>Ga0160472_100001_pt1 | contig 905098 bp, 726 predicted proteins | sample HID1973M_E11MG_FD_108267 | JGI IMG/M metagenome (GOLD analysis project Ga0160472, IMG submission 108267) | Enriched mosquito-associated microbial communities from UW Madison campus, WI, USA - HID1973M_E11 MG | ecosystem: Host-associated > Arthropoda: Insects > Digestive system > Unclassified ... | reverse complement strand
ATTTGTAACAGCGGACGGCCAGTATCTTTTATTTTCCAGCGACCGTGCTGGCGGACAAGGTGGCTTTGACATCTGGTATGCACCAATTGGAGAAGGCAAAGTAGGCGAGCCTGTAAACATGGGTACAGCCATCAATACACCAGCAGACGAACAAGCACCTTACTACCACGCTGCCTCTCAAACACTCGTGTTTTCCAGCAACGGCAGAGTAGGCATGGGCGGTTTTGATTTGTACCAAACAAAAGGCAGCATCAATACAAATTGGTCAGCGGTTAAGAACCTTGGCTATCCTGTAAACTCAGAGAAAGACGACATTTATTTTGCCAGCAAAGGCACAACGAAAAACATGTTGTCTGATGTAGTGTTCAGCTCCGACAGGGCATCTGAATGTTGCCTTGACATGTTTAGCCTGCAGAAACAAACACCTGCTAAAAAGATTGCCGGTAAAGTAATTGCCTGTGATGGCAACACACCACTGGTCGGTGCGAAAGTACAGGTAGTAGCCGACAGCAAAGTGATCGCTGATCTTTCAACAGGTGCAGATGGTAGCTACAGCTTTACTATGGATGAATACCAACCGGTGAAAGTATCTGCTTCTACAGAAGGTTATCAGAACAACACAATAGGCCTTGCAACTCCACAAGATGAAGAAGTGGAAATGATGAATGCCCCTGCATTGTGCCTTGTGAAAGTTGCTCCGGCTGTTGGCGAAACTGTTGTTGTTGATCATATGTACTATGCGGTTAACAAAGCAATTATTCTCGATGAGTCAAAACCAGCACTGGATCATTTAGCGCAGATGTTAATTGATAATCCAGGCATGTCCATTGAGATCGACGGCCATACTGATAACGTAGGTACAAAAGCATACAACCAAAAACTCTCTACTGCACGTGCAAAGAACGTGGTGGATTATTTAGTGTCCAAAGGCATCGACGCAAAACGTTTGCAATACAAAGGTTTTGGCGATACAAAACCTCTCGATACAAATAACACAGAAGAAGGTCGCGCTAAAAACAGAAGAACTGAATTTAAAGTGTTGAATAAATAAACACTGATTTTTTTTCGGTGATTGTTAAGCATACAACGAAGCCGCTTCAGTAATGGAGCGGCTTCGTTAGTTAATTAGAAATCCAATGTCGTTTAGTTAAGAACATTGGACGACATTGTTGCTCTTCAACGAAGCTTCGACAAGCTCAGCTTGACACTCCGTTTGTGCTGTCAGGCTGAGCTTGTCGAAGCCTTCTTGCTGACTAAACGAGGTTGAATTAAAAATCAGGAATTGATCCCTGCGTTCTCTACATCGTAATTCAAACAGAATGTGCCACTTGATAGATGTTTTGTAGAAGCAAGATTTAGTTTAATTACTTTCTCCAGATCTCTGTGCAAGGGTATGCCTTTGCCAAAAAACACTGGATGCACAATGAGCCAAATGCCATCCAATAAATTTTCCTGCAAGAGAAAATGAACGACTGTCGGGCTACCAAAAACAAAAATGCTCTTACCTTCTTGTTGCTTGATTGAATTTATTTTTTCTGCAACGTTATCATGAATGACAACCGAGTTGTCGTCGTTAGAAGTTCGTACTGTTTTAGACAAAACATATTTGGGCACGCTGTTGTACCAGTTTGAATATTTGATTTCATACGCAGTTGCGCCCGGCTTATCTGCTGCTGTTGGCCAATTGCTTTCAAGCAATTGCCACGACTTTCTTCCAAATAATATTGCATCGGCGCTTTCAATTAAACTGCAGACGAACGCAAGGTTTTCTTCATCACCAATAAAATTTGTGAAATCTCCATTGGGGCCTGCAACGAAACCATCAAAAGATGTTTGCACAATTGCTATTAATTTTCGCATGGTTGTATGTTTTGACATTTTGATTGACTTCAAACACCGTTAATATGTTGCATCAGACGGCATCTTAATAATACACTAATTGCACGCCTTGATGCTAACCCTCATTACAAGATTAGTAGGAAGGTTTAACGTTTTTTATAACGATGTTGTTCTGATGTCAAAAGAAACAGACTAACAGTTTAATCATTTTTTACCACTAAGGCACTAAGAACACTAAGCCCCACTAAGAGTTTCCTATGATGTAAGAGTTTTACACCATCTGAGATCCTTAGTGAGGCTTAGTGTTCTTAGTGCCTTAGTGGTGAATTGTAAAGCCTAATCCCAAATGCTTTTCAATTCATAAACAGTCATGTTGTTAATATTCGCTGTGCCGCCAGTAGCTGAAACAGACAGCGTTCTGTTTTCCGAAGGAATGTTAATATTAACAGGCATGAATAATAAACCACTACTCGCATACACTTCAAGACCAATGCGATCTGCATAAATGATCATGCTTTGTTTGCCATTCTGCAAAGGGGCAGGAGAAGTAACGCCGTCGATTGTCAGTTCTTGTTTTGCAACATTGTATACCACAGGCACTCCGCGAACATTGAACGTAACTTCTTTTGCATTGCCCGGTTCAAATTCAACTCTTATCTCTGCTAATTCAATGTCGATCTTCGACAACGGATTTGCAGCACCTGCTTTCAATTTCATTTTTGAGAACGGATAAGTTTTTACACGCAAAGAATTCATTTCCTCGACAGGTGTTCTTGTCAATCTTATTCCTTCTTTTGTACGAGTGAGTTTTAACTCTGTTGGAATGCTTTGTGATTGATTAAAGGTCATGCCGTCTTTGTCTGTATTCGTGCGCCACCATCCAATTTCAACGCGTCTGCCTTTGGGTTCGTTGCTATATGTTTGTGATGCATAGTAATCGCGGCCACGTTGATTGAACAGTTTTTCTTCCTCCGGCGTAAATTTTTCGCCATCAAAAGTTCCCACTGCATATTCGCCGTTCGCGGCTGTCAGTACCCATTTCTTTTCGTTGGCATTGCCGTCAACTGGTAACTCATAAAACTCGGGACACTCAAATAGATATCTGTCATCACCTTTGCCGCCATATACAACACCTGCTTCCTTCCAGTTTTTCAAGTCGGGTGAAGTTAGTATTTGAATACTGTTTTGTGCGTTGTCTCTTTCCACCCACAGGACCATTACCCATTTTTTTGAAGGTTCGTGCCAAACAACTTTCGGATCGCGATTGTCTTTATTAATTCTTGGAACAACTGCATGATCGAGTTTGTGAAATGTTCTGCCGTCAGTTGTCCATGCAAGACATTGCGCCCATGCTTTTGCACCGGTGTAAAACATCACCATCGCAGGTTTGCCGTTTTCTCCGAGGCCACTTGTGTTGTTTGCATCGACGACTGCTCCGCCGCTAAACATAGGACCAAATTTATCAGGATACAATGCTTCGCCCAGTTCTTTCCAGTGCAAAAGGTCCTTGCTCACTGCATGTCCCCAATGCATATTTCCCCAACCTCGACCATATGGATTGTGTTGAAAGAACAAATGATATTCGCCGTTGTAATACACCAGTCCATTAGGATCATTGGTCCAACCGCGCTTTGGAGAGAAGTGCAATTGGCCGCGCAATTTTTCGTGGTACAATTCTCCCGCATTGGTATCTTCATCACTTTGCTCTATCGTTGAAAAAGCTTTGGAATCAATACTCAGCGCCTCGGCACGCAGTTCTATTTTCTTTCCTTTCCATGCGCTGATGTCGAGATAAGCGTACCAGTCCGGCTTATCATCTGCAAGCTCCATGTCAAACCATCTCACCATTTCGCCATCTATCCACAACTCGATATTCTTTTTCGCTGCACCATTTTTTACAGGCAGCGCCAGCCATTTTTTCTCACCGGTAAAATACTTCGCAAAGTTCTCCAGTCGTGGCGTCGGGGCAGCATTGTTTTGTGCGTGACCGGCCATTACGAGGACACCAAATAGAAAAGCTGCTAATAGTTTCTTCATCATGAAATGTATTTAAAAAGTTCTTTAGAATACTGTTGAGAAATGAGGAATCAATGTCGTTTAGTTAAAAGCATTTTGCCGGCACTCTTTCTCTTCAGCTTGTCGAAGCCTTCTCGCTAACTGACGACAGCGAATTAGGAATTAGGATTTAGAAATTGTAACTGCTGCTCATTTATATTCAACCGTTGAACGGAGCGTCGCAACAATGCTTAATTGAAAAACAAACGCACGTTTCAAAAAACCAATACTCAACTCTTGGTTTTTTTCTGCTCCATTGACTGAAGCCAACGGCAATGAATTATGTTTGAGATGTTGAATCTATTTTTTCCATTCCCGAAGTTCTCATTTTTTAATAAGCAACGCAACACCTAACCAATTCTTAGTTCCTAATTCAATGTCGTTTAGTTAAGCAAGCCTTGAAATTGCGTAAGGTTATAACCGGTAAGGAAATACTCTTGCCATCCCAACGCAGGAGGGATCTGGGTTTAGCACTAACATGCTGCTTGATTAAACACTCAGATACCTCCTGCGTGGGGATGACAAGCGAGAAGCTTTTGATTTTTCAAACAACTTAACTAAACGACATTGAGTTTCTGATTCTTAAATTAGCAACCAGGCCGCCCAATTAATTATTAATTATTAATTGTTAATTATTTTCCTATTTTTGATTCGATCACTCTTATAACCATATAGCAGTGTTAGATTATTTGCCTGAAAAAGAATTATTCAAACTAATTGCCAGTGGGGATGAAGTAGCCTTCGCTACTTTGTTTAAATCCTACGCGCCTAAGCTTCACGCCTTTCTATTCAGCCGCACGCATAATGACACCAACGCGGAAGAACTCGTCCAGCAAACTTTTATTCGCATTTGGATGAACCGTGAAAAACTCGGTGACATTGACAATCCCAATGCATGGATATATAAAGTGGCAGCCAATGAATGCTATAAAATGATCCGCTCTCAGATGGTGGCGGAAAAAGCGATGACCGCCGTTGCCAATAAGTCGACTGAAGTAAATGAGCTGGAAATTCCCAGCGAGCAGATGCATTACAAAGAGTTGGAAAACAACCTGCAAGCTGCCATCAACGCACTGCCCGAGCAAAGAAAAAATGTGTACATACTCAACCGACAGCATGGAATGAATACAGCGGAGATCGCAAAGGCATTGAATATCTCACCTAAAACTGCCAAAAATACTTTAGCGGCATCTTTGAAAAGCATACGGGCATTCCTCTACAGCAAGTATGACTATCTGTTTATTGTTATTTTACTGAAATCGATTAAGTAAGGGCTGTTTAAAAAATCAAAAGCGGAGTGCTGGTGTTGACTGCAACCACCACGTGGTTGCGTTTTGGTTTCATGAGCTTGTGATCTCGGAAATTAGAAAAAATGAAAAATATTTTTCACCCCGATGGGCCTTTTTCTTTTCTCAGGGTTCTTATTATTAATTGAAGTAAAAAGTAAAAAATCAAAAGTCAAAAATCAGGGGCCCTTTTTGAATTTTAACTTTTGAATAGAATCGTCATTATGGATCAGCAAAAGCTACAATATTTACTAAAGCGTTATTTCGATAAAACATGCACGGAACGTGAATGGCAGGAGCTGTTTGCTGTAATGAACGATGCTGATAAGAAAGAAGAGGTACAGGAATTGCTGTCAACCATGTTGCAACATGAAGGTGCTCAGGAATTTGAGTACAACGAAGCAAAATGGCAACCGGTCCTGAACACCATACTTGCGGAACGCAAGCACGCTCCTTTGTCAGTTGAAGGCGAAGAAGAAACGAATGTTGTTGAAATGCAACCGCGGCGCAGGACACAATGGAAGTGGATTGCTGCAGCGAGCATTATTGTATTGTTTGCTTCTATTGCGGCGTTGAAATTTTCATTCTGGAAAAATGGCAAGGGAGAACAATCCACTTTTGCAGGAAAAGTGATGAAGCAGGAACATGCGATCTTAACCCTTGCAGATGGCACACAAATAGTGCTCGACAGTGCAGAGAACGGACAGCTTAGCCAGCAGGGAGACATCAAAGTAATCAAGCTATCGCCCGGACAAATTGTGTACAGCGGAAAAACAGAAAAAGCCAACAATCAATACAATACGATCACTACTCCTAAAGGTGTGCAGTATCAACTTACATTGCCAGACGGAACAATGGTTTGGATCAATGCCGCGTCATCATTGAAGTTCCCGGTTTCATTTGATGGCGACAGACGAGAAGTGACGCTGACAGGTGAAGCGTATTTTGAAGTGGCAAAGAATAAAGCAGCATCCTTTACGGTGCATGCGAAAAGCAACGATATACAAGTGTTAGGAACACACTTCAATGTGATGGCCTACGACGACGAGGATGCAACGAACACAACACTGCTGGAAGGAAAAGTAAAAGTGGTAGCAGAAAACGGCAACAGCGTTTTGCTCAAACCCAATCAACAGGCGCAATACAAAGAGGGTGTAAATATAAAAGTGAAAAATGATGTGGATGTTGATGAAGTGATGGCATGGAAAAATAACTTTTTCATTTTTCACGATGCAGATATAGAAACCATCATGCGGCAACTATCGAGATGGTACAACATCAACATCACTTACAAAGGCAAAGTGAAATATCTGTTCCAGGCTGAGATTCCACGCAACCAGGCTATGGACTCAGTACTGAAAGCGCTGGCCCTTACCGGAAACGTTCATTTCGAAGTAAAGGGAAATGACGTGACTGTTACCCGATAAATAAACCGTGAATGTTTTTTTAGAATAACGCAAACATTTAAATAAAGCATGTAAAAAAACGGAGTGTTTGGTAAATCGTTTTCCCGACGGAAACACAATTTGCTAAACACATTAAACAACTGCCCGGCTCAATTATTTTATAACCTTAACTTTCAAAATTATGTTTTGGATTGCTTGCAAAGCCAAAAGCGCTATCGCTTTAGGTAGGAGAGTCTTTTGCGCAATGAAGAAAGATTGCGACCCTCAAAAGCCCGACAATAAAGGATCGGGACACCTTCACGTTAAATTCACTTTTATTATTTTGTTTGGTTGCCTGCTGCAGATATATGCAACAGGGTTATCGCAAACAGTAACGCTTTCTGAAGATAAAGCTTCACTGGAAAGTGTTTTCAAAAAAATCAAGAAGCAAACAGGATATGGGTTTGTTTACACAAACTATGTGTTGCAGAAATCAAATCCTGTAACAGTGCATATTTCCAACGCTTCTATCGAAGAAACAATGGAGCTGTGCCTGAAGGATCAGCCGCTCACTTACTCGATCACCAACAAGATGATCAGCATAAGTGAAAAGAAGCCTTCGGTAAGTGCGCCGCTCAAAACAATGGAGCTTTCAACAACAATTACTGCGCCGCCCATTGCCATTGCAGGTAAAGTAGTTGATGAAAACGGCGCTGCCGTGCAAGGGGCAAGCGTTGTTGTAAAGGGCACCACCATTGGTGTTTCCACGAATGAAGTGGGAGAGTTCAAAGTAAATGTGCCTGACAACAAAGCGATACTTGTAATCAGTTCTGTTAGTTTTGAGACACTGGAAGTACCTGTGGGCAATCAGACAGTGCTAAGAATACCATTAAGAAAATCGCTGGAGAAAATTGAAGAGGTGGTGGTGGTGGGATATGGTACACAACGAAAAGTGTCTGTAACGGGTGGTGTGGATGTAGTGAAAACACAGGCGCTGCAAGGCAGACCGAACGTGAACGTTACACAAGCATTACAGGGAACAGCACCGAGCCTGATTGTACAACAAAAATCTTTCGAGCCGGGACAATCGGCCAATATAAATATTCGAGGTGTCGGAACCTTAGGTAACAATGACCCGCTTGTGGTAATCGATGGTATCATCGGCGGTGATTTGAACCTTTTGAATCCAAATGATATCGAAAGCATTTCTATTCTTAAAGATGCGGGAACTGCCGCCATTTACGGCTCACGTAGTGCCAACGGTGTTATTTTGGTGACCACAAAAAAAGGAAGTAAGTCTGATAAAGGAACGGTTACTTACAATGGAATCGTGAGCGCCGTTCATCCGCATATTTGGCCAAAAGCTGTTCCCGGTTATGAAAACATGATCCTTAAAAATGAAGCGATCATCAATGCAAACACAGGACAGGTTCCAACTTACACACCCGCTGAAATACAAGCCCAGAAAGACAGAGGCGATTATGAATGGTTCCTCGATGAAATATTGAAAGATGCTATTCAGCAAAATCACAATTTAAGCATCAGTGGCGGAAAGGATAAATCTACGTATATGATTTCTGCTGGTTACATGGATCAGCAGAGCAATTTTGTTGGGCCCAAAAAAGGATTGAGACGGTACAACTTCCGCATGAATCTTTCCAACGAAGTAGGCAAGCTAAAACTTACTACCATTCTCGCTTATACGCATACTGACATTAATGATCACTCATACAACACAGGAACGTTGATCGTAGATGCGGAGAGAACACCAAAATATTATCAGCAGAAAGATAGTCTCGGTCGTTATCTAACAAACGATGTATTAACAGAATTCAACCCACTTGGCATTTTGGAAAAAGGTGGTTATCGTCAATATGATAACGATAATATTTTCGGAAGCATCAATGCCGATCTGGAAATTTTTAAAGGACTTCACCTGAAAGGAATATTTGGTGCGAATCTTACAATGAACCATCAATACTACAAAACAGACTACGTGCCTTTCTATCCTAAAGGACAGTATGGTAATATTGCAGGTTCCTCTACCGGAGATGTGAACGACAAAAATTTATACACCAATCCGCAATTGTTACTCGAGTATAGCAAATCATTTGGTCAACACCGTATCACTGCGATGGCAGGGGTTACAAATGAATCATATACCGGTAAGTCAAACAAAGTTGGTTATAAATATGCATCACCTGATCTTGGTTTGCAGATAGATACTACAAAAGCGTCTCTTGATATGAACTCGTTGGCAACTACGCCGCAAAACACGACAGAGAACAGTTTGAACTCTTTCATTGGAAGATTGTCTTACTCATTTGCTGACAAGTATTTTGCCGAATTCAACTTTAGAGAAGATGGTTCATCAAAGTTTGCAAAAGATCATCGTTGGGGATTTTTCCCATCTATCTCCGGTGCATGGCGCCTGGGCATGGAAGATTTTTATGCAGCAAGTAATTTGAAAAATTACATCAACGACGTTAAAATCAGGGCTTCATACGGATCACTCGGAAACCAGAACGTTAGTAACTATCAGTGGCAAACCACTTATTACACGTTTGCAAACGCCTATGGTTTCAACAACAACACTGTTACCGGTGCTGGCTTTAATACTGCGAATCCTGACTTGAGATGGGAGGTGGCACAAACTTTCAACATCGGTGCGGACCTTACTTTCTTCAAAGGAAAACTGACAGGATCATTTGATTATTTCCATAAGCTTACAAAAGACATTTTGCTTAGACCCGCACTGCCAGGAACTTTTGGCGGTGGACAAGTTGACTTTAATGTGGCTTCTGTAAAAAACCGTGGTTGGGAAGTTTCCCTGAACTATAATACAAGCGGCAGAATTTTCCGCCACAGCCTGAATTTCAACATAGGCGATACGCATAATGAAATTGTGAAAATGGCTGATGGAAAACCACAGATAACCGGACTTGAAGAGTTACAGTCGATCGATGCGGAAGGTTTGCCAATCTCGTCTTACGTTGGTTATAAAAGAGATGGTTATTTCCAGAATCTCAATGATATAAAAAACAAACCGAAATTTTCGGGCCTTGATGTAGTGCCTGGCGACATCAGTTACAAAGACAAAAATGGTGATGGTGTAATTGATGACCAGGACCGTTACATTCTTGGAAACCCTTTCCCACGCTATACTTTTGGCTTTAACTACACACTTGGCTGGAAAGGATTTGACCTTGGTATTTTTATACAAGGTGTTGGCAAACGTGACTTCGCTATTCGCGGAGAGTTGGTAGAACCTTTCCACGTGAACTACTCTTACGTAATGTTTGAGCATCAGTTGGATTACTGGAGACCTGATAACATTAACGCAAAATATCCAAGGCTGGCAGTAAGTGGAAGTGCTTCAAATACCAACAACTACAGAAAAGGATCTGACCTGTATATTTTCGATGGTGCCTATGCACGTTTGAAAAATGTGCAGTTGGGTTATACGCTGCCATCAAATATAGCACGTAAAATAGGTATGCAAAAATGCCGCGCATATCTCACAGGACAAAACCTGTTTACTGTTTCAAAGAATTCTTTCATAGATCCTGAGTCAACAGAATTTGACAACAAACTAACCGCAGGGAATGGTGCCAACAGTGGTCGTGTGTATCCGACTTCAGTTTATTATGGGTTTGGTCTTGACTTAATTTTTTAAACGATCGCATTATGAAAAAAACATTGAACATATGTATGGTGGCGCTGCTTGCTTTTTCTGCCTGCAAGAAGCTGGACCTTGCGCCCACCAACAACTATACAGATCTTAACTACTGGACATCTGCTGACAAAGCCAACCTGGTTTTGAATACTGATTACAATCAAATGACAGATGTCACCAACGTCTTCTACAATGAAGCGCTTTCGGATAACGCATACAATGGCCGCGGAGATGCGCAAGGCGTTAATTCAATTTCCGCAGGTATTTATGATCCCGCTCTTGGGCGTTTAAAAAGTGAGTGGGGTTATCATTACCAGGGCATCAAAACAACAAATGTGTTGTTGGAAAATATTGATCTTGTCCCCAACATGGATGCCACTCTTAAAGCGAGAATGATTGCTGAAGCTCGCTTCCTGCGTGCCTTTCATTACTTCCAATTGGCAACATGGTTCGGTGATGTTCCTTATTTTACCAAGAATATTTCGATTGAAGAATCACGCACCATTGCACGCACACCGCGTGCGGAAGTGATTGCCAATGTATTGAAAGAGTTGGATGAAATAGAAACCGTTTTGCCGGTAAATACGCAATACACTTTAAAAGATGTTGGCCGTATTTCAAAAGGAGCGGTGATTGCACTGAAGGCAAGAATACAATTGTATGAAAGCAATTGGGCAGCAGTGGTTACTGAATGCGAGAAGTTGATCAACAAAACAGATAACGGTACTTACGGCCTGTTTACATCTTATGAAGGATTATTCCTTCCACAAAATAAGAACAGCGTTGAAACCATACTCGGTCGCGGCTTCGTGCCATTAGACGTTACGCACGGCGAGTTCATTGACTTTGTTCCTCTGTCGATTGGTGGTCGTGTAAATGCAATGGCACCGACACAGGAACTGGTAGATGATTATCTGATGGCAAATGGTAAAACAATTCACGAAGCTGGTTCAGGTTACGATGAAAACAATCCTTACGTAAATCGTGATCCACGTTTTGGTTTAACCATCGTGTATGATAACTATGGATGGAAAAAACCAGATGGCACCACTGCTACGATCAAGATCAAACCCGGTTCAAATACCTTGGATGAATACAAATCAGGAACATCTTCTTCGCCAACAGGTTATTACATCCGTAAATATTACGACCCTACAAGCGGAAGCACATTCGCTTCAGGAAATGATGTGATGCTAATACGTTACGCAGATGTACTGCTGATGTATGCAGAAGCAAAAAACGAACTGAGCCAGATGACAGGTTCCATATGGGGTGTCACTGTAGGTGCTGTTCGTCAGAGAGCAGGCTTCACAGGAGATGCGCTGAACTTTAATGCTGCATGGTCAAAAACAGATATGCAAAACATCATTCGCCGTGAGCGCCGCGCAGAGTTTGCAATGGAAGGCCTGCGCATATTTGATATTCGTCGTTGGAAGATAGCAGAAACTGTTTTGAAGGGCAACGTGCATGGTGCAAAATTCGGCGATGCGGGCGTTGACAACGGCTACATCATCGCAGGTAAAAGAAGTTTTGATCCTACAAAGCATTACCTGTGGCCGGTTCCGAGAGATGAAAGAAGTTTGAATCCGAATCTTTCACAGAATCCCGGCTGGAACTAATACGGTATAATTTGAAAAAAACAAAAAAGTAAAACAATGAAATCTCTATTCAATACAACCATATTTTTAAGCATCCTCACAATGTTGTTTGGCCTGCAGGCTTGCGACAAGAAAGATAATTTCAACACCAATGTAACTTCGGTAAAGACTTTCTTCTCCCCGGAAGACAATGCCACGGTTGATCTTACAGCAACATCGTCCGCATTGTTTGAGTGGGAACAGGCAAGTGCAGAAGATGGTGGGCCTGTACTTTATACCATTTCATTTGTGAAAGAAGGTGGTGATTTCGCGAAGCCTTTGTACACGATGACTTCAGACGGTAATGGTTTGTACAACCGCGCAACACTTAACAAAGAAACATTGAACAAAGTAGCAAAGCTGGCTGGCCTGCAACCATTGGAATCAGGAAAGTTTTTGTGGACGATCTATTCTACAAAAGGAATAAACGCTGTGAAAGCTGCGGAAACAAGAACCGTAACAATTAAGCGTCCTTTGGGTATCGACAATCCGCCAGCTGAGGTTTACATCACAGGTAGCGCAACCGAAGGCGGCACCGATGTTTCAAAAGCCATCAAATTAAAACAAACAGGTTCCGGAACATATGAAATTTATACATCGCTTAAACCGGGTACCTATCATTTCGTTGACAACATTACCAGTTCAACACCTAACAAGTATTACCTCGATGGAAACACAATCAGAGAAGGCGAGGGCGAAACAACAGTTTCAGGCGCAGATACAAAAGTGTATCGCATGAATCTTGACTTTAGTACAATAAACGCAAAGTTCAAGCAGATCAAAGGAATCGGTTTATGGTTTGCACCAAACAATACCATTCAGTTTGAGTTGGCTTATGATAAAAACGGTACATGGACAGCGAAAGATAAACTGATTACTTTCAAACAGGAAAGCTGGGGCGGTGATGAGCGTTACAAATTCAGAATGCAGGTAAACGATGGTACGGCAGACGGCGAAGAATGGTGGGGTAGTAAGAACTCTGACAACAGCAGACCAAGTTCTTCAACCGATCCTTCCTTCTGGTATTTGTTTCCTGTAAACAACACGCAGTGGGATTACTGTTTCAAATTCAATGGAGCAGCTGATACAAAAAATTGCGACATCAACGTATATTTCTCACCGGATAAAGCGAATTACACGCACGAAGTAATTGTGAAATAGTTGAAGAACTAGTTGTTAGTTGATAGTTGTTGGTTGTTAGACTTTATAGTCAAGTCTGGGTCATTAAGTATCGACTGTGATGTAAAGACTAACAACTAACAACCAATAACTAACAACGCAAATTTAAGCCATGAAAAAAACACTCCTCATAGCAACGGCCGCATCACTCGGTTTTATCGGATGTACAAAAACGTACGACTACGATTTTACTGCAAATGATGGCATTGCGCGATACGATATAAACTGGAACGCTGCTGCAGATAGCAGTGACGCGTTCCTGATAAAAAATTACTGGAACGGCGCCGGATATTTTAATAAAGACAATGCCAATGATGTTACATTCAACTACTGGCCACAGGCACATGCATTGGATGTAATGGTAGATGCTTACACACGCACGAATGACAGCAAGTATTCTGAATACTTTGCAAAATGGTACGATGGTGTAAAACAGAAGAACGGCAATACCTTTCTTAATAATTTTTACGATGACATGGAATGGAATGCCCTTGCCATGTTGCGCACATATAATGCGACGAACGACACTAAATTCAAAGATGCGGTGACTCAATTGTGGACAGACATTAAAGGTGGCTGGAACGATGTGCAAGGAGGCGGTATTGCGTGGAAAAAAGATCAAACCTATTACAAGAACACACCTGCAAATGCACCGGCCTGCATTCTTGCTGCACGTTTGTATCAGAAAAATAGCAATGCGGATGATCTTGCATGGGCGAAGAAAATATACAGTTGGATGAAAGCAAACCTTCGCGATCCGGCAACTGGTTTTGTAAATGACGGCATCAACAGGAACCAGGACGGAGGCGTTGATAACTGGGCATTTACCTACAACCAGGGAACATTCATTGGTGCGGCACTTGAGCTATACAACATCACGAAAGATGCTTCTTATCTCAACGACGCGATGCGCACGGCAGATTATACGATGAACAATTCTTCACTTACAACGGCAGATCGTTTGTTGCATGATGAAGGCCAGGGTGATGGCGGTTTGTTCAAAGGAATTTTCGTTCGATATTTTTCACAACTGATCACCAACCCTGATGTGCCAAAGGATACAAAGGACAGGTATATGAACTATCTGAAGTATAATGCGGAAACAATGTGGTTCGCAGGCACTAATAAAACGATCGGCATTTTTGGAACATACTGGAAAACAGCACCTGCATCAAACGCTGATTTAACAACAGAACTGAGTGGTTGTATGCTTGCTGAACAAGCGGCGTATTTGAAGAAGCAGGGAACATTTTAGATTAATTGAAAATTGAAAGTTGAAAATGGAACGCCCGCCTGAATGACTTTTGTCGGGCAGGCAGATTTTCATGATCGTCACGATTTGTTATGATTACTTTAAAATCATGACCAATCATCAAAATCATGAAAATCTGCGTTCCATTCTAAATGAAGAAAGATAATCATGGACAAATGGTATAGAAAAATTCGGAGCATTGCATTGACCAGTTTAATCGCAATAACTTCCTACTCACAGGCTCAAACAACTTACACGAAATACGTGAACACGTTCATAGGAACGGCACCGATGACTGATCCTAAAATTCTGGGTTATACATTGCCCGAAGGTTGGCGATCATGGGCAGGGCTTACATTTCCTGGTAGCTCGGTGCCTAACGCAATGGTGCAGTTGAGTCCCATTACAGCCTATGGTTCCGGAGCCGGATATCAATACGAGGATTCTGTTATCTATGGATTCACGCACACCAACAAGGGCCACTGGAACCTATGTAACATTCCGCTGCTGCCGGTTTCGGGAGTGCACAATGAAAAGTTTGGTTCGCGTTTCACACACAAACAGGAAAGTGCATCGCCGGGGTTTTACGAGGTGTATCTGCAAGACTATAATGTGAATGTAAGTTTGACGTCAACGCTAAGATGCGGCTTTCACAAATACGAGTACAAAAACAATGTTGATCGACAAATACTGTTTGATCTGGCAAAAGCAAATAACCATGTTTCCAACTGGCACATTGAGCAGGATGGAAAGTACGCTGTTAAAGGGTTTCAGCAACCGGGTGAAAAGATTTATTTCTATGCCGTGATGAACACGCCAATTGAAAAAATAGATACTGTTGCAGAAGGTAAGCGTAATGGATATGCACTTGTTCACTTGTCGGACGACAACAAAGGATCCGTTGATGTACGAATTGGTTTGTCATTTGTAAGCGCTGAAAATGCAAAACAAAATCTTGAACAGGAAATAGGCAACAGATCATTTGATTTGGTAAAAAAAGAAGCGAATGATACCTGGGAAAAACTGCTGTCAACCATACAAGTAACGGGAGGAACAGAAAAGCAAAGAGGAATGTTTTACTCATGCCTGTACAGGTCGTTTCTGTGGCCGGCTTTGCGCAGTGATGTGAATGGTGAATATACCGACGCAAAACACAATGTTGTGAAAAGCAGTTTTGACTACTACACAGAACCTTCTTTGTGGGACACTTATAGAAACAAGGATGTGTTGCTTGGACTTATTTCCCCCAATGTGACACTTAACGTAATTAAATCATTGAAAGATGTTGGTGATAAAACAGGCTTTATTCCCACTTTCTTTCACGGCGATCATGCTGCGTCTTCCATTGCCGGTGCTTACTTAAGAGGCATTGATGATTTTGATATCAAAGGCACCTATCAACTGCTTTTGAAAAATGCAAATGTGGAAGGTGGTACTCGTCCATACATAAGTGAGTACATTCAGAAGGGCTACATTGCTGAGCCAGACATTGCCAATCCGGTAGTGGAAACAAAAGCGAAAGCAGGCGTTTCCAAAACACTGGAATATTCTTACGATGATTATTCAGTTGCCCAACTTGCAAAAGCACTGGGCGACACCGCGAACTACAGAATATTGATGGCGCGTTCAAAGAATTACAAAAACGTTTTCGACCCTTCTACTAGATTCATGCGCGGGAGATTGGAAAACGGCGACAGGGTTCAACATTTCAATCCGCAATATCCTTACTACGAGTACATGTATCGCGAAGCAAATGCATGGCAGGTTTCATTCTTCGCACCGCACGATATGCCAGGTCTCATTGAGTTGTACGGTGGTGCAAAAGGTTTTGAATCAAAACTGGATTCGCTTTTTTCATTGCCATGGAATCCGAACTACATTGCGAGAAACGTAGAAACAATGACAGGGCAATATTGCCAGGGTAACCAGCCCGATCATGAAGCGCCATTCTCTTATATCTTTATCAACAAGCCAGAGAAATCGCAAAAAATAATCGACTATATTTTAAACAATCTTTACGGCATCGGCAAAGAAGGCATTGAACTAAGCGGGATGGATGATGCAGGTGAAATGTCCGCCTGGTATGTGCTCAGCTCCATTGGTTTGTACACGTTCTCCGCCACCGATCCTAAATACATTGTTACAGTTCCACTTTTTGATGAAATAAAATGGAAAACCAGTAATGGTAAAATGGTCACAGTTATTAAGAAAGGTAAAAGCAGAAATTTGTCTTCTATCAATGTAAATGGCAAAAAGCTGGATGGTTACTTTGTATCACATGATATCTTCAAAAATGGCGGCACGGTGGAGGTTAACACAAAATCGCAACAGCGGTATTAACTATGAGTTATGAGGTATGAGCTATGAACTGTTTCTGTGTGACATCAAAAAACATGGCAGACCGCAAAATTGTTGCAAAAATTGACTTATACAGTTGCCAAATTCTATCGCATTGAAGGAGTTCATAGCTCATAGTTCATAGTTCATACTTCTATTCGTACCTTTGCCGCATGCAATCTACAAAATACGATCTCCCTCAAATATTGACGAACCTTAACATTGAAGCATTGAACGAAATGCAGCAGGCTTCAATTGCAGGTAATGAACAGCACAAGAATGTAATCCTGTTGTCTGCCACAGGCTCAGGAAAGACACTTGCATTTATATTGCCTGTGCTGGAAACCTTAAAGCCCAAAACAAAAGGCACGCAGGCCTTGGTGATTGTGCCTTCCAGGGAACTTGCCATGCAAATAGAAAAAGTGTTTAAGCAATTGGGCACAGGTTACAAGATCACTTGTTGCTACGGGGGACACAAAAGAGAAATTGAAGAGAACAACCTCATAGAAGCGCCAACAGTAATTGTAGGAACGCCGGGACGCCTTGCAGATCACATTCGCCGCGAAAATATAAAGACAGAACACATCCATGCTTTGGTGCTGGATGAATTTGATAAATCACTGGAACTGGGCTTCCAGGAAGAAATGTCAGAAATCATAAAGCAACTCCCTGGATTGCACAAACGCATTCTTACTTCCGCGACAACCTCTGTTGAAATCCCTGAATTTGTTGGGTTAGAAGATGCAGTTACACTTAATTTTCTTTCTGATGGAGATGGAGCTGCGAAAGCGCTTGAGGTAAAACAGGTATTATCTCCTGTCAACGACAAGCTCGAAACACTTTTCAATCTTGTTTGTTTTCTCGGAAACCGTTCTACTATTGTTTTTTGCAATCACCGCGACGCAGTTGAAAGAGTGAGTGACTTCCTTTCAGATAAAGGTATAGTGAGTGTTTTTTATCATGGAGCACTCGACCAGCGCGAAAGGGACAGCGCTTTGGTGAAGTTCAGAAACGGCACATCGAATGTTTTGGTGACGACAGATTTGGCTGCACGCGGTCTGGACATTCCAAACATCCGCTACATCATACATTATCATTTATCGCTCACTGAAGATACTTACACACACCGCAATGGACGTACAGCGAGAATGGATGCCAGCGGAACCGCAATATTGCTAATTGGTGCCGACGAAAAACTGCCAGCATATGTTACTGAGCCGGTGGAAGAAATAAAGCTGGATGGTGAATACGAAGTACCTGAAAAGCCAAAATGGAGCACGCTTTATTTACCGCATGGCAAAAAAGATAAGGTAAACAAAATCGACATTGTCGGATTTCTTACACAAAAAGGAGAATTGAAAAAAGATGATATCGGATTGATTGAAGTAAAAGATTTCTTCTCCTTTGTAGCGGTACGCAAATCGAAAGTTAGTCACACTTTGCAGCTTATAAAGGAAGAGAAGATCAAGGGCAAAAAGTCGAAATTTGAAGTGGCAAAATAATCGTTTCGAACCTGTAGAGACGCGTTGAACGCGTCTCCCGAATATCAACCTGTGTAACAAATCTTTTGCATCTGCACATACATGTTTTCTGTGCAACGGAGACACCTTCAAGGCGTCTCTACGGGTAGCCTGTGAAAAATAAATGCTGCAATTCTTTTATTGGGTTAGCAAAAACTGAAAACGATGAAGATCAGTGTAGCGCAAGCAAGACCGGAGGCAGGCAATATAGAAAAGAATATTGCCAAACATTTGCAGCTGATCGGGCTTGCAGAAGGAGCTGAGCTCATCGTATTCCCGGAGCTTTCACTCACCGGTTATGAACCCACACTGGCGGCAAATCTTGCAACAGACATTGAAGATAAAAAGTTAGACGTTTTACAAACAGTAAGCGACAAACAAAGGATAACGATCTGTGTTGGCCTGCCGGTTAAACAAGAAGAAGGAGTAAGTATCTCTATGGTTATTATTCAGCCGCACGAGCCGCGTCAATTGTACTCCAAAACATATTTGCATGCTGATGAACAGTCCTTCTTTGTAAGCCATCAAAATGATATAAATCTCACTTTAAGTTCGCGCATCACATTTGCCATCTGCTACGAATTGTCAGTACCTGAACACACATCGAATGCTTTTAGAAACGGCGAAAATATTTACATAGCAAGTGTTTCAAAAACAAAAAGGGGCATTGATAAAACGCTGCCAACACTTGCTGGTATTGCAAGCACACACAAGGCGACTGTTTTGTTATCAAACGCAATTGGCACTGAAGACGGTGGGCAAAGCGCCGGTCATTCATCTGCCTGGGATAATAAAGGCGTTTTGCTTGCGCAAATGAATGAAGAAGATGAAGGAATTATACTGCTTGATACAGAAACACACGAAACCGAAGTGAGAAAACTATAGAGTTTATGATTTGAGTGTCGTAGCATTACTTGAATGGTTGAAAAATACTTATGGCTCTTGCTTGTCATCCCGAGGAACGAGGGATCTGGGTGATGACTTAACAGCGTGTATGTGCAATGACTCAGATCCCTCGTTCCTCGGGATGACAAGCAGTCTTTTCTTATTGTAAGTATAATGCTAACAGCGTTGCCAGTGTGGTATTCTACTTTTCAAACACCACCGTATCTGTTGGCGCACCTAATTCGTTTAATGTATCAATGATATCTTTTACCATTGCATCCGGTCCGCAGATGTAAAAGTTCTTTTTGAAGTCATCAACATGTTTTTGCAGAAAATCTTTGTTGATATAGTCTTTCAGATAACCTGGTTTGTTTTCCTTCGTCAAAATAAACACTGCATTATCGCCAAGCATATCGCGAAACTCAGATTCGTAAATAATATCCACTTGTTCATTATTGGAAAAGAAAAGCGTGTTACCCGTTAGTTTGTTGTCTTTGTGCAGTCTTCTTAAAATGGCAATAAACGGCGTAATGCCCGCCCCGCCTGCTATAAAATAGCCCGTTCCTTTGTATTGAATCGTTCCCCAAACATCGCGCAGAATAACTTCGTCGCCTACTTTCAACTGGTGTATCTGATCGGTAACGCCATGATGATCGGGGTAGCGTTTTATGGTAAATTCAAGATAAGGTTGTTCCTCCAAAGCAGTAAAAGTAAAAGGACGTTTTTCTTCCTTCCAGCCCTCTTTGTTGATGGAGAGTTCAGTAGCCTGGCCGGGAACAAAGTCGTAGCCCTTTGGCTTTTCCAGGCGAAAGCTTTTAACATTGCGGGCCACGTCTATGATGTCTGTTATTTTGGTAACGATTTCCATAATTGCATTTTGTAGAAATGATAAAATTAACGTGCCAGTGTCTGGTCATTTCAGAAAACTAATCTACACATAATTTTCCTTGTTGTATAACCATTGAAAAGGATGAAAGTTTAAAAACGGTAGTGACCCGCACCGTCATTGCGAGGCAAGCGGAGCTTGTTGCCGGTTATCGTGAACGCATGGTGCACTAGTGTTAATTGCCGAAGCAATCTCCGCCGCACCCGAGATTGCTTCGTCCGATGCACTATGTGCAAACACCTTGACTAAACGTAAGCTTCATTGTCCGCAGGTCTCGCAATGACTGTTCGACTTTTTGATTGGATATATTGGCATCAGGATTGTTTTCAACCATTTAAAGAAAGATTGATATTTTTATTCGATAATAACCTGATGACCTCATGAACAAAACTTGTCTTCTCATTTTATTACTCACACTAGCCTTCGGCAAACTAGACGCTCAAAATAGCAGCCACAAAAGGTTTCATGTAATTGCACTGTATGAAAACGGAGGGCACCATATTGCTTATTCTAAAGCTGCAAGAATTTGGCTCGACAAACTCGCAGCTGACAGCAACTTTGCAATAGACTACATCAATAAGACAGACTCCATTGATGATGAATTCCTGAGCCGCTATCAATTGTTCATACAACTTGATTACCCGCCTTACGCATGGACAAAAAATGCTGAGCAGGCTTTTATAAAATACATTGAACAGGGAAAAGGCGGCTGGATAGGTTTTCATCACGCAACACTATTAGGCGAGTTTGATGGATATCCAATGTGGCAATGGTACTCAGATTTTATGGGAGGCATTAAGTTTAAGAACTACATACCTGATTTTGCAAATGGAAAAGTAAAAGTAGAAGACCGCAAACATCCATGCATGAAAGGATTGCCCAAAAAATTTATGATCAACAAAGAAGAATGGTACACCTACGATAAAAGTCCGCGCAGCAACGTGAAAGTGCTGGCAAGTGTAGACGAATCAACATACACGCCGTCAACTGATACTAAAATGGGCGATCATCCTGTTGTTTGGACGAACACAAAATATGCAGCGAGAAATATTTATATCTTCATGGGGCATGCGCCAGAGTTGTTTGATAATGCTGCTTACACGACGTTATTTCGAAACGCGATCTTCTGGGCAGTTCAGGGACGCTGATTTTACCACAGAGGAAAGGAGTTTTTTTCACAGAGGGAAGGAGGATTTAAACCTCGGCAAATAGCAACATACTGAAAGACCGGAGTAAAGAAGCTGGTTGCACATTTCTCCGTTTTCTCTGTGCTCCCGTGAGTGACACAAAATATTTTGAAGCCACTCCTCTGTGTTCTCTGTGGTAAAAAAACTCTTGGTGTCCTTAGTGCCTTACTGGTGAACAGCTGTTGCTCTTTTTCGCAATTTCTTCACTATCCAAGGCAGCGTCAATCCTTGCCCGATCAAAGTAAACAACACTACTAACACAGAAATAAATATAATGGCACTTCGCTGTGGAAATGGTTCTCCACTTTGCAGCGTTGTTGGCAAGCCGATGGCAATCGCCAATGATACAATGCCTCTCATGCCGGCCCAGCTGATAATAATGCTTGTAGGCACATCCAGCAATGCATCCTCAGAAATTCTTGCACGCGGATTTCGAAAGGCACGCTGCAGATTTACACGTTGAAGGTAAACCCTCGTCATGCGAATGCCAAGCGTAACAATGGTTATCACGATGGCATAGCATACATAAGGAAAGATCAAACGCTTTTCAATGCCTCGCACCACATACGGAAACTCGAGTCCGATAAGAATAAAGATCAGTCCATTCAAAAGGAAAATGATAATGTCCCAGATGTTTTTTGATTGCTGCTTCAATTTGTCAGGAAAAATTTTATTGCTGAATCTTGCAATGCTCAATCCCAAAATAACAACCGCCATAACGCCAGATACATGCAGCGTTTCAGCCAAAAGGTAAGTCACAAAAGGCATTAGCAGCATGAAGGCGATTGTCACCATTGCATCATCTTTTACACGTTGCAAAATAAAGGCGAGCAATTTACCCACTACAAGACCAATCAAAATACCGCCACCCATCAGGATAAGAAACTGTAAAGATGCTTTCCATATGACAAACGCTGTTCCTGTAACTGCGGCTACTGCAAGTTGATAAGCCACCAATGCAGATGCGTCGTTTACTAAGCTTTCGCCTTCCAGTATTGTAACCGTTTTGTGAGAGAGTCCTAAACCTTTGGTAATGCTGATTGCAGCCACCGCATCCGTTGCAGAAAGGATGGCGCCGAGCACAAAAGACAAAGGCCAGCTCATGCCTGGGATAAGATAGTGCGTAATTACAGCAATGCCTGTGGCTGTGATAAATACCAATCCTGTTGCAAGAGACCCAATGGTGTTAATATGCGTTCTGAATTCTTTAAACGAAATATTAAAAGCAGCATCGTATAAAAGTGGCGGAAGGAAAATCAAAAAAACGACTTCGGGGTTGAGTTCTATATTGGGCAAGTCGGGAATAAAGCCAATCGCAATCCCGGCACTGATCAAAAGAATAGGATAGGGTAGTTTGATCTTGTCTGCAAAAGCAGATAATCCGATCATGATCGCCATTATAAAGATGACAATTGTATAATTCTCCATAGTGTTATGCTAAGTAAAAAATCAAAATTAAAAAGTAAAAGGAAGTGTTTGATCGTGTTACTTTTTGTAATGCAAGTATAGGGCTATTTTGAAAAAAGGAACACAGATTCTTATAATTGGGCTTTCTCATTCACCACTAAGGCACTAAGGACACTAAGCCTCACTAAGAGAGCCCTTAGTGAGGCTTAGTGTCCTTAGTGCCTTAGTGGTAAGTATTTTACAGCTTAACCTATAGCACTGCACAAAAAACAAAATATTCAAACCCTATGGACTGGTTTTTGTTATTTTTAGTCTATGCGAATTTTATGGAAATATCTTCAGCCACACCGGACGCTCATTTTTGTGTCATTGATATTGGCTGCAGTGGCGCAGTTGCTTAGTTTAATCGATCCTGTGATCTTTGGCAAGATTATCGATAATTACGCCAACAATAAGACTCAAAAGCAAGAAAGTGAATTGGTACGGGGCGTATTGTTCTGGCTGGTGCTTGCAGTTGCGATTGCCTTATTGGCACGATTGGCAAAGGCATTCCAGGAATACACTACGAGACTCGCAGTGGCGCGCTTTGGAATGCAAATATTTAATGATGGCCTTCGGCAAACCTTACGCCTATCGTTCCAGGAGTTCGAAGAAAGCAGAAGCGGCGAAACATTATCCGTTTTGCAAAAGGTAAAAACGGACACCGAGCGATTCGTAACTTCCTTTATCAACATATTGTTTTCTTCGATTGTAGGCATTGGATTTCTTATCTGGTACAGCGTTACCAAAAACTGGATGCTTATTCCCGTATTTGTCATCGGCATATTGGTGCTTGGTTCGTTGACAGGATTACTTTCTAAAAAGATAAAAACCGTTCAGCGCTCGATCAATCGTGAAACGAACAGCATGGCTGGGGTAATCACGGAAAGCTTGCGTAACATAGAGTTGGTGAAAAGCCTTGGACTTACTTTTCCTGAAATAAGAAGGTTGCGTGTGCAAACGCAAAAAATATTTGATCTAGAAATGGTGAAGGTGAAAAAAGTTCGCTCGCTATCATTCATGCAGGGCACAACGCTCAATCTTTTGCGTCAGTCCATATTGTTTATTTTGCTTTGGCTCATCTTCAGAAAGGTCCTTAGCACTGGCGAGTTGATTGCGATGCAATTCATCTCTACCACTATTTTCGGACCGCTGCAGGATTTAGGAAACATCATACTCCAGTATCGTGAAGTGGAAGCTTCCATTAACAGCTTTGATGTGTTGATGCATAAAACAGTAGAACAGCGTCCCGAGAATCCTGTTGAGATAGGAGACTTGCAGGACCTGCGTTTTGAAGGAGTAGTGTTTCGTCACAAGACTGCAAACTACAACGCCATAGATGACATTTCATTCGATGTGCGAACGGGCCAAACCATCGCGTTTGTTGGGCCCTCGGGTTCAGGAAAATCAACATTGGTGAAGTTGCTTGTTGGCTTATACAGACCAATCAGTGGCAATATTTATTTCAACAACGAGTCGTCCAATGAGATCCGGTACAATGCTTTGCGCAGACAAATCGGGTTTGTAACGCAGGACACGCAACTGTTTGCCGGCAGCATAAAAGACAATTTGAAAATGGTAAATCCCGATGCAACCGATGATGATATTTTAGAAGCTTTGCACAAAGCCTCAGCTACTCAATTGCTCAAGCGATCTTCGCATGGCATCGATACGATTCTTGGAGAAGGCGGTATGAAACTTTCCGGCGGAGAAAAGCAAAGAATTTCCATTGCCCGTGCGTTGTTGCGCAACCCGCGATTGCTGATCTTTGACGAGGCCACTTCCGCTCTTGATTCTTTAACTGAAGAAGATATTTCCAACACGATCCGCGAAATTTCTGCCACACGTGAGCAGATCACTATTTTAATTGCGCATCGTCTTTCGACCATCATGCACGCAGATGTTATTTATGTGCTTGAAAAAGGCAAAGTAGTGGAAGTGGGCACGCACGATGAATTGCTGCTGCAGAAAGGATTGTACTATGCAATGTGGAGGCAGCAAGTGGGAGAACGCAGGGTGATTAGGAATTAGTAATTAAGGTACCCGTAGAGACGCGTTGAACGCGTCTCCGTTATACCCGAAACATAGTAGCACAAAAAAAGCGAGGACCCGACATTTGTTGTAGCACATTTTGGGTGCGAGAGAGACGCGTTCAACGCGTCTCTACGGAAGGCCGCATTGTTCAACATAGATATACAGTACAAGTGTGCGACGCAACGATGTCTAATTCTTGTTCAACTGTTGGGCTCCAACTGCTGATTTTTATAGGACGAACGTTAGAATATCACTCGGCATCGTTGCGTCGCACACTTCTACAATTGTAATTCTATTCAACAATTGTTTTAAGTTTGATCTTCGAAAAAGCATTCAACATTAGTAACAGATAAAACGATATACAATGGAACTGGGCCTTTGCACATTTGTAGAAAACACACCCGATCTGGCGACAGGAAAAGTGAGAGAACCATATCAGCGAATGAAGGACCTGATGGAAGAAGTGGAATTGACAGAGCAGGTGGGACTTGATGTATTCGCAATAGGCGAGCACCATCGTCCGGATTTTTTGGTGTCATCACCCGCAACTGTTTTGGCTGCTGCTGCGGCAAGAACGGAAAGAATAAAACTCTCCAGCGCTGTGACAGTCCTGAGTTCAGACGATCCCGTTCGTGTGTTCCAGGAATTTGCGACGGTTGATTTGTTATCAAAAGGCAGAGCTGAAATCATGGCTGGTCGCGGTTCGTTTATCGAATCGTTTCCTCTCTTTGGTTACGATCTCGAAGATTATGATGAATTGTTTACAGAAAAATTGGAGCTGCTTTTAGCAATAAACAAAAGTGAAAAAGTATCATGGAAAGGCAAGCACCGCGCGGCGATCAACAATCTTGGTGTATATCCGAGACCATATCATGAGCAGCTTCCCATTTGGATAGCAGTGGGTGGCACACCGGCATCTGTGGTGAGGGCAGCCACGCATGGATTGCCTTTGGCGGTAGCAATCATAGGCGGCTCCCCACATCATTTTGGTCCGCTTGTGGAGTTATACAGAAAGAGCGGCGTCAAAGCAAATCAAGATCCGGCGAAACTGAAAGTTTGCATTAATCAGCACGGTTATATTGCCGAAAGCTCTCAGCAGGCAGCCGATGAATTTTATCCTTCCTATGCTTATCTGATGTCCAAGATTGGCGTTGAGCGCGGCTGGCAGGGAATGACAAGGGAACAGTATGACTATATGCGTTCACCGGAAGGTGCGTTGGTACTGGGAAGCCCACAACAGGTGATCGATAAAATTTTGTATGAACACGAAATTTTCAAAATGGATCGCTTCCTTATACAAATGACCGTTGGCACCATGCCGCATGCGCAGGTAATGAAATCGATCGAGTTATTTGGAACAGTGGTTGCCCCGGCGGTAAAGAAGGCGCTGGGCGTTTAACCGCAAAGCGCACAAAGGTTGCGCAAAGGAAGCGAAGGGCTGTGTAAATAGAACGCAAGACAACTAAAAACAAATTTTCTTGAGTAACTTTAAAGTAGAAGATTTAAACTTATTTTCTTTGCGCAACTTTTACGCTCTTTGCGGTAAAATGTTATTAAACAGAAACTGGTTTCGTTTGTAATATCTTTAGCACAGTTCCCGGATGAAAAAGAAAACTATAGAAGAATCAATTGAGAAACGATGTGAGAAGATCAACAAGCTGCAAGGTAAACTTGCGGAGAAGTTTGATATGGAGAATATTCATGAGCTGAGATTGGAGGTGAAAAAAATAAGAGCCACATTCAGACTGCTCAATGAGAATGATCACCAGGAAAAAATAAGATTGCCCCGCCGTCTAAAGGATTTTTATAATAGCGTGGGCATGATCCGCAATATCCAATTGTTGCGCGATAAAATTTCTAAAGAGGCTTCCAATCCCAACGATGCCATCGTTCTCGCCACACTGACGCAATTAAATTTTGATGAGGATGGATGGAAAGAAAAAGCGAACAAATACGCGAATGGCAAAAAGGTTATCAGAAAGAAGAAGATCCTGAAGCATATAACCACGGCTGTTGACGAAAAAACGGTGAAAAAATTTGCCCGCAAAAAATTGTCAGAGATGCAATCGCAGGGAAGCATTGACTTTTCTGACAATGCATTGCACAGTGTACGAAAAATTTTGAAAGACTTTACTTATACCTGGCCGCATATTGAAAAGCATGCCACCTCTGCCATGCCCATTGCGTTACGTACACAGGATAAGGTTAAATCACTTACTGAAATGATCGGCGACTTCCAGGATACAAGAGTGTTCCTTGATATACTGCATGTCGGTACCCGCATAGAACAACCTACACAGAATGGCTCTGCTGCCATGGAAAATTTCAAATACAATCTTTTTCAGCAAAAACGGAAAATGAAGAAGCAGATTCAGAATCGTTTGAATCACATTAATTTGCAAGCCGCTGCGAGAAACAATTAAGAATTAGGAATTAGGAATTAAGAATTGTTTCTGTGAAGCAGCGTACGCTATCAGATTTATCCTTGCAGACAAAAAAGTTTGTAGTTGTAAGTTCTGCTACACGCAAAGAATTCTTAATTCCTAATTCCTAATTCTTAATTGGAGGCCACGACTTTACAATTACTTAACATTGAACCCTTTTCTTTGCCGCTGCAACGCAAACTGTATGGAGAGGGCTCACAAAAAATGTTACTCGATTTTATTTCGATTTTGTTTTGTTACGCTGATGATCTTCAGTGTGAGCCGCGGCTTCGCGCAACTTGAGTACGACGGTGAGCTGAACAAAGCTTACATACATGAAAGCGGCCGCCCGGATACAATGTTCCTTTTTCTTCGCAACTCTTACAACCAGGCGATGGAAAAGAAAGACAGAACATCCGCTGCCATTGCATTGCAGAAGATGGGACAGATATGCTACCATCTCGGTCATTACTCTCAATCACTGGATCTTCATTTACAGGCAGCAGAACTTTTCAAGAATGAAGGTGATAAAAAGTTATACGCTTCCAACTTAAATGATATAGGCACATTATATTATTACAACAAGCAAATGGATGATGCCCGAAAGCAATTTGATCTTGCTTTGGATATCCTGAGAAAATATCCTTCAGATCCGGGCCTCGCCATTACATACGGCAACATTGGTCATCTCTATGAGAAGCGACAGATGTATGACAGCGCCTTTTATTTTCAGCGTCTCGCATTGAATCACTACACCAATGCAATGGACAAAACAGGCATTGCTGGTATTTATGAAAATATGGGTAGCATCTTCGAAGATCTTGAACAGTACGATTCTTCCGGCTACTACTACGCCAATGCATTGGAGCTTTATCAAAAGGTGAATGACCAAGTTAGCTCTATAGAAATTTTCAACAACCTTGGAGATATTTTGCGCAAGACCGGAAGATACCAGGCTTCACTTGTGCAAACAAGAAAGGCCATTGAGTATTCTGTCAGATTGCAGGAAGGTTATCAGCTAAGTGCGGCGTATCGCGATATGGCGAAGGCCTGGCATTTACTGGGCCGTGATGACAGCGCCTATATTTATCACGAGCTTAGTCGTAAATCACTTCTCGATATTTACTCAAAAGAAAATAACAAGCAGGTCGCATTTTTGCAGGTACTGAATGAGGTTGGTAAAAAAAATGCCGAAATAGAAAAGCTGCGTATTGAGCACCGCAACACCATCATATTAACCATCTGTGCCATTGTAGTAGTGGTGCTGCTTGTGGTGATGAGTATCCTGATTTTTAGCCGCCAGCGATTGAAAATAAAGAACGAAATCCTGTTGCGCCATCAGCACCAGGAAATGTTCAAGACGCGCAGTGAACTAATGGAGGTCGACCTGCAAAATAAACAGCTGCAGGGAGATGTGCTGCGACAAAGCCTTGAGATGAAGGCAAAAGAATTGACTGCACACACTTTGCATATTATTCAGAAAAATCAGTTGCTGGAAGAACTGCATGATTCATTGGAAAAAATGGTGAAGGATGATAAACGTGACCAGAAAAAGCAGCTGCAGCAATTGATACAAAGGATTGACATGAGTTTCAACCAGGATCAGCACTGGGATGAATTCAGAAATATTTTCGAACAGGTACATGAAAGTTTCTTTGAAAGAGTAAGACGCATTTGCCATGATCTTACGGCAAATGATCTGCGTCTGCTCGCTCTGCTAAAAATGAATATTGATTCTTCAGACATTGCCACGCTTTTAGGCATATCTTCCGACAGCTTGCGCGTAACCCGCTACCGCCTCCGCAAAAAACTCAACCTTGAGAAAGGAGAGAATTTGAGTGCTTACATTCAAGGACTTTGATCAGGAATTAGGTTTCGGGCTGTGTGAAAGCTCGGCAGGTTTCTTAACCACAGAGGAAAGGAGATTTTTTACACAGAGGAAAGGAGGGGTATGCCCAAAAAAATAGCAACTTCGAGAATAAGAAGAAAGGGAGGACGAAATACAAAATTTCATTTCTCTTATTGCTTTTGCATGTTCCTATCTGTTTAGTTGTCTCTCCTCCTTTCCTCTGTGTAAAAAAACTCCTTTCCTCGGTGGTTAAAAAAATCTTAGAACCTTAGTGACTTGCTATTCATTTCGCAGTCATCTCCCGCACAGTAACAAACCATAAACGCCTAAAATCTACCAGTAAATACCCAACGTTTTGTGGCCCCAAAAATCTCTTTTGTAACGCTCCAAGTCGAGTTAATAATTACTTAATGGAGTATTTGTTACAAGTGGAACAAGTGATTTTCAATGGATTAATATCATAGTGTTCACATTTGTTGCCCGTCTGTTCACGCCGTTGTATACGTTGTTCACTATTTGTTAATGGCTATTTTTTCATTTCAGAAGGCGCTTTGTACACTTTTGTGCAGCAAACAAAAAGCATTATGCGCAGAATTTTTTTCTTACTATTTCTAACTGTCTTTTCACTTAGCTCATTTGCCGGTGTTATTAAAGGCCGGATCGTTTCCCACGAAACCGGGGAAGTTCTAACGGGAGCAGTTGTTCAAATTGAAGCAACTCATTACACCGGAGTGACAGGTCTGGATGGAAGCTTTACTATAAAAAATGTTCCTGCCGGAAATTACAACCTGAAGTTTTCAATGGTAGGATATCACGGGGCTTCACAAAAACTTGAAGTAACAAACGATGGCATTCAATCTTTCAATATTGAGTTAAGTACATCTCGCACAGAACTGAGCAGTGTGATTGTAACCGCAGCAAAAGATAAAAACGGTGAAACCGGTGCAAGAAGTCTTGAGCGCAATGCCAACCAGGTAATGAACATTATGTCTGCCAAAGCAATTGAAGTTTCTCCTGACATGACCGTTGCAAATGTGGTGCAACGTATTTCAGGTGTATCCATCGAAAGAAACAGCAATGGCGACGGACAATACGCGATCCTTCGAGGAATGGACAAACGCTACAACTATACATTGGTAAACGGCATAAAGATTCCAAGCCCTGATGATAAGTACCGTTATGTGCCGCTCGATATTTTTCCCTCAGACTTATTGGACAGACTGGAAGTTTATAAATCATTAACGCCTTCAATGGAAGGAGATGCTGTAGGCGGCGTTGTAAACATGGTAATGAAAGAAGCGCCTTCGCGTCGTTTGTTTACTGTAAACCTGGCCACCAGCTACAGCGAGCTTTTCATGAATCGTGACTTCATGAGTTATGATGCAAAGGGTATCAGCAACAAGTCTCCTTATGAGTTGCATGGGGAAGATTACAACGCAACACCGCAGGACTTTTCAAAAGCTTCGAGTACTTATTCATTGAAAAAACCAGCGCCTGGCATTATCGGTGGTCTTACTTATGGCGATCGTTTTTTAAATAATAAATTGGGAGTGATCATATCGGGGAGTTTGCAAAACACATACAGAGGAAATAATAGCGTGTTCTATGATGGTGAAGTAGTGGACACAACAAGCGGTATCAGGTTAACTGGTATGGAGAACAGGCAATACTCTGAACAGCAGTTGAGATACGGTGTGCATGCAAAAGTAGATTACCGTTTGGATGACAGAAACAGTCTTAGTTTGTACAGCGGCTACATGAATTTAACCAACACGCAAACACGCGATGCAATTGAAAAACAATTGACAATCGGAGGTTACGATCCTGTCGCGGGAAATGCTACACTCTCATATTCTACCAGAACAAGAAAAACCATACAACATATCTGGAGCAACACTTTACATGGCGATCATAAATTGTCTGACAAATGGCAGGTGGACTGGACAGCCAACTATGCAAAAGCAACCAGCGAGCGTCCGGACAATACCATCATTTCTCTGGATGGCGTAGAACAAAACTTTGTGTCTACCCGCACATATGTAGACAAGTCTACACGCCGCTGGGAACACAATACAGATCAGGATGTTTCCGCATACCTTAACCTTAACTGGTTGCAGCATATCGGTGAAACAAAGGTAGAATGGAAGTTTGGCGGCTTGTACAGGGATAAGGAAAGAAAAAATTTTTACAACAATTACCAGCTGTTACCAGCTAATCCTTACTACATGTACGGCAAAGATTTTACCGATTACAGCCAGATCGACTGGAACGTGCAGAATCCAAAAGGAAGTGTTGCTTCAGGACAAAACTACGATGCAAGCGAAAAAATTGCAGCCGGTTATGTGCAGTTCAAAGTATACTTACACAAGCTGGAAATATTGGGCGGTGTGCGTGTAGAGAACACGGACCAGGGTTATGCAATGAAATTTCCGATTGGAGAAGATAATCCGCAAAGCAATCAAAAGTATACCGATGTTTTGCCGAGCATCAATCTTAAATACATGCCGTGGGACAAAACAAACATTCGCTTGTCTTACTATAGATCTGTTAACCGTCCGGGTTTTTCTGAGATCAACCCAACGCCAATTGTATACGAAGATTACCAGGAAAAAGGCGACCCCAACCTTAAGCACGCTGTTGCTGACAACATAGATCTGCGCTATGAATATTTTTCGAAACCTGCAGAGCAAATTATGATCGGTGTTTTTTATAAACACATCGAAAATCCTATCGAGTACATTTTACAGCAGACCAGCCAGGCTCGCAGCTTGTATTATATGCCGGGCAATTTCGGCACTGCTACCAACTATGGCGCTGAACTGGACTGGATAAAATATTTCAGCAAATGGGGTGTTAAAGTGAACTACACTTACACTAACTCATCCATCACTACACCTAAGTTGAAACGTATGCGCGATGACACGCACAATGGTGACCTGTACACCATCAGTGTAAATGAAAAGAGGTCATTGTATGGTCAATCTGCTCATATCGCCAATTTCTCGTTGTTGTTTAAAGATGTACATCATGGCTGGGATGCGCAGCTGGCAGCGGGTTACACCGGTCCCAGAATTGTAACAGTAGGGCAGTACGTGGGAACGGACCAATGGCAGCAGGGATTTGTGCAAATGGATATTTCAGCAGAAAAATCATTTAAACATCTTGTCATTTTTGCGAAAGCAAATAACCTGTTGAATACACCAACAACGGTTTACCTGAAAAGTGTCAATGCAAAAAATGCAGGTGTTGAAGGACAGGACCTGAATGGTGAAACGCTTATCAAACGTGAATACTTTCAACGCTCCTATGTATTGGGCGTGCGATATAAATTCTAAAAAGTAAATCAAAATTCTTTTAATTAAAAAAGCAAATCATGAAATCGAGCAAGAGTGTAATCTCTATTCAAAAAGATTTTTCGAACATGTTGAAACCTGTTTCTGCAGCAGTGTTGGCAGGTGCAATGTTATTCACAAGTTGCAGCAAAGATGACAATGGCGGAGGAACAAACAATCCTCCAAAAGTAGACAGCACATCTGTTTCGGGCGTTGTTTCAGGTACATGGAAAAAAAATAGCGTGGTGATCGTAAAAGGGCACCTTGAAATTTCAGCCAATACATCATTAACTATTGAAGAAGGTGTGCAAGTGTTGATGAGCGACTCAACAGTAAAACCTGAGTTCATCATTAAAGGAGCTTTGTACAGCCTTGGTACAGCAACAAACCCAGTTAAGATCAGCGTACCGGATGCATGGAAAACATCAACCAATCAATGGGGTGCACTTTGGGGTGGTTTAACGGCAGGCCCTTCAGCAACTGAAGTAGTTTTGACCTATACAGATCTTTCTTACGGCGGTGCCATCACTACTGAATCTTCACCTTCAGTAAAAGGTGGTTTGTACAAAGCAACAGCAGGTGAGCACGTACCGGCTTTGTATTTCAACAATGTAGCTGGTAAAGTAATTGTACAGAACTCATCTATCCACAACTTCAACGAAGATGTGTTTTATCTTGAAGGTGGTAGCGTGATTGTTTCAAATAACAAATTCTACACCACAGGCATTACAGGTGGTGAAGCGGTTAACCTGAAATCTGGCGTTGTTGCAGATGTTGCTTATAACCTGATCTACAGCCCTAACACAAACGGTATGAAGTTGTCAAACACCGGTGACCGTACGCCGCAATTGTACATCATCGGTTATAACAATACCATCCTGAATGCAGGTTGGAGAAGACCTACAACAAAAGGTGGTTCTATCTGGTTAGAGAAAGCTGCACACGCAGATCTTTACAACAACTTGCTCGTGAACGACAGATACGGCATCAAACGTGATAAAGGAAATCCTGAAGACAACCGCTCTAAAATTGGCAACACTTTCTATTATGGATATTCACAAACGGGTGTTGATCAGTTCCAGCCTACAGATGAGATCATCGCAGGTACAAACGATGTAATCAGCGCAAAAGCGGGAGACAACGATCCTAAATTCGTAAACTATCCATTGAGCACAGATAACGCTAATGCTACTTTCAGCGATGCATGGGATTTCCATTTGCAAGCAACTTCGACTGCTATTGGAAAAGGTAAAACGGACTTCACAAGAAACTTTGCAAATGGTATTACCGCAGGTGGTGTTACTTACAAATCACCAGATCCTGCTACATACATCGGCGCATTTGGAACTAAATAAATTGATTGATTGAGATGAGTAAAATGAAGAGCATTATTACTGTCACCGCACTGGTTGCGGTGGCAGGTTGCCAGGCACAGCCCAAAGCTCCGGCACAAAAAACGGAAACTGAAGCACAAGCTAAACCATTGTTTGTAACAGAAGCGGTAACATATGATACAGATGATCCTGCAGTATGGATCAATCCCACAGATCCAGCAAAGAGCCTGATCATTGGAACCGATAAAGACAAAGATGGCGCCTTGTATGTTTTCGACCTGCAGGGAAAAATTCAGCACGACAAAGTGGTGAAAAATTTGCAACGTCCAAACAATGTAGATGTTGAATACGGATTGATATTAAATGGAAAACCAGTTGATATAGCTGTTACAACAGAAAGAATGACACACAAGCTTCGCGTGTTTTCTTTGCCCGACATGAAACCAGTTGATAACGGCGGCCTCGAGATGTTTGTCGGCGATACCGAAGCTGAATACCGCGACCTCATGGGTATAGGAATGTATCGCGACAAGCAGGGGAAAATATATGCTTTCGTTGGTCGTAAAAATGGACCAGTTGAAGGTTATATAGGTCAGTATTTATTGGAAGATGATGGCAAGGGAAATGTAAAAGCAACGCTTGTTCGCAAGTTTGGAAGCTTCAGTAAAAAGAAGGAAATTGAATCCATCATGGTGGATGATGCCTTAGGGTATGTTTATTATTCCGATGAAGGTGTTGGCGTAAAACAATATTATGCCGATGCGGAAAAAGGAAACAAACAACTTTCGATCTTCGGAACAGAAGGCTTCAAAGAAGATCATGAAGGCATTTCAATTTATCAGCTTACGGATTCAACTGGTTACATCTTAGTATCTGACCAGGGAGCAAATCGTTTTCAGATCTTTAGCAGGGAGGGAGATGCAGCGAATCCTTTCAATCACAAACTATTGAAAGTTGTAAACGTTGCCGCCACCCAAAGCGATGGATCAGAAACTATTTCCATTCCTCTCGGCCCCAACTTTCCAAAAGGCCTCTTCGTTGTAATGAGCAACGACAGAACATTTCATTTGTACAAATGGGAAGAGATTGCGGGGAGCGACTTGAAGTCAATTAAGAATTAGGAATTAAGAATTAAGAATTCTTTTGGTGATAGTTGGTAAGAATTGAATGGCATTGTTCTTATGCAAGAGGCTTCGACAAGCTCAGCCTGACAACCCGCTCGCGCTGTCAGGCTGAGCTTGTCGAAGCCTTCTGGCAAATAGGAAATGTCTGTATTCAATCAACGAGCTCCACAGAGATAATTCTTAATTGAAAACCTGAACGCTATCGCCAACCCCCATAATAACCTTCGCAGCAAGACCAATAAAAAGCCCATGCGCAACCAATCCTTCAATTTGATTAAGTTTTTCTGCCAGTGCACGAGGATTTTCTATTAACCCAAAGTCCGCATCTACAATATAGTTTTGCTGATCTGTAAGAAAAGGTTTGTCATTATTCATGCGCAATTTTCCTTTGCCTTGCAATGCTGTAATTTGCAACTGCACATAATTCAAGGCAAAAGGTATCACTTCAATGGGTAGGGTGAATTTACCCAGCTTGTCTACTTTCTTGCTGGCATCCGCGATGATAATTTCTTCTTTGGTAAGAGACGCAACGATCTTTTCTCGCAGTAATGCACCGCCACCACCTTTGATCAACATTTTCTCTTTTGTAAATTCATCAGCACCGTCAATGGTTACATCAATGTGATCTACAGTATTTATATCAACCAGTGGAATGTTATACGATTTCGCAAGCTCAGCAGTTTTGTTCGATGTAGGAATGCATTGAATTTTCAAGCCGTCCTTCACCATTTTTCCCAATTCAATGATTACATACTTCGCTGTCGAACCCGTACCCAGGCCAACAATTTGATTTTGCTTAATAGATTTCACAGCTTCTTTTGCAGCAAGTTCTTTTTCTAATTCTTTTTGATCCATAACGAGAGATTGAAAAGGAAAGTTAGCTTTTTTATTTCAACACATCATTCATCACCGGAAACAGCAAATCAACCCACTTGCCGTATAATGTTCCCGAAGGATGCAGGCCATCATTGGCAATTAAAGTAGGATCGTTCAAGGCAAGTCTTGTAGAAGGAGTAATGTCGATATAGTTCACATTGTTTGCTACTGCGATCTCCTTGTTAATGCTATTGAATTGATTGATCTGTTTGCGTATGCGTGCGGTATCGCCCGTTTGCAATGCAAAAGGTGTTACGCTGTAATCAGGAATAGACAGCACAAAAACATGTTGCGCATCACCGGTGAGTGAAATGCTTTTTGACAATAACTGTGCAAACCTGTTGCGATAGCCATCGGTATCCAGTCCCCGGTATTGATCATTCACGCCGATCAATAATGTAACCACGGAGTATTTCGAAGCTAACTGTGTCCTGTCGATCGCCGCCGCGAGATCGATGGTTGTCCAGCCCGTGGTAGCGATGTATTGAATGGCATCAAAACGTTTGCCCGTTTGCTCAAGTTGTTTCACCGTTTGAGCGGGAAATCTTTCCTGTTCGGTTACAGATTGTCCGATGGTATAAGAATCTCCCAGCGCCAGAAAACTATATCGTGAATGATTTGTTGTATCAACCGGATTGGCTGGTGGATTGTTTGGCGGAACATGTACATCATTGCTTTTTGTGCAGGCAAACAATATCAGCACCATCAACATGGTTGCTAGTAATTTGATCGTCAATACAAAATGAAGTTTTTTCATACAGCGATTTACGAAAATTACGCCATCGCAGATTCCGCTGGCATCTTACAATTGTAATAATTAGATTTGTAATTATGAAATTATACCCCGCTTTGATCAGCAGGCTGGAGAATCAGCATGAAGCAATTGCTTCTATTATTGCTTCTGCAGATGAAGCCAGACTTAAGAAGGAGATAAGGCCGGGGAAATGGTCCATTCACGAGAATATTGTGCATCTTGTAAAATATCAGCCTGTTTTCATAGATCGCATTCACATCATGCTTACCCATCCGGAACCAATATTTGAAGCATATGTGGCCGACAACGATCCCGAATTTGAAGAATGGAAAAGATGGGATAACGAAAGACTGGTGAATGCCCTGCAAAAAGATAGACTGGCGATTCTGCAGCTCATTAGATCATTACCTGAAGAGAAACTTGCACGCATAGGCATTCACAAAAAATATGGCAGACTGAACATTGTGCAGTGGACAGAATTTTTCCTGTTGCACGAGGCACATCACATGTTTACGATTTTTCAATTGGCAAATACGATCATCGAATAATATTTATCGTATTGCCAAAACCTCTTCCAAATTGATTTCAAACTCTGCGAACCGGCCATTCTGTTCGAATTCAACCTTTGTATAACAAGGATTGGAACGAATGTTTGTAGGGTACCATTTACGATTGTTGGCTACAACAATTAGCAAACCTTCGTCATTACCAAGCGGCGCAAAATCTTGCTGCGGCGTTTGTTTTGCAAAATAGTCAAGTCCGAAATCTTCGATAAGTACTTCGCAAAAAGCTTCTACGTTTTCCACTACCAATCCAATTTCACTAACAGATAAAATGCTGCTTCCACTAAACGGTTTGCCGCTTTTTGCCGGCAAATCATACCGTGCGATGAACTCTACAATGTTTTGATTGTTATCAAGAAAATAGAAGGCCCTGGCGTTCCAGCTGGTAAAATTTGCGACTGTGGTTTGCGAGGTAATATTGAAAAGTGTAAATTTAGAAGACGCCCAAAGAAATGCCTCTTCGAATTTGTTGCCGGGAATGTTAAAGGCAAAATGATAAACCGGTTTGTCTTCAAATGATTTGCGAAAAACGAGTTTAGTGCTTCCGGCTGCAAATACAACCTTTTCTTCATTGCGATAAAGAACAGGCAGACCGATGATGTTTTTATAAAAATCCAATGTTGACGCAATGCTTTCGCAATGCAGTTCAAGTGCTGTTATTTTCATACCAATAGTATTACAGTACAAAGGTAAACAGGTTGCGAATGGCTTACTATCGCATTTGGCTTCAATTGTGGATTTTGGCTGATGGAATGATTCTTTATTTATAAAAGATAAACTACTGTATGATTATCAGGCAATTTGATAAACACGATTTTGCTGCCGTAAAAGAAATTTATCAGCAGGGTATTGATACCAGGGAAGCAACGTTTGAAACGATTGCTCCGAACTGGGAAAACTGGGATGTAAAGTTCTTAAAGGACTGTCGCATTGTAGCGTTGGATGGTGATGTAATAGTCGGCTGGGCCGCTCTTTCTGCAGCGTCTTCACGTGCTGTGTATGTAGGCGTTTGTGAGGTGAGCGTGTACGTGCGTCAAGATAAATGGGGGAAAGGAATTGGTAAAAAGCTACTGCAGGAATTGGTTAGTTTGAGCGAAGAAAATAATGTGTGGACATTACAGGCCAGCATTTTTCCAGAAAATCTTGCCAGCCGCAAACTGCATACTTACGCAGGTTTCAGAGAAGTAGGGTACAGGGAAAAAATTGGTAAGATGGATGATCTGTGGAGGAATACAATCTTGGTGGAAAGGAGAAGCAGGGCGATTCTTTAGGAAGTATGAGGTATGAACTATGAAGTATGAACTCTTACATTGCAGACAGCAACAATTTTATAAGGAATGGCCCACATTCAACAGTTCATACTTCATAGTTCATACCTCATAGTTTTTCCTAAAACACATCTTTTAGAAAAAATGCAAAACATGAACGAAGAACTTAAATTGAGAAAACTGTACGAACAAATGATCGCGTTTTGGAATATGCGGTCCGGCGATAAACTGTCTTCATTGTTTACTGACGATGGTAGCGTTGTTGGTTTTGATGGCACAACGGAAAATGGCAGGGAAAATATTAATGCCAGTTTAAACAACATATTCAGAAACTATAAGAGCAACCCGTTTGTGTATCTCATACGTGAAATAAGATTTTTATCTGATACCACAGCGCTGGTTCGTGCTGTTGCAGGTATAATGCCTGAATACGGTGCAGAGATGAATCCCGACCTGAACATTATTCAATCCATTGTTGCAGCTAAAAATGGCGATGAATGGAAAATAGCACTGCTGCAAAATACGCCCGCTTCCTGGCTCGGCCGGCCCGAAGATGTGAAGGCTCTTACGAAGGAGCTGGAGAATGTGTTTAAGAGTGCACATGGACTTTAGGGAATTAAGAATTAAGAATTCTTTCAGCAGAAAAACACTAACAACTAACAACTCATCACTTCCCTCAATTAGTCTATAGAAAAAATCGACGAATTTAATGATAGTCGGTTAGTAAGTTGCATTGAGCGGAACTGGCGTTAATTTACAAATCCTCAAATTCGCATAGAGAAAATCGCGGGTTATGAAGAACTTCTTTTTTGTACGCCACAATTCAATGATGCATAAGGTAAACTTCAGTGAGATAGTATTTATTGAGGGTTGCAGAAACTATGTGAAGATCCACACCCGGGAAAACATGTACATGTCGCTTGCTAATATGAAAGATCTTGAAGATGTCCTGCCCGGTGATCAATTTATTCGAATCCACAAGTCTTTTATTGTGAACGTCGATAAAATTAACCTGCTCAGCAAAAACGAGGTTTGTATCAATAAGCAGCAATGTTTTCCTGTTGGAGAAACATTCCGCGATAAAGTGAATTCTTTTATCAGTAGTAACTTGATTTGAGTTTTGGCTTAATATTTAATGATTTCTTTTTATAGCCTTAATATTCGCTTATTACAGCGCCAATATTTTTGTATTGCCTTAAAATTATGAAGCCCAGCGGAGAACAGGCAAATTCAGCTTGTTCTTTCGCCTGGCACAATAAAATAACTGTCCTTCTCTCATCTTCCCTTTTTCTAAAAATCAATTGAAAATACGTGCATGTTATTGCTGTAATTGTAGCTTAGTGTGAATCCATTCAATTCACTGATTTGTTTGGCAATACATAACCCAAGGCCGTTATCGCTTGTTGCCGAAGTTTTATAAAACCTTGTGAAGAGTTGCTTTTCGTCAAGGGCAAGAGAATCGCTGGTATTGGCAATAACCAATTGTTTAGCGGTTAACGTAATGGAAATTTTCCCATTAGGAATGTTATGCTTTGTCGCATTGCTCAACAGGTTGTTCAGCATTATTTCTGCCAGCAAAGGATTGATCTGTATCTCGCAATCTCGAAGATTTTTTTTGATGGAAAGATGTTTGCTTTGCCACAACTCAAAAAAGTCAACCAGCTTTGTTTCAATTTTTTCTTTCAGATTTATGGTAACAACATCTTCAAATTGTTTGTTCTCAATTTTTGCCAGGAGCAACAATGACTGATTAAGTTTTGCCATTTTTTGTATGGCATCATAGGCGCTTTGTGCAGCGCGGCTTTGTGTTTCAGAAAGATTTTCATCCTGGATCAAAATGTCCATTTTTGATCTTACAATCGCCAGCGGAGTTTGTAGTTCGTGTGAAGCATTAGCTGTAAACTCCTTTAATAACATGTAGTCATTCTCCGCTTTATTGAGTGATTGATCGAGTGTTTTATTCATGAGATCAAACTCGTCAATATTAGTTTGAGAAAGCTGTATTTTGCTTTTATTGCCCAATTGGAAACTATTGATAGACGTCAGTGTGTCATAAAATGGTTTCCATAATCTTTTCAATACAACACGGTTTATTAGTGCTGTGGTCACCAATATTAGTAGGATAGTGGCAATCGTGATCACCAAAATAAGACGAATCATATCGTCCATGTCTTCCATTGAAATGGCCACTTTTGCTTCGTACCATTGGCCCCCGACCTGCACCGTAAATGTTATCTGCCTGAAAAGTTCCTTCGTTTGCTCCTCCTCTGTGAAAAGTCTGACAGAACTGAATTTGTGTTTCGGCATGGGGCCGGCAACAGGTGCATAGCTAATTTCTTGTTCCTTAACGTGCATTACTTCAGGAAGCTTGTTGTATTTAGCTACGTACGTTTCAATTTCCCGCTGTTCGATCCTAAGATTGTCATTTACAAATTCGATCATTACATATCGCAGCAAGAACCCGTATGCAATACTTGCCAGTAGAAAAATAGCCACTGTTATCAGCAGATTGATGCGAGTGTATTTTGTAAACAGCTTCATATTCTTTCCTATTTGGCAATGCCGAATTTATAACCCATTCCATAAACCGATTGAATATAATCCGGACAGCCTACCTGCAATAATTTTTTACGAAGGTTTTTGATATGTGCATAAATGAAGTCGTAGTTGTCGGCAAGATCCATGTTGTCGCCCCACAAGTGTTCTGCAATGGCGCCCTTGCTGATCACTTTGTTTTTGTTGGCTATGAAATACATCAGCAGATCGTATTCCTTGCGTGTAAGATCAACGTTTTTGTTTTTTACAGAAACCTGTTTGGCATCAAGGTCCACAGCAATTTCATCAAACTCTATGATACTTTGTCCTGAAAAGGATTTACGGCGAATGATGGCCTCTACACGTGCGGCCAGTTCCGGTAAATGAAACGGTTTGCTGAGATAATCATCGGCGCCTGTTTTTAAACCTTGCACTTTGTCATCGAGGGAGTTTTTTGCAGAAATGATAAGCACACCGTCTGTCTTGTTTTGCTTTTTCAGGTGCTTAAGAATTTCCAGCCCATTACCATCAGGAAGGGTAATATCTAGTATAATGCAGGCGTAATCATACAAGGACGTTTTCTCCAGCGCTATGTCAAACGTAGGAGCGAGTTCGCACACATAGTTGTCATTGCCTAAATAGGTAGCAATGCTGTTTGCCAAAGCCTTTTCATCCTCTATGATTAGAATCTTCATGCAACTAAGATGATTTGGAATTCTGAATTCAATTTGAAAATTTGAGAATTTGAAAATTTGAAAATGCGCAACGTCAATCATTAGCCTCTATAGCTATCCTTCCTTAGAGCTGCCAAAGACGGATTGGCATGATGCACCGGATGAATTTTCAAATTTGCACATTTTCAAATTTTCAAATTAAAAAAGCCTACGGCTTTTTTCCCATTGCATAGTTAATGCCGCCGAGCAAGTGGTTCAGGAACAACGGATCGGCAAAGGACTCGTCTGTATGGCCAAGCTCGGTATAGAAGGCTCTGCCGCCATCAAATTCATGGTACCACGCCATTGGATGGAATGTGCCGTTTTCGCCGCCAGTGTAGCTGCTCTCATCAATTGTGATCAACACATGATAGGTGCTGTCCAGCATAATATTTTTGAAATTGTACCATTCGTCCCATCTTTTCCATACACTGGGCAAATGTTTCGTAGCAATAAAAGTGGTGTCTACCACATGTAAAACTGCCTCCTGTTGCTTCGGGTGGCTTTTAAACTGAACACCCACCAGTTTATTGTACCAAGGCCAATCGTACTCAGTATCGCTCGCGGCGTGCACGCCAACATAACCACCACCGGATTGAATATATTTTTCAAAGGCAGCCTGGCCGTTATTGTCCAACACGTTCATTGTTGTGCTAAGGAAAATAACAGTGCTGTATTTTTTCAGATTTTTAGTAGTAAAATAAGTGCTGTCCGTGGTGCTGTCAACAGCGAAATTATTTTCAGCACCCAGCTTTTGTATCGCCTTAATGCCAGCGGCAATTGATGCGTGGTGGTAACCTGCAGTTTTGGAATATACGAGTACGCGGTATTTCTTTTTCGCAGCAGCATGAGGAGCAGCAAAACCTAGCGTGACCGCCAGAATGCAAATAGCAAACAAAACGTTTCTGATCATTATTGGTTGTTTTTGAGATAATAGAAAGAATGAATTTACAGAAATAATAAAATCAGTAGCCGGTAATTTGAAAAAAGTGAGTTAACTGAAGTGCAAATGGCGTAGTGAGTGGGCCATGAGACTTAATTGAAAATTGAAAATTGAAAGTTGAAAATTGACAATGAAGACTTGAGACATATTTTTACATTTGTTCTTAATTAGCAGTGGATGTTCAGTTGTTCTAAACAAACATGAGCCCCAAAGCATTTTCAATTTTCAATTTTCAACTTTCAATTCTTATATTTACCTATAAAGTCAAATAATTGTCCACTTAACAATTGATCCCAAAATTGCCAACATGAAAAGACGGACTTTTCTACAATCATCCTCGCTTTATTTAGCAGGCGCAGGGCTTGCAGCTGCTTTGCCTTTAGATCTTCTTGCAAGAAAAAAAGCTATTTCTCCCAATGCAAAAATTAATGTAGGTGCTATCGGCATCAATGGAATGGGTTGGGCAGATCTGACAGCGCTTTTGAAAATTCCCGAAGTGCAATGTGTTGCATTGTGTGATGTAGATAAAAGTGTGTTGGACAAACGCGCCGCTGAACTCGCACAAAAAGGAATGAAAGTAGCAACCTACAACGATTATAGAAAATTGCTTGATAACAAAGATGTTGACGTGGTTGTAATAGGCACGCCCGACCACTGGCACTGCCTGATTATGCATGATGCATGTGCCGCGGGCAAAGATGTGTATTGCGAAAAGCCGGCAGGTAATTCAATTATAGAATGCAGCACAATGGTGGCGGCTCAGCAAAAATACAATCGCGTGGTGCAGGTAGGGCAGTGGCAGAGAAGCAACAAGCATTACCAGGATGCAATGAGTTTTGTACACTCCGGAAAGCTTGGCCAGGTACGGCTTGTAAAAGCATGGGCATACCAAGGGTGGATGAAATCAATACCAGTGCAACCGGATAGCCCTGTACCAGCAGGTGTGGATTATGATATGTGGCTCGGTCCCGCAACAAAACGGCCTTTCAATCCTAACCGTTTCCATTTTAACTTCCGCTGGTACTGGGATTATGCAGGAGGTTTGATGACAGACTGGGGTGTGCATATGATCGATTACGCTTTGCTGGGCATGAAAGCGAATACGCCAAAGAGCATCGTTGCAAGCGGTGGAAAATTCGCTTATCCAGATGATGCTGAGGAAACACCGGATACATTAACAACAGTGTATGAATTTAATGGATTCAATATGCTCTGGGAACATGCAACGGGTATAAACGATGGGCCTTATAGCCGCGATCATGGCGTGGCTTTTATTGGAAATAATGGCACACTTGTGGTAGATAGAGGTGGATGGGAAGTGATTCCGGAGAAAATAAACGGCAAAGAGAAAATGGATGCAGTAGCGAGGCAGAAAAAAGAAGACGATGGATTGACGCTACATGCACAAAACTTTATTGACGTGGTGAAAAGCAGAAAAATGGAAGACCTGCGCTGCCCGATACAAGACGGGGCGCATGTTGCCACCGTTTGCCAGATGGGAAATATATCGTTCCGTACCGGAAAGAAAATTTACTGGGATGATGTAAGGCACGATTTCAATGATGATAAAGCAGCGAATAAGTTGCTGTCTGCGGAGTATCATAATGGATACAAGCTGCCTAAAATCTAATTAAGAATTAGGAATTAGGAATTAGGAATTAAGAATTAAGAATGCATTCTGTGTGGCATACAAGACAGATGGATAACAGGTTTTCTGTTCATCAAAGATCAGTTTAATCAGTGTCATCCCCGTCCGAACGGTTTCAGCCGGGCGGGAGTGTGCCATCAATCTCTAACTTTAAATCACAAATTTCAAATCATACAATGAAAGCTTATTTTTTAACCGCAAGCCTGTTTATAACTACAATGGCTATGGCACAAGAAAAACAAAAAACTGATGCAGAAAGAGCGGCGGAGACCGAGGTCTGGCAACCTGAACCAAAAGTAGTTACGCCGGGGAAAGCTTTTGCTGACGCGCCTTCTGATGCTATCGTTTTATTTGATGGAAAAAATCTTGACAGCTGGGAAAGTGTGAAAGATGGCAGCGCAGCACAATGGACAGTGGGTAAAGGAGCTGTTACCGTAAAAAAAGGAACAGGCAACATACAAACAAAGCAAACTTTTACAGACTATCAATTACACATTGAATGGCGCATACCTGAAAATATTACCGGTAGCAACCAGGCTCGTGGTAATAGTGGTGTTTTCCTTGCTTCAACCGGTAAGGGTGACTCCGGCTATGAGTTGCAGGTGCTGGATTGTTACAATAACAAAACCTATGTGAACGGGCAAACAGGAAGCATTTACAAACAGGCAATTCCGTTAGCAAATGCGTGTAAGAAACCGGGAGAGTGGCAAACCTATGATGTTATCTGGACCGCCCCACGTTTTAATGATGACGGCTCTTTGAAGAGTGCTGCACGCGTTACTGTTTTTCAAAATGGCGTGTTGCTGCAAAATAATTTCGAATTAAAAGGTGAAACTGCATGGATAGGACAACCTGCTTACCATAAGCACGGTCCTTGTCCCATCAAGCTACAGGATCACGGCGATCCAAGCGAGCCGATCAGTTATAGAAATATTTGGGTGAGACCATTGTAAAGGTTGTTAGCTGATGGTTGTTAGTTGTTAGGCTTTTTTGGCTCGCCCTTCTTTCTAACAACTAACAACCATCAACTAACAACTTATTTCAATTTCATGATCTTAATATTCCTGTACCACACATCATCACCGTGGTCTTGTAAAGAAATTTTTCCTTTTTTGTAAGTGCCCCAGTTTGGCCAAGTTTTGAATTTGCTGTTGTCAACAAGTTGCTTCCAGTTATCATCCCACATTGTAGTGGACACAACATTTACACCATTCAGGTAAAGATCAAGTTTGCCTTTATATGATTTGATCTCTACGGCGTTCCATTCACCAACCGGTTTTTGTGCTTCTTTCGAACAAGAAATAAGATCATATAGGTCACCGGCCTTGTGTTTCATGATATGTCCGTCCGGGTGGCCCTCGTTATCTACCACTTGCATTTCTGCTCCTGTTGAATATGTTTGGTGGTACAGCGCTGTATCTTCATGAATGAAGAAGATAACGCCGCTGTTTCCTTTAGGAGAAATTTTCCACTCCAGTTTCAAATCAAAATTGTCGAATTCTTCATTCGTTACGAGGTCGCCACCTTCACCTTCTTTCTTGCTTTTTGCATCCAAATGAATGGCGCCGTTTTCTATTTTCCATGCACCGGCAACATTCGATTTGCCGTAGCTGTGCCATTTGCTCAAATCTTTTCCATTGAACAATGTGATCCAGCCATCATTCGAAGGTCTGTTGGAATATTTTTCGATATTGTTTTTTGTTGCTGCTTTCCAAGCAAAAAAGCCAGGAAGTAGTAATGCGGCAAGCCACAGTTTTTTCATTGATTTTGTTTTAAAAGGTGTATTGTTTTTAATTTATTACTCTGGGAACTAGGGTACGATGTACAGAATGCTGCTTCACAGAAAGCATTTTCAAATTCCCATATTTTCAAATTTTCAAATTTGCCAACCGGCTAGCTCAATCCAAGTATTGCGCGGTTGATTTTTTCGTTCGCCCCCGTTCCTGCAAAATCATCAAACGCTTTTTCTGTTACGCGAATGATGTGATCTTTAATAAATACTGCGCCTTCTTTTGCGCCATCTTCGGGATGTTTCAGACAGCATTCCCATTCCATTACGGCCCAACCTTTGAAATCGTATTGTGCCATTTTGCTGAACACAGATTTGAAATCCACCTGGCCATCACCTAAAGAACGGAAGCGTCCTGCACGGTCTATCCAGCTTTGGTAGCCGCCGTACACGCCTTGTCTGCCGGTTGGATTGAACTCTGCATCCTTTACGTGAAACATCTTTATACGTTCATGATAAATGTCGATGTAAGAAAGATAGTCGAGACACTGCAATACAAAATGTGATGGATCATACAACAGACAAGCTCTTGCATGGTTGTTCACTTTTTCGAGAAACATTTCATAACTCACACCATCGTGCAAGTCTTCACCCGGGTGAATTTCGTAGCAAACATCCACGCCATGTTCATCAAAAACGTTCAATATCGGCAGCCATCTTTTCGCGAGTTCGGTAAAGCCTGTCTCAACAAGGCCCGCAGGTCGCTGCGGCCACGGATACACTGTGTGCCACAACAATGCACCGCTAAATGTTGCATGAGCATTCAATCCTAAATTTTGCGAAGCCTTTGCTGCATACTTTAATTGTTGCACCGCCCATTCTGTTCTTGCTTTAGGATTGCCATGCAGTTCAGCAGGAGCGAAGCCGTCAAACATTGTGTCATAAGCAGGATGTACCGCAACGAGTTGTCCTTGTAAATGTGTAGAAAGTTCTGTGATCTCCAGGCCGCATTCATTCACAATGCCTTTGATCTCATCAGCGTATGTTTTGCTTTCCGCTGCTTTTTGCAAGTCAATGCAACGGGGGTCCCACGTAGGTATTTGCACGCCTTTAAAGCCAAGTGATTCGGCCCAAAGGCAAATAGATTTCAGATTATTAAAAGGAGGCTGATCGCCCATGAATTGTGCGAGGAATATGCCGGGTCCTTTGAGAGTAGTCATGAGTTGAGAGTTGTAAGTGTTTATATTGATTGATGGGAACTATGAACTATGAACTATGAAGTATGAAGTATGAGCTGCATTGGTGTTGCAGGCATTTTTTTGTGACCTAATACTAAAGATTTGCTGTTTGCCTTCTAATTTTATGTCACACATAAACACCTCATACTTCCTAGTTCATACTTCATACTTCAAAAGCCGTCCATTTCTGCTCGCTCTTTCCGCTCTTCACCACGTTCTCTATGAACGCCATTCCGCGGAGGCCATCTTCGATGCCGGGAAAATCGAGCCATTCAGGCTTTGGTGTTTCGCCGTTTTCTTTTGCACGAACGGTTAACGCAAAGTTGCGGTAGAGATTGGCAAATGCTTCGAGATATCCTTCCGGGTGTCCGGCTGGTGTGCGGCTGTTATGTGATGCATATGAGCTTACATAACCGGTGCCCGTGCGATAGATCTCTGCAGGTTTGTCCAACCATTTTACCATTAAAGTATTTGCATCTTGCTGCTGCCATTCCACGCCACCTTTTTCTCCGTACACTCTTACTTTCACATTGTTCTCTTCACCAGCCGCTATTTGCGAAGCAAACAAAACGCCTGTTGCGCCGTTGTCAAATTTGAGTAATACTGCGCCATCATCATCTAATTGTCTGCCTTCTACAACTATGTTTAAGTCTGCGCAAATTTTTGTTGTTTTCAAACCACTCACATACTCTGCCATATTGAAAGCATGCGTGCCAATGTCTCCCATACAACCTGCAATGCCACTGCGTTTTGGGTCGGTGCGCCATGAGGCTTGTTTAGAATCGCTGCCCTCAAGGAAAGTGCTCAACCAACCCTGTGGATACTCCACATATATTTTTCTGATCTTACCCAACACACCGCTTTTCACCATCTGCTTCGCCTGCTTTACCATTGGGTAGCCAGTGTAAGTATGTGTAAGACAAAATACATTTCCTGTTTTTTCAACCACTTGTTGTAGTGCCTTTGCTTCGTCAAGCGTGAAGGTCATTGGCTTATCGAGGATGACGTGAAAGCCATTTTCAAGCGCCATTTTCGAAGGCTCGAAATGCACGTGGTTTGGCGTTACAATGCTCACGATCTGCATCCTCACATCTTCCGGAAGTTGCTTTTCTTTTTCGATCATTTCCTTGTAAGAGCCATACACTCTTTCCGGCGCGAGAAATAATTCTTCACCTGCCTGTTTTGATTTTGCGGCATCACTGCTAAACGCTCCGCAAACAAGTTCAATCTGTCCATCCATATTTGCCGCAATGCGGTGAACCGCGCCAATAAAGGCTCCTGGTCCTCCGCCGATCATGCCCATTCTAAGTTTTTTCATATCTGTATAGTTGTTAGTTGTTAGTTGATAGTTGTTCGCGACAGTTTTTCAATTACAGTGTGTTTACAATCAGTAACGAAGACTGCTTGTCATCCCGACGAAGGAGGGATCTGAGTGCCTATTTTCGCAGCTTGTTTGCATGTGTTAAACCCAGATCCCTCCTTCGTCGGGATGACAAGCAAGATGCGTTTATTCTTTCAAACAGCTTAACTTTGCAGCTTCAGATTCCTGACCGCTAATTCCTCATTATTAGCTAAAGCTCACACACTCCTTCAATTCCTTCTCGCTATACGCCAAGCCATATTGCTTCAACACATCATCCGGCACGCCGTTCCATTGATTGGGTTTGTTACCGGAGTAGCCGATATCTTTTACGCCCATTTCAGAAGTAAAGAAACCCGTTGCAACAAGGTCGCGAAATTTATTAAAGAACGCCACACCTTGCTTCATTGTTGGTTTTGCTGTTTCCGGATAGGCGATTTGGTCCACCATTTCAATACGCTGCTTCTCATCACAATCTTTGAAAGCTTTGCCAAATTGTTTCATACACTGCACATCGAGCCAGCGCAAGCCGCCGCGAATTGGTATCTGATGTTCAGGCATATCTTTTACAATAAACTCAATGAACTCAGGCACTTTCGCATCGGAAGCACTGCCGCTTACTTCATCACGCGGAATGATGATGTCGCCGAGAATTGTAATCGTTGCCATTTCATCTGGTGTAAAAAAAGTTTGTGCAGCAATAGCATTGAGCTTTTCCATTTCCTCCGGTTGTCTGTCATAACCACCATCGGCTTTTTTCTCTTCAGCTTTTGCTTCGGTTGTTTTTTTGTCAGACAATTTGCACGCTTCAGCAAATACGCTCGCTGAGAGCGTTCCAAGAGCCATCGCTTTAATCGACTTTCTTCTATCCATAGATTGAATATTTTTTGACGGGCGAATGCGATTCGCCCCTACCATTTTCAATTTTCAACTTTCAATTTTCAATTAAATATTTTGTTTCTTCAATTGATCAACAATGTATTCCGATGTGCGCATAGACAACGCAAGAATCGTCCATGTAATGTTTTTGTCTGCCTGTGAAACAAACTGTCCGCCGTCCACACAAAATACATTTTTGCAGTCATGCGCCTGGCTCCATTTGTTCAATGCTGACCGTTTAGGATCATTGCCCATGCGAACCGTCCCCGCTTCATGGATTATTTTTCCCGGCGTTTCCAATCCGTAATTATTATGCGGACCGAAGTCATCGCCATAGGTAACAACCGCACCCATTTGATGCAGGATTTCCTGGAAGGTTTCCTTCATGTGCTTCGCCTGCTTTATTTCATGTTCGCTCCATTTTACATTAAAGCGCAACACAGGAATGCCCCATTTATCCACCACACCCGGATCTATTTCGCAATAATTACTTTCAAATGAAATGGCTTCTCCACGGCCCGCCATGTGTACTTGCGCACCGTAGAAATAACGGTAATCTTCTTTCAAAGATTTGCCGTAACCACCCGCTTGTTTTTGCTGTCCGTTCACTGCAAATTTTCCGTTAACGAACTGAATGCCATTGGTGAAGCCATAGCCCGGCATATGCATGCCACCACCATATTCAATATGATAACCACGAGGGAAATCAAGTTTTTTATTATCTATCCACCAAGGCGAATAAATGTGCGCACCGCCCACGCCATCTTCGTTGTATCGTTTGCGCCCGAGCAGCTGCGGAACCACACCACCCATAGAAGCACCGGTAGAATCATGTAAATATTTACCAACTACATTGCTCGAATTGGCAAGGCCATTTTCATGCCTCGTTGATTTTGAATTGAGTAGCAATCTGGCGGACTCACAAGCACTCGCGGCAAGTATCACCACTTTGCCATTTACCTGGTATTCCTGCAGATCATCTTTGTTTACATAAGAAACACCTGTTGCAACACCTTCTTTATTCGTCAACACTTCGCGGGCCATTGCACTGGTAAGTACATCAACATTGCCCGTTGCCATTGCAGGTTTTATTAAAACAGAAGACGAAGAAAAATCGCCGTACACCTGGCACCCCCTTCCGCATTGGCTGCAGAAAAAACACGAGCCGCGTTCGTCGTTTATTTTTTTTGTAAGAATAGAGAGGCGCGAAGGTATAACCGGAACACCTGCATTGGCTGCGCCTTTCTTTAACATCAGCTCATGTAATCTTGGTTTGGGTGGTGGAAGAAAAACACCATCAGGATGATCTTCAAGTCCTTCGTTGGAACCAAAAATGCCGATCAGTTTATCAACGCGATCGTAGTATGGTTTAATATCATCGTAGGAGATGGGCCAATCTTCACCAAGGCCGTCAATGCTTCTACGCTTAAAATCTTTAGGACCAAAGCGTAGTGAAATTCTTCCCCAGTGGTTGGTACGTCCGCCGATCATTCTCGCACGGAACCAATCCCATTCAGTGTCCTTTGTAGTAGTGTAAGGCTCGCCATCAATTTCCCATCCGTGATAGCATGCATCAAAATCGCCGAAGGGACGAAATTTTGTGGATGCACCACGTCTTGGCGACTCCCATGAATTTTTTAATTGCGTGACATTCTTCGCGGGATCATACATTGGGCCCGCTTCAATCAGGCAGACTTTTAAGCCTGCTTTTGAAAGCATGTAGGCCGCCATGCCGCCACCGGCACCCGATCCTACAATGATCGCATCATAGAGTTTTGGATTCGTTTTGATCTGTAGATTTCCCATATAACAAGCAAAATGAGTGGAAAAGATAAAGGTTAAATTTATTACATCGACATTATTTCACCATTAAAATTTTTTTGAATGGTTGTATGGGTATAATCATAACAAAAACTGATTTTTATTAAAGTATTTTATGAAAAATGTTCATGCAACCAAATAAATCTCTAAATTTATTCGAGTTATTTTAACCCAACACAACAAACGATATGCAGGCCATTAACAGGAATAAACTGTTCGTAGCAAGTTGTCTTGCTCTATTAGTTACATCACTCTCTTTCGGTATCCGTGCTGGTTTATTGAGCACGTGGAGCCATCAATTTTCATTAACACAAGAACAAATTGGTATTATTACTAGTACCGCATTCTGGGGTTTCCCTCTTGCCATTGTTATTGGCGGGATGATAGTGGACATCATCGGCATGAAAAAATTATTGATTGCCGCAGCGGTGTTTCATTTGTTGGGCATTGTGCTAACGATTACAGCAACAGGTTTCTGGTCCCTGTTTATTTCAACATTATTAATTGGTATGGGAAATGGCACAGTGGAAGCCGCATGTAATCCATTGGTGGCCAGTTTATATACAGAAAAGAAAACCGCCAAGCTCAATCACTTTCACCTGTGGTTCCCTGGCGGTATTGTGATAGGAACATTGATCGTTCGCTTCATTGGTGTAAATATTCCTGACACAAGTTATTTAAGCAACTGGCAATTGCTCGTTGGCATCATGTTGATACCAACTGTGATCTACGGCTATCTTTTCAGCAAGCTTGAGTTTCCGCCAACAGAAAGAGTTTCAAGCGGCGTCTCTACTTCAGAAATGTACAGGTCATTGCTCAATCCATTATTTATTGTCATGATCATATTGATGCTGGGAACAGCCATCACCGAATTGTTTACAGGACAATGGATCGATGTATTATTAAAGAACGTAACCGAGAATGCCATTTTATTATTGACCCTTGAAACGGGTGTAATGGTCCTGGGCCGTGCATTTGCAGAACCCGTGGTACATAAATTTTCTTCAGCCGGTGTGTTGTTGATGTCAGCAATCTTCGCTGCATTGGGTTTATACATTCTCGGTCACACAACAGGAAACATGTTGTTTGTAGGCGCAATAATTTTCGGTATTGGTGTATGTTATTTCTGGCCAACTATGCTGGGATTTGTATCTGAGAATTTACCTAAAACAGGCGCAGTAGGATTGAACTTCATGGGTGGCGCCGGCATGTTTGCCGTGTCCTTGTATATGATTTTCATGGGCGGTTATTATGATAGATTAGTTGCCGGTCAATTGCCTGCCAATGCTGATGTAAAAGCATATTCAGATGCAGCGGCCGGAACAGAAATGGCAAATGCATTTGCCGAAGCAAAAAAAGCTGCGGGCCCACAAATCATTAATGTTACAATGATTATTCCAATCATTCTTATAGTGGCATTTACAGTACTCTATTTTTATATGAAAGGCAGAAAGAAACCTTCATTACAAGCGACTGTTGCAGAACCTGAACTATATAATCTATAAAAAACGAAACGTAATTGTATGTCCACTCATAACAGGAGAAGTGCTATCAAAAATATGGTCGCCGGGTCGGCAGCTGTAGTAGTAGGAGGCGGCGTGCTTTCCTCTTTTACGCAGCCTGGTGAAAAAGAAACAGCTATGAAATTGAAAGGAAATATTAATCACTCGGTATGTCGCTGGTGCTTCAACGACGTCAGTGTAGAAGATCTTTGCAAAGCAGTAAAGAAAATCGGCTTCAGTGCCATTGATCTTGTTGGTCCCGCTGATTGGCATATTTTGCAGCAGTACGGTGTGTATAGCTCGATGTGTTACACATCTGGTCAAAACAGTTTGACCAAAGGATGGAACGACAAATCGCAGCATGAAAGATTGATCAAAGATCATACAGACATTATTCCATTGATGGTACAGGCAGGTTATAAAGATGTGATTTGTTTCAGTGGCAATAGAAATGGAATGGATGATGAAACTGGTTTAAAAAACTGCGTGGAAGGCTTGCAACAAGTATTGCCTTTGGCAGAAAAAAATGGCATCACCATTCACATGGAATTGCTGAACAGCAAGATTGATCACAAGGACTATATGTGCGACAAAACCGCTTGGGGCGTTGAGTTGTGTAAACGATTGAATTCTAACAATTTTAAATTGTTGTACGATATTTATCACATGCAGATTGATGAAGGCGATGTGATAAGAACTATTAAAGATTATAACCAATACATTGGCCACTATCATACAGCTGGTGTGCCAGGCAGACATGAAATTGATGAATCGCAGGAGCTTTTTTATCCTGCCATCATGAACGCCATTAAAGAGGTGAATTTTAAAGGCTATGTGGCACAGGAGTTCATTCCAAAAGCAAAAGATAAACTGGCTTCGCTAAAGAAGGCGGTGGAGATTTGCGATGTGTAGGAAGGTGTCTGAAGTATGAAGTATGAAGTGAAGTACACTGTACTAAAATGTTTAGAGTGTAACGCTCGAATGACTTTCGTACTTCGCACATTTTTAAAAGTAAAACGACTTATCTAAAAAGAAAGAAAAAATATTATGGCAGATCAAACTTATGATGCGATTGTTGTGGGTTCCGGAATCAGTGGTGGTTGGGCAGCAAAGGAGCTTACAGAAAAAGGGCTAAAGGTTCTGATGCTGGAACGAGGCCGTAACATTGAACACGTAAAAGATTATGTAACCGCGAATAAAGAAGCGTGGGATTTTCCGCATAGGGGAAAGGCAACGCAAAAACTGAAAGAAGAATATCCTGTATTAAAACGTGACTATCCGTTAAACGAGATCAATCTTGATTATTGGGCAAGCGATAAGGATTCTCCTTACACCGAGGTAAAAAGATTCGATTGGTTCCGTGGTTATCATGTTGGCGGTCGTTCATTGATGTGGGGCAGACAAAGCTACCGCTGGAGCGATCTTGACTTTGAAGCCAATGCCAAAGATGGTCACGGTGTTGACTGGCCGGTACGCTACAACGAAATTGCGCCATGGTATGATTATGTTGAAAAATTTGCCGGCATCAGTGGTAACAGAGATGGCATTCCGCAATTGCCGGATGGTCAGTTTTTACCACCCATGGAAATGACCTGCGTAGAGAAAGATGTTTCTAAAAGAATAAAAGATTATTATAAAGGTCAGCGTCAAATGATCATTGGACGTGTGGCAAATCTTACTGTTCCGCATGAAGGCAGAACGAACTGTCAGTTTAGAAACAAGTGTTGGCTGGGATGCCCATTCGGCGGCTATTTCAGCACACAGTCTTCTACACTGCCTGCTGCTATGAAAACTGGCAATCTTACTTTGAGACCTTGGAGCATTGTAACAAAAGTGTTGTACGATAAAGATAAAAAACGTGCAACCGGTGTTGAAGTGTTGGATGCAGAAACAAACCAGACTTATGTGTACAATGCGAAAATAGTTTTCGTTAACGCGTCTACATTAAACTCTACATGGCTGTTGATGAACTCTGCAACAGACATCTGGCCCGACGGTTTAGGAAGCAGCAGCGGCGCGCTGGGACACAACCTGATGGATCACCACTTAGGTGTAGGTGCCGGCGGTTGGGTAGAAGGCTATGAAGACAAATATTATTTCGGTCGCCGTGCGAATGGGGTGTATGTTCCGCGCTACAGAAACTACAATGGTGATGCTAGAGACTATGTTCGTGGTTTCGGCTATCAAGGTGGTGGAAGTCGCGAAGGATGGGGAAGAGGTGTTGCAGAAATGAACATTGGTGCTGATTTTAAAGAAGCGCTTTCAGAACCGGGTCGTTGGACAATGGGCATGGGTGGTTTTGGAGAAATTCTTCCTTACCACGAAAACAAAGTAACGCTTGATAAAAGCAAGAAAGATAAATGGGGATTGAATGTACTCGCGATCGATTGTGAGCTGAAGGATAACGAATTGAAGATGCGTAAAGACATGCAGCAAGATGCCATTGATATGCTTACTGCTGCGGGTGTTAAAGATGTTAAGGGCTATGATGGTGATGGCACTCCTGGTCGCGGTATTCACGAAATGGGTACTGCAAGAATGGGTAAAGATCCAAAGACTTCTGTGTTGAATAAATTCAACCAGGTGTGGGACGCTCCAAACGTTTTCGTAACCGATGGTTCATTCATGGCATCTGCCTCTTGCGTAAATCCATCATTAACCTACATGGCATTTACTGCAAGAGCAGTAGATCATGCGGTGAGTGAACTTAAGAAAGGAAACTTATAATTAATTGAAAATTGAAAGTTGAAAGTTGAAAATGATAAATTTTACAGCTCATCACTCTCAATTTTCAATTTTCAACTTTCAATTAAAACAAAATGCCCGGCGATACGCTGAATATCAACAACAAAGCGCAGGCTCAGAACACTTATGACGCCATTGTGATTGGCTCTGGAATAAGTGGCGGATGGGCCGCAAAAGAACTTTCTGAAAAAGGACTGAAGGTCCTGATGCTGGAAAGAGGTCGCAACTACGAGCATATAAAAGATTATGACACTGCCAACAAAGATCCGTGGGAGTTTGAACATCGTGGCAGCGTTACGCAGGAGCAGCGAAAAGAAAGACCTGTGATATCCCGCAACTGGGGCGCGAATGAAGCGGTGATGGAAAAATGGACAAACGAAAAAGATTGTCCTTATGTAGAAAAGAGGCCATTCAACTGGTGGCGCACTTACCAGTTGGGCGGCCGATCAACATTGTGGGGCAGACAAAGTTATCGCTGGAGCGATTTTGATTTTGAAGCCAACAAAAAAGATGGATGGGCAATTGACTGGCCAATCCGCTATAAGGATATGGCACCGTGGTACGATCACGTGGAAAAATTTGCGGGTATCAGTGGTTCTCTGGAAGGCTTGCAACACCTGCCTGATGGACAATTTATGCCTCCTATGGAAATGAATTGTGTGGAGAAAGATGTTGCCGCAAGACTGAAAGATTATTACAAAGGCAATCGTCATATGATCATCGGACGCGTGGCACACATTACTGGACCGCATCCGGGACGTACACAGTGTCAATTTAGAAACAGATGCTGGGAAGGTTGTCCTTTTGGGGGCTATTTCAGCACGCAGTCTTCTACATTGCCCGCTGCGTTGGCAACAGGTAATTTAACAGTAAGGCCGTGGTCCATTGTTACAAAAATCATTTACGATAAAGACACGAAGAAAGCGAAAGGTGTAGAAGTAGTAGATGGTGAAACAAACAAGACCTATGAGTTTTATTCAAAAATAGTTTTTGTTAATGCCTCTGCGCTGAATAGCGCATGGGTATTGATGAACAGCGCAACAGACATTTGGCCGGAAGGTTTAGGAAGCAGCAGCGGAGAACTTGGTCACAACATCATGGATCACCACTACAACCTTGGTGCAAGTGGAAGAGTAGAAGGTTATGAAGACAAATATTATTACGGTCGTCGCGCAAATGGAATTTATTTGGTGCGCTTCGCAAACTTGTTTGGCGATAAAAGAGATTTCATGAGAGGCTGGGGCTATCAAGGCGGCGCAAGCCGTGAAGGCTGGAGCAGAAACGTTGCTGAGCTTAGCGTTGGTGCTAATTTCAAAGAAGCCCTTACTGAGCCCGGCACATGGACAATGGGAATGGGTGGCTTTGGAGAAACACTGCCTTATCACGAAAACAAAATAACACTGAGCAAAGAAGTGAAAGATAAATGGGGGTTGCCGGTGCTTGTGATGGACGCAGAGATCAAGGACAACGAAAAGAAAATGCGCAAAGCGATTGTTGAAGAAGCTGTTGCAATGCTGGAAGCCGCAGGAGTAAAGGATGTGAACCATTGGGACAACGGTCACAACATGGGTGATGGCATCCACGAAATGGGCACAGCGCGCATGGGACTCGATCCTAAAACATCTGTGTTGAACAAACACAACCAGGTGTGGGATGCGCAAAACGTTTTCGTTACAGACGGTGCGGCAATGACATCTGCATCTTGTGTCAATCCATCATTGACCTACATGGCATTGACAGCAAGGGCTGCGGATTATGCAGTGAGCGAGTTGAAAAAAGGAAACATTTAGAAATTGAAAATTGAAAGTTGAAAATTGAAAATGTACGGGCGAATCGCATTCGCCCTGCGGCACCGGAAACCCGCTACATTTTTCTAACAACTAACAACTAATAACAAACAACTTAACAATATCATCATGATGACAAGAAGAGATGCTCTATCGCGTGTGGCGCTTATTTTGGGCGGCACGATCATAGGAGCAGATGTTTTTTTGAGCGGATGTACAAACGCCGACAAAAAAGTTTCAGGAGTGCTGAATTTTTCTCCGGACAACATCGCATTTCTTGATGAAGTAGGAGAAACTATTTTGCCTGCAACAGCCTCTTCGCCCGGAGCGAAAGAAGCTAAGATCGGTGAGTTTATGAAAGCGATCGTAACAGATTGTTACACTGAAGCAGATCAGAAAATATTCATGGAAGGCTTCGATAAACTAAACGATGCAAGTAAAAAGAAATTCAACGATCCTTTCATGAAGTTGACTGCCGAGCAAAAAACACAATTGCTCACAGAGCTTGATAAGGAATCAAAAGAATACAATAAGACAAAACAAAAGTCTGACCCTAACCACTACTTTGCGATGTACAAACAGCTAACCGTATGGGGCTATTTCTCATCGAAAGAAGGTGCGACAAAAGCATTGCGCTACGTGGCAGTGCCTGGAAAATATGAAGGTTGCATAGATTATAAGAAAGGTGACAAGGCGTGGGCGACTTAGGAAATTAATAATTAATAATTAAGAATTAATAGGTGTTGCAGATTGTAAATTATCGTTGCACTCTTTGCTGTTTAAAACAGACGGCGCCATATTAATTACTAATTATTAATTATTAATTGTTGCCTCAAATGCCTGATGGATTTCACACAGCCCACCAGGTATTCGGCTATTAGTTTTTGTGTATGTTAACCTAAAGTAATAACGATTTACCCATAACAACCCGGACGCGGGTTGTTACTTTTTATTAAAGGAGTTACAAGTTGTAATTTTCAATTTTCAATTCATATGTCTTATAACAGAAGAACTTTTCTACAAACAACGGGGCTGCTTGCAGCAGGAAGTTTTTTATCTATGGATAAATTAATGGCCGCAAAAGGCAATATAAAAAACATTGGCTTGCAGTTGTACACACTTCGTGATGACATGCCTAAAGATCCTAAAGGTGTGTTGAAACAAGTGGCTTCATTTGGTTATAACCAACTGGAAAGCTATGAAGGAAGTATGGGAATGTTTTGGGGAATGACGCCTGTGGAGTTTAAAAAATATGTAGGTGATCTTGGAATGAAGATCGTTTCATCACACTGCGACATTGATAAAGATTTTGAAAAGAAAGCTGCTGATGCTGCTTCAATCGGTATGAAGTATTTGATCTGTCCTTACAAAGGGCCTCAAAAATCAATTGATGATTTCAAGCGCATCGCAGATGAGTTCAATAACAGAGGCGAGATATGTAGAAAGCACGGCATTCGCTTCGCTTACCACAACCACGGTTATTCTTTCAAAGAAATTGACGGACAAATGCCGCAGGATGTAATGTTGGCGAATACAAACCCTGCCACTGTCGATTTTGAAATGGATATGTATTGGGTGGTGACAGGTGGTGCAGACATAGAAAAATATTTGACGAAGTATAAAAACAGGTTCCGTCTTTGTCACATTAAAGACAGAAAAAAGAATGCCGCTCCTTCAGACGAAGATGCATCGTGCATTGTAGGCAACGGTTCTATCGATTATAAAAGCATTTTGAAACTTGCAAAGAAAACGGGTGTAGAATATTTCATTGTAGAACAAGAACGCTATGATGAAGCCTCACCGATTGAATGTGCGAAGCAAGATGCGGCGTATTTGAAGACTTTGAGTATTTAAGAATTTTTTTCACCACTAAGGCACTAAGCGCGCTAAGCCTCACTAAGAGACGTTTAAATTTAGAACAACCCTTAGTGAAACTTAGTGCACTTAGTGGCCGCCCGGATGAATCCAGTCGGACGGGCCTTAGTGGTAAATATTTTGGTTTAAAACCCAACATCATGTTTGATCAGCTTAGAAATAAATTTCCGCTTAGCGATGACAAGTGGAATGACTATGTAAGTTGCTTCAAACAAATGCAAGTTCCCGCTAGAACAATTCTTTTAAAGGAAGGCGACATTCCTAATAAGATGTTCCTCATTGAAAAAGGCTGCGCACGTGCATGGTTCAACAATGATGGCAAAGATGTCACGTTTCAGTTCTTCTTCGAAAACAGTTCCTTCTCGTCAATCGAAAGCTTTAAGAAAAATGTGCCGAGTGTTGTCACACTCGAAACCATAGAGCCCTGCATTCTGTGGGCGATCAGCAAAAAAGATATCAAACGCATCATTGCTGAAGTGAGCGAAGTGCCTGCATTGCGCGATAAGTTTATTGACGCCATATTCGAAAGAACGTTTGACTACATGAAGTATTTCTTTTCCTTCATAAAAGATACTCCCGCTCAACGTTACGAAGCATTGATCAAAGACAGACCGCAAATTGTACAACGCGTTCCACAACATTATATAGCCTCATACCTTGGTGTTAGTACCGTGCATTTGAGCAGGATAAAGAGCAAACGTAAGTAACTGAATGACTGAATAACTGAATAACTGAGTGATACGCGCATCGTCATTGCGAGCCCTGCCGGGCATGAATGTTTAGTTGAAAAAAAGCAAGCTAAACTTTCATAGTGTGGGCGAAGCAATCTCAAATGGTGCGGATAGATTGCTTCAGCCGTCGCCGATTTTCTACGTTGAACCAATACTTCATACAGCGCTCTCCGCAGGCTTCGCAATGACGGGCGAGCGCACACGTCATTGCGAAGCCTGCAGACAAAGAAGCCCTTGTTTAGTTGGGATGCTTGCACCACGCGCATCGGCTGAAGCAATCTCCCTGAGTGTCGGGATTGCTTCGGCTGTTCATAAATGTGGTCCTTTATTTACTATATCCGATCTGCATTCTCCGCAGGCCTCGCAATGACGATGCGCTTTCATTCGGTTATTCAGTTACTCAGTCATTCAGTTATTTATTTAATAACAAATGTTATCGTCTGCTAAAACCACCGCAGCTAGCTTTGTGTTATTAAAATTTACAACAATGAAAGCAGCAGTAATATACAACAGGGGAGAGGTCCCGCAGTATGTAGACTTTCCGGAACCTGCCACACAAAATGATAATGAATTGTTGATGACTGTAAAAGCTGCCGCCATCAAGAATCTGGACAGATCAATTGCAAGTGGTAAACATTATTCTTCAGAAAAAGATGCGAGTAAGGCAAGAATAATTGGTGGTGATGGAGTTGGCGTATTAGAAGATGGTACACGTGTGTATGCCGTAGGCGTGAGCGGTATGATTGCGGAAAAAGCAATTGTTGAAAAAGATAGGATTGTTCCATTGCCGCAAGGAATTGACGATAACAGTGCAGCTGCATTGGCTAACGCTGTCGCGGGTTCTGCAATGGGATTGCGTTTTAGAGCTGGCATCAAGAGAGGCGAAACCGTTCTGATAAATGGCGCAACTGGTGTTACCGGAACAATTGCGGTGCAAATTGCAAAACATTACGGAGCCGGAAAGGTAATTGCAACAGGTAGGAACGAACAGGCGCTGCAATCGTTAACGGCGTTCGGAGCAGATGAAATAATTTCTATCAATCAGAGCGATGAAGCGTTTGTTTCGAAAATAAAAAGCATTCACAGCAGTACACCAATCGATATTGTGATCGATTATTTGTGGGGTCATACGGCGGAACTTATCCTGGCTTCTTTAAAAGGTAAAGGCTCGTTTACACACAAAACGAGATTTGTTTCAATTGGCGCTGTAACAGGCGATATCATTCAATTGTCAGCAGAAAATTTGCGAAGCGTTGACCTGCAATTATCAGGCTCTGGCTTGGGCAGTTGGACAAAGGACGAAGTGAAATTATTGTTCAGTGAAATTCTTTCTGAAATGTTTCAATTGGTGGTGGATAAGAAAATGCAGATTGATACCGTGACCATTCCATTGAAAGACATTGAGCAGCTCTGGAACATGCAGGTGTCAAGCGGCGAGCGGTTGGTAGTAGTGATTTAGGATTTAGAGCGCATGCAGTTTTTTAACCGCAAAGGACACAAAGGTTGCGCAAAGAGAACGAAGGACTGTAAAAGAAATATTAGCAAATCGTGAAGGTGCAAAGAAAACGAAGAGTTGAACCCATTCTTTGCTTCCTTTGCGCAACCTTAGCGTTCTTTGCGGTTAAAAGAAAAAAAATACGGTGTACAAAACTTAGTTTCGTACACCGTACATTATACACCACTTTTCATTTTCAACTTTCAACTTTCAATTTTCTACTCTAGTAGTGCCATCTCACAAAAGCCTCCATACCCGCGTAATACGTAAGACCCAGCTTAGCATATAATTCGGCAGTCTGACGGTTTCTTTCCTCCGCTCTTTGCCAGAACTCGCGGCTATCGCTACCCTGGAATGGAACCATGTCTTTTTGTGACTGATGTATAAAAATGCCAAAACGTTTTTTCATTACCTGGTCAGGGCTCATTGGTACAGCCATTTCAATTTCTTCAGTGTACCATTCTTGCCATGCACCTTTGTACAACCACACCCAGCAGTCCTTCACCCACTCGTCACCCGCAGCTTTTATTCTGCGTAAGCTTTCAAATACGATATCCAGACATACTTTGTGTGTGCCATGCGGGTCAGCAAGGTCGCCTGCGCAGTACACCTGTTGAGGTTTTACTTCACGAAGCAGTTTCATTGTCAGCGCCACATCTTCTTCGCCCATTGGCTTTTTTTCAATGCGGCCCGTTTCGTAGAACGGTAGGTTTTGGAAGTGGATATTTTCAGTTTTAATTCCTACGTAGTGGCAAGTTGCTTTCGCTTCGCCTCTTCTTATCAATCCTTTGATAGCGCGGATTTGAGCCGTATCCATATCGCTTTGTTTTTTAGCGGAAAGGAAACGTTTCGCATCGCTCAGGATATTTTTTGAAACAGTATTGTCAATGCCTGCTATCTCTTCAAAGCCTACAGCAAAATCAACAAAGCGTGTAACAAATTCGTCGGTTACCGCAATGTTGCCGCTCGTTTGATAAGCCACGTGTACATCATGTCCCTGGTCGTGCAGGCGCATGAAAGTCCCCCCCATGCTAATGATGTCATCATCCGGGTGTGGAGAGAAAATCAAACATGTTTTAGGATATGGCGTAGAACGCTCAGGGTGTGCTGGAATCACAGCATTTGGTTTGCCACCCGGCCAGCCTGTAATGCTGTCACGCAGCATATAAAATACCTGCAGATTGATTTCGTATGCATCGCCTTTTTCCACCAGCAAATCCGCAAGGCCATTGTCGGTATAATCGCTGTTCGTAAGGCTCAAGACCGGTTTCTCCAGTTTCAGCGCAAGGTTTACAACGGCTTTTTTCACCATTTTCTGTGTCCATTCAATTTCACCGCTTAACCATGGAGATCTGAAACGAGTAAGATCTGTCGCAGCAGTTTCATCCAGCACAAAAGTTACATCGTTGTGCTCCTGCAAAAGAGAAGCTGGAATTTGTTCCGTAACATTTCCTTCCACTGCTTTTTGAATAACCGGAGCTTTAATTTGTCCCCATGCCATCAGGAACACTTTGTGCGCCTTGAAAATGGTGTCAATACCCATTGTAATGGCAAGGCGGGGCACTTTGGAAATATTTTGAAACTCACCTGAATTCGCTATGCGCGTAGAGTTTTCAAGAGGGATCAGGCGCGTTTTCGAAAAGCGGCTGCTACCAGGCTCGTTAAAGCCGATGTGGCCGTTATTACCAATACCCAGTATTTGAATATCGATACCGCCCGCAGCATCTATTTTAGCTTCGTAGTCGGCGCAATATTTTTTTATTTCTTCTTTGGAAATTTCTCCGTTTGGAACGTTTGTGTTAGCCGGATCAATGTCTACGTGGTCAAACAACTGCTCCTTCATATAACGGTTATAGCTTTGAAGGGCATCGTTATCCAGCGGGTAGTATTCGTCAAGATTGAACGTGATGACGTTTTTAAAACTCAGATTTTCTTCTTTGTGGAGGCGAACAAGTTCAGCATAAAGCGTTTTTGGTGAAGAGCCTGTTGCCAGTCCGAGTACACATTTTTCTCCTTTTGCCTGTTTGCTCTTAATTGTTGCGGCGATTTCTGCAGCAATGAATTTTGATCCATCTTTTAATGAACTAAAGATCTTTACCGGAATTTTCTCCAGTGAATCTACCATACTCATAATTGACGATAATTTACATTGTGAATAACGAAAAACAATAATAGTGTGCGATTGAATAGTGTGCGTGAAGATAACGATGTAATCAAAAAGATTTACCTAAAAACTCATTAAGTTAACCTGAAAGAAGAAGTTTTAAAATCATTATATGTTGATAATAAAGTGATTATGCGTTTGCACAAACGGTTGCGGAAAATTTTCAAAAAAGCTTATTAAATGGTTGATAGTGAGTGCTTGAGGTACGTATAGGAGGAAAGGTTCGAGTAGACGACTGTCAATTCACCGAACATTTAAAGGAAAAATCATCGCTGCCGTATAAGGCATGAAGGTGTTAATAGGTTACAGTGGTTAGTTAAAATAATTGAACGCTGGAGTAAGGGGAAAAGTAAGTTTTAATTGCCGGCCTGTTCATATTCGTACGGCGACTTGAGCACGCCAGCTTTTGGCTTTTGAATTTTTACTTTTGACTTACCATTATCAGCGAACAAGCCATAATATTGCGAGCGCCGTCAAAATCTTCTTCAGCGCCTTCACAGACTGATAGAGCAGATTTCTAGCCACCTGGTAGTTGATGTTCATGATTTCGCTGACCTCTTCGTAACTGAGGTTCTGATAGAACTTGAGGTAAATGATTTCTTTTTGACGATTAGAAAGTTGCTGGAAAGCATTCAGTACGATTTTCTTCCTTTCTTCAGTTTCCTGCTGCTCTACTAAAAAGGTTTCGTGGCTCAGTTCGAATAGCATGTCATCCTGCAGATCGCCGGTGGCATTCCCATTCTTTTTTTTCAGCCCCCTCATGAGTTTATACTTCAGCGCCTTCAGGAGATAGGCCTTAACGGAAAGGACCTCCGTTTGTTTTTTGTTTTGCCATAGCTCGATAAAAAGTTCCTGGATAGTGTCCTCTAATAGTATAGAGTCGCTGGTGATTTTCATACCAAACTGGAACAGAGACGGATAGTGTCTTTGAAACAATTGTCCAAAAGCATGCTGATCGCCGCTTTTGTAGCGTTCCCATAAAGTTGTATCAGTTAGTGGATCACTCAAGTTAATCTAGGCGAATAAGTGTTTCTTAATTCTTTGCAATAACGTTAGACAGCAAAAAAAGATTAAAAAAGGATTAAAGCAAAAATATTTTCAGAAAAATAGTTACAAAAAATTACAAACGAGTACTATAAGTGTAAGAACATGTTTTTTTCATAGGAATATTCACTTAAAGATGGTTAACGTTAACGACATTTTACAGAACCAGCAATTTTTAGACTGGTATTTCAAGACTAGCCCTGAAACAGTCAGCGATTGGGAGCAAATTCTCAATAATCACCCTGACTGGAAGCCTGCGGTAGAAGAAGCGATTGAATGGTTGCAAAATCTGCAATTGAAAGAAAAATCGATTGCACAGGCACAGGTGGAGACTTCTTACAGCAAGTTGCAGCAATCACTCGATGAGCTATCGGAAACTAAAGTAGTAAGCATGCGATCCCGCGCAATCCGTTGGTGGATGGCTTCTGCGGCAGCAATTATTTTGGCTCTGGCCGGCATCTGGATGTTTGGTGGCATGAAATCAAATTCCATCCAAACCCAATACGGCGAAGTAAGCGCGAAAGTGCTACCGGATGGATCCGAAGTAACACTGAATGCACACACCAGTATCTCTTACGGAAAAGGCTGGCAGGAAGGAAATGAGCGTGAGGTTTGGTTAAAAGGAGAGGCTTACTTCCACGTTAAAAAAACGCCACAAAAAAGCAGATTCATTGTACATACGGACAGGTTTGACATCATTGTAACCGGTACGCAATTCAACGTTATCAATCGCGATGGTAAAACAAGCGTGTTGCTTAATGAAGGTAGTGTAACCATTAGAGGAAAAGATGGCAAAGAAATAAAAATGGTGCCTGGCGATTATGTAGAAATGAAAGACAATGCACCGGAAAAAACACCATTGCCAAATATTAACTCAGTAACAGCATGGAAAGACAAGAAAATGTTGTTTGACAGCACGCGCATTCAGGATGTTGCGAAAATGATTGAAGACGTTTATGGTGTGAAAGTGCAAATTGAACAAAGCGCCGCATCTAAAACAGTTAACGGTATAATGCCAAACGACAACCTGGATCTGCTATTACAAGCTCTACAAGGAACAGAAGAACTAACTATTGAAAAGAAAGACGATACAATCGTTATAAAATAAATTAAGAATTAGGAATTAAGAATTAAGAATGCTTTGTGTGCAACACACCTCTTTTTTCTTACACGCTTTTACTTTCAGAATGAGTAAAGCATGATTGCTCATCAGGAATTCTTCATTCTTAATTCCTAATTCTTAATTAACAACAGGGGACGCCCTGCTGCGCCATTAGGAAAAAAAGTAAACATACACAAAAACTAATAACTGCCTAAAACTTGCAAAAATGAGAAAGAAGTATTCTCTGCCCCATCTGTTTGGGTGTTTGCTCGCGACCCAAATGTTGGCTGTAACAGCAACAAATGCTCAGAACAGCTACTCGTACGTTCGCAGCAATACGGATGCATACAGGAAATCACATGGACTTACCATTCAGGACACTAATGTTGAAAAAGCAAAACTCTTCACAGTTCTCAAAGAATTAAACAAACAAAAAGGTGTTTATTTTCTTTTCTCAGAACAATCTCTCGCGAACCAAATGGTAAACCCATTGGGTGACACAAAAGAAGCTACTGAAAAAATTCTTGATGAAGTATTGTCAAATACCGGCATCAAATACAAGAAGCTTAATGATAAGACTTATGTGATCTTATCTGATAAAGACAAAAAAAGAACTTCGCTAAATTATGTTCCTCTTGATGGAATGGAAATGGCCATACAAACTTCAAATGTTTCTATGGTAGTGGCCGATCCTATCACAGGTAAGGTAACGGGTCCAGATGGCACACCTGTAGCCAACGCAACTGTTACTATCAAAGGAACCACCAAAGGCACAACAACTGATGCTAACGGTGTGTACAACATCCAGGCAAAGAAAGGTGATGTACTTGTCATCTCCTATGTTGGTTATTCACCAAGGGAAGTAACAGTAGGAAGCAACGGTACAATAGATGTTGCTCTTGCTGTAGGCAATCAGCAAATGACTGAAGTTGTTGTAACAGCTTTGGGTATTCAAAAGAAAGCCAAATCTTTGACCTATGCTACTCAACAAGTACAAGGCGAAGAGCTTACAAGAGCCAAGGATCCAAACATGATGAACGCCCTCGCAGGTAAAGCTGCCGGTGTAACCATTAATAAAAGTGCATCAGGTTTAGGTGGATCTGTAAAAGTATTGATCCGCGGTAGCCGCTCTATTACCGGTAATAACCAACCGTTGTATGTTATTGACGGTATGCCTATTTCAAACTCCAACGCAGAGCAACCTTCTACAACAATTGGTGGTACAAATGATTCGGCAGGTCGCGATGCCGGTGATGGTATTTCTAACCTGAACCCAGACGATATCGAAACCATGAACGTGCTGAAAGGACCTGCTGCTGCTGCGTTGTACGGTACTCAGGCCGCAAACGGTGTGGTTGTTATCACTACAAAAAAGGGCAGACCTGGAAGAGCTTCTATAACTGTTAACTCAAATACTATTTTTGAAAAACCGGCTACATTACCTAAGTTTCAAAGCAGCTATGGTGGTGTGGGACAAGATGGTACTTTAGCTGCAACAAGCTGGGGTAAAGCGATTAATGGAAGTGATAATTTTACAAAAGATTTTTTTCAAACAGGTATTACCGGCATTAACTCTATTGCATTGAGTTCTGGTAATGAAAAAAATCAGACTTATGTTTCTTATGCCAACACTTCTGCAAAAGGCATTATCGATGGAAATAAGTATGGCAAAAACAACCTGACTTTCCACCAGACTTCATTGTTCTTTAACGACAGATTGAAAGTGGATGGTAATGTGAATTTGATTCAACAAAGCGTGAAGAACAGACCTACACCGGGCGGTTTCTATAACAACCCATTGGTTGGTTTGTATCACTTCACTCGCGGTCAAAACATTCAACCGTACAAAGACAATTACGAAGTGTTTGATTCTACAAGAAACATGATGCTTCAAAACTGGTACGTTGGTTACAGCGATATGGACCAGAATCCATGGTGGTTGACAAATAAACTTCCAAGCGAAGACGACCGTGCACGTGCGATTACCAATCTTATTTTGAATTACAAATTGACCAAGACCTTAACAGTACAGGCAAGAGGTAACTACGACTTTATTTCTGATGACTACAATCAGAAAATGTACGCAGGTACGCACCCTTCTTTAACCAGCCCTGCAAACAGAGGTCGTTATATCACCTTCACCAATCGTGAGAATAACCTGTACGGCGATTTGATCTTGTCTTACAATCAAAAATATAACAACAACCTTTCTTTGAGCGCTGTAGTAGGTACAAGTATTACGGACAGCAAAGCAAAACAACTTCGTCTTGACTCAAGACCTGGAGATATGTATGTTGCCAACATCTTCACCGTTGCCAACATGAACCTTAGCAATGGTTACATTGAAGAAGGCAATGTTCACACGCAAATGCAATCTGTTTTTGCAACTGCACAATTAGGATTTAAAGATTACTTGTTCCTCGATGTTACCGGAAGAAATGACTGGTCCTCTACACTGGCATATACAAATAGCGAAAAGAAAGGATTTTTCTATCCTTCAATCGGCTTGTCTGCAGTGTTGAGCGATATGATGGAAATGCCATCATGGATCAGCTTCGCCAAGGTAAGAGGAGCATGGTCAGAAGTGGGTAATGCACTTGATCCTTATGTAAGTAATTATAACGCAAAAAAAATCACGGCTAGCGGTGTTCAACAGGATTTCTCAACAGCGCCTTTCGGAGAGTTAAAACCAGAACAAACCAAATCAATTGAGTTTGGTACTGAATGGAGATTCTTCAATAATCGTTTGGGTTTAGACGTTACTTACTACAAAACCAACACCCGCAATCAGTTGTTTAAAGTGGCCTCTGCACCAACAGCTAAATTTCCTTTCTACTACGTAAATGGTGGAGATATTCAGAACCAAGGTGTGGAAGTAGTGTTGAGCGCAACGCCTGTAGCTTCCAAAGATTTCCAATGGAAGACAAACGTAAATTTCGCTACCAACAAGAACAAGGTTATTGAAATGCCTGATGGATTGCCAGTGTTCTTCTTCGGAGAAAAAGGATCTAACAACTATCAAATGCGCCTGGAAAAAGGCGGATCAATTGGAGACATCTATGGTCAAACATTTGCAAGAGATTCACACGGAACCATTACGTATGATGCAGGTGGTCTGCCACAAAAAAGCGATGGCGACTGGATGAAAATTGCGAACTCAGCTCCTAAGTTTAATTTAGGTTGGGCTAATACCTTTACCTACAAACAATTCTCTTTATACTTATTGTTTGATGGTCGTTTCGGAGGCAAAGTACTTTCTTTAACACAAGCTGATCTGGACCTTCAGGGTGTGTCTAAAGTAACAGGCGATGCAAGAGCCGCAGGTTCTGTTACCCTGGAAGGTAAAAAAGTAACAGATGTACAAGGATTCTACAGCAGAGTGGGTGGCCGCTCAGGTATTACTGAATATTATGTTTATGATGCAACAGTAGCTCGCTTGAGAGAATTATCATTGAGCTATTCTATTCCATCAAGAGTATTTGCAAATAAAGTTGTAAAAGGATTAGATTTCTCATTAACCGGAAGAAACTTGTTCTATCTGACTAAAAAAGCTCCGTACGACACAGACGCATCTTTGTCAACAACAAACGACCTGCAAGGTGTAGATGCGTTCGGAATGCCAGCTACAAGAACATTCGGTTTCAATGTTAAATTACTTCTTTAATCTATTTTAAATCATAACTACTATGAATCGCAATAAATGGAGAATAGGTTGTATGTCGGCAGTAGCATCTATGATGTTATTCGGCACCTCCTGTACCAAAAATTTTGAAAAGTACAATACTGATCCTGTTAGCGCTTATCCTGATCAGTTAGCGGCAGACTTCAACGATGTTGGAGGTTACTATCCGCAAATAGAACAAGGCATTTTCTTTAACTATAACTTCGGCGCGGGTAAAGACTGGACCTACCAGCTTACGCAAAACCTCAATGCCGATATTTTTTCCGGCTACATGGCAACTCGCCACAACTTTGCCGGAGGTATCAACAACACGACTTTCTTCCTAATGGATGGTTGGAACTTTGCGGCATGGGATTATACATACTCCTATACAATGCTTCCTATCAGGCATGCTGAAGAAAAAACAAAAGATGTGTATCCTGACTTCTACGCCATTGCAAAAATTCTTAAAGTAGAAGTAATGCACCGTATCACTGACCAGTATGGTCCTATTGTGTACACGCATTATGGTGAAGGAGAAACTGGCGGTACATACGATTCGCAGGAGCAAGCTTACAACCAGTTCTTTCTTGATTTGAAAGAAGGTGTAAGCACACTTGAAGCGTTTGTTCAGGCACATCCTACGCTGAATAGATTCTCCAACTTCGACCTTGCTTACGGTGGCGATTTAAAACAGTGGATCAAATTTGGCAACTCTTTGAGATTGCGCTTGGCAATACGTATTTCAAAAGTAAGTCCAGATAAAGCAAAAGCAGAAGCGGAAGCAGCGATAGCAGATCCAGGCGGCATGATTGCTACAAATGCAGATAACTTTACCATTAGCGGTCAGGGTTATACAAACCCACTGGGAGCGATCAGCCCAAGCTGGCAAGACATTCAGATGAGTGCAAATATGGAATCTATTCTTGGTGGTTACAAAGATCCAAGAGAAGCGAAATATTTTGTGCCCGCTACAGATCCTCTTGCAAAAGGCGCATTCAAAGGTATCCGTTCAGGCATTCCTTATCCTGACGAGAAAACTTACATCAACCACTCCATATTGAATATTACCACAGAAACACCGGCTATTTTAATGACTGCTGCGGAAGTATCCTTCCTAAAAGCAGAAGGTGCGTTAAGAGGCTGGAACGTGGGTGGTGGTACCGCAAAACAAAACTATGAAGACGGTGTTACGAAATCATTTGCACAGTGGGGAGCAGGCGGCATAGACGATTATCTTAAATCAACAGCTGTACCTTCAGCTTATGTGGACCTTTACCAACCGACAATTCTAAATACAAACGCTGCATCTACCATTTCTCCAATGTGGGATGACAACGCTTCAACAGATGTTAAACTGGAAAGAATCATTACGCAAAAATGGATCGCAGGATATCCTGAAGGTTGCGAAGCATGGGCAGAGCAACGCCGTACCGGTTATCCTAAAATTTTCAAAGTTCAGAAAAATGATAGCCAAGGCGTAATAGACACCAACAAAGGCGTACGCCGTCTTGAATTTTCTTCTACAGAGAAGGCTACAAACCCAACAGGTTATGCGCAAGCGGTGCAACTGCTTGGTGGCACAGACAATGGTGCAACTGCGCTTTGGTGGGACAAGAACTAATGTAAACTCGGTAGTCAATAATCAATGGGGTTCATTCGGGCAGACGAAACGTCTGCCCTTTTTTGTGGCAGTATGTATATCTTACTTGTAGTTTATTTACCGCAGTTGGAGACATGATACCTTAAGGTATCTCCGCTCAAACAAAATGTTTAGTATGATAAATAGGTTGAAAAAATTATTAAATGATGCTTTGGTTTCTTCGCCGGAAGAACGGATGCTGTTAATAAAGGAGTTTCAGAGTGCAGTATGGGATGACGTTTCAATAGAAGATGAAAATCAAAATGACATACTGACCGATGCCGCACATGTATTCGATTTTTATGAGCCCAACGAGGAATGGCGGAAAGAAGACCCGGCATATTATGGCGATGACAGACTATTGGCAGAAATAAAATCAGTGCTTCAAAAATTGAAATAGTAAACCTCTCACTCTTTTTTTTGCCAATCTCAAATCCAATGTTGCGCAGCTAATAAATATTTGCAACAATGGTTTCTGTTTAACAAAGCTTCGACAAGCTCAGCTTGACAACCCGCTCACGCTGTCAGGCTGAGCTTGTCGAAGCTTTTTCGCTAACTAAACGACGTTGAATGTCAAAAGTCAAAACATCTTAATCAATCATGAAAATCAGCCTGCCCGACTAAAGTCATTCAGGCGGGCGTTCCTTCTCTCTCAATTTTCAAATTTTCAAATTCCCACATTTTCAAATTATCTCATCAGCATCACCGTTCCCTTCTTGAAAAAATGTTTTTTGGAATCCCGGTCGTCGTAAGAAAGCACCCACACATATATTCCCGGTTGCTGTAGTTGCCCGTTGAAAGTGCCGTCCCATCCGCGTTTCCAGTCGCTTGTGGAATAGAGTAATTGCCCCCAGCGATTGTAAATTTTGAAATCAAGATTAACGGCTTTCACTGCATTCAGTGGATAAAGCATATCATTGTTGCCATCACCGTTAGGCGTAAATGCATTGGGTACATCTATGATACAAGTTGCATAAATGTTTATCGGTTTTTCAACCGTACTTGTACAACCATATTGATCGGTAATGGTATAGCGCACAGTGAAAACAGTTGTACGCAACACACGGCTGTACACGTGGATCGGGCTGGTATCGGCGTCGTCTGTGTTATCACCAAATGACCAGTTGCGCGTAATATTTTTTCCCACTGCTTTATCTGTAAATTGGATCGGATCAAGCGGACAGTTATCAAGCATTACATCGAAATCAGCTTTCAAATAATTATCCAGCAAAACAGTTTGAGCAGAGGTGTCGCTACAGAAGCCATTGCTTACAATACATTGAATGTTTTTTGCGCTAAACACGCTGTACAGGCCTCGTGGATTTTGTTGTGTGCTTGATTGATTTTCATCCAGGTTCCATTTCCATTGATTAATTCCGTTTGCGCCAGCCTGGAAAAACTGGATCGAATCGCGCTGGCAACCCCAGCCGACAGCATACGTGAAAGCTGCACTCACTGTATCTTTCACTGAAAATGGTAGGGAAGAAGGTCCTACAACCTGACCGCACTCGTCAATGATTATGTTGCCAAGATTATTGTTCAGCATGATCGTGAAACTCCCTGTTGTTTGCAAAGGCTGCGATAAGGTAACATCAATTTGCGGAGCGGCGCCATTTGCATCGCAGTTTACGGCTTTCGCAGATAGTACTGTAACAGGATATGACCCTGTGACTATAAAATCGCTGCCATCGTCTTTTATGGTGTTGCAAAGTATTTTGTGATCAAAGAAAACGGAAATGGTCTGCGGTGCACAGCTCAGCGTTCCAAGGCTATCCATTTTCGTAGGCACTTTGGAGTGTACTGTAAAGCTCAGATTGTCGCCTTCAGGAATTGGGGTTTCACAAATGTCCAGCAATGTATTGGCATCGGTGCCTTTTTGCACACTGATGGTATAATTGCCCGGTGGGAGTTCTTTGTCTAAAGTAATAGTCAATGAGTCCATATCAAAGCCGCCATTGCAATTGGCCGCCTTAGCGCTTTTGACCGCTGCCAGTGAAGAATTCAAAATAAAGTCGCTGCCATTTGCAGCAAGCGACGCGCAACTCATTCTTTTATTTAGTTTGATATTGACCTGCAAATGTGAGCATTCAATATAAGCTGCTTTTAATCGGGGAGGAGTCGTGTCTGTGATAACGGCTGTGCCGCCATTAAAAGACAGACCATAACCACTTTGTGTATCCGTAAAATGGCTTATTAGTAAAAGGTAAGTGTGTCCTACAGTCAGCGTTGGCATCGTTGAAAAAGTGGGCACATTGTTTGCTGGGTCAGAGGCGCATTGATAATTGCCAACACCGTTAATCGACGCTCCGGTTTTTCCATATGTTCCGGCCCAGTTGCTCGCAACGGTTATAGCTTTGGCAGTTGTAGCATCTGTTGTAAAAACATCATCGGGATTGCGTCCTGTAATATCAAATAATTGCCAGTCGTAGTCATCGCCAAGGTCATTGGGGGTGATGGTGAAAGCTAATGTGCCGGCTTCGAAACAAGTGAATTTGTACCAGTATGGATTTTTGCCACTGTAGGCAGCGTCCGTGCCTTCGCAACCGGGAACATAGATCGGTTTGGTATCACATAGCGGAACTGTTTTCTGTTGGAAAACCGAGTTTCCACACACGGGAAATGCGGTTGCCGGTGTCTGCCCAGGATTGGTACAATTTTGAGCAGACACATTTGACAGCAAAAGAAAACAAACTAGTAATAAAATAACTTGTCTCATAAACACTACGCGTATAAAGATACCATTCACGCCTCATCGTGTGTTATAAAAACAGCTTTTTTTGCAGTGATTAACCAAATAAAAAAGAAGTATTCGGAAAATACTTCTTTCATGCAACGATGCATTCGGAGTGGTTGTCAATGGCCGATTTATCAGGAATTAAGAATTAAGAATTAGGAATTAAGAATTCTTGATTATCGATTAGGCCTTATTAATCTTGAGCATGATAACTTGCAAAGAGATAAGGAAAGAGGCACACGAAGCATTCTTAATTCCAAACTCTTAATTGGAACTAAACAGCTACTTTAATCACCACTTTCTTAACCGCAGCAGCACCATCAATTTTTATACACGGCATATGAAGATCCCACGGGAAATAAATGGCAAACATGCCTGCCTGCATCACAGAAAAATAAGAAGGGAAATTGCCCACGAGTAAAAAGTCTTTTTCTGTATCGTATTCCTGGAACAGCGGTTGGTTTTTCAAAATATCATGACCCACTTTTTCTGCACCGCTCACCCAATACTGAATATCGATGTACTTTCTATGGGCTTCCATTTTTTCATTATCAGTATCAATCGTGTTGTACTCACTGATAATGGCAAAAATTTTATCACCCTCAATTTCATACTTGCCGGCAGCCAAAGAAGTGAAATCCGTTTTCTGCAAATAACTTAATCCCTTTGCAAGTCTTTCTCCAAGAATTTTGTAGTTGTCTGCGTTTTGTAAATCGTCGATTATCATGATTTTTTTAATTGAAAATTGAAAATGGAAAGTTGAAAATTAATTGAAAATTGAAAGTTGAAAACGGGTTTGGTGAAACAGGTTGATCGACCCAAACGCATTTTCAATTTTCAACTTTCAATTTTCAATTACCTAAACTGTATCGCTTTCACTGGCTGTATCCGCTTCACAATAAGTGTTGGAATGATCAGTACGAGAAAGCAAACCAGCAGCGTTGCCGCATCTACCAATACTACGTGCCACCATTGAATATCAATTACTGCCTTTGAAATATAGTAAGTTTCTTCCGGTAGCGAAATGAAGCCATACTTATTTTGCAGCCAGCAAAACAACAGTACAATCACGTTGCCGATGAGAATACCGCCGATTGTAATGAGCGTTGCGTTGTATAAGAAAATGTTTTGTATCATACTGTCCGGCGCGCCAATTGCTTTCAAAACGCCCACCATACGTGTTCTTTCCAACACAAGAATCAGAAGGCATGTTATCAGGTTAAGCACAGCCACAATGATCATAATGATAATAACGATCGCAATTGTTTTATCCTGCAGGTTGAGCCAGTCGAAGATGTTTGGATAGATCTCCCGCATCGTGCGGCTGTTCCACATTTGAGGCAGTTGATAAAAGATTTGATTGTTCACTGAATCCATCTTTTTGTAATCTTTCAAAAAGATTTCATAGCCGCCTATCTCATCATTTTTCCAATCGTTAAGACGTTGAATAAGTCGCAGGTCACCAATCGCAATGATCTTATCGTAATCCTCAATACCGGTTTTGTAGATGCCGCAAACCTGCAGTTTCCTTACACGCGGCTGTGATCCGTCCGATTGAATAAAAAATACAAGGATGGGATCATTGACCTTCAGGTTCAATTGCTTTGCAGTGTAAGCAGAAAGCACAACGTCATTGCTGTAACTGCTATCCGGAAACGAGGGCCATCTTCCTTCGATTAAAAATGATTGCAGATTTTTGAACGCATAGTTTTTCTCTATGCCTTTGAACAAAACACCTTCGATGCTTTCGTTCGTTTTAAGAATAGCGTTCTTCGTTGCAAAAGCCTGAACAGTTTCAACGTCCGGATTTTTCTTTAATGTAGAATAGACAGTGTCATTTTTCTGAATCGGCAGTTCTTCCGCAATAGAAACTTTGTTGGGCTCAAAATGCTGCACCCGGATATGCCCCCAGAAGTTGAAGATCTTTTGACTGATTGCATTTTGAAAGCCATTAGTAAAACCAATCGTAACAATCATTGCCGCCACGCTGATGGCAGTCGCCGCTATTGCCAGTCGAATAATAAATCGTGAAAACGACCGCTGCTTGTTAAAAGCTATCCGCCCCGCTATGAAAGATGAAATGTTCAAGTTGTTGGTTTTGTGATTTTTCAAAAATAGGCAAATGGGAATTGAAAATGGAAAATTGAAAGTTGAAAATGGTATTATAGCTCAGGGACTTTTCGGACAAAAGCATTTTCCATTTTCAATTTTCCATTTTCAACTATTACTTAACTTGCGTTTATGAAAAAACTCATCCTATTGTTTGCCATTGTTTGCGGTATTGTTGATTGTGGGCTTGCACAACCGGAATATACTTATGTAGACAATATCAAAAACATAAAACTGTACCCATACGGAAACCAAATTGGCTATCCGATTCTGGGCCTGAACACCGGCGACAAGATGGAACTTCATTTTGATGACCTGGATGGGGGAGTGGCTGATTATTCCTACACTTATCAACTTTGTAACGCTGACTGGACGCCGGCTATACTTGGCCAGCTCGACTATATAAGAGGATTTGTATCAAACCGGTTGCTGACTTATCGCAACTCGTCAGTTTCATTAACAAAATACACGCATTACCAGGCCGTTCTTCCGGAAAATAACAGTTCACCATCCCGTTCGGGAAATTATATCCTGAAAGTATACGCCAACGGCGATACGTCGCAGCTGCTTTTTACGAAAAGATTTCTTATAGTGGACCCAAAGGCCGCAGCGATAGCGCAGATACAACAACCTTTCAACGGACAGTATTTCACTACGCATCAAAAGATCCAGATGACGGTAAATACAAAAACGCTTGATCTCGTAAATCCAATGCAGCAGATAAAAGTGTGCATTCTTCAAAACTACCGCTGGGACAATGCGATTTGCAACATCAAGCCAACTTTTATCCGTAAGAATGAACTCGCCTACAACACCGAAGAAGATTGCATATTTCCCGGTGGGCGCGAATGGCGATGGCTCGACCTGCGTAGTTTCCGTTTGCAAAGTGATCGCGTGACACACGCGGACTATCGCAAGGATGGAACGGACATTTATGTAAAAACGGACCTCAACAGGGAGAAGCAACCATTCCTCTACTACCAGGATAACAACGGAAGATATTATAATGACGTAAGCGAAAGCGTGAATTATTTGTGGCAGGCAGATTACGCCAAAGTGAATTTTAGTTTCCGCACTCCCGACGGACATCCGTTTGACGGAAAGGACCTCTATCTTTTTGGGGAATTGACCAACTATGGTTTGGACCCCGAAGCCAAAATGATCTACAATGCGGATAAGGGCCTGTATGAAACCTCACTGTTTTTAAAACAAGCCTATTACGACTACTCATACATAACCGTTGACAAAAAAAAGCCAAGATCTGATTTCAATGGCACCGAAGGCAACTATTGGGAAACAGAAAACAACTACACTATTTTGATATACTATCGCTCCTTAAGCGACCGCGCCGATGAACTCGTGGATGTAACGCAGGTGAACTCGCTTACGGGAAGAACGGGATATTCGAATTAAATTAAGAATTAAGAATTAGGAATTACGAATTCTTCAGGTGGAGTATTTCGGCTTACTATCGACGCAACTTTTGTGTGCAACAAGTTACAAGTCAGATGGTCAAAACTCACAGGCAATACAACACAGAAAGCATTCGTAATTCCTAATTCTTAATTCTTAATTTCTCCCTTTCGCATGGTAGAAAAAAATATTTGCAAAACTTCACTAAAAAATAATCCTCATTCCCCTATCTTTGCGCCGGCAGGTCTTACACGACCAGCTCCTACTGAACTCCCCCAGGGCCGGAAGGCAGCAAGGGTAGGTGGTTGTAGCGGTGCGATGTGAGTAGCCTGCCATTTTTTATTTTCTCTGTGTTAACTTAGCTGCTAATAATATTTTTCCGTTTTTGCTTATCTTCATACCCCAATTTATTAGCACGTTTTAATAAGCTCTTGATTAAACAAACTATATACTACCATGAAATTTTTTATTGATACCGCTAATCTCGCGCAAATCAAAGAAGCTCACGATCTTGGTATCCTTGACGGTGTTACTACCAATCCATCTTTAATGGCAAAAGAAGGCGTTAAAGGTGAAGAAGCAATTATGAACCACTACAAAACCATCTGCGAGATCGTAGACGGTGATATCAGTGCTGAAGTGCTTTCTACTGAATTCAATGCAATTATTGCAGAAGGACAAAAATTAGCCGCTATTCACCCAAATATCGTGGTGAAAGTGCCAATGATAAGAGACGGTGTTAAAGCAATCAAATGGTTCACTGACAATGGTATCCGTACTAACTGTACGCTGGTATTCTCTGCTGGTCAGGCTATTTTGGCTGCAAAAGCAGGCGCTGCAATGGTTTCTCCATTCATCGGCCGTATCGACGACAGCAACTGGGACGGTGTTGAGTTAATTGCTCAAATCGCAAACATCTTTTCTATCCAGGGCTTCAAAACTGAAATTTTGGCTGCATCTATCCGTAGCTCTTTGCACATCGTAAAATGTGCTGAAGCTGGTGCTGACATTTGCACTTGCCCGCTTGACCCAATCTTAGGCATGCTGAAACATCCTTTGACTGACATTGGTCTTGCAAAATTCCTCGAAGATGCAAAGAAAATGTAATCATAACATACATCTCAATTTCTGGAAAGGCGCTGCAACTGCAGCGTCTTTTTTATTTCACGCATGTTTCAAGCAAAGGCGCAAAGGGGAGATCCAAGGGCGCAATGAGTTGTAGTTTCACGCAGCGAACGCAACGTAGCAACGACGCGGCGGAGTTATGAATGTTGAAGTCTCCCTTTGTGCTCTGATTGAGCACTGTTGCGACTGGGAGAGTTTGCTCGTAATGGAATGTCGCGTTAGACCCTGAACTTGTCGTATGTGCACCGCGCCGAATTCTAAAAGTCTTTTCAATTTTGTAATGTCTGTGAAACTCCAAAATGAAATCAGGCGCAGCTATGAAAAATTTGTTCAAGACAAACAACTATCTTAAATCAATATTAATAGGTGCAATCGTCATGTCAACAACAAGCCAATCCATCGCACAACAAAGCAAACCTGCCGAAAGCGGTTATGCCCCCGTTAATGGTATTAAAGTTTACTATGAAGTTTATGGTAAAGGCATGCCTATAGTGCTGCTGCACGGGGCGTATTATACCATCGATTTGAACTGGAAGCAACTAATCCCGGAATTATCAAAGACGAGAAAGGTAATTGCTATTGAAATGCAAGGGCACGGACATACACCATTCTCGGATAGAAAATTATTACGCACTACTTTGGCAAGTGATGTTGAAGGTGTAATGGATTATCTAAAAATTGACAGCGCGGACGTGGCTGGATATAGCTTTGGCGGCTCTGTAGCTTATCAGTTTGCTATTCAAAGTCCCAAACGATTACGGAAATTGATAATTATTTCCGCTACCTATAAAAGCAGTGGTTGGCTGCCTGAAGTAACAGAAGGATTTAAGAACATGAAGCCTGAATTGTTTGATAACTCGCCATTGAAAGATGCTTATGATGCCGTAGCACCCGATAAAACAAAATGGACAAAATTCCTGGAACAAATGATTGGCTCCGCTACCACGCCATTTGATTTGGGAGACTCCAACATCGCAAAGATTGTCGCACCGGTATTACTGATTTCGGGCGACAATGACGGAATGGACAAGATTGAATTAGTTAAAACGTATCAATTGCTTGGTGGTAATGGCGATTTTCGGGTCACTCCTAAATCACAGTTGGCAATTGTTCCTGGGCAAGGGCATGTAAGCCTGATGATGCAGACCCAAACGCTATTAGGCTATATAGAAAGTTTCTTAAACCAAACATATGAACAGCAATAGCACCGCACTTTTGTATCTTTAATCAGCATTGTTTATCGGCAGCCGGAACGCAGGAAACCGCAACATTCCCAATGCTTCAACGTTAGCGGTAGTACAAAAAACATTACAATCGTGATTTATAATATTTTAAACGGCGACGCACTTGCTTACAGTTTCCCGGACGCGGGAATTGAAGGAAATGTAGTTGTTGTGAGAGAAGGTCTTATAGATGGAGATTTGTCAGGCGACAATCTGCATGACTTTTGGCAATCACGGGCAAAGTATATGGGATTAGACGAAACTGAATACCATAGTAAAGTTGTAAAAGAGTTTGAAAGAATAATGAATGCGCCTGATAATTCGGATTTCAATCTTTGGTTTGAGTATGACTTGTTTTGTCAGGTAAATATGTGGTTCGTTATTTCAATTATCAATAGTTTGCCAACAAAAAAAAATGTTTTTGCTGTGTATACTTCTTATTTAGATAAGGCCAGCAAGCAATTCTGGAATGGCTTTGGACCAGCAAATTCAGATGAACTTAAAGTTTGTTATGCGAATAAAATTTCTTTGAGTGAAGCTGACATGAATTTAGGGAAAGACTTGTGGGAAGCTTACAAAAATGGAAATCTTGAAAAGCTGACAATTCTATCAAGGAATCAATCCTTAGCTTTTCCATATTTACAGGAAGTTGCAAAGGCACATGTTGACCGTTTTCCAAAAGATGGCACAAAGGGAAGACCTGAAAAAGTTATCGAAGACATCACAAAAAATATTTCTACCGATTTTAATGAAGTGTTCAAAGAGTTTTGGAAACGCGAAAGCATTTACGGTTTTGGTGATACTCAATTAAAAAGTCTGTATGACAAAGTAATGCACCGCTAACCGGGCAATAAAGGAATTTATCAAAACTCAAATAGACTTTCAATCACTAGTACATAATTTACTTATCGAGCCTGAAGAACTTAGCGGTCTTCAGGTTTTTTTATTTCTACATTTTTTCAAAGGTTTGTCTTTGACTTAAAACAAGTTCCATTCAATAGAAGTAATACTGTTCAACAATTGAAAGTGTTGCATAAAAACCTTTCGCTGCGTCGCCGCTCCGTTGCATGCGCCGCGTGAAACCCTTTGCGTGAAAAATAAAAAACTCGATTTTTCTTGCATAACTAGAAATATAGTTATATCATTGTATCACTATAAAAATAGTTATACATGAAGTCGCTTACCAAGGCTGAAGAACAAATAATGCTGATTCTTTGGCAGCTAGAAAAAGGTTTTTTAAAGGACATTTTGCAAAATCATCCCGAGCCGCAACCGCATTCCAATACGGTAGCGACAGTGCTGAAGGTTTTGGGTGAAAAAGGATTCGTGACCACAGAAGTTCATGGAAGAAACAACTTGTACATTCCCGCGGTAAGCAAAGAAGCCTATGGTAAGAAAACTGTAAACCAGGTAATTAAAGGATACTTTGAAAATTCACCGTCCAAATTGCTTTCTCATTTTGTAAATGAGAAAAAAATCAGCACCGAAGAATTGGAGCAGCTGCTAAACCAAATCAAATCATCTAAAAAGAATTCAAAATGACAGCACTTCTGTTTTTAACCAAGATGGTTGTTTGTTCCGGGTTGTTGTTCACATACTACCATTTCTTTCTCAGAAACCAAAACCATCACAAGTTCAACCGGTTTTATCTGTTGTTATCTGTTGTGATTTCTATTGTAGTTCCGTTTGTAAAAATTCCGCTGACTTTTTCTTCCCAGGAAGCACAACCTGTTTTATACAAAACCTTGCAAGTGGTGGCGACAAACTATGGCGAAAGTGATGGCATACTGCCAGGAAGCAATGCTGCACATGGTTTGATAAATCTTGAAACTGCAATGTATTTGCTGTATAGCCTGGTTTGTATGGTGTTGCTATATAGGTTGGTCAAAGCAATCATGCATATTTTCGTATTGTCCACGAAGTATGACTACACAATACGAGACGGCGTTCGACTATACAGCACCAATGAACAGGATGCTCCATTTTCCTTTTTCAATGCTATTTACTGGAATGAGAAAATTGATCAGACTACTTCAAGTGGTGTCCAGATTCTCAGACATGAAATCTGTCATGTAAAACAGCGCCACACGTTAGATAATATTTTCCTTCAGTTGGCCTGTAGTCTTTGCTGGATCAATCCTTTCTTCTTCCTGATCAATAAAGAACTGAAAGCCATTCATGAATTTCTGGCGGATGATTATGCGATCGGGCACAACGAAGCGGTCCCTTATATGGAACTGATTGTAGAGATCGCAATTGAAAATAATCAAAGAACCATCAACCATTATTTTTTCCAATCACATTTAAAAAGGAGGATTAAAATGCTTACCAAATTTTCAAAGAAGCCACGTAACTATTGGAGCCGTACACTATCGTTACCGTTTGTTTTAATGCTCATTGCATTGATTTCAATAAACGCCCGCCCGCTGCCGGTATACAAATTGCGTGTAGACAAACCGATAAACGTTGTAATCGATGCCGGTCATGGAGGCATCGACCCAGGTTGTTCAAGTGAAGGATATCATGAAAAAGACATAGTGCTTGAGCTTGCCAGGAAAGTAAAAGAAATAGCGCCAGGTTACAATATCAATGTTATGCTGACACGCGATAAAGATGTACTTCCCGGCAACACGACAAACGTTCAGCAATCATTAAGGACAAGAACGCAAATTGCAGAGGAAGCAAAAGCAGATGTTTTTATATCTCTTCACATCGATGTAGGTCCTTCGGCAGATAGCAGTGGCTTTAGCATTTATGTTTCAAGAAAGGATGAAACCAATGCCCAATCAAAAATATTAGGTAACTACATGGTGGCATCTCTCAGGAATGCGGTTAGTATTAAAGATCAACTGCTGCAAAGAAGCCAAAAGGGCATATGGGTGTTAGACGCAGTAAAATGTCCCTCGATCCTGATTGAATGCGGCTTTATATCCAACACCAAAGACAGAAACTTCATAACCCAATCTCAAAACCAGGAAACAGTTGCCAAAGCAATCCTAAGCGGTGTAACTGAATATGAAAACGCACGTTTATCTTCCTCGGATTTAGAAATAAATACACAACCACATGAGCCAAAATAAAAGTATTGTCCCTTTCACCAAAAACATCCACCGCGTCGCTGCTTCGCCGTGATCGCCGCGTGAAATCCCTTTGCGGCCTTTGCGTGAAATTCTCTGTGTGAAATCTGTATGAAATTCAAAAAAAACTTTGGTTCTTTAAATGAATCAACTACATTTGCGTCACAATTATGAAAATCAACATACATATCCATCATCATCATTTTATTTCCAACGGATAAGCCGATGATGTTGTTATGTATCTAAACGAATAAAACAAACAAAGAAGGGCTTACAAATGTGAGCCCTTTTTTTATTTTAAGCCTCTTTCAAAAAGACATTATGAGCCAGACAAAACTTAGAATTGCCATTCAGAAATCAGGAAGATTGTATGAGGATTCGGTAAAGCTTCTCGCCGAGTGCGGAATCGATCTTCGCAACGTAAAGGACCGCCTGAAAACAGAATCGGATAATTTTCCACTCGAGGTTTTCTTTTTGCGCGACGATGATATTCCTCAATACGTAGAAGATGGCGTGGCAGATGTTGGCATTGTAGGTGAAAATGTGTTGTACGAAAAAAACAAACAAACCACCATTGTAGAACAACTTGGTTTTGGTAAATGCCGTCTGGCAATCGCCGTTCCCCGCGGCCAGGAATATGAAAGTGTAAAAGCTTTAGAAGGCAAGCGCATCGCAACAAGCTATCCTTTCCTCACCAAGCAATTTTTGAACGACAATAATGTAAATGCAGAGATCCACGAGATCAGCGGATCTGTAGAAATAGCCCCCGGCATAGGTTTGGCCGATGTAGTTTGCGACCTCGTTAGCAGCGGCTCTACACTTTTCATGAATGGCTTGAAAGAAGTAGAAACCATTTTACAATCGCAATCAGTTTTAATCAAGAATAATAAACTCAACGAAACACAACAGCAACTATTGAAAAAGTTGGTGTTTCGCATTCAGGCTGTTAAGAAAGCAAAGCGTACAAAATATGTGCTGCTGAACGCGCCGAATGATAAACTGAAAGAGATCATCGCATTGCTTCCCGGCATGAAAAGCCCGACTGTATTGCCTTTGGCACAAGAAGGCTGGAGCTCCGTGCATAGCGTATTGAGTGAAGACACTTTCTGGGACATTATCGAACAACTGAAAGAAAAAGGCGCACAAGGCATATTGGTAGTGCCAATTGAAAAAATGATCATTTAATTTAATGGAGAATTGAAAGTTGAAAGTTGAAAATGCTTTCAGCGTCGACTTCGTTTTCAATTTTCAATTTTCAACTTTCAATTTATTGAAATGAAGACTATACAATTTCCTAACCGCTCTGAATGGCCAACCTTGCTGCAACGCCCTGTGTTGGATAATACTTCGCTGGAAGCAACAGTGAAGAAAGTGTTGGATGAAGTGAAACAGCGTGGAGACGAAGCGGTACAACAATACACAAAACAGTTTGATGGCGTTGAATTAAAAGCCATCAAAGCAGAATCGAATGAATTTGCGGAAGCGACCAATTTGTTGACAGCAGAATTAAAAGAAGCCATTCAACTTGCTGCGAAAAACATTGAAGCATTTCACAACAAACAATTATCGGCTGTTGAAATAATTGAAACAATGCCCGGCGTACAATGCTGGCGCAAAAGCGTAGGCATTGAAAAAGTAGGATTGTACATTCCCGGAGGCACAGCACCTTTGTTTTCTACCATTTTAATGCTTGGTATTCCCGCGAAGCTGGCTGGTTGCAGGGAAATTATTTTATGCTCACCACCAAACAAAGAAGGGAAGCTGCATCCGGCAATATTATACGCGGCACAGTTGGCAGGCATTACCAACGTTTTTAAAGTTGGCGGTGTACAAGCAATTGGCGCAATGGCCTATGGAACAGCAACAATATCAAAGGTCTACAAGATTTTCGGTCCCGGCAATCAATACGTAACCTGCGCAAAGCAACTGATACAAAAAGACGGCGTTGCTATCGACATGCCGGCGGGTCCCAGTGAAGTTTGTGTGCTGGCAGATGCTTCTGCGAACGCAAGTTTCGTGGCCGCCGATTTGCTTTCACAAGCAGAGCACGGTGTGGATAGCCAGGTGTTACTCGTAACGACGGACAATGCATTTGTTGAAAAAGTACAACAGGAATTGAATAAACAGTTGGCTGTGTTACCAAGAAAGGACCTTGCTGCAAAAGCGCTTGAAAACAGCACGGCAATTGTTGTAAAAAACATCGAAGATGCCATTGATCTTGTAAATGAATATGCCGCAGAGCACCTGATTATTGCCTGCGAAAATGATGAAGCAATTGCAGCAAAAATTATCAACGCAGGATCTATATTTCTTGGGAACTATTCTCCGGAAAGTGTGGGCGATTACGCTAGCGGCACCAACCACACGTTGCCTACAAACGGTTATGCGCGTGCATATAGCGGCGTGAGTGTAGATAGTTTTGTCAAGAAAATTACGTATCAAAAATTAAGCAGAGATGGACTGCATCGAATCGGCAAAGCAGTTGAGCTCATGGCAGCAGCGGAAGGGCTGGATGCGCATAGAAATGCTGTAACGGTAAGGTTAATTGAAAATTGAAAGTTGAAAATTGAAAATGAATTTTCGACCTGCTAACAACCAACAACTATCAACGAACAACTATGTTTAATTTCAATAGTCTCCTCAGAGAAAACATTAAAAAATTAGTGCCATATTCATCTGCAAGAGATGAGTTCAAAGGCGAAGCAAAAGTATTTTTAGACGCCAACGAAAACAGCTACGGCTCTCCATTGATCAAATGGTATAACCGTTATCCCGATCCTTTGCAAATAAAGGTGAAGGAGAAGTTGCAACAGATCAAAGGACTTCCGGTTGAAAATATGTTCATCGGAAATGGTAGCGACGAGTGTATCGATATTTTGTTCAGGGCGCTGTGTAATCCGGGAAAAGACAACGTGATCATTTGCCCGCCAACATACGGCATGTATGAAGTAAGTGCCAATATCAACGATGTGGAAGTGCGAAGGGCTCGATTACTGGACAATTTCCAGCTTGACCTCGTTCACCTCGAAACGCTCGTTGATGCAAACACAAAGATCATTTGGCTTTGCTCTCCTAATAATCCTACCGGAAATTCTTTGGATAGGGAAGATGTGGAAATTGTACTTAATAATTTCCCGGGCTTAGTAGTGATAGATGAAGCTTACATCAATTTCTCCCGCTACCGTTCATTTACGCAGGAGTTGAGTGAGTACCCAAATCTCCTGGTAATGCAAACGCTCAGCAAAGCATGGGGACTAGCTGCGTTGCGTGTCGGTATGGCTTTTGCATCACAGGAAATAATCGAGGTGATGAACAAAATTAAGCCTCCTTACAACATTAACCAGGCTTCGCAGGAATTGGTTTTGAAGGCTTTGGATGAAGTGGAGCAGGTAAATGAAATGATCCGCACCATTGTGCAACAGCGCGATGCATTGGTTGCACAGCTTGGCCAATTGCCTATCGTTGAAAAAATTTATCCAAGTGATGCCAATTTCATTTTAGTAAAAGTGAATGACGCAAAAGGCACATATAATTTCTTACTGGAAAAAGGAATCGTTGTTCGCGACAGAAGCAAAGTAGAATTGTGCGAAGGATGCTTGCGTATAACGATTGGAACTGAGGAAGAGAATGCTGCGTTGTTGGAGAGACTAAGGGAAATTAAGAATTAGGAATTAAGAATTAAGAATGCTTTATGTGGGGATATCCCGATTCATTTTCACATAATCTTTGTGCTTGAGATTAATAAGGCATAACCGCTAATCAAGAATTCTTAATTCTTAATTCCTAATTCTTAATTGTTCCGCCGTTTATATAAACAATGTTTCACTTTCAATATTTTACTTTTACCTTACCAAAAATTAACACCATGTCTATTTTTCGACAATCATTTTATTGTTTGATGGCGTGCTTGCTCACTTTGAGCGCTTGCGCCGGCGATACAACAAAGGTAGCAACGAATGGCCCTGTACCTGATCCGGACAATGGCGGCATTAAATTACCAACCGGTTTTGGCGGCCAAATAGTAGCCGATAAAGTTGGTAGAGTTCGTCACATATTTGTGAACAGTAACGGTGACTTGTATGCTAAATTGGAAAAGTTGAAAGACGGTAAAGGCATTGTGAGATTGCGCGATAAAAATGGCGATGGTAAATTCGATGAAACAGTTGGATTCGGCAACTTCATTGGAACCGGCATGGCAATTAAAAACGGTTATTTGTATGCTTCTTCCAACACAGAAGTTTTCCGTTATAAATTAAATGAAAAGAATGAAGTACCTGATGGCGCACAACCGGAGAAAATTATCACCGGATTGTGGGATCACCACCAGCACGAAGCAAAACCATTTACATTAGATAACGATGGCAACATTTACGTAACAATTGGTGCACCTTCAAACTGCTGCCAGGTGCAGGATAGAACGAAAGGTTCACCTGGGCAATCACCTTGTCCTATACTCGATTCAGCAGGCGGCGTTTGGCAGTTTAAAGTTGACAAGCCAAATCAGAGCTATGCGGAAGGAGTTCGATATGCAACAGGTTTGCGCAACGTAATGGGGCTTGATTGGAACACTGCTGTTAACAGCCTGTATGTTACACAACATGGCCGCGATCAGTTGTTCCAGTTTTATCCTGAAATGTTCAGCCAAAAAGAAGGTGCTGAAAATCCTTCAGAAGAAATGTTTAAAGTGAAATTAGGATCAGATTGTGGATGGCCATATTGCTACTACGACTATACAAAAAAACAAAAAGTCTTGAACCCTGAATATGGCGGCGATCGCTCAAAAGCAGGCGACTGCGGAAGCAAAGAACAATCCATCGTTCAGTTCCCAGGTCACCTTGCTCCAAACGATCTGTTGTTCTACACTGGCGACTTGTTCCCTGAGAAATATAAGAACGGTGCGTTCATCGCATTCCACGGATCATGGAACCGCGCTCCGGAGCCTCAGGCTGGTTTCTTTGTAGTGTTTGTTCCTTTTGGTAAAGATGGTATGCCAAGTGGCAACTGGGAAGTGTTTGCGGATGGTTTTGCTGGCGCAAATATCAACAAAGCGGAATATCGCCCATGTGGATTGGCGCAGGGTCCTGACGGATCATTGTACATTTCCGATGACAACCAGGGAAGGATTTGGAGAATAACTTATAAAAAATAAAACCGTCGGAGAACGTAGGGGCGAATCGCATTCGCCCTCTTGCAAGTTCAATTTGCCGGCCAGTTCTCCGATTGATAAAATAATTTCGAAATTAATTTGGAAGGGCGAATGCGATTCGCCCCTACTACAGTCAACATGAAAACAGTTTTAGCAATCATTTTTCCCTTATTGGTTCTCGCTATTTGTGCATTCACTCTACCTCAGCAGTCAGGTTTGAAAGCATCAAAAGATCGCGGTAAAGTTGTGTATGACACATATTGCCTTGCCTGTCATATGCAGGACGGTGGCGGCGCGCCACGTATGAATCCGCCTTTGATCAAAACGAAATTTGTATTGGGCGACAAGAAAAAACTCATTGGCATTGTAATGAATGGTCTTTCCGGTGTAGAAGTGGACGGCGAAGATTACAGCAACGTAATGGCGCCGCACAACTTCTTAACCGATCAGCAAATCGCAGATGTGCTCACTTATGTGCGAAATAGCTTTGGCAACAAGGCTTCTGCAGTAGCGGTAGCAGAAGTGAAAGCTGCAAGGCCGAAGAAATAATGGTACAGACAAGGCATTGCCTTGTCTCTATCGAAATTTTTAATTTTTAATTTTGATTTTTTACTTCTCATGAAGCCTATTCTCTTTATCGATCGTGATGGAACGCTTATAAACGAGGCCCCGCCTACTTATCAGCTTGATTCGTTTGACAAACTCACTTTTTATCCGAAGATGTTTGAATTCATGGGACGCATTGCCCGTGAACTGGATTATGAACTGGTAATGGTAACCAACCAGGACGGTTTGGGAACCGAAGTATTTCCTGAAGATACCTTTTGGCCGTTGCATAATTTAGTAATGAAAAGTTTAGAAGGCGAAGGCATTCATTTTTCGAAAGTGCACATCGACAAAACTTTTCCCGCTGAGAATGCGCCAACGCGTAAACCGGGCATTGGAATGCTGACAGAATATTTGAATAATCCCGCTTACGACATTGCCAATTCCTTTGTAATAGGTGATAGAATAACAGACGTGCAACTGGCGAAAAACCTTGGCTGCAAAGCGATCTGGCTGAATGAAGATGCCAACCTGGGAGAAGCCGAAATAAATGATAAAGCGGACGACCTTCGCAAAACCACTGTTGCGTTGGAATCGACCGACTGGAGCAAGATCTACGAATTTTTAAAGCTTGGTCAGCGTGTTGTTACACACGATCGCAATACAAGTGAAACAAAAATTCATGTAGAAGTAAACCTTGACGGAAGCGGCAAAGCAAATATTTCTACCGGTCTTGGCTTCTTTGATCACATGCTTGATCAAATTGCGAGGCATGGAAAAATGGATCTCACCGTTGTTACAAAAGGCGATCTGCACATTGATGAACACCACACAATAGAAGATACCGGCATTGCGCTCGGAGAGGCATTTGCGCAAGCGCTTACCGATAAACGCGGCATGGAAAGATATGGCTTCGCATTACCAATGGATGAAGCTGAAGCCAAGGTTCTGATTGATTTTGGCGGAAGAAACTGGCTCGTTTGGGATGCAGAATTCAAGAGAGAAAAAATAGGCGAGATGCCGACAGAAATGTTCTTTCATTTCTTCAAATCATTCAGCGACGCTGCAAAATGCAACCTGAATATCGAATGCAAAGGTGACAACGAACACCATAAAATAGAAGCCATCTTTAAAGCCTTTGCAAAAGCAATAAAAATGGCGGTTAAACGCGATCCGCTAAGCAATTATTTGCCAAGCACGAAGGGAGTACTTTAGGAGTTGAAAATTGAAAATTGAAAGTTGAAAATTGAAAATGTCTCGGGGCAATCAGGCCTGTTTCACTTGAAGCATTTTCAATTTTCAACTTTCAATTTTCAACTTTCAATTTTCAATTAATGGACTACCAAATTTTCAGCCTCGCAGAATCTGGCAAATACATTTTGTCTCCTGGTTGCACATTGAAGGCCTCATAAAAATGTGTAGAGTTCATTAGTGGTCCGTTTACGCGCCACATAGGTGCTGAATGCGGGTTGTTGTTGATCCATAAACGGAGAAATTCATCTTTCGTCTTCACCCGCCAGATGCGCGCAACAGACAGGAAAAATCGCTGGTCGGGAGTAAACCCGCCTATCGTTGCTGTATCTTGCCCCTCCTTGGTCAATTTAAATGCATCGTATGCAATGGCTACACCACCTACATCCGCAGTATTTTCACCAACCGTTAAGGCACCTTTTATATGCAGAGAGTCCAACACGGTAAATGAACTGTAAAGATCAATTACCTGCTGTGTTTTAGCCTTGAACTTTGTGTAGTCATCTTTCCCCCACCAGTTTGCTACGTTGCCGTTCTTATCGAATTGTGCACCTTGATCGTCAAAAGCATGTGTCATTTCATGACCGATTACCATACCAATGCCACCATAATTAAGTGCATCATCTGCAGCCTCGTCAAAGTAAGGTGTTTGCAAAATGCCTGCGGGAAATACGATTTCATTTGCGAAAGGGTTGTAGTAAGCGGTAACCGTTGGTGGAGTGGTGAACCATTCAGTTTTGTCAACAGGCTTATTCAATTTGGCCAATTCGTATTGATAATTGTGAGCGGCTGCAGAAACAACGTTTTCAAAATATTTATCGCGAACAATGGTTACGTCGCTGTAATCTTTCCATTTGTCAGGATAGCCGATTTTTTTTGTTATGGCATATAATTTCTCTATCGCTTTGCGTTTTGTGCTGTCACTCATCCAGTCAAGTTTATTTATTCTGGCTTCGAATGCTTTCTGAAGATTATTCACCAATTCAAGCATGCGTTTCTTTGCATCCTCTGTAAAATATTTTTTTACATACAACTGAGCAAGGGCCTCACCAAGTGATTCATCTATTGAACTGGTTATTATCTCGCCACGTGATTTTTGCACAGCCTGGCCAGATAGCACTTTATTAAACTCAAAAGCAGCATCAACAAAGGGTTTGCTTAATATGTTGGCAGACGTGTTGATAGAGTATGCCTTCAGGTAAACTTTCCAATTGTTAATCGAGATGGATTTTAGCAATGTATTGAGTTTATTATAATAAGCAGGTTGCGACAAATCTATTGAATCTGTTTTGGCGCCAATGTTATTCAACAAACTTACCCAGCCAATATTAGGATGCTTTGTTGCAAGATCTGCAACGGACATTTTATTATAGTTGGCATTCACATCCCTAAGCTCAATATTCGTTCTGTGCGATGATGCTAGTTGTTTTTCTATGCCGTATACAAGCTCTGCATTTTTAGTAGCCGTTGCAGCATCGCTTCCGGTAAGTTCAAACAATGTAGCCAGGTATTTTTTGTATGCTGCCTGTATGCCCACGTTTGATGCGTCAGTTTTGAAATAATAGTCCCGCTCCGGCAAACCTATGCCGGTCTGCGAAACATGCGCAATATTCATACTGCTGTTTTTATTATCGGGTGCTATGCCAAATGCGACAATAGAAATATTGTTAACTTTTATCTCGTCAGCAACAAATTTCATCAGAGAAGGCACATCGCTTATACCGTCTATATGTGCGAGCACAGGCTTGATGGGATCATAACCTCTTTTATTGATGGTTGTTGTGTCCATGCCCGATGCATAAAAATCACCAACTTTTTGTTCAATACTTCCGGTTGTGTTTTTGGCTTTCGAGGCATCATCCAATATTCCCTGTAGACGCAATCGTTGCGGGTAATTCATAAACATGTATGCACCTACGCCGGTTTGTGAGCCTGGTATTTGTGCTGTGTCGTACCACTTGCCATTTACAAACCTGAAAAAATTGTCACCGGGTTTTACCGATGAATCGATTCCCTGGATATCTGTAAACGCTTTATTGGACCCTTTTTCTGGAGCGTTGTTGCATGCGCCCAAGAGTATAACTATTGTAAAGAATAATGGCCATTTTTTCATTAGAAGAGTAGTGTTATGTGGGTAAGAGAGGTTATTAAACATTCTTCCTGCATTTTCAATTTTCAACTTTCAATTAAAAAGAATCGTTGATCAGTTTCGCCAATCTCAATCCTCCCTTCAACAACTGATCATCAAGATCTTTCTGGAAAATGTAATTGTACTTGTAGCTGAGTTTAGATTCTGCCGGAGATTGTGCATATACTTTGTCAGATAATATATGCGATTCGAAGAACCAGTCATCTAAAGACGTGCTGGTATAAGAATTGATCGAGTCTTTCGCTGCGACATCAAGTGCAGATGCATATTCAGTGTAGCTGTATTGGGAAAAATCTACCAGCTTGGTATCCCAAACAGAGTGCAGGTTTGTTTTTTCATTGAACCAGTAAACAGAAATTTTATTTCCACCTTGATCCTCATCTCTTCCTACATGCAAGGGCTGGTGAAGATCTCCTACTAAATGGACCAACATAATAAGCGCCATTCTTCTTTTTTCGATTGGCAAACCTTTGTCGCTTAATTGGTGCTGCATCGCCTGAATTTGCGTGTACAGGTTTTCTCCCGGCATGCGGTGAATGGTATTAACAAAAGAATCTTTTTCAATATTTCCCGGCAAGTCTACGTAGTGCCATTTGGAAATCTGATCATAAGCGTGAGTAGTGTCAGATTTTATAAAGTCCGCCCAGTTTGCCCAATAAGCAAGGCTTTGGTTGCCAATCAGCTTTTTTATTTCATTTTTCGCTTTTTTGGATAAGTGGCGCTGAGCAATTTCTGCAACCACTCTATGACCCGTTACGCCCCAGGCAAAAGTGTATTGAAAAGCAAAAATTGCTATCATCAGCAAGCAGATTTTCAAACCGGGAAAGGAGAATTTCTTCATGTTGTATATTTTAAATAATAAGAGGCAAATTTCATGTAAAGAAGTTAACTATAAAAGAAGTTTTTGTTAACTGGCGTTTGCGAACAAATTGCCTTGTTAAACCGTATTAATTTAGTTGATAGTTGTTGGTTGTCAGTTGTTAGGATTTGGAACTTAAAATACACTTCTAATAACTAACAACCAACAACAATCAACTCCTTTATAGAGTCAAAATTCGCAACTAGAATGTCATGAACCAACAGATAATCATTATAGGAGCTGGGGCCTCCGGTTTAATGGCCGCGTATGAGCTAGCAAAGGCCGGACAAAAGGTAATTGTATTGGAGGCATCCGAACGCATAGGAGGAAGGATGTACACTGCGGTTTATGATGGCTTTGAGCAGCCACTTGAATTGGGCGCGGAGTTTGTGCATGGAGAACTGCCCCTCACACTGGCACTTCTAAAAGAAGCCGGCATTGCTTACAAGCCGGTGAAAGGAAAAATGCTTAATAACCGCAAAGGAAAATGGAACACCCAGGGTGAAATGATCCCTAACTGGGATGGCATTATACAAAAAATGAATAGTCTTACAGAGGATATGACGCTGGCCGCATTTCTCCAGGAATACTATAGTGACGATCAACACATGGAGCTGCGATTTATTATACAGGATTTTGCTGAAGGATTCGATTTGGCTGATCCAAGTCAAGCCAGTGTTTTCGCTTTAAAAGAAGAGTGGGAAAATGAGCATGGGCAGCAATACAGAATCGTGGGAGGCTATCGAAAACTGGCAGAACATTTGCATCATTTAATTGAAAAGTATGGTGGGAAAATACGTCACAACACCGCAGTAAATGAAGTAAAATGGAAAACGAACGAAGTGACAGTTTTTACAGCAGACGGGCAACAATTTACAGGATCAAAACTTGTTGTTACTGTATCACCTCGTGTATTGCAAGATGTAACGATAAAGTTTGACCCGGCACTGGACGGGTATTTGAGCAATTTATCGCAGATTGGTTTTGGATCCGTGATCAAAGTTTTCCTGCAGTTTGAAGAACCGTTCTGGCAAGAATATGAAAAGAACACCGGCTTTGTTGTAAGTGATCAAAATATACCAACCTGGTGGACGCAGTCCGATCAGGAAAATTGCTTGCTAACGGGCTGGTTCGGCGGCCCCGAAGTAATGCCGTTGATTACCGTTTCGGAGGGCGAGATCATAGATATGGGACTTCAATCGCTTTCTAATATTTACGGCATCAACAAAGAGAAATTACAAACCATACTTGTAGCATCGAAGGCAATACATTGGGCAAACGAAGAGTGGAGTATGGGAGGCTATAGTTATAGCACATTGCAAAGCAAAACCGCGAGAAAACTTTTAAAAATCCCTCTTGATAATACGGTCTTTTTTGCTGGTGAAGCATTATATGAAGGCAACGCGCCTGGTACTGTAGAGGCGGCGCTGGCAAACGGCCAGGAAACCGCTTGGAAAATACTTCAATCGTAGTTAGGTTAAATTAAAAATTCAGAGGTCAAAAAGAGAGCGCGATAGTTAGGGATCTTTTTTGACTTTTGACTTCCCCCAAGCCCAATAATTAACCCAAATTTATTGGTGCTGAAATATTGAAATAACGTACCACAAATATTTTCAGTGCTTCAATTCCCCAAGGAACATTAATTGATGTAATACTGAAAGTATGTTTGTAAAACTCCCGATACTATTTATTGCAGTCTCATTTTTTGCCGTTCAAATCAATGCACAGGAAGATGGTGGATTAATGACCGGAAAATACGTGAATACTATACTGAGAGAAGTTTCGGGAATGGCTGCATCGAGAATTCATCCCAATACGTTTTACGTTCACAATGACAGTGGTGATACGAGTCGTTTTTTTGCGGTGAATGAAAAAGGAGAATTGAAGGGAACGTATTATTTCGAAGGCGATGAAGTTTCGTTTTTGGGGGTGAATGATTGCGAAGACATTACGATTGGTTCAGGGCCGGACAAAGGCAAAGAATATATTTACCTCGCAGATATTGGCGATAATGCCGCGAGAAGATCAGAGATCCGGATTTTCAGAATGGAAGAGCCAGATGCCGATTCGGGCGTTGAAAAAACAGTCAGTTCGCAGATGTTTACGCTCACGTATCCAAATGGTGCGCAGGACGCGGAAACCATAATGATAGATCCTATAGAAAGGTTATTGTATATCGTTTCCAAAAGACAGGATTCAGTTATTGTGTACACTGCACCGCTTAATTTGAACGATAAAAAAACATACACGCTCCACGAAGGTTGCAAACTTTATTTTGAAGGAAAGAAAAAAGATAAATGGATTGTTTCCGGAAGCATTTCAAGAGACGGCAAACAGGTAATGCTTAAGAGTATGAAAAAAGTATATTACTGGCAGAGACAAGGCGGAGAATCCATTTACAAAACAATGCAACGCACACCGCTTGAATTATCATATACACAACACGGACAAGAAGAGGCCATTTGTTTTTCGCCTGATGGTAAAAGTTATTTTATAACAGGTGAAGGCGAACATGCGGGCATTTATCAGTATGATATTTCTACACAAGAACTTGCTAAAAGAATAGCTTTATTGCAAAGAAAATAGTTGTTATACGAAATGTTAATTTAAATTCTCGCTTATACATCATATCTGTGCTTCGCATATTTTTATTCCGGTTTTACAATGCCGATGGATCAGATAAATAAGAAACAATGAGGCGCAGCCTGGACAGTTCGGGCATGAAGTCAAAACTGATAATATTGTTTGACCAATCGGTAAACTCCTAACTTAAATTACGTTTATGCAAAAACCGTCTATGGCGTTTGTGGCAGCCTCATGGGTTGCTTTGTTTATTGGTGTGCTGGGTTTTAATATTGGCTTATGGAACTCCGGCATGCTGTTAAATGAAAAAGGTTATTACTTCACTGTGTTAATGTATGCATTGTTCTCCGCGGTATCTGTTCAAAAATGTGTACGCGATAAATTAGAAAATATTCCTGTTACAGAAATTTACTACGGACTTAGCTGGTTCTCTATTCTGCTAACTATGATCCTATTGATCGTTGGTTTGTGGAATGCAACATTACTTCCAAGCGAGAAAGGGTTTTATGCATTTGCATTCTTGCTTAGCGTATTTGGCGCCATAGCCGTACAAAAGAATACAAGGGATGCGAAAGCAGCTGTAAAAGCGATGGCGAGTGATAGGAAATTCGGAGAGTAGGGAAATAGGAACGCAGATTTTTAGGTCTGTATTGAATTTTAGGTTCTGCAAGGCTAAAAGCCTTGCAGAGCTCTACTTAATAATCTCGGCATCTTTTCTCAAACGCAAACGGAATCTTCCTTCGGACACCGGCGTATATGGGCTTCCGTTAACGAGTACGCTACCATTAAATGTGCCTTCAATTATACCGTATTTTTTTGTGCTGTATTGAGTAAGGATGTAGTCAACTCTGTAGAACCAATCGCGATAAAAGCCAGATGAATATACAGTATTGCGTTTACTGTCTTTTATTACGAAAGAAGTAAAGGTTTTATATTCACCTGTGATAGTTGTGTCGCTAAAACTAAAAGAGACATTGGGAAACACCCTGGAAGTATCAATGCAGGTGCTGATGGTGGTAACTCCCTTTTCTATTTTCACAGTAAATGAATCTATGCTGAAATCATACGTAGGTTTCCATGAAAACGAAGCAAAACCTTGATGAATTTGGTAAGTGGCATCAATGCGGTCGCCTGTAAACCGGCCAACTGAAATCTTACCAACATCATAGTTGCCCTTTGTAACATTCACCACTGCATCGTTGATCTCATAATTGTACGATGGTCCTTGCACCGATAGAAGCACATCTGATTTGCGCGTATCTTCCCGTAAAATCGAAATAGTAAATTTTCCATCAGCGGTTGTGGCAGCAAAAGAATATTCGCCGTCGAGGTACGCATAAATGTATGCGTTGTTCAACGGTTGACCGTTAACGTCAACTATCGTTCCTTGTATGTTAACACTGTCATAGTGTGGAGTGTCGGAGTCAGAACCGCTTTTTTTGCAACCTGCAACGGAAAGCAGAAGCATCGTAACGATAATGACTATCGTGTTTAGTAAAACAGGGTAATTGATTTTCCTTATCATGGGGTTGGACTTACTGTGCAAAAATAATATTCGTTGGGGAAATGGATTGATAGATTTGGGCTTACCTTATTCAAAAATCGCCATTCCCTTCCTTCAGTCCACTCTCTCCACCACAATACGCATTGGGCTTAAATAACTTATACGCACTTTTATTTTATCACCTTCTTTTGGCATTTGACTTTCATCCACTTCTGCGACAGGCAGTTTTCCCTGAATATTTTCTCCAACCACATTTATATAAATGCCATGTTGTGATACTTTAAATACAGGTGCTTCAATAACAGCCTTGTCCTTATACAGCTGCTGTGCTTTTTTAAACTCAGGAATGTAATGTGGTTTAAACAAGCGCGCAGTAACCTTTTCAGGATTCTCTATATTGTCTAAGGAAAATAAAATGTGTTCGTTGACGAATTGTGAAGATGGTTCATGTTCCCACGGAGAAAGAACAAGGGGAAAGAAAAAATGGGTGCTCGTTTCTTTTACAAAGAGTTTACCGTCCACTTCCTTCAAATACCCCACCAATTTATTGTCAAGCGATGCTTTGTAAAGAACATTGGCCAACTCGTTATTGGTAATGTACTGAATTTTTGCCGCGATCATTTTATCACCACGCGGAGATTGTTCAATCATAAAACTCACTTCATCGCCCACATGAAAGTGGTGGATCTTTTTAATCAGTTTTAGCTCCTTCAGTTTCTTTTGCTCAAATTCTGATACAATGCCATTAATGGATTTCTTTTTTCCATTTGCCATGTATTCGATCGTCGCATATTGCTTGTCGTGCTGTATAAAACTGATTTTACCTCTTGTTGCTGTACTCATAGTAACATTTGAAAGCTTCAAAGATAGTCTAATAAATTCACCGTCTCGGTCAGCTGTGTGCTAAAAAAAGCCGCTCCGAAAAACGAAGCGGCTCATATTCATCAAAAAACAAAGCTCTCTTAGTAACGGTAGTGCTCTGGTTTGAACGGACCTTCTTTAGGAATACCCAGGTAAGAAGCCTGTGCATCTGAAAGTTCATCCAATTCAACCGCGATTTTTGGAAGGTGCAAACGAGCAACTTTTTCATCAAGGTGTTTTGGTAACACATATACTTTGTTCTCGTAGTTTGAGCTGTTTGTCCACAGTTCGATTTGAGCCAAAGTTTGGTTAGTGAATGAGTTACTCATTACAAATGATGGGTGACCTGTAGCACAACCAAGGTTAACAAGGCGGCCCTCAGCCAAAAGAATGATGTCTTTACCATCAACATTGTAAATATCAACCTGAGGTTTAACTGTATCTTTTGTGTGACCATAGTTTGTATTTAACCAAGCTACGTCGATTTCGATATCGAAGTGACCGATGTTACAAACGATGGTTTTATCTTTCATCAGTTTGAAATGCTCGCCAGTGATGATGTCGCGGCAACCAGTAGTGGTAACAACGATATCAGCTTCTTTAATAGCAGTAGTCATTTTCTTAACTGCGAAACCGTCCATAGCAGCTTGCAAAGCACAGATAGGATCGATTTCAGTAACGATCACGCGGCAACCTGCACCAGCAAGAGAAGCAGCAGAACCTTTACCCACATCGCCGTAACCAGCAACTACAGCCACTTTACCAGCCAACATTACGTCAGTAGCACGACGGATAGCGTCAACCAAAGATTCTTTACAACCGTATTTGTTGTCGAATTTAGATTTAGTTACAGAGTCGTTTACGTTGATAGCAGGAATAGGCAAAGTACCTTTCGCCATTCTCTCATACAAACGGTGAACACCAGTTGTAGTTTCTTCGCTCAGACCTTTAATATTCTGGATCAGTTCAGGGTATTTATCAAACACGATGTTTGTCAAATCACCACCATCATCAAGGATCATGTTTAAAGGACGATCAGCAGCACCGAAGAACAAAGTCTGCTCAATGCACCAGTCAGCTTCTTCCAAAGTCTGGCCTTTCCATGCAAACACACCAATGCCTGCAGCAGCGATAGCAGCAGCAGCGTGGTCTTGCGTAGAGAAAATGTTGCAAGAGCTCCATTTAACTTCTGCACCAAGAGCGATCAAAGTTTCAATTAACACAGCAGTTTGGATTGTCATGTGCAAACAACCCGCAATACGTGCACCTTTCAAAGGCTGAGAAGCGCCATATTCTGCTCTTAAAGACATCAAACCTGGCATTTCTGCTTCTGCAAGTCTGATTTCTTTGCGGCCCCATTCTGCAAGGCTCATGTCAGCAACCTTATTCTTAAGGCTGAAGTCGATGGTAGATGAAATTGTAGACATATCTTTTTTTATTTTGTTAGTGTCTTTTTTTAAAAAACGAACAACGTGCAAAGCTATACTTTGCAGGATAAAATAATGTCTGATCTGTCAAAAACAGAAAAAATACATTGAATTTGGTATTTTTGAAGAACAAATACGCAGTTTGACATGGAAGAAAAGAAAGAAAAAGAAGATTTAACTACCCAGAATCTTGTCCTTGATGAAAAGGACATGTCGATCCTTCGTTTGCTGCAGGAAAATGCAAAGATAACCGTTCGCGAAATATCCAATCTTATTCACTTAAGTCCAACCCCGGTTCATGATAGAATCAAGCGAATGGAGGATGCCGGAGTAATCAAACAATACGTGACTTTGGTCGATCAAGCGAAGGTAAAAAGAGGCCTGATGGTTATCTGTTATGTGTCACTAAAACAACACAGTAAAAAGGCCGGCACTATTTTTATCAAAGCCATACAAGAGCTCCACGAAGTAATAGAATGCTACAACATCTCGGGCGAATTTGATTTCATGCTAAAAGTAGCCGTTGAAAACATGGATGCCTACTACAACTTTCACGTAAACAAATTAAGCAATATCGATAACGTGGGCCAAACGCAGAGTGTGTTTGTGATGGGCGTGATTAAGCAAACGCATAAGCTTGTGTATTGAGTTTTGGGTGCGAAAGGGACTAATGAAAGCTTTAGTATGTAACCCTTGTATAATGGGCCAATCGAAAATGCTACTATTGGGCTTTTCTTGCGTCGCACTCTTCAGCGGTTTGTTCTTTATTGAACAATACTCATAACTCACAACTCATAACTCACAACCCACGATTATTCCATCATCATTTTCGCAATATTTTCCCCCACGACCGGTGCCAGCGCGACACCCATACCACTCAAGCGAACAGCACAAAAGATGTTTGGTTTTATTTTTTTTACGATCGGCATTTTGTCCTTCCCCATGCCCATAATACCACTCCAGCGATGCTCAATGGAGAATTTTTTTCCGGGGATGATATTCTCTTTTAAAAAATCTTCCAGTATTTGTTGTATAGAATCTGTTGTGCTGAAATCATTCGTCGCCTCCGCTGAAAAGTCGCTATTGCGGGCGCCGCCAAGAAGGATTCTGTCACCTACATTACGGAAGTAATAATAACCCTCATCGTAATGGAAAGTGCCGGTAAAACTAAGTTTTTTGATAGGGGAAGTAACAAGCACCTGTCCGCGGACAGGCTCTACATTGAGCTCTGGCAACAGTTCCTTGGCAAACGCATTTGTGCAGACCAGCAACTGATCGGAGGTTAAAGTAACGGGTAAATTGCTGTGCAGGAAAACTTTACCGTTATTTTTTTCATAACTCTTCACTTCTATGTTTGGTAAAACGGAAACACCAAGCGATTGAACTTTTTGTAGTAGTTGTTGCAACAATTTTCCGGAGTGCAATTGACCCTCCAATCTGTTTTCAACCAAATGACTAACATTAGCAAAACCGAAGTTGGCAATTTTCTTATCTGCTATTTTGAAGACTTTTTCTTCCTTCAGCGATTTTCTTAACAAAATGTTCATCCAGCCAACGTCATTTTTCAGCTGTTTTTCCTTTTCATATTGTATCGGCGTGATTAATTCATAACCGCCAAGTTTTTCAAACTCAATATCTTTTTTGTTGAAAGTTTTGCGAATGCGTTTTAATCCCTCGTATCTCATTTCCACCAGGTGCAACATTTTTTCCTCACCCATTTTCCTTGCATCATTGAGAAGTTCTGTAATGCTGCCAAAACATGCAAAACCCGCATTGCGACTACTGGCTCCATAAGGTACAATGCCTCTGTCTACAATAAGGATTTTCAGTTTAGGGTGGTATTTTTTTAAGTAAAATGCGCTCCACAATCCTGTAAAGCCACTGCCAACTATGATAACATCCTGGTGCGCAAAAAAGCTTTCTTTTTCCCAAATGGAAGCTTGTTGCATTTGATTGTTTTTGAATTGATAAAGAAATTTAAAACAAAGAATTCATACGTTCAAATGCAAAAGGGCCGTTTACAAAAAACGACCCTTTGCAAAAGTGATAAGGTTTGTAACTAACTATTCCGACATGCTTGCTATAGCTTAAATGAAAGTCCTGCATTCATGATGTATTTGCCATATCCGCCCTCAATAAAAAGACCCGTATGTTCGCTCACATTAAACTTACAGCCAAAGCTGAATTGATAGGCAAAATCAGGAGGATGTTGCACATAGTTGACTTTAACTCCCGCATCATAATCCACGTAATCCTGGTTCCAGATGTTTACACCCATGGCTACCCGTAAATACGGCGTAACATGCGGCCCCGCTGGAATATAATTCATCATATTGGCCATAATGGTCCAGCCTTCCAGTGTGCCCCGCATAGCCTGGCCATAGGTATTGTAATCATAGTACGGCATATTCACTTTGCCATACATTCCCATAACGCCGAGACTCATATAGCGGCTAAACTGGTAATCAAGCGAAGCGTTAATAGGTCCAACCTGGCTGGGATTTCCTTTGTAAGCACCGTAAAAGTCAGCCATATAATATTGGTCAAGATTAGGAAAGCCGTAGCCTAGATTCAAATGTAAAGCAGGCTCAAAAGGAGGCAACTTAGGTTGCTGTGGTTTTCGCTGCCTGTAATGCGGAGGCGCCGGATGCATATACACACCGCCACCCATGCCGGGTCCATAGTAATAATAGCCGGGAGGCGGTGGGGGCGGAGGTGCAGGATAATAGCCATGCTGAGCTTCAGAGGCAAGTGTGCAAAGTAGTGCGGTAAATATTAAAAAGAAACTGCGTTGTGGTTTCATAGTCACCAATATTTTCTCTTGGATATATGATAACGCCCGAAGTTTAATGGATGTTGGAGGAATTTAAGCCATTAACAATTGAGAAATGTATGTAAATGAAATAACTGAATGACTGAATAACTGAGTGGTTTATATGCAAAAGTCACGATGAAACTCAACTTCTCAGTTATTCGGTCATTCAGTTATTTCATTATTTGCAATAAAAAAGGACTGCCATTTCCGACAGTCCTTTGAGTATTTTGTTTTTTCAAAACTACAAGTGAATCGCTTCACCATAAGCTACCTCGATCGCATCTTTAATGCTTTCGCTGATAGTTGGGTGCGGGTGAATGCTGTTCAGTACTTCGTGATAAGTAGTTTCCAGTTTGCGGGCAACTACAGTCTCAGCTATTAGTTCAGTTACGTTGTAACCGATCATGTGCGTACCCAACCATTCGCCGTATTTAGCATCGAAAATTACTTTTACAAAACCTTCAGTAGCACCTGCAGCAGAAGCTTTACCGCTTGCGCTCAATGGAAATTTACCTACTTTGATTTCGTAACCTGCTTCTTTAGCAGCTTTTTCAGTTAAACCAACAGAAGCGATTTCTGGTGTGCAATAAGTACAACCTGGTACGTTGCCGTAATCCAGAGCTTCTGGCTGGTGGTTGTATTTTTTCTCGTTGTAACCGATGTTTTCTACGCAAATGATACCTTCTTTGCTCGCAACGTGTGCCAACGCCTGTCCAGGAACGCAGTCACCGATCGCATAAACACCAGGAATATTTGTTTGGTAGAATTTGTCGACAACGATTTTGCCTTTATCAGTTTTAACGCCAACCTGCTCAAGACCGATACCTTCAATGTTTGAAGAAACACCAACCGCGCTCAACACTACATCAGCTTCAAGAGTAACATTTCCGTCAGCTTTCTTTACGTTTGCTTTAACCCCGTTTCCGCTAACATCAACGCTTTCAACAGAAGCATTTACCAATATGTCGATACCGTTTTTCTTGTATTGTTTTTCCAGTTCTTTAGAGATGTCCTCATCTTCAACCGGCACTACGCGAGGAAGGAATTCAACAATGGTAACTTTTGTTCCCATTGCATTGTAGAAATAAGCAAATTCAACGCCTATCGCACCAGAACCCACAACGATCATAGATTTTGGAAGCTCCGGCAAAACCATCGCTTCGCGGTAACCGATAACTTTTTTGCCATCTTGTTTCAGATTAGGCAATTCGCGGCTGCGGCCACCCGTTGCAAGAATAATGTGTTTAGCCTCTACAACTTCTTTAGCACCGTCAGCTTTGGTAACTTCTACCTGGCCCTTAGCTTTCAATACACCAAAGCCCATGATCACATCAATCTTGTTCTTTTTCATCAAAAACTGAACGCCCTTACTCATTTTGTCAGCTACTCCGCGGCTACGCTTGATAACAGCTGCAAAGTCCGCTTCACCACTGGCTTTCAAGCCGTAAGCTTCTGCGTGTTTTATAGATTCAAGTACTGAAGCACTTTTCAATAACGCTTTTGTAGGAATACAACCCCAGTTCAAACAGATACCGCCAAGACTCTCCTTTTCTACAATTGCTGTCTTAAAGCCTAGTTGTGAGGCACGGATCGCAGCTACATAACCGCCGGGCCCGCTACCTATCACCAGAACATCGTATGCCATATGTTTCGATTTTAAATGCCTTGCAATAAAATTAGTACAAGGTTATTGGATGATTAATTTTTGAGATGTGCGAAGCTACTTTACAATGAGGAAATAGCCAAAAGTGGTTGCAAGTATCAGGTACGGGAAATAGGTTGAACTACCTGATTGTCAAAATTTATGATGAAAATCACCCACCTGCCACCATCGACTTGCAACTTGCGACCGGTTTACAATGCCGCAATCTTCCCCAAAATCCCCGTGGTGCTGTAACCCTCCACAATCGGATTGATCACAACCCTGCCGCCATGGGCCATCACTTCTTTGGCGCCAACAATCTGGTCAATGGTGTAATCGCCGCCTTTTACGATCACGTCAGGCATTACTTTCTTTATAAGTTCAAGAGGAGTGTCTTCGTCAAAAAGAATAACAGCATCTACAATTACAAGCGACGCCATAATAGTTGCTCTCGCTTGTTCGTTATTAACCGGTCTGCCTTCGCCTTTCAATCTTTTGGTAGAAGCGTCTGAGTTCAGGCCAACAACAAGCACATCGGCTTCCTTGGCCGCCTGGCTGAGCGATGCAATATGGCCTTTGTGAAGTATATCAAAACAGCCATTAGTGAAAGCTATTTTTTGTCCAAGAAATTTCCAACGGAAAATTTGTTCTTCCAGTGCTATTGGTTCATAAATCTTCTTTTCTATTACGTCTGAGTTACGCATGTTGTAAACTTTTTTTTCTGTTAACTATTGGTAATAATCCTAAACTTAAAAATCCAAATACTATTACCAGGAAAAATTGAACCAGCCACAAAAGCCAGCCAAAAGCTTTCCCGACATTTTCTGTTATCCCATATAGCATCATTGTTTCCTGAACCAATATCGGATAAGCTCCAATACCGCCTTGCGTTGCGATCATTCCCACGCTTCCAAGTGATAATACAGACAATGATGCTTTAATTCCTAATCCGCTGGTGGCTTGCATGGCATAGAATCCCATTTGTATGCTCAGCAAATAACCTACCCAAATCATGATTGTATGAAAGAAAAACCATCCCTTATTTTTTACATATCGAACACTAATAAGTCCTTGCCATATACCTCGCATGAATTCTTTTATTTTACCAATCACGTGAATGTGTGCAAACCTGTGTATAATAAATCTTGCTATCAATAAAAGAACAGCCAATCCTCCAAAAACAATTGCAATTTTGATCCAGTCCGTTTCTCCATTTTCATTACTGATTATCATTCTCACTTTTTCCATTGCAAACTTTCCAATAATGTCTATCTGGGAGAATATGCTTACGGCAAAAACGATCAATAAACATATAAGGTCAAAAGCTCTTTCTGCTACAATGGTTCCTACAAGTTTATTTGCGGGCACTTTCTCATAACGGGCAAGAATGGTGCATTTCAATACTTCGCCCAGCCTTGGTACAGCGAGATTGGCGAGGTATCCAATAAGTACGGAAAAATAAGTATTGAGAGTAGAAGGGGAGTATCCCAGAGGTTGCATTAAAATCTTCCATCTTAATGCGCGACTGTAATGACTGGCCAATAAAATTAATACAACGGGCACAAGTAACCAATAGTCTGTTGTACGAAGGGCTCCTTTCATCTCTTCCCAGTCATGACCTTTAATCTTACCGACCGACCACCAAACTAAAAATATTGCCAAAGCTAAAAAAAACGCATACTGAAGCCACTGAAACACCTTTTTCTTCATACAGGTTGGTTTGGCCTTAAAGATAGGTGATAATTGAAAATTGAAAGTTGAAAATGGAAAATGTATCGTACACATAACACATTTTCAATTTTCAACTTTCAATTTTTAACTAATTAAAGTCTATTTCCGTCTTTGGGAAAAACAATCCAGGGTTTGAATTGTTTGGCTTCGTCGAATGACATACGTGCGTAGGAAATAACGATCACGATATCGCCCGCAGCACCTTGTCTGGCCGCAGGTCCATTAAGGCAACATACGCCCGAACCTCTTTTTCCTTTTATAAGGTACGTTTCAATACGGGAACCATTATTAACATTCACAACCTGTACTTTCTCATTCTCGATCATATTAGCTGCATCCATCAGATCCTCATCAAGCGTAAGACTACCAACATAATGTAAGTTCGCCTCCGTGATTACGGCTCTATGCACCTTTGATTTTAAAATTTCGATGTCCATCTTGTTTAATTAAAACCGCTTTTTAGCGGCGTGCAAGCTAAGAAGAATTTGGGAATTGAAAGTTGAAAATTGAAAGTTGAAAATGAGAGGAAGATCAGATTTTTAAGACCGGCACGATCTGCATAATATTTCAATAGAAAAATCATAACAAATCGTCAAAATCATGATAATCTGCGTTCCCATTCAATTTTCAATTAATCAAGCACCATATTATCAATCAACCTCACCTCATTCTGATAAGCTGCGATTAAGGCGACGATTTTTTGATGCCCATCCCAGTTTTCAACAGGAGCGAGCGTTTCAGCATCGGCGATAGAAACATAATCCGGCAGGAAATTATTATCTGTAAGCATCAAATTGCTTCTGTCCAGTAAATAAGGAATACTTTCTTTTTCGATGTGATCTTTCAAGTAATTAAGTACCCGATAAATAGTCAGTGCATTTTTTCGTTCTTCCTCATTCAACCGCATATTCCGGCTACTCATTGCCAGCCCATCTTTTTCCCGAAGGGTAGATCTCGTGTGAAGCTTGGTTTCGAGATGCTCAATCTGTATCAATTTGTTGATTACCATACATTGTTGATAATCTTTTTGTCCCATATATAGATTATGTGGCTGTACGGCAAGCAAAAGCTTATGAACAATCTGGCAAACTCCCTGAAAGTGGCCCGGCCTGTATTTGCCCTCCAAAATGGTTTCAATAAAGCCCAGTTCGTAATGCGGGACCTTGTCAAATCCATCCGGATACATCTCATTAACAGAAGGCAAAAAGAGAATATTTGTGCCGGCAAGCTCCAGTTTTTCAATATCTGCCTCAATCGTTACTGGGTATTTCTCGAAATCTTTCGGGTCGTTGAACTGGGTTGGATTCACAAAAATGCTGCAGACCGTTATGTCATTTTCAGCTTTTGAGGCGGCAATAAGCGAAACATGACCGTCGTGCAGAGCGCCCATGGTTGGTACAAATCCGATGGTTTTACCGTTGTTTTTCAGGAAATTAACATTTTCCTGCAAATCAGAAATTCCCTTGATTATAGTCATTTTTTGAGCTTTTATAAGCGGAAAATTAGGATAGTAGCCTATTTTAGGTAAAAAGCCTTACCTTTGCACACTATTTTCAGTTCCTTTTTTTATAACCGATACCGATAATGTCAACAAAGAAAAGAATTTTATTCATTGCCAACGAAATGTCTCCATACCTGGAAATGACAGAGTTCTCTGAAATTGTGAACAGGCTGGCAATTAAAGCAAATGACAACAATTTTGAAGTGCGTTGTATTATGCCGCGGTTTGGTACCATCAATGAACGACGTCACAGACTTCATGAAGTTGTGCGCCTGTCTGGTATAAATGTATCGGTTGATAATGACGACTATCCGTTACAGATCAAAGTAGCTTCTCTGCCCAATGCACGTTTGCAGATATACTTCCTTGATAACGAAGATCTTTTTAAAAGAAAATTTGTTTTTGCGGACGAAAGCGAAAAGTGGTTTGATGACAATGGTTTAAGAACTGTTTTCTTCTGTAAAGGTGCTTTAGAGACGGTAAAAAAATTCGGTTGGCCTCCTGATATCATCCATTGCAGCGGCTGGATGACCGGTTTGATCCCCATGTATCTAAAAACTGCTTACAAAAAAGAGCCCGTTTTCAGCCATAGCAAAGTGATCTATACAATCGGCCAAACTACTTTTAAAGAAAAACTGGGCGCAGATTTTGCAAAATTTGCAAACATCCATGCTACAATAAAAGAAAAGGATCTTGAGCCATTTAAGAATCCGGGCAATGTCGATATGTTCAGAGGTGGTGCTTTAAGCGCAGACGCAATCACATTTGGCTCAGAGAAAGTAGACAAAAAATTAGTAGAAGAGTTTGGTAAAGTACGCGGTAAAAAAGTTTTGCAATACAACGCAGAATCAGATCTTACAGATTATTTGCAATTATATACAGATCTTACTAAATAGAACCTTCTATAGAATAAATTCAAAGCCTGTTTACTAAAACAGGCTTTTTTATTGACTTTTTTGAAGATATTTTGAAAACTCTATAAGTTTAATAGACTTTTGTTTTCGTGGTTTTTAGGTATGTTTGGAACTCTTAATGTATTTAATAACCTATATTTTACTATTAAATTGATGTTTAATATTCTAAAATATCAAACTGGCGACTATCTTTGTCACGATTTTATTAAAATCCATTAATCGTTTGCTCACTTAATGATTAGTGGATTTTGCATTAATAAATAAACCAACAAAATTAGAATCATGCCTTATTTGTTTACTTCTGAAAGCGTTTCAGAGGGCCATCCGGATAAAGTGGCCGATCAGATCTCAGATGCCTTGATTGATAACTTCCTAGCCTTCGATCCAAACTCTAAAGTGGCTTGCGAAACGCTGGTTACAACCGGACAGGTGGTTTTGGCCGGAGAAGTAAAATCAAAAGCTTACCTCGATGTACAGGAAATCGCAAGAGGCGTGATCCGTAAAATCGGCTACACAAAAAGCGAATACATGTTCGAAGCTAACAGCTGTGGCGTGTTTTCTGCTATTCACGAGCAATCTTCTGACATCAACCAGGGCGTTGATAAAAAGAAAAAAGAAGAACAAGGTGCCGGTGACCAGGGAATGATGTTCGGTTACGCAACCAACGAAACTGAAGATTACATGCCTTTGGCGCTTGATCTTGCCCACAAGATCTTGCTTGAATTGGCTGCATTGAGAAGAGAAAACAAGCAAATCAAATATTTGCGTCCTGATGCAAAAAGCCAGGTGACTCTTGAGTATGACGACAAAAACAGACCGGTTCGCATCGACGCGATCGTTGTTTCTACTCAGCACGACGACTTCGATACCGAAGCTAAAATGCAGGATAAGATCCAGAAAGATATCATTTCAATCTTGATCCCACGCGTAAAAGCTAAATATAAAAAATACGCTAAGCTGTTTAATGATGGTATCAAATACCACATCAACCCAACTGGTAAATTCGTAATCGGTGGACCACACGGCGATACAGGTTTGACCGGCCGTAAAATCATCGTTGATACTTACGGTGGTAAAGGTGCGCACGGTGGTGGTGCATTCAGCGGTAAAGATCCTTCCAAAGTTGACCGTTCTGCTGCATACGCAACTCGTCACATCGCTAAAAACCTTGTAGCTGCTGGCCTTTGCGACGAAGTACTGGTACAGGTTTCTTACGCGATCGGTGTTGCTCAACCAACAAGCATCTACGTAAACACATATGGTACTGCTAAAGTAAAATTGTCGGACGGCGAAATCGCAAAACGCGTTTCTAAGCTATTTGACATGCGTCCTTACTTCATCGAGCAACGCTTGAAATTGCGTACGCCGATCTACAGCGAAACTGCTGCTTACGGACACATGGGCCGCAAACCAGAAGTAGTTACAAAAACTTTCAAAACTCCGGATGGTAAAGAGAAAAATGTGAAAGTTGAACTGTTCACATGGGAAAAACTTGACCACGTAGCAAAAGTTAAAAAAGAATTCGGTTTGAAATAGTCGAATTAAATAGTAAACTAGGAATCCCTTTGCGCAAGCAAGGGGATTTTTTTATGGAATCAGCCGATTGCTACTATTGGACATTGTTGCGACGCTCCATTCAACATTTGTTCTATTTTGGGCACAAGTGCAACTGTCCTATAAAATGTTCAGTAGTATTCCTGCCGCTGAACGGAGCGTCGCAACCACAGCTCAACTCGATGTAACCGCTAACCTAAAAAATCATAACGAATCATGAAAATCATGAAAATCTGCGTTCTTCGTTATTTTCAATTTTCAACTCTCAACTAATCCCTACTTTTGCACCGTGAAAAATTTCAGACAGCAGCAGCAAAGCAGACCAAAGAAGAGTACCTTGGTTATAGGAAGAGAAGCCGTTATCAACGCGTTGAAAACAGGCAAACAATTAGAACGCATTTATTTGCAGCAAACACTCGGTACAGCAGCTGCCGGTGATATTGTTAAACTCGCTCAGCAATACAATGTTCCTATAAACAAAGTGCCAGTGGAAAAATTGAATGGTTTTAACATTCAGGACCACGAAGGTTGCGTAGCTGTAATTTCCAAAATACAATACCAGGATCTCCAACAGGTGATCTCATTTATAGTTGACAAAGGTCAAACCCCGCTATTCGTAATATTGGATGGCGTTACAGATATCCGTAATATAGGAGCCATCGCCAGAACTGCATACTGCTGTGGGGTACAGGCGATTATTATTCCTGACAAAGGGGTAGGAGCCTTAAATGAAGACGCGATCACAACTTCAGCGGGGGCGCTTGAAAAAATCGCCGTATGCCGCGTAAATAGCTTGATGAAAGCGGTTGACGAACTTCACTTGAACGGTATAAAAGTATTTGCCAGCGAGATGACAGCCTCGACGAAAGTCTTTGATCTTGATTTTTCAGAACCTTGTGCAGTCGTAATGGGCAGTGAGGATAAAGGCGTAACACCAGCGCTCATGAAAATCTGCGATCAAAACTTTAATATTCCCATGCCTGGCAACTTTGAATCCTTGAACGTGTCAGTTGCAACCGGCATGATTCTTTATGAAGCAATGAAACAGCGCCTATAACTATAGGTGCTCCTTATAATAATTTACAGGAATCGAACGTGCAATTTGTGAGTATTCCTCCTCTGTAAGCACCGGCTTTTCCAGTGCACCGATTGCGTCATTCAATTGACTTTCGGTGCGAATGCCAACGACCGCACTGGTCACTGCCGGATGATGTAACGCAAATTGGATTGCTGTTTCAGCAGGAGTTCGATCATTTTTTGAGAAGTCTTTTATACATTCTGAAGCTTTTTTGATGATTAACTGGTTGTAATCCAAATAATTGTCGCTCGATTTGCCTGTCAAAATTCCTTTTGCCAACGAGCCTCGCGCCAAAACACCAATACTTTTTTCTTGTAGAAGTGGGAAACAGATTTGTTCAGGTCTGCGGTCCAGCAGGCTGTATTGCATCATCACGCTCACAATATCGGAGCGCTTTACATATTCTCTGATTACATTGGGTCTTATAGACGAGATCCCATAAAACCTAATCTTGCCTTGTTGTTTTAATATTTCGAATGCCTCGATGGTCTCATCAATCGGGTCGCCAATTGTACCGCCGTGCAATTGATATAAATCGATATAGTCGGTTTGAAGACGTTTTAAGCTTTTATCTACCTCCCATAAAATGTATTCTTTACTCGGATTCCAATCCCAGCCCTTTCCATCTGGCCGCATTTGATTACCGACTTTGGTGGAAATGATCACTTTTTCTCGAATCGATTTTAAAGCTTGTCCAAGGGTTATTTCGTTTGCTCCATTATCATATAGATCTGCAGTATCGAAAAAATTAATTCCCTTTTCAAACGCGTTCAGCAATAATTTTTCATTCTCGGCATAATTATCCTTTTGTATCGACATACAGCCGAAGGCAATTCTGCTTATTGACAAATCCGATTCTCCTAAAATTTTGTGTTTCAATTTTTAATTTATTTATTTTCAGTCAGTTATGAATTATTCTTGACAAAAATAACTTGCTTCAAGTTATTTTATATTCGTAACTTGCGTAACTTTTTTTAACCAAGGGGAAGGCAAAGACATGGATAAACTGAGACCAAATTTTGTTAAAAGCCATTATTAATTGGCTGATTACTAAAAAATGTTTTCAAAATATTTTGATGTTATATGACATCCACTTACCTTTGCACTCCCAATTAAAAGTTGGATTTTACGTATGTCACAGCGAATCAGAATTAAATTACAATCTTACGATCACAATCTGGTAGATAAATCTGCTGAAAAAATCGTAAAAACAGTTCGTAGCACAGGAGCAGTAGTTACAGGTCCAATTCCTTTACCTACTCATAAGAAGATCTTTACAGTTTTGCGTTCCCCGCACGTAAATAAAAAGGCACGTGAGCAGTTCCAATTGTGTACTCACAAACGTTTATTAGATATCTATACTTCTTCTTCAAGAACTGTAGATGCTCTTTCTAAACTTGATCTGCCTTCTGGTGTGGAAGTTGAAATCAAAGCGTAATCATCAGATTCGTTTGACATCCCGGTTAGCGGGAAATAAAGTTCTTAAAAATAAAATTATCTCTCAATCCTGGCTACTTGGTCGGGAGAAAAGAGCTCTGATTGTAAAATATTGATCAAGACATATTGTTTTGGTCAGCGAATAAAAAAATATAAACAAGCTGTTCAGGGTTTGTTTACTGCCGGTACTTCCAGCGACATTATACTCTAAGTTCAGTCGCAAAACGGAAAAGGTCGGTTGTTAAACGGGGATTGAAGTCCTAATATTAGATACCTCTCCGGTACTATTATAAAAGATTGTCCTTTCAACCTTACAGCGCAAACAAAGAACATGAAAGCGATTATTGGTAAAAAGATTGGCATGACCAGCATCTTCAGTCCCGATGGCAAGCAAACAGCTTGTACCATCATTGAAGCTGGTCCTTGCGTTGTTACGCAGGTTAAAACAAAAGAGACAGATGGCTACGATGCCCTGCAATTAGCGTTCGGCGACAAAAAAGAAAAACACGCTCCTAAAGCCGAGATCAATCACTTCGCAAAAGCTAACACAAGCGCTAAAAAATTCGTAAAAGAGTTTCGCGATTATTCAATAGAAAAAGTTCTGGGTGAAGCAGTTACCGTAGATATTTTCACTGAAGGTGAAAATGTTGAAGTAGTAGGTACTACAAAAGGTAAAGGTTTCCAGGGTGTTGTTAAACGTCACGGTTTCAGTGGTGTTGGCGGCGCTTCTCACGGTCAACATGATCGTCAAAGAGCTCCAGGTTCTCTGGGTAACTCTTCTGATGCTTCCCGTGTAATGAAAGGTGTGCGCATGGCAGGCCGCATGGGTGGTGACAGAGTAAAAATGAAAGGCTTGAAAGTCCTTAAAATTTTTGCTGATAAAAATTACATCCTCGTTAGTGGATCTGTTCCAGGCCATAACGGTTCTATTGTTTTAATCCAGAAGTAAACTTTTAATCTGAAAAAAGATGCAAGTAGATATTTTAAATATAAAAGGACAAAAGACCGGCAGAACGGTTGAATTGCCCGAAGAAATTTTCGGAATCGAGCCGAATGATCACGTTATTTATCTTGCTGTGAAACAATACCTTGCTGCTCAGCGTCAAGGTACACACAAAGTAAAAACTCGTGCGGAAGTAAAAGGTGCAAGCCGTAAACTTCACAAACAAAAAGGTACTGGTGGTAGCCGTAAAGGTAACATCCGTAACCCTCTATACAAAGGTGGTGGTACTATCTTCGGACCTAAACCTCACGCTTACGATATCAAATTGAACCGTAAAGTGAAAGATCTTGCTAAAATGTCTGCTCTTGCATACAAAGCGAAAGCTAACGCTATCGTTGTTGTTGAAGACATTAAGCTTGACGCTCCAAAAACAAAGGACTTCGCTGGTGCATTAACAGCACTTAGCATCAATGGAAAAAAATCATTGTTTGTTCTTCCTGAATACACTGATAATGTTTACTTGTCTTTGAGAAACATCCCAGGTGTTGAAGGTGTTACCTTGAGCGACATCAACACTTACGACATCGTAAACGCAGATGTTCTTGTACTGAGTGAAACAACAGCAAAGATCTTCTCTGAAGACGAAGCTGAAGTAAATGCATAATTGAATTAAAATATAAATAAGAAAGAAATGAAACTTTCTGAAGTATTAGTAAAGCCTATTTTGACAGAAAAAGCAAACGCACAGCAAGAAAAGCTGAGAAGATATGCTTTTAAAGTTAACAGAAAGGCTAACAAATTGGAAATTAAGAAAGCAGTTGAAGAATTTTACGGTGTATCTGTAATTGACGTAAATACTGCTGTTGTTCCAAGCAAAGCTAAAAATCGTTTTACAAAAGCTGGTTATATCCAAGGTCGCAAGCCTGCTTATAAAAAAGCTTTGATCACGATCGCTGAAGGTGAAGCAATTGACCTTTACGGCGCAATTTAATAGTAGAATCTAATTAAATTAAGAATGGCAGTTAACTGCCGCAAAAGTTAAAACAGACAATGGCACTTAAGAAATATAAACCTATGACAGCCGGCACACGCTGGAGAGTAGGAAATGCATACGCAGAAATCACAAGCGATACTCCAGAAAAAAGTTTGCTGGAGCCAATGAAGCGTACTGGTGGTAGAAACTTCCAGGGTAGAAGAGCAATGCGCTACATTGGAGGCGGTCACAAAAAACAATATCGCCTTGTTGATTTCAAACGTAATAAGAAAGATATCGAAGCTACCGTATTTTCTATTGAATACGATCCAAACCGTACAGCATTCATCGCATTGTTGAGCTATGCTGATGGTGAAAAACGTTACATCATTGCTCCTCAGGGATTGCAGGTTGGAACGAAAGTGATCAGCGGTGATGCAGTAGCTCCTGAAATTGGTAACGCATTGATGATGAAGAACATGCCTTTGGGTACTAACGTTCACAACATCGAGTTGCAACCAGGTCAGGGTGGCAAAATGGCAAAAAGTGCTGGTACTTCTGCTCAATTGAACGCCAAAGAAGAAAAATACGCAGTATTGAAAATGCCTTCTGGCGAATTGAGAAAAGTATTGATCAATTGCTACGCAACTGTGGGTGTGGTTTCTAACAGTGACCACAATTTGCAGAGCATGGGTAAAGCAGGTAGAAATGTGTGGAAAGGTATTCGCCCTCGCGTTCGTGGTGTTGCGATGAACCCTGTAGATCACCCAATGGGTGGTGGTGAAGGTAGAGCTTCAGGTGGTCAGCCTCGTTCTAGAACTGGTCAAAAATCAAGAGGTCTAAAAACTCGTACGAGAGGAAAAGGAAGTGACAAACTGATCATCCAACGTAGCAACGGTAAAAAAATCTCTAAGTAATTATAATAGTTAAAATGGTCCCGGTCTTCGGACCGGGACAAATAAACGATAAATAAAATAGCATGGCTCGTTCAATTAAAAAAGGTCCTTACATCGCCACTAAACTTGAGGGCAAAGTGGTAGCAATAAACGAAGGCAAAGCAAAGAAGGGTGTTATCAAAACCTGGAGCCGTCGTTCTACAATCTCTCCAGATTTCGTAGGCCACACATTTGCGGTACACAACGGTAACAAGTTTATCCCAGTATACGTAACTGAATTTATGGTTGGTCACAAACTAGGTGAGTTTGCACCAACTCGTAACTTCAAAGGACACTCAAGTAAAAAAATGTAATAATCAGTAAAGAGTTGAAGAGTAAAATCTAAACTCAGAACTTGAAACTAAATAAAATGGAAGCAGTAGCTAAACTTAACAATTACCCTACATCGCCAAGAAAAATGCGCTTGCTGGCAGATATGATTCGCGGCATGGAAGTGGAAAAAGCATTGGCACAATTAGAACACAATCCAAAACACCCTGCAGTTCCTTTGCGTAAACTGGTAGTTAGCGCTATCAGCAACTGGAAACAAAAGAACGAAGGTGGTGATGAATCAACTCTGATTGTAAAAACCATTTTTGTTGATGGAGCAAGAACCATCAAACGTATGCGTCCTGCACCACAAGGCCGTGGTTACCGCGTTCGCAAACGCAGCAATCATGTAACTGTAATTGTAGACACTAAATAATCAAACGTAAACTTAATATACCAAACATATGGGTCAGAAAGCAAATCCTATTGGTAACAGGTTAGGCATCATCCGCGGATGGGAGAGCAACTGGTATGGTAATAAAAAAGATTACTCTACTAAGTTGATCGAAGATCACAAAATCCGCACTTATCTGAATGCACGTATCAATAAAGGTGGTATCTCTAAAATCGTTATTGAGCGTACTTTGGGTAAATTGATCGTTACAATTCACACTTCCAAACCTGGTATCATTATAGGAAAGGGTGGTAACGAAGTTGACAGGATTAAAGAAGAGTTGAAAAAACTCACAGGTAAAGATGACGTTCAGATCAATATCCTGGAAATTCGTCGTCCTGAATTGGATGCCAACATCGTTGGTGACACCATTGCAAAGCAAATCGAAAACCGTATCAACTATAAACGCGCTATTAAAATGGCGATCGCTTCGGCACTTCGTATGGGTGCAGAAGGTATCAAAGTTAAAGTTAGCGGTCGTTTGGGTGGTGCTGAGATCGCTCGTAGCGAAGAAATCAAACAAGGTCGTGTGCCTTTGCATACTTACCGTATGGATATCGACTATGCAAGCGTATTCGCACTAACTGTTTACGGTAAAATCGGTATCAAAGTTTGGATCTCTAAAGGCGAAGTTTTGGCTAAGAGAGATTTGAATCCAAACCTGGTAAGCGGTAAAGAAGGCGGTGAAAGAAGAGAGAGAACTGACGATAGAAGAGATGACAGAAGAGGCGGTGGTGATAGAAGAGGTGGCGATAGAAGGGATAATCGCGGTGGTGGAGATAGAAGAGAAAGAAAAGCATAATTAATTGTTTTCGGTTACTGATAAGCAGTTGCCGGTTATAATAAAAAATAGTTGATAAGCTGCTACCAGGATACTGATAGCCGGCAACTCAAAAACTAAAAAAGATGTTACAACCTAAAAGAACGAAACATAGGAAGATGCAGAAGGGTCGCATGAAAGGCGACGCTAAAAGAGGTACTACACTTTCATTTGGTTCATTCGGTTTGAAAGCTTTGGAACAAGTTTGGATGACCGACAGACAAATTGAATCTGCTCGTCAGGCAATGACCCGTCACATGAAACGTGAAGGTAGCGTGTGGATCCGTATTTTCCCTGATAAACAAGTTACAAGGAAGCCGGCAGAGGTGAGAATGGGTAAAGGTAAAGGTAACCCTGACCATTGGGCAGCTGTTGTAAAGCCAGGAAGAATTTTGTTTGAAGCAGATGGTATTCCTGTTCAATTGGCAAAAGAAGCTTTTGAATTGGCTGCGCAGAAATTGCCGATCAAAACGAAATTTGTGGTTCGCAGAGATCTGCAAGCCTAATCATTTGCAAACATTATAAATCGTAATAACGATGTCAAACAGAATAGACTTTGTAAAAGGACTTAAAGATCTTACTAAAGAAGATCTGAAAGCCAAGATACAGGAAGATGAGCTTCGCTTGAAAAAGCTTGAATTTGCTCATGCTATCACTCCATTGGAGAGCCCGGTAAACATCCGCTCTTTAAGAAGAGATGTAGCACGTTTGAAAACAGAATTGAGAAAAAGAGAATTAGAAGCGTAAAAGCTGTGAGCCTTGGCTAAAAAGCAAAGGCATAAAAATAAAGTTGCTCGATGCATTTGCTGAGAGCTCAAAGCTAAAATTTGAATAACAATGGCTGAAAGAAATTTACGTAAAACAAGGATTGGGGTGGTAACCAGCAATAAAATGGAGAAAACCATCACTGTTGCGGTTGAAAGAAAAATTAAGCACCCTATCTACGGTAAGTTCCTGAAAAAAACTACCAGTTTTCATGCACACGACGAAAAGAACGAGTGCAGCATAGGTGACACTGTAAAAATCATGGAAACTCGTCCTCTTAGCAAAACAAAACGCTGGAGACTGGTTGAAGTGGTAGAAAAAGTGAAATAATCCCTCTGTTTTACATTATAAACACGATTTAAATTAATTAAAGATGATTCAGCAAGAAAGCCGACTGAATGTAGCTGATAACAGTGGTGCCAAAGAGGTGCTATGTATTCGTGTATTAGGTAACAGTGGCCAGAACAACGCCCACATTGGCGACAAGATTGTGGTTACTGTGAAAGATGCAATTCCAGCTGGCGGTATTAAAAAAGGTACTGTTGCAAAAGCAGTTATCGTACGCACAAAGAGCAAATTGCGTCGTAAAGATGGTTCTTATATCCGTTTCGATGACAACGCCGTAGTGTTGTTGAATAACTCGGATGAACCAAGAGGTACACGTATTTTCGGACCAGTTGCAAGAGAATTGCGCGACAAGGGATATATGAAAATAATTTCTCTTGCTCCGGAAGTATTATAATCGTACCTTTGCGCCCCGATTGGGACGTGAATCAATAAAAAGTAGCTAATTAAGCATAAATAGAATCTCAATGAGTACAAGATTCAAACCGAAATACAACATAAAAAAGGGCGATACAGTAGTTGTGATCGCTGGTGACGATAAAGATCTGAAGAAACCTCGTAAGGTTTTGGAAGTGATTGTTGATAAAGGTAAAGTAATCGTAGAAGGTGTTAACATCGTTACCAAACACACTAAACCATCTGCCCAAAATACAAAAGGTGGCATCGTAAAAGTTGAAGCAGCACTTAGCATTTCAAATGTAATGCTTTGGGACGCTAAGAAAAGCGAGCCAACTAAAGTAAAACGTACCAGGGACAATGGTAAACTAGTTCGTATTTCAAAAAAATCAGGGGAGGTAATTAAATAATGAGCACAGTAAAATACACTCCGCGTTTGGCAGACAAATACACTAAAGAAGTGGTTCCTGCCTTAATGAAGAAATTCGGTTACAGCACTGTAATGCAGGCTCCCAAATTGGAAAAAATTTGCGTGAACCGCGGTGTTAACGGAGCAGTAAACGACAAGAAATTAGTTGATATCGCTGTAGACGAGCTGACTAACATCACTGGTCAGAAAGCAGTAGCAACTACATCTAAGAAAGATATCTCAAACTTCAAGTTGCGTAAGAACATGCCAATTGGTGCAAGAGTTACTTTGCGCGGCGAAAGAATGTATGAGTTTCTTGATCGTTTAATTGCGGTTGCATTACCTCGTGTACGTGACTTTAAAGGTATCAACGAAAAATCTTTCGATGGTCGTGGTAACTACACTTTGGGCGTAACTGAGCAGATCATTTTCCCGGAAATCGATATCGATAAAGTAAATAAGATTACTGGTTTGGATATCACTTTCGTGACTACTGCCAATACAAACGAAGAAGCATACGAACTTTTGAAAGAATTAGGTATGCCTTTTAAAAATATTAAAAAAGACAACAACTAATCAAAAACCACTATGGCGAAAGAATCAGTAAAAGCCAGACAAAGGAAAAGAGAAGCAATGGTTGCGAAATTTGCTGAAAAAAGAGCAGCATTGAAAGCAGCTGGAGATTATCAGGCATTGGACTCATTGCCAAAGAATGCTTCTCCTGTGCGTTTGAAAAATCGTTGCCAGTTAACAGGCCGTCCTAAAGGTTATATCCGTTACTTCGGTTTGTCAAGGGTAACTTTCCGCGACATGGCTTTGGCAGGTAAAATACCAGGTGTTAAAAAAGCAAGCTGGTAAGAAAAAAAATATTGAGTGATGCGGGTATGGATATCACGCATCCCCATTAAACAATTTGTGAACACAATTTTAATTGAATAAAAAATGGTAACTGATCCTATAGCAGATTTTCTGACAAGAATCCGTAATGCTCAGATGGCAGGTCATCGTCTAGTTGAGATCCCCGCATCTAACTTGAAAAAACGCATTACCGAAATTCTTTACGACAAAGGATACATTTTAAAATACAAATTCGAGGACGATAACAAACAAGGCGTTATCAAAATCGCTTTGAAATATGATCCTTCTACTAAACAGCCTGCTATCCAATCTTTGGAAAGAGTAAGCCGTCCTGGTTTGCGTCAATATGCTAAACCTAATGAATTTAACAGAGTTAAGAATGGTTTAGGTATTGCTATCATCAGTACTTCTAAAGGTGTAATGACTGATAAAGAGGCGAAATCACAGAATGTAGGTGGTGAAGTATTGTGCAACATATACTAATACATAATTATTGCAAACCTTAACGGGTTTGCAATTTTGACTATATATAACAACCAGCTGCTGATACATTAAGCTGAGCTATACTAAGCTGACCGATTAGCAGTATTTATAAACAAGCAGACAAATTATTTATCATGTCTCGTATAGGTAAACAGCCGATTAAAGTTCCTGCAGGTGTTACAATCACTACTGGCGCTGATAACGTTATAACAGTTAAAGGCCCAAAAGGTGAATTGAAACAACCAATTGACAGGGATATTAAAGTTGAGGTGAAAGATGGCGAAGTAATCATTACTCGTCCAACAGATCAGATCCGTCACCGTGCTATGCATGGTTTGTACCGTGCGTTAGTTGCTAATCTTGTAAAAGGTGTAACTGATGGATTTAAAAAAGAACTTGAGTTGGTGGGTGTGGGTTTTAAAGCCGCTAACCAAGGTAATATGCTTGATCTTGCATTAGGTTACTCTCACAACATTTTGATTGAAGTTCCAAGTGAATTGAAAGTGGTAACTATTACCGAAAAAGGTCAAAACCCTAAAATCACTTTGGAAGGAAGCGATAAACAATTGCTTGGTCAGGTTGCAGCTAAAATCCGCAGCTTGCGTAAACCAGAGCCTTACAAAGGTAAAGGTGTTCGCTACAGCAATGAAGTTGTACGTAAGAAAGCTGGTAAATCAGCTGGTAAATAAGATTGATTTGAAAATTTGGAAATGTGGTAGTTTGAGAATTTTGCTTCTAACTATAAAGGAAAAATTACACATCGCATTTTCAAATTTTCAAATTCATAAATTTTCAAATTAGCCTCCGGCAGCATCGGAGGAACAAAATAAAAAACAATGGATACTAAAGTTATCAGGCGCCAGAAGATCAGATACCGCATCCGTAGAAAAGTTGCTGGTACTACTGTTAAACCTCGGTTGGCGATTTTTAGAAGCAATGCAGATATTTATGCTCAGCTTATTGACGATCAAACTGGCACTACAATAGCATCTGCTTCATCTAGAGATAAAGATATCGCAGCGCAAAAAGCTCCTAAAGTTGAAAAAAGTAAACTGGTTGGTGCTGCTATTGCACGTAAAGCAACTGAATTAGGTGTAAAAGAAGTTTTATTTGATCGTGGTGGTTATTTATACCATGGTCGTGTTAAAGCTGTAGCTGATGGAGCACGTGAGGGAGGCTTACAATTCTAATTTAATTTTTTACATTTCGAATTTCAAATTGAAATAATGTCTAAAGTAATCGCAAATAAAGTAAAAGCCGGCGACCTGGAATTAAAAGAAAAGGTAGTTGCAATCAACCGTGTTGTAAAAACTACAAAAGGTGGTCGTGCATTCAGCTTCTCCGCTTTGGTTGTTGTAGGTAACGAAGGTGGTGTTGTTGGACACGGTCTTGGAAAAGCTAAAGAAGTACAAGAAGCTATCACTAAAGGAATCGAAGATGCAAAAAAGAACTTGATTAAAGTTCCGGTAATGCATGGCACTATTCCTCACGATCAGCTTGCAAAAGAAGGCGCTGCTAAAGTATTGATCAAACCAGCTGCTCATGGTACTGGTGTAATCGCAGGTGGTAGTATGCGTGCTGTATTGGAAAGCGCTGGTATCACTGACGTTTTGGCTAAATCCCTTGGTTCTGCTAACCCACACAACGTGGTTAAAGCAACAGTTAAAGCGTTGGCTTTGCTGAGAGAACCAATTCAGGTTGCTAAAACTCGTACAGTAGGACTTAAGAAAGTATTTAATGGATAAATGTTGAGGAGTAAGTTATAGAGAATCCTCTTTAGAATTTACGCCTTACACCTTAACTGGTTTAACATGAAAAAGATTAAAATAACACAAATTAAAAGTGCAATTGACAGACCGGAGCGTCAAAAATTAACTTTGAAAGCTTTAGGGTTAAACAAATTGCATGTTACTAAAGAAGTAGAAGCTACTCCTCAAATCTTGGGTATGGTTAGAAAAGTTAACCATATGTTGAGAGTGGAAGAAGCTTAAGTAATTTGAAAATTTGAAAATATGGTAATTTGAAAATTGGGTTTCAATACCTAGTTCTAAAAGTTGATTCATATTAATTTCAAATTTTCAAATTCACAAATTTTCAAATTATAATGCGAGGGGCGATTCCCCGTTAAGTTTAAAATCAAAAAAGATGAAATTACATACTCTTAGACCTGCAAAAGGTGCTACTCATAAGGAAAAACGTCTTGGACGTGGTGAAGCTTCCGGTAAAGGTGGAACTTCAACAAAAGGTAACAAAGGTGGCCAAAGCCGCGCTGGTTACAAAAGCAAAATGGCTCACGAAGGTGGTCAGATGCCTATTCAAAGACGTGTTCCAAAACGTGGATTCAAAAATATCAGCCGCGTTGAATATAAAGTGTTCAACTTAGGTCAAATTGATCAGTTGGTTGAGAAATATGGTATTACTGAATTCTCTTTGGAGAATTTGTACATGAATGGCTTGATTGCACAAACAGACAAAGTGAAAGTTCTTGGAAACGGTGAGTTGAAAGCTAAAGCTACTTTCAAAGTAAACGCTGTTAGTGAAAAAGCCAAAGCTGCTATTGAAGCTGCTGGTGGTTCCGTAGAAGTGGTAAAATAATTTCTGAATCTTGAGTTATTGCATATATTTACAAATATGCGACTGACTTAAGTGATATTAATAAATTGATTACTTAACTTTGAAACAGGTTTGCATGCGAAAGATTTTTAATCGTATGGGCAAACCTGTTTTTGGTTTTTGAAAAAAGAATTTTAATTTAAAAAACTTCTTGAATCCGTGAAGAAACTCATACAGACCCTGAAAAATATTTGGAGTATTGAAGAGTTGAGAAGCAAAATCATCACTACTTTACTTCTTATATTAATTTACAGACTGGGTGCGCACATTGTATTGCCAGGATTAGATCCTAACAAAATTAACTTAGCCGGTGCTAAATCCGGTGCATTGGGTTTAATTGATGCCTTTGCGGGTGGAGCATTTTCTCAAGCTTCTATTTTCGCTCTCGGTATCATGCCATATATCTCTGCCTCTATCTTTATGCAATTGATGACAATTCTCGTTCCTCAAATGCAGAAGATTCAAAAGGATGGAGATAGTGGCCGTAAAAAAATTAACCAGTGGACCAGATATCTTACTGTTGCAGTTACAATGGTACAAGCCGGTGCCTATGTAGCATACTTGCGTCAAACTAACTCTAACGCTTTATTTGAATCTTATAAAGAATTCTTTTGGGTTTCAACAATGATCGTTTTAACTGCAGGTACATTATTTGTTATGTGGTTGGGCGAAAAAATTACTGATAAAGGATTGGGTAATGGTACTTCTCTGATCATCATGGTTGGTATCCTTGCTCGTCTTCCACAGTCTTTGTTCCAGGAATGGGAAGCTAAATCTGTTCGTGGTGGTGGTGGACTTTTGATTTTCCTTGTTGAGATAGTGATTTTGGTTGCTATCATTATGGGGCTGATTGTGTTGGTGCAAGGTGTTAGAAAAGTGCCTGTACAATACGCAAAACAGATTGTAGGAAACCGTCAGTTTGGTGGTGCCCGTCAGTTCTTGCCGCTTAAAGTGAATGGTGCAGGTGTTATGCCAATCATCTTTGCGCAAGCTATTATGTTCCTGCCTACTTTAATTTCTTATTCAAGCTTTGAATCTGGAAAAGGTATCGCGAAGATTTTCGCAGATCCTAAGAATGGCTGGCACATGATCATCTATGCCGTAATTGTAATTGCATTTACATTCCTTTACACAGCTTTGATCTTTAATCCAAAGCAAATAGCTGAAGATCTGAAACGCAATAATGGGTTTGTTCCTGGTGTTAAACCTGGTCAACCTACTGCCGATTATATTGGAGCTATTATGGATAGAATAACATTACCTGGCGCAATTTTCTTAGCTATCGCAGGTATTCTTCCAGGATTTGCTCAGTGGGCAAACGTTACACAAGGATTCTCTTCTTTCTTTGGAGGAACTTCACTACTAATCATGGTAGGTGTAATTTTGGATACATTACAGCAGATCGAAACTCAGTTATTGATGAGGCAGTACGATGGCTTGATGAATACGGGCCGAATACAAGGTCGCCAAGCGACTCAGACCTCAGTAATTTAGTCTTTTGTTACTGAATGATATTTAACCTGGCAAGTGAAAAAACTTGTCAGGTTTTTTTTTAAGAGGAAAAATAGATAATATGATTTATTATAAGACTCAGGCGGAAGTGGAATTGATGAGAGAAAGCAGTTTGCTTGTGAGTGCTACTCTGGCAGAGGTAGCAAAATTATTGAAGCCGGGTATGACAACTTTGGAAGTTGATGCGATAGCGGAGAAATTTATTTTGGCTAACGGCGCAGTCCCTAATTTCAAGAACTATAAAGGATACCCTTTTGCTACATGCATATCGGTAAACGATGCTGTTGTACATGGTTTTCCAAATGATATTCCTTTAAAGGACGGCGATGTTGTGTCTGTTGACTGTGGCGTGTATAAAAATGGATTTCATGGAGACAGCGCCTATACGTTTGCAATTGGTTCGATAAGCGACGAAATAAAGCAATTGCTTCGCGTTACAAAAGAGTCATTGGATCTGGGTATTGAAAAAGCGGTGACAAATAATCGTGTTGGTGATATTTCATTTGCAATTCAGGAGTTTACTGAAAAGAAACATAAATACGGGGTGGTTCGCGAGTTGGTTGGACATGGTCTTGGAAAAAGTTTGCATGAAGATCCTCAGGTTCCTAACTACGGTAAAAGAGGCAGTGGGCAGAAACTTCGCGACGGTTTGGTGATAGCTATTGAACCGATGATTAATCTTGGTAAAAAGGAAGTATTCTATGATGATGACGGTTGGACCGTTCGCACAAAAGATGGGCTTCCTTCTGCGCACTATGAGCATAATGTTTGCGTAAGAAAGGGAACTGCTGATATTCTTTCTTCATTTACTGAAATTGAAAAGAATGAAAAAGCAAATCCGCATTTAGACTCGAGTTACTTGTAGAATTTAGAGTAGAGTTTCTGGATATTAAATTTTTGAAAGCTGCAAAGACATTTGCGGCTTTTGTTTTTGAGTGAAATTGAAGATGTATTATCTTGACCAAAATTTTTGAACAACACATATCTTATGAGCACCTTAACCCAATCCCAACAAGATACCTGTCTTTATTTTGGTATCGGCGGAGCAATGTTATCCGCTACCTGCTTAATTCAACTTTTGGTTTTAATGACAGGATTTCATTTAATACATGCATTCGTAATGGCCGTTTATATTTTCGCTATAGTAGCCTATGTTCTTCTTGTGCGTTTGAGATCTACGGCTCCCTTGCTTTTGGCAATAGAATTAGGATTATCGCTGGTAGCACTGCTTTTGTTGCTGATTTCCGGATTATTTTCTCTGGTCGCATCAATTCTTTTTATGTACAATCTCGTTGTAATTGCCATTTTGTACGGTGGTTACTATAATAAGAAACTACAGGCCGATGCCGTTGTGAGGAGAGCTGAGAGAGATGAGTGGCACGGGAAAATCTGATTTTAAGATCAGCAGACTGCCCTTAGTATGAAATAACGGGGACACAATAATGTGTCCCCGTTATTTTGATAAGTAATTGAAACCACTAATGCCAACCTTTTATTTTAATGAATTGTCGCATACATTTGACACGATGAAAAGAAAACGACTTATTGTTATAGGAGGTGGTGCAGCGGGCTTTTTCTGTGCCATTAATGCTGCAATGGCAAACACTTTGATGGAAGTTATTATCGTTGAAAAAAGCAGTAAGCTTCTTAGCAAAGTGAAGGTTAGCGGAGGCGGAAGATGCAATGTAACGCATGCATGTTTTTCGATTGCGGAGATGACAAAGAAGTATCCACGCGGAGGTAATTTTGTAAAGAAAACCTTTCATCATTTTTTCACAACCGACACGATCGAATGGTTTAAACAAAGGGGCGTTGAACTTAAAACGGAAGAAGATGGAAGGATGTTTCCAACAACAGATTCTTCTCAAACAATTATTGATTGTCTGCTTCGCGAAGCCAATAAACATAAGATCCAAATTCTTTTAAATGCTGATGTAAAAAAGATAGATAAAGTAGCTAATGAGTTTTATTTACAACTTGCTGATGGCAGAAAATTTGAATCTGATTTTATTTGTATTGCAAGCGGCGGCTATCCAAAACTTTCAATGTTTGATTGGTTGAAAGAAACCGGGCACTCCATTATTTCTCCATTGCCTTCTTTGTTTACATTCAATATGCCGGGCAATAAGATAACCAACCTTATGGGTATTAGTGTGGAGAATGCGTTTGTGAAAATTGTTGGTTCCAAGCTTTCGCAACAAGGACCTCTATTGATAACGCATTGGGGAATGAGTGGTCCCGCGATTTTGAAGCTTAGTGCATGGGGTGCACGAGAGTTTGCAGAGAAAAATTATTCTTTTTCAATTGTTGTAAATTGGGTTCCGGAATACAATGAAAATTCTCTGAGAGAATTTATTCAGCAATATAGATTTGAAAAAGCGACACAAAAAATTATAAATAAAAATCCCTTCCAATTACCCCAGCGTTTATGGGAATATTTGCTTGAGCAATCAGAAGTAAACGTAAATATTAACTGGGCGGATCTTCCCGCAAAAGAGCAAAACAAATTGATCAAAAACGTTTGCGCACAAGAGCATATCGTAAACGGCAAAACAACTTTTAAAGAAGAGTTTGTTACAGCAGGGGGCATTGACCTTAGTGAAATTGACAGCAACACTATGATGAGCCGTAAAGTGAATAACCTGTTTTTTGCCGGTGAAATAATTGATGTAGATGGTATTACAGGTGGGTTTAATTTTCAGAATGCCTGGACAACGGGTTTTATTGCCGGAAATGCGATCGCCAATCTCCAGTAACTTCTTGCCTTTTTTCGATAGTTTTTTGACGAAATGTAAAAAGTGAATTTGTAAAACAAATAGAACTTTGTTTTCATGTTAGCGATGTCGCTAACGAACCGGAAACAGTTTTATGTTTTATAAACTAACATTACCATGATCACCAAAAAACTTCCACTAGACACAACTGACCGAAGGATATTGTCAAAAAATATGACGATAGCTTTTCTAGTTACCCTTTTTGTAACCATAGCTTTTTTGTCAGTGCTTGTATTTTTCTTTATTCAAAATAACCAATGGTCGATTGGTGAAGTAATAATTTGCATGATCGCAAGTATACTTCCGCTAGCCATGATAAACGCGTACGTTGATTATCACAGAAGTATGATGAATAGCAACAAATGTGTGTACGCCGGCATTATTACTGATAAGTTTTCGAGAAAAGATAAATTTCTGAACAATTCCTACTTTACTCTGGATGGTCAAAAAGTGTTTTTTGGCGGTACTATCAGCGCAAAGCACAGCGATCAGATACAGATGTGGGATTGGATAGAAGTGCATTGGTTGCCTCAAACTAAAAAGGCGCTATACATTAAGAAAATCAAGCCGTTCAGGCAACATGACAACGTAATTTTTGCAGCTTAAGCTGAAATCCAATTTCGATATCTGAAACCACATGGGAATGTCTCACGACATTCCTTTTTTTATGAGGCAAAGAAATGATTATCAATATGATGAGATTTTATTTTGACCTCGTTAATTAAGAGAAAAATTATACGTAAAAAGGCTGAAAACCTTGTCAGATTGTTATTTTAAACTATCTTTGCAATCCCAAATAAAAAAACATTGGGATTTATCATGTCTGAAAATCAAATTATTAACTCAAACGCTGAAGGACAGGAGCCTGCTGCTGCACAAACTGCAGAAGTAGCTACAGCGACAACAAATGTACCTGTTCAAACTGCTCACGACGATTTCGATTGGAGCATTGACAAACGTAACGTTTCTACTTACAGCCAGGCTGAAAAAGAAAAGTACGACAAAGTTTACGACAACACTTTCGTAACAATCACTGACGGTGAATTGGTTAAAGGTGCTGTTGTGGCATTGACTAAAACTGATGTTGTTATCAACATTGGCTTTAAAAGCGATGGATTGGTTTCTTTCAACGAATTCCGCGATCTTCAAAATCTTTCAGTAGGTGACGAAGTTGAGGTTATGGTAGTTGAAAAAGAAGACAGAGAAGGTAACCTACACCTTAGTCGCAAACAAGCTCGTATCACTCGTGCTTGGGAAAGAATTGTGGAAGTTCACAAAACTGGCGAAATTGTTACCGGTACTGTTACCAGCAAAACTAAAGGCGGCTTGATCGTTGATGTGTTTGGCATGGAAACATTCTTACCAGGTTCTCAAATTGACGTTAAACCAGTTACTGACTACGATCAGTTTGTTAACAAAACTATGGAGTTCAAAGTGGTGAAAGTAAACGAAGCAATTAAAAATGCTGTAGTTTCTCACAAAGCTTTGATCGAAAGCGATATCGAAGCACAACGTGCAGAGATCATGAGCAAACTCGAGAAAGGTCAGGTATTGGAAGGTACAATCAAAAATATCACAGACTTTGGTGCATTTATGGACCTTGGCGGCTTGGATGGTTTGTTGTACATCACAGACATCAGCTGGGGACGTATTACACACCCTTCAGAGGTGTTGAAACTGGACCAAAAACTGAACGTTGTAGTGTTGGATTTCGACGACGACAAAAAACGTATCAGCCTTGGTTTGAAACAATTGACTCCTCATCCTTGGGATGTGTTGCCTGAAGCAATTAAAGAAGGTGAAGTTGTAAAAGGTAAAGTTGTAAACATTGAAGATTACGGTGCTTTCCTTGAGATTTTGCCAGGTGTTGAAGGTTTGGTTCACGTAAGTGAAATTACATGGGCTAACACTCCAATCAATGCTAAAGAATTCTTCAAATTGGGCGACGAGCATCAAGCTAAAATCGTAACTCTTGACAAGGATAGCAGAAAAATGAGCTTGTCTATCAAGCAAATGACTCCAGATCCTTGGAACGAGATCGAAACTAAATATCCGGTTGATAGCAAACACAAAGGTTTGGTGAAAAACATCACTCCATACGGTGTATTTGTTGAACTTGAACCAGGTATCGGCGGTATGATCCACATCAGCGATTTGAGCTGGTTGAAACGTTTCAATCACCCATCTGAGTACACTAAAGTTGGTGAGCACATCGACATCATCATCCTTGGTATCGACAAAGAAAACCGCAAATTGCAACTTGGTCATAAACAACTGGAAGAAGATCCTTGGAATGCATTGGAAGACACATTTGCTGTTGGTACACTGCACGAAGGAACTGTTATCCGTAAAGATGACAAAGGCGCTATCGTTCAATTACCATACGGTTTAGAAGGTTTCGCTCCTGCTCGTCACCTTGGAAAAGAAGACGGCAAAACTGTGACCGCAGATGAAACTGCACAGTTCATGGTTATCGAGTTCGACCGCAACGAAAAACGTATCGTTCTTTCTCACGCTCGTATTTGGGAACAAGCTCAGGCTAGCGAAAAAGACGCTGCTAGAAAAGAAGCAAAAGCTGAAGCTGACAAAACGAAGAAAGCTGTTAAGAACATTCAGGGTAAAGTAGAGAAAGCTACTCTAGGTGACCTTGGTGTATTGGCAGAGTTGAAAAAGAAAATGGAAGGTGGCGACGAAGCTGCTCAATAATTAAGATTATCATCTAATCTTTATATGGCCCTCCGCTTAGCGGAGGGCTTTTTTGTTATATTTTTTTAACAGGCACGTCATGCTGCGTTTTTCCTTATTTTGCTGTCAGCCGTAAAACCTTATTAAACAAATACCCATGAACCGTTTTATTCTGCTCTTTTACTTAATCTTATTTTTTTCAACAACCTCTTACTCCCAATCAGAATGGTGGGTAGGTGGCGCCGGTAGCTACAGCTCTTATAAAAATACGGGGCCTATAAATCCAATCTACTTTCGCGGAGAAACAGATGCCATTCAATTTCACGCGAATCAGTGGAACATTGGACTCTCTGCAGAACGAAAAATTACCAAAAACCTGTTTGTGCAGTCTGGGGTGCAATGGACGTATTTTAGTCTCGTTGCCCGTACCTGGGATCAGTCAAGTTCAGGATCGTCCCCAAACTTTTTTATATTGGCTGCTAACAATGCACAGGAAGTAGTATACGAGGCAACCAACCAGTTTTATATCAGCAGAAACTATATAACCATACCCGCTTTTCTCAGGTTCAGCATGTATCAGGCAAGACATTTTGGATTATATCTAAAGGGCGGTGTAAATACTTCGTTTGCGGTATCTGCTTCAAAGGCATCTATTGAGAATAGAGATATAACGATACAGGACGATTTGAAAAGCAATTACTTCCGCAATAGTAATACCTATGTGGAAGGAAACACATTGTTTGGGATAAGCTTTGGAAACCCCAAAAAATCCATGTCGCACTTTGAAGGCGGCCTCACCATTCCGATTACTTCACATGCCGGTACCAACAAACTCGGTGTTGGGTATAAACTAAGCTATATATTCCTTATCCATCTTTAAAAAAACAGCCATGTTAAGATTTACAATATTACTGACCACTTTATTTTTTTTCTGCGCATGTACACGTACGATAGGCGCGCGAGATTTGGGAACTGTTTTAGTTCCTGATCCCACCGATCCCCAGTTGCCTGCATATTCAGAAACGGGTTTGAATACTTTGGGTGCGTATTACAACAATATGTTTTGGACCTCGAACAACAATAGATCCGGATCCATTGCTGTTGGTTATAGGGCAGATTCTATAGTGGTAGGGTTAAGAGGCGCGCCGGGAATTTATGAGGTGAAATTTCTTATACCCAAACATACCATAGGCAGATTGGAAGATCTCGTTTTTCTGAATGATTCGACATTTGATTTGTCCAATACTGATTATAAAGTGAAAATTGACAACGAGCTCATTAATGTTCAATCTGGAAGTTTGAGTATCAAACGATGCAGAAAACTTGTTATCAATACTGCTGTCAGCGGAGTAATTATTTCCGGAACCTTTGATCTATCAGGAACCCGCAGCAACGGGCCAGTAACGTTGCGAAAGGGAAGATTCGATCTTGTTGTTGCTAACGATGATTTCGCATATGGTTATTGGTTTTAGGAAAGACTACTTCGCTAATCTTTCAAGCAACAGGTCATTGAAATTTAAGAGTGATGAAAGCTTCAAATCTGCTGCTTCCCATTTGTGCTCGTTTCTTTGTTGAGGTGCAGGAATGACCACGCATCTCATACGTGCAGCTTTTGCAGCAATCATACCATTGAAAGAATCTTCAAAGCATATGCACTCCAGTGGAGATGAATTCAATGCTTCGGCACAATTCAGGAATACCTGAGGGTGTGGCTTGCCGTAGGGCAAATGCTCTGCAGATGTAATAGCTTGCAAATAGTGACCAATATTGAGCTTCGCAACCACAACATCAATCAGGCTTTTAGGTGATGAAGTTGCCAAACCAATTTTAAAACCGCGCTCGCTAAAATAGTTGAAGATATATTCAACGCCGGACATTGGTTTGCCAAACTCTCTTATAGAAGCTATCGCTTTCTCAATAATAACGTCAACGGCGGGTTTTGTTGGAGCTGTAATACCAAAATGCCTGAACCAGTATTCGATCCACTCTTGTGTGCGCAAACCGGTTGTTTTGTGATATTCATCTTGCGTGATTGAAACATTATATTGCGCCAAAGTAGCGATACCGGCTTTTTCCCACAACGGTTCAGAATCGATCAACAAGCCATCCATATCAAAAATAACGGTGTTCAGCATCTTGAGTATTTAAGTGCGGCAAAGATAGGGGGGAAGTTTTTAAGTTATGAGTTTTAGGTAATTTGTGAAAGTCGTTTTCATGGCTGTTTTACACTTTGGACCCACACTCAAAACTCAGAACTTAAAACTCAAAACTTCCCTAAAGACTCACAACTTTTTTCCGTAAATTAATTGTTCAAAAGGCTTAAATTGCACGCCATTTCGAATAAAATTAACGCATGAGATGAGTTCACAACCAATAATTGCTCGCCTGAAAAATTTGAATATTGTACGTAAAGTGGTTTACACAATTGTTGGTATATTCTCATATCCAAGACTTGTATGGGTAAACAAGTTTAGAATTGAGGGTATTGAAAATCTTAAAACCCTTCCCCGGAACAATGTACTTTTTGTAAGTAATCACCAGACATATTTTGCGGACGTAATTGCGTTTTTACATATTTTTTGCGCATCTAAATGGGGGCGCTATAAAAACACGTTGGGCGTTCCATATTATTTGCTCAATCCTTTCACCAATGTATATTTCGTGTCGGCCGCTGAAACAATGCAGGCCAATTGGGTGAGCCGTTTTTTTGCTCTTGCAGGTGCTATAACGGTAAGGCGTACATGGGTTGAAAAAGATAAGAAAGAAGTTCGTAAGGGGCTTGATCCGTCCGATACGAGGAAGATTTTGCGTGCGTTGGACACTAGCTGGGTAATAACATTTCCGCAGGGAACCACCAAAGCTTACGCTCCCGGACGAAAAGGAACTGCATTGGTTATTAAACAAACAAAACCGATTGTGGTGCCGGTAGTCATTAGCGGCTTCTGGCGTGCTTTTGATAAAAAGGGATTACGGTTTAAGAAGAAAGGCTCCTTGCTTACTGTAAGGTTCAAAGAACCTATGGAGATTGATTATGATGATACTACCGAAAACATTCTTGAAAAAGTAATGGACGCGATAGAGCAGAGTAAGACGTATATGTTGAAAGGAGCTCATCATAGGGAGAGATTAGGAATTAAAAATTAATAATTAATAATCAGTAAGGCCGCATTCAATCACGAATGCGGCCTTACTGTTGATGATAAACTAAAGGAATTTCATCTTTTTAGCTCGGTGTTACTCCTATTAATTATTAATTAGCCCGCATGTTTTAGCGTTCCGGGCAAAATGCCAAATTCCTTTTTAAAGGCGGTCGCAAAATTGCTAAGATTGGAGTAACCAACATGCATGCCTACCTCCTTTACTGAATAATCGCCTGTTAACAGCATTTCCCGGGCTTTCACCATCCTTTGTTTTTGGTAGTAGGAATAAATGCCACTATCGTACACCTCGCGGAAAATGCGCTTTAATTTAGCCGGACTCATGGCCACTGTTGTTGCAAGTTCCTCGATAGTAGGAGGAGAGACGGTCACGTCTTTTGTAAGAATTTCTTCCACTTCCTGCAAGCTGGAAATATCGTGCCTGGATATGCGAACGTGTTTTGTAAGCGATTGGTTTTTGTCGTATAAACGAGTAAAGAAGCGCTCAATGATAAGCATCACGCGATTCTGCACAATGCCAAGCCAGAGTGGGTTGTCGTGGCCGGTTTCCATGATTTCATTAAAGAGCCTTTTATATTCTGCATCCAGCGGTTCTATATTGCTGCTGGCTGTTTTTAGATTTATATACGTGCTCAACACGTCATCAGAGTCGACAATGCCGAGGTGTTTGCCAAGCCATTCTTTATTAAAAATAATGTTGAGCCCCTTTATTGCTCCCCCTTTCGTTACGAGATACGATATATCGAAAATTGTGCTGGTGAGATAAATGGCGGAATGCTTGTCGTTCGTTTCCTTATGCTCATCCGCATCTATCAAAAAAGTGAAGTTGTCGTTGATCGTTATCTCCTCGTATCGCAACGTGTAATAGTCGTCATGCGTTTTTAGTCGTCTGATGCAGTAAGTCCCATGAATACTGTAGTCAGAAATAATAGCTTGCAAATCATTTGGCAATTCTATCAGTTGCATAAAACCGTGACCTATATGCTCTGGAAAAACAATGCGGTCATTGATAACAGTTGTTCCCAAAGCAGCAGCAAAGTCTTGCAGAAAGGTTCGGTAGTCGGTGGTGGTATATTCAAACTTAAACAAAGCAAACAGGTTTTGTTGAATATAATAACAATTATGCGTTTAAACTAGTTCGTTCCCCAGCGAAAAGTTGTTAGCGATAGTCCAGCAAGGTCAATTAACCTGTCCACTACCGTAGCTGCGGCTTCTTCTATAGTTGTGGGTTTACTGTAAAATGAAGGCGTAGCGGGACAAATAATTCCTCCGGCAAGCGTAATTGTTTCCATATTACGAATATGGATAAGGTTGTAGGGCGTTTCTCTCGCAACGCAAATAAGCTTTCTTCTTTCCTTTAGAATTACATCCGCAGCTCTTGTAATGAGGTCATTTGAAATTCCATGAGCAATCCTGCCCAGGGTGCCCATAGAGCAGGGAACTATTATCATTACGTTATATTGCCCCGACCCCGAGGCGAAAGGTGCAAAAAAGTCCTGTTGTGTGTAAAATTTATAGGGATAGTTTTTGTAATCTTCATTTCCGAGTTCAGTGTTCCACACTGTTTTGGCATTTTCTGTCATAACCACGCCCACGTCGTCCCATTGTTCCTTCAAAAGCAGGAGTTTGTCCATCAATATTTTCGTATAAATAGAGCCACTTGCGCCTGTTACTGCTATAACTATCCTGTTTTTTGCCATTGTTCCTTTTTTCTAATATCAAAAGTATAAAGGAATGATTGTCTAATTGCATAAATAATTCACAGAAAACCAGGTGGTCCGAAAAAAGCGGCGGCTGCTGTTGCTAAATGTGAAATTTGCAACAATGTCTAAATAAAATATTAAAATTTATTTGAACGCATATGCAACATATCAATATGCGGCGTTGTCTTTAGTGTAGGTTTTTCATAGGATATTGGATTAAAATTTGGGCTGGATTTCTATCCTGGCCCTTTTTTTTGCACTAAACCCTGTGTATCAAGTAGAAGTACGCGAGTTATATATGATATTTCCTAGATAGATTTGATTTCGGTCAATAAAGTGCCAAAGTTTGCAAAAAAAAATACAAGTGCAACTAAAGTTATCATTTCAACATCTTATATTTGAATTTTCATAGGATAAGGTTTAATGGTTAATGGTATTTGATTAGTGCATCCCGCCCAACAGGCGGGATTTTTTTGCATTAAGCCACAAATAGTTATAAAAAAAGAGTAGTTCCACGAACTACTCTTTTTTGTTTCAAATATGTATTAAGAAATTACAAAGCCTCCGCCATGTCAGGAATTTCCGCAACACGGTATTGACCTTCGTCTAGTTTCTTTTTCGTTTCAGTGAATGCAATCAATGTTAGCTCGATGTCTTCATCTGTATGAGCTGCAGTAGGAATAAGTCTGTAAATAATATGACCCTTAGGAATAACCGGATACACTACGATGGAGCAGAAAATATTGTAGTTTTCTCTCAGATCCAGCACCATTGCAGTCGCTTCAGGAACGTCGCCTTTCATGTAAACTGGAGTAACCATCGTGTTGGTTTTACCAAGATCAAAACCTCTTTCGCGAAGACCATTTTGAAGTTTATTGGTAACGTCCCACAACCTGTTTTTCAGTTCAGGCATTGTTTGCAGCATTTCCATGCGTTTCAACATACCTTCCACGATAATAAGCGGTAAGCTTTTAGCGAAGATCTGAGATCTTGTGTTGTAGCGCAGGTAAGCCAAAACATCTTTACGACCGGATATAAATGCACCTATGCTGCCCATAGATTTTACGAATGTAGAGAAGTAAAGATCAATTTCATTCTGAACGTCTTGCTCTTCATCTGTGCCGGCACCAGTTTTACCCATTGCACCGAAACCATGCGCATCATCGATCAAAATGCGGAACTCATATTTCTTTTTAAGATCAACGATCTCTTTTAGTTTACCCTGATCGCCACTCATTCCGTACACACCTTCCGTGATCAACAAAATACCACCACCGGTTTTTTCAACCATTTTAGCGGCACGTTGCAATTGCTTTTCGCAATCTTCAATATCGTTATGTTTGAAAGTATAGCTATAACCCATGTGTAAGCGAACGCCATCAACAATACAAGCGTGGCATTCTGCATCGTACACGATAACATCTCTTCTGTTTACCAATGCATCAATACAGCTCATGATACCCTGGTAACCGAAGTTCAGCAACATCGCATCTTCTCTTTTTGTAAAACCGGCTAAAACTTTTTCAAGTTGGTCATGATATTTTGTGTTGCCACTCATCATGCGGGCACCCATTGGATAACCCATGCCCCATCTTGCAGCGGCTTCTGTATCTGCTTTTCTCACCTCAGGATGGTTTACAAGTCCGAGGTAATTGTTTAAGCTCCAAACGATTCTTTCTTTTCCTCTGAATGTCATTCTGCTCCCCAGTTCACCTTCCAGCTTTGGAAACGCAAAATAGCCATGTGCTCTTTTCATGTGCTGACCTATCGGACCACCGTCCTTCACTAGTTTTTCAAAAACATCTGCCATATTAAAAAATGTGGATTATGGGTTTTTTAAAAAAATTAAGGGCAAAGTTAAGGCATTGAGCCGAAAGCAGCTGATTACAGGCCGCAGGATACGGCCTTTTAATCGGCACTTTCGCTTAAATAGCAGCGTAATTTCAGGTTTGTGGAAAACTACCTCAAAAACGTGCCGATGTAATTACGATTTGACAAGTCAAATTTCTAGTTTTGTAAACATCTGATGATATGATGAATGAAACTAAAATAAGCAAATTAACTCTTTCAGAAGAAGTTGCAGGACGATTGAAAGAACTGATTGGTTCCAACAGATACGAGGTTGGTGACAAGCTGCCAACTGAGCCAGAGCTAATGGAGCAATTTGGCGTGGGCCGCTCGTCGATACGGGAAGCAATAAGAATTCTCACAAATGATGGATTTATAAAAGTGAGACAAGGAACCGGAACAACCATTGTTTCCAAAACAGGCTTTGGAGAGCCCTTATCACAAAGATTGATGAGGGCGAAATTTGATGAAGTAAATGAAGTACGTCTTGCGATAGAAGAAAAGATCGTGGAGATGGCCGTGGAGCGAAGATCTGAGGCCAGTGTAGCGAAAATGAAACAGGCAGTTTTATTACGAAGAAAATATGCGGTTGCTCAGGACGTTGCAGCTTGCATACAAGCGGATATTGACTTTCATATAGCCATCGCAGAAGCATCGGCCAACAGCATCATGGTGGAGATCTATCAGACTGTTGCCATGCATTTAAAGAACATGTTTTTAGAAAAATTTCAAAACACAGATGTTTTCATGGAAACGCAGGAGATGCACGAGCAACTCGTGAAAGCCATAGCTAATAAGGATTTGCAGCGTGCTTTGATTGTTTCGAAGAACATAGCAACCCACAAAAAATAATCTTACAAATTGACCAGATAATGAAAACAACAACAGAACAACCCTCGGTAACTGTAGCAAAGGAAGTAGCAGAAAAAACAGTCTATTCTGTATTAATTGCTTTAAGTGTTTCGCATTTATTGAATGATACACTGCAATCATTAATTCCAGCGATCTATCCGCTGGTAAAGGAATCGCTTAAATTGAACTTTACACAAATAGGATTGATAACGTTAGTGTTTCAATTGTCCGCCTCTTTATTGCAACCACTTGTTGGTTTATATACCGACAAAAAACCGCAACCATTTTCTCTTGCAATAGGCATGAGTTTTACATTAAGTGGATTGGTTTGTTTGTCTTTCGCATCAACCTTTCCAATGGTGCTTGTGTCTGTGGCATTGGTGGGAATTGGTTCTTCCATTTTTCATCCTGAAGCTTCAAGACTCGCTCATATGGCGGCTGGAAGCAAACATGGTATGGCACAATCGCTGTTCCAGGTGGGCGGAAATGCAGGCAGTTCTTTAGGTCCATTGTTGGCAGCTGCGATCATTGTGCCGCTAGGACAAAGACATGTTATCTGGTTTTCTTTAGCTGCTTTGGTAGCGATAGTGATTATGATAAACATCGGGAAATGGTATAAGCAAAATACTAGTCGCATCAAGAGCAAGAAGTCGAGAACGGTTAGCATGGACAATCATTTGCCAAAATCAAAAGTTGTATTGTCTGTCATTATTTTGCTGGTGCTTATTTTCTCCAAATATTTCTACATGGCCAGCATGACAAGCTACTACACTTTCTACCTGATCGACAAATTTCATGTGTCGGTTCAAAGCGCACAGATCTATCTTTTTGTATTCCTCTTTTCTGTTGCTGCAGGAACTTTTCTGGGTGGGCCTTTGGGCGATAAGATAGGGCGCAAATATGTGATTTGGATATCTATACTTGGCGTAGCACCATTTTCACTTTTGTTGCCTCACGTCAACCTTTTTTGGACAGGCATTTTAAGTGTGTTTATAGGCTTGATATTGTCCTCTGCATTCTCAGCTATCCTAGTGTATGCACAAGAGTTGATACCCGGTAAAGTAGGTACCATTGCAGGATTGTTTTTCGGCTTCGCATTTGGTATGGGCGGCATCGGCTCCGCACTTTTAGGAAAACTGGCCGATCAAACCAGCATTCAGCATGTGTACCAGGTCTGTGCGTTTTTGCCTTTGATAGGTTTGTTGACAGGATTTTTGCCCAATCTGAAGAAAATTAATAATTAATAATTAAGAATTAATTAGGTGTAGCACTGAAATAGAAGGTTGACATTTTCGTTTTTTTGAAATAAAAGAAAGGCCGCATTCATTCACGAATGCGGCCTTATTAATTGCTAATTATTAATTATTAATTGGCTCTCCGTTTTATTTCTTTCTCAATCAAACTCAACTCTCTTCCTGTTTGTCCGCTTAGAGAGCTATTTTCCTCTGCACGGCGCATGAGGTAAGGAACTACATCTTTGATAGGACCGAAAGGCAAATATTTACTAACACTACAACCTGCTTTCGCAAGGTTGAAAGTGATGTTGTCACTCATGCCGTATAATTGTGAAAAGTGTACGTGTGGATGATCCAATTCGAAGCCTTTTAACAGCAGTTCTTCCGTAACAAATAGGTTGCTGTATTCATTATGCGAAGCAACTATCACAGCAACGTTGTTAATATTGTCGATGCAAAGATCAACGGCTGCATTATAATCTCTGTCGGTCGCTTCTTTATTGGGTTGTATAGGAGAAGGATAGCCCATTTCCTCGGCGCGGTCCCTTTCTTTTTCCATGTAAGCACCACGAACGATTTTTGCCCCCAAAACATATTTTCTTTCAATGGCCATTTGCAAAGCTTCTTCAAGGAATTGCAAACGATCGTGCCTGTACATTTGAAGCGTATTGTAGATAACAATTGATTTGTGATTGAATTGTTCCATCATTTTTGTTGTCAATGCATCTACCGGCTCTTGTATCCACGTTTCCTCTGCATCTACCAAAACGCCAACATTTTTTTCGTAGCCGGCCTTGCTGATTTTTTCAACACGCGCTACAACCCTTTGCCACTCTGCTTTTTCTTCAGCGCTTAGTTGTTGCAGGGCTTTTTCATAGCATTGCAGCAGATCACCTCGTTGTTTGTTCATCAATGCATTAATATTTTCCAGTAACTCAAATCTTGCAAGACCCGTTACTTTAATGCTCATGAACGGAATATTTTTTTGCGTAGCGGCGTAGTTGATAACGCGTAGAAATTCCTCGGTAGAATGATCAAAGCCGTGTTCACCGTCGTTGCCGCCTTCTACACCGTAATCAAGAATAACCTGAACATGATATTTGCCTAATGTTTCCGCAACAGATTTCGTTTGCTCGAGCGTTTCACCGCCTACAAACTGTTGGAAAATAGTGCTACGGATCAAGCCTTTCACTGGCAATCTTAATTTCATCGCCAATGGAGTAAGGGCTATTCCTGCTTTTACAAGAAAATTATTCTTCATGCAAGAGAAAAGGAAGCGAGCTTTCTTCAGGAGTTTGTCGGATTTGTACTCAAATGCGTTAGCCGTGTTGTCAAAAGAAATTTTGGGGAGTGTATTCATAGTGACATTTTAAAAAAATGAATGAGCAAAATTACGGAAACCCTTTACCGGTAAGTATTTTTTAAAGAAAAATGGCACAATCGATTGATTAGTGAACTGAAGTGTAGAAAAATAGAAGGGCAATAGTTATTTTTAAATAAATCGGGTTATTTGTTGAAATGCATCAAATTGGCAAGAGACTTGTAAAAAATATATAAGTTCCTTTTTTATTAAGAATAATATATAAACAGTTTTATAAATTGCTGATCGGGTTACTCTATGAACTTTTCCAGTTAAGGCATGATATTGTTCTGAACGATCACAAAAATGATTTAAAATGAAAAATATTATCGGAGTACTGTTTCTTGCATTGACATTCATGAGCGCATGTAACAATGCCTCGCAATCGAAAAATGAGGGCAAAGACACTATCGCAGTCGTGAAAGAGAAAAAGGTAAATCCTGATGCGGGCAAATATCTTGGCGCATGGATCTGTCAGAAGCCCGGCAAAGGAGGACAGGTAGAAGGTTTCAAATTAAAGGAAGACAGCATTGCAGAATCCATTAACACACCAACGCTTGATTATAAGAAATGGTGGCTCACAGGCGACACGCTTGTGTTCGTAATTGAAAGCAATATGGGCAATGCGCCGGCAACAATAGTGCACGATACAATGATGGTGTTGAACGTAAATAGCGATTCTCTTGTGACAACGTCGATTCAAAAACGCAACGTGCGGACAATTTACAGAAAACAAAACATACCGAATGTTGCCTTAACTGATGGGAAATGGAAACTTTCGAAAATGGATGGCAGTTTAATAAGTGACAGTGCTTATATACAATTTGATACAACGGGCTTAAAATTTACCGGCTACGGAGGATGCAATTTTATTCGTGGCAATTATAGAACGGGCATTGCTTCTCTAAGGATGAATCATCTCGCGAGCACCAAAAAAATGTGCGCCCCTGAAATTAATGCTGTGGAAACAAAACTGTTTGCTTACATACAATCTACCAATAATTATTTCATAGTAGGCGATGAACTACAACTCCGTGAAGGCTCGAAAACATTGGCTATTTTTAAAGCAATAACGAAGTAGGATTGGATATTTGATATTTGAGATTTGAAATTAAGTCCCAAATTTTCAGTTATCAAAACTATTAGTGAAATATCCGAATTACAGAATCTCAAATCTTAAATTTCAAATTTCATATCTTGATTTTTACAGCATTCGAAATATACAAATACAGCATTCCCATGCATCCTTTTACGATCGCAACTGGGACAATGAATTTTGCTCAAAACATTTTCATCAAGGCATATACAAGTGAGAATATTGTTGGAGTGGGGGAGTGTTCTGCGTTTCCAATGATCGTGGGCGAAACACAGGAAACTTGTTTTGTAATGGCAAAAGATTTTGCGCAGTTGTGGAAGAACAAAGAGGCACTGGACATCGAAGCAAGAATGAATGAACTGCATGCGTTTACAGCTTATAACGCAACCATTAAAAGTGCGTTTGACATGGTGTTGTACGATATTGCTGCAAAGCAGTCTGGTAAACCGTTGTATTCATTTCTCAATGCAAATGCAAAGCAAAAGGAAATGATCACCGATCTTACAATCGGTATAGACACACCGGAAAACATGGCTGCAAAAGCGAAAGAATTTATTGAACGTGGTGTGCAGATCATTAAAATAAAGTTGGGGAAACATCCTGCTGAGGATGTAGAAAGAGTAAAACAAATCAGGGAAGCTGTTCCTCCTTCTATCACTTTGCGTGTTGACGCAAACCAGGGCTGGAGCTACGCAGACGCTGAGTTTGCGTTGAATGAGATTAGTCGCTTTGATGTTGAATTTTGCGAACAGCCGATGCGAAGACATCATGATCCCATTTTACCTGAACTTACGTTGAACTCTCCCATAAAAATAATGGCGGATGAAAGCGTATTTGATCATCATGATGCGAAGCGCCTAATCGCTACGAAAGCATGTGATTTTGTGAACATTAAATTCGCCAAAAGCGGCGGCATTCTTGAAGCGATAAAAATAAATGAAGTCTGTAGGCAGGGCAATATCCCATGCATGATGGGCGGCATGCTGGAAAGCAGACTTGCCCTTACTGCGTTTGCTCATTTCGCGAAAGCGACTGACAATATCCGTTTTTATGATATGGACACCTGTATGCTTGGCCACAAACTTGATCCGGTGAAGGGTGGCGTTTCCTTCAACAACTTTTCTGTTTCCGTTCCCGAAGAACCGGGAATAGGCGCTGATGTGGATGTCGACTTTTTAAAGACTTTGGAGAGCGCCTTAATTTAATTGAAAATTGAAAGTTGAAAATTGAAAATGCTTTTAGGTATTAGCTCTCCATTTTCCACTCATTTTCCACTTTCCATTTTCAATTTTCAATTAAAGACCTAGATTTGCGCCACATTATAAAAATTAAATATGGACGTAAAAAGAGCAGCAGAAAGCGCAATCATAATGACGGAATTGGTACTACCGAATGATACCAATCTCTTCAACAATCTTATGGGTGGTCGCTTAATGTATTGGATGGACATCGCCGCGGCGCTGGCTGCACAAAAACATTGCAATATGCCTGTTGTAACGGCTTCCGTTGACAATATTTCTTTTGAATCGCCTATAAAACTGGGCAACGTGGTGCATATTGAAGCAAAAGTGAGCCGCGCATTTACAACTTCTATGGAAGTGCATTTAAGAATTTGGGGAGAAGATCTGGCGAAAAGGGTAAAATACAAAAGCAACGAAGCATACTATACATTCGTAGCGCTTGATGAACACAATAAACCTACAACTGTACCGGGCTTTGTAGCTGAAACAGACGAGGAAAAGGCTCTTTTCGAAGGAGCTTTGCGCAGACGTCAACTTCGCCTCATCCTTGGTGGCAAAATGAAGCCGGACGATGCAAAAGAGCTGAAGGCGTTATTTTTTAAAGACTAGTAATAAAGTAAAAAATCAAAAGTCAAAAGTCAAAAAGGTCGTTCGATTTTCGGAGAATCTTTTTTGACTTTTGACTTTTTACTTTTGCCTTCTTTTAATACGTCTTTCCGGATAAATAATCAAAGTTTTTTCTTTCAATTCATACCTTACATTTGCTCCCCGCTTTTCCAAAAAAAGGCGAAATCGTTTCTTTAAAAATATTTACTCATGGAACCGAAGTACGTACAAAAAGCTGCGGAAAAATTAAGCTTATCTATTAAGCAGATTACCAATATTCGTGACATGAATGCTGAAGGGGCAACCATTCCGTTTATGGCGCGATACAGAAAGGAAGCTACAGGAAACCTCGACGAGGTAGTGATCAACAATGTAGTGGAGGAAATCAAGTATTTCAACGAGCTTGAGAAACGTAAAGAAACAGTTATTAAAACAATCGAGGGTCTGGGTAAATTAACACCCGAGCTTAAACAACGTATTGACGATTGTTATGACGCTACTGAGCTGGAAGATATTTATCTGCCTTACAAACCAAAACGTAAAACAAGAGCTACGCAAGCCATTGAAAAAGGTTTGGAGCCTCTGGCAAAATTGCTTTTCGAACAAGGCAGCGAAATTCCGGATGAAGAGGCCGCGAAATACCTCAACGATCTTGTAAAAGATAATAAAGAAGCGCTACAAGGTGCAAGAGATATCATCGCAGAGTGGGTGAGTGAAAACGAACAGGCAAGAAACAAAGTGCGCCAGATATTTAAAGAAACATCTGTATTGCAGGCAAAAGTTTTGTCCAGCAAAAAAGAAGATCCTGAGGCGCAGAAATACCGTGACTATTTTGAATTCAACGAACCGCTTTCTCAAAGCCCTTCACACAGAATTCTAGCGATTCGTCGTGGAGAAAAAGAAGGTTATCTGATCATGGATCTTAACGTCGACAAAACAACCGGTGTAGAAGACCTTGAAAGAATATTTGTAAAAGCGAGCAACCCTGCTGCAGGCGAAGTGAAGAAAGCGATTGAAGATTCATTCGATCGTTTGCTGAAACCTTCTATCGAAAATGAATACCGCCTGCTTAGTAAAACAGATGCTGATGAAGAAGCGATAAAAGTATTTGCAGAAAATCTTCGTCAGTTGTTGCTGGCATCTCCACTGGGTTCAAAACGTGTGCTGGCAATCGATCCGGGTTTCCGTACCGGTTGTAAAGTTGTTTGTCTTGATGAGCAGGGTAATTTCCTGCACTACGCAACCATCTACACTTTGTCCCAACATCAAACGGACGAAGCAATTCATGAGTTAAAATATCTCGTAAACAAATACGACATCGAAGCCATTGGTGTTGGTAATGGTACTGCGGGTCGCGAAACAGAACAACTCGTTCGCAATATAGATTTCGGCAAACACCTAAGCATTTTCATGGTAAATGAAAGTGGTGCGTCCATCTACTCAGCATCTGAAGTAGCACGTGAAGAGTTTCCTGATCAGGATGTAACCGTTCGTGGTTCTATCAGCATTGGCCGTCGCTTGCTTGATCCACTGAGTGAGTTGGTAAAAATCGATCCTAAGTCAATAGGCGTTGGTCAGTACCAGCACGACGTAAACCAAACACGTTTGAAAGAAAGTCTAGATAAAGTAGTGGAAAGTGCAGTGAACCACGTAGGTGTTGATTTGAACACAGCTAGTAAGCATTTGCTAAACTATGTTTCTGGTTTGAGTGCAACGCTGGCAAAAAACATTGTTGAATACCGTGCAAAAAATGGAGCTTTCAAAACCCGTGACGAGCTGAAGAAGGTGAGTTTGATGGGACCAAAAACGTTCGAACAGTGTGCTGGCTTCTTGCGCATTCGCAATGCTGAAAATCCGCTTGACAATAGTGCCGTGCACCCTGAAAGTTATTCAGTTGTACAAGCAATGGCTAAGGATTTGAATTGCTCAGTGGAAGATTTGATCAAACAAAATGATTTGCGCAAACAGATCAACCGCAAGCAATACGTGTCTGAAAAAGTAGGTGAGTTCACCATCGATGATATTCTGAAAGAGCTTGAAAAACCAGGTCGTGACCCACGTGCGCAAATTGAAGAGTTCCGTTTTGATGAAACCATCAAAACCATTGAAGATGTTAAGGTGGGAATGACTGTGCCGGGTATCGTTACCAACATTACTAACTTCGGTGCGTTTGTGGACATTGGCGTAAAACAAGATGGCCTGGTGCACATTTCTCAACTTAGCAATTCTTACATCAGCGATCCGAATGAAGCCGTGAAATTGCAACAGAAAGTAATGGTGACAGTAACTGAAGTGGATGTTGCGAGAAAGCGTATCGGTCTTACCATGAAAGATGGCAGCAAACCTGCAAGAGACAATAAAGATCAAGGTCAAAGAAGCGGTGGCAATCAAAGCATCAAAAAGCCTCAACAAGGCGGCAAGCCACAGCCATTGAATCCGTTCCAGGCGAAACTGATGGATCTGAAGAAGAAGTTCAACGACTAATAAAATTGAGATAACCCTTGAGAGACGCGGCACACTGCCGCGTCTTTTTTATTTACGCAGCTCGCGAAATATGCACGGTGCACTGTATACGAAAAGTCATATGAATAATGCGCTTGAATAACTTTCCTACCCGTACTTCGCAGATTTCTACCGACGACATTATCAAATCGTAAAAATACGTCCAGGTCTCTAGTATTTGCCCCAAAAATAGAGTAATTTAAAAGAGTCATGAATTGCAATGACCCCTAAAAACCTATGCTATGCCGTCAAGACATTTTTCAAAAGGATGTTGGCTGTTTCTTTTGCTATTGCTCCAATTGTCTCTCTTCGCACAAAACAAACAATCATCACGCTTATATCAATTAGTACGGCCTGCGCAGGAGAAGCTCTTGCAAAGAGGAAACATGCCTGCCGTATCTCTGTTCCAGGTATCGTCGCTACAGTCCTTGAAGAGAAACATTCCCGATACTTTACTATCGAAAAAAACGATTCTTTCTTTAAATAAAAACATACAATCCACATTGCTTCGCAACACTTCCAATGTTGTTAAACTTGCAATACCAACAGTAGAGAAAAATTTTGACCTCGTTTTGATGAAGCAGGATATGAATCCCAAAAATAAAAGCCTGTTGCCTCTATTGCAAGTGAAGTCTGGCAAGAGTGCACACTACCGTGGCTACATTGACGGAGACCCCAATTCGCTCGCGGCTTTAAGCGTATTCGAAGACGGAAGTGTCGTAGGATTGTTTATCAATAAAACAGGAAACTATGTACTCACAAAACTAAAAGGCAGTGATGAGTACATTATTTACAATGACATGGACCTCAAAATAAAGCAACCTTTTATTTGCGGCACAAAAGATGAGACCATTGCACCTTCAGCACCGGGAAAGATAGCAGGGACAAGTGTTCCATCAGTTACAGGATTCGCAGAAATGCAGTGTCGCAAAGTAAGATGTTATTGGGAGGCAGATTATAAAACCTATCAGAATTTTAATAGTGATTATACCGCCACGGAAAATTATGTACTCGCTTTATTCAACCAGGTGGCAGCTGTCTATCAAAATGAAGGCATTACTATAGAGCTATCTGCTTATAAGATATGGACCACCAGCGATCCTTACAGAGATGATAACACAAGCGTTTCTTTGGTAGATTTTCAGAACACCTGGAACGCTCAAGACGCTAATTATGACGGAGACCTGGCCTATTTGATATGCGGCAGATATGATGCTGGCTATGCTTTTGTAAATGGGTTATGTAACAGAAAATATGCTTACGGTGTCTATGGAATGAATCTCACTACAATATATCCGTGGCAAACGTATTCTTGGGATGTGCAGGCAACTGCGCATGAGCACGGGCATTTACTTGGTTCAAATCATACTCAATGGTGCGGCTGGAACACAGCGCCTGGCAATACTTGCGGGGCAATTGACAATTGTTTTCCGGGAGAAGCCACAAATACCTGCTCTACATGTTCATTTTCCACTTTCAACGATGCGGACCCGGTAGATGCGTGGCGTGGAACAATAATGAGTTATTGTCATTTGAAGGCACGTGGTATTTTGATGATCAATGGATTTGGTCCCTTGCCCGGTGATCTGATAAGAAAAAATGTTACAGAGTCCCAATGTCTCCAAACAATTGGCGTATGTCCTGAAGTTTGTTTGGCACCGACGGGCCTAAGCACTTCAGGGACAAGTTATCCGGATTACTCTGAAGTCACCTGCACATGGGCGGTAGTGCCGGATGTCAATTATTATAACTTCGAATACAAAAAAGTGAGTGATGTCGACTGGGCCGTCATAACTGCGGTGCCAACAAACCAATACAAGCTCTTTGTAGAAGGCGGTACAAATTATCTATTTCGAGTAAAAACCTATTGCGCAAATTCATCGAGCGAATACAGTGCTGAATATTTATTCAGGGCTCCTTGTGTTCCTCCTTCTCTCAGCGTTTCTGATATTACCTCAACCTCTGCGTTAATTTCGTGGGCGGGTTATAGCGGTGCAAAAACATTTACGCTGGAATATAAGAAAGCATCGGACAATGTGTGGACGGTTATTGATGGTATAGTTGATGCATCTCAGTCGCTATCAGCATTGGATGCCAACACGGCGTATAATTATCGCATGAAGAAAATATGCCCTGATGAGGAAAGTGGCTATGGCGTCACAGGCACGTTCACCACCTCATGTGCTCCTCCAACATCGCTGAGCGAATCTATTTTCGCGAACACCATATTTGTGTCATGGGTAGCTGCGCCGGGAAATCCTTCTTATGTTTTTGAGTACAGAAAAACAACTGAAACGGGGTGGACCGTTATCAATACCGCAAACAAAGCAACTTCACAAGGCATCAGCGGACTGGAGGCGGGAGAAGAATATGTGTACAGAATAAAATCAAAATGTTCGGAAGAGTTCTATAGCGACTATACTCCGGAAAAAACATTCGCCATAGACTGTAGTAGACCATCCAGTGCAGTAGCCTATCCGCAGGAAGATAATGCTTTGATTATCTGGGCCGGTTCGGGAGCTCGCTCTTTTGATTTTCAATACAGGAAAAGTGGAGATAACAATTGGAACTCCAATATCGTAACGGATGCACGCATTAACTTAACCAACCTGCGAAAGGGAACGGATTATGAATATGGTATTTTCAGCCAATGCCGTTTGGTTAAAAGCACAACGAGTTTGCTGGGAACATTTAGAACTTTGGGAGAGCCGTTGCCGTTAGGTCTTACAGACTTTGAAGGCGCTCATATTGGCGACGATAATATTTTGCACTGGAGCACTCATGACGAAGTGAATACAAACAAATTTGAAATTGAATACAGTGCAGATAATACAAGTTATCAATTAGCAGGAACCGTTGCTGCAGCCGGTTCTAGCAGCTCGTCTTTGCAATACAATTTCACACATAAGAATATCAGCGCAGATGCATACTATCGTTTGAAGATGATTGACATTGACGGTTCATTTACGTATAGTAACACCATTTTCATTAAAGGAAATAATGATCAAAAAGAGTGCGTGTTGCTGAATGACGCAGTGTACCCGATTCCGTTTGAAGACAAGTTTACCATGAACATTTACTCATGCGCATTGCAAACTGCGAAAATTATTTTGCGAAGCATTGATGGAAAATTATTGAAGAATGAAACGGTCACACTTAAAAAAGGGACGGCCTCTTACGAATTGAATAATCTTGGCTCGCTAAGCGCAGGTTCATATTCATTACAGATCATTCCTCAAAAAGGGGATGTGATTGCGAGGAAAGTGGTGAAGAGATAGTGTGCGAGCAAGCAGGGGCTAATGAAGTATGAGGTATGAACTATGAGGTATGAAGTATGATGTATGAAAGTCGTTTGGATGATTTGCTCCAAAGAACTTCATACACCATACTTCATAGTTCATACTTCTTAAAAGATTTCGCCCAGGTTCACAAACAGACCTCTCGATCCATTGAGTCCGAAGCCGTAATCTATCGCAATGTTTGCTTTGGAAATTTTGTTCACTTTTATACGGAGGCCAAGCCCTGCGGCAGGTGCAGCATTATCGAAATGAAGACCAGGACCGTTGGAAAAGCTTTGTGCATTGGCAAATACTACGCCGCCGAAAAGTCCGTTGCGTGAAATCTGGAAACGGTATTCGCTTTCGAGATAGAGCATGTTATAACTTCTGTAGCGACCTTGTATATAACCACGTCCCGTATTATTAAAAGCATCCCAACCAGTGCTTGGCAAATCAAGGTAAGGCGGCTTGCCTGATGGTGTGAGCCAGTCAAGGTTCCACAGCGCCAAAACGTTTTTGCTACCCTTTGGAAAATTGATATATTTTCTTACGTCAATCGTTAGCGACTGCCAGTTGTTATCACTGCCAAATATGGTGAGGTTGGGTCTGTACACCACATTAGCGAAAAAGCCTTGTGAAGGGTTGATCGAATTTTTCCGGCTGTCAAATAAAATGGTTGCGACAGGACCAGAGGCAAGTGTTTTTGACGGAAGACCATACTCCGCAACATCCTTGTTGAATCCTTTTTCATCTATATCCCAATGGTAGTCCAGGAAGTAGCCCAGACCAAGGTATAATGAACTTGTTATTCTTTTTTGTACCGACTGGTGCAATCGCAAATGATAGTAATCGATATTATCTGCGTTTTCAATCTGGCTGTGGCCGCCCAGGCCGTAAGTGTCCTGTGGATATTTGTAGAATCGCCAATCCGCCGAAATGTTCCATTTGTTGTCTTTTGTCCAAACCGTTAAAAAAACAGGAAGCGTTAACTGATTGTATTGGGTATAATTGGCGCTGACCGTAAGACTGGATATATTGGTTGTTTTGGGATCGCTTAAATATGTCGCAACATTCGCGCTGAGAATAGCCGTCCAGCCACTGGAAAGGGTATAACCAACAGCCGGCACAACGGAATAAAGAAACTTGTGCGGCTGGATTGTGGTATCTACAGGTTTAGCCGGTTTATTTTTGCGCAAAGAATGCATCACATCTATCAAATCCTTTTCAGGCACTTCCGCCGGGGTGGTATCGATTGCCGATTTAAATTGCCTGATGATGGATGTATCCTGTGCAAAAACATTTGCGGAGAAAACTCCGCAAATTATAAAAGTGAGTGTTATTAGAAGAGTCTTTATCAATAGGTCTATATCCTTTGTTCAAAATGTTGAACAGTGCTGATTTACAACTAAACAACAAAATTAGCGGATTCGACCTGATTAAATTGAGTAAGTTTAATTGATTAAACGGTTAAATGGCTGTGTTTGCCGAGTCTTGCTCCAACAGCTTCTTTTTCCTAACCGAAAGATACTTATCAAAAAATACGAGGCCGATGATCACGTTCAGCATCAGGAATATGTTCACATACGTGCTGCTGAATATTTTGCCATAGTTAATCTTAGAAATATCAAATGACATACCACCGCCAGATCCGGCAGAGGACCAGTTGACGTTTGCAAAAACATATACAAACATGGCTACAAGAATGGTTACAAAAACAGCCGCAATGCCGTAGATGATCTTCTTATTGATGTAGGTAGAAGCAGCCGGGGCAATTCTGTATTTGGCAATATCTTCCATTACATTTTGCGTAAAGCGCATAGAAGGTTCGTCGAGCTCAATGCTTTCCTGCAAAAGAATGCTGGCCTTCAGAATCTCTTTGTATTTATGGCGCCACTCGCTGTCGGTTTCCAGCAATTTTTCAATCACACTTTTTTCATGGGCACTGGAAATACCGTCAACATAGTCCCACAATCTTTCTTCCATATTGCTATTTGTGTCCATCATAATGCGTTTTATAAAAGTATAAGATCAAGTTCAGAATCGTAAATGGTTTTTTGTAAGGATTACCTAAGATCGCTTAATTCAGCGACGAAATGCTTTTCCATTTTTTCTCTCAATCGTTGCCTTGCCCTGTGCAATCGCACTTTTACAGTGTTTGTTTCCAACCCCATAATGGTTGCTATCTCATCCAGACTCTGCTCCGCCTTGTAAAATAAGGTGATCACCTGGGCGTCATCCGGTGAAAGCAGCGCAATGGCACTGTTCACCATATTTATTTTGGACTTTTGTTCCACTTCATTTGCAGTAAAACCGGAATTCAGGTTCTCGGCTCTTGCAAATACATTTTCTTGGTCAAGAGAGAATACATCCTGTTTTTTGCGTCTTAAATGGGTAATGCAGGTAGTAGAGGTAATTGTATAAAGCCATGTGCTGAATTTACTATCGCCGCGAAAATCTGCCAGGCTGCGATAAGCTTTAACGAAAACATCCTGCGAAATCTCTTCCGCATCCTCGCGATTCTCAACATATCGCAGAATAATGGTAAAAACGAAATTCTGGTATCGTTTTACCAACTCCGCAAACACCTGCTGATTGCCCCGAAGCACCTGCACAATTAGATCATTGTCTGAAGGTTGTGTTGCCATTGGTATTGTTTGACGACTTTGGGAGGGTTGAGGTTACAAGGAGAATTAAGAATTAGGAATTAAGAATTAAGAATTCCTTCTGTGTTGCGGAAAAACTGGGTGCAAAACCTCTGCTAAACCTAGTGGCAGGCCGAACATCTCTTATATTATTGCACCTAATTAATTCTTAATTCCTAATTCTTAATTGTATGTAACCTTTTCCTCTCATCCCTAGTCTGATATTTTGAAACCGGTTGAAAAAATATTTCCTGAAAGATGTAACCTCAAAAACAAAAGGGTAGTCTGACAAGAAAGAAACTCTTAAAAAACTAATTATAAATTCATTAAAATCACTAAAATGGAAACAGGTCAATTAGCAATACTCTGGTTAATCATATCGTTCGTAAGCGGCTTTGCAATGATATTTGGATGGCGCTACCTCGTAAACAAAGAAAACATGGCGTTGATTGACAGAGGATTAAACCCCAAAGAATTCGCCAATATTCCTGCTCCCTATCGCAGCTTAAAATGGGGCCTTTTGCTCCTCGGCGCCGGTATCGGATTGGCACTCGCTTACTTCATTACTCAATACGTTTTACACGATACAGAAAATCCAGCTTTATGGTTCGCTTTCATCGCCATCGGCGGCGGTATCGGACTGATCTACTCTTATAAAGTAGAGAAGAAAGAAGTGTTGGATCAGCAGCGTGAAATTAAGAATGCCGCTTAGCCAATTAAGAATTAGGAATTAAGAATTAAGAATGCTTTCTGTTTTACGGAAAAATTGGTTGCCAATTCTTTGTTACCACAATGACAAAATTGAAAGTCAATAGCGTTGTTGCACATAACGAATTCTTAATTCTTAATTCTTAATTGAATCTCACTCCGTTCTCAAGCTCTCCACCGGATTCACCATCGCAGATCTAATCGCTTGAATGCTTACTGTTATTAGTGCAAATGCAATCGCTACAAACGCCGCTAACATAAACACCCACACGTTAATATTGGTACGGTAAGCAAAATCATTTAACCATTCATGCATAAAGTAATAAGCTAACGGACTTGCAATAATAATTGCGACCAATACAAGCTTCACAAAATCCTTCGACAGCATTGTGGTGATATTTAAAACAGAGGCGCCAAGCACTTTGCGAATGCCTATTTCTTTTGTTCTTTGTTGCGCTGTAAACACTGCAAGACCAAACAAACCGAGGCACGAAATGAAAATAGAAATGCCTGTGAAAATGCTTACGATGCTCATCGTTTTTACTTCTGCATTATAGTTGCGTTGAAAATCCTGGTCAAGAAAACTGTAATCAAAAGGTTCATTTGCACAATACTTTTTCCATTTGTCAGAAAGCATATTTAACAGCTTGTCCATATTCGCTGTTTTAGCATGAACGATCAGGTAATTAAAGTTTGTGTTGCTTGCCAAAAAGAAAGCATAAGGTGAAATGCTATGATGCAGATCTTCAAAATGAAAATCCTTTACAACGCCAACAATTTCAAGAGTTGTAAACTCCGGTGAACCAGGTGCGCCCCATAAAAGTTTTTGACCAATTGCCTTGTCTGCAGGAATGGAAAATTTGTTTAAAGTTGCTTCATTCACCACCGTTTTGTTATTGGTGTCGCTCATGAGGTCGCGCGAAAAAAGACGTCCTTGTTTTAATTCAAAACCCATCATTTGCAAGTAATCCGGCGCAACAGCATTTGTTTTCATCAACTGCACTTCATTCATGTTTTGTTCAGGTTTGCGAATGCTTAAATCTGATGCATTAAAAATGCCTGGATAGTAGTCAGCACCAGAAGCGCCGAGTACTAGATTGCTTTGCATAATATCATTCTTCAAACCTGTATATGCGGCACGTGTCTGTGTACTGCGCAAAGGAATGATCACTTGCTGATCCTGAGTAAAACCCAATGGCTGATCATGCATGAACTTCATTTGTTTTTGTATGATCAATGTGGCCAAAACAAGCACTATGGAAATAACAAACTGAAATACAACAAGACCTTTGCGGAGAGAGGTTGCAGAAATAGAATTTACAAAACGTCCTTTCAAAACCTGTGCTGGTTTGAAAACAGAAAGATAAAATGCCGGATAGCTTCCTGCAATGAATCCTGTAACAACAGCCAGCAAAACAAACGAACCAAGTATAGAAGGTTTCAAAACGTCGCTTATCGCAAATCCTTTTCCCGTAAGTAAATTGAAAGATGGAAGTACAAAGGCAACAACAAACAAAGCAATGACAAGTGATAGCATGCAGAGCACCATAGACTCACCAAGAAATTGTTTTACCAGCTCGCTTTTTTCTGCTCCCAAAACCTTTCTCACGCCTACTTCTACGGCCCGTTTCGCTGACCTTGCAGTAGAAAGATTCATGAAGTTGATACATGCAATGATCAATGTGAAAGCCGCAATACAACCCAGTATGTACAAGTAAGTTTTGCTGTTGGTAGAAGTAACCACGTTGTTGATAGCGCTGTATAAATGAATATCTGCAACCGGCAACACGTGCATGTACTTTTTGAATCCTGCAACCTTTAAATCATTGTTGGCAAAGCGTTCCATGTATGCGGGTAGTTTGCTTTCCAACAGCTTTGCATCTGTGCCGGGACGCAAGCGCAGGTAAGTATAGAACATATTGTTGTAAGAAAAATTCAGCGTATTACTGCGTAAAAATTGTCCTACCCAGCCAGATGAAATTGGCACAAAAAAGTTTGCATTGATATGCGAACGGCTGTTTTCACTTTTAAAAACACCTGTTACTTTAAAGGGTTCTCCATTGCCCGTGGTGCCGCCAACAGTAACGGTTTTGTTGATAGGAGATTCGCTGCCAAAAAGTTTTTGCGCTGTGTTTTCTGATAAAACAATTGTATTCGGTTCCTGCAAAGCAGTCACAGGATTGCCTGCTGTAAAGCGATAGGTGAAAACGTCAAAGAAAGTAGAATCGACAGCATAGCCATTGTCTTCATAAATGGATTGAGCAATTTTGCCATCCTCGTTTGTTTGTAGCAACGTTTTAGCGGCTACCATGTTGACAAACAAACGGGTTGCCTGTTCCACTTCCGGAAAGTATTGCTTCAGTGTAAAAGCGTAAGGAGCAGACACTGTAGCACCTTCTTTTCTGCTTCCGCCAAAATAACTTTCAGAGCGAATAATGTAGATGTCCTTTGCATAACGATGATGTTTGTCAAAAGACAGCTCACTCAAAATATAAAGCAACAGCAACATGCAACAAGCCATTCCTATGGCAAGACCGAAAAGGTTGATACTCGAAAAGAGTTTGCTCCTCGATAAGTTTCTTAGTGCTATTTTAAAGTAGTTGATAAGCATAGTGCTTATCATAAGACCAAGCTGATGCCAAAACTATAGCGCCTTGATTATTATTGAATTGTGTTTTGTGAAGCTAAAATAAAGTGTTCGATTTCGAACAAAAAGTGTACGGAGAGGGATGTATGAAGTATGAACTATGAAGTATGAAGTATCGTACACGCCACTTCATACTTCATAGTTCATACTTCATAGTTATTTCTTCACTGCTTCCAGTGCTTTCTTAATCATTTCATCATCGGCATTAAGGATCTCATAAAGCCCTTCGTTGCGCCAGATCTGTCTTCCAAGCAAAGCTTTCAAATGATCTTTTAAAAAGTCTTTGTCTTTAGCGGAGATGCTGTTTACTGACAGAGAATCTTTCGATGCAAAGTTTGCAAACGCGTTCCACATATCTTCTTCCTTATTGAATTTTTGTGCAAACTCAACACCTGAGTGATAAGCAGTCAACTCGTTTTTATTTTGTACATAATATTGGTAAACAAAATTGCTCACCGTGGTACGGTTAAGAACTTTGTTCACACTTGTTGAGATCGTGCTCGTATCAAAAGGAACAAAAACATCGGGCATAATGCCACCACCGCCATAAACAGTACGTCCGCCCTTGGTTTGATAAGCTTTGCCATTTTGAACTTTGTTGCTATCCGCATTTACAAGTTCGCCATGTTGATAGCGCTTCAAAAGGTCGTTGCCATAATCGCCATTGCCATCATGCGTGTAAGGTTTTTGAATGCTGCGGCCGCTTGGCGTGTAATATCTCGCCACTGTAAGTCTTAATGCGGCACCATCGCTAAGATCGTATTGCTCTTGCACCAGGCCCTTGCCGAAAGTTCTTCTACCGACAATTGTTGCCCTGTCCCAATCCTGCAAAGCGCCGGTAAGCACCTCGCTTGCGCTTGCAGAGTTTTCGTCTACCAACACCACCAGTTTGCCTTTTTCAAAAATACCATCTCGTTTGCAGCGGTATTCCTGGCGAGGCATTTTATTGCCTTGGGTATAGACGATCAATTTATTTCCATCCAAAAATTCATCTGCAATATCGACTGCTTCTGTTAAGATGCCGCCGCCATTGCCGCGCAGGTCCAGTACCAGTTGGGAAATACTTTGTTTTTGTAATTTCTCCAGTGAGGCCATGAACTCCTCGTAAGTCGTTTCAGAAAATTTATTAATGCGGATATAGCCAGTAGAAGAATCGAGTTTATATGCGGCGTCAATAGAAGGAATAGGAATAAGTCCGCGGTTAATGGTGAACTGTTGTTGTTTTCCATTTCTCATCATCGTCACCAAAACTTTGCTGGCTCCGGGACCGCGCAACAGATTGCGGATACGGGCGTTGGTTATTTTGTTGCCTGCAACGACACTGTCGCCGACTTTCACAAATTTATCACCCACCTGTAGCCCTGCTTTTTCACTGGGACCGCCTTGCAACACATTGATAACGTTCACCGTATCATTAAAAATTTGGAACTCAACACCAATGCCCTGGAAATTTCCCTGCAGGTCCTCATTTATTTCACTTAAATCTACTGCGGGAATATACACCGAGTGTGGATCAAGTTTGGCCAGCATAGCTTGCGCCATGTCACCATTCAAAGTGTCTGTAATAGGATCAACATATTTTGCGTTCACCAGGTCAACCACTTCCTGTAGCGGACTTCTTTTTCCCGGTAACATTAAGATTCCACGAGTTTGTGAACCGTTTCCTCTAAGCAAATATCCGAGCGTCATACCAAGTACCATTACCAAAGCAAAAAGCAAAGGCAACCATACCTGTATTTTTTTGTTATTAGAATTTCTGTGCATTTCCATAAATAAGGTTGCAAATTACCGGAAATATCCAAACTTGTTTTGCCGATTGTAATTAATTTGTAACTAGTTAAGTCAAAAGTCAAAAGCCAAAAGTAAAAAGTAAAAAATGCGATCGTGGGACGTGGTACCAACGTTTTTACTTTTGAATTTTTACTTTTTACTTATGATTTAACAAAGTTTGTTAATCAATAAGTTAGTTGGGAAAATATAGCAAAGATTATCACTTTCCTTACATTTTTTGACCTAGTATTGTGATGACGATGGCCAGATATTTGCCTGCTGAATTTTCCCGGCCCAAGGCCTTACAACATTTTACTTAATAATAATTTCCAAATCATCCACTATGGCCCTATTAATAGCAGACAGCGGCTCTACAAAATGCGAATGGTGTGTAGTTGACGGAAAGAAGACGAAAAGGGTTTTCACTACAGGCATCAGTCCATACTTTTTGAATGGCGACGAAATAAAAGCCCTCATAGAAAAAGAACTGTTAGGCAAGCTGAAGAATGTAAGCATTGAGGAGATCTTTTATTACGGAACCGGATGCAAAAATCCGGATAACCGAAAAATGGTTAAAAAAGCACTGCAAAAAGTATTTACAGCGGCAGAAATAAATGTCGACCACGATTTAAGTGGCGCGGCCAAAGGCTTATGTGGAGATAAAAAAGGGATGGCCTGTATTTTGGGCACCGGCAGTAGTTCCTCATTTTATAATGGGAGTAAAATTGTAAAAGAAAGAACCGGCCTTGGCTATATTTTGGGAGATGAAGGAAGCGGCGCTTACCTGGGCAAAAATGTGGTGCAATATTACCTGTATGGCACGTTCGATGAAGAATTAAAATATCGTTTCGAAGAAAAATTTGGGGTTTCCGAAGCAGATATGTTAACCAATGTTTACAAAGGCGAATTTCCCAATCGCTACCTCGCCTCATTCGCGGTATTTCTGGCTGAAAACCGCGGCCACTTTATGATTGAGAACATTATTGAAGACGGCTTGAACGACTTCTTTTTCCACCATATTTGTAAGTTTACCGAGAGCTGGAGCAATCCTATCAACTTTGTAGGAAGCATAGCTTATGGTTTTAAGGATGTAATTACAGAACTTTGTCACAGCTATGAGTTTGAAATGGGCAACATCTTGAAGAATCCGATGGATGGACTTATTAAATATCATAGCAAGTAACGTGAATTAGGAATTAATAATTAATAATTAAGAATTAATAGGGCTGCATTCGCTATTGAAGGCCATCATTATTTGTCAGGTGTTTTCCGGTTTAATTATTAATTATTAATTATTAATTCGCTCCGCGTCAACTAACAATTTGATCCAATGTTTATTCAAACCACAGAACAATCCAGTCGCTACAGGCATTTGGAAAAGATGACCGTACATGATCTACTCGCAAACATGAATACGGAGGATAAAACTGTGCCTATAGCTGTTGAAAAAGCAATCCCGCAAATAGAAAAGTTGGTCAATGCCATTGCCGATAAAATGTTGGCGGGCGGTCGACTATTTTATATGGGAGCCGGAACCAGTGGCAGATTAGGCATACTAGATGCGAGTGAAATTCCACCTACATACGGCATGCCACAGGGGCTAATTATTGGCATCATAGCAGGTGGCCAAAAAGCCATTCAGATACCTGTGGAAAATGCGGAAGACAGCACTACGCAAGGTTGGAAAGATTTGCAGAATCATTTTATAAGCGAAAAAGACGTGGTAATAGGCATTGCAGCCAGCGGTACAACGCCTTATGTGATAAGCGCCCTGGACGAATGTAGAAAGAACAACATCATAACCGGGTCAATTAGTTGTAACGAAAATGCACCCATCAGCGCCAGTGCAGATTTTCCCGTGGAAGTGATCGTTGGTCCTGAATTCATTACCGGAAGTACCCGCATGAAAAGTGGCACTGCACAAAAATTGGTGCTTAACATGATCTCGACCACGCTTATGATACAGCTCGGCAGGGTAGAGGATAACAAGATGGTAAACATGCAGCTTACCAATGCCAAACTGATAGAGCGTGGCACAAAAATGTTAATGGAAAAAACCGGCATTACCGATGCACACAAGGCAAAAGAATTGCTGTTGAAATATGGAAGCGTGAAGCGAGCTATGGAAAATTTGAAAATTTGAGAATGGGGAACGCTGATTGTCATGATTTTGATGATTAGTTAGGTTTTTTGATTTTTGTTTTTGGGGCGATGAATGATGAATTTAACTTTGCTCCTTATGTAGCTTTGCGTGAAATAAAAAGAGAGTAACCATGCACGAAATAGAACCTTTTTATAACTGGCGGCACATTTATACCAGCGAGGAAGACGAGCGGTCGCCTTTTTATGGAAGGGTGTACTCTGAATTCGAGTTTACACACACGGTGTATAACTACTATATACACCCGCAGTGGGATGAATTTGGCTCACGCACCCTGTATATGAAGGAAATAATGGCCGATTACGAAGAAAAATATGTGATCCTCGAAATGATTGGCGAGTGGAACGATGCGATCGAAAATGACATCATGACCCTGAAACGGGATGTGATCGACAAAATGGAATATGAGGGCATCACGAAATTCATTCTGATAACAGAAAATGTCCTTAATTTCCATAGCGGCGACAAAGATTACTACCAGGAATGGTTTGAAGAAGTGACCGACAATGAAGGCTGGATCGTGTGCCTTAACATGCCCCTGCAAACGCAGCATGACTTTAAAAAGGCAAAACTCAATTATTACATCGAGCTGATGGAAATAGATAACTGGCGGATTTACAAGCCATACCATCTTTTCAAGAAAATTGACCAACAGATTCTAAATCGCCTGCAATAGCTGTAAATACTACGTTTAACAAAGAATGGCATTATTTGAATAACGTAACACATTTTCAAAAAAAATTTTGATAGTTTCAAATAGTTTATATTTTTGACAAATAATGATCAACTCGAAAAAGCATAACCGATTTTATTTTTACTTCTTCTTTAGTCAGAAGCCGGGATTGCTTTTGTTGAATCGTCGTTAAATAAAAACAACTAACAACATAAATGAATCCCGGCAGAAACGCCGGGATTTTTTGTTTTAAACCGTAACAAAAAATGAAAGTTTCGATCCAGGGATACGAAGGTAGTTTTCACCAGGTGGCCGCAAGGCAGTTTTTCGGGAAGGATGTAGAGGTCATTACCTGTCCGAATTTTCGTGATGTGGTAAAAGTGGCATCCAACAAAAAAGAAAGTGACGGTGGTGTTATGGCCATCGAAAACTCTATTGCCGGAAGCATCTTACCTAACTACAATTTGCTTCAGAAAAGTAAATTGAAGGTAGTGGGAGAGGTTTACCTTCATATCGCGCAAAACCTGATGGTAAACCGGGGCGTAAAACTGGAGGATATACGCGAAGTTCACTCACATCCGATGGCGATTTTGCAGTGTATAGATTTCCTCGAAAAGCATAACTGGAAATTGGTAGAAACGGAAGACACCGCACTCAGTGCAAAACATGTTCACCAGCACAAAAGCAAGCATATCGCCGCCATCGCCAGCAAACTCGCCGCAGAACTCTTCGATCTTGACATGATCGCCCCCAACATCCACACGTTAAAGAACAACTACACAAGGTTCCTGATATTGCAGCCAGAAAATATAGCACAGGAAATATCCAACGCAGACAAAGCTTCCATCAATTTCCACACAGATCACTCAAGAGGCAGTCTCGCAAAAGTGCTCACCAACATCGCCGAAGGCGGCATTAACCTTAGCAAATTACAAAGCTTCCCCATTCCGGGCAGCGACTTTAAATACTCTTTCCACGCAGATATGGAATTCGATTCACTGGATCAATTCAACACAGTAGTGGAAAAAATTACACCGATGACTGAAGAATTGAAGGTGTACGGAGTGTACAAGAAAGGGACATTGAAACCGTAAATCAATTGAAAATTGAAAGTTGAAAGTTGAAAATGAAGGTGGAAAACAACCGGAACATCAACAAAACATAGACGAACGGTTTTTGAATTTTGAATTTTAATTTTTGAATTAATAAAAAACATGCAGACAGCAAACAGGTTAAACGGAATAGGCGAATACTACTTTTCACAAAAGTTGCGTGAAATAGGCGAGCTGAACAAGGCTGGAAAAAACATCATCAATTTGGGAATTGGAAGTCCTGATATGCCGCCGCACCCTGATGTGATTAAAACATTGCAGGAAGAAAGCGCGAAGGCAAATGTACATGGATACCAGAGCTATACCGGTTCTCCTGTTTTGCGTAAAGCTGTTAGCGATTGGTACAAAAAATGGTACAATGTTGATCTGAATTCTGATACAGAAATTTTGCCATTGATCGGCAGTAAAGAAGGCATTATGCACATTTGTATGACTTACCTGAATGAAGGCGATAAAGTATTGGTGCCAAACCCAGGTTACCCAACCTACACAAGCGCTACAAAACTTGCCGGAGGATCGCCTTTGTACTATGATCTTACGGAAGCAAACAACTGGTTCCCGGATTTTGAAGCGCTTGAAAAAGTGGTGAAAGAACAAGGCAATGTTAAGCTGATGTTTGTTAACTATCCGCACATGCCAACCGGCCAACTGCCTACCAGAAAAGCGTTTGAAGAAGTTGTCGCATTTGCGAAGAAGAATAACTTGTTACTCATTCACGATAATCCATACAGTTTCATTTTAAATGAACAACCGGAAAGTTTGCTTTCTGTAGAAGGCGCAAAAGATGTTGTGATAGAATTAAACTCACTCAGCAAAAGCCAGAACATGGCTGGTTGGAGAGTAGGCGTTTTAGTCGCAGCAAAGGAAAGAATTGACGAAGTGTTGCGCTTCAAAAGCAATATGGACAGCGGCATGTTTCTGCCTGTGCAGCTCGCAGCAGCAACAGCTTTGAACCTCGGTAAAGATTGGTACGACAGCGTGAACAATGTTTACCGTGAAAGACGAAAAAAGGTGTTTCAATTGCTGGATATGTTGCAATGTGAATACGATACTACACAAGCCGGAATGTTTGTTTGGGCCAAAATACCAGCAACTTACGCTGATGGATATGCGCTAAGTGATAAAGTGTTGTACGAATCAAATGTATTCATCACGCCGGGTGGCATATTTGGCAGCAATGGCAACGGTTACATACGTGTAAGCTTGTGTGCACCGGTAGAAAAATTTGAAGAAGCGATTAAGAGAATTGAAAATTGAAATTTGAAAATGGGGACTTCGTAGGGGCGAATTGCATTCGCCCTGCTGCACCCGAAAGGTGTTGCAATCGAAAATTGAAAGTTGAAAATTGAAATATCATAACCAATGGAACGAAAAAGAATTGCAATCGTCGGTATAGGTCTTATAGGAGGCTCAATGGCTTTGCAGTTAAATGCAAACGGTATCGCATCCAACATCATCGGTGTGGATGCTAGTCCCAAGCATTTGAAGCAAGCACTTGATCTTGGCCTGGTTGACGAAGCAATGGATCTGGATACAGCAATTGCAAACAGTGATGTAATTGTGTTAGCCATTCCTGTAGATAAAATGGTTGAATTACTGCCCTCCATACTTGACAAAGTAAACGACGAGCAGGTAGTATTTGACATGGGATCAACAAAACATCTTTTGATAGAAGCAGTTCGTAACCATCCAAAACGTAAAAGATTCGTTGCCTCGCATCCTATGTGGGGCACGGAGTATAGCGGGCCCGAAGCAGCAGTGAAAGGAGCGTTTGAAAACAAAGCCGTTGTAATCTGCAACGCAGCAGATAGTGATAAAGATGCAGTCGAGCTCGTCAGGTTTATCTATAAAAAAATCGGTATGCACCAGATAGAAATGGAAGCATACGCACACGACTTGCACGCCGCATACATCAGTCACATTTCACACATCACCTCATTTGCGTTGGCAAATACAGTGTTGGAAAAAGAGAAAGAAGACAGGGCCATTTTTGAATTAGCGAGTGGTGGTTTCGAAAGCACAGTGCGTCTCGCGAAAAGTAATCCCAACATGTGGGTGCCGATATTCAGGCAGAACCGTGATAATGTGCTCGATGTATTAAACGAACACATTACACAGTTGAAAAAGTTCAAGGCATGTTTGGAAAAAGAGAATTATGATTACTTACTTGAACTCATTGAAAACGCAAATAAAATCAGAAGAATAATTAAATAATGCAGAACACCAAATGCCTAACGCAAAACGCACGAAAAGCCCTAAGCGTTCAGCATTAAGCGTTTAGCGTTAAGCCCAAATTCAATAACTTTACAATCTCATACAATGCAAGCAACAGATCAAACCATGAAAGAACAAGTACAATCACTGTGGACAAGCAAAAGACCGTTGATTATTTCCGGTCCATGCAGCGCAGAAACCGAAAGCCAGATGCTGGAAACAGCACAGCGCCTTGCCGCAACGGGCAAAGTAGACATGCTTCGTGCAGGTATATGGAAGCCACGCACAAGACCAGGCATGTTTGAAGGAATTGGTGTGAAAGGATTACCCTGGTTGTTACAGGCAAAAAAAATTACCGGTTTGCCAACAACAGTAGAAGTAGCTACCGCAAAGCAAGTGGAAGATGCACTGAGCTTTGATGTAGACGTTCTTTGGATCGGTGCCAGAACAACTGTTAACCCGTTCAGTGTACAGGAAGTTGCAGATGCACTTCGCGGTGTTGATATTCCTGTATTGATCAAAAACCCGATCAACCCTGATCTTGAACTATGGACAGGTGCTGTTGAGCGAGTACAAAAAGCAGGCATTAAACAAGTTGGTTTGATCCACCGTGGATTCAGTTCTTACGGTAATAGCGAATACCGCAATGCGCCTATGTGGCACCTTGCTATTGAAATGAAACGTCGCAATCCTGAATTGCCAATCATTTGCGACCCATCTCACATCAGCGGACGCAGAGATATTTTACAAGCCGTTTCACAAAAAAGTGTTGACCTTGATTACGATGGTTTGATGATCGAGAGCCATATTGATCCGGACAATGCATGGAGCGATGCAAAACAACAAATCACTCCTGAGCGTTTGGCAGAATTGCTTAACGACATCGTTTGGAGAAAAGAAGATGTTAACTCTGAAGAATATCATGCAGCATTGGAAAAATTGCGTCAACAAATCAATCACCTTGATGATGAGTTAATGCAAATCCTTGCACAACGTATGAAAGTGGCTGACAAAATCGGTCAGTATAAAAAAGAAAATAGCATCACGATCTTACAAACAAACCGCTGGAATGAAATTCTTGAGCGTGCGTTCAAAAAAGGTGAAGCAATGGGTCTTAGCAAAGAGTTCATCACCAAATACTACGATGCACTTCACATGGAAAGCATCAACCACCAGAACAAGATCATGAATGACTAAGGAAGTTATTAGTTGTTAGTTGATAGTTGTTAGATTATTCCCTGCTTGAGAATCTCTAACAATTATCAACTTCCTAACAACTAACAACCGACAACTAACAACTACCATGAAGAAACTAACTTACAAATTCTCTACTGCCTCAACCTCTTTTTATTTCGACGCTGCATTCGCTGATTTGAAAACAATTGTAGACAAACAGAATGCAGTTGTTATCACGGATGAAAATATTTTTGCCAACCACGAAAAGAAACTCAAAGGCTGGAACGTAATTGTTCTGAAAGCCGGAGAAGCGTATAAAATTCAACCAACTGTTGATACCGTAATTGAACAGCTGATAGCATTTGGTGCCGACAGGAAAACTTTCTTAGTAGGTATTGGAGGCGGTGTTATTACTGACATCACGGGATATGTTGCCGCTATTTACATGCGTGGATTGCGATTTGGGTTCATACCCACTACAATCCTTGCAATGGTAGATGCAGCAATCGGTGGAAAGAACGGAATTGATGTGGGCGTTTACAAAAATATGGTGGGCACAATTCGTCAGCCAGAGTTTTTGTTGTACGATTATAGCTTATTGAAATCGTTGCCTGAAACTCAGTGGGTAAACGGCTTTGCAGAAATTATCAAACACGCCTGCATTAAAGATGCGCGTATGTTTAAACTGCTGGAAGAAAAAACACTGGCGAATTTTCAGAAGAATAAAACATTGTTGTCTGCATTGATTCAGGCCAATGTAAAAATAAAAGCAGGTGTTGTTCAACGTGATGAATTCGAACAGGGCGAAAGACGGTTGCTCAACTACGGACATACTTTGGGACATGCGGTAGAAAACATGTACGAGCTTGGGCATGGTGAGGCCATATCAATTGGTATGACAACGGCAGCCATGATCTCAAAAAAATTACTTGGTTTCAAACAACCAGAAAAAGTAATTGCTTTGTTGAGCAAGTATGGTTTGCCAACTGCCGCAGAGTATGATAAAGAGAAAGCATTTGAAATTCTTACCCACGATAAGAAAAAAGTGCGCAACGAAATGAATTACATTCTACTTGAAAAAATAGGAAGAGGCGTTGTAAAGCCAATTCCATTGAACGAATTGAAAGCGTTGATTTAAGAGAATAGAACGCAGATTTTCATGATTGTCACGATTTATTATGATAGGAAAAAAATCTTGACAATTCATCACAATCATAATAGTCTGCGTTCCAATTAAAACAAAATTATGAACGTAACCATACAACCATCTTCTATAACTGGGTCCATTGTGGCGGCAGCTTCTAAAAGCTCCATGCAGCGTGCATGTGCGGCGGCGCTGTTGCACACGGGCACAACGATCATACACAATCCGGGACATAGTAATGATGATAACGCAGCCATCGATGTAATCCAGCAAATGGGCGCAAAGACTTCTTTGGTCGGCGAAGAATTGCATGTGACAAGCAATGGTGTAAATGCAGAAAACGAAAGAATAAACTGCGGCGAAAGCGGTTTGGGTATTCGCATGTTTGCGCCAATCATTTCTATGAACAAAGTGCCTATCACTATCAATGGAGAAGGTAGTTTGCTCAAAAGGCCAATGGATTTTTTTGATGAAGTATTGCCCGATCTTGGCATACAGGTAAAGTCAAATGATGGCAAATTGCCGTTGGTAGTAAAAGGTCCGTTGCAAACAAAAGAGATCACTATCGACGGATCATTAAGCTCACAGTTTCTTACCGGTTTGTTGTTTGCGTATGCGGCGTCTGTAACGGAACCAACAACTATAAACGTAACCAATTTAAAAAGCAAGCCATACATCGATCTTACATTAAAAGTGTTGGCTCACTTCGGTTATAAAATTGAGAATAAAAATTACGAACAATTCATAATAACGCCTTCTGGCAATTCGCAACCAACAACTATCAACTACACTGTTGAAGGAGATTGGAGTGGTGCTGCATTTTTGTTGGTAGCAGGTGCCATTGCCGGAAAAATTACTGTAAAAGGATTGGATGTGTTTTCAACACAGGCGGATAAAGCGATTTTGCAAGCTCTCGCTGATAGCAAGGCAAGTCTGTCAATACAGGAATCTCAGATAGAGATCGGTCCTGGCGCATTACAGGCCTTTCATTTCGATGCAACAGAGTGTCCGGACTTGTTCCCTCCGTTAGTCGCTTTAGCCTCTTATTGCGCCGGAAAAACGGTAATAGAGGGTGCTAATCGTTTAACGCATAAAGAAAGCAATCGTGCCCTCACATTGCAGGAAGAATTTGGCAAGATGGGCATACAAATAGATTTGCAGGACGACCTGATGATCGTGCATGGTGGAACAGGTGTAAAAGGCGCCGTAGTGCATTCGCACCACGACCACAGAATTGCGATGGCATGTGCCGTTGCTGGATTAAAAGCAACCGGTGAAACCACCATCGAAGTAGCCGAAGCGATCAATAAATCATATCCTGATTTTTATGAACACATAAAAAAATTAGGCGCTGTGGTGTTAGAGGCTGAGGTAAGTAAAAAGTAAAAAGGCAAAAGTCAAAAAGCGGAGACGCTAATTTTTGACTTCAATATAATTGTTAAGACTAAAACTTAAAGCTTTGAACTCATTCGGACGTATTTTTCGAGTAAACATATTTGGTGAATCGCATGGCGAAGGTGTTGGTGTATTGATAGATGGTGTTCCTGCGGGATTGCCTTTGAAAACTGAAGATTTTTTGCCTGACCTGGAGCGTCGCAAAGGGGGTCAGCAGAAAGGCACAACGCCGCGTAAAGAGGACGATTTTCCGTTCTTCAAAAGTGGTTTGTTTAACGACAAAGCAACCGGCGCACCTATCACTATTTTGTTTGAAAACACCAACACACGTTCCGGCGATTATGCCAAACAACGTGCAGTGCCAAGACCAGGCCACGCGGATTTTGTTGCCAGCAAAAAATTTGGTGGTAACGAAGATTACCGCGGTGGTGGTCACTTCAGCGGAAGGCTTACAGTAGGGTTGGTGGCAGCAGGTGTTGTGGCGAAAAAAATATTGGGCGACATTAAAGTAGAAGCAACGATAACTGAGGTGGGAGGAGAGAAGGATGTGGAGAAAGGATTGCAAAAAGCCATTGAAGCAAAAGATTCCGTAGGCGGCATTGTAGAATGTCGCGTAAGTGGATTGCCGATTGGTTTGGGCGAACCATTTTTCGATTCCGTAGAATCATTGTTAGGGCACGCAGTATTTGCAATTCCAGCTGTTCGTGGTGTGGAGTTTGGAACGGGTTTTGCCGCAGCTAAGATGTTTGGTGTTGAACACAATGATGCCATCGAAAACGCAGAAGGAAAAACAATTACCAATCATGCAGGTGGCGTTGTAGGCGGTATTACAAATGGCAATGAATTGGTTTTCCGCATTGCGATAAAACCAACTTCTTCCACACCAAAAGATCAGTTTACATTGAACTGGGAAACCAACGAAATGGAAACATTTTCTGTAAAAGGGCGTCACGATTTGTGTATTGCTTTGCGTGTACCGCCAGTGTTAGAAGCTGTTACCGCAATGGTGCTCGCAGATTTGATGTTGCTTGAGCAGCAAGTAAAACGAATCATTTGAGAGGTGGAACGCAGATTTTCATGATTGTCAAGATTTTTTATGATAAGAAAGAAATCTTAACAATCATCACAATCATGACAATCTGCGTTCTTCTCTAAATAAACATCATATGATGGCTATCATTTATCATGTTACTACTGTAGCGGCCTGGAACGCTGCAAAAGAAAAAGGCAGTTATGAAGATCCTTCTTTGGCAAAAGAAGGATTTATTCATGCCAGTGAAGCACAACAGGTGGCCGGTGTGCTGCAAAGATATTTTGCAGGCAAAACGGACCTTGTAAAACTCACCATCGACACTGATAGATTAAATAGCCAACTCGTTTATGAATGGTCGCCTTCCGTGCAGGAACAATTTCCTCACATTTATGGACCCATCAATGTCGATGCTGTAATAAGCGCTGATCCGCAATAGGACTATTTTCAATTTTTAACTTTCAACTTTCAATTTTCAATTGTCTCTATGCATTCATACATCATCAACGCCTCTATTCAAATTCTTCCGGTAGTACAAGACAAACATCCATACGAATGGGTAGATGAGGCAATCGCTGTTATTCAGAAGTCAAACTTGAAGTATGAAGTAGACGCATTCTCAACAGTAGTAGAAGGCAAGTACAGTGATGTAATGCAATTGATCAACGATATCAACGAATATCTCTACAGCCGTGAATGCAATGAATGGATCACCAGCGTGCAAATTCAAATCAGAAGCAAAGGCGATATAACAGGAGATGAAAAAACCGAAAAGTTCAAGTGATAGAACGAACGCAGATTGTCCTGATTTTTATGATTATTAAAGATTTGATATTTAATATTTGATTGTTGCCAATTATCGAAGACTAATCTCAAATCAAAAATCATAACAAACCATGATAATAATGAAATCTGCGTTCATTTCTTTCTGTGTGCTTCTCTCTTCAAATCCTCAAAGCTCAAATCCATTACATCGTAATCTTTTGAGTTTCCAAAACTATAATGCCACCATTCTGTCTCCAATGCTTTGAAACCATACTTTTCCATTACTTCCCTCAGAAATTTTCTGTTTTTTAAGACATTTTCAGGCAGATTTTTAAAGTCATGATGCGCTGAATCTGTAAAGTTGTCAAAATCAGTTCCCATATCAACATTTTTGCCTGTGGCAACATCAACCAGCGTAAGGTCCACAGTAGTTCCGCGATTATGGCCGCTGCCGTTAACAGGGTTTGCCACATAGCGTTCATCCTGAATAAGTGTCCACATTTTTTGTGACACACTATAAGGACGATATGCATCAAAAATTTTTAAGGAATAACCTTTTGCCGTACATTCGCCCTGTACTTTACCAAGAGCTTTTGCGACAGCAAGCCGCAAATATGAATAACCGATTCGAGGGTACAGTTGTTGATGTGTGAAGTTGTTAGGTGTTGCATAACGAAGGTCAAATTGTATTCCGGTAATACTTCCAATACTCACCATTCGCTGGTTACTATCAAGAGCCACTATTTTTTCATACTGTTTTACATCTTTGACCACATATAAACCTTGTCCAGTAGCAAGTTGGACAAGCAAAATGAAAAACATTGTTAATCGAAAAAAAAGAAATTGATTCATTGGGTTGAGAGTGTGTATTTAATGTTGTATTATTCGCATTCGTAGAGACGTATTAAATACGTCTTAAAAATGATAATATAATAAAGTACAAATAACCCCTGAATTTAAGAATCTGTATTTATTTTATGAAGCTGTATCAATTGTGTTTTGTAAAAAGATTGATTTTCCCCCTATTCTTTATCGTAGTTTCATTGGTTGCCTGTAACAATAACAGCTCCAAAAAACCGGCAGAAAAAGTAATTGTTGATAAGCCGGAACAAATGGAAACCGTGGTAAGCGAAAATATAGATGAACTGTTAACTTATCTAAAAGGAAATGAAGGGAAATTAAACGACTCTGTTAAAGTATTCTCACTTCCGCAGGTAGACAAAGTATATCAAAATACCAGTTTTCGTACCGTTTGGAGCAAAGATCAAAAATGGCAGCCTATTGCAGATTCCATGTTTTACATGGTGATGCATGCCAAAGAATATGGATTGTTCCCAACAGACTATCACGCCGAAATTTTAAATGATTTTCACAATAAAATTATTGCAGATCCTTCCTCAAAGAAGAACGCCATACTTTGGACAAGAGCCGATGTGTTATTAACCGACGCATGGTTTGGAATGGCAAAAGATCTGAAGTTGGGCAGATTGGCGAAAGACAGCGTAACATTGAGAAATGATACCTTGGTAAATGACGATTATTTCTTCAATAAATTTCAAGGCGCCATCGCAAGTGGAAACGTATTGGGTGTATTAAGAGAGCAGGAGCCAACCAACAGATTCTATGTCGCATTAAAAGAAGCGCTGCCTTCTTTCCTTGACACTGCGAAATTTAAAAAGGTTGTTTATATCACTTACCCCGGCAAAGATTCAATCTCACTTAATACACAGGTACAAGAAAGATTAGTGGAAGAGGGGTATATCGCTGCGCCGCTTGCAGCCGGCGATTCGGCAGGATTGAAAAAAGTTTTGACTGCATTTCAGCATGTTAAAAAAATTAAAGAAACGGGAAAGATCAACGAGTCTGTTGTAAGAAATTTAAACTATACCGATTGGGAGAAATTTAAACGGATTGCGCTTAATCTTGATCGCTATAAACAATTGCCCGATTCATTGCCACAAGCTTATGCATGGGTAAATTTGCCTGCCTTCTCTCTTCGTGTGTTCGATACCGATACCATTGCGCTCCAATCGAAAGTTATTTGCGGAAGCCCAATCACACGTACACCTTTGCTTACAAGTGCCATATCAAATTTTATTACCTATCCTCAGTGGACGGTTCCTTATAGCATCATCTTTAAAGAGATGCTTCCACGCATTCAAAAAAATACGGACTATCTTGATAAACAAAATTTGATGGTGATAGATGCCAATGATAGTATGATCGATCCTAAAACTATTGACTGGTCAAAACTTAATAAAACGCATTTCCCATATTTGCTCAAACAGCGACAGGGTGACGATAACTCGTTAGGCGTGATCAAATTTAATTTTCCTAATAAATACAGTGTGTACATGCACGATACCAATGCAAGAAGATTGTTTGGTAACTCATACAGAGCATTAAGTCATGGATGTGTACGTGTGCAGGACTGGAAAATATTTTCTGATTATTTGATAAGAAATGACACAACGAAATTTCCTGCAGATACCATCAATGCATGGATGACAAGGCAGGAAAAGCACGTTGTTTCAGGCTTTAAGAAATTGCCATTGTACATAAGATACAATACTTGCGAAGGCAATGATGGCAAAGTGAAATTTTATGATGATATTTATGGAGTAGACCGGATGTTGAGCGAGAAATATTTTGCCAATAAAAACGTTTATTAATTTCCATAAATAAATCCTATGATTCGACTATTGATTGTTTGCTCACTGTTTTTTGGGCAAGGCGTGATGGCTGCCCCAGGCGTACGAACGGTACGATCGCATGATCCCGCTCCTGCGAAACGGGTTAAAAATTTGCAGAAGGTCCAGTACGGAACCGCCAGTTATTACTCGGATAAATTTGAAGGTAAGAAAACAGCAAACGGTGAAATTTTTCATCAAAAAAACATGACCTGTGCGCACAACGGACTGCCATTTGGTACGTGGTTAAAAGTAACCAATAGAAAAAATGGCAAATGGGTGTATGTAAGAGTAACCGACCGTCTGCATGCAAAGAATAAGAGGGTAGTGGATCTCACAACGACCGCTGCAAAAAAACTGGGCTATTATAAAAAAGGCCTTACGAATGTTAAAGTTGAGGTATTAGGGAAGAAGAAGCCAGAATAGTAACTGAATAACTGAGCAACTGAATAACTGAATCTTTGGGTTCAGTCAGGTTCCCTGATAGCAAGCCTTCAGTTATTCAGTTAATCAGTTATTCAGTTATTAAATCAACTCAATGTCTCTATTTAGAAAGATCGATTATAATTCGCCGGTAGTATTATCTTACTTTTTCCTGTCCGCAGCGGTGTTGGTGCTGGGGTACATGACACATGGATATTCTACCGGCGTTTTTTTTAGCATATACCGCACTTCATTTCTTGATCCGCTTTTGTATCTACGCTTATTTACTCACGTACTGGGACATGCGAATTTTACACACTTCATAAATAACTTTTTATTGCTGCTGATCGTTGGGCCCATTTTGGAGGAGAAGTATGGGTCAAAAAGATTGCTCACCATGATGCTCTTTACAGCAGTGATTACTGGTTTGGTTAATATTTTTTTGTTTCCTCAAACTGCTTTGCTGGGCGCAAGCGGCATTGTTTTTATGTGTATTTTGCTCGCATCCATCACTAACTTTAAAAGCAACACTTTGCCACTCACATTTTTATTGGTTCTAGTAATTTATCTCGGACAGGAGCTGTATAGTGCCTTGCATGCGAAGGACAATATTTCACATCTTACACATATTATTGGAGGGATTTGTGGGGCGGCTTTTGGATTTAGAGGAAACAACAGAAATTAGGAATTAAGAATTCTTCCAAGTATAACAAGCGAGCTAGTTGCTGGCAGGCTGATAAATCAGAAGCTATCGTCGTCAAGTATTATTAACTACCACATAAAGCATTCTTAATTCCTAATTCTTAATTCTTAATTGAATTTATATTGTCATAGAAAACAGCCTCGTATCCGGCAATTTCCTGTTCATTCTAAGATCAAATGCCATACAGACGTTGCGGATAAATGGAATGCCGCTTTCATTTATTTGCAGGCCATTTTCATTCACTTGAAGAATACCATCTTTTACAAACTCATCCAGTTTTGTGATGACTTCGCCAAGTCCTTCAAACTTTTCGTTTGGCTGGCTCCAGGAGGTTCGTAATTGACACATAATGTTCAATACGTGTTTGCGTATCACAAGATCTTCTTCGTCTAATAAATGGCCTCTAAACACCGGTAATTCATCTTTTGCCAGTGCATCATAATATTCTTCCAGCGTTTTTACATTTTGAGCAAATGCATACCATGAATCGCTAATGGCTGAAACGCCAAGGCCAATCATCAGTTGGGTTTTTGATGAGGTATAACCCATGAAATTTCTATGCAGCTTTTTATCGACTGCCGACGAATACAGGCTGTCCGATTTCAATGCAAAGTGATCCATACCTATTTCTACGTAGCCATTCTCAAGGAAGAGTTTTTTTCCTAGATTATACAACGCACGTTTCTCTTCATCTTTCGGAAGATCATTTTCGTCAAATCCCCTTTGCCCGTTTCCTTTTAACCAGGGAATATGTGCATAGCTATAAAATGCAAGCCTGTCGGGCTTTAGCAGAATTGTTTTTTGTATGGTGTCGGCGATTGTTTCTAAAGTTTGTTTGGGCAAGCCAAAAACAAGATCATGACTCACTGAAGTATAGCCAATTTCTTTTGCAAGAGTTGTCGCACGTTCAACGTTTTCGAATGGTTGAATACGGCGAATCGCTTTTTGAATGACGGGATCATAATCCTGCACACCAAAGCTTACTCTTTTAAAACCGAAATCATATAATGTTTGTAAATGTTCTCTTGTAGTATTGTTTGGGTGACCTTCAAAACTGAACTCCCAATCATCGCATCTATCGGCGTGATAGAAAATACCATCAAGTAATAGTCGCAAATTATCTGGAGAGAAAAAAGTTGGTGTACCGCCGCCAAAATGGATTTCTTTGATCAGAGGTCTTTCCTGAAGGAGATCAGTGTACATTTGCCATTCTTTCAACACGGCTTTAATGTAAGGTTCTTCAACATCGTGATTTTTCGTGATTCTTTTATTGCATCCGCAAAATGTACAAAGGCTCTCACAAAACGGGAAATGAATGTATAAACTAATGCCTTCTTTTTCATTGCTTTCGGCAAAAGATTTGACTGCTGAAAACTTCCAGTCGTTTACATTGAAATTGCTTTCATCCCAATAAGGAACAGTTGGGTAGCTGGTATATCTTGGTCCGGGAACATTGTACTTATGAATCAAACCTGTGTTCATCACATGAATTATATCACAAATGTTGCGAGTTGCAACGGTAGAAATTATGATGAATGTCAGGTTGGGGGAATGTGACAGGAGTATGACAAATGCAGGAATTAAGAATTAGGAATTAGGAATTAAGAATTCATTGTGTGCGAGATGTGGAGAAGGTGAGTGTCATTGGTATTGTTTCAAAAAAAAGTGTAGCGCCCTTTAATGAACGCTACACCTAAAAAACTCTTAATTCTTAATTCTTAATTTCTTCAATCACATTGCCCACACAGCCATTCGGCATTTGGATTTGCAACAGCGCCGCAATAGTCGGTGCAATATCAGTCATGTTAGCGTGTTTATTACTTTTGCCGGATTTGATGTGCCATCCGTACCAAACCAATGGAATATGCGTATCATAAGGGTTCCATGTGCCGTGCGTGGTGCCGGTGCGGCCGGAGCCTTCATAGTAACCTGGGTTTAAAATGATTTGTATGGCGCCACATCTTTTGAAATAATAACCGTTTGCTACCATGGATTTCACAGGTTCCGGTGTTGCAGAACTTCCGACCGCAGCTATATCAATTGCTTGCAAAATGTTGGGCTGACGAAGCAAATAAGCAATGGTTTCTTTTTTGATCTTTTCAAAATCCAACTGTTGCGCATCAATTTTATCAAGGTCAAAATTTACCTGGTAGTTCTTAATTGCTCTGATCAAATTTGGTGTGCCGAATTTAGTCGTCAACATTTTATTCAAAGAATCTTTCAACGGATTTGAGTTCCATGTGTCTGCAGGAAGGTTGTGTTTTGCCATGAAATCAACGTTGTGTGCTGCACCATGATCTGCAGAAAGGAATACAAGATATTGTCCCTTGCCAAGCTTCTGATCAAGCATGTTAAAGAAGTCAGAAAGATCCTTGTCAAGACGCAGATAAGTATCTTCTACTTCAATTGAGTTAGGTCCGAACATATGCCCTACGTAGTCTGTCGATGCACAGTTGATGGCAAGGAAATCTGTAACATCCCCTTGACCAAGTTTATAGTTTTCAACCGCTTGTTGTGCAAATTCCAGTGTAAGTGTATTGCCAAAAGGTGTTGAGCGGAAAATGTCTTTCTTTTGTTTATAGAAATCATCTATCGCATGAGGGAACGTAGATGTTTTTTCACCCGGAAATTTACCTTCATAAGATTGGTCATCGCTATCGCTTTGAAGGTATGTTTTGATTGGATACATAGTGCTCCAACCTTTTTTGATCAAAGATTGAATGCGATTCTTGTCGTTGTATTTGTTCACCCATGAAGGCAATTCCTTCATGTAGTAAGAGCTTGTAATAAAGCGGCCGCTGGCATCATCCAACCAGTATGCAGCAGTAGCCAAATGACCCGCAGGTAAGATAGACGCTCTATCTTTCAAAGACACACCTACTACTTTTGATCTGAAGTTTGTTGCCAGGCGCAATTCGTCGGTGATGGTGGAAACAAGCAAATTTCTTGGAGACATTTTCCCATCTTCAGATTCGTTGCCTACGCTTGTAACAGTGCTGTCATCTGTACAGTAAACGTTTTTGCCGGTAAGCTGCTCGGTCCAGTCGTTGCCGGTAATTCCACTGATTGCAGGTACAGCGCCTGTATATATCGTTGTGTGACCAACGGCAGTATAAGAGGGCAAATAGTTGATGAAAGTATTTTCGCAGGAAAAACCATCGTTTAATAATCTTTTAAAACCACCGGCTTCATAGCGGTCATAATAACGATACAAATAATCCCAACGCATTTGGTCCACCACGATTCCTACTACAAGTTTGGGTCTTGGAACTGAATTTGCACTTTGTGCAAAGGATGCCGAAGCAAAGATCAATAGTGCTACTGAGAAGATTAAACGACGCATATTTTTTGAAAAAATTTTGGCAAAGATATAGTTGTGACAACTTCAAAGATAAACACAACAAAATGATAACACAGGTTGTATTACTTTATCATAAAAATACACCCAAAAAAATTTAATTGCTGTTATGGCTGACAATTACGACTGGAGCGCTTTTTCCAAGCGAATTGACATTAAATGTTCGGAAAAGGCCGCATACGATGCGTGGACAACGCAAAAGGGTCTTCAGAGATGGTTTCTTCGTTCGGCAACGTTTTCGTCGCCTACAGGCGCTGCTATTGCTGCAAATGAAAATGTCAGCGCCGGAGACGCGTACAAATGGCACTGGTACGGCTATGACGACGCAACGGTTGAATACGGTGAAATTGTGGAAGCAAATGGGGCAAATTTTCTATGTTTTACATTCTGCAGTGAAGCTGCCAAAACTGATATGCAGGTAAGTGTTTCTGTTAAGCAAGAGTTGGGTGAAACTATCATAGAGCTGAAACAATTCAACATACCAACTGACGATCGCGGCAAAGCATTGTTCCACGTGGGCTGTATGGAAGGTTGGGTGTTTTATCTCGCCAATTTGAAATCTGTATTAGAAGGCGGCGTTGATTTGAGAAATAAAAATGAGGAGCTGAAGAAGATGGTGAACTCGTAGGTAATTGAAAATTGAAAGTTGAAAGTTGAAAATGAGAGGGCACGCTGATGATACTAATTAGACAGATTAACGCAGATTTTGGTTGACTATATCACCTCACAATATCCGACCAGTTTTGCGCCCTCGTGAATCATCCATTTTTGTCCTTTGTCAAGATAACCTTCTATGCGTTGATGTAAAAAGAATCTAACAGCTACCTCTCTTGATTCACCAGGCTCAATTGTAGCGTCTTTGTCAAAAACAATATCGGCAATATATGTTTGAAAAACCTTTCCATTTTTATTGTATTCAAATACATGATTTGGCCGGTAGCCACTGCAAATGCCGGTGCGTCGTCCTCCTTGTTCTGTCGCCAGCAATGTAAATCTCGCGTTCACTGTAATTAGATCCGATGGATTTGCATTTTGCATATCCCGAATGCTCATCAAAGTATATTTGTCATAAGCCATAATATCAAACACCTTAGAATATCCCTTGTCAAGCCATCGCTTATAGATGAGTTTGCCATCCATGTACAAATAGAATTCGTGACCTCTTATTTCTTTGAAGATTGCCATGTTTGTTTTCTTTTGGACTTTTACTTGTATCCTAAATTTACAGCCTTCATTTCAAAATAACATTTTCACAAACCTGTTTTATATCGGCGAGACTCTTAAAATAAGTGCAAATAAGTTTAATTAGCGTGATCTGTGTGCTAGTTTAGGTCGTTCATCAATGCAGGTCTTTGTGTTATTTCATGGTAACAAATACGGTCAACTGCAAAGTAGTGAAACACCATGCTCTTTCTCGTTTTTGCCTTGTTTGTGTGCGGCTCGCCTCCGTGTAAAAGATTTGCGTGCCAGATCAAAAGATCTCCTTTTTTAGCAAGGAAAACGCTTTTCTTAATTTGTAGCTCTTCAATCTTGGTTTCGAGCATTTTTTCATATTCTGTGTAGCCTTTTTTACCTATAAGAAGAAAGTTTCCATTGTTGTCATAGTCATCGTTCAAATAGTAAGGTAAGCTGTGACTGCCTGCGTAATAATGTAAAGGTCCATTATCAAGCTCTATATCCTCCAAAGCTATCCATACGCCCAACAATCCGCCCAATGGAAAGGTCGTCATGTGAATGCTGTCTGAGTGCGTTTTTTGCTCGCTGCCGGTAAGAAAATTAATGCTTTGAAATAATTTCATTTTATCCTGCATGATCGCAGACAATAGTTCGATCAACTTTGGGTCTTCACCAATGCTTCGCAAAAGTTCAGACTTGTGTATGGCAAACATGATCTTGTTTCTATACTTAAAATCAACAGCTTCTTGCTTCAGTAGATTTTCGATTTCGTTATTAACGGCGTTAACTGTTTCGCTGCTAAGATAGGAATTGATGACAGCGTAGCCTTGTGTTTCAAATTGCTCAATGCTTTTTTGAGAATCTGTTTCCAGTTCATTAAATAGCTGAGTGTTTTCAACACTCGTTATGTTGCCACTTTTGGGTATTGAATTTTTATCGACCTTATCAAAATCTTTATTGCAAACCGGAGAGAAATACCATTTCCGCAATCCCAGTTTTTTATAAATACGTACGTTGTGCTGTAGTTTTTTTCTGTGAAAAAAATTGTACAACATGTACGAAGCTTTAAGTCGTTTAATCATATCATTTAAGGGTTATGAAACAGCTTGGCGTTTATCAGAAAGATGGATATTTATTGACAAATATAAAAGAATGCATCATAAAAGCAGGTCTTTATTTTGGTTCATCTTCTCATACCAAAGCTGCACCAATCCAGATGGGAAAGTCATGCTGCGCTTTAATTCCAGCCGTTGAATATGTCTGCCGGGTTTAAAAAGAGAAACGCCGTCGCCGAGAAAAACAGGAATGAGAGAAATGATGAAGCGATCAATAAGATCGTGTTTCATCAACTCGAAAATAATCTCCGAACCGCCATCGCAAAAAATAGTTTTGCCTTCTTGTTTTTGGAGATCAGCAATGAGTTCGGTTATTGGTCCGTTGAAGAAAGTAACATTTTCATCGCTGCCTGTTTTTGAGTTGGAGAGTACAATCGTTTTTCTATCCTTGTGCCAAAATGTATCTGACAGCGTTAATACTTTGTCATAAGTTTTTCTGCCGAGAAGAACGGTGTCAACATTTTTAATGAAGTCGAAATAGCCATAGTCTTCACCCTCTCTGTCAACCATGTCGAGCCAGCTGATATCATCGTCTTTTGTTGCAATATAACCATCAACACTGCATGCAATAAAAATCATTACCTGTCTCTTGCTCATAATTTTACCAGTTTAATACTTGTAAAATTAGTTTCCATTCTTTGCCTTTTCGTATCCAGACGCGTAAATAATTTTCAACATTGTCGTGTATCGTTACGGTGCCATACACGTATGCAAAATCACCGTTTTGTGTGAGCTCTCCGGCAATGGGAGTGAAGTGCAAAGTATCGGGGATTGAAATGATGGCAGATTTTACATTTTGCAAGCCATAGTAAGGATGATTGTTTTTTCTGTTGAACCAGGATTTACTGGTAACACGCTCATGGAAAGCAAGGCTCCCGACTTTCTTGTATTCGTTTATGAAATCATTTTCTATCGACAATGCGCTTTGTGATATTGCAACTTTTGTTGAGCTGAAATCAGAGGTAAATATTTTCACTGCAGTTACCCTTTCTGCATTTGTACCATAGGACGCACCCATGTCAAGAACGGCTTTCCAGTCCCCATCCTTGTTGAGTTTCCAGATAGTGGTAAATTGTCCGCGACCTGTAATAGTATCATTTGCACTTTGTTTGTACGTATATGGCCCTGTAGAAAAACCGATGTCTTTGGTAGAGGAAATTCCAACGTATTCCGGCTCCCAGTTTAAAACGCCGCCCTTATCAGGATTGGTACTGTACAATTGATGACCGTTAACGGCTTTACCTTTTACAAATACAACACAACTCGTATCGAAGTTTGCTGTAAAGGACTTGTTGATGCCTTCCTTTACTGACAATGCGGCGAAAGCTCTTTCTGCACGTACGATTGATTCGCCGCTTTCTTGTGCATGCAATGCAGTACTTAGCGCTAAAGAGATAATGACGAGGTGATGTTTCATGAGAGGGTTATTTTTGTTGGCACACTGATGACACGGATTAGACGGAATTTCACGGATTGGGATTCATCTAAATTAATATTTGCGATTAATTGCTTTGTAGTGAAATGTGGTAAACGGTATCTGGAAAGTATCTATGCGAAAAGGCTTCGATAAACATTGTCCACATGCTAATTCTAATGTGAGACAAAACTTGTCGAAGCCTGTAAAAAAGACGATAAAGTCTTGTATTTATCCAAAACTAATCCGTGAAAATCCGTCTAATCCGTGTCATCCGTGTGCCATCTGTTTAGCTCTTTGGCTTGAACTTGATAACATCGTGCTTAATAGGAGCCAGGGTTTGTATGTACGAATAGATACTTGAAAGATCGCTTTCTGTCATACCGCCGTACATTGTCCATGGCATGATCGTTTGCATATCTGTTGGCTTAAGCACAATATTTTGGTTTGCGCTGTCTGCATAAAATTTGAACTTGGCAATGAACTGTTCTCTTGTCCATTTGCCGATACCTGTTTCTTTATCAGGAGTGATGTTTGCGGAAGTAATTGTTCCCGATGGCATTGGAAATGATCTTCCGCCGGCATACGCAAAACTCTCGTCGTATTTCCCTTTATCAAACGGTGTATGGCACTCGTGGCAAGCACTTCCGGTGAATAGATATTTTCCATACGCAACACTGTCAGAAGGAGACGGCTTCGTTGTTAACTCTGCTTTTGTCGGCATTGTGTTAATCAAAAAGTTCATTGGAAAATCGGACGCACTGGTAGGAGGCTTGTTCTCAATTGCAGGAAGCGTACGTAGATAAGCGATTACAGCCTTGATATCCTCTGCATCCATTTTGCCATAGGCGTGATAAGGCATTACTGGAAAAATAGCCTGGCCATTTCTATCAACGCCGGTAGTAATGGTTCTGAAAATTTCGCCATCGGTCCAGCTGCCAATGCCCGCCGGAGTGATGTTTCTCGCAAAATATTTTCCCGGAAATCCCATTGTCTGATCAAATTGTTCGCCGCCTTTTCCTTGCGTGCCAGCGATGATAGGCGCAGAAAGTTTGCTCCAGTCGCGAGTACTGTGGCAATCGATACAAACAAAAACGTGATTGGCAAGATACTCTCCACGTTGTACAAGCTCGGGAGTGGAATTAACTTTAATATCGGAAGGAGGGCCAACGTTGGGCAGTCCGATCTTTACATAAGAGGCAATGCCTACAACGCCAAGAATGATAATGAGCACAAGGATGCCCAGAACCTTAAGAACTTTTTTCATAATGATGCAAGTGTTTGGGTTTGTTTAAAAATGGGGTCTTCCAATTTGTCCGTTGGCAAAGGATTTTACAGGATTGCTTTTTCATGCAATCTTCTTTTTCGTGGATAAAGTATAAAAATTTGTGGCTAAAAGAAGTGCGATGGAAACAAGATAGTTATATTTTTTTGTTTTTCCATTTGCCGCTGCGCATATATAAAAACGAGCAGGTAAACATGATGGACCAGTAGATCCATTCAGACATCCAGCCGTAAGTAATGGGCAGTTTTAATTTCTCTAAAACAATCCATGCATACAGCGAATACAGAGTGATGGCCAGTACTTCTATCATCAGGTTGATCTTTGTGTTTCCTGTTCCTGTAACAGAATTGAGCCAAACGGTTCCAAACGACATCATGACCAGCGCAAGCGAAACGATACGCACAACGGGAATTGCTTCCCGCACGAAATCTTCTCCTTGTCCAAACACCGATAAAAAGACCTGCGGAAAAATATTCAGAAGGATGCAAATGATTACAGAGATGCCCGCACTCAGCTTTACAATCTTGCGAATCAGCTCCATCACACGATCCTGCATGTTCTGTCCGATCACGTTGCTCACCATTGTATTTGCCGTGGCCGCAAATGCCCATGTAAACACGCCAAACATGCCGAAGATGTTGCGCATGGTGTTTGAAATAGCAAGATCCCTTGCTCCGTGGTGCTCAATCAGTATGTAGAAAAATTCCCAGCTGATGATGCTGATGGCATATTGAAAAATCAATGGAGAAGATTGTACAAGCAAAAGCCGGGTATTAGTTTTGTCAAACTTCATTCCCTTGTACAAGTGCAATTGATGACTGATGCCTTTGTAATGGATAACAGCAAACACTACGAACATGCCCATAAACTCCGCAATGATGGAGGCAATGGCCGCACCGTTAAAACCAATTTGTGGCATGCCCATTTTGCCGTAGATAAGTCCGTAATCAAAGAAGATGTTGAAAAGGCTTTCTGCCAACGTGCCTGCAACAAGATATTTACTTTGATTGGTGCCTACCAGCAATGCATTCCGCATTTGATAGATGTACAAAAACGGAAGCCCCCATATGCGTATGCGCAAAAAGGAAATGGCTTTTTCGTGTAGTATCGCGTCGTGAATAACAGCACGTAAAATGGATGGCGCCACAAACCAGGTGAATAGAATGCCGAAAGCAGCAATGCCCAATGAAATAATAACGCCTTGCGTAAACAATTTTCCTATTTCCTCCACACGGTTCTCGCCCGCACGGCGTGCAATAAGCGCCTGCAAGCCATTGTTAAGACCCGCGCCCAATACAGCAAAGATGAGATAGTACACGCCGGTAACACCAGCAGTTGCCAGCGACTCTTCACCTAAACCGCCTAAGAAAATATTGTTTGTAACAAAATTTATCTGGGGAATAAGTATGGAAAAGCTGATGGGCAGTGCAATTGCCAATATTTGGCGGTTGGTGATTGCGACGCGGAGATCTGACATGAGGAAATTAATAATTAATAATTAAGAATTAATAAGGCAACATTCAAGTGTGAAGGTAGTTTTTGTTGAATCATTAAGAATTTAAAGAGCTTACATTTTCATTGAAATGCAACACCTATTAATTATTAATTATTAATTGCTCAATACTCAAACTCCATCACCGTATTATCCTGCAAAATGCATTGAATAAACTTGTGGTGGTTTTCTTTGGAGCCGGCCACTTTCCAGAAGCCGGTTATCTGGTTGCCATTCTTGCCTCGTTTTTTGTTGTGGGCTTCCAGCTTGTATTCTTTAAACAATCCGTCGAAGCGGTTGAAGGTTTCGGGATCGTAATTGTAAACAATCTTGTAGTCACGGATGACATTGTTATGATCGATCCATTTATCAATAAATTTGAAGGCGAGTAATACAAGAATAGTAACGCCGCAGCCAATACACGCTATCCAATAATGGCCCGCGCCAATGGCCATGCCAAGGCTTGCTGTTACCCAAATAGAAGCGGCGGTAGTAATGCCGCTCAGGCGATTATCCATTTTAAAAATCACACCGGCGCCCACAAAACCAATGCCCGTTACAATGTTGGAAGCTATCCTGTCAGGAGAGTTTGGACTCCCTACTAGTATGGACATCATCGTAAAAATGGTGGCACCTACACAAATCAGCACCATGGTGCGCAATCCGGCAGATTTGCTGCGGTATTCCCTTTCAGCGCCAATAATGCCGCCGATAATAATAGCGAAAACTACTTTTTCTAAGATTTCTTGCCAGGGCATAACAGTCGTTGTTTATGAAGTGATGTTCATTTTGTTTGAGGTTATGGCATAAGAGCATTCACAAAATGGGTAAAGGTCCTCCAGTATTTATCTTTGTAAATGTCGAAAGATAAATCCATTTTACCGGCATGCTTTAAGCTCATGTAATGAAGAATTTTAGAGGGCCTCCTGAAATCTTTACAAACAAAATAAACCTCGCGTTTGTTGCCTCCCGTTTGGTTTCCAAAGTTTAAATAGCCCTCAGAATCCGGCAGTTCATTCATAAGTTCTGACTCCAGTTCTTCAATCATCGCTGTGGTTTTTTTGTCAGGCATACCATTGTGTCGCCTGCCATCATACTCGATTTTGACCGTCAGTATCCAGGGATGCGATGGCTTGCTGTCCCAGTTCATTAATGATGTGTTTATCACAGCCACCATTTCAAGGCCATTGGGAAGTGTGGCAGACAAGCCGGAATATTCGTCATTTTCTGTATCCCGCCATGTTTCTTCATATCTTTCAATGAATTCCTTTTCCCTCCAAACAAGATAGTCCTTTAGTTTTTCAATTGGTATCAAGTCAGTTTGTGACGATTCTTTTCCCGCAATTGTTAAAAAGTCAATTGAAGTAGTGGCATTCAATTCACCCAAAAAATTGTCCATGAAAATATAGACGCCGGTTGAAATGGCCGTTTTGTCCTCCTCGTTAAAATCGTCAAACACAATGGTGATGTCAATTTCATCTGGAAAGTCAGGATCTTGATTTGGAAAAAAATGCAGTTTTTCCTTTGAAAACTTGTAGCCGCCTATTTCCAGGTTTATTTCATCTATGTGAACAGCCGGTTTAAGCGCAGCAAACTTCCAGTTGGGCAATGTAGGCGCAGCGGCCACCAATTCTTCTATAAAAACAATGTTTTCAATTTCTCCATCTGCTGCAAATGCCAGTTCGGCTATGCCTGACGTATGCATGCCCGCCACATAATAAATCGTTTCCTTGATACTATCCAATTGAGGAGATAGCTGGTCAAAAAAATCGGTTTGAATATTTTCGCCCGTTTCAACGATTGTAAAAAACATTTGCTCATTCGTACAGAACCAGTTCCAGAAATCTTCATAGGACGCCGTTACCTTATTTTTGAAGTTCGTCTTCAATACACTCATTACAATCGGAAGTTAATAATTTGAAAATTTTTCTACAAAGCATGCTGGCACAAAAGTTATGTGGATAAAATATATCTAAATATTACTCAAAAAGTTACTTTTTAACCATGCAAAGCACAATATTATTCTAGTTTTGCAGTTCTTTAAAAAAAATTAAAAGAATCAGTGTCCTATGCAGCGTAAGTATACCCTTGAGGCATTACAAAATATTGGCGTATCCATGAAAAACAAAGTGTTTGGATTGGCATTAATTGCCACCGTTCCCGTACTGGCAACGTCTTGTGGCCAATTATATTCTGAGAGTAAAGCGGCTAAAGTAGAAGCCGGAAAAGAGACAAGTAAAAACATTGACAGCGTGGTGGCCCCCGTAAAAAAGGACTCCATTGCCATTGTTGACACTGCTGCATATGAGGCCAAATGGAAACACCTGCTAAATGGTGACTCGTCCAAAAGATGGCAGTTTAATGCTCCTTTCGCAAACGCAGGAGCAATTTTACCTTATAAAAGAGTGATCGCTTACTACGGCAACCTGTATTCGAAAAATATGGGCGTACTCGGCGAATATCCGGAGCAGGAAATGCTGGATAAGCTGAATAAAGAAAAAGCAAAATGGGAAGCGGCGGACCCGGCAATGCCAGTTCAGCCTGCTTTGCACTACATAGCTGTAACGGCGCAGGGAAGCGCCGGAAAAGACGGCAAATATCGCTTACGCATGCCTTTTGCCCAAATCGATAAGGTGTTGGCAATGGCAGCAAAAGCAGATGCCATCGTGTTCCTGGACGTTCAGGTAGCATTCAGCGATTTGAAAACAGAAATTCCTTTGCTGGAAAAATATTTGGCAATGCCAAATGTACACCTCGGTATCGACCCTGAATTTTCGATGAAAACAGGCAAGAAGCCAGGTTCCGTGATTGGTACATTCGACGCGGCAGACATCAACTTCGCTTCAGATTACCTGCAGGGTCTTGTGAAAAAAAATAACCTGCCTCCAAAAATATTGGTAGTGCACAGATTTACACAGGCAATGGTGACCAACTACAAACAAATCAAAGTAAGTCCAGAAGTACAGGTAGTAATGCACATGGACGGATGGGGTGAGCCCGCGCGTAAGATCGGCACCTATCAACACTTTATCCATGCTGAACCCGTTCAGTTCACCGGTTTCAAGATCTTCTACAAAAACGATACGAAGAAAGTGAACAGAGCGCAGGAAATGCAACCGGCAGATGTGCTGAAACTGAAGCCACAACCGGCATATATACAGTATCAGTAATTCAATTAAGAATTAAGAATTAGGAATTAAGAATTAAGAATTAATAGTGCGACAGGCTGCACACGACCTGACAGGTTTCATAACTTGTCAGGTCTTTTTATTTAATAACTGATTAACTGAGTAACTGAATAACTGAGGGCTGAAAGTCAAAGAGGTTGAGTGAGTATAGCTTGGTTGACTGTTTTGGAGGCTTCGACAGGCTCAACCTGACACCCAACTTATGCTGTCACGCTGAGCCTGTCGAAGCGCTGTTCAACATAAAGCTGTCTGCCAATAATCTTACTGGTCAACCTTCAACCATTCAGTTATTCAGTTTATTCAGTTATTCAGTTATTAATAAAACGCAAAAGCACGACCTGTTATAACACAGCCGTGCTCGCAAGTTGCATAGGGAAAACCTTTAGGGGTTTAAACAGATTTCGTTTGGACTTCTAAACATGGAAGGGGTCCTTCCGGAGTTGCCATGAGGGCATGGGATAGGGGTAGTTTTCTACAGCGGTTTTCGCTTCTGCAAGGCGAATTGTAAAAAACGTTCTGGACATTGGATTGCTTTTCAATTTTGGACATTGGAATTTGGACTTAACATTGGATTTTAAAACAGAGGAGCTTTTTATGTAATCTGTAATCGGTTACAACGTCATCTCCTTTTGACAACACAAAGCTGCATCCTTTTTTATAACAAAAAAAGGATATTTGTCAAAATGATAATGTGACATTCGTCACACTACCTTCCGGAAGGAGTTATGCGGCTTAAGGTTTCCCTTGTTACACCAAGATATGAAGCGATATCCTGCTTCGGAACTCTCTGAAATAAAACGGGGTATGTTCTGATGAGTTGGTCGTAACGCTGCTGGGTAGAGCTCATTAGGGAGTTGAGGATACGTTGCTGCAAGGCAACGAAAGAGGCGGTTAATTTCATACGGAAGAAGTGCTCCATCTTATGCATTTCGCGACACAATTTTTCCCGATTAGAAAGAGACAAGCTGAGTAAAAGGCTGTCTTCTATGCAATCGACATACAGCGTTGCAGGTGCTCTGTAGAAATAGGCATGAAAATCGGTTATCCACCAATCTTCCATTGCAAACTGCATTACGTGCTCACGATCATTTATGTCCAGCTTATAAGCTTTTAAACAGCCTTTAAGCACATAATACTCATGCTGCACATGCTCGCCCTCCTGCACGAGGAATTGATGTTTACGCAACTTCTTTGGTTTGAAAAAAGATGAGACGTACTCAAATTCTTCATCAGTGAGAGGAATGATCTTCTCAAAGTGTTTTCGAAGAGGTATGTAAATAGGCATAAGGTTATTTTAATCCTACTTTAAAATTATAAAGACCAATTAAAAATGTCCATCGTATTTGTGCGACGTTTCTTAAAAAAAATGGTAGAAACCATCGAATTCATGGTAAGCCGCCAGTTTTCTAACGTTCATTTTAGCTTCGTGATACTCGTTGATCATAAAGTCTTTGAACTCGTCTGGAATAATAACACTGAATGTATCTATAAGTTTATTCAGTCCGGGAGAATCGGTAGGAGTGGCCTGAGGTCATTTAAGACATCCGTCTTTTGTAGAAGCTTTTTTGTTGAAGGGAAAACAACATTTTCATAATCGTTTTTTGTTAAATCGCCGATAGTTTTGAAGGCAGCAAGATGTTGTGACGTATTTGTTAGTCGCATGGTTGTTCAATTAAGCTTTTGGCTTTTTGCGCAAAACAGCATACACATAAATAATTGTGCCTTTGGTCGATTACAAAAAAACAAAAGGCGGTGTAGACACACCACCTCGCTCTTAACGATTGCTTGCCATAGAAAAACCGCAGTTACGGGCAGGTTCGAACTGCCGTGAAAGGTCTTGCAAACCTTTGCCTTACCACTCGGCCACGTAACTCATGTATTGTTTCGTGTTGGATACACCCATTGTAGATACTTGTTTTCAATACTGTAGAAATAGCCTATCACAAGAGTGGCAACTGTTACAACAGTCACTAGCAGCCATGGATTAGGGTAAATAAAACTACAACCCAGTGCCACTAACAATAGCCTGCCAAACTCCAGATAGAATATCCATTTCTTTTGCTCCATAATGGCTCCACAGTTCACCAACGTAAGGATAATGACGCCTGTGATAATTACCTGGTAAAATGCACTTACATAGTGATCGAAGCCCATAAACAAGAACAGCAGCACCGTTATCAAAATCATTTGCCAAACCACATATTTATTCAAAGGCTTGTCTACTGTTGCTTCCGAATGTTTTATATAAAAAATTTCCTCTGCTATTTCTCTGTTCTTCGGATCAATCACATCCGGTTTTTTAAACAACAGTCTTATCTTATTGAAAAATCCTTTTTCTTTTTTTACAGCTATCCATAGTTCAATGAAGAAATGAAAGTGCTGCCATAAAAAACTAAAACTCTTCAAAGGTTTGGTAAGTCCATATTGTGGCTCTTCTTCCTCTGCCTGAAACGTTCCAAACAGTTTATCCCAAATGATCAGTACATCTCCATAGTTTTTATCGAGATACTTTTCATTGCTCGCGTGATGCACTCTGTGATGCGATGGCGTAACCAATATGTACTCAAGAAATCCCAGCTTGCCAATTACTCTTGTATGTATAAAGAAAGGGTACAAACCATGCACAATCAGTATGCTTGTGATCATTCCCGCGGGAAATCCTACTATTGGCAACACGCACCAGAAACCCGTACGCACAAAGGCTTGCAACACTGTAATACGCGCCGATACTGTATAGTTGAAATCTTCGCTCTGGTGATGTACTACATGCACCGCCCAGAATATGTTCCACTCATGCGCGAGACGATGGTACCAATACCACACAAAATCTGTACACACCAACAGCAATATCCACGTCAACACATTTGCCCGTATTGTAAATAGCGCAAAACGCTGCTGTAAGTATTCATACACATAATAGAAGAGGCCCGCCACAAAAACATCCATCAATCTTTCCGCAATGCCAATACTGATATTCGCAATTGAATTATGCAGATTGAAATAATCCAGTTTCTTTTTTCTTGCAATAAGAAATTCAAGCAGAATAAAGAATATAAATAGTGGAACCGCTAAAGCGATTATATTAAACTTCATTGGATACTTATATAAATTAACGCTTCAGGCAATACTCATCCGGTGGCCGCAATAACGACCAATAGAGGTTTTAGAGAATTGACAGTGAAAAATAAACTGATTTGTTTGCGGGACTACAAGCTGAATAGATTGGCAGCCATCCTTATTTTATTTACATCGTGCTTTAGAAGAATGTAACATCATTTGCTATTTATAATGCAAGATTATTTAAAAAATATTAGTCCACAAAATTTGTGGACTAATATTTTTTAAAAACGGAAGAAAAAATTTGAAAATTTGAAAATATGGAAATTTGAAAATGCTTCAGGTTTATCTGTCGTTAGTTAGAATTGTCAGTTCTTAGAGAAGTCAATAATCAATAACGAAGGACGCACAGAAAGAATTTTCAAATTTTCAAATCCTCAAATTTTCAAATTGGTTGTGACGAAGTCACAATTGATGCCGCTTCACATATCTATCCATTGAAAACGCGCCACCGCCATGAATGAGGAATAGGATGAGCAGAATAAGAATGACAGATGATAATACAAACTCAGGCTCTACTGATAAAATGCCTGGACGGTTGACAAATATAACGGCGCCTAAAAGAATAGGAATTTGCAATGCTGCTGCTACACGTGTGTATAAACCGGCAATTAATAACACCCCACCGAGTAAGTGTGCAACGGTTATGTAGAAAGATAAAAAGGCTGCAAACTGATCGATTCTTCTCAGGTTTGTGTTAACGATCATGCTTTCGAGTTCGCGTGCGTGGCTGATGAAAGAAATGCCTTTGAAAACAAGGAGCAATCCCAGCGCTACTCTTAAAAAAACAAGCCATTCCCACTTGCGGGATTGGCTTGCACTATCTATATTTTTAGTAATGACCATAACCCACTTATTAAACTTTTAAAGAATAACGCACCACTGCTTTTGCGCAGGTGCGAATTAGCTCTACTAAGTTACTAATAAGTCAAGGCCTCCACAACCTATTAAAAAAAGGCCCTGCGTTTCTGGACAAAACCGAAAAAAAGTCTTATATTCTTCTAAACCAGCCCGACAAATGTATCTGATACTGGTTAAGGTTTTTTAGCGATTTGTTGTAGTGTTGTTCCTCCAACTCGTTAAGAATCTCTCTGTTATTGTACAGATAGACCATGCTGGTGTAGATATCTTTGGTAACAATCAACTTATCACCTTTTGTATCCATCAGTTTATATGAATCCCGCGAATGATCCAGCGTGAGATTATATTTTTCTGAGAATATTTTTTGCAGGATCTTATGCTCTGCATCGTTCAAAGTATAGAAGTGGTTCTCTACAATAAACAACTTGTTGTTGTAGAAATGGAACTGCGTAAATACTTTGGTTTTTAAAAATTTGCTTTTGTAAATAAGGATCTTTCTTTCCTGGATGATTTCGCATTTGTACTCAAGAATAGGCGAACCCATTTGCCTGCGTACATACGACAGCGAGCTTCCCAGTGGAATGTCAAAAGCTTGAATGTTATTTTGAACTTGAATAACGCCGTCTACATCATTGTAAAGAGAGAGGATCTCTTGAACGTCTGCCGACTTGGTGATCTTTTGTTCATAATAGTTCTTTTTGGAATAATAAGAACTAATGCCAGTTTTAGGCAAGATATTGGATAGTATGCTCATGGATACTACAGTTTTTAAATAGGTTATTGTTAAACTTGTTTTACACAGGATTTTGAATCAGCGCCAAAGTAATAACTATTTGTTTCATATTTTATTGTGTAAAGGGTTATTTTAAGTTTATAAGTGGAAGCACTTATCTGGGGTGGTAGAATCCAAACAATCGAAGGTGTTGATAACCGTTAGTGCCTTTGAGAAAAAATTGAATGTCGTAGAAATACGATAAAATCAGCCGCATTTAAATGAATTATCTTTATAAAAAAAGAAACATGGAAGAGAAAGATTTTATGGAAATGGCGATCAGGCTTTCAGAAAAAAGCATTTCTTCGAACGAAGGCGGCCCATTTGGTTGCGTAATCGTAAAGGATGGAAAAGTGGTAGGGGAAGGATGGAACAGGGTTACATCGACCAACGATCCTACGGCACATGCAGAGGTTGTAGCAATAAGAGATGCCTGTAAAAATCTTAGTTCATTTCAATTAGAGGGTTGCGAAATATATACTTCATGCGAGCCTTGCCCCATGTGTCTTGGTGCCATCTACTGGGCGAGACCAAAGAAAGTCTACTTCGCCAGCACACATGAAGATGCCGCCGACGCAGGCTTTGACGACTCGTTCATTTATACTGAATTGAATAAAGAAATAAAACATCGCAGCATTCCCATGGTGCAACTTGGCAGAGAAAAAGCAAAACTGGTTTTTGAAGCCTGGAAAAGCAAGGATGGAAAGATTGAGTATTGAGTTACAAGCAGGAGCTGGTCCAATATTAACCGCAGAGTGCGCAAAGAAGTGTCACGCTGGAAAGGTGCTGCATAAAAAAGCGCAAAGGAAGCAAAGAGTACATCCCTTTGCTTCCTTTGCGCAACCTTAGCGGTCTTTGCGGTTAAAAACTTATTTCGGCAAATTGTGTATCACCACATACGCCAGCACAATCAGCACCAGCACAATCACTACTGCCATATAGATCCAAGGTTCTTCTTTCAGCCGGCGCTTGTTTTTTCTTGCCTTTTTTTCGTCCAATCTTTTGTGCAGGTCGTGATTTATCTGGTCAACAAAAAAGTTTATTTTTTTATTGTCCTTAAGCGACTGCAGCCCTTCCATCGCGTCATTCATAAAATCATTGTCAACCGTTTCTTCTTCTATCGCATGCTTTTCAGCCTCAGATAGCTTGCCGCTGATGTAATCCATCAGTTGCTGGTTATCAATGTCTTTATTGCTATTGCTCAATATGTTAACTAAATCAGGTTTCATTTCACTTCATAATACAAACGTTCAACTAATCATTTTCTTGTGTTATTGCTCTCCAGCATGAGTTTCAAGTTACGTTTGCCATTCTGGATAAAGCTCTTTACCTGCATCAGGGAGAAGCCCGTATCATCAGCAATTTGCTGGTACGATTTCTTTTCAAGATAGAACAAAGTTACGCATTGCTGTTGTTCTTTGCTTAAATGGGTAAGTGCTTCCTGCAGGCGGTTGTAGGTCCTCTCTTTTTCTATCATTTGCTCCACGGCCGGTTCATCGCTCGGGAGTGGCATATTCTCATTAATGCTAACAGGCACTTTTCCTGCATTGCGCAGTTGCATAAGGCAATGGTTTTTGGCCACCATATACAGCCACGATTTGAAATAGTCAACCTTGTATTTCTGCAGTTCTGTAATGGCTTTCAGAAAAACCTGTTGCGTTGCATCTTTCGCCTCATCCTCATCTTTCAAATATTTCATGCATACACCAAACAGCAGCATTGTATAACGCTCCAGCAAAATACCAAGCCATTTGTTATTCCTGTCTTTGTAGAAATTCTCTAATAACGAACTGTCTGCGATATGTTGAAATCTGTTATCGTTCACCGGCTGAAATTATGTTTTTTCATCTGTTTATTTGTCATTCTATTTTGGCCAGATGCCCGCCTGACTGGTCTTTGGTCGGGCAGGGAATTCGCATTAAAATGAATTTCTTTTGTATGGCAACATTGTTGTCATGCTCATTTCATTTATCTTTAAGATGCATAGAACGTGCAAGTTCCATAAAAAAGTATAAAAGAAGAATTCGAATATGCCTTACGCAGTATGTTGTGTGCCTGTTAGCCCCTTACGTGCAGAACCTTCACACCGAAGTGAAATGGTTACCCAGCAGGTGTTTGGAGAGCCTTGCGAAATTTTGGAACGTGAAAAAGATCACTGGATAAAAATTCGTTGTCAGTACGACAATTATGAAGGATGGTGCCAGGACAGCCACGTAACATCCATAGATGAAGATCAGTTTAGAAAAGGAGAAAGACATCTCACTCCTGAATGGGTGAATGAATTGGAATATAACGGCCACCCAATGATGGTGCCATTTGGCAGCAGCCTTACTGCAATGAAAAACGGCAATGCGTTTTGGCGCCGCAATACCGTCCACTACAAGGGAAAGACCTGGGACCCTTATGAGATAAAGCCTTCAGGCAAAATCATCAAGCAGCTTGCTTTCAAATTTTATAACACGCCATACTTGTGGGGCGGTAAAAGCATCTTTGGAATTGACTGCAGTGGCTTTGCGCAAACGGTTTATAAGTTCATCGGTATTCCGTTGTTGCGCGACACCTATCAGCAGGCAACCCAAGGCGAAGTAGTCGGTTTTTTGCAGGAAGCAAAATGTGGGGATCTCGCTTTCTTTGACAACGAAGACAGACGAATAACGCATGTTGGCATCTTATTGAACGCTCACGAAATCATCCACGCATCCGGCAAAGTGCGTGTTGATAAAATAGACAGCCAGGGAATCGTAAATAGCGAAACCGCGCAGAGAACGCATCAGTTGAGGATTATAAAGAGATACTTTGAGGAGTAATTAAGAATTAGGAATTAGGAATTGCTGCGAGTGCATCTTCGAAAGTGAAGAGCAACCGTCGTAATTTTTTACTAAAAGAAAAGTCCGAATCTCTTAGAGACTTGGACCTAACGAATTCTTAATTCCTAATTCTTAATTGAATCAGACTATTTCGTAAACAATTTCTTATAATTCTCAATTCCTTCTTCCACAATAGCCAATGCTCTTGTTTTATCCTGGAACTCTTCTACGCTTACGGTTTTGTTTTCAAGCGTTTTATATTCTTCGAAGAAGTGACGCAATTCGCTGAAGAAGTGTTTAGGCAATTCTTCAATGTTGTTGTAGTGGTTAACGCCTGGATCGTTTGCTGCAACAGCAATGATTTTATCATCCGCATCGCCGCCATCGATCATTTGCATAACACCAATAACTTTTGCTTCCATTAAGCACATAGGCACAACAGGAAGTGAAGTGATCACCAATATATCCAGTGGATCTTTATCGTCGCCAAATGTTTGAGGAATAAATCCATAATTACATGGATAGTAGAAAGAAGAATAAATAACACGGTCAAGTTTCAATAAGCCACTCTCTTTGTCAATTTCATACTTCGCCCTGGAACCCTGTGGAATTTCAATAACAGCCGTTACAACTCTGGGCGCATTTTCACCATAGGATACGCCGTGCCATGGATGTGATACAGTTAACATATTCATTTTTTAATTACGAGGTGCAAACCTACGTCAAAAATGAACAAGTAACAATGGAATATTAAGAATGTATCATTAAGTATTAATTATGTATAAATGCCTTGAAAACCAGTAAAACAGAAAGTTTTGGCGGTTTTTTTGAAAAAAATCTAACCGATTTGAACATTTATTTCAGTGCCATTATCAGCATTCCTGCGGCTATCAATGTGATGGCAATGGCCGTTCTAAGCGTGATCGGCTCCTTTAAAAAGATAAATGCAAGCAGCACGGTAAGCACAACACTGCCTTTATCGATGGCGCTAACAGCAGCCACTTTGCCAATCTGCAAGGCCCTGAAATAGAATATCCACGATAGACCCGTAGCGACTGCCGAAAGAATAAGAAATATCCAATTATTCTTCGTGAGCGAACTGAGCTGGCTTGTATAGCCGCGAAAGAACACGATACCCCAGGCAATAAAAAGAATAATAACCGTGCGAATGGCCATGGCCAGATCGCTATTGATGTCTTTTAATCCCGCTTTCGCGAAAATGGCTGTTAGCGCTGCAAATACAGCAGAGAGAATGGCGAATATTAACCAGGAAGGCATGATGTTTTTCTTTAAAAGTAGGCAAGAAAGTGGAAGAAAAATTGAAAATTGAAAGTTGAAAATGGAACGCAGATTTTTAAGATTGTCACGATTTGTTATGATCAATTCAAAATCATAACAAATCATCACGATCATGGAAATCTGCGTTCCCATCATTTTCAACTTTCAATTTTCAATTACTTTTTCTTCCGTCTCAGTTTCTCCACAATCGACGAAACTACTTTCCTTCTTCTTGAAAATGATTCTGAGAGATTTTTTTCGCCGGCATATGGACTACCGAGTTTGGCAACGCCGATTTTTTGCGAAGAATAAATGCCTGAATGTCCGCTGAAAAAATATGCAATGAAACATGCCAGCGCAAAGAATAAAATATGCTCGCCGCCGAAAAGCTCTACACCCATTATGGTACAGGCAATAGGAGTGTTGGTCGCTGCTGCAAACACGGCAATAAAACCGAGCGCCGCAAAAAGATCAACAGGTGCATGAAATAAAACAGCAAGCGTGTTTCCAAGAGCGGCGCCGATAAAAAATAGCGGTGTCACTTCTCCTCCTTTAAAGCCACTGCTTAATGTAATGGCTGTGAACAGTATTTTCCAAAACCAACTGAAATATGTTGCGCCACCTTCATTGAATGCGTTTACGATGCTTACACCATTAGGATTTGGGCTCGTAACACCAAGACCTAAATAATCATCGGTGCCTAAAATATAGGTCAATGCAATAATGATGATTGCGCCCGCCACCGGTATGAACCAATCGACTTTTATGAATCGCTGGAAAGTTTTCTTTAAGAAAGAAGTAAGATCGGCAAAAAGAAATGCTGCCAGTCCGAATGCGATGGCACTTACAACAATTTTCCAAAGCAATTGGAATGAATCAGCAGAAAAATACTGCAGCGTATTCTTAAACAGAATGTGGTATTGCGTGTGATGAATGCCCCATGCACTACAAGTGTAGTTTGCAATGATGGCAGCGAAAATGCAAGGTAGTAAAGCATTGTAGCGGATGCGGCCAATGGTGAGTACTTCCATTGCGAAAATAGCTCCTGTTACCGGCGTACCAAATACAGCACCGAAACCCGCCGCAATACCAGCTGTCAGCAGCGTTTGAAGTGAATCTTTATCAGTTGTTTTGAACCATCCTGCAATGGCTGCAGAAATACTGCCGCCCATTTGTACAGCTGTTCCTTCGCGACCTGCGGAGCCTCCGAATAAATGCGTAACGATCGTGCTGAAAAGTACCAATGGTGCCATTCGTTTAGGAATGCCGGCAGATGGTTCGTGAATTTCTTCTATCAACAAATTGTTTCCTTTCTCGGCATTTTTTCCAATGCTTTTGTACAGGAAATGAATAAGTATTCCACCCAATGGAAGTAAAAATAATAACCAGGGAAATTGTTGCCGGGTTGTGGTGGCTTTGTCCAGCAGCCAAAGGAAAAGCGCAACCGCCGAACCAATGCAGATTGAAATGGGAACGACCTGCAGTAAGAGAATGACTAATCGTAAAGAACCGGGAAATCTTTCTTTTAAGTTGGAGTAAAAAGGCATACCTACAAATGTTTTATTTGTTTAACTATTGTAGGCGCCATCAGCTTTGCAGCGGTTGGGTAGGGAAGACACCATTTCCCTTTTTCTAATTGAAAATTGAAAGTTGAGAATTGAAAATGGTTAAGAAAGTTTGAGCCTCGAAATTTTGATTTAGCTCCTTTAATTTTCAACTTTCAATTTTCCATTTTCAACTAATACCTGTGTATCTTTTTCAAATCTACTTTCCAATCTCCTTTTGAACGAATGATGAACAATACAGTTGTATCGTTTCTTTTAAAAGTATTGGTATAAGCGTAGCTAACAATAGAGTCGCTTACGTTTTCGATCTTAATAGGGAGAATGTTTGCGTTTTTGTAGTTGATCTTGTTTTCGTTGCTCAATTTATCGTAATTCTCATCTTTCCATTTTCTTAGGATCATTACGTTCATAGAGTCCTTCACCATGTAGTTCATCGCTCTGTCGTAATCGCCATCCAGTGAAGCGCGGATAAAAAGTCTGCCGGCATCCTGGGCATCCTCTGCTTTTTCAAAACCTGCGTTGGAATTATTACCACAGGCAAAAAGGGTGGCAGAAATGGCAAAAAATACAAGTAATTTTTTCATAACCCGGTTGTTATATGTGCAAACATAGCTTTTTATTAATTGAAAATTGAAAATTGAAAGTTGAAAATGAGGTGTCCGTAGGGGCGAATCGCATTCGCCCTGCTGCGCCTTGAACGTGTTCCAGTCAAAAAATTCGTGTGATCCTGAATAGAGATTGAGCTTGAAAGTGACGTAAAACAAAACAGCAGGCCCAACGGCCTGCTGCTTAATGCTATTTTTAGAAAATCATAATGTCTGATGAAATACTTGAAAATTGAATAAAACTCATTTTCAGCTTTCAATTTTCAATTCCCTACGCGTTTTGATTGTCTCTCTCGTACGCTCTGATGATCGCTTTAACCAATCTGTGACGAACAACATCTTCTTCGTCAAGCTCGATGTGGGCGATACCATCAACATTGTTAAGAATGCGTACAGCTTTTTCCAAACCGCTCCTTTGATTTTTTGGAAGATCGACTTGCGTCATATCACCAGTAATGATCGCCTTTGCATTGGCGCCTATACGTGTAAGGAACATTTTCAATTGCAAGTCGGTAGCGTTCTGTGCCTCATCTAGAATGATGAAAGCGTTATCCAGCGTACGACCGCGCATGTAAGCAAGCGGTGCAATTTCAATAGTTCTTGTAGTCATATAGTAACCAAGTTTATCGGCTGGTATCATGTCATCCAAAGCATCATACAATGGACGTAGATATGGATCGATCTTTTCTTTTAAATCACCGGGTAAGAAACCAAGGCTTTCCCCGGCTTCTACTGCGGGACGTGTAAGAATGATCTTTTTCACCTGCTTGTTCTTCAGTGCACGTACCGCCAATGCAACAGCGGTATATGTTTTACCTGTACCGGCAGGCCCGATTGCGAATAGAATATCATTCTTGTCTGTGGCAGAAACCATTCTCTTTTGGTTTGCCGTGCGGGCCCTTACAGTTTTGCCGTTGGGCCCAAAAACCAATACGTCGTTAGGATTACGATCCACAAAGTGATCGATTGTTTCCTGATCGTCGCCACCCAGGATCTGTTCGAAATAGTTTTCGCTCATGTGTCCATTTCGCTGCAGATATTGCACCAGCAATTCGATCTTTTCTTTAGCTGATTCAATTTGTTCCGGAGCTCCACTTAGTTTGATCTGTGTTCCTCTTGAAAGGATTTTTAATAATGGAAATTTTTTCTTGAGAATGTCTAGTTTTCCGTTGTTAACTCCAAAAAACTCGATGGGATTAACGGTTTCCAGGTTAATAATTGTTTCAGTCAAAGTGGTTCAGTTTAAGTTCTAAAATAGTTTTTTTGAAACTGAGGCGGGAAGGCCGATGAACCTTGTAGTATTTATCGTTACTAACGTTGTGCCAGCCTTTTATCCAAATTTAATTGTTGGTTTTCTTCATTCCAATTTTCATTTATCCCCAGTTGTGGAGAAGTTATTGCGGGTGATAAGTTGTTAGTTGTTGGTTGTTAGTTGTTAGGCTTTTCTTCGGTCATGCTTTACAGTTTGCGACCCTTCTAACAACTAATAACTATCAACTAACAACTAACAACTCTTCTCTCAAAACTCTCTCTCGTCACTTCAAAACATTGTACATCCTTGTTTTCCTCCTTTATAATTTTTGTTCTTTGCAAGAACTTGTCTAATATTTTAATAGAGTTTTTATTTTCTACCATCGCATGTGCAACTACCTTGTCAACATTTAGTTTATTAAAACCATATTCCAGTGTAGCAATCGCAGCTTCGGTTGCGTAACCTTTTCCCCAGTATTTACGAAAAAAACGATAGCCCAGATCAATGCTATTACCATCGATCTTTTTGAGTCCGCACCAGCCAAGAAATGCATCATCTTCCTTGCGGTAAACGGCCCATCTGCCAAAGCCCATTAAATATTGTGGTAAAATGATGTTCACGAGCACTTCATGTGCCTCTGCGAGATCTTTCATTGAAGCGTTTCCTGTAAATTTCACAACTTCTTCATCCGAATTAAGATCAAAAAGTATCTGCTCGTCGCCCTCACGAAACTGCCTGAAATACAGGCGGGCAGTAGAAATAAGAACATCCGTCATGTATGCAATTTAAGGTAAAATGGTCAAAAAAACGAGTTAAGAAATTGTAATGCCCAGTGCTGAATGCTTAACACCGAACCTAGGTAAAATAATTGTGCCAGCCCAGGCAACTATGAACTATGAAGTATGAACTATGGAATAGGAAATATGAACTGGAAAGCATGCTGTTAGCCACTAAAAGGAATTGTGTTTTACAGTAAGGAGAGCGCCTGTCACTTAATAATTCATACCTCATACTTCATAGTTCATCGTTCTTACGCTTAGTTGATGTTTTTCCAAAATTTTCCCCTTGCAATTGAACTCTTTTTTCTGTAATTTGTTAATAGAGAATTAACGTTACTTTTTTGGCTGATCGACTCTTTTAACTTCCGTTTTTGCGCAAGCAAAAAAGACTTTCTCATTCTACCAACCTGAAGATTTTCCTGGGCTACTATTCTTTTATGGACATCCAATTCCATTTTGGGAAACTGTGTAAATATCCATGGGCTAACAGATTGATTAAAGATTAAACCTCAGTGTATGAAAGCCTGTCCCTTTTTATTGCTGTGTGCAATAATAACTTTTGAAGCCTGTTCAAAATCAGACTCCACCAATAACGCTACTGCGACAGCACTTAGTTCCGGCATCAGCCAGCAAGTTCCCAATCTCAAAGTAGATAGTGCCGTTGCGGGGTTCATGAGAAAATACAACATACCCGGCGCTGCGCTCGCCATTTCCAGGAACGGAAAAATGGTTTACCTGAAAGGTTATGGTGTTGCGGATGCAACTTCCAAAACTGCCGTTACAGGTTCCAGTTTGTTTAGAATTACCGGCTTAAGCAAAACATTTACTGCCGTTGCCATTATGAAACTGGTGGAAGATAAAAGACTCACACTCGACACAAAAGTATTTGGCACCGATGGTGTTCTTGGAACTACTTACGGGACGCAACCATACACTACCAACTTGCAAAACATAACTGTTCGCGATCTCATGCAGGAAACAGCAGGTTGGCAGGCTGATGGCGCAGATCCTATGTATGTTCATTCCGACTATACTGCTTCACAACTCGTTTCATGGACGGTAGATAACAGGCCCCTGACAGTTACTCCAGGAACAACATATTTGTCATCAAACTTTACATATTTTTTATTGGGCAGAATAATAGAAAAAATTACCAACGTTTCTTACAAGGATTATCTAAAAGTGAAAGTGCTCGAACCTTGCGGCATCGGCGACATGCAAATCGCCGGAAACACAAAGAACGACCGCAAACAGAATGAAGTAACTTATTACGGCTATAGCGATGAAGATCCATATGGCTTCAACATTGCGCGCATGGATGCTGATGCGGGATGGCTCGCAAATGCGCAGGACATTTTGAAATTTTTAGTAAGCACAGATGGCTTTACCTCAAAGGCAGATTTATTAAGCAGCACTTCCTTACAAGCAATAACAACACCTTCCGCAGGCTCAAATTATGCAAGCGGCTGGTTTGTAAACGGCGATAACTGGACCAACATCGGTAACCTTCCCGGCTCAAGCAGTGAAATTGTAAGAACCGGAGGTGGCTTCTGCTGGACAATTCTTTGCAATTCCCGAAGCACTGATGCAAATTATCTAACCGACCTCGATAGTATTATTTGGTCCGTTATAAACAATAAAGACACGCAATGGCCAGCGCCGAATATCGATCTGTTTTAATGTCTGAATAACTGAGGAGACTGAATAACTGAGTGATTGAAGTTAAAGAGTATGTATAACTAGAAACTTCAGTTATTCAGTCATTCAGTTATTCAGTTAATTGACTCTCAGGCTGTACCGCATTTTAACATTAAGATTGCATCCTCACGGTTTTTCCGTCGTAAATTTGCACCATCAAATAATTGCAATTCTCACTTAGCTATTTAAGAAATCTGCACAGATAATACTACTGCAATTGTAGTAAAAAATTATATCGACTTCATTTGATAATGGTAAAGTAGACTTGTCTTCATTTTGTGAAGCAAGTCAATTATTAAACCGTATAAATAAAAGGAGAATTTATGAAACAGTTAGAAGGTAAAATAGCAATTGTAACAGGAGCGGGATCAGGTATTGGACGTGAAGTTGCATATTTATATGCAGCTGAAGGCGCGAAAGTGGTAGTATCTGATATCAATGAAAAAGGCGGTAATGAAACCGTGAATGAGATCAAGAAAAAAGGTGGAGAAGCTTTCTTTGTGAAGGCTGATACTTCTAAAGCATCCGACAATGAAATGTTGGTAAATAAAACCGTAGAGAAGTATGGAGCATTGCACATTGCGTGTAACAATGCGGGTATTGGTGGCGAGTCTGCACCGGTAGGAGAATATCCGGTAGACGGCTGGGAAAAGGTGATAGGCATTAACTTATCAGGTGTTTTCTATGGCATGCGCTACCAAATACCAGCCATGCTAAAAGCAGGGCAAGGTGCAATTGTAAACATGGCATCTATTCTTGGACAAGCAGGCTTTAGAGGTTCGGTAGCCTACGTTGCCGCAAAACATGGCGTTGTAGGTGCAACAAAAGCTGCGGCGCTTGAATACAGCGACAAAAACATTCGTGTAAATTCAGTGGGCCCTGGTTTTATTGAAACACCGCTATTGCAAAGCATGGACAAACAAGCACACGATGCATTGGTTGGTTTGCACCCGATCGGTAGATTGGGTAAACCAGAAGAAGTAGCAGAACTTGTATTGTTCTTAAGTTCACCAAAGGCATCCTTCATCACGGGTGGTTACTATCCGGTAGATGGTGCGTACCTGGCGCAATAAAGAAGGTTTAGATTTGTTGTATAAATGAAAGTCCCGGCAGATTTGATTTGCCGGGACTTCGTTTTTATGTTGCAGATAAAATTATTTAGCCAATGCTATGTCCGATCCATGTTAATTGGTAATTGGGCTTTTTATTTGCATTTCTAAAATTCAGTTTGCTTCACGCTGTCTATTTTACTATTTGTGATGTGAAAGTTCATTTGAATGTGATTGACTGTGTCAAGCGGTTTGTTTAGTCGTAATAGTTCTCTTAGAAGACTCTCCTTTCCTTTAAAAATGGAGGTATCGTCATGAGCAAAAACAAATATGCATTCGGGATTTCCGACATAAAACCAGTGCGCGATCTGCAGAACATCGTTCGTTTTGGGATTAAGGTAAACGCCAAAACGGTCTACATCATCTCCATCATCTTCTTCGCTGTTCATATATATGCCACGAAGTTCGAAATCCAATATTTTATCAGGCATATAAAGTAATGAATCTCTTTTGGTTGGCACGTAGCGAACAAATCGGGTAGTGTCATTAAATCGCTTGCCTGTTTTAATGTAGGTGTAGTGATCGTAGCGTATAAAACCATACGGACCTTGTTTGTCAAAAACAAGACTGTCTAAACTGGCCATATCATCTTCTACTGATACATTATATTTGTTAAGGCTGTCTATATACTTCATCATTTCCCGGTGATCATAAGAATAAGCATACTTAATACCAGTGACTGTAGAATTCTGAATTAATTTTTCTGAAATTTGTTTTTGCCGGCTTGTTCCTCCAGCACAGCCTAGAAGGAGAAACACAAAAAGGCATTGACATGAATTCATAAAGTTGAGTGTGTTTGAGATTATGAAAACTGGAAATTGAATTTACCGGATAGTTTATAGCAAAACGTTTTGCGAGCTATCCGGTAATTTCGGGTTGCGAATATGGAGCGCAAGATTTATTACTCTTTTTGAGGGCCGGTGCAATAAGCTGTCCAGTTCACTTGATAGTGAGGCCTGTCACTCCATCCTTTTGCTTCAAACGTTGCGTTCCCTTGCGTGTAATAATCATTGTAACAATTTGATGCCGCCTTTATAGTGCCTTCGCCGGATATTTCTGTTCCAATTTTAAATGCTTCAACATTTGCGGAAGCAGAGAAAATGGCCTTATTCTTGGTAGTTGTTATTATAGTTCTCTTTTCTCTAAGTCCATAGCCTACAAAAGAAAGCGTACGGTCATAGCCCATATCAACATTACCTGCACATTGGCTATAGTCCAGTTCGCCAAGATGTGAACCAGTAACACTAAATAGAGATTTGGGATTCTTTTCTACTAAATCTTGAACATATCCAAATGTAAATTTGAACTCGCTGGTATACTTTGACAGCTGGGCAGCATAGCGATAAGGTATATAAATAGTCATAGCCGTATTTCTCATTGTAAAAGGGCACACGTCAATTATAAGGCCAGTCCTGAAAACAGGTGCACTATACTCCTGCAAATATTTGTAGCTTAAATACGGATAAAAGGCCCCGAATGCATTTTGGCCAGGAAAGAGCAATGCTGATGAATAGTTATAGAGCATGCCATCATCATAAAGATTGAACCCAAATATTTTAGGTGGGGCGTAGCTCAATTCGCTCCAGCCCTGATCTGACGGCCAGTCAAGATATGAGCTAAGGTCTTCGTTCATGCCGCTGTTGTAAAACCAATGTGGATCAGTGCCATCATTGAGTTCGTAGTCGTGGTTGCCGATATAGTAATCAAAATCTCCTCCGCTGGCATAACTACTAGCGTTATCCTGACCATCTAGATTAACCTGAGATTCAGGTATTGGCTGGCTTAGATCATAGTATCCGAACCCCTGGGCGCTAATTGTTGATTTTTTTTTCTCGACATAAGTTTTGGCGCTTGCTATGGCCTTGAAATCCGTAATGCCTTCTGGATGTTGTTTCATTAACTGTTTTACCAAATTAGAGTCTTTAGCATCATAGACGAACTTCATCGGTTGGGTGTAACGCATAGAATCAGGGCGCGTTGTAACAAACGCTGGAACTGGCCCATTTTTAGCAATAGGCAGACTTTTGTCGTGCTGTGGATTGTTGTCCTTTTTACAAGAAAGTAATGTGTACAATAACATTGCACATAAAGCAATAGAAAATTGTTTTTTCATACTGTTTAAGGGTGTTAAAAAATGACATAATTAAAATTGGCTTGCAGACTGTAGCCGGCGTTGCAGTAACAAGCAGTTTTCAGAAGGTAGCGGATGTGTTTTGAATTTATTTTCCTGAGAAATCAAAACTATATTGTTGCTATTTGATTGTGTTGTGGGAACAGTCATTCTTTTTATCTAATGAGGCTTTTTTCAATAGCTGAAGGGCTGAGTTGTTGTTCGTTGAAAGTTGTTAGTTTTTGAGGACAAGGTTGGACATAAAGCCCAACAACTAGCAACCAACAACTAATAACCAACAACCGCAGCTTCACTCGGTTATTCAGTTACTCAGTTATTCAGTTATTGCTTAACTTCGCCCGCTATGACAATAGAACAAATTAAGGTTATGAGGGAGCGCGTTAGCGTCCTGAGGAGGTTTCTTTGACGTCGCTAACCGACAAGACAAGATCCAACAAGACAAACAAATGACATTGAGTCCCGGTTTTTGGGACAATAATGAGCGTGCAACCGCCATTTTAAAGGAAATTAAAGTACATGAGTATTGGGTGGGTTTGTTCGAGAACGTACAAACCACGGTAGAAGATTTTGCGGTACTTTTTGATTTCTGGAAAGAAGGCGAAGCTTCCGAAGAAGAAGTGAAATCTGCGTATGAAAATGCATTGAAAGAAATTGAAGATGCAGAATTCAAAAGCACACTTAATCAACCGGAAGATGAACTGCCTGCCGTTTTACAAATAAACAGCGGAGCAGGTGGTACAGAGAGCCAGGATTGGGCGGAAATGCTTGCACGCATGTATCGCATGTATGGCGAAAAACAGGGTTGGAGCGTTACGCAACTCGACTGGCAAGATGGCGATGGTGCCGGTATTAAAAGTGCCACGTTGCAATTCGATGGCCCGTTTGCTTACGGCTTTTTAAAAGCAGAGAGCGGCGTTCATCGTCTGGTACGCATTTCACCGTTTGACAGCAATGCCAGAAGGCATACTTCTTTCGCTAGTGTATATGTGTACCCATTGATTGATGATACCATTGAAATTGAAGTCAATCCGGGTGATATTGAGTGGGCCTTCTTCCGTAGTGGTGGTGCTGGTGGGCAGAACGTAAACAAAGTGGAAACCGCAGTACGTTTAACACACAAACCAACCGGAATCATCGTGGAATGTCAACAGGCACGTACGCAAGGTGAAAACCGCGAAAAAGCAATGACGATGTTGAAGAGCCGCTTGTACGAAGAAGAAATGCGTAAACGTGAAGCCATAAAAAATGCGGCCAACTCATCCAAGAAAAAAATCGAGTGGGGCAGCCAGATCAGAAGTTATGTGTTCCATCCATACAAAATGATCAAAGACCACCGCACCGATTATGAAGTCGGCAACGTACAACCGGTGATGGATGGTGAGCTGGATGGATTTATTAAGGCGTATTTGATGAGCGAGAAAGAAGAAGGAAGCAATTAAGAATTAGGAATTAAGAATTAAGAATCTTTTCCTGATTCTTGATCGCTGTTCCTTGTTTATAATCGTTAGTTGGCTGACATTAAAGCAAATTTCATTTTTTGCTCGAATGTTACACACGATGAATTCTTAATTCGTAATTGTTAATTCTTAATTGAATAAAAAATGGCTTGGATTTTCTTAATTCTCGCAAGTGCCTGCGAAATCGCATTTGCGAGTTGTTTAAAATTGACGGAAGGATTTTCGAATGTTAAGTGGACAATTGCGTTTGTGTTCTTTTATGTGATGAGCGCGATATTGCTGAGCCAGGCAGTAAAGACATTGCCGATAGGAACAGCTTACGCAGTGTGGACAGGAATTGGTGCCGCGGGAACAGTATTGATCGGAATTCTTTATTTCAAAGAACCATATAGTTTCTGGCGCATATTCTTCTTGTGCACGCTGATTATGTCGATTGTGGGGTTGAAAGTGGTTTCAAAACACTAGCATTATGCTGAAGAAAATATTCTTACTTACGCCATTCGCCTTATTTCTTTTTGCCTGTAATAACAGCGGCCATAAAGAAGTCAATCTGGGAGATTCTACGCCTCCCAAAATTGATACGCCGATCGTTTACAAGGATACAACGCATTTGCAACCCGCTATTATGGATTCGCTGGCATTGACGCCTGAGCAATTAAAAGATGATAGTACATTTGCAGACGGCAGCGTGCCTACGCCGTGGGAAATGGCAGGTATAGATGATCCGGTGGCGCTTAAAAAGTTTTTGAAGAAATTACAGATATGGGTGAAGAACGATCAGCGGGATAGTGTAGCCTCTGTAATGTCTTATCCTTTTGACAAAGGCAAAATCAAAAATGCTGAAGCCTTTAAAAGCAAATACGATAAATATTTTACTGCCAAAGTAAAAGACGCATTACAACAACAGAACTTTAGCCAGATATTTCGCAATTATCACGGCGCCATGATTGGCAGTGAGGGAAATATTTGGATATACAAAACAGAAAAGAGTTTTAAGATTTCAGCTATCAATAACTAAAAACAAGATTAAACATGAGTTACGGCTATTTCAATTATCCTTTGCCGGCAAACGAGCCGGTGTTAAACTACGCACCGGGTTCACCGGAAAAAGAAACACTGAAAAAAACATTGGCGGAACTGAAGAAGAAAGAGATCGACATTCCAATGTACATCGGCGGTAAAGCAGTAAGAACAGGTAACAAAGTTGCCATTCATCCCCCTCACGAAATCGCCTTCACACTTGGCCACTACCATGTAGGTGAAGAAAAACATATCAGACAGGCAATCGATTCTGCCCTGAAAGCAAAAGAAGAGTGGTCAAATATCAGCTGGGAAAACAGAGCCGCGATCTTCTTAAAAGCAGCAGATCTTATCGCAACAAAATACCGTTCTTACATGAACGGAACAACGATGCTTGGACAAAGCAAAAATGCTTACCAGGCTGAGATTGACAGCGCTTGCGAAATCATCGACTTCCTTCGTTTTAACGTTCATTATCTGAGTGAAATTTATCGCCAGCAGCCGATCAGTTCTCCGGGCATTCACAATCGACTTGAGTACCGTCCGCTTGAAGGTTTTGTATTGGCTGTTACTCCTTTCAACTTTACTGCGATTGGTGGTAACCTGCCAACATCTGCAGCAATGTGCGGCAACGTAGTAGTTTGGAAATGTGCCGAAACGCAAATTTACTCTGCGCAAATGTTCATGCGCATTTTGAAAGAAGCAGGTTTGCCAGATGGCGTTATCAATTTGATTTATGTTCCTGGTCCAACCCTTGGTGAAATTTGCTTCAGCCATCCTGAATTTGCAGGCGTTCACTTCACTGGTTCTACAGGCGTTTTCAATACTATGTGGAAGACAATAGGAGAGAACATGGGCCGATACAAAAGCTATCCGCGCATTGTAGGTGAAACTGGTGGTAAAGACTTTGTTGTTGTGCACAAAAGTGCCAATCCTGATGCAGTAGCTACTGCTTTGGCAAGAGGTGCTTTTGAATTCCAGGGGCAAAAATGTTCTGCTGCTTCAAGAGCATACATCCCTTCAAACATTGCCGCCGAAGTAAAAAACAAACTCGTTGCACAGGTTAAAAGCATGAAGATGGGAACTGTAGAAGATTTCACCAACTTCGTCAATGCGGTGATCGATCAAAGAAGCTACGAGAAGATTAAAAAATACATTGACAACGCGAAGAAAGATAAGAAAGCAAAAATTCTTGTGGGCGGTAACTGCGACAGAAGAAAAGGATATTTCATCGAACCAACAGTGATTGAAACAACTGATCCGAAATATGTAACCATGTGCGAAGAGATCTTCGGACCTGTGCTTACGATCTACACATACGATGCAGATCAGTACGAAAAAACATTGGCGCTGGTTGACGCCACTTCTCCATATGCGTTGACAGGTTCAATATTTGCACAGGATAAAGCAGCGATTGATCTGGCAACAAACAAATTGCGCAACGCTGCCGGTAACTTCTATGTAAATGATAAACCGACAGGCGCTGTAGTGGGCCAGCAACCATTTGGTGGAGCTAGAGCAAGCGGAACCAATGATAAAGCCGGCTCTCAGCTGAACCTCTACCGTTGGTTAAGTGCAAGAACAATCAAGGAAACGTTTAATCCGCCTGTGGATTACCGTTATCCGTTCCTGAACGAGGCTTAGTTAACTATGAAATATGAAATATGAACTATGAAGTATGAACTAGGAGCTGTTTGGCGCTTAATCCATAATATGGGCTAAAAACACTTAACAGTTCATATTTCATACTTCATCGTTCATACTTCCTTCCATGCTCTTTCCCATAAACTTCCTATTTTTATGAAAATTATTTTCCTTGAAAACGGTTTTAAACAAAGAGCAACTGGCAATAACTATCAAAAGGTTAAGTCATCAAATACTTGAGAATCACTACGATCTTGAAAATACCGTCCTGATAGGCATTCAGCCACGCGGCATTTATTTCAGCGACAGACTGGTTGAAAATCTTAGGCAGGAACTGCCGGCAACTGCTATCAAATATGGCAAACTCGACATCACTTTCTACCGCGACGATATAAGAAAAGAATTGCACCTCGCCAATCATACAGATATTCCTTTTTCTATAGAAAATAAACAGGTCGTTTTAATCGACGATGTACTGTTCTCCGGCAGAACCATTCGTGCTGCGTTAGACGCTTTGCTCGCATTTGGACGCCCTCAGAAAGTAGAACTTTGTGTTTTGATCGACAGAAGGTTTAGCCGTGAACTGCCTATTCAACCCGATTATGCAGGCAAAGCAATCGATTCTTTGATCACTGAAAAAGTGAAAGTTAGCTGGCAGGAAGTGCATGGCGCGGATGAAGTTATTCTTTTGTGATTGATGCAGGATGATGTAGATTTCTAATTATTTTGACCCCGTAAAACCTATTTGACCTCATGAAATTCCTTAACCTTATGCTATGCGGCGTGCTCGCATGTGCCGTAGCAAACGCACAAACCGACTCTTCCTATCTTGATCTTGGCAGAATGCGCGCCAGGAAAGAATTCACCCAAAAAACAGTTATCAAAGCAAGTGATCTTGCTCAAATGCCTTTCACTAATCTTAGTGATGCGATTCGCTTGTGGGTAAATGGTGCCTATACAGACAAATCGACAATGGCCTATGTTGTCGATGGCGTAATGATCAGCGATGCAGATGCCTACAGCATTTACGACATTGAAGAAATTACAATCGTTCAAAATGCGCTTTCGCAACCCAACGGTGCCGGCAATGTACAAACGCTTGCATTGATCACCACTAAAAAAGGTAAAGGTGCGAAACCCAGTTTTTCAGTAGCAGGTCAGGCCTTTGTTGTAAGCAGAAAACTCGATGGCGGTACATACAATTTCAATTTTTTCAACCAGTATAACTTAACGGGTTCTGCAAAGATTGGTAAAGTGGCAGTGGGGGGGTCCGTAAATTTTTTGCATGATGAAATGCCAGTAATGCAAGGCAATGAAATAATTCCATCTGTGCCAAATTTGAACAGGTTCAGAACGCATCTTTGGGCAGAAACGGATTTAGGAAAAAAGAGCAAAGTATCCTTGCATGTCAACTATGCGCCCCAATTTGGTGATGGCAAATATGCGTCTGACTCTTTCGGTAGTCCGGATGCACACTCAATGAAATTTAATGACGCATTGGTGAATGCGACGCTCCAACTGCAAACGGCAGTTACGAGTGGACTGCAGAACAAATTCTCCGCTGGATATACTGCGAATAAGCAACATGGTCACGACGACGTTATGTACGACTATCAACACAACTATGATAGCGCTTATTACAGCCAGCTTGGCCAGTTTGAGGCTAATGTAAAAGGGCATACCCTTTTCATCAATGACAACATTAGCTATAACTGGCGCTTAAAAGATTGGTCCATTGAACCAGCGTTAAATCTGAATTTTCAGACGATAAAATATGAATCACAGAACGTAAGCGCCTATTCAAGTACAGGCATGATTACGACCAGGTCTATGAACACGCAAAATTTGAAAGGTAATGTTTTAAACGCAGCGCCGTCTTTGGCTGTCTGCTACAAAAATATTTTCAGCATTCAAGGAGGCTTTGTGCAGGATCTGTCGAAGCTTGTACAGAAAGATTATAATCAGTCAAAAACATACCCGTTTGTTAGCATTGCGGCAAACGTGTTGCCTGCGAAAACCAGTCTTTCGTGGAAACTTTATGGCTCGTATGCAAAAACGGCTGACATAAATAATCTGCCGTCTTACCAGATCAATGATCTGGCTGCATATGTCGACAATTTTAATGAAACGAAGTCTGGATCTGGATTTGTGTATGGTCCTCCTGGTAGCATATATGTGTCTCCCGTTCCTAAAGATTATGATCAAAGATACCAGGCAGGAACAGACTTTTCCTTTTTCAAAAACAGATTGACACTTGGTTACAGTTATTTGAATACCTCTGATGTTGTGTTTACCCAAACAACATTGCCCGGTAATATCTATGCGTGGCTTGCAGGAAAATACACCATGGAGAAGCACCAGGTAAGTTTGATTGGGCAGGTGTTGCAAGGGGGGGCTTTCAAATGGCGCACAGGCCTTTTTGTGAACTTCTTTAATAACACACTGAACTATGAAGATCTTAAAATAAGTGCCAATCAAAAAACAAACAGCGGCGGTTGGACAAACCGGTTTGCTTACAAACGTCTGTCACTCGGCGTCGATCTTTTGTACCTGCTGAATGTACAAACCACAGTTGCAGTTGGCAAAACCGAAAAGCACAATTCGCTGCTTGTTCAGAATGTTTACCTCGGCTATGCGATCGGCGGAAAAAAACACAATTGGAACGTGTACATCAGCAGTCGCAATCTCGCAGATTCCAACATCATGCCGTTAGCCAGCGACAACCGGAAGTTCTATGGTGGTGGTGTGAAGTTTGATTTTTAAAATAACTTAATAACTGAATAATTGAACTAATGAGGACAATCATCCTTTGAAGTTCAATTATTCAGTCAGTCCTCTGTGCCTCAGTGGCAAACCTCCAAAAAAAGTCCTCTTCGTATTTATTTTTCCTATAGCTTTGCCCCTTAAGATGCAACTATCTACCAAACATCTTTTAGGGATTAGGGACCTTGTTCCCAACGACATTCAAATCATTTTAGATACCGCAGCTCAGTTCAAAGAAGTTTTACAGCGACCTATTAAAAAGGTTCCGTCATTGCGGGATGTGACCATCGTGAACCTGTTTTACGAAAACTCTACCCGCACAAGAATTTCTTTCGAACTCGCTGAAAAACGCCTTAGCGCGGATACCATCAACTTTACAGCCAGCGGCTCTTCTGTAAAAAAAGGAGAAACTTTACTGGACACAGTAAACAACATCCTTTCCATGAAAGTAGATCTGGTGGTGATGCGTCACAGCGCAAGCGGAGCTCCGCATTTCCTTGCGAAGCACATTCCGGCTGCCATTGTAAACGCAGGTGACGGCATTAACGAACACCCAACGCAGGCATTGCTGGATGCATTTTCCATTCGTGAAAAACTGGGCACTTTGCAGGGCAAAAAAATTGCGCTTCTTGGTGACATCATGCACTCACGCGTGGCGCTGAGCAACATTTACCTGCTGAAAAAAATGGGTGCCGAAGTAATGGTAGCAGGCCCGCCCACACTGATACCAAAATACATGCAGCAGGCATTTGACGTGCATGTTGAATACGATTTGAAAACGGCCCTCGAATGGTGCGACGTAGCAAACGTATTGCGTATTCAGTTGGAACGCCAGAATCAGGTGTTATTTTCCTCATTGCGTGAATACAATTTGCAATACGGCGTAAAAAGAAGTTTGCTCGACAACCTGAACAAAGAAATTGTGATCATGCACCCCGGTCCGATCAACCGTGGCGTAGAACTTGATAGCGATGTGGCCGACAGCAAACAATCCATTATCTTGCAGCAGGTAGAAAATGGAGTGGCAGTGAGAATGGCAGTGTTGTATCTACTGGCAGGTGGTAAGACGATACAGAATTAATCTGGGTTTTGAGTTTTGAGTAATGAGTTTTGAGTTGTTTGATGCAGGCATTAAGCGATGGATGTGTCTGAAAACATTAACAACTAACAACTTTAACTAACAACTCAAAGCTCATAACTTATAACTCACAACTTCCTATGCAACGCATTTGCTTGTTTCCCGGAACCTTTGATCCCATTACTTTGGGGCACGTGGACATTATCAACCGCGCTTTGAATTTGTTTGACAAAATTGTAATTGGAGTGGGATTGAACTCTGCAAAGTCGCCCATGTTTTCTCCGGAGCAAAGACTAATGTGGATCGAAGAGATATTTAAGGACGAGCCGAAAGTAGAAGGCGCCACATATGAAGGCCTCACAGTAAATTACTGCCAGTCCATTGGTGCAAAATACATACTCCGCGGCATCCGTTATGTTAGCGATTTCGAGTACGAAAAAACAATCGCCGACGCCAACCGCACTTTAGACAAAAACATAGAAACGATCTTCCTCACGGGAGAGCCCAAATACACATCCGTAGCCTCCACCATCGTTCGCGACATCCTGCGCAATAACGGTGATGCAAGACCATTTCTTCCTGAGGCGGTAGCAAATAGCATATGTAAGGCGCAAAGCGCTCAGAAATAAGAGAGCAAGCAGATGCGCTGATTGGACTGATTTACACTGATTTTTTTCGGATTGTATTAATAGGTGAAACTGTTTTGCAATTAAAAGATAGTGTTTATGAAGATCAACCTGATAACACATTCAACAATCAATCCGCGTAAATCAGTCTAACCCGCGTCATCTGTGTGCTCATCCTGTGGTACATGTATTGCAGCTTCACACTAAAACCATTCAACATGGGGAACAAGCTTCAAAATCAGGTGGCCATTGTAACAGGTGCTTGCAGTGGCATTGGTACAGGCGTTGCCAAAGCAATGGCTGCTGAAGGCGCCATAGTAGTAATCAATTATCCATCCGATCACACGCAGGATGCAGCCAATGCCGTATTAAATGAAATAAAATCAGTCGGAGGCCGGGGCATGATTTCCCAGTGCGACGTAAGCAACGAAGAACAGGTACAGACCATGTTTGCCGATACAATCAAGCAGTTTGGCACAGTTGATATTTTGGTCAACAACGCGGGTTTGCAGGACGATGCGCCGTTTACCGAAATGACATTGGCGCAATGGAACCATGTGATTGGTGTAAATCTTACCGGGCAATTTTTGTGCGCCAGAGAAGCAATCCGGGAATTTTTGCGTCGCGGTATGCAGCCGGAAAAATCAATTGCCTTGGGAAAAATAATTTGCATGAGCAGCGTACATGAAGTGATTCCCTGGGCAGGTCACGCAAATTATGCAACAAGTAAGGGTGGCATTAAATTACTAATGGAAACACTCGCCCAGGAATTTGCACCAAAGAAGATCCGCATTAACAGCATAGGCCCGGGCGCCATTAAAACGCCCATCAATAAGGCAGCTTGGGACACTCCCGAGGCCGAAGCAAAACTGCTCACATTGATCCCGTACGGAAGAGTAGGCATCACTGACGACATCGGCAAAGCTGCGGTATGGCTGGCCTCCGATGACAGTGATTATGTAACCGGCATTACGCTGTTTGTGGATGGAGGAATGACGTTGTTTCCGGGATTTTCTACGAATGGATAGACGAATTAATAATTAATAATTAATAATTAAGTTCGTTGCCGGATGTGATGCTGTTGATATGCCATTATAACCATCGCTCTAAATATCCCACCTCGTATTACTAATAACTAACTTCACAAAGATTAATTCATTTTGTTTGTTGCGAGCAAGCAGAGTGTCACGCTTTAATTATTAATTATTAATTATTAATTTTTCCTCATCATGAATGCAGAAAGAACAAGACTCAAAGATTTGGCATGGAAAAAATGGGGACCATATGTTTCAGACAGGCAATGGGGAACAGTTCGTGAAGATTATAGTGCAAACGGCGATGCGTGGGGATATACAACGTTCAACATGGCTCGCAGCAAGGCTTACAGGTGGGGTGAAGAAGGAATTGCAGGCATTTGCGACGATGAACAACTGGTTTGTTTTGCAATGGCATTCTGGAATAAGAGCGATCCGTTCATCAAGGATATATATTATGGAATGTCCGGGCCACAAGGCAATCACGGAGAAGATGTAAAAGAGTTGTACTACTATCTCGATTCCACGCCCACACACTCTTATATGAAAATGCTGTACAAATATCCGCAGACAGCATTCCCTTACGATGAAATACTGGAGGAAACAAAAAGGCGGACAAGGAACGATCCGGAATACGAATTGATCGATACAGGCATTTTCAATGAAAACAAATACTTCGACATTTATATAGAGTACGCGAAAGCCGCGCCGGAAGACATTTTAATTAAGATTACCATTCATAACCGCGCAGATGCAGATGCCGCGTTAAATGTCCTTCCTACATTATGGATGCGCAATACCTGGAGCTATACAGACGCCAAAATAAAACCGCTGTTGTTCGAGAAAGAGCCAGCAGCTATTGCTGTTAAATGTGAAAAAGCCGGCGAATACAGTTTGCATTGCGAAGGCAATCCTGAAATTATTTTCTGCGACAATAATACCAATAATGAGTTGCTGTACAGCGCACGTAACGAAACAGGTTATTGCAAAGACGGCATCAACAATTACATCATTCACAAAGCAACGACAGTAAACCCTTACAAAGAAGGAACGAAAGGCGCGGCCAATTATGACATTGTTGTAAAAGGCGGAGATAGCCACGTCATTCGCTTAAGATTTACAAAGGGTGAACACGATCAGCCATTTAATGACTTTGAAAATATTATCGCTGCACGTTTGCAAGATGCAAATGACTTTTATGCAGATGTGCAACGCGAGATAAAAAATGAAGATGCCAAACTCATACAGCGCCAGGCACTCGGAAGCATTTTATGGAACAAACAATTTTACAACTACAATGTACAACAATGGCTCAGCGGTGATCCGGGTCAGCCAAGACCGCCAGTGGAAAGACTTGCAGGACGCAATCATACATGGAAACACATGAATTGCATGGACATCATTTCCATGCCAGATAAGTGGGAGTATCCGTGGTTTGCCGCGTGGGATCTGGGTTTTCACTGCATCACATTGTCAATGGTTGATATTGATTTTGCAAAGCAGCAACTTGAATTGTTGACCAAGGAACAATACATGCATCCTAATGGTCAACTACCTGCATACGAGTGGGCATTTGAAGATGCGAATCCTCCCGTGCATGCATGGGCCGCATGGCGCGTGTATCGTGAAGACGCGCACCAGAACGGAGGTAATACAGACATTGCATTTCTCGAATCGATCTTTCATAAATTGTTGCTCACCTTTACATGGTGGGTGAACAGAAAAGATGAAGCTGGCAACAACATCTTTGAAGGCGGATTCCTTGGTTTGGATAATATTGGTGTGTTTGATCGTAACAAGCAATTGCCAATGGGAGGATATATTGAACAGGCCGACGGAACAAGCTGGATGGCCATGTTCGCATTGAACATGCTGCACATTGCTCTTGAACTTTCACGCTATAACAAAGTGTACATTGATCTTGCGAATAAATTTTTTGAACACTTCCTGTACATAGCCGGAGCATTGGAATATTTGGGAGAAAATGGCGAAGGATTGTGGGATGATGAAGATGGCTTCTTTTACGACCAGGTACAATTGCCGACTGGTAAAACTTTTAGATTGAAAGTGAGAAACATGGTTGGATTGATTCCATTGTTTGCCGTGGAAATTATTGACAGCACAGTGTTGAAAGAATTGCCTGAATTTGAAAAGCGTATGCAATGGTTCCTGGAAAACAGACCTGATTTGGCCTCACTGGTTTCCCGATTTAAAGAAAAGAATGAAAACGAAAAGATATTGTTGAGCCTTGTTCGCGCAGATCGCATGAAACATGTGCTGTACAGAATGCTCGATGAAAAAGAGTTTTTGAGCGATCACGGCGTACGTGCATTATCAAAATATCACCTGGAGCATCCGTATGAATTGACTATAGAAAAAGAAACCTTTTGCTCAAAATATACGCCGGGAGAAAGTGACAATGCTATGTTTGGCGGAAACTCAAACTGGCGGGGCCCTGTGTGGATGCCTGTTAACGCGTTGATCATTGAAAGTTTGCTGCGTTTTCATACTTATTATGGCGAAGATTTTAAAGTTGAATGTCCGACCGGCTCAGGCAATTATCTATCGCTGAGGCAAATTGCAAATGAGTTGATCATACGATTGGAAAGAATTTATTTGAAAGATCATACAGAAAGAAGAGTGTTTTTCGGACAACAGGAAAAGATGCAAACGGATGCGTATTTCAAAGACAATATTTTGTTCTTTGAGTACTTTCATGGCGATACAGGAAAAGGCCTCGGAGCTTCGCACCAAACGGGTTGGACAGGTATTGTGGCGAAGTTTCTGGGTTATAGATTTTAGGAAGTTGTTAGTTGATAGTTGTTGGTTGTTAGACTTTATTAACGACTGATCAAAATTGAACGCTAACAACTAACAACTAACAACTAACAACTAACAACTAACAACTATCAACAAACAACTACATTATGATATGGAATCCTAACAAAGGTCTCACACTGGAATACTTACACACACTCTCCAAAGGCACGATGGCAGAGCATTTGGGAATTGAGTTTGTGAAAATTGGTGATGATCATTTGGTTGCCCGCATGCCCGTAGATCATCGAACCAAGCAACCATTCGGGTTGTTGCATGGTGGCGCTTCTGTAGCGCTTGCAGAAACCCTGGGTAGCGTCGCCGCGGCACTTGTAATTGATCACACCATAAGTTTTCCTGTGGGTCTGGAAATCAATGCCAATCATATTCGCAGCGCGACCAGCGGTTACGTGTATGGCACGGCAAGACCTTTTCACACTGGCAATACAACACAAGTGTGGGAAATAAAAATTACTGATGAAGAAGAGCGTCTTGTTTGCGTAAGCAGAATTACCGTTGCAATTTTGAAACGCAAAGAGAGTGACAAATAGAAATGTTATTCACCCAGTCAATTCATCTATATGAAGAATATGCTTCTTGCAATTACTCTTTGTATTGCTTGGCCAGCTTTGCTTTTGGCACAGACAGCGTCCAACGAAAGCATAATCGCGAAACTTGAAACAAGCATTCCCGCCCTTATGCAAAGGGATTATATTCCTGGATTAACAGCCGCATACGTACAAGATGGTAAACTTGTTTGGCAAAAGAATTACGGCGTTACCAACGCAACAACAAAAACGCCGGTAACGGATTCAACACTGTTTGAAGCTGCATCGCTCACGAAGGTAGTAACCGCTTATGCTGCATTAAAACTTGTAGATGCCCACCAGCTTGATCTTGACAAACCATTGAACGCATATCTGGGTAATAATTACCAGGTAGGCAATGATCAACGCATCAATATGATCACTGCACGTCGCGTGCTATCTCATAGTGCAGGTTTCCCGAACTGGCGTAATGACAGGGACTCTTTATTGCCCATCAATTTCACGCCGGGCGAGCGTTTCAGCTATTCTGGTGAAGGTTTTGTTTACCTCGCAACAGTGATGGAAAAGCTAACCGGCGAGAGTTATGAAACGCTTATCGAACAAACTGTTTTCAAACCGCTGGGAATGACAAGAAGCAGCATAACATGGAGGCCTTCATTTCAAAATGTTGCAGCCTATCGCCATTCGTGGATAGGTGAGGTTTCATCGCTGGCCGACTATCCGAATGCCAATGCAGCAGCGAGTTTGCGGACAACCGCAAAAGACTATGCAACTTTTCTGGCCGCAATTTTAAATGGTACCGGACTTACAAAAGCATCACATGAAGCAATGCTTGCAGCGCAAATAAAAGTCGATCCTGCAAACTACACCCAACTCTATTGGGGCCTTGGCATAGGTTTAGAAAGAACTGAAGATGCGCGTTATTGCTGGCATTGGGGCGATCAGGGTGACAGCAAAGCGTTGTTCGTTGGCAACATAAACACAAAAGATGCGATCATTTATTTCACAAACAGTGCCAATGGATTGTCCATCGCACCGGACATTATAAGCATTGTGTATGGAGATAAAAATCACGATATTCTCAAGTATATCGCCTACGGCAAATTTGATACAACAGCGTTGGTCCTTGTAAAATCAATAAAACAGAATGGGGCAGATGCTGCGTTGAAAAATTATCAACAAACAAGAAAAACGATCATTGATGAAAATTCGATGAACAGCATTGGTTACAGCTTTCTCAATGCCAATGATATACCAAATGCGATCGCAGTGTTTACACAAAACACAAAAGATTTTCCCAATTCATGGAACGTATGGGACAGTCTCGCAGAAGCCTATATGAAGCAGGGAAATAAGAAACTGGCGATAGAATATTATGAAAAATCTTTAGCATTGAATCCTAAAAATGACAACGGAGCGGAGCAATTGAAAAAGTTGAAAGCGCAGTAGAAGTCTTATAAATCAAGGATGTTTGTAAACATAACAAAAGTCGCTTGTCATCCCGACGAAGAAGGGATCTGGGTGTTTACGCCAACTCCATGTTAGTGTTAAACTCAGATCCCTCCTTCGTCGGGATGACAAGCAACAGTCCTTCAAATATGATATACTTGTTTATTAGCGTTCTCTTTATCCCAGTTTTTTCACCACATCTTTAATAGAAGGAAAAGTATTCGACAACACATCAGCCAGTTGTTTTTTGGGCACCCATTTCAACTCAGTAATGTCTTCCTCTGTTTGCGGTTTCATGTCCTGCACCTTACTGTCCACAGACATTTTATACCAGTAAGATTCTTTTAAAATATGATGGCCACTTTCGTTATAAGTATGATAAGTTGTAAGCAAATGTTCCTTTAGCTTAATTTGTTGCAATCCCGTTTCTTCCTCAACCTCCCGAACGGCGCACTCTTCAATGGTTTCGCCGTCATCCAGTTTGCCTTTTGGCAGGTCCCATTTTCCTCTGCGCAACATGAACAACAAAGCATGTTTTTCATTTTCCACCACACCGCCACCAGCTTTTATGACCCTGAATTTTTTCCAGATTGCATGCTTTAACTCCTCTAAGTTTGAGTGAAGGAAAATACCCGCGTGAATTTTATTCGAATGCATTTCATGCAGCATAGCATTCACGGCATGTGACGAAAATTCATCAATAAAAACCGTGTCATCATGATGACGAAACTCTTCCATTTCCGGATCTATCGCATCACACAAAAAAAGCGGCTTATCGTTAAAGTAAATTGGGATATGCATGAGGGTGGTCTTTTTGCGAAGATAAAAATATAATAACTGAGGGATGAATAAACTGAATAGACTGAATGAACTGAGTGGCTGAGTTTCGAACTCATTTATGAAATACCGCCTTCAGTTTATTCAGACTATTCAGTTTATTCAGTCATTCGTAATTATCTTCGCACCATGACAAATGAAAAAGTTGTAGCTGAAAAGCTTTTGCAGATCAATGCCATAAAGTTGAGCCCAACGGCACCATTTACCTGGGCAAGTGGTTGGAAAAGTCCCATTTACTGCGATAACCGCAAAACATTGTCTTTTCCGTTCATCAGAGATTACGTGAAATCCGAGCTGTGCAACGTGATTTTTGAGCAGTTCCAGGATGCGGATTTGCTTGCCGGAGTGGCAACTGCCGGCATTCCATGGGGCGCAATGGCTGCAGATCAGTTGAAATTACCATATATATATGTACGTCCAAAACCAAAAGAACACGGCTTGGGCAACCAGATCGAGGGGCATTTTGAGAAAGGACAGAAAACGGTGGTTATCGAGGACCTGGTTTCTACCGGAAAAAGTAGTCTGCAAGCGGTTGACGCGTTAAGAGCTGCCGGACTTGAAGTGGTCGGAATGGTTTCCATATTCACCTACGGATTTGCCGTGGCAGAAAAAGCATTCGCGGATGCAGGAGTGCCATACAAATCTTTGACGAACTACAATTCATTGATTGAAATAGCGATCGAAAAGAATATCGTTACGGCTGATCAGCAATCCATTTTGCTGAACTGGAGAGAAGATCCTGCTAATTGGACAGGTGCATAAAATTGCTTTTTTGCTGAAGATTTATGAAAAAACAAACATTCTATCATTTAACTTTAGCGAATTGAATTTTATAAATCCAGTTACCAAAATTCGAAAAATGAAAAAATTACAATTAGTCCTGATCCTCCTGATGGGTGCAGTTACCTTTTCTTTTGCCCAGGCAAAAACTCAAAAATCGGTTGTCATTAGCACGCCAACTTTGCAATGTGAACAATGCAAACTCATTGTAGAAAATTACCTGGCTAAGGAAGAAGGCGTGATAAAATATGCCGCAGACTACAAACACAAGCAAGTGAAAGTGACCTATTGGACAGATCGTACTACGGTTGAAAACGTAAGAACTGCGATTGCGAATGCCGGTTTTGATGCCGACAACGAAACTGCAAATCCCGAGTCTTACAAAAAACTTCCAAAATGTTGCATGAAAACTGCCGACGCCGGACCGACTCCGATGGATCAGAAAAAGCAATAAAGAAGTAAAAAAGTCAAAAATAAAAAGCAAAAATGGCCCGCCGGTTTTAGAAACTGGCGGGCTTTTTCGTGCAGGAAATTCGCACACTGATGCCACTGATTGGACGGATTTGCACTGATTTTTTTTAACCGCAAAGGACTCAAAGGTTGCGCACAGGGAACGAAGAAAACACTCTCAAGAACCCTTCTTTTCTTTGCGCAACCTTTGAGTCCTTTGCGGTTAAAATCGTGCCGAGGAGGAAAATATGCTCTCCCAAAAAAGTTAGTAAAAACTGGAAATATCGACGTTGTCTTCACGTTCGAAAAATCGAAAAGAGTTTGGTCCAATTCTGCAAAAGTGGTTCAAATAGTATTTACCGATGTACCTCAAAAAAACAAAACGACCCCCAAAAAACTCATAAAAAACCGTTCGATCTGTCTTCCAATTTTCTATGAAAAATCAAAAAAATGAGCTCAAAAAATCAGTGCAAATCAGTCCAATACATGTCATCCGCGTGCCTAAAAAAGACCCAAGTGGCGCCATCAAAATCAGAAAAAATCTTTATAAATCATGACAATCATGAAAATCTACGTTCCATTCTCTTCCGGTAAAAATTAAAGATTTCTAAAGAAAATGAATATCGTCCTGCCGAAAAACACCAGGTTCAAAAAATTAAGATCGGGTTCCGCAAATCAATTTTTAACTTTCATAAAAAATCAAAACAATGGAATTCGATTTTTCTAAAGACTATATTTTGGAAAATGATAGGGTGCTTTTACGACCCTTGAAAAAAGGCGATGCCGAATTTTTAGTGGCGTTTGCAGAGCAGGAACCCGACATATGGAAATTTTCGACAATGCCGGTTGCCGGAAGTGAGAATATGAAAAAGTATATAGGCTTGACCCTTCAGGCACGTATTGATAAAAAAGAATATCCATTCATCGTTTTCGATAAAAAAGAAAATGCGTATGCCGGATCGACCAGATTTTACGACATACAATTAGCCAATCAAACGCTCCAACTCGGATATACCTGGTACGGGAAAAAATTCCAAAGGAGCGGTTTGAACCGTCATTGTAAATTGGTGCTTTTGACCTTTGCATTCGAAAAAATAAATCTGGAAAGGGTAGAATTTAGAGCTGATGTCCTCAACGAAAAAAGTGTAAATGCTATGAAAAACATCGGCTGTACTGTCGAAGGCATCCTGAGAAACAGCATGCCAAAAATGCCGGATGGAAGAAGAGATACCATCGTTTTGAGTATTTTGAAAAATGAATGGTTCGAGCATGTGAAAGAAAACCTCCAAAAGAAAATTGACTACACCACCTGAAAAAGACGTTTTTAGTCTGACAACAAAAAAGCCTCCCGAAAAAATCGGGAGGCTTTTTTGTGTCCAAAAACAAAGTTTTTAAAAAAGTATAATGTATAAGTGAAAATTTTTTAGAAACTCACTTTTTGATTTCCTTCATACAAAACCGGCAAATTCATCAAAAATCCCGATCTCCCAACTTTTGCTGTTCCCTGAATTTTGATCTTGATCTGGTTAAAAAGAAGCGCTGAAATCGCGTTGCTTACCAGACTTTTTACATCGACTGTAATTTTTACCGGTACATTAAAAGTGTCCAATTTGGGAATTTCTATCAAAGTATCTAAGACAGTTTTACCCACATATTTATCCGCCAGGTAAATATCGAGATCTGCTTTTCTCAGTTTTAAGTCAAACTTGTTTTGATTGTAATAGGTCACATCTGCCGAAACGACAGATTGATTTCCTCCCAAGCTTTCAATGTTGAAATTACCAATGCCAACAAATTGTGGCATTTCTGGCTTACTGCAAGCTCCAAATAACAGGATAGGGATCAGCAAAACCCAACTCAGTCTTTTAACCATTTTAATCGATTATTTATTCAGCAAAATAGGGAAGTTCTTGCACACCGCCGGAAAAATAAAAATCGGTCAGTAAAATCGACTACTAAATAACTTAGAATTTAGTTTATCTGTTGCATTTTATTGTAAACAAAAAGTTGATAATATTTTTAGTATAAATAAATATACAATAAATAGCTAAAATTCAATTTTTTAAGTCATTTAAATGTTATTTAATTAGATAAAAATTTGGGGTGCAAAAGTTGATTTCGGCAGTAAGTTTTCGGGAAAAAATTGTTGTATTTTATGGTATCAAATATGTTGTTATAAATTGCTCAATTATAGTTAGTTATATTCTTTTGTTGAAAAATAATTGAATTGTAATGGTGAATAGTAAATAATCTTAATTCAAAAAACGTGAATTTTTGAAATTTTGGCGCGAAAGAAAATTTGCAGGGAAAATCATCCGGGAAATCGAGAGCGTCTTTAAACGCCTAAAATGGGGAATTTTGAAAATGCGATTTTTATTGAAATTAAATTCGAGGAAAAATTGCTGGATAGAATTTTCGTTTGAAATGTTGGTCCGAAGTTGTGCTTGTTTTGGTGTAGAAATAATGTCAGTAATTAGAAGAGAAAGTAAACCTGGAAATATCAGAAAACCAAGCCTTAGTTTTGGTTGAAGCCAGAGGTGGAAAGCATGTATTTGAATGGAATCAAAGCGATGGAGATATTTGGATGTCGCGGGACGACAGAAATAAAAAATACCCATCCGATGGGACAGGTATTTTTGTCTTATCTAGTAGGTAATTACCTTTTTTAAATGAGGTATAATTTCACTGACCTTCAAGACAGAATCAACAAGTGTAGTTTTAGATGCCTTACTAAATATATTAAAATGCTACATTATGTATTTACAAAAGTGTAATATTTGTTTCTACGCGTTTTGGAACGTGCATGAACCTGCGTCGTCAACGCCAAATTTTCATCAAGTTAACTGCACCTCACCAACTATAAAAACACTTCCGCATACCAAAACCAGGTCATCTTTTTCCGCACTTGCGATTGCGTCCTTAACTGCCTCGTTGACAGTAGGGAATGATTTTCCATACAAGTCAAATTTCGCAGATTCCTCTTTTAGCATTTCTGCATCAAGAGCACGAGGTATCTGAGCCTGGGTAAAATAATAAGTTGCTTGTTTGGGAAGAAGCTTCAGAACGGTAGTAATCTCCTTGTCTTTTACCATTCCAAATACGATATGCAGTCGGTGATAAGTTGTGACCTCGAGTTGAGAAACGATTGCTTTGATACCATCTTCGTTGTGACCGACGTCCAAAATCACCGATGGGTTTTGGTGAATAATTTGCCACCGGCCAAACAATCCGGTTAGCTTTTTTACATTTTTTAATCCATGTAAAATATTTTCATGTGAAATTTTCCAACCTTTTTGTTGAAGTTGATGAACCGCTTCAAGGACCGTAACCAGGTTTTTCGTTTGATAGATTCCTGGAAGATCCAGTTCATAAAAATTCATTTCGTCAGTGTGCAAAGTCGAAACCTCTACCGTTAAAAAGTGGTGATTGTATTTCCAGTCGATCGATCTTCTTTTGTCCGGTGCAATGATCATGGGTGTTTTTCGGGTCGCAGAAACCTCTTCAAAAACAGGTTTTGTCTCGGGTAGAATTTCACCCACCACTACCGGTATGTCAGGCTTCATAATGCCCGCCTTCTCGAACGCTATCTTCTCCAAACTATCCCCAAGAATGTTCATGTGGTCCATGCCGATATTGGTGATAACAGATACCTCCGGAGTGATCACATTGGTACTATCGAGCCTACCACCGAGACCTACTTCCACAATGGCGATATCGACCTCTTCGTCCGCAAAATAATCGAAGGCCATCGCCACGGTAATTTCAAAAAAGGATGGTTCGATGTCGTCAATATGGGGCTGGATCTTTTTGGTAAAATCAACCACAAATTGCTCGGAAATCATATTTCCATTTATCTTAATTCGTTCCCTGAAATCTTTGAGGTGAGGAGAGGTGTACAAACCGGTTTTGTACCCCGCAGTTTGGAAAATGGCGGCAAGCATATGGCTGGTTGAACCCTTCCCATTTGTACCGGCAATATGTACCGTTTTAAACTTTTTCTGGGGGTTATCAAGTATTTCGCAAAGTTGTAATGTGTTGTCAAGATCCTTTTTATATGCAGCTGCGCCAATGCGGCTAAAAACTGGCAACCTGTGAAACAGGTAATCGATCGTTTGTTGATAGTCCATAGTGGTGTAAAGATAAATCATTACTTAACTATCAAGTAGTTGAGCAAACGTAAAATGAAATGTAGTAGGATGATTTGGATCGAGGAGAGAATTGTCGTTTTACCAGGAGGATATTGGGGGCAAATGAAAGAAAGCTGAATTTACAAAGTGGTCGGATGTTTCTTCAGGCTTTTGAGTAAGATGAACGAGGACCAGGCGAGAGAAGTTGAAATGAGAAACATGGCAAGCAGAATGGCAATATCGGAGTAAGGGTTGTGGGAAAGCCGTAAATAGATGCCGGCGACACAAGCGACAATACTACAGGCCACAATGATCAGTGGCCACTTATATCGGGAAACGTTCTTCATCCGCATGGAGTTTTTTAAGGTGAACCGGATGTATTTTATTTAAAATACCTTTCAATATACGATAATATATAAAAAAAGGAAATGTCTCGTGTTAATTCTTGAGCTTAAAATTGAAAATAATTGTCTCGATTTGCTCGTCATCCCCGGAGCTGAGTTTCATTTGCAAAGCTTTCCTGATAGCGATAGCCTTTAAGGTCGCATTGGCAGTTGTTGATCCTTTCGGTTCATAAACGGCAGAGGTGATAGCTCCGCTGGCATCAACACGAATGTTAACAGCAACTTTAGCATTTTCGTTAAAGTCATCTTCAAAAGATGGCCATTTAGTGATATGTCTGCCGCTGAGGCCTTTGAGACTCACACCAGACTTTCCACTACCGCCGTTTCCTGTATAGCTGTCAGAATTTGGATTTCCGCCGGGCTTGCCCTGGTCGCCAGTTCCACCGGCAATACCCTGATTGCCGCCTTTTTTATAATCGTCTGCCTCATTTCCGCCTTTACCGGTTCCGGTAGCGCCATGCATCACGGCTTTGGGTCTTGGCGGTGCAGGTGTAGGGTTTGGAACAGGAGTTGTCGGTTTAGCAACTGCTTTCGGAGCAACTTCTTTTTCTGGTATTTTTTTGGCTTCCGGTTTTGCAACCACCGGTTTTTTTATAACTGGAGCATCCTCATCCGCCTTGTCGTCTGTTTCCACCTCTTTCACGGCTTCTTCGGCTACACTTGCTTTCGGCGGTGTATAACTGGTTTTTTCCGCAGGCGCGGGAGATTCCGGCGACATCGGCTGATCGTCTCCAAAACCAGTATCACTATTGCCAAGGTTTACCTCGATGCCGTCTTCTGCGATCGGTGGAGGCGTTACGGGCAAGGTCCATTTGATAGTTATAAAGGCAATCAATAATAATGCTATTACCAACGCGGTATAACTTCCTGCTTTAATATTCTTCTGTTGTTCGAAATTTTCAGTCATCATAGTAAGCAAATGCTTTCGTAAATGTACGATTGTTGTACAAAACGATGCAAGTATCTTGCTAATTGCATAAATTCCAAAAAATAATCATGTTAAAATTTTTGATTATCGGGTAGATGCTGCGTTTTTGGTGTACGATCCGCGGTGTACGAAGTACGAAATAGTTTTAGGGGTCGTGTCGTGACGAATTGTGTTCACAGTACATGTTCCTCGCGTCTTCGGTTATACTATCCCGTCATCTGCCGATTTTCTTTTTTAAATCTCAAACAATTCGTTATATTGTTATGCTTAAATTTTATGAGCCACACTGTGCCTCAAATATTTGCACTCGGCGACAATGCAATTGTGATAGAATTGTCGAACACCATTGAAATAGCAATAAGCGAAAAACTTATTGCAATGCATAAATGGTTTTTGCAAAAACAATTTGCATTTGTAAAGGATGTAGTGATCGGTTACAACAGTCTTGTGGTGTACTTTAATATTTCGAAGCTGAGGGCAGAAGAAGAAAATGAAGTGGCCTTTAAAAAAATGGAACTCTTGCTGCTGGATGCTTTCAGGGAATCTGTAACCGGCAATGGCGTTGAGCAAAAAGTAACTATTATTCCTGTTTGCTACGCTAAACAATATGCTTACGACATCGAAGAGTTGGCTTCCGCAAAAGGAATTTCAGAAGAAGAAATTATCGCACTGCATACATCGCAGATATATCGTGTGTACATGATCGGCTTCATGGCGGGCTTTCCGTATATGGCACATATTGATGAGAAGCTGGTGTATCCACGAAAGCAAAGACCGAGACAGTTTGTAGGTGCAGGTAGTGTGGGCATTGCAGGGGCGCAAACGGGCATATATCCTTTTGCATCACCCGCGGGCTGGAACATTATCGGACGTACTCCATTGAAAATATTTGATCGGAACAAACAGAATCCTTCTTTGCTGAAACCCGGTGATTATGTTCAGTTCATTTCTATTAAAGAAGAAGAATTCGAAAAATTGACCCATTGAACTTTTAACATTTTTGTTAAAGATTTAGATTTTATATCCCACCCTTTGAAATACACGACTGGTGTAGAAAATTTTACCTTATCCATGGCATAGGAATTTTATTTTTTTCAACAATCAATAGTTGAATCTTATTCAATTAAGGTAAAAAACAATTAATGTCAATCAACATTATTAAAGCCGGTATTCTTGATACGATTCAGGACATGGGAAGAAATGGATACGGAAGTATAGGAATCAGCACCGGCGGCGCAATGGACACTTATGCAGCCCGGCTTGCAAATTATCTGACAGGCAACAACGGATGCGAACCCTTACTGGAAATGCATTTTCCCGGCCCACAGCTACTGTTTGAGGAAAACGCTTTGATCGCATTGGCAGGCGGTGATTTTTCTGCCACTGTAGACAATGAAAATATTCCTGCGTGGCAGCCCCTCATCGTAAGAAAAAATACTTTGATGCAATTCCCTCAGTGGCAAAAAGGGGCAAGGGTTTATCTCGCAGTGAAAGGTGGTTTTCAATCAGAGAAATGGCTGGGGAGCAACAGCACACATCTCAAGGTAGGTGCCGGTGGTTTCGGAGGAAAGAAGCTGCAGAAAGGGGATACCATACATTTCAAAGCGAGTGAATGCAATGCGAAATCCTTTTTACACGAGAAAGATAACTTACACGTATTTCCATGGAGGGCCAATATTACCAATACTTACAGGAACCCCGACGTGATATTTGTGGTGAAGGGAAGAGAATGGAACTGGTTGCCGGAAGACGCGAGGTCGAAATTTCTCAATACTGAATTTCATATCAGGCAATCATCTGACAGAACAGGCTATCAGTTGGAGGGGGAAAGTTTATTCATTCCCGACAACACGGAACTTATCTCTTCTCCCGTCAACTTTGGTACGATCCAATTACTGCCTGAAGGACAAATGATCATCCTAATGGCCGATCATCAAACCACCGGAGGCTATCCTCGCATTGCCAATGTAATCAGTGCGCATCTTCCAAAACTTGCGCAGAGAAGAGAAGGTGAAAGAATTGTGTTCAGGTTGGTTGATAATGACATTGCGGAGAAATTATTCATTGCACAGGAAAAAGAACTACAAATACAAAAGCAATCCAGCATTGATCATATAAACGAATATGTGAAATGCACAGTGTAGACATCAATTGCGATATGGGAGAAGGCTTTGAGAATGATGAAGCGTTGATGCCGTACATAACTTCTGCAAATATTGCCTGCGGTTTTCATGCGGGCGATACAGACACGATGAAAAGAACCATTGCACTTGCGTTAAAACACGAAATTGCCATTGGCGCCCATCCCGGTTTTCCTGATCGTGAAAATTTTGGCAGAAAGAACATGGATATGACACCTGATGAAGTGTATGATATGGTTTTGTACCAGGTGGATCTGCTTTCAAAGATCGCATTGGAAGAAGGGGCAAAAGTTACCCATGTAAAACCCCATGGCGCTTTGTACAACATGGCTGCAGAAGATGTCTTACTTGCGAAAGCCATTGCCAGAGCGGTTAGAGCAGTTGATAATAAACTGGCACTCTTTGGCTTAAGCGGCAGCTATCTTATACAGGAAGGAAAAAATGTGAACCTGCAAACGGTGAATGAAGCATTTGCGGACAGAACTTATCTTGACGATGGAACATTAACGCCGCGCAGTGAAAAAAATGCTTTGATTGAAGAGAAAGATTCTTCGTTACAGCAGGCGTTACAGCTGGTGATGAAGCAAACCGTCAAGTCAACATCAGGAAAAACAATTCCGCTTGTAGCTGAGACTATTTGCATACACGGCGACGGACAAAATGCGCTGGTGTTTGCGAAAAATATTTACAAAGGTTTAAAAGCGCACAACATCTTTCTGAAAAATACAATTCGTTAAAGAATTCTTAGAAAACCCATAAATCGCCGCAAGTTTATACTATTCGTAAGGGTTTCCACGTTATTTTTACGGCTCCAACTTCAACTTTATTTCAACCTGTCTCATTTATTAAAAGACAAGCATGTCTACGACACAAAACGGGCAACAAACTGTTTACGGTTACGATGATTTTCAAAAGAAAACAGAAAAACCGGAAAGCAATTTCTTGTGGTGGTGCTCAGGCGCATACACCGATCTTCTTAGAAAATATCCAAGTGAACATACAAAGTACGCCGGCATTGGCGGTGTAATCCTTGCAACATTTGTACTGGCCGCTATTTCATCTGGTTATGCTGTGTACAGCGTTTTTGGCAACTGGTATTGGACTGTTGCGTTTGCGATCATTTGGGGATTGATCATTTTTAACTTCGATAGATTTCTCGTTTCTACCATGCGCAAGTATGGCGTATCGGTGCGTAAGCAATTGCTACTGGCGGTACCTCGTTTTGCTTTGGCGCTGCTCATCGGTATTACCATTGCACGACCTCTTGAACTTAAAATTTTTGAAAAAGAAATTGATGTAAAGGTTGCGCAAAACAGGCACGATAAAATTTTACTGAACGATAGCCTTTTACAAAAAGAATTACAAACTGCACAAACGGAAGCACAGCAGGAGCCTAGCCGGTTGATGGCACGTAAAAGCATGCTGGAAGACACGTTGCATACGCTGCAGCAGGCTTATATACAAGAAGCCGATGGAACAGGCGGATCTGGCAAACGCGGGATTGAAAAACTCACCAAACTCAAGATGGAAGCATACAATAATGCTTCGAAACAGTTTGCTCCTGAACTAAAGCAGCTGGATAGCAGTATTCATTACCAGGACAGCATCATCAATTCACAGCTGGCGGGGTTAGATGTAAAGAAGAAAAATTACGAAGCAGAACTGCAAACAAAAGTCGGCTTCCTCGAACGCAATAAAGCGCTCGCCGATCTTTCACAGGAAGAGAGTAGTGTGTGGTGGTCAAGCTTGTGTATTTCGTTGTTGATCATTTTGATTGAAATAGGTCCGATACTTTCCAAGCTTATTATGAATGTTGGTCCTTATGATATTGCGCTGTCACAAATGGAACTCATTCAAATGGCACGCTCGGAAAATGAAATGCGTCGCGACAAAGAATTGCTGCACGACAAAATGCAATTGATCTTCCGTCATAAAAAAGACATTACAGAAGACACTTTAAACAAGGCAAAAGCACTCCAACAAAAGTATATCCAAAGTGATCTTGACAAATGGGAAAAAGGCGATTCTCCTAACAAACACGCGCCTTTGAATAATGCCATGAAGGATATAAAGAGCAAGTATGATTTTGAAGAAGAGAATGTGATTTAGGCAATTAAGAATTAGGAATTAAGAATTAAGAATTGTTTTGGTGCGAGCATGCGTTATTGAAATTAGATTTTGGCTAGAGTAAGACCCTGGATCAACACTAAGGCACTAAGGACACTAAGTTTCACTAAGGGGCGTCCAAAAGCAAAAAGAGGAAAGGTGGAATGCTTTGCAATCCTCTTTTCCTCTGTGAAAAAAACTCTTTAACTCTGTGGTTAAAAAATGCGTTACGGAATCCCTTAGTGAAACTTAGTGTCCTTAGTGCCTTAGTGGTAAATTAAAAATCTTCGTCTGGTTCGTTCTTTGCAGTAGACTTCAGCGTCTCAGCCTTTTTTACCAATTCAAGAAATTCCTTTTTGTACATATCACTGTTGTTATCGATGCTGCCTTGTGCCAATGATTTTACAAGTTTATAATTACTCGTTCCTTTGAACTCAGAATTTCTTAGCACCATACCAAATGCTGCAACTGCTGAAGCAAAACGTATGTTGCTACTTGCGAGCTGAGCATTAGCATTCACGGGCACTTCAAACAATTTGCTATTGTCTTCATCAGGTTTTTTATAACGGAGTTTTACAAACATCAATTCATTTGAAAAAGATGCAGAAGGCTTTTTCGCTTTTTGTTTTTGATATCGCAAAGGATCAACTGTTCCGAGTTCTTCATCATCCTCCACACCAGAAGGAATGATTTCGTACAAAGCGGTAACAGTGTGATTGCTGCCCATATCACCCGCATCTTTTTTGTCATTGTTAAAATCCTCCTTAGCCAGTATCCTGTTTTCGTAGCCTATGAGTCTGTAGCCTTTTACTTTTTCAGGGTTGAACTCCACTTGTAATTTCACATCTTTTGCAATGGTGAAAAGTGTTCCGCCAAATTCGCTGATCAATACTTTCTTTGCTTCGCTGATGTTATCGATATAGGCGTGATTACCATTGCCTTTATCAGCCAATTTTTGCATTTTCCCATCCTGGTAGTTACCGGTGCCAAATCCAAGCACAGTAAGGTATACGCCGGTTGAACGTTTTTGCTCGATCAGATTTTCCAATGCATCATCGCTGCTGGCGCCTACGTTAAAATCACCGTCGGTGCAAAGTATTACGCGGTTGTTGCCTTCCTTCATGAAGTTTTGTTGCGCTGTTTTATAAGCGAGCTCAATGCCCGCGCCACCTGCTGTAGATCCGCCCGCTTCAAGCGCATTGATGGCTTCTCTTATTTTTTGTTTGTCATTTGTTGAAGGCAAAACCAAACCTGCATTGCCCGCATACACCACAATGGCAATTTTGTCTTGCGGACGCAATTGCTCTGATAACAATTGCAATGAAGTTTTTACCAATGGTAATTTGTCAGCACTCTCCATACTTCCACTAACATCAATTAGAAAAACGAGATTGGAAGGAGGCAGTTTATCATAATCAATTTTCTTTCCCTGCAAGCCGATCATCACCAACTGATGCTCTTTGTTCCATGGGCATTGCGTAGATTCTGTCGTTACGCTGAAAGGCTTGTCATCCTTGGGCTGCGGATAGTTGTAAGAAAAATAGTTGATCATTTCTTCAACACGTACTGCGCCCGGAGTTGGCAGTGTACCTTCATTGATCAATCTGCGAACATTGCTGTAAGAAGCGGCGTCAACATCAATAGAGAAAGTGGAAAGCGGATGGTCCGTTACGTTTTGAAACTTGTTTTCCTGGATGTTGTCATAACCTTCTCTATTGTAGTCCTCATCTTTTGAAGTAATTGTGCCGGTTCCTCTAATTTTCACTGATTTTGAGCCGTTATATCCTTGCACTACCACGCCTGCAACATGGCCACTGAGTGCTGTGGATACCTGTGCGGAGCTTGTCATATCTATTTTTCGTTGAGTTCCATAGCCAGTTACCACAACTTCATTCAACACCTGTTTCATTGGCCTCAATTTTACATCGATCACTGTTTTTCCTTTCACTTTTATGGCCTGTTCGTAATAACCCACATAAGCGAAGCTGAGCGTTACATTTTCGTCGGCAACAGTAATGGAATAGGTACCATTTTCATCGCTGGCTACACCTGTCTTAGCGACCTTATTCCATACAGTAACGCCCCGCAGCGGATTACCCTTCTCGTCGGTAATTTTTCCTGTAATAACGATTGATTGCGCAGTAAACAAGAATGTGCCTGCATAGACTAACAGAACTGATAGTAAGGTTTTCATACGCTGTTTTAGTGTCAGATGCAGGGAAGAAGAAGATTACATAAAACGAGTGAAAAAATTAAGAATTAGGAATTAAGAATTAAGAATTAAGAATGCTTTGTGTTAAGCACTCCAGTTTTTTTCCGACAGTCCGTATGTTCAGGGTTAGTAACGCATAGTCGTTAATCAAGAATTCTTAATTCTTAATTCCTAATTCTTAATTAATTGCCAGCTTCTCTGGCTATAGGCCCTTTTCTTTATTAATTATTAATTCCTCTCTCCTCATTTGCTTCGCCGTCTTCGTACTTCCATCATGGCTCCAGCCGGGAGGTTGGATAAAATAGTTAATGGCATTTTTGAAAGAGCCGGCGTGTGCAGCTTTTGAAAACAGGCTTCCCCATGTTTTAAGCGCAACAACAACTGGATTGAAAGATTTGATGTTATTGGTTAGTCCGTAAGTAGGACGTTCTTCTTCGGCTTTAAAAGTGCCAAACATGCGATCCCAGATAATGAGAATGCCCGCATGATTTCTATCCAGGTATTTTATATCGCTGCCGTGATGAACGCGGTGATGTGAAGGTGTGTTGAAAATAAACTCAAACCATTTTGGCGTTTTATGAATCGTTTCAGTATGTATCCAAAACTGATATATCAGGCTTATCTGCTGCATAAACAAAATGTATAGCGGATCAAAACCAACCAATGGCATCCAGGCCCAGAAAAGAAAGGCGCCGGTAAGATTGCCCGTCCATGTTTGGCGAAGAGCTGCCGCCAGGTTATATCTTTCCGAAGAGTGATGAACGACGTGTGAGGCCCAAAGCCAGCCCATTGCGTGGCTGCAACGGTGGAACCAGTAGTAAGAAAAATCATCTGCAAAAAACAACAGCACCCAGAACCACCATGTGTCCGATGGAAGTGTAAAAAAACGATATTGATAAATAAAAGACAGCACAACCCAAATCATTGCCTTAGTGACAAAACCGACAAGTACATTGCCAATGCCCAAAGCCAAACTGGTGAAAGTGTCTTTTGTTTCGTAGAAGCCCTTATTTTCTCTATACGATAACCATGCTTCTATCGACAAAAGCAATACAAAAAAAGGAATGGCATAATATAATATTGCAGGAGGCATGATAACTCGTTTGATCTAATTTACAAGCAATGTTCTAATAAGTTCCGATGGGTAGAAAATATTGATTTGGATTAACTTTTGGCATTATCCAGGTCACAACATTGTTTTGGTCTGGCGATTTCAAAATTGTGCTTTATTTGAAAATTTGAAAATTTTAAAATTCTTTCTATGCAGTTTCTTATTTTTTAAAATTAACTCTCTAGATATTCGTAGAGCAAATAATAAAATAAAAAAGGGTGCACCCGAAGCATTTTCAAATTTTCAAATCCTCAAATTTTCAAATTGGCTTTCCATTTTGCAAAGTTATTTGATTAAGTTTATGTAGCCGTCAATCAAATACGATCCCAAAGTCTCCTCATTGCTTGTTATAAATTCAAAAAATTTTAAACCCACCTTGTTATGAAAGTTAAAGACAAATTATTTGAGTATTTAGATGAATGCAGAGTGAAACCGGGGAAAGAAGTAAATTTAAAAAAATACAAAACGGATTTTGAGCACGATGATCTTTCAAAAGAAGAAGGAGCAGAACTACTTGAGTTTGGTATACAAAAACTGGCAGAAATGCAGGATAAATTGTATGCTCATAACAAGTATAGCGTGCTGATTATTTTCCAGGCAATGGATGCCGCAGGAAAGGACGGAGCGATTAAACATGTGATGAGTGGCCTTAATCCTCAGGGAGTTCAGGTAACGAGCTTTAAAGGGCCTACCAGTCATGAGCTTGAGCACGATTATTTATGGCGCCATTATGTCGCGTTGCCGCCGAGAGGAGAGATTGGAATTTTCAATCGTTCGCATTATGAGAATGTGTTGGTTACAAGAGTGCATCCGGAATATATTTTGGGAGAAAATCTGCCTGACATCAAGAATACAAAGGATATTGATCAATCATTCTGGGACAAACGTTTTGAACAGATCAATTGTTTTGAAAAAACGCTCGCAGATAATGGCACTATTATTTTGAAATTCTTTTTGCATCTGTCCAAGAAAGAACAAAAAAAACGTTTCCTTGAGCGCATTGATAATCCCGCTAAAAACTGGAAATTCTCGAGTGCGGATTTGAAGGAACGAGCTTACTGGAAAGACTATCGCAAAGCATATGAGGATGCTATTTCCAATACATCAAAAGATCATGCGCCGTGGTTCGTTGTTCCTGCAGACGATAAATGGTTTGCCCGCTTAGTCATAGCCGCCGCTATTTACTATGAATTCCAAAAACTGGATATTGATTATCCGATCGTCAGCACGGCGCAAAAAGAGGACCTGCTGAAAGCGAGAGATATGTTGATGAAGGAAGGAGAGGAGAATGGGGAGAGCAATTAGGAATTAGGAATTAAGAATTAAGAATTCTTTGGGTGCAGCATATCTTATTTTCTTTACACAGTTTTTATGCTCAGGAGTAATAAGGCATAACTGCCGATTAAGAATTCCTAATTCTTAATTCGATATAAAAAAAAACTCCGCTATCAAAGCGGAGTTTTTTTTTATCGGGAAATAACTTTCTATTACCAGAAGATCGTATACAACGCAGCAAGTATACCGCAAATGATCAAAGATCCAATCGCAAAACCTGGAGTTGTTTTGAACATAGACTTATCTACTTCCAAACCATGAGGTTTAGCGCCTTTACGGCTTTCGATCATGCTGATCACATACATTACAACGATACAGATCACGAATACAAGACCCATTCTGTCAAGGAACGGAATTTCGTAAACGCCTTTGTCGTTTGCTTTTGAAAAACCAATAGGAGCAAGGAACGAAAGATTCACAATGCCCGGAAGGAATTTGAAGATCAATGACATTACGAAACCACCAACTGTTGCGAACAAGGCTGCATTAGAAGTCGTTTTCTTCCAGAAGAAACCAAGAATGAACATGGCAAAGATACCCGGAGACACGAAGCCTGTATATTCCTGGATGTATTGGAAACCACCTTTTTTATCGATACCCATCATCGGCGCAATGATCAACGCAAGGATCATCGCAACAACAACAGTGATTCTACCAACAACAACCATTTTCTTTTCGTCTGCGTCAGGAGCTATTTTCTTTTTATAGATATCCAAAGTAAAGATGGTAGCGATACTGTTTGCCTTACCTGCCAGAGACGCAACAACAGCAGCAGCAAGTGCGGCGAATGCTAAACCTTTCAAACCTGCAGGCAACAAATCAAGCAATACAGGATATGCTCTGTCTGGATTCAATTCTCCGTTTTGCAACATCTCTGTTTGGAAGTTACCTTCTTTGTGTAGTATGTATGCTGCGATACCTGGCAACACAACAATGATAGGCATCAACAGTTTCAGGAACGCTGCGAACAAGATACCACCACGTGCAGTTTTCAGATCGGCACCCAAAGCTCTTTGTGTGATGTATTGGTTACAACCCCAGTAGTTCAGGTTCACGATCCACATACCACCCAACAATACAGTTAAACCCGGAAGGTCCATATAGTTAGGATCGTCACGTTTAACGATCATATGAAAATGTTCGTCTGCTTTTTGAGTCAATATTTTAAAACCATTTACAACACCACTTGAACCAAAGTGCTCAGCAACAAGACCCAATGCAAGATAAGTTGTTACCAAACCACCCAGGATCAGGAAGAACACTTGAATAACGTCTGTATAACCAATTACCTTCATACCGCCAAGTGTAATGAATACAGCAAATGCCGCCAGTACAAGCATACAAACTGTAAGGTTGATACCAGAGATACTGTTCAGCGCCAGGGCACCAAGGAAAAGGATAGAAGTGAGGTTCACAAGCACGTAAAGCAATAACCAGAACACTGCCATGATCATACTTACTGTGCTGTTATACCGCTCGTTCAGGAACTGCGGCATTGTAAAAATTTTGTTCTTCAAATACACCGGAATAAAGAATACAGCTACGATTACAAGGGTAAGCGAAGCCATCCATTCGTAAGTAGAGATCGCAAGGCCTATTTTAAAGCCCGATCCACTCATACCAATAAATTGTTCAGCGGAAATGTTTGAAGCGATAAGAGAAGCACCAATTGCCCACCAGGTTAAGGAACCTTCAGCAAGGAAGAAGTCCTTTGTGTTCATGGTTGCTTTTTTCTTTCTGCGGTAGATCCAGTATCCATAGGAAGCTACTATTACAAAGTAGATTGCGAATACTGCATAATCAATTAGGTGGAGATTGTTCTTCATGAGCGAGTAAACGTTAGTTGTATTAGTTAAAGTAAATGTTTATAGGATTTAAAAAAATTTAGTGAAAGTAAAGTATTTATCGATTGCATTGAATGTGATCAAGGCATTTTTTTGACAATATTGAACTTTCCCTCTATTCTGTTGTTTGTCGTGCAAATATTCAAAAAAAAGCATTCAATTGAGCAAACGTTTACGCAATTTTACTATTATACCGGGATTTTGTGGAAAAAGCCAAGCGGAACAATCGTTTCAAGCGTTTTTTCATGACTGCAATTCTTTCAAGAGTTGTGCAACAAAATGCAATATTGTGCAACAAAAACAGCTATTTTGTTTGATCACCATATCTCAAAACAAAATAGCTGCATCTATATGGCACATCGCGGCACTAAAATAAGGAATTAGTGTTAATGTGACATTTATTTTTTTTGAAATGTGCCAATTTGAAAATTTGTGAATTTGAGAATGCATTATGTGTTGCCTGGCGCTTGAGATTGCTTCGGCAATTTCCGAACGTGCGCTATGCATTTGCAATATTTGGCAGCATCCTCGGTTTGCCTCGCAATGACGAGCTATTCGCACGTCATTGCGAGGCCGGCAGAGAGAAAATGTCGGCATTACAAAAGCAACAAAAAAAAGCGGTGACGGCTGAAGCAATCTCGATCTTGGTGCTTGAGATTGCTTCGGCTGTCTCCGAACGTGCGCTATGCATTCGCAATATCAGGCAACATGCTCCACTTGCCTCGCAATGACGAGGCCGTACCTAATCATTTTCAAATCGTCAAATTTTCAAATTACTCAAGACTATTTCAACTTATGGGGATTTGGAATGAAGTTGAGGAAGGCATCGAACTTCGTTTTGTATTTTCTTTTATCTAGTTTAAAGTAAAAGGCGCCACGCTTGGAGCTTTCCTTCTCTTTTTCTTTTTGTTTTACAAGTAAACCTGTGGATAATACTTTTCTGCTGAAGTTTCTTTTATCAAACGTCGAGTCATAAACGCCCTCGTATAACACTTGTAATTGAGGCAATGTGAATTTTTCAGGCAAGAGTTCGAACAAGATAGGATGGAGAGCGGCTTTATAACGAAGTTTTTCCTTTGCCATCTCGACCATTTCAGAATGGTCAAAAATGAGTTTCGGAATTTTATTCAGTGGGAACCATTCAGCGTGATAATCTTTGCTGATCTGGTGTTTATATTGATTGACGTCGATTAATGCAAAATAAGTGATAGAGGCGGTTCTTTCAATTGGATCGCGGCTAGGGTCACTGAAGGCATAGAGCTGCTCCATATAAACGTTTTCAAGACCTGTCAGCTTATGTAACACACGGCCTGCGGCCAGTTCGAAGCTTTCTTCTTTTTCAACAAAACCGCCCATAAGGCTCCATTTGCCTTTTTCCGGCTCGAATCCTCTTTGGATCAGCAGTAATTTCAATTGCTGGCCGTCAAATCCGAAAATGATACAATCTACGGCAACCAAAAATCTTTTTTGGTGTGAATAACCTGTCATAAATGTTGTGTTATATGGCGTCGCTAAATCAATGGAAATGTGAAAGTAACAAAATTTTTTCCTGTCAAACAAGAATGTTTGAATTTAGTGTAGAATTGACGGTTATTCTAATTTGAAAATTTGAGGATTTGAAAATTTGAAAATGGAACGCAGATTCTCATGATTCTCATGATTGTTATGATCTTTTGAATTGAGATTTCATATTTGAGATTTGAAATTAATCAGTGTCAGGTGGGATCAAATATCAAATTTCTAATCGTGACAAATCATGACAATCATGAGAATCTGCGTTCTGCGTCATTTTCAAATCTTCAAATTTTCAAATTATTCCTCCGTACCTTGCGCCCCAGTTAAAAAAGAACAAACATGAGCAATGATTTTTCGGTGCTGGAAACGCTGGTAAAGGATAGAAGAACAGTGAAGGCACAACAGATGAATGGTAAAAAAATTCCTGACGCGCAGATAGTTCAGTTGTTAGAATTGGCAGATTGGGCGCCTACTCACGCAAATACAGAACCGTGGCGCTTTTTTGTGTATGGTGGAAGCGATGTACAGGCATTTTGCAAACAGCATGCAGAATTGTGGAAACAAACAACGCCACCAGAAAATTTTTTGCAGGGTACATACGATAAGTTTGCAACAATGGGTGATAGTGCTTCTCACGTTATTATTGCTGCAATGAAACGTGCGCCTACTTCAAAAATTCCCGTAATGGAGGAGATTGCTGCTACAGCCTGTGCTGTTCAAAATATTTTGCTTGGTGCTGAAGCGCTTGGTATTGCTGCGTTTTGGAGCACCGGCGGCATGACACTGAAAGAGCCATTTAAACCATTTTTGGATCTTAATCCGGAAGATATTGTAATGGGAATCATTTACCTTGGTTACAGTGATGTAGAACCTGCCGGCAAAAGATTGGTTCCATTGGAAGATAAAGTCAGATGGAACGGTGGGCCGTTGAATAAATTTTAATTTCTCGGTAGAGACGCATGAAAATGCGTCTCCAGTTGTACCAACGCGATGTTCGATTGAAAAGGTCGGACATCGCGTTTTTTTCTAACACTGTGAATGTGTAACAGAGACGCGTTCAACGCCTCTCTACAGGGAACCTGTTTAACAAAGACGCATTATCATGCGTCTCTACAGCAATTCCTCCAACGACCTCGTCTTTCTGGGCGGCAATAAAAAATCCTTCGGATGCCTGAAAAAATATCGTCTCAAAATGCCGAGAAACTCAGGATAATCTTTTAACCGTATACCACGCGATTTTACTGCCACAAAAAATGCGAGTGAAAAACTTACCAGGAAATTGATGAAACCAATCAGTAAAACACCTGCAATGACAGTCAGTAAATAAGACAGTGCCACTTTATGATCGAGGCCGTAATAACCAATGGCTGTATTGCCGGCAGAAATGGTGATGTGCCTGATGTCGAATGGAATGCCAAATATTTTTCCTAATGGAGCCGCCCAGCCTAAGAAGAAACCGAGTGAGATGCTACCAGCCAGTGTACCCGAATTTTTGTTGAGAAAATTGGCGAGTTTATCAAGTCTTTTTGCTGGTATGGTATTCACAAAAATCGGGTGATTTTTAAGCCTCTCCGCCACATTTCCATACACTACATGATTTTCCACATAGCCCGCAATAATGCCGCTTAAAAACAGAAAGAAGCCTGTAACACACGCCCACAATACAGACATGCTTTGCCACGGATGTTGGTCCGCCAGTAGCTTTTGCGCCGCATCTCCCGCGGCAATTTTGAAACCAAATGAGAGATTGAAGAGCCATGCCAGCAAATAAGTAAATGGAAATACAACCAACAGATTGCCAGCAAAGGAAGCGATCTGGCTGCGTGAAACTTTTGCAACGGTTAAGGCAAGGTTGCGAAGATCCGGGCGCGACTGGCTTTTCTTTACATCTAGTGAACTTGCTACAGCAGAAGCAGTGTAAGCCGGTTGTTTGGTAGCGAGTGTTGCATCCGACTGGTCCATTAACACAAAACAAGTTGCATAGTTTGTTCCGTAACTCATGCCTTGCCAGAAGTAAGGCAAATGCACAAGACCAAGCAGATTTTTTATAATGGCGCCAAATGATATAATGAAACCTCCGGCCATGGAGCTGTTGAAAAGATGTCGAAAATCTGCCCGGCTATTGCTGATGTATTTTTGTCCCTTCTTTCCTTTGTGTTCAGCGATTTGATAAGCAACTAAACCAAGGTTTACAGAAAGAAATTCACGAAGGCTGTTTTTCGTATTTTCATTTTTTACAACGGTCTTAAAATATTCAATGAATCTTTCTGTGTCAAAAAGTTCATCTGTATCTAACACGTCAATGATCACATGCATGCGCTCAATTTGTTGCTGCATGCGCACCGTTACAAATGTTTGTGCGAGACTGGTACCATATTCTAAACGCTGATCTGTTATCCATTGCAGGGTTTGTGTGCAGTTGTAAAGATTTTCCTGGATGTTGGCCAACAACCATTTTCTTTCCCGGGTGTCGAAATTGTTTTTTTGCGTCATGTACAAATTCACCAGCCTGTTTTGTTCGATAAAAGGTTGAATGGCATCTTGCACATTACTGTATCTACCGGTTATTTCTTTCTCCATTCCCAGCGTGGCAACTTTGTAAGACAGCATTTGCAGCGATTCCCCCAATTGCCGGATAATGCCCGGGTCGGTGATGTTTACCTGTATGCCCAGCAATTCAAAAAAATGTCGCCAAAGATCCTGGTCAATATTTTCTACCCAGACATGATCGTTTTTCAGATAAAAAACTCTTTCAATAACGTAACGAAAATCTTTAGGATGTGGAAGGGGAGGGAGTATCCTATGCTTTAATTTGCTAATCAGTTCCTGCACGAATCCGCGTGAGCTGGTAATGCCGCTTTCCGTAAGAGTAGGTATAAGGTCTGTGTTTTGAAATTGCGACAGTAAAGCTTTGCGTAAGGCAAAGAGTGCAACACTTTCTTCGCGCAGTTTTGCCAGCACTTCCCTGAATTTTTTCTCCGCTTCTTTTGTGTTGCGATAGTTTCCCGGGCGTATATTTTTAACAAGGTCAACCACATACTGGAGACCGCTCGTTCCTGTATACAAGGGAAGAACAACTGCTTTATCTTTTTTCTTCGCGATATTCTCTTGCTTTTGAGTTCTCTGAAAAAGTTTCATGGGCAGATCATAGGTTGTTTTGAATTTCGGTACCGTTGTATCACAGGCGGCAAATGCGTCGATCCGCAATATACGTAATATAAAAAATACGATTAAAGTAGTGGAAATTAATCATTTGTGAAAGTTGTGCAGTATTAAAAGTAGTTTATAATTTTGCCAAAATTATTCTGTATGAATTTCTACCTTAATGATGACACCAGCACACGTGTAGAAGAAGATGTAGATACACTCACGGCAGTCGATGAACCATACCAGCTTATCGTGTGGAACGATGAAGTGAACACCTTTGAATGGGTGATTGAAACGCTTGTGGAAATATGCGGACACTCTGTAGAGCAGGCGGAACAATGTGCCATGATCATTCATGTGAAAGGTAAATACGCTGTAAAAAAAGGAGAGTATGAAACGTTGAAACCACTATGCGATGCGATTACAGACAGAGGCATCGGGGCAACGGTGGAAGAAACGGTACGGTAATCGAAAATTGAAAGTTAAAAATGCGGTAGGGCGAATCGCATTCGCCCTGTCGACAACCAAATAAATCTCAGAATCAATCAAGATAAATATCAATCATAACCCTACCACAGGAAATCTCAAATCATCCTATGCCAATATTCGCCTTAGACAAACACATCATTTTTCCTCCTGTTGAAGAATCAGAACCGGATGGTTTGCTGGCGATTGGCGGCGATCTTTCTGTAGAGCGATTGCTGACTGCTTATAAACTAGGCATTTTTCCCTGGTACGAGGGTGAATATCCGCTGTGGTGGTGTCCAGATCCGCGATTCGTTTTATTTCCCGCCAAACTTAAAATCTCCAAAAGCATGGAAGCGCTTTTCAGAAAAGAAGCTTTCTCGTTCACTATCAACCAGGCATTTAATGAAGTGATCCGCAATTGCAAAAGTATTTCCCGCACAGGGCAAAACGGAACCTGGATCACCAATGAAGTCGAACTCGCTTATAATCAATTGCATGAACTCGGTTATGCACACAGCGCCGAAGTATGGAGCAATGGCGAATTGGTAGGTGGACTTTACGGCATCCGAATGGGGAAAGTTTTCTTTGGAGAAAGTATGTTCAGTAAAATGAGCAACGCTTCAAAATATGCTTTTATCAGCTATGTGGAGCAGCTCAAGAAAGAGGGAGTCCAACTCATCGATTGCCAGGTACATACATCACATCTGGAGAGCCTTGGCGCAGAGATGATTCCCCGTAAAACATTTACGCATTTGCTGAAAGAACTGGTGTAGGAGAGTTGTTAGTTGACAGTTGTTTGTTGTTAGGCATTGCGGTCGGAATCGCCGACTGATTGCATTCTTTCTTCACTATTTCACATAAAGTCTAAGAACTAACAACTATCAACTAATAACCTTTTTACTGTCATGAAAAAGCAACGTTTCGCTTCGTTATTTTGTCTTGTCTACCAACCGCGTAGAATTACGATATCTTGTGAAAAAGTTTGTAAAACGTTGAATAATATGGATTGACATTTTGTTGTTTTAAAAACTTTCGTACTTTTATACCGGAATTATCAAATCAGATCGTCACTCCCTTTTATTTAACTATACTTCACATCTCCTATCCCGTGGAAGCTAGATTTTAGTCTGTTTTATTTTATTTTCTAAACTTTTAAAAGCTCCCATTATGAAAAGAAATTTCCACATTCATCTTAACGGAATTACTATTGCCTTAATCGTTATTGCCTTGTATGCTTCTCTTACTTTGATCACTTACCTGGCTTGGCGCAGTCAATAGTAGATAGCACTGTTATCGTATATTTTTATTGGTAAACCGGCCGGCAGCAAGCTCCCCGGAATTCTAAGTATGATTTACATCACCTGTGAGAGTGTAAATTCCAGAATATTATTAAGGATTGTTGCCGGTCATTACCGTGTGTTTAATTGAAAATGGAAAATTGAAAATGGAAAATTGAAAGTTGAAAATGAGTTTGTAAAAACGATGTTTTAATTTTCAATTTTCCACTTTCAATTTTTAATTAAAAAAGTATTTTCCTCTCGGGATATTTTTCTGCGTATTGATAAATCAGGCCGCGGATGTAATCGTTGTCGGGGTGAGGCGTTACCCTTTCCTTCAGTTGTTCCAATGTAATATCTTCTCCAAATTCTCCTTTGAGCGCAATGCCGCTGAATTTGCCTTTGTTCATAAGCAAGATGGAAGAGTGGTTGTAAGTGCCGTCAAATATGGCGAAGGTGGGCAATTGTTCATGCAGCGCCGTAATAGCTTTTAATACTTTTTCATTGTGCAAAGGAGCGGTTTCTGTAATAGTCTCATAATCATTTATAACGCCAAAGCACAAACGCTCATTAAGCTCAAACTCTTCTGCCATTTTTCTTAACAAAGTTTGTCCTTCGTATAACAAGTTAAAAGTGTATAACGGATTGAGATGTTGCTTCTTTTTTTCTATTGCAAAACGCACATAGCCTTTTCGGTCCTCATAAGTATACAAACCGTATGATTGATGAAAACCTTTCTGGCTTCGGTTAAACTCGGGCCATAGTTTTCTTATTTCAACGCTTTCAAGAATCAGCGCAACAAGTTCGCTCGAACATTCTTTATGAGTGATGCTATAAACTTTTCGCAAAAGATCCTGTTTGCGTTTACCTCCATCATTGTTGGAAAAATGACTCTTTACGCGCTTTTGCAAGTTAGTCGCTTTGCCCACATAAATGATCTTGCCTTTTGAATCATGAAAGTAATAGACGCCAGGCATCATCGGTAGTTGCTCGATGTAATAAGTGGGCAAATGCGTTGGCAAATACTGTTCTTTGTTTTTGCCTTTCAGCATTTTCGCCACATGACCCTCAGAGTCGCCGGCAAGAATTTTTTCAAACAGCACAGCTGTCGCGGCCGCGTCTCCGTAAGCCCTGTGTCTGCCTTCTATCATAATGCCCAATGAGCGACAAAGATTTCCAAGGCTATAACTTGGCAGCCCCGGAATCACCTTGCGGGACATGCGAACGGTGCAAAGTTTCTTCACATTAAGTTCATATCCGCAAGCCTGCAGCTGGTGCTTGATAAAAGAGTAATCGAAGTTTACGTTGTGGGCAACAAAAATGCGATTGGATAGTAGGTTGAAAACGTTTTCGGCAACATCTTCAAAGGTTGGTGCATCGGCCACCATAAAATTATCGATGCCTGTAAGTACAGTGATGAAATGCGGAATTCTTTGGTTGGGATTGATCAGCGTTTGAAACTTTCCTTCCACTTCCATTCCGTTGTGCAGTATAATGGCTATTTCTGTAATGCCGTTACCGTTTGCAAATCCTCCAGTTGTTTCTATATCTACTATCGCATACATGACTCAAAACATTCTCACTTTTAATGATTTTTTTCTTGTAAAAAACCATTGACTAATTTAATTTACGCCATCAAAATAATGTAAGCGAAGTTAAAAAATTGTTTTGACTTAAATTTTCAAATCCATGCGTTTAATCCTATCCCTTTTCGTTTCTGTATTGTTTACCACATATAGCTTTGGCCAAGACGTCCGTATTGAGAAAAAGAACATCAGCGACACCGTTTTTTACGACCAGAGGATGTTGGTAATTCCTTCCGATTCGCTCGATGCAACGAAAGTAATGCTGAAACTTTTTCCGGGTAAATTGTATAATTTATCGAGTAAAGATTACAAGAATACTTTTGTTAGTTGGGAGTGTAAAAAATGTAAACCCGCGACTTATACAGATGTAAATGGGGTAGAAGGCGACCAGCAATTTCCTTACAAGGATGGCGTTGCTACAAGATTAATAGATGTAATCCACTACAAAGACACAAAAGGCAATGAATACAAAATACTTGCGTTCAATCATTCAGTGTATGATGAAGATGGAGCGCAAACAGGACGCTTTATAGGCGGCCTTCTTGGTCTTGCAAAGTTTGCCAAAATGGACGGCAGTTGGCAAATGCGATCTTTTCAACCGGCTATTGCTGCTTTTGGTTCATTTGCAAGTTCTCCAAAACCAGTGCCGCTTGTTATAGGGGAGGACCAATATGCTTTTACCGTTCTGCATCGAAATGGCGGCGCGGGCGGCCCGTTTGAAGGCATGTTGTTCCTGATTGCCGGAACTGGTGGTAAGTATCGCCCTATTCTTGCTACAGGACAATACGAACTGACAAATACCGATAAAGGTGAAACTGTTTGGAAGAGCTCGATCAAAGTTGACAATGACAGCAAGAAACAATATTTCAGAGACATCATTATCACTACAAAAGGATATTACCACCGAAATGAAAATGAAGAAGATGAATTGTACAAAGGTCCCTATGAAATAGCATCGTTCATTAAGAATAAAACTTCCTTCGACTTTGTAATTGAGAAACGATATTCTTTCGATGGCAAGTATTATAAAATGAAAGGAAAGCCGGTGGTAGCGGTAACGAATGCGAAGTAGTGCAAAATATACAACTAAGGCATTCAGGATACTAAGCTGCCACTAAGAAGGCGATGTGCTTCTACCTGTTTTTACCACAGAGAACACAGAGTTGTTGGCAGCGAAACTAATTGCCACTCACGAGAGCACAGAGTGAAGGAGGAGCGATTCACAAACCTCTTTCACTCTATGAAAAAAAACTCTGTTAACTCCGTGGTTAAAAAGAGTCCTTAGTGTATTCTAAGTGTCCTTAGTGCCTTAGTGGTGAAGGTGTGAGTCTTTCCTCAACAAACTATACCTATGTTCATTAATCAGTTGATTGTTCTTGAAAACGGACTTTTCAAAAATACAGTCAAACTTAAAGCCCACATTTTCCAGCACTTTCGTCGAACCTACGTTCCATTCAAATACACAAGCAAATAGACGTTCGAGATTAAATGTTTTGAAGAAATGTGGAATGGCATGTTTGGCAGCTGTTGTCATAATACCTTTTCCCCAAAAAGGTTCTCCCAGCCAGTAACCGAATTCCGCATTTTTGCGATAAATATCTTCTTGTAAAATAATGCCGATTACGCCGATGCATTCACCATTATACTCGATCGCTAATTCTGTCGGCAGTGCCTTTTTTCGCGAAAGAAAAATTCTTGCATCTTCAATCGTATAGGGATGCGGAAAACTATCCCTGAGATTGTTTTTTATCTTGATATTGTTTGCATACCGTGCAATACTCTCCGCATCATCGGCATGTAAATAGCGAAGGATGAATGTTCCGCAGTTGATGGTCATGTGAATGATGAATTATGAGTGATGAATGCAGGAAGGACTATGAAGTATGAAGTATGAAGTATGAACTGTTTGCTATAGAGTATGCCTTATAGTATTTTGCATTTCAATCGTTAACAGTCCATACCTCATACCCCATAGTTCATATTTCATACCTCATACTTCATCATTGAATTTTATCGATTCCTTTAATATAAACGTCCTGTTTCGGATATGGAATCTCAATGCCCGCTTTGGCAAATTGTTCGAAAATTTCAATCATTATATTGCTGCGTAATGTGCCAGCATCAGAAAGATCGTAGGACCAGAAATTGATCTTAAAATCTACAGAGCTATTGCCGAAATTATTCAACAATACAGAAGGGCCGGGAGAATGCATCACTTTGCTGTTGTTTTTCAAAACGCTTTCAATGATCTCCTTTGCTTTGCGCACATCAGCCTCGTAAGCTATGCCTACTACAATTTCCATGCGTTTGTTACGGTTGTGTAGCGTCCAGTTGATAAGATGTTTTGAAAGCATATCGCCGTTTGGCACAATGATGTCCGCGCCATCGGCATTGCTGATCTTGCTCGAACGAACACCTATTTCCTTAACCGTTCCTGCACGTCCGTCGATCTCAATATAATCTCCTACTTGAATGGGTCTTTCAAATGCGAGAATAATTCCTGACACAAGGTTGTTTACAATGTTTTGCAAACCAAAACCGATACCAACACCCAAGGCGCCGATCATAATTGAAATTTTATCAAGTGGAATGCCTGCTGCAGCAATGGCGATCATAAAGCCCAGTGCCCAAACAGCCAACCTTACCAACAGCATAACAGAACCTATGTTGCTTCTCTTGTTGGTATTGTCATTGAGTTTGCTGCCGAAAAAGAAATTGATGAATTGCGAAATAATAGAAGATATCCAAATGACAAATACAAAAATGGCAATGCTCATAAAGCTAAACTGCATATTGCCAATAGATCGCTGTTTATTGAAGAACCAATCAAGGAATCTGAAAAGGGAATCATACATAGTGAGGCTCTTTGTGAAAGCGATCAAAAACAAAATGCCGGTGATGATCCAAAGCGCTCTTCGCAGTTTTGTTTTTAATTCATCATACACAAGAAACTCAGAGAACCTGCTTTCACGCAATGATTTGGATTGCAGATACACCGCTTCTAAAATAATAGTGCTAAATGCTTTTAAAGTAAAGGTGAAAATGAAACTTTGAACAGCAGTGATACCGAATATTTTCGCAAGAGTAACACGTCCGGTAACATTGAATATGATTGACAGCGCAGCAAATGAAAATGTAAGAATGGTAATTGATTTCTTTACGGGAGATTCATCCAGTTTTACAAACATGTCTCCTTTTTCACGCAACATTTTTACGCATGTCAATACCACTCCGGTACTTCCGATAATCAGCCAGAAACGCTCGCCAAATGCAGATTCAAGGAAAAGGTCATCAAAGGCAAAGAACAACCATAGTATCGACATAATGATCCAGTTTGTTCTTGCCGAAGGCGTAAAGAAAGGCATTAACAGATACGTTATAAAAAGCAACCTGATCACTTCATTTATATGCATGTACACCATCGGTGGATTAGGATACATGAATGGCCCTACACACAAAAAGGCAGTGAGGCAAGATATGATCACCGAATGATTCAGAAAATGCAGCGGCCCCAATATTTTTTCAGCATCCGCATATTTTTTTACACGTCTGTAGTTGAACCAGCACCAGCTAAGGAAAGCAAACAATACCAGAAGGTTAATACTACGTGTGTCCCAGCTTCCGGCGACAAAAATATTGAAAACACGGATGGACCTTGTAAATGTGCTTGTAATTACGTCCCACAAAGACTGTTTGTAATCAGAAGGCCTTATGCTATACAGCGGTTCTTCTTCTTTTCCCCACATAGCAGTTTTGAAAGATGTTGTGCGGAAATTAAGATCGGACATCATGTCGCTTATCAACAAGTTGCTGATCGAAACCTTGTTCTTCATGACGTTGATGCGTGTAATGGTTTGCTGTTGCACAGAATCAAGGCTGTGAGCTTTTCTCAACACATTTTGAACCTGCCTGCTTAGAGAGGTATCCGGAATATTTAGTTTTAGGGTACCATCGTTAAGGATCTTTTTAACCTCCTGGTTGCTTTTTACGATCTGGTCAGAATAGTCAGCCAGGCTTTTTTGCCAGTCGGCCAACTTTGAGCCCTGCTCCTGCAACATGATGGTAAAGGTGTTGAGGTTGCGCAGGTTCATTTCAGCATCATTTTTATCGAGCCTGTTTTTGAAATAAGTAAGGCCCTTTTCTAATGCGGGAAGTCCTGCTGCAATTTTAGTGGTATCCATTCTTCTTTTAAAGTAATTGGATGACCTTGATATAGTGAAAGTGTATGTTTCTATTTTGCTGGCGATTTTCGAAACCGCAGTATCAGCCTGCTGCTTAAGCGTTATGGAATCCCTAATCTGTGCTTTGCGAATAGAGTCTTCGGGAGAAAGGTTGTGTTGTGCGAAACTCTTTTGCAGAGTGATGCACAATAAAATAAAAATAATAACCGGTCTAGCGTGCCTCAGTTTTTTCATGTAGGATTTTTGTTGTGACTGCAAACTTAATTTGAAAAAACCGGAAATGTGAGAATTTGAAGATTTGAAAATTTGAAAATTCTTTCTGTGCGGCTTTAGAAAGGAACGCCCGCCTGAATGACGAAGTCGGGCAGGCAGATTTTCATGATTGTCATGATTTTATAAGATGTTTTGATTAACAACATTTAGATACTATTTTGGTTTTATCAAATAAGAAAATCATAACAAATCATGAAGATCTTGAAAATCTGTGTGCCCCTTATCATAGCCCTCTCAGCATGCAAAGCCAAACATTCCGATGATTCATTTTTCTTCGTGCAGATGTCAGATCCGCAATTTGGTTTTTATACAGACAATAAATCATTTGATATAGAAACGGCTCATTTTGAAAAGGCGATTCAGAAAGCGAATCGACTGCATCCTGCATTTGTAATTGTAACCGGAGACCTGGTACATAAGACATTTGATGCTGCTCAAATCGATGAATACAAAAGAATCACTAAGGAACTTGATTCCGATATTCCGCTGTATAATGTTCCGGGCAACCACGATGTGGGCAATGAGCCTACTCCGCAAGATGTTGATGCATATAATGCGGCTTTTGGTCCCGACTATTACACATTTCATTGCGGCAACATGTTAGGGATAGTATTAAACTCAAACTATCTCCACAGTCCCGAAAAGGCGATGGACAAAGCAAAAGCGCAAGAGGAGTGGTTAGTCAGAACATTGGATTCTGCCTCTAACAAATCATACAAGAACAAAGTGGTGTTCATGCATCATCCGTTGTTTATTGAAAGAGCGGAAGAAGGTGATGGTTATTTCAATATTCCAACAGTGACGCGGAAAAAATATCTCGATTTGCTAAAAGCAAATGGCGTTAAATACATTTTTGCGGGTCATCTGCACCGTAATTTTTTTGGTAAAAGCGATAGTCTCGAAATGACAACTACCGGCCCTGTTGGAAAGCCCTTGGGCCAGGATTCATCGGGCCTGCGCATTGTTCAGGTAAACGGGAGGGTTATTACGAGTAAATACTATGTTCTTGATTCCATACCGGCAAAAGTGCCATGAATTTGAAAATGTGTTGATTTGAAAATTGTTTGTGTGTTGCATCAAAGTAGAACGCAGATTTTCATGATTGTGATGATTTGTTAGGATTTTTGTGATTGGTATTTAACCGCTTTCTCGAATGCATCTTTAAGATAAAGTGAATAAAAGTATATCAAGCCGTACAAAAAGAGCTCTGTCAGAAGGACAATAATTGCAGTGCCAAATTTTCCGGCACTGCCACCCACCATGGAATCGGCACTGAAACATACACCAAGAAATACGAATATCAATCCAAACATTATTAAAACCATAAGGAGATTGGGTGAGATGGTAATGTGAACAACGGACCCGTCATCCGTTCTTTCTATATAACCCTTTAAATATGCTATTTCACCTAAGTTTGATCCCATTGGCGAGATACGCGAAAGAGGTTCCGGTTTAAACCTAAATGTTCCGTCTTCCTCAATTTCTCCACGATATTTCTTTGATGCATCAAACCATTTATTAGTAAGCAAATTTGAAAGCTTTTCCTTCATCGTTTCGAATGAAGATGTTACAGGGTAGTGGTATCTTCTCCAGAGCAAGATGGGCATAAGGGTTAATTTGAAAATTTGAAGATATGAAAATTTGAAAATTCTTTTTGAGCGAGTACCTGATCGTGATGGGCTACTAAAAGAAAAATCATAACAATCATGAAGATCTGCGTTCTGTCTTCTCATTTTCAAATTCCCATATTTTCAAATTTTCAAATTGAAAACTACCGTATTTTGCGTCTCTAATAACTCCGGTGCATGCATACATTTGAAACATTGAGTAAGCTTTTTATTGACAGATTTGATACCAAACATTTTACGGGTAAGCCTGTGACGCTGTATGAACCGGCTGATTATTTTTTGTCTTTAGGAGGAAAACGAATTCGTCCCGTAATGTGTTTAATGGCAAACGAGCTTTTCGATGACATCATAGAAGATACCTGGAATGTGGCGACTGCTATTGAGTTGTTTCACAACTTTACGCTTATTCACGACGATATAATGGACAAAGCGCCTTTGCGCCGTGGCCTCACAACGGTTCATATTAAATACGGAGAACCTACTGCTTTGCTGGCTGGGGACGTGATGTTGGTGACAGCCTATGACTACCTCAACAGAATGAAAAGCGGCCATCTTCAAAAAGTGATACAGCTTTTCAACAAAACAGCGAAGGAAGTATGTGAAGGGCAGCAGCTTGATATGGATTTTGAGCACAACATGCAAGTGAGTATGGATGAGTATCTGCACATGATCGAACTCAAAACATCTGTGTTGCTTGCCGCAAGTTTAAAGCTGGGTGCCATTCTTGGCGGTGCTGGCGACGGCAACCAGCAACACATGTATGAGTTTGGCAGAAACCTTGGCATTAGCTTTCAGATACAGGATGATTACCTGGACGCATTTGGTGATCCTGCAAAAGTGGGCAAGCAGGCTGGGGGAGACATTAAGGTGAACAAGAAAACCTTTTTAATGATCAAAGCGCTGGAAAGCTGCGATGATAACCAACTGGAGCAACTAACAAAACTGATGAAGGAAAATCCTGAGGATAAAGTTGAGAGGGTGCTGGCGATTTTCAGATCACTCGGTGTTGACAAATGGGCGATTTCTTTGAAAGAACAGTACATGGAAAAGGCATTCCAACATCTTGAAGAGATTGCTGTATTAAACGTAAGAAAGGAACCGCTGAGACAATTGACTTACGCGTTGATGCAGAGAGAGTATTAATTTGAAAATATGGTGATTTGAAAATTTGAAAATTGTTTGTGTGCGATTTGAGAATATTTGGCGGACACGGGGTTTGTTTTAGAAGGCTTCGACAAGCTCAGTCTGACACTACGAGAGCGCTGTCAGGCTGAGCTTGTCGAAGCCTTTTCGTAAATGACCGTGGTCTGTATATGATTTCGTCTCAACGCATTAAGGAAATAAAAAGATGAAATTCTTTTAAAAAACCGGAATAAAAATTTTGCAGAAACATTTTCAACCTTATCTTTGCACTCCCAACAACGAAAAACGGTAACGCAAAACGTTGATAACGGGAAAGTTCTTACAGAAATGGGAGTTTAGCTCAGTTGGTTCAGAGCATCTGCCTTACAAGCAGAGGGTCGGCGGTTCGAGCCCGTCAACTCCCACTAAAGCCGAAATTCTTTAAAGATGAGTTTCGGTTTTTTTATTCAGATTTTCTGTTACAAAAGTTCTTATAAAAAGAGAGTTTAGCTCAGTAGGTTCAGAGCATTCCGATCTAACAATCGGAACTGGTCGGTGTCAGTTACGATGCTAGAACTTGATTGAATAAACTATTTTAAATACTTGGGAGTTTAGCTCAGTTGGTTCAGAGCATTCCGATCTAACAATCGGAAGTGGTCGGTGTCAGTTACGATACTAGAACTTGATTGAATAGACTATATTAAATACTTGGGAGTTTAGCTCAGTAGGTTCAGAGCATTCCGATTTAACAATCGGAACTGGTCGGTGTCAGTTACGATGCTAGAACTTGATTGAATAGACCATATTAAATACTTGGGAGTTTAGCTCAGTTGGTTCAGAGCATCTGCCTTACAAGCAGAGGGTCGGCGGTTCGAGCCCGTCAACTCCCACAACCTAAGCCAAAATACTTAATAGTGTTTTGGCTTTTTTATTTATTGTATTTGAGAGTTTGATTGGTTCAGAGCATTCCGGCTTGTAAGTCGGAAGGGTCGGCGGTTCGAGCCCGTCAACTCCCACTAAAAAAGCCAGAATACTAAAAAGTGTTCTGGCTTTTTTATTTCCGATTATAATGCATTGGCCAAATACTCCACAAAACTCCCGTCAATGTGTACATTTTACATTCTTTTTTCAAAGACTCTCAACAAATATTACGTTGGTTACACTTGCGATGAGATGCAAGAAAGATTGCGTAAACACAACTCAAATCATAAAGGGTTTACAGGTAAAACAAACGACTGGTATGTTGCTTACTTCGAAAATTATGATAATGGCACTCTGGCGCATAGAAGAGAAGTAGAGGTGAAAAGATGGAAAAGCAGGAAGCGAATCGAGCAGCTTATTGGTTCTGAGCATTCCGGCTTGTAAGTCGGAAGGGTCGGCGGTTCGAGCCCGTCTACTCCCACTAGAAAAGCCAGAATACTAAAAAGTGTTCTGGCTTTTTTTATTCCCATTGTTCTCCGTTGATCAGGTACCCGATATGCTTTTGTGCCATGCGCACACTTTACATTCTCTATTCAAAATCCTCGACAAATGCTATCTTGGCCATGCTGCGATGATAATGCAAAAAAGATGGCAGATAGGTTCTTATCACAAAAGTTTTACATCTGGTAATAAAATGATAAAAGGCAGTCATAGACTGCCTTTTATCATTTTATTACCAATTTTATAGATTGGATACTATCATTTTCTATTTCAACCTAAATTCAATTACAGGGACTTCGTAAAGCGGCTTGTTTTTGGGAAGCTTTAAAATCAAATCCGAATTGTTACTGCCTGTTTTAAATGGCACTTCAGAATCGTCATTTAGCAATTGTGCGTATTTTATTTTGCCACTATAATTAGGCAATACAAGTTCTCCATCTGCCGGATAATTGAAAAGATGCAAGTATAATTTCTTTGTCGTTGGGTTGTACGTTAACCTTTCACCCATCGATTCTGGTATATCGTATTCTGCAGGAGGAAAGGTGCAATTATAGATAGCCTGATTGTTTTCGTGCATCCAGTATGCCAGGCTGTCCAGCGCTCTTTTAGCGCGATAATCAAACTCTCCACGGGCTGTAGGGCCAACATTTAATATGAGGTTACCACCATTGGCTGTGGAAGTAATTAACAGATCAAGTAATTGACGTTGGTTTTTCCAGGTGTTTTCATCACGGTAGTATCCCCAGGAGCCAGAGAATGTTTGACAGGTTTCCCAAAATTTTCCTTTATACGGTAATAGCTCTGATGGTTTTACCTGCTCAGGTGTCACAAAATCGCCGCCATCTGCATATCCATCTTGGTCAAGTCCTAACCTGTTGTTCACCAGGATTCCGGGCTGTAATTTTCTTACCAGTTTTATCAGGTTCAATGCATCCCAGTCTTGTGGATGTTTGCCATGTTTGCTTTCTTTTCCCCAAGTCCAGTCTAACCAAAGGATATCAATCTTGCCGTATTTTGTAAGCAATTCCGTGATCTGATCCTTCATGTATTGCTGATATTTTTTCATATCGCGCCCTTTGTTTACGCGCAGATAATAGGCATCTTTTTCTTCATTGCTAAGGCTGTCGGCGGGGCGTTGCGGATGGCAATCGTCAATTGTATAATCCGGATGATGCCAATCAAGTAGCGAGTAGTAAAAACCTACCTTTATTCCTTCTGCCCGGAAGGCATCTACAAACTCCTTTACCAGGTCACGATGTGCAGGAGTGTTCGTTGCCTTATAATCGGTATATTTTGAATCGAACAGGCAAAATCCTTCATGATGTTTTGTTGTCAGCACCGCATATTTCATGCCCGCGGCTTTGGCTTCTTTCGCCCATTTTTTTGGGTCAAATTCGTCAGGATTAAAATTGTCAAAATATTTTTGATAGTCTTCGTTCGTTATGCGTTCGTACATCTTTACCCACTCATGTCTTGCCGGCAAAGAATACAGCCCCCAATGTATGAACATGCCGAAACGACCATCGGTCCACCATTTCAGACGTGCCTCTTTTTGAGCAGCAGTCTCCTTAAATATTTTTTTATCCTGTGCGCCCGCAAACAACGAACAGCATAGGAGCAATCCAATCGTAATACTTTTTTTCATTGATATATTTTGTTTTTACATTTTGTCAACAGAAGCGTTCAATAGATCGAGATTATAATAAACAACAGTAAAAAGGGAAAATGAAATTAACTTTTATACTATTTGAAATTTTAAACTTGATAAAATAGTACACTATTGTAGATAGAAAATCAAGCGAATGGCATGTAATAAACGCAAATGACCAGATCTCACAAAGAGGTCTGGTCATTTTTTGATTTGTATGCGGCACTCAAAGTATTTTCAAATTCCCACATTTTCAAATTGCTATTTCTTCTTCTTCTTTTTGTCCTTAGCCGGAGCAGCTGCTTTCGCCGAAGGTTTCGAAGATTTCTTTTTCTCTTTTTTGGGTTTGATTACTTCGCTTTCGCCTTCTTCAGGTTTTGCTCCGCCGGTAAGTACCCATTCATAATCAAGCTGACGTTTAGCAAGATTTGCCGAAATTACTTTTATGCGTACTTTATCGCCCATGCGGAATGCACGACCACTGCGTCTTCCAACGAGCGCGTAATCGCCTTCCATGTGGCGGAAATCATCGTAATCTAGCAGACTGTTGATGCTTACAAGTCCCTCGCATTTATGCTCCACTGTTTCCACCCAAAAACCGAAACTTGCCACACCGCTGATCACGCCATCAAATTCATCGCCCAGGTAATTTTGCATGTATTCCACCTGTTTGTATTTGTTTGCTGCACGTTCTGCGTCCATCGCTGCACGTTCACGTTCACTACAGTGCTTACATTTTTCTTCCATCTCTTTGTCGGGCTTCACGGCACTGTCAAGTACTTCCTGCAATACACGGTGAACCATCACATCAGGATAGCGGCGGATGGGAGAGGTGAAATGCGCGTAGTGCGTAAATCCAAGGCCATAGTGGCCTATATTGTCTGAAGTGTAAACAGCTTTTGCCATCGTGCGGATACCCAATTGCTCCAGCACGTGTTGTTCAGGTTTACCCTGCACATCCTTCAGCATGGTGTTGAAGGATTCTGCAATGCCTTCCGGTGTTTTAGTGTCAAACTTGTGACCGAATTTTTTGGCGAACTCCACAAATGGCAACAGTTTTTCTTCATCCGGAGTGGCGTGCACGCGATAGGGGAAAGGAACCGGTTTTTTGGCAACCTTAACTTTCGCAACACTTTCAGCCACCACCTTATTTGCAAGCAGCATCAACTCTTCAATCAACTGGTGTGCTTCTTTGCTTTCCTTTATTACAATTCCGATTGGCCGGCCTTTGTCATCCAGTTTAAAGCGCACTTCCTGTGAGGAAAAATTGATCGCGCCTTTCTTGAAACGCTGTTTGCGTAGGCGTTGCGAAATATTGTTTAAGATGAGCACTTCATCTTTATATAGTCCATCTCCTTTCTCAATTATTTCCTGCACTTCTTCGTAAGTAAAGCGGTGATCGGAGTGGATAACGGTGCGGCCCAGCCAGAAATCCTTCACTTCAGCTTTTGGTGTTATCTGGAATACGGCTGAGAAGGTGAACTTATCTTCTTTCGGACGCAACGAACACAATTCATTTGAAATGCGTTCCGGCAACATCGGGTTTACTCTGTCCGGCAAATACACAGACGTTGCACGCTGGTAAGCTTCTTTATCCAAAGCTGTATCCGGCGTCACATAATAGCTTACGTCGGCAATGTGAACGCCTATTTCATAGTTTCCGTTTTTCAATACACGGAAAGAAATAGCATCATCAAAATCCTTTGCATCTGCGGGATCTATCGTAATGGTAAATATGTTGCGGAAGTCTTTTCGTTTCTTGATCTCTGCTTTTGGAAGTGCATCGGGAATACGTGCCGTTTCTTCCTGTATCTCTTCGCTAAAGCCAATAGGGAAGCCATTTTCAAGAATGATCTCGCGCATTGCAAATTCATTCTCATCGCTGGCATCCATGATCTTAAGCACTTCGCCGGTTGGTTTTTTATTCTTTTCCCAGCCCGTAATGCGAACGGTGACTTTGTCTTCGTTCTTAGCATTGTTCAGTTTATCCAGTGGAATGTAAACATCCGGCATTGGCTTTTGCGACTCCGCTATAAAAAAGGCGAAATTTTTATTCAGGTCTATTTTGCCAACAAACTCTGTTTGTTTTCTGTCCACCACTTCCGTGATCACGCCTTGCGCACGTCCTGTTCTGTGTGGATCGCTGATGATTTTCACCAGCACCGTATCGCCGTGCAATGCAGTATTAAAATCGTTCGGTCTAACCAGTATGTCATTGTCAAGTTGCGGTACAATAATAAATCCCACACCTGATCTTGTAATATCAAGCACACCTTTGTATTGACGGGTATCGGACGACGGCTTTTTCTTCTTTGTTTTTGAGTTTTTTCTACTCATGTAATTTGTTTGAAATGAGGCGAACGTGGATTGCGAACTATGAACTTTGAGGTATGAACTATGAAATAGGTGTAGACTAGCAAAGTTCATAGTTCATACCTCATAGTTCATAGTTTTTTTTGTTCGCTCTAATAAATGTAATAATTAAATTATTGAAATCATTGCCTTCGTTAAATAGAAATTGCATTTCTATAGGTATAACGTAAAAGGGAAGGTTTTTCAACTGGTCTTCAAACTTGGCGAGGCGAACGGCATCTTTTTCCGTGGTCAGAATAATTTTATGATCGGCATTGAGCGCGGCGAATTTCTTTTGAATGTCCTTCAAGTCGTCAATGGTAAAAATATAGTGATCGTTATAAGCCTGTTCCGTATAGGACTTTGTTTGCTCGGCCAGTAGTTTTTTCAATGGTTTTGGGTTGGCAATGCCCGTTACCAACAGCGCTTCCGTTTCTTCGTTTAATTCAAAAGGCGTTTTTTCAGTTATGTGATACAGCGCACCGTAGCGTATGGTGGAAAAGAAAATCTTTTGATCCTTCGCAGGCGCCAGTTCTTTGATGATCTCGTTTTTCTTTTCAACGGAAAGATCAGCAGGGCATTTCGTAACGATAATTACATCGGCACGCTCAACACTGCTTTTTACATCCCTTAAATCGCCTGATGGCAAATACCAGTCACGTGTATATAGATTGCTGCAATCTGTCAGCACAATATTAAAACCGGCTGTCACGGCGCGGTGCTGGAAAGCATCATCCAGAATGATCAGGTCCGTATCCGGTTTGTCATGCAATAACTGTGGGATAGCAACAATTCTTTCTTCACCCACGGCCACTGCAACATCCGGAAATTTCAAATGAAACTGCATAGGTTCATCGCCAATGTCGAGAGCAGTAGTTGACGCGTTTGCCAATGCATATCCTTTGGTCTTTCTTTTATAACCGCGGCTTAAAGTTGCTACCTGAAAATCATTTCTAAGCAGCTTTGCCAAATATTCCACCATCGGTGATTTGCCGGTTCCACCCACAGCAATATTACCGACACATATCAATGGAAGATTAAACGACGCAGATTTCAGAATGCCTTTATCATAAAGCTTATTGCGCAGCCAAACAACGAGAACATAAACCAATGAAACGGGAAACAATAAAATGCGTATGGTCTTTAAAAGAGGGATGTTAAAATTCATACGTTTGGTTCGGTGTGATACATATGTTTAAAGGTACATCAAATTCATCAACATCGGCAATGCTTTCGATCGGGTCGAAATAGGAGAGGCCGACTTTCAGTACATCGGGACGGCACATGGCGAGAAACTTGTCGTAGTAGCCTTTGCCATAACCCACCCTGTAGCCGTTTGTGTCAAATGCGAGCAACGGGGTCAGTACCATATCAATGGCTTCCGGTACAATGATTGTACCGTCAACAGGCTCGGCAATATTGTATTTGTTGAGTTGATAGTTGGTGTCATCATCCACGACCACGGCTTCCATGTTGCCCTGCTTTATAACGGGATAGGCTAGTTGCATGCCCGGCATACGGAAAGCCATGAAATCGGTAAAAATATGCGTATTCAGCTCTGCCATTGTTTGCAGCGGCCAGTAGCTCATTACCACCTGCACATGGTCAAACCACAGTTGTTGAAAATTGATGAGCAGCAGGTCGTCGAGTTTCAACCGGTCCCTTTCGACAAGCTCAAGGCGTTTTTGTTTGTATATGTTTCTTATCTCTTTTTTAGTCATAAAGCATTTTGTAGTGCTGATCGCAAAATTACAGCTTGCTGCTGAACAAAAGCTTTATCTGGATTTTCTGTAAACGGAACGCTGCCGAGCGATGGATAGCCGCTCCATCGCTCAATTTCGCTTTCGTAGTGCATATACTGGTCGTTAAAGATCCAGCCGGCAACATCTAAATTTCTTGCTTTACAAGCTTCTGCCGTCAAAATAGAATGGTTGATACTTCCAAGATAGTTGCGGCTCACCAAAATGACTTTTGCTCTCAGCTTTGCAATCAGATCGATTACAAACTCATCCTCATTAAGCGGAACAAAAATGCCACCAGCTCCCTCAATCACCACAAACTCATTTGTAGCAGGAAGGGCCTTGTAAGCATCTGCAATCACATCCAGGCTTATGCGCACATTTTCCTCTTTTGCCGCAATATGCGGAGAAGCCGGTAGCGCGAGTTTGTATGCTTCTTTGTGAAAAATCGTCTTGCTATTGGAGATTCTTTCCTGTATCCAGCCAGTATCTGTACCATCGTCAAAGCCCGCCTGCACAGGTTTCCAGTAATCCGCCTGTAGGGCTTCTGTGACAATCGCCGATACAAGTGTTTTGCCAATGCCGGTGCCGATGCCTGTAATAAAAACCGGATTCATAATAGTCGATAGTTAGTGAGTAATAGTTGAGTGCGTGATAGACGGAATTAATAATTAATAATTAATAGGGTGGTTAGGCCGATGAAAGTGGGCAATCATGAATAGACGAACATTTTGGAAGATACATTCCTGAATGCGTCTTGCCTTATTAATTATTCTTTATTAATTATTAATTACTCTCTATCTATTTATAAAAAACGAAAACAACGTCGTTCCATAGCTTCTTTCAGATACGAAAAGATCAAAGCCTTTTTCGTAGTTGTTGCGGGGTGTGTGTTCCAGAACGAACCAGCCGTTTGCTTTCAGAAATTTCCTGGAAGCGATGATGCGTGGTAGTTCGTCGATCGTTTCAAGCGCGTAGGGTGGGCCTGCGAAAATGAAATCGAATTGATCGTTGCACTGTTCGAGGAACTTGAAAACATCCATTTTCACTACTTTGAAATTCTTTATTTCCAAAGATTCACTGTTCTTTTTGATGAACTCGTACATCGCAGGATCTTTTTCTACAATCGTAAGATCCGTAGCTCCGCGTGAAGCCAGTTCATAACTGATGCTTCCCGTTCCGCCGAAAATGTCAAGCGTTTTAAAGCCTTCCAGTTCGAGGTTGTTCTGGATAATATTGAACAGCCCTTCCTTCGCGATATCCGTTGTGGGCCTTGTGTGTGGCATTTTAGCGGGTGGATTTACGCGCCTGCCACCCAGGCTTCCTCCTATGATACGCATGTGGCCAATTTGAGAATGGGTGAAAAAAAGTGCTTTGGATAACCTTGCAACAGAACGCCTTCTTTGATATAATCCGGATGACTTTCAAAGTCAATTCTCGAAAAATATTTCAGCAGTTCCGTGTACATCGCAGAGTCCTCATCAATCATCCCAGATATTTCAAGCGGAGTCGATAATTGCTCAAGATTGAACTGATTGTAAATGTTCAGCAGCCAGTAAGCAACATCTTCCGTTGTCTGGTAGGCAAACTGCTGCATTAGTTGCAGTTTACTGTCCTTAACCACGATGGCGATAATGCTTTTCCTGTAAAAAGAAACGACCACCTTGTCGCTTTCCACACCGGCAGTTTTATATAAATGATCCAGCAGGAGCGTGTAATAGTGATGCTGTGTATTGAGCGGGAATTTTCTCGACAATACCTGGTGAATGTCTTTCGGTATGCGGTAAATGTTGTGCGCATGCAAATCGCTTACCTTTTCATTCAGGATAACACCCTTCACAAGATCGCCGTGAATAACTTCCAGCAATTGCTTGTTAACATGCTCGTGATAATATTTTTCAGGAATCAGCTGATTGGATGAAAAATTATAGATGATATGGCAATTGGAGAAATTTTTGCCCAGCAGCTCATCACTTGCAAGAATTTCTTCCAGTGTTTCAGAAAGGTCAGCAGGATTGTTGATATCAATCTGGTAGTATCTTAATTTCTGCAGCGATCTGTCTGACTGCATGATCATGTAATTAAGCGCCGTTGCGCCCACTTCAAGTACAAGCAATGGTTGGGAGCCAACAATTATCTCCGAAAAACCTCCTATGTCCAGCGTGATTTTATACATAATATTGAACTGTGTGCAATAATACTATATTTCGGGGAAAACATACAGGGCAAACGCGTCTAAATACATTTCACGCAAAGGCGCAAAGGTGCGAAGAAGCAAAGGTTATAAGATATGAGTGGGTGTGTTGCAAATGCCTTTGCGCCTTGGCTCCTTTGCAGCTTTGCGTGAAATATTTTATATCCCGTACTCCGTACATCGCACATTGTGTTTATCTTTCATTACAATAATATCAACCACGACACTATTCTTCAAATGCCGCATATGCACACAAAAGCCCGGAATAAAAAATCACTCTTGAAAATATTACTAACGCTTTGCCTGCTGACAATAACATTTTTGCAGGTTAATGCTCAAAAAAAGAAAGTGGAAAATGCACTGAACAATATTGATGTAATATGGCAGATTGAAGAAAATGGCCATGACGGAAAATTTCAATCGCTGACCTCTCTTGAGCTTACTAACAAAAACAAGAAAGCCTTACCTGCAAAGGGCTGGACGATCTATTTCAATTTTGCAAGAATGATCGTGCCCGGTTCTGCGACAGGTGCAGATGTACAAATTGAGCATGTAAATGGCGATCTGTTTAAAATCACGCCATCGGCAAATTTTCAACCATTGGCAGCAGGAAAATCTTTTAAAGTATCCTTTGTTTCCAGTGATTGGGTCGTGAATTTTACAGATGCTCCAACCGGTTTTTACATCGTGTCGCAAGGCGCGGAAAAAGGATTTTCATTAAACAATGTGAAAGCGGTCCCTTCAACAGAATCCAAACAGTACTTGCGTTTTTCCGGAGATAAAATAGGATTGATAACACCACAGGATATCTATCAAAAAAACGCGGCGATTAAGAATATTGAGGAGGCGCAATTGCCAAAAATCTTCCCAACGCCGGTGAGTTACAAAGAAACCAACAGTGTTTTCAATTTGTCAACGGCCACAAAGATTACCGGTCCAGACGCTTTTACACCAGAGTTGAATTACCTGGTAAAACAAACTGCAAAGCTTGTTGGATCGCCCACACAAAAGCTTTCGGAAATAACGAACAGCATAGAGCTAAAGCAAAATAATTTGCCGGAAGGCGCATATGCATTGCATGTAAAGGACAACGCCATTGTGATAGAAGCATCAAGCGGCGAAGGCATTTTTTATGGCATACAATCGTTACTTTCTTTGGTTTCTCCAACTGCTTTTGCAAAAACACAAAAAGTAATCGCGGTGCCAACGGTGGAAGTAGAAGATGCGCCGCGATTTGGCTACAGAGCATTCTTCCTCGATGTTGCAAGAAATTTTCAAACCAAACAAGAGTTACTCAGAGTGCTTGATTTGCTTGCTTTATACAAACTAAATGTCTTGCATTTGCACTTCAGTGATGATGAAGCATGGCGCGTTGAAATTCCTTCTCTGCCTGAGCTTACGCAAGTTGGTTCGGTTCGTGGATATAAAACGGATAGCAAAAAAATTCTTCAATCAACATTGGGTTCAGGTCCAGATACGAACACCATTGCAAGCGGCCATTATTCGAGACAAGATTTTGTTGAGATATTGCGTTATGCAACTGAACGGCACATACAAGTGATTCCTGAAATAGAAAGCCCGGGACACGCAAGAGCGGCGATAAAAGCAATGAATGCCCGCTACGAAAAATACATGAAACTCGGAGACTCCGCGAAGGCAAAAGAGTTTCTGTTGTATGACTTACAGGACACGTCAAACTATATGTCAGTGCAGTTTTACAACGACAATGTGATGAATGTTGCGCTTCCATCAGTTTATAGTTTTGTGGAAACGGTGGTAAACGATCTTGCAGCAATGTATAAAGAAGCCAATGCACCTTTAAAAACCGTTCACATGGGCGGAGACGAAGTGCCAGCGGGCGTTTGGGAAAAATCACCGGTTTATTTGTCTTTGAAGGAAAAAGATAAAAATATTCAAAGCACTGATGACCTTTGGTATTATTATTTTGGCAGGGTAAACAATATTTTGAAAGCACGTGGCCTGTTCCTTTCCGGCTGGGAAGAAGCGGCGCTTCGCAAAACAATGCAGGATGGCGGAAAAAAAATGATTCCGAATCCTGACTTTGTGAATGAACATTTTCAAGTGGATGTGTGGAACAATGTATTGGGCTGGGGCGCAGAAGATTTGGCGTATCAATTGGCCAACAGCGGCTACAAAGTAGTGCTGTCTTGCGTAAGCAATCAATATTTTGACATGGCTTATTATAAAGATTTTGAAGAGCCGGGTTATTATTGGGGCGGTTATGTGGACGTTGACAAGCTGTTTTATTTTGTTCCGTTTGACTACTTTAAAAACAGCAGGGAAGACAAATTCGGCAATCCGCTTGACAAGTCTATCTTCATTGGCAAGCAGCGCCTTACAGATTATGGCAAATCAAACATTGTGGGCATCAAAGGCTTGCTCTGGGCGGAAACATTGATAAGCAGCGACAGAATGGAGTATATGCTTTTGCCTAAATTATTGGGCCTTTCAGAAAGGGCATGGAGCAAAGATCCTGACTGGGCGACAGAAAAAGACAGTGCTAAATCTGCAGCTTTATATGCCGATGCATGGAGCACATTTGTCAATGTGGTGGGCAAAAGAGAACTACCACGCTTAAACTATTACGCTGGTGGTTTCAATTACAGAATTCCCTCACCCGGTGCGAAGGTTGAGAATGGAAAAGTATATGCCAATATTCAATTACCCGGCTTTACCATTCGCTACACTGTTGACGGCAAGGAACCTACTGCAACAAGTAACATCTACAAAGAGCCAATTGGTGCGCAAGGAACAATCAAGCTAAGAGCTTTTGATGAGAGAGGCAGAGGAGGCAGGAGCGCGGAGGTGAAGAATAACTGAATAAACTGAATGGACTGAATAAACTGAATAGACTGAATTTGAGTTGGCACGATCTGCTCAATAGTTCAGCCATTCAGTTTATTCAGTCCATTCAGTTTATTCAGTTATTTGCATCTTCAGCAACGCCTTATAACTTTCAAACCGCCTGTCCGAAAGCATTTCGGAGGGTTTGGTAAGCATTCTAAACAAGAGATCAAACTCTTTGTTGATGATTCCATTCTCATGCGAATATTGATAGTGTGTGGTTATAAACTTATCTATGTCGGCTTCTAATAGTGGTGAGGAAGTGAAACATCCCTGCGTTTTAAGTTTTTTCAAGTCTTCCTTGAATGCAGTTTCAAACTCATTGAAATAGCGATTCCTAGCGGCTATCAGCATGTCCATCGAAATAGATTCTCCCCGGTATAAAGGTTTGAAGAGATCAAATATTTGAGTGCAGCTGTTGTAAAATTGCTCGTCCTTTTTTAAGCCTGTAAAGAAGTCGGCATAAGCGGTTTTTATTTTATCGGCAAGAATTGCATCTTTTGCCAATGCTTTGTGATAGCAATAAACAAAAGCATTTTCATCAGCTTTTTTCAATTGAGCGGTAGCGGTTTCCAATTCCCCTTCCAGCTGTTTGAGAATTTCGGGCGCATCTTTTACTTTATGTTTGTTGCCGTCGAAATCAAACGTATTGATATCAATTTGTTTAGCGATGATTGCTTTTAAAACTTCGATATCTGTTTGAAATGATTTTATTTTTTTGGGAAGGGCAAGAATTTCTGTGGAAAAATAATCAGCCGAAATATCTGTAGATATAGGCCCTGTGATTAATTTCTCAATATCCATTTCAGCAATATACCTGTTGTCATAGTAGCCTTTATAGAAAACAGGAAGCGATCTTGAAGTGACTTCTTTGTTGAATCGCTCTTCAAATTTTTCGTGATCATATTTTTCCTCGATGTCTGCAAGCTGTGATCTTTCGTACAGGTTGTTGGTAAGCGTTTGTTGCAACTCCTCTTTATTTCTAAATAGCAGCCAGGCAGAATTTGCATTCGTTTCTGAGTGAATATTAATTTCTCGTAAATGGCTTGTCCTGTCTTCATTTGAAGGGTGCGATGCCCATTGATTTTTATAATTAATGCGTGATGTGTTGCTCAATTCAACAAACTCGTTTGTGATAACAGGTAAATTATTTTCAAGCGATAAATTGTATTCATTCGCAAAAAAATGCAGCACAGTTTGTTGGTTAGGATAGAAATTTGCGCTGGCAACTTTTTCACGGTACCAATCAGAATATTTGTTAATAACGGTGTTGTATGAGAGATCTGCAAGTTCGATACGCCTCAATGCAGTAATCAAGTGCTCGCTTCCGCTAACGCTCGCCGCCACTGCATCGGCATGAAATTCCATTTGGCGCGACAGGGCCATATAGCTTTTGTTTACAACAGCGTATACTTTATGCAATATCCACTGTATGGAAGTGATAATTTTCACTGTAATCATCGTGAAAAAATACAACACGGCATGTCCGTTGGCCCAACTACCAAGAAGTGATGTATAGCTGTTGTTGTCATAAAGCATGTTGTAAATAATGCGGTTGACATTATAAACAAAGCTTCCCAGTTTCATGCTTTTTTGGGAGAAGTGTCCGAATTCATGCGCCAGCACAGCTTTGAATTCACTCACGTTAAGCGAGTTTACAAGACCGAGGCCGATCTGCAGGTTTTTTCTAACCGGCAGAAACATGCTCCAGAAACTTGAGTTATAGAAAACGCAGGCGTTTACGTCGGAAGAAAGAAATATCTTTTTAGGAAATCGCGTATGCGTGTCTTCCGTGAGTTTTCTGATGAAGGCGAATAACTCAGGTTGATCTTTTTCGAAGATTTCAACGCTTCCGGAATTGTCAAATTTTGAAACAGCAAAAATGAATTTGACCAGGAAGATCAGTACCCCAATTCCAATGCCGGCAATACCAAGCCCGGCTACAATGGTTAGAAACATGGGTTTCGTAATGATGATAAGTAAGCCGAAACGGATGCAATAGGCGGCCAGGAAGATAGCAGCGATGATTAGTAATACATAAACGATCATGAAAAAGACGATCGAGGAAATTACCTTGCCAATTTCCTTTTTAAAAGCTGGCGATGGCTTTGTAACATCCTCCGGAACATTCCCCGGGGTGGCAGGATACAGACGGTCAAAATTCATACGTTTTAGAGGTTAATGGCGAAAAAAGAAAATTATCAAAAAAAAGAAAGACCAAAGAAAAGATAAGCGTAGAAATTTATTTCTATTTTGTATTTGGTTGAAAATCAAATGTTAACATTCCTAAATGATCAGCGGCGCCGCATTTCCTAAATAAAGTCCTTCTTTTGTGCAACGAACGTAAAACGTTTTTTGTCAACCTAATTAACCAGAATGACCGATCACAGACAACTCATAAAGGATTGCCTGAAAGGGAATGCAGTTGCTCAAAAGCAACTGTATACACTTTTTGCTGAGCCAATGTTGGGTATTTGTTACAGGTATACGAAGTCGATTACCGATGCGGAAGATGTTATGCAGGAAGGCTTTATTAAAGTATTTCTTCACTTGCACCAATACAAAAGTGAAGGAGAACTTGGAGGGTGGATCAGAAGGATCATGGTTACTACAGCCATTAATTACCTAAAGAAGAATAATCAATACAAATACGACCTGGTTTTTGAAAACAGCAATGTTCATCTTGTTACGGACGATGATCCTGAAATGCAAATGAGTATGAAGGAACTTGCTGAAATGATACGACAACTCCCAACAGGTTACCAGACAATATTCAACTTACATGCTGTAGAAGGGTATAGCCACGTGGAGATAGGCAAGATGCTGGGCATCAATGAAGGCACGTCCAGATCGCAGTATGCAAGAGCAAGAGGTTTGCTAATCAGTTGGATCAACAAAAACAAAGAAGACGTTAAAAAACAGCTATATGCACAATAACGAATTTGAACGAAAGGTGCAGCAGCAAATGGAGGAGTTCAGGCTCCCTCCGTCTGATGCTGTATGGCTGAATGTGCAGGACGGCATAAGGAAAGAAAAACGCAGAAGGATCTGGAGATATGTTCCGGCAGCTGCGGCTTTGCTTTTGCTTGTCCCGGGCTATTTACTTTTTGTTCATACCCCTAATCCGGCTCTAAAAGGTAGCACGGCGAAAACAGCTACAACCGTTAACAGCGAAAAGAATTCGCAGGCAGTCGTAACCCCATCAACAAACATCCAAAATCATTTGAATGATTCAAATCTTTACACTCAACCTGATGCTGGCTCAGTAATTAAAGTAGAAGATAAAAATACAACTGCAAAAGATGCATTGGTGAAAGCAGGCGCGAATGATAAGTCAGGTGCGACGCAAAACACATCGGACGCATCTGCAGAAAATGTAGCCGTTGCAGCAAAACCAAATACATCAAGCGCTGCAAAAACAAATGGCTTGGTTGCTGAAAAGAATAAAGGTAATAATGTCGCGAATAATGGTCACGTTGCTACAGCTGCGACACTATTAGCTGGCAACAATCATGGTAAAAATATAACAGGGAAAAAGGCTGCGATTTCGAATAGCGCTGCGGGTAAAGATGCCTTGACAAATAATAATGCAACTGTTTCTCCTGCAAACAATCTGGCGAAAAGCAACAATAAGCATCAACGCACAACAAAACGCAATAATCAAAATAGCGTGATGAACGCTACTGATAATGTTGATCATCTTAATGATGTCGTGTTGATTGTTCCGGCAAATGATAATGTAGTGATTGATGAGGATCTGCGCCACGCAATGGTTCCGGCTGTTGCATTCAATGCATCACCAAAAGTAAGTGCACCGGCGATTGCTTTGCCTAAGACCAAACCAATCCAGGTTGTGCGTCCGAGCACATGGTCGTGGGGCATACAAGCAACACCGGGAATGTCTAACATTACCAAGACCTATGCAACCACGGAAAATGCCGTGAATACTGCTCAGATGTCATTTGCGGCGGGTCCGTACCAGAGAGGTAATTCTTATGTAGTTCCTTATTCTCAACCCAACAATGGTACTGCATTTAGCATAGGGATGTTTGTGAAAAAAGCCTTCAGGAAAACATCGGTAGAAATGGGCGTGAATTACAGCTACTATTCAGCATCGGTGAAAGTTGGAGCGAAGCAAGATAGTACTGCCGTAGTTAGATTGCAGAACATGACATTGCTTTCTGCGAACACTTTCTACCAGGCAGGCAAAGAATATACTTATCACAACAAATATCATTTCATCGAAATACCGCTTACTATTGGCTTCCATATGTTCCAGGTGGGCGGAGCCAATGTGGTGGGAACTGTGGGCGGAACACTTGCCTATATGATTGACGGGAAAATGCTTTTCCGCAACAGTTACGGAACACATTTCGAAAATAGTACGCTACTTAATCGCACGCAGATATTCTTGAATGCGGGCATCGGTGTGGAGTTTAACGAAAAAGGGAAATTGCCTGTGACTATAGGCCCGGTTGTGTCCTATGGTGCAACGCGTTTGGCGGCGCCAGCGACATCTACAGGTCAGCACCTCGTTTCACTGGGACTTAAGACATCGTTCCAGTTGCAAAAATTATTTAAGTAGGATCATCGCCCTTTGTAACACATACACATGAGCGGAGCCGGACGGCTTCGCTTTTTTAATTTGAAAATTTGAAGATTTGAAAATTTGAAAATTCATTCTGTGCCACATTCGCAGTTAAAGGTATAGTTGCTAATGGACTGAATGCAATAAATCAGGAAAGAAGCACAGCTCGCATTTTCAAATTTTCAAATCTTCAAATTTTCAAATTGTTTGAAATTGTCTTCCTATCTTGGCGAACGTTAACCCAACGCCAGACCAATGAAAAAAATTTTATTCGTAGCCAGCCTTTTGGGATTTATGGCTTGCAATCAACCTCGAAGCTCCTTTCCTCTCATTGAACAAGCGCTTAACACAAACAATTTAGAAACGCAGTCTTTCGTCATTAACACACAAAAAGACACAGCCATTAAAACGAAGGATGGCATCATTGTACAGATTGAAAAAGGCTCTATCGAATCTTCTTCAGAAACTGTTACGCTGCAAATAAAAGAAGCTTTATCGCTCTACGATATGATCAGGGCAAGGCTTTTAACCAAAAGTGATAAGGGATTATTGAGCAGTGATGGTATGTTTAATATCTCAACTAAAGAAAAATCTACGATTAAAAAGCCGCTGCATATTTCTTTGCCAACAAATGCTGCCAACAAAAACATGAGTCTTTACAAAGGAAAAGTAGAAGGCAACGACATTACATGGACGGACCCGAAACCTGTGCAAACAAAGGAGTCTGACCGTTATGCAAACGGCAAGGTGCTTTTCAAAACCAATTGTGCGTCGTGTCATGCCATTGGTAAAGAAATTTTCGCTCCTGATCTTGCGTGGGTGGAGGAAAGATGGGAAAATAAAGATCTTTTGCGAGACTACATACGCAACAATGAGAAGGTACTGGCATCAGGAGATGTGTATGCCAAATACGTCTGGTGCAAGAACCATAAAACGCCAAAGCCGGTATATGACGATCTTAGTAATGATCAAATCGAGTGTTTGTTGAGTTACATCCGTACCGAGACTTTAAACAAAAGAGTTCCGAAGCCAGCGCCGGACTCTTGTCTTTACTACAGGGAGTATTATCAGCAGCTTTGGAATAAAAGAGATTCGCTTGTTAAGGACAATAAGCCAATGGCAAAAATTACAATAATTCCTCCTGCTGGAGATAAAAATAACAGAGATAAAGGTGGATTGCCCATTAAAGTGAATCCTCCCCAATATAATGCAGAATATTATCAGTTTACCATCGATGCTGATGGCTGGTACAACATAGATATACAGCTGGAGAAAACGGAAGGTGTTATGTACAGTGAATTATTCGTAAATGTACGGGCAGAGTCAGGTACGCATTTAAAAGCATTCTTAATCATACCTGACAGAAAAATATTTCAGGAAGGAGGGTATCTGACAAATGGCAAGCAGTTTGGTTTTTACGAGAATACAGGCAAGCTTCCGTTGCCTCAAAATACTGATTGCTTTATTATGGCGTTAGGTGAGAACAATGGTAAGATGTTCTTTGGTGAGAAACATTTTGTGTCCTCTGTATCACAAACTATTGATGTAAAAGTGCGAGAAACGACGCAGGAAAAGTTTGCTGAATCAATTAAGACGCTCCATTTTGAAAACATCTCCGGGCATGTTGATACTGCTAAAAATTTCTCCGGAATGAAGGCTGTTGATACCGAACTTAACCGGGTGGTCGCAAAATTGTCCAAGTGCGGCTTTTGTTTGGATGAGGATGCGGTACCAGAGACACCAGATGCAAGAAAATAAATGTGGAGTGTATGAAATTTATTTATTACCACTAAGGCACTAAGGACACTAAGTTTCACTAAGAGAAGCCGAATTTTAAACTACCTTTAGTGAAACTTAGTGTCCTTAGTGCCTTAGTGATAAATCTTAAGCCAGCACTTTCTTCATCTTTGCAATTTCTTCGATATCTACACTTGTGTTCACAAGCTCTTCCTGCATAGAAGCATTCACATGTGTCATAGTGGAAGGAAAAACTTTTCTCGCGGAAGAATGGGCTTCCACAGCGCCTGTATATTCTATCAATTCTTTGATATTGCTGGCTCTCACGCCGCTGCCGGGCAAAATGATAATTCTGTCGTCTGCTTTTATAACGAGTTCGCGAACCAACTCTTTTCCATCCATTACATTCGGATATTGTCCGCTGGTGAGAATGCGATGACAACCACATTCAATGATCGTTTCCATTGCAGCGAACGGATCTTTGCACCTGTCAAATGCGCGATGAAACGTAACCTGCATTGGATAGGCAAGTGCCACCAATGCCGCCGTTCGTTTTTCATCGATACTTCCATCCATATTCAAAAGGCCGATAACAACGCCTTCAAAGCCCAGTGATTTGCACAGCAATATTTCTTCAATCATCACTTCGAATTCATCCATAGTGTACAGGAAATCACCACCATGTGGCCGTACGATGGGAAACACCGGAATATTTACTTTTTCTCTTACCTTTTTTAAAAAACCAAAGGATGGCGTAGTGCCTCCATCAAAAGGATTTTCGCAAAGCTCCAGCCTGTCTGCGCCCGCACTGGCAGCGGTAATGGCCGATTGTATATTAAAGACTGCTATTTCGAGAATGGGTTTCATAAAGTTTTGAGTTTTGAGTTTTGAGTGATGAGCGATGAGTTGTTAGTTGATAGTTGTTAGGCTATCTATGTTATATTTTCTACTAACAACTAGCAACTAACAACTTCAACTTTTCTCAACTATCCTTAATAAAATGAAGATTCCGTTGAATGCCTTTGAACTTCGTTCTTTTAAGTGGTGAATGTTTAAATATTTTTTTAAAGCCTTCTTCTGTCATATGTTCCCAATCCTGTGTAGAAAGATTCAGAATTTCAGGAATAGGTGTGAATGCTGCTTCCACATTGGGTTTTGAAAAACGGTTCCATGGGCAAACATCCTGGCAGGTATCACAGCCAAACATCCAATCGTCGAATTTTCCTTTCATTTCCTTTGGAATTAAAAGGTCCTTCAATTCAATGGTAAAATAGGAAATGCATTTACTACCATCTATCACTTTGTTGGGCAGGATAGCGTCAGTAGGGCAGGAGTCAATACATTTTGTGCAACTGCCGCAAAAATCTTTCACCAACGGATCATCATATGCCAAATCAAGATCGGTGATCAAAGTGGCGATGAAGTAAAAAGAGCCGCTGCCCTTATTGATCAGGTTGCCATTTTTCCCAATCCAACCTAAACCACTCTTTTGCGCCCAGGCCCGCTCAAGAACAGGCGCCGAATCTACAAATCCTCGCCCTTGGATTTCACCAACATTTTCGCGGATATTCTGTAAAAAAAATCTCAGTTGTTCGCGTATCACTTCGTGATAATCATTGCCATAGGCATATTTAGCGATTTTGGGAGAATCTTTTGATTGCTCAATAGACGGGTAATAGTTTTTCAATAAAGTAATCACTGATCTGGCTCCCGGCACCAGTTTCGTAGGATCAACGCGCATATCAAAATAATTCTCCATATACTGCATCGAGCCGTGAAAGCCGTTTTGCAGCCATCGCTCCAGTCTTCTGGCATCCTCATCCAGCGGTTTGGCCATTGCAATGCCGCAATAGTCGAAGCCAAGCTTCTTTGCTTCGGATTTAATAAACTGCGTGGTGGTTTCTTTATTCATTTGCCGATGCAAAGGTAATTGTAGAAATCGTAAAAGCCCGGGCAATACCCCAAACCGGGTAAATAGAACCACTTAGTTGCCGGACAGGTAAAAAATACTAATTTCACGGCGTTTAACCCCCCAAAAAAGCTATACATGAAAGCTGTTACCCTTATCATTACGGGCTTATTGACCTGTATATCTATGTGCTCAGTCGCACAAGAAAAACTCAACATTAAATTCGGAAGAGTAAATCCCCAGGACTTTGATCTATCTCAACAAAAAATTGACACCGGCGCAAATGCAGTGGTGATTGCAGACGTTGGTAGTTCGTCGTTTGATGGAAATACAAAAGGCTTTTTCTCAATTGTATTCAAAAGGCAAATGCGCATCAAAATTCTTAGCAAAAATGGAATGGATGCCGCTAATTTCCAGATACCATTGTACTCAAGCGTAAACACCAGTGAAGGAGAAGAAAAGCTTGATAACTTAAAAGCTTATACCTACAATCTCGAAGGTGGAAAAGTGGTAGAAACCAAATTGGAAAGCAGCCAGGTTTTTAAAGACAAGCTTACAAAAACAATTGTCATTAAAAAATTTACCATGCCTGCAGTTAAAGAAGGTTCGATCATTGAAATAAGCTATACGGTTTATTCAGATTTTCTTTTTAACCTGCAGCCATGGGAGTTTCAGGGCAAATACCCTGTTCTTTGGAGTGAGTATCAAACAAATATCCCCGAGTATTTTAACTACGTTGTGCTTGGTCAGGGCTACAGAAACTACGACATAAAGAAGAACGACCAAAGCCAAAGCACCTTCAATATTACTTTCCAGAATGGCGCGGCCGCAAGCGACAGAGCGTCTTTAACAGGACAGGTTTATTCTACACGCTGGGTGATGAAAAATGTACCGGCGTTGAAGAAAGAACCGTTTACTTCTACACTCGACAATCACATTCAAAAATTGGAGTTTCAGTTGAGTGAATACAGGTTCCCTAATCAGCCAACAAAGCCCGTGATGGCTAGCTGGCCAAAGGTGCGTGAGGATCTGATGAAAGATGAAGACTTCGGATTTCAGTTGTACAAAAACAACAACTGGCTGGACGATGACATGAAAACCATCGTGGGAAGTTCAAAGACGCCTCTGGAGAAAATGCACAAGATATATGCATATGTGAAAGATAATTTTACATGTACCCGTCACAGCGGCAAATATCTTACAAACGCTTCTTTGAAAACAGTAATGAAAAGCAAAAGCGGCAACGTTGCCGACTTGAATTTGCTACTGATCGCAATGCTTAGCCATGAAGGCATACAGGCTTATCCGGTTCTGTTAAGCACAAGGTCAAATGGATATACACATGAATTGTATCCATTGCTTGATCGCTTCAACTACGTGATTGCTTGTGCGATGAACGGAGATGAAAGAATATTCCTTGATGCGACTGATCCTTTATTGGGTTTTGGCAGACTTAATGAAGAATGCTACAACGGGCATGCGCGTTTACTTGCAGACATTGCTGAAGCCATTTATCTTGAACCAGATTCAGTGAAAGAAAAAAAGCTGACAACTGTGTTCCTGACCAGCGATGAGAAAGGAAAAATAAACGGAAGTTTTAGCAGCCAGCTTGGCTATTTCGAATCGCTAGGTTTACGTGAACGCGTTAAAGAAAAAGGAAAAGAGGAATACACTAAAAAAGTGAAAACAGCTTACGGATCTGATTGGAAAATTGATTCTGTTGATTTGGATTCATTGAAAGTATTGGACGAACCTGTTACCATTCACTACGACCTTTCATTGGATAATCAGGACGATATCATGTACATCAATCCAATGCTGAATGAGGCCTACAAAGAAAATCCGTTCACCGCTGCTGAAAGAAACTATCCTGTCGAAATGCCTTACTCATTTGACGAAACTTATGTGTTCAATATTGAAGTGCCGAAAAACTATTCGGTAGATGAAATACCAAAATCAACCAAGATCGCATTTAATGATGGTGACGGATATTTTGAATACCTCGTTTCCCAGTCTGAAAATCTCATTCAAATGAGATCAAGGATCTATTTCAACAAAACAAACTATCAGCCTGAGGAATACCAGTCTTTACGCGAATTCTTTTCTTACGTAGTAAAGAAAGAGTCTGAACAAATCGTATTGAAAAAGAAAAAATCTTAATAGTGAAAAGAACATTTCAGCTGCTGCTGTGCCTTTGTGTTAGCGCTATTTGCAAAGCGGGAAATGGTGATTATTCTATCGCCAAAATTACCCCTGCTTTGATCAAGGATGCCAACGTGATCAAGCGCTACGAAGAGATTAAATTCGAAGTGCTTAGCGTAAACAAAGCACGAACATACAAGAAAGTAGCATACACCATTTTGAATGAAAAGGGCGATGAGTCTGCGGAAATAGTGGAGATGTATGACAAGCTAAGCAACCAGCCATCTATTGAAGCTACATTGTACGATGCGATGGGCGTTAAGGTTAAAAGTCTTAAAAGATCCGACATAAAGGATATGAGTGCAACAGACGATAACAATCTTATAGATGACAATCGTTTAAAGGCTTTTAATTTTTATTGTAAAAACTATCCATACACAGTTGAGTACGAAGTAGAGCAGGATCAATATTACACCATGTTCTTCCCAAGATGGATACCGGTGGAAAAAGAGTTGATGTCTGTGCAATACAGCAGTTTTTCTGTGATCCTTCCTGCCGATCTGCATTTCCGTTACAAAGTATTCAATTGTACAGCCGAGCCCGTTAAAAGCACTGTTGACAATAAGCAGGTTTTTACTTGGAAACTGCAGGACTTCAACGCTATTAAGAAAGAGTCCTATGCGCCTTACTGGCTGGAGTTGGTGCCTTGCGTTTATGTGGCTCCGTCCGAGTTTGCTATACAAGGTTACCAAGGCAATATGAATAGCTGGCAAGACTTCGGCAAGTTCGTATATGCCTTGAAAAAGGACCGCGACGCATTGCCAGCAGATGTAAAAGCAAAAGTGCATGAACTAACGGACAATGTTGCCGATCCGCATAAAAAGGTAGCGATGCTCTATGATTTCATGCAGAAAAATACACGTTATATCAGCGTACAATTGGGTATTGGAGGGTGGCAGCCTTTTGATGCGACGTACGTCGCGGCTAAGCGTTACGGCGATTGTAAGGCGTTGAGCAATTACATGTTTTCTTTGTTGAAGGAAGCAGGTATTGCATCTTGCTACGCATTGGTAAGAGCAGAGAGCAATTATTTTGTCAGCGATTTTCCCTGCTCTCAATTTAACCACGCCATACTTTGTGTGCCAATGGCAAAAGATACGATGTGGCTCGAATGTACCAGCCAGACAGCGGCCCCGGGTTACATGGGTTCATTTACCGGAGGCCATTACTCGTTATTGATCAACGAAGCAGGTGGGACACTTGTAAAAGTGCCAGGTTACAAAATGAATGACAACCTCCAGCTGAGAAGAACTTTCGCAACAGTGGATGGAAGCGGTAACACCGAGATCCACGAGAACGGCCAATACGAGGCGGTTCAACAGGAAGATCTACATTACCTGATCAACTACAATGCGAAAGACAAACAGTTGGAAAAGCTAAAAAGACAATTCGATTTGCCACAATACGATGTGGTGTCTTTTAATTACAAGGAAGAGAAAAACCTCGTTCCCGTAATTAACGAGGATGTGCAATTGACAGCGATTGGCTATGCTTCCGTTACTGGTAAACGTTTGTTTATAATGCCAAACATTCTGTCTAAATCGGGGAACAAACCTACTGCTGCAGACGCAAGAAAGTATGACCTCGTTTTGGACCTGGAATACAAAGACATAGATACTGTTGAAATAAGAATTCCGGATGGCTTTGTACCGGAATCTGTTCCGCAACCCCAACAGATCACTACAAAATTTGGAAAATATACGAGCTCTGTAAAGGTAGACGGAAACAAGATATATTACTATCGCTCCATGGAGCGCACCAGTGGCCGCTTTGCACCTGCTGCATACAATGAGTTCGTTCAATTTTATGAACAAATTTATAAGGCGGATAGAGCGAAGGTGGTGATGGTGAAAGCCAATTAATAATTAATAATTAAGAATTAACAGGGTGACATTCTTTGTGAATGTTGCCCTGTTTTGTTTTAAGATTTATTATCAATATTTCGGTCCTGCTATCAGTTGTGGTGATCGTCTTGTTAATTATTAATTATTAATTATTAATTTGCACCATGGCATTGATCACTTACACCGCATGCCCTTGCTGCGGTTCGTCGAAAATAAAAGAAGTATTAAAGGCAGAAGATTTTACGGTTTCACACGAAAAATTTGCGATTTGGGAATGTGCGGATTGCACACTGCGATTCACGCAGGACATTCCAGATGCTGCATCGGTGGGAGCTTATTACAAATCCGAAAATTACATTTCACATTCAGATACAAAAGAAGGACTGGTTAACAGCCTTTACCACAAAGTGCGCCAGCGTACTTTGAAAGGCAAACATGCATTGGTGCAAAAAGTTACCGGCCTGAAAACAGGTAAGTTGCTTGATCTTGGCGCAGGAACGGGAGCTTTTCTAAATTTTATGCATAGTAGTCAGTGGGATGTGGCAGGTCTTGAGCCAGATGATGTTGCCAGAGGGAAAGCCAAAGAATTATATAACCTTGATCTCAAAAGTGCCGACCAGTTGTTTAAATTGCCATCGGGTAGTTTTGATGCTATCACCATGTGGCACGTACTTGAACATGTACATGAATTGCATCCATACATTGAGCAATTGCACAAGCTTTTAAAAAAGAACGGCAAGCTTATTATCGCTGTACCTAATTATACATCCTACGATGCTTCTGCGTATAAAGAATATTGGGCCGCATACGATGTGCCAAGGCATTTGTATCACTTCTCACCGGCATCTATTAAAAAGCTTGTTTCCATGCACGGCATGAAAGTAGAAAGCGAGCACGCAATGTGGTTCGATAGTTTCTATATCAGCATGCTGAGCGAACAATATAAAAACGGCAAAGGCAATCTGCCTATGGCTTTCATCAATGGCTTGTTGTCAAATACTAAAACATCGATGGATAAAGAGAAGTGCAGTTCATTGGTGTATGTGATTGATGGGAATTGAAAATTGAAAGTTGAAAATTGAAAATGGATTTCTGGTGATGATTGCCGACTACCGGCCACTGGCAGCGGCTGCTAACAACTATCAACAAACAACCAAAAACTCATTTATGATCACTTGGGATGATTTTGAAAAGATTGACATGCGCATTGGCACGATCATAGAAGCGGAAGTTTTTCCCAAAGCCAAGCGCCCTGCATATAAATTGAAAGTAGATTTCGGAGAATTGGGCATCAAACAATCCTCCGCCCAAATAACTGCGCATTACCAACCCGAAGAATTGATCGGAAAGCAGGTAATGGCGGTCGTTAATTTTCCTCCCAAACAAATAGCCAACTTCATCAGCGAATGCCTCGTAATGGGCGTGTATGACGGCAACGGCGACGTTGTTTTGTTGCAGCCGGGAAAGGAAGTGGGGAATGGGAGTAAAGTTGGGTAATTGAAAATTGAAAGTTGAAAATTGAAAATGCTGTAGGTACTTTTTTCTGTTTTTTTCCATTGACTCCCGAACCTCCGAAAGCTTGCTTTAAACAGGAAAATCCGAACAGAAAGCATTTTCAATTTTCAACTTTCAATTTTCAATTAATTAGCGGTAAATTGCTGTATGCAACAGCATTATCACACCTTCTACTCATCACCTTTAGGTGTATTGAAAATTTGCGCGACTGATACTTATATTTCGGAAGTGACATTTTTAGAAGAGGGACAACCCTATCCGGAAATGGGAGATAGTAAAGAGATGTTGAACAATGTGCTGCAACAATGTGTGGAGCAGTTTATTGAGTATTTTCAGGGCTTTCGCAGACAGTTTGAAATTCCAGTAGCCCAAAACGGCACAGAATTTCAGCTGCGTGTGTGGAGCGAGTTAATAGGCATTCCTTTCGGTAAAACCATCAGCTATAAGGACCTCTCAAAACGTCTCGGCGATCCCAAAGTGATTCGCGCCGCGGCTTCTACAAACGGCAAAAACAAAATAGCCATCATTGTTCCTTGTCATCGCGTAATAGGCACCAACAGCGACCTCGTTGGCTACGCCGGCGGCCTGTGGAGGAAGAAGTGGCTGCTCGCGCACGAGAACAAGGTGGCACATGGGGTGCTTACTTTGTTTTGAATTGAAAATTGAAAATTGAAAATGCTCCTAGAGAGTCATTGCAATGTATGTCGTTACCTCCCGCGATTCGGACAGGTCACTAAATAATTGGGAAAATGCACAGAATGCATTTTCAACTTTCAATTTTCAACTTTCAATTAAACGTTAGCCAAGCTGGCGCTTATACATCTGCACCGTATTCTCATATCCCAGATAAATTGCATCGCAAACAAGTGCATGGCCAATGGATACTTCCAAAAGACCGGAAGTGTGTTGCGCGAAATATTTTAGATTGTGCAAATCAAGATCGTGGCCGGCGTTGATACCAAGGCCAAGTTCGTTGGCTCTTTTTGCAGCGGCAGCGTATGGAGCGATGGCTGTTTCTTTGTTTGAAAGAAATGCAGTCGCATAACCCTCCGTGTACAGTTCAATTCTGTCAGTCCCCGTTTCTGCAGCGCCTTCCACCATTTCAATGATTGGATCGACGAAGATAGAAGTGCGAATGCCCGCTTTTTTAAATACACCTATAATTTCCACCAGGTACTCCCTGTGAGCAATTGTGTCCCAACCATGATTGGAAGTAATTTGCCCCAATGCATCCGGCACAAGTGTTACCTGGTCCGGCTTTACCTCAAGCACAAGGTCCACGAATTTTTGCTCCTGTGAGTTGCCTTCGATATTGAATTCTGTAGTAATGATCTTTTTAATCTCGCGTACATCGCTGTAACGAATGTGGCGCTCGTCCGGACGAGGGTGCACCGTTACACCGTCGGCACCAAATAACTGGGCATCTATAGCCGCTTTAAGAACGTCTGGATTATTACCGCCGCGACTATTGCGCAGCGTCGCAAATTTGTTGATGTTTACTGAAAGCTTAGTCATTGTGCGAAGTTAGGAAAACAGACGGAACGCAGATTGTCATGATTGTCACGATTTTTTATGATTTGAAATTTGATGGTTACTCAAATTTCTATTCTTACTTCAAAAAAAGATCATACCAAATCATGACAATCATGAAAATCTGCGTTCCGTATTCACCAACGCATCACGCCTTTCACAAACCCCGTCAGCTCCGCAGCCATCTGTTCATGTTCTTTCAAGTCGGGATGACCACCGCAGCCGTTGTGGAATTGTTTGGAGAAAAAGAACGAATGCACTTTAGTGTCGCCGCGTTTATGCGAAAAGTTGACTATAAAATTGACATAGCTTTTTAAAACTTTATCGAGTTCGGCGTCCGCCATAGGACTGTTGAGGCAAATGAATTCAGCATTAGGATAATAGTTCCTTAATTGAACCAGGAATGTAATGTACGCAGTGCAGAATGTAAGTGAATCCTGGATGCCATCGTTTTGTCCAAGCGATACCGTCACTACATCCGGCTGGTAATTTTGAAAGTTCCACGTCAGGGAGTCATCACGCATATTCACCTTATTGTAAACTTGCGGCATTGTAATCGTCATGTTGCAGCAACTATGTATGAGCCCGATACCTGAAACAGAGCTCAATTGAAATTGTGCATTCAATTTTCGCGCAGTGAGAGAACCATAACTTAAGTAAGCATTGTTTTGATCGTACCATGCACCTTGTCCACAGGGTGCAGTCGATAAATCACTACCAGCGCCACATGTAATGGAATTGCCGATAAACTCCATTTTGCGTGTCGGTACTTTATTGAGTGGCAAAAGAGAAGCGCATTGCACGCCGCAAAAATCCAGATAACCAATGCCTGCTTCTGTGTCTTTATACAACGTTACAGAATGTTCTTTTGCCTTGGGTAGTGTAAACGAGAGCGTATCGATTTCCGTCTTCAATCTTATTCTTTTTGCAGGTTGGTTATCCAGCACCACTTCCACAAAATTGTGGTTCTGTCCGTATTGCACCTGATCCGTTATTAGCAATTTGATTGTGTTACCCGTGAACCTTGCCTGCATATAAACGCCGGCGGCCCAACAACGAACATCTTTTGTTTCGGAAAGAACTGTTCTTCCGAAATATTGAATGTTGCTATCCAATGCAGGAAAATAATTCATCTTCTCCTGCGCCATCAGCGGACAAGAGAGCGATAGGGCAAACAGAATGGCAAGGAGATATTTCATTAATTGAAAATTGAAAGTTGAAAATTGAAAATGTTGGGTGCGGGGTATATAAAAATAGTTTTTTGTTTTGGTTAATGGTAGAGGGCCGTTATTAGTTTTGAGTTATGAGTTGCTACTGGTTACTCATTTTCAACTTTCCCCGCCTGAATGACTTCAGTCGGGCAGGAACTTTCAATTTTCCATTAAATAAAAGTTCTCACACCTGTGCTTGTATACGCATCTCTAAACTCTTTCGGCGTGCAGTCTTTTTTCTTTTTAAAGATGCGGTTGAAGTTGGACATATTGTTAAACCCGCATTTATAGGCGATTTCAGTAATGCTTTGTGTGGTATCGATCAGCATACGGGATGCATGACCAAGCCTTATTTCATTCAATGTGTCAATAAACGTTTTGCCCGTGCGCAGTTTGAAAAAACGGCTGAATGCAACTTCCGTCATGGCCGCCATCTTCGCTGCTTCTACAAGAGAAATGTTTTTGTCGAAATTCTTATTCAGGTAAGCCATTGTTTTTTCGATGCGCCGGCTATTGTAGGAGAGTGTTTCTGTTGTGTTGAAAGAAGCGTCGGAAAGCAGGCGCATGTTACGTGAAATAGAAAGATCGTGCAGGATAGACATGAGTTCCAGCACAGAATCAAAGCTTTGCTTTTGCGGCAATGCTACAATACGTGGCATGATTGCCTGTATCGTTTCTTTAGAAAACTGAATGCCGCGAAGTGAGCGCTCAAACATGTTGCGGATGAAAGCCATCTGGTTGCGATGTAAAAACTTTTCATCAAACAGATCGCGGTGAAATTGAATGGTGACTTCTCTAATTTCCGGATAAGTGCATTTGTTTGTGAACCAACCGTGCTGAAGGTTTGGGCCAACAAGCACCAATTCCAGGTCATCAATTTCTTCAATGTGATCTCCAATTACTCTTTTGGCTCCCTTCGCATTTTGTATAAAGTTGAGTTCAAATTCTTCGTGGTTGTGAAGAGGGAAATCAAACTTTGATTTTATCCTTGAAAAAATGGTGAAGCAGTCACTTTGAGTAAGAGGAGTGATCTCTCTAAGTATCTTGGTTTGCATGGCAATCGTTTCTTAACGAGCATGAAAGTACAATAATTGATTAATAAAGTATCAGTTTGTAAATATTTTTTAAACTAACGGTTAAATGTTGACTTCGTTTTCAGGTAACTACATAAATGATCGTGAATTAGCCTGTTGTGTTGACTCCTGTTGGTTTTTGCACTCCATCTTTTAGCATTTTTTCGTTCAACTAGCTGTTTTTTTTCTTTGATCCGTTTAAATTAGTATTTCTATTGGATAAAAAAGTATGTATAAGATAATGTAAATCGAAATAGATTTGTATGGTCTTATAACCAAAACGATTGTACGTAAAACGCCAAAACACAGACATGCATAAACGCTTAGCCCTTTTAATAACCGCTTTATTACTGGCTGCCAATTTTGTTTTTGCACAAACCAATTCATTTGTTAGAGCCAAAGACGGAAGTTTCTCCGTAGATAATCAACCCTACTATTTTGTAGGTACAAACTACTGGTATGGGAGCCTTTTGGCAAATGATAAAAAAGGAAAGGAAAGAGTGATCAGGGAACTTGATTTCCTGGTAAAAAATGGCGTTACCAACTTACGGTTGCTCGCAGGAGTGGAAGGTGAAGGGTTTGTAAATGGTGTAAACCGCGTAGCTCCGGCATTACAGAAGCCACAGGGTGTTTTTAATAAGGATATATTGAAAGGATTGGATTTCCTGTTGACTGAAATGGGAAAACGAAACATGAAAGCCGTCATTTTTCTGAGTAACAACTGGGAGTGGAGCGGCGGCTTTCTTCAATATCTTAACTGGAACGGGCAAATTCCCGACAGTATTTTTCACCGCAAACTCAATTGGGACGAGCTTCGTGACAACATTGGCAAATTTTACACTTGCGATGCATGTATGAATGCCTACAAAAAGCAAGTGGAGTTTGTAGTGAATAGAATCAATACCGTTACAAAAAAGAAGTATAAAGATGACGCAGCTATCATGGCCTGGGAACTGGCAAATGAGCCAAGACCCATGCGTGAAAGTGTAATTCCATCTTATGAGAAATGGGTGAGCGATGCTGCGGCTTATATTAAGTCATTGGATAAAAATCACCTGGTAACCACAGGTGCTGAAGGGTACATGGGCACTGAGAATGTAGATGTTTTCAAAGCCATTCACTCAGATAAAAATATTGATTACGCCACCCTCCATATCTGGCCAAAGAATTGGGGCTGGTTCAAAGACACGTCCATTGCGGCATCTATAGATAATGTCGTTAAGCAAACGCAAACATACATTGACGTACATGCGCAGGCAGCAAAAGAAGTTAATAAAGCAATGGTGATAGAAGAGTTTGGCCTGCCGCGTGATCATCATTCTTACTCGCTTTCAGCGTCAACAACCATGCGCGATCAATATTACAATGTTGTGCTAAAAGCATTGTGGAACAGTGAGCAACACAAAGGCATTATTGCTGGTTGCAACTTCTGGGCATTTGGTGGCGCGGGCAGACCTTCGGGAAAAGATATTTTTTGGCATAAAGGAGATGATGTGCTGGGAGATCCACCAATGGAAGAACAAGGATTAAATTCGGTGTTCGATTCAGATGTTACAACATGGCAGCTGATCAATTCATTCACGCAAAAAATCAATGGACTGAATGCTAAAAACTAACGTTATAACGCTATTGCTGTTAACGCTTGCTGGCCACGTGTTTGCGCAAGATTTGCCTTGTGATAAAAACGCCACAAAAGAAACCGTAAACCTTTATAAAAATCTGAAGAGATCTGCACAGAAAGGATATTTGTTCGGTCACCAGGATGACCTTGCATATGGTGTTGGTTGGAAATATGAAAAGGGCAGAAGTGACGTGAAAGACGTGGTCAACGACTATCCCGGTATATACGGTTGGGAACTTGGAGGTATTGAATATGACAGACCTGTGGACCTTGACAGTGTGCCGTTTGATAGAATGAAAGGCTTTATAGAAGATGCTTATAATCGCGGTGGCGTAATTACTATAAGCTGGCATTTGCATAATCCTTTCAATGGAAAAACTGCGTGGAGCACCGATCAGGGAAGTGTCGCATCGATATTGCCGGGCGCAGAAAAAAATGCCTTATTCAAAACCTGGCTCGACAAAGTGGCTGCATTTTTGCTTAGTTTAAAAGGAAAAAATGGCGAAGCCGTTCCGGTATTGTTCCGTCCTTATCATGAGTTAACCGGCAATTGGTTCTGGTGGGGAAGAACAGCCTGCACACCCGATGAATTCAAGCAACTCTGGCGATTTACCATCAACTATCTGCAAAAAGAAAAAGGCGTTCACAACCTTTTGTATGTCTATAACACAAGCGGAGATTTTACAACAGCAAACGAATTTTTGGAAAGATATCCGGGCGATGATGTGGCAGATGTTTTGAGCATGGATGCTTATCAAACAGGCGATCCTTCAAAGGACGACAGTTTTGTAAAACATACAAATAATAACCTGCAAATACTTGGGGGGCTTGCGAAGGAAAAGAACAAAATTTTCGCCTTCGCGGAAACAGGTTATGAAGCTATACCTTATGCGCAGTGGTGGACAAACACACTTGCAAAAGCAATTGGCGACAATAAAATAGCGTACGTGCTTGTATGGCGCAATCATGGCTTGATGAAGGAAAATGGCCGCATGCATTATTACGCACCGTATAAAGGGCAGGTATCTGCAGACGACTTCATGAAGTTTTACAAAATGAAAAATACGTTGTTTGAGAAAGATGCGAAAAAAGAAAAACTGTATAATTAAGAATTGAAAATTGAAAGTTGAAAGTTGAAAATTAAGAGTGCCTCAGTTAACGATCTGAGTATTAATTTAGAAAAAATTCTTAATTCTTAATTCCTAATTCTTAATTGAAACCATGCATTTACAAACGATTGACATTGCCATTGTTATCGCGTACCTCATAACGATGGTAGTTATAGGGTGGGTGTTACGAAAAAAAGCAAGACAGAATAAAGAAAGTTATTTACTTGGCGGGAAATCGCTCCCGTGGTATATGTTGGGTTTGAGTGACGCCAGCGATATGTTCGATATCAGCGGCACCATGTGGATGGTTGCTCTGTGTTTTATCTATGGTATGAAAAGCATCTGGATACCCTGGCTGTGGCCGGTTTTTAACCAGGTATTTATGATGATGTTCTTAAGCAAATGGCTGCGACGTTCAAATGCAGATACCGGCGCAGCGTGGTTGAAAACACGTTTCGGTTCCGTTGGTAGAGGCATTCGTGGTTCACATAATGTAGTAGTAGCCTTTGCACTGTTGAGTTGTTTTGGTTTTCTCGCTTACGGTTTTATAGGATTAGGAAAGTTCATTGAAATATTTGTTCCCTGGCAGTATGTGAAAGCATACGTTCCGTTTAATGTAGCGCCGCAATACGTGCCGCATTTTTACGGAATTGTGTTCACGCTCTTTGCAATGTTTTACTCCATCCTTGGCGGTATGCACAGCATTGTATTGGGAGATGTGATCAAGTATGTGATCATGACTGTCGCTTGTTTATCGATTGGTGTAATAGCAATGATCCATTTGCACAAAGATGGTACGCAGCTAAGTATTCCTCATGGATGGACGAGTCCGTTCTTTGGCTGGAACCTCGATCTGAAGTGGGATAACATTGTGCCTGCAGCAAGTAAGAAAATTGCAGATGACAAGTTCGGGCTGTTTGGAATTTTCTTTATGATGATGTTGTTCAAAGGAGTGTTTGCAAGCCTTGCAGGTCCGGCGCCAAACTATGACATGCAGAAAGTGTTGTCAACACGTTCGCCAAAAGAAGCCAGTAAAATGACAGGATTTGTATCTATTATTTTATTACCGATCAGGTATTCGATGATCATTGGTTTAACGGTGCTGGCGTTGTTGTACTACAATCAGCTTGATCTCGCAGGAGCTGATGGCACTGACTTTGAAAGAATACTGCCTGCAACGATCAACACGTTTTTGCCAGTTGGGATTATGGGTTTGGTATTGACAGGATTGCTCGGTGCTTTTATGGGAACATTTTCAGGCACCTTGAATGCGGCCCAGGCTTATATCGTAAACGATATTTACATTAAGTACATCGATCCGCATGCGAAAACAAAAAAGATAATAACCGTTAACTATGTCGTAGGCATTGTGGTAGTAGCGATAGGTGTGGTGCTTGGTTTTTTTGCGAAAGATGTCAACAGCGTATTGCAATGGATCGTTGGCGCACTCTATGGTGGCTACATTGCGGCAAATGTTTTTAAATGGTATTGGTGGCGATTCAATGCAAGTGGTTTCTTCTGGGGGATGATAAGTGGTATTGCAGCAGCATTGATATTTCCGCGGTTGTTTCCCGATACGCTGCCGCTGTACTACTGGCCATTGTTGTTCCTGATATCCATCGTCGGAAGCATCGCTGGAACATATGCGGCGGCGCCAACGGATGAAGCGGTTTTGAAAAGTTTTTATAAAACAGTAAGACCATGGGGCTTCTGGAAACCCATTCACGACAAGGTTGTAGCAGAGGACCCAACCTTTGAACCAAACAAAAGATTCAAGCTGGACATGTTCAACGTTGTGTTGGGAATCATTGCCCAGTGTTGCTTAACGATATTGCCAATGTACGTTGTGTTATGGTTAAAACTGCCGCTGATTATCACAGTGGTGGTGCTTGGAATTATAGTATTGATTTTGAAAAGAACGTGGTGGGATAAGCTGGAGAATTAATTAAGAATTAAGAATTAGGAATTAAGAATGCTTTGTATCTAGCATGCTGATTTTTCCTACACGCTTTTTATGCTTAAGATTTGTAGCGAATAATGCCGACAAACAATTCTTAATTCCTAATTCTTAATTCTTAATTGAAGCCTCCGGTTGACAGAAAGTAAACAGAAAAAGTGAAGTATATGGAATTCGAAAAAAGGTTGGAAATGCTGCAAACAGCATACGACAGATTGATTCACAGAAGTAATGAAATCGTGGAAGAAAGCAATGGTATATATCATCGCTACAGGTACCCGATATTGACGGCAGCACATGCGCCAGTATTTTGGCGCTATGATTTGAATGAGCAAAGCAATCCTTATTTGATGGAGCGTTTTGGTATCAATGCTGTTTTGAATGCTGGTGCTATTAAGCTTGATGACAAATATTATATTGTTGCGAGAGTAGAGGGGCTAGACCGGAAATCTTTTTTTGCCGTGGCAGAAAGCGAGAATGGTGTTGATAATTTTGTGTTTTGGGATTATCCTGTGGTGATACCGGAAACTGAAAATCCTGATACCAATATTTACGATATTCGGTTGGTTCAACATGAAGACGGATGGATCTATGGCTTGTTCTGTACGGAGCGCCGTGATCCTGCCGCAAAGCCCGGCGATCAATCTGCCGCAATAGCACAGTGCGGTATCGTACGCACAAAGGATTTGAAGAAATGGGAAAGATTAGCTGATTTAAAAACACCGTCTCCGCAGCAGAGAAATGTTGTGTTGCATCCTGAATTTGTGAATGGAAAATATGCTTTCTATACTCGCCCGCAAGATAGTTTCATAGAAGCCGGAAATGGCGGTGGCATTGGTTTTGGTTTAAGCGACAGCATTGAACATGCAGAGGTGAAGGAAGAAATGGTGATCGATAAAAAAGTTTATCATACAGTGTACGAAGCGAAAAATGGCTTGGGTCCCGCGCCGATCAAAACAAAATATGGTTGGTTGCACCTTGCGCATGGCGTTCGCCACACCGCTGCAGGACTGCGTTACGTGCTGTATGTGTTTATGACAGATTTAAACGACATTACAAAGGTTACGCACAAACCAGCGGGATATTTCATTGCTCCAGATGGCGAAGAAAGAGTAGGAGATGTGTCGAATGTTGTCTTTAGCAATGGTTGGATATTGGATGAAGATGGCCGTGTGTTGATTTACTATGCGTCGTCAGATACACGCATGCACGTGGCAGAATCATCGCTTGGTCAATTGCTGGATTATGTGATGAACACAGCACCGGATGGTCTGCGTTCTGCAACTTCCGTGAACACATTGATCGGTATTATTGAAAAAAACAAGGCTTTGGTAAAACGATTCGCCACTACATAAACAATGAATCTTACGCAATACAAAAACGAGCTGGCCGTAGAACTAAATAACATTCTTCAGTATTGGATAGATCATACGATAGATGAAGAATACGGTGGTTTTTATGGAAAGATCGACAATGAAAATATCGTCGATAATAAAGCGCCGAAAGGCGCTGTACTAAATGCACGTATTCTTTGGACATTTGCTGCCGCATACAATTTTACTAAGGAAACGAAATACCTCGAAGTGGCAACGAGGGCGTTTGACTACATCACAAAAAAAATTATTGACAAAGAAAATGGTGGCGTCTATTGGACGGTAGATTATTCGGGGCAGCCGCTTGATACAAAAAAGCAGATCTACGCGCTGTCATTTGCATTGTATGCTGCTAGCGAATACTATCGTGCGTCTCATTTGCCAGAGGCGAAACAAATAGCAATTGAATTATACAATGCCATTGAAAAATACAGTTACGATCCTGTAAAGGGCGGCTATTTTGAAGCATTTACAAAAGATTGGAAACCCATTGCCGATCTACGTTTAAGCGAGAAAGATGCAAATGAGAAGAAAACGATGAACACACATTTGCACGTGTTGGAAGCTTACACGAATTTGTACCAGATCGAACAAATACCTGCTGCTAAACAGAGCATTCAAAACCTGCTAAGTGTTTTTGACAAGCACATCATCAATCAACAAACACATCACCTCGAACTATTTTTCGACGAAGACTGGAACACAAAAGGGAAAATCATTTCCTACGGACATGACATAGAAGCGGCATGGTTGTTATTGGAAGCCGCAGAAGCCATTCATGATGAAGAGTGGATCGGCAAAATGAAAACAAACGCCATCAAAATGGCCGATGCTGCTGCGGAAGGTTTGGATAAAGACGGTGGCTTGTGGTATGAAGTAGAGAACAATCATTTGATAAAAGAAAAACATTGGTGGCCCCAGGCGGAAGCAATGGTTGGTTTTTTCAATGCTGCACAAGTAAGCGGCAATGAAAAATATGTCCAACGCTCAATCGATAGCTGGCAGTTTACAAAGCGATATATTTTAGACGTAAAAAATGGCGAATGGTTCTGGGGCGTAAAAGAAGATTATACCATAATGCCAAATGAGGACAAGGCCGGTTTATGGAAATGTCCGTATCATAATGGGAGGGCGTGTTTGGAGTTGTTGAAACGTTTGTGAACATTACGATTTACGGAATTAATAACGAAGAGTTTAACATCGTTTAGTTAAGGGGACGCCCTCAGAATATTAATGCCCTACGGGCAAAATGGGTGATTGTGCTGATTTCTATTGATATTATTTCCCTACGGGAAAAGTTCTATTGCCCGTAGGGCACCGATATCAATAGAAAATGTAACAGAGAAGACTCCTTTGTCCGTAGGACATTAATCTGATAGGAGCTCTATTGCTTAGCTAAATGACATTGAATTAAGAATTACCAGGGCTACACTCCTTAAAGGATGTGACCCAACTATTTTTTGAACAGATCTGTACATTGCATTTTTCAAGGATGTTACCTATTAATTGTACGTTATTAATTATTATTTCTTTTTTTCCCACTTTCACTTAATTTTAAAAATCCTTAACTGGCCAACATAAGCGTATGAAAAAAGTACTTGCCATTGCTGCATTGTTCATTCTATGTGCTTCTATGTCTGTAATACAAAAGAAAAAGAAGGTTATCTTCTTTGGAGACTCTATCACTCAACAGGGCGCCAATAAAGGCGGCTATATCGATCTCATTCAAAATACCATCAATCAAAGCAATCTGCAGGATCAGTACGAATTGATCGGAGCGGGTATTGGTGGCAACAAAGTCTATGATCTTTATTTGCGTTTGGATGATGATGTGCTTGCGAAAAAACCAGACGTTGTTTTCATCTATATTGGTGTAAATGATGTGTGGCACAAAACCAGCTACGGCACCGGAACCGACCAGGACAAGTTCGAAAAATTTTATCAGGCACTCATCAGGAAAATTCAAGCCATAGGCGCAAGAGTAATCGTTTGCACCCCGGCGGTGATAGGTGAAAAGAAAAACGGTGAAAACAACCAGGACAGCGACCTTGACAAATACAGTGCAAGCATTCGCAAAGTTGCCAACGAATTTAAAGTGCCGGTTATTGACCTGCGTAAAGCATTTACTCAATACGATAAAGACAACAATCCACAGGATACTTCCAAAGGCATTTTAACCGTAGATGGCGTGCATTTGAACGATAAAGGAAATACTTTGGTGGCGGACAAAATGTGGGTTGAACTGAGCAAGTAATGAGTGATGAGTTTTGAGTAATGAGTTATTGGTTGTTAGTTATTAGTTGTTAGGAAGAGCAGCTTCACACTTAACTCTCAATTCTCAACTCTCCACTAATTTTCAATTTTCAACTTTCAATTTTCAATTCTTAGAACAACTATATGAAAAAACTAACTCTCTCCGCGCTGGCGCTGTTCACTGCAATGGCGGGCTTTTCAAATGTGACGTTGCCCAAAGTATTTGGCAACCAAATGGTGCTGCAACGCAACCAGGCTATACCTGTTTGGGGTTGGGCAGATAAGAATGAGAAGATCACCATTCAGTTCAACAAACAAACAAAAACCGTTAAGGCCGGTAAAGACGGCAAATGGAAAATTGCTTTGGACGCTGAAGCGGCCGGTGGTCCGTACACGCTTGTGGTAAAAGGAAAAAATACCGTGACTTTTACGGATGTACTTGTGGGTGAGGTCTGGGTTTGTTCGGGTCAGTCAAACATGGAGTTTCATGTGAGCGGCACTAAGAATGCAGTAAATGAAATTTCATCGGCAAACTATCCGCAAATCCGCCAGATAGAAGTAGTGAAAGATTTGTCTGGTGTGCCTTTGGAAGATCTTAAACATCCGGCGGACTGGAAAGCGGCAACATCAGACAATGTTAAAGACTTCACTGCGGTAGGCTATTTTTTCGCAAGAGATCTTTACAACAAACTACACATACCTATTGGGTTGATCCACACTTCCTGGGGTGGAACAGAAGTTGAAACCTGGACAAGTCGTGAAGCTTTTGAAAAAAGCGACGAGTTCAAAAATATGATCAGCGCTTATCCGCACATCAATACGGATTCGATTGGTCAAATTAGAAAAGCACAATTGCAAAATAAAGTAACTGCGCTTCAAGGCGGCATACCTGATGCAAACACAGTTGCAGCATGGAAAAATGCGGACTACAACGATGCGAAATGGCCGGAGATGAAAATTCCTTCATTGTGGGAAGATCAGCAATTGAAGGATTTTGATGGCATCGTTTGGTTCCGTAAAACAATTGACATTGCTGCTGAAGATGCAGGCAAACCCGCAGAGATTGAACTCGGCATGATTGACGACGCAGACGCAACTTATGTGAATGGCACTGCGGTGGGCGGGTTGAATGGCTATAACGTAAAACGTGTGTACAATATTCCCGCAGGTGTTTTGAAAGCAGGTAAAAATGTAATCGCCGTAAGAGTGCAGGACACGGGCGGCGGTGGCGGAATTTACGGCGATGAAGAGTTTGTAAAATTGACCGTTGGTAGTAAAGTACTTTCTCTTGCCGGCTCATGGAAGTTCCAGATTGAAGGCCTGATCAACGGCAACCCAACAGCAGGTCCAAATGATTATCCTACATTGTTGTTCAATGCAATGATCAATCCGATCATTCCGTATGGCATCAAAGGTGCGATCTGGTACCAGGGCGAGAGCAATGCAAGTCGCGCATATCAATACAGAAAAGCATTTCCTTTAATGATCAGCGACTGGAGACAGCGCTGGAACGAAGGCGATTTCCCTTTCTACTTCGTGCAACTGGCAACTTACAACTCAGCAAATGGAACCAGCAAAAACGGAAGCACATGGGCAGAGTTGCGTGAAGCACAAGCCACGACGCTTGCTTTGCCTAACACAGGAATGTCCATTACAACCGACATCGGTGAACCCGGAGATATTCACCCGAAAAATAAACAAGATGTAGGCAAACGACTTGCTGCTATCGCTTTGCATGATACTTACGGTATTGAAGGCGAATATGAAGGCCCCGTTTTTCAATCTGTAAAAGTGGAGAATGGAAAAGCTGTGGTGTCGTACACGCACACAGGCAGCGGTCTCTATGTAAAAGATAAATATGGCTATGTAAAAGGTTTTGAAATTGCCGGCCCGGATCAGCAGTTCCATTACGCACAAGCCATTATCAAGGGAGATAAAATAATTGTTTGGCAGGATGGCCTTTCCAATCCTGTTGCCGTTCGCTACAACTGGGCGGATGACGCGAGCGACGGAAATCTTTTCAATAAAGAAGGATTTCCTGCCGCCCCATTCCGTACAGATGACTGGAAAGCAATTACCGCAGAAGTGAAGTATAAGGTTAATTAAGAATTAGGAATTAAGAATTAAGAATTGGGAGACGCTATAATGGCGTCTCCCTTTTTTTTGTTTCGATTATGGATTGGGTTTGTTGTGCAACACATCAGGTCAATTTCTAAAATGGACTATTTCTAAAAAACGCATCCTTTTAATATATTAAAAAATAATATTAAGTGATTGACATTCAGACGCCTAATTCTTAATTCTTAATTCCTAATTCTTAATTGCTTTTGTTTATCTGCCGCACTTCCAATATTTTTGCCCGTCTTTTTAAAATACAATAAACAATGGCAAGAACAATTGCATATCGTGAAGCCCTTAGGGAAGCAATGAGTGAAGAGATGAGAAGAGATGAGCGTGTATATTTAATGGGAGAAGAAGTAGCTGAATACAATGGAGCATATAAAGTGAGCCAGGGTATGTTGGCAGAATTCGGTGAAAAAAGAGTAATCGATACACCTATTTCGGAATTGGGTTTTGCTGCGATCAGCGTAGGTTCTGCACAGAACGGTTTGCGCCCGATCGTTGAATTCATGACATGGAACTTTGGTGTTCTTGCATTGGATCAGATTTTAAATACAGCATCAAAAATGCTGGCGATGAGTGGTGGACAAATCTCTTGTCCAATCGTTTTCCGCGGACCAAACGGCTCTGCCGGTCAGTTGGGCGCACAACACTCTACAGCTTTCGAAAGCTATTACGCAAATATTCCTGGTTTGAAAGTGGTTTCTCCAAGCAATGGTTATGATGCCAAAGGTTTGTTGAAACAAGCCATCCGTTACGAAGAAGATCCGATCATGTTCATGGAAGCCGAAGTAATGTATGGTGATAAAAGTGAAGTTCCTGAAGAAGAATATTACATCCCATTGGGTAAAGCCGATGTGAAAAAACAAGGCCGCGATGTAACCATCGTTTCCTGGAGCAAAATGATGAAAATCGCCATGGGTGCTGCTGCTGAACTGGAAAAAGAAGGCATCAGTGCAGAAGTGATCGATTTGCGCACCATCCGTCCGCTGGACTGGATGACTGTTCTGGAAAGCGTTAAGAAAACAAACCGCCTTGTAATTGTAGAAGAGCAGTGGCCTATGTGTGGTGTTTCTTCTGAATTGGCTTACCGCATACAAAAAGAAGGTTTTGATTACCTGGATGCACCTGTTCGCCGTATCACTTGTGCAGATGCTCCTTTGCACTACGCGCCAAACCTTATTGAACTTGCATTACCAAATGTGCCACGTACTATTCAGCTTGTGAAAGACGTGATGTACATGAAAAAATAAGTTTGTTTTATACATGAGAGAGGCAAAAGCTCTGGGTAACACCAGGGCTTTGTTGCTTGTAGGGGCGAATCGAATTCGCCCGACCTTGCACCCGCAGGTTACCCCGACCTGATGGGGAATAGTTGAGAATGGAGTGTTGAGAGTTGTTAATAATAATCAGCATCAAAAGTCTTGATGTGGTGTTCGATAGTTTTTATAACGGTGTTGATATCTGTTCTAACCTCCTCGTCACGAAAGCGCAGGAAATGCAGGCCCATTGATTCTAAAATTTGCTTTCTCTGCTGGTCCATGACTCTTTGTTCCGGTGTAATATGATAACCGCCGTCCACCTCAATAACCAACTTCAGCGGCTTGCAGTAAAAGTCGACGATATAATCACCTAGAGATTTTTGTCTGTTGAAGGTAAAGCCTCTGAATTGTCCGGCACGCAGCTGCATCCAAAGAAGAATTTCACCCACCGTGGAGTGATTGCGTAGTTTTCTTGAAAACGACTTGAGGTCGATATTATAGGGTATGTAGTACATGGTACTTCGTGTATAGGTATAAAAGTATAGTCGAGTATAAGGAGGAAATGGTTGCAGCGGCGCTGTACCACGTGAAATTCATCCAATACTCTTTATGTCTTGTTTAACAAATACACGCCTTTGCAAACGAATCCTTCGTCTTCGTACAATTAATTTTCGACTTCTCGCTTCTCATTTTCAACTCCCTTATTTTTGTTAAATCCTAAATTAAACAACGAATTGCTTTCTATGAGTACCATTAACAGGCAGGTCATGACCCTGGATGAATTTACTATCCAGCAGTTACGCATGTTTCCCAAAGCTACGGGTGAGCTCAGCATGCTTTTACGCGACATCGGTCGTGCAGCAAAAAGAATCAATGTAGAAGTTAACAAAGCCGGTCTTGTAGACATTCTCGGCGAAGCAGGCAATACAAATGTGCAGGGAGAAAACGTGAAAAAACTGGATGTTTTTTCCAACAATCAAATGCTTGGTGTATTGCGCCACGGCATCAGTTGTGCAGGCATTGGAAGTGAAGAAATGGACGACATTGTAGTGTTTGATGATTCAGTGAGCAACGACAGCAAATACGTTGTATTGTTCGATCCTTTGGATGGCAGTAGCAATATTGATGTGAACGTCTCGATAGGGACCATTTTCGGCGTTTATAGACGCGTTTCTCCGGTTGGGCAACCTTGCACAAAAGAAGATTTTTTGCAACCCGGCATCAAGCAGGTTGCCGCAGGTTACATAATTTACGGATCATCTACAATGCTTGTATATGCAACACGCAGGGGCGTGAACGGCTTTACGCTTGATCCGTCTATCGGAGAGTTTTGTTTGAGCCATCCCAATATCAAAACGCCTGAGTTAGGGAAAATTTATTCGGTTAATCACGGTAACTTTTATGAATATGAGGAGCGCATTCAAAACTACATTACCAATTGCCAGAAGAAAGACAAAACAAACGGTGGTCCTTACACACAACGCTATATTGGTAGCATGGTGAGCGACATGCACCGCAACCTTATACTTGGCGGCATCTTCATGTATCCATCTACCAAGTCTATGGCTACAGGAAAATTGAGGCTGCAATATGAATGCAATCCGTTTGCATTTATCATAGAAATGGCGGGAGGAAAAGCTACCGACGGCGTTAACAGAATTCTCGATATTCAACCCGAATTTTTGCACCAGCGTTCTCCATTCTTTGCCGGAAGCAAGGAGATGATGGAGGAACTGGAACAATACTAATGCAGAACGCGGATTTTCAAGATTGTCATGATTTGTTATGATTTTGTTTTGTCTTAGGAATTATCACAATTACGAAAAACATACATTTTTTGATAAAAAAACAAACCCTTGTTGTAATATCAACAGGGGTTTTCTCTATTGAAAAAATCATAACAAATCATGACAATCTTGAGAATCTGCGTTCTGTCTCTAAAAATCTTGCGTAACTTGTGGTCTCAAAAGGCTGCACACAATGAAAACCATTATTTCGGTAAAGAATCTGCAAAAAAAGTACGGTGATTTTACAGCAGTAAAGGACATTAGTTTCGATGTGCATGAAGGCGAGATATTTGGTTTGCTCGGACCAAACGGCGCTGGAAAATCTACTACGCTTGAAATCATAGAAACCTTACGTGATAAGACTTCCGGAGAAGTGATAGTGGATGGATTCAATCTTGATCAGTCTCCCGATGCCATCAAGAAAATCATAGGTGTCCAGCTGCAGTCTTCAGGATATTATCCCGGTTTAAATCTTACAGAACTTATTCATTTATTTGGTGGCTTGTATAACCGAACGGTAAACCCGCATGAACTATTAAAGCTGGTCAACCTTACCGATAAAGCGAAAGCGAAATACAAAGAGCTTAGTGGCGGGCAAAAACAACGTTTCTCCATAGCCACCACACTTATCAACCAACCACGTATTATTTTTCTCGACGAACCAACAACAGGACTGGACCCTCAGGCGCGACGCAACCTGTGGGACCTGATCAGCGATATACGATCAAAAGGAACAACGGTGATCATCACTACGCACTACATGGATGAAGCGGAATACCTGTGCGACCGTGTGGCCATTGTTGACGCAGGAAGAATTGTTGCGATCAATTCTCCGCATCAATTGATCGACAACCTCATTGCCTCCGGTTTTGAGCGAACGACCGAAGTGAAGAAAGCAAACCTTGAAGATGTGTTTATCAATTTGACGGGCAAAGAGTGGAGGAAGGAAGAGTAGGGTAATTGAAAATTGAAAGTTGAAAATTGAAAATTTGGTTGCTAGTTGATAGTTGTTGGTTGTTAGCGTTTAGTTTTGAATAGACGTCATTAAAGCCCAACAACCAACAACCAACAACTATCAACTAACAACTTTCCTGGTTTTCGTTTTCAACTTGGCGTTTTCATATCAGCAGCTAAATAGAGAAATTTTGCTGAACAACTTTTCGACGTCTTCTGTTTTAATAGTGAACTATCATTATAACAACATTTTCAATTTTCAACTTTCAATTTTCAATTATTATGGAGGATCTTCGTTACCCAATCGGCAAATTTGAACCGCAGCCATTTTCGCAAGAGCAATTAAAGAAATGGGCAGATGACATCAAGTATCTGCCGGATCTTTTAGAGAATGCAATCCTCAACCTGGATGAAGCGCAATTGCAAACTCCGTATCGCGATGGCGGCTGGACAATACAGCAGGTAGTGCATCACGTACCCGATAGTCACATGAATGCATACATCCGTTTTAAGCTCGCGTTAACAGAGAACAATCCTACGATAAAACCATACGATGAAGCGGCATGGGCATTGCTACCGGACGTTGAAAATATACCGATCAACATCTCCATTACGTTACTACATGCGTTGCACAACCGCTGGCACAACCTGGTCATAAACATAAAGGATGAAGACTGGAACAGAACAGTTTTTCATCCTGAACATAAAAAAGAAATTTCTCTCTGGAACCTTCTCGGCATGTACGCGTGGCACGGCAAACACCATGTAATGCATGTGGTGAGATTACGAGAGAGAATGAACTGGTAGCGTCTAATTAAGAATTAGGAATTAAGAATTAAGAATTTTGAAGAGGTTAGATTCCTGATGGAAATTTGATTTTCAAAATTATTAAAGATAAAGGCCTGATTCCGGTTGGACAGATCCACAGAAAGAATTCTTAATTCTTAATTGTTAATTCTTAATTGTCCCTCATGCACTGGAAAACATTATCATCGCAATACCTAAGTAAACATCATTACTTTACTGCACGTAAAGACAGGTGCCAGCGCGAAGATGGAGTAATAGTTGATCCTTACTTTGTAGTGGAAATGCCGCCATCTGCAACGGCGCTTGCGATTACAGAAGATGGCCACGTTGTGCTTGTAAAACAATATCGTCATCCGATTGGAGAAGTGGTAATAGAAACTCCGGGTGGCTTTATTGATGAAGACGAAGACTTTGAGCAGGGCATGAGACGTGAGCTTCTCGAAGAGACCGGCTACGAATTTTCGCACATTGAACATCTTAGTAAAACGGCCGCCAATCCCGGCGTGTTAAACAACTTCACGCATTTGTTCCTGGCAACTGGCGGCAAAAAAGTGGGAGAGCAGCAACTCGATCACAACGAAGAAATCGACATCATGCTGGCTTCGATTGACGAAGTAATAGATCTGTTGATGCGCGGACAGTTCAAACAATCCATGCACAGCAACTGCGTTTTTTATGCGTTGATGAAGATGGGGAAGTTGAAATTTACTGACGACGAAAAATAGTAGGGGCGAATCGCATTCGCCCTTGTGCACATTCGAAATTTCCAATAACCATTTCGCATTCTCCCTTTGCATTTCCGCAATATTGTCATGTTCCGGTTTTGGTGGGTGAATTCGATTCGCCCCACAATTCAAAAAATAGTATTAGTTTTACTTTAATGGGTAACATCAACATAATTAAGTTGGCAGAAGAATTGAACCTATCCAAATCCACCGTTTCGAGAGCGTTCAGAGGAGGGAGTGATATCAATCCACAGACTCGCGAGAAGATTCTTGCGCGTGCAAAGGAGCTTAATTTTTTGCCCAACCACCACGCCAGCAACCTGCGCAATCAAAAGAGCAAAACCATTGCGGTAATCGTTCCGGAGATTGCCAACAACTTCTTTTCAAAAGCAATTAACGGCATAGAAAAAATTGCGAAGGACAAGGGCTACCACGTTTTAATCTATCTCACCGATGATGATTTTCAAAAGGAAGTTTCTTTTGTTACCAACCTCAGCAACGGGAGGGTAGATGGCATTATCATGTCTGTATCCGGTGAGGACCAGGATCACAGCTATTTGCAGGTTTTGAAAAGAAAAAAGATACCGCTTGTTTTCTTTGACCGAACATACGAAGACGTTGAAACAGCAAGAGTCACGACCAATGATTACCAAAGCAGCTTCGAAGCAACGGAACATCTCATCAAGAGCGGATGTAAAAAGGTTGCTTATCTTGTTGTGAACAAAAATTTATCCATTGGTAAAACCCGCATGCAGGGCTACATTGATGCGTTGAAGAAGAATAATATTTCTTTCGACGATCATCTTGTTATCGACTGCAGCAATGAACTGGAAAAAAACAAGGTCATTCTTCGCAACCTATTTGAAACGTTGAAACCCGATGGAGTCTTTGCATCGGTTGAACGCCTCGCAATTGCATCTTACTACGTTTGTCACGCAATGAATATTTCCATTCCTGATGACATAAAGGTGATTGGGTTTTCAAGTCTTGAAATATCTCCATTACTCAATCCCTCATTATCTACCATTACACAACCCGCTTACAAAATGGGAGAGCGCGCCGCAGAACTTTTGTTTGAAATTTTAGAAAAACACGAAGAGGAAAAAGAATTCATCACGCGGAACATTGTATTGGATTCCGAACTCATCCAGCGCCAATCGTCGTCACTCGAACCGGTAGCAATTAGCTAATTTTTTTTAATTCAATAAGTTGTGAAGACATCGAAACCGATGAATCTTGCTAACAACCGTTTGTTTGAGTTTCGGGAACATTCCCGGAAATTTCTCTTTTCAACAATTTGTAAATCATTTAATTATTGTTTATAAATAAAAATATATATATAAAATTTTCAAAAAATTTGTTTTTGGGAACGTTCCCGATTATTTTTGGCGAAGCTTTCACAATTGATTGCTAAACCAAAAAATTGGGCCAATGAAAAGTTTACACATGGGGAGACTACTGCTTCTCTCGCTCTTCACTTTAATCTATTCTGTTATTTATGCACAAGACGGAAGCATTTCTGGACAAGTGCTTGATGAAACAAATCAGCCTGTGGCTTATGCTTCTGTAACCATTAAAGGCGGCACAAGAGGTGCTTCTGCCGATGACAATGGTCGTTTCAAAATTCCTGTTCCCAACGGTACTTACACAGTTGTTGTAAATGCAGTTGGCTTTTTACAAAACTCACAAAATGTAACTGTGAAAGGCAATGATGCGACAGTTCATTTTGGTCTTAAACGCGCAACAACTGATCTTACCGAAGCAGTTGTGATTGGTTATGGTACTGCAAAGAAGAAAGATCTTACAGGATCTGTAACTGCCATAAGCTCGAAAGATTTTCAAAAAGGCGCCATCTCTACTCCTGATCAATTGATCTCAGGTAAAGTTGCAGGTGTGCAAATTAGCCCGGACGGCGGTGCGCCAGGCGGTGCAAGTACTATCCGTATTCGCGGTGGTTCTTCTTTGAATGCAAGTAATGATCCATTGTTCGTAATTGATGGAGTTCCTGTTGACAACTCGAAAAAGAGCGATGGAACATCATCTATTTCCGGCTCACCAAACCCTCTAAGTCTTATCAACCCTAACGATATTGAATCCATCAACGTGCTGAAAGATGCTTCTGCCACTGCGATCTACGGTAACAGAGCGTCTAATGGTGTAATCATCATTACTACCAAGAAAGGTAAAAAAGGTGGTCCTCTTCGTATCAACTTCAATACAGTAAACTCAGTTGCTGTAAAGGTTAAAAACCTGGATGTGTTAACTGCTGATCAGTTCACAAAAGTGGTTAAGGACCAGGCCGCGATTCAAAACAAACCTTATGCAGTAGATTCTTTAGGAAAGTCAAAAACTAACTGGCAAGATGAAATATACCATCCTGCTTTCACTACAGATAACAATCTTAGTTTTAGTGGCGGTGTGAAAAATCTTCCATACCGTTTGTCTTTGGGCTATCTTCATCAGGATGGTATTTTGAAAACAGGTTACCTCGAGCGCGGAAGTGCGGCGCTTAATGTAAGCCCAACTTTCTTTGACAATCACCTTCGCGTAGACTTGAATCTTAAAGGCGTAGTGAATGGAAACCGCTTTGCAAATACAGGCGCTGTTGGCGATGCCATCAGAATGGACCCAACCAAACCGGTAACCGTGGCAAACTCGCCTTACGGAGGATATTACGAGTGGCAGGATGGTGGCCTACCTAATACACAGTCAACAAGAAATCCTGTTGCTGATTTGTATTTGAAAAACGACAAGGCTACTGTTTACAGAAGCATCGGCAATTTACAATTGGATTATAAATTCCATTTTCTTCCTGATCTGCGCGCCAACCTCAATTTGGGATATGATATCTCAAAGAGCAACGGCTCTGTGCGTGAGGATCCAAGCTGGGCCGCGGCTTATACAACAGGCGGTAGATATCATGAGTATGAACAACGCACTCGTAACAAGCTCATGGATTTTTATCTGAACTACGTTAAAGAAATTAAAAGTATCAAGAGCCGCATTGATGTAATGGGTGGTTATTCTTACCAGGATTTCCTTCGCGGTGCGCCGGGATTCTGGACAACCAGTATAACAAAAAATAATGCGGGTAATCCTCCAACCTACACTAAACCGGATTCTACTCAACATACACTTGTTTCTTTTTACGGCAGGTTGAATTACACTTTCAACAACAAATATTTATTAACTGCCACTATTCGTCGTGATGGTTCTTCACGCTTTAGTCCAGATACACGCTGGGGTAACTTCCCGTCCATCGCATTGGCATGGAGAATCAGCGAAGAAGATTTTCTTAAGTCTTCCAAAACCATCTCTAACCTGAAACTGAGAGTGGGGTACGGTACAACAGGCCAACAAGATATTACAGCAAGCGATTACCCTTATCTTGCTTCTTATAGCATCAGTACAGGTACTACAAGGTATTTGTTTGGAGATAGCGCCTATTACATGTATCGCGGTGCTCCTTATGATAAGAATATTAAATGGGAAACAACCACTACTTCAAACATCGGTGTAGATTTCGGATTGTTTAAAGACAGGATCAGTGGTAGCATTGATGCTTACTACAAAAAAACCAACAACCTGATTGCTGATATTCCGGTTGCAGCAGGTGCAAACCTTAGTAACCACGTGTTGACGAACGTAGGTAATATTGAAAACAAAGGTGTTGAATTTGTAGTGAATGCAATACCTGTTACAAACAAAGATTTTCAATGGAACCTTGGATTTAACTTTACATACAACGAAAGCAAAATCACAAAGCTTTCCACTGTTGATGATCCATCTTCTCCTGGTGTAATCGTAGGTGGTATCTCCGGCGGTACCGGTAACAAAATTCAAATACATTCTGTTGACTATGCTCCATTTACTTTCTGGGTATACAAACAAGTATATGATCAAGCAGGCAAACCAATTGAAGGTGTATATGATGACGTAAACCATAAAGGCAGCGGCAATCTTTTCTATCACTACAAATCACCGGCGCCTAAATATATGCTGGGTTTCAATTCTCAGTTTAGCTACAAAGACTGGAACCTGAGCTTTGTGTTAAGATCTAACATTGGCAACTATGTTTACAACAACGTTAAATCAAACCGCGCTGCATATTCAGTAGTTATTGATGCAAATAAATATTTAGGAAACACGATACCGGATGTTCTTTTTACCGGATTTAACAATACTCAGTTCTATTCTGACTATTATGTAGAAAATGCGTCCTTCCTGCGTATGGACAATCTGCAGGTTGGTTACAACTTTGGTAAAATAGGTAAGAATGTAAACCTCCGTTTGTCAGCAATTGCCCAAAACCTTTTTGTGATTACGAAGTATACAGGAATAGATCCTGAAATATACAGTGGCATTGACAATAATATTTATCCTAAAACGAGAATCTTTTCTCTTGGTGCAAGTGTTGATTTTTAATCCTGAAAATTTAGAAAGATCATGACAAACAAAAACATATATAAACTCATAATAGCGGGAGCAATAGCGTTTTCATCCTGCACAAAGGACCTGGATCGTAAACCAATTGTAGACGTTACATCCGATGTGGTTTACAGCAGTCCCGCAACTATTAAAGAAGCTCTCGCAAAATTGTATGGTGGCCTTTCATTAAGCGGACAAGATGGTACCAATCCGGTGCCTGTTGCAGATATTGATGCACAGGACGTGGGTTCAAATGGATATCTCAGAAACTACTGGGAAGTAGAAGAGCTTACAACAGATGAAGCCATAATAGCATGGAACGATGGCGACTTGCAGAATTACAATACCAATAACTGGAACGCAAATAATACGTACATCAAGCTTACTTATAACCGTATTTATTTTAACATCAGTCAGTGTAATGAGTTCCTTCGTCAATTGCCTGACACTAAAGTAAACGGCTTTCCGGCTGCCGATGCTGCAAATATCAACGGGTTCAAACTAGAGGCCCGTTTCCTTCGCGCATTGTTTTACTGGAACGCGTTGGATCTGTTTGGAGATGTTCCTGTTACCACAGAAAAAGATGCGGTGGGAAACTTCTCTCCAAAACAAATGTCAAGAGCTGATCTGTTCAAATTTGTAGAAACTGAATTGTTGGACATTCAGAATACATTACCAGACGCAGGAAAAAATGAATACGGACGCGCAGACAAAGGCGCGGCGTGGATGCTGTTGGCAAAATTGTATTTGAATGCGAAAGTGTACACCGGTACAGATCGTAGTACTGATGCGCTTACATACGCAAACAAAATAATTTCATCGGGAGCATATTCGTTGGCTACTAATTACAGGAATTTGTTTTTGACAGATAGCCGCACAACGTCTAAAGAAATTATTTTCCCTATTCGTGCAAATGGGTTGACTTCACAATCATACAGTAATACAAGTTTTATAATTCACGGTTCTACTGGTGGAAAAATGAGTCCGGCAGACTACGGTATACTTGGCTCATGGTCAGGTTTAAGAACAAGAAAAGAAATGGTTACGAAATTTCCTGACTTAGATTCAAGAGCAATGTTCTTTACAGAAGGACAAACAATAGACATCAATAATATTACTGATTTTACAAACGGCTATGCGGTAGTAAAGTATAAAAATCTTAGTTCAACAGGCGCTGCGGGTTCTGATAAAAACGGCACATTTGTAGATACCGACTTTCCAATGTTCCGCCTGGGTGATGTTTACTTAATATATGCTGAAGCACTATTGAGAGGTGGTACCGGCGGAGACAGAGCTACAGCTTTGGGTTATATCAATGCGCTTAGAAACAGAGCTTATGGTGGCACATCAGGAAATATTACAGATGCGGCAATGACATTGGATCTGATATTAGACGAAAGAGTAAGAGAACTGTATTGGGAAGCTCACAGAAGAACTGACCTCGTTCGTTTTGGAAAATATACAGGCGGAACTTATCTATGGCAGTGGAAAGGTGGTGTACAGGCAGGAACAAGCATTGACAACAGATTCAATCTGTTTCCAATTCCAACAACTGACTTAACTGCTAACCCAACATTAAAGCCAACCCCTGGATACTAATCTAATTGCCAAAAACAAAAAATGGTTTATGAAATGAGCATGACAACAATTTTGCCACATAAAGACAATATTTTTTCATGAGAATTCCATCTGACCAAAATAATTTAAAAAATATACAGATGAAACTGATATATAAATTACTAAGTGTTGTTGTCGCTGCACTTGTGTTGTTTGCCTCCTGCAAAAAGGATGAAACCAGAAGTGTGTTGACACTGCCAAAAGGCACAGCAACAAAGCTTACCGCAAGTTCAACGAACCTTGTACTTACAGAGGCCAACGCAAAGGATACAGTAGTTACTTTTACCTGGCCCGCTATAAATTATGGTTACAATGCATTGGCTACATACACGCTGGAATTTTCTTTGCCGGCTGATACATTTAAGAAAGCCAACAAAGTACTTGTTGGAAGCAATGTTTTGAAACAACAATTTTCCGGATCAGATTTCAACCAAATCGCACTTTTGCTGGGAATGACCCCTGCCGCACAAGGAACAATGCTGGCAAGAGTAAGAGGCGATTTGAAAACAGATAAGGACGCTAACTCAAATGTGCCATCTTCTTTTTCTGATACAATTACATTGACTGTAACGCCGTATTCAACAAAGCCGGTACCTAAGTATCCTGTTCCCGACAATCTGTTCATTGTGGGGAGTGCTACAGATGGTGGCTGGGACAATCCTGTTCCTGTGCCGAATCAACAGTTTACAAAACTGGACGATAACACCTTTGGAATTATTGCTCACTTAAATGGCGGACAAGAATATGTCTTCTTACCTAAGAACGGTGATTGGGGCCACAAATACAACGTGACAAGCAACACTGATCCTGCATTAAAGCAGGGTGGACCTTTTGCTCCGGACGCGGGCAACTTGAATATCCCTGGTCCTACTGCAACGGGTAATTACAAAATAATTGTTGACTTCGTAGCGGGAACTTACACTGTTACACCATTTGATGTAAGTACGATCCCTGCAAATCTTTTCATCATTGGTGATGCCACTGCAGGTGGATGGACGAATCCTGTTACAGTGCCTGCACAACAGTTTACCAAGATCGGATTATCAACATTCCAGATAACAACTAACCTTACATCCGGCAGTGGCAAAGGCTACTTGTTTATTCCGGTGAATGGTAGCTGGGATCATAAGTATGCAGTTGCAGATGGCAAAAATGTAGCCTACAAAGCAGGTGGAGCATTCACAACAGATTCTGGTGATAACATTCCTCCTCCTGATGAAAGTGGCAGTTACAAAATCACTGTAAGTTTTGTAAACAATACTTACACTGTTAGCAAATAAGCATGCCTGACTAATATCTCACAAGAAGCCCCGGCTGTCATCAACTGGTTTGCCGGTGCTTCTTAACAGGATTCTATTCAAACTACTATTAAGTAAAAAGTAAAAAGTCAAAATTCAAAAGCTTTGCCTCAGTTATGTAGTGTAACACACGTTTTGACTTTTTATTTTTTCCTTTTTACTTATCATCAGTGTGCCCGGTTTTTACTCTTTGAATGTTAACTCTTCCTGGTGAAACAACAATAAAGCAATGAACAGACAGATCGTTTTTATTACATTCCTTACTTTTTTTGTTAGCAGTTTAGCAGCTCAGACAATTGCGCCTCTTGATCGTGTAGAACCTATGAATTGGTGGACAGGTATGCAGAATCCAAAATTGCAATTGCTCATCCATGGAAATAATATCGCTGCACGAGAAGTGCAGTTGAGCAATTATCCCGGCGTAACACTTGAGAAAATAAACAAAGTCGAAAATGCCAACTACCTCTTTATTGATCTTACGTTAGCCGCTAACACACAGCCAGGAAGTTTTACCATCACATTCTTGTCAAAAAACAAAAAAGATAAAAAGCTTACATACAATTACGAACTGAAAGCAAAAAACACAAGCGCGGTAAGAGCGCAGGGTGTTACCAACAAGGATTTGATCTATTTAATCATGCCCGACCGTTTTGCCAACGGTGATAAAACAAATGACATTGTTAAGGGCATGCGCGAAACAACTATTAATCGCGACTCAATGTACTACAGGCATGGCGGTGATATCCAGGGTATAATTGATCATTTGGACTATATCAAAGACCTTGGTATCACAACCATTTGGATGACACCCGAAATTGAAAATGATATGGCGCATGCATCCTATCATGGATATGCCGCTACAGATTATTATAAAATAGATCCCCGCTATGGCACCAACGATCTATACAAAACATACGTTGACAAATGCCATGAAAAGGGACTTAAAGTAATCAAAGATGTTGCCCCCAATCACTGCGGTAGCGAAAGCTGGTTCATGCATGATATGCCAATGAAAGACTGGGTGCATGTGTGGCCAACATACACACAAACAACTTATAAAGATCAACCCGCAATGGACCCGCACAGAGCAACAATTGACTGGAAGTTACAGGTTGACGGATGGTTCGTGCCCTCAATGCCGGACATGAACGAAAGCAACCCATACGTTGCAAATTACCTTACACAAAATTATATCTGGTGGGTAGAGTATGCTGGAATAGACGGCTTTAGAATAGATACATATGCCTACAATGATCTGCAGTTTATGGCAAACTGGATGACAGCTGTAAAGAACGAATATCCTAAGTTTTCCATCTTTGGCGAAACGCTTGTGCACTCAATTCCAAGCCAGGCTTTCTACTGCGATGGTAATGTCATCAACCAGGGGTTTGATACAAAACTTCCCGGCGTTACAGACGTAGCCGTTAAAGATGGCATCTATGAATCTTTAAATGGAAAATTCGGATGGATGGAAGGCGTGTCAAGCATTTACAATACCCTTTCACAGGATTTTCTTTACAAAGATCCTACACGTAATCTCGTGTTCATGGACAACCACGACATGAGCCGCTATTACTCAATGGTAAAAGAAGATATTAATAAATACAAAGCGGGATTAGCCATGTTGTTTACTACTCGTGGCATTCCGGAAATATATTACGGCACGGAGATCCTAATGAAAAATTTCTCTGACCCTGATGGTAAAGTGCGTGAAGATTTTAAGGGCGGTTGGGCAGAAGATAAAGTAAACAAATTCGCCGCGCAGGGCAGAGACGAAAAGGAAAACGAAGCATTCAACTTCATAAAGAAACTGGCGAACTACAGAAAAAAATCAGAACCATTGCAAACAGGAAAGTTAATGCAGTACGTGCCTGAAAACGGCGTGTACGTTTACTTTCGTTACACAGACAATAAAACAGTGATGATCGTTTTTAATAGCAACGATAAAGAAGTATCTGTTGCAACAAAACGCTTTGAAGAAAGAATTGGTAATCACAAAAGCGCAACAAACGTAGTAACTGATGCAACACTTCCAAATATCGAAACGCTGAACGTTCCTGCAATGACGACGTGGGTGCTTGAACTTAATTAATTGAAAGTGGAAAGTTGAAAATTGAAAATTGAAAATGATAGTAGGGGCGAATTGCATTCGCCCTTCTAGAAAGCAGCTTGCTTTAAACAAAAAAACAAACATACATGAGTGAAACAGTAGCGAACGAAAAATATCCGATCTCAAATTTTAAATCCCAAAACATTACTGCGTGCATTTTTGATCTTGATGGTGTATTGGTAGATACAGCTGGTTATCACTACCAGGCGTGGCGCGTAATGGCGAATGATTTAGGATTTGATTTCACAGAAGCACAAAATGAAAAACTGAAAGGAGTAAGCAGGATCGATTCTTTGAAACTCATATTGGGTTGGGGAAATGTGACAAAAACTGAAGAAGAAATGTTGGTGCTGGCGAAGAAAAAAAATGACGACTATCTGAAGATGATCGAGCAGATGACGCCGGAAAATTTGTTGCCCGGTGCATCCGACTTGTTGAAATACTTAAAGGCAAATGGTTACAAAGTTGCATTGGGATCAGCGAGTAAAAATGCAAGGCTGATTCTTGATAAAACAGGCGTTTTGCCTTTATTCGCTGCCATTGTTGATGGCAACATTGTAACCAGCTCAAAGCCTGATCCACAGGTTTTTTTGAAAGCAGCGGAATTACTAAACGAGCAACCTGAAAACTGCGTGGTGTTTGAAGATGCGGAAGCGGGCGTAGAAGCGGCTCTCAGAGGCAAGATGCACGTAATAGGAGTGGGCGATAAAAATATTCTCGCAGGTGCAGACGTCGTTGTACGATCCCTTGATGAAATAGAACTGGTTTAGTAAATAATTAAAAAGTAAAAAGTAAAAATTCAAAAACTGTTATGCAAACAGCCCTGTGCATCGGCTACCTTTTTTGACTTTTGACTTCTGATTTTTGACTTTTAAAATTTTGGCATGAAAGACTATATCATAAAAGACGAGTGGAATATTATTGAAGAAGGTTTTGATCCGGCTTTAAATAAAATATCTGAAAGTTTATTTAGCCTGGGCAATGGCCGCATGGGACAGAGAGGAAATTTCGAAGAAAAATATTCCGGTGAAACGTTGCAGGGAAATTATATAGCAGGTGTTTATTATCCGGACAAAACCCGCGTGGGTTGGTGGAAAAATGGCTACCCTGAATATTTTGCCAAGGTACTCAATGCCGCAAACTGGATAGGTATAGATGTTGTAGTGGAAGGAGAAACACTCGATCTGCATACAAGCACGATTACAGATTTTAAGCGTGTATTAAATATGAAAGAAGGGTATTTGCAAAGAAGTTTTGTGGCAACGTTGCAAAGCGGAAAGCAGATCGCTGTTAAAGCAACGCGTTTCTGCAGCATTACTAATGATGAAGCTGGACTGATCAAATATGCAGTAACGCCCCTCAACTTCAGTGGTAACATAACTTTCAAACCGTTTATTGATGGTGATATCGCCAACCAGGATTCCAACTACGATGAAAAGTTTTGGGATGAAGTAAACAGGGAAGTGTTGGCTGACAGCGCTTACCTCACATTGCGCACAAAGAAAACTTCGTTCGAGGTTTGTACAGGTTCGAAGTTTGCTTTGGTACAAAATGGTAAATCGACAAACGTACAGGCACAACAAATCAGTAAAGAAAAATTCGTTGGACATTCATTTGATATAGCTGTTAAAGCAAATGAGGAAACGGTTTTGTATAAATACGCCGCGAACGTTTCTTCACAGAATTATGCGAAAGATAAACTGGTGAGCCGTTGCAAGAGAGTTATAGAGGATGTTTTTGCGCAGGGCTTTGACAAAATGCTTTCACAGCAAAAAGAAGCATGGGCACATAAATGGAGTGAAAGTGACATCGTGATCGAAGGTGATGTAGCGGCACAACAAGCCATCCGATTTAATATTTTTCAATTGAATCAAACCTACACGGGCGAAGATGCAAGATTGAACATCGGTCCGAAAGGCTTTACAGGAGAGAAATACGGCGGTTCTACTTATTGGGATACAGAAGCATATTGCGTTCCGTTTTATTTGTCAACGGCAGATGCGCAGGTCGCACGAAATCTATTGTACTATCGATATCAGCAATTGGGAAAAGCGATTGAGAATGCGGAGAAACTTGGTTTTACAAACGGTGCTGCATTGTTTCCGATGGTGACGATCAATGGAGAAGAGTGCCACAACGAGTGGGAAATTACTTTCGAAGAAATTCACCGTAACGGCGCCATCGCCTATGCCATTTACAATTACACTCGCTATACAGGAGATACTAGCTATGTGAAAGAATACGGACTTGAAGTGTTAATAGGTATTGCTCGGTTTTGGGCGCAGCGCGTAAACTGGAGCACTGACAAACTGCAATATGTAATGCTTGGAGTAACCGGTCCAAATGAATACGAAAACAATATCAACAACAACTGGTACACAAATTATATTGCCAGCTGGTGTTTACAATATGCCATCGAATCTATCGATGCAGTAAAAAGTGAAGCCCCTGATTCTTTCAACAAGCTTGCTAAACGTTTGCAGTTTAGCGAGTCAACAGAAAGAGAAAAATGGTCGCACATTATTGATCACATGTATTACGCGGAAGACAAGCACCTGGGCATTTACCTGCAACAAGACGGATACATGGATAAAGAACAAATTTTGGTAAAAGATCTGCCAGCTTCACAAAGACCGATCAACCAAAAGTGGAGCTGGGACAGGATTCTGCGCTCTTGCTTTATCAAACAGGCAGATGTTTTACAAGGCATCTATTTCTTTGAAGAGAAGTTTGACCAGGAAACCATTCGCCGCAACTTCGATTTCTACGAATCGAGAACAGTACATGAAAGTTCTTTATCGCCCTGTGTGCATGCAATCCTTGCAGCCAAGCTTGGCTATGAAGAAAAGGCTTATGAAATGTATCTGAGAACCTCAAGACTTGATCTTGATGATTATAACAACGATACCGAAGATGGTTTGCATATCACATCAATGGCGGGCACGTGGATGAGCGTGGTACAAGGCTTTGCGGGCATGCGTGTGTATGAAGGGAAGCTTCATTTTAATCCATTTATTCCAGGCAAATGGAAGTCGTTTAGCTTCAATATTAATTTTCGTGGTGCGGTGTTGAGTGTTGAGATTAAGAAAGAGTATGTAAGAATAATAAACAGATCAGGCGTTGATGTATCTATTGTAGTACTAAAAAATGAGTACGAGCTGAAAGGCAATGATACGGTAGAGATACATGTAAGAGAAGAAGAAGTCGTTAGAAACTAAAGTCCAGGATTTACCACTAAGACACTAAGGGCACTAAGGTTCACTAAGAGGACACAAATAGAAAAATCAGTGTAAAATCAGTTCAATCAGTGTCATCAGTGTGTCAATTAAAAATATGAAACAAACTTGCTCCATATTATTGTTGATTGTGGTGCTTGCGTCATGCAACACATCTGCTTCGAAAAACGAAAAGCAGGGCGCTGCGAATGACAGCTTGCACGGCAACAAGCTGATTATTTATCAAATGCTTACGCGTTTGTTTGGTAATAAAAATACCACCAATAAATATTACGGTTCAGCAGTAGAAAATGGTGTAGGTAAATTCGGCGATATAAATGACAAAGCGCTGGATTCATTGAAAACACTGGGTATTACGCATATTTGGTACACAGGAATAATTGAACACGCTACCATGCAGGATTATTCTTCAGCTGGCATTCAGCAGGATGATCCGGATGTAGTGAAAGGCAAAGCCGGGTCTCCTTATGCGATCAAAGATTATTATGATGTTGACCCCGATCTTGCAACTGACGTAAAAAACAGGATGCAGGATTTTGAATCGCTGGTGAAGCGTACACACGATCATGGTTTAAAAGTGATCATTGATTTTGTACCGAATCATGTTGCACGTACTTATCATTCAGATGCGAAACCCGCCAATGTCGCTGATTTTGGCGCGAATGATGATGTAAAGAAAGCGTTCTCTGCACAAAATGATTTTTACTACATCCCTGGAAAATCATTCGTCGTCCCCAAAGGCGTAAATGCCGGTGGCAACGATTTTAAGAGTCCGCTTAAGGACAATAGGTTTGCGGAAACGCCTGCAAAAGCAACAGGTAATAATGTGTTTAGTGAAGCACCATCAATAGACGACTGGTATGAAACTATAAAACTGAATTACGGTATTGATTACAAAAACGGCGAAACAAAACATCTGAAGCCACAGCCTTCAGTATGGCTCAAAATGCTCGATATACTGGTGTTTTGGGCAAATAAGAATGTTGATGGATTCCGTTGCGATGTCGCAGAAATGGTGCCAGTTGAGTTTTGGGAATGGGTAATTCCGCAGGTAAAGAAAGTTAATCCGGAAATAGTTTTCATTGCAGAAGCATACAATCCGAAAGCATATCAGCAGTATCTAACGCAAGGCAAGTTCGATTACTTATACGACAAGGTTGGTTTGTATGACGCCGTGAAAAGGCTCATCAAAAATGATTCACTCGCAAACACTGATGATATTGTCAGCCTCGCTACTGCTGACAGTGCGATTTCAAACCACCTGTTACGTTTCCTGGAGAATCACGATGAAGAAAGAATCGCGTCGAAAGGATTTGCACAAAAAGGAGAAAATGGAATTCCGGGAATGATAGTGTCTGCAACACTTTCCGGCGGTCCTGCCATGATTTATTTCGGACAGGAGGTAGGTGAGCACGGCGATGGCAAAGAAGGGTTTGGCGGCGAAGATAACCGGACAACATTGTTTGATTATTGGGGCGTTCCTGCCCATCAGGCGTGGATGAACAATGGCGCCTTTGATGGCAATGGATTATCTGAAGATCAAAAGAAGCTGAGAGCATTTTACGCAACCCTGCTCAACTACAGCAAAAATAGCGACGCTGTTAAATATGGTAAGCTGTCAATGCTTACAAATGAAGGGCTTGACAAGAAGTCGATCGCTTACGTTCGCACTACCGGAGATGAAATTGTGCTGGTGGTCGTGAATTTTAACCGGGATAAAACCATCAATCTCAACGTTCAGTTGCCGGCCAATTTGGTTGAGAAGAAAAGTGGAAAGAAAGTTACAGTCGGAGAAATCTTAACACATCAAAATGTTGAAATAAATGATCTCTCAAAAGGAATTCCGGTGCAAGTTTCGCCGATGAATGGAGTTATATTTGAAGTAGAATAAAATCATTTAACGAAAAAGCGCCGTATGAAAAATATAACAGAGAAACCGCTGTTAACGACCCGCCAGATATTCAACATGAGCGTTGGATTTTTGGGCATACAATTTGGATTTGCTTTGCAAAACGGGAATGCCTCGCGCATTCTTCAAACCTTTGGTGCTGATGTGGAACACCTTTCATTGTTTTGGCTCGCAGCGCCGGTTACAGGCATGATTGTTCAGCCGATCATCGGCCACTATAGTGACAGAACATGGAACAGATTGGGAAGAAGAAGACCTTATTTTTTAGTGGGTGCAATTCTTACGGCACTGGCATTGATATTAATGCCCAATTCTTCAGTGCTGGCAACCGTCTTGCCTGCGATCTATGTGGGTGCGGGTTTGCTGATGATCATGGACGCTTCTATCAATGTAGCCATGGAGCCATTCAGAGCGCTTGTTGCAGACAATTTGCCAGATAGTCAGCGCAGTGCAGGATTTTCTATTCAAACATTTCTCATAGGTATAGGAGCAATCGTTGGTTCCATACTGCCATTTATTTTGGTACATTGGTTTAATGTTCCTGAAACTGACAATCCGGGCGTGGTTCCTTTAAATCTTAAATATTCATTTTACATAGGAGCAGCCGTCTTGATCGCCGCCATTCTTTGGACGATATTTACTACGAAAGAATATTCTCCGGAAGAGCATGCTAAATTTTCCCCTGAAGAAGAAACGCATCATGCGAAAGGGTTGTCTGCGATCCTTACTGATTTCAAACTGATGCCAAAAGCCATGAAACAACTTGGGTTGGTACAATTCTTTTCATGGTTCGCATTGTTCTCTATGTGGGTGTATACAACTCCGGCTGTGGCCCAGCATTTTTATAACGTACAGCCTGGCGATACCTATTCTAAGGCATACGCCGATGCAGGTAACTGGGTGAACGTGATGTTTAGTGTGTACAATGGAGTAGCGGCTGGTTATGCATTGTTGTTGCCCATTATTGCAAAGAGAACGAGTCGTACAAAGACTCATGCGTTTTCTCTGCTGATGGGAGGTCTTGGCTTAATATCTTTTTTAATTATAAAAGATCCCAAATTCCTTGTTCTTCCGATGGTTGGAATCGGCCTTGCATGGGGAAGCATTCTTGCTATGCCTTACGCCATCTTAGCTGGTTCGTTGCCTGCAAAAAAGATCGGCGTCTACATGGGCATCTTCAATTTCTTTATCACGTTTCCTCAAATTATAAATGGATTTTTTGGTGGCTGGCTCGTAAAACATGTTTACGGTGGGCATGCAATTTATTCAATCATTATAGCCGGTGTTTCACTTGTGCTTGGTGCTATTTCTGTGTTGTATGTAAAAGATGAAAAGAAGAAAATGGCGGTAGTGCCGGGTGTGGTGCCGATAGAGATCAATTAAGAATTAGGAATTAAGAATTAAGAATGCTTTTGGTGCGAGAGAGTGGTAATTGAAATGAGTGCTGTTTGATAATGCAAAAGTATATCGTATCTGATTCATTGTCATTTGGCTTCAGCCAACAGAAGAAAGAAAAAACAACAAGAACTTAACCACCAGTCTGGCAACGAACAACTACTAACTAACAACTTACAACTTACAACTCAAAACTTATAACTCACAACTCATTTGCCATGAAGAAATTTTATCTGCTGCTGTTAGTGTTTGTTCTTGCGTATGCGCCGGCTTGTAAAAAATCAGATGCAGGTGGCGGAGGCAACCCATCGGATACAACGCATCCGACGAACCCTGTAACTGAAACGGGTTTGCTTACATGGACGCCACCATTTCCCACAGATACAGGAGCAATCACTATCACCCTTGATGCTTCAAAAGGCAATGCAGGTTTGAAAGGCTACGGTGGAGATGTGTATATCTACACAGGCGTTGTTACTGATCAAAGTAATGGCGGGTGGAAATATGTTGCAAGCTCTTCATTCAACACAGCAGATCCAAAATCAAAAGCGACATCTCTTGGCAATGATAAATACCAGATCACTTTAAAGCCACGTAATTTTTACACTGTACCTGCAGGTGAAAAGATCTTAAAACTGGCATTGTTGTTCCGCAATGCGGATGGCAGCCTCGTCGCCCGCAATACGGATGGTAGCGATATGTTCATAAACATTTACGACGCCAGCAAGTTGCAGGTAAGATTTACTTCACCGGAATTTGCACCGAAATTTACACCAGAGCCTGTATTACAAACACAGATGACCGGTGATGAAATCAGTGTGTCTGCCGTGTCGTCTACTGCTTCCAGTTTAACCATTTCATTAAACGGCGCTAGCTTTGCGACAGCCAGCAATACAACCACCGTTAGCGGCAAAACAAAGCTGACAGTAGGAGGTACGCAAACAGTAAAAGTAACTTCATCTGCAAACGGACAAACCGCCGAAGCAACCTATACTTTCGTAAGTGCCGGAACTGTTGAGGTAGCTGCGTTGCCTTCAGGCGCAAAAGATGGTGTTACTTTCATTAATAACGGAACCTCCGCAATTTTCAATATTTATGCACCCGATAAAAAGTTTGGTTACGTGATTGGCGACTTCAATAACTGGCAGGCAGATCCAAAATATTTCATGAAGAAAACACCTGACGGCACGCGCTGGTGGGTGCAGGTTGACAATCTCGACGCAAACAAATATTACACCTATCAATACCTTGTAGATGGTACGCTCAAAGTGGCTGACCCTTATTGCGAATTGGTCCTTGATCCTGACAACGATAAATATATTGGTTCGGAAACGTTTCCAAACATGCCATCATATCCCACAGGAAAAGCAACTGGCATTGTAAGTGTGATGCAGGCCAATCCGCAACAATACAACTGGCAGGTTTCTAACTTTACAAGACCCGATAAAAAAGACCTTGTTATTTATGAACTGCATATACGTGATTTTATTGGTGCACACAATTATCAAACGCTGAAAGACACGCTCACTTATCTTACAAGGCTTGGTGTAAATGCTGTGGAGTTGATGCCTGTTACAGAGTTTGAAGGCAATTCAAGCTGGGGCTACAATCCTGATTTTTATTTTGCTGCCGATAAATACTATGGACCTAAAACAGCGCTGCAAGCTTTTATTGATGAGTGTCACAAAAAAAACATTGCTGTGATACTCGACATGGTGCTAAATCATTCATTTGGACAATCTCCAATGGTGCAATTGTATTTTGATGGCACTACTCAAAAGCCCGCAGCAAACAGTCCGTGGTTCAACGTAAATCCAACGCACCCGTACAATGTGGGCTACGACTTTAATCACGAAAGCGCAGCAACAAAATATTTTGTAAAAAACGTGTTGCAGTTCTGGATGCAGCAGTATAAAGTTGATGGTTTCAGATTTGACCTTTCAAAGGGCTTTACCGAAAAGCCCAGTGGCAATGATGTAAACTTGTGGAGTCAGTATGATGCAAGTCGTGTAGCGATTTGGAAAGACTACAACAATTTTATGAAAGGCATCGATCCTAATTTTTATGTAATTCTAGAGCACTTTGCAGTTGACCCCGAGGAGCAGGATCTCTCTGCAGAAGGAATGATATTGTGGAACAATCTGAACTACAATTTTAATCAGGCAACAATGGGCTTCACTACTGATTGGGATTTTTCACGCATTTTTTACGACAAGCACGGATTCACGCAGCCATACAATCTCGTGACTTACATGGAAAGTCATGATGAAGAAAGACTGCAGTACAAAAATGAACAATATGGTAATTCTTCCGGTACTTATAATGTCAAAGACCTTGCGACCGGCTTGAAGCGCCAGCAAATGGCTGCAGCGTTTTTGTTATCATCGCCTGGTCCAAAAATGATCTGGGAGTTTGGTGAAGTAGGTTACGATGTTTCGATCAACCAGGGCGACAGAACAGGAGAGAAGCCGCCACATTGGGAATATCAAAGCAATCCGGACAGACAGGCATTATACAATGTGTTTGCAAAAATGATACGATTGAAAACAAAGAACACGGTATTTGCGACAACCAATTTTCAATACGATTTGAGCGGAGCAGTTAAAAATATTAAACTCAATGGCACTGATGCGAATGTGGTTGTGGTAGGAAATTTTGATGTGAATCAGCAAACGGCGAATATCACTTTCCCTTCATCAGGTACGTGGTATGATTGCTTAACCGGAGGAACCATCACGTTAGGCAGCACATCATATACCGCAACGTTAACGCCCGGCGAATATCATGTTTACAGTAGCAAGGTGTTGAATCAATAAAATATTTGTCCCTATCTGGTTAGCTATTACCGGTGATCATTGGATCAGGTAATAGCTTTTTTGTTTTAGAGAGCATACTGATTAGACTGTTCTACACCGATTTTTGAACGAAGTTATCTTAGCTCTCAATTTTCCCCGCTTGAATGACTTTAGTCGGCAGGAACTTTCAATTCTTTAAGAGTTTTCTCTTATTATTTAATCGCAGCGCCAAGGATATATTTGCAAATATTATTTGATGGCATGAGCAGAAAGCTTCTCAGGGAATTTTCGACGGTTGATTATCTTTTAAGTATCCTTTACAGAGTTGTGTTGGTGAGCGTTATGGCATTATCGTGTTTGCATTATAATGAAAATCACACAGCTTTTTGGATCATTGGCTTTCTATGTTTTCTGCCGTTAATTTTTATTGGCAGTGACGAGGTAATAGTGTATGAAAATAAGGTGGTGCAAAAGAAAAACTCGTTAGCTTCTTTGCTAAAAATACAAGAGAGGGTTTATTATATCGATGATATGAGTTTCGCCACATTAAGTGTTCCAAAACAATCAACAGCAGGGGAAATAGCTGGGGCGGTTGTAATGACATTGTTTTTGCCGATGAATCGCGTGAGCACTAAAAGCAGTAATCCCATTATATTTAGACTTGTTGATGGTAAAACCGCATATTTTTTAACCCGCATATCTCCTGCGGGAATGCAGAGGGTTGTGGATACAGTAAATGAACTGATCTATCAAAGGGAAAATGGATCCAGCCGTTGGGGGAATATAGATGACTATTTGAATGATATAAATTGATCGCTACAAAACAATGCATCACGCAACGCTTCCTTTTTCTTTATTGTCCACGGTAAAATACCTCTAAACCATTTGCGAGGCTCCTTATGAAATATATACTCATTGCACTCTGCCTTGTGTTGTCTACAAGTGCTTTTTCGCAACCACCACAGGTTCAGTTAAAATTTTGCCCGCTTGCACTCGTGGACGATGTAAGTTTTCCTACCATTCAGGCTGGTGTAGAATACCGGTTGTCAAACACAATGAGTTGGTACAATGAATTGGGAGTAAAATATCGTGAGAGCTACATGAACAAAACCGATACAACGTTTATCAACCCTCGCGGCTTTAAGTTGAAAACCGAGCTGCGATATTATTTTCCGGCAACAAGTCGAAGGAAATTAAAAAACGTTTATCTGGCGGTTAATGCATTTTATACAAACGATCATCACAATACAGAAGTGGAATTTGTTAATGATAGCTTGAACGTAGAAACAGATGTTTTTGCGGTTAAAAAAAACGTACTCGGACTGAACCTCGTTATTGGATCACAAAGAAAAATGCTTTCCAAACGGGTCGGCTGGGATTTTTATTGCGGCTTTGGTTTTCGTTACAGAATGATTAAAACCGAAAACCAGGAATTCAATAAAGATTACTATTCTATTGCTACCCCGGTTGATGTCAATATTCCTTCGATAAAAAATGAGATAGACGCAAATGGCGGCAATACCTTTGCAGCCAATATCACGGGAGGAATCAGGTTGATTTATTTGTTGAAATAAGCGTATCGGCAATGAGGTTACAGTAGCGTCACCTGTACCGTCTTTCCCACAACTTGTACCAATGTTTGTTTTTGGGATATCTCCTGTGACTGGTAAGATTATTAAAAATCATCGCAACTGCAAACAAGATCAGAACACCTGTTAAAACCGGACTTAGTACATACAAATAGCCGAGGCTGTGAATTTTATCAGAACCAATGTTGGCAATAAGAGCAGTGGCCCCTCCCGGCGGATGCAGCGTTTTGGTGATCTGCATTAAAATGATCGCAAAAGAAACGGACAGTCCCCCTGAAAGCCAAAGCGCATCTGGAAGCAATTTGTGAAAAGTAACACCTACCAATGCTGAGACAACGTGCCCTCCAATTAAATTTCGCGGTTGTGAAAACGGGCTGTTGATGATGCCGTAGATCAGCACCGCCGAAGCTCCAAACGAACCTATAAGAAAGACATTGTCGTTAAGCGTAAAGTATTTACTATGGATCAATCCAATCAATCCTATTGCCGTAAAAGAGCCGAGGAATGTCCATAAATGCTCCTTAAAATCAACCAGGGTTTCTTTGTAGACAATAAATCTCGCGAGCCTGTAATGCTTTTTTAATTTCTTCTTCATTGTTGTTAATGGGCACAAAAGTAAGAAAGCGGAGAGTTTTATGATCAAAATCATATTTCCTCTTTTACAACAAAGGCACAGTCTGAAACTGTGCCTTCGCATTTTGACGGGAAAAGTGTTGCTAATGCTTTGAAGGATCATTAACTGCTCCGGCAAACAAGATGCTGCCGGTTTGTTTTTCCACTATCAGGTACAAAAACGGATGGTTCAATTTAAATTCCCTTGGAGGCCCCACTGAAGTTGCACCCCCGCCGACAGCGGTTACTGCTGCGGCCACGGTTCCATCTTCACTCACCTTAATGTAAGTCTTGTGCACAACACGCGTGAGGTGCATTGGAAATGAGTACATCTTTGAAAAATTTGCATTGCCGGAAAATGCATCACCCATTCCCATATCGCTCAAAATGTCTTTGAAATCCTTTACTGAGTATGAGTATTCCCACTTTGGTATTGTAATGAGAAACTTACTGCTGTTTGCATTTTGTAAATTTTCAGCAAACGCATTCAGATCAAAAGAGGCTGCAAAATCCCGGATGGATTGGTTTGCATCGAGCGGCATCATAACATACATGCTGAAACCTTTACCAGAGCCGTACGGCAACTCTACGCCGGAGTAGGAGTCTGATCGGATGTAGTTGGAAGTAAACTCTTCGGACATAAACGAGACCGATGGCTGACTTTTATCCGCAGCATAAAAAATATCGTTGTGAGTGTTGGATGGGTTGAAACCATTTTTCCATGAGCCGTAAAAATAAATGGCATTAATGAGGAACATTATTTCGCCGTCGTTTATTTTGTCTATAATCTGTTCAATTTTGCCTTTTGTATTGGCAGAGGCCCAATTATTAATTGTGGAGACAGCGGAAGGCGATGTGAAATCAAGCCCTTTTGAAGTAGCCTTAAAATAAGTGGATGTTGCCTCCAGGAATGAATTTAAAGGCGCGTCTTTTTGATTTGTGTACCACACTGAATTGGCAATGCTAAGAGCAACTTTGCCGTCTTCCTGAGGCATTTGTGTAACAATGGCCTGGCAAACTTTATTTACATCATCGATAGTTGTTCCTTTAATGGCGAGTGCTTGCTCAATGGCTGCTTTTGTTTGTCCGTCTGCACCGTTGTAAGCCATAGCAAGGGCCAGATAAACGCTTAGGGGAGAGATAAGAACATTGCTATTGGTGCTTTCCGTTTGTAGCTGCCTGTTGAAAAGGTTGAAGGCAAACTCGTTTTGCCCTGTTACAACGGTACCTGTGTTTTCAGGCAGTTTCAGGTCATTGAAATAATCAGAAGAGTCATCTTTTTTACATGCCGTAAATGAGGCCGCTACAAATAACAGTAGGGTAATTTTCAGGAGGTTCTTTTTCATAACAAAGGTGTGTTTGGGGCTTGACCAAGTTTTCATGGAAAACGTTGCGCGTATAAATTTGAATTCTTGTGACACCCGAATTTAATTTGCAACCAGGCTCATAGATGGAGAAAGGGCGAATCGAATTCGCCCCTACGCAATTTCATGCTTCATTTTGGTGGTGCAAAAGTCTGTTCATCCGCCGATGGGCCGTAGATCGAAGGAACAGCAATATCGTTCAAACGCATGTACACAGTAAGCTGCCCGCGGTGATGTACCCAGTGGTTGAGCGTGGTGCTGACATCTACTATTTTCGGCGCCGTATATAACACGTTTCCGTTTGACTTTAGTGAAAAATTGGTTGAGGTCAACTCTTCATCATTTGTACCCTGCAAAGCGTTCCTTGCTGCTTCCATATTTTTTTCAAAAAATTTCACTACTTCATCTGTCGTTTTGGGCGACTCATGTTTGAAGGTTGCGAAATCAATTTCGCTGTCTACAATCATGTGTTTGATCCACAAAGGAATTTCTGCCACCAGCAAAGTAAGATATCCCAGCTGCATTGATTTAGGATGAGGTTTGAATTCAAACAATGATTCGGGAATTCTTTCAAGGCAGGCGCGCGTTGACTTATACTCACTGTTGAGCTCCTGCGAAAAGCCGTCTGTTCTTATCTTGCTCATACATTTTTTCTTACAAAATAGAAAAAGGAGCAGAGAATAGAAAGGCTTTGCAATTTATTGTAAACAGTTAGGGCGAGCAGCTTTCGCCTGAAGGTATTATGTGTTTGAAAATCAGTTTACTTCCTCTCTTATCATTTTCTTTATCAAGATAATTTGTCCTAAATGGTAATGACAGTGCTCAATGATACCATGAATGTTTCTGTAGTAGTTTCCATATTTTTCATCTTCGAAAGCCTCGCCAAGTTTTGGCTCCGGCAATTGTTCGATTGCTGCTGCGAAATTCTCAGCGTCCTTAAAAGTTTTATTCAGCAGCTTTTCCCAATCTTCCTGCGAAGCAATAGGAGGGCAGTCAAAACTGAATTTATCGCTGGCATTTAATTTTTCCCCTTGAAAAACTTTCAGCACAACGTCTACATAATAGTTCGTGTGAAATACAAGTGTGGCAATGGTATTGAAAGAGTTGAACTTGGTAATGGCTTCCTCCCATGAAACGTCTGCAAGTGTGTCTTTAAAATTTACCGAGGTCCAGTTACCTCCAAAATATACGTCTTTAAAGTGTTTGGCAATTTGTTGTGTAAAGTTCATAAGGCTAATGTTGAACAATTTTTCGAGATTGTCAACAATGACAATTTAAAAATGTAGAGACGCGTTGAACGCGTCTCCGCAACATTTCGGTGTAGCGTTTATGCGGCTCCGTCAAATTACGCCTCGATATTTTTGCAAACAGCGTTTTATGTCGGGAGACGCGTTCAACGCGTCTCTACGGAGTGTGCGATTGTTATGCATTTAACAACGTCGCGATATCAAACTTCGACATTTTCATAAACGCCTCCACAACTCTTGGAGATTTTTCAGGATCAGCCATCAGCTTGTGTAGCACAGTGGGAACGATTTGCCATGAAACACCGTATTTATCATCCAGCCAGCCGCACTGGTCATATCTTCCGTCCTTGCCTAATTTTTCCCAGTAATGATCTATTTCTTCCTGTGTGTCGCACTCAACAACAAATGAAGTGGCGGGAGTGAATTTGTATTTCGGGCCGCCATTCAATGCCATGAATTTATTGCCATTTAATTCAAATAAACTCACGAACGGATTTTCAGAAATGATTTTAGAATCTTTGAAAATCGAGCAATAGTAGTTTGCTGCTTCAGATGCTTTGCCATCGAACCAAAGACATGGATACATTTTGTTTGTCATTGTGTGTTGTTTTATTAATGCCAAAATTAGAGCGAGCCGTAAAATAAAAATAGAACAAAGCCGACAAAATCAGGTGACTCAATCTGCTGTGCCGAATTTTAAATATTCTTTTGGTGTAAGATTGGTAAACTCTTTGAACGTGCGGATGAAGTGGCTTTGATCTGAATAGTTATTTCTGAAAACAATGTCCGACAAGCTTTTGAATTGTCTTTTGTTGAGTTGCTCAAATGCCGCGTTGAATTGAGCAATGCGGCGGTATTGATTGGGTGAAACTCCAATGTTATTTTCAAACATTCGCTGAAAAGTTCGCTCGGTTATGTACAACTCTTTTTGCACCTTGATCAATGCGCCCTTATCGGGATTTTGAACAATTTTTTCAGTGACGTATTTTATAATCTGAGCATCTTTTTTTGATTTTGCAGCAAGACTAAGCACATACATATTTATCAAGGCAAGCATTTCTTTAGTAGTAGTAGCATTTAGTAGTTGCTCTTGCAGACCATTTGCAGCGGAAGACGTAAAGGATCGCAAATCGTCTGGTTTATCAGTAAGTTCATTCGCTTCAATGTTAAATAAAGAAGTGAGCACAAAGGGTTTGAAAAAATAAGCGACCAGCGTGAAGCTCTCGCTGAGCGTAATGGTATCTGGCAATACTGTTTGCCCAAACAGGGTAAGATGATTTGAACGGTTGTTTATTTTTCCTTTTGCAGATTGAAAAAGCAGTGTTGGCATACCGTTGGCAAACAACGGTAAAATGAAAGGCGTCCGTACCTCATAATTTTCAATTACGAGAATGTTTTGCACATACTCTGCAATTTTTCTATCAGGTAAAAGATAGGCGACTTTCATGAAGACGAAGGTAGTGTGAATAGCTGAATAACTCAATAATAAGCAGCGTTTGCAGTCTATACACCAAAATACTTACCACTAAGGCACTAAGGGCACTAAGCCGCACTAAGAGAAACCCTTAGTGAAACTTGTGTCCTTAGTGCCTTAGTGGTAAAGAAAATCTTAAGCAATTGTAGCGTTGTTGTTTCTCCCAAAACATAATTGCCGTCTGCTTTTGCAAACGGCAATTATTTATAAAGCATGTTTTCTCACGCTAAAAGAATGCCAATCTAAACAGCATATCTTGCCTTGTCAAGTTCTGTTATTCAGTTACTCAGTCATTCAGTTATTAATAGTAAAACTGTTCTGAAATAATCTGTCCGTCTCTTACTTCATACATCATAATTTGATCGATGACAATTCTACCGAAACCTTGAACAGTAATATCAACTTTACGTCCCACTGCAAAATGATTTTCTGCAATGATGGGAGCGGTGGTGGAAAGCTGATGTGCTTCTTGCACTCTCGAAACCCAGTCCATTCCTTTCTTGCGAACTGCTTCCTTGCCTTCCGCATATCCAAAGTATGGTGAGTTTTCCGGATCAATGCTTTTCACATCATCGGAAAAAAGTTCCGCCTGAATTTCAAACCATTTCTCCTGTTGGGCCAGTTCATTGAATCTTGTAGCAATTTCTTTTGTAGTCATTGCTACAGCTATTTCTTCTTTCATACAATTTGTTTGATGTTGGTTAATGGTGCTGTCGTATTTCGTTTATTGCTGCGACTCCCATTTTTCTGTAAGCTCTGCATTAAAGCCACCTTCTTTAGGATTGGGTTCGCCCTTGCCTTCGGTAATCAGGTCATGCAAGCTCTCCTGCACATAATGCGTCCATGCTTCCTGGCAAATGTCATAGCATTCGCACGCAGGCATGAGGCCCTGGTGAGTGAACGTTAGCTGTGTTTGATTACCTTTCGTAGTAATATCAAAGATGACCCTGGAGTCCGTCAACTCACTTGTGTCCTTTGTGAATTTGAAATAGTTTTTCAGCATGTGCCAAACCACTCTTTTGTTGGGAACTACTTCTTCGAGTTTTATTTTAGCAGTGTGTGCATCTTCGTAATGGTAGTCGAAAATATCATTCTGTTTTTCTGTTCCGCCATCAATGTTTTCTGACCACCAGCCGCGAACATTGTTCACCGCATTGAAAACCTCCTTTGGCGTTTGGTCCACGAGGATGGTCGTGGTAAAATCTTTTGGTGTCATGGTTGTTGTTTTTAAATTGAATAAGATTTAATTGCCAGACGTGGTGAACCTAGTGCTGTGTTTGCTTTTCAGCTTCTTTCTTTTCAGGCTGGCCCTTGCCTGTGGTAATGAGGTTGTACAAACTTCCATTGATGTACATGCCCCACGCATTCGAGCAATCTTTATAACATTCTACTCCCGGCATCAATCCTACGTGTGTGAACTGCAATTGTGTTTTGTCGCCATGTTTGGAAATTTCGAAAATGATCTGCGTGTTTGTCCATTCCTGTTTGTCGTGTACAAAACTGAGATTGCTTTCTGTTACGAGCCACACCACTTTTTTGTCAGGAACAAATTCAATCAGTTTTTGTTTTGAATAATGAACATCTTCGAATCGCACAGTGAACTCGTCATTTAGTTTGGATGAGCTGCCTTTCAAATTTTCCGTCCACCACTTTGTAACGTTGTTTACTGCATTGAAAACTTCACTTGGAGATTGATTGACCTCAATTGAAACGCTAAAATTTTTATTGTCCATATAGTGTTGATTTGTTGTTCCCAAAAGTAATGTTGGGAACGAAGTGATTAAATAAAAGATGTTGAATAATGTTATCATGATGATGAATTTTAATCCACAATCATTCCTGCCGTCAGGTTGAAAATGGTGCCAGTAATGGCGCCGCCTTCATCCGAAGCTGCGAATACTGCGGCATTGGTAAATTCGTTGAGTGTGGTTAATCGTTTTCTGTGTGTTGATCCCGACATTACTGCATGAAACTGCTCAAAGCTAATGCCGTGCGATTTTCCCTGGATGTCCCACACTTCATCGATCAATGGCGTTTCGGGAATGGCAGTTGTGTGGAGGCAAACAGTACGCACACCTTGCTCTCCGAGTTCAACCGACAACGAACGACACAGCGCTTCAATTGCGGCCCACGCAGGAATCATGCCGCCAACAAAGGGCCAGCTGATGCGACTTGCATTGGGTGTATGCATCAAGATAACTCCGCTGTTTTGTTTGACCATACTACGCGCAGCAACTTTTGAAGTGATGAAGTGCGATTGTGTGTAAGTGGAGATTGGCAAAAAGAAACTCTCTGCGGAAAGCTCCATAAGGGGAATGCCTTGTATGCCCCTTTGTGGAATGCCAATAGCATTGAAAGAAATGTCGACGTGGCCATCAATCTTGATGACGCCGTTCATATGATCTTCTACAGCTTCTTCATCCAGTGCATCGAGCAACGCTGTTTTAATAAGTCCACCCTCAGCTTTGATTTCCTGCGCAATAGCTTCCAGTTTTTTTGCAGTACGTCCGGTTAAAAAGACTCTGGCACCTTCACGTGCAAAGGCCTTTGCAACGGCGCTTCCCACGCCTCCGTCGCCGTAGATAACGGCCACTTTGTTTTCCAGTTTTTTCATTTTGTTTTTTGGTTTTTTTGTTAATGGTGTTTGATTAGGGAGGAGTTGTTAGTTGTTAGTTGATAGTTGTTAGTGTATAAGTGCTGCACACAAATAGGACTGTAAATTTTCTTACTGTTGCAATGAGTGCCTAACAACTAACAACAATCAACTAACAACTTTTCTTTGTCAAAGCTATTGTCTTAATCAGAAACAGGCAGGGTGTGAAATAGACTTTCTGAGGGGTTGATTTGGCCAGTGCTTTTGTCTAGATTTACAAAAAGTTTTTTTATGAAACACATTACAATAGTTGTCCCCGATTGTGAGCTCAATCTCAACAGTATAGCGGGTGCGTGGGAAATTTTGACAAGGGCAAATGACTATTGGCAAACTATTGGCAACCGGTCAAAACTTGATGTTCGCATTGCGGGCTTTGTAAAAGAATCTGTGATAAGCAAGGGTTATTTTACCGTTCATCCGACGGATATAACAACGATTAAAAAAACTGATCTCCTCCTTATTCCATCCATATTTGGCGACTACAAAGAAACAATTGATAAGAACGAAGCATTAATCGATTGGATAGGCGCGCAATACAAGGGTGGTTCGGAGATTGCGAGCATGTGTTCCGGTGCTTTTCTGCTTGCTGCCACAGGCTTGCTGGAAGGAAAAACCTGCTCAACACATTGGAACTCCACTGCTGCATTCAAAGAAATGTATCCCAATGTTAAGATCGCACAAGATAAGATCATCACTGATGAAAATGGTATCTACACTAATGGTGGTGGTTATTCATTTTTGAATTTGATGTTGTATCTCGTAGAAAAATTGTTTGATAGATCTGTAGCGATCTTTTGTTCAAAGATTTTTCAGATTGACATTGAAAGAACAACACAATCGCAGTTCTCTATTTTTCACATACAGAAAGGGCATGGCGATGAATTGATTAACGAGGCGCAGAAATACATTGAAGACAACATCGATGAAAAAATTTCATTTGAAAAGCTTTCTTCACAACTGGCTATCAGCCGTCGCAACTTTGACAGACGATTTATAAAAGCAACAGGAAATACACCCGTTGAGTATTTGCAACGCGTAAAAGTGGAAGCCGCAAAGAAGGAATTGGAAAAGGGCCGTAAATCAATTTTCGAAATTATGAATGATGTGGGATATGCGGATGACAAGGCTTTCAGAGAAGTATTTAAAAAAGTAACAGGCTTATCTCCACTGGATTATAAGAGTAAGTATAGCAAGGATAGAGTAGCAGTTTGAGAGAAGACTGAATAAACTGAATGGACTGAATGGACTGAATAAACTGAAATGCGAATAAACAAATTGCTGGGTGGTATGCTCAATGACAGTGATCAACGTTCAACCACTCAGTTTATTCAGTCTATTCAGTTTATTCAATCATTCAGTTACTCAAATATCTTTCTAACTTTACATCGCTTAACATAAAAAAGCTAAACACCATGAAATCTTTATTGTTACTGTTAGTCTTTCCCGTTTTGTTCGGCAGTTTTACTACTTACAACAAAAAGGGGCTTACCGACGCCGAAAGAAAATTTGCTGTTGATCTTCTCAGCAAAACTAAAAATGATCTTGTTAGTGCAGTGCAAGGTTTGTCCGATGCACAATTGAATTTTAAAACAGCGCCCGATCGCTGGTCTGTCTTGGAATGTGTGCAGCACATCACACTCTCTTCAAAAGGCATATTCGATGGTCAGCAAAAATTGGCAAAGGCGCCAAACGACAGCGCTTTTAAGTCAAGCTTTACTGACGAACAATTTGTTGGAATGATTGAAGACAGAAGCCACAAAGCGCAGGCTCCCGAACCTTTCAAACCTGTGAACTCTCCTTACAAAACTTTGGATGCAACACTTGCCGAATTTAATAAGGATAGAGACGATCTTATAAAATATGTACAAGGCACCGATGAAGATTTAAGAAACCACGTTGCTAAACTGCCATTTGGCAAAGCAGATGCCTATCAAATGATATTGCTGATCGGTGCGCACACTAACAGGCATACGCAGCAACTGAATGAAGTAAAAGCTGATCCTAATTTTCCGAAGCAATAATTTTTTTGACTTTACCGTAAAGCCGCTTTGAAAAAGCGGCTTTTTTATTTGTATACTTCGTTTGAGCCTGGGCGTTCATACCGTGGTCAAAATTTGAGGGGTTTTCGGCTACAATTGGAAATATCGGTTTTTAATAATTATATTGTAGATACCAATAACTCTAAACCTTTGACCGATGAAATACTTTGCTTTTGTATTTGTATTCGTGCTCTTCAGTTGTAGAAAAAATACTGATTCCAATAATAACAATAACAATCAGAATGAGAATATTCCTGAGGCAATGCCTGTTAACACCAACATTATGGCATATACGATAGGGGATAATTTTCAAAACGATAAAGCACTGATATTTACCACGAATTCAAAGGAGTACAATTTCCTCAATCCATTTGTAGCATTTGACCTTGATAATATAACGACTGACGGCTTTAAAACAGCGATATCGGTTTACAGTACTACGGGCACTGTAGGCAAAACCGATAAGGTTTTTACAGTTACCAATTCCGCAAAAAATTATGTGAATGTAAAATGGGTCGATTTTCCTCTGCTCACTTACATTAATAATCCAACGATAGACAGTAACGTAATTAATTTGTTTAATGGCGCGCAGCTTGTTGTTCCCCCTAATAGTTTTTCGGGGCTTAATGGCAATAATGTCCGCTTAGCTACAGCCCTTTACACGCCGCTCGTTCCTGGTTATATAGTGAGTTTGCCCTGCTATCCCATGATCGATGAAGACGGCAAAAGACAGTATATGAGCTCTATTGGTGTGTATGATTTTCAAGCAGTGGTAGAACTGAATGGCAATACCGATGTGATGCTGAAATTTCCTGTTCCGGCAGATCTTTTGACAACAGCGCCCGATAGTATTTCGATGTGGTGCTTTAACAAGACAACAAACAACGCCTGGAAGAAAAGCGGATATGCACATAAAAAAGGAAACACGTACGAATATAAAATCAATTCGTTGGGTTTCTGGAGTTTGGCGATTCCTGTTGCCGGCATATATGGCACGCTTCATTTGAAAAATGAGCAAGGGGCTCCCGTGGCCAATACCAGGTGTGTATTGAAAGTTAAAGGAGCTGAGGTGGCGGACGTTAGAACAGATGCTGATGGCAACGCACTTGTATTTGTTCCAAAGGGCGCAGATCTTACCATAGATGTAATCAACGATCATTTCTACAACTGGGCAAATATTTTCTTAATAGATCAGCCACTGGGAGCTCTGGGCACCAAAACAGAGCTTACGTTTGTAATACCCGGCAGGCAGGACCTTGTAGCGATTGATGCGCAGGTGTTTAATTGTGATGGCAGTCCGCTGTCGGAGGGGTTTGCAGTACTATCCGGTGATATGGCAAAGGATGACTACAAGCTGCCAATAAAAAATGGCAAACTACTCGCTTCCAACTGGATCAACTACGCCTACAATTATGACAAGCTAACGATTTATGATAAGAGCGGCACTCAATTGTCAGACAATACAATCGCATTTGGATCATTTTTTTCAACTGCACCAAAGCGTTATAATACTAATCTCTATAGCTGCAAAAGCGCTCCTTTTGTTTATTGCAACTATACGCTTGACGACAGTTTGTATAAGGTTACAGCAGGCGCTTCAGATCCGGCTGCCAAAGTTAAATTTACAAGTATTGAAAACACTTTTGCTACTGTAACGGTAACAAATGGCAATGCTTCTTTCTCGATTACTTTTTCCGGTGCATGGGCCTCGCCAGCTCCAGTGGTCGCTCTTATTGATCCGACTTCACTTAAAATAAATGGTGCACAGGGAACAATTCTGGAAAGCCAGGTAGAAGTGTTGATCACAAGGATGGACGCGGAAGCCAATGGTTTTGCCGAAGGACAAATGGACATAAAATATACGCTAAGCGATAATAAAACACATGAGCTAAAAGGCAATTTCAGAGTGAAAAAAATGCAGTGATTTAAATCAGCTTTGTCTTGTTTTGGGTTTGCCGTTATTTTGCATCATGATCCAAACCAACGAAACGTTTACCATTATTGGTGGCGGTATTGCCGGGCTTACAGCTGCCATCGCACTTGCACAAAAGGGAATACAAACAACTATTTTTGAAGCCGCACCGGAAGTGAAACCCGTAGGAGCGGGGATAGTGCTTGCTGCAAATGCAATGCAAGCGTATCGCAGGCTGGCTATAGATTCGGACATTATTCCTTTGGGGAAACAATTATCAGGATTTGATATTCTTTCTTCAAGTGGCAAATTGATCACGAGAACTGATACCTCATTTTTATCCGTCGATGATGCGCCCGATAATTTTACCATACATCGCGCCGTACTGCATAATGTGTTGTTGTCGAAAATTCCTGCAAGTTCTATACACACCAATAAAAGGCTCAAATCTTTTGAGCAAAAAGAAAAGGAAATCATATTGCATTTTGAAGACGGCACTTCGCATGTAACCAACTATCTGATCGCTGCAGATGGTATTCACTCTCCCGTAAGGAAACAACTTGTTCCGGAATCAGTGCATAGATATGCGGGCTATACCTGCTGGCGTGCCGTTGTGAACACCGCTCAATTCAACGAGGCTGGAAGCTCGGAAACATGGGGCGCAAAAGGAAGGTTTGGTATTGCGCCACTTGCTGGGGATAAAGTTTATTGGTTTGCATGCATAAACGCTCCACAAAATGATGCAAAAATGCGATCATTGAAAGTCGCTGATCTGCAGCGTGAGTTTGCATCTTATCATCAGGACATCCAGACATTGCTTAATCAAACTTCTGACGATGCGCTGATATGGAGCGATATTATCGATATCCGGCCATTGCAGCATTTCGCTTTTAACAACATTGTTCTCATTGGAGATGCCGCACATGCCACTACGCCAAACATGGGTCAGGGAGCCTGCCAGGCCATCGAAGATGCAATTGTGCTGGCCGATGAACTATCCAGGCATACAACGCCCCAAGAGGCGTTTAAATTCTTTGAAAAAAGACGTTTGGCTCGTACCCGCGACATTACAAACACTTCATGGGTTTTAGGAAGAATGGCCCAAATGGAAAACGGTTTATTGTGCCGCCTGAGAAATGCCTTCCTGCGCGCACTACCTGAGAAGATCAAACAAGCGCAAGTGAAGAAGGTGCTGAAAGTGGACTTTTGAGGAAACTGAATAAACTGAATAAACTGAATAAACTGAATAAACTGAAGGGTTCTGTGCGACATGTCTTTCAGTTTTAAGCCTTCAATAATTCTATTATTCAATAATTCAACCCCTCATTCCATTCAGTCCATTCAGTTTATTCAGTCATTCGACATTGCTGTATGCGCGTGTTTTTCGGCTTGGCCAAACAATTACGCCCCCCGTTTGTTGTATCATTTCGGATGAGCTTATTCGTCATAAGTAACCCGCTCCGATATGAACGCAGTTGGCAAAAAAATTCAGTCACTCTGGGCCCAGGAAGCAAGCCTTACCGTTTTGCTTTGCATTCTTTTTGTACATATTTTCATCGTTATTCCGTTCGGGCAGGGCACTACCTTTGGCAGGCTGATCTTCTTTGCTTTCTACATTATTTTACTCGTAACCGGCATTCTGATCTTTTTCGAGAATTTCATCCTAAAGTTAATCGTCTCCATTCTGGTCGTTTTGATTATTCTCGGCGCGATATTCCGTTCGCCATCGTTGGATGTAATAAACAACTTGCTTACCGTTTTATACTGCATGCTGCTTAGCTGGGTTGTATTGCTTCGCACGTTCCACGATGGCCCCGTAACCGTGCACCGAGTGTTGGGAGCAGTCGTGGTTTATCTTCTTATCAGTTTCATATTTGCTTTATTGTACCAGACGATTTACCTGATTGAGGGGAGCTCTGCTTTTAAAGGATTGGCCTCATCGGATAGAAAGGAGTTTATGTACTTCAGCCTTACAACACTGACTACTGCTGGTTATGGTGATATTAATCCGGCATTGCCCTTCAGCAGATCGTTCGCAAATATGGAAGCGTTGATAGGGCAGTTGTACCCCGCAGTGTTGATAGCTCGGCTTGTGTCAATGGAATTTGAATCGTCAAAAGAAAGAAAACAAAAATGAATTCATCTGATTCTTACTCATCGTTCAATAACAACTCCTCAACTTTATGAACCAGTTTGTAAAAGACATCAAATCAAAACCCATCTTTTGGATGGGCGTTGCAATACCCATTGTATTGACACTTCATTGGACACATAGCGGATCACATACGTTAATGTTCCTTCTTTCTTTAATTGCCATTATTCCGCTGGCGGCTTTTCTTTCGCACGCTACCGAAGGTATTGCGGCTAAAACCGGCGACACCATTGGCGGTTTGCTCAATGCAACGCTGGGCAATCTTACAGAAATGGTGATCTTCATTGCTGCGCTCAATCAGGGTTTGATCGAATTGGTAAAAGCCTCCATCGCTGGCGCTGTGGTAACGAACTCTTTGTTCATGTTGGGAGTGTCTTTCTTGCAGGGCGGTTTAAAATATAAAGTGCAAAATTTTAACCGGCTGAATGCATTCATTCAATCATCGCTGTTGTTTGTTGTGTGCATTGCTTTAATGGTACCAACCATTGTAACAAAAGTTTCCGAAGGGGAAAAAGCTGTGCCATTGGATAAGATCAGCCTGGGCATTGCTATTTTATTAATGGTCGTTTACCTGCTGAGTTTGTTGTTTTCACTAAAAACCCATTCAGGTTTTTTCAAGTCGGAAGAGCCGGAAGGCGGACATGGAGAAGAACATGTGTGGCCAGTGAAAACGGCAGTGATCGTGCTCATAATATCTGCTACCTGCATCGCCATAGTAAGTGAAATTTTTGTAGAAGGAGTGCAGGATGCTTCTGAAAAAATGGGATTGTCACAGGGCTTTGTAGGATTCATTATAATTCCCATAGTAGGTGCAGCTGCCGAAATGATGTCTGCGTTTTCTGCCGCAAAGAAAAACAAATTGGATATCAGTGTGGGCATTGCGATGGGTAGTTCTGCACAGATCGCTTTATTTGTAACGCCGCTTATGGTGCTGCTCAGTTACTTCATAGCACCGGCTCCCATGGATCTCAGCTTTAAAGGTGGGCTGATCTTTATGCTGCTGTTTGGCACACTAACGGTGGCGCTAACGTCAAATCATGGCAAGTCAACCTGGTACCTTGGTGTGCTGTTGCTCTCGGTGTATGCGATCTTTGGGATTACGCTTTATTTTCTGGGTTAGGGAACGCTGTAGGCTTATTCTTATCTTTGAGAAAACTTTGATTCATGAAAAATGAAGGGCCTGTATTCTTTGAAAAAAAATCCGATTTCAGAAAATGGCTGCAGAAAAATCATAAAAAGGAAACTGAATTATTGGTAGGATTTTATAAAGTGGGTAGCGGAAAAAGCAGTATAACCTGGTCGGAAGCCGTGGATGAAGCGCTTTGTGTTGGATGGATCGATGCCGTTCGAAAATCAATTGATGACGAAAGTTATCAGATTCGTTTTACCCAACGCAAACATGATAGCATATGGAGTGCTGTTAACATTAAAAAAATCGAAGAGCTGACAAAGCAAGGACTGATGCAACCTGCCGGATTGGAAAGCTTTTCCAAAAGAACAGAAAGCAAATCAAGAGTGTATCCACACGAAAATGAGGAAATAGAGCTAGATGCTGAGTTTAAAAAGCAGTTCAGTGCAAACGAAAAAGCGTGGAAATATTTTCAATCACTGGCACCTTCTTACAAAAAATTATCTGCGAGTTGGATAATGACCGCAAAGCAAAAAGATACACAACTCAAACGGTTGCAAATATTGATTGCCGAAAGCGAAGCGGGAACAAACAGGTGGAAGGATAATAAGTACAACAAGAAATAGTAGATAGATAGGGCCAAGCTGAAATATTGGCTACACCACGTTTCTACAAGATAGTAGTGTGATCCACGTTTTATACTTTGATGAACCTGTTTTTATATAGATTTAAATTTTTGTATTTAATGCAAATGCCTTTTCCACGCCAATAATTATCGGAATCACTCTCGATCAATTGCATGTGTAAGTGGGGGCGCTCTGTCCAACCTGAATTTCCAACCAATCCAAGCAAATCATTTTTATTGACAATGTCGCCTGGCTTAACCTTTATACTGTCTTTTTTTAAATGGCCTATCAACAAATAATGGTTATTCTTTTTTATTACAACAGTATTACCAGTATTATAGGGGTAATTTCCAGAAAATGTATCGTTATCAGGAATGCTTTTTTCGACTTTTACAACAATACCCTCCATAGGGCTATAAAGATTCTCACCAAAAATGGGATATTCATTATTAGTTTTTGGAAGAAAATGGGTTTTGGTAATTTTCACTATATCTGTAGCATAGAGCATTGAATTGTTTGTTTTGTTCTTCTTATGTATCGGCGAATAGTAATGATAATTCATCAGGCGACTGATTTTAGAATTTCCGCCATCTGTAATTAAATAGTCTCCGGATCTAAAAGGAAACGATATTTCCACAAATACTTTATCTTTTTTTAAGATTACAAAAAGTATTTTTATTAATTCAAAAAGTAGATAGGCTTGAATAGCAGCAAGGCTAATGATCAAGTAAGGATTAGTATGATTATTCCAACCTTTTTGATATTTCCAAAAAAATATTGTGATGATGGCAACTTGTGATGTTAAACAAAACAATTTTCTGAATTTAATTCCAAAGAATTCCCAATATCCTGCGAGGTATAAGATAATCAATACTGTTTGAGTTATTGAAAGAGAAAGGAAGCGGTCATTAGTTAATATTATAGAGAATAAAATTAAGACCAAGAGTAAAACAATATGCGATGCTATTAACTTAATCGCAATTTTAGACCTTTCATTCATTTGCGGGGTTGTCTTTGGAGATAGCCCAAAACTAATTCCATTTTTTATTGAAATCAAATAAAGGTGTTAGGAAAGCTAGCTATATAAAAAAGCTAGTTGTAGGGAAAATATCTAAAGGATTGTTGGCGCATTATCGAACCAATCTAAGGCTTTGCCTACAATTAGTGCTTTACAACTTAAATGTTTTGTTTTGATCTTCTGCTTGAATAGGACTCAGATGCCTCGTTGCTCGGGATGATGGAACATGCTTTTAGCTTTTAACACCTAACGTAATGCTAGGTATTCACCTCAATCACTTTCACCGGACAAGCCTCCGCGGCTCGCTTGTTCGCTTCCACATCTGCATCATTTATGCGAAGATTCCAGCGACCGCTTTTTTCAACGGAGTTAAGCAATACACTTTTGCCATCCTTCTTCGACATGCGCCAGAATTCCGGAGCGTGTTCAGTGCAGTAATTGCAACCAATGCATTTGTTTCTTCTATAAACGATGATCGCCATGGTTTATTAATTTTCAATTTTCAACTTTCAACTTTCAATTCCCTAAGTATTGGCGCTAACTATTTTATACAACTTGTCCGAAGTCCTGATCGGTCTGTCAACTGGAAACGCACATCTGTCGCCCTTTACAGCGATGTCTTTTGCGCCGTCGTCATTTACATGCAATGAAGTAATCGTGCTTTCATATGCGCCAGTAGTTGGTCCAGTGATTAATATGCGGTCGCCCACATTCAATTGATAGGTTTCAATTTCAAACTCTGCGATCTGTGTTTTGGAAAAATAGTGTTTGCCTTTGCCGAGATATATCTTTTGTGTAGTGGCTTGTGACCCAGCTGTATTGCTCCATTCACCCATTTCTTTGCCAAGGAAATATCCTCCCCAAAAATCACGGTTGTACACTTCTTTCAGGCGCTCGTTCCAATGATTGAGCTTTTCCTCATTAAAAGTTTTTTGCGATACAGCATCAATTGCCTCGCGATAGCAAGCGGTTACGGTACTCACATATTCCGGGCTGCGACCACGACCTTCAAGCTTTAATACATCTACTCCGGCCAATAAAAGCTGATCAAGAAAATCTATTGTCTTAAGATCTTTGGACGACATGATGTATTCATTGTCTATTTCCAGTTCCACATCATCTTCAATATCGGTTACCTTATAACGATGACGGCAGTTTTGAATGCATGCGCCGCGGTTTGCAGAAGCGTTGTGACTATGCAGGCTCAGGTAACATTTTCCTGAAACGGCCATGCACAAAGCACCATGCGCAAAGACCTCTATTTTAATTTGCTTGCCGGATACTCCGCAAATATTCTGACGTTTTATTTCTTTACAGATTGTTTCCACTTGTTTCAAACTTAGTTCTCTTGCCAGTACAATTACATCTGCAAATGGAGCGAAAAATTTTACCGTTTCTATATTGGAAACATTGGCCTGTGTGGAAATGTGAACCGGCATTCTAACCGATGCAGCATAGGCGATGACTGCATGATCTGCAGCGATCACTGCATCAATGCCTGCTGCTTTGGCTTTGTTGATGATTGTTTTAATGAGCGAAAGATCGTGGTCGTAAATGATTGTATTCAGCGTGAGGTACGCTTTTACATTCTTTGCATGACATTGCAGTGCAATACTCAGCAAATTATCCAATGTAAAATTCATCGTTGCTCTCGCTCGCATGTTGAGTTGGTCCACTCCAAAATACACTGCGTTTGCTCCACTATGAATGGCTGCCGTTAACGACTCGAAATTACCCGCAGGGGCCAGTAACTCAACAGGTTTGTTTTGCTGCATTGCGTACACTTTTAAAAAATGAAACGCAAGTTGCAAGCATTTATCATAAAAATGGGTGACGAAAATCAGGTCGGGGGAAAGTTATGAGTGATGAATGATGAGTGTTCGCAACAACCTTTAACAATTGATAGTAAACTAAAAGAGCAATCGAATATTTAAGAGCTGTTCGATTGTGAGCTTCAGTTATTCAGTCATTCAGTTATTCAGTTATTGTGCCCGCCTGATTTCGAAAATGAAATGTCTGTTTTCAAAAGCATCAACATGACCTTTGAAAATTAGCAAATCATTAAAGAAAAGGTAAAAGGATGATTTACTTCATGTTCTGCAAAAAAACGCGCTGGTACCTTTGCATCCTACTTTATAAAGTGCAGCTGTTTATTGTATTTCCTCGACTTTACTTACTATCAGGAAAAACTAAATTTCATTTCTATGTTTAAGAAAAGAGCCCTGCAAATGCACGAACAATGGGCGGGAAAAATTGAAATTGTTTGCAATGCTAAAATCACTAACCGCGAAGAGTTGAGTATTGCTTACACTCCTGGTGTTGCGGCGCCTTGTTTGGCGATATCAGAGGATGTTGAACTATCATACAAGTACACAAGGCGAAATAATCTCGTGGCCGTTATTACAGATGGTACTGCGGTGCTCGGTCTTGGAGATATCGGCCCTGAAGCCGGAATGCCAGTGATGGAAGGCAAGTGTGCTTTGTTTAAAACCTTTGCAAATGTGGATGCTTTTCCTTTGTGCCTGCGTACAAAAAGTGTTGACGAAATAGTAAACACTGTTAAACTTCTGGAAGGCAATTTTGCCGGTATCAATCTCGAAGATATATCTGCGCCACGTTGTTTTGAAATAGAAAGAAGACTGCGAGCAGAGTGCGACATTCCTGTGTTTCACGATGATCAGCATGGCACTGCAATCGTTACGCTTGCTGCTATGCTCAATGCATTGAAGATAGTTGATAAGGACATTCACGATATAAATGTGGTAATAAACGGTTGCGGAGCCGCCGGTATTGCTATAGTAAAACTGTTGATGAGCATGGGACTTGAAAAAGTGATTCTTTGCGACAGGTCGGGTGCAGTATATGAAGGAAGGGGAGATTTGAATTGTGAGAAGATGGAAATCGCCCGGATTTCAAATCTTGATAAAAGGAGAGGAAAGCTTTCAGATGTTATAAAAGGTGCCGATGTGTTTATAGGCGTTTCTGCGCCAAACGCATTAACCGAAGAAGATGTGCGATCAATGGCAAAAGATGCCATCATTTTTGCAATGGCCAATCCTGTTCCTGAAATTATGCCTGATGTAGCTATAAAAGCAGGAGCGAAGATTGTTGGAACCGGCAGATCAGATTTTGCAAATCAAATCAATAACGTGCTTGCATTCCCTGGTATTTTCAGAGGTGCGCTTGATGTACGTGCCAGCGACATTAATGACGAAATGAAAATTGCCGCAGCAAGAGCTATTGCGGAAATTATTGCAGATGATGAATTAAATCCTGAGTACATCATTCCAGATGTGTTTGATAAAAGAGTGGCGATTGCAGTGGCGAGAGCGGTTGCAGATGCTGCGATGGAAACGGGTGTAGCAAAACTTGAAAGTGTGTGTGTTTAAATATAGACGCCTGTTCCGGGGAGATCCTGGGGCAGGCTTATTTTTTAAGAATTAGAAATTCAATGTTGGTTCGTTAAGATATGTTCGTAAACATTGACCCTGTTTAACAAGGCTTCGACAAGATCAGCCCGACAGCGCAAAGGGCCTGTCAGGCTGAGCTTGTCGAAGCCTTGTTGCTAACTAAACGACATTGAAATAGAAATTTGAAATTAAAAAGTTAAGACCACAGCCTTGAGTATTAAAGATGTACTTTACAGTAATACATCGCCTCCAAAAAGTCAAAAACTCAAAACTTCAATTGCAACTGCAGATACATTAAACTCTGAGTATAACAATTCGTCAACGGCACATTGTGTTTGAACAATTCAATATTGGTTCCCACTTGCAATGCTGCATACATGTCATCAGCAAACAGAAATGAAATATTCGGTGTGATGGTTTGATAGGGATTGTCTCCTAATTTGACATTTTCGTTTAGATATTCATATCGCGATGAAAATTCGAGAGCCCTTAAGCGCGGATGATTGTAGTTATAGCGCAACAACGGAAAAAAATACACACCCCACATTTTGCAATCGTTCAGTTGTGGTTTGGCAGATGTTGCAGCGTTGTACAAATTAAAGTTGGTGCCCGTTTTGCCTTCCGCTGTTAAAAGCAGTTCCCATTTTTTGTCGTCACATAAATTTATTTTACCCGTTACATCTCCGCCCCACGCATGGCCTGTGCCTGCACCAAAACTACCAGACGCCGCATTGACGCCAAGTGTGAAGTGTTCAGATAAGGAAGTTTCCAAGCGACCGTAAATGTTTTTGGTATTGTCGTTGTCTGTCGGTTGGTTGCGGTTGTTGCCATTGTAAATGCCTGCATAGTATTTAACAAACTTTGTGTCATCGCCGGTTATGTTGCCAAATACCGAAACACCCAGCTGGAATCCTTGCCAGCCGCTGGCTGCAAATGCTGAGTATTGATTGGAGTAGTCCAGCGTTCTGATTAATTCCGCAGGAATTAAATCTTCAATGCCGAAGAACGGTCTGAATTGCCCCGCCTGGATATTGAAATGTTTGTTCGCTGCATATTTTATGAATGCATTTTCCACTACTTTGTTTGCAGTGTTACCGCTGAACTCAGCGAAGTTGACCATGAAGTTTGCGGAGAACCTATCGTTTACGGCAGCTTTCATCATAAGGCGGGCTCTGCGCAAAGAGAAAGTATTCGTAACCCCCTTGCTAACGGCAGGGTCAAAATTTTTGCCCGTAACATCTACATTGTGAGTGAGCGAAACCGTGTAGCGCGTTTGTAGCAGCGCATTGAAAGTGATGGAACGCTTAAAGGCGGAATAATTGGAGCAGGTATCTTTCTTTTCCTGTGCATGTAAAGGCTGTAAGAAAAATGCGGCAATAGTAGCTATCGCAAACAATATCTTAGGCACGTGTTTGAAAACAGCGCGTTGATTCATACTATTAATGATTTAGTGGGTGCCATTTTTCTAAAAAAAAGCATGGCTTATGTTGTAATCAATTGCTACAAAAAACCTGCGCAAGATGGAAATATTTGCGCAGGGAAGAAATGAGGAGGATCGCGCCAGCAAATGATTTTGTTCATTTAATTATAGGTCTTACTCAAAACACATAACTTAAAACTGTGTAATTTTAATAGAGATTTATTTGGTTAAAAATTAAAACCAAAAACTATGGCACAAGAATTCATGCTTTACATTCGAAATGCCGGAGATGCTAAAGCCGCGTTGTCAACAGACGAACATTTAGCATTCATCAAACAATGCGAAGTGTATATTGGCGAGTTAAAGGCAAAAGGCAAACTCATTGCTGCCCAGCCTATAGTGAGAGAAGGTTTTCTTATTTCCAAACAAAACAACGACTGGATATTCAAACCCATTGATCCTACGAAAGAAGTGCATGTAGGTTACTACCACATAACGGCAAATAACATCGACGAAGCCGTTGAAATTGCAAAGCAAAATCCTGAATTTGCGTTTGTGCCCTCGGCAACGATAGAAGTAAGACCAATAAAAACAAAAGAGACAGAAACGAACTTCGTGTATCCGAAGTGAGAAGGAACGCAGATTTTCATGATTGTTATGATTATTGATGATTTGAAATTTGAGATTTGAAATCAAAGAGCTTCATCAAAGCTCAAATTTGAAATCAAAAAATCTTAACTAATCATGACAATCATGAAAATCTGCGTTCTGTGTTTTATTGCTGTCGCGCCATCACATAAATTGCAATACCAAGCGCGATAACAGTCAATACAAGTAATGCTATTTTGCCTGCGCTGTATGGTCTTTCTCCCACTACTTCGCCGGTGCAGGCGTTTACCGTAAAATGATAAAGCTTGTTCTTGTAATTGTAGGCGCACATCCATACTGGCAATAGCACATACTTCAACATCGTGTTGTAATATTGCGTGTCATAGTCGGAGATCTGCTGTTCATCTCCACCAATATCTCTGCGGATCGCATCTTCGATTGTGCCTACCATTTGCCGTTTAGCCACATCAAATCCTCTTTGCGCGTCTACCTGATAAAGTTCTGCGCGGAAGCCGCTTAAATAACGTTCGTCATAAGCTGTCAATTGAGACAGTTCCCATGGTTCCAGTTTATCGGCTATTTTTTGTGGCAGTGATGTACTCGCCGATATTAGCATATCGCTGAAGGGACAATCAACTTCTCCACTTGCGGGGTACCATGCCGTATGTCTTACCTGGCGTGTTCTTGTTTCCGATTTGCCGTCGACTGTTTCCGTATATGTTTCTGTGGTGTAGTAGTATTCGCCTCTTCTGCCTGTGTACTCCGTTTCGGTATCTGTATCATACACCCAATAAGGAATGTAAATACCTCGGAGTGCCCCGGCGGTTCTCTGCTCCACCACACGCTGCAGATCTGATGGGGCAAACCATAATTTTTTCATCCACGCGCCGAAGTTCTTTTTGGCCTGTTGGTCGTTTACGAAAAATGGCAACACATAATGTGGCTTCACAACTTCCTGTTGCTGCTGATTGATCGTTAGCAACGGGCTGCCGCAGAATGTACAATTTCCGGCAACGGTTTTATCATCTAACGTAGTCACGGCTCCGCAACTATTACATTTTGTAACCGTTACAACATTGGTAACAGCGTTTGCGTGATCGTTGATAAAAGAATTGTAATCGTAGGCATGAACGGGCTGATGCGCATCCGGAATTTCATTTACCGTTTCGCAGAAATCACATTTCAGGGAATGCGTTCCCGGCGCAAAGTGCATTACAGCGCCACAGTTCTCGCACTTGAAAGTATTGCCATGTATTTCGGCAGTGTTATTTTCTTCGATCATTGTGCCCGGTATTAGGTCAGGGAAAAGGATTATGAGCTATCGGCATCCGTATTTATGTAGATGCCGATAGACTTGAAGTAAATTGTTGTTAGTTGCCTGGCAAAGGAGGTGGCGCACTATTTAGTATTGCGGTTAACTCCGGAAGGGTATTTGCCGCGGCCCAACCGGTCATGCCTTTTTTCCATACAAGTGTTTGTGCCTGCAATGTATTGTTGGCCACCAACTGCGCTAGCTGCTGCTGACTAAACGGGCCGGCCTGTTTGCCATCAACAGCCACGAAAAATTCCGTTTCTGTTTGCAGAGGTGGAGGCGTGTTATTGTTGTTCGCTGCCTGGTTGTTTTGAAACATGCCTGCGATTTGTCCCGCCAGGCCAATGCCGATACCTGCACCAACTCCGGCGCCCACCGTTCCACCGCCACCAGGATTTTCGGCAGATTTTTCCAGCGAGTTCGCCACCTGGAATTGCGTGTATGCATTTAAGTTACCTACGATACCAATGCTACTTCTTTTATCCAACGCGGCTTCTACTTCAGGTGGAAGAGAAACATTTTCAATTAAAAATTTCGTCAGCTCCAATCCCAGTTCTTCAAACTCTGATTTTATTTTTCCGGTAATAATTCCTGATACTTCTTCGTATTGTGAAGCAATATCCAACACTGGTATTTTAGCTTCAGCAATAGCTTCCATCCCTCGCGAGACGGCAAGGTTGCGCAATTGTGTAGAAATGTTCTCTGCACTAAAATCGGGATTTGTTGCAGATACTTCTTTTAAGAAAACACCCGCATCTTTCACCCTGAAGGCAAAGCTGCCAAATGCCCTTAAGCGAACAGGACCGAACTCGGCATCGCGCATCATAACAGGGTTCATTGTGCCCCATTTCTGGTTAATGAACTGCCTTGTACTCACGAAATAAACATCTGCTTTAAACGGGCTGTTAAAGCCATAGACCCAACCTTTCAAAGTGGAGAGAATAGGCATGTTTTGAGTGGTAAGAGAATACATGCCGGGCGGAAAAATGTCGGCTACTTTTCCTTCGTTCATGAACACCGCTACCTGCGATTCCCTCACAGTAAGCTTTGAGTTCATTTTTATTTCATTCTGGTAGCGTGGAAATTTCCACACGATCGAGTCCTGGGTATTATCCACCCATTCGATTATATCTACAAATTCATTCCGGAGTTTATCGAAAAGTCCCATGGGAAGTTTTTTAATTAAGATAAGAGGTTGTTTGTGCACTGCAATATATTAAACTGTAGTTATTCAGTCGCCTGATTTAGCTTTTTTTTGATGAAAGGAGGACGCTAACACGTTCAAAATATTTTAAGTATTTTCAAAACCAAATCAAAAAACCATTTTTTATGAAACAGTTAAAGTATCTAAACGGAGTGCTTACGGTGATTGCAGTTTGCCTGGTGGTAATTGTGTGCGCCGTAACGGGTCTTATTCCAAAGGCAAATGCCGAAGGAACAGACAAAAAATTTGCAACAGTGCCACTAAATAGTGATGGTTCTATAAATGTAAAATTTGTGGGTGATGAGGTAAATGTGAACATTAAGTCTTTTCCCTTTAATGGTAATGCGATACCTGTAGAAATGAAATCTTTTCCTTATTCTCCGCTGCAGGTGGAAGTAAGAAAGTAGAACAGGCATATTTGGTATGGCTGCGCCATGGCGCTTCTTGTACCAATGAACAAAGGCTGCTTGTCATCCCGACGAAGGAGGGATCTGGGTTTGGCACCCCCAGGCTGTTTGTGCGGCACTCAGACCCCTAGTTCCGCGCGATGACAAGGAGCTGGCCCACTGGAAATACACATGTAGTAGTTTGAATTTATTTTTCTGTATAATAGCCTATTGTTTGTGTAATAACTGTAAGACCCGCTAAGATAATGGCTAGATTTTTTTGCCCAGATTGAAAAAGCAGGAATGCAGAAATGAAAAATATACTTGTTCTGAAAATTGCGAGGTAAGGCATTTTAAGTCTGCGTGCGGACTTCGGTGCTGCGAATATTGCCCATAACATAATAACCACCGCCAATAAAAATATCGTAAACAAAAGCCGTGGCACGAAATTCCATGGCCCGTTCATGCCGTAGTATCCATATGCAATAAGCATTGCGATTTCCAGCAGGAAAGTAACCGCCTGGTTAATTGTTTTGAGTATGATATTCATCGTGTTTTTTGTTTTGATGGTTGTTCGTTGTATGCCAGCGTGTGTGACTTTTATCTTTCCAGCCTTAATCGTGTCGTGCGAATCACAGTGTCATCCAACCAGGTTGAAACCAGTACAACATTTCTGTCTGAAACTTTCTCCGGATACCAAACGCTACCGTATAATAGCACAGGAGGTAAGTTTTCTATGTTTCCCCAAACCAGCATATTTACCGAAGAATAATATTGCCACTCAATGCTGCCTTGCGATTGTTGCGTCTCGGTGTAAGGTTTGTGTTTGAGATCGCCCACCTTGCTATTTTGAAGATCCAGCCAGTTATGATCTGCAACATAATACCAGCGGAAATCGTGATCGCTGAAAGTGTAAGAGTTTTCCTTTATAAAAGTCTGGTCAATATAATCCACAAAAACAGCGTCGGAAGGTTTAGGTATGCTTACACTTCTACCTCCGCCTAACTCACGGTCTAAAGTACCCACAAATACTTCTTTCCAAAGGTTATTGCCCCAGTTGTAAATTTTGTAGGAAGGCACCCACTGATTAAGAATAAACGTATCACTCACAATCAGGTGATCATAATCTGGACCTTGTTTATTCAAGGTACAGGTCCACTTTCCCAAAAGCCATTTTGAATCTTCACTGATGGGTGGTGGTGTGCAAATGTTTACATCAACTGCATTGCTCGTCAACCCTGTTTCATCGTATGCCCAATATTTTGCCCTTATTGTATCGGCTGCTTTAATGGTAGGAGGAAGGTAAACCGCGATGGCAGTGTCTCCGTACAAAGCTTTGATTGTAAAAAAGCTGTTCGATCCGGCTATTTTTAGACCAAAGGCAGTTGCGTGACCTGCCCTGATTTTAGGCGCAATAAAAGCCAATCTTCCGGAAACGACTTGCACAGGAGTCTGGCGCACAGTTAAAGCAAGACTTGCTGAAGAGTCAAACGCAGGAGCATCTTTAGCAACCAAACTGCCGTTTACCACTGTTGTGGAGCTTGCCAAAACCAATGAATCTTTAGAAGAAACTACACCGCCCAATGGAACGTTCTGCGAACCGCGTGTGCCCGATTTTGAACAGGCTGTCAAAAAAACAACATACAGGCAGAAACCTGCAGTGATTTTGAAAATGTTAGATAGGGTTTTCATAAGGGAGTTATTTTTAAAACCATTTGCCCTGTATTTAACGGGGAAACTGGGCCAAGATAGCAAATGTTTATCATATGATAGATTGATTGATGCTGAGTTGGAAATACAGGTCTTTCGGGGTAACATTCTGGACTGTTTTGCACATCCGGATGTCAAATTCAATTGCTAAGTTTGCTTCATCAGACTCCACGGAGTTCCCCGTTAAAACAAAAAGTATGAAGTTTTTTAGATTGCTTTTATCGCTTGCCTTGCCATTGGTCTTTTTGAGCAACGCCTCAGCGCAGGATAAGCTGAGTAAAACTGAGCGTACGCTTTTGGACCAGGCATTAAACAATGCCGGTAAAAACAAACCGGAACTGTCGAAAGCACTGAAAGCCGTCCCTGCGAAAGAATTGCGCGCCATGGCATTTTTAATAACCTACATGCCGCAGACCGATAGGGAAACGTTAACTGCAAATTTTTTGCTTAACAATGTAAGAGAAGCCTATAAGGCTCGTGAAAATTTTTCCTGGTGCAAATCGTTGCCCGATTCTGTTTTCTTTAACGAAGTGCTTCCGTACGCAATGTTGGATGAACATCGCGATGACTGGCGACAAGATTTTTACAACCGCTTTACTCCACTGGTTGCAAATTGTACTGATATCTATGCAGCCATTGATTCGGTAAACAGAAAAATTGCTAAACTGTTAAAAACGGATTATAACACTAAACGAAAAAAAGTTAACCAAAGCCCCTATGAATCCATTGATCAGGGAATGGCTACCTGCACGGGTTTGTCAATTCTTTTAGTAGATGCATTCAGGGCGGTTGGCATTCCGTCGAGGTTAGCAGGCATTCCCAACTGGACCACTAAAAAAGGCAATCACAATTGGGTGGAAGTTTTAATTGACGGCAAATGGTATTTTACGGAATACTACCCTGACGCATTGAATAAAAGCTGGTTTGTTGCCGATGCCGGAAAAGCTGATCCCGCGCGGCCCGAGTATAGTATTTATGCAACTTCATTTAAGCCCACACAAACCTATTTTCCTCTTATATGGGATAGTACCCAGAGAAATATTCACGGATATAATGTCACCAAAAGATATATTGATATTTATAACGAACAACTTCGACTACAACAACTTCCCGGCGATGAAATGATTTTGAATGTAGTACTGTTTAAAGATGAATCATGCACGCCTGATGGTAACAACAGGATTCATTCTAAGATTACACTTATTAAAGATGGCAAAGAAACAGACTTTGGTTTTTCGCCTTCACCTACTGACGATATGAACAAGTTTCTTGTGTTCAAGGTAAAAAAGAACAGCAAATACACGTTGGAATTCGCAGCGCTCGACAAAACAATTTCCACAGAAATAGTAACAACGGCAGATGGCGAAATGACACAAAGATTGTATGTAGAAAAGCAACCTGTAGTCGAAAAGAAATTGTAGAAAGATAATTAAACAAAGGCTTTTCCTGACTGCGCCACAATACTGTATATATCGGTAAACAAAGACTGTTTATCATCTCTCGTGCCTAAGGGATGACAATGCGATGTTCACTTTATTTTTTGATCATCCCGCGTTGCAATACTTAGTGTCGCTGGTGTGAAGGGCGGCTGTGTCAGGCTCATAAACAGCCGTGCAGAAGCTCGACACACTTGTTGATACGCCTGCCCACACTGCTAAACTGGATACCATTAACGGCAGTCAAAAAAGTTGTAGAAAATTAATAGACCCCAAGCTCCGTAGGATCTATAGCGCCGCACAAAGTGCATTTATCATTAGTTTGACTCGTCGGTTTTTTTAATCCACCCCTTCAGTAGATTGTTAGCTACAATATCTGGTTCATTATATTTGTGTCTTTACGTCAAAGTCGAAGTTCAGTATTAGCTGGCAAAGTTTTGCATGCATTTGAGGAATAACATCATTCCGGTAACCTTCGTTTTTTTTAAATTAAACCATAATCGTAACCTATCATGAAAAGACTTACTTTTTTTCCGTTCCTTTTCTTTTGCTTATTGAGTTTTTCTCAAAATTTCAACATTAATAATTATAAGCAAACACCTTACACAATTACATTTTCCGTAAAATCAGGGGCTAATAAAGCTTATCCGGAAGTTCCACCCTGTGTGGTTAAAGGCGGTTGGTATCAATATTTTTTTACTACGAATTACACAGCCACGTGGTCATCTCCGTGGTCGATGACTTCATTACAAACTGAAAGCAAGCAGCTTGGCAATAGCGCCGACTATGGGCCTTTGTGGGTGCTTTGCGGGTCAAACTGGTGGGGAAATGCTTTTAACCCCACTACTCTGGAAAGTAGTTCCTATATGTATAACCAGCAGTGGAAAACATATCATTGGCGAAGAAACTACAACGGAGTTTTTGGCGCGCATGCCTTAACACTTCCTTCGGGGCAAAACATTCTGTTTGCCGTAAGTCATGGCGAAAATAAGAATGAGAAACAGGAGGGTTACTTTTATCAAAATACGGTTAGACCTTCCTTCATTCTTAACCCAAATAATCCTGCTACTTATTCGGGAGACACCGGTAACGGGTATACTGATTGTTGGCAGGCGTATTTCGGTTTTCTAAACGGCAATTGGTTGCCTAACGATGCTGCTCATGATTGGGGAAACCAATACTTAAACGATATGGGCCCCATCGCATGGCCTTCTGCCGGTTATATTAAAGTAGACAGTACACAAGCTTCAACCGGTTTAAGGCATCCGTCTTCCATTGTTTATAATGGCTATGTCTACATTTACGTAAGGGACGAATCAAACGACGGTACCGGGGGAATAAAATTGATCAGGTGTGCCATAGCAGATATACTGAATCCTGCCAGCTACCAAACATGGTCCGAAACACAGGGATGGATAAGTTCATTGCCAAATGGTTTCACAAAAGAAAATTGCGCCAGTTATTTTGCCGTTCGCGGGCCTCAAAATTCATCCGTTTTTCCACTTGATAGAAATACAATAAGGTTTTCGGTTGCCAAGTTTAGAAATTCAGATCAATTCATTGGTGTTGAGCAGTATAATGATGATTTTGATAACGGAAGAAGCAAGTTGGCTTTCAGAACATCAACAGACTTAATACACTGGTCTGATAGAATCAATTTCTACAGCAATACAACGCTCAACTGGAGTGACTTTCTATATAAATATCCCATTTTTTTAAATGCTGAAGGAACATCTAATAATGACATAGATATTAATAATTTTTTTGTACTTGGGGCATCAAAAGATAGTAAAGTCAACAAGCTTTATTTTAACAAGTTTCAGGATCTGCCCGGCGTAACTTCTGACAAACAGTTATCTACCTTTTCAACGATTGGAAGTGATGTGCAGCAGGTTGATGGGGGAGTAAAGCTTTCGATTGCGCCTAATCCTTTTATAGACAAAATCAATGTCAATCTTCAGTCGGCAGAAAAAGGAGTGTATAATTTGTCAATTTTTAATTCTACCGGAGCGCTTTTAAAAACAATAAGCATAGAGATTAAAAATGGCGATAGATATATTGATCAGGTATCACTCGCATCATATCCGGCAGGTTCTTATTTTGCTATTTTGTCGAAGAGCGGAAGAGTAATTCAAAGCGTTAAATTAGTGAAATGATTCGTCGTAAATATCAATAGGATCAGCATATGCTATGCATGTTATAACTGTTGCAAAAAAGCTAAATACCAAAAAAGCCGTTAGAGTAATCTTGCGGCTTTTTATTTTATACTGGCAATGATATAAAGCAACCTGTTATATTGATTGTGCAATAGCCGCAATATATACCGGTGAAGAAAGACTGTTTGTCATCCCGACGAAGGAGGGATCTTAGTGTTGCACAAACAGGCTGCTGGTGTTAGACGCAGATCCCTCGTGCCTCGGGATGACAAGTAACAAGCCTTGTTTTCGGCTACTGGTGGTAGTGTGCATGAGCTTCCTTTGACTGCCGCTGTTGGTGTGAAGCATAGCTTTGTGACAAGCTCACCAACAGCTATGTCGGAGATGCGAACCTGTTGTTGGTACGCCCTCGCACAAGGCTAAGCTTCGATACCAACAACGGCGGCCTGAAAGACTGCTTGTCATCCCGACAAAGGAGGGATCTGGGTGGCTGCGTTTGGCTTATCGCTGCGAATTGAACACAATGCTTAAAACGCTTTTCCCTGCCATTTCTCCAGCCAGTATTTTAAGTACTCTTCTCTCCAATTGCAATGCGAGCTAACGAACTTTTCATCTGCGCCATGCGGCCAGAGATCATCAATGGCCTTTAGCTCACTAAACATGCTGCGGATATCAGCGTCCGAATAATTGGTTTCACCATAAGTCATCGCAGTAAAGTAGTCTATTAGCAACAAATACGGCTTTTCACCTCTTGGAGAGGATAGTGACTGTTGGCCGAGGACCCCCATAAAATCTTTCAATATTTTTTCCGGAGAAATTTTTACCAGTTTGCAAATAAGCTGCAAGTACTGGGGCACCAGCAATTGGCAGTTTACCATGCGTGTATCTGTGGACGTTTGCTCCTGTTTGCGCGACGCAACGCGTAGGGAAGGCTGTACTTCCTGGAATACTTTCTTTTTCATACGTAAGGTTTAGAGTTGAAAAACGGTTGCAAAAATGCGCTCTTCATTTTTTCTACCGTAAACGCTACACACAAAAATTATCGTGCTACCGTAGCTACCCGATTTTGTTATATTTGTGTTTGTACTTAAACAATTATTTATGGAAAAAACCATTCACCACGGAAGAAACGTTAAACGCTTTAGAGAATTTAAACGAGTTAAACAGGAAGCGTTAGCCATGGAACTTGGTGAAGACTGGACACAACGCAGAATTTCTTTGCTTGAACAAAAAGAAGAAATTGACGATGCATTGTTGGAGCAAATTGCAAAGATTCTAAGTGTGCCGGTGGAGTTGTTTAAGAACTTCGATGAAGAAGCGGGCATCAATATCGTTGGAAATACTTACACGGATCATTCAGCTTCTATTACTAACTATTATCCCACATTTAATCCAATTGATAAGATAGTTGAATTGTACGAAGAGTTGTTGAAAGTTGAGAGGGAGAAGGTGGCGATGTTAAAGGAGTGGTTGGAGAAGAGGTGAGGTAGTTCATCGATTTTTTTGATGGGTTTTTATTTCTGAAATCACAGAGTTTGCACTTAGGTAAATTTAAATTATTAAATTAATCGCTAAACTAATTGGTATGGCATTTATTAAGATGGGATTTTTTGCTTATAGCTCTACCCCGTCCCATTGTGGTGAGTTTATAGAAGAAGCAATAAAAGAGATTCATAAAAGTGGGCATTTAGTTCAAATAAGAAGTTGGAAAGGGATGAGTATTTCTGGGAAGTTTATTATTTCGGAGATACTTAGACAAATCGAAGAAAGCGATTTTTTATGTGCCGACTTGACAGGGCTTAATGAAAATGTACTATTTGAAATAGGCTTTGCTATTGGCAAGGGCAAGCCTGTATGGCTAATTCAGGACACTTCAATCACCGAATCTTATAATCGATTCAAGGAGCTAAATTTTTTAACGACTGTTGGATACACACCTTATACAAAATCAAGTGATATTGTCAATTCGTTCTTAAATACGAAAGCTTATCTTAATAGTCAGAAAATACTGAATTCGTTTGAAACTGTTGGAGAAAGTTTCATAAATAAGAATGCATTATTGTATTTGAAAAGCCAACATGATACCAACTATAATCAGTATATCGAGAATACTATAAATGATTATAAGCTACCAACAGTTATAGATGATGCTTCGGAAGTAAAGGTTCAGCCTATTTCGTGGTACTTTGAACAAGTTCAAAATGTTCCTGCCGTTTTGGTAGAATTTTCTTCTGTATACAGAAGTGGATTTGAGTTACAGAATGCTAAATGTTCGTTTGTCGCTGGGCTTGCCATTGGGTTAGGCTTGAAAGTTCAAATGGTTGCGGAAAAACCGTATCCAACTTCGATGGATTATCAGGAATATTTAAAAAAGTTTACAAACTTAGAATTGTGCAGAATTGCAGTTGTCCCCTTTCTAAACGATATCAGGGCAAATATAGCTCAGCTGATAGTTAAAAAACATCCGACCGAAGATATACACAAAAAGGTATCAGAATTACAAAAAATAAAATTTGGCGAATATATTGCTGAGCACGAAGCTGCCAATATTTATGATTATTATATCGAAACAGCACACGAAGAAACGCTAATCAGAAGTGAGTATAATATTGTTGTTGGGCGGAAAGGATGCGGAAAAACTGCAACATTGTATTTTTTGGAAACGGAACTGTCGAGGGACGTGAGAAATGAGGTTTTAGCCATAAAGCCTGTAAATTTTGAAATAGATGGATTAATTGAACTAATAAAGAAGTTAAAAAGCGACTTTGAAAAAGGATATATAATTCAATCAATTTGGAAATTTCTAATCTACACAGAAGTTGCAAAAAAAATATATAAGACAATCAAAGACAAACCTATTTACGCCTTAAGTGATTCTGATAGAAGGCTGCTAGAGTTTGTTAAACAGAATGAAAATGTAATTCTCACTGATATTTCTACAAGACTAGAACAAGAGTTGACTGATTTGGCGATATTAGAAAAAATAGAGGAACAGACCGAATTCAGGAATAAGATATCAGAGGTTCTTCACGATAATATTATTAAAACCCTTAAGGATTTGATAATATCGTATATGACTTCTAAAAAGAAGCTCGTTATACTCATTGATAACTTGGACAAGAATTGGAAGAAAGGAAATGAAATCGAAATAATAAGTAAGTTTATTTTAGGATTGTTAGGCGTTATTGGGAGAATATCTAAAGAATTAAAAGGAAGCCCTAGTAAGCCTAATAACTTCGATCTTAACCTAATCGTTTTTTTAAGAAGTGATATTTTTAAGTATATACTACGTTTTGCTAGGGAGCCAGATAAAATTGAATACTATAACTTACGATGGGATGACGCGGAGATTTTAATGCGGGTGTTAGATAGAAGAGTGGAATTGTTATCTTCTAATAAGTTAACTGACAATTTCTGGGAAACACATATAGCAAAGTCTGTTGATGGTATTTCAACGAAAGAATATATTTTGACATGCATTATTCCTAGGCCAAGGGATTTAATATATTTTATCAATAGTGCGAAGGACATTGCAGTTAGACGTGGGCATAAAACTATACATGAAGGTGATTTATTAGCAGCGCATAAAGATTACTCCAATTGGATTTTTAAATCATTGCTGGTCGAGAATGGCGTGACAGTTTCACAAATACATACATTTCTTTACAATGTAATGGGAGAACCTTCAATTTTAACAAGAGACAGAATTGAAGAATTAATGGCAAAGTCCGATATAACTGTAGAAAACGAATATGTCGACAAGTTTATAACACATTTATGTGGATTATCCTTCATTGGGAGAGAGGTTAAGGATTTTAATTTTGTATTTGAGTTTGATTTTGATTCCGATGAAAAAAATATCGTTTTGGCCAAGAAACTGAATTCAAATAGATACAAAATACATAATGCGTTCATTCCATATCTCGAGTGCTCAGATTATGCTGAATAACAAAATAGACTTTTGTGATAAAAAAGCCGCTAGTTAAAACTAACGGCTTCGTATATATTAAACCTTTTGGTCTTCTTAAATATGAGCTTCGATTTTTTTAACGAAGTTGGCTTTAGGTTGTGCACCTACCAATTTGTCAACTAGCCAACTCTATCTTTTTTTGCTTGGATACTGAGAGTTTTCTCTGATCAATATAGTTGGCGGAGAAATGACTTTGCTAGGATCAATTGCCGGAAGCTTTGTGGTAATACCGATCTTGTATGATGAATCTGTATTTTCAGTGGCATTTAGACTTTTGGTGTTTTTCGGTGAATTCTCTTTGCCCATACGATCTGTTTGAGGCAGCAAAAAAACATATCAGCAACGAATAAGTGTTTTTGAAAGAGTCTTTTCTTTTACTTAATGTGTCTTTTGTTATGAAGATAAAAAAGCCGTTAGATCACTCTAACGGCCTCGTCTATATTAAACCTTTTGGTCTTCTTAAATATGAGCTTCGATTTTACGTCAGCTATCCTGCAAAAAAATCAATGTTCTTTTACAAAAATAGAGAAAGCCATTCCGGCGATTGTATTGGTGCTATCGAGATGGCGAGCTTTGCCATTTTTCCATACTGTGGCTAAAGGGTTTCCGTTTAGTTTTTCATATCCGGCCAGGTAAACATCGTTGTTCCATACATAAATCGATTCGGTTTCTGCATCATCTGTTCCGTCGGTCAGGCGCGTACCAACGCCGTTTTTCCAAACCGTTGCTATGTAGAACGATCCATAAATATATTCTGAGCCTGCCACATACACATCATTGCCCGATACAAAGATAGACTTGAATTCAGCGTTGTTTACTCCCTGGTTAAGTCGCAATATAGGCGTTCCATTTTTCCAAACAGTAGCAACCCAAACTGAGTTAATAACTTCGCCTCCGGCAACATACACATCGTTTCCTGATATAAAAATGGAACTCGCTGCTGTATTTGTTGCGCCACCAGTAAGGCGTGTGGGTACGCCATTTTTCCAAACGGTGGCCGTTGGGAATGAGCCGCCCGTTATTTCTTCTCCCACCACGTACACATCATTTCCTGATACGCAAACGGCATTGGCGCTTCCGTACTTTGTTCCGTCGGTAAGGTGCGTGGTCGTACCGTTTTTCCAGAGTGTAGCAAGATATTTTGCATTGATATATTCAAAGCCTGCTGCATAAACATCGTTGCCAGATACATAAACAGAACTGGCCAATGCATAATTCTTTCCATTGGTAAGATAGGAAGGCTCTGTGTTTTTCCAAATGGCAGCATAACTAAGAGAACTGTTCCCCGCGACATATACATTACTGCCCGATACAAAAACGGAAGTAGCCTGTGTTTGACCCATGTAGCTCGTAAGGGTCGTTGGTATACCGTTTTTCCAAATTGTAGCGCCGTATCCGCCCGGGCTTTGCGCCTGATCTCCCGCAACATATATATCCGGATTTACCGTTACACTGCAAACGGCCTGCTTGTTGCCAGCTGTTGCCTTAATAATGGCCGTACCTGTAGCGATGGCCGTCAATTTACCGCTCGCGTTTACTTTTACTATTGTTTCTGCTGTGCTCGACCATCTAACTGTTTTGTCCGTGGCACTGTCCGGTAACACGGTGGCAACGAGCATTGCGGTGTCGCCCACAAAAAGCTCAAGTGTTGTTGTGTCAAGCGTAATTTCAGTAATCTCAGTAGATTTATTTACGTCGTTTTGTTTTTGGCAGGAGAGAAGGCCTTGGAAGGTAATAGCCAATAATAGGATTAGAAAGCATGTTTTTACAGGGTTTTTCTTCGGGATTAAAAAGGGCTTCATAATAGTTGGTTTCACGTTTGCTTTTATGCAAACTGTAATTTGAGGGTTTTATTGCAACATTGCAAATTTAGCCCTTTGGGTTCAACAATGGAAGCAAATGCCCGTTACAAAAAAGCTATAAAAAAAGCCGTTAGATCGTCTAACGGCTTCGGGCGTATGTAACCTAAGAATGATTTATAGCGACAGAATTATTTCCACATTAAATCTTTAGAATCTGAGAATAAGATACGGAAATGCTTAAAATATAATGGGGTGTTTTAAGCAGGGTTTCTTTAAAAATCCAGACGAAAATACAAGCTTATAAACATTTGTCAACAGGTTGGGGTCTTATCGTTGGTGATTTTTTTGTTATTGCTGATTGTGGAAATCAGGCTATGATGGAGATACGAATCAAGACATCGATACATACAATTGGGGAGGATTATAATTTCAGATATTTTTTTGCAGAACATAGAAAGTAGATTTTTTATACATTTGGAAAAATACCCTGTATGAAAAAACTAGTAACCCTAACCTTATTTACTTTTATATTGTATGTCGCTAAGGCTGATAAGATTTATAAACATTCGGGAGATATTATTGATTGTACAGTTGTAGCCGTAGAAAATGGATCTGTTACCTACATTTATAAAAATGAAACGGCTACGAATGTATTAGGAAAATATGCAATTGATAAGATTGTATTTGATTCGGGTCGTGAACAAATTATTTCACAAAAATATACGGCTGTTGATGCAGATAGCGTTGTGATTACGATCGATATAGATGAGGTAGTTGGATTAAAAGAAGTTGCAACAATCAGGTCTTCTTCGAATAATTGGTTTAATTTTTTGGGGGTAAATGGTTTGGATAAAAAGTCTGCTCATAAATTGCAAAAGCATGCGATTTCTAAAGGGGCCTTCATAGTTCTCTTAACTGCAGATTATAAAGAATCAGCGTATGGTTATTCAAAATATTCTGTGGGCAATAAGACTACTTCAGTAAGTAAAAAGGGAATTTGCTACACCTATTAAAATATGGAAAAGCCGTTGAATCACTCTGACGGGTCTGGCTACTCGCTCTAAAAAGTACACGCACAAAAAAGCCGTTAGCTAAACTAACGGCTTCACTTATATTAAACCTTTTGGTCTTCTTAAATATGCGCTTCGATTTTTTTAACGAAGTTGGCTTTAGGTTGTGCACCTACCAATTTGTCAACCACTTTACCACCTTTTACGAAAAGGATCGCAGGGATAGAAGTGATGCCATAGTTTACAGAGATCTGAGGGTTTTGGTCAACGTTTACTTTACCAATGTTTACCTTACCATCATATTCTTTAGACAATTCGTCGATAACTGGTCCGATTGCGCGGCAAGGTCCACACCATTCTGCCCAAAAATCTATCACTGATAATTTATCTGAAGACAATACCTCTTGCTCGAAGTTTGCGTCTGTGAATGTTGCTGCCATAAGTATTCTTTAAGTTTGATTTAAATAATGTTTAAACTAGTACGCAAAAATAACTCCATTCGGTGAATCTAGCTATTCTGACATATCCACACCTGTTAATTGGTCACAACCTGCACACCCAGTTCGGGTAGCTGTTGCAGCCATCCAGCCAATTCGTCATTCATCTGGAAGGCGCCATCCATTGTATAAAGCCCTATTTTTAAACGACTTTTAGGTTCCAGAATGTTGAACCGGATACTCGATCTGCCGGGATATTTTTTAACATTCTTTTCCAGGAAATCGACCATTTCACGGCTTAAATGTCGAGCTTCTACATCAAGAACCAGTTGTTTTGTCAGGTTGGGTTTAATGCTTTCCAAAAGAACTATGCTGTCTATCTTAAACTCAAATCCTTTGTACCCCTGCTTGAATTGCCCGGTGAGGAAAAGGTTCTTTCCCTTCTCCAAAAAGTTCTTAAATCGCACATAATCATTGCTCCACAACATGAACTCGCATTTGCCGCTGTAATCTTCTATCGCCAGCACGCCAAATTCGCGACCGGTTTTGGTAACGCGGTGCTGCGCATCTACCACCAATCCGGCCAGTCTGAATGTGCGGCTGGTATTTGGTGTCGCCATGTCTTTCACCTCAATAAAGTCGGACAGCTGCGTGATGCCATAGTTGCGCATTTCAAACTTAAAGTTGTCCAGCGGGTGGCCACTCAGGAAGATGCCCGTTACTTCTTTTTCATAATCAAGCATTTCTGTAAGTCCCCACGGTTCGCAAACAGTCAATTTAGGAGTAGGAACGTCCAAGGCTGTTCCCAAATCGCCAAACAACGTATTGGTGGTATTGGCAGTTTGCAATTGCATGGCATTACCAAACCTGATGACCCGCTCAAGGCCGCTCATATTGTCGTCGCCCACATGAAAATATTGTGCACGGTGCAGATCGGTAAAGCAATCAAAAGTGCCGGAGTAGGCCAGGCTCTCGAGCGATTTTTTGTTCACCGTTCTTTGGTTGACCCGTTTGATCAAATCAAATATGGAGGAAAATGGCCCGTTCTTTTTTCTTTCTTCGAGAAGGCTTTCGATTGCGGCTTCACCCACACCTTTCAAACCACCGAGACCAAAACGAACCTCGCCTTTGGCGTTTACGGCAAAACCTTTTTTAGATTCGTTTACATCCGGTCCCAATACTTTCAGGCCCATGCGTTTACACTCCTCCATAAAGAAGGTGATCTTCTCAATGGCTCCCGCGTGGTTGAGTACGGCGGCCATGTATTCGCTTGGGTAATGCGCTTTCAGGTAAGCCGTTTGGTAAGCCACAAAAGCATAACAGGTGGAGTGCGATTTGTTGAACGCGTATTGCGCAAACGCCTCCCAGTCGGTCCAGATCTTTTCGAGCTTTTGCGCGTCGTGACCTTTCTCTTTCGCCTTCTCTATGAACTGAGGTTTCAGTTTGTCCAGCGTTTTACGGTCCTTTTTACCCATCGCTTTACGTAGTACGTCGGCGTCACCTTTTGTAAAGCCCGCCAGTTTCTGACTCAGCAACATCACCTGCTCCTGATATACGGTGATACCGTAGGTCTCCTGCAGGTATTCTTCCATATCGGGCAAGTCATAAGTGATGGCCTCGCGGCCGTGCTTACGGTCGATAAAGTTCGGGATGTAAGCGATAGGACCCGGGCGGTACAAGGCGTTCATGGCGATCAGGTCACCAAACTGATCCGGCTTCAGATCGCGGAGATATTTCTGCATCCCGGGACTTTCAAACTGGAACGTACCAATGGTATCGCCACGTTGGTAAAGCTCATAGGTTGGCATATCATCCAGCGGCACATCGTCTATCACAATGTCCACACCGTGGTTTTGTTTGATAAGATCCAAAGCCGTTTTTATAATACTAAGGGTTTTCAAACCCAAAAAGTCCATCTTGATTACACCGGCATCCTCAATGATCTTTCCTTCAAACTGTGTTACCCACAAATCAGAATCTTTCGCTGCACAAACAGGAAGGATGTTTGTCAAATCCTCCGGCGCAATGATGATCCCCGCGGCGTGTATGCCCGTGTTACGCACAGAACCTTCCAGCCTTTCCGCTTCCTTCAATACTTGTGCACGCAAATCGGTTCCGTGATAAATGGCACGTAGTTGCTTTACGTTTTCAATATCCTCGGGGCTTAAGCCTTCTTTTTCTTCGAGCGATTTCGGGCCTTCTTTAGGCGTAATAGGCGCGGTGAGTACGCGGCCAAGATCAGTGCCGGGTTTATCGGGAACGAGTTTCGCCAATGCATTCGATTCCGGCAGCGGAAGATCAAGCGCACGGGCAACATCCTTGATACTCATTTTGGCGGCCATCGTACCATAAGTAACGATTTGCGCCACCTGGTTCTGGCCGTATTTTTTTACCACATAATCAATTACCCTTTGGCGACCATCATCATCAAAGTCCGTATCGATATCGGGCATCGACTTACGATCGGGGTTAAGGAAACGCTCAAACAGCAGGTTGTACTTGATCGGGTCAATGTTCGTGATGCCGATACAATAGGCCACGGCGCTTCCCGCCGCAGAGCCACGACCCGGGCCGATGAATACGCCCATATCGCGACCAGCCTTAATGAAGTCACTCACGATAAGGAAGTAACCGGCGAATCCCATTGTTTTAATGGTAAACAATTCGAAGTCGATACGTTCCTGTATGTCGGGCGTAATATCGTTGTAGCGCATTTTTGCGCCTTCATAAGTAATGTGTTTTAAAAACTCCCACTGGTTCAGGTTAGAATCGTTGTGTACCTGGAACTCTTTTGGAATAGGGAAAGCAGGAAGCAAAATATCCTTCTTCAGCTTCAATACATCCACACGATCCACGATCATGTTGGTATTATCGATCGCTTCCGGGATGTCCTGGAACAGCTCGATCATTTCCTTTTGTGTTTTAAAATAAAACTTGTCATTGGGAAATTTGAACCGGCGGTTCTTTACCTGCGCATCATCGTTTACAAAGTCATCAAAACCCGGCGTGCTTTGCTTTTCGCCGGTGTTGATACAAAGTAGAATGTCGTGGGCGTTGTAATCTTCGCGGTCCACGTAATGGCTATCGTTGGTAGCGATTACGGGAACATTGTATTTTTTAGAGAACTTGATCAACGTTTGGTTGATCAGTTCCTGTTCTTTCATGTCGTGGCGCTGCAGCTCGATGAAATAATCTTCACCAAAAATATCCAGCCACCATTTGAATTCTTTTTCCGCTTCCTCTTCGCTTTTTCTCAGGATCATTTGCGGCACGTAGGCACCGATGCAACAAGTGGTGGCGATCAATCCTTCGTGGTGCTGCATGATCAGCTCCTTATCAATACGCGGATATTTGGAGTACATCCCTTCAATATAACCTTTGGAGGTTAGCTTGACAAGGTTTTGATAACCCACCGTATTTTTTGCCAGCAATACCTGGTGGAAGCGATCATCTTTCTGCTCTTTGGAAAATTGTTTCTGGTGACGATCCTTTACCACATAAAATTCGCAACCTACAATTGGTTTTACTTTTAGTGAGCCATCTGCATTTTTGTGTTTGCCTGCTTCGTTTACGAAATCGAATGCTCCAAACATATTACCATGGTCTGTAATAGCTATAGCAGGCATGCCGTCATCAGCCGCTTTTTTGAACAAAGAAGAAATCGGCGAAGCCCCATCCAATAAGGAAAACTGTGTATGTGTATGTAAGTGGGAAAATTTCATGGTAACGGCAAAAATACGGATAAGAGAGTACCTAAAAATACGTAGTTGTCCACCGGAAGGTGTATAACTGAAAAGTCAAATAACTGAATAAACTGAATAACTGAATAACTGAGAGGTTGATAGGTCAATTGCAGGCTAAAATTCGTAAAAAAATCTGTGATGATTTGTTTAATCAGTGTCATCTGTGTGCTAAAAAATGGTTGCAAATTTTGGTAGTCAGCATTTGTTCTTTGATGGGGCTTTGCTTGCGTCGCACACTTGAGCGGTAGGAATTCTTATCAGCAATGAATCAGTGCAAATCAGTTTAATCCCTGCCCGTTCGATCAGGCGGGAGTGTCATCAGTGTGCCAATAACTTTAACAATCAAGTTGGTTGTTTCAATAGAACTATTTGTCTATTATAGTAAATCAAATCTTAACCCATGAGCCGGATAGTTTTTATCCTTGTTTTATGTTTTTCGAGTTTGTGTGTGAATGCTCAGGACGTTTCGAGTAGGGCCTATCATGAAATGTTACGGCTACAACATGAAGGTGTTGATACCATCGTCACCTTTGGTAAATTGCTAACAAGATTTTCCGACCCCGAAACATCAAAACAGTTGGGCGAAATCGCCGTCGAAGAATCGGTTTTTATTTTTTATAAAAGTAAAGGAAAGGCTTTTGTAGAAAGATGTATGAGTTTTGCTGACTCCACCGGTCGTTTCGGAATTTATGCAATTTCGAAACCCATGATTGTTGTCGCTGATTCCATGTTAAAATGGGTAGCTGGAGATGCAGAAAAAATTAGTAGTCAGCCAATATGTAGTTATATTTTCGAACAAAAAGCAGATAGCACAAATACTGTGTATGATCTTTATGCAGATCATCATCCAATAAGAATAATTATTCGGATTCACATTAAGGAAGACAAGCCTGGGATTGGTTTTTCCCTCGGCGACCTTGACTACTTGTATAGTGTTTATGCGCCCGAAAATTTGAATTATTTGTACAATATCAAAACTCCGGCCTACAAGCTATTCTCGATGCTGGAAAAAATTGCTGATTCAGTTAAAAATGATCTTAGATATTAACCCCATGAAAAAAATAATCATTCTATTATTTTCCTCTTTTTCATTTTCTGCGCACAGTCAATCGATGGACGACAAAGTAGCGAGTGAAGTAACAGCGCTTCGCAGGAAGGGTGTGAATATGGTTGTTCGTTTTGATAATGATCGTCACGGCGTTCCAGCGGTATACAAAATTCAAGGTTTAGGCGAAGTAATGGTTGACCAGGAGGTTTATCTTTTTTATAAGTTCAATGAACAGGATATGGTGATGAAGTGCATTAACTACTATGATTCAACTGGTTCAAATAGTTATGTTGCAACATTGCTGCCACTTACAATAAGTTGTGATTCTTTGCTTGGCTATGCGTCCCGCAATCTTAAGAAATTCAAAGGTGAAAAAATATATCCCTTTATTTATAAATGGAAGCACGACGGAGATTCTTCTTATAGTTGGTTATGGGGATCACATCCAACCGACTTGGTTATCGAAATATATCTTGAAGCAGAATATTTCAGAAATAATCTGCGACTGGATGATGTTGATCAATATGGTCCTAAAAAAGAAGTCGAAAATCTGAACTATGCCCATAATTCAAACACGTCCACTTATAAAATTTTTCTCATGATCAAGGATTTGATAGAACCGATAGAAAGAAAGTTCACATACGGACGAAAATAATTCGTGTAAATCAGTCTAATCAGTGTCATCTGTGTGCTATCGTATTATCTTTTGAATGCCATACCAATTCTTGGTAGTTTTATCGAAAAGAAAGTTATGCCTCGTGATATATCCATTTTGTTGGGAAAGCATTTTGAAAAATTTATTTTGGAAGAAGTTACATCCGGACGATATAATTCTGCCAGTGAAGTTATCATATCTGCATTGAGACTGTTGGAAGCCGAGGAAATGAAAAAGAAGAATATCAATCAAGTTTTGGCAGAAGGTGAGAAAAGTGGATTTGAGAAAGACTTTGATCCGATTGATCACTTAAAAAAGTTGCATAGCAAATTTCTATGAAGCCTCGTCCTAAATTGAATAACTGGATAACTGAAACTAATCTTGCTACTCAAAACTCAGAAAAATAATCCGTGTAAATCAGTCCAATCCGTGTCATCTGTGTGCCAACAAGCTTGCCAACAATTTTACCAATTCTTTTAAACTCTTTTGTCTAAATTCAGTCATAGACAGGCGGAAGAAAAGCGGCTTCGTTTGTTATAATTCATCCAACAAAAACGACTCATAAAATTGAACAATTTTTAAATTATTTTTGTTAGAGAAAACAATCCTGCTTTTCATTTTTTCCTTGTGTATATCTTTCTCGAAAAACCTCCCTTTAGCGAGCCAACAAATGATTAAGTAAATCTGATCCGTAGCAATAACTTTTAAATGTTTTACCCTATGCGATTATTTACAACGCTTATCATAGTTGCAGTTATATTTAGCTGTTGTCATGCGAGAACGCAAAACGACAAGGGCGAGAATTTGGTTGTTCAGATTCAGCCTTTTGGAAATTTCCCGGAAGAAGATCTGCAATATGTCTATAATGGCATCAAAAAACACTATCCATACGTAACGCTCACCAAGGCATTGCCTTTACCCAAGAAGGCTTACTACGCCAAACGCAACCGCTACAAAGCGGACTCTCTGCTTACATTCCTTACTTCCCGCACCGGCGAGGGCGAAGTGATCATCGGGCTTACCGAAAAAGACATCAGCACTACCAAAGACAAAGTGAAAGACTGGGGTATTTTGGGGCTTGGCCTGTGTCCCGGAAAGGCCTGCGTTGCCTCCACTTACCGGCTTTCCAAAACAAAAAGGCAGGAACAGTTATTTAAGGTATGCATTCATGAACTGGGTCACACGCAGGGCTTAAAGCATTGTCCCGTTGTGTACTGTTTCATGCACGACGCCGAGGGCCGCAACACTACTGACGAAGAAACCGATTTCTGCCCGGATTGCAAAGCTGTCTTAAAGAGCAAGGGTTGGCGGTTTTAGGTGCTACAACTAAATTCACCACTAAGGCACTAAGGACACTCAGTTTCACTAAGAAGGAGTGAAGATAATTCACAGGTTCCCTTAGTGCGGCTCAGTGTTTCTTAGTGCCTAAGTGGTAAAATAAAATCTTGCATTTTCACGAAGTCAAAATTCTCGACACACCGTTTACGAAATAATAATACACGACCAGTTTTTTACTTTTGAATTTTTACTTTTACCTTATTGCTATGAAAGATTCAACACAGTGGCAGAATTGGAAATACAAAGTCTATAAAGTTATCTATCGTTCCGATAGTTTTTATGGAAAGCTGTTCGATGTGTGTTTGCTTGTTGCTATTACACTTAGTGTAATTGTAGTAATGTTAGATAGCGTGGCGAAAATTCATCAGCACTACGGCGATGAGCTTTACATTTTGGAGTGGTTCTTTACTATTCTTTTCACTATTGAATACATACTCCGATTAATTTGCATTCGCAAGCCAATGGCATATGCCACTAGTAAGATAGGCATCATTGACTTGCTCGCCATACTCCCCACTTACGTTAGTTTTTTCGTGGCAGGGTCTCAATATTTATTGGTTGTAAGAGCACTAAGGTTGCTGCGCATTTTCCGGATATTCAAGCTCTGGCATTTTATGGATGAAGGACGGTTTCTCATCGGTGCAATTTATGCGAGCTTAAGAAAGATAAGCATTTTCATGTTGTTTATCGTAATCCTCACCATCATCATTGGCTCGCTAATGTATTTGATTGAAGGCGGAGAGAACGGCTTTGTGAGCATACCGCAAAGTATTTACTGGGCCGTTGTGACCATTACTACCGTTGGTTATGGAGATATTTCCCCCGCAACACCTTTGGGTAAATTGCTTGCAGCCATGCTTATGCTATGCGGCTACGCAATTATTGCGGTGCCAACTGGAATTGTTACCACACAAATGGCCATCCAAAACAAAAATAAAGACAAAGCCGCTGGCAAAGGAACCAATAAAACATCCTGCAATAAATGCGGCCTCGATGAACACGATACTGATGCACGGTATTGCAAGCGCTGCGGAGAGAAGATAATTTGAAAATTTGAAAATGTGCTGATTTGAAAATGGGGTTGATATTCAAAATCCCGATTAAATTGAATCATTGTTCGAAGTGTTAGAAAAAGAAACGTATGTTCGCATAGACTGCATTTTCAAATTAGCACATTTTCAAATTTTCAAATTGCCCGCATGGAACCAATGCAAGCCATCTACATCATCGTTTTTGTTTTAGTACTTGTTATTTATCTGCTGCGGGATAAAAAACGCAAGCCTGTTGCTCTGCCCGAGAATTATGATGCCATGATGGAGAAGCATGTGGCGTTTTACAGAAATTTGTCACCAGAAGATCAGGCGAGGTTTATTGATAAAGTAAAAGACTTTCTTTCTTACGTGCGTGTACATGGCGTAAATACTGAGATTACGGAACTGGATAAAATGCTGGTTGCTTCCAGTGCAGTCATTCCAATATTTGGTTTTGATGAATGGAAATACCACACCGTAAAAGACGTGTTGTTATATCCCGGTTCATTCAACAACGAAAATTTTTCTACAGAAGATGGTGATCTGCGAACGCTGGGAATGGTAGGCGAGGGCGCGATGCAGCAAGTCGTTGTGTTTTCACTTCCTTCATTGCGCGAAGGTTTCAGGAGAGAAAAGGATAAGGAAAATACCGGCATACATGAATTTGTTCATTTACTCGATAAAGAAGACGGATCAGTAGACGGAGTTCCAGAAATTTTGCTCACCAAACAGTATACCATTCCCTGGTTAAAATTCATGTCGCAGGAAATAGGTAAGATGAAAAACAGACGCTCCGACATCAACATTTACGGCGCCACCAATAAAGCAGAGTTCTTCGCTGTGGCCTCAGAATATTTTTTCCAGCAACCACATTTGTTTAAAGAAAAACATCCCGAGTTGTTTGAGTTATTGGAGAAGATCTTTCATCAGGATTTGGATGGGGATGTAGGAGTTAGCAATTGGGAATCGTTGCCCGGCAAAAGTTCTTGACGCTTACGACAAACTTTCTGTGCTGCGCTTTACCGCAAAGTACGCAAAGAAGCAACTCTCTATTTCTTACGCAAGATGCAAAATCGCAAAGGAAACGAAGGGTTTCCGTCGTGAGACCTCTCTCGGTAAATCAACCCTTCGTCGGAGTGGAACATCCGAAACAAGCCTTCGTTTCCTTTGCGCCACCTTCGCGGCCTTTGCGGTTAAGTGTGCGTTCAAAAAATCAGCATAAATCAGTCAAATCTGTGTCATCTGCGTGCTCTCTCAAAGTTGCATTGCTTGTTGCACAATACTTTCAGCGATTGTTTATTATATTTAGCCAACACCCATTCTCACACTATTTAAACATTTGCTATGCCCAGGCTGAAAGTAATTTTATTGCTTCTCATTTTCGGAAGCATGTCACATTTGTGTGTTGCACAACAATATAAAAATTTCAAGGTCTCTATTTATTGCAGAGCATACGAAGTGCAAAAAATGCAGGACACCACAAACTATCTCAAGCCCTTGTGGAATGAGATCACGCGACAAATGAAAGTCGATAAGATCTACTTGGAAACTCATCGGGACCTGTTAATCGTTGATCAAAAAACACTCGACATTGCGAAACAGTTTTTCAAAGATCGCGGTGTTGAAATAGCCGGTGGTATAACGTACACCATCAGCGAGCCCAATCGCTTTCAAACATTTTGCTACAGCGACCCAAACGATCGCAAAAAAGTAAAAGAGATAGCGGAATACACCGCAAAAAATTTCGACAGCTTTATTCTCGACGACTTCTTTTTTACCAATTGCAAAGATGATGGCGCGATAAAAGAGAAAGGCACGAAAAGCTGGACGCAGTACCGTCTTGATCTGATGGCAGAAGCAGCGAAGAGTCTCGTTGTTGGCCCTGCAAAAGCCGTGAATCCAAAAGTAAAAGTGGTCATCAAATATCCTAACTGGTACGAACATTTTCAGGGCCTTGGATTTAATTTAGAAAAGCAACCCGCCATATTTGATGGCATTTACACGGGCACCGAAACTCGTGATGCCACATTAACTGCGCAACATTTGCAACCATATCTTGGCTATAGTATCATTCGTTATTACGATAACATTGCACCGGGCAGAAACGGCGGTGGTTGGGTAGATCCGGGTTTGATGGGAACTTACGATCGTTATGCTGAACAGCTCTGGCTCACGCTTTTTGCAAAAGCTCCGGAAGAAACATTGTTTGATTTCAGGCAAATCATTATGCCGCTTGATATAAAGTTTCGTGCACCATGGCAGGGTCAGCAAACAAGTTTCGATTATGATGAAATGATGGAACCAGTTAATCACAATGGTGGCGCGCCTGAAAAGCCGACAACACTTGCGAGAGCCGCTGGCTATACGTTTGAAAAAGTTGATCAGTTTTTAGGAAAACTCGGCAATCCTGTTGGGATAAAAAGTTATCGTCCGTATCATTCAACCGGGGAAGATTTCCTGCAAAATTATTTGGGCATGATTGGATTGCCAATGGATATGTCGCCCGAGTTTCCGGCAAAAGACAGTGTGATTTTACTAACAGAAGAAGCGAAGTTTGATGTTGCGATTGTAAGTAAAATAAAAAAGCAATTGACCGAAGGAAAATCTGTTATCATCACATCCGGTTTGTTGAAAGCCTTGCAGGGAAAGGGTATTGAAGACATTGCTGAAATTTACTGCAGCGACAGAAAAGCATTGGTGCAGGATTTTACCGTTGCACGTTCACCTTTATTGCACATCGACAAGCCGATCATCATTCCACAAATTACTTATCTCACCAATGACTCATGGGAAATGGTTTCTGCTGTGAACGGCCCCAATGGCTGGCCCTTGCTGCATGAAGCGGATTACTCTAAGGGCAAATTGTACATACTTACTGTTCCCGATAATTTCGCGGATTTATACAACCTGCCCGCAGAAGCGTTAAACGTGATCAGAAAAGCTTTGGGTAGTCAGTTGAAAGTATCGATAGAAGGAGCCGGAAACGTCAGTCTGTTTTTGTATGATAACAACACTTGCATTGTGGAATCATTTTTGCCAACAACAACAAGCATTAACATTGTAACAGCAGCACCATTTAAAAAACTTACAGACATCAACACAAATGAAACGATAAGCGGCACGGAGCGCAAACCACAGGCATTTTGGTTTTTGCCGAAAAACAATGGCAGTAATGTTTTTACAATCGCTCTAAAACCGCATTCTTACAGGGTTTTTAAGTTTGAATAGATTGTTGAATATTGGCAAAACATATTATAGGTAAGCCCAAAATGGCCTGAAATGGCGGTTTTTACAGGTTTTACCCTTATTTTTGCCCAGACTAACCTATTGAATATTTTTAAAATATATCCATTGAAGAATTGGTTTGTAATCATTGTTGCGTCTTTTGGAATTGTTTCCTGTAGCACATCGAAGCATGCTACGGCAACCGGTAAAACGACTACCGGCAATAAATCATCGTCTCCTGAGTTTATCAACTCTATAAGCGTGGTGCCTGGTTCTAATACTAAAACAGGCAGTGTAAAAACTGACAATTCCTCTAAATATTCCACTGATGGCATTGCATTGAACAATCTGGGTTCCGTTAATATCGAGAAAGTGGACCAGGTGTTGTTTAAGTATGCAATCATGCTTGATATTCCCGTTGAGTACATTGGCAACCAGGCCAAAATGTTTGAGTTTATTGAAGACTGGTATGGCACGCCTTACAAATACGGCGGCAACGATAGAAAAGGCATTGATTGTTCGGGTTTCTCCAGCACATTGATGTCAAATGTTTTTGCTGTTACTGTTCCCCGCACTTCAAAGGATCAATATCAGACCTGCCAGAAGGTTTCAAAAAGTGAACTGAAAGAAGGTGACCTCGTTTTCTTCAATATACGTGGCCGCGGCGTTTCGCATGTCGGCGTTTATCTTACCAACAACAAATTCGTTCACGCATCCGTAAACGCAGGAGTAGTCATCAGCGATTTAGGCGAAGGCTATTATTCGACGAAGTTTATGGGGGGAGGGAGACCGAAGAAATAATTGCGAATTAATAATTAATAATTAAGAATTAATAAGGCGGCATTCGTTACTGAATGCCGCCTTACTTTTAATGAAATATGAAGCAGTTTACTTTCTAGTTATGCTGCACCACCTATTAATTGTTAATTATTAATTATTAATTATTAATTCGCATCTCACGCTGCTTTACTTATCAACCTCACCAAACTTCTCTTCGCGATCGGCAGCAACGTTTCCTCAAGCGGATAAGAAAGCTCTGTTTCTATCGAATATACAGCAGGATTGGGTAGTGTCTTGTTTTTTCTGATCAGTTCAGCCTTGATATTTTCGTAAGTGTTCACCATATTTCTTTCCCAGCAATCAACATATTCTGTTACAATGGTGCGATATTTTTCATCGTGTTTTTCAAAAAAACTTAAGTGGTACTGATATGCCCGGGTAATGTTGTATTTGCCTTCGTTCAGGAAAAAATATCCTTCATTGTGTTCGAGAGGTAGAAGGCCGATGGGAAAGATGGTCAGTTTCGTTTCCACAAATTCATAGATCTCCGTGCCGTTTGTGATCGTGTTCTTCATTTTCCCGGCAGAATAATTGATAATACTCTCAAGTTCTTGCATCAGTTCATCGTCTTCAATCATTTGTTTGTACAGCAATTGAAGCTTCTCCATTTGAATGCCAGTAAGTGTTTTAGGAAAATGTTCCTGCAGGTATTTTTTATTTTCTCTGAATGCAACAATATTATTGTAATGGAAAACGAGATCGCCTAATTGCGGGTAGAGTTTGTTTTCAGCAAAATATTTACTCACCTCCTGTAAGTAGGCCAGAAGTGTATATTTTTTGAGCTCGAAATCTATGTAGCCCTCAGCGAACCAGGTTTCGGATAATGTTTTCATACACAGGTATTTTGGTCTATATGAAAATACGAAAACAGAATTACATTCTCAATTAATTCTGCTGCTCCTTCTCTGGTTTAATTGACAACTAAACGCTTGTCTGCTATGCTTTATTGTATTTTGAGTTTTGTAGTAAGAATAAGTACCAAAAGCCCCAGCAATCCAAACGTTGCGAACGACCAGCGAATGCCCGCCGCATGTGCAATGTAACCGATCAACGGAGGCCCCATCAGAAAGCCCAGGTAACTTACTGTGGAAACTGCAGCAATGGCTGTGCCGGGGCTCATGGTCGTGTTTTTCCCCGTAAGTGCGAAGATCATTGGCATGATGCACGATACGCCAAAACCGGTAAGAATACATCCTATTGTAGAAGGTATGATATATGGAAAACCCGCAGAGACAAACAGGCCACACATGATCAAGGCGCCGCTGATTTGCAAAACATTTTTTACGCTTAGCAAATTGATGAGTTTATCGCCCACAAAGCGACCGATTGTCATTGCGCACATGTAGGCGATGTAGCCAATCGTGATCAGCTTTGCCGGGGCCGCTACTGCTTCTTTAAAATAAATACCCGTCCAGTCAATCATTGTGCCTTCGCAAGCAAGACTGCAAAAGCCAATAAGGCCAAGCTTTACCAGGGATTTGTCAGGCAAAATAAAAGCAGGACGTTTTTCTTTTGCCGTTTCTGTGTCAGGCAAACTATAACGGGAAGCAACGACAATTACAATCAGCAAAAGTGCCGCTGCAATGGTGAAATGAATGCCAGGTGAAATGTTGAAATACAACATGGCTGCACCTGTTGCAGCACCTGCAAAGCCTGCAAGGCTCCAAATGCCATGAAAAGACGCAATGATGGATTTGTTATACAAATGTTGTACCTGCACGGATTGTGCATTCATTGCAATATGCATGAAGTTGCGTGATGAACCGAAACAAAAAAGAATAACAGCCAATTGCCAGGGTGTTTGAGCGAACCCAATGGCTGTTAACGCAAGCGTGAAAATAACGGCGCCTGTAGCCATGATATTTCTACTGCTGAATTTGCTCAATAAAAATCCGGTCACGGGAAGCGTAAGCATTAAACCAAGCGGCATAGCAAACAATATGCTACCCAATTGTGCCTCGTTCAAGTGTAACCTCTGCGTTAGTGTAGGAATGCGTGATGCCCAGCTTGCAAAACTAAAACCCGATACAAAGAAAAATGCGCTGATCGCTGCGCGAGCGGCCCTCGGCGAGACACTTAAAGATTTGAGCATGCGCGAAATTACAATAATTTGAAAATTTGAAGATTTGAAAATTTGAAAATTCTTTCTGTGTTAATCTGAATCTTTTTACCAACATCGCGACAGTTAATTAATTTGTCAATTTGACAATTAAAATAGCGCGCCCAAAGATCCACGTGCTGCACAGCTCATTTTCAAATTCCCAAATTTTCAAATTAGTGAACTGCATTCACTATATCATGAAGGAATTTATCTACGTTTATCTTGTTTCCATGTTCCAAGGCGAGTCTTACAACCACTAATTTTTTAGAAGGGATCACCCAAATGTATTGACCTTCGTAGCCGTCGGCCCAATAGCAATCGGCGGGCACGTTGGGATATTCTCTCTTTGCAGGATTGCCGGGTGCGCCGGCATTCAGCCACCATTGGGCGCCATACATGCCCATTGGGTGAGTAGTTGCAGGCGTAGTGCTGTATTTTACCCAGCCTTCCGGCAAAATCCGTTCCCCGTTCCAAACCCCATCATTCAAATACAGCAAGCCAAACTTTGCCCAATCTCTTGCAGTGGCAAACGAATAGGATGACCCAACAAAGGTGCCGCCTGCGTCTGGCTCAATGACTGCGCTGTTCATGCCTATTTTGTAAAACAATCTTTTATAAGGGAAATTCTGGTATTCATTGGTGGGTATGTTTTCGCGAATGATGTGTGACAAAATATTAGAGGTGCCACTTGAGTAGTAGAAAAAAGAGTTGGGTTTCTTTTCCGCCGGAGCAAGCAACGCATAGCCTCCCATGTCTTTTTCTTTGTACAGCATGTTGGTGGCATCGCATGACTTGGTATAGTTTTCTTCCCACTTCAATCCGCTTGACATTTGCATCAGATTTTTTAGTGTAATGTTTTTACGATCATCATTCTTCCACTCTGCGATTGGGGCAGGTGCGTTAACGTCGAGTTTGCCATCTTTCACCAAAATGCCAAGCAGCGCATTGGTGATGCTTTTCGACATTGACCAACCAATGAGTTTGGAATTTACATTATAGCCATCAGCATATCTTTCTGCGATAATTTGTCCATCGTAAACGATCACAACAGCCCTGGTCCGGCGATTCTTTTTTTCTCCGGGTTCGGAAAAAGCCGAGTCCAACGCAACACCGATTAATTTGTTATCTACACCAGCAATCAGGCTGTCTTTTATTTTGCTGCCATATGGCCACGCAAGTGAGTCTGAAACAGGAGACGCTGCAACTGTTTTTCTTGCTTCTTTAAAAAAATCTTCTTTACTGATTCCATTCAATAATGTGGCTCCCATGCCGGAACGATAGATGGCCACTCTTTTTGCAAAGCCAAATACTGTGCCCGTTACAGAAGAATCCTGCAGATTTACTTTATAGGTTCCGAGTGACAGCGGAAAACCTTCAAGTTCATTTTTTATAACATCCTCTGGTGTTCTTCCGGCAATGAAGACATTGGAACAAATGTTCTTTGCGCCATAACCACTGATGATGGGAAAGGAGCGCCAGCAGAAACTAAAGACAAAAGTGAGTACAATCGCCAGAGCGACAAGAAGAGTAATCCGAAGTATGCGGTACATAATGGTCAATTAGAAGCCTAACTTAAGGAAAAATGGTAGTTCATGCAAAGGTTTTTGTTTCACGCGGCGAACGCAACGGAGCAGCGACGCAGCGGCTTTCACGCAAAGGCGCCGAGGAGCAAAGGCGCATAGGGTAGGTTTATGTTGTAACATCCTAAAAGATGGTGTCTGCCGTCTTGAATCCTTTGCGTCGCCGCTCCGCTGCGTTCGCTGCGTGAAATTCTTATGCGCCTTTGCTTCTTTATGCAGCTTTGCGTGAAACTTTCCAGCATGAAATATCTTTTGCGTGAAATGAAAACTCTTCTATATTTGTATAAGTACTTATATAATTTATGAACTTTTACGAATCGCTTGGATTTTTGGTTTTTGGCAGCCGCTTGCGCCGGTTGAGTGAGAGCTTTCTTGCAGATGTGAATAGTGTATACAAACATCACAAGATTAAGTTCGACGCGTCCTGGTTTCCCGTCTTTTACATTTTGTCTGAGAAGCAAGCCGTATCTATCAAAGACATTTCTGACGAACTGAACATTTCACATTCTGCCGTTAGTCAATTGGTTACGAATCTGCAATCGAAAGGCCTAATAAAGATCAGCACAGCCAAAGACGACGGCCGCAAAAAAGTGTTAACTTTTACAAGCAAGGGAAATCAATTACTGCAGCAGGTAAAGCCCATCTGGCAGGCGCTACAGGACTCCATGGAAGAACTGATCAACGAAAACAAAGACAGTAAGAAAGTATTACAAGCCATAGCGGGAGTGGAGAAGGGATTGCAGTCAGCAAGTTTGTTTGACAGAATTGAAGATAAATTGAAAGTTGAAAATTGAAAATGACTTTATGTGAAGCAATCCATTTTCAACCTTCAGTTCCTAACAACTAACAACTAACAACAATTAACTAACAACTAAATATGACATTTCAATACGGAGTTGATCACTTAACAGCAAGTATTGCATTGCAGATCGCATCTGGAAAAACCAAAGGTGTGCTTGGCAATGCAGCATTGGAAAAAATAAGGAAGAGCCAGCAGGATGTACAACAAATTGTAGATGATAACAGAACAGTGTATGGTGTTAATACAGGTTTTGGCATTCTTGCAAACAAACCTGTTTCTCCTGAAGATACACGATTGTTGCAACACAAAATTTTGCAAAGCCACAGTGTGGGTGTTGGTAATCCGATACCGGAGGAAATTGCAAAATTGATGCTCATTACCAAGGTGCATGCCTTGGCGCAAGGCTTTTCCGGCGTGCAATTGATCACTTTAGAAAGGATTATCTGGCACATCGACAATGATGTAATACCTGTCGTACCTGAGAAAGGGAGCGTTGGTGCAAGTGGTGATCTCGCGCCATTGAGCCATTTGTTTTTGCCGTTGATTGGATTGGGAGAAGTGTTTTACAAAGGCAAACGCCAGCATACATCAGGCGTGTTGCAACAAAATAATTTGCAATCAATACAGCTTGGTCCTAAAGAAGGGTTGGCTCTTATCAATGGAACACAGTTCATTTTAGCCTTTGCAGTGAAAGCAGTTGAACGTATGTACAATTGTTTGGAAGCAGCTGATATCATCGGTGCAATGAGTCTTGAAGCATTGACCGGTACAAAAGCACCATTCGATGAAAGGCTCCATCAGTTGCGTCCTTACGCAGGAAACAAACTGGTTGCCCAAAGATTGAGGTTGTTGTTGCAGCATTCGGATATTATGCAAAGCCATATGGATTGTGGAAGAGTACAGGATCCATACAGTCTGCGTTGCATGCCACAAGTGCACGGCGCCAGCCGCAATGCATGGTTGCATTTAAGTGAACTGACTGAAATTGAATTGAACTCCGTTACAGACAATCCAATTATTTTCTCAGCAGACGATACGATCAGTGGCGGAAATTTCCACGGTCAGCCAATGGCTCTGCCACTTGACTACGCTTGCTTCGCGGCAGCTGAAGTCGGCAACATTTCTGATCGTCGTTGCTATCTTTTGTTGGAAGGGAAATGGGGTTTGCCAATGTTGCTGATGAAAGACGTTGGCCTGAACAGCGGTTTCATGATTCCGCAATACACGACGGCAGCGTTGGTAACAGAAAATAAAACGTTGTGTTTTCCTGCAAGTGCAGACAGCATTCCAACTTCATTGGGGCAGGAAGATCATGTGAGCATGGGAAGCATCAGCGGAAGAAAATTGAACCAGGTGATTGATAACCTCGAATCTATTTTAGCGATTGAATTAATGAGCGCGTGTCAGGCGATCGAATTCAGAAGGCCATTGCGAAGCAGCGAATTGCTTGAGTTTGCACACGAATATGTTCGCAAGTTTGTTGGCTTCGCTGAAGAAGACAGAATTTTTGCCAACGACATCAACGCTATTATAAAGATCATTCACGATTATTCTTTTGTGCAGAATGTAAACGCATTTGCAAAGACAAAAGGAGTGGAGCTGGACAAGGGATTCGAGAACTTTAATTTCTAATGTACATCGTACATCTCTGTAACTAATAATTTTCAATTTTCAACTTTCAATTTTCAACTAAATAAACATGAGCACAACTACTTACAAACGTTACGACGTTGAAAAATATAAGACACCAACAGGTTCGGCATTGCAATGTAAAGGCTGGGTACAGGAAGCTGCATTGCGTATGTTGCTAAACAACTTAAATCCAGATGTGGCTGAGCGTCCAGATGACTTGATTGTATATGGCGGACGTGGTAAAGCTGCAAGGAATTTTGAAAGCCTAGATCTGATCATCAAAGCGTTGAAAGATTTGAATGAAGATGAAACCTTGTTGATACAAAGCGGCAAACCTGTTGGTATTTTACGCACGCACAAAGATGCGCCTCGTGTGTTGATTTCCAACTCACAGCTTGTTCCTAAATGGGCAACATGGGAGCACTTCGATGAACTAGAGAAAAAAGGATTAATGATGTACGGGCAAATGACCGCCGGAAGCTGGATCTATATTGGCTCACAGGGAATCGTGCAAGGTACTTATGAAACATATGCGGCTGCGGCCGACAAACATTTTGGCGGTACATTAAAAGGCACATTGAACATAACTGCCGGACTAGGTGGAATGGGTGGCGCTCAGCCTTTGGCCATTACAATGAACGAAGGCGTGGCACTGATCGCGGAAGTAGAAGAGTGGCGTATTGACAAAAGACTAGAAACAAAATACCTTGACATCAAGCTGACTGATATTGACGAAGCAATCGATCGTGCGCTGGAAGCTAAAGCTAATAAAGAAGTGCTGAGTATCGGTGTATTGTGCAATGCTGTGCATTTGCTGCAGAGATTGGTAGAGAGAAAAATTGTTCCGGATACATTGACGGATCAAACTTCTGCACATGATCCTTTGATCGGTTACATTCCTCATACTTTAACGAATGAGCAGGCGAATGTTTTGCGTAAAGAAAATCCAAAACAATACATCGATCTTAGCTACGACAGCATGAAACTGCATGTTGAGCTAATGATTGAATTGCAAAAAATGGGTGCCATTACTTTTGATTACGGCAACAACATTCGTGCGCGTGCGCAGGAGAGAGGTTTGAAAAATGCGTTTGATTTTCCGGGATTTGTTCCCGCTTACATACGACCATTGTTCTGTGAAGGTAAAGGTCCGTTCCGCTGGGCAGCGCTGAGCGGCGATCCTGCTGATATTGCCGTAACCGATGAATTGATCGCCAACATGTTCCCCGAAAATAAAAGTTTGCAACGCTGGTTGAAACTGGCAAAAGAAAAGATAGCTTTTCAGGGGTTACCTGCACGCATATGCTGGCTGGGTCAGGGTGAGCGTGAAAAAGCAGGTCTTGCATTTAATGAGTTGGTAAAAACCGGAAAAGTAAAAGCACCAATCGTAATTGGTCGCGACCATCTCGATACTGGTTCTGTAGCAAGTCCTAATCGCGAAACAGAAGCGATGCTGGATGGCAGCGATGCAGTGGCAGACTGGCCGTTGTTGAACGCGTTAATAAATACTGCCGGCGGCGCAAGCTGGGTAAGTCTTCATCACGGTGGCGGTGTAGGCATGGGTTATAGTATTCACGCGGGAATGGTTATTGTTGCTGATGGCACAGATGATGCTGCGGCGCGCCTTGCCCGTGTATTGAGAAACGATCCAGGAATGGGAGTTATCCGTCACGCCGATGCCGGTTATGACATCGCAAAAGACACATCGCGAAAATTTGGACTAGACATTTCGGAGAGATTGAAGTAGATTAGGAATTAGGAATTAAGAATTAAGAATTAAGAATTCCTCCTATTAATCTACTGTTTCAGTTATTCAGTTACTCAGTTATTCAATTATTATCATGAAATACACCCTCACCATTGCCTTCTTATGCTTGTGTTCGTTATTGCATGCGCAATCAGAAGAATCGGCCATTAAAGAAACGATCAACAATTTTTTTAAAGGCATGAAAACTTCTGATACTGCTTTGCTGATAAGCGCTATTTCTCCAAATGCTGTCTTGCAGACTGTAGTCACCAATAAAGAGCAAAAGGTGATAGTAAGGACAGAAGAAATGAGCAAGTTCATTGACTTTGTGGCACAGCCGCATCCGCTTGTGTTTGATGAAAGAATACAATTTGAGACCATCAAAATCGATGCGGATCTTGCATCTGTATGGACGCCGTATCAATTTTTTTTGGGAGACAAATTCAGTCATTGCGGAGTGAATTCATTTCAGTTGGTAAGGATGGATGGCAAGTGGAAGATTCAATACATCATAGATACAAGAAGGAAAGAGAAGTGTGTGGAGTAAGAACGTGCTTAGTCTAAAATATTTGCCACTAAGGCACTAAGGACACTAAGTTTCACTAAGAGAACCCTTAGTGCGGCTTAGTGCCCTTAGTGCCTTAGTGGTAATTTGTAAAATCGAGTTATAGAATGTCTACAACAGTCATAAAGAATATTGCACAACTTGTAGGAGTGCGCGAACAGAATGCGCTATTGCGAGGAAAGGCTCTAGGCGAATTGCCAATAATTGAAAACGCTTACCTTATCATCGAAGATGGTATCATTGCAGATTACGGCAAAATGAGTGATCTTCAAACGAGCGGCACAAACACCATCGACGCGAAAGGCGCTTTCGTGCTGCCGGCTTGGTGCGATAGTCACACGCACATCGTTTTTGCAGGCAGCCGCGAGACAGAATTCGTTGACAAAATAAACGGGTTAAGTTACGCGGAGATTGCTGCAAAAGGTGGCGGCATTTTAAATTCTGCAAACAAACTTAACAGTACATCAGAGGATGAGCTTTTTAATCAGGCGTGGAAACGTTTAGGAGAATTAAGCAAACTTGGCACCGGCGCAATTGAAATAAAAAGTGGCTACGGATTGTCCGTTGATGCAGAGTTGAAAATGTTGCGTGTTATAAAAAAACTGAAAGAGAAATCCAATCTCTCTATCAAAGCAACATTTCTCGGAGCACATACTTACCCTGTTCAATACAAAGAAAATCACCAGGGTTATATTGATTCCATCATAAACGAAATGTTGCCTGTAATCGCCAAAGAAAAATTAGCGGATTACATCGATGTCTTCTGCGAAACCGGTTTCTTTTCTCCCGAAGAAATGGAAACGATTTGCAAGGCTGGAATACAATATGGTTTAAAACCGAAACTGCACGTTAACCAGTTAAATAGCATCGGCGGCATTGAAAAAGGGGTTGAACTCGGTGCTGTTTCGATGGATCATTTAGAAACGATGACCGAGAAAGATATTGCTGCGATCGGAGCTTCTTCAGTGATTGGCACGCTTTTACCAACAGCTGCTTTTTTTCTGCGCATGCCTATGCAGCCTGCGCGACAATTGATCAATGCCAATTGTGCAGTGGCACTGGCTTCCGATTTTAATCCCGGTTCTTCGCCTAGCGGCAACATGACCTTTGTTGTTTCTCTTAGTTGTATTCAAATGAAAATGCTGCCAGAAGAAGCCATCAATGCCGCAACTTTAAACGGCGCTTATGCAATGGAACTTCAAGATGAAGTGGGCAGCATTACGAAAGGGAAAAAAGCCAATTTGATTTTTACAAAACCCATTTCTTCCTTAGCTTATTTACCATATTCATTCGGCAGCAATCTCATTGATAAAGTCATGATTAATGGCGAGATTGTATGAGGTTAGTCATCTTAATTTACCACTAAGGCACTAAGGACACAAGTTTCACTAAGGATTCATGCTATACTGAGATTCCTTAGTGTAGCTTAGTGTCGTTAGTGCCTTAGTGGTGAAGCTAGGTCTTAAAATTTATTTCAAAAAGAAACAAGATTATTTGAAACAAAACGATAGCTTTAGTAGATAAAATACTTTTATGCAGCATCTTAAAATTTACAGTAAAAAGGACATTCTTTCGTTTACACACATCCGAAAATTTGAGACCAAAATAGGAGAAGAAGTTGCTGTTGTAAAAAGTGTTGCGGACCTTGAAACATCTCCTGCTCGTTTTGTAGTTGTAGGCATTTCTGAAGATATCGGTGTGAGAGCTAATCATGGAAAAGGCGGTGCTGATACAGCCTGGCAGCCTTTCATCCAAAGCTTTCTCAATGTACAAAGCAATGATTTTTTACAGGCGAATGATGTCGTAGTATTGGGATATTTCGATTTCTCTCCACTATCAGAAGTGATCGAAGGCAATGCCACCAATACAGACGAAAAAATAGAAGCATATCGCCATGCTGTAAATGCGATTGACGATGAAGTAGAAAATCTTGTAAGAATAATTACCTCCTATAAAAAGATCCCAATCATAATTGGCGGTGGACACAACAATGCTTATCCTTTAATTAAAGGCGCTGCAAAAGGTTTGCATAAGGCGGGTGTCATTCAGTTGGCGCAAATCAATGCGATCAACCTGGATGCTCATAGTGATTATCGCCCCGCTGAAGGTCGCCACAGTGGCAATGGTTTCCGTTATGCAGAAGAGGATGGTTACTTGCAGAAATATTTTATGCTCGGCATTCATGAAAATTATTTGCCACAGAATGTGTGGATGGATATCGTAAACAATCCGTTTTTTGATTGCATTACCTACGAAGATATTTTCCTGCACGGCAAAAGAAACTTTATTGAGGCAATTGCAGACGGAATAGATTTTACTAACGATACTGCATGTGGCATTGAGCTCGATTTGGATGCAATTGAAAACGTGTTGTGCAGTGCAACTTCTCCATGCGGCATGTCGCCGATCCATGCACGCCATTACATTAACATGATCGCCTCTGAAGCGAATGTAGCTTATCTGCACATTTGCGAAGGCGCTGCACAATTAAGCGATGGCAGAAGGGACGACACCGTTGGAAAACTGATCAGCTATCTGGTGACAGACTTCCTGAAAGCACAACATGTGGAAGAGTCAGAAGATAATTTGTAATTAATTGAAAATGGTAGGGGCGAATTGCATTCGCCCTCACGGATCGAATTGCATTCGCTCTCAAACATCGAATAAATTAAAGGGCTCCGATAAACTTGGTTTGTCGGAGCCTTTTTGTATCTAATCATATCAAATCATGACAATCATGAAGATCTGCGTTCTACTCTCTCTAAAACGCAAATCCGACGTTCACATACGTTGATACTTTCTTCGACTGGTCACTGTACATTACACTAAATTCAATCGGTCCTAATGGCGAAGTGTAGCCGAATGTTGCACTATAGCCCGTGAGCCATTTTGGGTTTTGAAATGTATTGTCTTGTTTTAGAAAGTCGTACCATCCAATATTGGCCCGCGCTATTGAGTAAATGCTCGGAAACCATGATCTGCGCCAACCCCATTGATACGTGAGATAAGACGGTGTTATAATAGAAGCCTCAGGCAAGCCTGCAAAAAGAACCTGGTTGTGAATAACACTATTTATGCCTCCGATAAAAAAGTCGTTAAATAATATCTGGTTGTTGTTAAATAAAGCACCGGCCTGCAATAGCGTTGAAAAAGTATTTCTTCCGCGAACTGTTTTATAACCCTCCAGGAAAAAATGCAAGCCAACATGATTGCTGAAATTAAGCACGTCTCGCAGGGGAATTTTTACACTGTCCTCTGCCAATAAAAATGCATTGGGAGACTGGTTAAAAACGTAGTTCATCGATAATTCTGTTCGGATACCTTTCAAAGGAAGTGTTGGCTTATCAAGCGTGTTGAACTTAAAAAATGCCATTACGTTCCATTGGTTGTCATTGCCCGTTAATGATTCGGTTACCGGTATTTTCGGGTGGTAATGTATCCATTCGTAAGCGGCGCCTACTCCAAAAGTAAGACTGCGTTTACGGGAGGTTTGCATTTTGACCCCCAGGTGCGAGTAACGCTGCTGGTACAGGCCGGCCGCTCGGAAATTGTCGTATATAGTAAGTTCCTGGTTCTCGTAGCTGCCATCCAGCAGCAGCACTTTCCAGCTTCCCTTTTTGCCGAAGAGTTGCATATGTTCTGCACGAACTTTGATGTTATCTCCAAGATTTGCAGTAACGATATCTCTTGTTTTTTTAAACAACCAGTCCCTTGTCGTAAGATTCGCCACGGCGCTCACACCTGTTGTGCGGTTATAGTTCAAACTGAATTTTGCAAAGCTCTGAGGGTTTTCGGCTATGTTCAGTATTATTTTACAATGCCCCGAATCCAGCGGCATCAGTTGATAGGTTATCTTGTTGTAGTAACGCGTGCCAAATGCCATGCGTATTCTTTTCGAAATGTCCTTTTCGGTATAAGGTTGATGCAGGTCCAGGCGCATCATGTTTTTAAGAAAGCTTTCGTCGGTAAAACGCAATCCTGTGATCTGCATTGAATCGATGATGACAGTTGAATCTCTTTTGATAATGGGCCTCACATATGCCTGTTCGCCATACAACGCGTTTAGCGAATCGGCGATCTTTTTGAAATAGGGATAATATCTTCTGCCCATGTTAATGCCCGAGTCAATAATGATAGAACTGCTGGAAAAGCTTGCAGAAGTAAATTTTTCTATGTCATGTTTTATATACACCTGGCAAAGACTGTCTTCACTCGGTCTTAATTCTGCTTCTTTAAAAAAAGCAATTTGTAATAAAACTTCAATAGGAGAGTTGAGTTTGTCAGGAGATTTTAATCCTTGGGCAACATCACTTCCAACAATAATATCGGCACCCATTTTTTTTACATCACTTGCAGGAAAATTCCTGATCAAGCCACCATCCACTAGTTTTTTTCCCTGGTAGTCAACCGCCGTAAACACACTGGGAATAGCCATGCTGGCACGGAGCGCTGTTACAATATTTCCCGAATCAATTACAACTGCCTTTCCGTTCGAAAGGTCAGTTGCGATACATTTGAATGGAATAGGAAGGCTATCAAAATTGGTGATCTTATAAACGTGAAAAAACAGCTCGGAAAACTTCAGCCACAGTTCTTCACCTTCGAGCAAGCCGGAGGAAAATTTAAAGCGACCACTTACAAACGGCAACTCGATCGTGTACCGTCCATACTCTTCTTTTTCTTCCATCGTGTAGCTGCGCATTTGCGACTGGTTGGAAAGTAACATATCCCAATCAATGCCGTGTGCTATCTGTAAAATAGAATCTGCGGTATATCCCGACGCATACATGGCGCCGATGATACTGCCCATACTTGTTCCGGTAATATAATCGATGTGAAGTCCAGCTGAATCCAATGCTTTTAAAATGCCAATGTGTGCAAGGCCTTTAGCTCCGCCACCACTTAGAACCAATCCAATCTTGGGCCTCGTTGCCGGTACGGATTGCGCTGATAGTGAGAAGTAAGTAAATAATAGAATAACGGTTGTGGAAATGATTCTTCCTCTGCCCATACATGCTGTTGTGACACGAATCTAAGGAAGAAAAGGGAATAACTGAATAACTGAATGACTGAATAACTGAGCCACTTAACTGATAATGTAAAATGCTCAACACAAAATCGCTGCATTCAGCGTTAAGTGTTGAGCATTCTGTATTACTCAGTTATTCAGCCATTCAGTTTATTCTGTTATTACACTTGCGCTTCCAGCTCCACGATCTTTTCAAAAATCGTTTCGTACTGGCCGTTCAGCTGAGCAATTTCGTCACTCACTTTTTTGTAATCGCTTTCGGTTTGTGTGAATTTTCCTTTATCGGAATATGTTTCAGGATTGCCAAGTTGCTCTTGCAGCTTTGCCTGCTGTGTTTTCAACTTGTTAATTTTTTCTTCCAGTTGTTGAAACTGTCTTTGTTGCTTTTGTAGTTCTTTCTGTGCTTCCTTGTTAATGGCATTTCCCTGATTGTTGTTGTTATTGGCAACAGGTTTTGGCGCAGGAGCAGGTTCTGGTTTAACCTCTGCTTTAGCGGGCTTTTCAGCTTTTTCAGCGTTTTTTTGTTGCAGAGCCATTCTTTCTTTCCACTCTACATATTCATCGTAAGTGCCTTTAAATTCTTTGATCTCGTGGTTGTCAATTTCCCATATTTTGTTCGCAGTTTTTTGAACGAAATAACGGTCGTGACTCACCAGGATCAAACTGCCTTCATATTTTTTCAAAGCTTCGATCAACAGTTCAACCGAGTGCATGTCAAGGTGGTTCGTAGGCTCATCCAACATCAGGAAGTTGGCTTTACTCACAATCGTTTTTGCCAAAGCCACCCTTGCTTTTTCGCCTCCACTTAATACCTTGATCTTTTTATCAACCGCCTCGCCGCCAAACAGGAAACAACCCAATAAAGTACGCAACTCCACATCCGTCTTCTGGCTGCCGCATTCCTTCATTTCATCGAGGATCGTATTGTTCAGGTTTAGGTCCTCCAATTGGTGCTGGGCATAAAAACTTTCCTGTACGTTATGTCCCCACACTCTTTCTCCTTCGCTGAACTGTTCCACGCCTGCAATGATGCGTAGCAATGTCGATTTACCCTTACCATTGGCACCTATCAAAGCTATTTTATCACCACGATCTATCTCAGCGGATGCATTTTCGACAATCGTGTTGTCGCCGAATCTCTTGGTCACATGTTTCAGTGTTGCCAAAACTTTTCCAGGAATTTTATCAACCTGGAAGTTGATCCTGATGTTGGGTCTTTCGATTTCCACATCTTCAATACGATCAATTTTATCAAGTCTTTTCTGCACACTTTGTGCCTGTGCCGCCTTGCTGGCTTTTGCTTTAAAGCGCTCAATAAAGCGTTCCTGCTGACGAATATAATCCTGCTGATTTTCAAATGCACGTTGCTGCATTTCTACACGCAGTTCTTTTTCCTTTTCGTAGTATTCGAAATTGCCCGTGTATTGGTGAATTTCACGCTGGTATATCTCAACGATCTTCGTCACCATGCGGTTAAGGAAGTATTTATCGTGACTCACAATTACCACGGAGCCTTTGTAGTGTGTCAGGTATTTTTCCAACCATTCGATAGAAGGAAGGTCAAGGTGGTTCGTCGGCTCATCCAGCAACAATACATCCGGCTGCTGCAGGATCATTTTTGCCAACAGCACACGCATGCGCCAACCACCACTGTATTCTTTGTAGGGTCTTTCAAGATCGGCATTGCTAAAGCCAAGGCCTTGCAAAACTTCTTCTGTTTTATGGTGAATATTGTAACCGTCGAGCGTGTCCATTTCGTGGAGACGGTCAGTGTATTCAAGCAAAGTTTTTTCGTCGCCCGTTTTTTCCAGTTCGATTCCCAACTCTTCAATTTCTTTTTCGAGTTGCATTACCCTTTCGAACGCACCAAGGGCAACTTGCAAAATGCTGTCGTTGGTGTCAAAGCTTAAAAGATCCTGGTGAAGATAACCTATAGTCGTGCCGCGGCTTCTTTCTACCGTTCCTTTGGAGGGCAGATATTCGCCCACCAGCACTTTCAGCAGTGTTGATTTTCCTGTTCCATTATAACCAATGAGACCAATGCGCTCATTCGGCTGAATGTGCCAGGTAGCATCTTCCACTATTGTTCTTGCACCAAATTCAAACGTGACGTTCTGTAGACCTATTAACATAATTTTTGCGACGAGTCTTTTTCACTATTGATAATCAATCAGAAAAAGACAATTGATTTTATTAGTATTTAATAAATTGCCAAAAGAAAAAAACTTTTCCGGCAACGGGATGCAAAAATAATTCATTCAGAGGAGTAAATCCTTTAGGTATCTTTGAAAAGTGGAACAATTTGAAAATTTGAAAATTTGGTAATTTGAAAATGAGTTTTAGGGCCGATTTCCCGCTCAAAAACTCAAAACTTAAAACTCAAAACATACAAAGAAGATGAAAAAGTTGTTAATAGCAACAGTAATCGGTTCAGCGTTCATTATTTCCTGCGGAGGTGGTGGCAACAAAAAAGCAGAAGAGCAAAAACAGGAAGTGGCGGCACCTGCGCCGGTAGTTAGTAAAAATTCAAGCGAGTTTAACCAGTCTTTTGAGAAATTGCTCGGCAATTATTTCGAATTGAAGGATGCTTTGGTTGCAACTGATTCCGCAAAGGCCAATGCAGCAGCGAAAAAGTTAGCCGTCGATGCGGATAGTTTAAATGTGAAGGCTTTAACAGATTCTACAGGAGCACTGCAGTCAACTGCACAATCTTATACAGGTACCATTAGTGGTTCAGCGAAAGGTTTGGTGGGAGAAAAGGATATGGAAGCGAAAAGAAAAGAGTTCCAAATGATCTCTGACGCGATGTACGACCTCGTAAGAACCGTTCGTTACGACAAACAAAAGATCTATCATCAGTTTTGCCCGATGGCATTTAACAATGCAGGCGCTGCATGGTTGAGCCAGCTGGAAGAAATCAAGAACCCATACTTCGGAAGCAAAATGTTGAATTGCGGCGAAACGCAGGATGTGCTTGATTTTGGAGCGACTGGCGAGCCAGCAAAAGCGGCGGAATAACTGAGTAAACTGAATAGACTGAATAAACTGAGTGTTTCAAATTCGTTGTGCACGATTGAATACGGAACTCAGTTTATTCAGTTTATTCAATCCCTAGAACTTCTCCTCAATTTCCCCCATATTAATCCCCATGTGGCTTTCGTCATAAACGCATTCGCCATTTTTGATCAGTAATATCTGCGGGGATTCGTGTCTGATGCTGAAATCTTCGGCAATTTTATTGGAAATATTGCGGTGTGTGATAAGATCGAGATAGTGGAAATCGGCTTTTTCGTTTTCCTGTTCTTTATCAAGCCTGTTCTTAGCCATACTACTTACAGAGCATCGGGTAGAATGTTTGAAAATAACTTGCGGCTTTGTGTTAGAATTCCTCTTTATTTCGTCCAATTGTTGTTCTGAACTCAAAATATTCCATTTCATCTGTCTGTTTTTCATTTTATTTTGGCCATGCTCATGTCATAGGTCCAAACAATTAAAAAAGGTTACTCTTGCGAGGTGCAAAAGTAACCTTAAGTCAATTATTTAAAAAGTTAAAAGGATTATCTGTATCCTACCATACCTGACGTCATCTTACAACCACTTCTAGATGAAGCGCATGAAGTTAAAGCCAATGTAGCGACAAGTGCCAACACAATAAAAAGTGTAGTTTTCATTTTCTGGTAATTTAAAATTAAAAAAGAAGGTGCTACAGGGTAGCATCATGCAACAACTAAATGGGAATTCAAAGGAAAACGGAGAGAGGAATTGGTGTTGGTACTATAGGACTATTAGGAGTTCTTTAAACTATAAGCAAAGATGCGCCATAATATTTAATTACGCAAGAGAAAAAGGAATTTTTTTAAGCATATTTGCAGGGAAGTTGTAAGTTTTTAAGTAGTAAGTAATAAGTGTTAAGTTCCGGGTATTAAGAGTATAATCTTAAGGTAGAGATCGATAAAAAGTGCTTGACACAATTGCGTACAATAATTTACAACGGAGTCTCTAATCTTATAACTTAAAACTTACAACTTAATACTCTGAATGAAAGTTCACTTTATAGCAATAGGAGGTAGTGTAATGCATCAGCTGGCCATTGCACTGAAAAGGAAAGGATATATTGTAACGGGTAGCGATGATGAAATTTTTGAACCCGCGAAATCCAATCTTCAAAAGGAAGGTATCTTGCCTGAAAAAGATGGCTGGTATCCGGAAAAGATCACTGCGGATATTGACGCTGTTATTTTGGGAATGCATGCCCGTGAAGACAATCCTGAGTTGCAAAAAGCTAAGTCCCTCAACCTGAGTATCCATTCATTTCCTGAATACATATACGAAGAAAGCAAGAACAAGAAACGCATTGTAGTAGGAGGTAGTCATGGTAAAACCACCACCACTTCTATGATTATGCATGTGCTGAAAAATTCGGGGAAGGCGTTTGATTACCTGGTGGGTGCAAAACTTGAAGGCTTTGATCAATCTGTTGCCATTACTGATGCGCCGCTGATCGTTTGTGAAGGTGACGAATACCCCGCAAGTGTGATAGAAAAAAGACCAAAGTTTCACTTTTTGTTCCCTCACGTTGCCATTATCACCGGCATTGCCTGGGATCACATCAATGTGTTTCCGACCTTCGATTTCTATTTGGAACAATTCAAGATATTTATAGACAAAATTGAACCGGGTGGTGTGTTGATTTACAACGAAACCGATGAAGTGTTAAAGAAACTGGTTGCTGAACATCCTTCTGCAGTTCGCAAGATCGCATACGCAATTCCGGAGCATACAATCGAAAACGGACAAACACAAGTGGTGATTGATAATCAAAGAGCTACTTTAAATGTTTTCGGAAATCATAACCTGCTTAACCTCCATGCGGCCTATTACGCATGCAAAGAAGCTGGCATCGACACCGTAACTTTCCTCAATGCAATTGCAAGTTTTACCGGAGCTTCTAAACGATTGGAGCTGCTAGCAAAGAACGAAGGAACAAATGTTTATCGCGATTTTGCGCACGCTCCTTCCAAAGCAAAAGCAACGATAGAAGCTGTGAAACAACAGTTTCCCAACAGAAAACTGGTTGCCGTTTTTGAACTGCATACGTTTAGCAGCCTGAACGAAAAATTCATGAGCGAATACAAAGGCGCAATGGACAAGGCAGATGAGGCGGTCGTTTTTTACAGCAACCATGCGCTCGAACTGAAAAGAATGCCTCCGCTCGATCCTTCAGTGGTGGAAAAAGGGTTTGATAAGCAGGGTTTGGTGGTGATCAATGACAAAAACAAGCTGCAGGGCTGGCTACAAAAACAGGATTATAAAAATGCAAACCTTCTTTTAATGAGCTCCGGCAATTATGATGGGTTGGATATTCTTACTTTTGCGAAACAGATTGTTTAAAAATAGTATTTCCTAATTTCTAATACCTAATTTCTAATATTCATGTTATCATTAGCACGTCCCTTGGCATTTATTGATCTGGAAACGACAGGCGTTAATTTAAGTACCGATCGTATTGTGGAAATTGCCATTGTAAAAATGGGCACGGATGGATCGAAAACGGTGAAACGCAAGCTGATCAATCCCGGTATGCCTATTCCTGCAGTAACTACTGCTGTTCACGGCATTACGGATGAAATGGTGAAGGATGCGCCAACTTTCAAGGCCGTTGCAAACGAAGTCAAACAGTTTCTGGAAAATACGGATCTAGCTGGTTATAATTCCAACCGGTTCGATATTCCAATGTTGATGGAAGAGTTTCTCCGAGCCGGAATTGAGTTGGATATGAAAAACCGCAAACTGGTAGACGTTCAAAAAGTATTTCACCTCATGGAACAGCGTACTTTAAGCGCAGCCTATAAGTTTTACTGCGAAAAAGACCTCACAGACGCACACAGTGCCGAAGCTGACGCAACTGCAACACTGGAAATCCTGGTGGCACAGGTACAACGTTACCCAAATCTTGGCAATACAATCGATGATATCCTTAAATTTACGGGTGATGATATGATTGTTGATTTTGCCCGTCGCTTTATAATGGATGGTAAAGGCGTGGAAATCTTCAACTTCGGCAAGTACAAAGGACGTTCAGTAGCAGAAGTTTTAAAAATTGAGCCACAGTATTACGATTGGATGATGAAAGGCGATTTCCCACTTCATACGAAGCAAAAACTCACGGAAATATTGAATCGTACATTGTTAAAGAAGGGATAAAATGCACATATGTGCGAAATTTGGGAAATGGTTAGCAGCTAAAAGTTTTACATTTGCATTAATATATTTTTGCCTTGGAAAAAATAGTAATTATACCTACCTACAACGAGAAGGAAAACATCTCCAATATCATACATGCGGTCTTCGGATTGCATGAAAACTTTCATGTTTTGGTAATTGATGATGGTTCTCCTGATGGGACGGCGGAGATTGTAAAAGAATTACAGTCAAAGTTTTCCGGTCAGCTTTTTCTTGAAGAAAGAAAGGGCAAACTCGGTTTGGGTACCGCCTACATCCATGGGTTCAAATGGGCCCTGAATAGAAACTATCAGTTCATTTTTGAAATGGACGCCGATTTTTCTCACAATCCCAAAGACCTCAGCCGTTTGTATGACGCCTGCAAGTATCAGGGTGCAGATGTGGCAGTTGGTTCCCGCTATGTAAAAGGTGGTGGAAACGTAAATTGGCCATGGGATAGAGTGGTCCTTTCAAAAGGAGGTTCCCTGTATACCCGCATGATCACCTGGATTCCTGTGAAAGATTCTACAGCAGGTTTTGTATGCTATACAAATGAGGTGTTGAGAACTATTAATCTCGACAAGATATTGTTTGTTGGCTATGCATTCCAGATAGAAATGAAATTCGCCGCGTGGAAACTTGGTTTTAAAATAAAAGAAGTACCTATTATTTTCCAAGACAGAAAATATGGTGCCTCTAAAATGAACAAAGGCATTGTAAAAGAAGGAATTCTGGGTGTATTGAACCTTCGCTGGCAAAGTTTATTTAAAAATTATAGTAATAGAGTTAAAAATAACGATGTGGTTGTGATGCCGCGCTTCCAGAAAGAAGTCTTTGCAAAAACCAAATAGTCTTTTTTATCAAAGTTTATTAAAAGGAAAGGATCGATAATTTTTATCGGTCCTTTTTTTATGCGTAGAAAGGAACGCAGATTATAAAGATTGTGATGATTTATTACGATTTTGTTTTGTAAGACGTGAAAGGCATGAAACTCTTTTTAGCAAAGTGACTATTACCACTTCGTTCCCCCCACACTTCGTGCATCGAACACCTGCTTTCCTTTGGTATTTTTTAAAAAATCTTCACCAATCATCACAATCTTAAAAATCTGCGTTCAATTTAACCTCATCTTTGCAGCCTCGATTATGAAGGGTGCATTTATAAAACTACACATAGCTGTTTTTCTGGCTGGAATTACTGGTATTCTGGGAAAACTCATTTCTCTCAATGAATCATTACTGGTTTGGTACCGAATGCTGATCACGGCAGTTACGTTGTGGATCATCTATGCTTTCAGGAAAAAGATTGTTCCGGTATCTTTTAAAGATCTGTTGCAAATGGTGGGAGTGGGCGCGATCGTAGCCACACACTGGGTTGCATTTTACGGGAGCATTAAGTATGCGAACGTGTCTGTATCGTTGGTTTGTCTTTCCCTAATGGGATTCTTTTCTGCATTGATGGAACCAATTTTGCTGCGGAGAAGAATAGCTTTTCAGGAAGTGTTGCTCGGTATGGTTTCAGTGGTGGGTATTGCATTGATATTCCACTTCGATATTCAGTACAAGATCGGGATCATCTTTGGGGTGGTGGCGGCTTTTTTGGCATCGCTGTTCACGATTCTTAATAAAAAATTGCTTTCCAAACATGATTCCGGAACGGTTACTTTGTATGAGTTGAGTGGTGGCTTTATTGTATTATCATGCGTAATGCCCTTTTATTTGTCGGCTTCGCATATTGGGTTCTCGCTGCCTGCAGGACTTGATTGGGTGTGGTTGCTCATATTGAGCTGGTTATGTACAGTATTGGCTTTTTATATATCTTTAGATGCTCTAAAAGATATTTCACCCTTTACAGTTAACCTTACTTATAACCTCGAACCGGTTTACGGTATATTACTGGCTTTCGTTCTGTTCCATGAAAACAAATACCTCAGCAATGGCTTTTATGTAGGTGTTTTCCTGATTTTTGTTGCAGTGATATTGCAGATGGTGCGTGTCAGGAAAAAAGTACATTCAATTGCTGCCTAGGTGTTCCCGTACTTTCCTTTTTTTAAAATTCTTGTTTGCCATATAAGTTATTAGTTGATGGTTGTTAGTTGTTAGCCTCGATAGGTTATTTTCCTCCTAACAACTAACTACTATTAACTAGCAACTGCCAATTTCCGTAGTTTTTAAAGTTTGTACAGTAAAGTTTCTAAAAATCAATAAGTTAATATAAAAGTGATGTGTTGATTCTGGTTCTTTGCACACTTATTTCTACAAATCGATATTCCATAAGAACCAGAATTGGTACAGGATTTCATTATTAAAAATTTAATCATTCGATGAGATATATGAAAAAAGAAACAGGGCTTTTATGGGTTTTCCTATTTATCTCAGTTCTTAGAATAAACGCGCAAACAGCAGACAGTACCCGCTTTGATCTAGATGAATGTATTCAATATGCATTAAAACACCAGCCGGCTTACAAGCAGGCAAATATGGATATTGATATTGCCAATGAGCAGGTAAAGGTGGCATTGGCGGACTGGCTGCCGCAGGTAAATATGAATTACAACCTGCAGCATTATACACAACTTCCTGTGTCTTTGGTTCCCGATGCCAATGGTGTTAAACAGCCGGTTAAATTTGGTGCCCCAAATACCAGCACACTGGGATTTTCTTTGAATCAAAGCATTTTTAACAGGGACGTTTTGTTGGCATCCCGCACCAAGAACGATATTCGCACACAAGCAAGGCAAAACGCTACGGACTACAAAATTGATCTGGTCGCCAATGTAAGTCGGGCGTATTATGATGTGTTGCTTTCACAAAAACGAATAGAAGTATTGGTGGCAGACACGGAAAGGCTCGCCAAAAGTTTGAAAGATGCTTACAGCCAGTATAACGCTGGTCTTACAGATAAAACCGATTACAAACGAGCCATTATTTCCCTTAATAATTCTAAAGCAGAACTGTTCTCCAGCCAGCAGGGCATAAAGGCAAAGTATGAATACCTTAAACAACAAATGGGGTATGACAGTACCGCGAGCATCGCTATTCAGGCAAACAAAGCAAATCTCGAGGAGAAAATACATGTTGACACGAGTGCTGGAATTAATTATGATAACAGGATAGAGTATCAATTATTGAAGACTCGACAGAGGCTTCAAACTGCGAACCTCAAATATTACAAATGGGGTTTTCTGCCGAGTGTAGGGGCATTTGGTAATTATAATCTCGTATATCAACACGATGAGTTTGCAAAGCTCTATAGTACTGATTATCCAAACTCTCTTTTCGGCCTAACAGTTTCGCTGCCTTTGTTCCAGGGAACAAAACGCATTCACCAGGTGCGCCAGGCTGAGCTTGAACTGAAGCGAATGGATTGGGATTTTCTTGCGTTGAAAAAATCTATTAATACAGAATATACCACGGCCATTGCGGTATATAGAGCAAATATGAATAATTATGAGGTGCTGAAAGAAAATATGGATCTGGCAAATGATGTGTACAACATTATTGATCTGCAATACAAAGAAGGCATTAAAACATACCTTGAAGTAATTGTGGCGCAGTCAGATTTGCGTACGGCACAACTTAATTATTTCAACGCATTGTTTGAAGTGCTTTCAAGCAAAATAGATGTAGATAGGGCATTGGGTCTGATACAATAATCAAAGTTTTTAAAAGATAAACATTCGGATATATGATAAAGCAAACCATTCACTGTTTGTATGTTTTGGCATTTGGAGTAATAATGTTCACCGCTTGCAAACCCAAGCAACAACAGGCTGCACCGCCACAGGCCGTTCCTGTTGTAGTTGACAATGTAAAAGAAGGTAACGCAACATACTTTGATGAATATCCCGGTGTGATTAGTTCATTAAATGAAGTGGAAGTAAGAGCACAGGTAACGGGTTATATTACCGGCATCTTTTTCCAGGATGGACAAAAAGTAAAGAAAGGACAGAAGCTATATACCATCGACCAGCAGCAATACCAGGCTGGTTATGACCAGGCAATAGCAAACCTGAATTCTTCGAAAGCTGCGTTGGACAAAGCGCAAAAAGATGCAGACAGGTATAATCAATTACTGAAACAGGATGCGATTGCGAAACAAAAAGTTGACTATGCTGAAGCTGATCTGCAAGCTGCAAAAATGCAGGTGGCAGCAGCTCAGGCGAATGTGACCAATTTGGGAGCGAACCTTCGTTATTCTGTCATCATTTCTCCAATGGATGGAACGATCGGTTTTTCACAAGTAAAAAAAGGGGCGTTGGTTTCACCAGGCAGCACAATATTGAACACTATTTCCACCAGCAATCCGATTGCAGTGGACTTCAATATCGACGAAAAACAAGTTCCGTTTTTTGTTGGATTGATCGGTAAAAATCCTGCTGATTCAACTTTCACTATTGCAAGTGCCAATGGTATGCGTTACAAATATCCTGGCAAGATCAGTGTGATGGACAGAGCGATTAATCCTCAAACCGCTACGTTGAAAGTAAGGTTGGAGTTTGAGAATCCACAGGACGTTCTTAAAGTTGGTATGAGTTGCATTGTGCGTGTTAAAAATGGCAGCGAAGGGCAACGCATTGTAATCCCTTACAAATCTGTGGTTGAGCAAATGGGAGAATATTTTGTGTATGTAGTGGGAGACAGCAGCAAAGTGGAACAACGCAAAATATCGCTTGGTAAAAATATTGGCGATAAAGTAATAATAAACAAAGGCCTTAATCTGGACGAAAAGATTGTGGTGGAAGGTGTGCAGAAGCTGAGACCAGGAGCGGTTGTAAAGCCAGCAAATGTCGGCGATTCCACTGCAGCTAAATCACAGTCTCATTAATGTTTCAAGTAAAAAGTAAAAAATCAAAATTCAAAAAGTGCCAGAGGATGTCGGTTTGTTTTTTTGACTTTTACCTTTTGAATTTTGACTTTCAAGAATCAACAGACATAATATGATTGCAGATACTTTTATAAAAAGACCGGTAACAGCGATTGTAATTTCGATTGTAATCGTGCTGGTAGGGGTGATTTCGTTAATCACGCTGCCGATAGGTCAGTACCCCAATATCACGCCGCCTGTGGTACAGGTGACGGGTAGCTATACAGGTGCTGATGCACAAACGGTAGAGCAAACAACAACAACGCCTGTAGAGGTACAAATCAACGGTACACCTGGCATGTCGTACCTGCAAAGTAATAGTACCAGTGATGGCCGTACTACTATCAACGTAAACTTTGAACTAGGTACAAATATTGACATTGCTGCGTTGGACGTGCAAAACCGTGTAGGTATCGCCACACCGCAATTGCCGGACGATGTAAAACGTTTGGGTCTAACCGTTAGGAAACGTAACCCGAGTATTTTGATGCTGGTAGCGATGTATTCACCAAAAGGAACACACAATGTTTCTTTCATTGATAACTATACCAACATCTTCATTAAAGATGCGTTGCTGCGTTCAAAAGGTGTGGGTGACATCTTTACCCGTGCAGATGATTTCAGTATGCGTGTTTGGCTGGCGCCGGATAAAATGGCAAATCTTGGCCTTACGGCAAATGATGTAATTGCGGCCTTGCAAGAGCAAAACCTGCAGGTGGCAGCGGGTTCCATCGGTGGTCCTCCGCAGCACTCTATACAGGCATTTGAATACACCGTGTTCAGCAACAGTCGTATCAGCAAGACGTCGGAGTTTGAAAACATTATCATACGCACAAATCCAACTGATGGATCAATCGTTTACCTGAAAGATGTTGCACGCGTTGAGTTGGGTAAATTCAGCTATACAAGCAACTCTTTCGTGGATGGTAAAAGGGCATCTTATTTGTTGGTTTACCAAGCTCCGGGAAGTAACGCGCTTGAGACTGCTGATGGCGTAATCAAAACAATGGACAATCTCAAGAAATCATTTCCTGCAGATGTTGATTACGTAGTTCCTTTCGAATCTGTAACTGTAGTAAAAGTATCAATAGATGAGGTAATAGAAACCTTGCTGATTGCGCTTGCACTGGTTATTCTCGTGGTTTATTTGTTCCTTCAAAACTGGAGAGCAACACTCATTCCTGTGTTGGCAATTCCTGTAGCGATTATTGGTACGTTTATATTCTTCATACCGCTGGGCTTTACCATTAATACGTTGACGCTTTTCGGATTTGTGTTGGCAATCGGTATTGTGGTAGATGATGCCATTGTAGTGGTGGAAGCGGTGCAACACTATATTGACGAGCAGGGCCTCGATGCAAAAGAAGCAACGCACCGTGCGATGAAAGACATCTCTGGTCCGGTAATTGCCATCGCGTTAATCCTGGCGGCGGTATTCGTTCCGGTAGGATTTATTCCGGGAATCGTAGGTCGTTTGTATCAACAGTTCGCGATCACAATTGCGATATCTGTTGTGATCTCCGCGTTTGTGGCGCTTACACTTACTCCTGCATTGTGTTCAATCATGTTGAAACCGCAGCACCTCGATAAGAACTCAAAGGGTCTGGACAAATTCTTCTTCAAATTCAACGAATGGTTCAGAAGAACAAGTTTGAACTATACACTGGGTGTAAGAAAAGCAATCAAAGGATCGAGATATGTGGTGATGTTGTTGTTGTGTCTTTTCGTGGGAGCTTTCTTATTATTCAAAAACAAACCGACAGGCTTCATTCCAACAGAAGATGAGGGTCGTTTGTATATAACTTTTGAGTTAGCAGAATCAGCTTCAACAACGCGAAGCCTTGCAGTGCTTGATAGCGTAATGAATATTTTGAAAGATGTTCCCGAAGTAAAACACTATGCAGCATTAGGTGGTTTGAACGCGATTACGTTTGCTTCCAAATCCAATAGTGGTACAGTGTTTACGCAATTGAAAGAGTGGGACCAGCGTAAAGATAAATCACAACAATTGTATGCACTCGTTGCAAAACTCCAACAAAAATTTGCATCGATACAAGGCGCAAACATCATCGTAATTCCGCCGCCGGCTATTCCGGGCTTAGGTAATACGGGCGGTTTCAGTTTCATCTTACAACAGCGTGAAAGTAATGATGACATCAAGGCTTTTGAAAAAGTGCTTCAGAATTTTTTGATGGAAGCAAATAAGCGCCCAGAGATTGCGAGAGCGTTTTCATTCTTTACAGCACGCACTCCGGGTTACCAGGTAGATGTGGACAGGGAGAAAGCGAAGCGCATGGGCGTTTCGATAAGTGATATATACTCAACCATGCAAACATTTCTCGGTAGCCGATATGTAAATGATTTCACCGCTTATGGTCGTAGCTTCCGTGTGTTGGCACAAGCCGATACTTTATATCGCGGCGATATTCAGAACCTGCAACAATATTATGTTCGCAATCAGGTTGGGGCAATGGTGCCGCTAAGCGCTGTTACTACTTACAGGGTTATTGAAAGTGCGCCCATGATCAGCCACTACAATCTTTTCCGTTCGGCTGAAATAAATGGTGATTCAAAAGCCGGCTACAGTAGTGGTGATGCCATCCAGGCATTGCGTGAAGTGGCTGCAAAAGTGTTGCCGAATGGTTATGGTTACGAGTTCTCCGGTTTGACCCGTGAGGAGATCAATGCAGGATCAAGTACGGTAATCATATTCTCCATGTCAGTAATCTTCGTGTTCCTGTTCCTTGCAGCCTTGTATGAAAGCTGGTCGGTGCCATTCTCCGTATTGTTGGCGGTTCCGTTGGGCGCGTTTGGTGCGATCCTTACTTTGACGTTTACAAAATCTTTAAGCAATAACGTATATGCGCAAATTGGTTTGATCACGCTGATTGGTCTCGCGGCCAAAAACGCCATCCTGATTGTTGAGTTTGCGAAGGAAAGGGTAGATGCGGGCATACCAATCGTGTCGGCCACATTGGACGCAGTGCGGATTCGTCTCCGTCCGATCCTGATGACGTCATTGGCTTTCATCCTGGGCGTGTTGCCGCTTGTATTCTCCAACGGTGCCGGTGCGGTTGCAAGGCAAACGATTGGTTACACGGTATTGGGCGGTATGATAGCAGCCACGTTATTTGCCATCTTCACCGTTCCTGTTCTATTCGTATTGATCAGCCGTATTGCATATCCTGAAAAACGTTTGCAGGATATTAAGAGTGGCAAAGAGAAGAGACAGAGCAATGATGGCTACCAGGAAGAAATGTGATAATTTGAAAATGTGCTAATTTGAAAATGAGAGAGACGGAACGCAGATTGTCATGATCGTCAAGATTTGATCTGATTTTTTGACTAGTAATTATAATAAAGCCTTCGAAGATTTTCTTCGGAGGCTTTTTGCTAAATATCTCGATGGTGCACAAAATGAATTTTCAAATTTTCAAATTAGCATATTTTCAAATTAACTTGCAGCTATGCTAGCAACCGCTGTTCAGACTTATCGTGATGCTTATAAAGGACTTTCAAGATCTACATGGTGTCTTTCGCTTGTAATGTTGATAAACAGGAGTGGAACAATGGTGGTTCCCTTCATGACGATTTATGCTACTCAAAAATTACATTTTACATTAACGCAGGCAGGGATCATAATGGGCCTGTTTGGATTGGGAGCGATCGCTGGCGCATTTATTGGCGGCAAGCTTACTGATAAGTTGGGTTTTTATCCTGTACAGATCACAGCCTTATTTAGCGGCGGTTTATTGTTTATGGTGATTGGTTTTCTTACAACATTTCTTTCGCTGTGTATCGGTGTTTTCATCCTTAGTTTTTGCAATGAATCTTTCCGGCCCGCGAATTCCACGGCCATTGCGTTTTACAGTTCACCGGAAAATAGGACCCGTTCTTATTCACTGAATCGTTTTGCCATCAACTTAGGTTGGTCGGTTGGCGGTGCGTTGGGCGGGTTTCTTGCTGGGCACAATTATCATTTATTGTTTTGGGTAGATGGCTGTACCAATATTTTCGCGGCGTTGCTAATGTTGAAAATATTACCGAAAGTGGATTACAAAAAACATGAAACGTTTCACGAACAGCAATCAGCAATTTCATCTCCTTATCGTGATAAGATTTACATAACATTCATTATTCTAACAATAGTTTTTGCAACCTGCTTTCTGCAATTGTTCGGTATGCAACCTGTGTATTTGAAATCAGAATGGAAAATTACGGAGCAACAGATCGGTTTGCTAATGGCCGAAAACGGATTGATCATTGCGTTTATTGAAATGATATTGGTGCACAAAATAGAAGGGAAGCGACACAATCTCTTTTATATCACCAACGGCATCCTTTGCATTGGTCTCGCCTATGTTTTGCTGAATGTTTTGCCATCACTTTTTATAGTCGCCGTTTTTACTACTGCATTGATAACATTGGGGGAGATACAATGTCTTCCTTTTATGAACAGCTACTGGATTGGAAGAACACAACCTCACAATCGCGGAAGTTACGCAGCGTTATATACCATTGCATGGTCAAGCGCACAGATTGCGGCACCAGCATTGGGTTCGCAAGTGGCGCAGTATGCGGGGTTTCACACGCTTTGGTGGGTGATCAGCATCATTTGTGGCGCAGTAGCGTTAGGAATGTTTTTGTTGAAGAAATTTGAGGGGAGGTTGGCGTAGCTATTGCACTTAAACCTGCCAATTTTGGGAAACAGCTTGCGATTATTTACGACCTTTGTAGCATTTTAAGAATGAGTATGAAACCCGTTATTATAGAACCATCAACCTTAGAATTTTTACAGGAACTTTCAAAACACAACAACCGCGAATGGTTTGCGGACCACAAAACACGCTACACTGCGGCATATGATAATATGATATTATTTGCAGATGCATTACTCCTAAAAATGAATACCCATGATAATATAGAAACATTGTCGGGCAAGAAAAGTCTATTTCGCATTTATAAAGATGTTCGTTTTTCAAAGGAAAAAACGCCATATAATATACATTGGACCGGCAGTTTTAAAAGAGCCACCAAACTACTTCGCGGTGGGTATTACTATAGCATTGAACCCGGCAATAGTTTCCTGGCGGGTGGTTTCTGGGGGCCTGTACCAAATGATATGAAACGTATCCGCGATGATATCGCCTATAACACAGAGGCATGGGACGAATTATTGGCTGATAAAATATTTACAAAAACATTCGGCAAGATGCAGGGCGTACAGCTGGCTACTGCTCCACGTGGTTACGATAAAAATCATCCTGCAATAGAATTACTGCGTTATAAACAATTTTTGCTCAAGTATCCTTTTACTGATTCGGAAGTTACGAGCAAAGACTTTGTACAAAAGGCAAATGATGTTTTCAAAAAGATGCGTCCATTCCTGAATTTAATGAGTGAAATTTTGACAACAGATGCAAATGGAGAAGTGAATGTTTAACTTGGTCCATATGCAGAGGGTGGTGATAATCCTATTTACATATCTGGGATATATCGGAGACCACGAACTCCTAACTCATAATGCCTAGCTCTCCACTGCCCAATGATCTCTATCATCTGGCGAGAACTTCCATGGCGCAAAGTTGTTTTCAACGTTGCTGAACATGCCGTTCCATTCCTGCGGAGCGTTGCTTTCTTCCATGATCAATGAGCGACGCAGCTCCATAATGATTTCAAGCGGGCTGATGCTTACGGGACATTCTTCCACACAAGCGTTACAAGTTGTACACGCTCTTAATTCTTCAACGCTGATATAATCGTGGAGTAATGTTTTGCCGTCTTCTTTAAACTCACCATTGGCATCAATGTTTTTACCAACCACTTCAATGCGATCGCGTGTATCCATCATGATTTTGCGCGGAGAAAGGAGTTTGCCGGTTTGGTTGGCCGGACAAGCCGCTGTGCAGCGCCCGCACTCAGTGCAGGAATAAGCATCCAATAGATTGCGCCAGCTAAGATCTGTTACGTCTTTCGCACCGAATTTTGCGGGAGGTGCTGCGTCTGCAGGAGCCAGTTCCGGCTGCATCGCATACAGCACTTCATTTTGGACCTCAGGCATATTTTTAATATAGCCTTCAGGTTTGAGACGTGCGTAGTAAGCGTTCGGAAATGCCAGCAAAATATGAAGGTGTTTTGAAAAAGGCAGATAGTTCAGGAAAGCCAAAATGCCGACAATGTGCAACCACCAGCAAATTCTTTCGAAAGCCATAAGCGTGTTGTCGCTGAAGCCATTCAGTAACGGATGCAGGTATTGAGAGAAAAGGAAATTGCCGGTTGGGTGTTCTACGAAATGTGCAACGCCGCGAATCTGAAGCTCAGTGTCGCATGCGTTCATTTTTAAAAACAATATCATCAAAACGATCTCAGTGATCAAAATGTAGTTTGCATCGCTGCGCGGCCAGCCATCGAGATCGTGACTGATAAAGCGTCTTAGTTTAATGATGTTTCTGCGTATCAGGAAAGTTGCACAAGCAACAATTGTAAGAACAGCCAAAATTTCAAAACCATTGATCAACACACTATAAAAATTGCCGAGAAAGCCGGCGAAAAGACGGTGCGTTCCAAAAATACCGTCCAGCAATATTTCAAGCACCTCGGTATTGATGATGATGAAACCTGCATAAACGAAAAAGTGAAGAATTGCCACAGGCGGGTTGCGGAACATCTTCTTTTGTCCGAAAGCCAGCAGGAACACATTTTTCCAGCGATCGGAAGGATGGTCTTTGTAGGATTCATCTTTGCCCAACAATATATTTCTCCGGATTGCAGATATTCTTTTGCTGAACATCCAGATGGCAACAGCTAAAACGACTACAAAAGCAATTTGCTGAAAAATGTGCATAGCAAGTTTTTGATTACGTGCCCGAAATTAGTTTAGATAATTGAAAATGGAAAATTGAAAGTTGAAAATGAGAAAGAACGCAGATTTTCAAGATTGTCATGATTTGTTATGATTTTTTGATTTGAATTTGCAAGCCACTAATGTCAAATTAGATTTCCTTAACTTTCAACTTTCAATTTTCCATTTTCAATTCAAAACCGATGAACGAACAAAAGAACTATATTCTCAATAAACAGATAGCAACGAAAAAGCTCGAAAGAATGGCGTATGAGATAGCGGAGCAGAATGTGGGAGAGAAGCGCCTGATTCTTGCAGGTATTAAGGACAATGGAGTCGCAATGGCGTATTTTCTTAAGAAACTATTGCAATCTATTTTTTCGGGCGTTATAGACGTCATAGAATTGAATCTCGACAAAAGAAATCCAGGGGAAATTGAAATTAGCAGTACTGAGAATTTTGACGATGCAGTCATTATCGTAGTAGATGACGTGGCCAACAGCGGTAAGACCATGTTGTACGCTCTGAAACCTTTCCTGAAATATCACCCTAAAAAGATTCAAACGCTCGCGCTGGTTGAAAGAACACATAAAGTCTATCCCGTAAACACAGATTACGTGGGGGTTTCACTGGCTACTACTTTGCAGGAGCACATTTTTGTGGAAGTGGAAGGAGGAGAGGTGACGGGAGCATACTTAGTGTAGTTGAAAATTGAAAGTTGAAAGTTGAAAATGCATTTGTGGCGAGATGCCTTAAAATAAAAAAGCAGCACATCTGTGCTGCTTAAATATTTGAGGAAGGCTGAGCTAAAGCCCATTTTCAATTTTCAACTAACTAAACGTTAAAGCGGAAGTGCATCACATCTCCATCCTTTACAATATATTCCTTGCCCTCAATTCTTAATTTACCGGCTTCGCGGCAAGCTGCTTCAGAACCAAGTGTTACGAAATCGTTGTAAGCAATAACCTCAGCTTTAATAAAGCCTTTTTCAAAATCTGTGTGGATCACGCTTGCGGCTTGAGGCGCTTTCCAACCTTCGTGGATGGTCCATGCGCGAACTTCCTGCACACCGGCAGTGAAGTAAGTTTGCAGTTGCAACAAGCTATAAGTAGAGCGGATCAGTTTGTTCAAAGCAGGTTCTTCCATATGATACTCACCCATGAACAATTCGCGATCATCAGCATTTTCCATTTCTGCGATTTGCGCTTCGATGGAGTTGTTCATTACAATCACCTTTGCATCTTCGTGAGCAACGGCAGCCTGCAACGCCTGGGAATATTTGTTTCCTGTGTGCATAGAAGGCTCATCAACGTTGGCAACATACAACACAGGCTTTTCTGTCAAAAGAAACAGATCAGCGATGGCAGCTTTATCTTCTTTGCTCAGGTCAAGCGAACGAATGCTTTTTCCTTGCTCCAAATGCGCCTTGCAGCGTTTCAATACTTCGAATTCTGCTTTTGTTTTTGCATCGCCGGTTTTAGCGAGCTTTTCGGAGCGCTGGTATTTTTTATCTACGCTTTCAAGATCCTTCAACTGCAATTCTGTATCGATGATTTCTTTATCAGAAACAGGATTGATCGCCCCTTCATCGCGAAGAACGTTTTCATCTTCAAAGCAGCGGATCACGTGAACGATCGCATCTACTTCACGAATGTTTGCAAGGAATTTGTTTCCTAAGCCTTCGCCTTTGCTGGCACCGCGAACAAGACCCGCGATGTCAACGATTTCAATTTGCGTAGGCACAGTACGGTTTGGTTTAACCAGTTCTGCCAGTTTGGTGATTCTCTCGTCCGGTACATCTACCAAACCAACGTTTGGCTCAATGGTACAGAAACGGTAGTTGCTGGCCTGAGCTTTTGCACTGTTACTAACTGCGTTAAACAAGGTAGATTTTCCAACATTTGGTAATCCTACAATCCCTGCTTTCAATCCCATGATTATATATATTTATTAATTTGAATGTATTGAGCCCGTTATCCGGGGCGCAAAGATAACGGCAGAATTTGAGAATTTGAAAATATGAGAATTTGAAAATGAAATAGCCAGTTCGCAAGTGAATGGATTTTTTCTTTTAGGCAATAAAATCAAAATAACTCGTTTTATATCAGGTAATTCAGTCGTATATTGGCATTTTGCACAGAAAGCCAATTTTCAAATTAGCACATTTTCAAATTTTCAAATTAACCAATGGCATTAAGCAGGATATGGTCGGCATTTATAATTGTTGCGGTTCTGGTAGGGGCGTTCAAGTATTTTGCGCTGCAGGATAAAGATATTTTCAGCCGGATGGTGGTAGGGAAATCGAGTGATGCCTATGAAACAGTTTATTATGCGACTGTCGGCGAACCTGCTATAACGGAAGCCGCTTCGCGAAAAAAGTTTTCCGAAAATATTGCCAACTATGGATATGTTGCCGCAGATTCTGCCCATGCGCCAAACGTGATCATATCAAACCAATTGCAGTCAGATTCGGTTAGCCGGTTGCAAGCATCATATCCTGAAGCGAAACTGGTCACTTATAAAGAAGTTGGGAAAAAGCTTGTGCGCAAAACGGATGGCATTATTCAAACCTGTCTCAACTCTGTGAATATTTGCTTGAATCTTATTGGGATAATGGCGCTGTTTATGGGCTTTTTGGCCATTGCAGAAAAGGCAGGAGGGATAAGGTTTTTGTCGAAATTGATTGGACCGTTTTTCTCGAAATTATTTCCTGAATTGCCAAAAGGTCATCCGGCAATGGGTCACATGATCATGAATTTTTCGGCCAACTTATTAAACCTTGACAATGCTGCAACTCCTTTTGGCATCAAGGCAATGGAAAGCTTACAAGAGTTAAATCCCAATAAAGAAAGGGCCTCCAATGCGCAGATCATGTTCCTTTGCCTGCATGCATCCGGTTTAACATTGATTCCCGTGAGCATCATCGCGGCGCGGTCCGCATTGAAAGCGGCCAATCCGACCGATATTTTTGTGCCTTGTATGATCGCCACTTTTGCAGCTACGTTGGCAGCAATGATTATTGTTTCCATTAAGCAAAAAATAAACCTGTTGCAGCCTGTAATACTGGCCTGGGTTGGTGGATTATCTGCATTGATCGCCGTGCTTGTGATTTATTTGCGGACACTCGATTTTAAAGGCGTTCAATCATTCTCAAGTGTGATCAGCAATGGTCTTATTCTTACTATTTTCATTTTAATTGTTATCGGCGGCGTTTATAAAAAGATCAATGTTTTTGATGCATTTATCGATGGTGCCAAGGGCGGGTTTGAAACGGCTATTCGAATCATTCCATACCTGGTAGGAATGTTGGTTGCAATCAGTTTGCTTAGCACCAGCGGCACTTTCGATACCATCATCAATGCTATGAAGAGTTTGTTTACCGCTATGCACGTCGACACAAGATTTGTGGATGGTTTGCCAACGGCGCTTATAAAACCACTAAGCGGAAGCGGAGCACGCGGCATGATGATAGCCACGATGACCAACCACGGCCCTGATTCTTTTGCCGGCCGCTTGTCGTGCGTGCTGCAAGGTTCATCCGATACTACGTTTTATGTAATTGCCGTTTACTTCGGAGCCGTTGCAGTAAAAGATACGCGCTATTCCATTTCTGCAATGTTACTGGCAGATTTGGTGGGCATTATTACATCGATCGTTCTGGCTTATGTGTTCTTTAACTAACAAATATTGTCCCAATACTAAAACAGCTATACGCGGCCGTTACTAGTTTTGTGCGCTGTTATGATTGGTTTGCAAACGCTTAAGTATCTCGCTACGCAAAAGTTAAAAGACGCGGAAATATTGATGCAAAGCCGGCGATATAACGGTGCCGTATATATGATGGGGTATGCACTCGAGTTTAGTTTCAAAAGAAAACTGAGCCAGACTTTGGGTTTTAGTAATGGTTTTCCGGAAACCTCGGGTGAAATGCAACAATATGCTGGTAAACTCGCCGTATTTAACGCTGTTAACGGTGAAATACAGCTCAATCAAGTAAGGCAAATTAGAAATCATAAATTAACTGATTTGATTAAATATACTGGTGCCGAGACTCGAATTAAAGCATCATGTAACAATGAATGGCAATTGCTGTGTTGCTGGAATCCTGAAAAAAGATATGTTCGACAAAATTGGACAGCAACAAAGGCCAGAGATTTTATGACTGCCGCTAATATTGTTCTAAAACAAATAATTTAACTTTACTGCATGAAAGCAAATCATTCAAATAAAAGCGTGGATGATATTCAACTGGTACTTCCTTTAGGAGGTACTGGCTGGATGGTTAAAGCATCAAATGCGAAAACGTTTACTGTCATTACTGATTCTAAGACTGAAGCTGTATCTATTGCTCGTAATATCGCTCGCCACAAACATACTCAAATGGTTGTTTACGGAAGAAATGGTTCGATTCAAAAGACTGAAAACTATGTGGCGGCCGAAACCAAATAAGTTATTTTGATTTTTTTAGAAAAAAGAGATACCCATTTTTTGAGGTATCTTTTTTGTATTCAGTAACGAAGTATATTTAAACCTTAGAATTAGTTAGTTTTGTTAAACAGGTTAAAATAGAATAAAGCATTATGTCTGATAAAATTGTAGAAATAACCAACGCAAATATTTACCAGGGCGATAACCTAGTTCTGGAAGATGTGAATGTAACAGTAAACAAAGGCGAGTTTGTGTACCTGGTAGGTAAAACCGGAACAGGTAAATCGAGTTTACTTAAAACATTATATGGCGATCTGCAATTGAAACAGGGATCGGGGACTGTTGTAGGTTTTAACCTGAAGGAAATGGATTGGAAAAAGGTTCCTTTTCTTCGTCGTAATTTAGGCGTTGTGTTCCAGGATTTTCAGTTGCTGACAGACAGAAATGTAAATGATAACCTGAAATTCGTATTGCGTGCAACTGGGTGGAAAGACGAAAAATTAATGGACGAAAAAATCGCCGACGTTTTGGATAAGGTAGGCTTGAAAAGCAAGGGGTTTAAAATGCCTTTTGAAATGAGCGGTGGCGAGCAACAAAGAGTAGACATTGCTCGTGCCTTGTTGAATTCTCCAAAGCTGATCCTTGCAGACGAGCCAACAGGAAACCTCGATCCGGAAACGTCTGATGAGATAATGCAGCTTTTGTTCCACATCTGCCGCGATTATGGTACAGCAATCATCATGGCAACGCACGACTATATTGTTATTTCAAAATATCCTGCACGTACTTTAAAAACAGAAAGAGGAAGAGTAGAAGATAACGCCACTATATCGATCTAGCCGGCGTTTTGCATTGGGCGTTCGGCATTAAGCGTTCACCCATATCAGTCTAACCAGCGCTTCCGCATTTTTATTGTTATTGAAGGCTGCCAATAATTTTTTTCGCAGTTGTATTTCAGATTCAGAAAATGGTTTGTAATACAGCTGCGAAATTATTTTACGGAAGCTGTTTTCATCTGTTGCAATGTGGCAGGTTTCTTCAATGCCTGTATCTTCCACAGCCGGAATGTTTACCACACAGTGTCGGCCATTAAAAAGCGCGTTTAGAAGTTTTAACTCGAATCCTGTTCCATTAAATGACGGCAGTATGTTTATCTGAGCTTTTGCGATCAGGTCCTGCATTTCAGTTTCATCGGGATTTTCTACCAAATGTACATGCGGGTTTACCTGAACGAGCCTTCTCAATCTTGCAGTAGGATTTTTCCCTGCGATAATGAAAGGTTTTTCAATTTTGTTGAAAACATTTTTTATCAGCCATCTTGCCGCTTTATCATTTTCAGCACGGCTTAAGTTGCCGTGATAGAGACAGAATGTGCCAAGTCCTTCTTCGCTTTTGACATCTGTAAAAGGAACAAATGGAGGCACGTAGTTAATATCTTTTGCATGGAAATTTTCTTTGTATGCAGCGGCATCCTTCAAAGCCAATGCAATGATAGGAACTTGCTGCGCGACTTTCCTTTCATAACTTTTCAGCAGCTTGCTTTCCAGATAGTAATATAATTTCCTTGGAAGAAATCTTTCGTGCTTGTATAAATGATAATAGTAATCAGATTCAACATTATGAAGTCGCAGCAAAATTTTTCTATCCCTCATCAGGTTGTTGAATATATGATGAGTGCAGTGAACGCCTTCCAGCAAAATAGGATAATCATCCTTGAGCAGGTTGACAAGCAATTTTTCGCATCGCCTTGATGCAACGATGTATGGGATATTAACGGAAAAGCCTTTGTGGCCATTAGCTCGCTTGTAATACAAAACCTCCTCGCAATATTTGTTTAGTTCAGATTGTTCGCCGCGACCATATTCAAAACAGTGCAGATGAACCTTAATGCCAATATCATGAAGAGCTCTTATTTTGCAAAATAAGTCGAACATGCCGCCGTTATCCATTGGGTAGGGGACATCAAGGCAAACCATATGTAAGTGTTTCTCCACGAGGTGCCAATAACGTTTAGTAAAAGAAAATTATTTTCTCTTCACTTCCATTCGTAGTTGACTGAGCCGTTGCAGTTATTACTAATAAAGCCTTATATACTAACAGAGTCAAAAACAAAAGGTTTAACAAGTACAGTGAAAGCATAGATTTAACAAAGCTTTCAGCTTATATTCAAAAATGTTTATGCGTTCTTTCTCAAGTTGGAAACGAATAATCTTCTTAAAAATTTTAATGTTGAAAACACTTTTAGAAAATTGTATTCAACAACTCCTATCGCTTTATTTTCATAAATATGTCGAAGGTTATACAGTTCTCCTTTTTCCATTGCAGGAAGGTTTGACGACAATCCAGCGTGTCCAAAAGGTGGCTTGCCGTTGCCAGCTATTACGAGATTTTCATTCAGGAAGGCACAGGTGAATCCGGCGAGACATATTCTCATCCAGTAGTTTTGATCTTCCATAAATTTCATTCCCTCGTTAAAAAAAATATCTTTTTCTACGATCTCTCTTTTGAAAATTATAGTTGGCGTCGCAAAGAAATTCTTATATAGTAACTGTTTCAACGTTACCAGATGCAATTTTTTTGTTTTTGCATAACCTGAAAAAAAAATGACACCGTTATTAAAGTTGGTTCCTATGAGATCAATTTGGGAATCGTTTTGTAGAATGGCAAGCTGTTTTTCTGTTTTTTCGGGGAGCCATTCATCATCCGCATCAAGCAATGCAACCAACGAACCGGTTGCATTACGCAAACCCAGATTTCTTGCGGCAGAAACTCCTTTATTTGCCTGGTGAAGAAGTTGATAAGAAGTATTGGAAGAAGATCCCCTTGTGGCGATATAACGCGTGATGATTTCACTGCTATCATCGGTAGAGCCATCATCTACAAGTATTACTTCAAAATTTTTGTACGTCTGATTTTCGATCGATTCAAGCGAGCGCTCAATGGTTTGTGAAGCATTAAAGACAGGAATGATCACACTGATCAGCGGACCGGCGTAGAAATTTCCAGTATCGTTAGTGTTGGTTTGCACTTTTGTTACATCAATTTTGTGCAACTAAATGGGTTGTTGCGCAAAAGATAATTCTTTATCTGTAATTATATATTAACAAATCAGACCAAAGGCGCATTTTGATAGATCATTCGGATCAATTCAATTGTCTTTAGCCCATCATTTCCATTTACAAACTTGTGTGCGGGATCTTTCAGCGCCATTATAAGATTATCATACACTTTATCATGATTACTCATGGAACCGCGGTAAAATCCATAATCATTCGCCGGGTTATCGATACCTTCTACTTCAAGCGAGTAATTTTCAATTGATTGGTATTCAAGTGTATTCATGTATTCCCCGCCGAGTTTCACAATCCCTTTCTCTCCGATAATTGTGAACGATACTTCCATGTTTTTTCTGAATGTATTAATGGACCAGTTGATGCCTCCAATACTACCGCTTTTCATTTCCAGTACCACGCTGCCGGTATCTTCAAAGGCAATGCTGTCGCCATGGATGAAGTTTTTTCTTATTCCGGAAACATTTTTGCAATCTCCCAGCATCCAGCAAAGAACATCAAGGTAATGACTGAATTGCGTAAACAATGTTCCTCCATCCAGATCGGCCGAGCCTTTCCAGTTGTCCTCATAATAAGCAGGAGGGCGGTTCCAGAAGCAATTCAGCTGGAAGCTGCAAATTTTACCTAAAATATTGTTTTCCAGCGCATTTTTAAGGGAAATAATGGCCGGGTTGTAGCGGGAAGATTTTACTACAAAAAGCTTTTTTCCGGTTTCGTCGGCGGTAGCGATCATTGAAAATCCGTCAGCTACAGAAATGGCCATTGGTTTTTCACAAAGCACATGAAAACCTGTTTTTAAAGCGGCAATAGTGTGTTCCGCATGCAAGCCATTCGGCGAACAAACAGACACAACATCCAGATGATGTCTCTCAGCTTTAAACATTTCTGTCACTGAAGAGTAGGCTTTGCAATTATATTTATCTGCCAGTTTCTGTGCTTTTTCAGGAACGATGTCGCAAACTGCCTGTAACTTGCCCACGCGTGCCATTTGCTCTGCATGCCTGGAACTGATGTTCCCGCAACCAATTAAACCGAATTTTACCATGTGTAAACCTGTTAACTCATTGTAACTAAACGTGTAAATGTAGTGTGATTATTGAAAAACGGAGCCTAAAAAAGTGATTATTAGCGAAATATGGTCCCTTTCAAACGGTTTCTGAGCTTAATATGCAATTATAGCTAAAAATTGGGTATTAATATGGCTGTTTAATTTAATTGTTATACATTTGCAGCCAAATTAATTAAGAATTTTTAATCGGATGTTTTTTTAAAAAGAAATTGAGATGCCGTATTTAACAAAAGAAAAGACAGCAAAAATTTTCGCAGACTTTGGTGGAAACGCTACCAATTCAGGTTCTATCGAGGGCCAAATTGCTCTTTTAACAGAGCGCATTAGCCAAATTTCAAAGCACTTGCAAGCTAACAAAAAAGATTTCTCTACTCACCGTGGATTGATGCAACTGGTAGGTAAAAGAAAACGTTTGTTAACTTACCTGAGCAAACACAACCTGCAAGCTTACCGCGCGCTGATCGAAAAACTAGGAATCAGAAAATAATCTATGATGTATATATAAACTATTCCCAACTGTGTATTATGGTTGGGAATAGTTTTTTTGCATGTTAGCGAATTACAATTAACATTAAAAGATCATAGCAACCCCGTTATTCCCACCTAGCTTGATTGTGTTGCTATGAAAAAACACAACTTATGCTATTACAGCCAATAAGTAAAACATTTGATATAGGTGGCGGCCGCATGGTTACCATTGAAACCGGCAAACTCGCCCGTCAGGCAGATGGTGCAGTTACAGTACGCCAAGGCAACTGTATCATTCTCGCTACAGCAGTAGCAAACAAAGAGCCTAAAGAAGGACAAAGCTTTTTCCCATTAACGGTAGACTACCAGGAAAAATTTGCTTCTGCAGGCCGCATCCCCGGTTCATTTTTTAAGAGAGAAGGAAGATTGAGTGACTACGAAGTATTGAATTCCCGCCTTATTGACCGCGCTTTACGTCCATTGTTTCCTGAAGATTATTTTTGTGATGTTCAGGTACTTGTAACATTAGTTTCAAGCGATCCGGAAGTTATGCCGGATGCACTGGCTTGTCTTGCAGCTTCTGCAGCACTTGCAGTTTCTGACATCCCTGTACAGGAAATTATTTCTGAAGTACGTGTTGCGAGAATCAACGGCGAGTATGTGGTTAACCCATACCGCAGCCAACTTGCAACTGCCGATATGGATTTCATCATTGCTGCCACTGATAAGAACATCATGATGGTGGAAGGTGAATCTAAAGAATGTAGCGAAGAGGACCTGATCAAAGCGATCGAAATTGCTCACGATGCAATTCGCATCCAGGTGAAAGCGCAGGAAGAACTGCGTGCAGCGAAAGGAATCACTACAAAAAGAGAATATACAAAACCAGCTCAGGACGAAGAATTGCGTGGCAAAGTAAATGAGTTCGCCACTTCTAAAGTTTACGAAGTTGCTAAATCAAAAAGCAGCAAACACGAGCGTGGTGATAAATTCGATGAGATTCAGGAAGAACTTCTTGCTCATCTGAAAACTGCATACAATGTAGCTGAAGGCGAAGATCTTGATGATAAGGTTAAGAAACTTGCTAAAAATTATTATCACGATCTGCAATATCATGTGGTACGTGATATGATTTTGAACGACCGCGTACGTCTTGATGGACGTGGATTAGAAGATGTTCGTCCTCTTGCAATGGAGACAGATCTTCTTCCAACTCCGCACGGTTCTGCATTGTTCACACGTGGTGAAACGCAATCATTGACAACTGTTACTTTGGGTACACCATTGGACGAGTTGCTTGTAGAAAGCGCTGCAAATTCCGAGTATACAAAGTTCATTTTACACTATAATTTCCCTCCGTTCTCAACAGGTGAAATTAAACCGATGAGAGGTCCCGGCCGTCGTGAAGTTGGTCACGGTAACCTTGCAATGCGTTCATTGAAACAAATGATGCCAGGTAGCGACTACGCTTACACGGTGCGTGTTGTAAGTGATATCCTTGAATCAAACGGTTCTTCTTCTATGGCAACTGTTTGCGCTGGTTCATTGGCGTTAATGGATGCAGGTGTTCCTGTTCCTAAACACGTTTCTGGCGTGGCAATGGGCTTGATCACTAAAGAAGGAAAATTCGCTGTATTGACAGATATCCTTGGTGATGAAGATCACCTGGGTGATATGGATTTTAAAGTAACTGGTACACGCGATGGTATCTGCGGTGTGCAAATGGACATTAAAGTAGATGGTTTAAGCATGGAGGTTATGCGCCAGGCGCTTGCTCAGGCAAACCGTGGCCGTATGCACATTCTGAACGCTATGTACGAAGCTGTTCCTGCTGCAAGAGCAGACGTGAAACCTCACGCTCCAAGAATGGTGAAATTGTTCATCGATAAAGAATTCATCGGTGCTGTTATCGGACCAGGTGGTAAAGTGATCCAGGAAATTCAACGTGAAACTGGTTCAACGATCAACCTTGAAGAGAAAAACAACATGGGTGAGGTTAGCATCTTCGGTACTAAAAAAGAATCTGTGGACAAAGCTGTTTCCTGGATCAAAGGTATCGTTGCTGTTCCTGAAGTAGGTGAAGTATATGAATCTACTATTAAATCCATCATGCCTTACGGAGCATTTGTTGAGTTCCTGCCTGGCAAACAAGGATTGTTACATATTTCTGAAGTAAGCTGGAAACGTCTTGAAACACTTGAAGGAGTGTTGAAAGAAGGTGATGTTGTAAAAGTGAAACTTACGGGCACAGATCCTAAAACAGGTAAATTCAAATTGTCACGCAAAATTTTGTTGCCAAAACCTGAAGGTCAACCAAGACCTCAGGGTGATCAACAAGCTTAATTGCGAACACATAATTTTTATTCAAAGTGAGCTGCAAAACGGCTCACTTTTTTTATAAGTGAAAACGCACATTTTTATGATTGTGATGATTTGAAGGATTTGAAATTTTAACCATGAAGGTTGCTTGCCACTTCTATTGGTGCTTCACAGAAAGAATTCTTAATTTTTAATTCCTAATTCTTAATTAAAAAATGACCTATCTCGAATTTGCATTCATATCGCCGCTTGAAGAAGAACAAAAAGACATCCTTGTTGCCGTGCTGTCAGGCATGGGATTTACAGGCTTTGAAGAAGACAGGAAAAAGCTGAAAGCTTTTGTGCCGGTAGAAGATTTTGATGAAGATGCATTTACGACATATTGCACTATAAATGATTTGCATTTTGTAAAAAGCGAGTTGGAAGACAAGAACTGGAACGAAGAGTGGGAGAAAAATTTTGAGCCGGTTGTTGTCGGAGATTATTGCGCGATCAGGGCCGATTTTCACGCTCCGGTTCCGAATGTAAAACACGAGATAATCATTACTCCCAAAATGAGTTTTGGAACTGGCCATCACGCCACAACCTATATGATGATCCAGGCAATGCAAGAATTGAATTTTTCGGGAAAATCCGTTTTCGATTTCGGAACGGGAACAGGAGTGTTGGCCATTTTAGCAGAAAAAGAAAATGCTGCATCCGTAACTGCCATTGACAATGATCAATGGAGCATTGAAAATGCTGACGAAAATCTGGAAAGAAATAATTGCAATAAAATACATTTGTACCGAGCGGATGAGCTGAATGAGGGAAAGCAATTTGATATTATACTCGCCAATATAAATCGTAATGTGATCCTTCAATTTTTATCGGAGATGAAACAACATCTTGCGAAAGATGGCGTTTTGTTACTGAGCGGTTTACTGCATACCGATAGAGAAATTATACTTGAAGAAGCTCTAAAGAATAACCTGAGAAACGTAGAAACGATTGAAAGGAATAGTTGGATTTGTCTTAAAATGCAGTAAATGAAAGGCGGAAGACGAATTTTTTAAGGTAGTTTTCCCTATTTTTGATTTCCAACTACACCCGATATTCAAATGAAAGAAGCTTTGATTATAGTACTGGCTTATTTGCTTGGATCAATACCTACCTCCGTTTGGGTAAGCCGTTACTTTTTTGACATTGATATTCGCGACTATGGCAGCGGCAATGCCGGTGCAACAAATACCTTCAGGGTTTTAGGATCTAAATGGGGGACTCTTGTAATGGTCGTGGATATGTTGAAAGGCTTGCTTGCAGTAAAACTTGTTTATCTTCTTCCTTACATAATTGAAAATGATTTCGCCAGAACCAATTTGCAAATAGGCCTGGGACTAGCGGCAGTACTGGGACATATTTTCCCAATCTGGGCCGATTTTAGAGGTGGAAAAGGCGTGGCAACCTTGTTTGGCCTTGTATTAGGCGTTTCGCCATGGAGTTCTCTTTGTTGTGTCGGCGTGTTTTTATTGGTACTATATCTTACCCGCTTTGTTTCGTTAAGTTCTATTCTTGCGAGCATTGCTTTCCCCATATTTATCCTGGTAATCTTTAATGTTGATAATCACGCTTACCGTATTTTTGCGGTAGCTGTAGCCTTAATGGTGATACTTACCCACCAGAAAAATATCAGCAGGATACTAAAAGGTTCCGAGAGTAAAGTGCCTATCCTGAAATACCGCGACCGCCGAAAACAGCGTCGTCGTGAAATCAAAGATTAACCTTCCTTTCCAATACTTATCTGTTCATTTTACTGCCCGATAGTGGTAATCTACCACTGGTGGTACGATGATTGTTTAAGAACTTTTGTATAATCTACATTTATGAAAAGAATATTTTCAACCTTTCTATTACCATTGTCCGTTGCGGCAATGATGTCGTCGTGTACCCGTAATTCATTCACCGGGAGAAGTCAGCTAAGTCTTGTTCCTGAATCCCAGGTGCAGGCAATGGCGCTGACGGAATACACGCAGTTCCTTGATTCAGTTAAAGTAGTTTCTGCGGCAGATAAAAATGCGCAGATGGTTGCACGGGTTGGTCAGCGTATCGCAAATGCAGTAACACAATATGCTGCGGCAAATAACATGTCCGATCAATTGCAAGGTTATAAATGGGAATACCACCTTGTTCAATCTAATGAAGTAAACGCATGGTGCATGCCAGGTGGTAAGATCGTTGTGTACACAGGGTTGTTGCCCATTACACAAAACGAAAATGCACTTGCCGTTGTAATGGGTCACGAAGTAATGCACGCAGTTGCACGACACGGTAGCGAGCGCATGAGCCAGGGACTTGTACAACAATATGGCGGCGAGGCTTTGAGCGTAATGCTGTCTACAAAACCCGCGGCAACGCAGCAGCTATTTATGACCGCTTATGGTTTAGGTTCGCAGGTGGGAGTGATGTTGCCTTTCTCACGTAAAGACGAGTTGGAAGCTGATAAATTCGGTTTGTATTTTTGCGCGATGGCTGGTTATGATCCACGCGAAGCAATTCCTTTATGGCAAAGAATGGAAAAAGCGAGTGAAGGTAGCAGTCGTCCGCCTGAAATGTTGAGCACTCACCCGGTAGAATCTACCAGGATCGCACAACTGCAACAGATCATGCCGGAAGCCTTAAAGTACTACAAACCGGCTGCAAACGCCTCTAAATAAAGTTATTATCAGTAGGCACTAACAATACAGACATGGCATTGCCTTGTCTCTACAAATAAAAAATCCCCTTTTTATAGACAAAAGGGGATTTTTATGCGATCTATATTTCATAAAACGCACAATTAGTCTACCTTTGCACTTCTGCAACTTTTTTAACCAATTAGATTAAACGTTTGAAATATGTCGCAAAATGTGATTGAGAAACTTCAGTTAAAAGAGGAAAAGAACTTGCTCATTCAGGGTTTACCATCTACAATCGAGAAACAATTCAGTAAATTATTCTTCGCAAAAAATGTAACACCGTTGTTGAAATCACGAGGAATTGACTTTGCGCTTGTATTTGCAATCAACGAGTGTCAGCTGAATGGTATACTTGCAGATGTTTTACCTGCATTGAACAACGAAGGAAAATTTTGGGTAGCGTATCCAAAATCAGCTTCCAAGATCGCCTCTAATTTAAACAGATCATGCAGTTGGCAAATGCTTACTGATGCAGGGTTTGAGAATGTGAGTGAGGTAACACTTGATCACGTATGGACGGCCATCAGGTTCCACAAAAATGAACAAGCCGTTGTAGTTGTAGAAGAAGAAGTGTTTGAAGAGGAAGAAGAAGGAGATGATGATGTTGCTGTGGCTGTTTCCACGAAAAAGAAAACAGTAGCAACGCCTCCTGAGTTTGCAAAAGCACTGAGACGTAGTAAAGTGGCAACAGCTTTTTTTGAGAAGCTTTCAGCTAACAGTCAAACAGAGTATGTAAACTGGATCACTGGTGCAAGAAAAGAAGAAACACGTTTGAAAAGAATTGAGACAGCAATTGAAAGGCTGGGTGAGGGAAGGAAAACGCCCGCGGATAAGTAGGGGCGAATCGCATTCGCCCTGCGACACATAAAAAATATACCGAAAAAAGAGACAGTTCCAAACTGTCTCTTTTTTTTATGCAGTGTTATTTGGAAAAACAGGTGCGGTTGTTACTGTGTTAATGAGGCATCACCTGGGTGCGAAAGGGCGAATGCGATTCGCTCCTACCATTCTCAATTATTTCAAAATCACCGTTCCCACTTTCTTCAAAATATCTTTCTCCAATTGTTTAAGGTGCATGTGGGTTTGCAAGAGCATCATTTGCTCGTCACTGGTGTGAGGCTGTTCGAGATCCTTTTGGTTTTGCTCGATCAGGCGTTTGATTTTGCGAAGCTTTAAATAATTAAGTGTAGAAATTACCTCTTGTACGTACACGTCTTCCCGTGATGCCACAGGCATGTCATATTCTTCTTTCCATTTTGGACTAAGCTCGTAAGGGAAATCCATAATGGAAACAACTATGGAGCTTATCGTCTGATCTTCGTGGTAAAGAAAATTTTTGGACGTTGGTTCCAAACCTGCATCGTACCAGGCTTTGTACGTTTGAATAATGTGCAATAATTGTTTGTTGTCAAACAGATCGTCGTCTACCATTTCTTCAAAAAAATAATCGGCCACTCGTCTCTTTTCATCCCATTCTTTTAAACCGAACTCCAGCAATGCTCTTACCACGGAACGTTCCTGCAACTCATCTTTTAAAATAAGATTGATGGTATCATCCTGCTGCTGGAACTGTTGCGGTGGTCCTTGAATTTCAAACCCATTTTCATCGTACATGGGTTCTGGAAAGAAAGGAAAATCACCATCTGGCGCAGGACCAGAATTTTGTGCAGGACCTTGCTGCTTTGTTTCCTGCTTGCTTACTTTTTCACGAATGAATTTATTTACCAGTGTTGTGAAACCATGTTCTTCAATTCTAAGGATCTCTGAACATTGACGGATATAGTCCTGCTGCTTTGTAAAGTCTTCTGCCTTGTTGATCTTGGAAATACTTTCCGCAACCTGGTTTACCACAGCAGCTTTTTTAGTAGTATCGCCAGCTGCATCTTTCAAAGCAATTTCCAACTGAAAGAGGATGAAGTCTTTTTTATTCGCAGCAATAAATTCACGAAAGGCAGTCGTACCAACTTTATTTACGTAGCTATCCGGATCTTCTTTGTCTGGAATCAGCACCAGCTTTACGTTCAGGCCTTCTTCGAGTGCCATGTCCAGTCCGCGCAATGCAGCCTTCACGCCGGCGGCATCACCATCGTAAATGATAGTTAAGTTGTTCGTATATTTTTTTACAAGGCGTAACTGATCCTGCGTAAGTGATGTACCACCGCTCGCCACTACGTTTTCAATGCCGGCCTGATGCAGGGAAATAACGTCTGTATAGCCTTCCACCAGCAAACATTCATCCTGCTTGTCAATGGCCTGGCGTGCAAAGTAAGTGCCGTAAAGAATTTTGCTTTTATGGTACAGCTCGTTTTCCGGCGTATTGATGTATTTCGGCGCCTTATCATTTTTCTTAATGATACGGGCACCAAAACCAATGATTTTTCCTGTATTGTTATGAACGGGAAAAATGACGCGGCCGCGATAGTTGTCCATCAACTCGTCGTTTCGCAGCACAACCAGTCCCGATTTCTGCAAATATTCCGGATTGTATTGATTGGCGATTGCCGTTTTTGCGAACGCATTTCCCCTTTCAAGACAGTAACCAAGCTGAAATTTTTGAATGACCTCTTCGCGGAAACCACGTTGTTTCAGGTAACTCAAGGCTATGTCCTGACCTTCCTCGTTGTTCATCAAAACATCTGCAAAGTATTTCTGTGCAAATGCGTTGATCACATGGAGGCTATCGGCCACTTGCAGGTGAGCTTTATACTCCGGACTGGTTTCGGTTTCCTCCACTTCCACATTGTAGCGGTTGGCCAGCCATCGAAGCGCTTCCACATACGTGAATTTTTCGTGCTCCATTACAAACCCAATGGGGTTGCCACTTTTGCCGCATCCGAAACATTTATAAATTTCCTTTGAGGGACTTACCGAAAAGGAGGGTGACTTTTCATTGTGAAATGGGCATAGACCGATATAGTTAGACCCTCGCTTTTTTAATTTTACGAATGAACCAACTATATCAATAATGTCAATTCTGCTTAGTATCTGCTGTATCGTTTCCTGCGAAATCATCGGGGGCAAGTTAGTGAAAATGGCAGGAAGTTGTTAGTTGTTGGTTGATAGTTGTTAGGAAAAGTCCCATGCTGTAACCAGGGTGAATGCAATCTGTATCTAAGCTACAAAAGCCTAACAACTAATAACTATCAACTAACAACTAATATATTTGCACCCTAACGCAACCAATTATGATCCCTTACTGGATGAGCAGAACCCAGCTCTTGCTGGGAGATGAAAAAGTAGAAAAATTACAATCGAAAAATGTATTGGTGGTGGGGCTGGGCGGAGTGGGAGGAATTTGCGCAGAAATGATTGCCCGTGCCGGTATTAGCAAAATGACGATTGTGGATGCAGATGTGGTCGACCTCAGCAATGCCAATCGCCAGATTCCTGCTCTTCATTCTACAGAAAAGAGATTGAAAGCGGAAGTGATGGCAGAGCGTATCCGTGATATCAATCCTGCTATAGAGTTAACCGTTATTCCCGAATTTATTGAAGGTGAAAGAACCCGTGAGATCGCGCAAAATGGGCAATTCGATTATGCGGTGGATTGTATTGATACGCTTTCGGCGAAGGTTAATTTTATTAAGATTTGTATCGAACTGAAAATACCGATGGTAAGTTCTTTGGGAGCAGGTGGAAAAGTAGATCCTTCGCAGGTTAAGACGAGCTATTTGTCAGAAACGCATAGCTGTAAACTTGCCCGATACGTTAGAAAGCATTTGAACAAGGTGGATATATCTAACGTAAAGGCTGTTTTCTCGCCAGAAGATATCGACGAAGATCGTGTGATTGTAACGGAGAAAGCGGCACCCAAAAAATCCATCATCGGTACGATTTCTTATATGCCCGCGATTTTCGGCTGCACATGTGCCAGTGTGGTCATCAGGGACCTGATGACAATTTGAAAATGTGCTGATTTGAAAATTTGAAAATTCATTGTGTGTTGCATTAAGTGCATTAAGTGGAAACTCGGAAAAGCAGCAGGGAAAGAATTTTCAAATTAGCACATTTTCAAATTTTCAAATTACCTTGCTCTCTAAATCTACAAGAATCTATGCATGTTGGAATAATAATGGGCAGTGATAGTGACCTGAGTATAATGCAGGCTGCTGCTGATGTTTTAAAAGAATTTGGAATTGCATATGAGCTTACTGTGGTATCGGCACACCGCACACCACTGCGTATGGTGGAATATGCACAGAAGGCAAAGGACAGAGGTTTAAAAGTAATTATCGCGGGTGCCGGCGGAGCAGCGCATTTGCCGGGCATGGTAGCTTCGATAACCTCTTTACCGGTGATTGGCGTTCCTATCAAGTCTTCCAATTCGATTGACGGATGGGATTCTGTTTTGTCTATTTTGCAAATGCCAAATGGTATTCCCGTTGCTACAGTTGCATTGAATGCCGCGAAAAATGCGGGTATACTTGCGGCAACAATTCTCGGCGCGTTTGATGAAAACCTCGGAAACGAAGTGGCTGCATATAAACAAAACCTCGAAAAAGAAGTTTTGAAAAAAGTAGACAAGCTGAAGGAAGGCGGCCAGCCGAATGGTTTTGATGCTTAAGAAGTAACTGAATAACTGAATGGACTGAATAAACTGAGTGTTTAAGATTCGATTTTATATTGTGACTTTCAAACACTCAGTTTATTCAGTCCATTCAGTTATTCAGTTATTAAAATCTCTCCCTCTCTTTACTCGTTTCACATTAAATATTATTTTTAAGGAGAAAAAGCTAAACCTCGCAGTTGAATTCGCAATCGATCCAACGTTATGAACCAAGCTCCAACACTTCTGCTGATCGACGACGACCTGGATGACCAGGAGATTTTTGAATTGGCTGTCAGGGAAACTAAAAGAACCATGCATTGCGTTTACGCGAGCAGCGGTTTCGAAGCGCTTGAAATGCTGGATAGTAATTCCTCTTTTTTGCCAGAATATATCTTCATTGATCTGAATATGCCAAGGATGGATGGGCGAAAATGCCTTGTTGAAATAAGGAAAATACCCCGCCTGAAAAATGTTCCCATCATTATCTACTCAACCGCCGACGACGAAAGATCGCTTTTGGAAACAAAAGAAATGGGCGCTTCAAAATATATTGTAAAGCCTACCAGCTTGACGGCCCTTGTAGATACGTTGGCAGAATTATTTAAAGTATCCATCTAAAAAAGATAACCTGATGACCGGAGCCAAATTAGAATCTGCTTCGTTGCTGCTTTTTGAAGGGGGTGGCGAAACGGGTGAGCTGATGAAGTCGATGGATTGGGGAAAGACGGTGCTCGGAAGTGTGGAAGAATGGCCCCAAAGTTTAAAGACTTGTGTGCGCATCGTATTGACTTCGCGTCAGCCGATGTTTGTATGGTGGGGAAAAGAGCTGATTAATCTTTATAATGATCCGTACAAGGCGATTGTAGGCGGAAAACATCCCTGGGCCTTAGGTAAACCGGCGTCTGAAGTGTGGTCGGATATTTGGGACGAAGCTGGACCCAGAGCGCAAATATGTCTGCAGGAAAATACCGGTACCTACGATGAGGCCTTGTTGCTTATCATGGAACGCAACGGTTATCCCGAAGAAACCTACTACACTTTTTCATATAGCCCCGTGCCGGGTGAAGACGGAAGACCAGCGGGAATTATTTGCGCAAATACTGACGATACAGATCGTATCATTGGTGAGCGCCAATTGAGAACTTTGAAAGATCTGGGCAAATACATTCTTGATTGCGAAAGCAATGAAGAAGCTTACCAGAAGACAATTCATATTTTAAAACAGAATCCGCATGACTTTCCCTTCGCCGCTATTTATGAAATAAAAGATGAAAAGATCGCAAAGCTGCAGGATTCAACAGAAGACCGTTTAAAGACGCTCTTACCGGATGAAATAAATATTCAATCGCGGCAAGGTATAGCTTCGCTTTTTCACCATGTGATTGACGAGGGCAAGTTGAAGGTATTTAAAAATGCGCAACAGGTTATCGGCCATGTTACCGGCAGCGCCTGGACAAAAGCGCCAGGGAATTGTCTGGTGATTCCTCTGATGCAATCCGGTCACCCATTTCCTTTTGCGCTAATGGTGATTGGTTTAAACCCATTTCGCCAGCCTGACGAAAAATATCTTGATTTCTTCAGACTTGTAGCGGACCAGGTGGCCACTTGTATAAGCACATTGTATGCGTATGATCAGGAGCGTAAACGAGCAGAAGCCCTTGCGGAAATAGACAAAGCGAAAACGGTTTTTTTCAGTAACATCAGTCATGAATTTCGCACGCCGCTTACTTTGATGCTCGGTCCTTTGGAGAACATGCTGGGAAATGCGGCTGATCTTCATGACGATCATATTGCCAATATAGAATCTACGCATCGCAATGCCATGCGGTTATTGCGATTGGTGAATACATTGCTTGATTTCAGCCGCATTGAAGCTGATAGGGTGCAGGCACGTTTTTCACCCGTAAATTTATCTCAACTCACTACAGACATTTCCAGCGCATTCAGAAGTGTGATAGAAAACGTGGGACTTAAATACAACGTGAGCATAAAGGAGCTAAGCAGCAAAGCATATGTTGACAGGGAGATGTGGGAAAAAATTGTGTTGAATCTTTTATCTAACGCGTTCAAGTATACGCTGTCTGGTAAAATTGAAATACAGCTCGAAGAGAAAAACGATAGCATACTACTAAGTGTTAGCGATACCGGCATTGGTATTCCGGAAAAAGAATTGCCTCAATTATTTAACAGGTTCTATCGTGTGAAGAACGCTGGTGGTCGTACTTATGAAGGAACAGGCATAGGACTTTCGCTTGTAAAAGAGTTGGTTGAGTTACACAACGGTACCATTGACGTTGAAAGTAAAGAGGGCGTAGGATCTGTCTTCACCGTTCGCATTGCAGCAGGAAAAGATCATTTGCCGGCAGATCAGGTTTTGGAAAGAAACGATGAAGTTTTTACCGCTTCTCTTTCCAACATTTATGTAAATGAAGCCATAAGCCTCACCGGTGATAAACAAAGGAAAGAAACAGTTGCCCCGGAAAAAATAAACGGGAAAAAATATCGCGTTCTTGTAGTGGATGACAATAGTGATATGCGTGATTATGTGGGTCGGCTGCTCAACAAAGAGTACGAAGTAGTGACTGCGGAAAATGGTAAAGATGCATTGCGCAAAATTTATCACCAAAGACCGGATCTTATTCTAAGCGACATCATGATGCCTGTGATGGATGGTATTGAATTGCTGCATGCAGTTAAAGGCAGCACTTCAACTGAAAACATCCCTGTTATTTTTATTTCTGCAAGAGCAGGAGAGGAAGCGAGAATAGAGGGCTATAATATTGGCGCAGATGATTATCTCGTAAAACCGTTCTCTTCCAAAGAATTATCGGCAAGAGTGCGTTCGCAATTGAAAATTGCAAACATGCACAAAGAGGTCAATGACGCGTTGGAAAACAAAGTAAAAGAAAGAACAAAGGAACTACAAAAGGCATCCGAAAAACTTGAGCAGACAAACACAGAACTCAGAAGAACCAACGAAGAGTTGGAACAGTTTGCTTATGTATCCAGTCACGATTTGCAGGAGCCTCTTAGAAAAATACAAACCTTTGCCGATCTCATCAACAGGAACATTGAACAGCCAGCCTTTGATGCAAAACGTTATCTCGAAAAAATAAATGCATCTGCAGAAAGAATGTCGATCTTGATAAAGGACCTTCTAAACTTTTCTAAACTGTCTAAAATCAATGAAGAGTTTGTGCCGACAGACTTAAACAAAATTCTGGAGGATGTTATCAGCGACTTTGAAGTGTTGATCAGGCAAAAGGATGCTGAGATAAAATTCACTTCTTTGCCTGTCATCAAAGCCATTCCATTGCAGATGAACCAACTTTTTTATAATCTTATCAGCAACGGATTGAAGTTTAACAATCAAGCGAAGCCGGAGATAGAAATAAAATGCTCCATTAAAAAGGGAGAAGATATTTTCAATGACAAATGTGATCTCGCAAAAGATGAAAGCTACTTGCACCTGTCGTTTAAAGACAATGGGATAGGATTTGAACAATCATATGCGGACCAGATATTCACTATATTTCAGCGTTTAAATAGTGATAAACAACGCTTCAGCGGAACAGGCATTGGCCTTGCGATCTGCAAAAAAATAGTAGAGAATCATAGCGGGTGTATTGCGGCGCATGGCGCGGAGAACGCAGGTGCGACGTTTGATATTTATTTGCCAGCGAGAGAATAGTTGTTAGTTAATAGTTGTTCGTTGTTAGACTTTAGTTTTGAATATTTGTCATTGATGCCTAACAACCAACAACTGAAAACTATCAACTAAACTTTATCGGCACTAATTTATCCTGCCCATGCGAGCTTGACATTTTGCTTTTTAGTTTGTTGAGCATAAGCACTACCTGCATGAAAACTTTATCTACCTGGTGATGCTTTTGCCAGTCGAAGAACAGATGTTTCTTTTTATTCAATTTCTCCCATTCATCACAGCTACCATCGACATTAACGACTACGCTAGGTGTTTCACATGCAATGGCCATTTGCGCCATGGCGTTGCAATTGCTCACCACCATAAGCGCATTTTTAACAAGCACGCCCCATACGCCAAGAGAGGTTTTGCCTGTAAGATCAATAACGGGATAGCGAATGTATTTGATCACTTCGTTGTTAATATCTGTGTCTTCTTTGGAGCCGGTGATTATTAATGTGTATCCCTGTTCTACGAAATAATTTGCAATCAGGGCAAAATAGCGTGGTGGCCACTGGCGCCAAATACCCCGGGCGCCGGGATGAATGCAAATGTATTTCCTGAAATAAACAGGAAGAAGTAAGTGCTCAAACTCCTTGTAATCTTTTTCGGTAAGGGGAAATTCGAGTTTGTTATTGTTCGTTTCAATGCCAAGATGATTAAGTAATTCCAGCAAGCGGTCTGTGGTCGTTTTGTTTTCGTCGTATTCAATGAAGAGGTCCGAGTTTGAAGGATGTTCCTTTGGATAAAAACCTGCAACGTGTGTGGCGCCAAATAGCAAAATCATTTCGTTAATGCCGGTGCCATCATTATGCATTTGCAAAATCAAATCAAACTTTTCGTGACGCATCATTTGCACAAAATGCAAGAAAGTATGTGCATCTGTTTTTGGTTCTTTTAATACTTCGTAACCGGGAAATTCAATGAAGCGATTGATGTATTGCGGAAAACGGGAGACAAATGCAGACGCAGATGGTTTGCTGATCAAGGCTATTTCAGCATCAGGAAATGCTGCTCGTAAGGCTCTGAAAGCAGGCACGGCAGATAAAAGATCCCCAAGAGGTAAAGCGCGGAAAATGGCAATTTTACGAATGTTGCCTTTGTCTAAAATCATGAACGAAAATTTTAATCACAATGGTTTTTCGGTCTCACAGCTACAGGATTGATGTGATTAAGATTTCACGGGACGAACTGTATTTAAAAAACGTATTAAGTTAAATTAATAACGCGGTTTTGTTTGACTAGATTTATAAGTCAGATTGAATTAAGAGCTTTTTACTTTTAACTTCCTACTTTTGACTTAGCCTAAGCAGACGCGGGAATGCCATCGTTGCTGTTGAAATAAGGTTCGTACTTCTTCTTGTTTTTGGAAAGATGCAATATCCTAACCTTATATGTTCCACGCAGTGACCAATAAATAGAAAGAAATGGCAGAAACATAGAAATGGCCATCATTTCAACAATATTGGTGAAAGACGGAATGATGTTTTCCATTCGCCTAATGGTAAGCAAAATAACCATAAGGAACCAAGTGGCTAAAGCAATCAATGCAAGAGCATTAAGATCCAAGAACCAGCCAACAAATGTAAATGCGAAAAGCAGCGTCATGATCGTATAATTGGCCCATGGCACGTTTTGGCTGCTGCTAAATAATTTTGATTTGTAAATATGCTGCTTTGACTGCCGGATGTTGGTGCCCCAGTTAACATCTCTCACTACATTGAAACAGACCGCACCATTCACCTGCATAAAAGGAACATTACTGGTGAGCATTTTAAAATGCAGTGCATTTTGATCTCCCCAGCTTTTTGCAAAGTCTTCATCGAATCCTTTTATCTTGCTCAATGTTGTTTTAGCGCTTGCACAGTTTGAAGCTGATAATGATTGTTGTTCATTCTGTGATGTATCAAGAAGAGAAATCCTGCTCGTGTTCACGTTTCCGACGAACACAATACTTTCGTGTTCATGTTTCAAATGTTCAGTCCAAAAACTTTCGGCCCAGCCCGCACTGGCAATGTGGTCGTCATCTATAAAAGCCACCAGTTCTCCTTTCGCCATTTGCCATCCTAAATTTCTTGCTGCATCTCTTCCTTTTTTATAAGGCAAGTAACAAAATGTGATGACGGGTGTTTCCGGACTCGACTTGATAAGATCGAAAACAATCTGATGGGTCGCCATGTCTGGACCGTCGGAAACAACAATAATCTCGTATTTGTCTTTAGCCAAGCTTTGAACCAGCAAGGCCTTTAGACATTGCAGCAATGCGGCTGGATGCTGGTATGTTGGGACTACGATTGACAGGCAGATGTTCATAATTTGGCGGTAGAAGATGAAATAAAAAGTTTGAGGTTCAACTCAATAGGGGAACATTCAAATTATATACCCGCCCGGATTCGAAAAATTCAATTAGCCCTGAAACCGTAGGGTAGAAAATATTCTACAATTTTGGAGGGAGCAGACAGATGACACGGATTGGACTGATTTGCACTGTTTTGGCTAAGAATTGAGTTTTGCATAAACAATGACGATTCATCCTATCAAATAAATCAGTGCAAATCAGTCCAATCCGTGTCATCTGTGTGCTCCCTTAGCTCGTCTTTCGGTAATTCCAGATCGCCCAGCTATTCAGCACTACAGCGAAGATAATCTCAATGAAAAATTGTTTTTTGATGTCAGCAAATGTGCTGCCTTTTAAAACGATCATGCGCATCACTTCCACAAAGTGAGTGACAGGTGTAAGGTTGGAAATTACTTTTGCCCACTGCGGCATATTCTCTACCGGGCTAAATAATCCGCTCATTAAAATAAAGATCATCATAAAGAAAAATGCTACAAACATTGCCTGCAATTGATTACTGCTGTAGGTTGATACGAGCAGTCCGAAACCAAGCAATGCGACCATGTAAACGCTTACAAACAAATAAAGTGTTGCAATGCTGCCCACAGGTATGATACCATAAACAAACCTTGCAATCAATAGCCCCAACGTAAAGTCAAAGATGCCGATGAGCCAGAAGGGAATCATTTTACCTAAAATAAATTCCCATTTTTTAATCGGTGTAACGTTGATCTGCTCTATGGTTCCAATCTCTTTTTCACGAACAATATTCAATGCCGCAACGAATCCTCCCACCATAGTAACCAACAGTGCCAGGATGGCCGGCACCATAAACTTATGATAATCCATCATCGGATTGAACCAGTTGGAATAATCAATGCCGATGGTACTTACAGCGTTAAGCCTTTGTGGCTGCACCCATTTTAATCGTATATCGCTGTTGAAATCTGAGAGTACGTTAGTGAGGTAGGCGCTGCCAATAGAACCTTTTACACCGTTAATGGCGTCTGCGGCAAGGAAGACTTTCTGATTGTTTTCACGAATAAGATTGCGTTCAAAGTTTTGAGGTATTTCAAGAATAATGTCTGCTCTTTCATGCTCCACGAGGTGCAGCGCTTCCTTATAAGAATCGCTGTAACTCGCTATACGAAAGTATCCGGACGCCCCGAGCTTATTTGCCAGTTGCTGCGTGTAAGTTGAATGATCATGATCTACAATTGCAACGTTCACATTTTTAACATCGAAATTTGCAGCCAGCGGCATTATCAGCAGCTGTATCATGGGCATGATGAAGATGAGTGGCAACAGGCCCTTGTCGCGAAATATCTGCTTAAATTCTTTACGCAATAAAAATTTTAATGTTCTCATGCGAGTCGAATTTTAAAGTTTCTAAAACTAACAGTTAACAGGAAGACGCACATACCCAAAAGAATGAGCGTTTGTTTCCACACAGCCTGTAATCCAAGCCCTTTCAGCATAACAGCCTTCACGACATAATAATACCAACGTGATGGAACTACATTGGAGATTACTTGCAAGGGTATCGGCATATTTTCCAACGGAAAGAGAAACCCTGTGAAAAGTATAGTAGGGAGCATCATGCCCATCATAGAAATGAGCATGGCTGTTTGTTGCGAATTGGTAACGGTGGAGATGAGTAAACCCAGCGAAAGGCAAGTGATGATGAATAGTGTGCTTTCCATCAACAGCAAAAAAATATTTCCTCTGATGGGCACGCCCAGCACATAATTACTCAGCAGCAAAATAACTATAAGATCAATGAATGACAGCGCAAGAAAAGGGATCACTTTTGAAAGGATGACATACAGTGGCTTAAATGGTGAAACCAACAGAATTTCCATAGTGCCCAGCTCTTTTTCTTTTACAATAGAAACAGAAGTCAGGGTAGTGCAAATGATCATCAGCACCAGCGCTATAACGCCGGGAATAAAATTCATAGAGCCATTTAGCTCAGGATTGTAAAGCATTCTCAGCTCCGGTTGTATTTGATAAGGAACTTGAACGTTTGCATTGATCTCCGTTTGGTAATTGCTAATAATAGAGATCAGATAGTTTGTCAGCGTTCTTGCAGTGTTTGGGTCACTGGCATCAGCAATGATTTGTATGCTGGCTTTGTTCGTATGTTTAAGGTCTTCATTGAAAGAAGATGGAAATACGATCGCGCATTTTATTTTGCCTTGCTTAAATGCTTTGTCCATGTCATCGTACGACAAAATATTATGCTCAATGGTAAAATAGCTACTGGCTGCGATCTTCGTAATGATTTTTTGCGTCGATGCGTCTTTCGAATAATCGACTACGACAATCTTTGCATTCTTGATTTCGCTGGTGAGGGCAAAACCAAAAAGTAAGATTTGCATTATCGGTAAACCAAAAAGAATCAGAAGTGTTCGTTTGTCGCGAAACACGTGATAGAATTCTTTTCTTACAAAAACGAGAAATTGCTTCATTTAATTGAAAATTGATAAGGAACGCAGATCGTTATGATTTTGATGATTTGTTATGATCGTTTTATCTTATCAAATCTTGACAATCATGACGATCTGCGTTCTGTTTTTTAATTGTCAGATCGCTTTGCACCTCTTGCCAATTCATAGAAAACTTCGTTCATTGTTTCGGCTGAGAATTGTTTTTTTAAATTAGCCGGAGAATCCAGCGCATCAATTCTTCCATCTACCATGATTGAGATTCTGTTACAATACTCAGCTTCGTCCATATAGTGTGTTGTTACAAACACCGTAATGCCATCATCTGCTGCTTTGTAAATCAAATCCCAAAACTGTCTGCGGGTAATCGGATCAACACCTCCGGTTGGTTCATCCAGAAAGACGATTTTTGGTTTGTGAATGATCGCAACGGAAAAAGCCAGTTTTTGTTTCCAACCCAAGGGCAGTTCGCCCACCATTTTCTTCGCTTCTTTTTGCAGCCCCAAAGTGTCGACCAATTCTTCACCCTTCTCTTTTAGTTGTTTATCTGATAAACCATAGATGCCACCAAAGAATTCGATGTTTTCAAGAATGGAAAGATTTTCATACAGCGAAAATTTTTGACTCATGTAGCCAATATTTCTTTTGATCTTTTCCTGTTGCTTATACACGTTGAAACCCGCTACAGTAGCTTCTCCCGAACTTGGAAAAGAAAGCCCGCAAAGCATTCGCATGGCGGTAGTTTTGCCGGCACCGTTTGCACCAAGAAACCCAAATATCTCACCTGTATTTACTTCAAATGAAATCTTGTTGACAGCAACAAAATCGCCGAACTGCTTCGTAAGGCCCTTGCATATAATGGCTTTTTCTTCCATGGTCAGTTTCGTTAATAGTAATCCTTTTGTTAGTTAGCTTTTTTCACTCATCAACCGTATAAAACTGTCCTCAATTGTCGGTTGTATCTTTTTTATCTCGATACCGGAATTATTCTGTTGCTGCAAATATGCTTTCAGTTGCGACTCGCTCTGCGCCTCATCGTTTTTGAAAGTGGTGTGCAGATACTCTCCAAAAGCATACACGCTTTGCAAGTTTTCATAACCCCGCACATCATTCAAAATTTTGTGCATGTTATGTGCTTTTACAGCATAGAGTTGCTGAGGGTAGGAGGCAACTATTTTGTCCGGTGTATCTACAGAAAGTAACTGGCCGTTTTGGATGAGCGCAATCCGTTCGCATAAATTTGCTTCGTCCATGTAAGGCGTGGAAACCATGATAGTGATCTGTTGTTCTTTTAGTCGTTTCAGCATTTCCCAGAACTCCTTGCGGGAAACGGCATCCACACCGGTTGTTGGTTCGTCCAGGAACAAGACCGTTGGCTTGTGAATGAGCGCACAACACAGGGCCAGCTTTTGTTTCATACCTCCGGATAATTTTCCCGCACGCTTTGTTTTGAATGGTTCTATTTGAACGTAGATGTCTTTTATAAGATCATAATTTTCAGAAATAGTAGTGCCAAAAAGCGAGGCGAAAAAAGTAAGGTTCTCTTCAACAGTAAGATCCTGATAAAGCGAAAATTTGCCCGGCATATAACCAACGCAACTTCTTATTTGTTTATAATCTTTCACAACATCAAAACCATCAACCGTTGCCGTTCCCGTATCTGCGATCAGTAATGTTGTGAGTATGCGAAATAGGGACGACTTTCCTGCGCCGTCTGGCCCAATCAGCCCAAACAATTCGCCTTTCGCCACTTCCAGCGAAATATCATTCAGTGCAGTAACAGTGCCCTTGTCGTATGTCTTCGTTATATGTTCAATACTTATTGCGCTCATGCACTTTCATTTTCAAATTTTCAAATTACAATATCACTTCACCGTACATTCCTATCTTTAAAAAACCATCATTTTTCACTCTCACTTTCAATGCGTAAACAAGATTCGCTCTTTCATCCTTGGTTTGAATTGTTTTGGGTGTAAACTCAGATTTATCGGATATCCAGCTAATATTGCCCTGGTACGTTTTGTAATTTTTTTTGCCATCGTCAATGCGCACCGAAACTTTTTGCCCTTGCTTGATTTGTGACAATTGTGTTCCTGAAATGTAGGCTCTCAGGTAAATCGTATCGATGTTCGCAATTTTGTATAACGCTTTGCCCATAGTAGCCATCTCGCCTTGTAGTGCATACTTTGTGAGCACCACGCCTGTCAGTGGATTGATGATATTGCCTTTCCGGATCTGATCATTATAGGTATCAACCGATTTTTGCAAAGGAGATTTTTCACTCATAATACTTCTGTTTTGCGTAGCAATATTTGTCTCCTGAACAACGATCTGTTGTTTGGTTGCGTTGATCTGTTTTTGCAATTGGTCGATCAACGCGTTGATATCATCCAGTTGCTTGCGTGTTGCCGCATCCGCTTTTATGAGGTTCTCTGTTCTTGTTTTTTCGCGTTGTTGCTGTTCAAGTTGTGATTGCTGTACAGCCAATTGCTTTTTAGTCAGTTCCAGTTGCGGACGCGGATCTGTTGTTTTTTCTTTTAAAGATTGAATGGTGGCCTGTACCTGTTCCCGCTGAAATTCCACACCGGCAACATCTATTTTTCCAACAACCGCATCCTTCTGTAATGTGTCTCCCTCTGAGACAGTAAAAGAAAGAAGTTCTCCATTCTGTTGTGCAGATACAATAACTTCATCTGCTTCAAAATTTCCCGATGCATCATAATCTTTTTTATCAGCATTGCACGCCGCAAAAAGGGTAGTGATCAGTAAAGCAAAAGTGATTTTATGTTTCATGAAATATCTTTTGAAATGTTATTATTTAATGGATGCTATTTTTAATTCGCTGGGCGAATGCGATTCGCCCCTACCAATTTTCAATTTCCCGCAGTGTTTTTATAGTTATACACTGCCTGCAGCATCTGGATCTCATGCAGCGCTGAGTTTAATTTTGCCTGGCTCTCATCGTTAACCTTTACGATGAAGTCATGCGTTGTGATTACGCCATTGTCTAGCTGCGCATTGGCAGCGGTTTTGATGGCTCCTCTCAGATCTATAACTTCCTGATCCTGTTGTAAAAGCTGCTTGTATTTTAAAACGTCTTCGCTTTGTTGAGACAAAGAAAGCTGCGTGTTGAATAAGAATGTTTCCTTTTGTACATCTACATTAGCGCGGTTGATGTTGATCAACTGCTTATCATTTTTATTAGTGTAAAATCCTGTTATTGGCCAGTTAAAACGTACGCCAACCATACCGTACCAACCAAAATCGTTGCTGATGAAATTGTATGTGGGCCTTCCGTAATAGCCTTGTGCAAATGCGCTGACTTTTGGAAGATGTGCAATTTCGACTTGCCTTTCCTGTATGTCGAATAGTTTCTTTTGATAATCGTATTGTTGCAGTTCAGGTCTGTTAATGTTTGAAGAAAGTGTTTGGTCGCCTGGTTTTACAAGCTGCACATCGTCCGTAATAGCTAAATTGATCAGGATGGAAAGCATGTTAGCATATGCTTTTCTATTTGCTTGTAATTCGATTTTGCTTTGATCTGCATTAATTAATTCCGCTTTCAGTTCGTCTACGCTACTTTTAAAAGCGGTTCCGTTGTTGTAAGCTCCCTGTGTTTTGTGCAATGCATTTTCTATATCATTCTTCTTTAACTCCGTTAATTCAATTTGTCTGCCAATCAGCAAAATACCAAAGAACAATTGGTTCACTCGTTCCCTTACCGCATATAAATTTACCTCCAGCGTTTGCTCCTGGAGGGCCGCATTGGCCGCTTGTGTTTCCTTTGAGTATTTTATGGCACCGCCATCGTAAATGGTTTGTGTTAGCTCGGCACCCACTTTATAAAGGTCCTTACTAAAGGTTGGATAGATCGTTCCCTGCAGAGCCTTTGGAAATTCAACAACATCAGACTGGTACGTCGCTTGCCCCACAATGTTGATCTGTGGCAAATAGCCTTTTGCGGCGTTGTCGACCGAGTAATCCCTCGTTTTAGAAATAAGATCTCGCTGTTTTATAAGCGGATAGTTTTGCTTAGCCCGCTCGTAGCATTCTTCAAGTGTAAGCTGCTTTGCCTGACCCACGACGGCGAGACAATGTAAAGCAACAAGTAAAGAAATGGTAATTGATTTATACATCCTGCTCGAATTTTTAAAATAATTTAATTATTTGAGTAACTGATAGTTATATAACTATGACCTCAGTATTGTTTTTATCCAAACGGGTATCAGTTTCCTTCGTTCATTCATTAGCTCAATAAACTCAGCATCCTTGCTTAATGCCACTTCCATCAAAAGAGGCCTGGCAACAAACGGAAAGATGATCATGCTGAAAGTGTTGATAACGAAATGCAACGGCTTGATTTTCTTTTTGTTTTTCTTCAGTTCTTCCTGAAGCTGCTGCATGAAATGTGAGTTCAGCATTATGTTCTTATTTAGCTTCCCCTTCAGAAATTTAGAGTTGCTTTTCAGCGCATTTAAGATGAATAGCGGAAGATCAGGGTACTCAATTATTTGATCAATGTAATAGTTGGTGAGGTTGTCTATCTTTTCATCGATAGAAGTTGTAGTATCATAGAGAAGGGTTTGAATGCCACTAATAAAGTGGAGCAGGTTTTCAATCATCACTATTTCGAAAAGCTTTTCCTTGCTTCTGAAATAATAGTTCAGCAATGCCAGGTTCATCCCTGCTTCATCTGCAATGTCCCTTGTTCTGGCGGCGGCAAATCCTTTGCTGGTAAATACTTTACGAGCGGCTTCTTTGATCTTTTCCTCCGTCGACAAATCCTTTTTTTGCTTCGCCATAGCAAGTTGTTTGCACAAAATTAGAAATGAATTTGATATTTAAAAATATTTTTTAATCATTTGATTAAAATGTGCCTATTCGAATAAAAGGGTGAAGTTTTAGTTGTTGGTTGTTAGTTATTAGTTGTTAGTGTTTTGCTCAGCGTTGTTTTGTAAGTTGAAAGCGGCTACATCTGGTTAATTCCTAATTCTTAATTCCTCCAAGGCTTGGAACAATATTTGCCATTGATCAACTTTCACATCATACTTAAACCAAAAATTTTATTCTATGGGATTTGATCAATACCACGAACCACCTGAGGAACTATCCGAGGAAACCAGAACATTTGCCCGCATGATAACTTCATTATCAGAAGAAGCAGAGGCGATCAACTGGTACGAACAGCGTATGTCTGTTGAAAAGAATAAAGACGCTGTTGCCATCATGAAAAATGCGCAAAAAGAAGAGTTTAAGCATTTTGGAATGGACCTTGAATTTTTACTACGACAGAATAAAGAATGGCGCGACATACTAAAAGGCATACTTTTCCAGAAAGGCGATATTGTGAAGAGGGGAGAAGATGCCGAGGAAGCGAATTGAGGGAAGTTGTGAGTTTTGAGCAGTTGCTTTGCGAGATGAATTTTGTTTCGCAAAGCAACTTTTTTTATGTGAGTATCCGAAACCTTCATTTGAGTTTCTTCCTATATGACTTTCCTACACTATACATCTCCCATTCTCATTGAACATTTCTCTGGTTCATCATTTTGAACTAATTTACTTTGCTAAGAATAACTGTTTCATTTAAAACTGCTGTTTTGTTACAATACATTGTCCGCAAATTACTTTATGGAATATTGGTGATGCTTGGCGTTGTGGTATTTGTGTTTTTCCTTTTCCAGGGTTTTGGTGATCCATCGAGACTGGTAATGGGGCAACGCGCAGACGCTGCCACGCAGGAAAATATCAGAAAGGAACTTTATCTTGACCAGCCAAAGTGGAAGCAATTTCTATGGTACCTCAATGATGTTTCTCCCATCGCTGTTCATTCTGCAGAGGATATTAACAACAAGCAATTGCATGGCTTATTTGTTGGAACAGATAAAGCCAAAATAGGTCTTAAAGTTCCATATTTACGCAGGTCATATCAAAGTAAACGTGAAGTATGGCAGTTAATAATGGAAGTCTTGCCCGGTACGTTGTTGCTGGCCGTTGCCGCCATGATTATCGCAACTGTTATCGGTATTTTTTTAGGAGTTACTGCGGCTGTTAAAAAAGACACATGGATGGACACGTCTTCCATTTTTTTGAGCATAGTAGGAATTTCAGCACCCTCTTTTTTTATGGGAATCATCATTGCTTATTTGTTTGGTTTTGTGTTAAGCAAATACACGGGCCTTCACATGACAGGAAGTTGGTTCGATATAGATGAAGTAACAGGTGAAAAATATTTAACGCTGAGAAACCTTTGGCTACCCGCGATAACACTTGGTATACGTCCGCTGGCAATCATTGCACAGCTTACAAGAAGCTCCATGCTGGATGTACTCAACCAGGATTATATTCGAACTGCATACGCAAAAGGGTTAAGTAAAAATGTGATAGTATGGAAACATGCCTTGCGCAATGCTCTGAATCCAGTAATAACGGCTATTACAGGCTGGTTCGCAGAACTCCTTGCCGGCGCCTTTTTCGTTGAGTATATTTTCGGATGGAAGGGTATAGGTAAACTTACTGTAGATGCGCTTGAGAAACTCGATTTTCCCGTAGTAATGGGCTCCGTCCTTGTTTGCGCCTCATTATTTATTCTTGTAAATCTACTTGCAGATATTCTTTATGGCGTGATTGACCCCAGAGTGAAAATTTGAAGAAGAATTTGAAAATGTGCTAATTTGAAAATTTGAAAATGCTTTAGGTTCGTCATTTGTCATTTATAATTGACCCATAGAGTAGCCAACAATGAATACCGAATGATGCATCAAAAGAATTTTCAAATTTTCAAATTAGCACATTTTCAAATTAACTAAGCTCTTTCTTCCTCCGAATATCGCCTCACCTTGTGATCCAGATATTTTTGCTTGATGATCTCACTCATTGTTTTGTTGTACACTTTGCTTTCCACCCATGAAATGATGTCCAGGTAAGCAAAGGCGCGGGTTTCAAAGCGATTCTTTTCAAGCTGTTTTGTTTTTTGCAGGAATTTTTCCAGCTCCGCTCTCAATTCCCTGCGCGATACATGGAATGAGTTACGTAAAAACTTAAACATCTCTTGTTCCACCACCGTCAGGTTTTCACGCTTTGACATATAGCGGTAAACTGATTTAGTAAGATATTCCACCAAATCAAAATTGCCCAACTCGTAATGTGCCATCAAATGCAACAGACGTGCATAACTTTGCAGATCACTTCGCATGTCAACATTGTCATTAATAATACGTAACAAATAATCGATGCACGTATTATAATCCTGGCTGCCGAAATAAATCATTGCAATTTTATAATTGATCACCAATACGCGATGCTGATCGATGAACAATGCATACTCGGAAAGCTTCTCATTAATATAAGGCACCAATTCAAGCCCTTCTTTGAACGAGCCGGTGATTGCGCAAAGATTTAATTTTGCACTATAAATGTAAACGAAGGATTGAACCTTAAAGTTGTCGTGGTCCTTTACACGATCCGTTTCTGCAAACTCTTCAAAAAGTTTAAGATCGATTTCGAACTTTTCATAGTTGCGTAAATCATAGTGTGAGTTCAGCAAGTTGTGTAAACCCTTGATGTAGTTGCCGGTTTCTACACGTATCATCGAAGGTTGATCGGTAAACAGGTCAACCCATTTTTGTGTATAACGATAGTACATTAAAAAATCCTGGCGGATAAAAGCATACCAGCAATAGCTTTGATACAAATAAAGTAATTCATAAAAACCCGTTTCCTTATATGCGTCAGGCGGAAGATTTTCTTTGAAAAATTTTTTCACACCCATCTCGTCTTTTTCATTGCGGGCGTGGCCATTTTTTATGTAAAAGCTATAAAGCTGCATGGCCAGATTGGAAAGCCTCGCAACCATATCGATCCTACGACTGGATTCATTTGCTTCTTTGGCAAGCTGCTCTGCACGGCTCTGCATCGTGTGCGTAATGTGAAGCGTCTCAATGCGTTTTTCCAGTGCAATGATTTGAGGAAGAAAAAAGAACTTCTCGTTGCTTTTCGCCATTTCCTTTGTACGCTGCAGTATGCGAAGGCTTTGAAGAAACAATCCTTTCTTATATAGGATGTGTGCGTAGTCAAATTGCTCGTTTAGCTGAAGATCGATGCTATCGGTACTTTTGAGCAATCTGAGACTGGCAAGAATTTCTTTGTATAAATGCGTTTTTAAGTTGGAAAGCTGAGGCTTTTGAATGCCCGGCAATTTCTTTAATAATAATTTTTCATCATATTCACTAAGCTTGTCCATAGCGTCAAATAATTGCACAATTTTCAGGTCCTCTTTAGCAGAACTTCGCTTGATGTACAATTTAAAATGCCTTTTCTCCGCTTTTTCAAGGGAATGGATCAACTGGAATAATATATCTGAATATTTGTTGGACATAATCTAAAAAAAAGCCTGAAGAGCTTAATCATCAGGAATTTAAATAAAGATATAATCTTTTTGCCATGATTAAATCCTTATCAAAGTGGTTATGAATCTTATATTTCGTGAGCTATTTTTGATATATCAAATGAAACGAAAAAGGGCAAGCAGGTCGTAGAATATTGAAAATCATTTGATAAAGCTGTAATCAGCACAAAAATTACCAGAACTTTTTTTCATATGGCAAGCAATCGTTAAAGCCTTCTGTTTCTACAGAGGGCTTATTTTTTTGCAAGATACGATGGAGCAACTAATAATTAATAATTAAGAATTAATACCGGCGCCTCCCGAATTGATTGCTGAATTCTTCATTTTCAACTTTCAATTCTCAATTACTTTATCACCACCTCTTTAATCACCTTTTCACCCAACGCTTCGTTTACCTGCTTGATAATGTTTTCTTTTTGAAACAACAATTCGTTTCTAAGGGGGGCAACAGTAGTCGTTATATAAAGCTTATTCCCGTGAATTTTAATGTCTTCCGTGTATTTAGCAATGGTTTTACCCATGATTTGTTCCCAAACCTGCTCTATCTGAATCGCCTGCATATAACCGTTTAACCTGCTGTGTTTCAGGAACTGTTTAAGTGCTTCGCCTATTGAATATTCTCCCATACTGATAAGTTGCGGTAAAGGTAGGAATCAATTAGGAATTAGGAATTAGAAGCTAGGAATTAGAAAGGCGGAAGCCGGTGTTTCAGGTAATTCGTGTTAAGTTACTAACAGTGAAGAAATTCAGTTTATCGTAAATTATTGTTTTTCAGTTATTAATACTTTATTAAATCTTCTACAGTTAAATGAAAACCTGTATCAGCTATGGGGTGTTGCAACTTTTCTTTTTCAACCTCCCTCTTATATGTGTTAATCCAATAATGAAAGAAAAAAACTAAATCCAATATCAATCGAGTTCCTTCTTTAACCCTTTCATTATATATAAATAATTGGTGTTCCGGCGCGTGAGCGTTCCCTACGTAATAACATGAGAAAGCATACTTAATCCGTACTCTTTCGAAAACCGCCGGAACACTTTTATTTTCTCTCCGTACAGACAAGGAAAAGTCTTGTTTCTATCAAAACACAAATTCGTCGTTAAGCCCGTTTTTAAATCCATATCAAAACAAATCGGTCCCTATTGAAGATGAAGATTGATCTAAGCAAGAGTACTCTAATAAGTGATATCGCAAATAAGCCCGTTTTTATCCATTCTATCAGAAAAACTAAAGAATCCGTACACTATTTGAAAACAATAAGATTCATAATCATATCCAATATGTCCGGAAAAACCATCGTAAGTAAGGCCCGTTTTTATCCATTCTATCAGAAAAACTAAAAGAATCCGTACACTATTTGAAAACAATAGATCAATAATTATATCCAATAATTCCGGAAAGACCATCGTTCGTTAGGCCCGTTTTAATCCATATTATGAAAACCGTAGAGACAAGGCATTGCCTTGTCCGTACAGTCCGTACTCTCTCGAAAGCAATTTAGAGGCATTTATTTTGATAAATGTCTTTTTTGTTTTTAAGAAATGAAGCTTTACAATTTGATAAGCTGTTGGGGAATATTTAATGCAGAAAATGCGTTCGACAAACGATCGCAATGTGTATCGGTAAGTAAAACCTGTCCGTCATTATGAGAACAAACCCATTGCAGTAAATTGTTGATGCGGTTTTCATCCAGTTTCTCGAAAACATCATCCAGTAGCAGAATAGGAGCGAATCCCTTTTCCTGTTGCAAGGTTTCAAACTCCGCTAGTTTTAAAGCAAAAAGTAAACTTTTTCGCTGCCCCTGCGAAGCAATCTGTTTGAACGGTTTCTCAAATAATTTCAACTCAATATCATCCTTGTGTATACCTACGTTTGTGCGTTGCAGATATAGGTCTCTTTCTCTTGATAAATGCAGGCAATTGATAAATGAATTGGCAGTAAGCTGACTATCGTACATGATGTCTACAGCGTAAGTTTCACCGGAGATCTGCTGATAAAATTGTTTCACCAATTCAATAAACTTTTGCAAACGTTGTTTTCGTTGCTCGAACACATAATTACCGGCTGCGATCAATTGATGATCAAGCACTTCCAGTAAATGTTCGTCCACTCTTCTTTGATCCGCAAATTGTTTCAGAACGCTATTTCTCTGGAGCAGTACTTTATTGTATTGAATGAGTTGAAGCAGATATTGATGATCGACCTGGCAAAATAACGCATCGATAAAATGCCGGCGTTCCTCGCTACCGCCGGTGATGATCTGCACATCGTCCGGAGCGATCATTACCGCTGGAAATTTACCGATGTGTTCAGAAAGTTTCCCATACAATTTGTCATTGTCCGAAAATTCCTTTTTGCCCGTTTCCCGTAAAATGCTGGTGAGTTTGTGGGATTCACTGTTCAGGGTAAAATTTCCCTCCAGACGAAAACCATTTAATCCCTGCTGTACGTTTTGTGCATCGCTTTTAGTGAAATAGCTCCTGGTGAAGCACAGATAATACACCGCATCCAGCAAATTCGTTTTTCCGATACCATTTTTCCCACAAATTCCCGTGACCTTTTCGGTGAAACTGAAAGATTGAGTCAAATAATTCTTAAACTGAACGATTGTTATATCCTGAATGTGCAACATGCGTCAGCGCAAATTAATTTGAAAATTTGAAAATGTGCTAATTTGAAAATGAAAGGTGCGGCTTGTTTCAGAAAATGTATGGTTTCAGATATATGAGGAATTTGCTTCATTTGTTAGCATTGATAACCCCTTCATTATCAAATTTTCAAATCTTAAAATTGTTGTATTTCAAGAAATTTTCAAATTTTCAAATTTTCAAATTTTCAAATCGCTAATCCCTTATCTTTGCCCGTCAAATTTGAATACTGTGGCAACAAAATTTTCCAAAGAAACTTATTTGTATTGGTACGAACTCATGAAGCTTATACGCGAGTTCGAGTTAATGGCAGAAGAGAAATATAAAATGGAAGGCAAAATTCGTGGTTTCTTTCATGCTTACATAGGGCAGGAAGCGATTGCAGCAGGTTGTATGACCGCTACAAAACCGGAAGATGCATTCATTACGGGATATCGCGATCACGGTTTGGCAATTGCCAAGGGTGTAAGCGCGAAAAGTTGTATGGCCGAGTTGTATGGTAAAGCCACGGGCTGTGCGAAAGGAAAAGGCGGCAGTATGCACTTTTTTGGTAAAGATGTTAATTTCTTCGGTGGTCACGGTATCGTAGGTGCGCAGATCGGAACTGGCGCCGGTATCGCTTTCGCTGAAAAATATAAAGGAACAGATCACGTTTGCTTAACCTACTTCGGCGATGGTGCTGCAAGACAAGGTATGGTGAACGAAGTGTTCAACATGGCAATGACCTGGAAATTGCCTGTAATTTTTATCTGTGAGAACAATCACTACGCGATGGGTACTTCTGTAGAAAGAACCTCTAACGTGGTGGATATCTATAAAATGGCCGATGCATTTGAAATGCCTGCCGACAGCATCGACGGGATGAGCGCAGAAGCAGTTCACGAAGGCATGGCAAGAGCTGTGAAAAGAGCTCGTGAAGGCGGTGGACCTACTTTATTGGAAATCAAGACCTACCGTTACAAAGGGCACTCAATTTCTGATCCTCAGAAATACCGCACCAAAGAAGAAGTGGAAGAGTACAAACAAAAGGACCCGATTGAAATGGTGCTGAAAACAATCCTCGACAACAAATTTGCAACTCAGGAAGAGATCGACGCAATCAACAAACGCGTTGCCGACCAGGTTACAGAAGCTGTTACCTTTGCAGAAGAATCTCCATTTCCATCAGACGATGAAGTGTTGAAGGATGTTTATGTTGATCAGAATTATCCATTCATTGTTGACTAATCTCAAGCATAACTAAAAACTAAAATAAACCGTAATTAGTACTAAAATGGCAGACGTTAATCAGGTTCAGCAAACCGAAGAAAGAAATGAAGTGGTTGATCGCATGACCGGTTTCTGGGATAAAAATAACAAAGCGATTGTAATGGCTTTTGCTGCTTTAATCATCGTAGTAGGTGGTTATTTCGGCTATAAGTATCTTGTAAAAGAGCCAAATGAGAAAAAAGCCAGCGACGCAATTTTCAGAGCGGAAAGCTATTACCGCCAAGATTCATTGAGCCTTGCTCTTAATGGCGACAATGTTAATCCGGGTTTTGTAAAAGTAGCTTCTAAGTTCAGCGGCACCAAAGCTGGTAACATTGCAAATTTCTATGCAGGTGACTGCTATTTGAAATTGGGTGATTATGCTAATGCAATTAAATACCTGAAAGCGTTCTCTACAAGTTCTAAACAATTCGAAGCAAGGACTCTGGCTCTATTGGGCGATGCATATGCTGATTCTGGTAAAAAAGAAGAAGCAATCGACCAGTATAAAAAAGCAGGTACCCTGTTTGAGAAAGATGACTACAACTCTCCGGAATATCTTTTCCGTGCAGGCTTGCTTTCTGAATCAATGGGCAAAACCAAAGAAGCTATTGAGTTGTACAAAACAATCCAAACAAAATACCCACGCAGCGAAAGAGGCATGTCTATTGACAAATACCTTGCGCGACTGGGCGTAACTGAATAATTATAAATTCAAAAGTCAAAATTCAAAAGGCTCATTTTTTGACTTTTGAATTTTGGCTTTTTACTTTAAGTTTTGAAATGGCAACAGTATCAAACAGTAGTTTACTAGAAATAAATGCAGGCATTCTTCCAAAGGATGCCTGTGTTGTTATTGTGAAAACAGAATGGAACGCAGTAACAATTAACAAGCTTGAAGAGGGCTGCAGAAAAGTTTTTGCAGAACAAGGCATAGAGAATGTAAAAACGATCGTAGTGCCTGGCGCTTTTGAAATTCCTTTTGGTGTAAAAGCCTACTGGGAAGCGAAACAAAACTCCTACGAACAACCTGATGCCTTTATTGCGCTGGGTGTTGTATTGCGCGGAGATACACCACATTTCGACTATGTATGTAAAGCGGTAACAGATGGCGTGGTGAATCTGAACCTTCAGTTACCTGTACCTGTTATTTTTGGTGTGTTGACAGTAGATAACCAGCAGCAGGCCGACGAAAGAGTAGGCGGTGTGCATGGTCACAAAGGAGAAGAAGCGGCGATAACGGCGCTTAAGATGATCGCGTTGAAGAGAAGCCTCGAACATTAATTGAAAATTGAAAGTTGAAAATTGAAAATGTCTTTTTGTCCGGCATTCCATTTTCAACTTTCCATTTTCAATTTTCAATTCCCCAACAACTATCAACTAACAACTTCCTATCATGAACGTACAACTATTCATACCTTGTTTCGTTGATCAATTGTATCCGCAAACGGCATTCAACATGGTGAAGGTTTTGCGGAAACTTGGTTGTGAGGTTTCCTACAACGAGAATCAAACCTGCTGCGGCCAGCCGGCTTATAATGCAGGGTTTCAGGATGAGGCGAAAGAGGTTTGCTCCAAATTCATTAAAGACTTTTCAGGAACTGATTATATCGTTGCGCCAAGCGCTTCATGCACAGGCTTTGTAAGAAATTATTATACGAAACTGTTCGATAATTCTTCCGTTCACAATGAGGTAAAGAACCTTGGGAATCGCTTGTACGAATTTTCTGAGTTTCTCGTAAAGGTGTTGGGCGTGGAAGATGTAGGCGCAACCTTTTCCGCAAAGGCCACTTACCACGACTCTTGTGCCGGTTTGCGCGAATGCAAGATCAAACAGGAGCCGCGCAAGCTGCTGAAAAACGTAAAGGGACTTGAACTGGTTGAAATGAACGATGTTGAAACCTGCTGCGGTTTCGGTGGCACATTTGCCGTAAAATTTGAACCCATTTCAGTGGCAATGGCAGATCAAAAGATTACCAATGCATTGGCCACAGAAGCCGAATATATTATTTCTACAGACCTTTCCTGTCTCATGCACATTGGCGGACGCAGCAATTTCAAAGGCAATAAGATTAAGACAATTCACCTCGCAGATGTGCTGGCGAGTGGATGGTAGTTTAATTGAAAATTGAAAATGATTGCTTTTTGCTTTCGCAAGAAGCAGGCGTTCTGTTCGAATGCTTCACATAAATAATTTTCAATTTTCAACTTTCAATTTTCAATTAATTATCGAATTGATATCTCTCCATTATCTCATCGCTAAAAACCTGATACAGTTTTTTCAATTGCGGTTCGTGTTGGAGTAGCTTGAGATGTTTTTCTATTGTTGTGATATCTCTGCGGATCGCTGGCCCAGTCTGCATTGCAGAGGGAGAGTTGGTATCCAGTCTGCCAACCGTTTCTTTGATAAGCGGCAGTAATAATTCAAAATTAATGTCCTGATGTTTGCAATAATCATCCGCCAGGGTAAAAAGATGATTGGTGAAATTGTTCACGATCACCGCGCCTACATGGAGATGTAATCTTTTATGATCATTTGCAATAGCCACTTCTTCACTAATGGTTGTCCCCAATTCGATCAACACCCTAATGTCTGCATCGCTGTTGGCATCTACAAGAATCGGGATTTCGATATCTGCATCGCTGTTTTTCTTAAGGCTCTGTAGAGGGTAAAAAACCCCGTAACGTGGGGAGATTTTTTTAAGAACTTCTTTACTCACGGACCCTGCAGTATGCACCACGAGCTTATCGCAATGAAAATCATCGGGCAGTTCGTACAGGCCATTGTCAGAAATAGCGATGATGTATAGATCTGCATCTTTAGAAATATCGCTCCAATCATAGCAGGGCGCGGCTTTCAGTTCCTTTGCCAATTGCGCCGTTTTTTCATTGCTTCGTCCGTACACCTCTGAGATTTTATGAGAAGCCCGTAAAAGCTTGTGACCTACAACAGTTGCAACATTGCCTGTTCCTATAATCGTAATGTTCATTGCACTAATTTTGGGGTGATGAAATTAAAACAAAAACTTGCGATCCGCTACATCAGCAGCAAACTGAAACTTATTTCGGTTGTTTCGAAAAAACGTGCAGCTGAAAAAGCCTTTGATTTGTTCAGCAGCCCGGTATCAAGATCGCGAAAACAATCTGCACTGTTTGATAAGGTAGAGCGATTGCCCATGCAGGTTGACGATATTCCTGTTATGGCGTACAGATGGAACAAAGGAGGGAGCAAAAAAGTTCTCGTTCTCCATGGTTTTCAAAGTGCCAGCAAGAATTTCGATCATTTTATTCAATTACTTATCAATAAAGGATATGAAGTATTGGCGGTTGATGCACCCGCACATGGCGAGTCGGGCGGCGACAGGATTTTGCTGCCCTTGTATGTAAAAACTATTGAAGCAGCTTACAGCCAGTTTGGACCCATTCAAAACTTTGTGGCACATTCTTTCGGTGGTTTGGCAATTACACATTTCCTTGAAAAAATAGAACACGGCGACGATTACAAAGTTGCGCTCATTGCTCCGGCAACGGAAACGTCAAGCGCCATTGATCTTTTTTTCGCAATGCTGGATCTCAAAGATTCTTTTAGAAAAGAATTTGAAGATATTATTATTGAGAAAGGTGGCAAGCATTCTTCTGAATATTCGATTGCAAGAGCGGTAAAAAAGATCAAAGCAAAAATATTGTGGATACACGATGCAGAAGATGACGTAACGCCTTACAGTGATGTTGTTCCTGTGATCAATGCTAACCACGATCACATACAATTCATTACTACAAAGGGTTTGGGCCATCGCAAAATATACCACGATGAAAAAGTGGTAAAGGCGGTGATTGATTTTTTGTGATTAGGAAAAGATATCAATAGCGGCCTTGAAAGTGTTGCAATGTGCCTCTACAATTTTTCTTACGTCGGCAGAATAACCACCGCCCATGGCAACGGTCACAGGAATATTTCTTTTTTTCAATTCTTCAAACACAAACACGTCCCTTTGGCGGCAACCTTCTATAGTTACTTTTAGCTTTCCGAACTTATCGGTGTCAAGAATGTCAACACCTGATAAGAAGAAAGCGAATTGTGGCTTCTCTTTGTCAAGCAAGGCTGGCAAAGTGTTTTGCAAAATGGACAAATAGGTGTTTGCGTCTGTTCCATCCAGCAATGGGACGTCGAGGTCCGATTTTTCTTTATGAAAAGGGTAGTTGTGTGCGCCGTGCATGCTGAATGTGAAGACACGCGGTTCTTGTTCAAATATTTTGGCAGAGCCATTTCCCTGGTGCACATCCAAATCAATAATTATGATCTTCTCAGCGTCCTTTCTATGTAATAGATAATTTGCTGCAATTGCCATGTCATTCAACAAACAAAATCCCTCTCCTTTGTCTGTGTATGCGTGATGTGTGCCACCGGCCACATTCAGCGCCGCGCCATTTTCCATCGCATGATAGCAACAATCAATTGTTCCCTGGGCAATGATCAATTCACGTTCCGTCAACAATGGCGATTGAGGAAAGCCAATCTTTCGCTGCTCGCTTGCTGTAAGTGTTTGATTAATCAGTTTGTTGTAATATTCTTCTGTATGCGTTAATAAAACGCTCTCTTTAGGACAAACTACTGGTTCAAAAATATTCCTCTGCGTGATTACGCCTTCATGTTTCAACTGTTCGGGAATCAAATCGTATTTCAACATCGGGAAGCGATGCCCCTCGGGGAGAGGGTGGGAGTAGATGGCGGAGTAAGCGATGTGAATCATGGGCAATTAAGAATTAGGAATTAAGAATTAAGAATTCCCTTTGTGCTGCATTGTGTGTCTTTTTTGACATTGCTTTAGGTGTAAAATTAAAGGGCAGCATTCTTGTCGAACATTGCCCTCAAATATTTATAAAGCTCAAATCAAGTTTCGAAATCTGAACCAGAAAGAATTCTTAATTCCTAATTCTTAATTCGTAATTGAAATTTACTTGTCCATATTCCATACCAAAGCACTCGCGCCCAATATCGCTGCATCAGATTCTTTCAAGTGGCTCACTATGAGTTTTACTTTGTTTTGGAAGATCTTGATCAGGTTGGCTTCCATATGCTCTTGCGTAGGACGCAGGATAAAGTCGCCTGCTTTGGTGAGTCCGCCGAAAAGAATAATGGCTTCAGGGCTGGAGAACATCACTGCATTTGCCAGCGCCAGGCCAAGAATTTTACCTGTATATTCAAAAACTTCTTTTGCAATTTTATCGCCTTTGATGGCTGCGTCGTATACTTTTTTAGAATCCATTTCTGATTCCGGTACAACTCTTAGAAGGCTGTCTTCAGCACCTTTGTTTAGCAATTCGAGTGCAGTCAATTTCACGCCCGTTGCAGAAGCGTAAATTTCCAGGGAACCGTGTTTGCCTGTACCGGGGTGAAAACGGCCATCAGGGATAACAACCGCATGACCAAGCTCGCCGGCGAAACCATCATGGCCATAGATCAACTGACCATTTGCCACGATGCCGCTGCCCACGCCTGTACCCAGGGTAATCATTATAAAATCCTTCATTCCTTTTGCGGCGCCATACATCATTTCGCCGATGGCTGCTGCGTTGGCGTCATTGGTAAGCGTAACTGGTAATTGAAATTTATTCTCAAGCAATTTTGCCAGCGGAACGATACCTTTCCATGGAAGATTTGGAGCATATTCAATTGTACCGGTGTAGAAGTTGCCGTTTGGGGCACCTACACCAATACCTTTCATTCGTCCGACGCCACCTGTTTTATTAATCAGTTCGAGAACAGCGTCATATAATTCATCGATAAACGTTTCTACATGGGAATGTTTTTTAGTGGAAATTTCACTGGAAAACAAAACGTTGCCATTGCGGTCCACAATACCAAATTTGGTACCTGTTCCACCGATATCTATACCAATTGCTAAGGAAGTCATTTGTAAAGTTGGTTTATAGTAATGCGCGAAGATAGGAAAGGATGCACGATGTACGGCGTACGGTGTACGAAATTCATTTTGGTTTAGCACCCCAAAGCATTTCGTACATCGTACATCGCAACATTCTAATGTCCTCCGGCGCTTTCTAAAGAATCATAGTCGATACCTTGTGATTTCAGCAGTGATTTTGCTTTCACGGCATAGAATGCCAGGTAAATAAAGCATGCAACGCCTACTACATAAGAGTATTGTATACCCAAAATAGCATCGCTGGCCAATACACCCTGCAGCAATGGGATCAGACCACCGCCCATAATCATCATAATCAGGAAGCTTGCGCCTTCGTTGGTGTGTTTTCCAAGACCTGCAATAGCCAGTGTAAAAATACAAGGCCACAAAGTGCTACAGAACAAACCAACGCTGATAAACGCAAAGGTGCTCACCATACCATCAGCCAACATACCAATGATAAGCGCTATTATGGCCAGTGCCGAGTAGATCAGCAATTGACGGGCAGGATTACCTTTACTGAAATAATCACCGATAATCAGAGCCACAATCACAAGTGCATAGATATAGAAAGGAACTACATCGTGACCGGCAATTTTATTAGCAATGATGAAAACCAGGAATGCCAGGTATGGCATAATAAAGCCAAGAATTTTGGTGATGCCTTTGCTCAGGTTGAAAGCTCCTACAGAACTTGTCCAACGACCAATCATCAAACTCGCCCAGTAAAGGGAAACATAAGGAGCTACCTGGCTGGTATCAAGGCCAAGATGTTTTTCGATAAACAATGGCAGATTGGATGCAGTAGATACTTCAACACCTACATAGATGAAGATCGCTATCATACCCAACACGAGCTGAGGGTATTTGAAAACGGAACCCCTGTCTTTGTAGAGATGATCTTTTGCATCTTCTACGACGTCATCAGATACTGTATGTATTTTGTTAGGTACAGAAGAAAACCTGAAGATGAGGGCAGCCACGATGAAAGCGGCGCCAAGTATGAGGTAAGGCGTTTTTACAGATTCAATGCTTGCTGTTGTATTTCCGCCTGAAACGCTGCCGAATATAGCAAAGCTCACCAGCAATGGTCCGATGGTAGTACCGAAGTTGTTGATACCGCCTGCCATGCTCAAACGCTGCGCACCTGTTTTGGGATCACCCATCACAATAGCCAGTGGGTTGGCTGCTGTTTGTTGCAGGGAGAAGCCGAGACCCACAATAAAAAGTCCGCCAAGCAACAAGCCATAAGAGGCAGTTTGCGCCGCAGGATAAAACAACAATGTGCCAATTGCGGAAATGATCAGACCTAAGGAAATACCATTTTTATAACCAATGCGGTTTAGAATATCGCCGCCACTTGCTCTGGAAATACCAAAATAAATTATTGAACCTACAGTATAGGCCACATAGAAAGCAACCGAGATTAATTGAGATTGCCATGGTGCAAGGTCAAGGGCTTTTTTGAAAACGGGAATGAGGATATCGTTGCTCGCGGCTACGAAACCCCAGAAGAAGAATACAGTGACCAGCGTTCCAAACTGGGACCACTTCGTTTGTTGACTCATATTAGTTGTTGTTGTTAAATTGAGGGCTTAAAAATAAATCGTTTTTCATGACATTAAACTGATTTCGATAAAAAGAATAAACATTTTACTCATAAAGTAATTTTTTTTTAATGCAAATGCATTTCGAATGCAAATCCTTCTTAAATTGAACTGCCTATATCAATGTACAAACCTATACTTTCCGCTGTACTTTGTGTTATGACTATTTTAGAGTAACTTTTATCAGGTTAGCGGCTAAAGAACACTTCTTTAAAGGGTTTTGGGCCGGTTTCCGATTACACATTTGCGAGCGATAGTATATACTTAGTTTTCACCACCTTGTTAGTGTCAGCATCAATGTGATTGTAATCACGGAACATTTTTTAGTATAAGGACTAATTTATAACGAAGAGCATATGGAAATAATTCACGTATCAGCAGAATGTTATCCGGTAGCAAAGGCGGGAGGTTTGGGTGATGTGGTAGGGGCGTTGCCAAAATACCAAAACCAGGCGGGGCATATTGCCAAGGTGGTAATGCCCATGTACAGAACAAAGTTCCTGTTTGACAACACATGGGAAGTCGTGCACAAAAGCGGCACTTTTCTGGGCCAACGGTGGTTCGACTACACAATAATTAAGGAAAAAACAAACAAACTGGGTTTTGATCTTTACCTGGTTGATATACCTGGTCTGCTCGACAGGGAGAAAATCTATTCTTACAACGATGACGTTGAAAGATTTACTGCGTTCCAGATTGCAGTGGTAGACTGGATCAGTGTTTGGAGGCATCGTCCGGATGCGATTCACGTTCACGACTATCATACATCGCTCATTCCTTTTATGATGCAGCATTGTTTTGCCTACCGTCATCTTTCAACTGTGCCGGTAGTGCTTACCATTCACAACGCGCAATATCAGGGCTGGATGGGCTGGGAGCGAAGCAACTACATTCCGGCATGGGATTCATGGACAGGCGGACTGCTGGGCTGGAACGGCGTGATCAATCCATTGGCGGCAGGCATTAAATGTGCCTGGAAAGTGACGACGGTCAGCCCGAATTATTTAAACGAACTGCGTTATAACAGCAACGGTCTCGAAGCGCTTTTTGAATTTGAAAGAGGAAAATGCATAGGTATTCTTAATGGAATAGACACCAAAGTGTGGGACCCTGCGACAGATTCCTATCTCGATTCGCATTTTGACATAAAAACATTTGAGAAAGGAAAGGCTGCAAACAAAAAATTTCTCTGCGATACTTTTAAACTGGATGTAAATAAACCACTGATAATTTTTATCGGAAGATTGGTTGGCGAAAAGGCTGCGGAATTATTGCCCGGTGCCATAGGCGATTCTTTGTACCATATTGGAACAAAAATGAATTTCCTTGTGTTGGGTAATGGTGAATGGTGGGTAGAGAGTCAGCTGGAGAACATGAAAAGTGTGTGGATGGGATTCTACAATTCTAAAATTGGGTACAACGAACAACTGAGCCATCAAATGTATGCCGGAGCAGATTTTCTATTGATGCCGAGCAGGGTGGAACCTTGCGGGCTCAACCAGATGTATGCAATGCGCTATGGAACCATTCCAATCGTGCGTTCAACTGGTGGCCTGAAGGACACTGTGATTGACTATGAAGCGCCTGGCGGTTATGGTGTTGTCTTTAACGATCTGAGTGTTGGCGACATTACCAATGCCATTTACAGAGCAATGCAACTGCAGGAAAAGCCCGGCAAAATGAACGAACTGAAAAAGAAAATAATGGCACTCGATTTTAGTTGGGATAAAAGTGCGGAGGAATACATTGAAGTGTACCAGTCGTTACAACCGAAATAATTGAAAATTGAAAATTGAAAATGTTTTTTTAGAAATGAGCGGTGTTAAATTTTGCAAGCTCGCACTTTCAACTTTCAATTTTCAACTCTCTAATAACACTATTGTTAACTCATAATGCTTAATATGTCAAAACACATGATGGCCGTGATTTTGGGAGGCGGCGCTGGAACGCGTTTATATCCTCTTACTGCAAGCCGCAGTAAACCGGCCGTACCTATCGCAGGAAAATATCGCCTCGTCGACATTCCCATTTCCAACTGTATCAATTCCAACATCCATCGCATGTTTGTACTGACGCAGTTTAACTCGGCATCACTCAACAGGCATATTAAAAACACTTATCACTTCAGTGCGTTCAGTTCAGCGTTTGTAGATATTCTCGCGGCAGAACAAACGCCAGATAACATCACCTGGTTCCAGGGAACGGCGGATGCCGTTCGTCAAAGTTTGAGACATCTTGAGCCATTTGAAAGTGATTATATTCTGATTCTTTCGGGTGACCAGTTGTATCAAATGGATTTTACTGAAATGCTGACACATCACAGAGATACAGGCGCCGATATTTCCATTGCAACCATTCCGGTTACTGAGCGCGACGCTCCTGAATTTGGCATATTAAAATCTGACGAGAAACAACACATCACTTCGTTTATAGAGAAGCCTAAAAAAGAACTGTTGCCAGAGTGGGTAAGTGATACCGGTGCTGACATGCAGCGCCAGGGAAAGGTCTATCTTGCATCAATGGGTATTTACATTTTCAACAGAAAATTGCTTTTTGATCTGTTGAAAAATGAAAAGAAAGATGCCACAGATTTTGGTAAAGAGATCATTCCTGAAAGCATTGATAAATACAAAGTAACCAGCTACCAATACGATGGTTACTGGACTGACATTGGAAACATTCACTCTTTCTTTGATGCCAATCTGGGTCTTACAAAAGAGTTGCCTGATTTCAATTTGTTCGACAACAACAACGCCATCTTTACACGTGCTCGCATGTTGCCTCCTGCAAAGATCAGCGGAACTACATTGGAAAAAGCTTTGATTGCAGAAGGATCCATTATAAATGCGTCCCGTGTTGAGAATTGTGTATTGGGCGTAAGATCAAGAATTGGCAGCGGCACTACCATCGCAAACAGCTACGTAATGGGTAACGACTACTTCGAAACCATTCCCGAAATGGACCAGGCTAAAAAAAGTGGTATTCCGATCATAGGCATTGGTAACCGTTGTTACATAAACAATGCAATCGTTGATAAGAACTGTCGCATAGGTGATGATGTACGCATCAATGGCGGTTCACATTTAGCCAACGTTGACGAGCCTTTATATGTTGTGAAAGACGGCATTGTGGTGATTAAGAAAGGAGCGATCATTCCAAACGGATTTGTACTTTAATAGCAAGAACGCAGATTTTCAAGATTGTCATGATTTATTAAGATTGAATTTTAATAAGCATAACGATTATAAAAAATCTGCGTTCTTTTTTACGGGAAAACAGAACGCAGATTGGTATGATTTTTAAGATTTGTAAGGTTCTCTTTTAAGTCGTTGTTTGTAAATAAAAAATCATAACAAATCATCACAATCTTAAGAATCTGCGTTCTTTCTTCTTCCTCAGGAACACAAATTGTTGTAACTTCTACGGACAGGAAATCATTACAAATCATGACAATCATGAAAATCTGCGTTCCCTCTCTCAAAACCTATCGCCATGAGTGAAAAAGTAAAAAATAAACTGCTTAAAGAAGTTGCGGCAACGAACGACCATGACAAGAAAACGCGAAAGAAATCATCTAAAAAGAAAGACAAATTGAATAACCTTCCGTACGAACAATCGCATTTTATTGATACATCAAAAAATGTATGGAACTATACGTTGCTTACAAATGAGGATGTGTTGAATTTTCAACATGGAACGAATTATCGTTTGTATGAAAAATTCGGTTCCCATGCGCTGGAAGTCAATGGAGAACCCGGAATGTATTTCGCCGTATGGGCGCCCAATGCGACGTCCGTTTCGGTGATAGGTAACTTCAATGACTGGAAAAACTTTGAGCACGACTTATTTCCTCGTTGGGATAAAAGTGGTATTTGGGAGGGATTTATTCCAGGCTTTAAGAATGGCGAGGTTTATAAATATCATATTGTAGGTTTTCAGGGTGTGGAAACGGATAAAGGAGATCCGTTTGCGCATTTCTGGGAGATAAGGCCGCAGACTGCCTCTATCGCATGGGAGCTTGACTTTGAATGGAGCGACAAGGAATGGATGAAGAAAAGAAAAAAACACAACAAGCTGGATGCCCCGTGGAGCGTTTACGAAGTACATTTGGCAAGTTGGATGAGACCAGATGCCAATGACGAAGAATCTTACAACACTTATCAGCAGATAAAAGAAAGAATGGTGCCTTATGTCAAGGAAATGGGTTTCACACACGTAGAATTCATGCCCGTGATGGAACATCCTTTCGACGGAAGCTGGGGCTACCAGGGAACCGGTTTTTTTGCGCCAACATCACGTTTCGGATCACCGCAGGATTTCATGGATCTCGTGAATGCATTTCACGAAGCAGAAATAGGCGTTATTCTCGATTGGGTGCCGTCGCATTTTCCATATGATGCACACGGTCTGTTCATGTTCGACGGAACACATACATACGAATATGCCGACATGCGCAAAGGGTTTCACCCGGATTGGAACTCTTACATTTTCAATTATAAACGGGGAGAGGTAAAATCATTTTTGATCAGCAGTGCCAGGTTTTGGTTCGATAAATTCCACGCAGATGGCATTCGCGTTGACGCCGTTTCATCCATGCTAAAACTCAGCTATTCCCGCAAAGAAGGTGAGTGGGAACCAAATGAATTTGGTGGAGATGGCAACCTCGAAGCCATTGCTTTTATAAAAGATCTGAATGAAACAATATACCGCGATTTTCCTGATACACAAACTATTGCAGAAGAGGCAACGGATTGGCCCGGCATCTCAAAACCCACATTCTCAGGAGGTTTGGGCTTTGGCATGAAATGGATGATGGGCTGGATGCACGATACACTGCGTTATTTCAAGCGCCATCCCTATGATCGTCAACATCATCAGGATGATCTTACTTTCAGCATGATGTATTATTACGACGAAAATTTCATGATGCCTTTGAGCCACGATGAGGTAGTCCATGGAAAATCACCTATGCTGTACAAAATGCCCGGCGACGAATGGCAGAAACACGCCAACTTGCGATTGCTGTATTCGTACATGTTTGCACATCCCGGAGGTAAATTATTGTTCATGGGAAATGAATTTGCCTCCACCACAGAATGGAACTATAAAAGTGAATTACCCTGGCATTTGCTGGAACACGCCAGCCATAAAGGAATGCAGGAATGCGTAAAGGATCTGTGCCATTTGCTTAAAAACGAGCCCGCTTTATACCAGCGACAATTTAATTCCGATGGCTTCGAATGGATCGACCTCAATCACCGCTCTGATGCCATCATAGTTTTTAAGCGAAAAGGTGAAAAAGCGAAGGATGATTTGTTGATCATTTTAAACATGACGCCCACCGTTCACCTTGACTGGAAAGTGCATATACACGGAAAAGATTCCTGGAGAGAAATTTTTAACAGCAATGATCAAAAATACTGGGGAACAGGAGATGTCTACAATCCTTTTCCCGAAATAAAAATTCTGGATAAAAAGCACAAACTGTATGAAATAAATGTGCATTTGCCAGCGTTAAGTGCTGTGATTTTAAAGTAATATGTAAAATATATTTAAACTTTTGCACAAGTGTAAGTGTAAGCATTATTGTTGCTTACCTTGCAGACAACAATCCAATATCCCAAAAAACCTAAGTGTTTATAAATCCAAATGTTGCACGCAATGAAAAGACCATTATTTACCGTGCTGACTGTTTTAGCTGTAAGCCAAGGCTTTGCGCAAACAGACAGCTCAGATTATTTTTACCAGAAGGGTAATGAAGAAAGAATTGCCCGCCGTTATCTGCCCGCCTTTAACAATTTGCAAAAATCAGTTCAGTTTAAACCAGAAAATGCTGATGCTCAAAAAGCATTAGGAGAAGTTGCTGTAGAAATGCGCAAATATGAAGATGCGAAAAAAGCATTTTTGAAAGTACTGGAACTGAAAAAAGACGATACCACAGCCGTCAAAAATCTAAAAAATCTTTACTTCTGGACACGTAAATGGGATGATGCCGTTAAGTACGCTCAACAGGCAAAAACGCTTCACGTAGGCACCGATAATAACTACATAATTGCCAAAGCATATTACGAGCAGGAAAACTATGGCAAGGCTTTAGAGTTTCTTGAACAGGCTTACAAAGATGACAACAAGAATGCAGAAGTGCCTTACCTCGGTGCCCGCAGCTTAATAGAAATGAGCAACTATAAAAAAGCTGCAGGTTGTTATGAGCAGGCAATCGCACTTGACTCTACAAAAACATTATGGATGTACGAGGCAGGCTTGACATACTATGCTATTCCTGATGACAACAAAGCTATTTACTGGCTGGAACGTGCAGGCGCAAAGGGTTATAAAAGAACCAATGATTATTTGCAAAACCTTGCCAATGCATACCTGAATACAAAGCAATGGGATAAAGGATTGGTATTGCTTGATGAATTATTTCAACGCAAGCCACAGGATGTTGAAGTAATTTATAGTATTGGTGAAGTGTATTACAACACGAAGAAGTATGACCTGGCCATAGAAACATGGGACAAAATTTTGGCCATTGATAATAAAAATGCCAACGCTGTTTATATGATCGGCCTCGCTTACCAAAAGAAAGGAGAAGTTGCAAAAGGGCAGGAGCTTTGCGATAAAGCAATTTCCATGGACCCCAAACTGGCGAAATTGAAAGAAGAAAGAAAAATGCCGATGTAATTGAAAATTGAAAGTTGAAAATGGTAGGGGCGAATCGAATTCGCCCTCATGCACCCAAATGGTGTAACATAAATAGTTTATAAATGCGCTGGCTTGCCCGGCGCATTTTCATTTATCCATAACAGTTAGCGAAACTCTAAAAGGCCAAGCACCTGCACAGAAAGCATTTTCAAATTTTCAAATCCTCAAATTTTCAAATTTCTCTCTGGTTACCTTCGTAACAGGTTATTCCTTATTTTGCGGGATAAACCCTGGATCGTATGGAAATATTTCTGCTGGCAGTAGTGATGGTGCTGCTATTCGTTTTGCTTTCAAGAGCATCGCACCATGAAAAGACCCTTCAGCGACTGGATAACACCATTGATTTGCTGCACAACGAGATCAAACAACTGAGAGGCAAGATAACTGCGCCTTCTTCTGAAATAGTTCAACCTCCGGCAACGCAACAAAAGAAAGAGGAACAGGCAAAGCGGCCTGATACATTTGTTCCTGTTCCAAAGCCGGTAACGCAAGTTCCTCCACAGCAGCCGAAGCAACCAGAGCCCGCATTATTTGCAAACGAACCAAAAGAAAAGACTGCACCGATCAACCCGGTTCAACGGCCAATTGCAATGGCAAAACCCACAGAGCCGCAGGAAAGTGCTTTCGCTAAGTGGCTCGCGAAAAATCCTGATATAGAAAAATTCATTGGTGAAAACCTGATTAATAAAATTGGTATCGCGATATTGGTTTTGGGCATTGCTTTCTTTGTAAAATATGCCATAGATCAGGAATGGATAGGAGAGGTTGGAAGAGTGTCCATCGGATTGTTGTGCGGTGCTATTCTGCAAGTGCTTGCACATAGACTACGCGAAAATTACAGACCGTTTAGCTCCGTACTTGCAGGCGGTGGTATTACTGTATTCTATTTTACAATTGCGTTTGCTTTTCACCAATACAACTTGTTCTCGCAAACTGTTGCGTTTATCATCATGGTGATTATTACGGTGTTTGCGATTTTGATTTCCATTTTGTACGATCGAATTGAACTCGGCATAATTGCAACACTTGGCGGTTTTCTCACGCCGTTTCTGGTAAGTAAGGGCGATGGAAACTATATCGTACTGTTCACTTATCTCGCCATCTTAAATACGGGCTTAATTGTATTGGCCAATTACAAACAATGGCGACCAATCAATTTCATTGCATTCTTATTTACCGTACTTATTTATGGCGGATTTATAGTTACCAAAAACGATGCGCCAAACTTTTCATACATCGGTGTTTTTCTTTTTGGAACTGTCTTCTACGTGATGTTTGTTGTAATGAATCTCATTTATCACGTTGCCAGAAAAGGCAAACTCAAAGCATTCGATTTTATAATTCTGCTTAGTATTAATCTGGCCTATTTCGCGGCAGGATATTATCTCTTAAAGCATTGGCACCTTTTCGATTACACAGGTTTATTTACAGCAGCTTTGGGCCTGATTAATTTGATATTGTCTTATGTTTTATTAAAAAGACAAGGCGTTGATCGCAATTTCATTTACCTGCTCATTGGCATCACGCTTAGCTTTATTTCCCTGGCCGCGCCGGTGCAGTTGAAAGGCAACTACATCACGCTGTTCTGGGCGGCTGAGCTGGTTGTGTTGTTTTGGCTGTATCAAAAATCGGGCATACAGTTAATGAAAATAGCGTCTGCAATCATTACTGCACTGATCGTTGGAAGTCTTTTAATGGATTGGGTAAACGTATACGGCAAACAAGCTGTGATACCTGTGATTGTTAATAAAGGCTTTATAACATCTGTTGTTGTATCGATAGCAATGTACCTTATCTATGCATTGATGCGCAAAGACGAAAGCGCTGTTTATGCTGCTCCTCTGACCAACAAAGAAGTAAAGAATGCCTACATTATTTTAGGCACCTCGATACTTTTTATCGCAGGTTGTCTTGAAATATATTATCAGTTCAGGCATCGCTATCCATCGTTGTCTTTAGAAGATATCTATCTGCCGTTATACGTCCATGCCTTTGTAGTTATAGCTTTTATTGTGCTACAATTTTTCAAAGTTCAGGTTGGAAAAATTGTTGGCATTTTGGTACCTGCGGTTCTTTTCATGTACTACCTGATCAATAATTTTTCCGTTTATGACGTAGAAAAAGAAATGCTGGCAAACCATACAGGAGCTGGACATTTCATCGTGCATTGGCTGGGTGTGATCTTGTATTTGTTGATCATTGGTCTACTTGTGCAATACATGATTCGCCATAAAAAAGAAATGGGGTCGCTTGTAAATGCATTTGCATGTGCGGTAACAATCGCATTGGTTATTGTTTTGAGTATAGAAATACAACACCTGTATGTTTGGAGTTATGCGCAAAATCAAGATCAGATTTCAGTGGCAGAACGCATATTCTCGAAAGCCGGATTAAGCATATTGTGGGGCATTTCATCCTTTATTATCATTTGGCTGGGATTGCGTTATCACTTCAAAGCATTGCGCATAATAGCGTTGTGTTTGTTTGGTATTACCATCGTCAAACTATTTGCTTACGACCTGAGTAATATTTCTCCCGGTGGGAAAATTGCCGCATTCATTTTGTTGGGGGCATTGTTGCTCACTGTATCATTCATGTATCAGCGACTGAAAAAAATTATTATAGATGACAAACCTATTGAAAACAATGTGCAGGATAAATTACCGGAATAACATCGCGCTAGTCTTTCTGTTTTTATTGGTAGGTCTTGCGCAAGCACAGGCTCAGTTTAAAAGCAAGGCAACGCTGCAAACGCCCGATTCTACTTGCTTTTACAGCATTGAAATTACGCCGGCAATCAGTGGTTTTGTAAAAACAGATTTAAGCGACATTCGCATTTTAGATGAACAGCAAAAGCAGGTGCCATTTATCATTCGCAATGCTGCTGTGCGAAAAATAGATAATCGTTTCGATACTTTGTCTGTCCTGCAAAACAAAGTGGATGATAGCGGCCGATCGATTATTGTGGTGCAAAATAAAAGCCAAGAAAAACTCGATGGCTTTACATTAGTCATCAAAAATGCAGATGTATTGCGCAGTGCGTTGCTTATGGGAAGCGACGATGAAAAGAATTGGTATTCCATCATTGAAAACATTTATTTTTCCAATGCTTCTTCGGTTGAAAAAGATGATTATTTGCAGCAAATAAACTTTCCGTTGAGTGGGTATCATTTTTATAAAATAGTGATCAACAATGGAAAGAATGCGCCGCTGAATATTACTTCAATTATTAAATCAGTTACCGAAGAATTAAAAGCAATTGATCCTTACATCAGCAATCCCGATATCAAATTTTCGCAGAAAGACAGCACTGATGGTTATAGTTACATTTTCGTCGAAAATCCATCCGGCTATCATATCGAGAAAATAGATCTCGACGTGAAAGGTCCAAAGTTTTTTAAGCGAGAACTCGCTATAGAAGCAGGTTTTAGTAATTATTCGTACACCGTAAAAGCAGATTCTAATCATAGTCTCATTACGCCTGTTTTTAACGACAAAAAGTGGACGATCAAAATTTATAATGGAGATAACCCTCCGCTTGCTGTCATGGCACTAAGAACTTTTCAATCGCGCAAACAACTCATTGCATCACTCGATGCGGGAAAGAAATATGCCTTATTCCTGAATGATTCTGCCGCAAAAGCCCCGTCGTATGAATTGCAGAATTTCAAGGACAGCATTCCGCAGGTAGTGAAGAGCATTGCCGTTGGTTCCATTGAAAAAAATGTAACAGAAAATGCAACAAAAGTTGAAGCAAGCAAGAAATGGTTGTGGATCACTTTGCTTGTTGTGCTTGCTGTGCTGGCATTCTTTACAATGCGGTTGGTGAAAGATGTTCAAACGAAAAATTAACCCTGATGATAACCCAAAAACCTGATGACCGGCTTATTAAAAATTTTAGACTTGTTGCTCTTGTAATTGGTATTTGCTTAGCATTAGTAGGAAGTTTAACCACTTATGTAATATTGAAATCTCCGTCGGATAAGTTGGCTGAGATGCCGCTAGAAACGTGGATAGGGCATGTTATTTTAATTTTGGGATTTGTTGGATACCTGCAATTCCTTTTTTCAGGATTTAGAAAGTCGAAACTTCTGCGGTTGTTTTTGGTATATAGCTGCATCTTTAATCTTGTCGGCTTATCCTTTTACAGCTTCATTTTGTTGTTTCCGCTTTACAGCAATTTTCTGGATCCGCACGGGGCCCTAATGTTCGGAATGCTTGCTTTGATACTTGGCATGGCTGATATCGGAGCAGTTGCCTTGCTGCAAAGAGCACGTGTTCCAAACTCAAATATCGAAGACGATGGTGGAAATAATTTACGATCATTGGCAAGGAACCAGCGACTGATTCATGCCATTTTGGATATGCTTGTAGTTTTGTTTATTGTGAGGTCACACCTTAGTCTCGTAAATGAATTTTTTCGTACAAATGTTTTAGAAGCCATTGCTGATATATGCATGATTGTTGTCTACTACTTTGTGATTGAAAGCCTCTTCAAAACAACTTTTGGAAAAGTAGTGACCAATTCGATCGTGGTCGATGCAAAAGGAAGGAAAGCGTCTTCTGGTCGGATTTTATTGAGAGCATTGTGCCGTTTCATTCCATTCGAGGCTGTTACATTCCTTTTTTCTGATAGGGGCTGGCACGATAAATTGAGCCGCACTTACGTTGTGAATGATAAGTATGTTTGGGAAAATGAAGACGATGCGTTCGATACATACTTCACCGGTGAACCAGAACCAGAGCTGGCCTCAACAATTAACCTCTAAACAATCTTTTATGCTAAAATCAAAGATAGCAGCAGCACTTGTCAGTATTCATCTGGTATTTTTAATTGCAATTTCTTTTTATTGGCTAAGAGGACTTGACATTATTTCTGTAATCAGGGTTAATTATCTCTCTTTTTTGTTCCAGGCTTTTGGAATTATCAGCCTCGTACAATTTTTTGCGTCGGGCTTCAAAAAATCCCAACTGCTTCGATTATTTGTCTTTTATCAGTGCTTTAAGGCAGTTGCAATATGTTTGAACTACTATTTGAGGCCAATCCTGGAAGGGATGGAAGTAAAAATAGATGTATTGTTTTTTCAAATGGCGACACAGTTCATTGAAATAATTATTTTGTTTACTGCTTTGGCATTACTTCAAACATCGCGAAAGCCCAGTATAGTATCATCTAAAGACGGCAACGCAGGGCTTACCACTTTTCAACCGGTTACTAAATCGAAAAGGCTTTTACATTTGCTGATCGACGTTTTGTTTGTCTTGTATGTTGCGTATGCTTTTCTGGGAACCATTGCGAAAATGATTATAATAGACGGATATCAAACCGTTTTGTTTATTATTAGTCTTCTGGTGCTGTTTCTTGGCATTTACTATTTCATAATGGAACTCTTCTTCAAAATAACCTTTGCTAAAATAATTACGAATACAATCATCATTAACAAGCGAGGTCAGAAGGCCGGCATTTTTCAAATCATAGGTCGTTCTTTTTGCCGGTTCATCCCATTTGAAGGCGTTTCTTTCCTTTTTAACGACAGAGGCTGGCACGATCGCCTGAGCGGTACCTATGTTGTAAAAGACCAATATTCATGGGAAACAGAGGAAGATACTTTTGATACTTATTTCACCGGCGAACCTGAATCAGACACAATCAAAACGTTGATCCCTTAAAAGCCGTTGTTCGCGATATGTTCACATTTTCCAACGTCGAAAATCACTAAATTTGACACTAGTCTAAATTAAACAAACATGAGAATTGCAGCTTAAATGTCGCAGTTCCAACACATTGCCATTTATGAAACAAGAAGAAGTTTATATCATTTCAGCGGTACGCACGCCAATGGGAAGTTTTGGTGGCGCGTTAAAAGAATTTTCAGCAACAAAATTGGGAGCAATTGCCATTAAAGGCGCACTGCAAAAAGCAGGTGTCGATCCTTCATTGGTTGAGGATGTTTTGATGGGTTGCGTGATCCAGGCGAATCTTGGCCAGGCGCCTGCAAGACAGGCTGCAAAATTTGCCGGCCTGCCAGATAGTGTAAATTGTACAACAGTAAATAAAGTTTGCGCCAGCGGTATGAAATCTCTTGCCATTGCTGCGCAAAGCATTTTATTAGGCGACGCAGATATCGTAGTTGCTGGTGGAATGGAAAGCATGAGCAACGTGCCTTTCTATGCTGACTCAATGCGTTGGGGAAATAAATACGGCAACGCAGCATTTATCGATGGTCTTGCCAAAGATGGCTTGACTGATGTGTACGACGGCAAAGCAATGGGCAACGCTGCAGAGCTTTGTGCGAAAGATTGTAACATCAGCCGCGGCGAGCAGGATGCTTTTGCAGTGGAGAGTTACAAACGTTCACAGGCTGCGTGGAACGAAGGGAAATTTGCAGATGAAATTGTACCGGTTGAAATTCCACAACGCAAAGGAGAGCCAGTTTTGTTTAACAAAGACGAAGAGCCTTTTAACGTTAAGTTTGATAAAATTCCTGAACTGAAACCAGCTTTCGTAAAAGATGGTACAGTAACTGCAGCAAATGCTTCTACCATGAATGATGGCGCCGCTGCGCTTGTGTTGATGAGTAAATCAAAAGCAGAGGAATTAGGATTGAAACCAATCGCAAAGATCATTGGTTATGCAGATGCAGAGCAAGCTCCTGAGTGGTTTACTACAACGCCTTCTTTAGCTGTTCCAAAAGCGGTGGAGAAAGCAGGATTGAAAATGAGCGACATCGAATACTTTGAATTGAACGAAGCATTCGCTGTCGTTGGTATAGAGAATACTCGCCGTATGAAATTAGATCCCGCAAAGGTAAACGTGCATGGAGGTGCGGTAGCATTGGGACATCCGCTGGGTGCAAGTGGTGCGAGAATCATTGTTACCCTCATCAATGTGTTAAAACAAAACAAGGCCCGCTACGGTGCTGCCGGAATCTGCAATGGCGGCGGCGGTGCAAGCGCGATGGTGATTGAAGTCGTTTGAGAATTTGAAGATTTCCTGCCCGACTAGTCATTCAGTCGGGGAAAATTTGAAAATAGAAAGGTGCAACAATCACAAAGTGTGTTGCACCTTTTTTCGTTCAATGAAGAAAGGCCGGCAATATTTACCGGCCTTTCTTCATTTTAAACTCATCAGCTTTTGTCTATTGGTGGTGAGAAGTCAAATTGTTTTTGGGTAAAGCTTGTATAGATTTTTCCCCAAAATCCCTGCCCCCGCATCCGTCGTAGTTCAGCATAGGATTGATTTGACGCCGGATGTCATAAAAAAGACGTCCCGTCTGAGCCCATTAAATAACATGACTATGCGAAAATCGAAGAAAGCAATACTGTTTAACGAAAACCTAAAAAAATCCCGAAAGGCAAGGATTGATTTTTTTGTATAAATAAAAAAATCATAATGCATATGAGGAAGAAGCTAGTTTCAATAATTATACCTTGTTATAATGTAGAACAGTATGTGGGAGATTGTGTCAATTCGGTACTATCACAAACGTATGACAATATTGAGATCATTTGTGTGGATAACAATTCTACCGACAATACACTTGCTATATTAAATAGTTTACAAAGCCGAAATCCGACGAAAATACAAGTTACGTCTCAACCCATAAAAGGTGCACCCGCTGCTCGTAATAAGGGATTGTCTTTAGCGAAAGGAGAGTGGATCCAGTTTCTGGATGCGGATGATATTATTCTTGAAAATAAAATTGCTTCGCAAATCAATTCTGCGAAACCATCTTCAGTAGAAGTTATTGTTTCTGATTACCAGAGAATGAATAATAGCCTTACAGATACAATAGCTGTAAAAACCTTAAATGAGATAACAAAAGAGACGGTTAATTATTGCATTTCAAATATTATCATTACCGGTAATCCACTTTACAAGAAGGAAATATTTGAAAAATATGGAGGATGGGATGAATCCCTCAAATCAGCACAGGATTGGGAACTGAATCTTAGGCTTGCGTTGAATAATGTATCATTTTGTTATGTTGAAGGGATTTTCTTATTGTCAAGAGAAGTTCCTGATTCTATATCTTCAAATTGGAAAACTGTAAGTATTCAGGCAAGCCGTGTTTTGTTAAAACATTTTGATTATTTAAAAAGCACTTTTTTGACAGATAAGTCAAAATCGAAAATTACAAATACACATTACGAGTCTCTGCGATTTTGTAAAGATGAATCATTGAAAGAGGATATAATTAATTCCCTGAAACGGACTTCCTATAATTATTTAAAATACCTGACTTTCTACAAAAGAGTTTTGATAAAGGCTCTAGGCTTGAAGCATACAATTGAAATTGAAAAAAGAATTCATCCTTCTGTAATTTAGACTAAATATTGTTTGTATCCTGTTTGAATATGTTCCAGCTATCAAGCGAGCATAAAAATGAAAGATGCAACACTCAATAAAGAATGTTGCATCTTTTTATTTTAAATTTTCAAATTAGATTGCTTTCAGGCTCTCCTCAATCACTTTGATCTTCTCCTCAGCGTCAGCCTTTTTCTTTCTTTCAAATTCAACCACTTCTGGTTTTGCATTTTGTACAAAACGTTCGTTGCTTAATTTTTTCTCTACAGACGCCAAAAAGCCTTTTTGATATTCCAGTTCTTTTTCCAGTTCTTCTTTCTGGTGACCAGTGTTTAAAGGCGTTTCAGTAACAAGATAGAATTTGTCTTTTCCAACAACAACATTGATCGACTGCGCAACGGCATCCGTCGCAAACGCGAAACTCTTTGCATTTACCTGCTTGCTCAGCAGCTCTGTAATATCGCTATATGCTGCTTGTTCATTGCTTTGGATGCTCAGTTCAATTGTTTCTTTCGGTTTCAATTGCGCTTTATTCCTTGCATCACGAACGGCAGTGATAGAATCTTTCAACAAATTTCCTTTTGACAAAATTGCTTTATCAATATTGCCGATTGGAGCAAATTGCTTCACACACAAATCTTCATTTCTTTCTTCCAGCAAATGATAAATCTCTTCTGTTACAAATGGCATGTATGGATGTAATAATTGCAACAAGTCAGTGAAGAATGCAATTGTTTTTTGATAAACATTTGCGTTGATTGGTTGCTCGAAGCCGGGCTTCACCCACTCAAGATACCAGCTGCAGAAATCATCCCAGATAAGCGAGTAAATTGTTTTCAAGGCCTCACTTAAGCGGAATTGCTTCATTAAAGCATCTACTTCCGTTTTCACTTCATTCAAACGGCTCTCGAACCAGTTGATGGCAAAAGTGGAATTGTCTCCCGAATTGTTGTTGTCAATTCTTGGTTCCCACATTTTTACCAGCTTTAGAGCGTTCCATATTTTGTTATTGAAAAAACTTCCCTGTTCCAAAGAAGATTCATCAAACAACAGATCATTTCCCGCAGGAGAGGAGATCATGATACCGAAACGGACAGCATCTGCGCCGTATTTGTCGATCAACTCAAGCAAGTCAGGAGAGTTGCCAAGGCTCTTACTCATCTTCCTTCCTTGTTTATCACGCACCATTCCGGTAAAGTAAACGTCTTTGAAAGGAATTTGCTTTTCGTACTCCAAGCCCGCCATAACCATTCTTGCCACCCAGAAGAAAATGATATCTTGTCCGGTAACCAAAACAGAAGTAGGATAGTAATATTTTACTTCAGGGTTGCCTGGATTGGAAACGCCGTTGAACACCTCGCTCGGCCATAACCATGAGGAGAACCATGTGTCCAATACGTCTTCGTCTTGTTTAATATCGCTGATAGTAAATGGAGAGGACGGCAATTGATCACTAAATTGCTCACCACCCGCTGCCCACTGCGTTTCAAATAACATAAACGCTTCTTCACGTGTGGCAGCTACTACGCATGTACCGTCCGGAGAATACCATGCGGGAATTTGCTGTCCCCACCAAAGCTGGCGGCTGATGCACCAGTCCTTCACGTTTTCCAGCCAATATTTATAAGTAGCCAGGAATTTATCTCCCGGATGTATTTTAATATCGCCGTCGACAACTGCTTTTAATGCCGGCTCGGCAAGCTCCTTCATTTTCAGGAACCATTGTGTCGAAATGCGTGGCTCTACAACAACACCTGTGCGCTGACTGTAGCCAAGACGTGTTTGATATTCTTCTTCCTTAACCAAAAATCCTTTTTCAGTTAATTCTGCAATGATCTTTTTTCTTGCTTTGAAGCGATCTTCACCAACATAGATCTGCGCTGCTGCGCTTAGTGTGCCATCTTCATTCAATGTATCAACTACTTCAAGATTGTGTTTCAATCCCAGGTTATAGTCATTGATATCGTGTGCCGGCGTTACTTTCAAGGCGCCTGTACCGAATGAAGGATCAACATATTCATCGAAAATGATAGGAATGCGACGATTGATCAACGGTACAACTGCAAAGGCTCCTTTGAGGTTTGTATAACGCTCATCAGTAGGGTTTACGCAAATAGCGGTGTCACCCATAATCGTTTCAGGACGTTGCGTTGCAATGGTAATTCCACCAATGTTTTTACCATCGGCACTAACAAGGTCATATTTTACATGATATAGTTTACCCTGCAGATCTTTGTACTCAACTTCTTCATCGCTCAACGCAGTTTTAGCAGCAGGGTCCCAGTTGATCATGCGTGCACCGCGATAGATTAACCCTTTATTGTATAGGTCAACGAATACATTGATAACGGCTTTGTAATAATGATCGTCCATGGTAAAGGTCACACGGCTCCAATCTACACTGCAACCCAATCTTTCGATCTGGTTGTAGATGATGCCGCCGTATTTTTCTTTCCATTCGAAGGCGTATTTCAAAAACTCCTCACGGCTAAGATCAGCTTTTTTAATGCCTTTTTCTTTCTCCAGCATTTGCACCACTTTGGCTTCAGTAGCAATAGAAGCGTGGTCACTTCCCGGAACCCAGCAAGCATTAAAGCCGCTCATGCGGGCTTTTCTTACCAAAATATCCTGCACGGTTTCATTCAAAGTATGGCCCATGTGCAACACGCCGGTGACGTTTGGTGGCGGAATGACCACTGTAAACGCCGGACGATTGTCTGGTTTGCTGTTGAAATAGCCTTTCTGTTGCCAATGCTCGTTCCATTTGCCTTCTACACTTGCAGGAATAAAATTTTTACTGAGTTCCATTGTTTTTAATAAAATTTTGCCGCAAAATTTACAATGCGGAGGGCTGCAAAAATAATCAAAAATGGAACGCAGATGACGCAGATTGGACTGATTTACACTGATCTTTGGATCGAATCGGGTTAAGATTTGATGAAATATGATGTTTGTCTGTTTGCAAAACTGAAACGATTGAATCTCTGATTGTCGAAAGGTTGAGTTATTGAATTATTAAATCATTGTAAAAAAATCATCGCTAATCATTATAATCTTGAAAATCAGTGTTCGTTCTCTTCATTTTCAAATTTTCAAATCCTCCCATTTTCAAATTAGTCAATTATCTTTGCGTTCTCCCTTTCACCAACACCGAACCAAAAAAATCATCATGCAGCCTATCAAAACAGCGTTGTGTTCCTTCGGCATGTCAGGTCGATTGTTTCATGCTCCATTTATTGAAACCTTGCCTCAGTTTGAATTGTACGCCGTTTGGGAGCGCAGTAAAAAACTGGCCGCAGAAAAATATCCATCCATTATTTCTTACGACAATTACGACGACTTGCTGGCCGATGATGCCATTGAACTGGTGATTGTGAATACGCCCAACGCCACTCACTTTGAATACGCAAAAAAAGCTTTGCTGGCAGGCAAACACGTGATTGTGGAGAAACCATTTACGGTACATTCTGACCAGGCGAAAGAACTGCAAACACTTTCTGAAGAGCAAAACAAAAAACTTGTGGTGTACCACAACCGCAGGTTTGATAGTGATTTTAAAACAGTGAAAAAAGTGATTGATGATGGCTATCTCGGAAAAATAGTGGAGGCTGAAATTCATTTTGACCGCTACAAACAGGAGTTGAGTCCCAAAACACACAAGGAAACTCCGGGTGATGGAACGGGTGCATTGTATGATTTGGGTTCTCACTTAATTGATCAGGCGTTAACGCTGTTTGGATTGCCTGATGCGGTTTTCGGAGACATCCGCATTATTCGCGAAGTCTCCAAAGTGGATGATTATTTCGAAGTGCTTTTATACTATCCTGAATTGAGAGTAAGATTAAAGAGCAGCTATCTTGTGCGCGAGCCTCTTGCTGCATACAGCTTGCACGGCACGCTGGGTTCTTTTGTTAAATCAAGAGGAGATGTGCAGGAAGCAAGTCTTGACAAAAAAATATTGCCCAATACTGAAGGTTGGGGCAATGAACCGGAAACAGAAAAAGGCTTGCTGCACACTGAAAAAAACGGCACGGTTGTCCGTGATTACATTGATACGCTCCAGGGAAATTATAACGACTATTTCAAACAGGTATACGAAGCCATCCGCTTCGATAAACCCGTTCCCGTTAGCGCAGAAGAAGGCCTGAACGTGATTCGCGTAATTGAAGCCGCTTTTGAAAGCAGCGAGGGGAAGAAGGTGGTGAAGTTTTAGCAATTAAGAATTAGGAATTAAGAATTAAGAATTAAGAATTCTCTTCGTGCTGCACTAAGAGTGTCAATCGGCTATATTTTGAGTGCAGCAGCCGGTAGTTCTTAAACTTGTAAAATAAAAGAGCCGCATCCTCTATCGAATGCGGCTTATGATGAATTCTTAATTGATAATTCTTAATTCCTAATTGGCCTTTCGCCTGATCCTAATCGTCGCATTTTGCGAAAGACTGCTGGATAAATAAACTTCATGGCGTTCATTTCCGTCGTACAACACCATCAATGCAGTGTTGGGCGGGTATTTGCCGAGGTTTTCAGCAAACATGCTCAGTTCATTTACATCTTTTGTTTTGTCCAGTACGATGTAGATGTTTAATGCAGTTGCGGCAAGTTCTTGTTTCATGAGAATTGGCTGATTGTTCAGGAAAACAGAAATACTATCTCCATCAATTTCTCCATTGTCATAAAAACTAACGCGAACAGAATCAGAAGACACCACAATATCCTTGCTATAAATATTCTTTCTCTTTTCAAATGCTTTAACCAGCAAATCTTTTTCTGACGGCTGTTGCGGAGCGATGGCAATGGCAACCGGAGGCGCAATCACAGGCGCTTGGTTTTTTACTACTGATTGGTTTGCGCTTTTAAGTGACTCTTCTTTCTCAATCACGGCAACAACCGCGGCTGTATCTTTTGTTACAGGCTTATCATTTTTGGTAACAACAGGGGAGTCCTTTGCTGCGATTACAACAGGCGCTGTTTGGGCAATAGCTGGAGTCTCCTTCGCAACGGCAACAGGCTCTTTTTTTGCAACTGCGGGTGCGTCATTTGCAATAACCACAGGTTCAGTTTTAACAATTGCGGAAGTATCTTTTTTTACCGGTTCGTTGTCAACAATTACGTCTTGCGGTAATGGCTGCCAAAATTTTTTTGCAACAGTATTTTTTATAAGGCTATCCTGTTTGTTGTTCTCGTCAATGTCGAGATCAAACGTAACACGCAGCTCAGGGCAGGTATATTTGTATTTTGGATCGCTCGAAAAATAGCCGTTGATATTGCTTTTCACCCGGGAAATAACAAGTGTTCCGGTGAAGTCCATGTAGCAATTAACGCCGTCAATATCTTTTGCGCGGAAATAAGTGATGGGAATATTATCTATCGTAATTGTTCTGGAAGCTTTATCAAAGTTTCCATGAATGTACACGCTTTGATAGCCGTTTTTAAAATAGTAACCGAGGATGCCGACAACTTCATCACCTTTTTGTTTAATGATCATCTCTGCGAGATAATTATTGTGGCGACCCGAAAGCATTACATCCGCATTACCATACCAGCTGCCGGTAACCGTTTGAGCCTGGGTACTTAAATGAAAGAGGAGTGACAGAAGTAGTAATTTGGTTCGCATAGTTTGTAGTGGTACTAAAAGGTACTAAAATTCATGCCAGTTACGGCACATTTTATAGTAAGTCATCCAAGTCATTTTTAAGTCGTCGCCCGTCAGTCTATTTCAGGTATCTTTTTATTTCACGTTCTGTGTCGCGTTGCTTGATCGTTTCTCTTTTGTCGTGAATTTTTTTACCCTTTCCCAGTCCTATCTCAATCTTCGCAATGTTTTTATCGTTGAAAAAAATACGAAGCGGAACAATCGTGTATCCTTTTTCTGTAGTTTTTCCTTGTAGCTTTTTTAGTTCTTTTTTGGTGAGTAGCAGCTTTCGTTCTTGTGTTGGCTCGTGTTTGTAGAGGGTGCCAAATGCGTATTCAGAAATGTGCAGGCTTTTGATGAACATCTCGCCTTTATGCAAATAACAATAACTATCGTTGAAACTAACCTTGCCTGCACGCAATGATTTCACTTCCGTTCCAACCAATACAAGTCCCGCTACATAAGTGTCTTCAATGTAGTATTCGTGAAAAGCCGATCTGTTTCTAATTTCTGTTGCTGCCATTGCTATTTTGCTATGAAAATAGAACGCAGATTATCAAGATTGTCATGATCAATTAAGATCTTATCATGACAAATCATGACAATCTGTATCATCTGCGTTCTGAAAATTAACCCTTGAAGAGAACCAACAAAGTTGAAAGTCTTTCTTTAAGAGCCTTTCTATCAATAATAAAATCTAAAAATCCATGTTCAAGTAAGAATTCGCTACGCTGAAATCCTTCAGGTAAATCCTTCTTAATTGTTTCCTTAATTACACGAGGTCCGGCGAAACCGATCAGGGCACCAGGCTCTGCTATATTCAAATCTCCCAACATACCAAATGACGCTGAAATACCACCAAACGATGGATCGGTCAGGAAGGAGATGTACGGGATTTTAGCATCGGTTAACTGAGACAATTTACCGGAAACTTTTGCCAACTGCATCAGAGAGAATGCACTCTCCATCATACGGGCACCACCACTTTTACAGATGATCATCAAAGGCGTTTTATGCTCGATGGCATAATCAACTGCTCTTGAAATTCTTTCACCCATTACACTCCCCAATGAACCACCGATAAATTCGAAGTCCATACAGGCAATCACAAAATCTTCACCGTCAACTTTACCAGATGCAACACGGATGGAGTCCGTAAGGTCCGTTTTTCTCCAGTTTTCTTCCAGTCTTTTTTGATATGGTTTGAGATCCGTAAAGTGTAAAAAGTCTTTTGAACGGATGTTTTCAAACATCACATTGTGCTCGCCGTTGTCGAAAATGATGTCGAAATATTCAGAACTACCAATGCGGTGATGGTAATTACATTTCGGGCAAACAAACAGATTTTCCTTCAACTCAGTAACCGTAGATATATAATTACATTCAGGACATTTTGCCCAAAGTCCCTCTGGTGTTTCTTTTTTTTCGGAAGTGGTTGTCAGGATACCTTTCTTGATGCGCTTGAACCAACTTGATTTTGATTCTTCACTCTGACCGTCTTCTCCGGCAAGATTAGCTGAAAAATCTTCTTCGTTTTTTGCCATGCGTTTAAAAAGTTTAAAAAATTGGGCGGCTAAGATAGGAATTAGAAATTAAACTAGAAATTAGTTGTTAGTTGTTGGTTGTTAGTTGTTAGACTTATGTTCAACATTTCGGAAGGTTAAAAGCTTGATGAAGAGCCACGAGAGCCTAACAACCAATAACTAACAACTACAAACTTATCCGTTTTCGCGTAACGCTGTAATTATCAAAGTCCGGGTGATGCCAGAAATTGTCAAGCCCGATCTTTTCATACAATTTGAGTTCGTCGGAATAGATTGGATACAATCCCGCAATATTTATTTTGTAGTCCGTACCTATGTCGATGTTCAGATAGTCGTCTTTATCCAGTGTACTGGGTGCGAAAATGAAAAATGCATCCATTTCTGAATCCTCGCTTATTTTTTCACGGAAATTGATCGATTGCCCATAACCAAACGGGCAATTCCCACGAAGCTTATTAGCAAGGTAACCCAATGCAAACGCCCAATCCAGCCTCGAAGATTTTACAGAAATACAAAGTTCCGGCCTTCCGGATTTCCAATCAGCATGCTTGACAATGGATAGGCCATAGGTAAATGCGGTGATATAGCCCGGTTCAGGAATATCTATATACACAATTGATGTTATTCCCGGAATGCCTTCGATCAGGCTTTTGTTTTTATAGAACAAGGGTTCTTGTTGAAAAATATGATCAAGGTGCTCGAGATATTTTTCTGCGGGGTTCATGGGTTTTGATTTTGTTCAACGGTAATATATAAATGTAATACGGAAAATATGGATTAGGTAATCTGCGTCGACAATAGCTGCTAGTAAGGGTAATTTTTTATGATCTGATAAAAAGATTTTGAGTGGGGAATACAGAATATCATGGAATTGTCATAAAAATATCATGAGAAAAGCAACTTGAAATACTTACTACCTTATTTTTGCACAATCTAAACGGATAACTGCTATATGACTCCTGCCGTGGAACTGGTTTGTGTCAATTTTCAGGATATATAGCTCAGCAAAGCACTTTCCTTTGAAATAATTGTATCACTATCAGCGTTTAAGCTTCAGTTATTTTTAAGGCCTCATAAAAAGATAAATAATAGTTTGACATGAAATGGTCTGAATTTTTTACTTCCTCGATCGGCAAAAAGTTTGTAATGGCTCTCACAGGAATTTTCCTGATCCTCTTCTTAATTGTTCACGTAGGACTGAATGCCTGCATTTTTGCAACATGGTTTGACAGCGAAGATCACGGTGCTATGTTTAACAAAGCTGCCCACTTCATGGGTGCTAACTGGGTACCGCGTTTGCTGGAAGTTGGTCTTTTCGCAGGTATTTTACTGCACATCTTCCAGGGTTATGCAATTGAATTGAAGAACCGCAGCACTCGTTCTGTAGGTTACGCAGTAAAATTGGGCAACCGCGGAAGCAAATGGTACAGCCGCAGCATGGGTCTGTTGGGTACTTTGGTGTTCCTTTTCCTGATTGTACACATCGCTCAGTTCTGGGTTCCTTCACGTATCACGGGCTTGGAAGAAACCATTATCGATGGCAAACCTTACCACGATCTTTTCGCAAGAATGGTAGTGGTGTTCCAAAATCCTCTCGTTGTAGTGTTATACCTTGTAGGTTGCGCTTCATTATTGTTCCACTTACTGCATGGTTTCCAAAGTTCTTTCAGAACAATTGGAGTTGTTAATAAAAGATATATGTCTATCATCAAGGCAACAGGCGTTGCATTTTCTATAATCGTAGTGCTTCTATTCGCCCTGATGCCAATCAGCATGCACTTAGGTTGGGTAAAATAGGATAGACGAATTGTTTTGAAGTTGTAGGAAAAATTAGATTAAAATCATTTGACAATAATCGGCCGGAAAACACGACGCAATCATGCTTCCGGCGCTCAAATTTTCAAATTCATATGCTGAACTCAAAAATTCCTGCCGGTCAGCTCGACCAAAAATGGAATGACTACAAAGGACACGTTAAGCTGGTAAACCCTGCTAACAAGCGTAAAATTGAAGTTATTATAGTAGGTACAGGTTTGGCAGGCGCTTCTGCTGCCGCTGCTCTTGGCGAATTGGGATACAAAGTGAAAACATTTTGCTTCCAGGATTCTCCTCGTCGTGCGCACAGTATTGCTGCACAGGGCGGTATCAATGCTGCAAAAAATTATCAAAATGACGGTGACAGCGTTTTCCGTCTGTTTTACGATACAATTAAAGGAGGTGATTACAGAGCACGTGAGGCAAACGTACACCGCCTGGCAGAAGTGAGCGTTAACATCATCGACCAGTGTGTGGCACAAGGTGTTCCTTTTGCCCGCGAATATGGCGGATTGCTTAGCAACCGTTCTTTTGGTGGAACGCAGGTGCAACGTACATTCTACGCTGCCGGACAAACTGGTCAGCAGTTATTGATAGGTGCATACCAATCTTTGGAGCGCCAGATTTCTTTGGGCAATGTGAGACAATATTCCCGTCATGAAATGCTGGAAGTGGTAATGGTAGATGGCAAAGCACGCGGTATCATTGCACGTGACCTTGTAACAGGAAAATTGGAGCGTCATTTCGGTCATGCTGTATTATTATGTACAGGTGGTTACGGTAACGTGTTCTATCTTTCTACCAACGCAATGGGCTGTAACGTAACAGCAGCATGGAAAGCACACAAAAAAGGTGCTTATTTCGGAAACCCTTGCTTTACGCAAATTCACCCGACTTGTATTCCTGTTTCGGGAGATTATCAATCCAAGTTAACATTGATGTCAGAATCACTGCGTAACGACGGACGTATTTGGGTTCCAAAGAAAAAAGACGACAACCGCAAAGCAACAGATATTCCTGAAGAAGAAAGAGACTATTATCTCGAAAGAAGATATCCCGCATTCGGTAACCTCGTTCCTCGTGACGTGGCGAGCCGTGCAGCGAAAGAAAGATGTGATGCCGGCTACGGTGTAGGTACATCTAAACAAGCCGTTTACCTTGATTACGCAGATGCGATCGACCGTTATGGTAGAATCGAATGCCTGAAACACGGTATCGAAAATCCATCAGCTGAGGTAGTTCGCGAACATGGTGTTGCAGTGGTAAAAGAGAAATATGGTAACCTGTTTGACATGTATGACAAGATCACAGGCGAGAACCCATACGAAGTGCCAATGCGCATTTACCCTGCCGTTCACTACACAATGGGTGGATTGTGGGTTGACTACGAATTAATGACGTCAATTCCTGGATTATACTGTCTTGGTGAAGCGAACTTCAGCGACCACGGTGCAAACCGTTTAGGGGCCTCTGCTCTGATGCAGGGTCTTGCTGATGGTTACTTCGTAATTCCTTACACTGTAGGTAATTACCTGGCAGATGAAATCGCGACCAAAGCAATACCTGTAGATCATCCTGCGTTTGTAGCTGCAGAAAAAGAAGTATCTGATCGCATCAACATATTGATGGGCATTAAGGGTAAACAAACCGTTGAAAGTTTCCACAAACGTCTTGGTAAGATCATGTGGGACAAATGCGGAATGGCCCGTAACGCACAAGGCTTGCAGGAAGCTATCACTGAGATCCAGCAATTGAAAAAAGAATTCTGGAGCGATCTTAAAATTCCGGGTGAAATCGGCGAGATGAACCCTGAGTTGGATAAAGCAAACCGCGTTGCAGACTTCATCGAGTTAGGTGAATTGATGTGCATCGACGCATTAAACCGTAACGAAAGCTGTGGCGGTCACTTCCGCGAAGAAAGCCAAACCGAAGAAGGTGAGGCAAAACGCGACGATGCCAACTTCTCCTACGTTTCCGCGTGGGAATACAAAGGCGAACATAGCTGGGAGCTGCACAAGGAAGAGCTGACGTTTGAAGTGGCTAAGCCTACTCAACGCTCTTACAAGTAAGAGGGAGATGGAACGCAGATTGTCATGATTGTGATGATTTGTTAGGATTTTTTATAAGCTGATTCATTAGTAACCGTTTTTTTTAAAAATGAACTACTGATGAATGATAATTATAAGCATGCTGATATTACCGATAAGATAATAAAGGCGTTTTATAAAGTTTATAATAAACTTGGTTATGGCTTTCTGGAGAAAGTGTATGAAAGAGCGTTAGTGATAGAGTTAAGTAAAACCGATCTGACCGTAATAAGTCAACAGATGGTTACAGTGTTTTACGGAGGGCAGGAGGTTGGATATTATATTGCTGATTTGATTATAAATGACAAAGTGGTTGTGGAATTAAAAGCGGCAGAATGTCTAGCAGAAGAGCACGAGGCTCAACTCATAAATTATCTAAGAGCAACGGATATAGAAGTAGGGTTATTATTAAATTTTGGAAAATCTCCGCAATTAAAAAGACGGGTATTTTCGAACGATTATAAAACTTAAAAGAGAAAAGATCATAAAAGATCATCAAAATCTTAAAGATCTGCGTTCTGAATAAACATCGTTTACTATGGAACATTATAACATGAATCTCACACTCAAAGTGTGGCGCCAGAAAAACAATAAAGCAAAAGGTGGTTTTGAAACGTACAAGCTGAGTGATATTTCTTCGGAAATGTCGTTCCTGGAAATGGTAGACGTTTTGAATGAGCAGTTGATCAAAGAAGGGCAGGACCCGATTGCATTTGACCACGACTGCCGTGAGGGTATTTGTGGAACCTGTTCCATGTACATTGATGGAAAGCCGCATGGTCCATGGCATGCAAACACAACCTGCCAGTTGCACATGCGTGCATACAAAGACGGTGACACCATCACCATCGAACCATGGAGAGCGAACGCTTTCCCGGTGATCAAAGATTTGATGGTAGACAGAACTTCATTCGACCGCATCATCCAGGCGGGTGGTTTCATTTCTGTAAACACCGGTAATGCCGTAGATGCAAACGCAATTCCAATCAATAAAGATGATGCAGATGCTTCTTTCGCAGCAGCAGCTTGTATCGGTTGTGGTGCTTGCGTAGCAGCTTGTAAAAACAGCTCCGCAATGTTGTTCGTGTCTGCAAAGGTTTCTCACCTGGCGTTGTTACCACAAGGTCAGCCAGAGCATAAGGGCCGTGCATTGAATATGATCGCGCAAATGGATAAAGAAGGCTTCGGTTCTTGTACAAACACCGGCGCTTGCGAAGCAGTTTGCCCTAAAGAGATTTCAATGGTAAACATCGCTCGCCTGAACAATGAATACCTTGGAGCAGGATTGACAGTCGACAATTAATTTTTCCAAAATATTTATTTCGAAAGACTGCTGAAAGGCAGTCTTTTTTTATGCTGAACGCCTAATGCCTAACGCGGAGCTCTCCGTGTTTTTGTGTTAAGTGTTAAACATTCGGCGACAAGCGTTATGCATTATGCATTGAGCGTTTAGCCTTCTTATATTTGTCCATTATTAAAATCTAATAAACATGAGAAAAGGATTTATAATAAGCGCGATTGCAGGAATTATCGTCGGCACATTGCTTACCATTTTTGTAAGCGCCTACTGGCTGATCTTTCTTGCGATAGTGGTTGCTTTAACCATTGTCGGCATCAACGACATGATGCAAACAAAACACTCCATTATGCGTACCTATCCCATTCTGGGAAGAATGCGCTACTGGATGGAAGAACTTCGCCCGAAAATGTACCAGTACTTTGTGGAATCTGATATTGATGGAAGACCAATCAACAGGATTGATCGTTCCACCATTTACCAAAGAGCAAAACGCGAAACAGACACATTGCCATTTGGAACGCAGCTTGACGTATATGCAGAAGGCTATGAATGGATGAGCCATTCCATTGCACCAAAAGATTTTACCAAACTTAATCATTCACCTCGTATAACAATAGGCAACAAGGACTGCAAACAACCTTACTCAGCAAGCATTTTCAACGTCTCTGCCATGAGCTTCGGATCGTTGAGTTCGAACGCTATCGAGGCATTGAATGGCGGCGCAAAGATTGGCAACTTTGCACACAACACAGGTGAAGGCGGCATCAGTCCCCATCATTTGAAACAAGGCGGAGACATCATCTGGCAAATAGGAACTGGCTATTTTGGTTGTCGCGATGAAAATGGGAATTTTTCTGATGAAGTTTTCAAAGAAAATGTTTTGAAGCCGCAGATAAAAATGGTTGAGATTAAAATTTCACAAGGTGCCAAACCCGGCCATGGTGGTATTTTACCTGCGTCTAAAAACACGCCTGAAATTGCGGCTATACGTCACGTTAAGGCCGGAACAACCGTTGCATCACCACCTTATCACTCCGCATTCAATACGCCAACAGAGCTAGTGCAGTTTGTAGCAAGATTGAGAGAAATTTCCGGCGGCAAACCTGTCGGTTTCAAGCTTTGCATTGGCAGGAAAAGTGAGTTTGTCGGTATTTGCAAGGCCATGATCGAGTTTGATACTTTCCCCGATTTCATAACAGTTGACGGCGGCGAAGGCGGCACAGGTGCAGCTCCGCAGGAATTTTCCAACTATGTAGGAGCACCATTACTGGATGGTTTGGCTTTTGTGCACAATATGCTCGTAGGCTTTGGTATTCGTGAACATATTAAGGTGATCGCATCGGGCAAAATTTTGTCCGGGTTTCATCTGGTTCGTGCATTTGCTTTGGGGGCAGATGCGTGCAACAGCGCAAGAGCTATGATGATGGCGATCGGTTGCATACAGGCGTTGCAATGCAATACAAATAAATGCCCGACAGGTGTGGCCACACAGAATCCAGCGCTGGCAGTAGGTTTGGTAGTTGATGATAAAAAACACCGTGTTGCGAATTATCATGCAGACACTGTAAAAACCTTCGTGGAGTTATTGGGCGCGGCTGGAATTGATGATTATAAAAAACTCACACGTTCGCATATTTACAGACGTGTATTGATGAATGAAATGAAAACCTTCGAAGAGATATTTCCATCGCTCGAGCCCGGCTGTATGCTCAACGGAAAGATCCCCGAAAAATACCAGCAGGATTTCGATCAGGCATTTGCAGATAGATGGATGTAGAGAGTACATTTTTTAACCACAGAGTGAAGGAGAGTTTTTTCATAGAGGAAAGGAGATGGCTTATTGTTCAGGACCTGACAGATTTTAAAAGCTGTCAGGTCTTTTATATTATTAGAGTCCCTTCGTTCCTCTGTGCTCTCGTGACTTGCTATTTATTTCGCTGCCAACTACTCCGTGCCCTCTGTGGTTAAAAATATTTGCATGCGTTGCGAGGTCCTCTTAATAAAGAGTAGTCTAATGGGTGTGGCAAAAGAATCATTACAAATCATGACGATCATGAAAATCTGCGTTCCGTATTCCCGTATTTAATCTTAAATTCAATACTCAAAACCTAACCCTCTTATGAGACTTGCATTCTTAACCATTTTACTAATTTCCGTTATGAACACTATAGTTGAAGCACAATCGCAGCCACCGGTTTGCGAGAAGAAACCTAAAGTGCTGGAAGAGCACGGCGATAAAAGAATAGACAATTACTACTGGCTCAATGAATACTGGCTCAAAGGACCGGACAGCAACAAAGTAGTCGATTATCTCACGAAAGAGAATGACTACTTCTACGCAAACATGAAGCACACGGAAGCCTTGCAGGACAAGCTTTACAACGAAATGCTCGGCCGTATCAAACAAACTGATCAGTCTGTTCCCTACTTCAAAAAAGGTTATTGGTACATCACCAAAACAGAAGAAGGAAAGGAGTATGCAAAATATACACGCCGCAAAACTTCAATGGACAGTGATGAAGAATTGCTACTCGATGCGAACCTTGAAGGCGCCAATTACAAATACTATGCGGTGGGAGGAATGGCAGTGAGCCCGGACAATAAAATACTTGCCTATTCGGTGGATACGCTGAGCCGCAGAAAATACCAGGTCTATTTTAAAAATCTTGCCACGGGAGAATTGTTGACAGATGTAATTCCTGTGTCAACCGGCAGCATGGTTTGGGCAAATGATAACAAAACAGTTTTCTACACTTTGCAGAATGATCTCACGCTTCGCAGCGAAAAGATCATGAAACACGTAATAGGCACGCCGGTTTCAGAAGATAAAGTGGTTTTCTTTGAACAAGATGAAACCTATAATGTGTGGATAGAAAAATCTAAAAGTGAAGACTATATTTTTATCTACAGCAATAGCACGCTTTCCTCTGAAGTAAGATTTATAAAAGCAAACAATCCGAACGACGAGTTCACCATTTTTGCACCAAGAGAAAAAGATATGCTGTACTATGTAGATCATTATAAGAATGATTTTTACATACGCACCAATTGGAATGCCCTCAACTTCAGATTGATGAAATGCCCTGTCAGCAATACTTCTAAAGATGCATGGCATGAGGAAATTGGCAACCGGACAGATGTTTTGCTGGACGAGATGGAACTCTTTAACGACTATCTTGTACTAAGCGAAAGAAGCAAAGCTTCTACTCAAATTCGTGTGATTAAATGGGCGGATAAAAAAGAATATTATCTCGACTTTAAAGAATCTGCTTATGTAGCTTCCGTGGCTTACAATCCGGATTTCAATGCTACTAAACTCCGTTACAATTATCAATCGATGATCACGCCGCCGTCGACGTTTGATATCGATATGACGACAAAGGAAAATTTTTTATTAAAACAACAGGAAATTCTCGGAGGTTATAATGCTGCCAACTATGAAACCGAACGTTTGTGGGCAACTGCGCAGGATGGAACAAAAGTTCCGTTGTCAATTGTTTACAGAAAAGGATTTAAAAAAGATGGCAGCCAACCATTGTTGTTATACGGCTACGGCAGTTACGGAAACAGCATGAATCCGTCGTTTAGCAGTGCCAGGCTAAGTTTGCTTGACAGAGGTTTTGCGTTTGTTATTGCACATATTCGCGGCGGTGAAGAAATGGGACGTCAATGGTACGAAGATGGCAAGATGTTTCACAAGAAAAATACGTTTACTGACTTCATCGATTGTGCAGAATTTTTAGTCAAAAATAAATATACCAGCAGCAAACATTTATATGCAGATGGAGGAAGCGCAGGTGGTCTGTTAATGGGTGCTGTATTGAATATGCGCCCTGATTTATGGCACGGCATCATCGCTGCAGTTCCTTTTGTAGATGTTGTTACAACCATGCTTGACGAAAGCATTCCTCTAACAACAGGAGAGTTTGATGAATGGGGAAATCCAAAAAATAAAGACAGTTATTTCTACATGAAAAGCTACTCTCCTTATGATAACGTAGAAAAGAAAGCATATCCAAACCTTCTAGTGACAACGGGTTTACACGATAGCCAGGTACAATATTTTGAGCCGGCAAAATGGGTGGCCAAACTGCGCGAATTAAAAACTGATCACAATAAACTATTGCTGTACACGAACATGGATGTGGGTCATGGCGGTGCCAGCGGCAGGTTCCAGCGATTGAAAGAAGTTGCAAGAGATTATGCGTTCCTGATTGATCTGGAGGGAATAAAGCAATAGTTACCGGCCAACGGCATTTCAAAATAAGACCAACAACTAAACCATATGAACACCAAAATCCATTGCTTAATTCTCTTTCTTTTCTTTGGCTATTGCGTTCATGCGCAGGATACTTTATGGCACCATAAGAAATGCGCTGTCGTTTTAACTTATGATGACGCGCTTGACGTAGATATCGACAACGCCGCACCGGCCCTTGATTCGCTTGGGTTGAAAGCAACTTTTTGTTTGTCAAACTACACAGGAACCCTCGATACCCGTACGGCTGCATGGCGCGCCATTGCAGCTAAAGGTCACGAACTCGGTAATCATACCTATTATCATCCATGTCTTGGAAAAATGCCGGGCAGGGAATTTGTAAAAGCAGATAATGATTTAAACAATTATACTGTTCAGCAAATTGACCAGGAAATACACATGATGAATTCCTTGCTCAAAGCCATTGACGGCAAGAGTTCCAGGACATTTGCTTATCCTTGCGGTGATCTGAAAATCCGCGATTCGTTTTACCTCGATCCTATAAAAAAAGAATTCACAGGAGCTCGCGGCGTAAGACCGGAAATGCTACACATTCAGGATGTGAAGCTTTATGACATCGGTTGTTACGGCATTAATGGAGAATCAGGAGAGCAGCTTATTTCACTTGTTCAAAAAGCAATGGCCTCGAACACTTTACTTGTGTTCTTATTTCACGGAGTAGGAGGTGGGCACTCGCTTAATGTGTCGCTACAGGCACATAGCCAGTTATTGCATTTTTTGAAACAGCATGAAAAAGAAATCTGGATAGCGCCAATGACAGAAGTTGCAGGCTACATTCAACGTTATCAATCATCATCAAAGTAAACCACATGAAAAGGATCGCTTGCGTGTTCATTTTCCATGTCATTTTAACAACAACATTTGCGCAAAGCAATGTTGCGGACAGCTTGAGGCGTGATAGTTTGTGGCGGGCAAATATGAAAGCCGTTCAGGTTGCATCACAGGCAGATCACCAAAAAATGATGAAGTTGCTGCACATAGATTCTTTGCGTAACGGCCCTTCCGGTGACCCGAAAGCACCGAATGCGGCGAATGCAGATGAGTCGAAAGCTACAACATACACGTCTTTGCCAGATCCGCTCGCTTTAAAGAACGGGGCAAAGGTTACAAGCGCCAATACATGGTGGAACAAGCGCCGACCTGAGATTGTAGAAGATTTTGATCGTGAAATATATGGCCGCGTTCCAGCCAATGTGCCCAAAGTAAAATGGGAGGTAGTGAGCGTTGTGAATGAAAAAAATGGAGACATTCCTGTTGTTACAAAAAAGTTGCTCGGACATGTTGACAACAGCGCTTACCCGGATGTAAAAGTCGATATTGATCTTACCTTAACAACACCTGCAAATGTAAAAGCGCCCGTGCCGGTTATTATGGAATTTACCTTTGTGTTTCCTCCGGGCTTTAGAATGCCGGCGCAAAACGCAAGTAAAGAACCAACATGGCAGCAACAGGTGTTGACCAAAGGGTATGGCTACGCGATCCTTGTGCCGACAAGTTACCAGGCTGATAATGGTGCCGGATTAACCCAAGGCATCATTGGGTTGGTCAACAAAGGGCAACCGCGTAAACCAGATGACTGGGGCGCATTGCGCGCATGGGCATGGGGCGCGAGCCGGGCGATTGATTATTTTGAAACAGATAAATCTGTCGATAAAAAACGGATTGCTATTGAAGGACTTTCACGCTACGGCAAAGCGGCACTTGTTGCCATGGCTTATGAGCCGCGCATTTCCATTGGGTTCATTGGCTCTTCCGGAGCTGGAGGCGGGAAAATATTGCGTCGTACATTTGGTGAACAAGTAGAGAACCTTGCGTCATCATCAGAGTATCATTGGTTTGCGGGAAACTTTATCAAATATGCAGGTCCGTTAACACCAAATGATCTTCCTGTAGATGCGCACGAACTAGTAGCTCTTTGCGCACCAAGACCGGTATTTATCAGTGTAGGATCTCCGTATGTTGAAGGCAATTGGATCGATGGGAGAGGCCTTTTTCTTGGCGGCTTATATGCAGGACCTGTTTATGAATTGCTTGGAAAAAAAGGATTGGGCGCAACGCAAATGCCTCCGATAGAAATAGGCTTAACCGATGGAGAAATAGCCTTTCGCCAACATAGCGGTGGTCACACAACGGGGCCAAACTGGCCGACATTCTTAACCTACACCGATAAGTATTGGAAATAGATTCGAACCAACGTTGCTAGCCTGGAGGCTTCGACAAGCTCAGCCTGACAGCGCGATTAGAGTGTCAAGCTGAGCTTGTCGAAGCCTCTGTTAAAAACATTTTATGCCAACAGCAAAGAAAGACGCGTCAAAAGAAATTACCAACTATATCAAAGAGATGCCGGAGTTTTCTAAGGCAATCTGCACAAAGCTGCGATCAATTATTTTAAATGCTGATGATAGCCTTGTAGAAGAATGGAAGTGGGGACCGCACTATGCATCAAACGGAATGGTCTGTGGCTATGGTGCTTTCAAGCAACATGTGAAACTTACCTTCTTCAACGGTGATGCCATGAAGGACGCAAAGAAACTCTTCAATCACTGTGTGGACAATGAGTTCAGCCGCTCGATAAAATATGTTGACGTAAGCGAGCTTGATGATAAAACATTGACAGCTTATATTAAAGAATCTGTTGCCATCAACAAGAAGGGTTATAAAAGAGTGGTTAAAAACAAAGATGTTGAAACACCTCAAGATCTGGAAAAAGCATTGACAAAAAGCAAGAAGGCAAAAACATTTTACGATGCCCTTACTTACGGCTACAAGAAAGAATTTGTAGAATGGGTAACTACCGCAAAGCGCGAAGAAACCCGCATCGACCGCATTGCTAAAATAGTTGCGATGTGCGAAGAAGGAAGGAAGCTGAACGATAAATACCGGTAGGGGAAATTGAAAATTGAAAGTTGAAAGTTGAAAATGGCAGCTGTTTGTAAGACCATCTTTCACTATAACGATCATTTTCAATTTTCAACTTTCAATTTTCAATTATTAAATGATTCAACCATGAGCTATACAGTTCCAGCCCAAACACGCATCGGTCACGTACACTTAAAAGTTACTGACCTTGACAAAGCGTTGGCTTTTTATAAAGACATTCTTGGTTTTGAGATCATACAGCGATATGGAACGCAGGCGGTATTTATCTCCGCAGGAGGATACCATCATCACATCGGGTTGAATACCTGGTACAGTAAAAATACAGGGCCGGCGCCGGTGCATGCTGCGGGATTATTTCATACCGCAATACTATATCCCACTGAAAGAGATCTTGGAGTTGCACTAAAGAGATTGATTGATGCGAAATATCCATTAACAGGCGCCTCAGATCATGGCGTTTCTAAAGCCCTTTATATGGATGATCCCGATGGCAACGGAGTTGAATTATATTGGGACAGACCCAAAGAAGAATGGCCACTGGATGCAGATGGAAACCTTATGATGGTCACGGAGCATTTGGACTTGGATGCGCTGTTGGCATTAGTATAATGTATGAAAAACTATGAAGTATGAGGTATGAAGTATGAACTGTTCAGATGCTACTTTGTTATAAAGCGTTTAACACCAGAACAGCTCATACCTCATATTTCATACTTCATACTTCATAGTTCTACTTCACCCACAGCACACAAACCGGACTTCCCACATTAATGCGTTTGCCCGTGTCCGTTAGCAGGCCTGTTTTCTTGTCTACTTTAAAGATCACGACATCATCGCTTTGTTGATGTGCTACCAACAGGAAGTTTCCTGAAGGGTCAAAATTGAAATTACGAGGCGTTACACCTAAAGTTGATTGAAAGCCTACAGATGTTAATTTGCCCGTAGCCGCATCTCTTTTAAAAATAGCGATAGAATTGGCATCTCCGCGGTTAGATGCGTAAAGGAAATTACCATCAGGGGAAATATGAATATCAGCAGATCCAATAGAACCTTTATAATCTGCAGGGTGACTTGAAATAGTTTGCACCTCTTTAAACTGACCTTCATTGTATTTATACACTACCACTTCGCCACTAAGCTCGGTCATCAGATAAGCGAATTTACCGCTGGCGTCAAACGTCATGTGGCGCGGACCGCTGCCTGGCTTCACTTGTACGAAAGGTGTTTTTGCAGGCGTAAGGCCTCCTGTCGCTGCATTGAAATGATAGACCATTATTTTGTCCGTACCTAAATCATTTACAAAAAGGTATTTGTTATCAGGAGAAAAGATTGTTGCGTGCGCATGGGCTTTTTCCTGTCTTTGCTTGTTTGGTCCAGTACCCTCGTCTTTTCTTTTTTCAACAGGTTCGCCAATGCTGCCATCCTTTTCAACCGGATACACAAGATAATTGCCCGAGCTATAGTTCGCCACGGCAATAAATTTCCCGTTTTTGCTCGTCGCTACATAACAAGGCGATTCACCGGATGTAGGTTCGGTGTTAATGAAAGAAAGTGATCCGTCTTTTTTGTCAAAGGCGTAGGACGAAACCGCTCCCGGGCCGTTGTCTTCATTAACCGCAAAAACCGTCTTTTTGTCGGGAGAAATTGCCAGGAATGAAGGATTGGAGCTCGGTACGTTGTTTACCTCTGTCGCTTCACCTGTCGCTGCGTCGAGTTTATACACATAAATGCCTTTGCTTTTTCCGCTGTTGGTATACGTTCCCAACAGTAAATAAGGGTCCGAAGGAGCAGCTGAAGTTGTCATAGATGATGATTTTGTCGCAGATTGCTTATGTGCAGTCGATTTTTTCTTTTTCTTCTGCGCAAAAGTTCCTGAAAATGAAAGCAATGCAATAATCGTTAAAACGGTTATCGAGGTTAAAGGATTTTTCATGCAATGTTTGATTTGTATAGGTTCCGTAATAATTTGATTGGTTTTGATGGTTCACTAAATTCCTAATTCCTAACTTCTAATTTCTAAAAAAGTATGTCAATTATAATAAACTTTGGCCGAAATTTGCAGCCTAAATTATATAGCAGTTGAAATTATTTCCGGAATCGGCCGTCTACCAGTTGGAATTTGACAAAGTAAAGGATTTGCTGACGGCACATTGTAAAAGTGAGTACGCAAAAAAGAAGGCTGAGCAATTACGCATACATACAAAAAATGAATTCATACAGGTTGAATTAAAACAAAGCCATGAATACAGGCAGCTGGTGCTGAATGGCATTTATTTTCCCAATGATTATACGCTGAACCTGTCGAAGGATCTGAAGCTTTTGGGCATTCCGGGTGCAGTGCTGGCGGGCGAGCAATTCATGCAGATCAAAAAACTGGCAGAGAGCATTCAGAATATTTTCCGCTGGTTTGACGCAGAGAGAAGGCTGGTTTACGATGCACTTGCAAAAGTGATCGAAGGTTCGCACTACGAAAAAGCCATTCAGCAACACATCAACGAGATACTGGACGACAATGGTAATGTGCTGGACAATGCCTCCGAGGACCTGCAGCGCATTCGCATGAGCCTGTACCGCAAACGCAATGACCTGCGCCGCGTGTTCGACAAGATCGTTTCCAAACTCAACAAGCAGGGATATCTTGCGGATATTGAAGAATCGTTCCTTAATGGCAGGAGAGTACTCGCCGTGTTTGCGGAGCAAAAAAGAATGGTAAAGGGTATTCTTCATGGTGAAAGCGACACAAGAAGAACAACCTTTATTGAACCGGAAGAAACGATCGAACTCAATAACGAAGTGTTTTCTTTGGAACACGAAGAAAGCCGCGAAGTATATCGCATTTTGCGTGAGCTGACCTCCAAACTCTCTGTGCATGCGCCTTTGCTGCAGCAATATCATAACATTGTGGGCGAATATGATTTCATTCGCGCCAAGGCAAAACTTGCCATTGATTATAATGGAGAATATCCTCTTGTAAACGACAAGGCTCACGTGCATCTTGTGCAAGCCATGCATCCACTGTTGTTTTTGTACAATAAAAAATCGGGTAAACCAACTATTCCCGTTTCTGTTACATTGGATGAGAAAAGCAGGATACTTGTGATCAGCGGACCCAACGCCGGAGGTAAAACAGTTACTTTAAAAACGGTAGGATTGCTGCAAATGATGGTGCAGGCTGGTTTGCTGGTGCCGGTGCATCCTTCTTCGCAGATGGGCATTTTCAAACAATTGATGATCCACATTGGCGACACGCAAAGTTTGGAATTTGAGTTAAGTACCTATAGTTCGCACTTAAAAAACATGAAGTATTTCATGGAAAGTGCAAATGGTAAAACGTTGTTCTTTATCGATGAATTGGGAAGCGGTAGTGATCCGAATCTTGGTGGGGCATTTGCCGAAGTTATTTTGGAAGAAATGGCCCGCAAACATTCATTCGGTATTGTTACCACTCACTACCTCAACCTTAAGGTAATGGCGAATAAAACGCCGGGCATCATCAACGGCGCCATGGCTTTTGACGAAGCCAGTTTGCTGCCAATGTATAAATTGATCGTTGGCAAACCGGGTAGCTCCTATACTTTCTCCATTGCAGAAAGAATCGGACTTGACAAATCATTGATCGCCCGCGCAAGAAAAATGGTAGACGAAGATCATTTCCGTTTGGATAAACTGCTTAATGCATCAGAGCAGGACCTTCGTGAACTTGAGAAGAAAGAGAAAGAGCTGAATCATTTGCTTCGCGAAAATGAGAAGCTAAAAAAAGAGATGCAGCAGGTAATGGACAAGGAGCGTCATCGCCAGCAGGTGGAAGTTTTGAAAGAACAAAACAAAATAACCGAAGATCGCATCGCTTACCTGAAAGACATGGATCGCAAGATTAAACAGATATTGATCGAGTGGAAAAAAACGGATGACAAGGAAAAAGTGATGAAGCAGATGTTTGCGCTTTTGTTCAAGAAAGATGAAACAAAAGTGGTGAACAAACTACAGAAAAAAGTGGAATCAAAATTTGCTGAAGTGCAGGGCGAAATTGCCGTGGGCAGCAAAGTAAAAATGAAGAAGAATCACCAAGTAGGGCAGGTGCTTGAAGTGCGCGGAAAAAAAGCCGTTGTCAAGATCGGCTTGCTACCTATGCAGGTTGATTTGAAAGATTTGGTTTTGGTGAAAGAGAAAATAGTGGAGGGGAATTGAAAATTGAAAAGGAGTTGTTAGTTGATAGTTGTTGGTTGTTAGGCCTTCGTTTTGAATAGTCCTCATTGGAGCCTAACAACCAACAACTATCAACTAACAGCTTTTCCTCAACTATGAATATAGCTCTCCAAATGAGCAATGGTTTCTTCATGATGTGAAATGATCGCCTTGATCACGTCGTTCACGGAAATAATACCACACACTTTATCGTTCTCAAACACCGGCAAATAGCGGATATTGTTCTCACTCATCAAATGCATGCACACTTCAATGGAATTATCGGGAGTAATTCTCGGCAGGCCGATTGACATAATATCATAGACCTGAGTATCAGTAGACGACTTTGATTTCAGGATCACTTTGCGTGCATAGTCTCGCTCGGTAAGTAGTCCGATATATTCCTCACCTTCCATCACCAATACAGATCCAATGTTCTTTTCCGCCATCACATTCAGCGCTTCCAATACTGTAGTGTCTGGCGTGACAGCAATCAACGTGTACTTTTTTTGGGATAAAATGTCTGATACTTTTTTCATAAACAATCGCTTTATTTTTAGTTGCTAATAAGATAAGAAAAAAGGCGCAAAAAAGGAAATACAGAGGGATAACAAAGAGTGCAGGATTTGGTTCACATTGAGAATGAGCGAAGTAAAGCAATAATTGAAAATTGAAAGTTGAAAATTGAAAATGACAGCCCTTTGAATGATTGTCTCAATTATACGATCATTTTCAATTTTCAACTTTCAATTTTCAATTATTCTCAGTCCTTCAGGTACCGAAACCTCACCACCGCGCTTTTCTCCAGCGTGGAAGTCATGTGCACCTCGTATCGCTGTTTGCCCGCTGTGATCTCCATGACAGCCGTGTTAGGCGGCACACGTCCGAGGTTGTCGGCATACATGATCAACTCGTAATCTATATCAGGAAATGCATTTATTTCAAGTGTCAGCGCTTTGTCGGTCAGCATTTTTTTATACAGCAGAAGGCGGTTGTTTAGCAATACGGTCACTGTATCACCATCTAGTTCTGCATTGTCGTAAAGCTGAATTTTGATAGTCGGAGTGTGAAACACTATCTCTTTTTGCAGTTCCTTTTTGCGAGGCTTTAACTGGAGCGTTTGCTGGATCTCGGCCAATTCTTCGCTTTGATCAATGTCCGTTTTAAAGACAGGCGTAGTGGCACGTCGTAAAATGATTTTGCCTGAAGGGCAGGGATTTTTTGTGTCCATCGCATAGCCTTTGAACTCACCTTTTAAAACCTCTTCGTGGTTGCTTGAATCATATTGCAGCATATAAGTTTTAATGCACGGAACGCAGTCGGACGGAATGCTATAGCGAATTACCTTGTTCTCGATAATAACAATTCGTTTCGAAAGCGGATTGAACTTTCCGGAAAAAGACAACTGCACCAGTCTTTCCGTATCGTAAAAATCATAGGATTTGCCTTGCAAATTATTGTTGGCAAAGTTGATCTGCATTTCAATATTGTAAACAGGAAAACAGCCGCCGGAATCCTGAATGAGCGAGCCGCGCCATATTCCGGCAAGATCCTGTGCGGTACAGGAACAGCAACAAAAAAAAACAATAATGGTAAATGCCAGCAGGCGTTTTATTATCATGGTTTGATACCATTAAAAGTAGTCAATTGCCCAACACTCTTTCAAGGGAAAAGGTAAAAGAAACGTTATTGTTCCAACTAAAGTTAGACGATAGTGTGTGATAAAAAATCTTGCCGTCATCCTTTCATAAAGAGCAACAACCACAGGTAAAATAAGTTCTCTAAAGGCCGATAAATAAGGCGTCCGGCCTTTCGGAAACGGGGAGAATAATCTATGTTAGCATTGCCATTCACCCGTTAAAACTTCATTCATGAAAAAGATCGCAGCATTCCTGCTGTTGCTGATTATTTCAACAGCAAATACTTTCGCCCAAAGCAAAAAACAAGCGCTTGATAAATATTTCACTGCGTTACACAACAACCAACGGTTTAACGGAAATGTGCTGGTAGCTGATAACGGAAAGATCGTCTATGAAAAATCGTTTGGCTATGCCGACTTCGCCAGCAAAAAACTCAACACAAATAACACTCAGTTTTGCATCGCATCAATAACAAAAACTTTTACAGCAACAGGCATTTTTCAACTATATGAAAAAGGAAAGCTGAATATTGATGATCCTGTAAACAAATACCTTTCTGCATTTCCTTATCCCGAAATAAAGATCCGGCATTTGTTATCTCACACGTCAGGATTGCCGCCCTACGATAAGTTTTTTGATTCGCTGAGGCGTGCACATCCGGATACTGTTTTCACCAATAAAGATATCGTAGCACGTTATGCTGCACTAAAACTGCCTTTGCAATACCAACCCGGTGACAATGCGACTTATGACAATGTGAACTACATTTTTCTTTCGCTCATAGTAGAAAGCGTAACCGGAATGCCTTATGCCGATTACATCAGGAAGAATGTTTTTGAGCCGGCAGGCATGGCCAAAACATTTTTTCCCAAAGCGACATTCTATCATTATTTACCTGAAGAAAAAGTCAATCTGGTGGAGACTTACAACTATCCGTTTGTTTATTCAACTGCAATACAAAAAACGGACACCATTAAGTTTATTGCTGATTGCTGGCGAAATTATCAGTTCAAAGGATTTGGCGAGATCATTACAACAACGGAAGATCTTTTAAAATATGATCAGGCATTGTACAACGGCAAACTATTGTCTGACGCAACATTGGCAAAAGCATATACACTAACCAAACTGAACAACGGAAAAGATAGTCCCGTAGAAATCGGCCTCGGCTGGAAAGTGTACAGCGACAATCCATTCGGTCAGGTTGTGGGGCACACTGGTGGGTTGATAGGTCTTTCAGCCGTTTTCTTAAGAAACATCAGCAAGCATCAAACAGTTATTGTAATTGATAATACGCAAAACAGAACTGAGGATGCAGGTGAAGACGCGCTCAAAATCTTAAACGGAGGCAAAGCAAATCCATTGGCAAAAAGCGCTGCCAGAGAATATGGACGGACACTTGTAAGCAAAGGCATTGAAGCTGCTAGCACAGGATTGGTTACAATGAAAAAAGATTCAGCACATTATTCTTTGGTAGAAAAGGAATTCAACATACTTGGTTATGATCTCATGGCAAACAACAAGTTGGACCTTGCATTAGAAGCCTTCAAAACAAACATGCAATTGTTTCCTCAAAGTTGGAATGTTTACGATAGTTACGGCGAAGCGCTCTTACAAAACGGACAAAAAGAAGAAGCAATAAAAATGTATAAAAGTCCGTCGAGCTTAATCCCGAAAATGAGAATGGAGTGAAGGTATTGAAGGATTTGAATAAGGAATGACTGAATAAACCGAATAACTGAGTAAACTGAATAACTGAATAATTGAGTGCTTCAAACTGTAGACAACTCTGCGGCGTCATTGCGAGACCCAGGCAAATCAGGCAATTCGAAAATTTAAAGCATCACCGCATATCAGAGATGGGGCGAAGCAATCTCCATGAGCAGGGGATTGCTTCGCCCCATTTCGCTATTGCTCGCTATTCGCCACGTTTTGTTGCATCATAAAAATCGGGCGCTCGCAATGACGGCGTAGTATATCCGCAGCTACGTAACTCCACTGCAATTCAGTCAGTCCGTCAATCCCCCGCATACTTAAACACCACCACCGCATTCTTTTGTTCCGTAGATGTAATGCGCACTTCGTACTGTTGATCGCCTGCCTTCACTACCATTAGAGAGGTATTGGGAGGAATGTCTCCAAGATTTTCTGCCACCATCACCACCTCGTGATAATTGTTTGTAGTGTCAAGTTTAATTTTCACAATGATCGGATCGAGCGATAACATTTTGTGAGAGACCACCAGTTTATTATCCAGGTAAACAGAAATGGTATCGTGATCTATCGTTCCATTATCGTAAATGTATAAAGCAACCTCATTGCTTTTTACCGTGATAGTTCTCGTTACCTCGTTTTCCCTGTTCTTAATCACAGAAGGAATATTTGCTGAAAAACTTTTACCGGGAGAAACGGTTATCGTTTTTTTAGGCGTGTCAGCTTGCGCAAGAGGTTCTATTTGCTGCGGTGTAAGTTTTGTTTCAGGTTTTTTTTGTGGAGCCGCTTTTGCCACCGGTGCAGAAGATTTAGGCGCAGGCTTCTTTGCCGGTGCGTTCGGTGTCGGTTTTGGAGTTGTTTTAGCAACCGGTGCAGGTTTCGCTTTGGCAAGCGGTGCCGGCGCGGTTTTCACGCTGTCAGCTGGCTTTGGCGTTGCGTTTACTGCGGCCAATTTTTTCGCAATTTCTTTTTCCTTTCTGGCAACAAAAGGTTCTTTGTAAAAGTCCGACACTGCCTCTTTCCGCAGGAACACTGTGCCTCTGCCGCAAAAGCTGCTATCGAGGGTGTTGGTTGCTACAAATGTGCCTTCCAGGAATTCATCGTCACCTGCTTTTGTCCATGTAAGCATACAATCCATGCTGCAAACAACAGACCCCATGCCTTGGCGCACTTCAATGATCTTTAGCTCCAGCACGCGAACCTTTCCCGTTTTAGGATTAATGCTCCCGGTCGCGGAAGCCTTTGCATAAAATTCGATGTTTCTGTAAGAGTAGGTAATGGCCTGCAGCTTCTTATCAGTTTGCGCGATCTGCACCTCAAACCTGTAGCGATTATCAATATTTAAGATCTGGTTCACCCGGTTGTTATCACTGAAGTGCCCCCGCCAAATGCCGGTGATATCCTGTGCCGTTGCACAGTGAATAAGGCCTAGCAGAAAAACGACAATAACGGATCGCATAAACATATTCTGAAATTACGGAAAAAGTTCTCTCATAACAATTTACACAAAAAACAATCCACGAAACATTTCGTTAATTTTTATAATGTTTCCATGTAATGTTCGCCGGAACTTTGTCTCGTGAATTCTCATTGTTCATTTTCAACTTTCAATTTTCAATTACCCAATACTTCGTAAATTTGCAACCCTGTTATTTGATAGAAATTAGAAATTAGGAATTAGGAGTTAGAAAATCGATCAATGCTAACAACTACCAACCAAAAACTAACAACTGTCTCTTAGCAGCAAAAACTTACAAAGAACCAATGATAAAAGTAACATTTCCGGATGGCGCGGTAAGAGAATATCAGCCAGGAACATCAGCGATGGACGTTGCAAAATCCATAAGTGAAGGATTAGCAAGAAAAGTATTGGCAGCAAACGTAAATGGAGAAGTATGGGATGCAACGCGCCCTATCTATAATGACACCACGCTGAAACTGATAACCTGGGATGATAAAGACGGCAAGGCCACTTTCTGGCACTCATCTGCGCACTTGATGGCAGAGGCCGTTGAAGCTTTGTATCCTGGTGTAAAATTTTGGGTTGGACCTTCTTTGGAAACAGGCGGTTTCTACTACGATATAGATTTTGGTGGCAAACAGGTTTTAGAAGAAGACCTGCGCAAGCTCGAGGCTAAAATGGCAGAACTGGCAAAACAAAACAATCCCTACATCCGCAAAGAAATAAGCAAAGCGGATGCTGTGAAATATTTCGGCGATAAGGGTGATGAATACAAACTTGACTTGCTGGGCAATCTGCAGGACGGCGGCATCACATTCTACACACAAGGCGGTTTCACTGACTTGTGCCGTGGACCACACATTCCGCAAACTGGTTTGATCAAAGCAATCAGGCTTACAAATATTGCCGGTGCTTATTGGAAAGGTGATGAGAAAAACAAACAGCTTACAAGATTGTACGGTATTTCTTTCCCTAACCAAAAAGAACTGGATGAATACCTGAACATGCTGGAAGAGGCGAAAAAACGCGACCACCGCAAACTGGGTAAAGAGTTGGGCATTTACACTACCAACGATGATATTGGTCAGGGCCTTATTTTGTGGATGCCAAACGGTACCATTATCATTGAAGAATTGGAAAAACTGGCAAAAGAAACTGAAGAAGATGCCGGTTACAAACGTGTTGTGACACCACATATCGCGAAAGAAAACTTATACATAACTAGTGGTCACTTGCCTTATTACGCAGATAGTATGTTCCCTCCAATGGAAATGGATGGCGAAAAATATTACCTGAAGTCAATGAACTGTCCGCACCACCACAAAATATTTGACGCAGAGCCAAAGAGCTACCGCCAAATGCCGTACAGAATTGCAGAATATGGAACCTGCTACCGTTACGAGCAAAGCGGTGAATTGTTTGGCCTGATGCGTGTTCGTTGCCTGCACATGAATGATGCGCATATCTATTGTACAAAAGAGCAATTTGCGCAAGAGTTCAGAGCGGTAAATGACATGTACCAGAAGTATTTCAAAATATTCGGTATTGAGAAATATGTGATGCGTTTGTCTTTGCACGATCCTGAGAAATTGGGACAGAAATATGTGAACGAACCAGAATTGTGGCTCGAAACAGAGGCCATGGTAAGAAATGTGTTGATTGAAAGCAATATTCCTTTCGTTGAAGTAAAAGGTGAAGGAGCGTTTTACGGTCCCAAGATCGATGTTCAGATATGGAGCGCCATTGGTAGAGAGTTTACCCTGGCCACTAACCAGGTTGACTTTGCCCAACCACGTCGCTTCAATCTTTCATTCACAAACCAAAATAACGAACCTGAAATTCCTTTGATCATTCACCGTGCGCCGCTGGGTACACATGAGCGTTTCATCGGATTTTTGCTGGAACATTACGCAGGTCGTTTCCCATTGTGGCTGGCGCCATTGCAGGTTAAGATTTTGCCTATCAGCGATAAATTCTTCCCTTATTCAGAAGAGCTGCTGAAAAAACTGAAAAAAGCGGGCATCAGAGCTGAAATTGACGACAGAAATGAAAAAATAGGTAAAAAGATCCGTGATACAGAATTGATGAAAGTGCCTTACATGCTGGTGATTGGTGAAAAAGAGGTAAACGAAAATAAGGTAGCGATCAGAAGACACGGCAAAGGCGACGCAGGTGTAAAAACCGTTGAAGACTTTATCGCTGACGCAGTGGCAGAGATTCAGGAGAAAAGAAATGAAGAATAGAAGCAAATAGAAATTAAGAATTAAGAATTGTTTTGGGTGCAGGATTCACTACAATTGTGTCACAACCAGAGTTTTCAGAGATAAACCAGGGCGCATCACAGAAAGAATTCTTAATTCCTAATTCTTAATTCTTAATTGACTGTAAAAGTTCCTGCTAATAAATTACTTTTATTCGTATTTTTGGAACGGTTTTTTAAGTATAACGAGACGATTTGAACAATTTGATTTCAGAATTGTCTTAACGATTGATCAGCGGCAGATTTTTAAAATTAAAATGAAAGCATTCCACAAAAGCCCCTGTGCTGCCGACAGCAGGTAGTGGACAAAATAATATGGCATTTCCACCCAGACCATCTTCTAGAGGAGGTTTTAACCCCCGTTTTAAGAAGGAACAACAGCAGGAACACCGCACCAATCACATGATCAGAGTGCCACAGGTGAGGCTAGTTGGAGACAACGTTGAAGTAGGCGTATATTCCATTCAGGAAGCATTGCGCATGGCACAGGACCAGCAAATGGACCTTGTAGAGATTTCTCCTAATGCAGATCCTCCTGTTTGTAAAATCATCGACTACAACAAATTCTTATACGAAAAGAAGAAGAAAGAGAAAGAAATGAAGGCGAAAGCCAAAGTTTCTGAAGTGAAAGAGATTCGTTTTACTCCAAATACTGACGATCACGACTTTAACTTCAAAGCGAAACACGCTGAAACCTTCCTGAAAGAAGGCAACAAAGTGAAAGCTTATGTACAGTTCAAGGGACGTGCGATCCAGTTCAAAGACAGGGGAGAGCTTCTCTTGCTGAAATTTGCTGAGCGTCTCGCAGAATTTGGTGCACTTGAAGGCATGCCGAAAATGGAAGGCAAAAGAATGCTGGCCATTTGGGCGCCGAAAGCGAAAAAGAAACCAGCTAAAGCTGAAGAATAGTAGAAAAGCCCCGGAAGGGGCTTTTTCAATTAAGAATTAAGAATTAAGAATTAGGAATTAAGAATTGTCCTAAATTCTTGGTCGCCTATGGTAGTGCCACTTCCCTTATTGGCCAATAGAATTGCTCTTGTACAAGTGTGCGACGCAACGAAAGTTCAGTAGTTGGGGGCAGCTGGATGCCAAAAAAAGAAGAAATTTTTGCGAAAGAAAAATTGCAATTTATACACAAAGTGTAGAAAGTGAGCGTGTTGCGATAAGTCGAGGTAGATGCGCCTTGAAAAATTCTTAATTCTTAATTCCTAATTCTTAATTAATTACCTTACTTTTGCACTCCCAAATATGTACCCACATATTTGAATTGCCCACAAGGCTCCATAAGAGTTCCGTCTGTTCGGGACCGCCAGCAGGGTGTCACTTTTATAATGGTAATAAAATGCCTAAGGTAAAAACAAACTCTAGTGCCAAGAAGCGTTTTAAAGTAACGGCTACTGGAAAAATTACTCACCAAAAGTCTTTCAAACGTCACATCCTTACAAAAAAATCTAAAAAACGTAAACGTGCGTTGCGTCAGGATGGAGTTGTTAGTGCTTCTCACACTTACTTCGTTAAACGTTTATTGCGTCTTAAGTAATTTTCCCGTAACTAATTAATTAAAACTTTAAAATTATTCAGATATGCCACGTTCAAAAAATGCAGTAGCATCAAGGGCACGTAGAAAAAGGGTCCTTAACCAGGCTAAAGGTTTCTATGGCAAACGTAAAAATGTATATACAGTTGCCAAAAACGTTGTAGAAAAAGGTCTTACTTACAGCTATGTAGGTCGTAAACTTAAAAAGAGAGAATACCGCGCTTTGTGGATCGCTCGTATCAACGCAGCAGTAAGAGAAGAAGGTTTGACTTACTCTACTTTTATCGACAAGTTGAACAAAAAAGGTATCACACTTGACAGAAAAGTACTTGCTGATCTTGCAATGAACAATCCAGAGTCTTTCAAAAGCCTGGTGAATTCAGTAAAATAAGAATGAATTTCTTACTATAAGAAGAAACCGGAGTTACATTTATGTATACTCCGGTTTTTTTTGTTTTTTAAATCATTCAAACAGTTACTTTTGTGAAGTTTTTTCAAAACCCTCATAAAAGGGCTAAACGATTTTTAAAAACATTGTTCACATTTAATCTATCGCCAATTGGAGAACAACACAACTTATTATGAGTTAGTGGATCAAACCTTTAATTTTCCTCAGGAAGGTTTTGATGTTGATAATGGGTATCTTGAGTTTAATGGCCTCGATCTGAAAGCGCTGATCGAAAAGTACGGCACTCCTTTAAAGCTTACCTATTTGCCGAAAATCGGTAAGCAGATCAATAAGGCCAAGGACATGTTTGCCAATGCTTTTAAAAAGCATAAGTATGAGGGCAAATATTATTATTGCTACTGCACTAAAAGTTCGCATTTCTCATTTATCGTAGAAGAAGCGTTGAAGAATGATATTCATTTGGAGACTTCTTATGCCTATGATATAGAGATCATCAAAAAGCTTTACCAGCGCAGAAAGATCACAAAGGATACTTTTATCATTTGTAATGGTTTCAAGCAAAAGTCTTATACAAGGCGCATCGCGAACCTGTTGAATACAGGCTTTAAAAATGTGATTCCGGTGCTTGATAACAAAGAGGAGCTGGACGCATACAGAAGATCTGTAAAAGTGCCGTTCAAAATGGGCATTCGTGTAGCTGCGGAAGAGGAACCTAATTTCCCATTCTATACTTCGAGATTGGGTATCCGTGCGAAAGATATCCTGGAGTTTTATGTAGATAATATCGAAGGCTACGAAAACAAGTTTCAGCTGAAGATGTTGCATATCTTTTTGAACAAGGGTATTAAAGATGACATCTACTACTGGAGTGAGTTGAATAAGGTGGTGAACCTTTATTGCCAGTTGAAAAAGATCTGTCCAGAATTGGATTCGATCAACATTGGCGGCGGTTTCCCTATCAAACATTCATTGGGTTTTAACTACGATTACCAGTTCATGGTGACCGAAATTGTAGGCACCATTAAAAACGCCTGCAAAAAAGCTAAAGTGCCAATGCCAAATATCTATACAGAGTTTGGCAGCTTTACTGTTGGTGAAAGCATGGCGCACATCTATAGCGTTATTGCGCAAAAAACGCAAAACGACCGTGAGATATGGTACATGATCGATTCATCTTTCATCACCACATTGCCTGATACATGGGGCATTGGAGAGCGCTTCCTGATGTTGCCGATCAACAAATGGAACGCCGAGTACCAGCGAGTCGTCTTGGGCGGTCTTACGTGTGATAGTCACGATTATTATGATTCTGAAGAACATATCAACGAGGTGTTCCTGCCAAAGGTATCTCCTGATGAACCATTGTATGTGGGCTTCTTTCACACAGGTGCTTACCAGGACCAGATCAGCGGATATGGTGGCATTAAACACTGCCTGATCCCTTCTCCAAAGCACGTTATTGTGGGTTATGACAAAAACGGAAAGCTGACAGATTGGGTGTATGCGAAAGAGCAGAGCGCTCAAAGCATGCTGAAAATTCTTGGATACATGTAGTTTAGAGGAATTGAAAATTGAAAGTTGAAAATTGAAAATGAAGAGTGCAATCACTCTGTTTTAATTGAAACTTCCGAATAAAGTTAAAGGCTCCGGTAAACTTAGTTTACCGGAGCCTTTTTGTATTTCATAAAGTTGAAAGTAATAACGGCTCTTGCGTCAAGGGCATTTTCAATTTTCAACTTTCAATTTTCAATTACCTAAACCTTTTTCAATTATCGCAGGCGATCAAGGCTTTTTACCAACTTCTCATCTCTTCTTATTCCTCTGGCAGCCAGCCAAAGAAAGATTGCCATAGCGATAGGTAGCAGGCCGCCCCAACTATAAGTTCCTTTAATCATTGGAGTGGATTGTTTGAATGCATTGATATAATATACTTCCAACCCAACTACAGCGATTGAAAGCAAGATGCCAGTGACTGCAAGTTTAAATTGAGTAGTTCTTTTTTTGAACAGGAAAATAGCTACAGTTGACATGCAAGCTACGGCGATACTCAAAGCGAAAACAACAAGATGGTCCGAAGCGAAAACAACGCGGCTTGAATTATCGGCCAAAGTCGCATTGAATAAAGGTACGCGTGACATTGCAAATCCGCATAAGGCAGCCAGCGCCAGCCAGATCGTTTGTATACGTTGAATCATAATGAGTTTTTAACTACGGTAAAAATAAACAATCTGGGGTAAACACAAAGAGGTAGTGTGAGGTATGAAGTATGAAGTATGAATTATGAGTGATCAAACATTCCCCCTTATACCCTACAAAAAAAAGCCATTCGAAGATTTGAATGGCTTGAAGTGGTAAGGAGAGAAGAGAAGGGACAAAAACCTGACTTGTATATTATGGATTAGCTTTTTCGAATTTTTCTGTTTCTTCAGTTTCGCCGTCAACAACTTTTATTGTTCTCCAGTATTTCTGGTTTTCTATTTTCACCAAATAACCTGTCTTATCGTCGACTGTAACTTCTGTAACGCCAAATATTGAGTAGCCTTCATAGTCAGCCTTGATGGCATCTTTCACGCTTTGAGGAAGCATAGCTGCATCGTAATAGCGAATGGTATTCAGGCATTCACCTTTCTTGCTGTAGCAAACACGGGTAAGGGTACCTGCATTTTTGAAAACCACAATGCTGGTTGTTTTGCCGTTGGTAACGGCGATGTCATTAATGTTGCTATAGTGGCTCACGAAGTTTTTATACGCTTTCTGATTAGTGTTGGCCAGAGTGGTCATGCCTTCAGAACTGCTGGTAGCTGAACCTGCATTGGGATCGAAAGATTTGCCAGATAAAGCGACGTATTGATTCTGTGCATTTGATGTGTTTGCGAATAGCATTCCTGTAATAGTAAGAACGCTGAAGAAAATCTTGTTCATAAATTTTATGTTTAAATGGTGTTGTTTAAAAATGCTCAAAAGGCAGGACAGTAAAGGCTTTGAAAGGGAGGAGTTGTGTGAGATATCCGGGTTAATGCTGCATGCACATACTTTGTCGCGCATATGAAAACGATGGAAACAGGGCGAGAGAAAAAAAGTTGTTGGTTGATAGTTGTTAGACGAGGAAAGTTGCAAGATACAAGTGGCCGGTAGCCAGTTACAGGTAGCCGGTATAGAGTGTGCAAAATTGCTTACATTAAAGTAGCTGCTCGTTTACATAGGGAAAAACTGCGTTAAGATAACCGGCTACCGGCCGCTGGCCACTGTCAACTATTTAATGAGCGAATAGCCACCCGCGACCTGCGTCTTGCAACTTGTTACTCCGTTCGAACTTTCTAATGGTTTGTTTGTAAATTATACTCGTGTGCGGGAACTACCTTTCTTATGAATTAGTGAGCTGGAAATGTCTTACTCACTCACCCCAACCTTTTGTAGAGAGCCGGTTTTTGTTGTCAAATGAAATTTTTTGGCTGATCGTAAAAAACTATCACAGCGTTTGTTTAAAAAACAGCTGTAAATGATTAATTTAGAACCCATTAAGGCTATTATGCAATCAACGTCTATTACAGATACAGACATCATTGAGGGATTGAGAAGAAAAGATAACGGACATGTAGAGTATGAAAATGCCCTTTACATGAAGTTCGCCTATTTTATTGAGGAGGGTAGGCACAAGTATTCGGTTAATTATGAAGATGCCTTCAGCGCATACTCAGACGCAGTTATTACGGTGATTAACAACGTAGTAAATGCCAATTTCCAGGAAAGATCTTCACTAAAAACTTATTTATATCAGATTTTCCACAACAAATGTGTTGACCAGGTTCGAAAAAACACGACTAAGAAGAATGAAATGCATCACGGATTTGTTTTAACAGACGCATTAAATACTATGTCGGACACCAGCAAGACCATTATCCAGCAACTTATAGAAAAAACGGATTTTGATTTGCTGAGGAAACGACTAAGTCAGATCGGAGAAAATTGTAAACAGATGCTATTGCTTTTTGCAGATGGTTTCAGCGATAAAGAAATAGCAACGATGGTAGGTTTTAAAACTGCGGCCGTTGCCAAAACCAGCAGACTGAGATGCATGGAAAAATTGAGACACATGTATAAACAGTAAACCCTTAGTCAGAATGAACAATTTAGAACACATAGAAGATTATTTCAAAGGCACCCCAACACCTGATGAAAAGAAATCCTTTGATGAACGCATACAGAACGATACTTCTTTTGCGGAAGACGTTGCTTTTTACCTTTCCGGTCAGCAGGCAGCAGCAGATATGGCAAATGATGAGAGAAGAGTACGCTTCAGACAGCTTAATTTCAATCAACGCGCATCCCAGCCTGCAAAGGTAATATCCATGCGCAGGGCTGTAATATATGCCGCCGCTTGCCTTTTCCTGGTTGCCGTGGTAATGAGCTGGTTATTTTTCAAACCCGTTTCCACAGAAAAATTAGCTAATCAATATATTGATAGTCAGTTAACAACCCTTAGTGTGAGCATGGGTGCACACGATAACATGCAGGAGGCCCTTGAGCAATTCAATGCTGGCAAACTGGAAGAATCGCTCAAAACATTTGAATCCATTTACAAAAACGACAATACAAAAGATCTTGCAGAAAGATATGCAGGTATATCAGCATTGCGTTTGCAGCAATACGACAAAGCCATTTCTTATTTCGAAGATCTTTCTACAAAAAATCTTTACTCAAATCCCGGCAAGTTTTATCTCGCTCTTACCCTCATGAAACGCAACCAGGCGCAGGACAAAGAAAGAGCTCATACACTTCTTAAAGAAGTTGTTGACCAAAATCTTGAAGGCAAAGACATTGCAGAAGGTTGGTTGAAAAAAATGTAAAGTTGGTTATTAGTTGATTGTTGTTAGTTGTTAGACGTTCTGCTCAGCTTTTCCCTATTTAGCTGACAGGTATTGTGTGAAACATTGCACTATAAAGATAAAGCCTAACAACCAACACCTAATAACTTGCATCTCCCTCCGTAACCCTCCACCGGTCATTATTTACCAATCATATTGCAAAACGATTGTCAATGAACTATACTTGGGCAAAAGAACCGGCCGCTACCATAATACTTGGAGTAAGTGTTATGGTTTTTGTTATATCGGCCTGCAAGCACAATAAAAAAATAAAGGTCTACAACTTCCCTAATTATGTAAACTGGAACGTCACCACCGACCCCAACGCAAGTGATGATGAAAAGAAAAGGAGCCTCGACAGCGTTCTTGCATATGTTCGGGGACTCAAATATCCAGACAGTACGGGCAAAAGCAGGGAAGAAGGCAATAATGGTGCAGGAGGCCGTCGAAAGATCTCTTCGCAAACTGACAGCATCAAGTTATACACTTGCCCCTGCGATCCCAATCTCACAAATATTACAGCCAATTTAATTGTGATAGACAGCAGTGGTGATGCGACTTTAAAGCCACCGCCACCGCCAAAGGTTCCTATGATTATTAAGGCGCCAACTACACCCAATTCGCCAACTTCGGGATCGGCAGCTGAAAAGGATACAGTGATTCAATCCATTAAACAAGGTGTCAGGATCAAGGGTTTCCCTGGTACTGTGAGCAAACAGGGAATTCTAGCCATCATGGATACCGGTCTGGATACCACTTTGTTTGATCCGCAAATAAGAAGCATGATCTGGCAGGAGCCGGTTCCCGGAAATACTTTGTACAATTTCCTTCCGGGAGAAGATCCTAAGATTTTGCTGGACGATAATGCGAGCAAACATGGAAGTGCAGCTACAGCTATTGCATTGGTACAATTAACCAATCAGTCGCCGCGAATTATGGTGCTGAAGGTGCTTGATGCAAATGGTCACGGTAGCGTATTTTCTGTAAGCTGCGGATTGGCTTATGCACGCAAAAACAATGCATCGGTAATCAATGCAAGTTTGGGATATTACGGAAAGAAAGATTCTGTGTTCACGAAATATTTCACGAAAATATATGACTCGACTGTAATAGTTGCTGCGGCAGGAAATGATACGAGCGAACATCATAATGACAAACTTTGCTATCAACCTGTGAAGCCTTCAAATCAGCTTACTCCGCATCACCTGTTTTTTCCTGCATGTTTTTCTGAGTCAACCGCTGACCTGATAAGCGTTACCGGGTTGACAGGAAGTAAAGATGTTATGTGGCCATGCTATTATCAAAACTATTCTGATGTATATGTAACGCTGGGGGTTTTGAAAAGTGATACTGGTTGTTGTACGATGAATGTGCCATTTCTCACATATCCGGTGGAAGGCTCGTCTTTTGTGGCGCCGGTAGTCAGTGGCAAAATTGTAAATTATATAATACAAAATGGATTTAAACCCACTACAAAGTTATACCTTCAAGGCATCGGTGTAAACAATGCAGCACCATCGGTGATTAATGAAACAACGCTACCTGTTAAGTATACTGTACTTGGCCAATATATTAAGAACTAATGCCAGGATAATAACATTCATCTGCATATTTTTATCGCTAACTATTTCATCATCCCTGTCGGCGCAATGCCCTGACAGGGATGTTTTATTTAAACGAACGCTTTATTTGAGGGATTCTGTAAAAGAATTTTCGGAAGATTACCTGAAAGAACTTCTGCAGTATAAGTCGAACATAAATAAATGTGCGTATAAAGAAGATACTACTCATGCATCGCTACTCCTTACATTGGGATTTACGTATTCGAGAAGAGGCGATTTTTTAAATGCGGTGGCGGCAGCCAAACAGTCCATCGCTATTGCCAGTCTGCCAAAAAACAAATCAGCAATCGGCAATGGATTGTTGGTAACGGACTATGCACTTTTAAGCAGGTTGTATGATTCGCTACATCTGCAGATAGAAAAAAAATATGCCACCGACAGCTGTCTTTCGATCATTGCAAAAGAAAATGTTCAGTCACCTTATGCGCTGAGAATATTGTTTGATGCGGCCGACCATGCGTTTGATATTGGCGACTATCATGGCTGTCTGAATTATGTAAAGTATGGTGAAATAATTCAAAAAAACTACAACAGTGCTTACCTGGCAAGTGTGCTTCCCATATGGAAGGGTCTTTCATTGATGAACCTGGGGAGATATGAGGAATCGGAAAATATTTTACTCCAGTTTGTTGAAACACACAACTCAAAGGAAAGCCAGGCTTATTTGCCTATTGTGTATGGAAATCTGGGCCAGTTGTATGCGAGGAAAGGAGATATCAGACAATCTTTGTACTATTTTAATAAAATGCTGGACAACTACAGGAAAAGTAAAACGGAAGATGCAGGACATGCAACAGTGTTGAATAATATCGCATTTGAAGTTTACTACAATAAAACACGCGAATACGATAAAGCGCTTGCCCTTTACCAGCAGTCGATTAAAATTTTTAGGAGCGTTAACGAAATTGATGAACAAACCCGTGATTTTGAAATTTTCAATGTGCTGGATAATGTTGCCAATATTTATGTGAAAAAAGGCGATTTCAATAATGCGATGAAAACCTTTCAGCAAGCGTTTGATCTGTTAGCGCCCGGTGGATCAGAAACAATGTTGCTGCAGATGCCTCTTGCAAATGTGCAGGTGAAATATCTTACCGGATTTGTGATTGACCTGGGAGATGCATGGTTGGCGAAATACAAGGTAACACATGCAACACCTGATCTTGAAAAGGCGATTAGTATTTATCATACAACCGATAGATTTTTCGACAGGCTAAAAGCCGAGCAGTCAGACGTACAGTCTAAGCTTTTCTGGCGCGAAAGCAGCCACCGCCTGTATGAACATGCTATTGAAGCCTGTAATTTTTCACACAATGCAGATGCTGCATTTTATTTTTTTGAAAAAAGTAGAGCCATTTTACTGAATGATCAGATACGCGAACTCGATGCGATAGGTAAAAAGGACGTGGTGAAATTCATGCAGCTTAAAAGAAACATTGTGCTGCTTGAAAGGATACTGAAGGACCTTACTTCTGACTCTTCACAATATCGTGAATACCAAAATCAGTTGTTTGACAACAAAAAGATGCTCGAAAAAATGCAGGATGATATTCGAGGTCACAACAAGGCATTTAGTCAATCGCTTGTTGATTCTGTGTTTATCACGGTGCAAGGTGTGCAGGAGCGTTTACTTGAAAACGACCAGTCGCTGCTGGAAATTTTTTCCGGAGATAGCGCCATTTATGCGCTGCATATTTCCAAAACAGAAAAGAACCTTTATAAAATAGATAAGAAACAATACGACAAACTAAGTCTTTGTTTCCTTCAGTATTGTGATGATGCGGATAAACTCAACAGGTTCTTCGGTGCCTTTGAAAAATGCGCAAACGATCTGTATAAACTAATTGCCGGAACCAGCAAGTTTAAGGGAAGATTGATCGTTTCTCCCGGAGACAATTTCTTTCCATTCGAAGCTTTGGTAACTTCCTATAGCGGGCCTTCTGTAAAATACATGATAGAAGATCATGCAATTAGTTACACCTATTCCGCAAAATTTTTAATGACCAATAAGGTGAGGAGCAATGTGGTTGCCGGCACCGGGCAATTCATGGGAATGGCGCCGGTTACCTATCCTGCAGGAATGCATTTGCCTTCATTGCAGAACAGCGATGCATCACTCGATAATATCGGCGACTATTTTTCTTCGCCTGCCATATATGTTACGAAGAAAGCATCGCGCCAACAGTTCCTCAATGAATTTTCTCAATACCAGGTCATTCAATTGTATACACATGCTGCAGACTCCAGCGCAATAGGAGAGCCTGTTATTTATTTTGCAGATTCTGCTTTGTATTTGTCTGACATCATTACCGGCAATACAATGAACACAAATTTCATTGTGCTATCCGCATGCCAAACGGGAACCGGAAGATTGTACAGGGGAGAAGGTGTGTTTAGTTTCAATAGGGCATTTGCAGCTGTTGGTATTCCTTCTTCGCTTACCAATTTGTGGTCGGTGAACAATGAATCGACATACCAGCTTACAGAGTTGATGTACAAGTATCTTGCACAAGGGTTTCCTAAAGATGTTGCACTGCAAAAAGCGAAACTGGAGTTCATGAAAAAAGCTTCAAAGGAAAGGACCTTGCCTTACTACTGGGCAGCACCTGTGTTGGTTGGTACCGTTGATCCCGTTAATGCCGGCGGCGGTGGTTATTGGAAATATTTGCTGGGCGGGCTGCTCATTGTAGCAATGGGTGGAGGAATGTATATGCGAAAAAGAAAAGCCGGACGGTAGAGACAAGGTATTGCCTTGTCTTGTCTATGCTGGCAGTGTGATTGCCCAAAAAAGACAAGGCAATGCCTTGTCTCTACTAATTTATTTTTTCAATTCACTCAACCATTTCTCCGCAAAACTGATTGCCTGTTGCATCGGTTCTTTTCCCATGCGGTAAAAGTATTTCCAGTTGTTGTTTTTTCTTTCATAGACAGGGTTGGTAAATCTTCCTTTAATTACGGTTGCATTGTAATCCACAGATTTCGCTTCTTCTATAAATGCCTTGAGTTTTTCAGGCAAAACATTTTCCAGTTTGTATGTATCATAGTTCCTTTGTTCCTGCGCCATATCTTCTTTGAGCTTTTTCAATTGCTCCTGGAACTGTTGATCCTGTTCGTTTTTAGCGTTGTTCATTTTCTCATTCATGTCTGCAGGATACAAACTTTCAATAGCTTTTTTCTTAAACTCGTTGGGATTTGTTTTTGATAAAGCCAGCAGATCCTGTTTTTCTTTCAAACTTTTTTGCAGTTGCTTTTTCTCCGCATCCGTTTTTTCATTGTCCTGCAATTGTTCCTTGATCTCAACAATTTGTTGACCCACCGCTTGAGTGAGAACAGATGGCGGCAAGGAATTCATTGTTTGTATCATTGCTTTCCTTGTGGCTTCAGCATCCGGCATTTGATATTCGGAAACTTGCTTCTGTGCAGCTATCGCGTTATTGTAGGCCAGGCCTGTTTTTGATTGCAGCGTGTCTTTGTGTTTATAATCGTAGGCTTCTTTATTGGTTTCGATACTGATCGCATAGCTCTCTTTAAATTCTTTACTGCTTACCAATTCCTTTGCTCTTTTCAATAGATCTGACATTAGCGCAGCACGGTCTCCCGACGGCAATTTCAAACCCTCCGGACGTATTTTGTACCAAGAATCATAATTGGTGGCAAATACATCATTCAGCAGATAATTTTTTACAGCTTCATCAATATCATTCTGTGAAATGAGAATAGAAGCAAGCTTCTTGTAAGCGGTCATGCTCATGAGCACAACGGCGAGGGTTATAAGGGTAAAACGATAAGTCTTTTGCATAATAGAGTGTTTAAAATGTAAAAGTATATCGTGCCGATCCCGATGAAAATATCAAAAGAAATGAAGTGTAGAAAACGGCGTGTGAAGTGCTTTGTTTCACGCGGCGGGCGCAACGAAGCAACGACGCAGCGATGTATGTTGTTAGAATATTCGTCTTAGGTATATTACAGACCAATAATCGGAATGTGGCAATAAGCAAACAAACTAAGATCATCATTAGCCGCTGCGTCGCCGCTTCGTTGCGTTCGCCGCGTGAAATCCTACGCCTTTGCGTGAAATAAAAAAGCCCGCTGCAATTGCAACAGGCTCTGAAAGTATATGCTGTTTGTTTTATCCCAATTCAGGATACAACGGGAATTGTTTCATAAAGGCTTTCACTTCTTCTTTTACTTGCGCAATAACTGCTTCGTCGTCGATGTTCATCAACACTTTATCGATGAAGGCAACTACTGTTTCCATGTGCTCAGCTTTCATTCCTCTTGTAGTAACAGAAGGAACGCCCACGCGGATACCACTTGTAACAAACGGACTCTTATCATCGAAAGGAACAGAGTTCTTATTCAATGTAATGTTTGCTTTATCAAGTGTTTCCTGTGCTTTTTTACCAGTGATGTTTTTGTTACGCAGATCAATCAGCATCAAGTGGTTATCGGTACCGCCGCTGATAAGGTTGTAACCACGGCTAACCAAAGCTTTCGCCATAGCTTGCGCATTTACCTGAATTTGTTTTGCGTAAGCAGTAAAGTCATCGCTCAAAATTTCGCCAAAAGCAACAGCTTTTGCAGCGATCACGTGTTCAAGCGGTCCGCCCTGAATACCAGGGAAAACAGCCAGGTCAAGCAACGCACTCATCATGCGCGTATTGCCTTTTGGATCTTTAATGCCAAATGGATTTTCGAAATCGTGGCGCATTAAAATAACACCGCCGCGAGGTCCGCGCAAAGTTTTATGTGTAGTGGTAGTAATAATGTGGCAATGCTCCAAAGGATCGTTCAACAGACCTTTGGCGATCAATGCGGCAGGGTGGGAAATGTCAGCAAGGATCAAAGCACCGATCTCGTCAGCTACCTTTCTTACTCTCGCATAATCCCAGTCGCGGCTGTAAGCAGACGCACCTACGATGATCATTTTTGGTTTAGCTTCTCTCGCAACTTTTTCCAGTTGGTCGTAGTCAACCAATCCGTCTTCTTTTGTTACACCGTAAAAAACAGGGTTGTAAATTTTACCGCTAAAGTTAGCATGGCTGCCGTGAGTAAGGTGTCCGCCCATGCTCAGGTCAAGACCTAAAATGGTGTCTCCCGGTTTCAGGCAGGCAAGGAAAACTGCCGCATTTGCCTGTGCGCCACTGTGCGGTTGCACGTTGGCCCAGGTCGCATTAAACACTTGTTTTATCCTGTCGATGGCTAATTGTTCAATTTCATCTATCACTTCGCAGCCGCCGTAGTAACGCTTTCCGGGATAACCCTCAGCGTATTTGTTGGTTGCTACACTACCCATCGCCTGCATTACCTGCAGTGATGTAAAGTTCTCAGAGGCAATTAGTTCAATGCCATTTTGCTGACGTACTTTTTCTTTATTCAGCAGATCGAATACTAATGTGTCTTTTTGCATGGCGCAAAGATAATAGTAGGAATTAGAAATTAGAAATTAGGAATTAGAAATTAGGAATTCAATGCCTTTTGGTCAGCAAGCAGGCTTCGACAAGCTCAGCCTGACAGCGCGAACGGAGTGTCAGGCTGAGCTTGTCGAAGCCTCGTTGAAGAGAAACAATGTGGCCGAATGCGAAAGTGTTTTGCTGACTCCCGTTTAATAGCCAAAGAATTATTCCGGAGGCTTGAACCTAAAACAAAAACCTGTGTAAATCCGTCTAATCAGTGTCATCTGTGTGCCAATGCCTTTCTTTGCAATCGATTTCTCTATGAAAAACCAAAAAATACCTATTTTCGTTTGTAGAGTGCGGAAGATGATGAAAAGGAAGGCTCTGTTACTCAAAAATGTACCGGTTTCTTACAGCCTATGCTGTACACCGGCTCGTTTTTCGGAGATATTTATATTAAAACTTTACAAGTGAAAGCTATTATTCCCGTGGCTGGTGCTGGCACCAAGCTGCGACCACATACATATACACAACCTAAGGCTCTTATTCCACTGGCAGGAAAAACGATTTTAAGCATTATAGTAGATCAACTGCTGGAAGCCGGTATAACAGAATACATTTTTATCGTAGGATATCTTGGAAACAAGATACAGGACTATGTTAAAGACAGGTATCCCGGACTTAACGTGCATTTTGTGCAGCAAAACGAGCGCAAAGGAATAGGACAAGCGATTGCACTGACAAAAGACATTGTTAATAATGACGAGTTATTCATAGTGTTGGGTGACTCTGTATGCGAATACAATCCAAAGGATGTAATTCAAAACGAGCATTCTGTGCTTGGCGTTAAAAAGGTAGATGATCCACGTGATTTTGGCGTTGCAGAAATCGGTGAAGACGGAATGATCAGCCGGGTGGTGGAAAAACCGCATATCCCTAAATCTAACATGGCCCTGGTAGGGATCTATTTTATCAAGGAATCCGAAAAGCTTTTCCAATGCCTCGAAAGTAACCTGGAAAACAACTTGACCAGCCACGGCGAATTCAACCTGACGGACGCCTTGGAATGCATGATCAATAGCGGCATCAAGATCGCGCCGTTTAAAGTGCAGAACTGGTTTGACTGCGGAAAGAAAGAAACCTTGCTGGACACCAATGCGATCCTGCTTAAAAAATTCGGACATAAAATAGCAGAGGACCGCATCTTCGAAAATACAATCATCATTCCTCCGGTAAACATTGCTTCGGGCTGCAACATTCGCAATGCGATCATCGGGCCGAACGTTACCATCGGAGAAAATGTTACCATTCATTCCTCCATCATAAAAGATGCAATCATTGGTACCTTTTCTAACCTTAGTGATATCGTTATAACCCGCTCTCTCATTGGTAGCGACGCCGAAGTGAAAGGCGAAAGTAGAAGCCTCAACGTGGGTGATAATGCTGAGATAGATTTGGGGAGAACCATATAATTCAGAAGTCAAAATTCAAAAGTCAAAAATGGTCCCGAATAGTTTGAACCGTTTTTGACTTTTTATTTTTTGAATTAGAAAGGTACTATCATTTTCACACACGCATTCCTTCCCATCCCATAAATTCCTAGCTTGCCATTGGGCGATTGTGAGTAGTATTCAAAATATTTAAGCCTGCTCAAACCTGATTGAAAAGCAGTGTTGAAAATATTATTAACCTGCAACTGAAATTGCAACGAAGATTTTTTACTGTAGTTGATAACAGTGCTAAGAGAAGCGTTGAAAAGCGTAAATGATTCTGATGCGGTTTCTGTATTGAAGGATTGTAGAAATCTGTCCTGCCGGGCGTTGTAGTCAATTTCTGCCTGTACGGATAAAGAGGGCAGAAGCGAGCTTTTGATTTTTATCTCTTGCGAAATGGAACTCAATAATTTCACGGGAGGAATAAATGGCAGATACTCGCCGTCAACACCTTTTCCTTTATAGTTATTGTTCTTATTAAAACCATACACAGCAGAAAAATGGTTGCTAATCATAAATCCTTTCAAGCGTTGCGGATGAATACTTAGTGATGCTTCCATACCATACAGTTGCGCAGCTTCCTGTTGGTATTGAAAAGTTTTATTGCCTTGCGCATCAGTCAGTGGATTACCGGCACCGTCCGTTAACTGGGAAAAGTAAATGTAATTCTGCACGTAGTTATTGAAAATGCTGATACCTGCTGTTGCATCTTTTGAGCTGAAGTCGATACCGATATCTTCCTGTAAATTGAATTCCGGCGAGAAATTGTTGTTGCCTAAATAGATAATGTGAGCGCCGGGATCGAGGCCGTTTGAAGCGAGCTCAGTTATGTTGGGCGCTCTGTAACCCTTGGCAATATTGGCCTTAACTGAAATCTTTTCGGTGACTTTGTACGTTGCACCGGCGCTTAGTGAAACGCCCGTAAATGTTTTTTGCAAAGCAGGAAATTGCAAAAGTGAACCAGTTGTATCTGGCAAAAAGAACTGCTTGTTAAAACCGTTGGCGGGATTCGCACCAATGTACATATCCTTCGTGTGCATGCTTCGCACGTCATATCTCACACCGCCACTAAGCGTCCATTTTTGATACTTCCATGTAGCGCAGATATAAGATCCCACATCCAGTAAATTATAATCGGGAATAGGAAAATCAGTCGCGTCTTTGCTCTTGTTGTTTTGCAACATGCCGTTCACACCAATTGTAAAATCAACGTTGGAAAAATAATGTGTGTTGTACTTTACGTTATAGTTCAAAGTATTCAATCTTACGAATAACGAAGCTTGCTTAGGGGCAGTTGGATGACTGAATTCCCTGCGTACATTTTGTTGCAAACCCAATAATACTTCGAGGTTGCTTGTGCCAAAAACATAGCGGGTATTATTGTAAATGCGATAATGTTGAATATGCTGATGCAATGGTGAAAGTGTATAACTGTTAAGCTCTGCATCTGTTACGATTGGCCGGCTGACGATATCGTCGAGGCTGCCTTCATAGATCTGTTTGGTGAATTTTCTTGAAAGCGAATCGCGGCTGCCATCGGGAATTCCCTGCAGATTGTCATACAAGGTGAAGTTGAGGGTAGAGTAGAATTTGTCATTATTATAGCCTGCCAGCGCAGCAAAATTTTTCTCACTAAATCCTGTATTATATACTCGTCCATCAGCTGCATTTGAATAATTTTTTGCGACGCGGTAGGAGCCACGCAATGCGTACGACCAATGTTCGTTGCTATAATTAAGCCGTAGCCCGTTTCCAACCAGGCCATTATTGCTTTGATATTCTGACGTGAATTTTCCTCTCAGCTTTCCGTCTTTGTCCTTCGGTACGTTGGGAAAAAGACTCACAACGCCTGCCAGCGCATCCGAGCCAAACATCAAGCTGGATGGCCCTTTGATCACTTCTGCTTTTTCAATATTGTAAGCATCTACTTCAATGCCGTGTTCGTCTCCCCATTGCTGGCCCTCCTGGCGAATGCCGTCGTACAAAGTAAGCACACGATTATAGCCAAGTCCCCTGATGAATGGTTTAGAAATATTCGGGCCCGTTTTTACGGTATTCAAACCCGGCACATTCTTCATGAGCACATCGATGATATTGCTCTCAATTGTTTTTTCAATCTTAATAGAAGAAACCGTGGCAATGGGAACCGGATTTTCCCTGATCAGCGTAGCTTTTGAAACACCTGTGATTACTACTTCTTCAAGGGATGCGGATGTTTTTGTAAGTTTTACATGTATCGTTACAGATGGAATTCCCGTAACGCTTTTTTTATCGTAACCTACTGACGTTATTTCAAGTTCATACTTAAGGGAATCAGGAACTGCAATAGTAAAACTTCCTCGGTCATTACTAAGCACACCAGCATTGATTGCATGGATAAAAATCGAAACGCCCGCTAATCCATTGCCCGTCAATTCGTCTTTAATGATGCCCTTGATAGTGTGTTTGTGCCTCGATTGCTCAGATGTTTGCGATTGTAGATCATCGCAAAATGATGTAAAAAGAAAGCTCAGAAAGACTAGTTTTTTCATTTAACTAAAAAAATATTTAGATGTGTCTAAAATTTAATTTAGATAAACATATCTTATTTTATTAATATCAGGAAATAAATTTTACAGATGTGCTCACCTCTTGAAATCTCAAGACTATTCGAAAGACATTCGAGCCGTTGCTTGTCATCCCGAGGAACGAGGGATCTGGGACTGTCGCCGGCAGGTTGTTCGAGCAAGACTCAGATCCCTCGTTCCTCGGGATGACAAGAAGTTAGTGTTTATCCAATGAAGCATTTTGATCTTGGCGAGGTCGTTGTAAATCATAATTCAGCAAGCTTCCCTATTATTTAGTAATTTCGCCTTTGCTACAAACCGAACTATCGTACCGCTTGCGGTAAGGAAAGTCTGGACAGCGCAGAGCAAATGCACCGGTGAACAGCCGGGTGTTTCGAGCAATCGGAGCAACAGAAAGTGCCACAGAAAATAACTATCCCAACCTTCGGTCGGGAAAAAGGTGAAAATGTGGGGTAAGAGCCCACGGCCGTATGCAGTAATGTATACAGCGGGTAAACCTTGCATGCTGAAATGCCACGTATACCGGCGCCCGAGGGCTGCTCGCCCGATGCCGGAGGGTAGGCAGATTGATCCCGCGAAGTAATTCACGGGACAGATAAATGATAGTGTAAAAACAGAATCCGGCTTATGAGTTTGTAGCTTTTTAATTTGAAAATTTGAAGATTTGAAAATTTGAAAATGGAAGGTGTAACATGTTTAGCGACAAATGACCTTTATTTTCTTTCAAGTTTTAACCAAATAAAATAGTGCGCCTTCAATTGATCTTGTTTACCTGAAGGCGCAAAAGACTCCCTAATCTCCCTCATTTTCAAATTTTCAAATTCCCACATTTTCAATTTATTTTGCAGTCCATTAAAACAATAGACTATGGCAGGTATACTCGATTTAGTAGGGAATACACCGTTAGTAGAGCTTAAGAATATTCCTACCAATAAAAACGTTATTGTATATGCGAAGCTGGAAGGTAATAATCCCGGGGGGAGTGTGAAGGATCGTGCGGCTTATGGCATGATCAAAGGTGCATTGGACAGGGGAGAAATAAAACCGGGCATCAAATTGATTGAAGCCACCAGCGGTAACACCGGCATTGCGCTGGCAATGATCGCCAGTTTGTTTGGTGTGGAAATAGAACTCGTGATGCCTGATGATGCTACCAAAGAAAGAGTTTCAACTATGAAGGCCTTTGGTGCAAAAGTGATTCTTACGCCAAAGGAAAGATCTATGGAAGGTTCCATTGACTATGCAAATGAGCAAGTCGCAAAAGGCGGCTATTTGATGCTCAATCAATTTGGCAATCCTGATAACTACATGATGCACTACCGCACAACCGGCCCTGAAATATGGAAGGATACAGATCAAAAGATCACGCACTTTGTTTCCTCCATGGGAACAACAGGAACGATTATGGGGGTATCAAAATATTTAAAAGAGCAAAATCAAAATGTGCAGATAGTAGGTTGCCAGCCAACTGATGGTTCGCGCATTCCCGGCATCCGCAAATGGCCGGAAGCATATCTTCCCAAAATATTCGATCGCAGCAGAGTTGATCGTATAATAGAACTCGATGAAAAAGAGGCCCGTACCATGACTAAGCGCCTTGCAAAAGAGGAAGCCATCTTCGCCGGCATGAGTAGTGGCGGTGCGGCCCACGCAGCCATTCAACTTGCCAGCGAATTAGAAAGTGGCGTGATCGTATTCATCGTGTGCGACAGAGGAGACAGGTATTTATCGTCCGACCTGTTCGATTAACAATTGGCACACAGTGACACGGATTAGACGGATTTACACGGATCTTTTTTGATCGTTCAAGAGAATATATTTTTGCATCTGGTGTTAGGTGCTACATTTTGCTGAGCAGTATACTTCAGTTTAAGTGAGTGACACAACAGAAGTTTAATAGTAGCAATACTGATGACCTAAAAAAGCTCGTTGATATATTAGCGTGCTGATGAAACATTTGAAAAAATCCGTGTAAATCCGTCTAATCAGTGTCATCTGTGTGCCAAAAAAAGCCGCTACATTGCTGCAACGGCTAAACTATAATGGATGGGTTAGAGACGTAAGAGGTGCTTTTCTACTGTATATACGTAAAAGTCGCTTTTTTATTGCCTATCATTACATCAAAATCTCCCGGTTCTGTTATCGTCTTCAATTTTTCGTTTACAAATGCAAGATCATTTTTGTCAAGAGTAAACGTTACTGTTTTGCTTTCGCCAGCTTTTAAATCGATTTTTTGAAATGCTCTCAGGCGCTGCATGCTAGGCGTAATGCTTGCATATTGATCATGCGTGTAAAGCTCAACCGTGTGCTTGCCATCGCGACTGCCAGTGTTTTTTACGGTAACGCTTACGGTTAATTTTGCTGCACCTTGTAATTGTTTAGAACTAAGTTGAATATCGCCGTATTCAAAAGTTGTATAGCTCAAGCCTGCTCCGAAAGCAAACAAAGGTTTATAACCATCCATCGTCATGTCGGAGTTAAAGATTTCGCGGATCTCTTCTGTAGGCTTGCGATCATACATCACTATTTCGCCCATGCTGCGAGGATAGCTGTAAGGTAATTTACCATTTGGGTTGTAATCGCCAAACAAAACATCAGCAATCGCTTCACCTGTTTTTTTGCCGCTCCAGTAAGCCATCAGCACACCTTTCATTTGTGGTTCGATGCTGGTGATGAAACGTGGTCTTCCTTCTGTTAAAACAAGAACAACTGGCTTGCCTGTTGAAGCAGCCGCCTTTGCAAGATTGATTTGATTCTCCGGTAAAGCAAGATCGGTAATGTTGCCAGGGCTTTCTGCATAAGCATTTTCGCCAAGGCAAAGAACAATTGCATCGGCACCTGCAGCCGCCGTTTTTAATGCTGCCGTATCGAAGTTTTGCGCCGCGTCAAAACCTTTAGCGGTTGTAGTAGTTACATTTCCAGCACCAATTTTCTCTGAGATTGTTTGCAAGATTGTCTTGCTGTCTTTCGGGTACCATGTTTCATCTTTCCCCTGCCATGTGTAGCTCCAACAACCATTCAGCGCACTGATGCTTTGCGCCGCTGGTCCTGCTACCAATACTTTAGAAGTTTTTGACAACGGTAAAATATTTGCGTCATTCTTTAGCAAAGTCATTGCTTCGTGTGCGGCGTCCAGTGCCAGCGTTTGATATTCAGGTTTTCCGAAATTTGCAGCAGCATTTTTTTCAGGATATGGATTATCGAACAAACCAAGTTTTGCTTTCAATAAAAGTATTCTGCGAACAGCGTCATCAATGCGTGTCATTGGGACTTCATTTTTCTTCACCGCTTCTATCAGCAGATCGTAAAAAGAAAAATCGGTAGGCACCATGCTCATATCAATGCCCGCGTTAACGGCCATCGCTACAGCGGCTCTTGGTGTTGCGGCAACAAAATGTCTGTCGTTGAGACGTTTAATATCTTCCCAATCTGTAACTATAATCCCTTCAAAGCCGAGTTCTTTGCGCAAAACATCTGTCAGCAAATATTTGCTTGCATGAACAGGCGTTCCATTGATCTCGCTTGAATTGATCATCACCGTAGAAGCGCCTGCTTTCACCGCCTCACGGAATTGTGGCAAATAATATTCGCGCATTTCGATCTCCGGCATATAAATAGGAGTGCGGTCCTTGCCGGTTCTTGAAGCGGAGTAACCCAGGTAATGTTTCATACAACTTGCCACTGCAGTTGGGTTGCGTAGTCCATCTTCCTCGTAGGCTTTGATAACAGTTGCGCCCATGGTTTTACCGATGTACACGTCTTCACCGTATGTCTCGGGGAACCTTGACCACAAAGGCTGACGGCCAAGATCCAACACCGGCGCGAAGTTCCAGCGTACACCCGATGCTCTTAACTCTTTCGCCGCCACTTTCGTAACAGCTTTTGCAAGCTCAGGATTACGTGTTGCTGCCATGCCTATATTTTGTGGAAACAGCGTTGCATCTAAAGTATATGTTTGACCGTGAATGCCGTCAAGGCCGTACAATACGGGGATTTTCAAACGACTGTTTTTTGTTTCATCTTGTATTTGCGTGATCACTTTGGTCCATTGATCAACTGATAGTGCGTGGTTCGTAACATTCAAAATAGAACCCACGCGATAATCAACCACTGCCTTTTTCAGGTTAGATGGATCAAGCACGCCGTCTTCAGCAGTGGCAACAACGCCAAGTGTAACTTGTGTCATTTGCCCGACTTTTTCTTCCAGCGTCATTTGTTTAAGAAGTGATTCTACCTTTTGTTTGTCAGCCGGGGTTTGCGCAAATGAAAAGTGGGATAGCATTAATCCCATCGTCGCGATAGCAAGCTGTTTCATTCGTTAAAATGTTGGTTGGGTAATTGTAATGCACTAATGTAAACAGAAGTTTGGTCGCTTCAAATGACGGTTTGAATTTTATAATTCAATGCTGACGGTATTTTAGCTGAGAGATTAAAAAAGTACAAGAAAAGGCAAAAGTAAAAAGTCAAAAGTCATAAATGGTGCGACAGCGTGATCGTTTTGACTTTTGAATTTTTACTTTTTAATTTTAGTCCATGGTAAAATTCAGCACCACCATTCTCCGCTTCGACTCGCAGGGCGAAAAGACCGGCTGGACCTACATTGAAGTGTCAGCTGCTCTGGCGCAGAAGCTTTCGCCCGGTAACAAAAAATCATTTCGTGTAAAAGGGAAGTTGGACAATTACGAGTTCGAAGGTGCATCGCTGTTGCCGATGGGCGAGGGCAATTTTATCCTGGCATTGAACGGCACCATGCGAAAAGGAATTAAAAAACAAAAGGGCGATAAACTCATGGTGATTTTGGAAATAGATAAGCCATTTGAAATCCCATCATGGTTCATGGAATGCATCGAAGACGAGCCCAAAGCCATCGCTTATTTTAATAGTCTACCGGGCTCACATAGAAACTATTTTGTGAAATGGATACTGGCCGCAAAAACAAGTCCTACTCAAGACAAACGAACTGCACAAGTGGTCCATGCTTTGATCAACGGAATGACTTATCCGGAGATGCTGCATTATGAGAGAGACAGGAAGAGTTGAACGTTGAAAGTTGAAAATTGAAAATGCTTTTTGTGTGGCTAAAGAAGTAATAATGACCACCCGTGTGCTCATCAGTTATTCGTAGCATCTTTAAAAAGATCAGTGAAAATCAGTCTAATCAGTCTCATCTGTGTGCTATAAATCTTAACCAATCATCAAAATCATGAAAATCTGCGTTCCTGCCTTTCCATTTTCAAATCTTCAAATTTTCAAATTATCTAATTGTTCCCCTGTTTCTTAAAATTCTTTTCAAAAAATTTGGTGGTTTGGAAAATGAGGTTCATTTTTGCCTTGCAATGAAAAAACAAATAATCAATATTCAGTGGTGGTGGCATACAAACTCTTCCGGGGTTGTGTAATGTCATTTCCATGTTTGTATAAACGCATTATATCAGGCCCCGAAGTATTCGGGGCTTTTTTATTTAGTTCCTGATAGCGAGGCGAATCAGAAACAACAGTCAAAAACACTCATTAGAGACCGAATGAAACGAATTGCAATAAGAACGGACGTAAAAAAAATGCTGGCAGATGTATTCACGCCGGTAGGCATCTACCTCAGGTTAAGGGACAGGTTTCGCGACACGATCCTGCTTGAAAGCACTGACCACCACGTAGCAGAAAACAGCTACTCATTCATCGGTATCAACGCGATTGCCGGAATGGAAATCACCTCAAAAGAAAGCCTGGAATTCAAACTGCCCGGCCAATCCCCAGAAAAATTACCGATTAAAACCACAGAAGAAGTACCGCAGCACCTATGGAACTTCATGAAGCGTTTCGAGATCACAGAAGGGTCAAGTACGCTTAAAGAAGCAAGGTTTGCGCAAGGGCTCTATGGCTATACCACCTTCGATGCGGTACAATTCTTCGACACTATAAAACTCAACGTAGGCAATGGTCAGCCGCCGACCATTCCGTTGATGCGATACAGGTTGTATCAGTATGTGATTGCCATCAATCACTTTAAAGATGAACTGTTTATTTGTGAAAATAAAATCGACGGTATTGAAAGCGAACTCAGCGTAGTAGAGTCGTTGATACGCAGCCGCGACATTCCGGTTTATCCATTTGCGGCGCAAGGTGAGGAAGGAAAGAACATGAGCGACACAGATTACATGGATATGGTGAAGAAAGGCATTCAAAGCTGCTTCCGTGGAGATGTTTTCCAGATCGTTCTCAGCAGAAGATTCCAACAGAAATTCACCGGCGATGAATTCAATGTGTACCGCGCACTTCGCAGCATCAATCCTTCTCCTTATTTATTCTTCTTCGATTACGGCGACTATAAATTAATGGGCTCAAGTCCCGAGGCGCAACTGATCATACAAAACGGTAAAGCCGTTGTTCACCCGATTGCAGGCACTTTCAAAAGAACCGGTAACGATGAAATTGACGCACGTGAAACGGAGCGTTTAAAAAATGATCCCAAAGAAAATGCAGAGCACGTTATGCTGGTAGATCTTGCACGTAACGATCTCAGCCGCTTATGTGATGAAGTACAAGTTGTTCACTACAAGCAGGTGCAATACTACTCCCACGTAATTCATTTGGTTAGTGAAGTAACCGGAAAAGTACGTCCTGACAGTAATCCGTTCGAACTGCTGGCGAAAACATTTCCCGCAGGTACGTTAAGCGGAGCGCCAAAAATTAAAGCAATGCAGCTGATCGATTCATACGAACCAACGAGCCGCAGCTATTATGGCGGAGGCATTGGCTTTATGGGATTTGACGGCAGCTGCAACCATGCCATTATGATCCGCACATTTTTAAGTAAAGACAATACGCTTACTTACCAGGGTGGTGCAGGCGTAGTATCGGCAAGCAATCCTGAGCATGAGTTGCAGGAAGTAAACAACAAACTGGGAGCTTTGAAAAAGGCAATCGAGTTTGCAGAAACAATTTGATTTTGGGCGTCAATTAAAACAAAACCATGGCTAACAATACAACAGAAAATAAAGGCGTAGGAAAAATATTGGTGTTTGACAATTACGATTCATTCACTTATAACCTTGTGCATCTTGTAGAGAAAATAACACACACAAAAGTGGACGTTTTTCGCAACGATAAAATCGCATTGGAAGACGTTAACAAATATGACAAGATCATTTTATCACCAGGCCCCGGCATTCCTGAAGAAGCAGGTTTGTTGTTGCCGTTGATCAAACAATATGCGCCAACGAAATCCATACTGGGCGTATGTCTTGGGCACCAGGCGATAGGACAGGCATTCGGTGGAAATCTTACAAACCTTTCAACCGTTTATCATGGCGTGGCAACGAACATTACACAAAAGAAAGTTGCACCCAAAGGCACGAATGAAGTGTTCAATAATTTGCCTTTAGAATTAGAAGTTGGGCGTTATCATTCATGGGTGGTAGATAGAAAAGGATTTCCGGAAGAGCTGGAAATTACCGCGGAAGATGAAAACGGTTTTATAATGGCACTGCGCCATAAAACATACGACGTACAGGGCGTGCAGTTCCACCCTGAAAGCGTATTGACACCAATGGGCGAAAAGATTTTGAGGAATTGGCTGGAGATTAATTGAAAGTTGAAAATTGAAAATTTGGGTGCGTAGGGGCGAATCGCATTCGCCCTGATCCACAATCAGCGACCTAACAATTAATCAGGGTGTTAAACAAAAAGCAAAATGAAAAAGATTCTACAATATTTATTCGAACATAAAACATTGAGCCGCGAACAGGCAAAAGATGTGCTGGTAAACATCAGCCGCGGTCAGTACAACGAACACGAAATAACGGCATTTGTAACGGTATTTTTAATGCGCAGCATTACCATTGCAGAACTGCAGGGTTTTGGAGATGCGTTGCTGGAACTGTGCGTGAAAGTTGATCTGAATGGTCACAAAGTTATCGACATTGTTGGCACCGGTGGCGATGGAAAAAACACATTCAACATCTCTACACTTTCATGTTTTGTAGTGGCGGGTGCGGGACACAAAGTAGCCAAGCACGGCAACTATGGCGCAACATCAGTGAGCGGTGCATCAAATGTAATGGAGCAGTTGGGTTACAAATTCAAGGCAGATAACGGAGCGTTACAAAAGGAAGTAGATGAAGCAAACATTTGCTTTTTGCACGCGCCAATATTTCATCCGGCACTGAAGACCGTTGCCCCGATCCGCAAGAACCTTGCAGTGAGGACATTCTTCAATATGTTAGGACCAATGGTGAACCCGGCGAATCCTGCGTTTCAATTGGTAGGCGTGTACAACCTGGAAATGGCAAGGATTTACACGTACTTGCTGCAACAGACCAACCGCGAGTTTGCCATCATTCACAGTCTTGATGGCTATGATGAAATTTCGCTGACAAATGATACCAAAGTGATCACCAATCGCGGAGAGCGCATCATGACGCCTGAGCAATTAGGCAAAAGAATGGTAAATGCATCCGATATTTATGGTGGCAATACGCCGGAAGAAGCAGCAAAGATTTTCCTTAAAGTGATCCAGGGAAAAGGAACATGGGCACAGAACGCAGTGGTTTTTGCAAATGCAGCAATGGCATTGAATGGCTCGGGGAAATACGCAAATTACGACGCAGCCTATAACGCAGCGGTGGAAAGCCTGGAAAGCGGCAAAGCTTACGAAAGCTTACAAAAATTAATAGCAATGCAATGACATACAAATTGATCCGCGCCATGAATGGTGACAGCGAATTGATTTTCGACATTAAGAAAAGGTCGATCAAGCCTTATGTTGAGAAGATGTTTGGATGGGACGAAGAATGGCAGCGGGAATTTGTATATAGAAACTATAAGCCTCAGGATATCGAGTTTATTATTGCCGAAGACCATTGCATTGGGCTACTGGAAGTGCAAGAATATGACGACGAAATATTTCTAAAGAACATCCTGATCGTAAACGAATACCAGGAAAAGGGAATTGGAACAGATATTTTGAAACAGTTAATTGAAAGATCCGCAGAATTGAAGAAGCCAATAAGACTTGAGGTTTTAGCGGTTAACGAACGAGCAGAGGCGTTTTACAAAAGATTAGGTTTTGAAGTAACAGAGAGAAACAATATTAAAGTATGCATGGAATTCAAAAGTAAAAAGTAAAAAGTAAAATTCGTGCAGCATCGCGGCGTTTTTGACTTCGACTTTTGACTTTTTAATTTTGACTTTTAACTTATAACAGATGAACATTTTAGATAAAATAATTGAGCAGAAGAAAATTGAAGTAGCAGAAAGGAAAGCAAAAAAATCTGTAGAGGAATTGAAGCAAAGCGAGTTCTTTGGAAGAGAAACATTTTCTTTGAAACAGTTTTTGCTGGATGAAGACAGAACAGGCATTATCGCTGAGTTTAAGAGGAAGTCGCCATCAAAAGGAATGATCAATGGAACGGCAGATGTGGTGGAAGTTACAAGCGCATACAGAGCAAATGGCGCATCTTGTTTATCAGTGTTGACAGATGAAATATTTTTTGGTGGTAGCACTGAAGACCTGATCAAAGCAAGGGTGAACAACATTCCTATTTTGCGCAAAGATTTTATCATAGATGAGTACCAGATCGTAGAGGCAAAGTCAATGGGAGCTGATGTAATTTTGCTGATAGCAGCATGCCTTACGCCGGAAGAAGTGAAATATTTGGCAGCATTTGCAAAGTCATTGTCACTGGAAGTTTTGCTTGAGTTGCACGATGAAGAAGAGTTGCAACACATTTGCGACGAAACGGAAATTGTGGGAGTGAACAACAGGAATTTAAAAACATTTATTGTAGATATAGAACGCAGTATTGCCATGTCGAAAAAGATACCGGCAGATAAGATAAAAGTTGCAGAAAGCGGTATCAGTTCAATTGAAAATATCAATATTTTTAAACAAAACGGATTTCGTGGATTTTTGATCGGCGAGAACTTTATGAAAGAGGCTGACCCCTCAAAGGCTTTCGCAACATTCGTTTCACAACTTAAAAACCAATCGACAAGAACATGAGAGTAAAAGTCTGCGGCATGATGCAACCAGAGCAGGTAGCAGAATTAGAAAGCAGCGGCGCTACGTTTGCAGGATTTATTTTTTATCCGAAATCGCCCAGGTACATTTTCAAACAGATGAGCCTTTTGCAACTGAAGAAAATTAAGAACATCAACAAGGTAGGCGTGTTTGTAAATGCACCGGTAGAAGAAGTATTGCACATGGTAGATGAATGCGGTTTGCACATGGTGCAGTTGCATGGCGATGAATCGCCCCGCTACTGCGAACGTATTGCAGATTACATCTCGGTAGTAAAAGCATTCCGTCTGAGTGAAAACGACAGCATCGAGTGGATGATCAAACCTTATATGGATGTGTGTGACATGTTTATGTTCGATACAATGGGCGCAGGCTACGGCGGTACGGGAAAGAAATTTGACTGGAACCAACTGAAAAATGTTACCATAGGTAAACCATATTTTCTGAGTGGTGGCATTCAACCTGACGATGTTGATAAGCTGAAAGAATTTGCAAAAGAGCCGTCGTCAAAAGCTTTGTTTGCTGTAGATATCAATAGCAAATTTGAAGTAAGTCCCGGAGTAAAGGACATGGAGAAAGTAAAAACATTTATTAAAGAGTTGTCGTAATAAATTTCACATGATAGTAAGAGAAGCCACAGAGGCCGATTTGCCGCAAATACTGGAAATATACAACGATGCGATATTAAACACCACCGCTGTATATGACTACAATCCGCATACAATGGAGATGCGTCAGCAATGGTTTGCAACAAAAAAAGAACAAGGCTTTCCAGTGTTTGTTGCTGAAGAAAATGGCGCAGTGCTGGGATTCAGTTCTATCGGGCCTTTTCGACCGTGGACAGGCTATAAGTTTACCGTAGAAAATCTTATTTACGTAGCAGAAAAAGCGAGAGGTAAGGGCATTAGCAAGCTACTCATGCAGCCATTGATCGATGCCGCAAAAAAGCTAAACATGCACGTAATCGTTGCTGGCATTGACGCTACAAACGATATCAGCATTAACCTGCATAAAAAGTTCGGCTTCGAAGAAGTAGGATTGTTCAAGCAGGTTGGCTATAAGTTTGACCGATGGCTTGACTTGAAGTTTTTGCAACTAACGCTCTAAACAGCAAATTTGAAAATTTGAAGATTTGAGAATTTGAAAATGAGGAACCTGATTTTTACACATATCTCTTTTAACGAAGCTCATAATAACTTGTTGCCTTTGCGCCTTTGCTTCTTATGCTGCTTTGCGTGAAATAATATAAAATGAAACAAACATTCACATCGCCTGATACAAAGGGCTATTATGGAAAATTTGGTGGTGCTTACATTCCGGAAATGTTGCACCGAAATGTAGAAGAACTGCAATCGAAATATTTGGAAATCATGTACGAGAAAGGTTTCCGGGATGAGTTCAATGCTTTGCTGAAAGATTATGTTGGCAGACCAACACCGTTGTTTTTGGCAGAACGATTGAGCAAACAGTTCAACACAAACATTTACTTAAAAAGAGAAGACCTTAATCATACAGGAGCGCACAAAATCAACAACGCAATTGGGCAGGTTTTGCTGGCACAGCGACTTGGCAAGAAACGCATCATTGCAGAAACAGGTGCGGGTCAGCATGGTGTGGCAACAGCAACCGTGTGTGCGTTGAAAGGCATTGAGTGCATCGTGTACATGGGAGTGAAAGACATCGAAAGGCAAGCGCCAAATGTTGCCCGCATGAAAATGCTTGGTGCAAAAGTAATGCCCGCAACGAGTGGCAGCCAAACGCTGAAAGATGCTACCAATGAAGCTATTCGCGATTGGATCAACAACCCGACAGATACACACTACGTGATTGGAAGTGTGGTTGGACCGCATCCTTATCCGGACATGGTGGCCCGTTTTCAAAGCGTGATCAGTGAAGAAACGAGATGGCAATTAAAAGGAAAAACAGGCAGCGAATTGCCTACGCACGTTGTTGCTTGTGTTGGTGGTGGAAGTAACGCAGCGGGTGCATTCTATCATTTTCTTGATGAACCGCAAGTGCAATTGGTAGCCGTTGAAGCAGCTGGCCTTGGCGTTAATAGTGGACACAGTGCAGCCACAACGCAACTTGGAACTTCGGGCGTTTTGCATGGTAGCAAAAGCATAGTAATGCAAACAGAAGATGGGCAGGTTGTAGAGCCTCACAGTATTTCAGCTGGTTTGGATTATCCAGGCATCGGACCATTGCACGCGCATTTGTTTGACAGCGGCCGTGGTAAATTCTTAAGTGCCACAGATGAGGAGTCTGTACAAGCCGCATTCAATCTTTGCAAACTTGAAGGCATCATTCCTGCATTGGAATCAGCCCATGCACTCGCCGGATTAAATCAATTGCAGCTAAAAGAAAAAGACGTTGTAGTACTTTGCTTGAGTGGTCGCGGGGATAAGGATTTGGCGACGTACATGAAGCATATGGAAGCTTAATTTGAAAATTTGAAGATTTGAGAATTTGAAAATGGAAGGCATGGCAGCCTTCAAGACATCAGTTATTCAGTTAATCAGTTATTCAATTATTATTCGATGAATCGTATAGAACAGGTTTTTAAAAATAAAAATAGCAAAGTACTCAATGTTTACTGTACCGCTGGTTATCCTAAGCTAGACAGCACTTTGGAAGTAATGCAGGCATTGCAAGAGAGTGGCGCGGATTTGATTGAACTGGGAATGCCTTATAGCGATCCATTAGCCGATGGTCCGGTTATTCAACACAGTGGCTCGATTGCACTGAGCAATGGGATGACGATCGCAACATTATTTAAACAATTAAAGGATTTTCGCAAAACCGTTTCTGTACCTGTTATATTGATGGGTTACATGAATCCCGTTATGCAATATGGATTTGAAAAATTCTGTGCAGATGCTGCTGCTGTCGGTGTTGATGGTTTGATTTTACCTGATTTGCCACAATACGAATTTGAAACAGAGTACGGAGCAATCATAAAAAAATACGGACTTGATTTTATTTTTCTTGTAACGCCGGAAACCTCTGAAAAGAGAGTAAAAGAATTGGATGCATTAAGTACCGGGTTTTTATACGCGGTGTCTTCTTCGTCTACAACCGGTAATGATAAAGACTTTGGGGCAGTTGAAACATATTTGCAACGCTTAAAAAATTTGCAGTTAAAGAATCCGGTATTGGTGGGTTTTGGTATTAAAGACAAGCAAACATTTGAATCGGCAAGCAAGCACTCTAATGGCGCAATCATTGGAAGCGCATTCGTGAAAGCATTGGAAAATTCGTCAGACATCAAAGCAGATACAAAAAAGTTTATCGCTAACGTATTAGCGTAGATAAACTAGTGTCAGGCTTTTTACTTTTTACTTTTTCATTTTTACTTTTTACATGAAACTCACAATTGTAAAATACAACGCAGGAAACATTCAGTCGGTTTTGTACGCACTGGAAAGGATAGGAGTGGAAGCGGTTGTTACAGATGATCATGCGCAAATCAAAGAGGCTGATAAGGTGATATTCCCAGGTGTTGGCGAGGCAAGCAGCGCGATGAAGTATTTGAAAGAAAGAGGCCTCGACGAGGTGTTGCAAAATCTTACACAACCTGTGTTGGGTATTTGCCTCGGCATGCAGTTGATGTGTTCTTACAGCGAAGAAAACGACACACCTTGTCTGAATATTTTTGATGAACGCGTTACAAAATTCAAAACTTCTGAGGCGCAGGAAAAGATTCCGCAAATCGGCTGGAACAATATTTACGATTTGAAAACAGAACTGTTTAATGGCGTGAAAGAAAACAGCTATTGTTATTTTGTTCACGGCTATCATGCAGCCCTGGGGCCGCACACAATGGCAACAACCAATTATATCCAGCCTTATAGTTCTGCACTTCACAAAGGCAATTTTTACGGAGTGCAATTTCACCCGGAAAAAAGCGCTGAAGTGGGCGAGCAGATTTTGAGAAACTTTTGTTTGGGAATAAAGTAGGGGCGAATCGCATTCGCCCTGCAAGTGATTGACGGAGCGACACATTAAATGCAATGAATAAACATCTCGCAAACGATAACGCGCAAATAGAACAGATACTCGATGCTGCAAAGCAATTGAGCATTTCGTATTTGCAGCAATTGGATGAAAGGCCAGTCAGCATTGATCAGCCTTCACACCATTTGCCACTGTTGTCAAATGAAGGATTAGGTGCAATACAAACACAGCAATTGTTTGAAAAAGAATTTTTGCATAACATCATCGCTTCTTCAGGACCACGGTATTATGGCTTTGTGACGGGTGGCACTACTCCTGCGGCAATTGCCGGCGACTGGCTAACATCTGTATTCGATCAGAATACGCAGAATGCAAAAGGCAATGGTGATGTGTCGGCCATGCTGGAAATGCATACGGTTCAATTGCTGTTGCAATTGTTTGGTTTGCCTGACGTGTTCATGGGCGCATTTGTAACCGGCGCAACGATGTCAAACTTCACAGCACTGGCTGTTGCGCGACAATGGTTCGGCAAACAAAAGGATTACGATATTGCACTGGAAGGATTGCAGCCCGGAATAAAAATATATACTTCTGTACCTCACTCATCGTCTGTTAAATCGCTCGCGATGCTTGGTATTGGAAGCAAGAACATTATCAGTGTACCAACGTTGGCAGACAGAGAATGCATGGACGTAAACGCATTGAAAACAATCATAGAAAAAACGCCTGATGATCCTTTTATTTTAATTGCAAGCGGCGGAACGGTGAATACGGTTGACTTTGATAATATGCAGGAAATTGCAGCGCTCAAAAAGCAACATAATTTCTGGTGGCATGTGGATGCGGCTTTCGGTGGGTTTGCAGCTTGCAGCGAATCTTATAAAGACTTGTTGAAAGGTTGGGAAAACGCTGACAGCATTACGATTGATAATCACAAATGGATGAATGTGCCGTATGACAGCGCTGTTGTTTTCACAAGAAAGGAGCATGCGATATTGCAGGTGCAAACATTTCAGAATTCGAATGCGCCATATCTCGGTAATGCATTTGATGACTTTAATTATTTAAACTATGTGCCTGAAAACTCCCGCCGTTTCAGGGCTTTGCCGGTTTGGTTCACATTGATGGCCTACGGAAAGGAAGGTTATAAAAATATAGTGGAAACAAATATTGAACAGGCTGTGACATTTGGCGAGTTGATCAATTTGTCAGATGGCTATACGCTTGCAGCGCCTGTGAGGTTGAATACCGTTTGCTTTACGGTTAAAGAAGACGATGGCAGAAAAGAAAAGATAACAGCAGTTTTAGCAGAAATAAATAAACGTGGCAAAGTGTTCATGACACCAACAATGTACAAAGGTATGTCATGCATCCGCGCTGCATTTGTGAACTGGCGCACCACGCGGGAAGACGTTGATATTGCTATGGTGGAACTGAATGAAGTATTTGATTTGTTAAACACTTTGTAATGGAAAAGTTGATAAAGGACGCGCCTTTAGAAGATGTTTTGGAAATGCGCAGAGAGGTGATGTATCCTGCGTTTTCCATCGAACAAGTGAGGCTTAAAGATGATGAAGAAGGCAATCACTTTGGGCTTTATGTTGATGGGGAATTGATTGCGGTGATATCTGTTTTTGTTCGCAACAATATTATGCAATTCAGGAAATTTGCAACCAAAGAAGCGTATCAAGGGAAAGGGTTTGGCACACAGTTGCTTGAATATGTGATGAAGCTGGCGAAGGAACAACGCTGTATTACTATCTGGTGCAATGCCAGAGTGAGCGCCAAAAAGTTTTATGAGAAATTTGGAATGCATGTAACCGGAGGCACGTGGTTACAGGACGGACATGAATTTATTAAAATGGAAAAACAATTATAGTAATGGAAATAATTCCAGCAATTGATATTATTGATGGCAAATGCGTTCGCTTAACACAAGGCGATTACGAACAAAAGAAAATTTACAACGAGCATCCGCTTGAAGTGGCAAAAGAGTTTGAAGGTGCGGGTCTGCAGCGTCTGCACCTCGTTGATCTCGATGGTGCGAAAGCCGGTGCGGTAAAGAACTGGAAGGTTTTGGAAACAATTGCTTCCAAAACTTCGCTCACGATTGATTTTGGCGGCGGTATAAAAAAAGAAGAAGATGTAAAAGTAGTGTTCGATTCTGGCGCCGCATTGGCAACTGTTGGAAGCATAGCGGTTAAGGACGAAAAAACTTTCGTGCAATGGTTACAAAAGTTCGGTGCCGAAAAGTTTTTGCTGGGTGCAGATGTGAAGGATGAAAAGATTGCTGTTGGCGGTTGGTTGGAGACGACTGATGTGTGGATATATGACTTTATTGAAAAATACATCAATCACGGTGTGCAGCAGATCTTTTGTACAGATGTGAGTAAGGATGGGAAACTCGAAGGTCCTTCGATTGATTTGTATAAGAATATTATTGCGAAATTTCCTTCTCTTCATTTCATTGCGAGTGGTGGGGTGAGTAATGTTGATGATGTGCATGAGTTGCGCGAGATTGGTTGCAGCGGTACTATTATTGGTAAAGCGATTTATGAAGGTCGAATCGCTATTAAGGATTTGAAGAGGTTGGCTGTGTAGCTCTTGAGTTTACCACTAAGACACTAAGGGCACTAAGTTTCACTAAGAGAACCCTAAGTGTGGCTTAGTGTCCTTAGTGCCTTAGTGGTGAATTCGGGTCTTAAAATTTAGATAAAATCGTAGAAACTAGAAGTTGATTTTTATACGTACGATGTTTTAAAAAACTAGAATTATACGTATATTTGATTTATGAAATCAAAGTTAACTTTATCAATAGATTCTACCTTGATTGATAATATCAAGAAAAAGGCTCGCCTTGACAAGAGCATTAACATATCCAAAATGGTCGAGGAGTTTTTGATGAATGAATTTGGCTCACCAAAAAAAGATGATAAAGCATCCATAGTCAAAAGCCTGCGGGGAATTTTGAAAGGTGTTGATGATAAAATAGATTGGAAAGATGAGAAATATGAAAGAATAGTCAAAAAGCATTTGAAGTAATGAAAATATTTATCGACACCAATATCTTTCTTGATCTAATTCTTGAACGTGAAGAACATGCAGATCACGCTGAACAATTGCTAATCTGGTGTGCAAACGGAAATATTACAGGAATAACCTCTGCGGTAAGCCTTGTGAATGTTTATTATGTTGCGAGCAGGCATAAAAGCAAAACAGAAGCAAAAAAGGTGATACGAAAATTGCTTTCTTTTGTTGAGATAGCAGAGACTAATCATAAGGACTTGCTGCTGGCATTAGATAGTGAGTTCGCCGACTTCGAAGATGCAGTACAATATCAAACATCTCTTAATAGTCCGGGTGTTAAGTATATTATTACCAGAAATAAAAAGGATTTTAAACTTTCCAATATCCCTGCGTTAACCGCAGAAGAGTTTATTGCAAAAATAGAGCAATGATTGAAACAGTCGTTCAATAGAATACAAATGTTGAAGAGTGCGACGCAAGAATGTTAAATAGTGGCATTACTGCTGACTTACCTAAAATTTTCAAATAATATGCTGACTAAGAGAATTATTCCTTGCCTAGACATAAAGGATGGACGCACCGTAAAGGGGACGAACTTTGTCGACCTTCGCGATGCTGGTGATCCTGTAGAATTGGGCGCATTGTATGCAAAACAAGGTGCAGATGAATTGGTGTTTCTTGACATAACCGCAACGGTAGAAAAACGCAAGACATTGAGGGAATTGGTGAACCGCATTGCTCACCATGTAAACATTCCATTTACAGTAGGTGGCGGTATCAGCAGTGTGGAAGATGTAAGCGCGTTGCTGCAAAATGGTGCCGATAAAATTTCCGTTAATACGGCGGCATTCAAAAATCCGCAATTGATCAACGACCTGGCGAAAGAGTTCGGTAGTCAATGCGTGGTATTGGCCATTGATACAAAGAAGGAGGAAGATGGTGAGTGGTACGTGTATCTGAATGGCGGTCGTACAAAGACAGACAAAAAGTGCGTGGATTGGGCGAGAGAGGCAGTTGATCTCGGTGTGGGGGAAATATTGCTGACTTCCATGAATCATGATGGCACAAAGCAGGGTTTTGCATTGGATATTACCCGAACTTTGGCGACGCAATTGCCGGTTCCGGTGATCGCCAGCGGCGGCGGTGGTACAATGGAGCATTTCACCGATGTGTTTGAAAATGCATATGCAGATGCCGCGCTCGCAGCCAGTATTTTTCACTTCAAGGAAATCGCTATTCCTGATTTGAAAAGCTATCTGAAAGGAAAGAACATTAATGTAAGGATTTAAATACAGGAACGCAGATTGTCATGATTGTCATGATTTTTTATGATTTTATTAAATCTTGATAACTCATAAAAATCATGAAAATCTGCGTTCTCACTCACACTATTATGAAAATCGATTATAGTAAATACTCCGATGGTTTGGTACCTGCGATTGTGCAGGACAACAGTACTTTGAAGGTGCTGATGCTTGGCTTTGTGAATGAAGAAGCGTTGAAGAAAACGGAAGAGACCGGCAAAGTGACTTTTTACAGTCGCAGCAAAAAACGCTTATGGACAAAGGGCGAGGAGAGCGGCAATTTTCTTGAGCTTCGTTCTTTGGCAGTTGATTGCGATAATGATACATTGCTGATCAAAGCACATCCCGTTGGGCCTGTTTGTCATACTGGTGCAGACACCTGCTGGAGTGAAAAAAACCATTCGGAAGATTTTCTTTTTTACCTGGAAGAAATCATCAACCTGCGTAAAAAAACAAAACCCGAAGAATCATATGTGGCAAAATTATTGTCACGTGGAATAAATAAAGTTGCCCAGAAGGTTGGTGAAGAAGCGGTGGAGCTGGTGATCGAAGCGAAAGATGATAATAAAGAGCTATTTTTGGGCGAAGCGGCCGATCTTTTGTTTCATTATTTGCTGTTAATCAATGCAAAAGGTTACAGTTTGAATGATGTTTTGGAAGTTTTAAAGGGTCGTCATTCTAAATAAATAACTATGAAGAGAATTGCAGGAATATTCGCTCTTTTGCCGCTTGCGTTACACGCGCAGAAGGGTTTTGAAATGAAAGGAAATGTGACGGGGTTGACAGATAAATCCATGGTTTTTCTGGTTGATGCAAATAATCCAAAAGATACCGTTTGCAAAACAATCTCGGCTAAAACCAGTTTCATTTTGAAGGGTGATTTGAAGGATGCGACGCTTTATTATCTTGTCTTTACTCCGCAGGAGAAGAAAACAGTTTTGTTCCTGGATAATTCAAAGACAACCGCAACCGGCGATATCAACGATGTCAAAAATATTAAGGTGGCCGGATCGCCTGCTCAGGTAGACTTTGATGAATTTCAAAAAACGTTCAATCCTTATTTTGATAAACTTACCGCGGATAATCAGAAAGCGCAAACGTCTGGAATGACTGATAGTTTGCAAGCTTCGATCAGTTCTACCGTTGGCGAGGTATTTACAAAAGTGGATGAGTTCATTGCAAAGAAACCTGCTTCAAGCGTTTCTCCTTTTGTGCTGTTGGTTACATCGCAGTTAAGTGAAGATGCCGTGGCATTGGAAACGCGTTATAACAAACTGGCACCCGAATCTCAGAATAGTTTCTTTGGTAAATATTTAGGCAAACAATTGGCCGATAGAAACTTTGGTGCCATTGGCAGCAAAGCGCCAGAGTTTACCCAAAACGATACGCAGGGCAAACCTGTTTCGTTGACATCTTTTAAAGGCAAATATGTGCTGGTTGATTTCTGGGCGAGCTGGTGCGGTCCGTGCAGAATGGAGAATCCGAATGTTGTAACGGCCTTCAATAAATTTAAAGATAAAAACTTCGCTATTCTTGGTATATCACTCGACAAAAACAAAGACGCATGGTTGAAAGCCATTAAAGACGACGGTCTTTCATGGACGCAGGTAAGTGATCTTAAATACTGGCAAAATGAAGTTGCTACCATGTACAAGGTGCAAAGCATTCCTCAAAACTTTTTAATTGATCCCAACGGAAATATTGTCGCACGTGACTTGCGCGGACCTAAATTGGAAGAGAAGTTGTGTGAGTTGTTGGGATGCAAGTAAGTTGTTATAATTCTTTTCAACTTTTGGTTTTATTTATAAAACTATTTTCTATTTTGGATCGCCCGTTAAAAAGGGCGATCCATGTTTAACCCCGAAAGAGAAGACATTCAGATCATTTGCAAACACAGCAACTGGTCAAAAGATGAAGTGTCTAAAACCCTAAACGAAAAAGTCTACAACAATGCGCCTGCATGGCGCAAGTTCCTGCACATTCTTCTAATTACACTTGGCATTGCATTTACTGTTGCAGGTATTATTTTCTTCTTTGCCTACAATTGGCAGAATCTTCATAAGTATGCAAAGTTCGGTATTGTTGAAGCCGTCATCATTGCAATTACGCTTGCGGTATTGTTGTCAAAGTTTCCTTTGATGGTAAAAAATGTACTACTCACGGGCGCTGCAATAACCGTGGGCGCCATGTTTGCAGTGTTCGGGCAGGTGTATCATACGGGTGCCAACGCTTATGATTTCTTCCTGGCGTGGACTGTATTTATTACCCTGTGGGCGGTTGTATCAAATTTTCCTCCACTTTGGCTTTTATACCTCGTATTGCTCAATACAACGATTTTCTTATACGGGGAACAAGTTGCTCCATGGTCAGACGATGTTACGTTGTTATTGGCGTTCATCGTCAACCTTGTTTGTCTTTTACTCTTCATGGTTATTCCAACTAACAGTTCTATTATAGTTCCCAAATGGTTCCGTAATATTTTGGTACTTTGGACAGCAGGCGTTGCAACAACTGCGATGTGCAACACGATTTTTGATTACCAGGCAGGCGAGGGTACAGTTTTCCTTGTTCCATTAACAGTTGCGGTTTATGTAGCTGGTATAATCTATGGTCTTAAGAATAAAAGCGGTTTCTATCTTGGAACAATCGCCTTTAGTGTAATCATCATCATTACAGCATTGTTGCTTAAATATTCAATAGGAGCAGGTATGTTGTTGTTTATCTTTTTCTTCATAGTAGGCAGTGTTACGTTGGTGATCAGACAATTAATTCAGCTTCAAAAAACAATCCGTCATGAAAACTGAAACAGCAGTCCACGAAATGATTGAATCCCTGAAACAACAGCAGGACGAAGGTTTTCAAATAAATCAGGAAGAAGTTGTAAAAGAGTATGAGAGAAGATATGCCAACCAATCGAGTCTCACCATCAAAATACTATCTATTGCCGGAGGCTTGCTGGCGGGCATCGCATTCATAGGTTTTTTATTCATGTTCGGAATAGCTGATTCCGGTGTCGCTTTGATCGTGCTTGGCGCTATATTAGTCGGTATTTCCCTGTTAATCTGTAATACGGTAGATCAACTCATTATTGATACGGCCGCTATTGCGGGATTTGTAATCGGTCTTTTTTTGATAGCGGCTGGAATGGTTATAAACGACGTCAACGAGGATACAATTTGTTTTTGGCTGATGATTGCAAGTGCAACAAGCTTTTTATTTTCAAAAAATGCGATCCTGATCTTTATTTCACTGCTTGCATTTTCAGGAAGTATTTTGGAATTGATAATGTCGAATAGACCGCACGAAATGATCCATTTATTTATTGCGGCGAATGTGGTATCATTGGCTTACTGGACGCTTAACGAAGGAAAAATTATTACAAAGGGAAAGCGTTTTTGCGAAGTGTATGATCCGGTAAGAATCGGGTTGATCTTTTCCCTGGTCGTTAGTCTTGGCATAACAATGACGACGAATATTTTTATGAGGCCAATAGGTTTTGTTTGGATATCTTCTTTGGCAATCATTCCTGTTTTGCTTTACCTCGTAAAACGTATTCTTGACATTATACAGGTAACTGAGCTGAAAGAAAAAGCGGTAGCATATGTCATCAGTTTGCTTGTGCTATTGGCAACTTTTTTTGCGCCAGCCATTTCGGGTGCTTTGGTAATAATGCTATTGTGTTTTTTGGTAAACTATAAAACCGGCTTTGTAGTAGGAGTGTTGGCCTTTATTTATTTCACCTGTCAATACTATTATGATCTCAACGTTACGCTGCTGACAAAGTCTATATTAATGCTGGCTTCCGGCGTGTTGTTTGTCCTTTTTTATTTATTGACAAATAAAAAACTGGAGAATAATGAAAAAATATAAATGGATCATTGTCCTTCTTAACCTCGCTATACTATTGGTCTACTTCAATGTTTCCATAAATAAAAAAGAAAACATATTGAAGAACGGCAAATTGATTTTACTTCAGTTGGCGCCAATAGATCCCCGTTCTCTGATGCAGGGCGATTATATGGAGCTGCGATATCAGATTGCTCAAAAAACGGATGAGAAAATGGGAAAGAGGGGCTATTGCGTTGTGTTGCCGGATTCAAACAATGTTGCGAAGTTTGTGAGGTGTCAGCCCGGCAGGCAGCCTTTGAATGCTGGTGAAACGCTTGTTGAATATACATACACTCACTGGCGGCTAAACATTGGAGCGGAGTCTTATTTTTTTCAGGAGGGCCAGGCGAAACGATATGACAGCGTAGCGTATGGAGGCATAAGGGTGGATGACAAGGGCAATAGCGTCTTGATCGGGTTGTATGATAAACATTTTCGCAAGTTGTAGTGTTATTATTGCAGCGTTCACCTAAACGAATGCTGCAATGAAAGCCTTCATAACCCCTTTATTGTTTTTTGCAATGACTAGTTTGCAAGCCCAGCAACCATCCGCTGTTGGAGAATATTACATGCATGGCGTAATGGAAACTGCCAGTGCCTTTGCTTTAAAAGATGACAGCACATTTGAATTCTATTATAGTTATGGTGCCGTTGACAGGTACGGTAAAGGGAAATGGCACCAGAAAGGTGATTCCATTATTTTAAACAGCAGTGAAAAATACACAAGTAGTTTAAAGCTTGTAAAAACCGAACAACACACCGGTAAAAACCTCACCATAAAATTTTCCAATCCAGATCGCAATTTGCTTTCCTACCTGAGCTGCATAGCGAAGAGCAGCAAGGAGCAAAACTTTGGCAGAACTGATAACAACGGCATAGCTACGGTTCCAATGAAAAGTGCAGACAGTTTGTACGTGGTTTTTGAGTTATGCCCGGAGCGGATTTCCTCTTTTAAAGTGACCAATAAAAATTACTTTGAGTTTGAACTGGAGCCTTGGGTGGCAGAAGTGACGTTTGATAATTTCTCTCTGCGGCTAACTGCCAAAGGCTTAGAAGGGCATCATCCATTGCTCGACCCGAACAAGGTGGTGCTGTATGAGAGGCAGTAGGGTAATTGAAAATTGAAAGTTGAAAGTTGAAAATGGGTAGGGGCGAATCGCATTCGCCCTTTAGAGCATTCGCCTCAAGTTGTATCCGTATAAAAAGCAAAGGCTTCGACATTGTCGAAGCCTTTGTTATGTGAAGTGAGATTAGAAATTAATCAGTGTAAATCTGTCTAATCTGCGTCATCTGTGTGCTTACTTACAGCACGTTGTACGCGAAGCTCACGTAGTACAAGCCACCGATGCGTGGGTTGCCGTAAGAGTTCAAATAGTAGTGGTTAGTGATGTTAGTACCACCAATTTTGATCATCGATTTGATGTCTGGTAATTTCAGGCTAACCATCGCATCGAGCGTGCTGAATGCATTTACATTACCATTGATGAAAGTGCTCTCATTGTAGTAAGAATCCTGCCATCTGTAAACAACATTAAAGCCCATTCTTTTTTTCCAGCCAAAGCCGCTATTCGCAAGGCCAATGTTGGTGCGGTATTTCGGCGTATTGAATTGTGCCTGGAAGTTTGCAGGAACGTCTGTAATGTCATCAGAATAGAAGTTGCCATTGATAGAGAAATTGTTTCTCAGCAAATATTCCAGTGAAAAACCGTAACCGTATGTATTTACGCTTGAAGCGCTGTTAACAGCTACTGAATAGAACACAGGGTTTGCAAGACCGGAAATTTCTCCGTTAGATGACTGAACAACATTTATTCTTCCAAGGAAATCTTTGTAGTGTGCATAGTAACCGTAAACATCGAACATTAGTTTGTTTGCGATCAAACCTTTGTAACCAATTTCGTATGAGTTAGATGTTTCTGGTTTGTATGTTTTAAACTGCTGAACAACCAATTTAGAAGGATCGCCGGTGCCCGCAAAATTGATATAGCTATCTTGCGTGTAAACCGGGTTCGTATCGAAATGGTGACCTTCTCTCAGCTGTGGTAAACCACCGATAAGGAAGGCTGTACCTGTTTGCAGGTTGATCCACTGGTTTTGTGTAGTTGGGAACCTGTACGCTGTTTGATAAGACAAGCGGATGTTTTGATCTTTTGCAACTTTCACTACAGCAGAGAAACGTGGAGTGAATTTGCCTTCAAAATTTTCGTTCTTGTCATATCTGCCAGATGCTGTAAGTTTCAACACATCGCCAAATAGTTTTTGTGAAATCTGTGCGTATACGCCAGCTTCATTGATTTTGATTTTGCCTGTTGTATCGGCAAAAATAGTTCCTTGTGAATTCAATACATATTGTTTCCAGTTACCACCAACAAGGATGTCTGTTCCCTTGCTCTGCAGGTTCAAAGGCTCTGTCAGGTTGTATTGGCCCTCTACCATGTAAAGGTCTGAGCGGTCAACAAACAAACCACCTTGAGGAATTGGTTTGGTAATAACAGAGTTGAAATAATTTTTGAAATCCGCGCTACCCGCAGCAGGTCTGCCCTGATCGGCATATCCTCTTGCGCCATTATTCAAAAGTGTGGCATTCGCTATTACTGCAGCTTCAGCTGTAGCGGCAGCTTGTTGCTGATTCTGACCAGCTTGTAGTGCAGCTGCGTAAGCTTGTTGCCATACGTTTACAGCTCCCTGTACAAATGCGCCTGCATATTGCGGGTACCAGCTGCCTGTTGGATTGCCAGGGTTGTAACTCGGCTTCCACGCTTCATTTGTAAGACGTGTACTTACCGTCGCGTTATAAGATTTACCTGAATTTTCCTGTGTGGTGTAACCTCTCAGGAACCAGTTTTTAGATTTTAGTTCTAATTTATATTGACCCATTTTAAGGTCCTTCAAAGCATATCTGTCACTACCTGTATATATGGTGCTACCCGTTCCCCAATAACCGGAAATGGATGCCATCAGGTCGTGAGTGATCTTGTAGTAAAGACCTCCTGAAAGCTTGAGGTTATAAGTTTTAGGATCAATAATATCTGACTCGTTATAACCAGTTCTCGAAACACTAAAAGGAGAACTCAAAAACGGCGACATGATTTGTGTAACCAATGGCTGCTGTGCAGCAGGCAACGTAGCTATAACTCCTTGTATAAACGGAGATTGAGAACTTCTGATATCTACAGTTGTTTCATCACCATAAACGTTCACGCCGTTATAGTTTGGATCTGTTGCGCGGTTGCCGGTTTTACCCTTAAATGCAATCGCATCGTAGTTGGAGCTGTCATAAGGCGCCCAGTCATTGGCCTGCATATATTGTGCAGCTACTTTGAAAGCGAATTTGTCCGAAATTTTTTGCGCCCATCTGAGCGAGTAGTCCTGGTATGCAGAAGTACTTCTTACCGGGCTGTTGATGTTCATCACACCACCTTTTACCTGCGCACTAACGCCAGGATATTTAAAAGGATCTTTGCTGTTGATAAGAATGGTTCCGTTCATACCACCAGGTCCGTACAATGCAGAAGATGCACCACTTAACAGTTCCATGCTCTCAACATCCAATTCCGTAAGGCCAACAACACCGCCTACAGAAAAGTTAAGGCCCGGCGCCTGGTTATCCATTCCATCTACGATTTGGTTCAAACGAGTGTTACCACTAGCGTTAAAACCACGTGTACTAGGCGTTTTAAAAGTTAAGCTGGAAGTTGTCATGTCAACGCCTTTCAGGTTGCCAATGATATCGTAATACGATGTGGCAGGAGCAACTCTGATGCTGGCTGCGTTTACACGCTCAATAGAAACTGGCGATTCCAGGATTTTTTCAGGAACACGGCTGGCAGATACAACTATTTCTGAACCTAGCGATACAGCTGGTTCAAGTACAACATTAACAGGGCTTGCGCTTGTTACGATAACTTCTCTTGGCTCGTAACCTACAGAACTCACCACTATTGTGAATGGTGGATTTTTTTTCGATACCAGTTTGAAATTTCCTTTTTCATCAGTGAACGTACCTGTTCCTGTTCCCTTAACGGTAACTGAAGCAGCAGCGACATTTTCACTTGAAGAAGCATTTTTTACATTTCCGGTAATAGTAACCTGAGCGAAAGAGGCAATCGTTGAAAAAGAGAGGACAAGCAAGCATAGTAGTAAACGGCTTAATCTCATATCGGCAAATTTGGTTAGAAATTATTGCGGCAAAATATGTATTAAAATCATGTCTCCAAAAAAATATTTACCCACACAGCGCCTGAAACCATTGTTACAAGCGGGTAGTAAGGGTTTGTACCTATAAGTTATTACCTGACATAAATTAGTTTTTTGTGTGTAGCATTTTGATTTACAAAATGTCGGTATACCCTGGTTGACATTCTTACGCCAAGGTTTATTCAAGTGGGGCGAAAGCGATTTTTGGAGGACATTCTTCACGAATTTGGATAATTGCCTGTCTTGTAGGTATTTTGCAGCATGTCTACACTACAATTTCCCGGTCAAACAGGCTTCTACAAAGGCAAAGTGCGTGATGTATACAGCATCGGCAATGATTTACTGGTAATGATTGCCAGCAATCGAATCTCTGCATTTGATGTTATTTTACCCAAACCGATCCCTTATAAAGGACAAGTTTTAAATCAAATAGCTGCATACATGCTGAATGCAACGAAGGATATTTGTCCAAACTGGTTGCTGGATGTACCTGCACCATCTGCGTCAATTGGTAAACGTTGCCAACCGTTTAAGATTGAAATGGTTGTTCGTGGCAACTTAACCGGGCATGCATGGCGCACCTATAGTAGTGGAAGCAGAACGCTTTGTGGTGTAACAATGCCGGAAGGAATGAAAGAAAATGATTTCTTCCCAACGCCGATCATCACGCCAAGTACAAAGGCCGATGAAGGACACGATGAAGACATTTCCAAAGAAGAGATCATAGCAAACGGCTTAGCTTCTGCAGAAGACTGGGCAGTGCTGGAAAAATATACATTAGCGCTTTTTGAAAGAGGTAAACAAATTGCGGCAAAGCAAGGATTGATACTCGTTGATACAAAATATGAATTTGGAAAAATAGGTGACGCCATTTATCTGATGGATGAAATTCATACACCGGATTCTTCAAGATATTTTTATGCTGATGGCTTTGAAGAAAGACAAGCAGCAGGTGAGCGCCAAAAGCAATTGAGCAAAGAGTTCGTACGCGAATGGCTCATTGCAAATAACTTCATGGGCAAAGAAGGACAAACAGTTCCTGAAATGAACGAGGAGTGGATCAATACCATCAGCAAACGCTATATTGAGCTATACGAAAAAGTAATAGGCCAGCAATTTGTTCCTGAGGCGTTGACCGAAGAAGAAACTTTTCAGAGCGTTGTAAAAGCGCTTGGCAAACTCGGATGATTTGAAAATAAGAAAGAACGCAGATTGTTATGATTTTGATGATTAGTTAAGATTAGTAAATCTATTGATCATAAAAGAAGCATAAAAATCTGCGTTTCTTTTTTTCAAACTACTCGAGTGTTACAACTAGTAAACCATGTTGCTTGTCATCCCGACGAAGGAGGGATCCGGGTGTTTACTTTAACGGCTTGTTTATGCGAAACTCAGATCCCTCGTGCCTCGGGATGACAAGCAACTTGCTTTTTGATTTTCAATCATTTTGAGTTAACGGTTCTTTTAATTTAAAAATTCGGACTATGCGTCTGCTTTTTACCATCATAATCTTAGCTTTTGGCACTTCGGTGTTTTCTCAAAAAGTAGTTCCACTGAACAGTACCGTTAAAGCCAGCTTCCGCGGCCTCAGCGTTGTAGACGATAAAACAGTTTGGGTAAGTGGCAGCAACGGAACTGTTGGAAGAAGCGTGGATGCAGGCAAAACGTGGACCTGGCTTCCTGTTCCCGGATTTGAAAAAAGAGATTTTCGCGACATAGAAGCATTTGATAAATCAACGGCCGTTATTATTGCGGTAGATGCTCCTGCAGTAATTTTAAAAACCATCGATGGTGGTAAAACATGGAAAACGGTTTATGAAAATCATACACCGGGCATGTTTCTTGATGCCATGGAATTCTGGGACGATGAAAATGGAATTGTAGTCGGTGATCCTATCAACGGAAAATTTTTCATTGTACGTTCATTCGATGGTGGCAACGCATGGACAGACGTTCCCGCAGAAAATGCACCCGCTGCAGATTCCGGTGAAGCATGTTTCGCAGCAAGCGGCACAAATGTTCGGGTGTTCGGTAGAAACAAGGCATGCCTTGTCTCCGGTGGCCAGCATTCCCGCCTATTCATAAACGGCTCACCAATCGACCTTCCCATCATCCAGGGCACCCAAACCACCGGCGCCAACTCCATTGCTATAAGAGATAACAATAAATTAAAAGACAGCGATTATTTCGTAGTGGTGGGTGGGGATTTTTCAAAAGATACATTGAAAGAAAGAAATTGTTTTATCACCAAAGATGGTGGCAAAACGTGGATAGCTCCTGCTACACCACCAAACGGTTATAGATCATGCATTGAATTTACTGACAAGAACAAACTCATTACCTGCGGCACTTCCGGCGTTGATATATCAAACGATGGAGGCCTCAACTGGCGCAACATTTCCAAAGAAGGCTATCACGTTTGCCGCAAGGCGAAAAAGGGAAAAGCCGTGTATTTAGCGGGTGGAAAAGGGAGAATTGGAGTGTTGAAACTATGAACTATGAGGTATGAGGTATGAACTGCTGAACGTTAGGCCTGCTTCATTATATCAGGCATAGTGGACTTTAAGCAGTTCATACTTCATACCTCATACTTATTGCCATTCATAATTCACAATTCACACCCCTTTCTTGCACAAATAACGATCCTTGCCTATATTAGCGCTACCGTTAAAAACTTACCTCAATATGGAATGGATCGAGATTTTGAAGTGCCCTATAACAGGAAAAGATGTTCGTGCATTAGAACCCCATGAAATTGAATCGCTTAACAGCAAAGTAGCAGCAGGGGCCGCGTGGCAGGCAGATGGCAAAGTGTTTTCCACTCCACTCACCAAAGGCTTGATTACTACAGACGGAGCTTATATCTATCCAATCATCAACGAGATTGTTTTATTGCTGAAAGACTTGGCAGTAGTGGATTCGCAGGATAAACTGCTGAAAGAAACCATTAGCGCTGATAAACAGCTGGTTAAAAATTTCTACGACGAAAAAGGATGGACCGCCAATGAAAAAGGCGACTACGAAGACGCTGTAATTTTTGAGGACCTTCGTGACGTTTCCAAAGAGTACATTAAAAAATGCCACGACCGTGTGCGCCGTTTTCTCAATCCAAGCGGAACATACATGCTGGACGCGGCTTCCGGAGCCTTGCAATTTCCCGATTATTTGCAATATTCAGACAATTACAAATACCGCATTTGTGTAGATTTCTCTTTTACAGCACTTTCTGAAGCAAAGAGAAAGCTCGGCGATAAAGGCATTTGCGTGTTATGCGATATGACCAACATGCCTTTTAAAGATGGTAAAATTGATGGATTCATTTCTTTGAACACTATTTACCACATTCCTAAAGACGAGCAGGTTACCGCCATGAAGGAGTTGTATCGCGTGCTTGCGGCAAAAGGTAAAGGTGTGATTGTGTATGAGTGGTTCAAACATTCTCCATGGATGAACGTTGGCTTGTTCCCTTTCCGTGCAGCGGTGTTTACCAAAAACAGACTCAAAGAGGCTTTCAACAAAGTAGCAGGAAAAGGTGCTCCGGAAAAGATGTTGTACTTCCATGCACATCCTTACGAATATTTCAAAAAGAATTTGCCATTCGCTTTCCAACTTAAAGTATGGCGCAGCATCAGCGTACCATTTATGAAATATTATATTCACGCACCATTGTTCGGCAAACAAATCCTCAACTGGCTTTACAACAAAGAAGAAAAAGAACCAGAGAAATGCGGCTTGAAAGGGGAGTATCCGATTTTTGTGTTTGAAAAATAGTTTTGATCAATTAAGAATTAAGAATTAGGAATTAAGAATTGATAGTGCGACTTGCACAATGCGACCTGACAGGCTTTTAGATCTGTTAGGTCTTTTTATTGTATCGTCAGTAGTAGTTCTATTTAACATTCTTGCGTCGCACACTTGAGCAGATGTACATAAATCAACAAGCTCTACGACTAATGCTTTATTTACAGCAGTTTATTAAACAAACAAAAAAGAATTTTGCACTCCATACTGTTGCATTTTATTTTCGCTGACCGCAGTACTAATTCTTAATTCTTAATTTTTAATTCTTAATTTACCCCATGCTCTGGATCACACGTGAACGTCCCAAAATAGACCGCCTTGCTTGTCCCTGGCTCATTAGAAAGTTCGTGGACAAAGACGCTGAATTTATGTACGTTCCTTTTGATCAGGTAATTGATAAAGCCAGCGAACTGAATGCTATTGCATTTGATATTCCGGGCGTCGAGTTTACACACTATGATGATCAATGCACGTTTGATTACATCGTAAAGAAATACAACATTACTGATCCTGCAATTGCAATCATCGCAACCATTGTTCGTGGCGCAGACACAGACAGGCATGACATTGCAAAAGAAGCAGCAGGACTCTGGGCCATTTCTGCGGGCCTTGCCCACAACATCACAGATGATTATGAGTTGCTAAAAACATCAGCCTTGATTTATGATGCACTGTATAGTTGGGCCGCGCATTTGTATCAGCAAAGGCATTTACAAAATAGTCCGTTTGAAAGTTTGTTGCATGAAGTCTACATTAAATTCTTAAAAGAAAAGAAGTCAGACAAAAAGAAAATTCCTGATTGGGTAGCGGAATTAAAGGCCCTTATACAAGATCAAATCGATACGCAGTTTTCATTTGATCTCAAAAAGATCTCTACGGAATTAGCATTAAATCCATCTTACTTATCGCGTGAATTTTCGAAGTATTTCGAGGACCTTAATTTTGGTGAATACATCAGAAAAATAAGAATCGAAAAAGCCATTTCATTAATGGAAAATGCTAACTACTCACTTACGGAAATAGCTTACCTCACAGGTTTTTCGGATCAAAGCCATTTTACGAGAATATTCAAACAACACACAGGAAAAAGTCCTTCTTCATTCCGAAAAAATATTTCGAAAAGTAAACCAGGTACAAAAAGGTAAATAGCATCCAATTTTGACTTACCAGTTGAGTATAGTTTTGTTTTTTATTGACGAAAAATTATGCTCAAAAAATACTCGCTGGTTTTATGTATCCTTCTTACTCATGTAAACATTTCTTTTTCGCAAAGCAGTACCCCAAAGATCGGCGTTTATGCCAGCATCGTTCATCCAATAGTAGCATTTAGTAGTGATGGACCGTCGTACAATTTTAAAGACTACTATGCTGTTGGATTTCCTTTTGGCATTAACTATTGGAAAACTTCGAACGTTGGTTTTTCGTTTGAATTGTCTCCATTCATAAAGTCGGAAAATGGCACCAGTAAAATGAGTTACCTGTTATTTCATCCCGGCGTGTTGGTCGCATTGGGCAAGGGATACACATTTGTGGGAAGAATGGCTTTTGAAACTTCCGGCAGGTACGGAGTTACTCCGGTTTTTAATAAGGTATTTGCAAGAGGCAAAAGTTGCAGCTATTTCATTGCTGTCCCATTGCCAGTGCGTTTCGGCAACGATAAACCCACATCAGCCTCTGTTGGACTTCAATTCGGTATTTCATTTTAAAGCTATGGATAACAAACCTATATACACTTTACAACAACTTGTGTTATACTTTCTAAAACTGGGAACAGTTGGATTCGGCGGACCTGTTGCATTGGTTGGATATATGCACAGGGATCTGGTGGAAGATAAGAAATGGATCTCTGACGATGAGTATAAGCAGGGATTGGCATTGGCCCAACTCGCTCCGGGTCCGCTGGCGGCACAATTAAGCATCTACCTGGGTTTTGTTCACTATCGCATTATTGGGGCAACTTTGGTAGGATTGGCTTTTGTGCTTCCGTCTTTCATCATGGTTGTTTTGTTGGGTATTGCCTATAAAATGTACGGCGGCCTTAGTTGGATGCAGGCTGTTTTTTATGGCGTAGGCGCTGCGGTAATTGGCATTATTGCAATCAGCTCTTATAAACTCACTACTAAATCAATCGGCAAATTCAATGCACAATCATTCAGGCAAAACTGGTTGCTCTGGCTGTTTTTTCTGATGGCAACTGTCATCACTTTTGTGACACAGCGAGAGCAGGTTTTGCTCTTTGTTGCGGCAGGCATTTTGTACATGTTTGTAAAAGCCCCGCCAAAATGGAGCAATGTAAAAACAGTGAACAGCCTCGTGTTGCTCCAGGTTGGTTTAGATAGTCATGAAAATTCATTGCTTGTAAAAATAGCAGTGTTCTTTGCCAAAGCAGGGGCGTTTGTTTTTGGAAGCGGATTAGCAATTGTACCATTTTTACACGCAGGCGTGGTCACCGAAAATCACTGGCTCACAGAGCAACAATTTATAGATGCTGTTGCTGTCGCCATGATTACTCCCGGGCCTGTGGTTATAACCGTTGGATTTATCGGCTATCTCGTCGCTGGCATTCCGGGTGCTTCAGTGGCGGCACTGGCAACTTTTTTACCGTGTTATCTGTTCACTATTGTGCCTGCACCGTACTTTAAAAAAATATCAAAAAATCAGTCAATCAAAGCATTTGTGGATGGCATAACGGCCGCCGTTGTAGGAGCTTTGGTTGGCGCGGTAATTGTGATAGCTACAAGAAGCATAACTGATGTTTTCACGGCAATCATTGCAATTGCAGCTGCTTTGTCGTTGCTTTATGTAAAGAAAATAAAAGAGCCACATATCATTTTAATAAGTGCCGTTGTTGGATTGATCCTAAAAAACTTGCTGTAACTAATTCATCTTTTTTAAATAAAATTTCGACCATGAAAAAGATTATGTTGTCAGCATTTAGCTTGCTAGCTGCTATTTCCTGCTTTGCACAAATTGATTCCGCCGCACTGAACAATGTGTTTGGCAAAAAGGGAACAGTAACAGGAGATGTATATAAAATTTCCTATCCGCGCTCCGATCTGAAGGTAACGGTCGATGAATTTCCAGTGGCACCCGGGCTTGCTTTGGGAAGCTGGATCGGGATCGTGCAAATGCATGGTCAGGCAATGATGATGGGCGACCTGGTTTTGCTCGATTCAGAAGTGCCCAAAGTGATTACCAAACTGATGGAGGAAAATCTCGAAGTAACTGCTATACATAATCACCTCATAAATGAAACGCCAGCCATAAAATATATTCACTATCATGGAGAAGGAAATGCCATTGAGCTGGCGCAAAAAATTAAAGCCGTTTTGCAGGTTACCGGAACACCTCTTACTCCTCCTACAGGCACACTGATAACGCCCAAAAGTCCTGACTGGAGCAAGGTTATCGCAATACTTGGCAATACAGGCAAAACAGCCGGATCATTGCTTCAATATACATTTCCCCGCAAAGAAAAGACAATGGAAAGCGGCATGGAAATGCCTCCCGCAATGGGCATGGCAACCGCCATTAATTTCCAGATGGACGGCAATCGCGCCGCAATAACAGGTGATTTTGTATTGCTGGCCGATGAAGTAACTCCGGTTGTAAAAGCCCTCACAGAAAATGGCATCATGCCCGCCGCCATACACAGCCACATGCTGCACGACGAACCTCGCTTGTTTATGATGCATTTTTGGGCCGTCGGCGATCCGGAGAAGTTAGCGATGGGGTTGAAGGCTGCATTAAGTAAAACCAATTCTAAAATGTAATTAAGAATTAAGAATTAGGAATTAAGAATTAAGAATTCAATGTCGGTTAGTTAAGAACATTGACCGACATTGTTTTTCTTCGACGAGGCTTCGACAAGCTCAGCCTGACACTCCGTTCGCGCTGTCAGGCTGAGCTTGTCGAAGTCTTCTCGCTAACTAGACGACATTAATTAAAAATTAGGAATTAAGAATTAAGGATTCTTTCAGTGAAGCATTGCTTTTTACTTATTGATACACAGCGTAGTGCTGTTATTAGTTAGGAATACTGCACTCAAAAAATTCTTAATTCTTAATTCCTAATTCTTAATTGGAAATTATGGTTCCTAATTTTTTTCGCATAACTTTACTAAAAATATTAGCATATGGATTCAGATACTTTTTATAACGCTTCCTATAAAGGATCAAAGGAATTTAACCAGTGGGATGTTCCAACCGCTAATGCAACCGGGTTTGGCGCTGCAGCGGATGATTACATGGAACGTGGTATCGACCTTAACGAGCAATTGGTACAGAACAAGCCTGCCACGTTCTTTATGCGTGTGTCCGGTGATGCGATGATCGGTGCCGGTATTCACGATGGCGATGTGGTTATTGTCGACCGATCGCTAAAAGCGGTAAGTGGAAAAGTGGTGATTGCGATACTGAACGGAGAGATGCTTATTCGTCGTCTTGAAAAAACATTTAACAAAATACGTCTCGTTCCCGAAACGCCAGGCTTAGCGCCAATAGAAGTAGAACCATTAGCAGAGTTTGCTGTGTGGGGAGTGGTGACGTATGTGATACACAGGGTGTGATTGAATAAACTGAATAAACTGAATAAACTGAATAAACTGAATAACTGAGTAAACTAATTAATAACTGAAGAAAAGAATAGCGTGCAGCTTGATGATTGAATGACGTAAGCAATGACGCACTAAAAGTTCGGTTATTCAGTTTATTCAGTTATTCAGTCATTCAATAATTTCCTCCCATGCCATTCAAAGCCATTGTCGACTGTAACAGTTTTTATTGCTCCTGCGAGCGGCTTTTTCGTCCTGAATTGGCGGAACGCCCTGTTGTGGTATTGAGCAATAATGACGGTTGTATTATATCACGAAGTGATGAAGCTAAGAAGTTGGGCATTGATATGGCAGGACCTTATTTTAAAGCGAAGCCGCTTATTGAAAAAAATGGCGTTGCGGTATTTTCTTCTAATTACAATTTGTATGGAGATTTGAGCTGGCGGGTAATGGAAACCTTGCGCACATTGGTTGATCCGTCAAACGTGGAAGTTTACTCAGTAGATGAAGCCTTTTTGGATCTGCATGATATTGCAGAACGGGATCTCGCTCCGGCTGCGATGAACATTCGCAAAACGGTAGAACAGTGGACAGGAATTTCAGTGTCCGTTGGAGTGGCACCGACAAAGGTATTGGCGAAAGTGGCCAATCACATTGCCAAGAAAAACAAGAAGGCAACGCAGTGTGTAACGGTTCTTGATACAGATGATAAAATTCGCACTGCTTTGCAAAACACAAGAGTAGGAGAGTTGTGGGGCATTGGCCGGGCATATGCGGAAAAGCTGGTGGGATGGGGAATTGCCGACGCATGGAAGCTTTGCAACATGCCTCAAAACTGGGCCTTCAAACATTTGGGTGGCGTGGTAGGTGTTCGATTGCTAAAGGAGCTTCGCGGCGAGGCTGCGATTTTCATGGATGATGAATTGGTAAATAAAAAAATGATAGCAACTACACGAATGTTTGGTCAGCCCGTGACCGCAATTGCCGATATAAAGGAAGCCGTGGCAACTTATGTATCGAGGTCGGCCGAGAAACTGCGCAGGCAATATAGCGCAGCAAATATTATAAGCGTATTTATTGTGCCGAAAGAACAGGATCACAAAGTGGCTTTTCATCATGGTCCGGTTGTCAGTTCGTACACAATATTGCCCAATGCTACGAGTTCAACCAATGAACTTATCAAACCGGCCATAAAGTTGGTCGACGCATTATTTGAAGAAGGAAAGACCTACAAAAAAGCAGGCGTAATGCTTAGTGGGCTTGTGCCTGACAGTTCCATCCAGGGCAATCTGTTTAACGAACACACAAATGAAAACAGGCATTTAATGAGCATGATCGACAACATCAACTTCAGCATGCGCAACGATGTGTTGAAGTTTGCATCGTCTGGCACTACCCGCGATTGGAAAATGCGCCAGGAGCTACGCAGCCCGCGCTATACAACAAGGTGGGAAGAACTGTGTGAAGTGAAGTGAGTAATTTGTAAATGTGCTGATTTGAAAATTTGAAAATGAGGTCCCCGTAGGGGCGAATCGCATTCGCCCTGCTGCACAGAATGTATGTTCAAATCAATATCTCGTTATTGCGCACAATACCTACCGTTTAATAGCATTCCTGCAGATGAACGTAATGCGACGCAACGATGCTTACCGGAGTTACAATGCTGGTCCCGAAATGGTTTGAAAATTTGAAAATGTGGAAATTTGAAAATACAGAGAACGCAGATCTTCCTGATTTTTATGATTGATTATGATTCTTGTAAAAGATCATCTTGATTAATCATGGAAATTATAACAATCTGCGTTCCCGCGGTTTTATCAATTTTATTTAGGTTTAAATTTGCTTTTTATCCGGTCCTGCAAATAAGTCACGATGAACAAAATTGTAGCAATAATTTGTAGCTGTATATTTTTTCTGCAACACCTGTCTGCTCAAACCCTTACAGACAAAGATCGAAAGGTCGTTGATGCCCTGATGAGCAAAATGACCGTTGATGAAAAAATCGGCCAACTAAATCAATTGGATTTTGGTATGGATGTAACAGGTCCAACCATCAGTAAAGATGTTGAACAAAAAATAAAAGATGGCAAGGTCGGCTCATTGTTAAATGCATACACACCAGTCGTGGTAAAAAAGCTGCAGGAGATAGCTGTGAAGAATACACGGCTGCACATTCCATTATTATTTGGTAATGACATTATTCACGGGCACCAGACAATATTTCCCGTGCCGCTTGCTATGTCCTGTACATGGGACATGCCATTAATAGAACGTTGTGCGCAAATTGCCGCCAAAGAAGCGAGTGCCGATGGATTGAACTGGACATTTTCGCCAATGGTTGATATTACGCGTGATCCGCGCTGGGGAAGGGTTGTAGAAGGCAGTGGCGAAGATCCTTACCTGGGTTCATGCATCGCAAAGGCAATGGTAAAAGGTTACCAGGGAAATAATTTGCGCAGCGACAGTTCCATACTCGCGTGCGTTAAACACTTTGCATTATACGGTGCGGCAGAAGCCGGGCGAGATTACAACACCGTCGACATGAGTCGCATCAGGATGTATCAATATTATTTTCCTCCATATAAAGCTGCGGTTGAGGCTGGTGCTGCCACGGTAATGACATCCTTTAATGAGGTTGATGGCATACCTGCTTCCGGCAATAAATGGCTCATGGATACGGTGTTGCGAAAGCAGTGGAGCTTTAAAGGATTTGTAGTTACCGACTATGCCGCTATCAACGAAATGACTCCGCATGGACTAGGCGATCTAAAAAATAATGTTGTTCGGGCAATGAATGCAGGAGTTGATATGGACATGGTGGGAGAAGGATATTTGTCGCACCTGAAAGAATCATTACAGTCAGGCAAAATAACCATGCAGCAAATTGACAACGCCTGTCGCCGCATCCTCGAAGCCAAAGCTATGCTGGGTTTACTAGATGATCCTTATAAGTTTTGCAATGAGGAACGGGCCACAACTGTAAATTTAGCGACCACTCACAGGGCGGTTGCCCGCGATGCGGCCGCACGGGCGTGCGTGTTGTTGAAAAATGCAAACAATATTTTGCCCCTGCAAAAAAACAAAACCATTGCATTGATAGGCCCGCTGGCTGATGATAAAAAGAACCTAATAGGCAGTTGGCATGACTATGGCAACTGGAAAAATGCTGTCAGTGTGCTGGAAGGAATTAAGAACCAGCAAGACAACAATGTAAATGTACTGTATGCTAAGGGCTGCAATCTTGTTGAAGACGATCACACCATTGCAGTTTTAAACGAATCGGGAGAAGGGTTGGAAAAAGACAGTCGTTCTATACAAGCTATGCTTGACGAAGCTTTGAATATTGCAGGTAAAGCCGATGTAGTAGTGGCGGTTTTAGGCGAAGCAAAAGGTATGACAGGTGAAGCTGCAAGCCGCGGCGATATTGGTATTCCGGAAAATCAAAAAGACTTATTAAAAGCATTGGTGAAAACAGGGAAGCCAGTCGTATTGGTGTTAATGAACGGGCGTCCATTAACATTGTCGTGGGAGAACGATCACGTATCAGCCATTTTGGAGACGTGGTTCGGCGGACTCGAAGCTGGCAATGCGATTGCTGATGTATTGTTTGGGAAATATAATCCCTCAGGCAAACTGACACAGTGTTTCCCGTTAACGCTGGGACAAATCCCGGTCTATTACAATCACAAAAACACGGGTCGTCCATTTAACGACACATCTCTTGAGAAATACAAATCACGATATGTTGACATTCCCAATGCGCCACTGTACACCTTTGGTTACGGGTTAAGTTACACAACGTTTAATTACAGCGATGTGAAATTAAATACATCGTCTCCTAAAGGCAATCAAACACTAAAAGCTTCTGTAACCGTGATGAATACTGGAAAATATGCGGGAGAAGAAACTGTGCAATTGTATATTACGGACCCCGTAGCCAGTGTAACCCGCTCTGTAAAGGAGCTGAAAGGTTTCAAAAAAGTATTTTTACAACCAGGCGAAAGCAAAGAAGTGACATTCGAAATAACAACAGAAGATTTAAAATTTTACAACGAAAAGCTTGAATACATTTGGGAACCCGGCGAATTTATCATTCACATTGGCACCAAGTCAAATGAGGTGAAGTCCGCAAAAATCGTTTGGTCATCCCCGTAGAGACGGATGATAATCCGTCTCCTGTTGCACCCGGATAACAATTCGCCTCGAAAAACAACGGGCATTTTGGAGACGGATTATCATCCGTCTCTACGACAATCCTCCCATTTACAAAAAAAATATTGTTCATTTTCAACCCGTCATCCATCTATTTGAAATAATTATTCGTCTAAGTGAAATCTTAAATAATCAGAGTTTCCGATCGAAAACGAATCTTATGTCAAATGAAAAATATCTGAACAAATACCGTATTCCATCAGCACGATTGCAAGGCTATGATTATGGCGCAAACGGCGCATATTTTGTAACGATTTGCACACAGAAAAGGATTCGTTATTTTGGTGAAATCGTGCGGGCTGTACAGACGGATAATTATCCGTCTCTGTTGAACCCGAACGAAAATCCGCCAATAACCGGAAATCCGGAGACGGATTTTCATCCGTCTCTACGGGAAACGCTGATTGGCAAAATAGCACACGATTGTTGGGTTGCTATACCAGATCACTTTCCTTTTGTTGCATTGGATGAATTTGTTATCATGCCCGATCATATTCATGGCATCTTATTCTTTAACAAACCTGATAAACACGATTGGCAGATAAATACATTCGGCCGTCAATCGCAGAATTTAGGATCTGTCTTAAGAGGATTTAAAGCTTCAGTAAAAAAGTTCGCAAATGAAACTGGTACTGAATTTGGATGGCAAAGCCGCTACCACGATAGAATTATCAGGGACGAAGATGAATTAAACAGAATTCGGTTGTATATTAAGAACAATCCCACAAACTGGCTAAAGGATGAATTGAATCCACATTAGCAACGGCAAAAGAAAACGATATGAAAAGAAATTTCACGCTACTGATCCTTTCTTTTTTTGTGAACAATGCTTTCTCACAGGTGATTCATTTTGATACAAAATGGCGCTTTACGAAAGGAGATAGCATGGCGTATAAAAATGAAAGTTTTGATGACAGCAACTGGAAGCAAGTCGTTGTTCCTTCTTCCAGCAAAGGATGGGAAGGAATGGCCTGGTACAGGGTAAGGTTTAAGGTGCCAAAGGAATGTGTGGGAAAAGAAATGGTACTATATGCCGGCACGATTGACGCTGCAGACGAAACATACATAAACGGAAAACTGATAGGCGCGGGTGGGAAGCTGCCGCCGAAAGTGGAAACCGCGTGGGATCAGGAAAGGAGATATGTTGTGCCGGCGGGCGTCATTAAAGAAACCAATACCCTTGCAATCAGAATGTACAATGCAACAGCCATCGGCGGAATTTACAAAGGCAGGCTCGCGATCATGACAAAAGCGACCTTTGAAAAAGAGCAAAAAGAACGTGCTGTAAACAAGCAATCTTATTTTCAGCTAACAACTTCCAATGGTTTGATTGCCGCTGTGTACAATAAAGAAACAAATAGATTGGAAGCGTTGTATCCACACATCTTCAGCTACTACGATTCTGCACAAGCGGTGGAGCCGGTTGCATACAATATTGAAATGAATCAACGCCAGCAGCCACTTTCAGTGACGTATCTAAACAATACACACATTATAGAAGCAAAATACAAGCAATTTTCTGTTTACTATTTCGCGCCTTTTACTACGCACGAAAAAGTGTTTTATGCATTAGTCAAGGGAGATCCGGCGACGATAAAAAATATATCCTTTACATACGATGAAGGCAAGGGGAAAATACAAACTACCAACTGCACGTTAAACAGGAACGGAGTGTCAGAAAAGTATTTTCTTTTTGGTTTTACCGACTCGCTGAATCACGATGAAACTGCTTGTGAAAAAGCAAAACGGCGATTGGTGAAGAACAACAAGTCAATGCTTAAGGAAGAACTACAATTCATGCAATCTGTATTTGCCAGATGCAACATTCCTTCGAGCGCCACATCGGATGAAAAAGCATTGCTGCAACAATCCATTTCGTTTCTAAAAATGTCGCAGGTAGCAGATCAGGAAGTGCTGCCATACTCGCATGGGCAGGTAATAGCATCATTACGTCCCGGGCAGTGGTGCATCGCCTGGGTGCGCGACGGATCATTTGCACTCGCTGCGATGGCAAGACTGGGAATGAATGAAGAAGCAAAGAAAGGACTTGAGTTTATGCTGAAAGCTCAGCCGGTTGGCAGGTTCAGGAATTATATTTTCAGAGATGGGAAGGACTACGGCATTGGCGTCGACTATCAGATATCTGCAACGCGTTATTTTGGTAATGGCAAGGAAGAATGCGATTATAATGATGACGGGCCAAATATTGAAATCGACGATTTCGGATTGTTTCTTTTTGCATTGGATGAGTACATGAAGAGCAGCAACGATACAGCTTTTTACAAACAATGGGAAAACGTGCTGGCATTAAAAGTTGCCGATGCAATCATTCATAACATCGATAAAGACGGATTGATACGCCGTGATTCCGGCCCGTGGGAACATCATTTGCCGGGCAGGCGATATACCTTTACCTCAGGTGTGTGCGCGGAAGGCTTGAAACGTTTTGCATTGCTGCAAAAGAAATACGGTTTCGAATCGGCGAAGTATGGAGCGGCTGCGGATAGTATGTATCGTGGCATTATGAAATACATGGTGCATGAAAACCGTGTAATAAAAGGCAATGCCGACGATCAGTCACCAACCGCGCACTATTTTCATGATGCCGGAACATTTGAATTGTTTGCCAACGGCCTCATAACAGATAAGAAATTTTTTGCTACACATATGCAGGACTATGATCCATTAATGAAAGTGAAAAATGATGTGGGCTATATACGCGTGTACAGCGATGATACCTACGAAAACCAGGAATGGCCATTTGCTGATTTGCGTGTTGCCGTAGCGCAAAATCATTTAGGCAGCAGAGTGCTCGCAAAAGAGCTGATCGACAAAGTGACCAAACTATCTAAAGCAAATTATAACACCATTCCTGAAATTTATATGCTCGGAACGTGTTACTTTAACGGCGCTATTCCAATGGTAGGGTATGGTGCTGGCGCGTATGTGCTGGGCGTGCTGGATTATTATGGAAAATGATTTTAAAAAGTAAAAAGACTCATTACTCAAAACTCATAACTATATGAACATAGTCGTAAAACCTTCTTATGAATCGCTTTCAAAAGCAGTTGCTGATGAAATCGTAAAGCAAATGCAAAGTTCGCCACGGCCCTTGTTCTGTCCGGCCTCAGGTGATACGCCCTCAGGAGTTTTTAATGAACTTGTGCAAAGACAGCAAGCAGGAATGATTGATACCGCACGCTGGTCATTTGTGGGACTCGACGAATGGGTAGGCATGAATGGAGAAGATGAAGGCAGTTGCCGGAATTATTTAGATAGGCAGTTGTTCGGGCCATTGCAGATTGGAGAAGACAGAATTTGTTTTTTTGACGGAAAAGCGGAAGACAAGAAAAATGAATGCACACTCACCGAACATTTCATCAGTCAGCATGATGGAATTGATGTGGTGCTGCTTGGAATAGGTTTGAACGGACACATAGGCATGAATGAACCAAGCTCCGATCCAACGCTGTTCTCGCGTGTATCAGAGCTTCATGCTATGACAAAGGAAGTCGGGCAGAAATATTTTTCATCTGAAACGGAACTAAGCGAAGGTCTCACGCTTGGCATTGCATCTATCATGAATGCGCGGCACGTTATCCTAATGGCAAGCGGAGAGAAGAAGTCTGCCATTATCAGGGAAGTAGTTGAAGGTGAAATCACAACAGATGTGCCCGCGAGTTTATTACGTAATCATCTCAGCTTTTCGATTTTTTTGGATGAAGCGGCGGCTAAGGAGTTGAATGGTTTTTGAGAATTGCGCGTATCTTAATGGATAATATTTTGAAATGTTTTTTCGAATCATATGTCTTATCTAATATATTCAAACATTACCACTAAAGATTTTGACCAATTGCATGAACGTATAGCATTGCTTAGAGAGCCATTTGAACTAAGTTTGTCTGGTAATAGATACAAACTTACAACGAGGTTCTTAGCGGATGTTCTTGGCTTGGATTTTACTTGTAAAGAAGGACGTTATCATGGTAATATCGGGTTCTTATTTGATGATGCTCCTGGTCTTTATACTTTCACGTTCTACATTACCAAGTCGTTTGAAGAAAATAAGCGGAGGCACTTTAAAAAGATTCACATAGCGGAACACGTTGATTTAGAATTTATAGAAAACAACTATGAACGTTTAGTGAAAGATGCTTTAAAGGCTTATGATTTATTGAAAGACGAAGATTTGAATTGATTGACGTATAAAGATATATCACCAAAATTTCCACCAAGGATTCTTCTTTAATTTTTCCACGGCCAGTTCGTTGGTCTCAGGACTTTTATCTTGCTGAGCAATCCATGTCAAGAAAGATGTGTCTGCAAGACCAATTTTAACAACTCGATGTTTATGAGTCATTATACCAAGTCCGTGTTCATCGTCCCATCTACAACCGAATTCATACCCAACATAAGCGATGCCATCTTTGCTCACATTCATTATATGAACGGTAGAGAGGCCAATTAAAGATTTGAATTGCGAAATGTTATTGACATTGGGCATAATGTCTGCTGAGGACTCTTCGTCGTAATCATAAAGATCCTGGAGATTCTTATAGTCTTTTTTTAAGGCTGTAAGTAGAACGCTTTTGATTTTTTTCTGATGCTGCGTCACAAAATTGTAGGCACTAACATGTTCATTTGTTATTTGTGGATTATCATCTGTCATATCACCGCCAATGGAAATTTTTACACTGCCGTCAGAAGGTGTAGATTTATCAACTGAGGAGTACGCTCCTTGTCGGCTTTGAAAGCTCTGCCAGGTTGGGAGCGTTATGAAGCCCTCTATTGTTTTGAATTCGTAATTGTCGCCCTTGTGGGTCTTAAGTTCAAGATTCGGTATTTTGTCGCTTAATGTTTCCATTTTGAATTTTTAAAGCTCTCGGATTAACTAGAAATGAAAGTGACTCTATTTTCTATTCAAATCCGTTATTAATAGCGGATTTGTCAGACGATGTTTATCCAGCAATTCTTTTAGCGTATAATTTTTGTTTTTGATGTTAGAGTATTCGCCTGTAGTAAGTCCGAAAATCTGGATGAATTTCATAAACCCATGTGGGGTTTCGATTTCTCCAAATTCAGGATCAGTAATAAATGCCATTGCTGTTATATCTGTTTTCGTTTCGCATCTTATTGGCCCATTTGCTGACATGGTATGATAATCGTCAAACACATTTTTTGACTTGAAAACATACTTGGCTATGTTTTGAAGGAAATTTGCCGGCCACAAAGGTTTTTCGGGGTCATCTTTAAATGGTAGATGTCTAAAAGTCAACTCAAAGCCAAAGCCGTTCACTTCATTTTCTGCAAAGTCTTCGTTATACCAAAGGTTAGTGAATCCCAGCGATACATAATGAAAATGCGATTGCTGATTTGTCGAATTAAAGCAGTCTATAGCCCATAATGGATCTTCGCCGCCTAGCTCCCAAGGAACAATTGTTGCCCAGTGTGTTGGTTCTTGACTACCATAAATTTCTTTTTCCTTTTTGGCGATTGCATCAAGTCCTGGGGCGTCTTCGTGCGCAAAAATTTGCTTGTACGTTTCCTTTTTCGTAGGCATAATAAGAATTGAAACAGAGTTTAAGGGTAAGTCATAAATCTAATACTTTTCTTGTTAAAGCGAAAATCGCTGAATGCAAAGCAATTTGACTATCTATTGCAGTCGATAATCATTGCTAGATAGCACATCTCCATGGGGTTTTTCTTGAATAACCGGCCCGCTGGAATTCGTTATTTTAATCTCTTCTAAAATCTTCCGATTAAATTTAAAATCTACCCACACATTCTTTTCATCAGGACAGATCGGGACGGTTATAGCCGCTCGTATCCTAACTTTAAGCGTTAAGCGGAAACGATTAAATTGACGCCACATGAAAAATGAAATATCCTCTGTTCCTGTTTTGCTTTTATTGAAAACTGTGCAGCCGACAACCGAAGCGCAAAGTTTTCTTTTGCTATTGAATGTTTGCTGCAGAATGACCAAATAGAAATCTGGCAAAATTATTACTGCCCTAACGCGTCTCTTACTACACCTAAAAAACGATTGACCCTCAACAACCATGTTTGCCAAAAGAATATTACTTATTTCTTTTACCATACTGTTTGCTCATGCTAACTGCATGGCACAGATCATCAATAAAAGAATCCCGAACAAGCTTGTTGTTCTTACGTTTGACGATGCTGCAAAAAGTCACTTCAACTTTGTTGCTCCCATTTTAAAGAAATATGGTTTTGGCGCTAGCTTTTTTGTTTGTGAATTTCCTCCGGATTTTTCAGATACATCTAAGTACATGAATTGGCAGCAAATAAAGTCGTTGTCGGACATGGGATTTGAAATAGGCAACCACACCCGCACACATAAGCATGTAAACAAAATGCAGGATGCGGAAGCGAACGAGCAGCTAAGCTATATTGAGAACAAAAGCGATTCGCTGCACATTCCCAAACTGCAGAGTTTTGCATATCCGGGCTACGACACACGTGCTGCTACTTTAAAGATATTAAGAGATCGCGGTTACCTGTTTGCACGCGCCGGCGGAAGTCGCGTGTATGATCCTCTCAAAGATCATCCTTACCTCATTCCAAGCTTTAGCACCAGTGGTACTGATCAACAAAAAGTGATCGACGCCATTAAACTTGCAAAAGATGGAAAGGTCGTAGTGCTTACCATTCACGGTGTTTCGGATTATGCGCATGATTGGGTAACTACACCGCCGGAATTGTTTCAGGTATACATGAAATATCTTCACAAACATCATTACAAAGTCATCGCATTAAAGGATCTGGCAAAATACATCAACACGCGGCAGGCGCTTGATACCATTAAACCTGACTGGTCCCTAAAAACAAAATAACAACAACCATGAATCAAATAAAATTACTTACTGCAACAGCAATAACTGTTTCTTTGTTGGGCGTCACTAATGCGACGGCGCAACAGCTTATGGAAACAGGCGGCCAGCAAATGCCTGACGAATGGATCGATAAGGACACACATCATAAAGTAATTAAACTCACACGGACAGAAGGTTCCAACGGTAGTTTTTATTTTCACAACAATCCATTTATCGGGAATAAAATGGTGTACCACAATAGTGGCCGCAATGGTCGCCAGGCATACACGGTTGATCTGAAAACATTGCAAACAGAAAAGATCACCAGCCAGGGCGGCAGGATCAATGGAGAGATAACAGGTGCAAAGACAGGCAACATCTATTATCAAACCGGAGACAGTGTTTATGCTACCAACACCATTACGAAGCAAACGAAATTACTATTCGTTTTCCCGGCAGATTTCAAAGCAAGTATCACCACGCTCAACGCAGATGAAACATTGCTGGGTGGTGCGTGGGCGACCGATGAAGAAAAAGAGATCAGTAAAAAATATCCGGAGAAGCACGATTATTTCAACCGCATCTATGAATCTAAATTGAAAAGAACTTTGTTTGTGATCGACATTAAGAAAGGCGAATTGACAAAAGTTTTTTCAGATACGGCATGGTTGAACCATGTGCAGTTTTCTCCGAAGGACCCGTCATTGCTGATGTTTTGTCACGAAGGTCCATGGCACAAAGTGGACAGGATATGGACGATTGATGTAAAAACAAAAGAAGTGAAGCTGATACACAAACGTACCATGAATATGGAGATCGCAGGCCACGAATGGTTCCAGCCAGATGGTAAAATTATTTGGTACGATCTGCAAATGCCACGTAGTGAGAACTTTTTTGTAGGTGGTACAAATGTAAAAACAGGCGAGGAGCAAAAGTACAGGCTTACCCGCGATGAATGGAGCATTCACTTTACCATATCACACGATCAACAATTGTTTGCCGGAGATGGAGGCAATGAAAGCCAGGTAGCCAAAGCAAAAGACGGTATGTGGATATATTTGTTCACACCGGATGGCGATCATTTCAAATCCACTCGTTTGGTGAACATGAAAAACCACAATTACAAACTGGAACCAAACGTGCATTTTTCGCCAGACAATAAATGGATTATTTTCCGTGCAAATTTTGAAGGCAAACAAAATGTGTATGCTGTAGAAGTTGCGGAGACAAAATAGTTTTGATAATTCGGACCCATAAAAACCATAACAACACCACACAGCCAAAACCATGAACAATATATTCAAGTCCCTTTGTGTAGCCGGAATGCTTTGTGCAGCAGGCGTTGCAGATGCGCAGGTAAAGTGGCCAACTATTACTCAAACGAATAAACCGTGGACAAGATGGTGGTGGGAAGGTAGTGCGGTAAACAAAACTGACCTTACAATCGTAATGCAGCAATATGCAAAAGCTGGATTGGGAGGACTTGAAATAGTGCCCATCTATGGAGTGAAAGGTACTGAAAAGCAATGGCTGAATTTCCTAAGTCCCGAATGGATGCAGATGCTTGATCACACATTGAGCGAAGGGAAGAAATTGAACCTTGGAATAGACATGGCAAATGGTACCGGCTGGCCATTTGGCGGCCCGTGGATACACGAAGACAATGCAGCGAAGACAATCAATTATAAAACCTATGCACTTACTGAAGGACAAACACTCCATGAGAAAATAGTTTTTCAGCAAGAACCTTTATTGCGTTTTGCAGGACAGGATAAAGTAAAAATAGAAGAAGTAAAAAATCCGGTATACAGTAATTCAAATCTGCAGGCACTGGCGCTGGACCAAATAAAATTTCCCGGCAGTTTCCCTGCAACGCTTGTAATGGCTTACAGCAACGACGGACAACAGATCAATCTTACCGATAAACTAAACGCCGCAGGCGATTTGAATTGGACCGCACCAAAAGGTTCATGGACCATTTACGCATTGTTTCAGTCGCTGCATGGCAAAATGGTAGAGCGTGCCGCGCCGGGCGGTGAGGGGTATGCGATGGATCACTTTTCGCTTAAAGCCATTGATCATTATCTTGGAAAATTTGACGAGTCATTTAAGGGACACGATCTATCCTCGTTGCGTGCATTCTTCAACGACTCTTATGAAGTTGACGATGCCACCGGACAAGCAAGCTGGACACCTGATTTTCTCAGCGAGTTTCAAAAGAGAAGAGGTTATGATTTGAGAAACTATCTGCCTGCACTATTTGGCAAAGACAAAGAAGAGCTGAACAGCAGAGTCATCTATGATTACAGGCTAACGGTTAATGACCTGATCTATGAGAATTATACCAAAGCATGGCATACCTGGAGTGCGCAGAAGGGCAAGCTCGTGCGCAACCAGGCACACGGTTCGCCTGCAAACATATTGGACCTCTATGGAGCGATCGACATACCTGAAACAGAAGGAACAGAATTGCTGCGATTTAAAGTGGCATCCTCTGCAGGCAACGTAACAGGAAAGCCGTTGGTCTCTTCAGAGTCCGCCACATGGCTCGATGAACATTTCGTATCTACTTTAGGCGATGTGAAGCAAGCGATCGACAATTACTTTGTCGGCGGCATCAACCACGTTTTTTATCATGGATTGAATTATTCTCCCGCAAATGCGCCATTTCCGGGATGGCTGTTTTATGCCTCAGTGCATTTTCAGCCGGCCAATCCTTTCTGGAATGATTTTTCGACACTCAACAATTATATAGCACACTGCCAGTCGTTTTTACAAAACAGCGCGCCCGACAATGATGTGCTGTTGTATTATCCGTTTACAGATATCATTTCAAAAACAGGCGGCGCACTGCTAAAACATTTTGATGCGATTGATAAAGAATTCAAAGGCACAGGTTTTAAAGAGAATGCAGAAACCATGATTGATCATGGATTTGCGTTTGATTATATTTCCGACAAGCAATTACTGAATGTAAAAACTGAAGGAAACGAATTGCTCACCGGCAAATCGAAATACAAGACAATCATTTTACCAAACAGTAAATTGATTCCTTTAGAAACCTGGCAGCAACTCATGAAGCTTGCTTCACAAGGCGCTACCATCCTTGTATACAAAGGTCTTCCTGAAGATGTGCCTGGCATGGAAAAACTATCCGAACGACAATCTGCTTACAAACAGTCAATTGCGTCACTGCATTTTATTAGCGATGGTAATGTGCAAAAAGCAACCGTGGGGAATGGGCAGTTTGTGATAAGCAATGATGTGTTGCAACTGCTGGACTACGCCCATATTCGCAAAGAAACATTGGCACATGACAGCCTTTCTTATATCAGAAAAAAGAATGAAAACGGTTGCATTTATTTTATTGCCAACAAAGCAGTAAAAGCGTATGAAGGTTGGATAAACCTTGCAACAAATGCAAGCAGCGCTATTGTTTACAACCCGATGAGCGAAAAGGCAGGAGTAGCAAAAACAAAACAAAATTCAGACGGCACACTTAGTATTTATGTGCAAATGCAAAAAGGCGAAAGCCTCTTGCTGCAAACAGCTTCGCAAACATTGACCGGCAATCAATATGAATATTTGAAAATGGCTGGAAATGCAGTGTTGATAGGTGGTTCATGGAAATTGCATTTTGCAGAAGGTGGTCCTGTATTACCAAAGGATGTGGTAATGCAAAAATTACAATCATGGACAAACCTGCCAGGTGATGAGGTGAAAAAGTTTTCCGGTACTGCATCTTACACCACCAGTTTTGCAAAGCCAAAAGGCACGGCAAAAAAATGGTTGCTTGATCTTGGTGATGTGCGGGACAATGCGGAAGTATTTTTGAATGGCAAAAAAATCGCAACGCTGATTGGGCCTGTATTTAGTGTAGTGATCGACGCAAATACGCTGCAACAAAAAAACACACTAAAAATAAATGTTGCCAATACCATGGCGAACAGGATTATCGACATGGAAAAAAATCACGAGAATTACAAGGTGTTTTACAATATCAATTTTCCTGCGAGAAAGGCCGCGAATAAAGGCGCTGACGGATTGTTTACCGCCGAAAATTGGAGCCCTCTTCCATCAGGATTGTTAACCAATGTAACATTAACACCGATGGCGATTATTAAGTAGAGACAAGGCACCGCCTTGTCTGCATTGCGCAGTATGTAATAAAGACAAGACAAGGCAGTGCCTTGTCCTACAAACACAACGCGATTTTATGAAACATTTACTATACGGCATTTTATTCTTGGTCACTCAAGTTGCTGTTGCACAGCAAAGCTGGCACAATAAAATTCGTACCGTTCATTATCAGCCTGAGGGAAATGATTTTGTAACAGGGAATGGGGCTTACAGGTTCAATCGTGCATTGTATGGCACCAACACAGCCTTTCGTGTAGAAGCGGGAGATCTTCCTGAATTTGCCATGTATATGCCCGGTATGGGTGGTAATTTTAAGTTTGGATTGATAAAAGGCGATAGTAGCAAATGGTTGATAGCAGCAAAAAATATCAAAGCCATCTACAGGCCGGGATCGATGTTGTACGAAATTAAAGACGATTTGCTGGGTGACGCAGTGGTGTACGTTACAGTATTGCCACTGGCAGATAAAGAAGGGATGATCGTGAGCGTCAACTGCAGCAAAGCATTGAAAGACTGCAAACTTATTTGCGTATACGGAGGTGCTACAGGCAAGAAGTTTTCACGCGATGGCGACATAGGCGCCGATCCTGAATCGTCATTTTATCTGCAACCGGGATATTGTAAAGACAATTCATTTAGCCTACAAAAAAATACTTTCAACTTGTTGTATGGTTCCGGAAAAGTGCAGACAGAAGAAGAGCGCTATGAAGTGCAACATCTTCCCAGTACAAAAAAAGAAAGCGACAATAAAAAGAATCCGTTAAAAAGTATCGCAGGTATTTTTCCGGAGGAAATGACATTGCTTAAAGGTGATGCGCTGCAGCTGCAATCACCATTGCAATTGATAAGAAAAGAATCGGCAGAAGCGCCATTGATCTATGGTGCAATGAATATTTCAAACAATGCCGCTTACTTCTTATTGCAAAACAATGATGCGGGTGCATTGCCTGCTTACAACACATTGGCCAAAGTATTTGCGGATGCGGAAGCAAAAAGAAAATCAATCGCAGATCGTATTGTGGTCCACACGCCTGATCCATATATCAATGCTGTTGGCGGCGCATTAAGCATTGCGGCAGATGCTATTTGGGAGAATCCCTCTTACATGCACGGAGCCGTTGCATGGCGCATGCGACTGAATGCGTGGCGCGGGCCGTATGCGGCCGATCCGCTTGGCTGGCACGACAGAGCGAGAATGCATTTCAGCAGTTATGCTTTATCACAGGTTGTAGAACCACTGCAAGCACCGGTCGTTGCGGATACTGCGTTGAACATTGCAAGGCAGTTGGAAAAAATGGGCACTTCCATGTTTAGCAGTGGCTATATCAGTCGCAATCCTGGTGGCGATAAACGGCCACATCACTATGACATGAATTTGGTCTTTATCGATGAATTGCTGAATCATTTTAACTATACCGGTGACACAAACTATGTAAGAGAAATGTGGCCATTGCTCGAGCGTCATCTTGCATGGGAAAAGAGAAATTTTGATGCAGATGGCGATGGCTTGTATGATGCATATGCGTGCATATGGGCAAGCGATGCATTACAATATAGCGGTGGCGGTGTTACACATTCTTCCGCTTATAACTACAGGGCAAACAAAACTGCGGCCATGCTTGCAGCAATGATAGGTAAAGACGCAACACCTTATCAACTGGAAGCTGATAAAATATTAAAGGCCATGCAAACGAATCTTTGGCTAAATGAAAAAGGTTGGTTTGCGGAATATAAAGACAAAATGGGCCTTCAACTCGTGCATCCGTCAGCAGGTTTGTGGACGGTGTATCATGCGATTGACGAAGGCGTTCCTGATGCGTTTCAGTCGTACCAGTTGTTGCGTTATGTAGACAATGAAATACCACACATTCCTGTTGTTGCAAACGGGTTGAACGAAAAGTGCGAAATGCTGGCAACCACAAACTGGCAACCTTATGACTGGTCGCTGAACAACGTTGTGCTCGCAGAGAACTTACACACTTCACTTGCATATTGGCAGGGCGGAAGGAGCGAGGCCGCATTTCGCTTATGGAAAAGCGCTTTGGTCGAAAGTATGTACCTCGGCATATCTCCTGCAAATTTCCAACAGTTATCTTTTTATGACGCCATGCGTGGCGAGCTATACAGAGATTTTGCAGATCCGATAGGCGTGGCTGCACGATCTTTAACGGAAGGGTTGTTTGGTATTGTACCCGACGCATTACACGGCCAAACGATTGTCAGGCCCGGCTTTCCGAAGGAGTGGAACAATGCATCTATAAAGACGCCGGATATCAGTTTTAGTTTTGTAAGAAGGGGAGATGTTGCCTCTTATTCAATTAAACATACAAAAGCAACAAGCATTCTATTGCAGGTGCGGGGCTTGAAAGATGATATTGCTTATGTAAAAGTAAATGGCAAAAAAGCGGCGTGGAAAATAGTTGGCGACGCAGTGGATAATGCAATCATAGAGGTTGCAACTGAAAAAAGTAGCAAACATATTATCGAAATAAAATGGAACGGAGGTGAGCTGTATCAAACATCTGAAAAAGTATCCAGCCTACAAGGAGAATCGTTTGTCGTAGATTTTAAAAAGGCAAACGTAGTGGCCATCAATGATCCCCAGCAGGTTTTGAAAGATGTGAAAATAAATAGAAACACATTGAATGCTGTCGTTAGAAGTCACAACGGAAGCAAAACTTTCTTTGTACAACTGAAGCAAGGAGCAATGCAGTGGTGGGAGCCAATTGATCTTACAATCAATGAACCGCTTGTGGTGCTTGATTCAACACAAGAGCATAAAAAAGAAATTTCATTTGCAATACAAAATTTTGCAAATGATCAGATGGTTTCGGTAACTGTGAACGATGTGTTTTTCACACAAATTAATTTGCAGAGGTCAGCAATTTCATCTTTAATAACTGTTCCGGAAAAGTACCTTGTATACGGTTCCAATAAAGTTAAAATAGCTACAGATAAATTTGTTATTGAAAAGAATATTCAAAACTGGAACATAAGCCAGGATACAGGCAAACGCTACGAGAAAGTTGACTTGTCAGTTGTGTTCAATGATAAGGTGACCAATATTTTCAAAAACAAATACGAGTCGCCGCGTCCAAATACAACGACTTTGCAATTGCCTTACCAGGGCATTGGCAACTGGTGCTACCCGATGATAAACCCAATCATCAATGACGCGGGATTACGCAGCAAGGCAGGTTCTCAGAATGAAATCACCGTTGCCAACAATATTCCATTGGCAACACCTTCTTTGCCGTCGCTAAATAATATCGCTTTCACTTCGCAGTGGGACAATTATCCGGAAAGCATAAAAGTTCCTTTGAGTGGCAAGGCTTCGCATGTTTATTTGCTCATGGCCGGTTCTACCAATCCCATGCAAACAAGGTTAACAAATGGGAGCGTTGTTATTCGATATACAGACGGTTCTGCCGATACTTTACAACTTGAAAATCCGACGAACTGGTTACCGATAGAACAGGATTATTACATTGATGGTCATGCATTTTATGCGAGCCGCGTAAGGCCCGTTCGTGTGCATTTGGCAACCGGGTTGGTGATGAATGATTACGGTAATTATAAAGGCATCAAAGGTTTCAGCAACATGGCCATTGAAGGCGGAGCTGCCACTGTGCTGGATTTGCCGCTGAATGCTTCAAAAGAGCTGGCTTCCCTTACGGTGACAACAATTGCAAATGATGTAGTGATTGGTTTGATGAGCGCAACACTTGTGCGTTAGAAAAAGTACGTTGTTTTACCTTTTTTCCGGCTTGATAGGCATTGTTTGTTTTGTAAAATTCAACGTTATTGCTAATAACAATAACAACCATCCAATCTGCGTCATAACGCTTGAGAGATTAGAATAGAACGATGTTCCGGCAATGTTGAAATAGTCAAGGGATACATATGATTTGTTTCCGTTTGAAAAAAAGAGTTTGTCGAGAAGATTGCCCAACCAACCACAAACGATCACTGTTGTAGAGTACTTAAAAAGGTTATTAACTTCCGATTTTTGAAGTAAAAAAGAAACATAGGTAAAAGCCAGTTGAAATATAATAATCACAGCGCTCAAGAGTGTTGCTGTCACATTGCTACCTAATGCCATTTTGAAGTTTGGGATTTTGCCAAGGGTAATTAACCCTCCTAATATTTCTTTATAATGCCCATCGGCTATATTCCTTTGAATAAGCGATTTCAAGATGAGATCAAGAATAAGGATTGAAAATCCAAGTATAATAGCACGTTTATTAAAGCGTTTTAGCAACTTCTGGGTTGGGTTATTTTTCTATTCCACAAAACGAGTTTTTGGCTTTTTTATTTTGCTACTAACGGTAACATACAGGTACTATCATATTTGTCGATCTTAAAAATAATCAGGTAGATTTCATATAAAATCAACGTAAACGACCATTTTGTAAGACAAATGCTAAAATCTCAGGATGGGTCAGGATAGTTAAAGAAAATATCCGGTTAATTTTATAATTGAAAGGAAGGCTGCAAAGTTTCCTTTCTCTCTATCACAACCCAAAACGACACTGCCATGTACGTTACCACTATTACAAATTCAAAAGTGCGTATGCCACATTCCCGGCAACGCAAGAAAATCCACATTTTTATTGATCATATAATTCATCAGGATAGTTGATGATTACTCGGCACGCACATGCGTGTGGGTGATTTTTTTCCTGACATTATACTTGTTTGCTATCCCCTGTTGCAGGTGGTATAGGTACTTCCTTGTCCTTGCTATTCAACACCACATTAAAGGTCATATGAATAAAACGCTACAAAGAGTGTGCATTTTTGTTGCCGCTACATTGCTGTTTGCCAGTTGTCGCAAAAAAGAATGGGATGCCTATTATGGGCGTCCGGATAATTTAGAACCACCTATCTACCAGCAGTTGGAGAGTATTGGCAGGTTCAAGAGTTTGCTGACTTTGATTGATAAGTCAGGTTATAAACAAACACTTGGTGCAGCAGGCTACTGGACATTCTTCGCACCCAATGATGATGCGTTTCAAAAGTTCTTTAAAGAGAAAGGCATTGGAGGTGTGGACGTGATAGACTCTGTAACGGCGCGTGCTATGGTACAGTATTTACTGGTGTACAATGCATTTAAAAAAGACAGGCTGGATGATTACCAGGCAACAGCGAACAATGCAGGATGGACGCCATCAGCGTCTTTTAGAAGACGCACTGCTTACTACACAGGGTTCTACAACGACCTTGGATTGAACAACAAACCCATTGTTGCAATTGCCAATAACAGAAATAGTAAAGGCGCATTGGATGGCAATTACATAAGCGATGATTTTAACAATAAGTACCTCACTTATTTTACCGACGATTACTTCAAGGCAAACAATCTTACAGCGGAAGACTACAAATATTTTTACCCTGAATCAGAATATAAAGGTTTTAATGTTGCTCAGGCAGCAGTGCTTACACAGGACATCGTTGCAGAAAACGGGATCATTCACGAAGTAGATAAAGTGATCACTCCGTTGCAGAGCATTGATGAGTACATTGCTGCAAAGCCCGAGTACAGCAGCTTCCGCGCCATACTGAACCGCTTGTATGTGAACAATATGGTGCAGTTTATTTACAACGCAGATGCGACACACCGTTACCAGGTATTGTCAGGCAAAGGAGATTCTGTATTTGTAAAAGTGTATTCCAGTCTTTTATCGTACGCACCTAACAACGAGAATTTTACAAAAGAAGAAGATAACGACGGGCAAAAAGATTGCTGGACAATGTTCATTCCAAAAAATGAAGCGGTTGATAAATATGTGAAAACAGTTTTGTGTGAATACTATCCATCATTGGATCAGATGCCGGTTGATATCCTTGCGGACTTCCTGAATGCGCATTTATTTGCTACAGCAGTTTGGCCAACGAAGTTTGCAGTAACACGTAACAAATTCAGCGAGCCTCCGCGCTTCGATCCATACGCAGATATTTTTGACAAAAAAGTATTGAGCAACGGTATCCTGTATGGTACCAATAAAGTAGAAGAACCAGATGTATTCAGCACTGTATTCAGCAAAGCATATCTGAATCCGAAATACACGATGATGACGCGTTTGCTGAATTTTACGGGCCTTAAATTGTTGGTGGCAAAATCCAACGTACCGGTAAACATGCTGATGATTTCGGATAATGTTTGGGCCGCAGCCGGTTATAGTTACAACGTTTCCAAGAGCCAGTTTGAATATACGCCTGCAGGCGGAAGCGCTACAACAAACGGTGTAGACGATAAATTAACACGCATCACAAAGACCTGCGTATTCTTTGATCCCTTCAGAGAAATGATGGAAGACCTTTCAGGCGCTGATATTGTTAGATCAGGTGATGCAGGTACAGAAGGAGATTACATAAAATACAATAGTAACAAGATTGTGACTGCGGGCTTGCAGGATGCAGGTTTAATGGCAAATGTAGATAGCGTGAAGACCGCGGTAAATGGTAAAGTATATTTCATCAACCAAATTCCAATATATACGGATAAGCCTGTTGGCTATCATATTAAAAACCTTGGCACAAGTACTACTTCCGATTACAATTATTTCTGGCAATACCTCAGCAATAGCGTGGCTGTTTACAACAGCACCACATCCGATATCATAGGATTGACGGGCTTTTCAACTGTGTTCATTCCAACCAATGCAGCGATAACACAAGCCGTGAATGATGGCCTTTTGCCTGGTACAGGAACGGCTCCCAACAAGGTTCCCAACTTTAACCCCACTGATGAGCCAGGTAAAAACCAGGTGAGAAAATTTTTGCAATACCATATTTTGTTTGGTCACACCGTTGTGCCGGATGGCGTATCATCTGGAGTGTTTGACTCGTTTTACCAAAACGCATTGGGTAACAATTTGAAGATGACTGTGGTGAATAGTCCGGACGCTTTGTCGGTGATTGACAACTACAATCGTGCGGCCAACGTGATTGTATCAAAGAGTAATAACCTTTCCAGCCGCAGTGTGATACACCTCATTGATAACTACTTAAAGTATAACGACAACTAATCCCCATAATTATTTGTATGAAAATTCTTTTAACCAAAAAACTGTACAGCTTAGCCTTGCTGCTATTGGTAACGGTGGGTTTGTATGCACAGACTGCAACAACATCTGTTACAGTAACGGGAAAGGTTGTAGATAAAAAGGGACGTCCCATTCATGGCGTGTCCGTTACGGAAGTAGATGCTGACAAGCGTATCATACGCGGTGTAAGCACAGATGTGGAAGGAAACTTCGCCATACATATTTCCAATACAAAAAACAAAATCAGTTTCTCTATTATTGGCTATAAGACAGTTGAAGAACTATCTATCAACGCAAGAAAAGTCTTTAACATTTCGATGGAATCGAGCTCCAAAGAAATTGAAGAAGTAGTGGTAGTGGGACAGAAGAGGATTGATAATGGTATGTTACCTATTGCAGAGAAAAACCTTACGATAGCTGCATCCAAGATCAATGCAAAAGAGATGGAAGAAATGCAGGCTTCATCTATCGATCAGGCATTGCAGGGCCGTATGCCAGGCGTGGACATCTCTGCGAATTCTGGTGACCCGGGCGCAGGCATGCAGATACGCATCAGGGGGACATCGTCTATCAATGCGTCCAATGATCCATTGATCGTTGTAGATGGAATGCCTTATGAAACGCAGGTTCCATCTGATTTTAACTTTGGTACAGCAGATGATCAGGGCTACGCATCCTTATTAAACATCGCACCTTCAGATATCAAAGACATCACCATTTTGAAAGATGCCGCTGCGACTGCAATATGGGGCTCACGTGCAGCAAATGGCGTTCTGGTGATCACTACAAAAAGAGGTACAAAAGGCAAACCTTCTTTAACCTACACATTTAAAGGATCACTTTCCGAGAAAGCAAAACCACTTCCAATGCTTACAGGTGATCAGTACTCGACCCTCATTCCGGAAGAATACATGAACAGAAACGGTATTCCTTTGAATACACAAACGGTGAATGAATTTAAGTTTGATCCCAATGATCCGTACTGGTATTACAACTACAGCAACAATACAGATTGGATAGGAGCGATATCACGTAATGGAACTATACAGGATCATAATATTTCATTGACAGGTGGTGGCGATAAAGCGAGATATTATGCATCGCTGGGTTATTTCGATCAGAAAGGTGTTACCGTTGGTACCGATCTTAAAAGGATCAGCACAAGGATCAACCTGGATTACAATATTTCTGAAAGAATAAAGATACGGACCGATCTTTCTTACGCTCATACCGAAAACAATAAGAACTACACAGATGACATATTGAAGAAAGACAAACTTCGTGAGCTTAGTTATATCAAAATGCCCAACATGAGCATTTACGAATATGACGAGTATGGAAATCTTACGCCCAACTATTTTTCACCAGCGGCTAATATACAGGGCCAGTTCCCAACAACTTACAACACGGTAGCATTGGCCAATAAAGCCACCAACAATGTAATCACTGAAAGAGTGATTCCGAAATTCAACATCCAATACAATTTAGTACCCAATGTATGGATGCTAACTGAAGATGTGCAATTCGACATCAGCAATACAAAGAATAAAAGCTTTCTTCCACAGGTAGCTACCGGAAGACCGTGGACAGAAGCCGTTGTGAATAAGGCTTATGATGGAGATAACGATGCGTTCAACGTTCAAACAAAAACAAGTTTGATTTATACGCCACAGTTTAAAAATCCAAGACACTCGCTTGTAAGTTTATTCAACGTAATGACTTACGATAACAAAAGTGTTGTGTACCAGGCACAAACAAGCAACACGGCTTCTTCAGATCTGCAGGACCCATCTGTGCCATCACGTGCAACAAGTACAAGTTCTAATTTGTCGGCATCAACAAGGCAATCGAGAAGTATAGGCGCTTTGCTCAATGCGCAATATGGATACAATGACCGTTACATTATTAACGTAGGCTTGCGTGGTGACGGTAACTCAAGACTTTCAGCCAACAGCCGTTACGGCTTATTTCCTTCCATATCGGGAAGGTGGCGCGTATCAGCGGAAAACTTCATGCAGCGTTATAAGAACAATCTTGATGACCTGAGTTTCCGTTTAAGTTATGGCCGTAGTGGTAATGCGCCTAAAAATGATTATTCATTCTACAACACCTACAACAACTTTGGGTGGAACTATCTTGACCAGGCAGGCGTTTACTCCTCTAATATGGAACTGAAGCAATTGAAATGGGAAACAGTAGTAGGACAAAACGCGGGTGTGAACCTCGTGATGTTTAAGAACAGAGTAAACGTAGATGTGGAGTTCTACAGGAATCGTACAAAAGATTTATTGTTCTATGACTTGCAAATAGCAGCCATCAATGGTTTCAACAATGTCGACATGAACGTGGGCACCATGGACAACCAGGGCTGGGAGCTAGGTGTGATTACTACACCTTTGAAAACGAAAAACTGGACAGTAGATGTGAACTTTAATATAGCACGAAACGAGAATGTTATCCGTGAAATATCTGAATTCTATCCTGTAGAGAAAGGGAACATCACATCAAACGGACAGTACAAAACATACATGCAGGTAAACAATCCGTTTGGTTCTTTCTATGGCTTCAAGTATGAAGGCGTGTATAAAGACCTTGATGCAACAGTAGCAAGAAATGAAAAAGGCGAACAGATCATTTCTCCAAAAGGCGACAAAGTGTTCATGCGCTTCAGCTATCCTACGGTAGATTATACGTTCCAGCCTGGCGATGCAAAATATAAAGACGTGAATCACGATGGCAATATTGATTACCGCGATATCGTGTACCTCGGTAATAGCAACCCAATGTTTACCGGAGGTTTCGGCTTTAACGTTGGTTACAAAAACACGATCAGACTTTCTACCTTCTTCAATTTTCGCTATAAATACGATATCATCAATGGCACGGAAATGACGAGCTCAAACATGTATGGTTACGACAACCAAAGTACAGCGGTATTGAGAAGATGGAGACAAGAGGGCGATGTAACAGATATTCCGCGTGCACTTTATCAGACAGGTTACAACTGGCTGGGTTCTGACAGATACGTACAAGATGGATCGTTCCTTCGTTTCAGAACGGCAACATTACGCTACACATTTACCAAGAAAGTAACTGATAAGTTGAAAATTAAAAACCTGAGTACTTACCTCACAGCGGAGAATATGTTTACATGGACAACCTACAGAGGACAGGACCCTGAGGTAAATATGCGCGGCGCAGATCCTTTCCGTGTAGCAACGGATAATTCAATGACGCCACCCGTAAAAACATTTACACTCGGGTTGACAGCTTCTTTCTAATTAAAATATTTCAAAACGCACAAAGATGTTTAAAGGAAAATATTGGTTGAAAACATGTTGTCTTTTATTGGTTCTGTTCAGTGCAGCTTCCTGTAACAAGTGGCTCGATCTGAAACCGTCGGACGGCATCATCAGAGAAGATTACTGGAAAACCAAAGAGCAGGTAAAAGCAGCTGTGATAGGCTCATACGCCTCGCTGCTCGATGATCCTACCGGTAAGGATAAATCCTTGCCCGAGTTGTTCTTTCTGTGGGGCGAGCTGCGCGCAGATATGCTCGCTCCTTCAACGGGAACCCTAAGTGAAGAGTTTCAGATTATGAATGTAAACACTGTGCCGAGCAATACGATCGTTAACTGGAGACCTGTTTACAGGACCATTAATTATTGTAACACTGTTATTGATTTTGCTCCGGACGTGTTGAACACAGATAAAACTTTTACACAGGAAGCGCTGGACTCATATGTGGCTGAAGCAAAAGCACTGAGAGCGCTCATGTATTTTTATCTCGTAAGAAGTTTCGGTGATGTGCCACTGAAATTAAAATCTACTTCAAGCGATGAAGAGATCGTAACCATTGCAAAAAGCACACAACAGGAAGTTCTGACCCAAATACTGAAGGACCTGAATGAAGCAGAACCAAAACTACTGCTTACCTACGGCGATGTAGCGTCTGACAAAGGGCGCATCACAAGATACACAGCGAATGCAATACAAGCCGATGTGTACTTGTGGATGGATCAGTATGATGAGGCCATTACTGCCTGCAATAAAGTGATCAACTCTAAGCGTTTTGGATTATTGGCGCCAACTACCGCATGGTACAACACCGTATACCGCACTGGTAATTCAACAGAAGGTTTGTTTGAAGTGCAATACAATGCGCAAAAGCTAAATGATTTCTTCGCGGTGTTTGGCGTTAGCAACAAACGTTTCGTGGCCGCCAATAGAGTAATGGACCAGGTGTATACAAGCGATCCGATTAATGGAGCCAAAGATATTCGTTCAGACGGCGTATCCGTTCGTGCAGAAGATGGTGTGATATGGAAATACATTGGTAAAAACGATAAAGATCTCATCGCGCCCGGCGACTCTTATGCACACTGGTTTGTGTATCGCTTTGCAGATGTATTGTTGATGAAGGCGGAAGCACTTGCACAGAAAGGACAAGGTGCCGATGCCCTGGATATAGTAAGAACATTGCGTGACAACAGAAATGCATTGGCTGGAACAGATAATAATCCCGATCCTGCTAATGTGAATGAAGTGTCGCTGTTCATCCTCGAAGAAAGAGCACGTGAGTTTATGTTTGAAGGAAAGCGCTGGTATGATGTGCTGCGTTATGTAAAGAGAAACAACTATGAGCATATCGATTACCTGCAGGACATGATCTCGGGCATTGTGCCTGCCAACATGGTACGCACAGCGCAGACAAAAATGCTTGATCACAACAGTCATTATTTCCCGATATACGAATACGAATTGCAAACTAACAAAGCATTGGTTCAAAACCCATTTTACAAATAATAACATCGCTTGTTTATGAGAAAGATTTTATTTCTTTTAATGATCATCACCATCGCTTTCCTGGCGGGTGTTACATTGAAGAGCTGTAAAAAAGTTGATATAAAAGAAACTACAACAACAGATGTGAATATGCTCGACTACCTGAAACAGGATAGCCTGCAACGCTTCACTTTACTGATTGATATTGTAAACAAAACCGGCTATGATGCGTTCCTGAACGCATATGGTACCTATACATTGTTTGCGCCAACTGACGACGCAATAAAGAGTTACCTCAAATCAACTGGCAAATCCTCTCTTGATCAGTTAACAGTTGATCAGATGAAAGATATTCTTCGTTTCCATATGCTGGAAGAAACAGTGAACACAGCCGAGTTCAATGATGGCAAGCTTCCATCTGTAACAATGTATGGACAGTTTCTTGTAACAGGCGTTAGCAATTCGGAAGGCATTTCTTCTTATGTGGTGAATCGCCAGGCTTTTGTTACACAAGCAAATGTGATTGTAGGAAACGGCATCATACAGGTGATCGACAATGTACTGACACCTACAACCTATACACTGGCGCAACTGGCTGAGCAGAACGCAGACTTTTCTGTTTTCACACAAGCGCTAAAAGGAACTGGTTATTATGATACATTGAACGCTATGAAGAATGCTGACGGCTCTCAAAGATGGCTCACGCTCATCGCAGAGACCAACAAGGCATTGGCTGACTCTGGCTTTCATAGTTACGACGAATTGAAAGCGAAATATTGTAACACTGGGGACCCTAAAAATCCCAAAGATAGTCTGCATTTATATGTAGCCTATCATATCCTCAGCAATGTGAAATACCTGGCAGACATTGTGATGTCAGGTTCACATGAAACACTTGCACCACTTGAAGTGGTTACAGATAAAATGATCGACAAAAAAGTGCTGCTCAATGATGATGAGTATAGCACCATCGATGGTACCGTGCATGAGCCGGGTGTAGAGCTTGAACAAGCAGGCAGCGATGTGTCTGCAACCAATGGTGTATTGCACAAGGCATTGAGTCACCTGAGAATTAAAGTGAGAAGTCCGTTCCCTGTGTATTGGGATCTGTGCGCTGAAGTGCCAGAGTTGACAAGGCTTAGCGCAGTTTACAAAAAGAAAACTTACTTGTTTGATTATGGCGATGGCAACGCGTTGAAAGATGTGAAATGGGAAAAAAGTTGTTTGAAATACAGAGCAGGCGTTACCGGTTACCTGGGAGATTACTGGCAGATGGGGCTGGGAACAAAAGGTAGCAATACCGATAACCTTGGTGAGTGTTCCGGCAACACATGGATTGAATTTACAACACCATTGCTTGTAAAAGGAAAATACAAAGTATGGTTCTGCTACTTCACACAAAACACCAGCAAGATCAGTGCGGTACAAGCGTCATTCGATTCCATTCCTTTGAATAGCGCATTGATACAGTTCCACTCAAAAATATCAACAGTAGATCCGCTGAAAGAAGCTGAGCAAGAGGCGTTGGGTTGGAAATGGTGGGCAGGTGCTTCTAAAAAATCCGGCTCTACCGCGGCGCGTATGCTTGGAATCGTAGATGTAAAAGTAACTGGCAGACACAAGATCAGGTTTGATCTTGTATCAGGAAGCAACTCAGATTGCAATTTCGATATGGTGCATTTTATTCCTGTAGGAATGAACCAAACCGTTCCGAGATTCAATCCGGATGGAACAATAGAATATTAATTGAAGCAAAGAATTGTCGTTATAAATTTTTTTGAAAAATGCGGTCAACAACAAAATATATATTGCTGGTAGCTTTGATAGCAGTGACAGGAACATGGTCCTGTAAAAAATGGGACGAGCACAATGCAGTGAAACAACAGTCGCTCGATGAAACCCTGCTCGACCAGATCAATAAAAATGCGAGCCTAAGCAAATTCAGCGAGTACCTGGCAAAAACAGGATTAGATAAAGTGCTTAGTTCCTCAAAGAACTATACAGTATTTGCTCCTGTAAATGATGCATTGGCGGCACTTCCGGCGGATGTAATAAGCGACACCGCGAAGCTGAAAGCTGTGCTGCAAAACATGATAGCTGGTCAGCAGTTTTTTACAAGCAATGCAACGGATTCTGTACGTGTTCCAATGTTAAACGGCAAGCGTGTATTTTTTTACAATAAAAAATTTGACGATGCCAACATTACACAAGCAGATATTTTTGTGCGCAACGGCGTATTGCACATCATAGATAAAGCGATTTCTCCATTGCCAAATGTTTGGGATTATGTAGTAAGCTCAAAAGATACGTATGCACAAAATGCATACATAGCTTCGCTGAACTTTTTACTACAGGACCCTTCAAAAGCTACGCTGGACAGCATCAATCCTATAACGGGCGATTCTGTGTACAAGCCAAACACAGGGATGGTGACAGTGAATACATTTAAAACAAAGGTCTATGATATTGCTGATGAAGACAGTTTGTATACTTATATCATTCTCGCAAATAATGGCTTCAATTCGGAGAAAGCAAGACTCAAATCATTCTTCAAAAGCAGTGTCGAATGGGTTGCCGAGAGCAATGCATCCTTCTTTGTGGTGAAAGATCTTGCGATTTCAGGATTGTACACGCCAGCTAATTTGCCTTCAGCGCTATTGTCAAAATTCAATGTGCATGTGCCGGTGAATCCTGCCATGATCGTTGAGTCGCACAAGGTGAGCAATGGCATTGTGTATGTACTGAACGAAGCGGCTTGCGACTTGTCAGAAAAGATACCCACCTTAAAAGTGGAAGGAGAGAATCCTGGTGACATTGCAAGCACAGATACCAAATACACCACAAAAATATTTTTTAGGGATAGGATGAATACCGTGACTGGCATGCCTTTTAAAGATATTTATCTGAACCTTGGATCTGGTGGCGCTAACTATTACGTTGATTATTTTACCAATGGTTTGTTTACAACAAAGTATAGAGTGTACTGGGTTGCGTTCAATGACAAGACGATTTCCGGGCAAGGTGATGACCCGTACGGCACGGATTCTACCTTACAGCAAATATTGCAGGTAGGCAACTACGCCAGGCCGTTTACTCCTTCGTTGGATGTTCAGGTTGCCGTTAAACCCAGAAATTACAATGAAGTGTATATAGGTGATTACACCAACACGAGTTATGATCTTGTGATAACAAATCCGGTACGTACTGTTGCTGATACACTGGCAATAAGGCGCATAAGATTAAAAGCGCCGGCTACTGCGGCGACCGGTGTGCCATTGAATCTCACACTTGATTATCTAAAATTCGTTCCATCGTTTTAATAAAGAAAACCCTGGTTAATTACAAAGAAAAAATGCTACGAATGGTTAACATAAAAAGATATTGGATGATAGCAGCGTTGCTCTCTTCCGGTGTATATGGTTTTGCTCAGGATGGAAAAAAAGCATCAAAAGTTAGCGTGGCGACAGGCTCCATAAGAGATGCAGCAACAGGCAAAGTGTTGAATGGTGCAAAGATTAGTTATCTGAATACTGCGGCAGCGATTACAGACAGCGCGGGAAATTTTTCTATCAACGTGCCAGATTATAAAGTGACTTTGCACGTGGAAGCTGATGGCTACCAGGCAAAGGAGATTGCGTTAAAAGGCGCGCACAATGTAAAAGCATCGTTGTATGAGAATGGTTTTACATCTTACTATGACGAAATAAGTCTTCCGTTTAACATCGCCTCAAAATCTGCGCTTACCAACGCGGCCAAGTCTGTACAGGTTACCAACAACAGTTCTTTGGTGGGCGAAACACCTGATTCTTATTTGCAGGGAAAAGTTCCGGGACTTAATGCAATTCGTCGTTCCGGCACACCTAATATAGGTGCGAATCTTTTCCTGAGAGGCTACTCTTCTCTGTACGCCACCAATCAGCCTTTGATCGTGGTAGATGGTATTGTGTTCGATATCGCTTCTTACGGCGGTTCATTGATTGCTAATCACTACAACAATCCGTTAGAGTACATTGATGTAAAAGATATTGACAACATTACAGTATTGAAAGACGGTTCTTCAACGTACGGCACAAAAGGCGCAAACGGTGTGATCCTCATCACTACTGCCCGCGCAAGGCAGGAAGCAACAAAGATTGATGTTGCTTTATACGGGGGAGCGAACATTGCTCCGGAACCGCTACCCGTGATGAACGCAAGTGACTATCGCATAATGCTCGATGAGTTGTTGCAATCAAAAGGCTTGTCAGCAAAGGATATCCAGGCATTGCCTTACATGAACGATGATCCGTCGAAAGCAGGTTACTACATGTATCACAATAGTACCGATTGGCAGAAACAAGTACTTAAAAATAGTTCCGTGGCCAATGGATATTTGAAAATCACCGGTGGTGATAACGTTGCGAAGTATGCATTGTCAATTGGTTTTTTAAAGAACAATGGTGTGATCGCATCTACAGGCTTATCAAGATACAACACACGTTTCAATGCAGATTTTAATTTGAGCAAAAGACTGACTGCTGCAACTAACTTAAGCTTTACATATACAGAGCAGCAGTTAAAAGATCAGGGCACAAACTACAAAACGAACCCAATATATGCGGCGCTGATAAAATCGCCGTTCCTTTCAATTCGCGAAGTGGCAGACAATGGTATCGAATCGCCTTCACTTGCAGATGCTGATATTTTCCAGAAAAGCAATCCTGTTGCTATCATTCAGAATATGCAGGCGCTGAATAAAAACTATCGCTTTATCGGTTCGGTAAATTTCAATTACAAACTCGCCAATGATCTTTCTTTAGCGTCCACACTTGCAGTAACAATGGACAAAGTTAGAGAGTCGTTCTTTGTACCACAGGCCGGTGTTGTAGGTGATACATTGGATAACGCCATTGCTTACAACCAATCGGGGGCGCAGGTTCTAAGAATGTTTTCCGTTTCAAACGATACACGTTTGTCTTATACAAAAACGATCAACAATATCCATTCATTTGCGGCAAGAGTCGGTTTTCGTTACATAAAGAGCACAAGCGAGCAGGACAATGGTTTTGGATACAACGCGGCGACAGACGATATGAAAGGTGTAGGCTACGGTTTGAATTCACTGCGTCGCATCGGTGGAAGCATGGGAGAGTGGAGATGGTTCAACACTTACTTGAATGCAGATTACAATTTGCGTAGCAAATATTTCCTGTCATTCAACATGGCAATAGATGGCTCTTCAAGATTTGGTACAGATGTAACAGATGCCACGGTGGTACATTCCGGAAATAGCAATTATCCGTTGATGCCTTCGCTTTCTGGTGCCTGGTTGATATCATCTGAAAATTTTATGTCCAGTGCAAAATGGATCAACCTGTTGAAACTACGTGCATCCGTTGGCATGACAGGCAATGATGATATAGGCAATTTTACTTCCCGTAAGTATTATACTTCACAAAACCTTTTAGGTATCGAAGGACTTGTGCGCGGCAATGCAGGCAATCCATCTTTGCAATGGGAAGCGGTAACAAAACTGAACGGTGGTCTTGATGTTTCACTGTTCAATGAACGCCTCAGTATCAGCGCTGATATTTACCAAAACAAAACTGACAAGATGATCGTGTATGAACCTGCTGCGTCTGCTACAGGCATGGATTATATGGTGACCAATACCGGCGGCATGAAAACCAATGGTTTTGAAGTGAATGTAAATGCACGTTTGATCAACAATAAAAACTTTAAATGGGATCTTGGTTTCAATATCGCGCAATACAAATCGACCATTACAAAGTTGCCGGTAGACAAGATCATTACAGACTTTGCAGATGCAACAATCATCACGCAAGTTGGCAGTGCTCCCAATCTTTTCTATGGTTATAAATCAAAAGGTGTTTACAGTACTTCTGCCCAGGCAAGTGCTGATGGTTTAAGCACAAAGAACGCATCCGGTGGCTATACTGCGTTCCAGGGCGGTGATGTACAATTCGTAAACGCCAACAACGACAAAGTGATTGATGAAAAAGACAAGCAGGTTATCGGCAATCCAAATCCGGATTTCTTCGGAGCGATCACAAGCCACCTGTCATACAAAAACTTTGCACTTGACCTTTTGTTTACTTACAGCAAAGGAAATGATGTTTACAACTACACACGTCGCCAGCTTGAATCCATGAGTGGTTATTCCAATCAAACGTTGGCTGTGGTAAACAGATGGAGAACTGAAGGCCAGATAACAGATGTGCCAAAAGCAACATGGGGCGATCCTGCAGGCAACAGCCGCTTCTCCGACAGATGGATCGAAGATGGTTCATACATACGCCTGAGAACAGCATCACTTTCATACGATGTGCCAATGAAGCCTCGCTTTGTAAAGTATGCGAGTATTTACGCCACTGCAAATAATTTGCTCACGTTCACAAAATACCTTGGCTATGATCCCGAGTTCAGCGCTACGTCCAGCGTGTTTGGACAAGGAGTAGATGCGGTACTGGAACCACAGTATAGATCTTTTCAGTTAGGGCTGCGCCTTGGTTTGTAATCTTTTTAATAAAAACAATTGCTTAAAAGTTATGAGAGTTTTTAAAGCATATAAATATATTGTTCCTGCACTGGCTTTGTCTGCACTGATCGCCTCATCGTGCAATAAGATGTTGGATGTGGCGCCGAAGGATGTGCTCGATCAGCAGAACATGTACCGTGATGTATTTGACGCAGATGCAGCGGTGATTGGCGTTTACGGAAAATTCATGAACCTCGCAACACCCTATGTTGTGCTCAACGAAGTAAGGGCCGACCTTATGACTACAACCGCAACTGCTGACGAATATCTTAAGCAGTTGAATGAGCATGATGTGAAAGAAGGCAACCCTTATGCCGATCCAAAGCCATTTTATACAGTTATCCTGAATTGCAATGACGTGATGGCCAACTTCGACATCATGCTGCGCGATAAAAAATTGAAACAGGAAGAATACAACATGCGCTACTCAGATGTAGCAGCATTGCGTTCATGGGTTTATTTGCAATTGGGCATACAGTTTGGTAACGTGCCCTATGTAACCGATCCTTTGTCCACAACAACAGATATGCAAAACGTTGCATTGATGCCGCGCATACCATTCAATCAGTTGTTGGACGAGTTGATCAAAACAATGGAGGGCTTGCCATACATGAAGCCTTACGCTACCTCATCAAGTTTAGTTGCCACAGTAGATGGTTATACCACGAACAAGTTTTATGTAAACAAAGAAGCCTTACTGGGCGAGCTCTATTTGTGGAGAAATGATTATCACAAAGCTGCTTCTGCTTTGAAGAGTTTAATGGAAACCGCCGGCACAGGCGACTTGTACAACTATAGGCTCACAGGTGCATCCAAAGCTGATAACAATGATCTGGCAGTTGGTTATGTGCGCTACAGGGAAGAAGACGAAGGCATGTTGATTGATAACAATTCACAAGGCTGGCGCTCCATGTTCGCACGCGATGAAGACGCGATGTTTGACCGCGAGTGGGTTTGGTACCTGCCATTCAATAAAAGTTTTGAACCCGTTGATCCTTTCATCAACCTGTTTTCTAATCGTGGTGGCAGCTACATGTTGAAACCTTCGCAGTATGCTTTGGATGTATGGAATGCTCAAGTGCAAAAAAATGATTTTGCCTACGATGCAAGAGGAAAGGTTTTCACAGCACGGTCAATAGATGGACAGCCTGTTGCGATGAAATATTTGTACAACTATCTTAATGGCGACGGTTTTAATCCTTTGAATGTTTTTGAAAAAAACGGTAAGTGGTTCTTGTACCGCGCTGCATCTATGCATCTTGATTTTGCGGAAGCGGCAAACCGTGACAACCACCAGGGGCTGGCTTATGCAATAGTGAACCAGGGTTTAACGACCATTCCAAATAAAATCACCGGTGAAGGTTTTCCTTATGACTTTGATGCACGTAAAAGTGATAATCCAAAAATCACAGGCGACTGGTGCCTGAACGTAGGTGTGCGCGGGCGTGCAAATCTATACTCACAAACAGTTACGGGCGACAGCACTTTGTCTATTGAAGAGGGCATTGTAAGCGAAGCCGGACTTGAGTTGGCGTCAGAAGGAAGAAGATGGTCGGACCTTGTAAGAGTTGCATTAAGAAGAAATGATCCATCGTTTCTTGCCAATAAAATTTACGAGAAACTGGTAAGAGAAAAGAATCCACGTGCTACGGAAGTGCGTGATAAACTGATGAACAAAGACAACTGGTATTTGCCATTCAAATGGAAATAGGAGAGGAAAGTAAAAAGGAAAAAGTAAAAAGACGAAATCATGATCGATCGCTATAACAGAATTTTGATGTTGATGGGCGCATTATTTTTTGCGCATAGCTCCATCCACGCTCAAAAACAACAGACGCTTGCTTTCCAGGGCGCAGAAGGGTATGGTGCATATGCGCAGGGAGGGAGAGCAGAAGAAGTTTATCATGTTACCAACTTAGCTGATTCCGGTAAAGGAACATTTCGCGATGCTGTAAGTGTACCGGGAAGAACAGTGGTTTTCGATGTTAGTGGCGTTATAAAAATCAAAGACAAAATTGCTGTTTCTCCAAACACGACCATCGCTGGTCAGACTTCACCGGGTGAAGGGATTGTAGTGTATGGAAATGGTATTTCGTTTGCGAGTAACACTATCGTAAGATACATGCGTTTTCGTGGCAGCATCAATATGTCAAAAGGTGCGTGTACTGTAGTGCTGGATAACTTGAACGATCTCATCATGGATCATTGCTCGATACAATGGGGGCGTTGGGACAACCTGCACATCAAAGGCAGCTCGAACATTACGCTTCAACATTGCATTATTGGTGAAGGTATTGATCCGCAACGCTTCGGAGCACTGTTTGAAGATCCTAAAAACATCACCATCCATCATTGTCTCTGGATAGACAACCAAAGCCGCAATCCAAAAGCGAAAGCAGGCATTGAATACATTAACAATGTCGTGTACAACTACGGTGTGAATGGCTTTGTTGGCGGACATTCCGCAGCAGATCATTACCAGGATATTATCAATAACTATTTTATCGCAGGGCCAAACTCATCGACGAAATTTATTGGCATGTTTACCGCAACAGATCATGTGTATCATAGCGGAAACTTTGCTGATCTCGATAAAGACGGAGTATTGAACGGCCGCCCTGTGGTAGATTCTGATTTTGTGCAAGCTACAGCTACGTTGCTTTCTAAGCGTAGCAACGAATCTCCTGCAGGAGTGAAAATTGAAAGTGCAGCCAGCGCCTATGCAAGCGTATTGGCAAATGCCGGCGCTTCATTGAAAAGAGATGCTGTTGATCTTCGACTTATTGGCTACTTAAAATCCTTAGGAACGAGCGGCGAAATATTTAAAACAGAAGAAGCCGCAGGTGGGCAAGCAGAATTGAATGTTAGCAAGAAGAAAAGTAAAAAATCAAAAGTAAAAATTCAAAACCTTGAAGCTGAAACACGCTAAATAAAGATTAGTTGTTAGTTGATAGTTATTGGTTGTTAGGCTTTCTGTGAAGCATCACTTTCTAACGCCAATTAACTAACAGCGCCGACAGTTCCGCTGATAGCTTTTGCAAGACCAATCTGCACATAAACCTAACAACCATTGCTAAATAACTCTACACAATCAAAACATGCCATGAAAAAAAAGATTGCTGTTTTAAAACTCACTAGTATGTTTGTCCTGTGCTGTCTGCTGTTGCTGACAGTAGGTTCCTTACAGGCACAAACACTTGCCTTTCCCGGAGCAGAAGGCTTTGGTCGTTTTGCAACCGGAGCAAGGGGCGTCGCTAATCCGGAAGTATACATTGTTACCAACCTCAATGACAAGGGCACAGGATCTTTCCGCGATGCGGTAAGTAAACCGGGCCGCATTGTGGTATTTGCCGTAGGTGGTATTGTAACACTCGCTTCCGATGTTGTTGTGTCGCCAAATGTAACAATAGCTGGACAAACTGCTACAGGCAACGGTATCGTTTTCTTCAACAAAAGAGTGACTTATTCCGGCGCAAGCAATACCATCTCGCGTTTCATACGCGTTCGTCTCGGCGCTACCAACAACGCCGGTAACGATGCTTCAGGGCTTGCAAACGGTGCCAACATGATATTTGACCACATGTCCATCTCATGGGGCATGGATGAAAATTTTTCCATCAACTGGGATAGTAAAGGCTCCGCGCCAGACAATATCACCATTCAGAATTGTATCATCGGGCAAGGGTTGTTTCGTGAAAACCACTCTGCCGGCGGCTTGATACAAACTCCTGATGGAGGCAGAGTGAGCTTGCTGAAAAATTTATACATCAGCAACAAGACACGTAATCCTAAAGTAAAAGGAGTGAACGAGTTTGTGAACAACGTCGTGTACAACTATGGCAACGGTGGAAGGCTTGCTGATGATTTTACTTATCCATGGGCCGCAGATGCATATATCATGGGCGGTTCATCAGGTACGTCTGAAGTGAACGTTATCAACAACTATTTTGTTGGTGGACCACTTACGCCAATCAGCAAAACAACGCCGTTTTCAAGAGGAACCGGCACGTTTAACATATTTGGTTCCGGTAACTTTTTCGACAACAACCAGAACGGCGTACTGGATGGAGCTTTGGTTCCATTCGATGAAACAGGCTACCCCGGTATAACTGGCGATGCGTTTAAATCACAGGCATTTCCATATCCTCAGGCCAATCCTGCAATGACTGCAGCGGAAGCATATCAACATGTCATTGACAGCGTAGGTTCCTGCTATCCGCGTCGTGACCAGGTAGATGAGTGGATGATTGACGAAGTGAAATCAAAAGGTACGAAGGGCATGTACGTTTATCGTGAAACAGATCTTCCGCTGGCAAACGGTGGCCTTGGTAATGTGTATAGCGGCCCAGCGCCATTGGATACTGATGCCGATGGTATGCCCGATGCATGGGAAGATGCAAATGGTTTGAATAAAAATAACAAGGCTGATGCGGTTACTTACAGCACAACTTATCCGCAATACCTGAACATTGAAGTGTACATCAACTCATTGTTGAATACAGTGCCTCCTGCATTGATCAAAGCTCCGTCAAACGTAACGTTGACAGCTACTTCCGCTGAATTACCTGCACCAAACAGTTCTGTTGTGGTGAAATGGACAGATAATGAAAGCAGTGAAGATTACTTTATTTTGGAGCGCTCAACAGACGGCGTTAATTACACGGATGTAAATCATCCTGCGGCTAATAGCACTACATATACAGACAACACTGGACTGGTGCCTAACACAACTTATTACTATCGCATAAAAGCGGTTGTTGGTGCAGATGCATCAGGGTATAGTGTTCCTGTATCTGTTACAACGCCTCCCATACCAAGTGCGCCGACACTTGCGGCTACACCCACACCGGCCAATGGCTTTCAATATGCAGAAATAAGCGGTGGTAAATTGACGTTGAAATGGACAGGTAGTTCTAACACTGTAACCTACCAGGTTTATTTTGGAACAGATCCCGCGGTGTTGACGAAAAAATCAGATGTGGCCTATGTTGCAGCTCCTTCTTACGATATTACGGGACTGACAGAAAACACAACTTATTACTGGAGAATAGATGCCATCAATGCAAAAGGTTCGGCGGTTGGCAATGTGTGGTCATTCAGAACTACGAAAGCAATTCCTGCCGGTCTTGTTGGATTCTGGAGTTTTGATGAAACAGGAGATGACCTTAAAGTAATTGATTCTTCCACTTATAAAAACGATGGTATACTTGGCCTGGATGCCGACGATGCAAGCATTCGCATACCGGGAAAGAAAAACAACGCACTCGATTTTTCTACTGCCAATACAAACATGTATGTGGTAAGCGTTCCACACCAGGATCAATTGTTTCTTGATAAAGGTTCCTTCTCCATGTCATTCTGGATGAAGGCAGATCCAAGCAATTTGCCGCAGGACAATAATACCAGTGCTTATCTTTTCTGTAAAGGCTCCATTACAAAGAACACAACGACGGGAGCTACAGGTAAGCGTTTCGATATTGAGTTTAAAAACAAACAACTTCGTTTTGCCATCGATGACGACAATGATGCAAATGGCGGTGGTAAAGATGAATTACAAACAGATGGTACCGGTTTGTTTACAAACGAATGGGTGCATGTAGTAGTGATCAGGGATACAGCCGCGAAAAAACTACGTGCATATCAAAACGGCGCATTGGTAAAAGAAGTAGCCATCGCAAAAGCTCTTTCAGGTATTGGTGAAACAAGTTCTTTGATCATCGGTAATATTGGCGAACTCGAATTTCTTGCTACTACGAACAAGCCTGCGCCATACAAAGGCAAGCTGGATGAATTGAAAATTTACAACTATGCATTAACCTATCCTGAAATTGTAACGCTGTACTATGGAAGCGCATTGGCGCAAAAACCTTTCGATCCATCTGCCAATAACACAACCGTAGAAGGCTTTACAGATACATTGAAACTAACGTGGTCCGGCGGCGTAAATACAAATAAATATCAGTTCTATTTCGGAACCGATGCAAGTAAGCTGACTAAAATTTCCGATAGCATCAATATCAACAGTGCATTGTACAACGTTACAAAAATGCAGACACAAACTAAGTATTACTGGCGCGTAGATGCAGTGGGCCCTCTGGGTGTAACAACTGGTGATGTTTGGAATTTCACAACAGGCTTTGAACAAGGATTGGTAGCGCATTACGCATTGGATGCCACAAGTGGTGTGATCGCGTTCGACAGCACCAAAGCAGCCAACCACGGTACGATCACAGATGTAGCGAATCCGGTATGGACGAACGGAAAGTTCAAAGGTGGTCTGGGATTGTCAACTCCTTCCGCTACTGGCGCAATAGTTGTTCCCGATGCTCCGCAAATCAGGTTCGATGAAAACGCTTTCACGATTTCCATGTGGGTAAACATTCCTTCAAATACTTACACAAGCTCCAATAATAAGGATTGCTATCTTTTGCAAAAAGGAACCTTTGAAGCCAACACCGGTAAGTGGTATGGCCTTCAATTGAAAGACGGCAAACTGACATGGGCCATTGATGATGGTGTAACTAAAACAAATATCGACATCACTGTTACAGCAGGTGCCACTAATATTTTCACAGGCAAATGGGTACACATTGTTGCAATACGCGACATAAAAAACAAGTTGCTGAAAGTGTACATCAACGGTGCATCGGCAGGTTCAAAAGCTTACACCACGCTTTCTATCGGTAAATCAGATAATCTGCTTATTGGTAACTCCACGGAGATGAAGCCTTTCCGTGACAGCCTTGATGATATCAGAATGTACAACTATGTTTTGTCTGACATTGCCATTCAGAAATTGTACAATGGACAGGAATTATTGAAAAAAGTTTCCAACCCAACACCTGCTGACGCCAGCGCGGGAGCGGGTCCTGAGAAAGTAAACTTTGCATGGACCGATGTAACAGGAAGTGCAACAGGCTTCAATGTATATGTTGGCACATCACCTGATTCACTAAAAGCTAAGTCAACAAACAAAACAGCGACAACTTTATCTATTGATTCATTGAAACCCAACACCACTTACTATTGGAAGGTAGATGCAATGGATCAGGATGGTACGGTGAAAGGCGATGTGTGGTCATTCACTACCGGAAAAGATACAACGCCTCCAACAGTGATAACGAAAAATGATACGATAAGATTGAGCGCTACAGGAGCTGCGACCATTGTAGTGGCAGACATCAACAATGGAACAAGCGACGTGTATGGCATCGATTCATTGATCTTGAATAAGACAAGTTTCAGCTGTGCCAACATAGGCAACAACACAGTAAGATTAACGGCGGTAGATAAGAACGGCAATAGGGCAAGTAAAACGGCAATTGTTGTTGTGATTGGTAACAAACCTGCAAAACCTGTTATCGCGCCGGTTGATGTAACCATTTGTCTTGGTGACAAAACAACCTTAACAGCTACAGCGGTAGATTCAGCGGTCAGCTATCAGTGGTTGTATAATGGCGCTGCTATCAGTGGTGCAAAAGCGTTGTCTTATACCGCAAACTCTCAGGGACAATACAAAATTCTTGCGATCTCCGGACAGTCTTGTCTTTCTGATACATCTGCGGCAGCAGTCGTGAAGATCAATGGTGATACTACTTTGACAGTTAGCTCAGATACAACCATTAGCAGAGGAGCAAAAGCATTCTTGCACGCATTTGGCTCAGGGGATATTAAGTGGTCGCCGTCAATGAGCGTAAGCAACATTTCCGGCAACAACACTGATGCTGCACCAACGTTTACGACTACTTATGTCGCAACGCTTACCAACAGCCAGGGTTGTAAAGCGAGTAAGTCTATCGTCGTGAAGGTAGAAGAGTCTACACTCACAGAATACAACAGATTGCTTTCTCCTGATGGCGATGGTGTAAATGATAAACTCGTTATCAAAAATATCAGTGGTTATCCAAATAATCGCATCCAGATATTTGATCGCTCAGGAAAACTGGTGTATGAAAAAGTTGGCTATAACAATGATTGGGACGGAAGATACAACGGACGCATTCTTACTAATGGTACTTACTTCTTTGTATTGACTGTAAACAACGAAGTGAAAATTAAAGGTTCTGTAACAATAATTCATTAATAATATGGAAGCGGTGATTGCCACAACAATCATCGCTTCACCAAAATAGTAACATATGAAAAAGATCAACAAAAAAGGCTTGCGGTTGCTGTTGCTATGTGTGGCTTCTTGTTGCATAGGTGCATCAGCAAGTGCACAACATTTTTTCAATAACCCGATCTCTCAATATTATCGCGATGGTTATTTATGGAACCCGGCACTCGCAGGGCAGAATGGCACAAGGTTGTATGGCTTGCTCAACACATCATGGTCAGGATTCGAAGGAGCCCCTAAACTCATCACTTTTGCAGGTGACACAAAGCTGGGTGATAAATCTGGCGTTGGCATCATCATTACTTCCGATAAAAGCGGCATCTTTCAAAGATACCAGGGTGCAGCGTCGTACGCATTTGTGGCAAAGCTGAGCGAGAAAAACAGTTTGCGCATTGGAGGTAGTTTGAATTTTTACAAAGAACGTCTTGATAATTCTTCCCTTACATCCAACGGCCAGATAGATAACACTGCCAAAACCTTCAACGACAAAGGCATGCAGTTCAACGGCGATCTGGGATTGTCATTTGAAGGTGAACGTTTTTCAATTGGTGCCACAGGTTACAATATCGGCTCTTACATGCAGGACTCTGCAGGGCGCAGCAGCGATCTTGCGATGGGACAGGTGCTGGCTTCTTATAAATTCAATTGTGAAGATGAACGCATCAGCGTAAAGCCAATGGCCGCGTATAAAATGTTTTACGATCAGAAAAATATTTTCACCGGCGGTGTGCAACTGGAAATGCAGGACACCTTTCACGCAAGCGTGTACTGGCAAAGCACCGGCAACGTAATGGGCGGCCTCGGTATCATGGCGAAGAACCTCGGGGAAATAAACTTTTTCTACAGTTCAAAAAACAAATACAATTACAATCAGCAATACGAAGTTGCGCTGAAAGTAAATATCAAATAGCGATCGTTTACATTGTAGGTGTGATAAGCAGTCTTCATTGAAGGCTGCTTTTTTGCATGTTATAAAGCGCCGGTTCGTGTCTCCACTTCAACAAATGCTTCAATTTGATTGGTGTTTATACCTGTCGTGAAAGGTTTTTGTCATCCCGACGAAGGAGGGATCTGGGTTTCGCACAATCACGCCGTTCAAGTAGACACTCAGATCCCTCCTTCGTCGGGATGACAAGCAAGAATCTGGTTGTTTTTAAAACAGCTTAAGTCGGCGACATTTAATTCCTAATTCCTGATTATTTTTCAGGACGCAACAGGATGGCTACAACCCTGTAAAATGCTATTTTGTACGCTCAAGATTGTAAGCCATGTCAAATAGAACCCTGTTGTCAAGATTATTACTATGTTCCGTTGTGCTAGTTGCAATTTGTTATACTACGAATGCGCAAATTCCCGATCTAAGCTGGACAAAAAAAGTAGGTACCCGCAGCGTACCTTCCTCTAAAAAAATATACTCCGTAAATAAATATGGTGCGAAGGCAAACGATACCACCAACGTATCTACCAAAGCCATACAAGCGGCTATCGATGACTGCGCCAAAAAAGGCGGAGGCATTGTTACTTTTCAACCGGGAGTGTATGTAATGGGGAGTGTGTTTGTGAAATCTGGTGTTAATTTTCGTGTAGACAAGGGTGTTACAATTTTGGGCAGCCAGGATTTTGCTGATTATCCCGAAATCGATACCCGCATTGCAGGTATTGAAATGAAATGGCCCGCAGCGTTCATCAATGTGATTGATCAGAAGAAGGCGGCAGTAACGGGCGACGGTGTTGTAAATGCAAGAGGTAAATTCTGCTGGGACAAATACTGGAACATGCGCAAAAATGATTATGACCCTAAGGGCCTGCGCTGGATCGTGGACTATGATGCAAAACGCGTAAGAACCTTGCTCGTGCAGAATTCCAGTGATGTTACATTAAAGGGAATTACTTTTAAGAATGCAGGCTTCTGGACGGTCCAAATATTATACTCCAACTATGTTTCTGTAGATGGCTTGGTGATCAGAAACAATGAAGATGGTAAAGGTCCAAGCACAGATGGAGTAGATGTCGATTCATCTAGCTGGGTGTTGATTGAAAACTGCGATATTGATTGCAACGATGATGATTTCTGTTTGAAAGCTGGTCGTGATGGCGATGGATTACGCGTAAATAAACCAACAGAATATGTAGTGATCCGCAAATGCGTGGCACGTAAAGGTGGTGGCCTGCTTACTATTGGCAGTGAAACCTCAGGTGGCATAAGACACGTGTTGGCAACAGATCTTATTGGAAAGGGAACCGGCAATGGCTTTCACATCAAGTCTGCTTTCACAAGAGGCGGTACGGTGGAAGATATCCATTTTCAAAACATACAATTGGATAGCGTAGCAACTGCATTTCATTTCACCATGAACTGGAACCCGTCTTACAGCTATTCCAAATTGCCTCCTGCTTACAACTATGATTCCATTCCTGAGCATTGGAAAAAATTATTACAGAAAGTAGAACCTGCACAAGGCACGCCTACCTTCAGAAATATTTATGTGTCAAACATTACAGCGAAAGGGGTGAAAAAAATCATCAATGCAGAGGGCATGCAACAATCAGCGTTGAAAGATTTTCATTTCACCAACGTACACATTAGTGGGACAGATGCGGGCGAAGTAAGCTTTGCCGATGGATGGATGTTTAGCGATGTAACACTTACTCCAGCTAACAACGTGCCATTGAAAGTGAGCAATAGTGGGAATATGAAATTATGAGAGAAGTTACTTGCCTTATAACTACTTCGAATTGCTTGAATAATTAAAGGCAGCAAACAAAGACCGCTTGTTATCCCGAGGAACGAGGGATGACAAGCAAGAATCTTTTGGGTGTTCAAACAGCTAATTTTACGTAAAGTAGAAATTGTAATTCTTAAATTCTATATGAAAAAATTAAGAACCATATTCCTCTTAGGCATCATCGGCCTTCTTGCTTTTAAGATGATGCAAAAAGATAAACCCGTACTCTACATCATCGGTGATTCTACGGTGAAGAATGGCAATGATACTGGAAAAGATTCGCTCTGGGGTTGGGGCAGTTTTATGTATCAATATTTTGATACAACAAAAATAAGTATACGTAACCATGCCATAGGAGGCAGGAGCAGCCGCACTTTCATCAATGAAGGCAGATGGACGAATATTTTGTCAGTATTGAAGCCCGGCGACTATGTGCTGATGCAATTTGGCCACAATGACAGCGGTCCGCTGGATGACACAGCACGTGCCCGCGGCACCATCAAAGGCATTGGTGATGAGAGCAAAGAGATTTACAATCCTATCACAAAAAAACAGGAAGTGGTTTACTCCTATGGTTGGTATATGCGCAAGTTTATTGGCGAAGCAAAAGCCAAAGGAGCAATACCTATTGTGTGTTCACCAGTGCCGCGCGACAATTGGAAAAACGGAACGCTTTCTCGTGATACTGCTGGCTATCCAACATGGGCAAAGCAAACAGCTGAATCACAGAACGCTTTTTACATTGACATTCACAATGCGATAGCGGATAAATATGATCAACTTGGCGAACAGAAAGTGAATACATTTTTTCCCAAAGATCATACGCATACCAATCGGGAAGGCGCTATCTTAAATACAGAAACAGTAGTGCAGCAATTGAAAGATTTGAAGAGGTGTAACCTGAAGAAATTTATTTCGAAGTAAAAGACGATTTGTAATGATCAAAACAAAAAGAAGTTTGTATAAAAAAGTATTGTTAGTGGCCAGTGTTTGTTTTGCAATGCACACAGTCACACAGGCACAGGAGAAGATTGACAGAGAGGCTTTGGTAAAACGTCACAATGTGATCAATGCAAAATATGACTCGCTGAGTTCGCTTACGGTTGGCAATGGTCGGTTTGCATTTACGGTGGATATTACCGGATTGCAATCTTTTCCTGAGGCATATGCAAATGGCGTAAACCTTGGCACAGAAAGCGAATGGGGCTGGCACAGCTTCCCCAATACGAACGATTATAAAAGAGAAGATGCGTTAAAAACATACCAGTTCAACGGGCGTGATGTCAGCTATGCCGTGCAATGGAATGAAGACGGCATTCATAAAAAATCTGCTGATTATTACAGGATCAACGAACACCGTTTACAACTCGGCAACCTTGGTTTTGAAATTCTAAAGAAAGACAATACTCCTGCAACATTGAAAGACATTCAAAAAGTATTTCAGCAACTGAATGTGTGGACAGGCGAAATTGTTTCTACCTTTTTTATAGAAGGTGAGAAGGTAATGGTAAGCACCGTTGCCAACCAGGAAGATGATGTGATCTCTGCAGCTGTCACTTCTTCACTGGTAAAAACGGGCCGTCTTAAAGTGTTTGTGCGCTTTCCATATCCAACAGGTGCATTCCTGGATGGAGGTACAAATTACACTGCTGAAGACAAACATATGTCTGCGATTATCGTGCAGGGAAATGATTTTGCAGAACTAATACATTCATTGGATACAGTAAGTTATTTCACTGAACTTTCGTGGAAAGGCAAGGCGTCATTAACTCAAAAGAAAAATCACTATTTCCTTTTAACTCCTCAAAATATAACCGGACAATTTTCGTTCAGCTGCAGATTTGGCAAAGCTGAAAAGCAAACCATTCCAACTTATTTGCAGAGTGTGCAAAGCAGTTATGTCGCATGGACAAACTACTGGAAAACCGGTGCTGCTGTTGACTTCAAAGGCAGTACTGATAGCCGAGCATTTGAATTGGAGAGAAGAATTATTTTGTCGCAATACCTTTTGCGTGTGCAGGAATCCGGCAATTATCCACCACAGGAAACCGGGTTGACGTTTAACAGCTGGTATGGAAAACCGCACCTGGAAATGCATTGGTGGCATTCGGCACAATATGCTTTTTGGAACAGAACAGAGCTCTTGCAAAAGTCAATGGACTGGTACAGTGATCCTGTTGTTTATAATAATGCAAAAGCCATTGCAACACGACAGGGCTATGATGGTGTTCGCTGGCAAAAGATGACCGACAATCCCGGAACAGAAAGTCCGTCTTCAGTGGGCGCATTCTTGATTTGGCAACAGCCACACTATATCTATTTTGCGGAGTTGTGCTACAGGAAGTTTCATAACAAGGCAACACTTGAAAAATACAAGGACAATGTATTTGCAACGGCAGATTTCATGGCGTCCTATGCGCATTGGGACAGCGCTACCAATCGCTACATTCTTGGCAAAGGGTTAATTCCTGCGCAAGAAACTTTCAAAGCAACAGAAACATTCAATCCAATATTTGAGTTAACGTATTGGCAATGGGCATTGGCTACGGCACAGGAATGGCGCGTTCGTTGTGGCTTATCACGCAACAAAAAGTATGACGATGTGATGCAACATCTTTCAACAATACCGCAAACAAACGGGATGTATTATCCCGCGGAAAGCGCAACAGATGCTTACACCAATCCAAAATACAAAACAGATCATCCGATAGTGGTTGGCGCAATGGGCATGCTGCCTCCGGTAAAAGAAATGGATACTGCTGTGATGCGTAGAACATTTGATTGGGTTTGGAACAACTGGGCATGGTCCGAAACCTGGGGGTGGGATTTTCCTTTGGTTGCAATGTCTGCAACACGTCTTGGCATGCCTGAGAAAGCGATGGAAGCTTTGTTTATGTCCATCACCACAAACACTTATCTGAGTAATGGTCACAATTACCAGGATGGAAGATTGCGTATTTATTTACCGGGTAATGGTGCTTTGCTATCAGCCGTTGCAATGATGTGCGCGGGATATGATGGCTGTAATGTAGCAGAACCGGGCATTCCCAAAAATGGGAAATGGAAAGTACGTTGGGAAGGATTGCAGAAAATGCCCTAACATTTAAAAACAACCACGACAACACTAACATACATGAACGCACGTAAAAATATTTTTGCAACAGCACTATTGCTTGCAACCGCGATAGGCGGCTTTGCACAAAAGTTGCCAAAGAAAAAGCAGGTGCTGAAATCAATCACACTTGCCAACAGCTACTTTATGCAAAAGTGGCCGGATGCAGGAAAGCCCATCATGACGAACATTGAGCGTCCCAGCAATATCTGGACACGCGCAGTGTACTATGAAGGATTAATGGCTTTATATAGTGTTGACAAAAAACAAGCTTGCTATGATTACGCAGTACAATGGGGTGAGAAGCACAATTGGGGGCTGCGCGGTGGTGTTACAACACGCAATGCAGATAACCAATGCTGCGGGCAAACATACATTGATCTTTATTTGATCGATAAGAAAGAAGAAAGGATAAAGGACATCAAGGCAAGCATTGATTTAATGAAGGCTTCACCAAAAATTGATGATTGGAACTGGATAGACGCGTTGCAAATGGCCATGCCTGTTTACCTCAAGCTTGGTAATCTGTACAGTGATACAAGCTATTACAACCGGATGTATGATATGTATGCTTATGCAAAATATAAGCATGGTGTTAGTGGTTTGTATAATCCGGCGGATCATCTTTGGTGGCGCGATAAAGATTTTGTTCCGCCCTATAAAGAACCAAACGGAGAAGATTGTTACTGGAGCAGAGGAAATGGTTGGGTAGTAGCGGCGCTGGTGAAAACATTACAAACTTTGCCAACCACAGATCCGCACTATAACGAGTATTTGCAGGATTATAAGGACATGCTGAAAGCCGTGCTGCCGCTGCAGCGAGAAGATGGTTTCTGGAACGTGAGCCTGCACGACTCCACGCATTTTGGTGGTAAGGAACTTAGTGGAACAGCATTGTTTGTATACGGGATGAGCTGGGGAATAAACAATAAAGTGATCGATAGAAATACTTATTTACCGGCTGTAGTAAAAGCATGGAACGCAATGGCAAAAGATTGTTTGCATGCAGATGGTAAATTAGGATTTGTACAAGGCACAGGAAAAGAACCTAAAGATGGACAACCGGTTGGGTATGACAAAACACCTGACTTTGAAGATTATGGACTCGGTTGTTTTCTGCTTTGCGGCACGGAAGTGTATAAATTGAAATAGAAATCGGTTTTAAATGTCAGGCATTTTCTGTTATTCGGACAAATTGTTTTGAAGCTCGCAAATTTTGCGGGCTTTTTCATTGAATACGAAAAGGTGCTGCATTTCGTACAGACAAGACAAGGCAATGCTTTGTCTGTATCGCAGCACATAAACAAATTAATTTCCTATATTCGTGTTGAATTGACACTTAAAATATTGTCCCAACATTTTGCCATGAAAAAAACAATTCTTCTTACCGGAATAATTTTCTGTTCTTTTTTTAGCACAAAAGCTTTTTCACAACAGGATTTTAAAAAATGGGCACAAACACCGCCGATGGGATGGAACAGCTGGGATTGCTACGGCCCAACGATTACCGAGCCTGAGGTGAAAGCCAATGCGGATTACATGGCGAAAAACCTGAAGAAATCAGGCTGGGAATATATTGTAGTCGACATCAGATGGTTTGTGGAAAATGACAAGGCAGGTGGTTACAACCAAACAGATCCGCGTTATGTGATGGACGAATATGGCAGATACCTGCCTGCGGTAAACAGATTTCCCAGCGCGGCTAATGGCAAGGGTTTTAAGGCGCTGGCAGATTACATTCATTCAAAGGGATTAAAATTCGGCATTCACATAATGCGCGGTGTTCCAAAACAGGCTGTGGAAAAGAAATTGCCCATTAAAGGAACAACCGTTACTGCCGACCGGATATACTCAACAGTCATGCAATGCGAATGGCTAAAAGATAACTATACGGTTGACGCATCCAAAACGGGAGCGCAGGAATACTACAATTCCATCTTCGAGTTGTATGCTGCATGGGGAGTGGATTTTGTAAAGGTGGATGATCTTTCACGTCCGTATCACCAGGATGAAATCGAATTGATAAGAAAAGCAATTGATCGAACGGGGCGACCAATCGTGTTGAGTACTTCACCGGGCGAAACACCGATTGAAAAAGCTGATCATGTACGCACTCACGCAAATATGTGGCGCATGGTGGACGATGTGTGGGACACATGGCCACACATCACGCACCTGATGAAAGTTGCGCAGCAATGGTATCCTTACATTCAGCCGGGCACATGGCCGGATTGCGACATGATTCCATTGGGAAGAATCTCCATTCGCGGCGAGCGCGGCGGCGACCGCCAGACAAGGTTAACAAAGGATGAACAGTATTCACTAATGACATTTTTTACCATCTTCCGATCTCCATTAATGTTTGGTGGCGATATGCCAAGCCTTGACACTTTTACAAATGCTTTGCTTACCAATAAAGCTGTTTTGAAAATGCATCGCGAAGGCAAGGATGTAAAACAATTGTTTCAGGCAGATGGTAAACTAGCCGTTACCTCAGTGAATGCAAAAACGGGCGAGAGATACCTTGCATTGTTTAACATTTCCGACAATGAAAAACCGCTTGAGATTAAGGTTGCATTGTCTGACCTTGGCATAAGCGGAAAAGCATCTGCAACAGATATGTGGACAGGAAAAGCGGTGGGCAAAGTAACAGGCAATATATTAGTGACGTTGGCGCCGCACAGTTGTAGATTATTCAGTTTGAAATAAAGAAGAAGTCAAAAGTAAAAATTCAAAAGATTCTCCGGCGATTTTGAATTTTTACTTTTTTAGTTTCCTGTTGTCTCCCGATAGTAGAAGTCAAAATTCAGAAGGCGAAATTCAAAGATTCTCAAATGATCTTGAGCTCCTTTTGACTTTTGACTTTTTAATTTTTACTTTCCACTCTCTCTTACTTTCACCTTTTTTGCCAAAAACTTCTGTTTAGAATTTGCTTTTTTAAAAAACTTATATAAAAAAATTATAAAGTTTGATTTTTTAACATTAGTTTTAATGAAAGGGTTGTTAAGCTTTTTGGTTTTAATGAACTCCTTTCTGCCTGACAACTCCCGCTCAAACCATTGCATTTAATAAACAACTGCCTACAATGAACCAAATCAAAAACTCCATCAGCTTTTGTTTGCTGCTTTGTCTTTGGTGCACTTTTGCCCTCGCACAGCAAACCCAAACAGTTTCCGGAACTGTTAAAGATGACAAGGGACAGCCTGTTCCCGGCGTAAGTGTTGGCCTTAAGAATGGCAAAGTCTCCGCCATTACAGACGCCAACGGTAGATTCACCATGAAAGCTGTACCGGCGGGTGCAACATTAGTTTTCACCTCAGTTGGGTACGCTGCTTCAGAAGTTAAAGCCAGCAGCACAGACATGACAGTGGGATTAACGCCCGGTGCTTCTTCCAACCTTACCGATGTAGTGGTAACAGGTTTGGGCATTAAGAGAGAAGCTAAGTCCATTGGTTACTCAGCACAAAAAATTACGGGTAGTGATCTTACAAAAGCCAGTCCTCCTGATCTTGCCACAGGTATGATGGGCAAGTCTGCGGGCTTGAACATTACCAATCCGAACGGTGTTCAAGGTAACTCCCAAAGGATAGTTATTCGTGGTAACAACAGTATCTTAGGCAGCAACCAGCCATTGATTGTTATGGATGGCATACAGGTAACGAATGACCCTATCGGTGGTCAGCAGGGCGGCCTGAGTACTGTAACTTCCGGTACTACTTCGCCCACTACCGACCTCATTAGCCCTAAAGACTGGGGTTCTTTTTTAAACACCATCAATAGTGACGACATCCAGGACGTGACCGTGTTGAAAGGCGCCACAGCTGCAGCTTTGTATGGGGCTCGTGGTGCAAACGGTGTGATCCTGATCACCTCAAAAAAAGGCGGCAAACGGGCAGGTGTTGGGCTGGATTATAATTTATCTTCTTTGTGGACAGATCCGTATCGCTACCAAACCGTTCAGAATTCTTACGGATATGGAGGCGCAAACGCTCTTTGGTCAGCCAATCTTGATTTTCCAAAAGATGCGAATGGCAATCCTCGTTATCCGGGCAACTATCCATGGGATGGTACACCTGCCGGGGATGCTTACCAGGTTGCGGGAGCTATTCCGGGGGGGTACAATACGTGGGAGATATTTAGCTGGTATGGTCCGGCTGTTTCATGGGGACATAAACTGGATGGTTCAGAAATCACCTGGTGGGATGGCGTAAAACGCAAATGGGATGCACAACCGGATAACAGGAAAGCATTTTTCCGCACCGGTAACACAACTACCAATAACGTAGCCATCAGCAGCGGAGGCGATTGGGGTACTATGCGTGCAGCCTATACCCGTGTAGACAATACCGCAATCGTTCAAAACAGCAATTACAATCAGAACACTATAAATTTTGGTGCCAACCTGAATGTATCCAAAATGCTGAAAGCTGAAGTAACGGCTACTTATACAAACTACAACAGACTAAACGTTCCGGATATTGCGAACGATTTTGGATGGACCAATTTTATGATCTATTCCATGCCGAGAGATTATAAGCCATTAGAATTTTCTAACTACAAAAATCCGGATGGAAGTAAAAAAGATTATATAAAGGATTCTCCTTTTGGCTATTATCCTTACCAAAACAACTATAACCAAAATCTGTTCTGGCACCTCTTTGAGCAAAATCAAAGATTAACCAGGAACCAACTAATAGGCTCCGTAAAACTATCGGCAGACTTTACGCCGTGGCTCAACATAAGCGGCAGGGCTTCGATAAACAATGCCAGCACTTCTGTAGAAAGTAAATATTCACCAATTGATGCGGACGGAGTGCAGGGCCAATATGGCATTGAAGGAATCAGGAACCAGGACGTGAACCTTGAACTGTTCACAACGCTGCATAAAAACAACATCTTCGGCTCTAAATTCAATACCAGCCTGATGATTGGTAATAGTGCATTGAAATCAAGAATGTACGATAACAACGCATGGAACAGCGGCGAGCCCAATGCCACTTACGGCAAAGCCAGTATTTACCCATGGACCGTACCTGACAAATACAATCTTGCCAATACAACCGGAACCCAGGCTCCGCCAGTAGAAGTTTGGAATAATTATAACCTCAATTCTATCTTTGGTTTATTGGATGTGTCCTATAACGATTTCCTTTTCCTCCAGGTTACGGGACGTAATGACTGGTCATCAACGCTGCCTGAGCAAACTGCTTCTTATTTCTTTCCTTCGGCCAGCTTGAGTTGGGTGTTTACAGAGTCCATTAAACCATTGCAAAATCTTGATTGGTTAAGCTATGGTAAGTTAAAAGCGTCTATTGCTCAAAGTGCAAATGGTGCACAACCGTACCAGTCTGTGTATACTTACAGCTCAAGAGTAGTTGGCAATTACCTGAATGGAGATGCGCCAGCTGCATTTGGAGGAATGCCTGTACGCACATACCAGGAAACATTGCCTGCGGCAGAATTTCTACAACCACAACGTAACAAATCATACGAATTTGGATTGGAAGCCGGCATGTTTAAGAACAGGCTGAATTTTGAATTCACCTACTACCAAACAAAAGCAACAGCGCAGATTATGAAGAACCCTGTGGCTACATCGTCTGGCGCAGATCACATCACATTTAATACCGGAGAGCTTTCTAACAAAGGATTTGAATTTATTGTCAGAGCAACAGCCATTCAAACCAAAGACTTTAGCTGGAACATAGCAGTTAATGGTGCACATAACCAAAACAAGGTAATCTCTTTGTCAGAAGGTGTTGATTCCTACGATCTGCAGGACTTGTGGGGAACCAATGGTGTACAAATGAAAGTAAAAGCAGGTCAAAATTACGGCACTATTTACGGCTACGATTACACTTACAAGGATGGCAAAAAAGTGGTAGCTCCTGTGCTGGATAACAACAATCCGGACAAAGTAGTAGGTACACAGTATGTAGTTACAAAGGACCTTGTGCCAATTGGTAACTCCACTCCAAAACTTACAGGGGGCATCGCCAATACTTTCCGTTATAAAAATTTCAGCTTGTACGTAATGACCGATTTCAAACTGGGTGGCCAGATATTCTCTGCCGATTATGGTGCAGCTATGAGTGAAGGATTGGCGCCTGAAACACTGAAAGAAAGAGATGGTGGTGGCCTTCCATACACTTATCCTGATGGTACAACAGCCAATCATGGAGTAATACTTGATGGCGTGTATGCCGATGGCAAACCAAATAAAGATGTGGTTCAATACATGTATAAATATCCGGGCCAATACGCTGCATGGTCCAATGTTCCTATGCCACGCAGCAACTGCATATTTACCAACTCATGGGGTAAGTTAAGAGAATTGACACTCACTTATAGTGTGCCATCAAAAATTGTGAAACGTACAAAAGTATTGCAGGGTCTGGACATCGCATTCGTTGGTCGTAACCTGTTCTACCTGTTCACAACACTACCGGACAATCTGAATCCTGAAGCAATAAATGGTATCGGTAACGGACAAGGTATTCAGTGGGCAGAGTTCCCTGGCACAAGAGATCTTGGCTTTCAACTAAAACTAAAACTGTAACCCTTTTTAATATACATTATGAAACACATAATAAACAAAACCGGGTACACTATCTTATTATTTGCAGTACTGTTAGGGTCCTGCACAAAAGATTTTGAAACGATCAATACGCCGCCTGTTGATCCTACAGATGCGCCCACGCCACAGGTTTTCAATGCCATCATCAGTTCAACGCCTATGGTAAGCGGCGAATACTCAGTAATAAATACCTGGATATATCCCATTACCCAGCAGGCAATAGTTTTTGGTGGTTCTTATCCGTACGATAATGCCAAAGCCAGTGTGTGGGAAAATTATTACCGGGGAATGGCCGACTACAGGATGCTACAGGACCGTATTTCGAAAGAAAAGGACACGACTATATATAATAATTTGTACGCCATGCTAAGAACGATCATGGCTTATAGCACATTCAAGGTAACTAATTACTACGGCGATATGCCTTACACCAAGGCCGGTTATGCACCTTTGAACGGACCAAGCGGCTATAAAGCACCTTATGATAAACAGTCTGATATCTATCCTGCAATTTTACGTGATTTGAAATGGGCCGTTGATAATTTCAGCACCAACTCCAATCAATACTCTGTAGGAGCCTACGAAACATTTTTGCAAAATGACATCAGCAAATGGATCCAGTTTGCAAATAGCCTGCGGCTATACGTTGCCGTTACCATGTACGATAAAGACAATACACTGGCAGCTTCACAAATTGCAGAAGCGTTAGGTAAACCATTGCTGGCAGATGGTAATGATATAGGATTGTGGCCGGCTAAAATTCCGGGACTGGATTTTCAGTGGCGCCAATGGTCATTCTCCGCAAACTGCTACCTGCGTTTGGGTACTACTATGTGGGGGCTGATGTCAAGCAACAACAATACAAATGGCAGTGGCATTTTTGATATGAGAGCAAAAATATTCTACGAGCCAAATAATGCGGGGCAATGGGTGGCATATCCTCAAAATCCAGCTACCAATACACCTACTGAAGGTGGTGCGCCTTATTCAACAGGCCGTTTTACAGCGTGGGCCGACAAGGGGGAAGGTTGTATCTATTCACCCGTAAATCTTTATTTCGAGCAGGATACAAAGTCAATTCCCGAGTTAATGCTCACTTCTGCCCAGGTTCATTTTATCAAAGCGGAAGTTTACAACAGGGGGCTGGGAGTTGCAGCAAATCCTGCTACAGCAGAAGCAGAATATAATGCAGGCATCGCCGCTTCTATGAATATGTGGAAAGGCATTGCCTTTAACTCACCTGTATGGGTAGTCGGCAAGCCAGCATCGGCTACTGCAACAGACGCTGAAATAAGTGCTGTGACTGGCAATGTGATAACAAAGTATGATGCCGGTAACTCGTCAAACGCATTGAAACAGATATATGCGCAACTATGGATAGATCAATACAGGCAACCATTTGACGCATGGACATTACAAAGAAGAACTGGCCGGTTAACGCCTATGTCAGCAACAAATACTGATTATTATAACAAGAATTACGGTTCTTATCAACGTTTCGTTTATCCCGATCCGGAATTGAACTATAATTTTGATAACTGGAAAGCTGCAACCGGTGCGGGTGATTTGAATTCCACCAAGATTTGGATAGCGAAATAGAAACAATTAATAATTAGTAATTAATAGGGTAGTGGTCGTTATAGAACGCGGCATAGTGAAATGACACCAAATTGCAGAGGCCAAAACTATTAATTACTAATTATTAATTATTAATTCGCTCTCCGTTCACTAATGTAAAAGAAACCCAAGGCTCTTTGGTAAAAAGATTTGCCAACATCGTGGAGTTTTAGGATAAAATATTTGTACGCAATAATTGTAACCTTAATAACTTCGCGACGTCTTATTATATTCACATTTTTTTATCTAAGAGCCTCCGGTTCTTATGACCCAAGCATTATCCTAGCTAAAATCCTTACAGATATGGCAGAAAAAAAAGATATCTACCGAAAAAAAATCCTTACTGAATTATATTTTGCCAAAACACTATCCTGTTCGGACCTCAGTGACCTTATCCACAAAAGCCTTCCCCTTACTACCAAAATGCTCAATGAATTAATAGAGGAAGGAAAAGTGGAAGAAACTGGCCTCGCTGCTTCTACCGGCGGCAGACGTGCAGTTACTTACAGGATCAGGCCGGATGAAATGTATGTGGTGGCCGTAGCAATGGACCAGCTGGTAACACGGATCGCTGTAATGGACATGCAAAACCATTACGTGATACCGGTCGACAGATTTGAACTGCCACTGGGTAAGTCAAAAGAAGATCTGGCCCTGCTTACCGACAGAATAAATGACGCGATAAAAGCCGCAAAAGTCGACAAACAAAAAATTGTGGGAATTGGTATCGGAATGCCCGGTTTTGTGGATGCAGCAAAAGGTCTCAATTATTCTTTTCTTGATTCGGACGGTCAAAGTATCTCTGAATATATTTCCGGCAAAACAGGCATCCCTGTTTTTATTGACAACGACTCTAGTCTTGTAGCATTGGCTGAGCTTCGCTTTGGCGCTGCCAGGCACGTTGCCGATGCCATGGTCATTAATATAAGCTGGGGCGTTGGTTTGGGAATGATATTAAATGGTCAGCTTTTCCGCGGGCACAATGGGTTTGCCGGAGAGTTTAGCCATATACCGCTTTTTGTGAACAATAAGCTTTGCGTGTGCGGTAAAAGAGGGTGTCTGCAAACCGAAGCCTCTCTTAGCCTTGTGGTAGAAAACGCCATTGAGGGATTAAAAACGAAAGGCGTTTCACTATTAAAGAAATTACCTGAAAATCACTATGAACAAGCATATGAAGCCATCATAGAAGCGGTGGTAAAAGGTGATAAATTCAGTATAGAATTATTTTCGGAAGCCGGCTATAACATTGGCCGCGGCCTTGCGATCCTTATACATTTATTGAATCCTTCATTGATCGTTCTGAGCGGCAGGGGCTCTTCTGCAGGAAAAATATGGCTGCCTACCATTCAGCAGGCACTGAATGAACATTGCATTCCCCGCTTACAAATGAACACAGAAATCAAAGTATCTGAACTTGGATATGAATCCGAAATCATTGGCGCCGCAGCGCTCGTGATAGAAAATTATGGCGGCAAAAAACTTTCGGTACCACCCGTAACACATGCTAAAACATACAGCTCAGCAATTAAAAGAAAAATAAGTCTCCAATAGAATTTAGATATGAAAAAAATCATCGGCCTCTTTTTGTTGTTTTCAGGACTAATTGCGAACGCGCAGCAACACAATACTTCCAAAGACTATGTTGTTCCATCTGATACCCTCGTACGTGCAAAACTTTCGCATTGGCAGGATATTAAGTTTGGACTGCTAATGCACTGGGGTACTTACAGTCAATGGGGAATAGTAGAAAGCTGGAGCATATGCCCTGAAGATGAAGGCTGGTGCGAGCGTCGTGGGCCTTATTCCGCAGATTACAACACTTACAAAAAAGCATACGAGAATTTACAAACAACATTCAATCCCACACAATTTGATCCTTCCAAATGGGCCGCAGCTGCAAAAGATGCCGGCATGAAATACGTGGTGTTTACTACAAAACATCATGATGGGTTTTGCATGTTTGATACCAAAGAAACAGACTACAAGATTACTTCTCCCAAAACACCATTTTCCTCTAACCCAAAAAGCAATGTAGCAAAAGAGGTTTTTGATGCATTCAGAAAAGATGGTTTCCTGATCGGAGCGTATTTTTCAAAACCTGACTGGCACACGGAAAACTACTGGTGGTCGTACTTTCCACCAAAAAACAGGAACGTGAATTACGATCCTAAAAAATATCCCGATCATTGGAACGCCTTTAAACAATTTACCTACAATCAGATTCAGGAATTGATGACCGGATACGGCTCGATGGATATACTTTGGCTCGACGGTGGCTGGGTAAGACCCCACAAAACGATCGATCAAAACGTAGACTGGCAGAAAAGTATTCCTTTCGATCAGGATATTGACATGCCAAAAATCGCGGCAATGGCAAGAACTCATCAGCCGGGTCTGCTCGTGGTTGACCGCACTGTTACCGGCGAATACGAAAACTATGTAACGCCCGAACAACAAGTGCCTGCTAAACCATTGGGTCATCCGTGGGAGTCTTGTATTACCATGGGCGATTCATGGAGCTATGTTCCAAACGATCATTACAAAAGCACAAAAACATTGGTGCAGCTGTTGGTTAAAATAGTGTCAAGAGGCGGTAACCTTTTATTAAATATCGGACCTTCGCCTCAGGGTGATTTTGCCGACACAGCTTATTTGCGATTAAAAGAAATAGGCAACTGGATGAAGATAAACCAGGAAGGTATCTACGACACAAAGCCAATGGCGCCGTACTCTTCAGGAAATATATTCTTTACACAATCAACAAAAAAGAATGCGGTATATGCTTTCTATTTACCCGAAAACGATGATGTAACGCTTTCTGATAAACTAGTTGTTGAAGGATATGTTCCTCAGAAAAAAGCAACCGTTACACTACTAGGTTATAAAGACAAACTAAGCTGGAAACAGGATGGCGATAAGCTCATCATCAGTGTTCCGAAGAAGTTGCAAGGCAAAACCATTGGGCAGCATGCTGTTTGTTTTAGAATCAACAACTAAGAAATTTAATTAAAAATTGAAAGTTGAAAATTGAAAACGAATGACACACTGAAAGCATTTTCAATTTTCAACTTTCAATTTTTAATTATTAAAATAGCTTCATGAGAACTATCCTCGTAATAATATCCACTTTGATTTTCATGAGTTGTGCCACGGCACAAAAAAAGAAGATCGCGGTTATTGCTTACTATGCAGGCAGACCCACTATGGTGGATAGTTTCCCTATTGAAAAGATCACCCACCTGATTTTCAGTTTCGCTCATTTGCGTAATGACAGCATGGTTATTGCCAATGCAAGGGATAGTGCAACCATTCAGAATATGGTGAAATTGAAAAGCAGAAATCCCCAATTGAAGGTCATGTTGTCAATGGGCGGCTGGGGTGGTTGCCAGTATTGTTCACCTGTTTTTGCAGACAGCATTAAAAGAAAAACATTTGCGCAGACAGCGAAACAACTGACCGATTATTTTCATACAGACGGCATTGACATGGATTGGGAATATCCTGCCACAGTTGGTTATCCCGGCCATCAATACATGACGGAAGACAGGGCCAATTTTACCAAACTCATACGTGACTTGCGCAACGCATTGGGACCGCATGCAGAAATCAGTTTTGCCGCAGGCGGTTTAAAACAGCACATCGATTCGAGTTTTGAATGGAAACAAGTGATGAAATATGCAGATCGCGTAAACCTGATGAGTTATGACCTGGTATCCGGATTTGATACGGTAAGCGGCCACCATACGCCGCTGTATTCAACACCTAAGCAATATTCATCCGTTGATGATGGCGTAAAACGTTTGCTGAAATGGGGCGTTCCAGCAAATAAGATCGCTATTGGTGCGGCTTTTTACGCACGCATTTTTGCAAACACAACCAATGCCAACAACGGCTTATACCAACCGACACATTTTTTCAGAGGCGTATCCTGGCGCAAATTTGACAGCACATTTTCCGCCGCCAATGGCTATAAAAAATATTGGGACAAAGTAGCGAAGGCGCCTTACCTGTACAATGATTCGCTGAAATATTTTGTGACCTACGACGATTCCGTTTCCATTCATTTGAAAACGAAGTATGCGATGCAGAAAAAGCTAAACGGCATCATGTTCTGGCAATTGGTGGACGATTCCTTTCAGCACGGTTTGCTGGATGTAATAGATGAAACGAAAAAAGGTTTGCCTTCAGGAAAAGCTGTTACTGCCCACAAGCATTACGATCGGTGATCAATTTGAAAATTGTGCACTTCGTAGAGACAAGGCATTGCCTTGTCTGTGCAGCATAAATTATATCACTAACAACAATGAGAAGATTTTTAACGCCTCGCGCTATTTTTTGTTTGCAGTTTATTTGCTGCTTTGTTCTGTTCACCAATGGGCAGGAAAAGAGTTTGTATCGAGACAACAAAGCATCCGTTGATGCAAGAGTAACCGATCTGTTGAATCGTCTTACGCTGGAAGAAAAAATTTCCTTGTTGGGTTACAACAGCAAGTCCGTTCCGCGCCTTGACATTCCGGCTTACAACTGGTGGAACGAAAGTTTACATGGAGTGGCCAGAGCAGGAAAGGCAACCGTGTTTCCGCAGGCAATAGGCATGGCCGCTACTTTCAACGACAGTTTGCTCAACGAAGTAGCCAATGCTATTTCAACAGAAGCGAGAGCAAAATATAACCTGTCAACACAACAACAAAGGCATTTGCAATACATGGGGCTAAGCTTTTGGTCGCCCAATATCAACATTTTCCGTGACCCGCGATGGGGAAGAGGACAGGAGACATATGGTGAAGACCCTTTTCTTACTGCGAGCATGGGAACCGCCTACGTAGAGGGTTTGCAGGGAAGTGATCCCGGTCTTTTAAAAACATCCGCCACTGCAAAACATTTCGCGGTGCACAGCGGTCCTGAAGCAACACGTCATACTGCCAATGTAATCGTTGATGAAAAAGATCTTCGTGAAACATATTTGTATGCATTTAAAAAATTGGTAGATGCAAATGTTGAGTCAGTAATGTGCGCATACAATCGCGTAAACGACCAGCCTTGTTGCACGGGCAATACTTTGCTGAAAGACATTCTTCGCAACGAATGGAAATTCAAGGGCCATGTGGTAACTGATTGTTGGGCGCTGTCAGATGTATATTCTATGCATAAGGCGCTTCCAAGCGCCATTGAAACAGCAGCCGCGGCCATTAAAGCAGGTGTTAACCTTGATTGCAGCAATCTTTTGCAGGACGATGTAATGAAGGCCATTAAACAAAATTTGCTGACAGCAAAAGAGATTGACAGTGCTTTGGCTCCTGTGCTTCGCACACAAATGAAACTGGGCTTTTACAATGATCCTGCATCATCACGTTATGCTGGTTTTGGTGAAGACAGTGTTGCCAACGAATACCATAAAATGCTCGCCAGAAAAGCTGCACAGCAAAGCATGGTATTATTGAAAAATGATAAAAACATTCTTCCTCTCGATAAGAGCAAATATGGCGCAATAGCAGTTGTGGGGCCCAATGCAGCGTCATTGGATGCCTTGGTTGCTAACTATCACGGCGTAAGTGATAAAGCAGTGAATTTTGTGGAAGGCATTACAGCTGCGGTTGGAGCAGGAACAAGAGTAGAATACGACCTTGGTTGTGATTTTTCAGACACCGCGCATTTTGGCGGCGTGTGGATGGCAGGCAATGCTGATGTTACGATCGCTATTGTTGGGCTATCACCGGTGTACGAAGGAGAAGAAGGCGATGCATTCCTTTCACAATCCGGTGGCGACAGAAATTCTTTGAATCTGCCTGCTTCACAAGTTGCGTACATCAAAGCATTGCGAAAGGCAAACAAACAGCCGCTCATTGCTGTGGTTTGCGCAGGTAGCGATGTAGATATTTCTTCTATCGAGCCTTATGTAGATGCGATTGTGTACGCATGGTATCCGGGAGAGCAGGGTGGTAATGCATTTGCCGATATTCTTTTTGGAAAGGTTTCACCGTCAGGCAGATTGCCATTGACGTTTTATCAATCCCTAAACGACCTCCCGCAATACAGCGATTACAACATGAAAGGAAGAACCTATAGATATTTCGATGGGCAAATTCAATACGCGTTTGGCTTTGGATTGTCGTACACATCATTTGCTTATACATGGGATCGCAGACCTGCAACAATCGCTTCTTTAAAGGATAGTATCTCGTTTTCTGTAGTGGTGAAAAATGAAGGCAAGATGGATGGCGATGAAGTAGTGCAGGCGTACATCAAATATCCAAATGTTGAACGCATGCCTTTAAAAGAACTGAAAGGTTTCAAGAGAGTATTTGTTACCAGCGGCGGACAGAAAACTATTCAGTTCAAAATTCCCGCAAGTGAATTACAGAAATGGGATTTGAAAGAACATCGCTGGAAATTGTATGCCGGGGAGTATACAATAGTAGTTGGCGGCAGTTCGATGGATGTGAAATTGAAATCGCAGGTGGAAGTAAAAATTAAAAAATAGTGCATCACGTAGAGACAAGGCATTGCCTTGTCTGCGCAGACAATATGATCGCGCAAAAAAGACAAGGCATTGCCTTGTCTCTACCGGGTTCACAATTATTTGCAGGGCACTCAAAAAATATTAAAGTAAATGGGCATTAAATATTCTTCTTTAGTTAAACGCATAGTACTGCTACTATTTACGGCTATCACTATTTCTTCCCAGGCGCAAACCATTACGATGCCAATCAACACGGGTTGGCAATTCCATGAAAAAGACGAAGCCGCCTGGCACCCTGCAAAAGTTCCCGGGGAAGTACACACCGATCTTCTTGCAAACAAATTAATACCCGATCCATTTTACAGAAATAATGAAAAGAAAGTGCAATGGATAGAGAAAGTTGATTGGGAATACAAAACGACTTTTGAGCCTGCTTCATTGCTTTTAAACAAGAAAAACATTGAATTGGTATTTGATGGCCTTGACACTTATGCAGATGTGTATCTCAATGGTAAATTGTTGCTACAGGCAAACAACATGTTTCGCCAATGGACTATAGACGTAAAAGGTAAGTTGATCAACGGCCAGAATACGCTTCGCATTTATTTTCATTCCGCCCAAAACAAAGTGGATTCAATGGCGAAAGCTGATCTTCCATATGTTATTCCAGATAATCCAAGAGCCTATGTAAGGAAGGCGCAGTTTCATTTTGGCTGGGACTGGGGTCCAAAGCTTACGGGCTGTGGCATATGGAAGAATGTGCAACTTGTTGCATATGACGTTGCTACAAGAAAAGACATATACAACCCTCCCGTTAACGTACAACTCGTGCAAAAGCCTGATGAGAAAGGCACTTCATTCTATTTTTCCATCAATGGAAAACCGGTGTACATGAAAGGCGCCAACTACATTCCATCCGATGCATTTGTAACAAGAATGACAAAAGATGAATACAGGAAAGTGTTGATGATGGCAAAAGACGCGAATATGAATATGCTTCGCGTGTGGGGTGGTGGCATTTATGAAGATGATGCGTTCTACGATATCTGCGATGAGTTGGGTATTTACATTTGGCAGGATTTTATGTTTGCCGGCACCATGGTCCCCGGTGACGATGATTTTTTTGCCAACGTAAAACAAGAAGTACAATACCAGGTTAAGCGCCTGAGAAACCATAAATGCATTGTGCTATGGTGCGGCAACAATGAAGATGATGAAGCATGGCACAGATGGGGATGGCAGGATCAATTCAGAATACACGGAAAAGATTCAGCCAAACTTTGGAACGACTATACAAGGCTTTTTCATGACAGCATTCCTGCCTGGTTAAAAGAAGTGGACAATAGCAGACCTTACATCACCAGCTCACCAAAGTTTGGCTGGGGCGATAAGAGAAGCTTCACCGAAGGCGACAGTCATTACTGGGGAACATGGTGGGGCGGCGACGATTTTGAAGTGTTTGAAAATAAAACCGGGCGCTTTATCAGTGAATACGGAATGGAAGCAATGCCAGGCTACGCAAGCGTTTTACAATTTACTCAACCACAGGACCGCTATTTGTTTTCTGATGTGTTGCTGGATCATCAAAAGGCCGGCAACGGATATAAGAAGCTCGAAGGTTATTTGAAAAAATACATGATCGATTCGGCAAAGATCAACAAACTTTCTGTTGAAGATTATGTGTATGTCACACAATGTGTACAGTACTACGGGTTTAAAAACATGATCCTGATACAAAGAAATCATGAACCTTATAACATGGGAACACTGCTATGGCAATTGAATGATTGCTGGCCCGTGGCAAGTTGGAGTATCACTGACTATTACAATCGTACGCCAAAAGCCGCATGGTACGCCGTGAAAGAAGCCTATCGCGATGATGTAAGACCGGTGAGAGACAGCATAAGACCAATTGATCTGAAATTGTCTGATCCGCATATCAAATGGAAAATAGAAGGTGATAATATTATCCTGTCAGCCGATGCGTTTGCGAAGTATGTGTTTGTTGACATTGGAGGCTACACAGGCAAACTCAGCGATAATTACTTTGATCTCATGCCAGGTGCAGAGAAAAAAATAAAATTTGATAAATCAAAAGTGAATGGCAGTGCGAAGGTTAAAGTGAAATCGTATTACGATATAAAGAAAATTTGATAATGCCTTGTCTCTGCCGGATGCGCGATTCATCAATTAATTATAAAATTCATAATTGTTTCCTAAATAATGATCAATAAATTTTCATCCACGATTGCGCTTGTTTTGGCTGCAACTGTCGTTACAGCACAAAGCAAAAACATCCCTCTTGCGAATACCATTCGCATTGACAGCAACGATAGCCAGGAACTGATATTGGAAAAGGCTGTGCATGTAGTGCCAACAAGCAATCAGCTAAGCGCATTGAAGAATGAGTTTATCGCCTTTATACATTTTGGCCCCAATTCATTTACCCGAAGGGAATGGGGTACCGGTCAGGAAGATCCAAAAGTTTTTGACCTAAAAGAACTACACACCGACCAATGGTGCGAGACAATGAAAGCCGCTGGAATGAAGATGGTAATTTTTACCGCCAAGCACCATGATGGGTTTGTGCTATGGCAAAGTCGCTACACAACGCACGGCGTTATGTCCACCAATTTTGAAAATGGAAAAGGAGACGTGTTGAAAGCGCTTGCCGCTTCCTGCAAAAAGTATGGATTGAAGCTGGGTATTTATCTTTCTCCCGCGGATCTGTTTCAAATTGAAAGCCCTGATGGATTGTATGGCAACCTTAGCAAATACACCACGCGAACGATACCAAGAGAAGTGCCTGGCCGACCGTTTCAAAACAAAACAAAATTCCAGTTTGCGGTTGATGACTACAATGAATATTTCCTGAACCAACTGTTTGAATTACTTACTGAGTATGGCCCTATAAGCGAGGTGTGGTTTGACGGAGCTACGCCAAAAACAAAAGGCGGCCAGCAATACAACTATATCGCGTGGAAAAAACTTATTCATACACTGGCGCCTCAGGCCGTAATATTTGGGAAAGAAGATATACGCTGGTGCGGCAACGAAGCAGGCGGAACACGTGATACAGAATGGAACGTTGTTGCTTATTCTCACAACCCTGATACAGCAAATTATTTTCGCGATATGACGGCAGCCGACCTTGGTAGTCGCGAAAAATTATACGGCGGAAAGTATTTGCATTATGAGCAGGCCGAAACTAATACCTCCATCCGCGAAGGTTGGTTTTACCGCGATGACACTTCGCAGAAAGTGCGTAGTGCCGATGATGTGTTTGACATGTATGAGCGCTCAGTTGGTGGTAATTCAACATTTCTGTTAAACATTCCACCGAATCGTGATGGCAAATTTTCTGCAGAGGATGTAGGTGTATTGAAAGAAACTGGCAAGCGCATAAGCGAAACTTACGGTAACAATTTATTTGCGGGTGCATCTGGCCCAAGGGCCGTGCTGGACAAAGATCTGAGCACTTATATGATATTGGATCATCCAACAAAAGAACTGGTTATTACCACTGCTTCGCCTATTACCATCAACAGATTTATGATACAGGAAGCAATTGCCGATCATAGTGAACGTGTAGAAAGACATGCAGTCGACGCATGGATAAACGGCCAATGGCAGGAAATTGTTTCCGCTACCAATATTGGTTATAAACGCATTTTGCGTTTTCCCGAAGTGACTTCTTCAAAATTCAGATTGCGCATTCTTGAAAGCAGGTTTGACCCCGCAATAGCAACAGTTGCTGCTTACAAATATAAAACGCGACCACCGCAGTTGCAGATGAGCCGTGATGCAAAAGGCATGGTAACCATTGCTCCTGCAAAAGATAATTTTGGCTGGAAGCCACATGGTGAGGACGCTATGAAAAATCTGAATGGCGACATTAAAATTTATTATACACTCGATGGTTCGGAACCATCTGCGTCTTCCAATTTGTATACCCAGCCTTTTAAAGTTGAAAGAGGAGAAGTGAGGGCTGTTGTGATAGAAGGGCAAGAGCGAGGCTCCCTTGCCACCCAGAAGTTCGGAATTAGTAAAGAGTCATGGATCATATTGAATGTAAGCAGCGAAGATGCGAAGCATCAGGCTGTAAATGCATTTGATGCAGACAATAACACCTGGTGGCAGTCAAATGAAAATGGGCTGCCGCAGTTCATAGCCATCGATCTTGGAAAGAGCTATACACTGAAAAGTTTTGCCTATACACCTCAAAGCAAAATACGTGGTGGCATGATGGCAAAGGGCATTATTAAAGTAAGCGACGATGGTAAAACATGGAAAGAAGCTGGCAGTTTTTCATTTGGCAACCTGGTGAATGATCCGTCTACCAGAACCTTCAATCTTCCAAAAGCCGTAACTGCGAGATATGTGCAAGTGGAAGCAACTGCGTTGGAAGGCGAAGGGAAATTTTTAACCATAGCAGAATTGGATTTTCTGTAGAGACAAGGCATTGCCTTGTCTCTGGCATGCCCCAATAATCCGATAAAAGTCGAAATATAAATATCAAATAATGAACGGCATCATTACCAAAGGTTTCAAAATGTTATTGTGTATGCTGATGCTTGCCATACCGCATGGCATCATACACGCACAGACAAAAACGCCCTACGCCATCATCCCTCAGCCTGCTCAACTTAAAGCGCAGGCAGGAAATTTTGTAATTAGCAATAAAACAGTTTTGGTAGTTTCTACTACCGGCACATTCTATAACGAAGCAGGATTTTTAAGAAATCTTGTTCAAAATTACATTGGCACAAATGTTCTGAAATTTCAACACAGCGCTACGGCCAATGCGATTGTTTTAAAATACGATGCATCTCTAAAAGATGCCGAAGCATACACGCTACACATCACGCCGAAAACCATCACACTTGCTGCGAAAGAAGGTGCGGGAATGTTTTATGCAATTGAAACGTTGCGCCAATTATTGCCAGCCAGTGTTGAAAGTGGAAAAGGAAATACATTGACAGTGCCTTGCGTGCAAATAGCCGATCAGCCTGCATTTGGCTGGAGAGGCATGATGCTCGATGTTTCCCGCCATTTTTTTTCAATGCAATACCTGAAAAAGTATGCGGACATGATGGCGCTGTACAAGTTGAACAAGTTGCACCTGCATTTAACGGACGACCAGGGTTGGCGCATCGAGATAAAAAAATATCCGCGCCTGACTAGTGAAGGCGCATGGCGCACATTTGACAACCATGATTCTGCTTGTATTGCAAAAGCTGATGCAACCGACAACGATGATTTACGGCCCGAAGCACAACATACGGTTAAAAAGAACGGGCAAACTTTATACGGCGGTTTTTATACGCAAGATGAAATGCGTGAGTTTATACGTTACGCCGCTAGTCGCCACATAGAAGTGATTCCGGAAATAGACATGCCCGGCCATATGATGGCTGCTGCAAGAATATACCCTGAGCTAACCTGTGACACGCTTATAGTGAACAACACATATGATTTCTCCAATCCTATATGCCCGTGCAACCCGCATGTGTTGGAGTTTGCAAAAGATATTTTCACTGAAATAGCTGATCTTTTTCCTTCAAAGTACATACATATCGGAGGAGATGAAGTGAACAAGAAATACTGGGAAAGGTCGTCCGTTGTAAAAGCGTTCATGAAGGAGAAAGGCTTCACCGACATCAACCAGATCCAAAGTTATTTCAATGATTACATGCTGGCCTTCTTCAAATCAAAAGGTAAAACGCTGATCGGCTGGGATGAGGTTATAGAAGGAAAAATTGACTCTTCCGCAGTGGTGATGTTCTGGCGCACATGGGCGCCCAAAGCCCCGGCACAAGCGGCGAAGAACGGAAACAAATTAGTGATGACACCAGACGGGCCGTATTATTTTGATGCAATAGAAGATGCGCAAACATTACAGGCAGTCTATAACTACGATCCGTTTGACGGGAGCAGATACCATATGAGCGATGATGCGAAAAAAAGTATTCTGGGTGTGCAGGCCAACTTATGGACAGAAATGATAGCATCAGAAAAAAGAGCAGATTACATGATCATGCCGCGTCTGACCGCGCTTTCGGAAGTTGGATGGACTCATCGTTACAACTACAAGGAATATTTACAAAGATTGAATGCGCAATATGAAAGACTAGATCAATTGAACGTTAATTACCGTTTGCCCGACATCAATAATCTCGTGGATAATTACGCAGTCATGGGTAAAACGCCGTTCTTTGCTGCGTCTCCTGTACCACGATTTAAAGTCCATTATACATTGGACGGTTCGATGCCTGTAGCCACATCTCCAGTAATGGAAAAACCTGTAACACTGGAGCATTCAGCCGCTATGAAAATGGCGCTCTTTACGCCTGCGGGACGAAGAGGCGATGTATATACACTTAATTTCAATGAACAACAGTTGTTGCAAAACAAAAGTATTGCCAGCCTTAAAAGCGGGCTCGGGGCTGAATATTATAAAGGCTCATTTGCAACAACTAGTGCCATTAAGGGAACACCTGAAAGTGTATTTGTTGTTGACGGCGTTAAAGTACCCGCATCAATCAATGCACCTGCGTTTGGTGTGAAGTTCAAAGGATATATTGAAGTGCCGGAAACGGGCATCTATACGTTTTATCTCATGTGCAACGATGGTGGTGTATTGATCATCGATGATAAGAAAATAGTAGACAATGACGGTTTGCATCCTGATAAAACAGTAGGAGGGCAGGTGGCGCTGCAAAAAGGATTACATTCGCTGGCCGTTGATTTCTCAGAGTATGGTGGTGGTTATTCTTTGGAACTTAAATATAGTTACAAGGGAAGTGAACCAAAAGTGGTTCCGGCTGCATGGTTCAAGAGGAATTAATTTGAAAATGTGGAAATTTTAAAATTTGAAAATAGTAGGGGCGAATCGCATTTGCCCATGTTAGTAGCAAAAAAATAATGAGTAATGAAATGTAGAATGACATTTACCCGTGTGGTTGTTGCGGGTGTACTTGCTGGTAGCGGGATTGCACCTGCACATGCACAACTTAAAAGTCCTGTTAATGAGCCAGTGCCGTTGACTTTTGTTGATCCGTATATTGGTTCCGGTGGTCATGGTCACGTGTTTGTTGGCGCGAGTGTGCCTTATGGTGCGGTTCAGGTCGGTCCAACCAATATTGTAAAAGGGTGGGACTGGTGTTCAGGATATCATTATTCAGACGATGTGGTGATCGGTTTTCCGCAGACCCATTTAAGCGGTACAGGCATTGGCGATTTAGGAGATGTGATGATCATGCCATATACCGATCAACCGAACATTTACAAAGCACCGGACGATTCATCTAACGGGAAAAAGATAATAGGTCGTTCACATCCCGGTTCTAAATACACACACGAACAGGAAGTAGCAAGGCCGGGCTATTACAGTGTGCAGCTGCTGGACTATGGTATCAAAGCGGAACTTACGGCAACAGAACGCGTAGCAATGCACCGTTATACTTTTCCAACTGGTAAAACTGCGAAAGTGCTGATTGATTTACAACAAGGCATCGGTTGGGATGGTCCTACAGACACTTATCTCGAACAAAAGGATGCTTATACGTTGGTAGGTTATCGTTTCTCCAAAGGTTGGGCGGTCGATCAGCGTTTGTGGTTCGCAATAAAAAGTAATGTGCCAATAGCACAACTTGAGTTGCTGAAAAACAATGAACCAGTTGCGGGAAAATCCCTCAAGGCGGTTAATACAAAAGGAGTGATCTCTTTCGCAAATGTAAATCTCGTGCAATTGAAAATCGGCATTTCACCAGTTAGCAGCGAAGGCGCAATGAATAACATACAAGCCGAATTGCCGGGCTGGGATTTCACCAAAACGGTAGAAGCCGCGAATGCAAAGTGGAACGCAGCATTGTCGCGCATCCAGCTCAGCACAGATAATAGTGACCAACGAACTGTTTTCTACACAGCCTTGTATCACACAATGATTGCGCCTGCACTTTTCAACGATCACAATGGCGACTATCGCGGTACTGATAAAAAAGTATATCACAATCCTGGTTTTAATAATTATTCAGTGTTTTCTCTGTGGGATATCTATCGCTCCTGTGCGCCTCTTGCCACGCTCATTCAGCCGGAAAAGATCAACGATTTTTGCAACACCATGTTGGCCATTCACGAGCAACAAGGCAAGTTGCCTGTATGGCATTTGATGGGCAGCGAAACGAATTGTATGGTGGGATATCATGCTGTTCCATTGCTTGCAGATGCTTACAAAAAAGGCTTTCGTGGTTTCAGTGGTGAGAAAGCATTGGCCGCAATGAAAGCCACCGCAAACAACGGAGAGTTTGGTTTAAATTATGTTGTATCTAAAGGTTACATACCTGCAGATAAAGAACATGAATCTGTTTCCAAAGGAATGGAATATGCCATTGATGATTGGTGCATCGCGCAACTGGCAAAGCAACTGGGCAAAAAAGATGATGCTGCTCTGTATGCAAAGCGTGCCAAATACTATCAAAATTATTTCGACTCTTCCATTCATTTCGTAAGACCAAAGATGGAGAATGGTTCGTTTAAAACACCATACGATCCTTTTAACTCTATTCACGAAAATGGCGATTTTACAGAAGGGAATGGATGGCAATACACATGGCTCGTGCCGCAGGACCCGCAGGGACTTATTAAACTGATGGGCGGCGACGAACCTTTCACTACCAAACTCGATAGCCTGTTTAATGTAAAAGGAGATATGGGGGCACAGGCATCAAATGATATCTCTGGTCTTATAGGCATGTATGCACATGGCAACGAACCGAGCCACCACGTTACCTACCTGTATTCTTTTGCAGGCAAGCCCTGGAAGACAGCAGAAAAAGTGCGCCAGGTGAACAATGAGTTTTATACGACCAAACCAGATGGTCTTGCCGGTAACGAAGATTGCGGCGCAATGAGCAGCTGGTTCATATGGTCCGCGCTGGGCATGTATCCTGTTAATCCTGCAAACGGCGTGTATGTTTTTGGTAGTCCTTTATTTAACAGGGCAACGATCAATGTGGGTAAAGGAAAAACTTTTACTGTACAAACGACCAACAACAGCAAGGACAATATCTACATTCAAAGCGCTACTTTAAATGGCAAACCGTACACGAAAAGTTACATTCGCCATGAGGACATGTTGAAAGGAGGTGTGCTGATATTTGTTATGGGCAACAAGCCGAATAAAGCTTTTGGCGCAGCAATCAACAGCAGACCGCCGTCTGAATAATATTGTTGTAAGAAGAATAAAAAAGGACAAACTGAAATTCTTTTCAGTTTGTCCTTTTTTATTTGCATCAAGTTGTACGCATTCTCTGCCTAACGCGTCTCTGTAGTGTTAGATCGTTCGTTGATATATGATTGTAAGATTTGTCTCAAAAGCTGGATGCACTACCTCAGCCTCCCAATTATCACGAATTGAAGGGAAGATAAGTTTTATCTTTTCTACGAATTGATACCAACCCGGCGTTTCTTCATTTACTGTTATCTGGCGATTATTATATACAATGTCAATACAAATCTCATCCGTAGTAAAAAGGTCCAGTTTGTAAGCGATCAATTGTTCTATATCACTCCACTTAATTTTTTGTTGTCCGGATACTGAATCGAAAACGAAGCCATCATTTTCGTATTTGAATTTTCCTGGATCATTATATTTACCAGCAAAAGCTTTTCTTCTTTCGTCGGAAACTCGAGATGGTTCAAATGTTTTGGACGACGCAAAAAAGGTTAATCTTTTTTTTCAAGAGTGTCATTAAGTCGGCGCCAGGATTAAGTATGCTTGTTTTTCGTGGCTTGATTTGTTTTTAATAGAATTATTTGGAAAAGCATAAGGATAGATAAAAGCCAAAATGTCGCCACGGATTTTGTGGAATATTGACTATGTGTTTTTTGAATCACATCAATGTATTCTTTTGCTTTGTATTTAACTGTGTCGATGCTTTGTATTGAGTCAATTTCTATTTTTTTCATTGACGTTAAAGTGTTGTTCTTTGTCGCCGCAAAATCAATCTGAGAGAAATTGTCCGCAAGCAAATAAAAGAACATCCCTAACGAAAGTATTTGCAAAATTTTTCTAAGAATCATGTTAATCAAACATAATAATATTTGTACAAAGGGTTGAAAGTTTGTGTTGCCTTTTGTTTTTTGCATCGGGCTAGTCAAAAAACACTCATCTCATCACAAAGGATAAGCCGTCTCACTTTTCGTTTCCGACAGCACAAAAAAACTCTGCACCGTTGCGATGTTTGGAAGCTTGGCGAGTTTGTGCCGGTAAAACTCGTGATAGCTGTCCATGTCTGTTGATGCTATCCTAAGAATGAAATCAAAGGTTCCCGTCATTTGAAAACATTCCATTACCTCCGGAAACTTCGAAACTTCCGTTTCAAAAGTATTCAGGGTTTCAAATGCGTGGTCACTTAGCAGCACATGGCTGAAGGCAATCAGGTTTTTGTTGATCTTTTTGCGGTCGAGGATGGCAACTGTCCTTTTAATGTACTTTTCTTCTTTTAGCCGTTTCACACGTTCATGGATCGTGGCAACGGACTTGTGGGTTGCAAACGCAATTTCCTTATTGGTTAGTTCTCCGTTTCGTTGTAGCAATCGAAGTATTTCGTAGTCGGTATCGTCGGGTTGGTACATGGTAAATAATATTTGGTAAATGACTAAATAATCATGTAATTCTGAAAATAGTTCTAATGAACGGACGAATTTCCATAAAATTTTCGGAAAAATTGGAAATCGTTGTATATATATCCGGAATAGTTGAAGTTTGTTAAGCATTTACAACAAGTATCTCCTTAACTGACAAAATTTTTTAAAATGGCATCAAACGATTTTTTCTTTGTGAGAAGTGGTGGAACGGCTCAAAAAATTATGGTTGATTCCATCGTATATATCGAAAGCCTTCGCAACTACAGCAAAATATATTCTTCGAATGCAGAAGTGATGACGCTGACGTCCATGCGCGATCTTGAAGGTTTTTTACCGAAGGATAAATTTATGCGCATTCACAAATCCTATATCGTGTCGCTCGATAGAATTCAAAAGATGGGCGGCCATATGGTCTACCTGGATAAGGACCTTTTCTTTCCAATCGGTGAAACTTTTAGAAAGGACGTGAATTCATTTATTTCCAAATATTCAATTGGCAATTAACGGCCATACTGGTTTATATTTTTTTGATCGTTTGTTTTTTCTCATGGTGTATCGGGACAGTTATTTTTATAACGTGGTCCCTTTTTTGTTTCCAGTAGTAGACAAGCTTGTCTGTTTATTTATTATCTCAATTGCTTTTTCCAGCACCTCGTCTTTCCCTTTTTTAATTCCTTCAATGGTTGGTTTTACAGTTATGTCAGGAACAATGCCGATGCGTTGGGTTTCTGTGCCATTTGGATAATATATTCCGGTTCCTGAAATCATAGTTCTTAAGCCGCCCGGTAAAACTATTGATGAAACGTTGCCATCTGCACCGGCAGTTGTACTTCCTATGATGGTGGAGTTGTCTGCTGCGCGAAACGCCATTGCGGTATATTCGGCCTGGCTTTGTGAAATTTCATTTACAAGTACCACCACTTTGCCCTTGTAGGGGGCGCTCTCATTTGAAATTTCATGTGATCTTACAAAAGTAAATTCTTCAGGATTATTGATGTTGCCATTTGTAATTTTAACAAATGGGGTAGGTTTTGAAACAAACCATGAACCTAGGGCAAAAGGCACATATGATGATGGATAATTGCGGATATCGATGATGATTCCCCGCGTATCTTTAAATGATTTTTTTAGTTTAGCAATATCCTGCTCCCGGATATTTGCTAATGTTATGTAGCCGATATTGCCGTCCAGTAATTTAAAACATTTTTCATCTTTTTTTACTTTGTAAAAGTGGTACATGTTTAGCTTTTCTTTTTCATACAAAGGCAGTTCCTGTTCTTTGCTTTGATTATCGGAAATGTATGTAAGGCGGATTGTTTTTTGAGATGAACGCAATAAGTCTATTGATATATCTCTTAACATCGCTGCATCATTAGAAGCCGGATAGTACGGTCGCAGACTGTCAACTATAACTTTTATTGATTTGCCGTTGATGTGCGTGATTACATCGCCGATCTTTAATTTGGCGACATCCGAAAATTCAGGATTGTAATAGTCTGTGACTACGAATTTGTTTTCAACAAAATCTCCTTTGAAAGGGGCAAAATTATTTCCTCTTAGTGCTGATATTCTATCACCGCCGCCCCAAAGGTTCGCGTGTGAGTCATCCAATTCTCCAATCAGTTGCAACGCTGCCAGTTCATATGCCAGTTCATCTTTTGCGTTGATAAACTTAGGAATGTATTCCTTTAACACAGTATCCCATTTCTTGTTGGTCAGGTGTTTATTCGGATAAAAATATTCAATCATGTTCCAGTACTTGTATAAGCAAAGCAGTCTGAAACCTTCGTCAGGATGGCTCATCTTGTCGTACCCTTTCTCGTGTTCAAAAACGGGATTTCCAGCGTTGGGCGTAAGTGCTATATAATAGTTTTCTCCCTGGTTCCTGTTGGCGTAAATCTCTTTTAGTTTGAGTTTTAAATCGTTTGATAAATCTGACTTGTCGATCCAGGATTGATCGGGTTTTAACAAAGCATCAGTTGACGTAGGGTTGCAATTTTTACAGGTAGGCAGCGTTCCACATTTTTCAATCCACGTGGTAAGTATATTATCTCTTTCCTGGTTGCTCTTTGCATTCAGGTAGCCTGGTAAAATTCTAAACAACTCATAATCCCAGTTGTAGTTTCCCGCTGCGATGGCCGGATGATGATATTTAAGATAGCCCCACATATTCCCCAGCAATTCCAGGTTATTTACCAGCGCATCAGACAAAGCCGGAAAGACGATTTTTGAGCCGTTGTCGAAAGCGGTGTCTTTGTCAGCAGGGAAAGTGATTCTATTGATCACAGCGATCTTTTTTGAGCCCAGATCATTCCCATCAATGATGACATGAAAATCATCCAGCCACATTTTCCCTTTCCCAACCAACACTCCGCCGATCACGATTTTTTCAGTCTCATGTGGATGAAGTTGTAAGGAGATGTCATATTCTTTCCATTCAGTTGTGCCTGTAACACCTCTATTATTCATATTGCTGGAACCAAGTTGCGGGTCGATCCTCATCCATAGTCCGGCATAGCCGCCGGTAACATTTTCAGTTTTGATGAAACCCTTTAGACGGATTGTTTTTCCATCATAATTGTCTGGCAGGGTAAATGACAGCACTGCGAATTCTGATTGATCTCCGTTATTTTCTATTACTGCAGAAAATTTTCCGCTCTTTACATGATCAGAGTCCGAGTATATCTTATAGGTGTTGTTTCCGAAAGTTTCCCATGTTGAAGGGAAGTTTTTTTCAGTTTGTTCAAAATCAAGATTTAGATTTTGTATCGCTTGACTGTGTCCGCACTGGAGAAAGAAAGGAGTAATGATAAGGCTTAAGGTTATTTTTTTCATATTGTACTAATGGTTCCAAAGCTTCGCCACGTAAATCATGAACGAAGGCTTCGTGTTGTTAAAGGATGAACTTAATAATTAATCAAGAAAGTAAAAAGCGTGCAGGCCTTGAGGATAGTTAAAGTCATTTTAAAATAACTGAATGGACTGAGTAAATGAATAAACTGAATTGACTGAATAAACTGAATGTTTCAATTTCATGCAGAATGATTGAATCGCAATCACTCAGTTTATTCAGTCAATTCAGTTTATTCAGTTCCGCATGGGCGATTAAAAAATGGCAAATTTTAGAAAGTTTCCACGCCGTCAATCAATCTGAAAAAAATAAACTATAATTGTTCGCGTTTTATATCAATTGCAGTATAAGTAAGAAAAATTTAAACCCCAAGAGTTAATCTGAACCCGATGAACGATACAGAAAAAGAAGTGGTGATAAAGTGCCCCAGCTGTGGAGAAACTATAACCGGCCTGAGCCGCGTTTGCCCATCTTGTGATGCAGTTATAAACACCCCTGTCTCCAATCAATTAGATACAGAAATAAATGAATTGGATGATGCAATTATTGCTATAAGAACTGTTTACCAACCGAATGTAGTAAATACAGCCTTTAAAATTTTGCTTTGTTGCGGGACTGGCGGTCTCTATATCATCTATAAAAAACTCCTTAAAGGGGAGCATATTTTCAATACTGACAAAGAATTGTTCTACGCCCGTGTTGCCAATGCAGAAAAGGAAATCAGAACATCAAGGACTTCATATGGAGCAAACAAGGAAATCGCAAAACGTATCACGGACAGCGAGGTAGAGAAAAATAATTTGGTAGCGTCGAGAAAGAAGTTTGTATTCATTGGCAGGTTTGTGACCATTGCATTTTTTGTTGTCTTTATTTTGGTGCAAAAGATGGCATTTTCCAACAACGAATATTTGAAGGTAGAAAGAATGTTGAAGGCAGGAAAAATACAAGAGGCAAAAGAATACGTGGCCACCGTGAAAAATGAGTTTATCAGGGCCAACCTTGAAGTTGAAGTAAAAGAAGCAGAAATTAACGGGTTGATAAAAGAAAAGAAATTAGCGGAAGCCGTAGCAGTTTTCAATACCATTAGCGATGCCGATACAGCTAAAGTAAGAATTAAAAAAACGATCAACACAGTACAGGTAAAGGTGCTGATAGATGCAAAGAAATTTGATGAAGCCAAAGCATTTGTTGCTGCACTGGACGCCAAAGAGGCTTATAAACTTTCCTTGCTTAAAATGATTACGTATGGGGAAATAGAATCCTATGCATCTAATGGCAAAGCAGACTTAGCATATAAGATGATCAACGAACTTGATGATGCCGACACTACCAAAGAAAAATGGCGCGATGGAGTTGTTTTGTTGGAAGTTAACCAGTTGCTTTCAAATGAAAAGTATGATGATGCATTGCGAAAAGTAAAGCTCGCCAGCAATGAGAACTTCAGAGAGGGATTGATCGAAAAAATTGTTACTGGTCAGGTAAATGCATTGATAACGGAGAAGAAATTTAGAAAGGCCCGTGAGCGTGCAGACTTGATAAAAGGCTATGACGTTAGGAAGAGTTTAAATGATAAAATTGATTTCGAAGAAAAAATTAATAAATAATGGGAATATTCAGCAATGGTGGAATAATGGATGTAATACGTTGTGACGAGCAGGAATATCTCGTGCACAAGTGGAGTCCATCGGGCACAGCCAACTCAACAAAAAGAGAGAACTCTATTAGATTTGGCAGTAGCATTCGTGTGAAAGATGGTGAGGTGGCCGTGTTTGTTTATAACAACAAAGGTGAAAACGGTACGGACTATTTGGTGGGACCTTATGATGGCTTTCTCAAGACCATCAATATTCCACTGGTAACTGATCTTGTAAGTCGTCTTTATAACGATAGCTCTCCTTTTCCTGCAGAGATTTATTTCATTAACCTCTCGGGAAATGTTCAGATAAAATTTGGTATTCCATATTTTGATATTTGCGATCCCCGCTTTCCGGAATTGGTGGTGCCTTGTGCGGTGCGTGGAACGCTTACATTCAATCTGCAGGACTACAAGAATTTTATAAAACTCAATCGCCTGATCGATTTTGACCTGGAAGATTTTCATGCTCAGATCAAAGACTTTATGGTGCGAAAGGCAAAGTCGGTAATCCTGAATGTGCCGTTCGAGAATAATATTTCTCCCTTGGTAATTGAAAGAAAGCTGGATGACATTTGCACAATTGTGCAGGAAAAGTTGCAGGCAGATATGCTGAACACCTTTGGCGTTAACCTGAGACGCTTTGATATTAGCGCCATTGAGATAGACAAAGAAAATGCAAATTATTTACAGCTTAAGAAAGCTACAGCTGACCAGCAAACGAAATTCGCCGAAGCGCAAACCGATGTAAATATTGCGAATCTTTCTGAAAATGCAAGAATCGCGAGAAAGGATACGGAGATGCAGGTGGAAGGGAAAAACTTTGGCGTTTACCAGCTCGATCAGCAGGCAGATGTGCTTAAAACAGTTGGAAGTCATCTCGGCGGCGGTCCAGGAGGCGAGGGAGGAGGCATAGTCAATAGCATGGCCGGTATGACGACCGGGATAATGATTGGCGGAATGCTGGGCAACCAGGTAGGAAACATGATGAACAAAATGGGAGCAGGAACGCCACCTCCAATGCCTAACCAGCCAGTTTACTTTATTGGTGTTAATGGACAACAACAAGGTTCATTTACTTTTGAGCAATTGCGGCAAATGGCGCAAACCGGTCAGTTTACACGCGGTCATTATGTATGGAAAGACGGTATGGCAAGCTGGGAGCTGGCTGAAAAAGTTACAGAATTATCTTCAGTGTTTTCGTCAGTGCCGCCTGCGTTTCCAAAAGAATAGAATTTTTGTTATTAAGGTTTCGTTTCATCAAACGAAATCAAGCGACGTGAGCATTTTTTAAAAATGCTCACGTTTTTTATTATGCGAAACACCTTCCGCCTGCCGCCTTAAAAATATCTGCCGGAATCGACCTTCATCTACCCTTCACAACAATTTGAGGAATTGATTTGTTGTTTTTAAATATCGCTGTTTATTTTTTTGAACCTCTATAATTGTTAGTGTTTTATGAAATATCTATTACCTATAGTTGTATTCTTAATGCCCTTTGTTTCAAGGGCCCAGTTGAATTATAAAGTCGAGGACCGGTACCTGTACTATGGCGAAGTGGTTGCCGTTGATACATCATTTACAGTTGATGACCTGTATAAAAATGCCAAACTGTTTGTTGTTAAGCTGGCTCTTCCGGATATTAAAACACTTACCGATGACCCCACCGGAGGTGTATTAAGTGTGGCCGTGGAGGAGCCGGGAACCTATAAAACAGAAACCGGCATTGGTACCATTCCAATGAAATTGAAATACAATATTAAATTAGAAATGAAGCAGGGCCGTTACCGTTATACCATTGACAATATCATGATCAATTATACAGATGGTGGCAGGAGTGTAGATCATCCCCTGTACGATGTAGACAAAGGAAAAGGTGGTGGCATTATTGGCAACGGCGAAAGAAAGCGCATTCTGAAATCAATGGATGCATTGTTTATGCGTAAAATAGAGCTGTTGAAAAATACTATGAAAGTCAAATCACATGAGTTTTAAAGAATAAAGAAAGTCTATAAAAAATATCGTTGGAAACTTTGGAAGCGGCGTTGCCAGACCTGACAGGTTTTTAAAACCGGTCAGGTCTGGCAACGCCGCTCATGTTTAATTTATTTCAGCCCCAGCTTAGGTTTTACCCAATCGACATATCGTGCAATCGCATCGTCGGCCTCAGGCGCCCGCCCTGCGGCCATTTGAAAGCTATGCTGCATGCCAGGAAAAATGTCGAGTCGAACATCAAGCCCTGCTTCTTTAGCACGCTGCGCGAGGTTGATACTGTCACTTAAAAGTACCTCATCCCCGCCCACCTGAAGATACACGGGCGGCAAACCTTTAAGATCATTATAGAATGGATTTGCGTATCTGTCCTTTGGGTTGCCTTCTTTACCGAGAAGCATTTGCGCCATTTCCTTTACCCATTCCCTGGTCAATAAATGATCCTTGCTTTTGTTCGATCCCATGGATTCGCCGGTCACCTCCATATCGAACCACGCTGAAAAAGGCATGACCGCCGCGGGCATTGGCAGGCCCTTGTCGCGAATGAGCAAAGCGCCTGTTATGGCAAGTCCGCCACCTGCTGAATCCCCGATTATAGCAATGTGACCGGCTTGTATTCCCTGCTCGAGCAGCCAGCGGTAGGCCGTTACCACATCATTGACCTGCGCCGGATGCACGTGTTCAGGAGTGCGGCGATAATGGATGATCAACGCCCGGCATCCAATATCTTTGGCGAAATGACCATATAATTTTCTGTGTGTGTACATAGAGCCGCTGAAAAATCCGCCTCCATGCAGGCACAAAAGAGCGCGGTTCGCAACGCATTCTTTGGGAACGGCCCACATAGCCTGCACGCCGCCCGCATCCACTTCAATGTAGTCAACGCCGCCTGGTTCTGCAGTAAGGCTTTGCCAGTTTTCATTAACATCGCGAATTTCTGCAAGAGATTGGAGCTCCATGGATGCGGCCACACTTTTGTGCCACCATTTGCTGACTTCTTCTATTTGTTTGCTTGGTTTTACAGGTATTTCCTGTGCTGTTGTAAATGTCATAACCCGTGATTTTTAGTTTGAAAATTTCAACAAAACTATACAGCGGATCAGATGGCTAAAACTAGCATTGGTGACTTTCTGAGGGGGGTAATTTGACATTAGAATGGCTTAAATTTACTGTCACTTATTCGCAAAACACCATGAAAAAAATATCATTGCTGGTGCACGAGGATGTATATTCATCATCTGTTGCAGGAGTTATAGATCTGTTTGCCGGAGCCAACTGGTGCCTGCAGCTTGCTGGAAAAGGGCCTGCTTTTAAACTGGAACTGGTAAGTGAAAAAGTGAAAAACATACAACTGGATGCGCCGGCCCAGTTCATATGTTTTACAACAATAGAAGAAGTGATGCAAACGGACCTGATCATTGTTCCCGGTTTTAATGGTGACAGCCAGGCGATTCTTAAAAAAAATAAAGCAGTTGTTGATTGGATCAGGGAAATGAATGGTTTGGGTGCGGAAATAGCAAGTCTTTGTGTAGGCAGCTTTTTTCTGGCGGAAGCGGGATTGCTGGACGGTAAAATAGCAACTTCGCATTGGGCGGCAGCCGAGGAGATGCAGTCGCGTTACCCGTTGATCAAAATGAAAGCAGATCATGTTATCACGGATCAGGGCGGAGTATATACCAGTGGTGGCGGCTTTTCTTCCATAAAGCTGGTATTGTATATTATCGAAAAATTTTGTGGCAGGGAAACGGCGCTTTGGATCAGTAAGCGATTTTCAATAGATATTGACCAGGTAAGTCAATCGCATTTTGCCATCTTTACGGGACAACACGGGCACAATGATGAGGTAATCTTACAATCTCAATCCTATATCGAGCAGCATTATTCAAATGACATATCCATCGATGAAGTGTCGTCATTAAGCAATACCGGCAGGCGGAATTTTGTCCGTCGCTTCAAAGCAGCTACCAACAATACTCCCATAGAATATCTGCAACGTGTAAGAATAGAGGCAGCAAAAAAAGCGTTGGAAGACAATAACGCGCAGTTGAATGACGTAATGGTTAATTCAGGGTACAAGGATATTAAAACGTTCAGGATGATTTTTAAAAGAATGACCGGTTTGTCACCTACTGACTATAGAAAAAAATATTCACGGGACATGAAAATGTAGAGACGCATTGAATGCGTCTCCTTTCGCACAGACAGCATGGTTGGTACAAAGTTCGCTTTCGCGCCTTTTTTGTTGCACCATAAACGTGTTACAGAGACGCATTCAATGCGTCTCTACGGGCCGCGGTTCGCGGCTATGGCCCGAATACTCGCCGACGGCTTATCGTTATCACGCTTGCGTTAAATTTGAATTTCTTAACTTTGGCCGATGGCAAAGCAAAGTGAGCGTTCGGTATCTGCTTATAACAATGAGCTGAAGTTAAAAGGATTCAATGCCTTCCAGATCGGTCAGGATTGCAACACGACCCGTGTGTACAGCAGAAAAGATTTTTACAAAATTTGCCTTACTACCGGCAAAAGCCTGATTCATTACGCTGACAGGACCTTTGAAATGGACGGCACCATTTTGTTCTTCGGCAACCCGCATATCCCGTATTCGTGGGAAACGATTTCAACCACTTATACAGGTTATTCTTGCCTTTTCTCAGAAGATTTTTTACAGTTAGCCAATCGTTCAGAGAGTTTGCAGCAATCCCCGTTTTTTAAATTGGGAGGTACACCCATTTTAACCATCAGCGAGGAGCAGCGCGATTTTCTCAACACCATTTTTACTAAAATGATTGAGGAGCAAAAGACTGACTACGCTTACAAAGACGAACTGATCCGCAATTACATCCACCTCATTATTCATGAGGCACTCAAGTTGCGGCCTTCTGAAAATTTTGATAAACACTCTAATGCCGTTTCAAGAGTGGCGTCTGTTTTTTTTGATTTGCTGGAAAGACAATTTCCCATTGAGAACACGGACCGGCCGCTGGCATTGCGATCTGCCCAGGATTATGCAAAGGCGCTTTCTCTTCATGTAAACTACCTTAACCGTGCAGTGAAAGAAGTGACTGGGAAATCCACGACTGTCCACATTTCCGAACGCATCATAACGGAAGCAAGAGCGCTTTTACAACATACAGACTGGAACGTGGCAGACATAGCTTATTCGCTTGGCTTCGAATATCCTACCTATTTCAACAATTTTTTCAAGCGCTTGACCGGTACAAATCCAAAGTCCCTGAGAGAACAGGAGGTTTGAAATTCTTAATAATTGGTTTGATTGTCTTTATATTAACTATGATTTGATTTCGAACTTTGTGAACGAAAAAGATGTTCAACTGCTGCGAACATCATTCCTCACCCGGTTTAAAATAACGACAACAATATGAGTACTGTACAGGTAAAAGCATACGGCACAGAAGCTGCCGATGCATCATTGGACCAAATGGCGATTAGCCGCCGCAAGCCACTGCCACACGATGTGGAAATTGACATCCTTTTTTGTGGCGTTTGCCACTCGGATCTGCACACGGCAAGAAACGAATGGCACGGCACCATTTATCCTTGTGTGCCCGGCCACGAGATCGTTGGAAAAATTGTAAGTGTGGGCGATCATGTGCACAAATTCAAAGTAGGGGACATGGTGGGCGTGGGTTGTATCGTAGATTCATGCAGGGAGTGCCAGTATTGCAAAGAGGGCCTGGAGCAGTTCTGCGAACCGGGCATGACAGGCACTTATGGCTCGCCTGATAAGTATATACCAAACCAGCAAACCTACGGCGGTTATTCAGAGCGCATTGTGGTAGATGAAAACTATATTTTGCGCATCCCGTCAAATCTTGATCTGGCAGCAACTGCACCTTTATTGTGCGCGGGCATTACGACTTATTCTCCATTAAGACATTGGAATGTAGGTCCTGGTAAATCTGTGGGCATTGTAGGCATCGGCGGACTTGGTCACATGGGTATCAAAATTGCAAAAGCAATGGGCGCACACGTTGTTGCCTTTACTACATCCAAAAGCAAGTTCGATGAAGCGCAGCGTCTTGGCGCAGATGAAGTGGTGCTTTCAAAAGATCCTGAACAAATGAAGAAATTCAGAGGTAAGCTCCATTTTATTTTGGATGCGGTGTCTGCCGAGCACGATATCAATGCTTATTTGTCTTTGCTTCGCGTAGATGGTTCTCTCGCGTTGGTTGGGGCACCTGAACAACCATTGCCTGTTGCAGCATTCAGCGTTATCATGGGGCGTAAAAGTTTTGCAGGCTCTATGATCGGTGGCATTGCGGAAACACAGGAAATGCTGGATTTTTGCGGTGAGCATAATATCGTTTCAGACATTGAAATGATCAACATTGATAACATCAACGAAGCATATGAGCGTTTGCTAAAAGGAGACGTGAAATATCGTTTTGTGATTGATATGGCTTCACTAAAAAACAGCAGTAAATAAGCTGTAAAAAAGTAAACGAAATGGACATAACAAGAGTTGGCACAAAGCCATCTGTGAAAGGCCCCGGAGATTGGTTCACAGGCTCAGTAAGGATCGATTCATTGTTTGATCCTAATGACGCTCGTCGCGCAGCAGCGGCCAGTGTTACATTTGAGCCGGGTGCAAGAACCGCGTGGCATACGCATCCGCTGGGTCAAACGCTGATCATTACTGCCGGCTGCGGTTGGGTGCAGAAAGAAGGAGGGCTAATTGAAAATGTATTTCCCGGTGATATTGTTTGGTTCGCGCCAAACGAAAAACACTGGCACGGAGCAACATCAGCAAATGGAATGACACATATTGCCATCCAGGAAAGCTTAAACGGAAAAGTAGTAGAGTGGATGGAGCATGTAAGCGATTCCCAGTATGAGGCGAAAGGATAGTGATTAAATTCAAAATTCAAAAGTAAAAAGTCAAAAATGGTTGCTTCATTTTTGACTTTTTACTTTTGTTGATCGCCGTTGTTGGTATCGAAGCGCAGCTTGTCGCGATGGTGTACCAACAACAATTGCGCAGCTGGCTGTTGGTGAGCCATACGCAAGACGGCCCTTCACACCAACAGCGGCGGTTTGAAAATAGGGCATCCATTTTTTTACTTTTGAATTTTTACTTCGGTTGATCGTATGTTTTTATCGTTTCTCCGATGTACTTCATTGCCTCTCCATAGGTTTCTATACCATGTCCAACGTTGTCAAAAATCTTGATGTCCTTTAATGTTGTGATATATTTTTTTGCATTGTCAATGGATTGTTGATACGGAAACAACAGGTCCTTAGTGCCTTCAAGAATATAAGTGTCAACTTTAACCTCTGCCAACTCGTTGCCCATGTAGTACGGCTTTTGTGTGTTGTCTTTGTAACGTGTCAGCGCAAAGATTTCATATTCTATAATCAGCTGTTCTGCTTCCGGCGACAGTTGATGGTTGGGTTTTGAAAAGATTGCTTTATCTAAAAATAAGAGAATATTTTTGGGAGTTGGTTTTATGATGGGCAACAGGTTGTAATAAAGATTGCTCCACTTCATTGAAAACGATTGTAAACATCCAGCATTCAGCAGAAATGCTGCTTTAATTTTTTCAGGATTTGTAATGCCCAATTTCATGCAGATCAATCCGCCGAAAGATGCGCCTGCTACATAAGCGTTTTTGATTTTCAATTTTTCCAACACTTCATTTGCCCAACGGCCGTAGTCCAGTGATTTTATGTCAGGTGTTGCTCCGCTGCTGAAATTGGGAAGACCGTTTGTTTCTACCAGGAAAATCCTGCATTTCAAATTGATGTTGTCAAGTCCTTTATCAAAATCCCAAAACAATGAAGTCGTTCTGGCACCGGGGAAGATCACGAGTGTGTCCAAATCTTCTTTGGTGCTTATTCCCCAAACATGTGTTTTGCCTAATGCGGTGTCTACTTCGAATCGCTCATATTCTCTGCCATTGGCCGTTTCCAATTTCTTCACCCATTGTTCAAGAAACGGAAAATCTTGTTTTTCATCCTTAAAAAATGATCGTCGTTTAATCTGCATATTGCTTTGCTGAATGTGTCGCAAAATTACTGTTAATCACTCCTTCACCGCCCGTATTTTTTTGATGGACATAATAGTAGAAAAATGCGCCGCCGATATAAGCAAATGCATCCCGCACATCACCGACTGTGTTGTGCGTAAACTTCGGTAATATCCACTCACACAACAGTCCACTGTAGAGGGCTGCCAGGAGAAGCCAGTGTAAAGCATAAGAGAAGCTACGACCCTCAAGGAGAATGTGCCGCGTGCAGGTGCGGGCAAAATGGGCGACCGCAGGGATGAAAATAAAATCGGTGAGCCAACCATTTACATATGGCAGAGGGTAATGTAAATAACGAAAGCCATGTACCATAAACCACAGAGCAATGTAGCTCAAGAAAAATGGATCGAAAAGTTGCTTAATTACAGCGCTAAAAGAATGGCGAGGCCAATAGCCGCTGTAGCGCCGCCGAGCAAGATAATGGTGCTCCAGAACCCAACGTGCTTCCCCGCCTTTACCGCCGGGTGATCGTTCTCCCGGATGGGTAATATCGATGCCTTTAAGCTTGCCCATAGCGAATCCTCCTTTTCTTTAGCGTCCATGATTGCAATTTTGAGATGTAGGACAAATGTACAGACAGTCATTCAGAGTCATCACCAACTATCGGTTTGTTTTTTGCATTGTGTAGGACGAAAAATCGTGTTTCAATGTTGTTTCTTTAGTGAGAGGGCTTCGACAAGCTCAGCCTGACGCTCCGCTTTCGCTGTCAGGCTGAGCTTGTCGAAGCCTTGTTAAAACAGAAGAAATGTTATTAGAGGTTCTTAAGGAAACGACATTGAACTGTGTTTCTTTATAAGAAAGATCCTTGGTTTACATTTATGTTGTAAAGATATTAATGAACTTTCGTTTTATCCTTTCAGCGAAATTTCCGCTCCATCTTTTATGGCGGCTTCCAGCACATCCATGTTTATATCGCTTAGCTTTTTGAACTTGATGCAATACCCGGTCACACTTGCTTTGCCTAACGTTTTTCCATACGTTTCGGACAAATATGTTTTGTCTTTATTGCCAAGAATATAGACGGAGATGCCTGTTGTGTTGGCACTTACACCAATTTGAAAAAACTCTTTGGTTGTACCATTCGCATATTTAATCGTGTAAGATCCGTAACCGATGTTCGGGTTGGAGACAATTTTGCCTTCGCTGTTTTTGCCATCTTCAAACCATAATTTACATTTTGGCAACGCTTGAAGTACTCGCTTGTGCAGCGCCTGTATATCGTCGCGTTTGGGCTCAGGCTGGCTGGCAATATAGTTTTTGATTTGTTCCTGTACGTTCATAAAAAATGATGTGTGTCGTGAAAAAACAAATGCCATTAAAGATATAAAAGTTAATTGTTACTGCTATATAGCTGTCGCCGTTTACGTATATTACAACTCCATTTTAGAAACAAACCATGAGGGAGGGTTTATGAAGAAAATAGGATTCTTATCATTTGGGCATTGGGCCAATCATCCAGCTTATAAGGCCCGTACAGCAAGCGACACATTGCTACAGTCAATAGACCTTGCTGTGGCTGCCGAAGAGATCGGTTTAGATGGTGCTTATTTTCGCGTGCATCATTTTGCCGCGCAGTTGGCCTCGCCATTTCCATTGCTTTCGGCAATTGGCGCTAAAACAAGCAAAATAGAAATTGGAACGGGCGTCATTGACATGCGTTATGAAAATCCACTCTATATGGTGGAGGATGCCGGAGCCGCCGATTTAATTTCGGAAGGGCGGTTGCAATTGGGTATCAGCAGAGGTTCGCCGGAGCAGGTAATTGATGGATGGCGCTATTTTGGCTATGAACCTAAGCAAGAGGAAACCGATGCAGACATGGGACGCCGTAAAGCAATGGAGTTTTTGGAGAAACTAAAAGGTGTGGGATTTGCGCAGCCCAATCCATACCCGATGTTTCCGAACCCGCCGGGTTTGTTGCGTTTGGAGCCACACTCACAAGGATTGCGTGAACGCATCTGGTGGGGAGCCGCTTCTAATGCCACTGCTGTTTGGGCAGCGGAAAATGCCATGCATCTACAAAGTTCTACACTGAAGTTTGATGAAAGCGGTAAACCCTTCCACATACAACAAGCGGAGCAGATCAGGTTGTACAAAGAAGCGTGGAAAAAAGCAGGCCACCAGCGCGAGCCAAGGGTTTCCGTAAGCCGTTCTATTTTCGCATTGATGAATGACCAGGATCGTTATCTCTTTGGACAACAAGCCAAGAGCAGCGATACCATCGGAATGATTGAACAGGACAAGCGTGCCATCTTTGGAAAAAGCTATGCTGCAGAACCTGATCAACTCATAAAGGAACTGGCTACAGATGAAGCCATACAGGAGGCAGATACGTTGCTACTCACAATACCCAATACATTGGGAGTGGAGTACAATGTACACATACTGTCTTCTATTTTGGAACATGTTGCACCGGCATTGGGGTGGCGATGATTTTTGATAAGTGGTTGATCGGAATTTCTAAAATATTAGAGGTGTTGTATATAGAATTGTTCGTTTTTAGCGATCCATTTGTTGGCAATTTCAACAGTGATACTTTCAATATTGTCTTTGCTCGCATTTTCCCAATAGTATGTGTACTCTTGTCCATAATCGAAATCGTCCCACGCCCAATGTAAAAGGTAGAAATCATATACCAGTCGATCGTAGTCTGTCGCCTGGCAAAATTTATAGACGTGCGCCAGGTTGAGTCGAATATTTTCGGAAGCTGCAATTTTGCTTATGTAGTAACTGCAATAACTTAATACAGCGTTCTCGCCCATCATCTGTTTCAGTTTTAATGACTCTAAAACTTTGGGCAAATATTCTGCTATTTCAAAATAATTTGTTGGCTTGTTAATTCCTGCCAGTGTTAAAAGTGAATGCGTTTCGTGACCTAAAAAAATCATTTCCATAGCCCAGTCGACACACTCATCTGTATCGTAGTCGGGGATTTCAGCAAATGCAACAACCTTATATGTTAAGTCACTAATTTTCACGCAGGAATACGAAGTTTAATAGCTTATAGAATCATTATGGCGGCCTCAAAGTTAAGCGAGACCGCCATAATGATTCTATAAGTGCAACATTTTTTTCTAATAATTTTGATGCACTAGTGCAGCTTTCGCGTATACTCTGACAGCCGTACTATCTTTCCGTTTTTTAATTGCAAGTCATTAATAACATCAGCAGAATCTTTTACTCCTTTCGCTGTTTCCCACACTTGAGAATACCAAAGCGTTACCCATTCTTCAGTTTTGTCTTTTGAAACAACAGATTCCCAATCGTACATTTTCACTTTGATGGTTTTGTACCTGTTCCTTGCTCCAGTCAACAGGACCTTTAAACTGTCATGAGACATCTTTTTGTCCAAGCCATCGAACTGCACCCGCACAGAGTCGCCAAAATAGCCGAGTGATTCATCAAGTTTTCCATCCTCCCACGCCTTTAACGCATTTAATGAAGTCGCTGTATTGGCAGGGTTCCCTATTTCCCAATAATCAGGATGCTCAATTGTATAAGCGTAATTTACGGGAGTTGCTGTAGCTGCGGTTGCTGTAGTGTCTTTCGCTGGCTCTTTTGGTGGGGTTTGCACATTGTTACATGAACATGCAAGTGCCGTCAAAAAAAAGAAAGTCAATTTTTTCATGATGTATTTTTTGTGAGTGAATAAACGGGCATCGGGGATTTTTTTTGACGCATCACCGTCCACAATCAGCAGAGTTGCTGATTCCAGTTATTTCAGATTGAGGCTTCGAAAGGTAATGTCAACAATAAGTGTAGGAAAAGGTTTCGGGCTTTACTCTATCAATATACTCAAAATATTTTATGTTCATAACATTTCTCAATGGCAATTACTTTCTTTCATCGTACAGTTTTCTGTCACATCAAAACAATTAAGTAATATTATCAAAGGATTTGATCAAAAAGCACCAAATAAAATGAAGAAGATTGTTGTTTTTGTTACCACTCTTTTGTTACTGACCAATTCTGAACTTTTACATGCACAAAAACCAAAGCCGCCCATTATGGGTTGGAGTAGTTGGAATCATTTTCGTGTGAACATTGACGAAAAAATGATCCGTGAACAAGCTGATGCACTGGTGTCATCAGGAATGTATGACGCGGGATATCGCTTCATAAATATAGATGACGGTTATTTTGGTGGAAGGGATGCCAATGGCAACCTGCTTATAAATAAATCCAAATTTCCATCCGGAATGAAGTCGCTGACTGACTATATACATGGAAAAAATTTAAAAGCCGGAATATACACTGATGCCGGAATGAATACCTGTGGCTCAATTTGGGATAAGGATTCTCTTGGCGTTGGCTCCGGCATTTATGGTCATTGGTCAAGTGATTGCAACTTATTTTTTAAAGATTGGGCTTTTGATTTTTTAAAGGTGGATTGGTGCGGAGGAGAAAAGCAACATCTTGACGAAGCGACCGAATACCTTAAAATTATTGATACGGTAAGAGCCATTGATGCCGACATCGTCTTCAATGTTTGTCGCTGGCGGTTTCCGGGCGAATGGGCCATCAAAAAAGCGGACTCATGGAGAATATCCGGAGACATCAGCGAAAACTTTAAATCGATTCTTGGCATTATTGATCTAAATGCAGACTTGTACAAATATTCTTCTGCCGGACATTACAACGATATGGATATGCTGCAGGTAGGGCAGGGTATGAGCTACGATGAAGACAAAAGTCATTTTTCCATGTGGTGCATGCTCAATTCTCCGCTGCTGGCGGGCAATGACCTGCGCAACATGACTAAGGAAACAATAGAGATTCTTACGAACAAAGAGGTTATTGCATTGAACCAGGATAAGGGATTTGCACAGGCACAAAGAATTATTAAAGATGGAGATGTGGAAGTTTGGGTTAAACAGTTGGGAAAAGGAAAACAAAAAGCTTTGGCGATCTTGAATCGCGGAGAGGACGTAAAAATATACAAACCCGATCTTGCTAAACTTGGGATAACCGCTCGTTATAAAATGAGAGATTTATGGCTTCACAAGGAGCTAGGCAAAGTTGACGGCAATCAAAGCTTTACTATTCCGAAGCATGGCATTATTGTGCTGAGTGTTTATTAAGAAACTATTAGGCTCGATATTTTATTTGATAACCTTAATACAACGTCATTAGATAGGCAACTGTTTGGCTTTTTGATGTTTACTACCAGCAGTGAAAGGCTGCTTGTCATCCCGAAGAACGAGAGATCTGGGTCTCACGCTTACATACTGTTTGTGCGGCTCTCAGATCCCTCGTTCTTCGGGATGACAAGCTACATTCGTTGAGTTCTTTAAACACCTTTACTAAACGGCTTGCAAGCTTGAAAAAGTAAAAGAGCAATAAAAATTGCTCTTTTACTTTTTGAGGTCGTTTAGTTAAGGAAGTCCTCCCGTTACGTGTTAATGCCCTACGGGCAATAATGTGCGGTTATCCTGATCTCTATTGGTATTATTTCCCTACGGGAAAAGTTCTATTGCCCGTAGGGCATTGATATCAATAGAAAATGTAACAGAAAGAATCGCCATTGTCCGTAGGACATTAATGCCGCAACCAATGACATAATCCAACTAAACAGCACAACCTTCACGTTTAATAGCTTTTCTATTTTGCTGAAAACAATTCAAGCGTATAAGAAAAGTTAGTGTTATCGCTCCAAACAAGGTATTTGCCTAATGGCCTTGGACCACAGCTGTTTGAACCCACACCGAGAGTTTTTGTGGAAATGGTAAATGCCGTTGATGTGCTTGCGGGCAAATCAATTTTGTATTCTACTGGCAACATTTGCTCATCAGTATATGGCAGCAGAGAAATTTGCATCAGGTTCTCATCAGCTTTCACCAATAATGGAGTCAGGCCAGCGCCATCCAGTTTTGCCCAGCGAACATCTTCGCGGTTACCATGTTCCATCGGCTTTTCATATTCATATTGGTCGTCCAACGCGATGTAATGTATGCCAACCTCTGAAGCTGTTTTACGATCAGCATAGTTTTCCCACGGACCACGACCAAAGTAATTCATGCGATTGAATTGCTTGCTGAGTAAGTATCTCACGCCAATTCGTGCAAGGTTAATTCTTGGACCTTCGAACTGAACGTTGTTGTCAGCCCTTATCACACCATTGCCGTCAACGAGGTAAGATGTTGTATGATAAGCAACAAATCCTTCTTTGCCTTCAGCTTTAACGGTGGATGTAACCTTTACCGAAGTATTGCTGATCGTTTCCGTTTTGATGCCAACCAAAGAAAATTTCAAATCGTTCAGGCCATATTTCTTCCAGTTGTCGAAGGCCCAGTTATCATCGTTGCGATGAGGCGCCCTCCACAAAATAAGTTTGGAGTAACCATCGTCGGCAAGGAATTTTATATTGTCTCTTACTATCTGTGTCAATGCACCTTTTCGCTTGTCAAACGTTACTGAGAAGCCAGTTCCTTCTACTATTATTGTACTGTCGGTTTTAGTTAGTGAAACAGTTTTTGTAACAATCTTTTCAGTAACCGCTGGCGTGTTTACCGGCAGTTTGAATTGTTCGAATGCTACTTCGAAATATTTGTCTGCCCACAAGGTTTTATTTTTTTGAACATAAGAAACGCGCAGGAAATATTCGGCACCGGCTTTGAGTTTCCATATTTTATACGGAACGGAAATTTTTGTCTCACCAAGAGGTGCGACATGAGGTAGCGTCAAATTTCCTTCGCTAATCATTGTGCCATTTTCATACAGGTGCCATCTTGCAGCAAATCCATCCAACGAAATAAACTGGTATTTGTTTTTAATGCTGATAGTTGCAGTTGCAGTGTCCACCAGTGTTGTACCGATCCATTGAAACGCTTTTTTCATTTCAGGATAATGAGGCTTTACGTGCGTGATGGATGTTGCCCTGTCATAGGAAACTACACCTTTGTGTATGAAATAATCGTTGTTTGGAAATTCGCCAAACCCGCCACCATAGGCCAGTATAGGATGTGCCGGATTTCTTTTGTTCCACAAAGCCTGGTCCTGGAATTCCCAAATGGCGCCACCAAGGATTTCGGGATTTTGATCGAAGGCTTCTGAGTATTCCGACAATGAACCCATTGAGTTGAACATCGCATGGACAAACTCACAGATGTAAAATGGCTTCGTTAGTTCTTTGTTTTTTGCAACGGCAGCAAAGGCATCCGGAGTGCCATACATTCTTCCATCAAGATCTGCAGGGTTCTTTGCACCTGTGCCAAAACGCTCATAGTGTACGGGACGGCTCGAATCAATCTGCTTGATTGTATGCATTGCTTCCACGAAGTTAGAACCTACGCCGCCACACTCATTTCCGAGTGACCAGATAATAACGGAAGGATGATTTTTGAAGTTCTCAACATTCGCAACGTTGCGATCGATAATCGCCGATTTGATGGTAGGTTCTTCATCAAATTTTCCATCGTAACCATGCGATTCTACATTCGCTTCAGCTACCAGCCAAATGCCCCATTCGTCACACAATTCATACCAGCGCGGATCATCAGAGTAATGGCAAGTGCGTATATGATTACAGTTCCCTTGCTTGATGATTTGCAGGTCCCTGATCATTTGTTCTTCTGTAATCGCGTGGCCCACGTCTGACCAATGCTCATGGCGGTTAACGCCTTTTAATTTGATGGGCACTCCGTTCACAGTAAAGATTCTTCCTTTGATTTCAATTTTTCTGAACCCAACTTTGGAAGAAAGTATTTCGCCACCGGTGCCTGTTAAAACTACCGTGTACAACGAAGGCGTTTCAGCGGTCCACTTAGCCGGATTGTTCACCGAAAATTTGATGGACAGTTGCTGCTCTTCTTTCGCATTCAATTGCTTTCCTGCAATGCTGCCTTTGGCAACTTCTTTTCCATTTGCATCATATAGAACTGCAGTGAAAGTTTGTGCCTTACCGGAAGCATCTCCAAAGTTTTTAACCTTTGTGACCACTTCCACCGTTGCGTTTTTATAGTTATTGTCAAGGTCCTGTTTTACAAAAAAATCGCGTATGTGTACCTGCGGCGAGCTCCATAGTGTTACGTTGCGAAAAATGCCATGCAGGCGCCACATATCCTGGTCCTCGAGCCATGTGCCGGAGCTGTATTGATATACTTCAACAGCCAGTGTGTTTTTTCCAGGCTTTACATATTTCGTCAGATCAAAGTCAGCAGCATTGCGGCTGTTCACACTATAGCCAACTTTTTCGCCATTTACCCAAATAAAGAAAGCGCAATCAACACCATCAAATGTGATGAAGGTGCGCCGGCCGTTCCAATTTTGAGGAACAACAAAATCGCGTCTGTAACTGCCAACCGGATTGCGTTCTATGTAGGCGGTGTACTTCTTATCAGGTTCACTCATCACTCTTGGGTAGTCCTTTTTAATGGTATAACCCATGTTGCGATAGAAGGGCGTGCCATAGCCATGCACTTCCCAGTTTGAAGGAACAGGAATTTCTTTCCATTGTGAAATATCAAAAGTTGGTTTGTAAAAATCGACAGGTCTTTTTTCCGGGCTTGGTACCCAGTTAAATTTCCAGTTGCCATTTAAACTCAATGCATATGATGACGCTCTGCGATTGGCTTTCAGCGCTTCCTGTAAAGTTGCATAAGGCATTAATGTGGCGTGCCAGGGTTCTTTGTTAATGCCTAAACATTCTGGATTTTCAAGTTCCGCAGGATAATCTATCCCCGGTCTTAAAGTTGGCGGTGGCGCCTGGGCCAGCATATCAGCGGTGCCTGCGACAATACTTAGTGCGCTGATTAAAATGATGCATAGAAACCTTGATACAACGGACATGTTAATACTTTTTTTTAGTGCGGGATTAAAATTCTTGGTTTTTTACTTTTCAAAGCGACTATTTTTTGCGACGCAAAAATAATTAATCAGCTTTCTTTAAAGAATGTTACTGCTTGTCATGTTAATGTCCTACGGACAAAAAGATGCCCTCTGTAATATTTTCTATTGACATTGATGCCCTACGGGCAATAGAAACCTTCCGCGTAGTGGAACAATATCAATAGAAATCGGCGCAACCCGCATAATTGCCCGTAGGGCATTAACTTGTTGCGAGATTTCCTTAACTAAGCGACATTGATTTTTCGATTTGCTATTGCTTGTCTACAACATAATTCAGTTCCGTTACTCCAGAAGTAAATTGATGCGTATTCAGCAGGCTTAGCTTGATTTTGTCCTGAATGTTTTCAAACAATGGAATACCACGCCCAAGAACAACCGGGTTAACAAACAGCCAGTAGCCATCAATTAAGTTCTGTTGAACAAGTGCGTGCGTGGCCGTCGGACTACCGAAAAGCAGGATCTCTTTGCCTGCCGTTTGTTTTATTTGATTTATTCTTTCCGGCAGGTTGTCGCTAATGATTGTTGTGTTTGTCAAACCTTCGGTTTTCGTTGTTTTTGACAGAACAATTTTGTGTGTTTTTTTATACCATTTTGAGTGTTCAATGTCATGCTTACTCGCCCCGGGCTTGTCTCCCGCGGTTGGCCAGTAGTTTTCCATCATCTGGTAAGTTGCCCGGCCGTATAATGCAGCATCGGTTTCGCCTATGCGTTTTCCCACATAATCAAATATCTCTTCATCAACTTTTATCCAATTCATTTCCCCGTTTGGGCCTGCTACAAAACCGTCGAGCGATATGTGCATGAATGAAATTATTTTTCGCATATGGTTCAATTTTTTATTGTTGTTTATGGTAAGTTGTCTTTTTGCAATAAAGATCAAAAATTATTGGGCAATAAAGGCAATCAAATTAGTTTGAAACTTTGCAAGTGTCAAAGAATGCGAGCGACACGCTGAAGAAAAGTGCTTTTGACACCAATTACTTCAAAAATAACCGTAGGCGCTATTTCATTTATTGAATGACTTGATTAGATTTGTTTGCTTTTCTTTACCCTGTGCAATCATTATCACAAAATTCTACCCTTTGTTTGTAAGTCGCATATATATCACAATAGTTTGCTAAGGCCGATCTCACTTAGCAAATGTTTACCTCTCGTCTTTATTGATTTTTTTTAACTGCATACTTGTTTCTGTAAGCCTGTAATGACATGGGTTTGCTAATACAAGCAATGCACAACTAAACGCTTATTCTATGATCCTGAAAACTCGCGTACAGCAGAGCAAGGAGCTCCTGCTGCTTATGTCCAACCAAGACCCTCCGGCAAGGAGATATTTCATGCATTTAATTCGCTTATTTTCCTATTACTATTACTGACGACTTTATCATTAAACCTAAAAAACCTTTATGACAAGAAAATTACGTTCATGCGATGCCGTTAGAGTGTCGCTGATCACCCTATTGTATTTATGTTGCTGGAGCCCTGGCTTCCTAATGGCGCAGTTTAGAGGTAGCCTGGGTACAAAATTTTACCTGATGATACCTGGCAAAGACAATACTTCGCAGGCATCGGTTTACATTTCTTCGGACTACGCTATATCGCAGACAGCGCGGTTACAAATTGGCGGTTCCGAAAGAGACATTCCTTTGGCTCCTAGTAGCGTTACAAAAGTTGATTTGCCCTCTGACGTGGCCGGTACTACGGGTATTATCATAACAACAAATTTTCGGGTTTCGGTTTATGGCGTAAGTACCAATGGTAACTCATCAGAAGCATTCATGGTATATCCTGTTACCGGATTGGGAACCGATTATATCATTCCATCTTTCAGCAGTGATTATGGTGCAGGCTCACAGTTTGGAATTGTTTCAACCGAAAACATCACCTATACGCAAATCACACCAACGGAAGACGTCCCTAACCATCGAAAAGGATATCCGTACTCCCTGGTGCTGCTCGGAGAAGGACAGGTTAAGGAAGAAACCAATCTCGGCACCTCCGGCGATTTTACGGGCACCATCATTCATGCGTCAAAACCCATTGGTGTTTTCGCGGGTCACCAGGATGCTTACGTTCCGGGCTTTTATACATATCCTAAATCTAATCGCGTAGTTGAAATGGTGCCACCTACTTCCGCCTGGGGCCGAAAAGTAATAACAGTGCCTTCAAAAGGTCTTGTTAATGCCGGCGACACCTGGCGCATCCTCGCTTCAGACGATAATACAATCGTATATCTTAACGGCACACCTGTAAGAGGGCTTGATAGAAAAGGAATGTTCTTCGATATTGTCCTTAAAGATGCTGCAATGATAGAAGGCAACAAACCAATTTTGGTAACCCAGTATCCAAACGCATCGAGTTCGCCAGGCACGCTCGGCGCACCCTTCTCAATTATCGCTCCACCTGTTGAACAATATCAACAAACCCATCTGGTGTCAACAATTGGCAGCCACGCCGTAAATTTTTTGAATATAGTGGCCCATAACGCAGAACTAAACTATATAACATTAGACAATCAGCCGGTACCTGCTTCTTCTTTTAAAAGAGTGGGCAATTCAGAATATGCTGCGGCGCAGATACAGGTAGATTCGGGCACTCACAGAGTGGTCGGTCCTTTGGGCGTAGGCGTTACTGTGTATGGCTTTGGTGAAAGGACAGCCTACGGCTATTCTGCCGGGCAATCAACCGCAGATGTCGCAAAGGTCTGGAAGCTGGAATTGCAAAAACCGGCAGATACTTTGGGCCGCCTCAGGGAGGCCACGTACAATGCATTTGTAATGGACGCCTCAAGGAAGCCTGTGCAAGGCGTAATGGTAACATTTACGATCAAAGGCCCGGACTCGATACGCATGCTAAGCACCTACACTGATACGACGGGAATTGCCTCCTTTTCCTTCGTAGGCGAGGGTGCAGGCAATGATACGGTAACTGCCGCAGTAGGTACTGTAAAAGATTCAAAGATTATAAACTGGACACCTGGACCTTGTCATACACTGGCCCTCGATTGGACTTTGGAAGAACCAACCGGTGACAATGTGAATGGCATGATAAAACTTTCCAGTCCTTTTGGTGGCATACCGCCCTATACTTTTTACATAGACAACAGGTCAAATACCAGCGGTATTTTCGACTCGGTGTCTTATGGCAAACACGTTGTGCAGGTTCAGGACGGCAGATATTGTGCAGCGACCTGGAACATCGAAGTAAAACGAAAAATCATAACGGATAGTTCAAACCAGTACGCCTTTCCGAAAGATTCATTGTTTACTTTCCAGGCCAATGAAGTCAGCTGCGAGGCTATTGTGCGATGGAAGGAGCCGGACCTGGCAAATCCAGCAACTATCGGTTTACCACCGGCCTATAACGATCCCGATAGTAAACTCTTTTACAAGGGAAGTTATAACGGTCATGCGTATTACCAATCTACGGGCTTTTACCTGTGGCAAACTGCAAAATATATAGCCATTTATAACTACGGGCATTTGGTTACTGTAAACTCAGCCGGCGAAAATGATTTCATTCGCACGAAGCTGAAACAGGAGGTCGGTTATGGCCCATGGATCGGACTGAGCAATACCGGCACTGTCGGCCAGTTTGCATGGGTGACCGGTGAACCTTTCAATTATTCTTATTGGTATCCAACAGAGCCCAATAACGGTGGTTGGGGCACAGATACCGTAGCAGAAAAGTATGTACATATATGGGGGTACGATCAGCAGAATAGGTGGAACGATCTGAACGAGTATTTCTACCTTCCTTTCATTGAAGAATTTGAAGGCCCAATTTTATCTTACAAACAGGTGAAAGGCCCGGCCAACGGAAGTTCCATGCCAGTGGGCACTTACCAGGTTTGTTATGAGGTCTACAACCGTCTTGAAAATAAGACTTACACATATTGCTTCAATGTAAAGGTTGAATGCCTTCCGGGAGCGCATGTTGTGCAAGGTGATACGGTCATCGTTGCACCAGCAGGTTCTTGCAAAGCTGCTTTAAAATGGAGACAACCTGTGCCGGAATGGCCGCAACAGATCTGGCCGCCGCAATCACCATCGGGCGAGGCGAATTGGTTGCAATTCAAAACTGCGTACGATGGGCACGGTTACTATTTGTCCAACAGCAGCTTTACCTGGCCGGCATCAAAAATTATTTCTGAGCGTACGGGCGGACACCTGGCGACAATTGGCAACGCCGGAGAAAACAATGCGATCGTTAGCAACTTCAAAACACCAGGCAGTTATGGCCCCTGGATTGGATTGTATAACGTAGGCAGAACAAACACTTTTACATGGATCGATGATACGCGCTATCCCGAGTACACCAACTGGGCGCCAAACGAACCGAACAATCAAGGCGGTGAAGACGAATGGGACATCAGGGAACCGTATGTGCTGTTGAATAACTACGATTATGCAGCACGCTGGAACGACATGCCTGCGACCTATTCAGCTCCGTTTATAACTGAGTTTGACGGGCCGGTGAACCGCTATATACACTTGTCCGGGCCGGAGTGGGGCACTATTGTTGACACCGGTACTTACACGATTTGTTACCGTGTTGATGATTTAATATCGAAAGTTACAGGCACACGTTGCTTCACCATCAAAGTGGTGTGTGGTCCACCTTCCATTGCGAGTACATCTGTTGCGCAAGCAAAAGCACAAGATGAATCTGCAATACCATTCAAAGCCACAGTAGCGCCGAACCCAAGTGCCACTAATTTTAAAATAAAAGTTGGTTCCGGAAATACGGTACAACGGGTATCATTAAAAGTAGTGGATGTATCAGGAAGGGTAGTGGAAACAAGGAACAATGTTATGCCAAACACTACTATAACATTAGGTGATAGTTATGCGCGGGGAATTTATTTTGTTCAGATTATACAGGGTACAAAACAAGAAGTATTGAAAGTGGTGAAAGAATAAGACAAGATGTGTTTTGTTATAAAAGAAGGTCGCCTCATGAGTTGAGGCGACCTTCTTTTTTTATAGCAAATGCAAAGCATTTTAATTTACTTGTCCATTAATTGTTGTTGTTTCTTCGCCAATGCTTTTTTTCTTCCGACGGGAATGAAGCCACATATCTGAAAAGACCGATTGGTATTGGAGCCGGGGTCCTGCGGAAAAATATCAATAAATCCAAAGTAATAACGGACACCAAACTTTACACCGTTACCCCTTATCTGGTAGGAAATGCCGGTCATCGCGCCGATATCGAAACGTGTGGCCGAACCTGAAATGTCTTTTTCAAATTTCAATGTGCCATCATTCCGGTCCGTATAAAATACATCTTTGACCTTCGTGCGTAAAATGATCTGCGGGCCGGCTTCAATGTTAACATAGTTGAACATCCGGTATTGCGCAGTGGCCACGAGCCCCAAGTAATTGATTTGCCTTCCTACATTTCCTGTTGCAAACAGCGAGTCCAATGCCTCGTCATGTAATTGATACACAGGCAAACCTTTAGAGCCTAGTCTGTATTTTGCCATGGCATCAAATTGCAGGAAAAAACGCTCGTTCATTCTCAGCGTTAAATACAGGCCCAAGTTCAGATTCGATAATGATGAGGATGTCTTGTAGTCCGATAAATGGGCCCATGAATTACCTACCAATAAGCCAAATGATAATTTTTCAGAGTTGAGTTTATCTCCAAACAGCAGCGAGAGAATTACCTGTGATTTTGCAATTGTACTAAACGCCATCATGCATGTAACAAAAATTATCGCCTTGATTTTCATTGTAGTGCTGTTTTGTTTCGGGACAGTCGTGTACACATTGCAAAGTGAACATACAAATTAATCAAGAAAATCAAAAGGCAAAAGATGCGGGAAATTCGGCCAGAGCGGGTAGAAGGTGATCTGTGCTGTTGGTTTTTTAAAAAGAGTCTCCGGTGCAAATTGAAGCCCTCGCACGTTAAAGCCTCTGGAATGCTTATATTTGTTGCCTTCACAAGATCTTGCATCTGGAAATGTCTTGCCGGCTTGATAAGTTACCAGTATTGAAATGAACAATGGAGAATATTTCAGCAACCTGCGCTTATTCAACGAACTTGAAATGATAATGATTTTTGCCTGGTTATATGAAAAAGCATTTTAAATAAATCAATTTGCAGCGTGTAAGTTAAAACAGGCTGCCGCTAAATTTTTCATATGATCGACAGAAGAGTTTTGCCCCTTGCGCTGGGTGGTTTGGCTATTGGAACAACAGAATTTACTATCATGGGATTGTTGCCAGACATGGCTACATCTCTTCATGCTACTATTCCGCAGGCGGGTATGCTCATCTCTGCTTACGCACTCGGTGTAGTGGTGGGTGCACCGCTGCTAATAGGAATTTTTCTTAAACAACCTCCAAAGAAAACGCTCATCTTTCTTACCATTTTGTTTACGTTATTCAATGGTTTATCGATAGTGGCACCCGGATATAACTCTATGCTGCTGATAAGATTTCTTGCAGGCTTGCCGCATGGCGCATTCTTTGGAATTGGCGCAGTGGTTGCTTCGCGCATTGGCGGTAAAGGAAAAGAGGCCCGCTATATCTCGATGATGTTTACCGGGCTCACACTTGCAAACCTGCTCATGGTTCCGCTGGTTACTTATATCGGACACACTTTTCACTGGCGCTTGTACTTCGCTGTGGTTACTTTACTTGGGACAGTTACACTCACTTTTATTTCCATCATGCTGCCAGATATTCTGGAAGACAAGGATAAAAATTTCCGGGAGGAAATGCAGTTTATAAAAAGTAGCAAGGTTTGGTTCGTGCTTGCCATCACTGCCATTGGTTTCGGCGGACTCTTCACCTGGTTCAGTTACATCACACCGTTAATGACAGTAGTAGCCGGCATTAGTGCTGCAAACATGGCCTATGTAATGGTGCTCGCAGGTGGCGGCATGGTGGTGGGCAATGTAGTGGGCGGCATGCTCAGCGATCGTATTGGCGCGACAAGGGCGACAATCGTGCTGTTGGCTTCGATGATGATGGCGCTACTGCTCGTGTTTTTCTTCAGCAACGTTACACTTGTTGCACTCGTGCTGACTTTTATTTGTGGTGGACTTTCTATGTCCACTTCATCACCTTTGAATATTATGATTATGAAAGCGGCGCCACGGTCGCAAATGATGGCAGCTGCTTTTATGCAGGCTGCCTTTAACATGGCCAATTCTGCCGGTGCGTACCTTGGCGGCATTCCGCTAAAACATGGCTATGCGTACAACTATCCGTCGCTTGTCGGCGTGTACATGACGTTGTGTGGCTTGCTGATTTGCATCGTATATTCAATCAGATTTTCCGCAAGAAAAGAACAGCTTAAATATTCGTTGAGACAGGGATAGTGTTTCAATATGATTTAAAAGAACCCTGCAATGAAATAAGTTAGCGGGGACACCAGTTTTCGTCTCTACATCTTTTCGCGATCACATTACGCAAACGGTTGCGTGATTTGTTTCGTGGACCCGCAATTACATTATTGTTTTAATTATGTTTGTGTGCAGAGGGCCGTATTTGCTAAGGCATAAACGAAGAAGTCTTAACAAATGCTGATCTTGCCAAACTAACGATGCATCACGGAATCCACTCGGGGCGAAATACGCAAAGCGCCGGAAATACCCTGACATAATTATTATTTAGTGGCACTTTAAGAAAGTAGCCGGTAATTGATTGATTGCTTATGATACAAGAAATTAAGAACGGTAATGAAGCTGTTTTCAAAGACGTCTTCATTAGCTATAGCCACAAACTATATCATTATTTATTATTAAAAACCAGGTCGGAATACCTGGCCAATGAAGTAACACAGCTTACATTTATCAAGCTTTGGAAATACCGGCAATCACTCTCCGAAAGCATTCCATTTTCCACACAAATTTTTCAGATAGCAAAAACAACAATGATAGATGAATTGCGTAAAGAAGAACGGCATAAGACAAATCTGAAAAAACTTTCAACGGCTGATAATATCTTTAAGTCAGAAACAGAAAACATCAATACCGATTTACACGTAAAGGATCTGCAATACGAATTGGATAAGGCTATTGACAAACTTCCTCCTGTTCGCCGGAAGGTGTTCCAGATGAGCAGGCAGGAACAGTTGAGCCATAAAGAAATATCCAGTTCACTAAGCATTTCCATCAGAACGGTCGATAAACATATACAGCTTGCTTTGCAATCACTCAAGCCGGTTGTTAAAAATAAATAAGTGGTATAGCAGCGTAACGAATTAATTAGAAGTACACCAATAAACGATACTCAAAAGTGTTTAATAAATTTTTTGTTAAGTATATTTCAAAGAGAACAAAGTCACTGGAGAGCAACAAGCCTTCAACAGATTTTGACGAAAGCAGCATGGGCGCTGCTCTTTCGGAAGAGGAGTGGGAGGCGTTTGATATTCCGGGCGGCGAGCATTCAGAGGAGAAGGAAGCGTTTGTAGAAAATCTTTTCGCGCAGGATCGCAGGCAAAAACGAACCGTGCAATTGTATCGCGCCGTTGCGGCCGCAGCCGTTATCATCATTGTGGCCGGAACAATATTTTTTGTGAACCGCAAGGAAACCGTTGGCTCGCTGGCTTCCGTTAGTGATGCGTCAACCGATGTTCAGTTTGTCGTAAATAAAAACACCACTGCGCAAAACACTGTCATTGCGTTACCGGATCAGTCTGTTGTTACGTTATCGCCCGGCAGCGAGATAAAATATCTTCCCGGTTTTGGAAATGACGAACGCAATATATACGTTACCGGTGATGCAGTTTTCAAAGTGCAAAAAAGCAGTGCCCATCCATTTACCGTGTACTGCAAAAATGTTGTAACAACCGCACTGGGCACAACTTTCCGAGTATCTGAAAGGTCCGATAAAGGTGATATTGCAGTAACGCTTATGGAAGGGAAAGTAGTGGTTCGCAATGCTGATAATGAAGCAAACGAAAATCATTATTTGCAGCCAGGCAACTGTCTCGCTTATAATACGGCAACCGGTCAGTTTAAATTAGTTGACAATAAGGAGCTGTTGGCGGCAGTGAATGAAGGCGTGTCAAAAGAATCAGCAAACAATGAGGAAGAAGCAAAAGAAGTAAGTCATTCGTCACAAAAAGAGATCAACGCACAGGCTGCGCATCAGGATAAACTCCAATTTAAAAATGCACCGCTTGCAAAAGTATTAGACGATCTTGCTCACACCTACCATGTTGAAATAGTTTATCCTACAAAAAAAGTAGCGACCATCAATTTTATCGGAGAAGTAGTAAAACAGGGCTCTCTTGATAAAATACTTTCAGACATCGCTTTGATGAATGATTTCAAGCTGATCATAGACTCTACGCATCATAAGTACGAACTGCAATAAAATTTTTAAAAAAAAGTTATCACCCGTTTACGGGGTCCGCCACTCTTATTTCGTATTACAGCTAATAAAAACCAAGCTAACGAAAATGACCAGTGGAAAAATTATTCGCATAGGTATTTTACTTATGATCATGGCCTGTTTACCCGTTTTGTTTTTTGGACAAACGCAGCAGGCGACTGTCACCGGTGTTGTTAACAATGATAAAGGCGGTCCGTTGGACGCAGCAACTGTCCACATTATGTCCGGGCAGAAACGCATCGCCACCACCAGTACAGATAGTGTGGGCCGCTTCAAAGTAATCAATGTCTCTCCCGGAGCATACAGCTTCACCGTTAGCCGCGTAGGTTACGAACAGCAAACGCTGACCGGCTATTCATTGAAAGGAGGTCAAACCACTTCCATACTTATTACAATGGTTCCACTTGCCAACGCAATGGGCGAAGTAGTTGTAGTAGGATATGGTACGCAGAAAAAAGCAACGCTTACAGGTTCTGTGGCTTCTGTGAAAATGGATAATGTTTTAAAGGACCGTCCTGTAACCAGCACTGCTGAAGCATTACAGGGCGCTGTGCCCGGATTGCAGATTACACAGGGATCAGGGCAGCCGGGTTCTTCTACCGAGATTAATATACGCGGTTATACCACCATCAATGGCTCTACAACCCCGCTGGTTGTGGTTGACAACGTGCCGATGGATATTGATGATGTGAACCCTGCCGACATTGAAAATGTTACTGTTTTAAAAGACGCCTCTGCTTCTGCCATCTACGGTGGTAGAGCAGCATTTGGTGTAATTGTAATTACCACAAAAAAAGGTGCGAAAAATCAAAAACCAAGATTTGATTACTCCAACAACTTTGCCTTTACCACAGCAAGCACACTGCCTGTAAAAAGTACACCGTTACAATATGTATCTGCATTGAACGACTTCGGTACAACAACTGCATGGTCGGGTCAGGATATAAAAACATGGCTGGGTTTGTTGCAGGATTATCAAACAAATCCTTCTAAATATCCTGATGGCATTACCACAGTAAACAACATCAAGTATCCGCTTGCACAACAAGATCTTTATGGAAGGCTGTTTGAGCATGGATTTGAGCAAATACATAATTTCTCTTTCAGCGGCGGATCAGAAAAAACAACTTACCGCACTTCTGTTGCTTACACCAACCAGGATGGTATATTAACTGGTAAAAACGACACGTACAAGCGTTATAATTTCAATTCAAACTTAACTACAGCGCTTACCAATTCACTTACAGCGAGTGTGAATGTTTTTTACAATAACGAAACGCAAACAACGCCGGTTAACTATCCCGGCATATTTTATAACGCCATCACATTTGGCTCGCATGTGCCCGTTGGCTCCGGCCAGTTGCCCGGCACCAATGATACATTGCCATGCAGCACGCCAGACAACCTTGCGAAGATCGAAGTGCCGCTGAACATTCAAACAAACAATCTTCGTTTGTTTGGTAAGCTGGATTACAGTCCTGTAAAGAATTTGAAGATCACCGGCGAGTACACTTTTACACAAACCAATTATTCAAGCGTAGATGTGAGGAACACCAACAGGTATGTAAACCCAAATACGTATCAGCTGGATATTGTGAATCCAACTTCTTCTTACAAAAAATACACATCGGCAACGAATGTGAACGCATTGAACCTCTATGCGAGCTATATGTTCAATATTGCGAATGCGCACAACTTTACTTTCCTTGCGGGAACCAACCAGGAGTTGAGTAAGGAAGCCGGCTATTCATCAACCCGATTAAATCTTTTGAGTCCATCAGTTCCATCTTTGTCCACTTCAACGGGCACACCTACTGTGGATGACGACTTTAATGAATACGGGCTTTCTGGTTATTTCTTCAGATTCAACTATTCGTATAAAAACAAATACCTGCTGGAAGCAACGGGCCGTTATGACGGATCATCACGCTTTCCAACAAATGAACGATATGGTATTTTTCCGGGAGCTTCTGCCGGTTGGGTATTAACAGAAGAGAAATTTTTGCAACCACTTAAGAACATTTTTTCTCAAATTAAATTAAGAGGTTCCTATGGTGAGATCGGCAACCAGGTTACTTATTTAACGGGAACAACTGTACAGGATTATTATCCAGCCGTGCCTTCTATGAACATTGTCAATGCCGGCTGGATCGATCCTTCTACAAATATTGTGTACACGACTTTGGGATCGCCAAGATTGGTAAGTCAGTCGTTTACATGGGAGCGCATACGCACATTTGATCTGGGCATTGATGCCACACTGCTGAAGAACAAGCTGTCTGCAACGTTTGATGTATACCGCGAAGAAACAATTGGCATGCTGGTGAATGGTTCGTCGCTGCCTGCAAGTCTTGGTACACAACCACCAAAAGAAAACAGAGGCAACTTAAAAGTAGAAGGCTGGGACATGAACCTGACATGGAAAGACAACATCGGAAAAGATTTCAATTACTCTGTTGGTGTCAATCTTGCCGGAAGAAATCCTGCAGTGATCACAAAGTATAATAACCCCGCCAAACTGTTGAGTGATTATTACGAGGGAATGAAAATAAACGAGATCTGGGGTTATAAAACATACGGCTATTTTACAGCAGACGATTTTGCAAAAGGAGTATTAGATGCTAAACTGATTAACAATAAAACAGTTGCTGACAACAAAGGCCTGATGCCCGGTATTGCAGGGTTTCAGGGTGTTTATCAAAATCCCGGCGACATCAGGTTCGTAGACGCGAATGGAGATGGTGTGATTAGCCCCGGTGCAAACACGGTGGCAAATCCCGGTGACAGAGCAGTCATAGGTAACAGCACACGCCGCTTTCAATACGGCTTTAATGGCAGCGCATCTTACAAAAACTTCGACTTGTCATTTTTCATACAAGGCGTTGGTGACAGAGATGTTTGGATAAGCAACCAGGTGTTCTGGCCATACGTTGATCAGTTTTCCAGTATATATGCGCACCAGCTTGACTACTGGACACCGGAGAATCAAAATGCTTACTATCCGAGAATGTATGCCAACGCATCCAGCAATACGGGCACAAGCAGAAGCACACAAACAAAATATTTATCTAACGGCGCTTACTTAAGAGTAAAAAGCATTGCCGCGGGTTATACGCTACCGCAAAAATGGGCGAGCAGGATGCACTTGAGTCGCGCACGTATATTCTTTTCCGGAGAAAATCTTTTCACGTTCGATCATTTGCCTGCGGGCCTTGATCCCGAAGCTTCCGACCTGGGCAATGGAGGAATTTATCCGTTCCTGAAAAAAATGAGTTTTGGTGTAAACGTAAGTTTCTAGTAAAACACAGAATTGATTTTCGAGCATTAAACAATTAAACAAATGAAATCTACCATAAAAATATTCTTGTCTGCTGCGCTTTCAGCCTCTTTGTTTGGCTGCGCAAAAGATCTTTCGCCGAAGGATCAATTGCAGATCAGCACAACATTTTCTGACTATAACGGTTTTAAAGTATACGCATGGAAATTCTACAACGCTTTTCCTGGATATGCGTTTGACGGTGTCAACGCTGAGATCAATGGCGATCTTTTCTTAAATGCCAACCCGAACGGACAATCTTCATGGATATCGCAAACAGTGGTGGTGCCTTCTTCTGATGTTTTCTATACCAATAGCTATGCAAGGATCAGGGATGTAAATATCATGCTCGATAATATTGATAAAACAACATTGTCAGATGCAGATAAAGCGCATTGGAGAAGCGTTGGTTGTTTCTTCAGGGCATTCAACTATGCCGGTCTTGTAAATCGTTATGGTGATGTCCAATATCTTGATCATGCACCTACCGATGCGGACACAGCATTGTACATGGCACGTACGCCGCGTGATATTGTTACGCAACACATACTTGATGATCTTAACTATGCGCAGCAAAACATTAAAGTGGCGGGCGATGGTGCCAATACGATAAACCAATCGGTGGTGCAAGCGTTCTTATCACGCTTTGGTTTGCAGGAAGGAACATGGCGCAAGTACCACAATCTCGGCGGCGCAGAGCCTTATCTGAGAGCAAGCACTGCAGCCGCAGAAAAATTGATGGTTACATTTCCTGCTTTGAGCGCTAACTATGATGATGATTTCAACAGCGAAAATTTGGCAGGTGTGCCGGGCATTATTTTATACAAACAATACGTGACCAACCAGATCACACATTCACTATCCAGTTATGGACGAAACTCATCCGGCAGATGGGATCTTACAAAAAAAGCGGTGGACATGTATTTGCTGAAAGATGGGCAAAGCCGTTTTACCAGTCCGCTTTTTACAAACGACAAAACACCTAACGAAGAATTCAAGAACAGGGATCTGCGTTTGTACTTTTCGGTACCGCCGCCTTATAAGGTTAATACAAATCCGCCGAGCAATGTTTTTACTTACACACGCGTTCCTGAAGACACGATGTATTTCGGCGTGATGAATCGCATTTCCAATGCACAACGCAAAACATTGCCAACACTTAACTGGAATGGTTTTGTGGTAAGGCAGGAACCTCACTTTGCAGATTATTCAAATGGTCAGCCATACTGCGTAACCTATACAGGATACAGGTTCTATAAGTTTGTTGATCACCTTGTGCTTAACCTGCAGAATTCAGATATCAATGACTGCCCTATTTTTCGAATGGGAGAAGTGTTGATAAATTATGCAGAAGCGAAATTTGAACTCGGTGAATTTACACAAGCCATTGCCAACTCAACCATCAATAAATTAAGAGTACGTGGAGAGGTGGCAGCACTGAATGTTTCTGCCATTGCAAACGATCCGTCAAGAGATCCTGATGTTGATCCTGTATTGTGGGAAATAAGAAGAGAGAGATCTGTCGAATTAATGGGCGAAGGATTTCACTTCGATGATTTAAGAAGATGGAACAAAATGAGCTATGTAACGCAGCTGAAGCTCGGAAGATGGATCAACAAAGGAACGGATGTTCCTGCGAATGCCATCATTCCTATTTTGAATGGTGCGACAGAAGGATACATAAGCTACGAACCCTTGCCGCCGGCTACATTTCCTGATTACTATTATTTGTATCCAATACCATCCGGAGAAATTGCATTGAATCCAAAACTCACGCAAAATCCGGGATGGCCAACTAAGTAGGCAAACTTTGGTTTTTGGTTTTTTTGTTAGAACAGCCGGTGGATAATTTCCACCGGCATTTTTTTACATCACATTTTTGCCGTTGTTGGTATCGAAGCTCAGATCGCGGAGCAGGAGTACCAACAACCATTAACCTGTAGAGAAAACTGGATTTTTTTTATTCGCATTACGTAGTACCTTCAGAAAAAACGTAATTGTAGATGAACATATCTTCGTCACGTTTAGAAAAACAAACATCATGTTTATACGATCAATGTGCTTATCCGCTCTTGCAATATTTTTCACACAACTAGCTCTGGCGCAGCAAAACCGCAAACCCAATATCGTGTTCATTTTGGCAGACGATCTTGGGTACGGTGACATAGAGCCATATGGTCAAAAATTAATTCAAACGCCCAACCTGAACAGACTTGCCAAAGAAGGAATGAAGTACACGCAGTTCTATGCAGGAACTTCTGTATGTGCACCTTCGCGCTCGTCGCTGATGACTGGGCAACACACAGGGCACACACCCATCCGTGGCAACAAAGAAGTGATGCCTGAGGGACAGGCTCCGATCCCTGGTTCTACAGTAACCATTGCGGAAATGATGAAGAGCGCCGGTTACACTACAGGATTGTTTGGCAAATGGGGATTGGGTTTCCCCGGCAGCGAAGGCGATCCAATGAAGCACGGCATTGATCAATTCTTCGGATACAATTGCCAGAGAGAGGCACACCGTTATTATCCCACACATCTTTGGAACAATACAACAAGAATAGATCTGCAAGGCAATGATCATTTGCTCAAGCCTGTTACCTATTCGCCGGAACTTATTCAGCAGAAAGCCTTGCAGTTTATTGATGATAATAAGGCAAAGCCATTCATGATTTTCCTGACCTATAATTTGCCGCATGCGGAATTGCTGGTACCCGACGACAGCCTGTTCCAAATGTATAAAGGCAAGTTTCCGGAAAAGCCTTACCATGGTGACGATTACGGAAGCAAAGCAAACACAGCGGGCTATGTATCTCAGCCATATCCACATGCTACCTTTGCTGCAATGGTTACCAGGCTTGACATGTATGTGGGACAAGTGATGAATAAATTGAAAGCGCTTGGATTGGATGACAATACTTTGATCATCTTCACGAGTGATAACGGCCCGCATTTCGAAGGAGGCGCTGATCCGGAATTCTTCAATGGCGGCGGCGGTTTACGCGGCGAAAAAAGAGATCTGTATGAAGGCGGCATTCGTGAACCATTTATTGTAAAATGGCCGGGTAAAGTAAAGGCGGGAACGACGAATAATTATGCAGGTGGATTCTGGGATGTGTTGCCTACGCTGGCACAAATAGTAAACAAGCCCGTTCCTGCATCTATTGATGGTATTTCATTTCTTGCTTCCATGACTGGCAAAAAGCAAAAAGCCCATGATTACTTATACTGGGAATTTCACGAAAGCGGTGGAAGGCAAGCGGTGAGATTTGATGAATGGAAATGCATTCGTTTGAATGTGGACGATCCCGCGAAAACAATTGTAGAGTTATACGATCTCAGTAATGATAGAGAAGAAAAGAATAACATAGCCGAGCAGCACAAAGACGTTGTAGAAAAAGCAATCCGGTTGATGAACGAAGCGCACAGCAAGTCGGATGAGTTTCCGTTTGCTTATGAGAAAAAGTAAAAAGTAAAAAGTAAAAAAGGCACCCAGCGTTTTTGAATTTTTAGTTCCTACTCGTCTAGAAACGTTGTTTGAAAAACTAAAAGAATGATACTTGTCATCCCGACGAAGGAGGGATCTGGGTTTCGCACAAGCATGCTGCTTAAATAGTTACTCAGATCCCTCCTTCGTCGGGATGACAAACAGCCTTTTACTACCATTCATGAACATTGACAAGATTCAAAAGTCAAAAAGACAGCGTGCGTTTTTGACTTTTGATTTTTTACTTTTGCCTTCCCCTGGCACCTGCCACGACAAGAATGGTATTGTTTGCAAATTTTAAATCAATATCTTGAACGGGCAACTAAATAAAACACATCAATGAACAATTATACGGCTCATATAGCAAGGAAAGTTTTTACCGGTGAAGAATGGCTTGAAGACTATGCCATTATTGTTGATGGAGAAATAATCACGGATGTGGTTGCGCAGAGCGAACTTCCGGCTGGCCTCGAGGTGCATGACCATGGCAGTGCGATCATTTCGGCAGCATTCATTGATTTGCAGATATACGGTGCAAACGGAAAACTACTTTCTGAATATCCCACGCCGGATGCATTAACTGATTTGTATAATTATTGCCGAGATGGAGGTGCAGCCTTTTGTATGCCCACCGTTGCAACCAATCAATACGACGTATTCAAGAAAGCGATAGATGCCGTTAGAGATTATTGGAAACAGGGCGGCGAAGGTGTTTTGGGAATACACCTTGAAGGCCCATGGATCAATCCGCTGAAACGCGGCGCACATATTGAGTCGCTGGTTCGTTCTCCTTCATTAAGTGAAGCAAAAGAGTTGTTGGACTACGGAAAAGGAGTAATTAAAATAATAACACTTGCGCCCGAGCAATGCAGCAAAGAAGTAATTGATTTGATTCTTTCCTATGGCGTTGTTATTTCTGCGGGCCATAGCAATGCAACCTACACACAAGCTAAAGAAAGTTTCCGCGCTGGTATAAAGGCTGTTACTCATTTGTATAATGCCATGAGTCCGTTACAACATCGCGAGCCTGGATTGGCAGGCGCTGCAATGGATGATGATACTGTACTGGCAAGCATTATCCCGGATGGCTATCATGTAGATTTTGCAGCTGTAAGAATAGCGAAAGCTGTTATGAAAAACAGGCTGTTTGTAATTACCGATGCAGTTACACAAACAACTGTCGGGCATTATCAGCATGAACTCGCAGGAGACAAATATGAAGCCGCAGGTATTTTAAGCGGGTCTGCATTGACCATGCATAAAGCATTGTTGAACCTCGTGAATCATTGCGGTATAGAAATGGGAGAAGCCATTCGCATGTGCAGTTTATATCCTGCAAGAGTGATGGGGTTGGAGCATGAATTGGGCGAAATCAAAAAAGGGTATAAAGCTAAACTTGTAGCCATTAATCAACAAGAAGATTCTTGTGTCATGTTGTAGTGTGCCAGATAATTACCCGTTAAAGAAAGCAAATAATTGCAATAAAAAAATGCAAACATCAAAAGCAGGAGGAATAAAATGGTTGGTGGGTGGATTATTGTTTGCCATACTTTGGCCCTCTGCGAGTACCGCCACCAAGGCAGGATTAGCTGTGGCACAGCCTTTGGTCATTGCCATTGTACGGTTTGCATTGGCGGCGTGCATCGTTTTGTTTATTGCACATGTAATTCAGCGTAAGAGATTACCGGCTGGTAAAGAGTGGAAACAACTGGCTATTTATGGATTGCTGAATATCACCATTTATCTCGGCTGTTATGTAGTGGCCATGCAAACTGTAACAGCAGGTATTGGTTCGCTGGCAGTTGCTACCAATCCTGTTTTTATCAGTTTTCTGTCCGTTATTTTCTTAAAACAAAAAATGGGATGGCGCATCATTCTTTCTCTGGTGATTTGTACAGCCGGTGTTGGTTATGCTGCGTGGCCTTTATTCAGCAATGCATCTGTAACTACCGGCGGTCTGCTGCTTTTATTATTTAGTATGCTTTGTTATTCCGCCGCAGCTATTTATTTCTCTTCAAGAACGTGGGGCAACCTTTCCTTGCTGGTCATTAATGGTTGGCAAACATTATTGGGTGGATTGTTTTTGTTGCCTGCCGTTTTCTTCTTTTATAAGCCGGAACAAAATCATTTTACAAAAACATTTTGGTTGTCGGTAGCGTGGCTGGCTATTCCCGTTTCGATTATCGCTGTACAATTGTGGTTATGGCTTTTGTCCATAAACACGGTCAGGGCTGGGCTTTGGTTATTCCTGTGTCCTTTGTTTGGGTTCATAATTGCCGCATGGTGGCTGAAAGATGTTATAAGCCTGTACACTGTTATCGGAATTGTTCTTGTTATAACTGGATTATTGATTTCAAAAAAAAAGGAACAAGAATGAAGTGGTTGAAAATTAAAAAATCAAAAGTAAAAATTCAAAAGAGTGTTACACTCGAAGCAACTTTTTGACTTTCTAATTTTGACTTTTGACTTATTCCTTAACCACAACGTGCTTTATGTTTGAGCGATTGTAAGTGTAAGTAATGTGAATGAGTCCGTCGCTTGTTTGAATAATTGCGGGATAGCTGAACTCTTCCGTTGTGCCATGCTCGAGCGTCAGGATATCTTGCCATTTCTCACCGTCTTCTGAAACAGCCACCTTAAGATTAGCGCGATTGTTGAACCACTCTTTGCCCGGAACGTCAGGGTTGTAAACAATTAGTTGCTTGCCATTTTTTAGCGTAACTGCATCGGTACCTGAATTAGGGTTGAGCAGTTCAGTTTTCGATAGTGAGCTCCAGGTCTTGCCATTATCATTCGAGCGGGACTGAATAACATTCCCCTGTTTGCTTCTGCAAAGTATTTGCAGTTTTTTACCTCCGTAAGAAAGTATGCTCGGCTGAATAACATCATACTTTGATGCAGTATCTACCGGGATAGATTTCCAATTCGTTAAGTTTTCATCTGTTTTTTCTATAAAAACTTTCCAATGCTCATCAGTATATTCAACGCTGGAAGGGCAGAGGATAGTGCCGTCCTTTAATTGTACCGGTTTGTTCTTAATAGGCCCCAGTATGCCCTTTGGCAAGCGTGTCGCATCTGACCATGTTAGTCCCTGATCAGTGGAAACTTTATATAGTCCCTGCCATGCACGTGGATTGGGTCCGACTTTATAAAACAAAATAAGTGTTCCGTTCTTTTTTGTAAACAGGACCGGATTCCAACACGGATATCTGAGTGTGTCGCTTACAATACCATCAGCCGCTTGTTTGGGAACAACTGAACCATCAGGCAATATTTTCCCCGTCCAGATAACAACATCTTTATTTCCTTCGTAAGCACCTCCAAAACAGGCAACCACAATTTCACCATTCTTTGTTTCTGTAATAGATGATGCATGGCAGGCTTTGAAGGGAGGATTGTTAAACAAAAGCCGCTCGCTAATGATCGTCCATTTGGGCTGGCTGCGAACATTTTGAATAGTAACAATCAGTACACTCAAAATGCATAAACTTTTTAATAGCCTTTTATTCATTGTCGTTTTTTGTTTAAAACCAACTGCCCGGCTCGCACACACAAGGTGCGATCAGCCTGTTTTTAAGCTGATCCTGCCATTAATTTTTCTACTATGTTCAAATTAATGAATTATTAGCGCACCTGTTAATGGGTGAAACCTATTTTGCTTATGTGTGACATTGGGCTTGATAATCTTTCAACCATCAATAATTCCACAATCAAATATCAAGCTCAAAGTAACATAAACGCGATTGTATTTTTTAAAAATAAACCTTCACTTATGCCATTAAGTATGAAACGATTGATTGTAACATTGTTGCTTTTCTGTTTTTTTATCAAAGTTCACGCCGCCGGTAATCCGCTGATGGCGGGCACTTCTAAAATTAATATTACTCCAAAAACGGACGAGCCCATTCACGATTCGTTGTTTGCGCGTTGCGTTGTGTTGGAAGCGAACGGCAATCGCGTTGCCTTTGTTTCAGTCGATCTTGCCATATTTACCAGTGATCGTATTGTCAGCATCTGTAAGCAACAATATGGCATTACGCAGCTTATGTTGTGTTCCTCTCATACCCATTCGGAACCTAAGTTGTTTGAGAAAATGTCCCCTCAAAAAAAAGCTTTTGCCACTTTTTATGAGGACCAGATTATTAAGGCAGTTGGTGAATCAGTAAAGAATATGTTTAAGGCAAAAGTTTCCGCCGGACATAAAAGTTTTCCGCAATTAGGGTTTAACAGGTTAATAGAAAGGGAAGATGGTCATGCGAGAGAGTCGTGGTTCTCAGACAGTGAATATACTTCCGAAAACCCTGAACGAATTCCTTTTGGTCCTGTTGATCCTGAAGTGGGAGTAATTAAAATTGAAGACGAGCAGGGACAACCTCGTGCGATTTTAATGAACTATGCCATGCATGCAGATATCGTTTGTTTTAACTACGCTGTATCGGCGGACTATCCCGGTGTTTCCAGTAGAAAGGTTGAAGAAGCTTTTAACAATAAAGTGAACTGCCTTTTTATACAGGGAGCAGGTGGCAATATAGAATCATTGCAAATCAGTTCAAGACGCAGCGGACCGAACGATTCTTTTCAGACCGATTATCTGCCAATGGAAAGAACCGGAGAATTACTGGCCAACCAGGTTGTGAAGCTCGCAAGATCACTAAAGTCCGCAGAGGACACAGGCAGCCTTCTTTTGATGAAAGATTCTCTTAGCTTTACCGGAAGGTTTAATAAACAACTGGATTTTGATGTACATATTTCTACCATCATTATCAACAAGGATATTGTTATCGCAGCCTGCCCCGGAGAATTGTTTATTCAGCTACAACTTGCGTGGAAGAATCAGATGTCTTTAGCATCTGTTAAACCATTTCTTTTTGGCTATAGCTGGAGCGCGGGAAAATGGCCGGGCTATGTTGCAGATGTACGTTCAGCAGCGTTGGGTGGTTATGGTGCAGATCAAGGTGAAGACCTGATACAGGTAGGTGCAGGAGAAACGATAATGACACGTCAGTTGGAAAATTTTTACAAACTAAATGGTCTTATGCGAACCACACCGGGACCCACAGGCTTTAAGGCCGGATCGCGTTGGAAAGTAACGGCCGTGCCTCCGGGCAAGTAGGATTGGAGGGGATTTTTTTGCATGTTAAGTGTTGTATTGAATGTGCTGAGTAATCATTGATTCGTCATTTTGGATACAACGAAACTCTGTTTGGCAACATAGCGTCGCCAGGTTCTGGTGACCTTTGTGTTGTAAAATTTAAACAATGAGTACGCAAAAGACAATCTTTATTACAGGCGCATCAGCAGGCTTGGGAAAGGCAACTGCTAAATTATTTCAAAGCAGAGGATGGAACGTTATTGCAACTTTGAGAAATCCATCGAATGAAACGGAACTGACACAGTTGGAAAATGTTACCGTTTTACCTCTTGACGTTACTAATTTGGATCAAATCAAATCAACTGTTGCAAAAGCTATTTCGTTACACGATATTGATGTGGTTTTTAATAACGCAGGTTATGGATTGATGGGCGCATTGGAAGGAATTAGCGACGAAAAAATAGTTAGGCAGATAGACACGAATCTATTGGGCGTTTTGCGGGTTACGCAGGCATTTATTCCGCATTTCAGGCAAAAAAGAAGCGGAGTTTTTATTGCTACCACTTCCATTGGTGGATTATGGGGCTTTCCTATAAGTTCGGTTTATCATGCTACCAAATTCGCTTTGGAAGGCTGGTCCGAAAGTATGTCGCATGAATTAGGCGCGTTCAATATCAGTATCAAGACAGTCGCACCGGGTGGAATCGTAACAGATTTTGCGGGCAGATCACTTGATATGAATTCGGTTCCGGAATACCAGGCCATTGAGCAGAAAATGTTTGATACTTTCGGGGAAGCAATGAAAAACGCGTCAACTGCAGAGCAAATTGCCGAGGTAGTATATGAAGCTGCCACTGATGGCAAGGACCAGGTGCGTTACGTGGCAGGGGCAGATGCCAATATGATGTATGCAAGACGTTTGGAAGTCGGCAACGAAGAATTCAGAAAAGAAATCAGAAAACAATTTGTAGGGTAATTAAAACGCAACTGCCTTTCACAAGGTAGTTGCGTTTTGTACATTTGACCAGGAAAAACTCACAATGAATAGTATCAGATCCATATCAGCGTTTCACAAATTATTGTCATTGCCGGAACCATTGCACCCACTCGTAAGTGTAATTGAAGTTGCCAACATGCGACTGGCAGAGAATGAAGTTTGGAAAAAGTTTTCCGTGGAGTTCTACAGCATTTCAATGAAAAGGGATGTTCAGGCGAAAGTGAAGTATGGGCAGCAGTACTATGATTTTGACAAAGGAACCATGAACTTTCTTGCGCCAAAACAAATCCAGTCACTCGAGGTTGCCGAAGTAAACAAGATAAACCAGGAATGCGGAGTGGGCTATATGCTGATGTTTCACCCGGATTTTTTGCATGGGCACTCGCTGGCAACCGCTATTAAAAATTATGGTTTTTTTTCGTACGCTGTTAATGAAGCCCTGCATCTTTCGGAAAGGGAGGAAAAGAACATCATAGAAATAATTCAGAAAATCGAAACTGAATATCAGCATATCGACCGTCACACACAGGATATTATTTTGTCACAAATTGACTTGCTGCTCAATTACAGCAACCGTTTTTACGAACGGCAATTTATAACCCGAAAAGCGGTGAATAATGATCTGCTATCTAAGATGGCACTATTACTGAACGACTACTTTGGCAATGATGAACCATTGAAAAACGGGTTGCCAACCGTGGAGTTGCTGGCGGGGAAACTCAATTTGTCGCCACGTTATTTAAGCGACATGCTTCGTTCACTTACAGGGCAAAATGCACAACAACATATTCATGAAAGCTTAATTGAAAGGGCAAAAGAATATTTGTCAGAAACTACTTTGTCAGTATCTGAAATTGCCTATCAGTTAGGATTTGAACACTCGCAATCGTTCAATAAATTATTTAAAAAGAAAACTGCGGTTTCGCCATTAGCATTCAGGCAATCGTTCAACTAAAAATTAAATAAAACCTCGCCCTTATTGCTCACGACTAACTGCCGGCACTTTATGTTTTTTTAGCTTGATGTCTGCAAAGTCTTCTTGTTTGGTAAAATATTCAAGCCCTAAAATCAATAGTGTTGAATTGATGAAATTTAATTTCTGCATTGTAGGCAACCATGCCCAATTGTTTGTGGCCCATAAGTAAATGCCGAAATAGAAAATAATAAGACATAGTACACAAAAGAATTTAAAAAAGACAAGCTTTGTTTTAAAGATAAAAACCGTTACCACAATTATACATGTCCAGAACAAAGTGATGGATATGTTTAACATCAGGTCGTGCAAAAATGTTACGATTAAAAACATGCATATAATATTGGCCGCGCTTGCATACTTAAGAATATTGGCTGCGTTCTTTTCTGGCAATTTTTTTGACATGCTAATGAAGAATATTGCATAGCTAAGCGGAAGGAAAAACATTCCTAAGAATGCCCAGATCCTCGAAGGATTTTCTGCGCCATTTAGCGCTTTCGCTCCAAACAGATTGCTTATGAAGTTTTTTGTCCAGTCGAAACCAACAGTGTTTTTGTCTTGATATGTACCACCGGGATAAATTGAAATTGCTATAACAAGGAAAAGTAAAGAAATAGTAACGCCTATTAAAACCGAATGTCTTTTTATCATCAATGTAATATTTCGGGCAATAAACTACAATAAAAATGGATGACTTGCAATGTTCGGGAAATTGTAATGACAGAGGGAATTAATAAAACTACTATAAGAAAGGAACGATTCATTCCTTTCTTATAGTTAACTGAATATTTATTGCACGTCGCGTTGCGGGCTATTAATTTAAAACGAGCGATTTTTCTTGCACAACTTCTTCTGCGAGCCCGAATGAAAGCGTCATGCCAGCTCCACTTGTTGCGTTTATTATTGTTACACCTGGCTCAGGTGAATGTATAAATTCGGTAGCGCCATTCGTCATCTTTGCATACTGACCGTTCCATGTTTGAATGCGTTCCCACGACTTAAAACGAGCGAATGTTTTCAGGTAATCCAATACCAAAGTATTCAATTGTTCACGATCGAACGGATCATGCGCAAGACCATATTCGTGCGTGTCGCCAACGGTAAGCGCACCCTCTTCATTTTGTGAAACCATCACGTGGATGCCCCATTGTACATATTCCGGAAATTCCGCCGCATACCTTTTCTTCAAAGCATCAAGAGAAGGAGAGGACCTGAATGCAGCGTAGTGTGCAAGCGTTAAGCCTCCGCATAGTGACGGGCCGATGCGCCATCTACCCGGCTGAGCGGCAAGCCGCATCATTTGCAGTTTACATTTGGTAATAGGTATTGATTGAAAAACTTCCGGATACAATGTTTCAAAGTCTGCACCATTGCACACAAATATTTTATCAGCCTGCCACTGTTTATTTCCAGCAAAAACCGAAGGATATGCAACACGTGTGATAGCAGTGTTCCAGATAAATTCAACACCATGCTTTTCTTCAAGATAGCTGGCAACCTGTGCCACTGCTTGTCTCGATTCAATGATCATTTCACTTTCACTCCATAAAGCGCCCTTAAGTCCCTGCGGATTCACAGCTTCAGATTTAGCCAATGCCTCTGCCGGCGATAGCATTGAGCAACCACGATAATCTTTGCTTCTGGCTTCAAACTCTTCCAGTACCTGTAGTTCGTCACTATGATAAGCGAGGTGTAGCGATCCGTTCGGATGATGCCATATGTCTGCGTCTGCAGATAGTTCACGCCATATTTCCCTTGAACGAATAGCACGCTCATACAATGGGCCATCTGGTTGACCGATCGGCCAAATCATTCCAAAGTTGCGAATGGAAGCGCCGATGGCCATTTCATTGCGTTCAAATATTGTGACTTTATAACCTTGCAGTGATAAGGCTCTGGCGGTGGCGAGACCAACAATGCCCGCTCCAATTACAATAGCAGTTTGTTGCATTTACTTTCGTTTGTTTAGTAAAAGTAAACAAAGGTTTATTTTAAGTAAATAAGTGAGGTGTTAAGTAATTATTAGGAGTTGGGTATTGAAGAAGTCATTCAGGGTATTAGAATCTTACATCATTCTTAATGGTTCTATTTCGGTGCTGCACCGAGACCTGACAGGTTTTTAAAACCTGTCAGGTCTTGTAACCCGCAACTTATATTTCAACATTCTTAGGAGTTAAGCTCTTCAAAAAAATAAATGACAAGCATGCTTACAACAGAATTGCCAAGGTTATGCGGTGTGTGAAATAATCTTCCATCGAAAAGCATTGAGTCGCCTGTCTCTAATGTGATGTTTTCTTTTTCAAATTCATAAGAGACTTGTCCTTGTATTATATATTTATATTCGAACGCTTCCGTTTGTACCATCGGTCTGCTTGCTCCCGGTTGCAGATCGAGCAACACAATATCTATAGTAGTGTTTTTTATGTGCCGCGAAAAAATGCGATGATAATCAAATCCGGTTGCTGATTCTTTTTCAAAATGCTCGTATTCGTTTCGTCGCTTGATCACTACCGGCGACTCCGATTGCGACGAGATATCTTTGAAGAAATTGTTTAGATCAACATCCAATGCTTTAATTATTTCAATCAGCACAATAAGAGATGGAATGGTCCGGCTGTTTTCAATTTGTGAAATCAAACCTTTCGTTACCTGTGCCCTGTTTGCAAGTTCCTGGATGGTAATTCCCCTTTCTTTCCTCAGCTCTTTAATACGTTGGCTGATACGGATAATAATGTCGTCCTGCATAGTGTTATGAGAATAAAATACAAGTTACTGGCTGTTTATGAATAAAAGCCCGGCAGGTAATAATATTTTAATACCGAAGGACAATATAAGTAAACATTATTACCGTAAAATGACTTGAGTGTTAATAAATATTAAACTATATGACTGTAAATGTTCATTAAGTTTAGTTTTACTTAACTTTTACATAACTTCAAGTATACAATGGCTTAACACGTCAACAATAGATTTGTGGGTATAAAATCAAACTGATTGGTTATGACCATTTCAAAACAAACACCATTCTACCTGGTGCTTTTGGTTGCAACAATTCTTTTTCAGCAGCCACTACAAGCACAAAAACATGCCATTAAAGGCCTGGTCAGAGAAGCAAGCACCCATGAGCCTATTGCAGGTGCAAGCGTTTCAGTAAAGAACACAAGTCTTGGAACGACTTCCAACGCTGATGGTTCTTTTTTAATCCAGGCAAAAGATGGAGATGAACTGATCATTTCTTCTACGGGTTTTCAAACGACAACCGTTGCTGTAGCGGGCGGTAATGTCGAAGTTTCTCTTCCTGTTTCCACAAAGCAACTAACTGATGTTGTGGTAACGGCTTTGGGTGTACGAAAAGAAATTAAGAAGTTGGGATATGCAGTGCAGGAAGTAAAAGGTGAAGATCTAGTAAAGGCGCGTGATCAAAACCCGATCACAGGACTTACCGGTAAAGTAGCCGGCTTATCGGTTGGCGCGTCTGCAGAAATGCTTGCAAAACCCACCGTGCTATTGCGTGGTAACGAGTTAAACCTTTATGTAGTTGACGGTATGCCGATTAGTTCGGACACCTGGAACCTGAGCCCGGACGATATTGAAAGTTATACCGTGTTGAAAGGCCCGGCCGCAGCTGCATTGTATGGTAGCCGCGCACAATATGGTGCCATTTTGATCACCACAAAAAAAGGTGGCAAGAAAAAAGGCTACTCTGTTGAGTTTAATTCAAGCAACGTTTTCGATAAAGGCTTTCTGGCTTTTCCACGCATGCAAGATGATTATGGCCCGGGTGAAAACGGTCTCTATAGTTTTGGTGATGGAAAAGGAGGAGGCTTAAATGATAACGACTATGATGTTTGGGGACCTCACTTCGAGGGCCAATTGATTCCTCAGTATGATAGCCCCGTTGATCCCGTTACCGGCGTGCGCCAGGGAACACCGTGGGTGGCAAGAGGTAAAGACAACCTGAAAAGATTTTTGCAAACAGGTTTTCAAACTACCAACAACATCGCGTTGAATGCTACCGGCGAAAACTACAACGTACGTTTTTCTTTGTCGCAGTCGTATCAGAAAAGCATTATTCCAAACATGAAGCTGAATATTACCAACTTCAATTTGTATGGATCATATAATCCAACACAACGTTTGAAAATTGAAGCCAACTTCAACTACAATCGTCAGTACACACCTAACTATCCTGATGTTACTTACGGACCAAACAGCTTAATCTACAACATTGCGATATGGACAGGTGCAGATTGGAACATGTCGGATATGCGCAATTACTGGCAAAAAGGTAAAGAAGGTACGCAATCAATTTTCGCCGAATATCAGCGTTATCACAACCCATACTTTATGGTGTACGAATGGTTACGCGGACACTACAAAACTGATATCTACGGTTATGCATCTGCTAACTACAAGATCAATAATAACCTGAACACAACACTGCGTACACAGATCACCGGATATGATCTTTTCCGTTCCGAAAAAATGCCGTTCTCTGCGCACCCTTATGGCCGTGAGCAGCAGATGGGTGATTATCGCGAAGACAAACGCAGCTTGTTTGAAAACAATACAGAGTTGTTGTTAAACTTCAACTACAATATTGGACGTTCAGTAAACCTTGCGGGATTGGCAGGAGGAAACATTCGTTCATTCATGTATAACTCCAGCTTTACTTCAACAGATTATTTAAGTGTGCCTAATGTGTACAACTTCAACAACTCGTTGAACCCAATTCAGTCAAGCAGTTTTGCTTCTGACATGAGAGTGTTGAGTGCTTACTATGCAGTGGACGCCTCCTTCGGAAAATATCTTACTTTATCTACAACGGGACGTGTAGACAAATCATCGGCAGCACCGAAACAGGCATCGTTTTTTTATCCAAGCATTTCAATTGCATCTGTGTTGTCTGACTACATCAAGTTGCCATCTGCAATATCCTTCCTGAAAGTACGCGGTTCATATGCGCAGGTAAAAGGAGATGCAACATCACCTACCATTGGAATGGCTCCTTACAACTCAATTACAGCCTTTGGTCAAACGCCTTCAGGAAACTCTTTAACAGATTATCCGCTAGGTTATGGTAGCAATTATTTATCACCTTATGGCGGTCCTGATTATTCTCTGCAGCAAGTGTACAATACATCTAAAACGTACAATAATCAGCCAGATGCACACTCATCTATCTATTTGTATGATCCAAATATTCGCACATTCAATCGTGTGAACTATGAGGAAGGCTTTGATATCCGCTTCCTTCAAAACAGGATTGGTTTGAGTGCAACTGCTTTCCAATACGTGGACGGTCCGCAGATTTTGAAGAACCCTGTTTCAACTGCTTCTGGTGCGCAGTATTATTATGTGAATGCATTAAAGACGCAGAAAACAGGATATGAAGTTTCTATAACGGGATCTCCTTTGCATCAGGCGAATGGATTAAACTGGGATGTGTTGGTTAACTGGTCAACCTTCCATGACAAATACAAAGAGTTGCCGGCAGGACAATCGACCTACAATACATTCTTCCACACAGGCGACCGCGTTGACAAATTTTATGGAAACGCTTTCGAAAAAACAACCGATGGTAAGATCATTTATGATGGTGCCGGCATGCCACTTACCAATCCTGTAAAACAATACCTCGGCAATTTTAACGCAGATTATTCATGGAGTATCTACAATAAATTCTTTTACAAAAACCTGTCGTTTGGTTTCCAGTTTGACGGTAGTGTAGGAGGCGTAATGTCAGACTACATGCACCTTAAAACAATGAGAGGTGGCCGCAATATTGAAACAGTGGAAGGTAAACTGGGCGAAGCAAGATTGGCTGATTTTAAAAATATCGGCAACAGCAATTACGAAGGAACTTATGTGGGTGAGGGCGTTGTGGTATCCAACGGCGTTGACATCGATCACAATTCAGAAACAGGAGCGATTACAAACTATGATAAGCTGCAGTTTGCGCCAAACACTACACCAAGTAAGGTACAAGGCTGGGTAAGTTCTTACTATGCATTAGATGAAGCAAACCTTATGAGCAAAACATATGCAAAGCTTCGCGAGGTAACTATTGGTTACGACTTGCCTGCTAGTTGGGTGGCGAAAGCTTCTCTTAAAAAAGTGACAGTTTCTTTAGTTGGCCGCAACCTGTTGTACTTCTACAAAGACAGCAGATTTAAAGATGTGGACCTTGATCAGTACAATGCAGCTACCAGCTCTACTGTATTGCAATCGCCTACTACCCGTCGTTATGGCTTTAACCTGAATGTTGTGTTCTAATCAATAAATAATTAATTGTATGAAAAAGATATATGCAATTTCACTTTTAGCAATCGCTGTGATAATAGCAAGCAGTTGTAGCAAGAGCTTTAGTGATTTGGAAAAAAATAACAACAAACCAACTGAGGTTCCACCTAACCAGTTGTTTGCTGGTGTGCTTAATGATATGTATGAAGCACCATACACCATGGCAGAACGCTGGAGCCAATATTACCTGTGTAATTATGATTACTATGGTGACAACCGCTACGATTTTGGATCGCTTGAGGCAGATCTTAAATCAGTGCCAATGGATTATTATTCAACACTCCAAAATGTGGTGAATATGGAAGCGGCAGCCAAAAAAAATGGAGGCAATACTGTAAATCCATACGGTGCATTAGCTAAGTTTTTCAAGGCTTATCTGTTTTCAAAAATGAGTATGGAAGTGGGTGATCTTCCTATGACGCAGGCTTTGCAACAATTAGGAAACCTGACGCCGAAATACGATTTGCAGAAAGATATTTTCAAGCAGTCTTTCCTGTGGCTTGACTCTGCAAACAATGATCTGGCGGCGCTAATTGGTCATCCAGATAAAGCAAACTCAACTCCGGGACAACTTTTGAAGGGCGATATTTATTTTAACAATGATCTAAGCAAATGGCAGAAAGCGGTGAACACTTTGCGCATTCGCTTGCTGCTTGCACTAAGCAAACATGCGGATGATGCGGACCTCAAAGTAAAAGAACAGTTTACAGATATTCTTTCCAACAGCACTCAATATCCTTTAATGATGGATGGTTCAGATAATTTGCAATACGCTTATTTGTACCCAACCAATCTTTATCCAAACAACCCGGGCAATTTTGGTTTTGATGCATTGAGATATAATACATCAAACACCTACATTCATTTACTCGACAGTTTGCAAGATCCGCGTGTGTATGTAACAGCAGAACCAGCACGATATCTTGTTGACTCACTTCACCAGGATCCGTTGGATTTCAAATCCTTTGTAGGCGCAGACCCGGGAGAAAACCTTACGGACATGTATGATAAAACAAATCATGGCAAATACTCTTTGCTCAACCGTAAACATTACTACGATACTTACACAGGAGAACCAAGCATACAAATAGGTTACGCGGAGCTGATGTTTAACATCGCCGAAGGTATCAATCGCGGTTGGTACACAAAGGGAGGCCTTAATGCTGAAATCTTCTATAAGAACGGCATACAATCATCTATGAGTTTTTACAGCATTCCTGCAAGTGGTGCTATGAACGTGTATTTCCTTCATCCGGGCGCAAGTCTTGGCCAGTATGATAAATTCGTGGTGAATGTTGATTTTAATAACTATTACAATCAATCAACAGTTGCTTACTCCACCACTGATGCGAACAAAGCGCTGAGACAGATATTGATACAAAAATACCTCGCATTGTTCCGTCACTCCGGAATGGAATCATATTTCACTTACAGAAGAACAGGCGTGCCAACATTTACAGTGGGCGATGGAACAGGTAACAGTAAGCGTATTCCGATGCGTTTTCAATATCCTGTTAATGAGCGTTCTGCAAACGAGGCAAATTACAAGACAGCATTGACTTCGCAATACGGCGGCAACGACGACATCAATGGTGTTATGTGGTTGCTGAAATAGCGGGCTTCGACAAGGCTTCGACAAGTTCAGCCAGACAGCGCGAGTAGAGTGTCAGGCTGAGCTTGTCGAAGCCTTGTTAAACAGAATCAATTTCACCAAGCGCTCAGAACTGAACAACAAAGAGTGCTTATAAATAGCTGAGTGTTAGATTTTCAAAAACAGTGTCAGGCGGAGAAATACTGCCTGGCACACTTATTCAAAATATTGTAGAGATGAAAAAAATAAACATGCTGCTGATATGTGCGGTGATGGCATTGCAAACCATGGCGCAGCAAAAGACAGAGAATGTAGTTATCGTAACGCTTGATGGCATGCGTTGGCAGGAGATATTTGGTGGAGTGGACAGCGCTCTGATGAACGGCCGTTATACGATGGATAAAAAATCGATGGTAGAAAAATTTTGGAGCGACACGCTGCAGGAGAGAAGAAAAAAGCTTTTTCCATTCCTGTGGCAAATGGTGGCAACAAAAGGACAGCTCTATGGAAACAGGTGGGAGAATAACAAAGTGAACGTAGCGAATCGATATCAGTTTTCTTATCCCGGCTACAATGAAATATTTACAGGCTATCCGGATACCGCAGTGAATTCAAATGACAAAATACCCAATAGCAATATCAACGTATTGGAGTTCATCAACCAGGACGCGAAGTACAAAAACAAAGTAGCCGCATTTGCTACATGGGATGTGTTTCCTTATATCTTAAATGCAAAACGCAGCGGCGTATATGTAAATGCAGGCGTAGACACCTTGCCTTCTTTAACGCAAGGATTGTCTGTAGTAAATGACTTGCAATTCCTGTCCCCACAGCCGATTGATGTAAGGCCGGACGTTGCCACTTATCTCGCCGCACGCGAATACCTTAAAGCAAAACAACCAAAAGTTTTATACATAGCATTTGACGAGACTGATGATTACGCTCACGCAGGTTTGTATGATCAGTACTTGAAGTCTGCACATGCAGAAGATGCAATGCTTGCAGATTTATGGAACACACTTCAATCAATGCCACAATATAAAAACAAGACAACGCTGATCGTTACCTGCGATCATGGCCGTGGTGATTTGAAAAAAGACACATGGCGCGATCATGGAAGCGAAGTCCCGGAGTCTGGTGAAATCTGGATGGCGTTTATCGGACAAGGTATTTCACCAAAGGGAGAAATAAAAACTTCGCAGCAACACTATCAACAGCAATTGGCTGCGACTATTGCTTCTCTGCTCGGCTTGAATTTTACAACAACCCATCCCGTAGCACCATCTCTATCCGCAGAAATTGTTAAACAGTAATGATTGAAAAGATGAATCAACACGAGATTATTGCCGATGAAATTATCAGGCTTTACAATGACTTTGGTAAAGCCGATTATATAGGTGAACCGGTGTCTCAAATAGAACACATGTGCCAGTCCGCACAACTTGCAGAAGAGGAAGGCTACGATGATGAAGTAGTGCTTGCCGCTTTTTTTCACGACATAGGCCACATCTGCGAAGCGGAAGTGGAAAGCATGGATGGTTACGGTGCCAAAGACCACGAAGAAATGGGAGCGGAGTTCCTGCGCACAAAAGGGTTCTCTGAAAAAATTATTGAACTGGTTTTGTCACATGTAGCAACAAAGCGTTTCCTCACGCAGCGTTATCCTGAATACTATAACAAATTGTCAGAAGCAAGTAAGGTAACGCTTGCGCATCAGGGAGGCCCGATGTCCGAAGAAGAAGCTTCAGCATATGAACAGCACCCGTTGTTTCCATTGTTCATAAAAATAAGAGAGTGGGATGATAAGGCGAAAGTTGAGCATGTACCGCTTCCGTCGCTTGATCGTTATCGGGATATGATGGTGAGGCATCTTGAGAGTGAATTAAGAATTAAGAATTAGGAATTAAGAATGCTTTTAGTGATACGTAACAAGATTTCAATGGCCTTGTCTCTGTGTAGAAAGAGTTCGATAGCACTTCGAAAAAATAGGGTTGACAGACTGTGCACGCTGTCAGGCTGAGCTTGTCGAAGCCTTCCCGCAAATCGAGAGTGTTTGCACAAGTACGGAAAGCCACACACAAACAATTCTTAATTCTTAATTCCTAATTCTTAATTGAATAAAAAATAAGCATGAGAAAATTTCTAAGTAATAGCAGAATTATCGTTGCAAAATGGCCGGCAAAATGGATAGCGATCTTAGCGGCTATTTCCGCTTTCGGATGTTATACTTGCATGTACGCATTTCGTAAAGCATTCGCTGCTGGAACCTATGACAATACAACGTTTTGGCACGTTGACTATAAAGTGTGGCTGGTAATCGCGCAGGTCGTCGGTTATACAGCCAGCAAATTTTATGGCATCCGTTTCATTGCTGAAACGGGCCGGCAAACAAGAGGAAAAAGTATTCTTACACTCATCGGCATTTCCTGGTTAGCCTTGTTTGGCTTTGCAATAGTGCCCGCACCATGGAACATTGTTTTTTTGCTGATCAATGGTTTTCCGTTGGGAATGATATGGGGCTTGGTTTGCGGCTATCTCGAAGGGCGACGCAATACAGAATTTATGGCAGCAGTGATGTCAACGAGTCTCATCTTTGCATCCGGGTTTGTAAAGTCTACAGGAAGAATGTTGATGGAACACGCTTCAGTGAGTGAATACTGGATGCCTTTTCTAACCGGATTGATTTTTGTGTTGCCACTTATTTTATTTGTATACTGTTTGGAAATTATTCCGCCACCAACCGAGAAGGATCGGCAATCAAGATCTGTAAGAGCTCCCATGAATGCTGCCGAAAGAAAGCAGTTTGTAAAATATTTTTTACCGGGCATTATTCTTACGCTGATCATTTATGTTTCGCTAACGATCATGCGCGATGTGCGTGATAATTTTGAAGTGGAGATTTGGGCAAATTATGGGGTACACGATTACAGCATCTACACAAAGATCGACAGCATCATTGCCATCGTTGTACTTGTGTTGATCAGCTCTCTTATGCTGGTAAAAAACAACCTTAAGGCGTTCTCGCTAATTCATTATATGATCATAAGTGGTTGCCTGCTTATAGCCATTACCACGATATTGTTTAGCGCGGGCAAACTTGATGTGACCACCTGGATGATGCTGGCCGGCCTTGGATTGTATTTAGGTTACATTCCTTACAATGCAATATTTTTTGAACGGATGCTTGCGACGTTCCGCTATAAGGGCAATGTAGGATTTGTAATGTACATTGCAGATGCCATCGGCTATTTGGGAAGCGTGAGTATTTTATTAATTAAGGAATTTGGAAATGCTACATTGAGCTGGGGATATTTTTTTCAACATAGTGTTTTGGTTGTAGGCTTCACGGGTGGTGCAGTCACAATTGTTTCATTACTTTATTTCAGAACAAAGAAAATGCGTTCAGGTGTTTCTGAAATAGAAAACATTCCTTCGGGAAGTGCGATTGCGTAGTCATAAAAAGAAATTTGATTTTACTTTGGTTCTATAAAAAAATAATGCGGATATGATAAAGATGATCGTGTTTGATATGGCAGGTACCACTGTCGATGAAGATAATATTGTGTATAAAACTTTGCAAAGTGCCATCAATGAAAAAGGATTTGATCTGGATTTAGACAAGGTTTTGGAGCAGGGAGCGGGGAAAGAAAAATTACAGGCAATCAAAAGTATACTTAAAACATACGCCCAGAATGAAGATGAAAAATTGGCGAATGATATTTACGATAGATTTTTAGTACTGCTTAAGAATGCCTATGCAACAATGGATGTTTTTCCACAAGCAAATGCAGTTGAACTTTTTCAATCATTGAAACAAAAAAATATCCTTGTAGTGTTGAACACCGGATATAACCAGGAGACAGCAGCATTTCTGATTGAAAAGTTAGGCTGGGAAAAAGGAACACACTTTGATGGTTTGATAACCGCCACAGATGTGCAACAGAATCGTCCGGAACCGGATATGATATTGTTGGCAATGGAAAAATTTGATATTGACAATGCCAGTGAAGTAGTCAAAGTGGGTGATTCAACCATTGACATAGAAGAAGGGCAAAATGCGGGTTGCGGAATAAGCGTAGGCATCACTACCGGAGCGCATACATATGATCAATTGCTTACGGCCAATCCCGATTACATCATCGATGATTTATTGGATCTGTTGCCAATTATTGAAGAGCGAAATTAGAATTTCCTTTCTTGCTTTGTATTTCTACATAAAGCTTTTACGAGACTTTTGCGGAAAATACTGTTGTTTGTCACCATCATTTGCCTGATAATGGCAAAACGTGACACAACAATATTTTTTTCGTTTCGTTGTAGGTGTTATTCCGAATCCTTTTAAAAACTACATTGACAATGAAACACTCATCTTCAACACTGTTGCAGAAAATTATTTTTTCCGCAGCAGTTATCTCTATTTTTTTAGTCGCATCCTGTGATGATCCTAACAGGCCCATATCGAATGTAAATGGCAATGCTATTGCAGCGGCAGAGGCGATATCCGGCAGAAATGATGACAAAATCGAAAGCGCTGTTCTTAATTCGCCTGTTCATACTCCTGAAGAAGCGGTGGCAAAATATGAAGTCGTAGAAAAAGAATTGACCAATTTAGCAGCGTCTGTACAAAACGGTTATGAAAACGACTATGCAGAACTGTTAAGTAAAACAACCAAACTAAAAGAAAATGCAGAAGAAGCGGGAAATTATCTGGCACAACACAGGAACGATTTTTCAAAAGAGCAACTAGGGAAAATTACGATTTCAACCAATGGAATTAATACTTTACTGGACAGTATACTTTCGGCGAGAGAAAAGTAAACAATCTATTCAAAGGTCTTCGTTAAATAGCAAAGGAGCATTTGTATTTTATAAAAGAGCATGAAAATTTTAAACCCGGCATAAGGCCGGGTTTAAAATTTTTACTGATCACATTAATGTGAACAGATCAGATGTCTTTAATGTAAGCCTGCAGTCAAGTACCTTATCGCCGGTGCTATATTAACCAGTTCTTCCAGATTGCCCGCATTTGCCTCAATTGACGTTCCGTCCTGCAAATACAATTTACCTTCTTTATAAACAGCCGGATATGATTTTCCATCCTTGTAATAATTTCCAGGAACAGGAAAGAAATCTTTGCCACCAAGCTTAATGGGCTGCTTCATTTTATCGATGATCCATTCACCTGTAGATGGTCTGTATACAGCCATTTCTGCACGTCCGTCACCATCGTAATCGGCAGGCACAGGAATGTCACCTTCAACATGCTGCACCTGTAAAGGAATATTACCAAGACTTGTTTGCCACAAAGAATTATCCTTTCTGTAAAAACCAACATCCAGCTTGCCATCACCATCATAATCAGCAGGAACAGGAATGCCATTTTTGTGACCAAACTTTATACTGTCAAGGCCATTGAAATACCATGTAAGAGTTGACGGACGATATACCGCAACATCTGCATACCCGTCTCCATCATAGTCTCCGCAAACAGGAACATCTCCTTCGCGACCCAATACAATTTCCTTTCCACCTTCTATATAAAATTTTCCTTCTGACGGACGGAAGAAAGCCATCTCTGTTTTGCCATCGCCATTGTAATCGGCTGGTGCAGCAATGTCGCCTTTAGTTCCAAAATTTGCGGCGGGCAAGCCGCTGAATTTCCATTGTCCATTAGAAAAGAAAGTTACTTCCGTAGTGCCGTCATTATTGTAATCATTGAATCGCGCTACATTGGTGTGATGCATCCATGGCAAAGTGAAATAGCTGTCGGCATCTTTCTCTTCTTCGCCTGTATATGGCGAGAATGTACGGATAGTAATCTGGTCCTTCGATTTGGAAAAAGTCATCAAACGCATGAGGCCATGGCCTCCATTAGCTCTGCTTTGATAGTCAGATAGAAATGACTTTATAATATTGCCAGCATATCCATCTTGTCTGTAACCTTCACCATTGTCTCCAACGTGGCCTGACAGTGTCATGATTACGTTCGGGTAACTTTTTAGTCTGTCAAACCTGCGCTGGCCCTGCTTGCTGAAAGGAGGGAAGCCTTTCTCATTTGTTCCGGTCGTTGCGTTGAAGTGAATAAAGGAATGACTTACCAGGATGGCTTTTCTGTCACTGTATTTTTCCAGCAATTGTGCTGCCCATTTGTTGAGGTTCTCAATGTCTTCATCATAAGAATCGTATTCAAGATAAATGAAGATCAGTTTAACACCCGCAGCAGTAAGCAAATCATAGTGACTGTCATTATCATTCATGTAGTGACCGCCATACCATTTTTTGCCTTTAAAATGATCTACACCAAAATACTTATTGTACTCTGCTGTTTTGCCACTTAATGGATATTGACTTTTTGTTTGATCATGATTGCCTACAGCCATACCATATGGCATGCCTTGCGGGTAGCCCGATAGAGGCTTTTCCAATCTGTACATGGCTTCAGAAGCATTAACCCATTGCTGTGGAACTTTCTCGCCATCATCAGAAATATCCCCCAGTTGTACAACATAAGCTATCTTTTCCTTTGCTGCATTTTGCATGATCCAGTCAGTTTGTGAAAAGAACATTTCTTTCTTGCCACCATTTTTTTCTGACGTATAGTATTGTGTATCCGGAAGCACAACGATGGAGAATTCATCTTCATCATCTCCTCCTTTTGATAATTGTTTTTTTACTACTGATGCAATTGATGCTGAAACCATTCCTACACTTGCAGTAATAAGAATGATTTTTTTTATGGACCATGTATTTAATTTCATTCGAATAGAATTTGCCGGCAAAACTGAAGCTTCAATGTTACCTGAATATTAATTGTGCAAAAGTGTTTAAGCGACAAGTGCCAATACTGTAGCTTATTTCAGCCGAAACATATTTTTCAAAAAACTATTTGTAGAAGTCATTTTTAGAAAAAATATTATGTGTCTTTTAAATTAACTTATGCATCTGCGTTATATACCATGCTTAATGATTAGGTAATATTTAGTTAATGATGTGGTAAGATTTTGCTAACACAGGACCATCACCTTCGCACATCAATAGAAAAATTTCCAATCATTTATTCAAAACAAAACTGCTTAACTCGAATGCACGCAAAGCTTCGTTATATACCTTCTGTTATAAAACAATCTTTAAGTATGAATAAACAAACAATGCATTTCTGGAGTATTGCAAAAAAGATATTGCATATACTCTTTATTGTATTGCTTAGCAAAACCGTATTTGCTCAGCAATCGGGAACCATCTCCGGTAAAGTAAGCCAGGAGAGTGGTCCGCTTGAGGGCGCAACAATATCGATACCTAACACGAGGTATGCGACAACATCTGGTACTGGTGGTAATTATCAATTGAAAGTGCCGGCTGGTAGTTACACGGTTGTAGCATCCTTTGTGGGTTATTCAAATGCCGTGTCAAAAAATGTTACGGTAAAAGAAAATGGCAATACAATTGTGAATCTTGGCTTGACCAATGGCAATGCACAATTGCAGGAAGTAACCGTTACTTATGGTAAACAAAAGTCTCGTGAGGTGACAGGTTCCATTGCAACGGTGCAGGCAAAGAATTTGCAGGACATGCCTGTAATGCAGTTTGCGCAACAGTTACAGGGAAAAGTAGCAGGCGTGCAAATTAATCAGTACAGTGGTCAGCCGGGCCGTGGCATTGGTTTTATCGTACGTGGTGCTGCTTCTTTTTATTCCAGCAATCAACCACTTTTTGTGATAGATGGAACACCGATAACGGGAAGCATTAACAATATTAATCCTGCGGAGATTGAAAGCTTTAGTTTTTTAAAAGATGCTTCGGCGACTGCTTTGTATGGCTCAAGAGCTGCGAATGGAGTTGTATTGATCACTACAAGACATGCAAAGGCGGGAGCACCTTCTGTTGAGTTTTCTGCGAACTATGGTGTACAAAAAATTCCAACCAACAAAGTGCCACGTGTTATGAATGCGAAGGAATTTGCAACGTTCATGAAAGAAAGGGGCGAGGATGGGGTGAAATATGAACCCGGGTACAAAATTGCAGACGATTATCACGCTGCCTATGATAATCCTGATCAATACGGGGAAGGAACAAACTGGTTCAAATTGATGACGCGCACAGCACCTATTCAAAGTTATGATCTGGTGGTGCAGTCAGCGAGAGAGCATTCCTCATCTTCTATAGTTGCAGGTTACCAGGAGCAACAAGGAGTGATCATCAACAACAGTACAAAATTATTTTCTGCTAGAATAAATCACGACGTTAGCCTGAGTGACAATAAATTGAAAATAGGGTTCAATTTGGCACCGAGCTACAGAATTGATCACAACAACAGATTGGCTACAGACGGTGTGGGTGGCTATTTTGAAAGATTCTTCGAAGCGAGCCCGTTGATTTCTCCATACAATCCTGATGGGACTTACAATCGTAACGTAAACTCTCCGGGAATGGTGGCTTATATTAATCCTTTGGCAACGTTCAATCTTACAAATGACGATTATAATACAACCCGCATTTTGGGTAATGCTTATTTGAACTATGAGTTCTTAAAGGGTTTAAGCATCAGAACAAACCTTGGTGTTGATAAAGGCGCGGAAACAAGAAAATATTTCCAGTCCGGGCAAGTAACGGGCACGCAGGGTCAAACAACCGGAACAAGTTCTGCTGTTGACAATGGTTCATGGACCGCAGAGGCGAATCTTGTTTACAATAAACATTTTGCAAAAGATCATGACTTTGAAGTGTTAGCAGGTTACTCTGCGCAAAAGTTCAGCACATATAGCAACACATTGACTGGTCTTGGTTTCCAGGGCGATGACCTTACTTATTTGAATGCAGCCACCAGTATTACAGGAGCCAGCAACGGAAGTGCTTATTCAATGTTATCCGGTGTTGGTCGTATCAACTATAGCTTTAAGAAAAAATATTTGCTCGGCGCGTCTGTGAGACGTGATGGTTCTTCAAAATTCGGGATTAATAAGCAATGGGGTAATTTCCCTTCTGTGTCTGCCGGTTGGGTGATCAGCGATGAAAACTTTATGAAGAATGTGAAGGCGATCGACTTCATGAAGTTACGTGCAAGCTATGGGATTACCGGTAACAACTTCTTCGGCAACTATGATCCGCAGGCAACCATTGGTACATACTATTATGATTTCAACAACACCATTACACAAGGTCAAACAGTTAACAGGCTTTCAAATAACGACCTGAGATGGGAAAGAAACAAACAGTTTGACATTGGTCTTGAGCTGAGTTTGCTAAACAGCCGCATCAATTTTACTTACGATTACTATCATAAGGTAACTGATGGGTTGATTCAACAACGTTCTATCCCTGTGTCGTCCGGTTTCTCACAGATCATTTACAACGTAGGTGGTTTGAGAATGTGGGGACATGAATTTAGTGTAACTACTAAAAACCTTGTTGGTGAGCTGAAATGGAACACCAGTTTTATTTTGTCATTCGACAGAAACCTGATCACCAATCTTGTTGACCCTGGTTATATCAGAAGAAATAACACCGTTACATCTGATTACTATCGTCAGCAGGTTGGCCATCACTTAGGTGAGTTTTATGGTTTTGTGTTTGAAGGATTATATAAAGATGCAAATGATCTTGCTAACTCTGCAAAATATCAGTCTACTGCCGCAAATCCTAATGGCAGCTCCGATGTGGGAACACTTAAAATGAAAGACATCAATAAAGACGGCGTGATTGACGATGTGAACGACCGCACTTTCATCGGCGACCCAACGCCAACATTTACAGGCGGCTTGGTGAACAAATTTACATACAAACATTTTGACCTCGGCATTGATATGACTTTCTCTGAAGGTGGTAAAATTTTGAATGCTGCGAAGTGGGCCTATCAAACAAACATGGATGGTTCAAGGATTCCGCTGGCTGCTGCTTTGGATCATTGGCGCTCAGAAAAAGATCCCGGTTCGGGAGCTTATCCACGCACCAAAACAGGAACAACAGCTTTGGGCAGATCAGTGAACACACAATGGGTAGAAAATGGTTCATACTTAGCTGTTAAGAACATTACATTGGGCTATTCCATGCCGGTGAAAAGTAGTTTGCTGACAAACTTCCGTGCGTATGTTTCCATACAACAGGCGCTTGTATTCTCGCATTATTCAGGTATGAATCCTGAAATCAACCAAGGTGGATCAGATCCAACACTTGGTGTAGGAGTTGATGAGAACGCTTATCCGATTCCAAGAACGTTCTCTGTTGGCTTTACAACTACATTCAAATAATTCAAACCTTACAAATCAAAATGAGAAAGTCAGTTTTAATAATTTCAATCATAGCAATTGCTTTAACATCCTGCAAAAAGGATTTTATAGAATTGAGTCCGGTGGATTCTTATACAGCCGGTAATTTTTACAAAACAGATGCTCAGTTCAAATCTGCGGTAGTGGCGGCTTACACACCATTGGGTGATGTATTGGTGAATGATTATTTCACTTCAGAAATGCATTCTGATAACACTGTTTACCAAGCTATTCCGGGAAACCGCGGTACTGCTATTGTGCAACGTGAAAATATTTCAGATTTTACCAACACATCTACCAACGACTATGCAAACGCAACATGGCAGCACAGTTACACAGGCATATCACGTTGTAACATTGTGATCGATCGTTTGCCGGCTTCAACAATTTCTGATTCATCGAAAGCGCTTTATGATGGACAGGTAAAATTTCTGAGAGCGTTGAACTATTTTAAACTTGTACGCTTATATGGCGGAGTGCCTTTGTTCCTGCATGAAGTAACAACAGCAGAAGATGCCTTCAAAGCACGTTCAACCGTGGACGAAGTATATGCACAGATTATTGCCGATGCTCAAGATGCAATTAAGGAATTGAAAGCGCCTGCAAAGTTTCCACAAACAGGAGAAGCAACAAAAGGTTCTGCCACTATCTTATTGGCTGAAATATATATGGTACAAAAGAAATGGGCCGATGCAGAGGCTTTACTGAACACTTTGCCGACAATGGGTTATGATTTAAATGCGAATTACGCAGATGCATTTTTGCCAACAAATAAGAACAGCAAAGAGTCTCTTTTCGAAATACAATTTTTAGGTGGAACTGCAACCGGTTCAATGCCGAATGTTTTGTCGTTCCATTTTATACCAAGGTCTACAGATACAAAAGTGCTTACTGGAATAACTATCAATAACACAAGTACCGGCGGCTGGAACACGCCTACGTGGCAGCTGATCCATGATTATGAGAATGGTGACAAACGTTTGGATGCGTCAATTGGTGTGATCGAAGGAACATACAACGCAAGCAACTACCTTGTTTACTCGTCTGTTAAAAGCGTGTTGAACTATGTGCAACCTACTGATGGTAAAACAGGCGTTCCGTATATCAAAAAGTATCTGCATTCTCCTTTGCCTGCTACCACAGGTTCCAGTGACGATTTTCCTATTTATCGTTTCTCTGATGCTTTACTTATGTTAGCGGAAGCATTGAATGAACAAGGAAAATCAGGAGATGCATTGACGCCGTTAAACAGAGTAAGAACAAGAGCGGGTCTGGGTGCTATTACCGAAACGGATCAGTCAAAATTGCGCGATATTATTTTTCACGAACGCAGGGTAGAATTAGCGTTTGAGAACCACCGCTGGGAGGATCTTTTAAGAACGGGCAGAGCCATCCAAACGATCAATGACTTTGGCGCTGTAATTAAAAAAGAATTGACTTTCTTATCTTCTGATGCATACGTAATTGATGACCATAATCTCGTATTCCCTATACCTCAACCTGAAGTAGGCTTGAATGCTAAAATGAAACAGAATGACGGTTACTACTAGTTGATGATGATTTATTAAAACAAAGAAAGCGATGGGAAGGTGAAATCTTCTCATCGCTTTTGTTTATTAGATAACTGTGGTTAATTACAATAAAGAATCACTTAACACCTTTATCTGCATTCCACCAACCCTTCATTTTACGTATGTAAATGATCTGGCCGGTATGATAAGCATTGTGGGCCCCAATATGGGCGATGGTTGAATACCATTGTTTTAATTTAGCATCATCTGAAGTGTTGATCAGCGTTTCCCATTCAGTCATAATATCATCGTACTCTTTTATTGCAGCTGCCCAACTTGCAGCGGTAACTTTTGTGAAAGTCTCTTTGTTATTGCCACTAAATGCATCCGGTTTTAATCCTTTAAATTTATCCAGCGATTGTTTGTTCCAAAAATTAAGATGGGTGAGGAGTTGGGCGATGGAATGATTCTCGCTTTTATCGCTCCAATTGGCTTGCTCTGCCGTTAAGCCTTCCACTGCAATATTTACCGGTACAAACCATTCCTCCGTACTGTGTGTACTTTTTAATTGTTCAAGAAGTATCGCTTTTAATGTTGGCGTAGAATCTGTCTGGGCTCTTGAAGCAAAAAACAGGAGCAGGCAAAATGCTGTTGTAAGTATTTTCATACTTGTATATTTAAGATGGATGTACTGAATATAGAAATATTCTACAGTAGTTGCAATAGCTTTTTTATAAGCGGCCAACAGTTTTTAGCGCTCGACCTACCATCTTGTAATTAAAGAGCCGTGTTCAGCAAATCAGCAACAATCTGGGCTGTCCCGATTTTTCCACAGGTGCACGGTGAAGACAAGGGAGAACCTGGCTTCCAGGATGATCAATCGCCAACCTCCACAGATGACCAAGACCTAAGGTTATGGGGTGCGCGCCCGGTATAGCCTGATAGTGCAAATCAAAAAAATGTTCACTTAGGAATGTTTCAAAATCTTCTTCTGCTCCGTGATGATTTTTTTTGAGTTCGTCACGAATTTCTGGAATTAGTATTTTCTGTACACCTTGTGCGTTTGGCAATATCTCACTCGAATCGCCGTGGTACGTGCATAAAAAAGTATCAGTCGGTATAGGAGAGCGGTCCACGTGAAAAGAATAAACGTCGGTGGGGAAAAAAGGATACGTTTCATCCCGGTCATAGTGGCTGATGACGTTAAGTATAGGTGACGCGCCATGAGCTTCCAATAGGCTCCAATCATTTAAGAGAATCTCGCGGGCAAGTTGTCCTTGATCACTCAACACAAGACTACGAAGTTCCTCTTGTTCAATTGTAGTTATATTTCCGTTTAGCTCTACCTTTTTTACGATTTCAGAAAAATCACCAATTAGTTTACGCGTCCAACAAATAGCATTGATCTCTCCATTAAACGGCGTAGAAACAAGGTCTTCAAAATTGGAGACACAATGAATTTGCTTGTCGGCTTGAGGTAATTCTATCATAATAGTAATGTAAATATAAGCCCATTTAATAACGACGCATGGTAATAATAGCCGCCCGGGCCAAGGCAAATACGAAAGTAAAGTGTAGAACTTTTGTGAAACAAAAACACTTCTTTGTCAGTTGAATTCAATTTTCTTCACCAGTTGATTATTGGCGAAGTAATATGCCTCGTAAGTTTTGTTACGAAAGGTATGCACTGATTCTATTACGATCTTATCGGCGTTTTCTTTTTGTTTAAGTACATATTCTTGTTGTTCATCGGTTAATTCCCCGATCGGGATCACCTGTTCAAATTCGAAACCTTCATCATAGGCAAATTCAAGAGCAAACCGGGCATTCTGCCACTTAAGTTTTGCTTCCACACCTTTTGCAAGCAAAGAGGTTGTCAAGCGGCCATTATTTGCAGTAAACAGGTCTGTGCCGGATTGAGATAACATAATGACGCCAGAAGCCACCATTGCGAAATAGCCAATCTTTCTGAATAGCAGTTCGCTTATTTTAGGGAGAATATATTTCATTACAGCAGTCGATAAAACAGCCGCGACGGCAACCAAAACACCAACGGTTATAACCTTTGTTGTTATTAGTCCAAAGAAAATATACAGTATGATTTTTATGAAGTGCAAAATGATTTCGTTGGCCGCACGGGTAGCAACGATTTCTTCTTTCGTAAGTCCGTAACGCAAATAGAATTTATTAAAGATTAAACCCACAGCACCGGTTATACCGGATAAGAAGCCTGCCGCAAAACCAATAACCGACAATGCAAGGTTTGATGGTTTAGGACCTTGTACAACGGTTTTATTTTTTTGCAGGGCGAAGGGCAAATTGCTGATCAGGAAAACTCCCATCGCAAATTGCAGATACAAGGGATTCAGAAATTTTAACAACCAGGCACCTAACCACACAGCCGGCAATGCTGCAGGAACAAAATACTTTACAATCTGCCAGCAAATATTTTTTTTAAATGCAATCAGACGCGATGCAGAACTGGAGAAGGTTCCGATGGAAAGAGCGGCAGGCACCTGGCTCACGGGGAGCATCCTGCTCAGTAAAGGAATTAGCATAAGGCCGGCGCCACCACCACAAATGGCACTAATGCCAAAAGCAAGGAAACTAAAAAGAAAAATGAAAAACAATGTGATCATGAATAACAAACGTTTATGAATCTACGCCGATATACACACGCAAATTCTGTGGAAAAGCTGGAGTAATTCTGAATTTACAGTCAGTAAACTGTTATAATTTTCTTGTAAGTTATAAGAGAAGCATTTCCCGTAGACTATTCAAATACTTCAAAGATTTTTATTAAATTGGTTGGAAGGACTTTCTACCAGATAGGTTCGCCAGATTGATCCTCCTTCTTTTTTCAAACAAATTATGACTGACAAATAAAAAGAAAATGGAACCGGTAACAGATATATTCTTGAAATCGGTCAGGACAATCTGCCCTGATTTGACCGATGCCGAACTGTCTCAGTTTGCTTCGGTTCTTACTGTAAAAGAATTAAAGAAGAAGGACCTTTTTCTTGAGTCAGGCAAGGTGCAAAAGGCAGTTGGTTTTATAACGGAAGGATTGGTTCGTTCTTTTTATATAGACCATGAAGGAAATGATATCACGGTTGGCTTTTATAAAGAAGGAGACTACGCCACTCATTATCCCGCTTTCATTACACGACAGCCAAGCCTTTATACCATTCAATGTCTGGAGCCCACGAACATGGTCTGCCTTTCATTTGAGGAGCAGCAATGGATATATCAGCAGTCTGGCCAGATAGAAAGATATGGCCGTTTAATTGCCGAAGAAATTTTAAAGAGACAACAGGCCCGTATTGAAAGTTTTATATTTCAAACAGCAGAAGAACGTTACGTAAATTTTATAGAGCGCCAATCAAATTTATTCAACAGGATATCTCTTTCTCACCTTTGCAGCTATCTTGGCATCGAGCGCCAAACACTTACCCGCATTCGCCAGAAACTTGCACATCAATAATTTTTTGACACATTTGTGTCAGGTACGCCCTTCCTTTATTTTACAGCTTTGCAGTATCAAAAATGATACGCAATGGCAAAGAAAATCTTACTTATACTCGGTCATCCATCAGAAAACTCTTTCTGTAATGCACTGCTGGACGCTTACAAAAACGCTGCTGAACAAGCAGGTGCAATCTGCAAAACCATTTACATATCCAGGCTGAAATTTGATGTAAACCTGTCAGATGGATATAAAGCCGGTGAAGAAATGCAGCTGGAAGAAGATCTGGCAACCTCTCAGCAACTTATTCAGTGGGCAGACCATGTGGTATTTGCTTATCCAAACTGGTGGGGTTTTATGCCGGCGATTGCTAAGGGCTTTATTGACAGGGTGTTACTGCCAGGTTTTGCATTCAAACATCATTCAGGAAAAATATTTCCCGACAAGCTTTTGAAGGGAAAGAGCATAAGACTCCTGATAACAATGGATACGCCTAAATGGTGGTTCTATCTTATCTACAGCGCTTCACAATACCAGATACTGAAAGACATTGTGTTCGGTTACGTTGGCTTTGATCCTATCCGTTTCTCCACATTTGGTTTCATGAGAAAATCAACTGACAAACAACGCACTGGCTGGCTGAAAAAAGTGCAGCAGCTGGGTGGACAGTTCATCTAAAAAACATTCTCTCATTTATAAAATAAAACACCATGACACATCAAACTCAAAGTGCAGCACTCGCACCCATCAATCCTAAAAAAGGATTTCGCATTCACTTACTTGTTTTCCTGCTTGTTACCCCCGCAATCTGGCTGGTATGGTACCTGACCGATAGAACGTATCCCTGGCCGCTATGGTCAACTCCAGCCTGGGCAATAGGCTTGTTGTTTCACTATCTCGGAGTATATGTTTTCAAAAAAGCTAAAAGCAATTAAACAATTACAATTAAAAAATTACAGTCATGAATCAGCAAGAACAAAAAGAATTCAGACGCGTCGTGACAGGTCATGATGCAGATGGTAAAGCAATCATTATTTCCGATGCTCCTCCCACACTTAAGCAATTGGTAGGCGGCCCTGGCGGACCAACATTTTTTGAAGTATGGCACACGTTGGAAACACCTGCATTAATTCATCCACAGCCGGATGAAACCGATGAGAAGAGTCTTGTATTACCGCCTCCTGCAAATGGAACCCGTATCCGCGTGATTGAATTTCCACCCGAAGGAGAGGAGATAAGAAAACTTACTTCAGCAGATGCAGCAGCTAAGTTCAAAGCAATGGGTGATGAGAAAGCTTCAACATCTCATGAAAGTGCACCTCATCCATTGATGCACAAAACAAAAACAGTCGATTACGGCATTGTGCTGGAAGGAGAAATAACAATGATCCTCGACCGCGGGGAAACTACTATCAAAGCCGGAGATATCATTATTCAAAACGGAACCAACCATGCGTGGGCCAACAGATCAGGCAAAATATGCCGCATGGCCTTCGTTCTCATAGACGGCGAGTTTACAAACAACAACTAACAACTATCCACTAACAACTAATAAACTAAAACAATGCGTATCGAACCATTAGCACCAGAAACACTGAATGCGGAAGTCCGCTATGTACACGACGAAATAGCCAAACAAGTTGGCAGAGCTCAGGGACAAGTAACAATGCTGGATGACCGCGGAGCACTGACTGGGCCATTTCCACCAATGCTGCGATATCCTCAGTTTGGTCTTCCTGCCCTGGGCTTTATACGAACTCTTGATATGCACGCAACCCTTGATAAAAAGGTACGCGAAGTAGCCATACTAACAGTTGGCGCCGCTTTCAATGCAAGGTTTGAATTGTATGCTCATGAAATCATGGCAGAGGCGTTCGGCTTGTCAGGCGACGTTATTGCATCACTCGCAGCAGGTTGTCGCCCGAATGGTTTAACCGCACATGAAGCGATGGCGCATGATATAGCCAAAGTACTGGTTAGCGGTCGCATCGTTACGACAGCAATTTATAAACAGGCAGTCTCTCTCTTTGGAAAAGATGCCGTAGCGGAACTAATCTTTCTCATAAGTGGCTACTGTTTCATCGCAACGGTCCTTAACGGTTTTGATGTGCCCGCACCGGATAACAATTGAAATACTACTGGGGCTCCGGTACTATTATACAACAACTAAAAACAAACATTTAAAAAACAAAAAAAATGAAAAAAGCAATCATGTCACTGCTATCTGCAGTACTAACAATCTCGGGCTTTTCATCGTGCGCAAAAAATGATGAAGCCATCTCTCTCAAATCTAATACCTATGTGCTCGTACACGGCGCATGGCAGGCGCCCTATGTTTGGGATGCCGTACGTACGAACCTTGAAAACAAAGGCAACAAAGTGATCGTAGTGGAATTGCCGGGACACGGCTCTGACACAACGGCAACCTACACTTTATCAATTGATGCCTATCGTGACAAAGTAGTTGAAGCCATCTCCAAAATCGAAGGAAAAGTTATTCTCGTAGGTCATAGCATGGGCGGCGCGGTAGTGACCAGTGTAGCAGAAAAAATACCATCTAAGATCAGCAAGTTGGTTTACATAGGTGCGTTCCTTCCTGCATCGGGACAGGCGATTGCCGATCTTGCCATGAATGATCCGGATTCTAAACTGGGACCTTCGCTTGTCGAGTCGGCCGATCATTTAACGCTAGATGTAAAACGTGAAAATCTGGCTTATCTTTTTATCAATGATGGCTCGCAAACCGATAAGGACCGTGTACTTGCTAACTATCACGCAGAGCCGGCCATTCCATTTGGCAGTAAAGTGATTCTTACAAATGAAAATTTCGGTTCGGTAAACAAAGTGTATATCAAAACGTTGCAAGACATTGTGATTTCACCCGCACTTCAGGATCGCATGATAGCAGCAGCAGGAATCAAATCAGTGTACGCAGTTAATACAAGTCACTCGCCGTTTTTATCTCAGCCCAAAACAGTATCGGACCTGTTGCTTACAATCGGACAGTAGCAGTATCTACATTCTAAAATTAAAAGAGATGACAGCAAATAATTTATCGATATTTTTTAGTGCGGGTCTTGCTGCTGTTACGCTACTCCTTACAATCAATAGTTTAAATACAAAAGCACAACAGTCTAAACAGTTAGATGACAGCAACGCAGTGGCAAGATTGATCCGTTATGAAGTAAAGCCGGAACTTGAAGTTGAGTTTCGCAAAGCGATAAGCGAGTATGTTTTCTTCGCACTCAAAGATGAAAACAACATCCTAACAGAAGCCTATTATGAGCAGGACAAGCCTCACGTGTTATGGATCATCGAAAGGTGGAGCAGCAGAGCAGCGATACAAACAATCAGTAAAATTGCCCAATTCAAAGCGATAGTAGCATTAAGCGAAAGCGGTTTAAATCAACCTGAAAAAACCTTTTATGTAAAAGATCTTGAGCCGCTTTCAAAAGTGCAATGGAACAAAAAGTCGAACAAAGAAGATGACCCTATTACGATTATGCTGTTTGTAGACAGCAAGAAAGGAACGGAAGGCAGCTTCAAGGAATTGTATCACGCAGCTATGCCGAAATTCCGAAGCGAGCCCGGCGTTATCAACTACCAGCTTTCGCAGTTGGAAAATGACAGTACTCGTTTTGTTACCTATGAAAAATTCAGGAATGAAGATGCCTTCAAATATCATCTGAGTTTTCCTGCCATTAATCCGGTGATCGATTATTTAAATACAAGTATTGAGAAACAGCCATTTCAAGCCGGTCTTCACAAGCTTATAGCATTTGCTCCCGCTACCCATGAATAGCTTCACCTTGTTCTCCGAAGCACTATTACTATCACAATTAAAAATTTTAAAATGAAAAGGATTAATAAGATCATCGTCGCTGGTGCCATTAGTTCATTGGCAACAAATTATTCGACTGCACAAACAAATAGTCAACATGAACTGGATGTGATGAATCAATTGTCAACCCAGTCGGCTGTTGTAAATATGCCCGTAAGCAAATTGTTGAATGCCCAGGGAAACGAAGCCTTGAAAGCTTTCTTTTTTACTCCCGTAAAAGATTCAACCGTCTTGAAAGGGAAAAAGATAGCAGTGCTTGCGGCAGACGGCTTCGAGGAAATTGAATTGACTGGCCCGGTGTGGTACTTTAAACAATTGGGCGCCAGCGTTGATATTGTGGCTCCTAAATTCAATCCTGCACCTGAAAGGTATGGCCTGGTTTATCCGGAAATGTCTGCAACACACATTATGGCGATACAATACCTGCAACCAGTAGGATGGATAAAATTTGACCGCACAGCAGATCAAATAAAAGTCAGTGATTACGATGCTGTTTTCATTCCTGGCGGCGCCTGGAACCCAGATAATTTGCGCCAGGACGCCGATGTGATAAAGTTCATTCGTGATTTCAACAGTTCAGGAAAGTTGATAGCAGCAATCTGCCATGCGCCGGTTGTATTGGCGTCAGCCGATATACTGAAGGGAAGAAAACTTACAGGTTACTGGAACATACAGGTTGATCTGAGAAATGCAGGAGGGAGCATTTTGGAACAACCGGTAGTAACAGATAGAAACCTGGTCACCAGCAGGCATCCCATCGATGTGGCCGACTTTTCGAGAGCCGTAGAGAACTGGTTAGTTAAGAATTCGTCGAAGTAAGTAACTAAAAAACGATGATTCTTTTATCGTAGCATTTATCTCCGTATAATGCTGCAATATTTGGAGCGAACACCTGGACACTATTTTCGGGTGTTCGCATTATTGATCTGATAACAAAACAAAATAAAGATGAAAGCATTGATTATAGGAGCGACTGGTGCTACCGGAAAGGACCTGGTAAACATATTGCTGCAAGACAAGGACTATACTGAAGTTGTAATATTTGTTCGACGAGCCAGCGGAATAATGCATCCCAAATTGAAAGAGGTGATAACTGATTTTGATAGGCTAGATGAGGTGTCTGGATATATCAAAGGAGACGTATTGTTCTCCTGCCTCGGAACGACGCTAAAGGCGGCCGGTTCAAAAGACAAACAGCGGCACATTGACTATGAAATACCTTCAAAATTCACAGAGATTGCAAGGGCCAACGGCATTTCAAAAGTGGTATTGCTGTCTGCCTACGGAGCATCTGCATCAAGCAATATATTTTATTCCAGGCTAAAGGGGGAATTGGAAGACAAGATTTCGAGTCTCGAATTTGACCAATACATCATTTTCAGACCGGGGTTGTTATTGCGCAAGGATTCAGACAGATTCGGAGAACGTGTAAGCGCCACCACGTTAAAAATCCTGAATAGTTTCGGACTAATCAGAAAGTTCCGTCCTTTGCCAACTTCAACACTTGCCGAAAAACTTGCCAGCGCTCCAAAGGTTTTTATAAACGGAACCCATGTCATTGAGCTTAATAAAATTTTCAACTTATAGGACATCCGCAAATAAAGACTCATCCACAAACTTCACTAATCTATTGAATAACAATTCGTTTATTCAAGGTAGAGCACAAATGTTCTGTTGTGAGTAAACATTTGTGTTCTTCTTTTCAACAAATAAGCCATCCTATCATTTGCTGCCCTTGTACATTTGGTTCAGTTGCTGAGGGGACTTTTTTGCATGTAATGCACCCGAAAAAATGGATTTGATTTGACCGGATTGTTCCCCATGCACATGACTGCCACACTTGCCCGTATGAAAGAAGAAAAAGAGATAACTATATATGATATAGCCAGGCGCCTTAATGTTTCTGCTGCCACAGTCAGCCGGAGTTTAAAGGACCATAAATCCATTAGCAGTGACACAAGAAAAAGGGTGCATGCGATGGCTAAAGAAATGGGTTATCGCTCCAATAGTTTTGCCCGGAACCTGCGCACGCAACAAACAAACACACTTGGCCTCATTGTTCCCCGCCTTAATAGTTATGTCGTTTCTTCCATTATTGCAGGTATAGAAAATGTTGCGAATGAACATGGCTATAATATTATTATCTGCCAATCGCTGGGATCGGCCAAAAAAGAAACCTCGAATATTAATATGATGTTTGATAGCCGTGTGGACGGCCTATTGGTTTCGCTTGCCTATAACGCCAGGAACATCGACAAATTCAAGATGTTTTTTGATAAAAACATTCCCGTAGTTTTCTTCGATCGCGGTTGTGAGGACCCTCGCAGCCTGAACGTGGTAATTGACAATTACAAAAATGCCTACGATATCACCAGGCATTTAGCGGAACAAGGATGCCGGCGCATCATGCATATTACGGGCAATCTTTCCACAAATATTTATACCGAAAGATATCGCGGTTATCAAGTTGCGCTACAGGACTCGGGACTCGCTTTTAGCGATGATTTACTGCTGGTGAATGAATTAACGGAAAAAGATGGCGTTGACGCCGGTAATCATATTTTGCAAATGGCAAATAAACCCGATGGCGTTTTTGCAGCTAATGATAATTGTGCTGCCTATTGTTTACAAACACTAAAAGAAGCTGGTGTAAAAATTCCAAACGAAATCGCTTTTGCAGGGTTTAACAATGATCCTGTTAGCAGAATAATCGAGCCCAATCTTACTACGATAAATTATCCTTGCCACGAAATGGGTGAGGTAGCAGCAAAATGCCTCATAGACCATCTCTCAGGAAGCCGGACCGTCGATCACGCCAACACGGTCGTTCTCCGGTCGCAAATTATTGTGAGGGAATCTTCACTAAGGAATTAGGAGTTAGGAATTAGGAATTCAATGTCGTATAGTTAAGGTGTTTGAAGAATTAAGCGCATGTTGTTTGTCATCGCGAGGAACGAGGGATCTGAGAGCAACACAAACAGTATGCACGCGTGAGACCCAGATTCCTCGTTCCTCGGGACGACAAAGCAGACTTTCGCTACTAGTAATAAATATCAAAAGAAGAAAGAGTTGCCTAAATAACCGGCATTCAACTGGAAACCAGAGAAAACTTCCAACTAATCTCTAATGCCTGATTTCAACTCCTAATTCCTAAAATTTCCCTTCTTTCAGTTCCTTTTAAACATTTGTGCAATGATTTTGGCGATATGTAAAGCAGAAAAAAACAGATCGCTGATACTTTTGGGATGTTTGGTAGATAAAATTTTTTACAAATAACGAATAGGTGTCAGAAATACACTAATTGTTTTTTTAGGCCCGGTTCGTGCATTCACCAAAACTGCTTGACAAGATTGCTATATGAAACTAACTTATTTTACACGTAACGCTGCCTTGCATGCCGATCTCCCCGAACAAGATGTGTTGCTTCTTTTAAAGGAAGGAAATAAAGAGGCATTTATACAAATTTATAATACCTATCATAACCTCTTGTACGGGTATGCCATGCGATTTCTTAAAGTGCCGCAATTTTCCGAAGACATCATACAGGAAGTTTTTATTAAAGTGTGGGAACTTCGTTCAAATATCAATCCATCACTTTCCTTTAAGTCTTATTTATTTACCATTACTCGTAACAGCATCTTTAAACTGATCAAGAAAATTGCAGCTGATGAAAAGATGCGCACCGAAATCGCGCTGCACATGGGAAATAAGATCACCGATCCGGATTTGCAATTACAATGGCAACAATACAATGTCATATTAACGGCCGCAATAGAACGTTTGCCACCACAACGGAAAAGGGTCTTCACACTTTGCCGCCTCGAAGGAAAAAAATATGAAGAAGTGGCAGCAGAACTAAATCTCACCCGAAATACCGTTAAGGAACATATGGTGCTGGCTGTAAGATCCATCAGGGAGTATGTTGGTCGCCATGCAGATATGGAGTTGATGGTGGCGCTGTCTCTCGCAGTTATGATAAAATCATAGTTGAAAAATAATTCTTAAAAAAAACTTTGGACACATCCACCCTTTATTCCGGTTCAGGGATATTACAATAGAGCGCGATGCTTGCGAATTACTTATCATGACACAAAACGAACAGTATTACCAGGAACTACTTGCAAAATTTCTCGACGATCAATGCAGTCGCGAGGAATTGGAAGTGCTGCTGGATTTTTTAGCTAAAGAGGAGTCGAACCCTCTTTTGTCGTCAGCTTTGCGTGAAGATCTTAATGAAGAAACGCAGCGTGAAGATATTTCCTCTGAAGCGTCCGGCAGAATACTTACTGCTTTAATGCGAAAGACGAACGCTCCGGGCATTATCGCCATCAAGAGGAAAAGAACATTTTTTTTAGTTGCCGCAGTTGTTGCCGCTATGTCAATCGGATTGTTTTTCCTGGCTCCCCGATCCAGCGTCAATCACGCGCCGGCTAATACTATTAATTATGCACAACGGTTTAAGAATGATGTACAACCCGGTGCCAATAAAGCTGTCTTAACATTGGGTGATGGTTCTACAGTAAATCTTGATGATGCGCAAAACGGCAGTCTTACCAAACAAGGAGGTACGGACGTAATAAAGAAAGGAAATAAATTATCGTACAACTCCACTCATACAGCAACTGAACAAATTGTTTTCAATACAATCGCCACACCACGCGGCGGGCAGTATGAACTACAACTTCCAGACGGCACTATGGTATGGCTCAATGCAGCGACAACACTCAAATTCCCCACTGCATTTTCCGGAAAAGAGCGCAGAGTGGAGATAGCGGGCGAAGCTTATTTTGAAGTCGCGCAAAACAGGAATGCTCCCTTTATAGTGTCTGTCAATAATGCTGAGGTGCAAGTGTTGGGCACGCGTTTCGATGTGATGGCTTACAACGATGAAGGTGCTATCAAAACCACTTTGCTCGACGGCGGCGTAAGGTTCAAGTGTCATGACGACAGCAGTGTACTAAAGCCAGGAGAACAATCGATGTTGCTTCGCAACGGAAAAATAAAAATAAACAACGGTGTAGATATTGACGCTGTAATGGCCTGGAAAAATGGCATGATGAACTTTAACAACGCAGATCTCACAACGGTCATGCGGCAGTTATCCCGTTGGTACGATGTAGATATAGAATACCAAAATGCTTCGTTCAACCAAACATTCATAGGAGAGCTTCCGAAAAGCTTAACACTAATGGATGTCTTGCAGGCGCTGGAACGCACCGGCAATCTTCGTTTTGGAATTGAGGGAAAAAAGATCATCGTATTGCCGGAACCAAAATAAATCATAGGAAAGTTTAACACCTCCGCCTTTGCGTATCATGAGCTCAATGGTGATGGGATAGTTATAGATATACATGAACTTCTAAATTGTTTAACCAAAAGTAAACCAAGACTATGCATTTGATTGTTTGCCAGAAATCCTTTGCTACAAAGGATTCTTTAAAAATGCGCCTGCTGGTAAAATGTATGGCGATACTTGTTTGCGCCATGTGTCTTTCGGCGAAGGCGTTTACCCAAGGTATAACGTTGCATGAAAAGAACGCAAGCCTTGAGAAAATATTCAAGGAGATAAGGCGGCAAACGGATTATACGTTTATTGCCACCAAAGAACATTTTCAAAAATCAAAACCTGTAACAATTTCTGTTACGAATGCTTCTCTGGAAAGCGTTCTAAAGGCCGCATTCCAGGATCAGCCGCTTGAATTTTCCATCATCAAAAAAACCATTGTTGTTGAAAACAAAAAAGCATCGGGAGCGTCATCGTCTCCTGCTGCTGTTGTTGCTGTTGGTTCCGCACCCATTGTAATCATGGGAACAGTGCGCTCAGAAAAAGGTGAAGCCTTAGCCGGTGCAACCGTTACTGAAAAAGGCAACACAGACAATGCTACTCAAACCAAAGAAGACGGAAGCTTTATTTTAAAAGTTAAGAACCCGAATGCAACACTTGTAATCGGATATATTGGTTATGCATCCAAAGAGATTAAAGTTAAAGATGCACAAAGCTCCATTACCGTTGCCCTTGCAGTTGCAAATACGCTGGCGACTGATACCGTTGTTATTGTGGGATATGGCAGGCAAAGAAAACAAAGTGTTGTGGGCGCCATTTCACAAGTAAAAGGAGAAGTGCTTGAAAGAACAGGAGGTGTGTCAAGTCTTGGTGCAACATTAACAGGAAATCTGCCGGGCGTTATTACTGTGGCAACGCAGGGCACGCCGGGCGCAGAAGATCCTAAAATATATATCAGGGGACAAAGTACATGGAACAACAGTGATCCGCTTATCCTTGTTGATGGAATTGAACGCCCGATGAACAGTGTTGATATTGGTTCAGTAGAAAGTATTTCTGTTTTGAAAGATGCTTCTGCCACCGCTGTGTTTGGTGTGAAAGGTGCCAACGGTGTAATCCTCATTACCACTAAAAGAGGTAAAGATGGTAAAGCTGATATCCGCTTAACCGCCAATACAACAATGAAAGTTCCATCCAAGCTGGCGAGCAAATTTGATTCATACGATGCGATTAGAATAAGAGATATAGCAATCGAAAACGAACTGGGTACTTCACCTGCATCATGGAACAGTTACGTGCCATATGCGGAACTGGATAAATATAGAAATCCTGCGAACCAGGCAGAAGCAGAGCGTTATCCAAATATTGATTGGCAGGATCAGGTGGTTAAAAAATATGCCATGTCTTACAATGCCAACCTGAATATTTCAGGAGGTGCTCCATTTGTAAAATATTTCTCTTCGATTGATGTTTTGCACGAAGGTGATATCATTAAAAAGATTGCAAACGACAAGACGTATAGTCCTGGATATGGTTTTGACCGCATCAACGCACGCACCAACCTTGATTTTAATTTATCAAAATCAACTGTGCTTACTACCAACCTCGCAGGTTCTTACGGTGTACGACAAGATGCATGGGGTCAGGACAGTTGGGAATACCGCATCTGGCAAAGTATTTACAACAATGCGCCTAACATTTATTACCCACGCTATTCTGATGGTGGCTGGGGATACTATCCGGCAGAGCAGGTGTCTACTATTAACTCACTTGCAACCATGGGAAACAATGGTGTTCGTAAAACAACGACAACGCGCATCACGACAGACTTTACACTTAAGCAGGATCTCGGCATGCTTGTAAAAGGGCTTTCGGCAAAAGGACTTATCTCTTTCGATAACTCTTTTGTATCGCAAGGCGGTGTGTATGATAATGGTACCATTCAGCAGGAATACATCAATCCTGTAAGAGGAGATACTACGTATAGCCAGTACCTCGGAACCAACCAATTTAATTGGGTTCCATACCATTGGACCACCAACGTTGATGCGGTACAAAACGCTTCTACTTATCGAAAATTATTTTACCAGGCACAGGTTGATTATGCGAGGAAATTTGGTTACCACGATTTCACAGCAATGGGATTGTTCAGCCGCGATAAGTATGCAACAGGAAGCGAGTTTAATCATTTCCGTGAAGATTGGGTGGGTCGTGTGACTTACAATTACGGACTAAAATATTTTGCAGAGTTCAACGGTGCATACAATGGCTCTGAAAAATTCGGTCCTAACTATCGTTTCGCTTTTTTTCCTTCAGCTGCAGTTGGTTGGATGATCAGCAATGAAGCTTTCATGACTAAAGTACCTTTCATCAATACATTAAAACTTCGTGGTTCTTACGGTAAGGTGGGTAATGACAACATTGCCAATCGCTGGCTATACATGACAACGTGGACATACGGTGGAAATGCCCCACTGGGCGCGTCTGCCGGACAAAATAGTCCTTACACATGGTGGTCAGAAGCACATACAAGTGTTGGTAACCCAGACATTCATTGGGAAACAGTAACCAAAGCTGATATCGGCCTCGACTACTCACTTTGGAACGGTTTGGTCTCCGGTAGTTTTGATGTGTTCAACGATTATCGCACAGACATTCTTTTGGATGGAGCAAGCAGAGCAGTGCCTTCTTATTTTGGTGTGCAACCTGCAACAGCCAACCTTGGAAAGGTTCGCAACAAAGGATATGAAGTAGATCTCAGACTTACTAAAAATGTTTCTAAGAATGTGAGAGTGTGGGCTAATCTTAGCATGACACATGCAAAAGATCAGATCATTGAAGCCGATGATCCGCAGTTGCTGGACGACTATCAAAAGAAAGCAGGAAAACAAATTGGCCAGGCATATTCATATGTAGGCAGCGGTTACTACAATACATGGGACCAGGTATATGGCAGTACAAGATTAAATACTTACGACAACCAGAAATTACCGGGCAACCTCAACATGATTGATTACAACGGAGATGGTGTTGTAGATAACAAAGATGTGGTTCCTGCCGGTTATCCTGAGCGCCCACAAAATACTTACAACGCTACAGTTGGTGTGGAATGGAAAGGCTTCAGTGCATTCGTTCAATTCTATGGAGTGAGCAACGCCAACCGTTACCTGCAGTTGCTCAGCTTTGGTGGACAGTATCATTATGACAACGTGTACAAACAAGGTTCGTACTGGTCGCCTACCAATGCAAACGCAGATATGCCCGTGCCACGCTATGCCAGTGTAATGCCATACTATGGAACAAACTATTTGTATGATGGCTCCTTCCTCCGTTTGAAAAATGCAGAGCTGGCCTACACATTTAAACTAACACAATTAAAAAGAATTGGAATTAACGCACTCAGAGTTTACCTGAATGGAGACAATCTGTTGTTGTGGACAAAGATGCCGGATGATCGTGAAGTGAGCATGGGAGCGGCAACTGCGTATCCAACAATCAGACGTTTTAACCTGGGTCTTAATCTAACGTTTTAAAACAAAGCCGTATGAGAAGATATTCGCATTTACTAATCAGGTGTTTTATTTTAATGGCTATAGTAAGCCAAACATCCTGTACAAAATATTTGGACAAAGCACCCGGCGCAGATGTTTCACCAACGGATGCATTCATCAACTTCACCAACTTCCAGGGATTTACCGAAGAGCTGTATGCATGTGTGCCGGAATTTACCAGCAAAACATGGGCATGCGACTGGTTATTGGGTGATGAGATAATTCATAAAACAGGCGTAACATGGTTGAATGAACAATTCGACAATGGCGACTCATGGTCGTGGACCACCGGCGAATGGATATCATGGTTGGATGCGCCGACTTATAACACAGATCCTACAACCGGCTTTGGTAAAGGGTTGTGGCCGAACTCATGGTATGCTATTCATAAAGCAAATCTTGGACTTGCAAATCTGGACAAGCTGAATGGTACACAAGAAGAGAAAGATTTGATCAAAGGACAGTTGTTGTTTTTCAGAGGTTGGTTCCATTTTGAATTGATGACTTATTGGGGAGGACTTCCTTATATCGACACCGTTTTGGCATCAGGCGCGAAGCTGACATTACCGCGCCTCGATTATCAAACAATGGCGCAAAGTGTTGCCAAAGATTTAAGAGAAGCAGCTGATCTTTTACCGACAGACTGGGACAAGACAACAGCCGGAACAGCAACACTCGGTAAAAATCAATTGCGCATTACAAAGATTGCTGCGCTTGGCTATCTTGGAAAAAATTACCTGTATGCAGGTAGCCCGTTGATGAATCGCTCATCTAAAGGCAGCGCAACTTTTGATGCAGACTATTGTAAAAAAGCAGCTGATGCGTTTGCTGAATTATTGAAATTGGTAGACAATCAATCTACGTGGGTCAAGCTGATAGACTTTCCCCATTACAGCAATTTGTTCTACACAAACGGAGGCAGTTTTATTCCCGGTTACCCTGAAGCCATTTTCCAAAATCCAGTTTACAGTTCATGGTTTGCCGGTTGCCCGTGGGGACCAAGTTCCATTTTCGCAGAAGGAAACATTGGTGGTGGATATACATCTCCGAATGCACGTTTTGTAGAAAATTATGGCATGGCAAATGGCTTACCTATCGATGATCCTGCTTCAGGTTATGACCCTGCGAATCCATGGGCAAACAGAGATCCTCGTTTTTATCATGACATTGTTATAGACGGAGATCAGATCATTAAAGGTTCTGCGCCTGCGGACAAAGAGAAATACCGTTACGCGAATCTGTCGAATGGTGGATACAGCCGCGATAATTCTTCTATAGGACGTACGGGTTACTTGTTGCGTAAGCTCACGCCAATGACTGCCAACAACATTGATAATTTTCCCAACAACTATTTGCATGTGTCGTACATGCGTTTGGCTGATGTTTATCTGATGTATGCCGAAGCAGTATTGCAAGGCTATGGTTCTGCAACCAGTACTGGCCCTGGTTACATAACGGCGGAAGACGCTGTAAACAAGATCCGCCAAAGATGTGGTGCCGGAAATGTAGGTGCGCAGTACGTAGCAGACAAAAATAAATTCATGAATGAGATCATCAGGGAAAGAGCCATGGAGCTTGGCTTTGAAGAAGAAATACGTTACAACGATTTGCGTCGCTGGCTGCTTGCGGCAGATGTGAAATACAGGGAAAAAACGGCGATAGATTTTGACCGCAATGCAAATGGCAAACCGATCAACGTAAAAGAAAGGGTATTGATCACACGTAAGTTTGAGGATAAAAACTATTGGTTACCACTGAAGGTAAGTGATGTAAATCTTTATCCAACCTTTAATCAGAACCCGGGATACTAAGAGCCAAAAGTTTTTAAAGCCAAAACGAGAACAAATGAAAAAATCAATTATAAAGATATTTTTGGGAGGCTTATGTTGCGGTACAGTGTCTGTTGCAACAGCGCAAACACCCAAACATGCTACTAACCTTGCAACCGATTCTATAGTGAACGTTGCCTACCGCACCGTTCAAAAGAAAGATGTAGCCGGCGCTATATCTGTATTGAACACGCCGCAATATTTAGATAAGAACTATGGCACTTATCCTTTGGAAGGAGTAGACGCCATGATAGGAGGGAGCAACCTCTGGAACCTTGGCAATGCGTTGGTGTTGATCGACGGTGAACCGCGTTCACTGGGTGACATCACAACAAATGAAATTGCGCAAATTACTTTTTTGAAAGGAGCCAATGCTGTTGTGTTATATGGAACACGTGCAGCCAACGGTGTTATTCAAATCACTACAAAGCGCGGAAAAACAGGCGTACACGGAAGTTCGGTTCGTGTGAATACAGGCATCAATTCACCAAAATCATATCCTGATTATTTGGGTTCGGCAGACTATATGTCTTACTACAACCAGGCTTCACTCAATGATGGCTTGCCTAAAATGTATGCCGATTCAACCATTCAGAAATATGCAAGTCACTCGAATCCTTACCGCTACCCGGATGTGAATTATTTTTCTTCTGACTATCTGCGTAAATTCTACAGCACTTATTCGGCAAACGCAGAATTTACAAGCGGTACAGAACGAGCACGCTTTTATGCGCTCGCAGGATTCCAAAGCCAAAACTCTTTATTGAATTTTGGCGAAGGGAAAAATGAACGCAACACACGTTTGAATTTGCGCGGTAACATTGACCTGAAGCTGAATTCTTTCATCAGTACTTATGTAAATGTTTCAACCGTTTTTTCTACCAACAAACGCGCATTGGGCAATTACTGGCAACAAGCCGGAGTATTGCAGCCACAACAGTTTGCACCATTGCTGCCTATAAGTATGGTATCGCAAACTTCCAAAGATGCACAAGCTGCAGTTAACGGCAGCCGGAACATCATTGACGGAAAATACCTGCTGGGCGGTAATCAACAGTACCTTACCAATCCTATAGCAGATGTGTATGCTGCCGGCTATGATAACTTTACCAGCCGCCAGTTTCAATATACTAATGGTATTGATGTAGATCTTAGGAATGTACTGAAAGGATTGTCTTTTCACGGGCAGATGACAGTAGATTATTCAAACACTTACGACGAAACGCTTAACAACACGTACGCAGTGTATGCACCTGTATGGAATACTTTTGCAACAGGTGATTCCATTACTCAGTTAACTAAATATAATAAAGACAGCAAGCCGGGCATACAGAATCTTGGCAACACATGGAGTGATCAACTCATAGACTTTGACATACATCTTGACTATGTAAATACTTTCAAAGACAAGCACAACGTTTCTGCGATGTTAATGGCAGATGGCCTCAGACGCCGCCAGACAGGGGATTTTCAATATAGAACGAATGCTAATCTTGGTCTTCAATTTGGCTACAATTACAATCACAAGTATTATGCAGATTTCAGCGGAGCCGTTGTTAACTCTACAAAACTTCCTGCAGGAAAACGAGTAGCATTTTCACCAACAGCCAATCTCGGTTGGTTGATAAATGAAGAAGGCTTTTTGAAAAATAGTTCGTGGATCGATCGTTTGAAAATAGGCGCTTCTGCAGGTATAGTAAACACTGATCTTGACTTCAACAGTTACTACATGTATGATGCCGTGTATTCTCCTACAGCCTACTATTCATGGTCAGACGGGACTTATGTTAACCAGGCAACTACCATTTCACGCGGTGAAAATCTGAACCTTACTTATGCTAAACGCAAAGAAGTAAACTTCACTGTCGAAGGTTCTTTTTTTAAAAAGAAATTGAATTTGTTGGCAAATCTGTTTGCTATTAAAAAAGATGGCGTACCGGTACAGAGCTACTCACAGTATCCAAGTTATTTTGTTACCTCATTTCCTGTTACCTCTTTTGTTCCTTATACGAACTTCCAGGCAGACAACTATCACGGCGCCGATTTTCAGTTAGACTATAATGAAAAAGTGGGCAACGTAAATATCACTGTTGGTGCTGCACTTACTATTGTTAAAACAAAAGCACTAAAGCGTGATGAGTTATACACAGATGCTTACAGGAACAGAGCCGGTAAACCTATTGACGCAATTTTTGGTTTGCAGAGCGAAGGCTTCTTTGCTGATCAAAATGATATCGACACTCATGCTGCGCAAAAGTTTGCAGTAGTGAAACCAGGTGATATTAAATACAAAGATCAAAATGGTGACGGCATTATAGACGAGCGCGACGAAGTGTATATCGGTCGCTGGAACGGCCCGGTAACAGGCGGTTTGAACGTGACCGTTCAATGGAAAGCGTTTTCATTATTCGTGCTCGGTACAGGAAATTTTGGTGGTACAGGTGTTAGAAACGGAAGCTACTATTGGGTGTCCGGTGCTGCAAAATATTCTGATGTAGTGCGCAACAGCTGGACAGAAGCAACAAAAAATACGGCAGATTATCCGCGTCTTACAACTACCAGCGGCAGCAATAACTTCAGGTATTCTGATTTCTGGACCTATAGCACCAATCGTTTCAGCCTAACGAAAGTGCAACTGACTTATAGACTGCCACAAAGCATTTTAAAGAACTCTTTTGTTAAAGGATTTAAAGCATACGTAAGTGCCAATGATCTCCTCATGATCGCAAAAAACAAAGCCATCATGGAGCTGAACGTGGGTTCTGTACCGCAAATGAGGTTCTATAATTTCGGTATCAAAGGTGAGTTTTAGTCTAACATTTCTACAACAAGTCAATATGAAAAGAACAATAATAAATATACTGATCATATCGCTGGCGTTTACCGGTTGTAAAAAGATATTGTCTCCGGCAGACGAGAACAATCGGGGGTTAAGCGATATTTATGATAATGCAGCATTTGCAGAAGGATTGTTGCTCAACGGTTATGTAAGATTGCCGATAGCGAACTATTCATTTACCGACGTTGCTACTGACGATGCGGTATCAAACGATCCAAACAATAACTACCGATTGATGGCCACAGGAAAATGGTCCTCCATCAGCAATCCCATGGAACAATGGACGGGATCATTTGCAGCGATACAATACTTGAACCAGATATTGGAACAAACCGACAAAGTGACCTGGGCAACAACAGGACAATACACCGATGCGATGTTCAACGACCGCAGCAAAGGAGAAGCTTACGGATTGCGCGGATTGTTTATGTTCTATTTGTTACAGGCACATGGTGGTTGGTCATCCGATGGCAAATTGCTGGGAGTACCCATTCTGACTTCTTCGCAAAATGCGCAATCAAATTTCAAACTGCCCCGCAATACTTTTGAAGAATGCGTGCAGCAGATATACAAGGACCTTGATTCCGCAGCGAACTATCTTCCTCTTGACTTTGAGAATGTGAGTGCAGTACCATCTAAATATGCAGGCAAGACAACTGTCGCTGATTACAACCGCGTGTTTGGTGCATATAATCGTCAACGCATGACGGCCCGCATTGTGAATGGCATTCGCGCAAAAGTTTCTTTACTGGCGGCGAGCCCAGCTTATAACAAGGGAACAACTGTAGTATGGAGCAAAGCTGCAGACGATGCTGCAACAGTGCTTGATCTCAATGGTGGATTGGCAGGAATGGCGGCCAACGGCAATTACTGGTACTCAAGTCAAAATGCTGGAGAGATCAATGGTGTAGCATCAGGCGTTAATCCTCCGGAAATACTTTGGAGAGGCAATGTGGGCGACGGAAACAATTTGGAAAAAGATAATTATCCACCAAGCTTGTATGGCAGTGGTCGCGTTAATCCAACACAAAATTTGGTAGATGCATTTCCTATGGCAAATGGTTATCCTATCACTAGTGCCAGCAGCGGTTATGATGCAAGCAATCCATACGCTGGCAGAGATCCGCGTTTGGCAAGATATGTTGTAGTGAACGGAAGTAAAATGGGACCATCAGGTTCTACCATCTATACAAAAGTGGGTGCTACGAATGATGGTTTGAATGCGATTCCAACATCTACACGTACAGGATATTACATGCGAAAATTGTTGCGTGAAGATGTGAACCTCAATCCTGCAAACACCAATACGCAAAGGCATTACATCCCTTACATACGTTACACTGAAATATTCCTCTCATATGCAGAGGCAGCCAATGAAGCATGGGGACCAGATGGAAAAGGAACGCATAGCTACTCTGCGAGAGACGTGATTGCTGCTATTCGCAAAAGAGCTGGCATTGCACAACCTGACAACTTCCTTGCGGCAATCGGTTCCAAAGACGACATGAGAGCGTTGATCCACAACGAAAGACGTCTTGAACTAAGTTTCGAAGGTTTCCGTTTCTGGGATATAAGAAGATGGCAGGAAAATATTGCCGAAGCTGCAAAAGGCGTAACCATTACTGATAATAATTTTTCAACAGGTCCAGTAGAAGACAGGCTGTACCAGGATTTCATGTACTACGGACCATTGCCTTACAATGAAGTGCTGAAAGAAAATTTAATTCAAAATAAAGGATGGTAACATTTTGCCTGACAACTTAAACATAACGAAATGAAAAAAATACTGTTTATATCATGTTTTATTTTGGCAATATTTTCTTCTTGCTCCAATAAAACTTTAAGCTTCCCGGATTACAAATACACCACAGTGTATTTTGCTTATCAATCACCGGTGAAAACACTCGTGCTGGGAAATGATATTTTTGACAACACGCTGGACAATGCGCATAAGACCACCATCATGGCTACAATGGGCGGCGTATATCAAAACAATAAAAACGTTTCGATCAGCGTGTCTGTTGACCCAACGCTTTGCAACAATCTTCAGTTTGACGGAACTACAAACAGCGTGATTGCAATGCCATCGAACTATTACACACTGCCTAAGGATATGGTGATCAATATTCCTTCGGGTAGTGTAATGGGTGGAATGGAAGTGCAACTGACAGACGCGTTCTTTGCAGATCCACGATCTATCACTAACACTTTTGTAATTCCTCTGCGCATGAATACTGTAACCAATGCAGATTCTATTCTAAGCGGAAAAAGTGATCTTAGCAAACCTGATCCGCGTATAGTGGGCAATTGGATCACCGTTCCTAAGAACTATATTCTGTACGGTGTAAAATACATCAATCCATTTCACGGAAATTATTTGCGCAGGGGAGCAGAGGTTTTAAAAGATAATGCTGGAGACACTACGTTTGTTTATCACAGTCAATATGTGGAACAGGACCAGTTGTGCAGCATGGGCACATTATCGATGACAAAAGATTCAGTGCTGCTGAATGCTAAGTTAAGAGGCAATGTTGATAAGCCTTTTCAACTTGTTCTTTCATTTGACAGCAAGAACGCCTGCACCATTTCCAATCCATCCGCTGCTGCCTATACAATTTCCGGCACGGGCGAGTTTGTGAAAGATGGAGATTCATGGGGTGATCAAAAACGTGATGTGTTGCATTTAAAGTACACAGTCGATTTTGGTACCTCCACACACAGCTTCACAGATACATTGGTAATACGTGATCGCGGCGTTAAGTTTGAAACTTTTAATCCCGTAGTTACAAATTAGTTGAACCTGCACCTAGAACCACAACAACTACCTGGCCCGTCCGGGTAGTTGTTATTAACGGCATTGCCGTGGCACGTCAAAATGAAATGATTACTCTATATCTGAACATGTTTTATTTCTTTCAGAAATTTTTATGCCGCTTATAGTTTTATCGAAAAGTAATTTGAACACACATGAAGTATGTTTCTTTTTTATTGCTCATAGTTGTGAGCACTGGTGGTTTCGCTCAGTCATTCCAAAAGACAGGAAATGGTGTTTCTGCCATTGTTGGCGCAAATAAAGTGGACATTCAATTTTATGGCCCGTCGATAATCAGGGTTGTTAAATTGCCTAAAGACAAGCAGCTCTCTAAAGAAAGTCTTTCAGTGATTGCAAGGCCGGAGAAGTGTGATTTTTCTGCAACAGAAAAGGGCAATTACCTGACATTGAAAAGCAGCAAAGTGATTGTTGGTCTGGATTTGTCATCCGGGGAAATAGTGTACAAAAGCACTTCCGGCGAATTGCTATTACAGGAGAAACCCAACAGTGTTTCCTTTGCACCATTTAATGATGCCGGACGAAATACATTTTCCGTTTCACAAGCCTTTCAACTGGATAAAGAAGAAGCTATTTACGGGCTTGGACAACATCAGCGTGGCAAGCTGAACCAGCGTGGGCAGAACTATCACATGATGATGCAGGGAAACACAGAGGACCCAATTACTTTTTTTCAGTCCGTAAAAGGCTATGGCATTTTTTGGGATAATTATTCACCCACTACATTTGAAGACAAAGCAAACGAAACCATTTTCAAATCTGAGGTGGGAGATTGTGCGGATTACTATTTTATGTACGGTGGCAATGCCGATGGTGTAATTGCAGGCATGAGAAAATTGACGGGGCAAGTGCCAATGTTTCCGTTGTGGACGTATGGTTTTTGGCAGAGCAGGGAACGATATAAATCACAAGAGGAAATTGTAGGTGTTGTAAAAAAGTACAGAGAACTAAAAGTGCCGCTGGATGGCATCATCCAGGACTGGCAATATTGGGGCGACAATTATCATTGGAACGGCATGGAATTTCTCAACAAGGAATTTCCACAACCCGCGCAAATGGTCAACGATATTCATGCGATGAATGCGCATGCAATCATTTCAATATGGGCGTCGTTTGGGCCGCAAACAAAACCTTATGAAGAGTTGAATGCAAAAGGTATGTTGTTCAACTTTCGCACATGGCCGGAAAGTGGCAAAGATAGCTGGCCACCAGACATGAACTATCCATCGGGAGTACGTGTGTACGACGCTTACGATCCGGTTGCAAGAGATATTTACTGGCACTATGTAAACAAAGGTTTGTTTTCAATTGGACTGGACGGCTGGTGGATGGATTCTTCCGAACCAGATCATCTTGCATTTAAAGATTCAGATCTTGATCAGTCATCACATCTCGGGTCTTTCAGAAGCGTGCGCAATGCATTTCCATTGATGACGGTAGGTGGCGTGTATGATCACCAGCGCCAACAAACTTCATCGAAGAGAGTATTTATTCTAACACGTTCTGCATTTGCGGGGCAGCAACGATACGGTGCAAATACGTGGTCAGGAGATATTCAGGCATCTTGGTCAACATTGAGAACGCAAATACCAACGGGGCTTAATTTTTCCCTAAGCGCCATACCTTACTGGAACAGTGATATTGGTGGATTCTTTCTCAATGACTTCAAAAGAAGACTGGACGATCCTGAGTACAGGGAACTGTACACAAGATGGCTGCAGTTCGGCACATTTTGTCCCATGATGCGTTCACATGGCGCAGATGCACCGAGAGAGATTTACCAGTTTGGAAACAAAGGCACGAAAGTGTATGATGCCATTGAGAAGTTTATCAATTTGCGTTACAGTTTATTGCCGTACATCTACTCAACTTCGTGGGATGTTACGTCCAATCAATCTTCTATGATGAGGGCCGTAGTGATGGATTTTCCAAAAGATAAAAAGACATGGAATATGAACAACGAATTTTTGTTCGGTAAATCAATTCTCGTAGTGCCTGTTACAAATCCTCAATATTTAAAACGAGTAGTAAACGGCCAGGATTCATTGTGGGCTGAGGACTTCACACAAGTTCAAACGACACAAGTTTATTTACCTGTAGGAGCAAACTGGTTTGACTTTTGGACAGGCAGGTCCGTTGCTGGTGGACAAACAGTGCAAAGAGAAACACCGCTGGATATTATTCCGCTATATGTGAAAGCTGGCTCCATTATTCCTTTTGGACCAAACGTACAATACGCAGAAGAAAAGCGCTGGGATAGTCTGGACATCCGCATTTACCCCGGTGCCAACGGAGCGTTTGTTCTTTATGAAGATGAAAATGACAACTACAATTATGAAAAGGGTTTGCGTTCTACCATCACGTTTAAATGGAACAACGCCGCCAGAACATTGACAATTGGCGACAGGAAGGGCAGTTTTCCAGGCATGCTGAAGTCGCGAAAATTTAACGTCATGGTTGTTAAAGAAAATGCGGCACAGGAGAAAATCAAAACCGTTAGTTATAACGGTAGATTCGTCTCCGTAAAATTATAAGAGCATGCCATTGAATATAGCAGTGGTTTTACTAAATGGCATCAGCTTAAACTTATTCAAATAAAAATATCGCAGCACAACTATGAAATATAATACTGTTTTTTATCTGCTGATAACATTGTTTCTGTGCGGTTCTGCAAAAGCGCAGAATCCTGTTATTCAAACGCACTTCTCTCCGGATCCTGCTCCAATGGTTTATAACGGCAGGGTATATGTTTACACCGGAGATGATATTCCCGGTTATGATTTTTATTACATGATCAAATGGAGAGTTGCTTCTTCAGAAGATATGGTGAACTGGACTGATCATGGTTCTCCGATTTCACTCGAGTCATTTTCCTGGGCAAGAGATCGTGCATGGGCCTCGCAATGCATAGAGCGCAATGGAAAATTCTACTGGTACATTTGTGCGCAAACAGTAGACAATAATGTGGCCATTGGAGTAGCTGTTGCTGATCATCCAACCGGGCCCTTCAAAGATGCACTGGGCAAACCACTGATATCAACCGGCAGCTGGGCAAATATAGATCCCACTGTTTTTATCGACGACGACGGACAGGCTTATTTATACTGGGGCAATCCCAACCTATACTATGTGAAATTGAATAAGGACATGTTGTCTTATACAGGGGATATTGTACAAATCGCTCAAACAGTTGAATCTTTTGGAGGCGTGCGCAAACAGCGAAGCACCGGCGATGCAGAAGCTGGAGTGGAACCAGTCAAAGATCTGTACGTTGAGGGACCTTGGTTCTATAAGCGTTCCGGTAAGTATTACCAGATGTACGCAGGAATAACAAACCGCACAGAATGCTTGTCGTACGCCACGAGTGATGCGCCGACAGGACCGTGGAAATATCAGGGCAAGATCATGACCGACCAACCTACCAACAGCTTTACCAATCACGGCGGCATCATCGATTTTAAAGGCAATTCTTATTTGTTTTATCATACTGGACTCTTACCAGGTGGCGGCAGTTATGGACGCTCAACGGCTATTGAAACATTTAAATACAATGCAGATGGAACGATCCCATCGATTAAAATGACGAAAGAAGGCGTGCAGCCCGTAGGAACGCTCGACCCTTACAAGCGCGTAGAGGCAGAGACGATTGCATGGGCAGAAAAATGTAAAACGAGCCAAGATGAAAACGGTGTTTTTGTTACCGGCATTCGTACCGGTAGTTATATCAAAGTTCGTTCAGTAGATTTTGGAACGTCGTCTCCAAAGGCATTTGCTGCAACCATCGCAGCCGGTCTCGATGGAGGAATTTTAGAAGTGCATGTTGATAGTCTAACTGGCGCAAAGCTTGTAGAGATAAAGGTTCCACGCACGGGCGGCTGGCAATCATGGAAAACATTCGCAGAGACTTTGACAACATCTGTCAACGGAACGCATGATGTATATTTTGTGTTTAAAGGACAAAACATTACTGCGGGCCGCGAACTATTCAATTTTGATTATTGGATGTTTAAAAAATGACGACGGTTCTGTTATACGCAGTCATTGATTTTTTGCAGAAAACAAATGAAACAACATGAAACTATCCATGAATATAATTAGTGCGAGACGTTTGTTAGTGCTTGCTATTGTTAGTTTGTTAAGCACTTTTGTGCGGGCGCAGGACAAAAACTTTTATATATTTCTCTGCTTTGGACAGTCGAACATGGAAGGCAATGCAAAGTTCGAACTACAGGACACTGTTGGAAATAGTCGCTTCCAGGTAATGGAATCCGTTGACTGCGCAGGTCTTGGAAGAACCAAAGGACAATGGTACACTGCAGTGCCGCCACTTTGCAGATGCTCTACGGGTTTAACGCCATCTGATTACTTTGGGAAGACAATGGTGAAAAATCTTCCGGCAAATATCAGAGTAGGAGTGATCAATGTTGCTGTTGGTGGCTGTAAAATAGAATTGTTTGACAAAGATCTTTGCAAGGATTACGTTACAACAGCACCTTCGTGGATGCTCAACATGATCAAAGAATATGATGGAAGCCCTTATGATCGAATGGTAGAAATAGCAAGACAGGCGCAAAAAGATGGTGTGATAAAAGGAATCTTGTTGCATCAGGGGGAATCGAATACAGGAGATACGACATGGACCAACAAAGTAAAGCATGTATACGATAACCTCATCACTGATTTAAAACTCGACAAAGATTCGGTGCCTCTTTTGGCGGGAGAGCTTGTGAGTGCGGCGCAAGGTGGCAAATGCGCCAGCATGAATGCAATCATTAACAAGCTTCCGCAAACTATTCCCAACTCCTATATTATTTCTTCTGAAGGTCGCACTGCCATTAAAGATGGACTACACTTTGATGCCGCGGGCTACAGGGAATTGGGAGCAAGATATGCGACGCGTATGTTATCGTTGCTTGGTTATAAGATTTCAAAACAAGGGTCGGGATTGGCGGCTAATGGAAGTGCTTTCTAAGCTACAATCCCTCTTGATAAAAATAATAAGTCATCGACAAACAAATCTCTTGAGGTTGAAGGAGTAAGCAGACGCACTTTGACATTATTAGCAAGCAGTGAGGCCGGCTGTTTTTACGGTCGGCATTTTTTTGTACATGTTATAAAGAATTGTTTGAAATTGTAGACACTCTTTCCGTCATTTGGTTAGAATCTCCCCGTTAGTTATTTTCGCGCCTTACAAGACAGAAATTCCCACCCGTCAATAACCTCTCCAAATACTACCGGTTTAACTAACAAAACCAGTAGTGGATGCAAAATTTTATTGAGAGGATTAATAACAAACCAAAGTTTCCTCAGCAGTTCAAACATACTGTTTTACTGTTTTTATTAATGGCTATAAGCTTTATCAATGCTAGTGCACAACAATATCCTGTGCAAGGCAGTCTGATCGTAACGGCACCGCCCCTCTCACATCTGAGCGATTACGCTAATCCTGTTATAGATAAACTGATCCTGAATCTCATTTGCACGGATGTCAACCTCCTGAACCAACGGGTTCGGCTGAAAGTCAGCATTTATCAAGGTTCGAGCTTGATGACAAAAAGTTCCGATGCTGTCATTAATGAACCAATGGTTTCCTTAAATGGCGGTATTCCTTTGCGGCTAACCAGCGCAGAACTGGCTAGCTATTTTAAGCTGGAAAATTTGCAAGGCATTGCGCCAAACGCCTACTCGCAAACCTTAGCGGAAGGCGTTTATACGCTAACAATACAAGTGTTTGATTACTTTACCGGCAATAAATTAAGTGGCGATATTAGCCAGCAGTTTTGGCTCCTGTTAAACGAACCACCTTTGTTAGCAGCGCCCCTTGACAAGGAGAATATACAACAAAGCTCGGGCCTCAACCCACAGATTGCCTTCCAATGGACACCAAGAACCACGCAGGTAAGCAACACGGAATATGAATTTACATTGGTAGAATTGTGGGACGACTACGGCGATCCATACCAACAGTTCCTCGCCAGCGCTCCCAAATATAAAACCACTACCAACAGCACCACTATATTGTATGGAATAACGGAGCCTCCGTTAATACCTGGACGCCGCTATGCATGGAGGGTGCAGGCCAAAGCGAAGCAAGGTTTAGAAGACATTGGCCTGTATAGAAATGATGGCTACAGCAACATCAATACCTTTAAATATGCGGGGCAGTGTGATGCTATACAATTGGTAAACGGGCAAGTAAAAGCAAGCGATCGTATTTATCTCGAATGGCAGCAGCCGCTAAAAGCTATGAACCTTAACGGAAGCGGACAAAGCGGTATGTACAAAGTTGCCTACCGCAAATACACTCCCTCCAACCAATGGGAATGGGTGGAACTCTCAACAACTAACGGTTTTATCAATCTCACCGATTTAACGGGCAACACAGAATACGAAATGAAAGTGGGCAATGTGTGCGACAACAGTCTTGTGGGATATAGCCAACCTGTACGCCTGCGCACCAAAGAAACTGGTACTGACCTTAATGTACACTGTGGAGAGGAGCCAGTAATTGATCTCAGTAACAAAACGCTCATCCAAAAGTTGAGTGTTTATGATGTGGTTACGGCAACGGACTTCCCCATCACCATTACCCGCGTGGAAGGCAATGCCAATGGATGGTCTGGCGAGGGTTGGGTCCGCGTACCGTACCTGGGAGACAGCAAAATTCACGTGGTGTTTAACGGCATAAAAGTAAACACCGATTACAAATTGATGGACGGTTATTTTGAAACCACCTACAACCCCAACGGCAAAGAAATATATGATGTAGACGAAACCATCTCCAATGTGAAAGGCATCGTAAACGACATTGAAAACTTGTTTGCAATGACGATCGATAAAGACGCAAAAGACATTGCCAAGCTTACACAAGCTATTAAGGAGCAAGCCAAACAGGAAATGCCCGCAGCACTACAGCAAAAAATGAACAACGCACTCGATGCAGTTAACGCAGCCAAAACAGAATATGACGAAGCAAAGAAAGACTACGACAATGCCCAAACACCGCAGGAAAAAGAGGATGCTAAAAAGAAACTCGATGCTGCCGGAGAAAAGTTCAGTAAAGCAATGGATGATGTAAAAGCAGTACAGAAAGAGCAAAATGAATGGCAACAGCAAACAACCGATATTATCATCAAAGCTATTAAATCGCTTAAAAAAGATTACGATAACAAAGCGGATAATATCTCAAAAACGTTTGCAGAAAAAGAAAAAGCCTGGAACGATTATGTGCAGCAGACATTACAATCGCTGACAGGAAAGACCGCGGTGCCGCAAAGCAACAATAACCCGAATGCCATATTGCTTTCCGTCGATGAGGAAGAAAGCACCGCAACAAATAATGATGCAAGCAAGAAAGCAAAGGCTTATAAAGACGCAGAACTGGACAATAATAAAGCGGGCACGCTAACCGTGTTTGATCGCGATATCACCAACAAAGACTATTACAGCCTCTTACAGCAAGTGTTTAAAGTAAACGGCAAAAACCTTGTAAGCTACTTTAAGGAACGCAAAGATGCAGGAGATACAGAAGAACAATTAGTAAACAACATTAAAACAGCGCTTGATAGTTTTATCAGCGAACTATTGACAAAATAAATAATCCGGCAATGAAAATCTTCATACGATCACTCATTATTCTTTCGTGGTTGGCTACTGGTAGCCTCCATGTTTTTGGTCAGCAATCAAATGACATCAATAAAATAGTTGCTTATGGCCGTGAAAAGCTATTAGCAGTTACGGAACAGAACAATAAGAACGACAAGTCGGGCATATCCCAACAAAATCAATACATATTATCACTGCATACGGCTGAAGTGCTTAATAACGACGCCTCTGGTAATGGAGATGAAAACTTCGACAGGGAATTTATCAAACAAAAAAGCCTTACCACGAGTACCGGTCCGGGAAGCTATTTTATAAACGATGGAGCAGATCTTGACAAACTAAATGCCCAACTGCAAGAGCAGAACCGCAAAAGCGACATAAAAGCCTACCTGCTTTTTGTGGACTATGTGCCGATGCTATACAAAAGGGTATTACCTGCTAAGGTGACCATGCGCGACCTGCTACAAAATAACAGCGATAAAGATAGCGTGATTGCAAAGCAGGCGCTGGATATAGCAGCCAGCATTATAGACGCCATTACCCAGCCATTTATAGACGCCCAAAAAGGGACGCAGCTCTTGTATTGCGGGTTCCTGAAATTCAAAGTGTATGAAAACAGCAATGTTAGCAGGCGAAATTTTAATGTGTACTATCCGCGCAACAATGTTACAAACGGAGAAGCAGGAAACGTTTACCAAACGATCCTTTCCAATTACATACAAAGTGTTAAGTACAACTCCGCACACAAAGTCGGATATGTGAGCAATGTGATCAAAGCCCTGGGCAACAACAATGCCGATTACAAGACATTGCTGGCCCTGATCAATGACGGCAGTTTCTTGCAAATAACTGCTGCCGATAAAATGGAAGCCGTTTTAAAAACGGTAGATGCTAACGCCTTTAGCGGCCTTCCCGCCAACTACCGCATACATGCATTGAAGGTGTTGTCTGCTGCGTCAATTCCGGACAGCAAAGAAGTGCTGATTGATCAATTATTGGAAACAGTAAGAAACGGTAACGATGCGGATGAGGTTATCAGTGCGATGGGTAAGACAAATGATATTGTGCCAATTGTTGCTTCTCAAAGCGTACAAGAAATTAGCAAAAAAGACAAATGCCTCTTAGAATGCATCGTTGGGGAAACCGATGATAACAAGATTGTAGACTTTTGGCATGGGGACAATTACAAAAGACTAATGAATGCATTCAGTGCGCTTTGCAAATTGTCCCCCTCGTTTAAAGCCCAAACAATCGATTTAAATACTCCAGGCAACGACAAGCTGGCCGATAGAACCATCTTTTACAATTACAACAGTGTTTGGGATAAAATAGATCGAACTGTCTTTGAGGTAAGTTCAATTCCCATAACGGGTCCGCTCAAAGAAAAAACTATAGATTTTGATCAATGCCAGTTAACAACCAAAAACAAATTATTCTATAGTTATTTCTATTGGAAAAAAACAGATCCTGCCACACTCAAGCCATTTGAACCCATTGTATTTGTAAACAACAGTGACTTGGGCATGTTGTCTGACTTTGGAAAAAGCACAGACGAAAAAGAATGGATTGTTCCTGCTATCATGTTAAAGTTTGCTGATGACAAGGCATTCAATCAATCAGTAACTGATGGATCAATGGCCGTAATAGATGCCGCGTCCATGGCAACGGGTTATGGAGAGATCAAAGCGGGCATAACGAGTATGCGCAAGGCATGGGCCTTGTTTGATGTGGTGAATGGAGGTGTAAATCTGGGTTTGAACGTGACAAACACCCCTGCCGGCAAAGAAATACTGACCTATTACAATTTGGTAACCGGCGGTGTATCTATAACACGCATGGCAGCCGGTGGTGTTAAAAATGTTTATACATTTATACAGGGCAAGCAAGCCCTACAGTCGGATGCAATAACGGGATTATTAAAGGCTATAAAGAATGGTGATCTTAGTGCTTTTAGCAAGGATGATATTGTTAATATAGAAGGACTAGTTCAAAGGATTAAAAAAGAAGCGGAAGCAAGAGGATTATCTGGCTTGAAGGAGGATGCTGATGATGCGCTAGCTGTATTGAATGGAGCGGCGAAGTCAACAGAAATATGGCTTGCTAAATATCCCAACATAAGATTATTCTTAGGTGATGGTAGAGTAAAAGGGTATCTTAATAGTGAACGCCTAAATACGTTTACAAACACAATAAGCACAGCTAATAGTGATGTGTTGGGTTATATTAACCGAATGGATATTTATGATTTTGAAGAGATGGTCAGCGGTTATAAAGATTTATTAGATGCTGATAAGTCAGAAACTTTTAAAAAGGCAATAAGTAGTACTGATGCATTTTACGGTGAGAGAGGTTGGTTAAAGTACTGGCAAAATACTCCGGAAATTAAGACGTCATTGAAAACAATTGATAACCTAAAAACAGGAAATAAACTTTTATCAACAGGACGTGCTACGGACATACAACTTGCGTCTATACAGGCTTATACGGTAAGTGGTGATTTTATAAATGTTCCTATGCGATACCCCAACTCTGCGGGGTTTATGGGCGACTATGCTGCTACAACCATGAAGAATATGAAAGCAGGACTGGATAAACTAAGAAAAGTGCCTGAAAGGGTTATTGTTAATGAGCGTGTATATAGTGGTAAAGCTTTTTCTAAAGCTGATTTTGAAAATAAGTTTGTGGGTGGCACAGGTAAAATGCAATCATATCCTAGCTTTATATCCACATCCCAACAGCAATCTGTAGCTGAAGGTTTTATTGATCTTACTCAAAAGTGGGCAGGTGATGGAGAAAAGGTTGCTGTTATACAAAGAATAGTTTCAAAAGACGGCGTTTATATTGATGATATCTCCGACTGGGGAGAAAGCTTAGGAAATATTAGACATAATGACCAACCCGCTGCTGTGCAAAGGCAGTATGAAGTATTATTAAACCCTAGTAAACTAAAGCAAATAGGAGAGCCTGTACCAATTGTAAAAAATGGTGTACAAAAAACTATTAAAGGAATGAAGGCATACTATGTTGATTTTACTCAGTAATAAATTCAAATATGAAAAAAATAAGGCCGGAAGATTTGCCAGTTCAGCTTACCGATGAGGTAATTAATATTCTTGTCACTATGGCAATTGAGTTTCCAAAGAGGACATTTGATTGGGCAAATGTGTCAAAACTTTTGGAAGAACGAGGGCAATTGCAAAAAATATTAGATAAGGTTGAAGCATTTAAAGTAGAACAAGAAAAGGCAAGGTGTGATGCTATGACAGAAGAAGAAAAAGCCGACGAAGCAGCTAAATGGGAGAGAATAAGGAATGATCCAGATCCTTATAAATTTTGGGGGAATATGGGGCAACCTGAAACGCCACAGGAATATAAAAACAGATATGGCGTTTGGCCGTTAGGGTATAATGAAGAAGATGAAGAAACAAAAAAATAAAATATGAAGAGAATAAAAGTTGAAGACTTGCCAGATATAATAACAGCGGAAATTATTGACATTTTAGCTAACACGGAAATGGAAATGCCTGTCTCTAAGGAATGGATTGCTATAGCAAAAAAATTATCAATGGAGCAACGAATATCGATTAATAATAGAATTTCTGAAATTCAACAACAGCAAGAAAAGGCAAGGCGTGATGCAATGACAGAAGAAGAAAAAGCCGATGAAGCGGCTAAATGGGAAAGAATTAGGAACGACCCTGATCCGTATAAATTTTATGGAAACATGGGGCAACCTGAAACTCCTCAAGAATATAAAAACAGATATGGAGTTTGGCCGCCGGGATATAATGAAAATGATGATGAAAATAAAAAATAGAATCAAGAAAATATTCTCAAAAATTGAAGCAAGTATCAGAACCTATTCCTGTAATAGAGGATGGAGCGCAAAAGGTAATAGATGGAATAAAAGTTTATTATATTGATTTTGTCGATTTTTTTTAACTATTAGCCAAAATTATGGTAAAGAAAATTGAAATAAATGGAGTTCATATTAACAGTCTGGCTACATTGGAAAGGGAGATTTTAAATAAACTAAAAATTAACGACTCCAAAAATACCATCTTTCATGTTTTGCTCGAAAATTATATGATGAAAAATAAAATTAAAAAAATTGAAATTTTTTGGAAAAACTTCTCAATTCCCTTGTTAAAGTTTAATGCTGAAATTAGGAAACAAAAAATAGATTTCAAACTAGGCTATGAAAGTAGTATGCATTTCCAAGCTTTTAATGATATTTTAATTTCAGAAAAAGAGAAGAATGAAAGGAGAAAAAAAGAGGATGAAATAAAAGAAAATATTTTAGATCATTTCCGAAAGATAACAGACGTTGAGATGTTTTTTGAGTTATAGGTTTAAAGGGATGCGTGCTAAGCGGTCTATCCATAACCCGCATGGCTACCAATTTGGAAAAATAAGACAAGTGCAGAAATTGGGCTTTGCAATGCCTATTGGAAAAACAGTAGATAAAGTTCCTGAAGTGATTATCACAAACTCGAAACCTACTGCGACACCAGGAGTTACTATAATTGAGTACAAACTGCCAGCACTGGATATACAGTCTGGCCTAGAGGGCTATTATAAGATATCAAATTATGACAGAAAGAAGGCCATTGTCCCAGTCCCATCCCGAATGGGGGCGTATAACATTAACTTCATACAATTAGATTTGCTTAAGTAAACGACACGGATTTATAAGTAGTACATGTAATATTTAATCAGGAAATCACGCGATCAATTGCTATCTATATCTCACTCCTTTTATTAAACCGACATCTTGTTTTTATTGCCATTTCGTTTGATATTGATATACTCCGAAGGCAGCATATTGTACTTCGCTTTAAATGATTTTGCAAAATAATTAGGCGTCGCAAAGCCCGCAGTGTATGCGATCTGCGCAATGTTCATGTCACTTTTTTCCAGTAACACCGCGGCCCTTTCAAGCTTTACCGAGCGGATATATTCGACAGGAGTTTGACCGGTAAGTTCAAGCAGCTTGCTATACAGAGAACTTCTCGACATACCAACATGCCTGCTAAGTGCTTCCACAGAAAGTTGTGTATCCGTTAGATTTTCATCTAAGTATTTCATCACCTCGTTCATCAATCTTTCATTCTCTGATTGAATTTCAACTTCCGGTGCAAGCACTTTTATTTGTTTGGAATAGGTGTTCTTTACGCTGTTGTTTAATGCCAGCAGATTCTTGATTTTGGCATTCAGCATTTCAACGTTGAACGGTTTTAATATGTAATCATTGGCACCCGTTTCAAGTCCCTTTAGTTGTTCTTCTTCACCCGTAAGTGCAGTCAGCAAAATTACGGGGATGTGATTGGTGCGCTTGTCTGCCTTAATTTTCTTACACATGTCAATGCCGTCCATGTAAGGCATACTGATATCACTCACGATCAGCTGAGGATGTTGCGCCAGTGCTTTTTGCCAGCCTTCTTTTCCATTGCATGCTTCCAGTATTCTGTAATGAAGTCTTAGATTGTCTTTTAAATAAAATCGCAGATCATCATTGTCTTCCACAATAAGCACAGTCGGCAAATCAGAATGCTGTTCTGTACCATTTTCATTTGTGTTGACAGTATCTGTTTGAACATCCTCTTCGATATTCTCATCATTGAAGTCATTTGATTGCAAAAGTTTGCTATCAATATCTGCATCCGAAATAACAATCAAAGGTATGTTGATTGTAAACGTACTTCCTTTGCCCATTTCACTTTCCACTATTATTTCTCCACCATGCATTTTCACAAACTCCCTGGTAATAGACAATCCTATTCCGGTTCCTTTATTAAGTATAGCGGAGGAAGTTGTGTTCTGGAAAAAGCGTTCAAATATTTTCTCTTGTTTATCTGCCGGAATACCTATGCCCGAGTCCTTCACCTTTATGCTGAACCATGTTTTATCACCCGCTTCCTGTCGTTGCATTTTTTCAATGACAACAACAATTTTTCCACCTTCCAACGTAAACTTAAATGCATTTGAAAGCAAATTGAAAAGTATGCGTTCTATTTTATCGTGATCAAACCGCGTAAACAATTTGTGGACATTACTTTCAAAACCTAAATTGATTTTCTTTCTTTCAGACATGTCACGGAAAGAATCCGTTACCTCGTGAACAAAGGAAATAAACTCGCCATCAGATGCCTGTAGTTTTAATTCCTGTTCTTCCATTTTACGAAAATCGAGCAACTGGTTAACAAGGTTCAACAACCGGCGGCCATTCTGTTTGATCATTTTTAGCTGCGCAAATGAATGTTCATTTTTTTCTTTACGCAACAGTGCATCAATCGGTCCAAGTATCAATGAGATAGGCGTTCTGAATTCGTGGCTGAGGTTAGTAATGAATTTGATCTTTAATCTATCAAGCTCGCGAATTCGTTCCACTTCTCTTCGTTCCTGCTCACGCTCCATTTGTTGTTGTTGCTCATGGAATTTTCGTTTTACTTTTTGTATGCCTTTGTAACGTATAAAGAGTAGCATTCCAAATGCACATAAGGTGTAAAGCACGTAAGCATACGCTGTGCGCCAAAAAGGAGGATGCACAATTATCCTAATCGTCTTTCCCTTATTGTTCCACACACCATCATTGTTGCTTGCTTTTACATGCAGTACATATTCTCCCGGATCAAGGTTGGTGTAAGATGCCGTGCTGATGTTGCCTGTGTAGTTCCATTCTTTTTCGAAACCTTCCAGCTTGTATGCATATTGGTTTTGCTCAGGAGCTGTATAATTTAGACCAACAAAACTGATGGCAAAGTTTTGTTTGAAATCAAGATCTATTCTGTCGGTAATCGATATGTTTTCTTTGATAGGGCCCTTCGGTGAAGGCGTTACGGATCTGTTTGAAATTCTTAGATCGGTAAACAAGACATCTGGTGCATTGATGTTTTTTTTCAGGCTCGTTGGGTCAAAATAATTGAAGCCTTCCAGACCTCCCATGTATATCGTGCCATTGGAAGCGAGTATGCCGGAGCCGCGCACAAAATTATTATGCTGCACACTGTTGTGAAAAGTATATTGATTGAACTTCCTGGTAGTAGGGTCGAAACTGCAAATCCCTTCATTGGTAGACAACCACAAAAGCCCTTGTTTATCTTCTATGATTTTGTAAATATTATTGTTTAAAAGTCCGTCCTGCTCTGAGAATGTGATGAACTGATTTGTTTTTTTGTCAAGCAATCCAAGCCCTCCGCCATAACTGCCTGTCCAGATATTTCCCCGTCGGTCCTCCAGTATAGAAAAAATTTTGTCGCCCGGTAAATGGCCTGTGTACGTATTATAAACTGTAAATTTTTGCGTAGCCATTTCAAGTTTCGCCATGCCTCCACCATGCGTGGCAATCCAGAAATTTCCGGAACGATCTTCGAATATATCACGGATAAAAGGATTGAAGGGTAGTTTGATATCACCGGCAGCAACAGGTTCGCGACAGTATCTTGCAACGATCTCAAACTGTTCGTTCAACACCGTGATGCCTTCTCCATTTGTTCCGATCCATATTCGTCCTTTGCTATCTTGCGTAAGCGAAAAAATGTCATTAGAGTTAAGTACATTATTATTACCCTTGGTTAGCTGTTTGTATTTACCTGATGAAACATTGTAAACAAATAGCCCGTCGAGATAAGTGCCAACCAGCAATTCATTTCTTCTTGTTAGCAGTAAAGACACAATACGCAGCCCTTTGTCAAATCCTTTAATTGACGATCTCAGGTCAATGTGTTGAAAGGTTTTACTGGTGGGATCAAAAAGGGAAACACCGCCAATATCAGTGCCTACAAAAACTTTACCATTCGCCGCTTCTGCAAAGGAAGTTACAATAGGAGCGGGTAGACCATTTTTGTTGAAAGGATCATTTTGAACAAGGTTAAACAGGTTCAGGTTTGCATCATATTTTATAATGCCATTGCGGTAAGTGCCCACCCAGTATAGACCATCCTTTTCTATGTGAATGGAGTTAACATCTTTAAGCCGGAGAATTTGCCCATTGCCCTTCTCATATGAAATACATTCCACTTTGCCCGTTGATGGGTTCAAAATATCAAGGCCAGCGGAAGAGCCCACCCAGATTCGATTTCGATCATCGACCGCAAGCGCATTTACTTCATTACCGCTGATGGTATTCGGATTGGACGCGTCGTGTTTATAGGTGGTAAATCCGTTCATATTGCCATCTGTTACACTCAGTCCATTAGTAGTTGCTATCCAGATGTTGCCGTTTTTATCCTCTGTTATATAACGCACTAAATTGCTGCAAATACTACGCGGGTTGGAGGGATCATTGACAAATTTTCGAAGCCTTTTATTTTGTTTATCGAAGACGAATACACCTTCACTTGTTCCCACCCACATCCTCGATTTGCTGTCCTCCAGTAAACAAATGGTGCCGATGCTAAAAGGTTTGTTGTCGCTATCATAAAAAGGAGTGATCTGTTTGGTTTTCGGATCGACAATATCCAATCCGACGTAATGCCCCACCCAAATTTTTCCATTGCCATCACTGGTAATTGTTTTAATAACATTGTTACGCAAACTATTACTGCCCGTGCTTGTAGGAAAGTGTAGAAAATTGTCGTTCTTTCTGTCATACATGCTCAGCGAGCCGCCGCTTGTTCCTACCCAGATGGTTCCACTTTTGTCTTCATAAATAGCGGGTATCTCGTTGGCCTGCAGGCTTGTGGAATCATTGTTCTTGTTGCGGTACACGGTAAAATTGGTGCCGTCAAATTTCGCTAGTCCGTCATCTGTGGCAAACCACATAAGGCCGAACTGATCCTTTATAATTCCGTTTATCGTACTGGAATGCAATCCACCGCTCGTGCTTAAAGCTGTAAAATTGTAACGTTCTTGTGCTTTTGAAAAGTTTAAAAGTGTCAGGCAGACAATTAAAAAAAAGAATATCTTTTTAGAAAACAGCAGTCTATGGCGGTTAGTTCTGAAGGTCATAATTACATTAGCAAGCGTTAAATATTATTGATCTCTTATGTTTCGGCAGCAGAAAAAAATGGATCTTCAAATTCAGAAACATAAGGTCAAAGTATTCCAAATACAAGATACGAATTAAATGTAAATCAGGTAAATGAGAACGATCAGAGAAACAAACAAATAGTAAAACAGGCACGTCCTGAATATCAATTTTTTGGAGTCGTCTGCGAGGCAAATGCTAAACAAAAATGTCAAATAGACACTTTTTCGCGAAAATGCAATTGCTTTATTCATAATGCTATAAGTCGTCAATGGGCGGCCGGTCGCCTGTGTCTGAATGCTATTTTAGCAGTCTGAACATTTGTTGCATGAACTGCTACAAACATTTGAGCTGTAAAACATTTGTAGCCTTCTTTTCAACAATTGAGCGATCCCTCCGCAGGGGTCATTTTTACTTTTGGACTGTTCCAAAAACACCCGCCAAATCATGTTGAAACGATGTCTTGCCTCTGTTGCATTTATTTGCCCGTTATTTTTATCAGTAAATGCGCAAACAAACTCACCGGTAAAAAGAGTGAGTTCAGTTGATCAGGTTACCAAAACCGATCCATCAACTTTTTATACCCGGGAAATGACTTATGTGAATCCCGTCCTTCCCGGTGATCATCCCGACCCTACACTTTTAAAAGTAGGCGATGATTTTTACCATTGTGGTTCTTCTTTTCACTTTAACCCTTATTTACCGATATACCATTCCAGGGACCTCGTTCACTGGAAAATCATTGGTCGCGTGCTACCTCCGTCTAATTCTTCTATGGTTAGTGACAAACCATCAGCCGGAGTATGGCAAGGTGCCATTACTTATTTCTATGGTTCATACTGGATTTATTTTTCTTCCGGAGGGCAATGGTTTTCAAAAGCCTCTTCACCTTACGGCCCCTGGTCCGCACCTGTGGAAGTGAAGACTAATCCAGTTACTGGTCCGCTCGGGTACGACAATTCCATTTTTGTGGATGATGATGGTAAGCCGTACATGGTAATTAAAAACATGCAAAAAGTGAATCGTATCCAGGCGCTGGGCCATGATGGACAACTTACTGATTCCGTGATCAATCTAGATTGGATCAATGCAAACCTGCAATACAGTTGGGCCGAAGGTCCGGTAATGTGCAAACGGAATGGCTATTATTATTATTTCCCTGCCGGTGACGTATCAGGCGGACAATATGTTTTGCGTGCCTCTGCATTAACCGCCGACTCTACAAAATGGGAGAGATTGGGAAACTTCTTCAAACGAAGTCCTGATCCCGAAAATGCTTTCAAAAGTCCTAACCATATTGCGGCGCCCGTGCAACTGTCAGACGGCACATGGTGGACCATCGGCCAGAGTTATCAAAAAACAGATAATGACGATTGGTCGGGCATGGGAAGGCAAACATCGCTTTACCAGGTGGTTTGGGACGGCGATCGCCCTTGGGGATTGCCACCAGTGAGCACTCCTGTTACAAAACCTGATCTCGCGCAAGGCGGTATTTCATGGAGAAGTATGTACAGTGATCGCTTTGATGATGAATCGGTACTTGATCCAAGTTGGCATTTCCTTGATAAGGCATCCGCAAACAGTTATTCATTGTCTGCGAGAAAAGGCTGGATTCGCCTAACACCGGGAAATGAAAAAACACATCTCGTACAAAAAGAAACCGATCATTTTTATACAGTCACTACAAAGATAGACTTCGATGCTGCTGATACGAGCAACAAAGCAGGCATCTATCTTACCAATGGCAATCAAAAGGTTTTTGTTGCTTTTTATACAGGTTATGAAAACGGTAGGAAAATAATATTCCATCACGATTCTACTACGTACACTGTGGCGAATAAAGTCGGGAAGGACCTGTGGCTTAAGTTGGAAAGAAACGAACACTTGCTAACGGCATCATATAGCCGAAATGGAAATGATTGGACGAAAGTTGGTACAGTCAATAGCCACAAGCTTGATCGTGCACAACCGAACTTCAACTCATGGGTGGGTACAAGCGTGGGCGTTTTTGCGCAGGGAAAACCAGCAGACTTTGATTTTTTCATTTGTAAAGACGGACGTTCTGCATTGCCTGCCATCAGCTATAATAATTATTACGGCGTAGAAACAGTGACAACGGCCAACGGTAAAATGGTAACCAATAACAGTGAAAACGGCGGTTGGATGATGTTCTCCGGCGTTGACCTGGGAACAGAAACGATGCCTTCACGCAAAATGGAAATTGAACTATCTGCCAATGCAAGCGCTGGTCTTGAAGTGTTCCTTGACAGTTTAAGCGCAGACAAACCACTTGCTACAATCACGGTTCCTTCAACACAAGGTAAACTCAAAAAAGTAAGTATTGATATAGGAAAATCATTCGGTCAGCGCGATGTGTTCATTCGCTTTTCACGCGGAAGCAGTAGTGCGGTGTTTATACGTTCGATCAGCTTTCCGTCAAAGTGACACTAATAAATTTTCGTCGGATTACTAAGCAAGCATGAAGGGGTGTTTCTACACCCTTTTCCTTATGTTAAAGAAGGGTTGCTCAAATAGTTATATAAACAGCGTTATTATTTGTAAATTTTACAATCGAAAATCAAGCATATGAAAAAGGTATTTTTTCTAACGGTTGCTCTCGTCTTAACCATCTCTCAACTGAAAGCACAGAGTCTTGAAAAGCACGCGCCCGAAGGATTTGATTCACTTCAAGCAAACATACCGCACGGCAAAATAGACACCATCACTTACGACTCCAAAACGGTAGGTGTAAACAGAAGAGCGCTTATTTACACACCTCCTGGTTACAACAAGAAAAACCGCTACCCGGTATTATATCTCCTGCATGGCATTGGTGGTGATGAAAAGGAATGGTACACTAACGGTAAACCACAGATTATTTTAGATAATTTATATGCTGCGGGAAAATTGCAACCAATGATCGTTGTGCTTCCCAATGGACGCGCCATGAAAGATGATCGCGCCACCGCCAACATCATGGCACCGGATAAAGTGCAGGCATTTGCTACGTTTGAAAAAGATTTGCTAAACGATCTCATTCCTTTTATAGAAAAGAAATTTCCTGTTTACACGGATAGAGAACATCGCGCTATTGCGGGCCTGTCAATGGGTGGAGGTCAATCGCTTAATTTTGGTTTGGGCAATCTGGATAAATTCGCATGGGTGGGGGGCTTCTCTTCCGCACCCAATACAAAACGTCCCGAAGAGTTATTGCCTAATCCTGCTGACGCTATCAGCAAACTGAAAATATTTTGGATCTCTTGCGGAGACAACGACGGGCTGATAGGTTTTAGTGAACGCACACATCAATATCTTGTGCAACACAATGTGCCGCACATCTTTTACATAGAACCAGGAGTGCATGATTTCAAAGTTTGGAAAAATGATCTTTACATGTTTTCACAGTTGCTGTTTAAGCCTGTAGATGCTTCAAAGTTCTCGCAATACAGCATAGTCGGAATGCCTGCCTCAACCAATGTTCGCGCTGTAAAATATCCTCAAATACTACCAGATAACAGAGTTGTGTTTCGCATCAAAGCACCAGACGCGCAGAAGGTACAAGTGGATTTGGTGAAAAAATATGACATGGTAAAAGACACAGCCGGTTACTGGACAGCTACCACAGATTCGGTAAGCGAAGGTTTTCATTATTACTCATTGTTGATCGATGGTGTTGCAATCGCTGATCCCGCAAGCGAAACGTTTTATGGTATGGGTCGCATGGCAAGTGGTATAGAAATACCTTTTAGCGGCAGCGGTTACTACACATTAAAAGATGTACCACATGGCGACATAAGAATAAAAAATTATTACTCATCCGTTACCAATTCATGGAGACAACTATACATCTACACACCGCCGGGCTATGATGTTGCAATTGAAAAATATCCAGTGCTTTACATCCTGCATGGAGGCGGAGAAGATGAAAGGGGATGGGCCACACAGGGAAGGACCGATATTATTTTGGATAACCTTATTGCAGAAGGAAAAGCGAAGCCAATGTTGGTGGTAATGCCCGATGCAAACATTGGCCCTGTGGGGTTTTCAAGCTTTGGCGAGAACAACTTAAAAATGTTTGAAAGAGAAATGAAGGAGGTTATTCTTCCATTCGTTGAAAAAAATTATCGCACTGAAACAAATGCTGCGGGCAGAGCTTTGGCTGGCCTTTCCATGGGCGGCATTCATACGTTGTACACAGGCGTTAATAACACCAGTATGTTTTCTTATCTCGGTGTATTCAGCTCCGGCTGGTTTCGCCCGCTGCTTAGCGCCGTTGCTGATTCGCAATATGTTTTTATGAAAAACAATGCAACGGAGATCAATGGTAACTTAAAAGCTTTCTGGATAGCTATGGGCGGACAGGAAGATATAGCTTATAAAAATTGTCAGCAGATGTTGCAAAAATTCGATGAACTTGGTATAAAACATACCTACTCTGAATATCCCGGCGGACATACATGGCCGGTGTGGAGAAACAATCTCTATAATTTTGCTCCCTTATTATTTAAATAAATTTTGACCTAAGTATAAACACCAAAGAATGATCAGACTGTTTTTATTTATGGGTGCAATGGTTGCACTTGTTAATGTAAATGCCCAGGAAAACAAAGCACACAACCCCGTGATTTTTGCAGACGTGCCCGACATGTCAATGATGCGTGTAGGTGATACTTATTTCATGAGCAGTACAACCATGCACATGAGCCCGGGCGTGCCGATCATGCAAAGCAAGGACCTCGTGAACTGGAAGATTGTGAATTACGCGTACGATACTTTAGCTAATGTTGATGCAATGAATCTCGACAACGGTAAAAGCACTTATGGCAAAGGATCGTGGGCAAGCAGCATTCGTTTTCACAATGGCACTTATTATGTAAGTACGTTTGCACAAACCACTGGCAAGACTTATATCTACTCAACAAAGAACATTGAAAAAGGGCCGTGGAAACGCGTAACTTTTCAACCAGCATTTCATGATCATTCTCTTTTCTTCGATGACGATGGTAAAGTGTACATGGTATGGGGAAATGGTAAACTGAGAATTACAGAGTTAAAAGAAGATGTGACAGGCGTAAAGCCCGGAGGAGTAGATCAGGTGCTGATTGAAAATGCAAGCGCTCCGGCAGGAAATAATATTGGACTAGGTGCGGAAGGTTCGCAGTTAATAAAAGTGAAGGGCAAATATTATCTGTTTAACATTACATGGCCGAGAGGTGGCATTCGCACCGTAGTGGTGCATCGCGCAGATAAGATCACAGGACCATACGAAGGAAAAGTTGCACTGCAGGATTTAGGAGTGGCACAAGGTGGATTGATAGACATGCCCAACGGTGAATGGTATTCTTATTTGTTTCGCGATTATGGCGCAGTAGGTCGCATCCCTTATCTCGTTCCCGTTAAGTGGGAAGATGGCTGGCCGCTGCTGGGCGTGAATGGTAAAGTGCCGGAAACACTGGATCTGCCGGCGAGCAAAGGTTTGATTCCCGGCATTGTGGCATCCGATGAATTTATCCGCAAAAAGGGTGAGCCATTATTGCCGCTCGTTTGGCAATGGAACCACAATCCTGATAATGGTCATTGGTCACTAATACAACGAAAAGGATATTTACGTATCACAACAGGCAGAGTGGACACCTCTTTTTATCTAGTAAAAAATATGCTTACACAGCGAACGATAGGACCTGTGTGCAGCGGCTCAACTGCAATAGATGTAACAGGTATGAAAGATGGCGATATTGCAGGTCTTTGTTTGTTGCAGCATAAATTTGGATTGGTGGGAGTGAAGGCATCTGGTACCAGCAAAGCAATAGTAATGATCGATGTGCAAGGTGGCGGCACGAAAGAAATACAATCATTCCCGCTAACACAAAAAGTGGTGTACCTGAAAGCTGAGTGCGACTTCCGCAACAAAGTGGACACGGCACGTTTCTTCTATAGCCTTGATGGTAATACATGGCAACCGATTGGCGCCACTTTAAAAATGGAATACTCTCTTGCGCACTTCATGGGGTATCGTTTTGGACTTTTTAACTATGCAACAAAAAGTGCACGCGGTTGCATAGACTTTGATTATTTCCATATAAATGATAAAATTTCGAACTAACGGAACGCAGATTATCAAGATTGTGATGATTTATTATGATTTTTAGAAAGAGATCATAACTAATCATCACAATCTTGATGATCAGCGTTCCATTTCTCACGATTTAACCAACATTTTCTATATGATCAATCAATCAATACGCATCGGCTTACTATTTGCCAGTGCAACAATTTTATGCAACTGCTCTGGTAACAAACAACTAAATAAAGTTGCAGATAAGACGACGCTGCGTGGCACCTTTAAAGATGATTTTCTTATCGGCACAGCTTTGAACACACAACAAATTGAACAGAGAGATCCCAAAGCTGCAGCACTCATTCCTCAACAGTTTGATGCAGCAACGCCGGAAAATATTATGAAAGCAGAGGAGATACATCCGCAATGGGGAGCGTATAATTTTGACCTGGCAGATAAGCTGGTGGCTTACGCAGCAGCCAATAACATTCGCGTCAATGCGCATACACTTATCTGGCACAGCCAGTTGCCTGCTTTTGTGCGCAAGTTGCAAAGCGCTGATTCTGTGCGTCAGTTTTTTACAGAGCACATCAACACGCTTGCATCACGATACGATGGCAAAGTGTATTCATGGGATGTAGTCAATGAAGCTTTGAATGAAGACGGTACGCTTCGCAAATCTATCTTTTTGCAAAAGCTTGGCGACGACTACATTGTTGACGCATTTCGCCTTGCGCAAAAAGCTGCTCCTCATACGCAACTTTATTACAACGATTACAACATTGAGCAACCAAAGAAAAGAGCGGGCGCAATTGCAGTCGTGCAAAAGATCCAAGCAGCAGGCGTGCGCATAGACGGCATTGGCATTCAGGGACATTGGAGAGCTGGTCAGGTGCCCTTTGACGAAATTGAAAAAAGCATTGAAGCCTTTGGTGCGCTTGGCATTAAGGTAATGTTTACAGAGCTGGACTTAAGCGTATTGCCCAATCCATTGAATGGCAACACTGCTGATGTTAACCAAAGCGCTGCTTACAATGCGCAATACAATCCGTTTGTTGCAGGACTTCCCGATTCTATGCAACAAACTCTTGCAACTGACTATGAACATTTGTTTAAAATCTTTTTAAAGCACAAGGATAAAATTGGTCGTATAACTTTTTGGGGTGTAAATGACGGACAATCATGGCTGAACGACTGGCCAGTAAAAGGACGCACGAATTACCCGTTGCTGTTCGATAGACAATTTTTACCTAAACTTGCTTATTACAAAGTGATAGAATCCAAAACAAAAAGCTGATATTTAGTATTCAATTCAACCCCCAAAATGAAAAAATCATCCCAACGATTGTCTGTCCTTGAGAAAATAGGATATAGCTTAGGTGACCTCGCTGCCAACCTGATCTTTCAAACATTGATGGCCTTCTTGGCTTTCTTTTACACCGATATTTATAAGATACCACCCGGCAAAGCAAGCATGGTAATGCTGGTTGGTGGAGTTATTGGTGCCTGTTTTAATCTCGTAATGGGCGCCATTGCAGATCGCACACAAACAAGATGGGGCAAGTTTCGTCCGTGGGTATTATGGACAGCCATACCGTTCGGCATAATATCACTCGCTGCATTTTCAACACCAGATTTTTCTGAAGGTGGAAAAGTGGCATACGCTTTCATCACTTACCTCTTGCTGGTTGTTGTGTATTCTGCAAACAACCTGCCGTACTCTGCGCTGAGTGGCGTATTGACAGGAGATATGAAGGAACGTAATTCATTGTCCTCTTATCGTTTCGTTGCGGTGATGGTGGCACAGTTTGTTATACAGGTTTTATTATTACCGCTTGCTTTATCATTCGGACATGGCGATAAAGCAAAAGGATTTGAGAAAGTGATGCTGGTGTTTGCCATCGTTGGTGTCGTGTGTTTTATTATTACATTTCTTACTACAAGAGAAAGAATACATCCTCCGCAGGAAGAGAAAACGCCTGTTAAACAAGATCTGCAGGACCTCGTTAAAAACAAGCCATGGTTGATTATGCTTGCTGTAACTATTCTCGTATTCATTACGCTCGCAATAAAAGGCGGCATGAATATATTTTACTTCAAGTACTATCTCTCCGAACAAAGCCAGGTTGCTTTTTTAGACAAGGTTGGATTCAATAAAATCATTGGTGCTCTTGGCCATGTATTTAATCCCGCTGCATTTGAAGAGTTTCAAAAGCCGGGAAGTGCGCCTTACGCTGCATCCAGCTTCACGAGTGCCTTTAGTACGATTGCGATGATAGTAGGCATTTCGTTTTCAAAACCTTTTGCCGATAAGTTTGGTAAAAGAAATGTGTTCTCCATTTTTCTTGCGTTGTCTGCACTTTGCCTTATTGCCATTTACTTCTATAATCAAACGGCAGTAATGGCGGTATTTGTTACACAAACATTACATGGATTTATTTATGGCATAACCATTCCGTTGTTGTGGGCCATGATTGCCGATGTGGCGGATTACAGCGAATGGAAAAACAATCGCCGCGCAACAGCCATCATATTTTCAGCTATGATCTTTGGATTGAAAGTTGGTCTGAGCATAGGAGGCGCTTTGTCTGCATGGCTGCTAAGTATTTTTGGATACAATGCAGACGCTGCGTCGCAAACAGATGCAGCTACTAACGGTATTAAATTGCTGGTGAGTGTCATTCCCGGATTGATTTTCATTGCCGCAGCATTGTTGCTTTCAGGTTACCGGTTGAATAAAAAAATGGAGCTTGAAATTGAAGATGCACTGAAACAAAGAAGAAACAAAATTGAAAAACCTCAAACAGTATAATCATGCCAGAAGATAGCATTGCACATATTGATTTTGAAGCATTAAACCAGAAAGCTATTTCTGCGCCTGTAGTAGAACATATTTATACTGCCGATCCATCGGCACATGTGTTCAATGGGAAAATATACATTTATCCATCGCATGATATTGACGCGGGTGATGCATTTGATGATTTGGGCAGCCACTTTGCCATGGAAGACTATCATGTATTATCGATGGATGCGCCGGAAGGAAATGCAACCGATCATGGTGTTGCATTGCATGTGAAAGATGTGCTGTGGGCCGATAAACAAATGTGGGCACCAGATGCCAATGAAAAGGACGGACGATACTATCTCTTCTTTCCTGCGAAGGATAAACAAGGCATTTTTCGAATAGGCGTTGCAGTTAGTGACTCACCATCGGGCCCGTTCAAGCCCCAGGCAAATGCTATAACTGACAGTTTCTCTATCGATCCAGCTGTATTTAAAGACGACGATGGAAGTTATTATATGTATTTCGGAGGCATTTGGGGCGGACAGTTACAGCGTTGGAGAAAAGGTGTATTTGAGGCATCTCAGCCCGAGAGTCCTTTTGCGCATCTGCCTGCTGACAATGAGCCCGCTCTTTGCGCTAAAGTAGCCAAGCTGACAGATGATCTTCTTGAATTTGCAGAAGCACCGAAAGATGTTGTAATCATAGATGAACAAGAAAATGCGTTGTTGCAGGGCGATAACGACAGAAGATTTTTTGAAGCCTCATGGTTGCATAAATACAATGGCAAATACTATTTTTCTTATTCAACCGGCGACACACACTTTATATGTTATGCGATAGGAGATAATCCTTACGGTCCTTTCACTTACAAAGGCGTTGTGTTGAACCCTGTAGTAGGATGGACCTCGCACCATTCGATTGCAGAATATAAAGGCGAATGGTATTTATTCTATCATGATTCTTCTCTTTCAAAAGGTGTTACTCATCTTAGAAGTGTGAAGGTGGCCAAATTGACTCATAATGCAGACGGAACAATTCAAACATTGAATCCTTATGGATCGTAGATCTAAGTGATTGAACTGTTTCTCGCTTTTTAATGAATAACAGACGAAAGTAAATCTTACGCAAGCGATGAGGTACGCATCTATTTTCAAGTGTTTTCTTATTTGTTTTTTGATTGCTCAGTTTAGCGGTGCAATTGCTCAGAATGAAAACAGGTTAAGATTATGGTATGATCATCCATCAGGCGATACATGGGAAAATGCGTTGCCAATCGGTAATGGCAGGTTGGGAGCGATGGTGTATGGAAATGTGTCAACAGATATCATACAACTCAATGAACACACGGTTTGGAGCGGCGGACCTAATCGTAACGATAATCCGTTGAGCCTCGATTCAATTGCGGAAATGCGTCGTTTAATATTTGAAGGCAAACAAAAAGAAGCAGAGCAATTGGCGAACAAAGTGATCGTCAGTAAAAAATCGCAAGGGCAAATGTTTGAGCCTGTCGGAAATTTGCAATTGCATTTTGACGGCCACGATCAATGTTCAAATTACAGTCGTGAGCTCGATATTGAAAAAGCAATTGCTACCACGACATACAAAGTTGGTGATGTCGTTTATACAAGGCAAGTGATTGCGTCTTTGCCAGATCGTGTGATTGTTATTCATCTTATTGCCAGTAAAGCTGGAAGCATTTCCTTTACTGCAAGCTATGCCCCAGTGATGCCGGGCGCGGTTATAAAAACAACAGTTGCCGCGCAACTTTCTATTTCCGGAACAACCATAGATCACGAAGGCGTAAAGGGAATGGTGAAGTACAAAGGCATTGCACAGATAAAAACAAAAGGCGGCAATGTAGCAGGCACAGATACATCCATCAGTGTAAAAAATGCTGATGAAGCAACGATCTATATTTCCATTGCCACTAATTTCAACAGTTACAACGATCTGAGTGGAAATGAAAATGAAAGAGCCACTGGTTATCTCAATAAAGCAATCAATAAATCATTTGCGCAAATTTGTGCAGCACACATGGCTGCTTATCAAAATTATTTTAACCGTGTTAAACTTGATCTCGGTAGTACACCTGCTGCAAAGCTTCCGACAGATCAACGTTTGAAGCTTTTTGCAAATAACAATGATCCGGAACTTGTTACGCTTTATTACCAATACGGCAGATACCTGCTGATTTCTTCATCACAACCGGGTGGTCAGCCAGCCAACTTACAAGGTATATGGAACAATAAATTGTTGCCGCCATGGGATAGCAAATACACGATCAACATTAATGCGGAGATGAACTACTGGCCCGCTGAGAAAACAAATCTTGCCGAGCTGCACGAACCCTTTATAAAAATGGTAAAGGAGATGGCAGAAACCGGAAAGCAAACTGCTCACGACATGTATGGCGCAAGAGGTTGGATGGCACATCACAACACAGATATATGGCGCAGCACCGGCGCTATAGATGGTGCGTTCTGGGGCATTTGGAACAATGGTGGAGGGTGGACAAGCCAGCACTTATGGGAACATTATGAATACAGCGGTGATAAAAAGTTCTTAGCCGATGTCTACCCAATACTAAAAGATGCCGCAATGTTTTATGCAGACTTTTTGGTGGAGCATCCAAAGTATCACTGGCTCGTCGTTTGTCCGGATATGTCGCCCGAAAATGCACCTGCTGCACATGACGGTTCTTCGCTTGATGCAGGTGTCACCATGACCAACCAAATCGTTTTTGATGTGTTTTCAAATGCTATTAATGCTGCTAGAATATTAGGCAAGGACGTTGCCTTTGTTGATACGCTGCGCGGGTTACGCGAAAGACTGGCACCTATGCACGTTGGTCAATACGGACAATTGCAGGAGTGGCTGGATGACGTTGATAATCCTAAAGACAACCATCGCCATATTTCACATTTGTACGGATTGTTTCCATCCAATCAAATATCGGCATTCCGCACGCCTGCGTTGTACAATGCAGCGAAGAACACGCTTATTCAACGCGGCGATATATCTACAGGATGGAGCATGGGATGGAAAGTCAATTGGTGGGCACGCATGCTGGATGGCAACCACGCATACCAACTTATAAAAAATCAATTGACACCCGTTGGCACCAATGAAGGGGGTGGAGGTACCTACAATAATCTTTTTGATGCGCATCCACCGTTTCAAATAGATGGCAACTTTGGATGCACATCCGGCATTACAGAAATGCTGATGCAAAGCGCAGACGGCGCGATTTACTTATTGCCTGCGTTGCCAGATGCATGGCCAAACGGAAGCATTACAGGCTTGCGTGCAAAAGGTGGTTTTGAAGTTGTTCGTATGGAATGGAAGGAGGGTAAGCTCGTGAAAGTTTCAATCAAATCAGCAATAGGAGGGAACCTTCGTGTAAGAGTTCCCGTTACAATGCAATTAAACAACGGGCAGTCATTAAAGGCGGCGGTTGGAAACAATGCCAATTTTTTTTACCAGACAGAGAAAACCAAGGAGCCTGTTATTTCACCGAAAGCAACAGTTGAGTTGCCGGTTTTGAAACAAACTTATTTGTATGATATTGCAACACAGCCGGGTAAGATATATGAGCTGATTGCCAAATAAAAGTCAAGAGGCTATGACAACCATTCTTATTCCAAATGACAAAGAAGCTCATAAAAACGAGCAGTTCATAGGTCTGGACAATGGTGGTGTGTAACCGAGCCTCTGCTAAAATTTACGCTCTCAAAAGAAGTAAATAAATCTCTTTATAGTCAAATGAAAAATTTTTTGAAAAAGATTTTACTCGTATGTTTTTTGTGTACGATAAAATGTTTTACTGTACTATATGGCCAATCGGTTCATCATAGTGTTTCGATAACATCGCCTGACAAAAAATTAACAATAGCCGTTGACGAGACGAGTGATAATATAATGTATGGTTTTACTGCTAATGGAAAGCAATTGATTAAGTCTTCAGTTATCGGTTTAGATAGTGTTGGAAAAATCCAATGGCAGCAATCTGTAGTTAAACGCGTAAAGCAAACGTGGAAGCCGGTATGGGGAAAGAGAGCTATGGTTCCTGATGAATACAACGAAGCGCTTATTGATGTGTCAGTTTATAAAATAAGGATACGAGTTTATAATGACGGTTTTGCTTTTAAGTATGAGGGAGCCAATGCCGAAAAAGAACTGACGCAGTTTAATTTTTCTGACAACTACACTGCATGGTATTACAATGGAGAAAATAAAAACATAGGTCCGGAAAAGTTGAAAGATGCCAATGGTGTTCGCATGCCTGTAATGACCATTAAAGCAGATACCAACCATTACATGGCGATACATGAAGCAGATCTGGAATCGGGCGAACCTTTGTTGCTAAAAGCAAATAACGGAACAACAAATTTTACTGTCTGTTCCAAAAGAGCAAAAGCCTGGCGTGTGGTATTGTTTGGTAGTACTCCCGGTAAAATGGTAGACTCCCACTTGATAGAATTGCTAAACCCTGAGCCTGCAAAGGGCCTGGATTTTTCATGGGTTAAACCAGGCGTTGCCGTATGGGATTGGCGCATTAACGGTGCTGTAGCAGATGGTTTTAAATATGAAATGTCGTTGCCTTCGTGGAAGAGAATGGTAGATTTTGCAGCGGACAATAACATTAAAAGCCTTGTGCTGGATGCTGACTGGTACGGTCCTGAGTTTAGTAAAGATTCTGATCCGCTAAAGGGTGGCAAGATAGAGCAGGTGCACCAGTTGCTTAGTTATGCGAAGGAGAAAGGCATCGGCATTTGGCTGTATCTGAACGATGTTGGTGGTAAAACTTATCCGTTGGATCAAACCATTAAGCAGTATGGGCAGTGGGGAGCAGCAGGCGTAAAATATGGATTTATGAACGGAAGTCCCGAACAAAAAAACGAGCACACACAACTCATCACAAAACTTTGCGCTGAGAATAAATTACTGGTTGATTTCCACGACGGGCCCGTTCATCCCTACGGACAAATGCGCACGTGGCCAAACGCTGTTACAAGAGAATACTGTCATTCGCAGTTGGATGCTCACCGTGTGTTTCAGCCATCTACTTTTGTGACTGCTGTTTATGTAAACATGCTGGCCGGTCCGCTGGATATGGACAATGGTGTAGTAGATATGATGCAGAAAGGCCGTGTAGATAATCCCTCTCCAGTACCTTCAACCATTACAGCAGAAGCCGCCAGAACACTCATCGTGTTTTCCGGAACAACCATCATTCCGGATATTCCTGAAAACTATTTAAAGCATCCGAAAATCTTAAAGTTCATAAGTGCAGAACAAATGCCATGGAAAGAAAGTAAAACCATAAGCGGAGAAATTGGTGAGTATATTGTAATGGCAAGAAAGTCTGCTGATAACAAATGGTTGATTGCGGCTGCAACAAACGAGAATGCAAGAACTATTTCCATTCCGCTATCAGTACTCGATAAAGGAGAATACAGGGCCACGATTATTGAAGATGCAAAAGATGTAGACTTCAGAAATAATAAGGAGGGTTATGCCGTAGCAACTACGACTGTTTCATATAAACAGGAAATAACGGTGCACCTGGCTCCGGGTGGGGGCGCTTGTGTTCTATTGGAAAAAACAAAGTAGATTAAAAAATAGTATCTCTTTATGAAACCGGCATCAAATGTTTTGCTGCTCCCAAATATTCATATCATTCTTATCAACAAATTAACCTGTTCGATCATTTGCTTTCCTTTTACATTTAGTAGGGTGTAATACATTATTGCAAGGGGCAATCATTAAGTGTTTTTAGTTGATCTAAATAATATGTGTCTATTTGACAATAATTAACTATTTTAACAACCCAAAAAAGATAACTCGCAATGCTTATCAATAATCTTTCAAAGAAAATCTTTTTCAGCGCGGCAATAATTGGCTGTTTCATTTCTGGTAATGCAAATGCACAAGTTGCGAAGAATAGCAAGAAAATTAGTCCGGACCTTTTCGGAATATTTTTCGAAGATATTAACTATGCCGCGGATGGCGGCTTATATGCAGAGCTTGTGCAAAACCGTTCCTTTGAATATAGCCCAACTGAACGATCAGGCTGGAACCCGCTATCTTACTGGGAATATGCGAGTCCCGGATTTTCTTATGGGCAATTAAGTGTTGAAACGAATGAACCGGTGCATCACAACAATCCTCATTATGTTGTTTTGAATGTTGAGCACGTGGGGCACGAAGCAAAATACGTTGGCCTTTCAGGTGTAGGAATTAAGAATACAGGATTTGAAGGCATGGTAATAAAAGCAGGAGAAAAATATTCATTCTCCATGTTTGCAAAACTGCTTTCTAACGCACCAGTAAAGATGAAAGTTGTTCTTGAAAGTAAAAGCGGTGCACTCCTTGCGTCGGATAGTTTTACTGTTGATTCAAAAGAATGGAAAAAGCAAATTGCAACATTGCAACCTACAACAAGTTATGATACTGCCAACTTGATAGTGTTGGCAACTACTGAAGGAAAATTAGCAATGGATGAAGTGTCTCTTTTTCCGGAACGGACATTTAAAAACAGACCCAACGGACTCAGGGTCGATCTTGCACAAGTGATCGCAGACATGAAACCAAAGTTCATTCGCTTTCCGGGAGGTTGTCTTGCTCATGGCGATGGCCTTAACAATATGTATCGTTGGGAAAACACGATAGGACCGGTTGAGCAAAGAATACAACAGAGAAATATTTGGGGTTATCACCAAACAGCGGGTCTTGGATATTTCGAATATTTTCAGTTTTGTGAAGATATTGGCGCAAAAGCTTTGCCAGTGTTACCTGCCGGTGTGAGCTGCCAGAATACAGGCGGTACGTGGCGAATAGGTGGCACCGGACAAAAAGCAATTCCAATGGATGAAATGCAGGCTTATGTGCAGGAAGTACTGAACCTGGTGGAATGGGCGAACGGACCTGCAACTTCTGTGTGGGGCGCAAAACGTGCAGCTGCCGGCCATCCTGAGCCGTTTCACTTGGAGTACATTGGAATTGGAAATGAAGATAAAATAACACCGGAATTTGCAGAGCGTTTTAAGATGATCTACGATGCGCTGAAGTCCAAACATCCTGAAATAACCATTGTTGGAACAGTAGGGCCAGCACCTGATGGTGAGGATTTTGATAAAGGTTGGGCGATTGCCAATGAGTTAAAAATACCAGTTGTTGATGAGCATTATTACACCGATCCCAAGTGGTTTATTACGCATCAACACCGCTATGACGGTTATAAGAGAAATGTGACGCAAGTTTATTTGGGTGAATATGCTTCATGGGGAAACAAGTTGCATAATGCCATTGCGGAAGCGGCCTACATGACGGCACTTGAAAGAAATGGTGATGTAGTGAGAATGGCTTCATATGCGCCAATGCTTGCAAAAAAAGGATTTACACAATGGGGTACGGACATGATCTTTTTTGACAACACTTCGATATGCCTTACGCCGAATTATTATGTCCAAAAATTGTTCGCAGTAAACTCGGGCGATACCTATGTAAGCAATGTTGTAGCAAAAGACGATAAAGATTCTACGCTCGCTGCGTCCTGCGTGCAGGACTCTAAAACAGGCGATTTGATTGTGAAGCTGGTGAATTATGATCCATCCGCGACAAAGAAGGTGTCAGTGAATTTATCTGCATTCAAAAATATACAACCCGGTGCGCAACAGTTTTTGCTTAAAGGAAATGCCGATGCTGAAAATTTGTTAGAGAAGAACGAGGTTGTATCTCCGGTTGCATCTACCATCACAGTTGGTAAGAAATTTAATTACGAAGTGCCGCCAATGTCGTTAACAGTAATAAGAATTAAGACAACGAAGTAGTTGGCAAAAGCGTTTAGTTGAGTTATAGATGTTGAGGTTGATTATCTTCTTGTAATGTTTTGTTCAATCAAGAATGTTTGGAGCCAATTGTTTAACAGCGTTCCATCAGCTATCCTAAACGACCAAGTAAATCGTTTCGGTTTGATCGGCTAAGCGGAATTTCTGTAGTTTTTATGCGCACGGTATCGTTGGTGATAGAAGTGATCTTATCTATCATAACGATAAAAGACTTATGGACACGTGCGTATGTGCCTGGTGGCAACTTTTCTTCAAGGGCACGCATGGTTAACTTGGATAGGATAGGTTTTGGATTGTCTGCTATGTAAATCTTGACATAATTGCGCATGCCTTCGATGTAGGTTATTTCTTTCAGGAAAATCTTAACCAGTTGGTATTCGGTATGTACGAAAAAGTAATCCGGCGTTTGCACTAATGCATTACGAGTTTCTTTCTGAAGAAAGCCCTGGTATTCCAACGCTTTGTTGGCAGCTTTCAGAAAACGATCAAAAGCAACGGGTTTAACAAGGTAATCCAATACATCAAGATCAAAACCTTCTACCGCATAATTTCGATAGGCTGTAATAAATATTGCCATAGGCTTATTGGGAAGGCTTTTTAACAGGCTCAGCCCGTTAATGCCAGGCATTTCAATATCGAGGAACAACAGATCGACCTGTTCCTTTTGAAGCAATTCCATGGCTGCGTAAGCACTTTTGCATTTGCCAATTAACTGCAAAAAAGGAACCTGTTGAATATTATCTTCAAGGATATCCAATGCAGGTGTTTCATCATCTACTGCCAGGCATCTTATCATTGCAATGGAATATTTATGGTGATAATATACCAATTTTCATGCACATCCTCAGTTGCTGTGTGCGTGATTGTTTTCTGTAGCTCGTATTGTCCCGGATAAATCAACTCCAATCTTTTCTCCAGGTTCTTTAGTCCAATTCCGGTAGGGTGCTCAACTTCAGAAGAAAGACCCGGTGTGAACTTGTTGCGTACCGTCATGGAGAGTCGTTCCTGATTTTCCATTGTAATGTTGATATCAATGATTGGTTCTTTGACAAGGCCAATACCATGCTTAAATGCATTCTCTACCAATGGAATGAGAAGCATTGGTTCGATATACCTGTTCTTTGGTGCATTGGTAGTATCGAAGTGCACTACTACATCATCTTTAAAACGCAGCATTTGCAAATCAATATAGCCCTGAAGATAGTTGATCTCATCTTCCACCGGAATGCTTTCATCTATACCTGCATACAACATATAACTCATCAACCCTGCTAGCTTCATAATAGCAGGTTCAAGATGTTCTGATTTTCGCCGCGCCAGCAGAGCCATGCTGTTGAGTACGTTCAGCATGAAATGAGGATTTACCTGGCTCCTGAGAAAAGACAGCTCGGTACTTAAATGATCCGTCTCTCTTTCTTTGCGCAATTTTTCCTGGCGATTATTTTCTCTATAGGTGCCAACACTTGCGCTTGCCATCAGGAAAATCAAACAGGATAATATCTGCCACGCGGGTGTTCTATCTCGTCCCGGCCCTAATGATGGTCGTATAATATGGCCCACCAGTTTTAACATCAGGCTGGTCACGATCACTGCAATGATTACGCCGACAACATATTTCAGCCATTTTTTTTGCAGGAAATAAGCTGGCATCAACCAATAAGCATGCACATAAAACAAGCCGATCATAGGCAACGCACTCATTATACGAACCCAATTGAGCCGGGTCGTTTCCGGCATATCATGTGGATATGGCCCCCACAGATAAATACAGATGAGTAAGATACTCCAACTGCTTATGTGAAAAAGAACGGTATTGTATCTGTTCGTCCAAGGCATAATCCAAAACTACTTAATTGATGGTTATAGTGCGCGATCTTACCGTATGTGCGCTGAAATAACCAAAGGCGCCATTACTGATATTGCTTGCAGGATTAGCAGGCGAAGCCGTGGTATTGAAAGCCCCTGATCCGCTGGATTGAATCAATTGGCTAAAATAAGTATGCACGTTTTCATCGATGCAATACATATTTACCTTCAGCAGATCGCCTTTGTTGATCCACGAACTATCGGTACGAAGCGTGTTTGCGATGTATTTACCATCAGATAAACGATCGTCGAAAATGTAAAAATTCTTTGTAAACAACTGGCCGTTGATATACTCCTCGAATTGATAGTAATTCTTTACTCCTGCGGGGTCCTGGAAATTAGCAATCGCTTCGATGCGTTTGTTGCCGGAACCACTGGTGTGATTAAGTGTAACCGAATCCAGCGGTACTGCAGCCGGCATGGTAGAGCTTGCAGCATATGTGATCGCATTACTGGTTATAGACAATGTGTACGTATGACCCGACTGACCTTGCAGTGTATGCGTCTGATAAATGCCGGCACTTGTTTCAGTAAGGCTGTCTGTTACGCCCATGTCATCACTTATTTTGACAACAGCACCTGATACAGCAGGGAAAGTATTGTCTGCATAGAAACCAACCGACTTATTAATAGTTACTGTGTAAGGTCCTTCAGCGTCGGTGACATTCCCCTGGATGACTACCTGAGACGTGGGCGCATCAAGGTTTGGTGTGATCGTTTTCTCGCAGGAGTAAATAAAAATGCATCCTGCTAATATCAATAATATCTTGTTCATAGTTCTTAGAATTTAAAGTTGTAAGTAACGGAAGGCACCCAGCGGAAAAGCGCATATTGTACCACCTGCGTTTTGGAAACATCATTCGGGTCCTGCTGAAAGCTTACACTGTAAGGATTCTCTCTGCCCAATACATTGTACAATGAGAAGTTCCAACTGCTTTCGAAATGCTTGGTCTTTTTACCCTGTAGCGTAGCACTTAAATCGAGGCGATTATAAGCTGGCATACGGTAACCATTTCGCTCTGTATATTGGAAAGACGTTTGTCCATTTATCTCATATTTTCCGTTCGGCCATGTAACTGCATTACCGGTATAATACACGAAGTCGGAAGAGAGTGTCCATTTCTTACTAAGCTTGTAAATAGCTACTACAGAAAGGTTATGCGTTCTATCCTGATTAGCGGGATACCAATTGTTACTATTTACTCCATCAAATTGTCGCTCTGTTTTTGACAAGGTATAACTGATCCAACCAGTCAATTTTCCTGTATTCTTTTTCATGTAGAGTTCGATGCCGTAAGAACGGCCCTTGCCTGAGAGCAACTGCGATTCTACATTTTCATTGGCGATAAGTTGCGCGCCATTTTTGTAGTCAATCTGGTTCTGCATATTGCGGTAATAAGTTTCAGCAGAAAACTCATAGCGGTTCCCTAAGAAGTTGCGGAAATAACCTGCAGACACCTGATCAGCAATCTCTGGTTTTACATTGTTGCTGCTCGGTATCCACACATCTGTTGGGTTAGAAGAGGTGGAGTTAGACAGCAGGTGAAGGTTCTGTGTAGTGCGTGTATAGGCTAGTTTCACAGAACTTGCTGATGTTAATTTATAACTCATAGATAACCTTGGCTCCAGGTTGAAATAGTTTTTTACAATTTTATTGGAAGAATAAACAGCACTATCAACAATGTTACCTGCGTTGTTATAGCTATAGAACGTTCCAGGCCCCATCACTGAAAAAAGTCCTGCTCTCAGGCCATAATTCACGTTTAGCTTTGGAGAAAGAGCTAGGTCATGCGAAGCATATAAGGCACTTTCCAACACGTGTTTATTCTGCAGCGTTTGCGAATTAAAGCTCGACGATTGACTGGCAGATATAGAACCAGGAGAGGTAGTGTGATCAATAAAATCCAATCCGAAATTTACTTTGTTGCTTGATCCGGCGTAATACTGGAAGTCCTGTTTTAAATGGTAATCTTTAATATAGGAGGTGATGCCAACATCATTATTCGCAGAATTGATATCGATGTTATAATTGTACTTACTATAGATCAAAGAAGTGTTAGAGAACAGCCGGCTGTTGAAAATATGATTCCAGCGAAACGTCGCAGTTGTGTTGCCATAGTTCATACCGAAGTTATTGCCAAACCCTAGTTTGTCTTTACCGAAATAACCAGAAAGATACAGGTGATCTTTCTCGCCCAATTTATAATTGGCCTTTGCATTCAGGTCATAGAAATAAAGACTGCTGCTGCTTGTGTTGGTGTCTTTTGATAATTTAAGAAACAAATCAGCATAGGAGCGACGGGCGCTGACAATGAACGATCCTTTGTCTTTGTCAATAGGACCTTCCACGTTTAACCGGGACGAGATTAACCCAAGCCCACCGCTAACATGGTATTCTTTCGAGTTTCCATCATTCATATGAACATCGAGTACGGAAGAAAGTCTTCCACCGTATTCTGCTGGCATAGCGCCTTTATAGAGCGTAACATCTTTAATGGCATCCGAATTGAACGTAGAGAAAAATCCAAGCAAGTGCGACGGATTGTACACTGTCGCTTCATCCAACAGAATGAGGTTTTGATCAACAGAGCCTCCACGCACATAGAAGCCGCTATTGCCATCTCCACCAGATTGGATGCCAGGTAAGAGTTGTAAAGTCTTAAGAATGTCTTTTTCTCCAAAGAAAACCGGAATGTCCTTGATGTCATTAACGGATAGCTTTTGTACACCCATCAACGGTTTAGAAACATTGGTGCTTCGAACAGCTGTTACTACTACCTGTTGCATCTGCGCACCCTGAACGGCTAAGGAAAATGAAAGTGTTTGATCTTTATTGAGATGAAGAGGAATAGTGTCTGTCTTATAGTTGGAATAACTAACCAGTAGCGTATAGCTGCCCGCCGGTGCTGAGATAGAATAGAATCCGTATGAATTAGTAATGGCTGATGCCTGGGGTAATTCCTTCAGCATAACCGTTGCTCCGATGAGCGTTTCTCCGGAGGACTTGTCGCGAACGGTGCCGCTGACTGCATACTTGGTCTGTGCAGATAACAATGCGGGTAAAACTAACAGGCACAAAAGAATCAGAAGGACCGGGCCCCGCTGCCACCGGTTGGTACTGGTTGTATTCATGGTGCAAATATTGAAGCACTACGGGTTAAAAAAATGTTAGAGGGGACAAGCTGCAGGATTACGGGGACAATCAACAGGCGTGCGACCTAAATAGGACGATGTATTCAATGTGATGATCATATTGAGGCAATAGGAAAAGCCAGCTTGCGCTGGCCTTTCTTGATTTTTAAATCCTTTTTGAGAGAAAATAAAAATGATCTCCGATAAAGGATGACACATGAGAAATATTTCGGTACAGATTATTGAGTAATAGAATTTCTAATCTATTTTAATGCAACGGTAAAAGGTGTTTTTGCAGGTGGAAGACATTGCTTATCTGTGCACACCATATACTCGATGCTGCCGCTCACATTTGTTTTTACATTGGCTTTGACTTTAATGACTTGAACAAATGTTACACTGCCTTCAAAGTATTTTACATCCACATTAAATACATCTTCAAACTTCTTTTGCATGTTGCCATTCTCTTTTATGGAACCCAATATTTTTATCAATGGATTTTTGGTAAAAATAATTTTAGTGGGCTTTGGTCCGCCCGCCGGCGTGAATTGTGAATAGATGTGCCATGACTCAGTTACATCTGCTTTAATGTGCAACTCATATAAAGTATCCGCTATTTTTTTTGCATCAATTGTCCAACGCACGGGGCTTTGCGCATGAACGAGCGCTGTAACAAACAAGCTGGCAATCACCAAAAATAAAGTTTTCATAGAGTGTTTATTTTTTAGGGTCCATTACTACTTCGATCAAGTTGCCGCTGTTGAATATCTTCTTTGCAAATTCGCATACCATTTCAGGCGTTATTGTAGCTACTACTTTATCATACTCCTGCCTTTGGTCTATACCGAACACATAGAGCATGTATGGTTGTGTGGCCCAGTATTCCGCATTCTTTTCGGCAACTTGTTGCTGGTAATTTTTGATCAGATGCAGTTTCACTTTCTCAACATATTCTTTTGGCGACTGCTGTTTTATTTTATTGAGTTCATTGTACACGATAGAGATGAGTTTATCTTTTTTCGTAGGATCGGTATCAAAGTTCACCTGGAAAATAAATCGCTCTGATGGCTGTTTGAAAATTTGACCAGATACACTTGCTCCGTAAGTGCCGCCTTCCTGTTCGCGAAGCTTATCGGTATATATCATATCCAAAACGCCGGAAAGGCACTGCATCAGGATGCGGTTCTTTACGTTCATGGCAATCTTCCCTGTATAGCCGATCGTTACTGTAGTTTGAGGTGTTTTCATCGGCACCTCAAGATGTTTTTTCACAGTGTAGGCCGGTGGATACATTTTGTGATCGATTACCTTTTCATGTTTTCCTGTAGAAGGCAAACCGCCGAGCCATGTTTCTACGAGGGCTTTCATGCTATCTTCTTCCATAGTACCCGCAATGAAGAAAATAAAATCACCCGCATTTTCATATCGCTGCTGGAAAAGTTTTACCATCTTATCGTAATCCAGTTTGGGTAAATAGGATGAATCTAACAAAGACACTTTGCTTCTCGGATTGTCGTTTTTCATGATGGAACGAAGTGTATCGCCAAAAATATCTTTGGGCCCCTTTATCCTGTTTCTGCATGCGTTCCACTGCTCCTCAACCAGTCTTTCAAATGCGGCTGTGTCTTTTTTGAACGTGGTCATTTTCAGGTAAGTCAGTTTTAACATCATTGCCACATCTTTTTTGGCATGTGCACTAGCGGCTATTGTTTCATCATATTCGTCTACCCGCAGGTCAGACTTGGCGCGATGCGTAGTATCTGAAATGTTTTGTTGGAAAGTAAGCGGCCCCATCATTTTTGTCGAAGGCAGGTCCTCGATGCTTAGCGTGGAAAAGCCACCGGGACTATAACCATAGAGTATCACTTCTTCTTCCGGAAAATCAATTTTCTTATACTGCACTTTGGCGCCATTGGAAAGTGTCCATTGTGTATAGCCGAAAGGAGCGCTTTCAGTATGTACCACTTTCCCTGCTATTGGTTTTACATCCGGCAATGTTTTATCTTCCTTATGAAAAGCATAAAGCTCCTGTTTGGTAAGCTTGGCTGCCGCCCATGTATTGAGCATCGCTTCTTTGGTTGGCATTTTAGCGCTATCCTTTTGAGGATATTTTGACACCATTACCAGGTTGGAATCAGTTACCAAGTCTTTTGCTACCTTGTTCACCATATCAAGCGTTACTTCTTGTAAAAATGCTTTTGTTGCGTTCTTATCCCATTCGCTTGCAGCAGTAATTTCATTTTGCGTAAATGCACTGATGTAGTTGTTGACAAACTGATAATTCAATGTTTTGTCAGGTTCCTGCAGATCTTCTTTGTTTAAAGTGATCATGCCTTTTTTGCAATCATCAAATTCTTCCTGGCTGAAACCGTATTTGCGTAAGCGTTCTGCTTCGTTTAATCCCGCCTGCAATGCAGCCTGCGCATGATCGGCATCCACAGGGTCGATCGTTAATATCAAAGCCTGCTTGCTGTCAACAAATAAATAATTGCGCAGCCCAAAAAACAAGGATGAAAAAGGCTGCTTTGTTTTTTCGTATAGTTTAGAGCTGCGCGTACCCAGCATGGACATGATCATCTGATTGATCAATTTACTGTGGTAGTATTGGATGCCGGATCGTTGTTCCTTAGGGTAGCTATCCTTTTTCCAGTAAATAGTATATTGGATGTTTTTTATCTCCGGATCTGTTGCCATCGCAATAAGTGGCTCCTGGTTGTTGGGAATAGGGTAGTATATTCTTTTAGCAGGATTCACTGGTGCAGGTATATCAGCAAAAAGCTTTTTCAGTTTTGCTTCTGTTGCATCCACATCTATATCGCCCACTATTATCACGCCCTGCAGATCGGGACGGTACCATTTCTTGTAATAATCCTTTAACTGCTGTGGTTTGAAATTATTGACAACATCCATACTGCCGATAGGGATGCGATCGGCGTAAGGCGAGCCTTTGTACATTACCGGCAATATGCTTGTTTCATACACACGCAATTCTGCACTGGAGCGTGTCCGCCATTCTTCTCTCACCACGCCGCGCTCTTTTTCTATTTCGTTTTCATCAAGTGTAATAAAACCTGACCAGTCATGCAGCACCAACAACGCTGTGTCGATAATGCCTTCACGCGTTACAGGAATGTCGTTCAATTGATAGATCGTTTCGTCATAGCTGGTAGAAGCATTGATGTTGGAGCCAAACTTTATACCTCTTTTTTCCAGCTCGCTCACAAGTGTGTTGCCTGGAAAATTTTTGGTTCCGTTAAACGCCATGTGTTCAAGAAAGTGCGCTAATCCGCGCTGGTTCTCTTCTTCCAAAACGGAGCCCACTTTTTGTGCGAGAAAAAAATCTGCGCGGTCCTTTGTGCGGCTATTGTGACGGATGTAATAGGTGAGTCCATTAGGCAATGTACCAATGCGCAATTGCGGGTCGGTTGGTATGGTTTGGGCTTGCATATTGGTGCCAGCGAGCAAACCAAGTGCAGTTATTATCGTTGTGAGTCTGTTGTTTTTTTTCATGTTTTTATTGTGCATTATCAGTTACTACAAACATTTCTATTTCTCTTTCTTCTTCTTTAAGGTCGAGGCCATAAGCCTGCAACGCGGTACGCAGGGCTGGAATATTAGCGTAGGAGTCCAGTTTTAGTTGCATAAAGTATTCGCCTTTGTAGTTGGTTTCATCTATCACTGGCGGAATATTTTTGGTCTCATTCAGCATCATCAGAAAATATTTCATGTCGCTTCCATGTTCTGTTTTTACTGATCTGTCGTTTTCATCTATTACCGCAGGTATCGTCTTTAACTTGTCCGTCGCGCCTGTGCTGACAAGAACGAGGCAGCGTGTTTTTCTTTTTTCATAGCGGGCATGTACACCCAGGAAATAGTCAAGATCTGTAATGGCGGCTTTGGCTTGCTGCGCCGGCGTTTCACCATTGTCTGGCCTTACAGATTCGTAGCAGAAAAGCAGCTTGCGATGGACGACGTCGTTGTAGTCGTTAAAGTCATCACCGTTTTTGAAGCGTGTGGAATCTTTTACTTCCAGCACAATCCTGTTTTTAGCAGGGTAAACAAAACCTTCCGGACGTATTTTGCTCCAGTACATCATGTAAGCTGTCAATGCTGTGTAGTTGGTAAAATAATCCCGGCGTGTGTGTCGCACAGAATCATAAGCGACGCCTGATTCTGAATAAATATTCGGACGATAACCAAAAAATGCGACATAGCGCAGAGGGCCAGTCTTTTCAGTGTATTGCCTGTTGTCTACCTGCAGAAATGGTTTGGAATAATCTACCGGTGGTAAATAATCATCTTTTACCGGCCAGTTGTTTTTTTTGCCATCCAGTATGAATTGAATATTGGTGCTATCTATATAATCAACTTGTGTAAGGGCAACTAATTTGCCTTTGTATATCCATGCTTCATGTGATAGAATTTTATAGCGAAATAAGTTGCCCAACGTTTTATCTTCTACTACAGTTGAAATGTTGAGATCTTTTGTGTAGTGATTTTCCGCAAGGAATTTCTTTATGTCTGGTGCTGATTCCACCGTTACCGGAAGGATTTTGAGGGTATTGCCAAACCTTTTTTGTAACGCTTCCAGTCTGGGCATTGCGGCTATGCAACCTTTGCAATTGGTATCCCAGAAATCTACGATCAACAAACGATCCTTGTAATCAGAAAGCATGGCGCTACCTTTGGTGTCGTTGAGTATTTTAGGAATAAATGTGTCAGGCACCATGTCTCCAACATTCAATGTCCTGCCTTTTTGTTGGCCGCCTGTTTCTTTTTTGACAAAGCTTTCCTGTGCCGTTGCTGCGAGGCTAGTACCTAACAGCGACAGGTAAAATAATTTTGTAAGCATAAATGTTTTTAAATAGCTAAATGATTTTTTTGAAGTATACTGTATGTCTGCTTTAGCGGACATACAGTATACTTTACACATATCTTTTAATTTCTATCGTGGGTTTTGGGTTAGGGTAGAATAGGTAATTACATCGCCCGGAATCAGCAGTACATAGCGTGGGTCATTCGGGGGTAGGGTAAAAGTTTGTGCACCTGCAGTACGGGTCAATGTTTTTTGAAAACGCGTTTCCATGTTAAGACGGCGAAGATCTGACCATCTTACATTTCTGAACACGAGTTCCTTCCTTCTTTCGGTTAACACTTTTACAAGTGCATCATCTGCAGAAGTAGCGGTCATATCAGTATAGGCACCGGTGATCCACCTTGTTCTTAATAACGTGTTCAAATCTGCCATTGCATTATTTGCATTGCCGGCACGGGCAGAGCATTCTGCACGCACGAGGTACATCTCGTCTGTACCAGGTCCTATAAAGAAAGCGTTGCTTGTACCTGCATCGTAGTTACCTGTGAATTTGTACGCACCCGGCGTGGTTTGATTTGGTTTGAAAAATATCTGCAAGCGCAAATCAGATGCATCATATGAGCTGATCAGTGCAGGGTCTATCAATGCCACTTGCGGGTCGGTGGTGGCGCCAACCGGTCCATATGAAGGTGGTGCATAGTCTGTGCCAATGCTTACTGCCTGAAAAATAATCTCGGGGTTAGAAAACTGCGGACCAAACGGAGTGGGTGATGACGTACTTACTGTATTTAGATCCAGCAATGCACTTTTTATTTGTAAAGCGGAATTGGCTGCTGTACCTGCAGATGTATAATCTCTCATGGCAAGATATACCCTTGCAAGCATAGCATACGCAGCTGCTTTTGTGGGCCTGGTTACTACTTTTGAAGTGTTGGGCAATAGTTCAGCTGCCTCTTTCAGGTCACCTGTTATTTTCGCGTACGTTTGTTCCAGTGTTCCTCTTGCCGATTTCACGTTAATGTCAGCCTCTGTTATCAACGGAATGCCCGGGTCGGTGCTTGCGGTAGCTTTATCATAAGGTTTGGCATAAATCTGCGCAATTTGATAGTAGGCAAATGCACGCATAAGCAGGGCAGAGCCGCGTAGTGTGTTCATAGTAGTGGCATCAGCCGTGCCCTTTGCTTTGCCGTCGAGCCCTTCCAGTACGAGGTTAAGGTCATATATATTTCTGTAAGTGTATTGCCATTGCTGCGTTGCAGACTGGCGCCTTGAATCAGCGACCCAGCCGTATATTTTGCGGTCTTCTTCACCCAGGTTATTGTAGCTGCCCTCGCTTAAATAATAATCGTCTGCAGAAGCTTCGCCGTCATTAGGATATTTTGTATTCAAATCGTAGTTGTCGAGTAAAAGCTGGCAGTCCTGGGCCGTGTTTACCAGCGTTAATGCGCTTCTCTGTTTTTCATCCAAAAACTTTTTACAGGAGCCCATGCTTACGGTTGCTGTGAGCAACAGTAAAAACTTTATAGTGTGGTTCATTTGTTTCAATTTCATTTTTTACAAATTAAAAGCTGGCGTTAACGCCAATGCCATATGTAAGTGGTCTTGGTGTATCATACGTATCAGGATCGTACCCTTGTTTATTGGCTCTCCAGATAATGCCCAGGTTTTGCAGGTTGCCATACACCGTAAGGCTCTTGAAACCTTTGATGGTTTTATTGAATGAGTAGGCAAGATTTACTTCCTGTAAACGTATATGATCAGCCCTTAGCACATTAATGTCTGCGTATTGGTAAAAACCTTCGGAGCTTGGATTTGGATACATTAATGCGGGCACGTTTGTGGTTAATTCATCACCCGGTTTTTGCCAGCGGCGGTCGAATTCCTGCGATATGTATGCATAGCCGCGATAGATGTTTTGATAGCTCAATACATCGGGTCTTCTGAAATAATACCCCAATTTGAAAAGCAGGTTAGCAGATATGGTAAAGCCTTTGTAAGTAAATGAGTTTCTAAGTGAACCGGAATTAACCGGAGTAGAAGAACCTTTGAATACAACGGCACTGCCGGTATCAGTAAAAGGGCTAAATGCCACGCCATAATAATCGGAAGTAGGAGTTTTGCCTATGTAACTCTGTGCCTCGCCAGTATTGCTCAGGCCTGCCCATTTATAAGCAAAAAGTGAATTAATATCACGCCCCTCTACATTCACTAAATCAGGTGCAGACACTACGGTGTAATTAATCTGATTTGTGTTTGCCAATAATTTTGTTACAATGGTTCTGTTGTTGCTAAACATCAGATCAGTAGTCCAGCGAAAGGCCCCTTTGCGAATATTGATGGAGCTGATTCTTATGTCCATTCCATGCGCTTTCATATTGGCGCTGTTTATGTTCTCGGCAACCGGAAAACCAGTTGTCGGATCGATGTTTGCAGGCGCAATCAGGTCCTTGTTGTTTTTGTGGTAGTATTCTATTGAACCCCATATCCTGTTGTTCACGAATGCAAAGTCAATCCCTAAGTTTAGCATGTATGACTTTTCTGGCCTTAGTTGACTATTGGCCGTGTTGGCACTTCTTGCATACTGCAATCCGTTGGGACCGTTTGTAGTGGAATAGCTGATAATAGGCGCTGCTGCGACAGAATAGTTCACATTACCATTCAAGCCATAAGTGGCCCTTAACTGCAACGTAGGCAACCATGCAATATTATAAAAAGCCTCGTTGTTAATGTTCCAGCGTGCACCCAGCGAGTAGAAAGGAGAGAAGCGTTGGTTGGTAGTGGCGCCAAACACGTTGGACGCATCTTTACGCAAACTACCGGAAATGGTATAACGTTTATCATAAGTGTATGCGGCATTTATAAACTGTGCCGTAGTGCGGTGGTTATTGTCAGAGAAATAGGTTTCCATCGGTATCAGGCCGGTGCCCTGGTACCAGTACGTGGGCACAGGGGTAACCAGGTCCATTTGGTTATTGTATGTCTTTGTCTCATCATTGTAGCCCCAATACTGATTAAAAATGTAAGATGCATCGCTACTCGTCACTTCTGCCCCGGCGATAGCATTCACCTCATGTACACCGCCCCATGATTTGTCAAAATTTAATTGTCCGCGAAAAGTTTGCGATGTTAAATTATTATCGGAGACGCGGTTGAGTCCTCCAAGAGGAATACTCAAATGATAAGGATTGACATCTGTTGATGGCGAAGTGTAACGATTGATAATATCCCGGCTGAAATAAGAATCTGCCGTTGAAAGGTTAGAAGCCTTGCTGATGGATCTCTGGTAATTGTAGGAAGCACTAGCAGAGAATGCATTGGTGATCTTATAGTTTGCGCCAATGTTTATCACCAGTCCATCCTGCTGGTTATTCAGGCCACCGTCCTTTATATCTTTCAATGGTACATAGTTCCAATCCAGCAAATGGCCGCTTCCTACGGTGTCCACATAACTTGGTCTCAGCTGCCTGATCACTGACAAAGGGTTACCGTTATCATCAGCCAGCCTTGTGTAAGGGAAAAACAGGGTTTTGCCACCCGCAACACTACTAACCGATTCACCGATATAAGCTGCAGAGGACTGGTCAAATTTGTTCGTTTTATTGTACGTGATGGTTGTTTGGATGTTCAGGTTTTTTATGGGTGCAATGTTTACCGCAGATGAAAGCGTGAGCCTGTTATCATTGGATGCCACCGTGTTGTTGCGGTTGTAATCATAGCCTGCAGACAAACGGTAGGAGATATTACCCGAGCCACCGCTAACAGCCAAAGAATATTGCTGGTAAACAGGTTTGCGCAATATGTATTTGGTGAAGTCGTTGCGCACATCATATTTTCCCATCTCTGCAAGGCGCGCGTCCGCCTCAGCAGGAGTGATGGTGCCGGCTTTTTGTGCTTCCAGTACTTCTACGACTTCCGGTACAGCAATAGCGGGATAGCCATATTCACCGTATTGACTATAGCTGAGATCACCATCATAGTAACCGTTTTGATATAAAAATTTTTGAACGCCTATAAAATTTGAGGTGCTTGTCCGCTTCATATAAAACAGATCAGGCTTTTGGGCTCCGGTTACATTGGCGTTAAAATCAATCCTCATCGGCTGGTTAAGTTTTCCTCTTTTTGTGGTAATAACGATAACGCCGTTGGCGGACCTTGAACCCCAGATAGAAGCTGCGGCTGCATCTTTTAGAATAGTGATGTTTTCTACATCATTAGGATTAATGTTACCCACAAAATCTCTTTCGCCAAGATAATTGTCCAGCGTAACAGATCTTTCATCTACCGGGAAACCATCTACCACTACAAGTGGTTGGTTGCCCCTGTTAACACCAGTGATTAATCCATTGCTTCCGCGAATGGTCATGTCTTCTGTTGCCGTTTTTTTGGTGGGGTCGCCCGAGCTTGACGAACGCAGCTGGTTGTTGTAGTTGATAGCTGTTGTGTTTCCTTCCAGCCTTCTGATAATGTTGGTACTGGTTATTTGATTAAGTTGTTTATTGGTAACAATTTCAAAAGAACCTGTTGATCTTTCTTTTGGTAATTGCTGATATCCGGTGCTTACCAGTGTCATTTCTTTCAATTCATCTACTGCCTGTTCCATTTGAACGATCATGTTCATGTCAGAAGATGACAAGCTTATCTCTTTTGTTTTATAACCCACGTAGCTTACGATCAGCACTACTTTTTTGGTGTACATCACCATGGAGAATCCGCCGTTGGAGCCGGTACTTGCTACGTAATCATTGCCTTTTACTTTTACAGTGGCGGCCACCATTCCTTCGCCTTTTTCATTTAACACCCTGCCTGCTATATGTAATTCTGCAGGGCTTTTGCTGGTGTCCGGCGAGGACAATATTTCCGGCAATTTTTCCTTTACCACAATTACGCCGCCTTCGATGGAGGAATTAAGTGCCTGGTTTTTCATGCAAAGGGAGAGCACATCGTTTACCGGCATGTTGTGCACGTCCAGTGTTACTTTTTCCGCCTTTTCCAGCAACGATTCCTTTACAAGGATATTCAGCCCGGTTTGTTTCTGTATTTCAATGAACACCTTTTTCAGGGGCGCATTTTTTACAGAGAGCGTAACTGATTGCGCATGGGTGCTGGCAGCCACCTGCAGACAAAAAGCGATTAAGAGGAACGTTGTCAGTTTCATAACAAGAAATAATTTCTTCCTGTTAGTAGCATATGACCTCATGGCAGAGGCGCACATATGCAGTAGCAGTTGTTTGGTTAATTGCATACTTTTGCATTGTTTGGGTTTTGAGAAATAATGGTTTGTCGCCTTAATTTTTTAATTGACCCAAATAATTTCCGGGAGTGGTCGTAACACTTCCGGTTTTATTTTTAGCCAATCGTTCGCATAGGGTTTAGGAGGATTGTACGTATAGTTTGTTTCCTTCTATTCTGAATTTTACGCCATTTGCCTGTAGTGATTTTAATACGTTAGCTAATGTTATGTTTCTTTTCATGATGCCGAAGAATTTTTCGTTGCTCACGTTTCCTTCATAGATCACGTCCACATCGTACCACCTTGCAAATTGTCGAAGCACCAGTTTTAAATCGGCACTTTCAAAATAAAATTTACCATCTTTCCATGCCATGATCTGATCTGTATTTACATCTGCCGCAGGAACAATAGCCACTGATGACGCTGTGTTTGACGCTTGTGCCTGCTCTCCCGGTTTTATTATTTTGCCTGCAGCACCTTTGTTTACTCTTACAGATCCTTCCAATAATGTTGTACTGATAAAGGCTTCATCATCGTAGGCATTTACATTAAAATGAGTGCCCAATACATCTACCTTCACGCCGTTTGCCGTTACTTCAAAAGGCTGGGATGCATTTTTCGCCACTTCAAAATATCCTTCACCTGTTAGTTCCACGCTACGGATTTTTCCGTTAAAGGAAGAAGGGTAGCGAAGTGATGAAGCTGCATTCAGCCACACTTTGGTTCCGTCTGAAAGCTCAATCTGGTATTGCCCTCCGCGTGGGGTGGATATGGTGTTGTATCCCGTTTCATTCGAGGGTTCACTAATCGTTTGTTTGTATGTCAGTTGTCCGCTCTGCAATTTGATAACCTTTGCGTTGCCTTGCTGCGCAAGTGTTCCATTGTTTGCGCTGTCCAGCACTATCTGCGATCCATTCGCCAAAGTAAGCACTGCTTTATTGCCGCCCGGTGCTACATCGTTTTGTATGACTTTTGGCGAGCCAGTAGTAGCAAGGGTTTTGTCTGTTTTGTTTTTGTATGCTACATAGCCGCCGACGGAAATCAATAGTGCTATTGATGCCGCTACAGCAAACCGTTTCCAAACCAATTTCCGTACAGGCACTTCATGTTCCACCACCAGGGTGTTTCTTATCTTTTCCCAGTTTTTATCTTCATCATAACTGTACAATTTTTCCAATTCCTTATTGATCGATTTTGTATCGGTCAATTTTTCAAAGAGCAGTTGATTGGTAGCTGATGCATTTCTCCATCTGTTGATCTCTTCCAACTCTTTAGCCGTCAGGCTTTGATCTAAGTATTTTATAATGAGTTCATTGATACGTTCACTTGTTGCAGTCATAGAATTGATATTTAAGGTTTATTAGTTACGGCAATTTGCACGATCGTTATAAGTATGTTTTTATCCATTTTAGGTACGGGCACAATAGCCTGTATACATACCACGAACAGTCATTTATTTTAACCATCCGTAATAAGCCTTTTTTAAAAAATAATTTTGAAGTGCGTAGAAACATAGCCCGTCAACCATTGAAGCGGCCACAGACCTGTACCAAACAATAGAAGAATGCGCCGGAAGAAAGCAGGCCTTCCTTATATAGTGCAAAGCGGAGTGTTTGCAGGGCCTTTGATTTTTGGTTCAAAACTGTTTGAGAACTGATGCCCATTTCCTCTGCGATGGCTGCGGTCGTTTTGCCTTCTATAAAAATGGAAGTAAATACTTTCCGGCATTGTGACGGTAGGTTTTCCATTTCCGCATAAATGGTTTGGAGCACTTTGGCGGTGATCATTTCCGCTTCGCCAAACTGATCGTCTGGCTGTGCCAGGTATTCAAGCTCGCGGTTGCTTTTGTCCTTTACCTTGTTTTTTCGCAAAAGATCAAAGCAGGCATTTCTTGTAGTGGTGTAGAGAAAAGATTTTATGTCAGACAGGTTATTGAAATCCGTTTTCTTTTGCAGCAATTTTATAAAACTTTCAACAGCAATATCTTCTGCTTCTTGTTTATCACTTACCAATTGTTCGGCAAAGTAGCAAAGCGCCCTGTAGTGCAGGTGGTAAAGGTGTCGCACGGACACTTCTTCACCGTTACGGAATCCGTTGATCAGGTCATAGTTGTCCGGAACTGCCGAAACATGCATGCTACTAATGAAGATTTTGGTTACACAATGTTATAGAATATTGATGAAAAAGATGGCAGATTTTTAGGATGAAGCTGTTATGAAAACATGAATATGGCCGATTTGTTACTATAGTAATTAAAGCTATATATACCGGCATAAAAATAAATGCCCCAGCATAGCCGGGACATTATAATATAAACACACAGATTACCAGGATAAGCTATTGGGTTCTAACAGCGGAATGATAAAGGCCTTTTGACTCCAGGTATTTTTTCAGCAGAGCAGGTTGATCTGTTTGAATAATGTTGGCTCCATTTTTCAATACTTTTTCGAAAGCAGCGATATTGCCTGCAACCACTTCATCATCTACATCACCCAGTGCATTGATCCATACGCGACCATTATTACTTTTTACAGTGCCTGTAACACCGGTTGTGTAGTGGCTTGGATCAATATGTACTACCTGTGGAACAGTAATTTTGTAACAGCTGTCAACCTGATTCGCATTTTGTGTGCGAACCATCGTGTAAAATTTACTGTTGCGATCTTTGATCATTTTCGCAAATTCTGGTTTGTAAACAAAGAAGATTACATTCTGCTCCGTGTGGGTGCGTGCAGTTAATGCAATGATCGAATCAACACAATCTTTCTCTTTGATGTCCAGGTCTATCAATACTTTTCCTTTTGTAATGGCGAGTGCTTCTTCCAGGGTGGGCACTACTTCCTGCGTTACGGAATCTTTAATACGCAAGCGCAGTTTTCGTAGCTCTTCAAAAGTATAATCAGATACACGACCTTTGCCTGTCGTTGTTCTGTCTACTGTTTTGTCATGCATCAGTACCAGCTTTTTATCGCGGGTTAAACGGATATCCAGTTCCACAATGTCTATACCAAGGTTAACACCTTCCTTAATAGCAGGAATTGAGTTTTCAGGATATTTCAAATGTGGTCCTCTGTGCGCGGCAATCATTATCACGTTGTTGTTGGTATGCGTAAATGATTGCTGAATTTGTTCGAAATTGTTTTGAGCCTTGGCTGCCATAATAACGGCCATTAGTGCAAGTGAAAGAGATAGCTTTTTCATTTTTAAATTTCTTCTTTGAATGTTGATGTATAAGATGATATTCGATGTTAAGGTTTATACTAGTAGTACCCTGGGTTCTGCTCTTCTGAAACAGGCGATTTAGGATTCAGGCGATCGATATGTGTTTGAGGAATTGGGCGCAGCACATGGTAATCACGGATATTCTGTGCATCCGGATTGTAAAGTTTAACGCGCTCTACCAATTTTTCACAACGATCCAGATCTTCCCAGCGGTTAAGTTCTCCAAGCATTTCACGACCCCTTTCTTCAAGGATGAAGTCCACAAAATTCTGACTGATCTGTCCGGCTGTTATTTGCATGTCTGCTGTGTTGTCTTTTGTGCGGTCAGCATAATCTCCACCTTCAAATGTCCAGTACTGCACCGTTTTCATTTCACCTTGTTTGTAAGCGGCACGTGTACGGATCATGTTGATGTAATTTGCGGCGGTGTTGAAATCGCCTTTTCTGCCATACGCCTCAGCGAGTATCAGCAAGGTTTCAGCATATCTATACATCACCCAGTCGCGGCCACCATTTGTTTCATTAGTGGTGGGTCTTTGAGAATCGAGCCATTTACTGAGCCCGGGGAAAATATAATTTTTTGAAAAGGGCAGATAAGAATTCAACGGCATGTACACGGCGAAGCGACTGTTTTCCTGCATCAGTTTTGCAGAGTCAGCAGCGTTGTTATATTGCACAGGACTGAAATAAATAGCGGTGTCGCCCACTTTCACATTGATGGTATTGCCGGCAGAGGTCTTGATGTTATTGGCTGCCTGGTTAGCGATATAACCCCAGATAAATGACTTGGTAAAACGGGAATCGTATTTGCGTGTAGCACCAAACAAACCATTGTACACATACGGCGTAGGACGTACCCTGCGGTATGGACGACCGTAAGGAATGGAGCGCACGAGTATCTTGGTATTTACGGCATCATACTGTGGCACATGATACAAGTGCTGCTGATTGCCACTGCCATTATTGCTTAGTGTGTTGGTAAACTGAACAGCAAAAATCACTTCGCTGTTTACTTGTTTGTTAATATCAAACAGCGCTGCGAAATCCGATACCAGTGAATACGCGCCTAGTTTCTGTGATACAATGGCTCCGGCATAAGCAATCACGCTATCAATATCAGTAGGCTGTGTGCCGCGAATAGTGCGTTGTTCGGCAGATGTAGCGCTTGCCCTGGCAAGATATACTTTCGACAACAAATGAGCTGCAGCAGCCTTGTTCACACGGCCCTGCGCTTTTCCTGTTTGCGGTAGCAGGTTATACGCTGATGTCAGATCTCCGATCAGCTGGTTGTATATGTCTTTTACCTCGGCTCTTTTGAAATCTGTTTTGGCTTCATCGATCACTTCCAGCACCAATGGAACTTTTCCAAAGTGTTGTACCAGATCGAAGTAAAAATAAGATCGTATGAATTTTGCTTCGCCTTCCACTTCCAGTTTGCGTGCCGCGTTCATGCTCACTTTCGGTACATATTGTAACGCGATGTTGCACTCTGAAATTCCTTTATAATGATAATCCCAATAGTCAGTGGTTTTTGAACTTAAAGGAGATAGGGTAGCCAAATACTGATTGAATTCTGTGTTGCCATCTGAACCTACAGTAAACAAATCAGTTCCTGCATCACTAAGCGTAAGCGCTCTTTCACTGGACACGCCCAATCGCACAGAGCTGTAAGCTGCTGCCAATGCACCTTCTACACCCTTTTCGGTGTTGTACACACCATAGGAAACATTCGGTACAGGATTCTCTTCAAGAAATTTTTTACAACCGCCGCCGGCAGTAACCAGAGAGGTAAGTAGAATTATATTGCGTAACGTTTTCATTAAAATATTTTTTGCTCGTTTATAGATTTATAGCGACAGGTTTAAACCAAATGTGAATGTTTTTACACTTGGGTTGTTGAAGCCGGTAGCGCCTTCAGGATCGGTTCCCGGGAACTTGGTGAAAAGAAAAGGATTCTGCACACTGGCATAAAAGCGAAGCTTCTGTAAACTTAATTTTCTTAATGTAGCAGGCGACAAGCTATAACCCAGTGCAATATTTTTTACCCGAATGAAATCACCTGAATAGTAATTCATGGTGCTGAGATAGTTCACACTGGCTACGTTCAGCAGTGGACGTGGCGCTACAGTGCTGGGATTTTCAGGCGTCCAATAATTTAATTTTGGCTGATTGTAACGGCCATCAAATCGCATATCCAAATCGTGGTTCAGCGTTTGGCCAAACATGCCGACAAGAAAAATACTCGCGTCAAAATTGTTGTACACAAAACTGTTGTCTAAACTGAAGGTCCATTTTGGGTCTGCCTGACCAATGATGTAACGGTCGCCGTCATTGATTTTGAAGTCACCGTTTTTATCAAGCGGGCGAATGTCTCCCGGTTTGAACGTGGCGCCATTGGCGTTGAATTTTGCCATCGCATCCATGTCCTCTTTGGTATTTTGCCAAATGCCGTCAAATCCAAGATCATAGTAAATGTTTACTGGTTTACCTATGAACCATTTTGAACCAACATCATCATTCTTGCCGTTCCACAATTCAACAATTTCTTGTTTGTTGGCAGCAAACTGAATGTTTGATCTCCATTGAAAATGTGCGTTGCGTATGTTGACTGTATTGAGTGACAGCTCAATTCCTTTGTTGCTTGTTTTGCCTATGTTTGAAAGAATAGAGGAGAACCCGGAAGCTGTTGGTAGCTGGCGATTCAACAACAGGTTATGTGTGTTCTGCATGTACACATCCAATGCGCCCGTGATCCTGTCATTAAAGAAACCGAAGTCAAGACCTGCGTTAAACTGATCTGTAGTTTCCCATGTTAAATTAGGATTGATCATTTCAATAGGAGTGAAGCCGAGGATATTGGTTTCGCCAAACACGTAACGGTTGGTTCCCACACGTCCCCATGTTTTATATGGATCAATACTGGTGTTACCTGTTTTACCATAACCTACACGCAATTTCAATTCGCTTAAAGCTCTTGCGCTGGCGAGAAATGATTCTCCTTTTAGTCTCCAGCCAAGCGCCATTGAAGGGAACAGTACCCATTTTTCACCCTCTGCCAATCTGGATGATCCATCGTAACGTGCAGATATAGTTGCAAGATATTTTCCTTTGAAGCCGTAGTTAACACGGCCCATGAAAGATGAAAGTTTCCAATCCATCAAGCCTGTACCAACGCTGTTGATGGTAAGTGCAGAACCCATGTTATAGTATCCAAGGTCATCGTAAGGAAGATCCTTCACAGAGATGTTGTTGGATTCAGCTTTTTCTTCCTGTATCGATTGCAGCATGGTCACATTAAGGTTGTGATCTTTTGCAAAAGAATGTTGGTAGGTCAACAGGTTCTCCCAGGTGTAACCGAATTTTTTGACATTGCTGTTCGCAGCACTTGAGGGTGTATTCGCACCGCCAGACGACTCCGTGTTTTCAGCGTTGAAGTCATAGTTTTGGTAGAGGCGCAAATCAAGTCCAAGATTGGAGCGAAAACTAAGACCCGGTAGAATTTCAACCTCTCCATAATAACTGCCAAGATAGCGGTTCTGATTGCGGTCCCTTTTAGTCTTTCCAAAATCGGTGACAGGGTTAGGAGTACGTGTGTTGTTTGTTGGATAAATAGCCAGCGTGCTGTCATCATTGTACGGTGATGCAAGCGGGTTAAAACTTTTTAAACCATATCCATCAAACACTCCATAGCCTGCTTGCTGTGCAGATGCGGTGAATATAGAGTTTGTTCCCACCTTAATTTTGTTGGTTACATTGTGCTCAAGATTTAACCGCACATTGTAACGTTTAAAGGATTGATCGACTACAACGCCTTGGTTGCCTAAATAATCACCGGATACCATGAACCTGGTGTTGTCAGTGCCACCACGCAGGTTCAGGCTGTAGTTCTGAATATTTCCTGTGCGCAGTCCGTAGTCTATCCAGTTGGTGCTTACAAGTTTACTTGCGTCGTAAGTGCCGCTTGCCCACGCACGCTCCATGTTACGAGACATGTATGGCGTTGCCACCAGCTGATCATTTTGAAAGTCAAGTGTTTTATTTGGTTTTGAATCATAAGTGCCACCCAAAACGTTGCGTTGCGCCTCACGTGAGTATTCAACAAATGAAGCAGCATCCATCAACTCCGGCATCGTTCTGTTTTTCTGAACTCCGTAATAGCTGTTGAAATCAATAATGGTTTTACCTTTTCGTCCTCTCTTTGTTGTAATCAGTATAACGCCATTTGCACCTCTGTTACCATAGATGGCAGTAGCAGATGCATCTTTCAATACTTCTACCGATTCAATGTCATTGGGCGATATCTGGTCAAGTGCATCAACAGTAGGGATGCCATCTATTACATACAAAGGGTTGTTGTCTGCGTTAATGGAACGATTGCCGCGAACACGAATCTGGCCGGAAGCGCCAGGTGTCCAGCTGGTGGTTTGTACCATCACACCTGCCACTCGCCCTTGCAAGGCATCAACCATATTGGTCACAGGAAATGCTACAATCTGATCTGACTTTACAGAACTTACTGCGCCGGTTACGTCGCGCTTTTTCATTTTTCCATATCCTACTACAACCACTTCATCCATCCCTTTGGAAGCTTCTTTCATTCGAATGATCAGTTTGTTGCTTTCGCCTTGTTGTATGTGCAACACCGGCACGTTGTAGGCTTCATAACCCACATACGTAAATACAAAACGATATTTTTTTCCTACTTGCAGATTGCTGATCGAAAACCGTCCATTCTCTCCTGATGTAGTAGTGGTGGTTGCATTGCCGGGCACGACATTGTATACAATGGACACGCCCTTCAGAGGTTCGCCTGCCTCATTGCTTATAACTCCTTCTACTTTAGAAAGAGCCTGGGAGAAACCCGGCAGCAATGCAGCGGAAAATAGCAAAGTGAGCAATACACGTTGCCAACCGTTAACTTGCATAATTTTCATAATTTTTTGATTTGTTTTGACAAAAGGGTCCTGTGCAATCCAGCTCACTGAATTGCCGTTTTATTTTTTGGGTATTTAATGATGATATTTAGTTTGGCCGTACCTGTATTCGCCGTTCGCCGTCTTTTTGGAACGAGACGGGAGCAATGGCCTCAATGGTGTTTAGAATATTTTCGATAGAATCAGCTTTAGGAAAGGCGCCGGTTACCTTGATGTTTTTATCTAATTTTTCAAGGTTCACGAACTGAATATTATTTCGTTTGCCAATTGCTTTTAACAAGTTTTGCAAAGGTTGTTTGTAAACAGCAATATCTCCATTGTCGTTGGTGAAACCGGTAGTGTCTTCTGGATTATCAACAGTAGCTCTGTTTCTTTTTTTCGGAGCATTATCGGCGGTGCTACACACGTTGAATTGATTTGACTTGGCATCTACCAACACTTCCTGACCGGGCGACAGATAAACATTTTTTTGCTCTTCCATTTCTTTGCCCAGGCTTACTTTCACTTTTCCTTCTACCAGTTGTACAAAAACTTTTTCCTTTATTTCTTTAACGAGAAACTGTGTACCCAGCGCTGTTGTTACCGTTCCATTGGTTAAAACACTGAACGGGCGTTTATCTTTTTGCACTTTGAACCATGCTCTGCCCTTGAGTTTTATATCTCTTTTTCCTGAGATGAATTTATCATCCCATTCCACGCTACTGTTGGTTCCCAGCATTATTTGAGAGCCATCCGATGTCAAGATTTCTTTGTAGGACTTTCCACTGTTTTCTATAAAATGGATAGCAGGCGTATTGGTATTTGCAATAACGTTTGCTATCGATGTTTTTTGTTGATGATTGTTTGTGAGTGTATACCAAAGAGAGAATACAAAAAAAGGAATCAATACTGCCGCTGCCCGCAATAGTATTTTTCGTGTGCCATTCGTTTTCTTGTCAAACATTACCACCTCGCCGGACGCGGTTGTTTTGGCTGCTATTTTTTTGTGCAATTGGCGCAATATTTCGGCAGAGTGTTCTTCCGGTAAATATTGCTTTCCACTTTGCAGATCTTCCCAATATGATTGTTGTTCTTCTTTCATCTGCTATAAATACCCGCAGGAAAGAAAAAGGTGATGAGATGTTATGTTACGAAATTATTAACAGATTTGTTATTGAAAAAAACGAATGAGCAAAGGAAGGATTGCAAAGGTTTTTGCCACGTTCTGGTGCATGATATAGGACTTCAGATATTTGTTGGATTGCTTAAGATAATCCTGCACTGATTGAACGCTGATGTTCATTCTGGAAGCGGCTTCTTCCGGTGATTTTCCTTCAAGGCGACAAAGGCTGTAAGCTTCTTTTAGGCGTGATGGCAAGTGCGCAACCGCTACTTCAATCATTTTGATCTTCGCTGTATAGCCGGCTTCAAATTCTGCTGAGTGTTCTGCTTCTTCAAAAATATCATGTTGATTGTATTCGGCAATTATGGGCATTCTTTTCGTCCGTTGCAAATGTTTCACAGACTTGTTATAGCTGACTGTAAACAGCCATCCTCCCACAGATTCCGGAACGAGTGTTAGCCTGTTTTCCCAATATGCAAGAAAAACATCCTGCAAAATGTCTTCTGCATAAACAGCATCCTTCACTATTCGCAGGATGTTTCCATAGACCGCGTTGTGATAGTGGTTATAAATTTCGTCGAACTCAGTTAGCTCCCTATTGCGTGCCATAAAAGTTTTGTTGCTAAGCGGGCACGAAATTACCGGACGAAGGAAGTCGCAGCTATTAAATAATTGTTACGTACCAAACAATTCATTCAATTACACCTGGCAAATAAAATATCAAGTATTTCAGATACACAACATTATCGGGTTGATTTGCCTTTGTCTGGTGCTTTCAAAAAATAGCACTTCAAAGCCCGAAATGCTCTTGTAAACAAATGGAAATAATCACAACACATCGTGCAATGATCACATTTTGTTTTTTTCAAAAATCTTATCGAGCTAATCTGCTTTATTAAAAAAACTTTAATAAAAAGATTGTTTTATATAAATAGTCTACTAAATTTGTGGACAAAATAAAACTCAATGCTATATTTTTTACACTTCAATTCGCTGACTTCTTGTAGTAAGGTATTTGCAAATACCGATATGAATTGTTGTTTGTAACGTAGCGTTAGAATCTTCCGGCTTTAATAAACCACCACCATTTATTCCCGCCGAAATTTTATAGATGCCCTACAAGGGCTAAACCTCATTTATTTTTCTGGAGCCCCCTGCCGGGTTCTGAATATTATGGTGGTCATATATTTTGGTTCCCTTCAGTAGAGGGGCTGCAGAAAAAATAATTTCTAAAAACAGATGGAGATGTGAAGGTAACTATTCTGTGAAAAGAATTGGTCAATGGGATGTTAATGATAGTTGCTCTCTGAGTTTTATACAAGTAACGATTCAATAGTGATCTCCATTTGTAGATGCTGCATGATAAGTATATGACTGAATTTGTATCCTTTTTTATAAATGGTTAGATATTTTTAAAACGGCGAAAGTATTGATGGGTGTGGATTAGCGGTTTTAAATTTGAAACAGTGAACGCCTAAGTTTGAACAAAAGGAGCAGCGAAGAAATTAGATAAAATAACAGTCTACAAAAATAGTAGACTAAAAATTTGGAAGTAATAACACAACTTTATAGTTTTGCATCATCTAATTAATCACCACCATTAGTTAGTTAATTTATAAAGAAGAAGGGAGAGTCAGGCTCTGCGAACTTCTGGCAACTTCTGTAGCGTACAGATAAGTGCCCAACCTGGTCTAAACAATATTAGAAACTATAAATTGACTACGTCATGAAATTGAAGTCACTATTCATCTGTTTGATGTTTTCCCTTTCAAAAGATTGTTGATCAGAAGCTGAGAGAGCTTCATGCAATTAAAGCCATGCAGTAATCTAAGATTATCTGCATCAGAAAGCTTTTTGTCTCTATCTGATTTTACTGTTTGCATATAGCTGACGCTTGTTGAGTTTTAAAGCTCTTCAGTGGCGGACATGGGATTTGCATGCCAAAGAAAAATTATTCTATACAATACCGAAATAACTCTTACATGAACGCTAGAAATTCTATTACTTATTCGAAGTTTTTTTCATGGTCAGCAAGACGGGCGAGCCTATTCATTATGCTGGTGGGTCTTTCATTTTCTTTTGTAACTGTATCTGCTCAAAACGGAACGATCAAGGGCCGTATAATCGAAGGCAGTACCAATGAGCCTGTAGTTAGCGCCGTTGTAACAGTTAAAGGTGCTGATCAAAAAGTGATAAGTAAAGCTGATGGTTCTTTTTCGATTAACTCTATACATTCTTTTCCTGTGACTCTTGTCGTTAGTTCTGCGGGTTACATAACAATTGAAGAGGAAGTATTTGCCCGCGACAGCATCAAGATCATTAGCCTGGCAAAAAAGGTAAATGCGCTGAATGAAGTAGTGGTAGTGGGTTATGGCACGCAACGCAGAAAAGACCTTACCGGCGCAATAGCCTCGGTTCCTAAGAAGATCCTGGAATACAATGTTTCTCCCTCAGTTGATGCCTTGCTAGGTGGAGCTGTGGCCGGTGTAAATGTTACGCAATCTTCTGGTCAGCCCGGAGCTCCGGCAACAGTTCGCATACGAGGGGGAAATTCGGTTAACGCGAGCAACAATCCTTTGTATGTTGTTGATGGCTTTCTTTACTTCAGTGACAATGCATCAACAAAAGTGGGCCTTGGCGGCATTGAAGGTGAACTCAACCCGCTTTCATTTTTGAATCCAAAAGATATTGAATCTATTGAGGTGTTGAAAGATGTTTCTGCCACAGCTATTTACGGTTCCAGAGGCTCAAATGGCGTGATTGTAATTACTACAAAAAAGGGAAAGAAGAACACCAGCAACATCGACTATCAATTTACTTACGGCATTTCAAATTCTGCTAAGAAATTAGACATACTCAATGCGACACAGTGGGCTCGTTTGCAGAAAGATTATTTTCTAAATAAACCTGGTTATTCAGATGAGCAGATTGCCAATTTAGGAAGTGGATATGACTGGCAAAACGCTGTTCTTCAAACCGGACTGTCACAGAATCATGCGCTTTCGTTAAGTGGCGGCGATGATAAGTCTCAGTATTTCATATCTGCGAACTATCTTAATCAGGATGGTGTCGTTTTAAATTCTGGTTTTAAAAGATTTGTTGGCAGAGCAAACTATGACCGTACGATATTACCGGGTGTAAAGATCGGCGTGAATATAACCGGAAGTAAAAGCACACAAAATTCTCTCACCACATTTCAAGAAGTTAATTACAATAGCTCTCCCTATTCCGCTGGCATAACCAATTCGTTAACCTATGCATTGTACATGCCCCCCGTTGTGCCATTCTATACTGCAACTGGTGACTATAATTACAGAAATCCTTTTGAGTATGCGTATTTAAGAGAAGGTGACACAACCGCGAATCCGATTGCGGATTTGAAAAAGAGCACTGCTCAAAATATTTATTCTTCTTTTTTGGCAAATGCGTATGCGCAATACAAATCGCGCAGCGGCTTTACGGCCAAGGCGACTGTGGGAAGTAATATTGGATATGCTACTCAAAATTATTTCTCTCCGTCGTACACAGCAATTGGCCTGGAACCCAAAGGAATAGGAGGGATCGGCAATAAAAGAACCGAGATAGTATTGAGCGAGTACACGCTGGCTTACGAAAAACAATTGAACCAATACAATGCTATTGATGTGTTGGCCGGATATACTTTCCAACTGACAAGAAATAATTTCATTTCAACATTAAGCTCAAAGTTTACTAACCAGGATTTGGGTGTAAACAACTTGCAGGATGGTAAACCATATGGCGCCCGTCCCATCTTTAGCGGACAAACGGAGAGCAGGCTTCATTCTTTTCTTGGAAGAGTTAACTATTCACTGCTCGACAGGTATCATTTGACTGCAAACTTTAGAAGCGATTATTCAACACGTTTTTCTGCCAATAATAAATGGGGATATTTCCCTTCACTAGGTCTGTCATGGAACATCAATGAAGAATCATTTTTGAAAAATTATAAACCACTCAGTAATCTAACATTACGCTTGAGTGGTGGGCAGGTCGGCAACCAGGAGATAGGAGACTATGAATATCTGCAATTGCTGGAAGCTGTGTACTATGGAAATGATGTAGCATACCAGGTGGGTAACAACGGAAATCCTAATCTGAAATGGGAAACAACCGCGCAATACAATGCTGGCCTCGATCTTGGGCTATTCAATAATCGTATTTCTGCCGCAGTTGATGTGTACTATAAAAAAACATCAGATCTGCTGATACGCATCCCGCCGCAACTTGGGCAGAGCAAAGAGCAGCTGGTTAACGTGGGCAACCTGGAGAATAAAGGAGTTGAGTTATCAGTAAATGCTTTGTTGGTTGACAAGAAAAATCTGCAGTGGTCAGTAACCGGCAATGTAGCGTACAACAACAACAAGATTACACAGCTGTATGATGATGTGACGGAAAGAATACTTGGCGTTGAAATTCTTCGAGTTGGCGAACCTTTAGGTTCATTTTATGGACAAGTGTTTGATGGCGTTATTCAAAAAAACGAAGACGTTTCAAAGTTGCCGACAAGTCCATCTTACACAACAACGCAACCTGGTGATCCAAGGTTAAGAGATGTTACCAATGATGGACACATCGGTCAGGATGATCGTGTGGTGATAGGACATAAGCAACCGAACATCGTGTACGGGTTTTCATCATCACTGAATTATAAAGGCTTTGACTTGTTTGTTCTACTGCAAGGTGCTAATGGCAACAGTGTGTATAATAAGCTGCGCCGCTACCTGGAAAGACCAACCGATGCATATAACGTTTCTTCTGTGTTGCTAAACAGTTGGACAGAAACGAATCCTTCCAATACAGTTCCGCGCATTACCAGCAGCCCTTACTCATCTGAGTTGGATAGCCGCTACGTAGAAGACGCGTCTTTCCTCAGACTTAAGACGGTTACGCTTGGGTATACTGTAAATAAATCGTGGTTGACGTCTCATAAGTTGCCGCCGCTACGTATTCGTCTGTTTGCCACTGGTCAAAACTTGCTGACACTAACGAAGTACAAAGGTTATGATCCGGAAGTTGCAAACGGAATTGATTTGGGAACATTTCCTATGCCAAAGACTTTTCTGTTTGGCATCAACATTAGCTACTAAACAATCACGTGATTTTTATAAAAGTTTTTTATTAATAGTTTAAATATTAAGTATGACACACTACCTAAAACAACTAGCTGTTACCGCCATTGTCGCAAGTTCTATTGCTGGCGTCTCCTGCAAGAAAGACTCAGGGGGAGGCGGAGGAACAACACCTCCGGTAATTACGGGAGAATCTGTTTGGAAGACTGATCAGGAAGCGTTAGCCACAGCCAATGCTGCGTTCCCGCCATGGCAGCGATTGAGCTCCTCGTTTTCTTTTCTTTTGGAATCAACCAGCGAACACACCGTTAGCTTTGAAGGTGCGGATGATGCCGACGGTCCTTTGGTGAGCCAGTTTAAAACAGATGTAAATAACTGGTACCCTACGAAAATTTTCAATTATCTCTATGTAAGTATTGGAGAAGCTAACAGGACAATTGAAAAAGCTGACTCCAGTAAAGTGGGCGCAAATTTGACGCAGGCAAGCATCGATCTTGCAAGAGCGAGAGCAAAGTTTATTCGCGCACAAGCATATGCTTACCTGGTTAACCTGTGGGGCGAAGTGCCGCTTATTTTAAAAACAAATCCTTCAACTACAGAACAAACAACGCGTAAGTCTATTGACGAAGTGTATACGCAGATTGTAAAAGATTTTACAGATGCAGAAAAGGATTTGCCGGGGTATGATCAGATCCGCTCCAACCCATCTAAAGGCGCTGCCAATGCGCTGTTGGCAAGAGCTTATTTAAATTGGGCGAGCAAGCCTCTTTCGCAAACAGAAGTTGCTGCAATTGCTGCAGGCAAAACAGATCCGGCTGCTACAACCTGGGATAATAGCAGGCTCCAAAAAGTGGTAGAGTACGCTGACAAAGTAATTAACAGTGGTAACTATAGACTTGAAACTAATTTTGAAAACAACTTTGGTGTACCTGCTGAAGATAAGTCGCCAGAACACATCTTCACCATTCACCATGATGGAGATGGTTTAGGTGATGCTCAAGGTAACCACCAAACGCATTGCACATTCACTTTCCGCTTCGACCTTTACCAGGATAACCACATAGGACCTGCGGATGTTACTTTAGTCAATCGTTTCCCTGATGATGACAAGCGCAAACATTTTTCTCTTTATACAAAATTGTTTGACCAGGATGAACCTATCGCAACACCTGCTACAAAAGCGACTGATTACAAAGAGTATGATTACGTGTTCCCGGTTACTTCACCGCGCATAGGAAAATTTGTACAACGTAATGCTAAGCTTACAGATGTGGCTGCTGGTTCTGAAGCAGGACAACCGAACAACATCAACCGTATTGAGATTCGCTATGCAGAAGTGTTGTTGATCAAAGCAGAAGCATTGCTTCAGTTAGGTAAAGCAGGAGATGCTGCACAAGTGATTAATCAATTAAGAACAAGAGCAGGTGTAAGCACTTATGGAACACTTACGCAAGCGCAACTGGAAAAAGAATGGTACCTCGAACTGTACTTTGAACAAAGACATTGGTCAAATCTTGTTCGCTGGAGAAAATTGGTGAGTACCGTACGTACAGACGTGCCAACATTTGAGTACTACAAACCGGAGTATGCTTCAGTACAATCTATTGTAACAAAATTTGGTGCTGAGAGTGACGGAACAAACGGTAAAACAAAAACCAACTATCCGTTTTTTGCAAAGATCTATAAGCATCTGCACGCAAAAACAGATAACATTTCAGGTAAGTTCTATCGTTTCCCGATTCCAAAAGGATTGTCAGGAAATAACTTAGGCATTACTCAAAACCCAGGATACTAATAGCTTATAGCATTTCGAAAACGAAAACTTCAATATCACCTGTTCTAAATAGCAGGCAGGTGATATTGATTCCGTACACTACTGGTTTGCTAACTACACCCGATATGCGTGTAAGACTGTTTATGATTTCTTATAAACTTATTAAAATGAAAAGCAAAAGCTTATTGTGGAGATTGCTGACATTGTCGGCCCTGTTTTTAATACTGTTCAGTTCCTGCAAAAAGAGTAATACAAAAGCAGACGCGCCAACTATAGAAGTGGTGCACCTCGGCATCCTCAATGCAGCAGATGAAAGAATTTTTTATTTGGGCCAGGAAGGACACTTTGAAGTGAACATCAAAGCGCCGGGCCTTGTGCAAAAAATAGAACTTGAAATTCGGCAGGAGAGCGGCTATGCAATTTTTGATCTTAAGAAAGAATATACCGGCGATTACGTTGGACAAAAGAATGTAGCCGGGTTTAGTGATTATCCTGTAATACCCGACGGGCAGCCCATTGGAGAATATAGCTTTCACTTAAAAGTTACAGATCAGTTGGGACAGGTTGCAAGCCTGGACTCGAAAATAAATGTGCAGGCAGGAGATGGCACGAATACAGAGCATCAGCATGACCATTAATGCCCTTCGACAAGCTCAGGGTGACACTTCGTTCGCGCTGTCAGGCTGAGTCTGTCGAAGTCTTGCTAAACAGAAGCAACGACTGCCGAATATTATTAACTACGCCTCATTGAAATGTAAAATGAAAAAATCTCTACTGTCTCTTTTGATGTACTTGTTGGTAGCGAGAGCTTCAGCACAAACACAGTTGCCGTCGGTGCAGTTGAATACGCTGCATGGTACACCTGTTGGTTCACGTGCGTTGCTCAACGACAGTGTTCCGATTATATTGTCATTTTGGTCAACAACATGCGGTCCTTGTATTGAAGAGTTGAATGCATTCAAAAGTGAATGGAGCAAATGGCAGAAGGTTGTGCGCTTTAAGCTGGTAGCCGTTTCTACAGATGATGTGAGGTCGCTTTCAAAAGTGCGTACCGTTTCAACGTCGCGCGATTGGCCATTTACCGTATTGATAGACAAGAACCAGGACTTTAAGAGAGCATTGAATGTGAATGTAATTCCTCAACTGTATGTGGTTTCTGCCAAAGGGAATATTGTCTATTCCCAAATCGGCTATACACCCGGAGGAGAAGAAAAAATTCTGGAAGTTTTAAAAGGACTTTAATGAAGTTGAACAGGTCGCGATTATATCTAATGCTGGTCACGCTTTTACTAAGTATTGATTTTGTAAATGCCCAGGGAATTTTATCCGGAAGTTTCGAAACAAATTCAATTTATTATCAGGACGATGCAAAAACCGGAGCAATAGCGCCCGATAATAAACTGGGATCAAATAATTATTTCAAATTGGATTACCAGTATAAAAAATTTCAGGCAGGCATACAGTACGAGGCGTATTTGCCGGTACTGCAGGGATTTCCATCAACGTTGCGCAATAGCGGGTTGGTGTTTAAGTATGCATCATTTCAGGATAGCAGCTTGTCGATAACTGCGGGAGATTTTTATGAGCAGTTTGGCAACGGGTTAATTTTTCGGGCTTATGAAGAACGTTCAATTGGCCTTAATACATCGCTGGAAGGAGTGAGGCTCGCATACGCATTTCGCAACTTGATTCGCGTAAAAGCCTTACTGGGAAGACCGCGAGAGTTTATGGAGAAAGCACCCTCCAATGTTAAAGGCGCAAGCGTGTTGTTTGATCTGGCTTCGATTTTTAAGCTGAAGCGTTCTACTGCCAACGTTGAATTTAATGTGATAGATCGATATGAAAATTATGAAGGGCAAGATCGCATTAATCCAAATGTGCAGGCATATTCCCTTAACGCTGACTGGAACGTTGGTTCTTTTAATTTTCAGGGAGAGTATGCCTATAAAACAAAAGACAATAGTGTTTATACAAACAATTTAAATAAAGACGGCACTGCATTGTTATTGCAGGCAGGATTTAACAAGCCCGGGTTCGGGAGCAATTTATCCTTTAGAAGATTGGAGTATATGCAGTTCGGTACATCGCGTGGTATTGCAGGGGTTGGTCGCGATTTGAATTATTTACCGGCGCTAACCAAGCAGCACAATTATTCACTCGCGTTGATCAATCCTTACAACACGATGGCAAATAGTGAAATAGGCGGGCAATTGGATGTGCAATACCAGCTAAAACCCGGAAGCAGTGCAGGTGGCAAGTATGGCACACAACTGTCATTCAATGCATCTACTTATTATAACCTGGATGGAAACGTGATTGATGGCTTTAAGTTTTTCAGTTTCGGTTACACAAAATATTACCAGGATATAAATCTGGAGTTGGAAAAAAGAATGAACGCAAAAGTGTTGACGCATTTTTTCTATGCTAACCAGGTATTTAATCCGGTTGTAGTTGGAAAGGAAAATAAATTATACACCTCTCACATTGTTGCAGGCGACCTGCTTTGGCAGTGGAAGTCCGAAAGATCGATTCGTGTTGAGTTGCAACACCTGTGGAGCAAAGATTATCAGAAGAACTGGGCCGCAGCATTGTTTGAATATTCTCCGCTGCATGCCTGGACCTGCTTTGCAGGTGATAATTATAATTATGGTGAAACAGGCATCCACTATTATCGGTTGGGTGGCAGCTATTCATTTTCCCGAACAAGAATTGCCATGACCTACGGAAGAAACCGTGAAGGAAATATTTGTGCAGGTGGCGTGTGTTTGTATATGCCGGCCTATACAGGATTGAATCTTGCTATCACCTCATCGTTTTAAAAACATGTAATGAAGAATATACTTACAATAATTAGTGCTGGTTTTGCTTTGCTTGCGTTAAATGCATGCTCGAAAGGCAGTGGACAAATTGACAACACCAATCAAGTTGATACTGCCAGCTCTTTTACAAAAAATGTACTACTAATGGAGTTTGTTTCTTTCGATTGCGTTTACTGTCCGAGGGTTTCTGATATTTTGAAAGAAGCAGCCAACACTAAATATCCCGGCAGAGTAGATGTGATCAACGTGCACGGAAAATTGGAAGAAGATGATCCTATGCAATATAGTAATTACAAGCCTTTGCAGAATTATTTCTATGGAGTAACAGGATATCCGGGCGTGATAATAGACCAGCGTGATGATTTGTTTTCTGTAGGCACTTTTGATGCAACATCCGGTGCATTTGTTCAGCGAATGAATACGACTTCTAAAATTGGTATTGCGCTTGCAACCGCTGTTGTTAATGACAATACGGTGCAGTTGGATGTAAAGGTGGCCAACAAGGGAGAAGCCAGTGAAGACTATCGCCTGGCAGTTGCAGTGCTGGAAAATGACATCCCATACAAGCAGGCAGATCTTGTAGATGGTAGCAAAAAATGGATTGAAAATTACCGCCATTCTCATGTGTTGAGAGCAATTCTGAGTAACAACTATTTCGGCGATGTAATTGGAACGATCGCCAAAAATGGACAGTACACGAAAAGCTTTACTTACACCATTCCCGCTGGTTACGTGAAAGGCAACCTGTCATTTGTTGCCTACGTGATTGAAGCCAAAGGTTTTTCATATCGTGAAGCTGTAAACAGCCGCACTGTTGCCATTGGCAAATCAATTGATCTTTCAGGAAAAATATATTAGATGGGAAAGTTGTTAGTTGATAGTTGATGGTTGTTAGACTTTAATGATGACTAGTCAAAATTGAACACTAACAACCCTCAACTATCAACTAACAAATTGCTCGCCCCGACAAACATATTCCAAACAAAACAACTCAAAAAACCATGACACTGCGAATTCTAATTTCGACTGCTCTTTTTGCCGTCATTCATACTGGTTTGCTGGCCCAGACGAAAGTGACCGGCTATGTGTTTGACAGCGAAACCGGAGCCGCTATACCCAACGTTTCCGTATCATCCATTGATAAGAAAATCTCCACTCAAACCAACAGCACAGGTGCGTTTACGCTGCAATCCGCTACAACACTGGACAGTATAATTATTTCAGCAATAAACTATAAACAGCAAAAGCTGGCAGTATCCGGTATTCCATCGCACATATTATTGCAACAGGTTGCAAAAGATCTTACTGAAATAATAGTGTCTGCCAATCGTGAGCAACAACACAGGTCAGAAGCACCTATTTCCATACATACCATTTCCAAAACAACCATTAACGATACAAAGGCAACAAGATTGGATCAATTGCTGAATAAAGTGCCGGGCGTATTCATGGTAGATCTGGGCAATGAGCAACATGCCATGTCCATACGTCAGCCTTTAGGCTATAGCAATTTGTATCTCTATTTGGAAGATGGCATTCCCATTCGCACGGTGGGCGATTTTAACCACAATGCGCTCATTGAAATCAACCAGGCTTCGATAGACAGAATTGAAGTGATTAAAGGTCCTGCCTCATCATTGTATGGAAGTGAAGCCGTAGGCGGAGCCGTTAATTTTATTACACCTGCGCCATCGGTAAAGCCTTCCGCAAAGATCCGGATAGAAGGTGGGAGCCGCGGTTATAAACGTACCGATTTTTCTGCCTCCAACACGTTTAAAAAACTGGGCCTATATGTTGGCGGTTATTATGCTGACAGAAATGAAAACGACATTTATCACAATGACTTTAAAAAACTTGCGCTTACATTTCGCGCCGATTATCATTTTAACGCCAATAACCTGCTGAACGTTACCGCAGATTATATCGACTACAAAACAGATCAGGTAGGTGGATTGGACAATACAAAATTTTACAGCAAGAACTATGAGAGCTTTTACAGGTTTACGTATCGCAAAGTAGAAGCATTAAGGCTAAAGGCGGCGTATGAACATGTTTGGAACGAAAACAATAAAACAACTGTAACGCTGTTTCACAGAAACACTGCGATCGGACAAAATCCTTTTTATAGTATATCAGCGGTTTCCGGTAATGCAAGCAAGGCCAAAGGGCAAATCAATGAAGACGCATTTCGTAGCTATGGCGTTATCGTGCAGCATCGCAAAAACTTCAACTTTCTGAATGCAAAGTGGATCACTGGCGTTAGTGTAGATTATAGTCCCGCTACTTACTACGCAAAATTCATAAGCGTGGATGTGAATGCGGATAAAGTGTATTACGGCTATACTGCAACTGATTCTTTGCTTACTAATTACAAAGTAGATCTTTTAAATTCTGCGGTATATACACAGTTTGAGCTGAATCCTTTGCCTAAGTTGAAAGCCGTGGTGGCTGCCCGTTATGACCGAATGGATTATGACTTTAACAATCTGCTTCCACCGGGTTCTTATTCAGGCGCGAAAGACGCAAGTAATTATTTTTCTTACTTCACACCAAAGGTAGGCCTTACTTACAGCTTTTCACCGGCAGTTGGTGTGTACGGAAATTACAGCGTGGGCTTTGCTCCGCCAAATATTACCGACTTGTTTACCGGCGTGCAGGTACCGGTGCTGAAGCCTTCAACGTATAACAATTACGAAGTAGGTGGATGGATCAGCTTCAACAAAGGAAAAGGTTATGCGGATATAGCTCTTTACAGAATGGATGGTAAAAATGAAATTGTAAGTGTAAGGCAAACGGATGGCACATACAAAAATCAAAATGTGGGTGAAACAAAACACCAGGGTATAGAAGCCTCCATACGGTACACGATTTTGAAAGGTTTAACATTCAAATTTGCAGGAACCATTGCCCGCCACGAATACAGGGAATATGTGAAAGATGGGAAAACTCTATCCGGTAATTGCATGGGGCAATCTCCTTCACACATCATTAATAGCGAGCTTATTTACAAACCGGAATTTTTCAAGGGTTTCAGGATTGGGCTAGAATGGCAGGGCATCGGCGATTACTATACAAACCCAGAAAACACCGCTAAGTACGGTGGGTTTAATATACTCAATGCAAGAACAGGTTATCAGTTTAAAACAATTGAGGTTTGGGTGAATTGCTTAAATCTTACAGATGCTGTGTGGGCCACTACCGTTGAGAAAAGTGCATGGGGCACGACTTATCGTCCGGGCCAGCAGAGAACATTTAATGTAGGAATCGGCTGGAAAATCAATCAAAATAATCAATAATGAAAATACAATTGTGTCTGTGCCTTATGATCGTTTTTGCTGCCTGCTTTTCCTGCAAGCAGCAAAAACGCGCAGTAAGCAATTCGTTATGGGGCATTGCGAAAGATAGTGGCTATTCAGGGTCGTGCGTAAATCTTTTTAAAGCCAAAGATGGATCGGTGATCATAAGCTGGGTACGCGATATCTCAGATTCGCAGTCGGTGCTGTGCTACGCTGTATCTCCCGATGGTAAGGCGTTTGGGCCAACAATAGAGGTTTCAACCAGTGACAATGTGCATCCGCATGCGGAGAATTTACCACGCGTAATAAAAACGCCGCAGGGTAAACTATTAGCGGCATGGGGTGCTGCAAATCCTAATCCAAAAAATCCGTACGCAGGGTTGGTATATTTCAGTTGGTCAGCAGATAATGGTAAAAGTTGGAGCTCGCGGCAAAGTTTGAGCAACGACTCCAACAGCATTGATCAACGGTATTTTGATATAGATATTTTGAAAGACGATAGAGTGGGAGTGATCTGGCTCGATAGCAGGAACGATGCTAAAAAGGAGGGATCGTCATTATACTTTGCAACGTTCAATGAGAAGAATGCAATTGTAAATGAAAAAGCCATTGGCGCAACCTGTTGCCAGTGTTGCAGGACCGATCTCTTTGTAGATAAAGAAGGAAACGTACACACCGTGTACCGAAAGATCATTAATGATTCCATACGGGATATGGTGCATGCTGTTTCGTATGACAATGGCAATACATTTTCTTCTGCAGAACGCATTAGTGCAGATAACTGGGTGATCAATGGTTGTCCGCATTCAGGGCCCGCTATTGCGCAAACGCAGGAAGGGATTGCATTTGCATGGTACACATTGGGAAGTGGCGGCGGCGTTTTTTATACTACATCAAAAGACAACGGAAAAACATTTTCAAAGAGGGATTCAGTTAGTTCCCGCCCTTCCGCCAAACATCCGCAACTACAGGTTAGTGATGCAGGCGATCAATTAATCGTATGGGATGAAAGTTCATCGCAAGGCAATCGCATCGGTTTACAAGTGAGATCACGTGATGGAAAAAAACTGGAAAATACTTTCCTTACCGACAGCACCGGCCGTGCTTCTTTTCCTGTAATCAAAGCGCTGGGCAATCAGTTCCTGGTGGCATTCTCCGGGCGCAAACATGCTGATGATAAAGAGCAGGTTTTTTATAAAATAGTTGATCTGCAATGATCAGGATTGAAAATATTAGAATCGTTATTGTATGGTAAATTATGGTAGATACTTCGTAATGGTTGTTATGCTTGCATTGTGGGCCGTTGCTTCCGTTGCACAAACAAAAAATGCAGATACCGGAACACTTAAAGTTTCCGGCAATTGTGAAATGTGTAAGAAGCGTATTGAGCAATCTGCCTATACAACAAAGGGTGTGGCCGTTGCTCAGTGGGATGCGAAAACAAATCAACTGACAGTTCAGTTTGACAGCAGTATAACAAGCAAAGCTGCAATACTGGAAAAGATCGCAGAAGCGGGGCATGACAACGAATTGTTCAAAGCATCGGAACAGGTGTATAACAGCCTGCCAGAGTGCTGCCAGTACCACAGAATAAAGGATGGTGGTGGAAGAAATATCTTACAAACAATATCGGGCGTTGTAGTGGAAGAAACCATAACAGGAAAGATAAACCCTGTCGCGAATGCTACTATCAAAAATCTTCATTCAGGCGGATATTTTGTAACCGATAGTACAGGTGTTTTTCATATACAGTCAACGCTTCCTGTTCCTATTGCTATAAGTTACACGGAGTTTAGAACAGATACATTAACCATTACCAATACGAACCTGCTTACCATTACTTTAAAAAAAGCAAACGCAGGAGTTTTAAATACAATAACCATTACCTCTAGAAAAGCAACACCTTATATTTCTCCACGCAGCGTTTATAATACGCGACAGCTTGGCGCTGCTGAACTAGCAAAAGCGGCCTGCTGTAATCTTTCAGAAAGTTTTGAAACGAGTCCGTCTGTTGATGTAAGTTATACAGATGCAGTTACTGGCATTAAACAAATTCAGTTACTTGGTTTGTCAGGAATATATACACAATTGCTTACCGAGAATGTGCCAGAATTAAAAGGATTGCCGGGCAGCTATGGGCTAACATTTATTCCCGGCCCTGCAATTGAAAGCATTCAAATTACAAAAGGTACCGGCTCTGTAATCAATGGTTATGAAAGCATAGCCGGTCAAATAAATGTGGAAGAGAAAAAGCCGGACAATGCCGAAAGGTTATTGGTCAACGGTTATGCAAACAGCATGGGTAGGATAGAAGGCAACATTAATCTTACGCAAAAAATAAATGAAAAGTGGAGCACCGCATTATTGAGCCATTCGGATGCGGTTGTCATTAAACACGATGCGAACCATGATGGCTTTGTAGATATTCCATCTGGGCGTCAATACAATATAATTAACCGTTGGAAGTATGTCGACAACAATGGTTGGATAGGGCAGGTTGCCGTTAAAATACTGAATGATAAAAGATATGCAGGGCAACGCGATAGCCATCACAGTACTACAAGTGGCACGAATAATCATTACAATGTAGACATGGACGTGGAACAATATGCAGTAACAGGAAAGTTGGGTTATGTTTTTCCAAGACATAAATACAAAAGCCTCGGGTTGATTTTTTCAGGCAATACTTATAATAACAATTCCACTTATGGATTAAGTAAGTACGAAGGCAGCCAGAATATTTTTTATACAAACCTGATTTATCAATCCATCATCGGCACTACGGCGCATAAATACAAAACGGGTCTTAGTTTTAGCAATGAGCATTACAATGAATCTTACACAGCAGATCATAGGGCGCACGGCGATTCTACTGAACATAATCATAGCCCCGGTGCTGGAGGCTCCGGTGATTCTATATTTACTGCTTCCTATACACGAAAAGAAATTGTTCCCGGCGCTTTTTTTGAGTACACCTACACAGCAGAAAAGTTCTCTGTGATCGCAGGCGTTCGTGTGGACCATCACAATCACTTCGGTTTTATTGTAACGCCACGCATCAATGCAAAATACGATTTCACAAAACAAACAAGCGTCCGTGCATCGTTTGGATACGGATACCGCCTGGCCAATATTTTTGCAGAGAACGCGGCCGCCTTCGCAAGTTCAAGAAGATTTGAAATCGTACATCCTGCCGATAACTACGGCTATGGACTTGATCCTGAAAAAGCGTGGACACTTGGTCTTAACCTTGTTCATTCTTTTAAATTGTTTGATCGGTCGGGTGTATTGAGCGTTGATGCGTATCGAACAAGTTTTATAAATCAAACCGTAGTTGATGTTGATGCCAATCCGCAGAAAATCAGCTTCTATAACCTCGATGGTAAATCATACTCCAATAGTGTACAGGTAGAATTGAATTATGAAGTGTGGAAGAATCTTGATGCCCGTATTGCTTACCGGTGGCTCGATGCACAAACCGATTATTATGGCCGTCAGCGGGAAAAACCATTGATAGCAAAACACAGGTTATTTTTAAATCTCGCGTACAAGATTTCCGATAAGTGGAGATTTGATTACACTGTGCAGTGGTTTGGTAAAAAAAGAATACCCTACACAGGCTCAAACCCTGCAGCGTTTCAATTGCAGGAATATTCACCGTCGTATATTCAGATGGCCGCGCAGGTGACACGAAAATTTGGAAGTAAGTGGGAAGTATATGTTGGCGGAGAAAACTTAACCGGTTACAAACAAGCTAATCCTATACTTGATGCACAAAATCCTTACAGCAGATATTTTGATGCTTCAATGGTGTGGGGACCTGTCACGGGAAGAATGTTTTATCTGGGCGGTAGATTTACTTTGTGAAACGAATCTTAGCGAGTATCTGTGATAAAATGCAGCTAAAGTTAAAGCGCATTCTTTTCGCATGGCTGTCAGAAATGTATCGTCCTCTAATCGATTTTTACTACCCATATAAAAGTATTCATTAAAGATTTACTTTCTGTTTTTATAGTATGACACTCCTTGTGTCATATATACTTCTTGCGCGGCATTTTTTCTACTACTCCAATCGCGCCAGGTTAAGTAAAGAGATTGTTTTTCATTTCCATGCATTTGTTGGCAAATCAAATGGCTTTTTGTGCCTGCCTTAAGAGGGCCGGTTTATTATCGCTACACCATCATAAGCCAATCAGGTTACAGTTATTTCCATTGTCAAAAAGTTGGTAAGAGCTTGCTAAAAGCTGGTCGCCCGGGATGAAGGAACAGAAATTAGGGACGAATGTCCTTTGTACAACTAAATCTGAAGAGTTTAACCGAACGACTGTAGTATGTCCCAACGATTAGCAGGCAAAGTATTCACTGTGTTATTTCGCAAAAAACAATTAATCAATGACGAGATTTTCCGGAACTAAGAGTTTTTCTCCCGGAAAAGATCACGCATGAATTAAACTCTCTTGCCAATTTTTTAAAAAGAAAATGTAATGAAACTGAAACTGATTTTTGTAGCGTTTATTTTTTTCGCCACTCGTGTTTTCGCGGACGATATTAGAGTCGAACCATCCTGCTGGTGGATCGGTATGTCCAATCCTGATGTACAATTGATGCTGCATGGTAAAGACATCGGCTTGCTGTCTCCGGAAATAAATTATCCGGGTGTTCGTATTACCCGCGTAACCCAGGTTGAAAACAAGAACTACTTGTTTATTGAAATGACTATTGATAGAGGCGCAGCCGTAGCAGGGAAATTTCCCATCAGGCTTACAAAGAATAGCAAAGCCGTTGCTACTGTTCAGTACGAGTTATTGCAACGCGCCAATGGATCTGCCATGAGAGCTGGTTTTGACGAGTCGGATGTTATCTATGAAATTGTTCCGGACAGATTTTCCAACGGCGATAGTCGAAACGATCGTGTTACAACTCTTTATGAAGGTGTAAACAGGGCCGATGAGAATGGACGACACGGAGGCGATATTCAAGGCATCATGAATAATCTCGACTACGTACAAAAGATGGGATTTACTTCTCTATGGTTAACGCCGTTGTTAGAAAATAATCAACATGACTATTCTTATCATGGATACTCCATAACAGATTTCTACCAGGTTGATGCAAGATTTGGAACGAATCAAATGTATAAGCAACTGTGTGAAAAAGCATCTGAGAAAGGGCTTAAGGTGATCATGGATATGGTATTTAATCATTGTGGCCTGGAGCATTGGTGGATGAAGGATCTGCCATCGAAAGACTGGATCAATTTTGCTGACAATCCCATATATACGAACCATCGTAAAACAGTGTTCCAGGACCCGCACGTTTCTCAAACAGATTACACACAAATGGTGGATGGCTGGTTCTCCAAAACAATGCCTGATATCAACCAGAAAAATCCATTGGTGGCACGCTATCTTATTCAAAATACAATCTGGTGGATAGAGTATGTGGGGCTGTCCGGCATAAGAGTGGATACCTATCCTTATCCTGACATGAACTTTATGAGTCAATGGGCTGCAGAAGTGATCAAAGAATATCCGCGCTTCAATATTGTGGGTGAAGAATGGAGCGAGAATCCTGCGATGGTTTCTTTTTGGCAAAAAGGAAAAATTAATAAAAATGGATACATATCCAACCTGCCGAGTTTAATGGATTTTCCGGTTCAATATTCACTGATAAAAGCATTGAATGAAAGTGAAAAGTATAACCAGGGAGGGTTTCTTGGATTGTATGAAATGATTGCAAATGATTTCCAATACCCGGCGCCTGATGATCTGGTGGTATTTGCCGACAATCATGATATTGAAAGGGTTTATTCGCTGGTACACGGAGATGCAGATCTTCTTAAACTGGGAATGGCATTCGTTCTTACTACACGCGGCATTCCGCAGGTCTTATATGGAACAGAGATACTGATGGCTGGGCAAACCCACGGAACAATCCGGAGCGATTTCCCTGGTGGCTGGGAAGGTGACAAGGTGAACGCTTTTACTACAACCGGTCTTACGAAAGCGCAACTGGATGCCAGTGAGTTCATGCGAAAATTATTACTGTGGCGAAAAAACGCTAAAGTGATTGTCGGAAGCAAACTCTTGCATTACAGGCCCCGCAATGAAGTGTATGTGTACTTCCGCTACAACGATCATGGAAAAGTGATGGTGGTGCTTAATAAAAATGAAGCCGCGCAGAATATTAATCTCTCGCAGTTTAGTGAAATGATCGGTACTGCACAACAAGGAAAAAATATCATCACCGGCGACAATGTTGCCTTAACAGGAACCCTTTCTGTACCAGCTAAAACACCTTTAATTATTGAATGGTAAATCAACAGTATAGCATGAAAAAAACAGCATTCATTCAACGGATAGTAATAATCTTATTGTGTGCCATTTACACCGTGGGTCACCAGAACGCGAAGGCCCAAAGCAATATGGTGTCCACGGTAATGGGACACGTAAAGAGTGATCAGCGCAGTAGAAAAGCCTCGTCAGCTTCCAGTGATGTTCCAACGCCCGAGGCGCTTAAAAAGTACCTCGAGCAAAACTGGCGTTCGCCTGAGCAGTATATCATCGAGAAGTTCAAAACACGTGATGTGATATTGCTTTCAGAAGAACATGCCATTAAACACAACCTGGAGTTGGCACAACAGATCATCCCTGAGTTGTATCGCGCAGGCGTTTACAACTTCGGAGTGGAGTTTGGTGCATTTGAGGATCAGGCATTGGCAGATTCATTAGTGACAGCACCTGAGTACAACGAGGATATAGCGAGAAGAATTATGTTCAATTATAATGTCGGCTGGGTTTACCAGGAGTATAGAGACATTTACAAAGCGGCATGGAACCTCAATAAATCCTTACCAGCCAAGGCGAAAAAGTTTAGAATTCTAAACATCAGTTACAAATACAACTGGGCAGGTTGCGACGATAAGTATTTCGGAATACGAACCGCGGAAACATACAACAGGATATTTAACAAAGGCAATACTGAATTTTATCGCGCCGGTGTTATTAAAAGTCAAATATTGGATAAGCATGAAAAGGTATTGGTGCTGTGTGGCTTCGGGCATGCCTATACAAGATATAACACGCCATACTATGATTATCGTGAAGAACATTTTTATCGTTTTGATTCACACAGAATGGGCAACATACTCTATCGGTTAGCGCCAACTAAAGTGTTTACGATTTTACTGCATTATCCCTTTGAAGGAAAAACCTATGGCCCTATGATATTGTATCCTCCTGCCGGTGGTGCCATAGATGTTGTGATGAAAAAGTTCGCAGATAAGCGTGTTGGCTTCGACCTGGTGAAGACTCCATTTGGTGCGCTTAGAGACACGAGCCAGTATTCAATAGGTTATCCTGATTTTAAATTAAGCGACATGGCAGATGGATATATTTATCAAAAGCCATTTAGTGAATATGAAGGCTGTACAATAGACAAAAACTTTTTTACCGAAGCAAACTGGCCCGAGGTTAAACGCAACTACCCGGACAAAGATGTAGAACGTGTTCCCGAAAGCAAAGAAGCTTACCTGGAAAGGATCAGTCGCTATGTCGATTTGAAATGGAGATACAGGACCGTTAAAGTTCCTGATTAAGATAATTTAAACAATAGAATTAAAAAGGTAAAACAAAACCCGGATGTCATGAATAAGATTGCTTATCCATTTATAATTATATGCTTAACCATTACGTGCTTACGATTAATGGCGGGAGATATTCTAATGCCCAAGAGCGCGATCGTACAAACCAGTTATGGAAAAGTAAGAGGGTACACACACAATGGGATATACACTTACAAAGGAATTCCTTATGCGCAGGCGCAGCGCTTTATGCCTCCTCAGCAACCAGCCAGTTGGACAGGGGTTAGAAATTCAATGGCTTACGGTCCGGTTTGTCCACAAACCGGGCCTAACGTAATCGATCAATCTGAATTTTTCTTTCACCACGATTTTGGATATCCCGGTGAAGATTGTTTGAGATTAAATATCTGGAGCACAAATGTAAATCGTACAAAGAAACGACCAGTGATGGTTTGGTTGCATGGAGGAGGCTTTGCCACAGGATCGGGTAATGAACTACCTTCTTACGATGGAGAAAATCTTTGTAAGAAAGGTGATGTTGTAGTAGTAGGGTTAAATCACCGGTTGAATGTGCTTGGTTTTTTAAATCTCTCTTCATTCGGAGAAAAATATAAATACTCCGCAAATACAGGCATGCTGGATTTGTTGGCGGCACTTAAATGGGTGAGGGAAAATATTGCAAAATTTGGAGGGGACCCTAACAATGTTACCATATTTGGTCAATCAGGAGGAGGTAGAAAAGTGTGTACGCTACTGACCATGCCAGAGGCAAAAGGATTATTTCACAAAGCCATCGTAGAAAGCGGTGCAAGCCTGGAACTCTTTACCAATAAGGAGAGTCAGCGCATAGGAGAATTGGTTATTAAGGAACTCGGGCTGGATGCATCTTCCGTTGATTCCATGCAAAAGATACCTTATGAGTTGATCCGCGCTGCAGGAGAAAAAGTATTGTTGCAATTAAACAAAGAATACGAGGCGCAGGGAAAATCAATCGATGGATTCCGGCTACGCTGGGGGCCCACAAACGATGGCGATATCATTCCTTTTCAACCAACTGATGACAGAGCAAATGCAATCATGAAGGATGTGCCTGTAATGATCGGGTCCACCAAAAATGAATTTGTTCAGGCATTTAATACCCCTGATTTTATACAACCTGAAACGGAGGAAGAAGCGAAGAATATACTGTCTTTAAAATATCCTGACATTACCGATGATTATATAAGCGCTGTAAAGAAAGCATATCCCGATGCAAAGCGTCCTCTTGATTTGTTGGAAGTGGATATCAGGGGCAGAGCTTCCACAATTCATTTGGCTGATCTGAAAGCAAAACAAGGCAAGGTGTATACTTACTTGTTTGCATGGGAGTCGCCGGTTTTGGAGGGAAGGTTCAGATCATGCCATTGTCTTGAACTGCCGTTTGTATTTGATAATGTTGATCGATGCCCCGAGATGACAGGAGGCGGAACTGATGCCCGCAATCTTGCAGACAAGATGAGCAGGGCATGGTTAAACTTTGCCATTTATGGTGATCCGAATCACAACACGTTGGCGCATTGGGAACCTTACACAACGCAAAACGGAGCAACCATGGTCTTTGACAATAAGTGCAAACTTGTTTATCATCACGATAAGGAACTGATTACACTTGTAATGGGTGATCATTGAAAATAACTGAAAGATGAAAGGACCAATCACTACAATGCTCTTGATGGCATTATTTATAAACTCCTATGCCCAAAAGCTTACGGAGGTTTGGAGAACCGACACAGTATTGAAATCGCCTGAATCGGTTTTGTACGACGCTTCCACCAAAACAATTTTTGTGGCAAACATCAATGGCAAATCAGACGAGAAAGATGGAAACGGTTTTATTACCCAACTCAATGTGGATGGCAGCGTAAAACAATTGCAATGGATAAAAGGATTGAATGCTCCCAAGGGCATGGCAATTGTGAAGGGTAAGTTATATGTCGCAGACATTGGTGAGCTTGTTCAAATCGATATTAAGAAATCAAAAATTGAAAAAAGATATCCTGCTCCAGAAGCCGTTTTTTTAAATGATGTAGCCGCGGGGAAAACAGGTGAAGTGTTTGTTTCAGATAGTCGAATCAACAAAGTCTATTTATTGAAAAACGGCAAGTTTTCAAAGTGGTTGGAAGATCAAAGTTTTGATAAAATAAACGGACTGTTTGTTGAAGACAGCTTTCTATACATTGGTTCGAAAGTGATTCATCGTGTTAACATCAAAACAAAAGAAATGCAGGTGATACAGGAAGATTGCGGCGGCATTGATGGGTTGGAGAAAGATGCTAAAAGTAATTTCATCTTTTCTAATTGGGTAGGACGTATCTACTATCTCGAAGGAAAAAACATAACGAAAATGTTGGACCTCACACAAGAAAAAATCAATACTGCAGATATTCATTTTGCCAATGCTATTGACTTGTTGCTCGTGCCTACTTTCCTTGACAACAGAGTAATTGCCTATCGACTTGAGTAAGTCTCCGGTATATGTTTCGGTACCGAATTTCAACGCTATTATTTCAAATGTTTTATTGTTGATGGCACTTACAAGCAAGAGCCATCAACAATAAACAAAAATCAATTCAGGAAAAGTATATGATAAATTGTAAGGCTGTTCTTGCAACAGTTATAATCTTTATTCAGGGTATAGTTATTGCCAAAGCGCAAACCTCATTTATGGCGGACAAAGGCGTTGCCGTTTTTTATCCATCGGGATTTGATTCAGCGAAAACATTGCCTTCGTTTGCCATTACAAAGCAACTCAAACCCCAAGGAGTCGTTGCTGCATCATGGAAACTAGTTCCTGTTTTTTCTTCGCAAAACGGCAAATCCATTGCTACGCTGGAGTACGATGGTTCTGCAGATCTTTACGGAAATGGCGAAGTTGTCGGACCTCTTAGAAGGAATGGAACAAATGTGACCTTGTGGAACACGGATAACTATGCCTATGGTACCGACAGTGGCAGGCGATTGTACCAGGCACACCCGTGGGTGATGGGTGTAAGGCGCGATGGCACTTGCTTTGGCATTATTGCAGACAATACATGGAAACAGGAATTTCATTTGTCCAATCCCATTCAAATGATTTCAGACGGGCCATCATTTCGTGTTATTGTAATAGAGAAAAGCAATCCCGAAGAATTGCTGAAGACACTCGGTCAATTGACCGGAACCATTGAATTGCCTCCGTTGTGGGCGCTTGGGTACCATCAATGCCGGTATTCTTATTTTCCGGATACGCGTGTGCAGGAAATTGCGGATGAACTAAGAAGCAGAAAGATTCCCGCCGATGCAATTTGGATGGATATCGATTACATGCAGCGCTATAAAATTTTTACGTTCGACTCAACCGGATTTTCTGACCCCAAAGCATTAAACCATTACTTGCACCAACGCAAGCTTAAGTCGGTTTATATGATCGACCCCGGCGTAAAAAAAGAAGCCAGTTATTTTATTTATGAGCAGGGAAGCAAACAAAATGTTTGGGTACAAAATAATCTTGGAGAGGAATTCAATGGTAAGGTTTGGCCGGGAGCCTGTGCATTTCCGGATTTTACAAGACCTGCTGTTCGCCAATGGTGGGGAACATTATACAAAGATTTTATGGCCACTGGTATCGACGGTATCTGGAACGACATGAACGAGCCTTCTGTATTTGATGGACCAGATGGCACCATGCCCATTGATAATATACACTTAGGAGGAGATGGGTTGCCGAAGGATATTCATCTCCGCTATCACAATGTGTACGGAACGCTGATGGTAAAAGCGAGCCGCGAAGGAATAGTGAATGCCAATCCGGACAAACGACCTTTTATATTGTCACGTGCAAATTATTTGGGTGGGCAAAAATATGCAGCCACCTGGACGGGAGATAATACTTCTACATGGGAACATTTCAAAATGGCGACACCAATGGTGCTGAATATGGGCCTTTCGGGGCAACCATTCACCGGGCCAGACTTAGGAGGTTTTGCGAAAAATGCAGACGCGAATCTTTTTGCAAACTGGATCAGTGTCGGTGCATTTTATCCGTTCTGCCGTAACCATAGCGCTAAAAGCAGCGCCAATCAAGAGCCATGGGCATTTGGTGAAGCAGTCGAAAATACATCACGCATTGCGTTGAATCGCCGTTATCGTTTGCTGCCTTATTTGTACACACTTTTTTGGGAGGCTTCGCAAACAGGCTTGCCTGTAATGCGCCCCGTTTTTTTTGCTGACATAAAAGATACTTCTCTGAGAAAAGAAGAAGCTGCATTCCTGTGGGGAAAGGATTTGTTAATAGTTCCGCAATGGGCGAAAACTGCGGCGTTACCAAAAGGAATATGGAAAAGCATCACCATAAACGAAGGCGCGGAAGAAATGGATACCATTCAGCCACGAATATTAATGCGCGGCGGCGCTGTTGTTCCAATGACGAACAGGATCATTCAAAATACAACAGAGTACAACAGAGATTCGCTCACGTTGCTAATTTGCCTGGACAGAAAAAATACTGCAAGCGGCCAGATATATCTAGATGCAGGAGAGGGCAATGGCTATAAGAAAGGAGAATTTGAAGTGGTGCAGTTTGTCGCTGTAAGGCGCGATAAACAATCTTTATCGGTAAAATGTAAACACATCAGTGGCCAATTAAACAATGCCAAACGCTACTACCGCGTGGGACTTGTTTCAGACAGAGGAACAGTTTATTCTGAGTGGATACAGAAAACAAATATAAGCATGCGGGTAACAGACTGACCTAATCTTTAAGTAAAACCAGATAAAGCTTTTAGCTGATTGTGGCTCGTCGTATTTTCGACGGGCCATTTGCTTTTACGAAGCTGCGGCTTTTATACTGCCGTTATTGTTAATGCTTGATCTGTAAAAAAGATTTCAGCGCATCAGAAGTAACAAGGCTATAATGTCTGCCGATAGGAATTTTGTTTTTTCTTATTTCAACATAATTGGTTGTGTAACCTTCAATCTTTTTAAGTGCCACTACAAATGACCTGTGTATGCGGATAAACATTTGTTCCGGTATTTTTTCTTCCATTTCTGAAATGGAATGATACGTTCTATACACACAGTTCTCTGTATAGATCAGCAGGTAATTTTTTTGTGCTTCAAAATATAAGATTTCATCCAAAAAAATCTTTACCATCTTCTTGTCGCACTTGATAAAAACAAACGCTTTGTCGCTTGATGTTTTATCAATATTGATCATTCCGGTTTCAAATTTTTTCAATTTCAGGAAGCGGTTAACACCTTTTATAAATCGCTCAAACGGAATGGGCTTTAGCAGGTAGTCAATGGCTTCGAGTTCAAAACTTTCTACCGCATATTCAGGATAAGCTGTTGTGAAAATGACAGCGGGAGCGGGATTCAGTGATTTAATAAAATTGATGCCCGATATGCCGGGCAGGTTTACATCAAGAAAAATAAGGTCAACTTTTTCTGTATTCAGAAAATTCAGGGCCTGCGTGGCACTACTGAATATGCCTTTTAAATGCAGAATTTCCACATTGGAGATATATAGCTCGAGGATATCTGATGCAGGTTTTTCATCCTCAATAATGATGCAATTAATATTAATGGTCATTCGTGTCTAATTTGAATTTGAGGAATACAAAAAAGCTGTCTTCGCTGCTGGTTATTTTCAAAGTGTGATTGCCAGGGTACAACAACTGCAATCTCCTTTTAACATTATTGAGACCTACGCCATTACTGTTCAATTCCGGATGATGCAGTTGAGAATGGTTGGTGGTTTCGTCTTTGCTGTTTTCAATTTTAAATGTAAGCCAATCATCCAGGATAGAAATGGAAATAGTGATCCATCCTGTGGCCGATTGCTCGCCAATGCAGTATTTGAAACTATTCTCGACAAACGGCATGATAAGAAAAGGTTCAACTATTTTATTTTCAGTATCGCCTTCAATAGTAAAACTTAAATCGAGTTGTTTGTCAAATCTTATCCGTTGAAGGGAAATGTAATCTTTCAAATAACTTATTTCTTTATCAAGGCTTACCGCTTTTGCATTGATGTCATAAATTGAAAACCTAAGCAACGATGATATCTTCAGAACAATGTCCGCGGATTCTTCCGACTTGCTTAATATTTTTGAATACAGGCTGTTCAAGGCATTGAATATAAAATGCGGATGAAATTGATTGCGCAGAAAATTCAGTTCCGCCTGGCTCTTTTCCTCTCTGATCGCATGCGCCTTTCTTTGTTCTTCTGACCAGTAAGTAAATAGTTTGATGGAAAAAGGTATAGTAGCTACAAATTGAAATTTGATAATGTTGTATAGCAATGACGGATAGCTTAATAAAGGTTGTCTCGACCATCCGGCTAGAAAATAATCGATGTTGATGTAGTTGTCAATAATTCGTTGCAGGAAAACGAAGAGAAGCAAAATGAGAATGTAATAAATTACAAAGAGTCCGATTTTGTTGTTAAAAAGAAATCGTTCCATTAGCAGTTTCAGCACAATGGTAACAAATATTATTTTAAGAGGTAAGCCAATAAGCTCTATATAAAAACTCGTGAGGTAGGTGTATTCAATGCCCGGTTGCATAATGGTGAAGAACAATACATACAAAACCCAATACAATATCGATACACTGTATTTTCTTTTATAAGGCGTTGAAAAAAAAGTATTGATCAAAATAGCGACAGCTGGTTTTTAATACAGGCAAATTAAAATTAAGAAAATTAGAATTACGTGTTAGTGGTTTATACAAACAACTTTATTCCTTATACAAACAGTAATTAGATAACGATTTACGTTGTAGATATTGTAACCGCTGTTGTATGTAATATCGACTGGTTTATCATTTGCCACTCATTTACCTTGTGCAAAATTTAGCTAACGAACGCTTCTAAATTGCTTGCTGCCATGACTACTCAATTATTTGCAGTTACCTACTGGCCAGAAAAAAGACTCATCAGATTAGGTGACGAAAAGACCGCTTTAACGAAATCTTCAGTTATTCTCAACTCATACTTCAATGCTCGGTTTGCTATGCCGCACACTTGTGGGCATAGATAATGTCATTCAGCAAACCAGCTCTGGCAGAGCTGTCAAAGTGAACCAACATAGCCGCATTTTCTAAAACCTAAAACAACACGCTTATGACCAAGAGACGATTTATCATTATTCTTGTATTGCCGATGATGCTCCTGTTTTTTTCGGCACTGGCACAAGACAAAACAATTGCCGGTAAAATAACCAGCAGTAAAGACGGGCTTCCCCTGGATGGTGTTGCCATTAAAATAAAAGGAGGCAAGTCCGGGACGCAAACCCAATCAGATGGCACTTTTAAAATTGTTGTTCCTAATGGTACGCAAATGTTAGAAGTGTCTTTTGTTGGCTATATCAAAAAGGAAGTACCCGTTAGTAACCAGTTTATTTCTATAGTCCTTGAACCTGCTAATACAAATCTGAATGAAGTGGTTGTGATTGGATATGGTACGCAAAAGAAAAAGGACCTCACGGGATCGGTAGCGGTTATTTCAGAAAAAGATTTTAATGAAGGACCTATTGTTACACCAGAGCAATTGATAACGGGCAAAGTTGCAGGTGTTCAAATTACTTCCAATAGCGGAGCGCCAGGTTCTGGTAGCACCATAAGAATACGTGGAGGTGCATCATTAATTGCAAGAAATGATCCACTGATTGTTATAGACGGCGTACCTATGGATAACACGACCATTAGTGGATCTGCCAGCCCTTTGAGCTTTGTAAATCCTAACGACATTGAATCTTTTAATATTCTGAAAGATGCATCGGCGACAGCTATTTATGGCTCCCGTGCTTCCAATGGCGTAATCATCATTACTACTAAAAAGGGAAAAAGTACAGACAAGCTAAAAGTGAACTTCAGTACCTTCGCTTCAGTGTCGCAGGTGGTAAAGAATGTTGACGTGCTTTCTGCCAGCGACTTCCGAAAAGTGGTGAACCAAAAAGCAAGTGATGCACAAAAGAAATTGATGGGTGATGCCAATACCAATTGGCAGGATATTATTTATCAGAATGCTTTAAGCTTCGACAATAATCTGAGTTTAACAGGTGCTATAAAAACAATGCCCTATCGATTATCCCTTGGCTATTTGGACCAGGACGGGATACTGAAAACGGACAACTTAAAAAGAACTTCTGTTGGCATTAACCTGAGCCCCAGATTTTTTAAAAATTATCTGAAGGTTGATCTGAATTTAAAAGGAGCCATCAATAATAGTTTCTTCGCCAATACAGCTGCCATTGGTGCTGCTGTAAACTTTGATCCTACGCAAGCAGTACATGCCAACAACATGTATGGTGGCTATTTTGAATGGCTCGATCCCAATACAGGGCAACCAAACACGGTGGCTCCGGCAAACCCTCTTGGCCTGTTGGAACAAACAAGAAATAAAGGAGAAGTTACCAGGAGTGTTGGCAATATTCAGTTTGATTATAAACTGCATTTCTTGCCGGACTTAAGGGCTAATCTTAATCTCGGATATGACCTTTCCAAATCAAGGGGCACCAACTATACAGCTGCTACTGCTGCAACTGCCTTTGTGCGTGGCGGAATCAACAATCATTTCTCGCAATCCCGTCAGAACAAACTGCTGGAGTTTTATCTTAATTACAACAAGCAACTTGATAAAATAAAAAGCAGAGTTGATGTAATAGCTGGATATTCTTACCAGGATTTTATGAATGACGTTCCTTCATACCCGGATTTGAATGTGAAAGGTGATACCATCAACCCCGCACCAATACCTTTTAAAACACAGAATACGCTTATCTCCGTGTTTGGCAGAATGAACTATGTTTTCAACGATCGCTACTTGTTTACAGCTACAGTTCGCAGGGATGGCTCTTCGAGATTTAGCCAGACAAATCGATGGGGCACATTTCCGTCGCTGGCATTTGCATGGAAAATGAAAGAAGAAAATTTTCTTAAGAGTTCATCGGTTGTTTCCGATTTGAAATTACGTGTAGGCTATGGAGTAACCGGTCAGCAGGATTTGGGCAACCTTGCAGGCGCATTAGGTGATTATGCTTACCTCGCGCGATACACACTCAGTGACCAGACAGCGATGTATCAATTGGGTAAAGACTTTTATAATACGCTTCGTCCCGAGGGTTATGACGAGAATATCAAGTGGGAGGAGACCCAGACTTATAATGCAGGTGTTGATTTTGGTTTCTTCAATGGAAGACTATCGGGAAGTATTGAGGCTTATTATAAAAAGACAAAGGACCTGCTAAATATTATTCCGGTTCCTGCCGGGTCAAACCTGACCAACCAGGTACTCACCAACGTGGGTAACATTGAGAACAAAGGTCTTGAACTAACCGTGAATGTAAGAGCTATTGAAGGCAAAGATTTTACGTGGAACATTGGGGCCAATGCAAGTTACAATCAGAATAAAATAACCAATCTGAGTAAAGTTAATGATCCGAGCTTCCTGGGCATTTTGGTGGGTGGACTTTCCGGAGGTATAGGCAATACCATTCAAATACAAAGTGTAGGGTATCCTGCCAATTCATTTTTTGTCTTTAAGCAGTTGTATGACAAGGACCATCATCCATTAGAAGGCAAATACGAGGATCTCAACAATGATCATTTGATAAACGATAAAGATAAGTATCGCTACAAATCGCCCAATCCACAATGGTTCCTTGGTTTTAATACGCAAGCGGCTTACAGAAAATGGACGATGTCGCTAGCCATGCGTAGCAACATTGGAAACTATATGTACAACAATGTTCATTCGAATAATGGCACTTACAGAAACATTGTTAATTCATCCGGCTTTCTTTCCAACGTTTCGCCTAATGTGTTAGAAACGAATTTTGAAGCCAACCAATATGCCTCAGACTATTATGTAGAGAACGCCTCTTTCGTACGCATGGACAATATCAATCTTGAATATAATATCGGCAGAATAATGCGCGGCAAAGTGGGTGTGCGACTCAGCGCAAACGTGCAGAACGTTTTTGCGATAACAAATTATTCGGGGCTTGATCCGGAGATACAAGGCGGTATCGATAATAATTTCTACCCGAGACCCAGGGTTTACTCGCTTGGCGCAAATCTCAATTTTTAATTATTAAATCAACTGAAAATGTTAACCGGGCCAATAAAGAAAATATTTATAGCAGCTGCAACAACACTGCTATTTGCATCGTGTGCCAAAGATCTTGACCGTAAGCCGTTTTACAGCGCAACTTCTGCAACTGTTTACAATGATTTCAGTAATTACAAGCTGATACTTGCCAAGATATACGCTGGGCTTGCCGTTAGTGGCCAACAAGGGCCGGCGGGTAAGCCAGACATTAGCGGCTTGGATGAAGGCTTTTCCAATTATTTGCGGCAATACTGGACCGCGCAGGAAACATCTACGGATGAGGCGATTATTGCATGGAACGAAGGCGACTTGCCTGACTATCATAAAATGAACTGGTCCACCAGCAATACATGGGTCACTGCAATGTATAACCGAATTTACTACGAGGTAGGTGTTTGTAATGAATTTATACGTGAAACAACAGATGAGAAGTTAAAAGCAAGAGGCATCAAGGGCTCTGATCTTGAACAGGCAAAACAGTTTCGTGCAGAGGCACGATTCATGAGAGCCCTAAGCTATGCTCATGCAATTGATATGTTTGGCAGTGTGCCTTTTGTTACAGAGAAAGATGCGGTGGGATCATTTTTGCCAAAACAGATAGCAAGAAAGGATTTGTTTAAATACGTAGAAGATGAATTGTTGTCGATGGAAGCAGAATTGGTGGACGCGAGGAAAAATGAATATGGAAGGGTAGATAAAGCTTGCGTGTGGACGCTGCTTGCCAAGTTATACCTCAACGCCGAGGTATATACTGGAGAGAAAAAATATTCCGAAGTAATTCCCTGGTGCAACAAAATAATTGCGGCGGGGTATTCACTTGAACCTGATTACCGCAACTTGTTTAACACGGGTAATAACGAATCGAAAGAATTTATTTTTCCTGTTTGCTATGATGGCTTAAGAACCAAAACATGGGGAGGAATGACCTTTTTGATACATGCGGCCGTAGGAGGAAGCATGAATCCCGCAAACTTTGGAATAAACGGAGGATGGTACGGGTTACGTACGACCAAATCTTTTGTAAATCTATTTGCGGATGTTAGCGGAAATACAGACAAACGCGCTTTGTTTTATACCAGCGGACAAAACATTGAAATCAATGATCAGTTCACCTTTACTGATGGATATGCAATTCAAAAATTTCGCAACGTAAGTGCAGCGGGCGTTGCTGGCTCTGACCCTACAGGCAATTACCCTGACACAGATTTTCCTTTGTTCCGGTTGGCGGACGTGTACCTGATGTATGCAGAGGCCGTGGTTCGTGGCGGCACAGGAGGCAGTGCAGCAGACGCACTGCTCTACGTTAACAAACTGCGCGAGCGTGCCTATGGAAACAGTATGGGTGATATAGTGGAGCATGATCTTACGCTTGATTTTATTTTGAATGAAAGGGGCAGGGAGTTGTATTGGGAAGGATATCGCAGAACAGATCTGATTCGCTTTGGGAAGTATACCGGCGACAACTATTTGTGGGCATGGAAAGGAGGAATCAAGAACGGAAGGGCAGTTGAAGACTATCGTGTGCTGTTTCCGTTGCCATCATCGGACATCATGGCAAATCCAAGCCTGGTGCAAAACAACGGATATTGATCAATGTGAAAATGTGCAGGCTGTTATAGTGAAAACCTGATGTTGCATAAAAGAGGTGCCTGTGCGGGCACCTCTTTTATATCAGTTTTTACATTGTGTTTTTTGCCTAAAGCTGATTGCTTTTTGTATAAGAAAAGATGAAGTCTATATCAAAAACGCTGCAATGTAAATAAGCATGCATTTTATAAATCGTAAGCCATCTATCTTTCCATCAGTTTTTATTATAGGCAGCTGTAAATAGATAATAATAGCGGGAACTGCTACCAATTATCAACTTAAGCGCAAAGTCGGTATTTCCCTTTTAATCTTATCAGGGCTATGCTACTTCTATTTTAAACAAGTAAATACGAGAAATGAAATTTATTTATTCGATTGCGATCCTGTTCTTATTTGCTTCAATGATATGTCATGGCCAGCCGGCAAGCGGAAGACTTGTTCACTTTAGTAACGTAGCATCAAAATATGTACAAGTAAGAAATGTGGATGTGTGGCTGCCTGAAAATTACAACCCGCAAAAAAAATACGCAGTGCTGTATATGCATGACGGGCAATCACTTTTAGACACCGTAAACTCATTTAATCATAGTGAATGGAAGGTGGATGAAACCTTGTCTAAACTTATGAATGAAGGCAGCATATTGCCCTGTATTGTAGTCGGTATATGGAACACCGGAATGACAAGGCACGCCGAATATTTCCCTCAAATGGCACTGGAAAATTTAACGGAAACAGAAAAGGAGGAGTTTATGCCAATGTTGGAAGGAGGCCCCAAAGCGGACAACTACCTTAAATTTATTGTGCAGGAATTAAAGCCTAAAATTGACAGCAGCTTTTCCACGTTAAGCGATCGTGCGCATACGTTTATAGCGGGCTCAAGCATGGGTGGGCTCATTTCCTTGTATGCTATCTGCCAGTATCCGTCTGTGTTTGGAGGCGCCGCTTGCCTGTCCACTCACTGGATCGGAAGTCATAAAGGCACAGACAATCCTGTTCCTTTCGCTATTATCCGTTACGTAGAAAATCATTTGCCTTCTGCAAAAAATCACAAAATATATTTTGACTATGGCAGTGTTTCTTTAGACAGCATGTATAAACCCTATCAATTAAAAGTGGATGAAATAATGGTTAAGCATGGCTACACTTCACGGAACTGGATGACGAAGGAATTTGTTGGTGAAAGCCACACAGAAGAAGCATGGAGCAAAAGATTTTATATTCCTGCCACATTTTTATTGCACAAATAATTTGAACTTTTTAATCCTGTTTTTATGAGCAAAAATATTTTCTTGCTTTTGTGCTGCATGGCGAGTTGTTGTGTCTCGTTTACCCAACAAGCTGCTACTCCTTTTAACGAACCACCATCCTGGGCAAAAAATGTGATTTGGTACGAAATCTTTGTTGAGCGTTTTAATAATGGCGATAAAACAAATGATCCTACACTGGAAAACATCAACGCTCCACTACAGCCCGCGGCCCCCGACAGCTGGGCGATTACACCGTGGACCTCCGACTGGTATGAACAGGATGCATGGATGAAAAAGATGGATAAACCTTTTAATTATGCGTTGACATACAGAAGGTATGGAGGAGATTTGCAAGGAGTTCTCAACAAGCTGGATTACTTGCAAGATCTTGGTGTTACGGCACTGTTTATTAATCCAATTAATGACGCGTCCTCGCTGCATAAATATGATGCAAGAAATTATCACCATATAGATGTCAACTTTGGTCCCGATCCAATAGGAGATAATAAATTAATTGCTACTGAAAATCCTGCCGATCCTTCCACGTGGAAATGGACCGCCGCTGACAAGCTATTTCTACAGTTGATACAGGAAGCGCATAAACGAAAAATGAAAATCATTGTGGACTATTCGTGGAACCACACAGGCACCGGGTTTTGGGCATTTCAGGACATTTTGAAGAACCAGGCAAAGTCTGCTTATAAAGATTGGTATGCCATCAAATCTTTTGATGATCCTTTAACACCGGAAAATGAATTTGACTATGATGGTTGGATTGGCGTCAAGAGTCTTCCGGAAATTAAAAAGGTGAACATTACCACTCCACGTGTAGGAGGGCATCCATACGAAGGGAACATAAATGAGGGCGCAAAGCAACACATTTTCGCAGTAACCCAAAGATGGCTTGCCCCCAATGGTGATACGAGCAAAGGCATAGACGGTTTTCGCCTGGATGTTGCGGACCATGTAGGGCTTGGTTTCTGGAGACATTACAGAACCTATGTAAGGTCCATAAAACCTGAAGCCTACCTGGTGGGCGAAGTATGGTGGGAAGAGTTTCCGGAAAAATTAATGAGTCCGGTTCCCTATACAAGTGGTGATGTTTTTGATGCAGTGATGTTTTACCAGGTGTACCGGCCTGCGAGGTATTTCTTTGCAAAAAACAATTTTGCTATAGATGCTGCCCAATTCAAAGATAGCCTGGAACTGCAATGGAACAGGTTGCATATTACAAACCGTTATGCCATGATGAATGTGTCCAGCACTCCTGACGCACCGCGGTTGCTTAGTGATTTTTATAATCCCAATAAGTATAAACTAAATGCGACTCCTTATGAAGATCCCAACTATAAAACGGGTAAGCCAGATGATGAAACATACACAAGAGTGAAATTATACCTGGTGCATTTATTTACAAGTGTTGGAGCCCCTCAGATATATAACGGCGAAGAAATGGGCATGTGGGGTGGCTTTGATCCGGATTGCCGAAAACCTTTGTGGTGGAAGGAGTATGCGTTTGATCCGGAATCGAGAAACAATGTTCAACCCGGAAATAAAACATACGATAAGGTTGGCTTTAATCAGCAACAATTTGAATTCTACAAAAAAATGATAAGCCTGCGGAAAAATAATCCTGTACTCAGCACGGGCAATATTGAATTTATAACAGCCGATAAAAAAATGCTTGGCTATAAAAGGTTTGATGCTGCTAATGAAATTATCGTCTTGTTTAATCTTGAAGCGGATACAAGAAGTTTTGCATTACCGCAAAAGGGAACTTATCTCAACTTGTTAACCAATGCAAAGTTTAACAATGTCAATAGCATTCCATTGAATGCGATGACAGCAGTTGTTTTGAAAAGAGTGAAATGATTTGTGTGCTGCCGGTCATCATAAAAACTCAAATCAGTATTTGAACTAAGAAAATAGACCCGTTTAAATTCACCAATAATGAGAAAATATTTTTTATTTCTTTTTTTCAGTTTTAGCCTTGCCGCTCTGAATGCGGATAGCCAGGATATAAACAGTGCAGTTGATTTCCTATCCAAAAATGAAAAAAGTCCCGACAGTTACATTGTTGATAAGTTTAAAACGCACGCTATTATTCTCTTAGCCGAAGATCATAGAGTGAAACAAAATCTTCTGCTGGTTCAGGGCTTGATCCCCAAGCTATACCAGGCAGGTGTTTACAACATAGGTATGGAATTTGGCGCAAGTGAAGATCAGGGTGAACTCGATTCACTGATAAACGCTAAAGAATATAGTGAAGACATTGCGCGTAAATTGATGTTCAATTACAATTCCGGATGGCCATTTAAAGAGTATATGGACATTTATCGAAAAGCCTGGGAGTTTAACAGAACACTACCAGCAAAAGCCAAAAAATTCAGGATACTCAACCTGAGCTATAAATATGACTGGTCAACGTTTAACGGAGTAAGAACACCAGAGAAAATGAAAAAGGTATTTTATAAAGGAAACACCGAAGGCTACAGATTTACAATTGTCGAAAATGAAATTATTGCTAAGAGAGAAAAGATTTTAATTCTTACAGGAGATATCCATGCATTTACAAAATACAATTTCCCTGTGTATGACTTTCTTGGTAAGGATTTTTGCAGGTATGAAAATGGTTACTTCGGCAATCTGTTGTTTGCCAAATATCCCGACGCAGTTTTTTCGATAATGCTGCATAAACCATTTGGCAATAAAATTGAGCAGATGCCATATCTGGTTTCACCTGCAAATGGGAAAATAGAAGCAATCATGCAAAAACTTGGTAACAGGCCATTGGGTTTTGATCTGACAGGAACTCCTGTGGGGAGACTCAAAGACAGTAGTTATTACAGCATGGGTTACCCAGGTTTTACCCTTGACAAACTTTTCGACGGATACATCTTTTTGAAGCCAATAAAAGAGTTGGAAGGATGTACCCTGGATTCTCTTTTTCTAACAAAAGAAAATTGGTTGCGGGCGCAGGCACAGGCCGCAGATCCCGATTGGCGGGCACGCCCAACGAGCCTGGAAGAATATTGGAAACAAATAAAAGAGTATGCTGATGTACATGGAAGATATAATTCTGTTGATGCAAAATAGCAAACGCAAATCAACCTGTTGATTGCAAAAGTTAGGGAAGTATTTCTCTGCCTGAAATGTATTAATATAGCGACAGCCACAGCATAGTATTTATAATTATTAGGAACAAAAAGGCGCTAATCACATTCAAAAATGTGATAGCGCCTTTTTGGTTTTTTCAGTGTAGCAGTATTGTTTTTTAGATTTTGGTTCGAGGGGCTTAATCGATGATTGTGGTACAGTCTTCAATTTGCAAGATCTGTGTTTTTACGTTTCCTTACTGTCTACTCAGAAGCAAATAATTTTACACAATCGTTTGTGCAAACAACTGCAGACTTCCTGAATTATGTTTGTGAGTGGAGCTTTTTAGCTTACAGAGTGTTAAGTATAAATTAGAAATCAAATGATTGATCATGTTTCCAAAAAAAATTGCTTCGCTGATTTTCGCTATTTTTTTTTCAGGGACCCTTCTTGCGCAAGAGCCAGTTGAATATTATACAACGGTGCCGCCCGGATCTGATATGGAGCAAATTATTCACAAAGCCGCCAATCTTGTTCCCACTGAAAGACAATTTAAATGGCAGCAAATGGAACTTACCGCTTTTCTTCATTTTGGCATCAATACTTTTACGGATAAGGAATGGGGTGATGGTAGTGAAGATCCTCAATTGTTTAATCCCTCTGAGTTAAACGCAGAGCAATGTGTGAAAACCTGTAAAGACGCCGGTTTTAAGCTTGTAATTCTTACCGCCAAGCATCATGATGGCTTTTGTTTATGGCCGAGTAAATACACGGAACATTCTGTAAAAAATAGCCCATGGAAAAATGGAAAGGGTGATGTTGTAAAAGAAGTAGCGAATGCATGTAAAAAGTATGATGTTCATTTTGGCATTTACCTTTCTCCCTGGGATCGCAATTCGAAGCTTTACGGAACCGACGCGTACAATGATTATTTTGTTAACCAATTGACAGAGTTGCTAACACAATATGGCAAGGTTGATGAGGTGTGGTTTGATGGTGCAAATGGCGAAGGTCCAAACAAGAAGAAACAAGTGTATGATTTTGCAAGGTGGTACAAGCTCATTCGCAGCTTACAATCGCAAGCGGTGATCTCGATAATGGGACCTGATGTAAGATGGGTGGGAACAGAAACAGGCAGAGGAAGAGAAACAGAGTGGAGCGTAATTTCTGCTGACGTACAATCTCAGGAGAAAATAGCGGCTGCTTCTCAAAATGATGTGGTGTTTAAACCTAAAAGTGATGTGCGTGGAGAAGATCTGGGCGGGCGCGAAAAAATAAAAGATGCAAAGGCGCTCGTATGGTATCCCGCAGAAACTGATGTTTCGATCAGACCAGGATGGTTCTTTCATGAAAAAGAAAATGAAAAAGTAAAAACACCTTCACAGCTAAATGATATCTATTTCAGTTCCGTAGGACGAAATGGTGTGTTGCTTTTAAATATTCCACCAAACAAAAAAGGGCTTATTCAAACAGAAGATTCTTTGCACCTTTTCAGATGGAGCGAGATGCGCAACAATACTTTCAAATCGAACCTTGCCAAATTAGCTTCCATAAAAATCAGCAAGGGCAAAAATGCACATAGCCTGGTCGATGGTAACTATAAAAGCTACTGGACCACTTCCTCACCTAAGGATACTTCTGCGGAAATTATTTTTACATTTCCACAACCGCAAACGTTTGATGTGTTGCTTTTGCAGGAAAACATAATGGTTGGGCAACGAATAGAAAAATTTGGCGCTGAGTATTGGAACGGTGTTAAATGGATATCGTTTGCCGAAGGGACAACTGTTGGCTATAAACGTCTTCTCCGGTTCCCAACAGTCACCTGTAAAAAGGTTCGCTTGATAATTTTAGCGTCACGATTAAACCCTACAATAAGTGAGATTGGTTTTTATAAGCAGGCGTCTGGTCAATAAATACGAACCGTTTTAAAGTATATTCTAATGTCGCTTCCTTAAGAGCATTTAATACATTGTTTCTGTTTAGACGAGGCTTCGACAAGCTCAGCCTGACACTCCGTTCTCGCAGTAAGGCTGAGCTTGTCGACTTTTATAATCCATTGTTTTTGAGCCCTCTGTCCGTTTGTCAATAATTTTTTAAAAAAAATATTGCAGACGAGCAGAGGGAAACTTTTTGTCGGGCGTAATAGCAATAAACGACCGATTTGCAAAACTCAGAATTAACCAGGCTGTTTGAGCGCTATCTGAACAATGAATGCTCTCCTGAAGAAGTAATTCAATTGCTGAAGCAGTTTGATATTAAAGAAAGTGAAAGTGATTTAAAGGAGATTATCCGGGAGCGCCTTAGTGGAGAAGTTGATTACAGCGCTCCTCAGCATTTGCTCGATGAAAGTTTCATTAAGATTAAACAAGGTATCCACTCGCAGCATCAGCCCCAAACACACTTTATCGGATCAAAGTGGTTCCTCAAAGTTGCAGCAGCTATTTTGCTAATTGTTATCCCCGCGACAATCTATTTTGTGATCAGCAAAAAAAATGTCACCAGCTCTCTTGCTTACCATAAAAAAACAGCACCTCTCAAAGACATTCTTCCAGGTCACGACAACGCTACGCTTACGCTGGCCGATGGAACAACGATTGTCCTGGATAGCGTATCTGATGGTGCTTTTGCCCGACAAAACGGAGTAAAGGTTTTAAAGCTGAATGGACAGATCATTTACAAAGACTCAAATGTTCATGAAGAAGTAGTTTACAACCAAATCGCAACAGCCAAAGGCAATCAATACCAACTAATTCTTACTGACGGTACCAAAGTGTGGCTGAATGCGGCTTCCTCTATACGTTTCCCTTCATCATTTACAAGCAAAGAGAGAAAAGTTGAAATAACAGGAGAGGCGTATTTCGAAGTAGCGAAAGATGTTTCCAAACCTTTTAAAGTGTTGGTTCATTCTGCAAAAGGAAGCAGCGAGGTAGAAGTATTGGGAACGCATTTTAACATCAATGCGTATGATGATGAGGAGGATGTAAAAACGACTTTGCTGGAAGGAGCGGTCAAAGTAAAAAACAACAACAATGCTCAGTTGCTTTTGCCGGGACAACAAGCGGTATATGCTTCCAATGAAATTGCTATAAACAAAAATATGGATGCAGATGATGTGATCGCGTGGAAGCAAGGGTTTTTTGTTTTTGACAATACCGACCTGAAAACCCTGATGAGACAAGTGGCTCGATGGTATGATGTAGATGTAGAGCTTAAAGGCTTAATTGAAAATGAAAGCTACAGTGGTAAAATTTCGAGAAACGTACCCTTGTCAAAATTTTTACAATTGCTTCAATTAAATAATCTCCAGGTAAAAGTAGAAGGAAGAAAAATTGTGATTATGCAATAGTATCAATAAAGCTTGAATGCAGAAAAAAACCGGCAGTGCGCTAACACTACCGGTCGAAGTCTGGGTTCATTTCGGTCCGGTGCGCGGACGTCATTTAAAGCAACGTTTAAACTGCTTATTGTTTAACCCAAAACCAGTCCCGGGGTAAATCGGGACTAGCAAATGTATGATTTTTAAAGCTATCAATCTTTCGCCCACAACGCGGCGGAAAGATTGCACCAAAACATGGCTGATTATGAAATTGACTGCTTTTTTTCTTTTGTGCATCTGTCTGCAAGTCAGTGCGACAGGGCATTCGCAGGAGATCAGTATTTCTGAGACCAATGTGCCGCTGAAAAAAGTTTTTAAAGAAATCGAAAAGCAAAGTAGCTATCAGTTTTTTTACAAAGACAAATTGCTGCGACAAACAGGGAATGTAACTATTTCTGTAAGCAAGGCGACAGTTGAAGAGGCGTTACAAAAATGCCTTGCAAATCAGCCATTGACCTTCATGGTTGTCGACAAGATCATATTGATAAAAGAGAAGGAAAAACCTGCTAAAGTTGTCAATGCTGAGGTGCGGGAAATGCCGAGGATAGCTGCCATAAAAGGAACAGTGAAAGGCGAGAAAGGATTACCTCTCTCCGGTGTATCTGTAACGGTACAGGGCAGCCAAAGAGGAACGACAACTAACAAAGATGGTGAGTTTTTTATTGATGCAAATCCCGGTGAGGTGCTTGTTTTTTCTTTCGTAGGATATAAAAAAACAAGCGTCGCTGTTGGTAGCAATCCCAACCTCAATATTCAACTCGAAATAGAAGCAGTAAGCAGTAGTGAAGTAGTTGTTATTGGTTACGGAACCAAAACAAGAGCGCAAATAACCGGCGCTATTTCAACCGTAAAAATGGATGATGTATTAGGCAACAGACCGGTGAGCACAACTGCTACTTTGTTGCAAGGCGCGGCGCCAGGCTTGCAGGTTAAAATTGGTTCAGGTGAACCGGGAGCAAGTGCAAATTTTAATATCCGCGGTATAACCGGTTTGGGAACATCCGGAGCGCCACTGATACTGGTAGATAACGTTCCTTTTAACGGGCCGCTTAACCTGTTGGACCCAAATGATATTGAAACGGTAACTGTATTGAAAGATGCTGGTTCAGCAGCTATCTACGGTGGCCGATCAGCATTTGGAGTGGTATTGATCACCACAAAAAAAGGAACGAAAAATCAGAAAACGGAATTTAACTACAGCAACAATCTAACATTTGCTTCGCCACAAAATTTACCGGAGAAACCTACTCCTTTGCAAACAATACAAACGTATAAGGACATGGGGACAGTTGGCTATTGGTCAGGGCAAAATGTAGATACGTGGCTCCAGCTTATGAACGATTACCAGGCGAATCCTTCAAAATATCCGGGAGGCTATGCGTATGTAGGTACACAACGTTATCCATTGGCACAGACAGACGTTATGAAGGACCTTTTGGGCAATACCTCTTTTCAACAAATGCATAATTTTTCTGTGAACGGTGGAACTGAAAAAACAAACTACCGGCTTTCAGCAGGTTTGACAGATGAAAAAGGGATTCTTGCACCCAAAGCAAATAGTGACAATTACAAGCGTTACAACGTGCGCTCTTTCATTAGCACAGATGTCGCGACATGGTTTACTACACAGGCAGATATTTCTTATTTCAACTCATCGAAAACATATCCGAATAATGATAACCAGTTTGGCCAGGCTGTAAATCTTCCTTCATATGTATCAACGCAGGATACGATAACTGCATCTAACGGACAAATGGGCGTAAATGGCACTCCAAAAAACTTAATCGGGCTGTCTTCTCCAACCACAACGGTTAACAACGATATAAGAATTACCGGACGTGCAATACTAAGACCAATCAAAGATCTAACGATTACGGCTGACTATACAGTTGATAATTTGTGGTCAAAAGTAAACGCTTATGATAAGCCAATAACCTACGTTAATGCCAGCAATTTCCAATATACTTCAAATGCAGGCTCCGGTGTTTATGGTGTTACAAACCAGTCGAGTGGTTACAAGGCATTGAACATTTTTGGTAATTACCGTAAATCGTTCCATTCGCATAATCTTTCTTTAGTGTTGGGTTATAACCAGGAAAGCAATAACATAACACAGAACTATGTTCAAAGAGACGGACTTATAGCAGCCAATCAACCCTCACTGTCAACAGCCACCGGATCTAATTTTGCTATGACAGATGCTATTTCGCAATACGCACTGAGAGGTTTTTTTGGAAGGATAAGTTATGATTACAAAGGCAAATACCTCGCAGAGATAAACGGACGCTATGATGGCTCTTCAAAATTTCCCGAAAGCAATCGATGGGTTTTCACACCCTCTGCATTGCTTGGATGGAGAGTAACAGAAGAGAAATTTATGAGAGGGCTGAAACCTGTTCTTTCCGATCTTAAGCTGAAGGCCTCCATTGGAAGAGTAGGCAATCAAAATATTGATCCGTATGCTTTCGTGCCAACAATGTCACCTTACAATCCGCTGTGGCTTAATGGTAGCTCCGCATTGCTGACAAGCTTATCAACCCCGGGATTAATAAGTTCCAACTTTACGTGGGAAACTGTACAAACTATTAATGCGGGCCTTGAATTTGGATTGTTCAAAAATCACTTCACCGGTACATTTGAATTATACCAGAGAGAAACCAAAAATATCCTCGCACCTGGCGCAACGCCACTTCCTGCTGTACTTGGCGCACCTGCGCCATTGCAAAATACAGCGTCTGTAACCACGAAAGGATTCGAATTACAACTGAACTACCAGGATTGGATCGGAAAAGTTCATTATCGTATTGGCGCTAATATCTTCGACTTCCAGGACAGCGTTACTAAGTTTGACGGCAATCCAACGGGGCTGTTGAGCACATACTATGTGGGTCAAAAAACAGGCGAAATATGGGGCTATGTTTCTGACAGATTTTATACTACTGATGATTTTGTTGCAGGCAGCCTTGATGCTAACCAAAAAAATGGAACACTAAAACCAGGTGTTGTTGCTGTTGCAGGCCAGCGCCCAAATCCCGGTGATATGAAGTTTGTGGATTTGAATAAAGATCAGGTAATCAACACCGGGTCCGGCACATTGAGCGATCCGGGGGATATGAAAGTGATAGGCAACAATGCACCACGATATCAATTCGATGTGAGAGGCGGCGTATCATGGAAGAATTTTGATTTTTCCTTTATTCTTACCGGTGTTGGCAAACAGGATCTATGGTTATCCAATGTTTTGACTTTCCCTAACCAGTATGCGTTTGGAACAGTTTACGCGCATGAATTAAATTATTGGACCCCTACCAATACCAACGCATTTTACGCCCGTATCTATGACCAGGCAAGCGGTAACCAGGCCAGCAATCAAAGGGTGCAAACAAAATACCTGCTGAACGGTGCTTATCTGAAAGTGAAAAACCTGTCGCTTTCATATTCAATTCCGCAAGCGTTATTGAAAAAGATACATGTCAACAGGCTGCAGGTGTTTTATAGCATAGAAAATCCTATCACTTTTGATCATCTGGCAAAAGGATTGGACCCTACAGTTGACGCTAAACAATATGGCATGGGATATCCGTTCTTGCGCATGTCCTCCACCGGTATTAGTCTTTCATTTTAACCCCATTACATAATGATTTGCCAAAATCAATTATTATGAAAAAATATTTAAGCATCATTGCGCTGTCTGTTTCGATACTTGCAGGCTGCAATAAAGATTATCTCAATAAATTTCCACAGGTTGATTTAACCGAACAGAATGCATTTCAGACTGCTGATAATTTTAAAACCTATGGATGGAGCCTATACGATTATTTTGATGGGTATGGCAACCAGGCTCAGTATCCTGCTACACTTGTAAGCGGAGAGTTTAATTCAGATAATGTAAGCCAAACCATTGCCGGGGGCCAATCGCCTTATGCCAATCAAACGAAAATTTTACCAACAACAACCAATGCAACTTCATCATTGGTCATATCTCAGTGGAATTTTTCCTATATCCGAAAAGTAAATATCATGTTGGATAACATTGACAAATCCGGCATGACGCAGGCTGATAAAGATCATTGGCGCAGCGTAGGATATTTTTTCCGCGCATTGAGATATTATGATCTTATTGCTGCTTTTGGTGATGTGCCGTGGGTGGAACATGCATTAACCGATACGTCGAACAGCATATTGTATGGCCCCAAAACGCCTCGCGACCAGGTAGCAAAAAATGTTTTGGATAATCTTGTTTGGGCAGAGTCGCATATCAGACCCGCAGGAGACGGCGCGAATACCATCAACGTAAACGTAGTGCGGGCGCTGATTTCACGCTTTGGACTTTTTGAAGGCACATGGAGGAAATATCATGGATTGAATGATGCAAACACTTATTTGCAGGCTTGCAAAGATTACTCTGAAAAGCTGTTGGCCGCATTTCCTTCCATTATGAGCAGTTACGATGATGTTTTCAATTCAGAAGATCTTTCTGGAAAGCCAGGAATCATTTTATTCAAACAATATGCAGCAAATTTAAGAACGCATTCCAATCCAAGATTTGCTGGTAGTACATCGTGGAATGCAGACGTTACAAAGGACGCAGTAGAAAGTTATTTGTGTACAGACGGAAAACCAATTTCAACCAGTACAGCGTATGCAGGTGATCAAAGCATGTATGCAGCTTTTCGAAACCGTGACCGCAGGCTGTATTTTACGGTAGTGCCGCCTTTTAAAGTAAATGCTTCCGGAACAACATTTACATATACTACCAATCCTGCAGATTCAGAATACATCGGTTTAATGAGCCGCCTGCCGGGTAATGTAAACAAAAAACTTCCCAATGTTCAGTGGAGCGCCACATGGACCACCGGGATCACTATGAGCATGTCGCCACATTTCAGGAACTTTAATAATGGCCAACCACAGAGCGTTGGAGAACTTGGCTATTTCTTTTGGAAGTTCTTCAATAAAATTCCTCTCGACGGAAGCAATAATTCCACGAATGACTGTCCGCTTTTTCGTATAGAAGAAACCATGGTAAACTATGCAGAAGCCACATTTGAGCTTGGTGCTTTTAACCAGGGTGTTGCTGATAACACGATCAACAAATTAAGAATAAGAGCAAATGTGCCTGCAATGGTAGTGGCAAATATTGATGCCGCTTTTGATACTAAACGTGATGCAGATGTGGACCCCGTTCTATGGGAAATACGTCGCGAGCGAAGAGTGGAACTATTTGGAGATGGATTTCGTTTCAATGATATCAAAAGGTGGAACAAGGGAACCTATTTTAATAAATGGGCCCTGGGAGCGTGGGTGAAAAACGCTGACTTCGGCAACAAACTAAAAATCAATGGAGGCGGCTTAGAAGGATATGTTGAATTTTTTCCAAACCCTATAGGCTGGCTCGATAAATATTATTTGGAGCCAATACCTCCAAGCGAACTTGTTTTAAACAATCAGTTAAAACAAAATCAAGGTTGGCAATAGCCCTTCATCAATCTGTCTGTTAGAACAGAGGGGGCGATTCTTCGCCCCCTTTCAGACAGAGAAAATTATTTAAAGTACTGGGTCGTTTAAATCGAAGAATAGATAAAAAATCAAGTATCAAAGAATGTCACTGAAAAAGTATCTTCTGCTCGTATGCTGCACGGTTAATGTGTTTACGTATTGTCTTGCACAATCGTCAAAAAGGAAAGCACCCAATATCATTTATATCTACGCCGACGATATGGGTTATGGAGAATTGGGTTGTTACGGCCAGCAAAAAATAAAAACGCCCAATCTTGATCAGATGGCGAAAGAAGGGTTGCGATTTACACAGCACTATACAAGTACACCCGTGTGTGCGCCGGCACGATGTATGTTGATGACAGGGAAGCATGGCGGGCATTCCTACATCCGCGGTAATTATGAACTCGGAGGTTTTAATGACAACACAGAAGGTGGTCAAATGCCTTTGCCTGAAGGCACATTTACCATAGCCAAATTAATGAAGCAGGCAGGATATGTTACCGGCGCCATTGGCAAATGGGGATTAGGCATGGCAAACACCACGGGTGATCCTAATCAGCAGGGTTTCGATTATTTTTATGGTTACCTGGATCAAAAGCAAGCGCATAATTTTTATCCAACACATTTGTGGGAAAATGGGAAATGGGATACGCTGAATAATCCTTTCATTTACGTACACAATTCTATTCCAAAAAATTCTCCGGATTCGGCATTCGAGCGTTTCAAAGGGAAAGATTATTCGCTTACAAAAATGGCGGAAAAGACTTTAGATTTCATCAGAGAAAACAAAGACAAACCTTTCTTTTTGTATCTGCCTTATACCGGCCCGCATGTGTCATTGCAAGCACCTGATGAAGCAGTGCAGGAGTACATCGGTAAGTTTGACGAGAAGCCTTACTATGGCGAGCAAGGGTACGCACCCTGCAAATACCCGTTGTCAACTTATGCCGCTATGATTACTTATATGGACAAACAAATAGGAAGAGTATTGGCATTGCTGAAAGAGTTGAAACTGGATGATAATACCATCGTGATGTTCAGCAGTGACAATGGCGCTACGTTTGATGTAGGAGGTGTTAATTCTGAGTTCTTCAACAGCGTTGGAGGATTGAGAGGGCGCAAACAAGATCTTTATGAAGGCGGTATCCGCGAGCCTTTCATTGCACGATGGCCTGGAAAAATTCCAGCAGGAAAAACAGCTGATTTGATCTCTGTACAATTCGATATGATGGCCACGCTATCCGATCTCACAGGAGTAAGGGCCTGGACAAATGATGGCATTTCTTTTTTGCCAACCTTGCTGGGTAAAGACAGTCAACAAAAAAAACACGGTTATCTGTATTTTGAATTTCCTGAAAAAAGCGGACAGATTGCTATACGAATCGGAAGATGGAAAGGAGTGAAGTCGAATCTAAAGAAAGATAAAAATGCACCCTGGGAAATTTATGATCTGAGCAGTGATGAAAAAGAAACAACAGATGTTTCATTACAACATCCGGAGTTGGTTAAGCAGTTTGAAAGTATTGTAAAGAAAGAACATCAGCAATCGCATCTGCGCGAGTGGGAATTTATAGACCCGAAATTCAATGAGAAAAAGTAGTGTGCTCTAAAAATTTAGGAGGACGTAGCTTATGAATAAAGGCATTCCTACAATAAAGAAGATCGCCGAACGCCTTAATGTGTCGGCATCTACTGTTTCAAGAGCATTGAATAATCATCCCCGTATAGGTCTACAAACCAGGACGCGTGTGCAACAACTTGCCGGCGAACTGAACTACCAGCCCAATGCGCAGGCTGTTTTTTTTAAACAAAGGAAAACTTTTTTAATAGGTGTGGTTGTTCCATCCGTGCGGGAAGAATTTTTTTCACAGGCAATAAGTGGAATTGAAATGGCTGCCATGCAACATAATTACACCATTTTATTTGGCCAGAGTTACGATGATCCTGCTACAGAAAAAAAAGTAGTAGAAGCGATGAGGAAGCAAAGAGTGGATGGATTATTGATCTCCCTTTCAAAACATACGAGGAAGTTTGATCATTTGCATGCAATTGAAAAAATGTCAATACCCGTCGTGTATTTTGATCGGGTACCGCCGCTTGAAAAAGCCAACAAAGTTTTTTGCAACCTGCACGATGGTACAATGAAAATGATGCATTGGTTGATTAGTCATGGTTACAGACGTATCGCTCTTATTAACGGCCCGGAAGAATTGGCTGCAAGCAGGGAAAGGTTGAGAGGGTACATCGATGGATTGGCAAAAAAAAGATTGAAAGCAGATATGCGGCTTGTTGTAAAGACGGATTTCTCAAAAGAGCAAACAATAGAAGCAATCCGCAATTTGCTCTCACTAAAAAATCGTCCCGAGGCGATTATCTCGTTTAACGATTATGTACACATGGACGTAGTGCAATATGCACGTCAAGGCGGCATAGACATTAACAAAGACATCGTTTTTGCGAGTTATGCCAATTTACCCATCACCGCACACACTGCATTTCCTCCGCTGATTTCATTAGAACAATATCCCTATGGCCAGGGGGAAATGGCTATGCAAATGATAATGCGGGTGCTTGAACAAAAAACAACGACGGAAACGAAAAGGTTTTATAGTGAAGAACTTCCCGCAATGCTTATCACTCATGCCGGTTAATAATGCATCCTTTTGCACTCCGAAATTCAGTGTTTGCGGGGTTTTGAGAAATTACGCAACCGTTTGCGTAGCGCAGCTATGTGGATTTAGCGTTAATTTGTTTTCTGACACAAAACTGCTTGCATTGACCGCTATAAATGACTCTTGTGATAAACTCATCGTGGGTCGCCTCTGCGCTGGAGACGAAATGGCATTTGATGCTTTGTACAAGATGTACAGCGAACGACTACTCGGTTATTTGTTAAAGCTGGTAAAAGTTGAAACCATCGCGTGCGATTTGCTTCAGGTTGTTTTTATGAAAGTATGGAACAACCGCGATCACATCGACAGTAATCTTTCTTTCCGTTCTTATTTATTTCAAATAGCAGAAAATACAGCCTACGACTTTTTCCGCAAAGCTGCGAGAGACAAAAAGATTCAAAAGCAGTTGATTGAAAAAGCCACCTCTCAATACAACCACGTAGAGGAAAGTTTAATTTCAAAAGAAGACGTTCAGCTTTTGCATACCGCAATGGATTCGCTGCCACCGCAACGCCGCCAGGTTTTTCAATTAGTAAAAATGGAAGGAAGGTCCTATGCAGATGTCAGCAAAGAACTTAATATTTCAACTTCAACTATCAGTGATCACATTGTAAAGGCTACCAAATTTATCAGGCAACGATTAGAGAAAGAGCAATCGGTAGCACTTGGTATTTTACTTTTCTACCTGCTTAATAAATAGGATTTTTCTATCCTGTAATGTGCTTCTTGAATTTGCAAAATTCATATTGTTTCTTTCGTCTAAGTCGTGTGAAACAAAATATCAGTAAATGAAAAAAAATATTTTTCTTCTAGCCACTATATTCTTCTTACTCAGTGATAGCATGCATGCCCAACATTTAGCTTCAACGCCACCAATGGGATGGAACAGTTTCGATAGTTATGGAGTTTACCTTTATGAAGAAGCTGCATTTGCCAATTTACAGAAGCTGGCCGATGAGTATAGAGAATTCGGATACGAATATTTTATTATCGACAACGGATGGTTTGGAGAATATAAGTTACAGCCGGGAACAAAATTTTCAGTTGAAAGACATGCTTCAGATGTCAACATAAATGACTACGGTTTGCTACAGCCTTCACATACGTACTTTCCTGGAGGTTTTCAAAAACTGATTGCAGCGTGTCATTCAAAAGGATTGAAATTCGGATTGCACCTAATGCGCGGCATACCAAGAAAAGCTGTGCAGTTGAATACGCCCATTAAAGGGGCGCCTTATCATGCCGCGGATATTGCAGACACAGTTAATATTTGCAACTGGTGCAACTACAACTATGGTGTAGACATGTCAAAGCCCGGAGCGCAGGAATTCTATAATAGTCTTATAATGCAGATGGCAGACTGGGGTGTTGATTTTATTAAAGTAGACGATATTGTTCCTTTTCCAAGAGAAGTGGAAGCAATAGCCAAAGCGATTAAACAATGCGGAAGAGATATAGTATTGAGCCTTAGTCCGGGAGATCATGTTCGTGATCAGGATCTTACTTTGCTGAGACAAGGGAACACGCTTAGAGTAACAGCCGATGTGTGGGACGATCAACACGGTCTCGATAATTGTTTCAAAGCCTGGCAACGTTGGCAAGGGTATGCGCGACCAGGTTTCTGGATCGATATGGATATGATTCCTTTCGGGCAATTACAATTGATGTCTCCTAAAGCAGATCAATACAGATCCGCGAAAGCAATTCTTCTATCCGGGAAAGGCACGGCCAGGCAGTCGGAATTGACACCCGCTCAAATGAGGTCATTCATCACATTGCGCGCTTTATCTGCCTCTCCACTCATGATTGGAGGAGATTTGCCCACAATGGATTCCTATTCTTTTCAACTGTTGACAAATAAAGAAGTGATTGCGGCTAATCAAACCGGGATAATGGGCAAATTGATTTATGAAAAAAACGGTATCGAAGTATGGAAAGTCAATAAGGATAGCTCCAAATCCTGCTGGATTGGAATTTTCAACAGAACCGACAAAAAACAGGACGTCTCAATTGATTTGAGTGATTTGAAGATAAAAGATGCAGGTAGTTTGCGTTTCAGGAATGTTTGGAATGAAGGAAAAACAATTCAATGGAAAGACGTGAAATCAGTGGCAGGAAATGACGTTATTTTTTTAGCCATTACTCAGGATTGAAGTCAATATATGGTGGCAAGAATAATCCTCGAATAATAAACAATAGGTGGAGAACGCAGATAGGATTTTTAAAAAAAACGCTCCAAACGGAGCGTTAATTAAGATCATCGTCAAAGTGAAAAATCAATATGCCTCTATCAACATGTCTTCCGAATTTCTACACTTTCAAAAAATGCTTCTGTAGCCGGTAGGTTAGCGTGTACATCGCTGAACAAAGCAATTGTCATTGGTTGGTGATTATTTTTAGGTGCGTAAATTAGCTAGCGGCTAAATGCCTTTTCTTAAGCTTTCCGCATATGCATTTGGCAATATGCTGTCTTCAACAGCTTTTGCTGCTTTCTCAAAGTCATAGTCAAATCGTATGAACTCAACCTTTACCGCATCTTTATTCATAATGCTGCTGTTCTCATCAATATGGAGAACAACATAACCACCTCTTTTGTCTCCATCTTTTGGTTTACCAACGGAGCCGATGTTTATTGCATGTCTGTAATGTTGATGTTCTTCTGGAACAGCTGGTAGCACACGATGATAAGGTTTATGTGTATGACCAAAGCACATGATGTCCGCGTCTGCATCTTGCATTATTCGCAGCATGCTTTTTTCATCCCTGTCTTCAAAAAGGTATTCGTTTATTTTACGCGGACTTCCGTGTACCAAAAGCAAATTGAGTTTATCATTGTTTAATTGAAATTCAACCTTGATGTGTGCAGGTAATGTACGCAGGTATTTTCTCTCTTCATCTTTCACCAGTTGGTTGGTCAGTGAAATGGAAACACTTCCATTTGCTTTTTCGTCATCTGTTTTATATGCGCAACCACAATCATTACTGGCTCTGCCAATACCAAAATCGTAGTTACCAGCAATTGTTGGAATTCCTCTTTTGCGAATCTCGTTGATTACCTCATTGGGCCAGATATTGTAGCCTACTAAATCTCCAAGACAATAGACAGCATCGGTTTGCCTTGTATCAAGATCCTTAAAAAAAGCTTCTAAAGCAGGTAGGTTTGCATGAATGTCACTAAATAATGCGATTTTCATTTTCTTATTGGGTTACTGTTTTTAAATAATATTTTTTGCGAAGCCAGAACGCCACGTTAACAAGGGCAATTAGTGCGGGTACTTCCACGAGTGGCCCAATGACACCAGCAAATGCCTGTCCGCTATTGATACCGAACACACCAATTGCTACTGCAATGGCGAGTTCAAAATTGTTGCCTGCCGCAGTGAAGGCGATGGAAGCATTTTTAGAATAATCTGCACCCAGACGCTTGCCCACAAAAAAACTGACAAGAAACATGATGGCGAAATAGACAACAAGTGGAAGCGCTATGCGGAACACATCCATGGGAATTTGTACAATCAATTTTCCCTTCAAACTAAACATTACGACAATGGTGAACAAAAGGGCAATTAAAGTGAAGGGAGAGATAACCGGAACAAATTTGTTAGAGAACCAATCATCTCCTTTTAATTTAATCAGTGCATAACGGCTGATAACGCCAGCGGCGAAAGGTATTCCTAAATAGACTCCGACACTTTTGCCAATCTCTGCAATTGTAATATTTACGGTTAGCCCTTTGAACCCAAATAACGGAGGTAGAACAGTGATAAACACATAAGCATAAACACTATAAAGTAAAACCTGGAAGATGCTGTTGAGCGCGACGAGACCTGCGGCATATTCGCGACTGCCTTCAGCCAATTCATTCCACACAATGACCATCGCAATACAACGTGCTATGCCGATTAAGATCAGACCCACCATATATTCGGGGTAATCATGCAGGAAGAAAATTGCGAGAAAAAACATTAGAAAAGGTCCAATGACCCAGTTCAAAAATAATGATGCGCCTAAAACTTTTGTGTTCTTGAAAACTTCGCCCATCTTTTCGTATTTCACTTTTGCAAGAGGAGGATACATCATCAGTATCAAACCGATTGCGAGTGGGTTATTGGTGGTGCCGCTTGACATCTCATTTATACTGGCAGGCACCGACGGAATAAAATATCCAAGTGCAACGCCAACGGCCATGGCCAAAAATATCCACAGAGTGAGATACCTGTCTAAAAAGCTTAACTTTTTGCGCTCATGTGCAGGGGCACAATTGTTTGTTGACATGTAGTTGTTTGTTTTGTTTTTATTAGCAACAGCCAGGTGCGCAGCAAGCTTCCCCTTGTGGTTTTTCTGCATATACAGTAATGCTGTAAATGCCAGTATTGCTTCGTTTGAAGGTCTCGATCTCTTCAGTAGTTAAATAATTCGCAAGTATATCGTCTGGAACGGTGATTACTTTCTCTTTCTGAACGGTCAGATTGACGAACCCGTTCGCTTCAATCAATTCCAGGTAAACTTGCTTTTGAATGGCCCCGGCAACGCAGCCTGCATACATTTCGGCAGCTTGTTGAATTTTTTGAGGAAGACCTCCTTCAAGAACAATATCTGAAATGCTAAAGTGACCACCTGGTTTCAACACACGATACATTTCCTGGATAACTGCATTTTTATTTGGAACGAGGTTCAGTACACAATTGCTAACGATCACATCGGCAACATTTGCTGTAACAGGCATTTTTTCAATATCTCCCTGGCGAAACTCCACGTTGTTGAAGCCGCGAACTTCAGCATTTGTACGGGCTCTTTCTATCATAGCAGGCGTGAAGTCAATTCCAATTACTTTTCCGGTTTCTCCGGTTTCATGACGGGCAATAAAGCAATCGTTCCCTGCGCCGCTGCCAAGATCAATAACAGTGTCGCCCTTTTTTAATTTGGCAAATTGGGTAGGCAACCCGCATCCAAGGCCAAGGTCCGCATCCGCGTTATATCCTTCCATCTGCGAATAATCATCACTCATGATGTTGTAGACTTCTGTTGAGCAACAGCTGGCACCACAGCAGGATGCCTGGTTATCGGCCTTATCTTGCAAAGCGATTTCACTGTACTTTGCTTTTACCATGTCTTTGATATTTTGATGTTCTGACATAATATTTATATTTTGTATTATTGCAATATTGCGATAGATTTAAGTAAAAAATTTTAACAGCAACTATTATTATTGTCTACGTCCTTAAAGAACGCTGAGAAAAGCTCTTTGTATTGTTTCCAGACCTTCGAGTTAATGCAGTAACAAACACTAACCCCTTCAATCGCGCCCTTGATTATCCCCGCATTCTTTAGTTCTTTTAAATGTTGAGAGGTGGTTGCTTGCGCAAGTCCCAATTCATCAACCAGGTCCCCGCACACACAGGCATTCTTTTTTACCAGGTATTGAAGTATGGCAATCCTTGCTGGATGGGCAATTGCTTTCGCCATGTTCGCGATATCATTCTGCTGCTTTGTAAATAAATCTGATTTTGTAGCGCCCATAATATTGCAATATTACGATTGAATTTTTAATAGGCAAATTTTTTATTTCGCTTGCCGGGAATTGGATGGCGATTTGCGTGAAAAACAATTGCTCAACTCATTATTTGTGGAAGATTGAATTTGAGTTTAGTTTATCTGATTGATAGTAGAATGTATATTAAAGAAAAAAGCCGATAATCTACTGATTACCGGCTCTTTGAGTGCCAAGACTGTTATTTTCAATTATTGATTTTAGCAAGTCTAAGTCGCTTGGGTCTTTGAGTCTATGTATCATACTGTGACAATTCGAGCACAGCACTGTGAAGTCTGTTCTCGCGGCAAGCTCAGGTCTGTGACCAGTTAATTGTGATATTGGTGTAAGATGATGAGCTTCTATAAATCCCTTTCCTAGTTCGCCATATTTAATTTCAAAGTTGGTTGAGCATGCTTTGCAAGTGTAGCCATGAAATAATTTAGCTTTTTTTGAAAGTTGAGCATTTCTTTCTATTCGCTTATGAAACCTAAATTTTTTTAGCTCTTCAAAACCTGTGTAATTTTCTTCGTCATTTTCTTTTTCAGCTTGACTTGTGGGCAGTCCTTCATTATATGAAAGGGCTTCGTATATTCTTAGTATTTCAGAAATGTCATTATGAAATTGTATGTCATTAGGAAGGTTGTTGATGGGATAGTATTTGGCGCAAATGTTTCCTGCTTCGTAAAGGTCAGCAAGCCGAGAATTACTGGCTCTTGAATTCTTCAGTTCGATAGCTATTAGATTAAAATTTGTAGGCAAAGATCCTAGTTGTGCTCGATAGTCCTCTGATTTTAATTTTAGAACTTCTTTTGCGTCCCTTTTATATTTCTGTTGAATTTCTATCACCCCTTGATTTAGTGAAAGATAAAGGCCGGTCATATCTTCTTTGAATAAAAAAACCGGATAATAACCGGATTGAGCTGTGTCGGTAATTAGAACGTCAAATATTGCAACCCAGGGAATGGTTGTCCACTGGCCTTTCCCCGGAGAACCTTGGATTTTATAACGTTGCGTGTCTATCTCAATCGCGGTCAGGATGTTCCTGACTTCATTTGGAATTGTCTCTCTAAGTAAATTTGCTAGTGGATGATTTGTGAAATTCTGCCCGTAGGCTGCTTGATAGCTGTCAAGGATTTGCTGCAGTTGTTCTTGCATATGGTCTTATGATAGGTTTTAGTAAGTTAACATGGGATGTGCCGGTGGGCTATACTTTTTGAAATTACCGAATTGTTTGATTTGACACAATCTTCTCTAAGCAAAAAAAAACTGCTTCGTGATTTCAGAGTTATAGTTTTCCTTTAATCGGTTGATTAACGAACTGCGTGGCTGCATCAGTTAGCCTGGAATTATACTAATCAAAGTTTGAGAATTCGCTCTAGCTTCTTCAAGGCCTCTGGCAATTTTAGCAGAGAGAACAAAAAGAAATTCATCTAACGCTTTAGTGAACATTATAACTTTCTTTGCCTGGTCAACACTAGGTAAACTGCACCTGCAGATAACATTGCTGACCTGGCTGGGCAAAAGCGCTGTCTATAGGTTGCTGAAGAAAAGCTGTGTTGTCTTATCTGATGCTTTGCTCTTTTATTTAACAGATGTGAATAAAAGGTGGCATTCTACTTGATTTTTCCCTGCAATGTTCGTCTCTGTAGCGTCCCCCGAAAACGAAAAAAGCCTTGAAAGCTAATGCTATCAAGGCTTCTAATTTTTAACTCGTGCTTAGGACTTGAATCGAACCTAGGCTGATTATCATTAGATTATAAAGATCGTGTGTCAAAAAAGCGTCGTACTCTAATCTACTATCACTACAAATGTAAAAATATTCATTTGAAAATACTACTCGATTTTATAGTTTGACACACGGCGTGTGTCATTCATGTGATTAATGTTCGAATTCGAAAGAAAGCGAAACTAATTCGACAAGACAATATTTGAGTCTCCGTGTGTCATACCATCTTAGTAAGAACTTAATTGAAATACCTCTCGTTGTTCTTGGTTTTTGCACCTTCCATTGGTAAATTTACGTAAGCTTTAATGGTGCTGGTGAGGATGCAATTATCTCAGTACTCATGGCTCAATTCGCACTTCCGGTTTCACATACTTATCTAATTTGACTTGATTAGCGGCAATCTTATTTTTTAGATCCTGGATGTCCACGTTTAGTTTATCCAATGAGCTTGATTCTTTTCTTGCGTTTTTTGAATCAGACTTGGCACTGCCTGCTTTGTTATCTGCTGATCGCGCCAACTTTTTATCTTCTGGATGATCGCTTAGTTTACCTGCTGCGGTGGAATTAGCATCGGCGGATTTTTGTGCTTGTTGTGAAGCATCTTGTTTGTTTTGTGTTTTCTGCTCAACCTGATTTTGAAGTTTACCCAATTTCAGTTGATCCTCGCTGATTTTAGAAACTAATGAAAGCGAGTCTGTGTTTGCCTTTTGAGCAGATATAGATACACAGATAAATAATAAACCAATGAAGGTTAATAATAATTTTTTTGTCATAAAAGAAAATTGAAGGAATGCTTTTAAATAAATTAAAGTCGCGGTCTGTTCATTAAGATTTCAATTATGCCTGCAGGGCCTAAAGAATTGATTGCTTAAAATTTGCGGAGAATAGAGAAAGAGACAGAGCTAATAACCCTGTTATTTGAATCTTAAATCATATCCTGGGGAAATCTACAGTAAGGTACGCTATAAGTTCGACATAAGCAGGATTAACTTTAACCTCAGTGTCAAACCTGCGACTTATGTCTACACAGGACCTCCGCTAGGCACCACTTTGAACAACATAGTTAAAGTTTATCGCTCAAAGTATTGTTGATTGTAACCGGTGTATTTTTACATAATGCGGTTTTCGTTGCTCGCGTGTCAAAATGTAAATAATCAACAGTTTTGCTGTTAATTTACCGTCTTGCATTTAAAGAGTTGTGTTCAAAAAACATTACCGGCAATAGACTTAGTGATCGCTTTTGCAACTTGCAGAAAAACGGGAATGCTCGTCAATGCCACCTCCTATTGTTAACCTGCTTAACTCAGCCTTATCTGCAAATACCAACAATAAAAGTTACATTGTTGAGGTATTCACGTCTTAAGCCTGCAATTCTCTAGATAATTAACAAGATCCCTATGTCAGTCAACGTTATTCGTAAGAACATTTTATTTGAGCCGGATGCAAGCCGGGTCATTGCCCGTTTTTTATTTACTACCGAAGAGCGTAGCATGGAACTGATCACACGGGTGCTGGCACTGAGTGACAATGCGCAGCATGAAACGCTAACACATATCTTAAGAGATTTTTCTAAAAGACACCGAAGCATCTCAAGGATATTTGAAAAACATTTTCATCAGATACTTTATTTATTTTTAAAACTAGGCATTGATCCACATACGCTTACTACCCCACAAAAGGTATTGATAGGCGCTTATTTTACTATGGAGTATTCCAACGAAGCTGCCGCATTTTTTAATCCATCCATGATGGAAGATCCTGACCAGTCTGAGCTTGCAGCAGGTGAGAAAAGAGTGATCATTAGTTTTCGCGCAACCGGCGAGGGGCACGTATCTTCCGTTGTTTTTCGCTCCGGTATTATCGATGCTAATAATGATATCGTGATTGATGTATCTGGTAAAATGCTGGAATCGCCTGAACATGTGAAGAACCATATTTATCACAAAGAATCATTCAGCCGTAAGATACAGGAGATGCAGGATTGCAACAGCGCGGCCTATTCGTTGATGATGGCGAAGCTTACGGATACATTTACTTACGAAGAATTGAAAAGATATGTGCTTGAAACTACCTTGCAGGTACAGGATGATTCGCAAAGTCTTTTACTACTCAATGAAGTGATGTGGCTGGCATCTTCGCATTATGAAATAAATTTTTCTCTGGATACGGCTATATCTGAAAGAGTCATTTTTCCCATAGCTGATACAGAGAAGAAAGGAATTGAGGACGCTCGGTTTGTACGCTTTATTGATGATGATGGCGAAGTAACTTACTATGCCACTTATACTGCTTATGACGGCGTTACCATATTACCGAAGTTATTACTCACCAAAGATTTTTACCAGTTCAGGGTATTGCCTATTCATGGTGAAGTGGCGCAGAACAAAGGCATGGCGTTGTTTCCAAGAAAAATCAATAATAAATTCGCAATGCTTTGCAGAGTCGATGGCGTGAACAATTATATAGCCTTCTCAGAAAACATCAATGTATGGAGAGAAGCAAAATTATTACAAACACCCAGGTTTCCATGGGAGTTTGTACAGATGGGCAACTGCGGTTCTCCGATTGAAACACCTGATGGCTGGCTGGTTATCACACATGGCGTAGGCGCGGTACGTGAGTATGTACTGGGCGTTTCCTTACTCGATCTGGAAAATCCTGCAAAAGAAATTGGCAGGCTATCTACACCATTGCTCATGCCTAATGAAAAAGAAAGGGAAGGTTATGTACCCAATGTATTGTATTCATGCGGCTCCATGATTCACAATGGCCAGCTGATCATTCCATATGCCATGTCGGATCATGCGTCTACTTATGCTACGGTTAATCTTGCAGATTTACTGGCTGAACTAAAAAACTCAAAAGTATAAGTTTAACGGTTCAGTATTTGATTGTACACTTTTATATAATCATCCGTCATTCTTTGCATTGAAAATTTATCGGTGGCCCATTTTCTGCAATTGCTTCTATTGATAGATGGAAGACGGTCAACAGATTTTGCAGCTTCTTCGATAGTATCAACAAGAAAGCCGGTCTCTGCATGTAATATTAATTCAGGCATAGCGCCTCTGTTAAAAGCTATGACTGGCGTGCCGCAACACATTGCTTCCACTACACTCAGGCCAAATGGTTCATCGAAAGAGATGGGATGCAGCAATGCTTTGGCGTTTCCCAATAATTCATCTCTTTGTGCAGGTCCGCAGTTGCCTGCATAGACAATAGTATCATTATCAATCAATGGTTGTATGTAGGTGTTAAAATAATCTGCATCCTGAATAAGTCCTGCAATGATGATTTGATGGCCACTAAGCCTTGCTATTTCAATAGCTTCGCGTGTACCCTTATGCGGGTGTATGCGGCCGAAAAAAAGCAGGTAATCTTTTGGCCTTTCACAAAATGAAAATGCTTTTGTGTCTATGCCATTATACACAGTTGCCGTATAATGTAGCGAGGCATGTCTGTTGGCATTGCTTATGGAAACATAATGTCCATGAGCATTATACTTTTTATAAACAGGAATAATTAACGAAGATGAAAAACCATGAATGGTTGTGAGGATGGGTGTATTGATTAACCTGGAAAATGTAAGTGGTAAGAAATCATAATGATTATGAATTATATCAAACTCATCCGCTCTTTCAAAAAGATGACTGATATGCAGGCATTCATTCACCTTAACGTCTGCCGCATTATCTTCTGCATAAGGTTTATCAATGCACCATGCAAGCTTGCCTGCCGTTATAGAATCTCCGCTTGCAAAGAGCGTAACATCTTCTCCCTTTGCTACTAGTCCTTCCGCAATATTGGAGGCTACTTGTTCCCATGGGCCATAATTTGTCGGAGGAGTGCGCCATGCTATAGGTGCGAGTATGGCTATCTTCATCTTGCCAGGGCTTCTGCCATTACAAGGTGTGAAATCCAGTACGACAAAGTGCTTTCAGCTCCCTGATTCAAACTGACACCTGTACTATGCAGCCCATCAGCACAACCGCCTGTGGCAGGGTCGTACAAAGCAATCCCAAGGTCATTGGCGCCGCGGAACCATTGATAACTTTTGTACATTTTTATAAGGTATTCATCTTCACCTGTTAACCTTAATGCCTGTTGATAAAAAAGTACCATCGCCATCACATCAATACCCTGTTGGTCAAACTGTGCCTGTTTGCCATTTCTTTTCAGCCATCCATCATTTCCAATGGGCCTCAGCACTTCATTGTGAAATACTTTTGATTCAAGAAAATGCATGGCTTCAAATGCAACGTCAAAATATTTTTCATCCTGTGTTACTTCATAGGCATTCAGTAAAGCAAGTGGCAATAACGCATTGTCGTAGGTAAGCACAGGCTCGAACCAATGCCAATCACCTATTTTATTGGCTCTATAAGCCGCGGTCATTTTATCAGCCAATTCAATTACCATATCGCGTTTCACATCATCAGGGTAATTGTATTTTATAAACTGGCAAACGCCTACAATAGAGTTGGCAATACCACGTATGGAATTGAGTTTACGTACATTAGGAAACGCTTTTGCAAATATTTGATGGCCCGTCATAGCAAGTAAGTTGGTAGGCGCTTGGTGAACGAGAAAACCAAGTGCCATTATGGTTCTTCCAAAAGAGTCCTCTGAGCCATACTCCTCAAAACTTTCCTTATTATAACTCATGAAATTTTTGAAATGTCCCTTATCCGTTTGCATGTAGTGGATAAAACTGAGGTATACAGGAATCAACCTCGGCGACAGATCGTTCTTTTTATTTTTGCTTGCAAATACAGCCAACATCAATGCACGTGAATTGTCATCAATGCAATAGCCTTCTTTTCTGTTGGGCAAGTTATACATTGCATGTTGTATCATACCGGTATCATCAGTCAGGCTATCGATATGGTTAAAATTAAAGGCCGGTAATTTTACATCTTTAAAAATTACAGGCGACGACGAAATAGAATGATCTTCTGTGTGCATAATAGCAATGTTAAATTAAATTAAGTAGAGAACTGAGCGGACATAGTAGTAGAAAGAATAGGCACTTCAAGCACTTCGGCAAATAATGCTTTGTGCCTGGCCGCTACTTTTTCCCAGGTTGTTTCTCTTGTTCTCATAAAAGCGTTCTGGCCCATTTGTATTCGGATCTTATCACTGTGTAAAAGATTGATCACGTTTTCAGACAATTCATGTGGGTCATTTGTTTGCAGAATAATGCCCGTTTCGTCATCCAGCATTTCTTTTGCCAAAACAAATGAGTTGGAAATGATAGGACAACCTGCGCTCATAGCATACAGGAAAGTGCCGCTCATGGCCTGATCCGGGTCTTTGGAAGTAAAAAGATAAATATCTGTCAATGCCAAATACTCCATCAGCTTTTGTGTAGGCACATATTCATTGATCAGCATTACATTTTGCTGTAAGTGATTGTCATCAATTAATTGTTTTAAAAAATTACGGTATTTCTCTCCTTCCTGTTCAAGCAGGTTAGGATGCGTTTGTCCTAATACCACATATACTGTTTCCGGAAAACGCACACTGATTTCTTTCATAGCCAGTATACCTTTCTCAATACCTTTATTCGGGCTCAATAATCCGAAAGTGGTAAGCACCATTTTATCGGCAAGGTTATAATGGATCTTCAAATTTTGGGAAGTGATGACGCTATTGGTGTGTGTGCCATGCGGTATGATGGCTATTTTTGCAGCTTCTATTCCGTAATATTCTTTCAATATCCAGGCGGAATGATTGGTCATTACCATCACTCTATCTGCCAGCAACGCAATGGATTGTACAATCTTTAACCGCTTTGCATCAGGCGATGGCAATACTGTATGAAACCTAATGATAAATGGCTTTTCAAGTAAGGCGATGAAGCCAAGTAAGAATTCACCCATTTCGCCGCCATATAAGCCAAACTCATGTTCAATGCATACAAGTGCAATACTTGTATCGTTGTTAATAATGCCAGCCGTTTCAACAACAGAACTTAATATATGACCATCCATTATCATGGTAACCGGCGAGCTGTATAGTCCTTTTGCATTCTTCTTATCCAATGCGCAAATATTAATGATATAATCACCATCAATTTCTTTTTGCACAGCATTGGTAAGATCCTGAGTAAAGCTTGCTATACCACACTTTGCAGGCGGATAAGTGCTCAGGAATAGTATTTTTTGCTTATGATTTATTTTTGTCATACTAGTTTTTTAATAAAAATGGCAGGGCACAACAATACCAATTGCTCATATTGCTACATATGCCGATTCAAGTAAAGAGATATAAATTGTAAAAACTATTTTATTAGACAGTTAAATACAACAAAGCAATCAGATGTTGCTTATAAAACGAATTAATTACACGGAAGAGAAATAAAGAAGATCTTCTATAAAGTCCTCCCAAGGTAGTTGATTTAATTGACGCTGCCCATTATATTATGCATTGTGCTGGAGCTGAGCGTTTTTAGTCTAAAGTATTTGGCCTTTAAAACATCTTTACGATGAAGCCATCATGATAATAAAATGAAACATTGAACAGCAAGAAAATGCCAGCTCACTTTAAATCATCTTAAAAAAGTCAGGCCATATTTACTGGAAAAGCCAGCGATTTCGAGGCCATGCTACCAAATAGTTTGCCTCAACGCCAATTGTTTGTCAAAACCGGATGTAGGTCAAATAAAAAGGGTGATATGAGTCTAAAAGGCCTGGATTTTCCAGCAGGAGAGGGGCGTCGATGGCCGGGTGTAGGTAAAGATGCCGGAGGCTTTTCGCTGTCCTGGTTTTTTTCCCCACTCAAAAGTATAATAGACCTTTCGGTCATTGCGCATACGCCTTGGTGTTATAATGATGTTCACTTAGATAAAACCACCAAGAACATGCCTATTTTTTTCTTTTTTTTGACGTGTGTGCCGTTTGTGTGCCGCCTTTTAGAGGTACTATGGAATTGAATATGAAACCATTGTAAAAGCAAAAGAAAAAAGGCTTTCAGAATCGTTTGATTTTGAAAGCCTTTTATGTGCCCAGGACTTGCACAGAACCAGGCTTGAATATCATTAAGTTGTAAAGATCGAGTGTCAAAAAAGCGTCGTACTCTAATCCACTATCACTACAAATGTAAAATTTTTCATTTAAAAAAACTACTCGTTTTTATAGTTTGACACACGGCGTGTGTCATTGAGGGATAAAATAGTTTGTAATCGAAAGAAAGTGGAACTATACGGAAAGCTTGCGTTTTGCCTCTCGAGTGTCACATTAAGTGTCGAGTAAGATGAATTTGTTTTCTTTTCTTAGCAAAGTTTACATTGACTTCGACTTTAATTACGAATACTGTGTATTCGCAATTGGGAGAGTATGAATCCTCGTCTATCCGACAATTATTCCAAAATGTTGTCTTTATACGACCTGGGTAAATCATAGAGTATAGGGGCAGAGAATCGCTATAACTTAGAGTGAGTCTGTGGTTTGGAAATAAGGTTCTAGTGGGGTTCTCACTGAATGGGAATCTCATTCGAAGCGCAGTATTTTAACAAAGCTACTATTGAATATTAACCATTTGGTCAAGACTTTCGGGATTTCCCAGTATGGGCTGGAGACGATGGACTTGATACGCTACAGGAAGCGAACGGTCTTGTGGTTATTTTCAACCTGTAATGAGCTTTCTGTTTAGGGGAAGTTCTATTTTGGATTATCGCGGCTATTTATTTGTTACGTTAAAATATAAACGAACTTTTTAACTAGGAGATCTGCCGGGAGCTATATATACGGCCGCATGCCACGAAGGCTCGAGGCCTGTTTGTTTTTTGTGTAACAAATCGTAATTCTATAATGCCTGATTATCTACAGTCCTGAATTTGATTTCACCTCTTTGCCTGTTGGATCCATATACAAATACGTCTTTTTAATTCCATTTTTAAGATTGAAACGGTAAAGTGCGGGGTGTTTCGGTTCTTCAACAAAATCTATCGAATTCAGTTTCCAGTCTGTATAACGGCTTTTTGAAAAGGATGCACTTACCGCTTCTGGCAGGTCATTTTTTTGGATCTGGTTTTCAGTGTTATCCCAATTACCATCAACGTTGTAATGAGCTTCATAGTTTTTACCGTCCTGCTTGAATTTAGCCGTATAGTTTGAGACGTTGTTGCTCCAATCCACATCGGTGGCTTTGGGATACTTTTCTGAAAAGTGGGCTTTTGCTTTGTCTGGAATATTGACCACTTGTGCCACAGCAATATCATTTGCCAACAACATCATGGCTGCAAAAAATGAAAGAATGGTAAGTTTCATACATTTCGTTTTGGATGACCCTTCTATAACACACTTGCGGGCATATGGTTCAGAAAATAGAAGTTAGAAGCCAGAAATTAAGTGTTCATGAATTGCCAGACCTTAATTAGAACATGGTTGGACCTTTTTTACCAGGATGATGGTGGACCAAGCGTAGTTCATTACTATTTCATTTTCATTGAAAAAGTTATAATTTGATGTGTGAAAACCCGCTCGATGACTTCTTACACTCGCATCCGGTACGTTGTATTCTTGCTTCTCTTAATTTTTGCTTTAGGAACAGCTGTTGGACAAAAACGGACAGATACTTCCGTCAATAAAATAGATAGTTCAGTTAGTAAAATCAAAGCGACTGTTGATTCTTTTAAACTGCCATCCGAAACTGACAGTGCCTATGTAGATACCGTAAAGAAAATACTAAAGCAAGGATATGAAGATTCCAGCCTGAGTCAATCCGATACAATTATACCTTTACTGGTAAAGAAAATCCAGTCAGTTAGTGCGCTTATTGCCGCAGCTAACCGTATTTCGGAAAACGGTTTTGATACAGTCGCCATTTCAAAGGAACTGAAGTCAACTGAATATCTTCTTAATGTTGTTGAGTCAAATTTTATCCGTAAAAATGCTTTTCAAAATCTAAGAGCGCTAAAGAGCACCAAAGGAGTGCTGATCCAGTCTGAGTTACAACTGGAGGCCTGGCAAGGCAGCTTATTTGAGTATGCTGAGGAAATTGCAGATCTTAAGATGAAACTTGTCGAAGCAAGGGCAGATCCAATATTTAGGAAAATTCCACAAGATTCGCTGCTGAGAGATATTTATTTTGGTCAGATAGCCGGTCAGTTGGTAAACTGGAAAAGGGCTGAATCATCGCTTAACGTTAACATGCTTCGATTGGGTATTCTGGAAAATAGGGTAGCTTCCGATTTGTTAAGGACAAAAGATTTTCTGGATAAGACCAATCAAAAACTGACAAAATACATTGCCAATCTTTGGATTCCCGAAGAGCCGTCGTTGTTTAAGGCAAAACGGAGAGATTATGATGCCGTTTTTTTTTCGGCCTTTATCAGTTCAGTGAACAGCGTAACCCGCCTGATTTTTTATTTTGCGCAGCTTAAGATAAAGTCCCTGGTCGTTACTTTGATTTTGATTTTACTATTTTTTGGTTGGCTGATGCGTATTTATTATCGATTAAAAAAAGAGGAATATTTTCCCGGCGAATTGCCAGCTATATCGCACATGGTTCTAAAGCGTACGCTGCTCTCCGTTACAGGACTGGCATTGGTTTTTATGGCTTTATTTTTCTTTAATATGCCACCTTCGTGGAACTCGTTGATATGGACTTTAATTGTTGTCATTTTTTTTATCATCAGCAGGGTCGACGAAAAGTCAAAACCATTGTTCCGCCCCGAGATGCTCATCATTTTTCTATTAATTAATACACTTAGTGTTTTTATCAAAAATTCACTTGGCGAAAGATGGCTGCAGTTTGTACTGGACCTGGTGATGATTGGTTATTTACTATTCATATTCCGGCAAATTGTTGCTAAAAAAATGGCGTTGCATTATTTGGCTGTACGAGTGCTTTTTGTGCCTGCTATTTTTTCATTCGGAGCGCTTATCTGTAACACGTATGGAAGTTTCATGCTGGCGAAGATTTTTAATAATGGAGCTGTTTACGCAGTGTTGACCGCCATGGTGCTGTCTATGAGTTTAGAAATTATCATCAATATTATTTTACTGCATGGCCAGGCTTTTAAAGGGACCAGGTTACTATCTTATTTTAATGTGCATGCCCGGGAACAGCACATTCGTAAGTTTTTGCGGGTGATACTGATAGCAGCATGGCTATTGATTATGATCCAGCAGCTGAATCTTTTTGATTATGGCTATCGGTGGATATTCCATTTTTTTTCCACCCCGCGCAAGCTCGCTAACCACAGCTTTACTTTCGGAAGCATTTTCATATTTATAGCAGTGATATGGTTGTCTGCTTTTATTGCAAAAATGTTGTCTGTTTTTTTAGGCGATGCAGCAAGCCCCAGCGGTGCAAAAAAGAATTGGTGGGGAAGCACACTTATATTGATCCGTCTTTGCATTTTATCAATTGGCATACTCATCGCCTTTCTTGCATCAGGTATACCTCTTGACAAAATTACTATTATCGTCGGCGCTCTTGGAATAGGAATTGGTTTTGGCTTGCAAAATATCGTCAATAACCTGGTGAGTGGAGTGATCCTCGCATTTGAAAGACCCATACAGGTGGGCGATGCCATTGAAGTAGGCAACCGGTATGGCATAATAAAAGAAATAGGTATACGGGCCAGCAAGATCACTACGATGGAGGGTTCGGAAGTGATCGTTCCCAACGGCGATATGCTTTCGCAACATATCGTGAACTGGACCTTAACCAGCAATTATCGCAGGGTGGAGATCTTCATAGGCGTTGCTTACAGCACTGATCTCGACTTTGCAGAAAAAATATTAAAAGATATTATCTCAACACAAGTGGGGATAGAATCTAAACCTGAGCCTTCCGTACTTGTGAATGACTTTGGCGAAAGTGCCATCAATTTCAGGTTATTGTTTTGGTGTCACATAGATACATGGATCAATATCAAAAGTGATATATTGATGAAGGTGCACAAATTATTTGCGGTGAATAATATCGAAATGCCTTTGCCTCAGCGCGATATCAACATCAAAAATATCGATAACCTGCGAGATAAGAAGGATAAGGAAGAAAGTAGCCGGGGAACGCCGGATGATTAGCAAGTTGTGACGGTAGCATGATGAACCATAAAGCAATTGCATAAAAAGGGGATATATGCCCATGCAGATATTTTGATAAGAGGGTTATTTACTTATTAAATGCTTCTGAATTTATGCATGAGCCATCCTCCAGTATGTGAAAAAGGCAAATGTCATCAACAAAACAAATAATTGTAAGGCTGCACTTTTTCAATGCATTCCTGTAAAATTCTTTATCAGTTATAAATTAATATGGGGTTACCGAAAATTCTACTATTAAAAGAATGAGCCTAAATAATTCAATTTAAATTTAAATTGAAATACAATAAATCCGTATCTACGTAAGTGTATACTGTGTCTCTCAATGGAAACGACATTAATACGGCAAAGCATAAAATCTGAAAATAATTATAGGCATTCAGTTTGCTGATTTCAGTACGTATGAATTTTCAAGACTGTACCATATTCAGATTTTGTAAAAAAGCCTCTGTCAGGCACGATAGCAGCTTTTTTATGGTCATCTTTGAAAACTTTTCATATTAAGATTCCGCCTTATGCTGTAAAATTTGGAATTGAAAACGATGAAAGAATCATCTGAACAGCAAGGTTTTATCAAGACAATTGCTCAAACATTAGAATGATTTTTAAGCCATCATCCTTTATTGATTGCATATTTCATATATCAGGCCAGAAAGGAATATTTGGTGAAGTCGCATTAATAAATAATTTTACCACCTTTAAAACGATTGCTTATACCAAGGACCATGTTGTCTGCCAATACGATTGCTGCGCTTAAGGAAAACAATGAAATGGTTTTCAATGAGGTATTCAAAGAATACCATCAGCGGGTTTATTTTTATGTGCTGGAAAAAACAAAATCCACTTACCTGGCAGAAGAGGTTGTTCAAGTTACTTTCATCAAATTGTGGCAAAACAGATCCCGGCTTGACGAGTATATAAAACTATCCACACAGATCTTTCAGATTGCAAAAACATCTTCTATCGATCTTTTAAGAAGTGAGGGCCGTAAACAAAAATTATCAGTAACAATTGAAGAGAAGAAATCTGAAACACCAGCAGAAGGCATACCCGATAATATAGAAGGCAGAGAAATGGAACGCAGGCTCGCTCAAGCCATACAAGAACTGCCTCCCATGAGAAGACGGGTATTTGAGTTAAGCCGATATGAATTAAAGTCCCACAAAGAAATCTCACGCATTTTACTTCTTTCCGAAAAAACCGTGGAAAATCATATTGCACTGGCAATTAAACAATTACGCCGTTTATTTTTCCTGCTGATTGTATTTTTCCTGCAATAAGAAAAAATATTTTTTTTCCCATTGGGGGAAAGGACCTTGACGAGCGTATTACTTATAACAACTTATGATGACAGAGGAATTAATTGAAAGATTTTTTAAGAATGAATGCAATGCTGGGGAGCAGGAGCAGGTTTTAAATTATTTTAAAACCCATCCTGAAGAATTTGGAAAATATTTCAATGAAGACGAATGGGAAAATTTGGAAATAGAGCGGGAGTTAGACGAATCCATTTCTAACGATTTGCATCAAAAGGTACAAAGGGAGATTTTTAAGAAACGAGGCGTTGTAAGAACAATGTTGAGAATCGCGGTGGCTGCGTGTATTTTAATTTTGTGCGGGGTTGGCTATTTTTTATTGAATAAAAAGATCGTAAGCCCGGAAAAAGTTTCCACCCACGAAATCGTCACAGCGGCTGTTGGGCCTGAAGTAATCGAACGATCCAACTCCACCAATAAAATTATTTCCTTTTCATTGGAAGACGGTTCTGTTGTTGAGTTGGCGCCTCGCAGTACGATTAAATTTCATCAACCTTTAGCCGTAAATAATAAAAGAGATGTTCAGTTGACAGGGCAGGCTTCTTTTAAAGTAGCCAGTGATAAAATGCGTCCCTTTGCTGTAAGCACGGGCGGCATATCTACAATCGTATTAGGAACTTATTTTACTATAAAAGCATTTGACGCGGATGACATCATAAGTATTGCATTACATGAGGGAAAGGTAGTGGTGAGATCTTCTGATAGTGCTTTGAAACGAATGGCAAAAGATGTTTTTCTAACGCCGGGAGATGAGATGATCTACAACAGATCTAGTGCGCTGGCGAGTCTGCGCCATTCAGAGTTCAGTAAATATGCAGCAACAGGTAAATCAAAGATGTCGCTGAATAAGCCTGACTGGTACAGCTTTAATTCCGAATCGCTTGCTGAAGTGTTTAACCAGTTAAGTTCCTATTACCAGACCAATATTTATTATTATCCTGATGAAATAGTCAACAGATATTATTCCGGAAAGATTGAAAAGACAGATTCCCTGGAAGATATATTGAACGACATTGCCTTACTAAACCAATTAAAGATTACAAAAAAGAATGGCGCATTCTTCATTGAAAGAAAGTCGAAATAAGCCATAACCAAGACCTTACCAAGCCAAAACATACTTACCAATTCAAGCTCGCAAATTGTTGTTCGCAACAAAACGGGAATGTATTGCATATTCTAAAACTAAACTTGCATATGATGAAAAAAAGGTTTCCGGGGCTCGCCTTACTGTGCCTCATAGCCATTATTAATTTTGTTCCGTTGTTTCTGCAGGCCCAAGGCTCAAGAAGCGATGTGAGCGGTATCGTACGCACCGAAGGTGGTATGCCGTTACAAGGAGCAACTGTTCTTGTTAAAAATTCAAAAAATTCGTTTACGGCATCTACTCAGACTGACTCGAATGGTGTTTTCAATTTTATGAAACTACCATCCGGCGATGGCTACAGTTTTACTGTATCCTTTACAGGAATGGAGTCGCAAAACTTAAGCGGTTATCATCTTAAACCGAATGCTGCGCTTTCTGTGATCGTCAAAATGAAAGAGTCATCCAAAGCGCTAAATGAAATAGTTGTAGTTGGATATGGTACAGCAAAGAGGCAAGCCATTACCGGCGCTGTTGCTGTTGCAGATCTTAAAACTTATCAAAACGTTTCCACAAATAATATTCTTGAATCTGTGAAAGGTGTTGTACCTGGCCTTAATGTTAGCGGTGTTAATACTGCCGGCGGCCTGGCTTCAATAACCGTTCGTGGCCAGAATTCAATTAAGGACGCTTCGGGGAACGGTGCGGGGAGTGATCCTTTGCTTGTTGTTGATGGTGTTATATTCAAAGGAACATTGAACGACATTGCACCTGCAGATATTGAAAGCCTAACGGTATTGAAAGATGCAAGTGCGGCAGCTGTTTACGGTTCGCGCTCTGCGAACGGCGTTATTTTAATTGAGACCAAAAGAGGCGATGGCATAAACGGCAAGCCGAAGTTTAACGTAAACATGAGCTATGGCAACACCAATGAATTGAAGCATTTACAGGTGTATGATGCACCGGGGTATATACAAAGGCTTCTTGATATCCGCACCTTGAACTACTTGCCGGCTGATCCCAATAACGTTGCAGCTTACCTGCAAACTATAGAGGCTACAAACTACAATGCAACACCAGATCACCAGCCTACATTGGTTGATCCATACGGTTTGTTCCGCCAAACCGGTCAGTCGCTGAATACAACAGCAAGCGTTTCGAACAAGACAGAAAAAACAGAGTATTATATTTCAGGAAACATGATTAAACAAAAAGGCGTTATCCTGAACGACTTGTACAATCACTATTCTTTAAGAACCCGCATCACCTCTGATTTAACCAGTTGGTTCAGGTTGGGTGTAAATGCTTATTATAGTCTGAAAGATTACCCCGGAGCAGCTATTTATGGTATCAGCAGTGGTGGTAGTCAAAGTAGTCCTTACTGGTTCAGCCCGTATGCTTCTTTGACCGCAGCTGATGGAAGCTCTTTGCAATTTCCGCAAACAACTACATCGTTTAACAGCCCTTACTGGCAAGTGCCCAATCAAAAATATGACAGAAAAAATAACCTCAACGGCATCGTTACCGCGCTTGTGAAAGTGCCATGGGTTAAAGGGTTGTCGTATAATCTAACCGCATCCATAACACAAAACTGGAACGAAAGCGGTTCTTTTTATGGCATGCAAACAGTGGTTGGGTTGCCCAAAAAAGGCAGCGGAGACGTTGGCTACTCACGAAGCACGTCTACACTTATTGATCAGATGATCAAATACAACAGAACATTCGGAGATCATAGTGTTGATGCCACTTTATTGTATTCAACCGAAGACTATAAACTGAATTCACAAAGCTCTCATGGAGAAGGATTTAATGATGTTTCCCTGGGTGTTTATGGGTTGAGTAAAGGTCAAACACAAACGGTAAGCACTGGTGGTACCCAAACCGCAGCAACAGGTGAAATGGGAAGATTAACTTATGGTTACAAAAATAGATACACGCTTACAGGAACAATAAGACGAGATGGTTATTCGGCTTTTAGTGAAAATCACAAATATGGTGTATTCTCATCTGTTGGTGCCAACTGGCAATTAAACAAAGAGAAATTCCTGGGCGATGTTTCTCAAATAAATAATCTCGCATTAAGAGCTTCTTATGGAACAAATGGTAACCAATCCATTTCTCCTTATGGAACATTATCCAGAATGGGTAATAGTTTTTATTACTATAACGGAACGTCATTTGTAACCACGGAATATGTAAACAATCTTGGCAACAGTGATCTAAAATGGGAGTACACAAAAGGAGTGAATCTTGGACTGGATTTCTCTATACTGAAAAACAGGATCTCCGGTTCAATTGACTGGTATTCCAAAAATACTCAAAACCTTATACTCCCGCTTTCTATTCCAAGCACATCCGGTTTTACTACTATCAGTACGAATCTTGGAAAGGTGGGCAACAAAGGAGTGGAAATCAGTTTAAATACGCTTAACATCGACAACAAAGACTTTTCATGGAGATCCACTTTTGCTTTTGCCCGTAACCGTAACAAGCTGATTACAGCTTACGGTCCCGATCCAAAAACAGGAATTGAGGCCGACAGACCATCAGACAACTTGTACATTGGTAAGACGCTGGGAACCATTTATGACTATAAAGTAACCGGCATGTGGCAGGTGGAAGATTCTGCCAAGGGAATCATTATGAAAGGCATGAAGCCTGGTACTTATAAACTGTTAGACGTGAACAATGATGGCAAAATAGCTTCAGACAGCGATCGCGTATTCCAGGGAGACAACAAGCCTTCGTATACATGGAGCTTTACCAACACATTCAAATACAAAGATTTTTCTTTGATGGTTTACGTGTATTCAATGTGGGGTGGAAACGGACATTTCTTATCCGGCAACAACACACCATATAATGATAGCTATGCAAATACCGGCAGCATTAACCATGCAGTATATGATTACTGGACCTATAACAATCCTAACGCAATGTTCCCGCGAACAAACTATGCGAACGCTGCATCATTCAGAGGCGTAAAGTATTTTGACCGAAGTTTTATTAAGCTTCAGAAAATTTCATTGACTTATGATGCTTCAAGAGTTGCAAGACATTACGGTATACAAGGTTTATCATTCTCTGTAAGTGCGGACAACCTGTTCACTTACGCACCGCATTGGGTTGGGTTAGATCCTGAAACAAACAGTGGCTTAACAGATACATCGATACCATCTCTAAGAACTGTTATGGGAGTAGTCAATATTAACTTTTAAATGACCGAAGAAAATGAAGAAAATAATTATTTCCATATTAACACTATCCTCTCTATTGGTATGCTCATGCAAGAAATCGTTAACGGAGGTGCCATTGGATTTTTATGCTCCTGAAAACTCTTATACCAATAAAGCGCAGTTTGAATCTGCATTGGCGGATATTTACCTGAAAATCCGCACAAATTTTTATGCTAACGCAGATGAAGTTAATAACTATGATATGTTGGGCATAGATGTGGATTTTGCTGATAACCTTGCATTCACCAATTCCAGCCTGCCTTATTTTGGTTGGAATACCATCAACGCAGACAATGGATTTTCCAGCAAGTGGTGGGGGCGTCTGTACAAAATAATTGCACAAGCGAATACAATTATCGACAGGGCAGAGTTGCCTGCAGCTAAATGGAGTTCAGATGCTGAAAAAAATGCTATAGTTGGCGAAGCAAAATTTCTAAGAGCATTTGCTTATAGATTTCTGGCCAATATGTGGGGTGGTGTTCCATTGGTATTGAACGAAACCAAATCACCCAAATTTGATTACGTAAGAGCTTCTCAAGCCGAGGTGTACCAGCAATGTAAATCAGATCTGACTTTTGCTACACAATGGATGGCTTATGTAAACGATCAAACCTCCGGAAGAGCGCCACGGGAGGCTGCATTTACTTTGTTAAGTGAAATAAATCTTTCTTTAAAAGATTACCAGGGTTCGATTAAAGCTGCAGATTCTGTAATTGCAGGCGGTAGGTTAAGCCTTATGACTTCCCGTTTTGGAAAATGGACCGCATTCACGTCCAATGCACCAACTTATAAGGGTGCCTATGCTCCATGGGGTGATGTTTATTTCGATCTTTTTCAGGATGGCAACTTCAACTTTAAAGAAGGAAACAAAGAAGCGATCTGGAACATAGAACAAGATCCAACCATTATAGGTGGTGACAATACAGATGTAAATGCGTCAGGGGGAGTGTTTGTCATGGAAAGATGGTGGGGACCACGTCCCTGGGGCGTTTCAGATGCTAATAACAAACCTAACTTTTTGATGGATACTTTAATGGGAAGACCCGTTGGCTATCTGACTGCAACAAAATATACAGACTCTTTGATCTGGCAGTATAAAGGAGATTGGAGCAACGATATCAGGAACTCTCAATATAATATCATCCGTACTTATTATTGGACCAATCCTGCAAGCGTTTCTTATGGTCAACCTATTACAAGAGCCAATGTAAAAGATCCATCTCTTTTCAGAGCAGCCTGCGCTCCGACATTTGTCAAGGGCACATCTGCTGTGCACTATAAAAAATTCCAGGATGCAACGAGTAAACAATGGCATGACAACGGACGAACTTACAAAGACTGGTACATTATGCGTTTGCCTGAAACATACCTGCTAAGAGCAGAAGCTAAATTGGGTGCAGGCGATTTGGCCGGTGCCGCAGCAGATATCAATGCCATTAGAAACCGGGCAAAAGCAACACCGGTTTTGGGAAGCGACGTGAACATTGATTTGATTCTCGATGAACGCGCAAGAGAATTGTATATGGAAGAGTTCAGGCTAAATACTTTGATGCGCCTTGGTAAGTTGCAGGAATATCTGACTAAATACAATGGCAATGTGATAGAGAATAAATACAACATTGATACCAAGGTAAATAAAATGCCAATTCCTACATCCGTAATCCAGGCGAATACAGGTGCAAAAATGGATCAAAATCCAGGCTACTAATTCTAAATTGAACACTGCAAAAAACAATAACGCCTCTCAAAAAGGGGCGTTATTGTTAATATGCATTTATCGTTGCTTTATAGATTGATCCTGTTTTAACGTTCGCATAATGATCCCTCATAAAAAGAATAAGCTTTATTTTTTTGCAATGCTTGTGCTAATGAGCATTCAATCATTCGCGCAGCAATCCATGAAAGAATTGATTGCAAGTGATATGCGCCTCGCAGCAAAGCAATATCAACTACTGGCAAAGCGCACGCCGGTTGATAGCATGCCGCGATCTTATGATGCCAATAAAAACACATCAGTCAGCAGCGATACAAAATGGTGGTGCAGCGGCTTTTATCCCGGATCGCTTTGGCTGATTTATGAATACACGAAAGATGAAGCCATTCGTAAAGAAGCAGTACAAAGGCTTGGCATATTAGAAAAAGAAAAACATTATACCGGCAATCATGATCTTGGTTTTATGATGTTTTGCAGTTTCGGCACCGCTTATAACATTACAAAAAACGAATCATACAAATCTACGATCGATACCGCCGCACTGTCTTTAATCACTCGCTACAGGCCGTCCATTCAGTCCATTCAATCCTGGGATAGTAATGATAAATTGCAATGCCCGGTGATCATTGACAACATGATGAATCTTGAATTGTTGATGTGGGTTGCGCAACATGGCGGTGACCAGAAAATAAAAGAGATCGCTATCCATCACGCCAACAGTACACTGGAAAAGCATTTCAGGCCCGATGGCAGTTCTTACCATGTCTTGGATTACGATTTGAACACGGGAAAAATTATCCGCAAACAAACATGGCAGGGAGCTGCGGATGAATCTGCCTGGAGCCGCGGACAATCGTGGGGACTCTATGGCTTTACGATGATGTATCATTTTACAAAAGATGATCGATATTTACAGCAGGCAAAAAAGATTGCAAGCTTTATTTTCAATCATCCCAACATGCCTTCAGATTTGGTGCCGTACTGGGATTTTAATGCGGCCGATATTCCTGTTGCTTATCGCGATGCGTCTTCCGCAGCTATCAACGCATCTGCTTTGTTAGAGCTGGCGCAATATGTTGATGGAAAACAAGCAAAAGAATATATCGCTAAAGCAGAAAAGATTCTTCGTTCTTTGTCTTCCGAAAAATATTTGGCGAAACAAGGCGAGAACGGCGGATATATATTGAAGCATTGTGTAGGCAATCTTCCTTTTCATTCAGAAATAGATGCGCCGCTTACTTATGCAGATTATTATTTTCTCGAAGCTTTATTACGTTATCAAAAATGGGTGCTGAATAAATAATTATATTTCCGGAAATGAGGATTCAAATGAAACGATTTTGCCCGCTTCTTTTTGTTACAATGTTTGCCATTACAGCATCAGCGCAAACAAAAAGTAAAAAACAAAATGTTGGAGTAAAACAGCAGGAGGCCAGTGGCATGCAGGACAGAACGTTGTGGAGCGATCTGTTATACAAAATAGCATCACCTGTCGTATTCAATCTTGCTGCAGGTAAGTTGCATCAAAATATGCCGCTGGAAAAAGCTCCCGGCTATAATTTTAAAGTAGAACAGGTTACCTACCTGGAAGCTGTGGGAAGAACCATGGCAGGCATTGCGCCCTGGCTTTCACTTCCGGATGACAGCACACAGGAAGGGCAACGAAGAAAGCAATTGCGTGTAGCCTTGCTCAAGGGCATTCAAAATGCAGTTGATCCATCTAATCCTGATTACCTCAATTTCAGAAGCGAACAGCAAGCCCTTGTTGATGCTGCCTTTATGGCCCAGGCTTTTTTGCGTGCACCAAAAGCATTGTGGGAACCGTTGGACAGCCTGACAAAGAAAAGGGTAGTAGAAGAATTCAAAACGCTTCGCACCCGGAGTGCCAGTTATAATAATTGGCTATTGTTTGCAGCAATGAGTGAAACTTTTCTTCTTAGCGTGGGTGAACAGGCCGATCCTGCACGTATTGATTTTGCACTGAAAAAATTTCCAGAATGGTATGTGGGAGATGGCTGGTACAGCGACGGCCCGGAGTTCAGCATGGATTATTATAACAGTTATGTGATTCAGCCAATGCTGGTTGATATATTTCGTGTACTGCAACAACACAACAAAGTGACAGCAGAAGAATATCAGCAGGTGTTAAAGCGGATGGTGCGTCATGCCGAGTTCCAGGAGCGCATGATTGGATCGGATGGAAGTTTTCCTCCTTTTGGCCGCTCTATCACCTATCGCTCCGGTGCCTTCCAATTGTTGGCGCAAACGTCATTGATGGGCCAATATCCGGAACAGATAAAACCGGGACAGATTCGATCCGCAATGACGGCCATGTTGCAAAAACTTTTTATGCAGTGTCAAAATTTTGATGCAAATGGATGGTTGGTTTTGGGCTTTTGCGGTCATCAACCGGATGTGGCCGATTATTACACATCCACCGGCAGCTTGTACATGGCAACGCTTGGGTTCCTGCCGCTTGGCCTTCCTGGAGGCGATCCATTCTGGAACGAGCCTGCAACAGATTGGACTTCAAAAAAAGCATGGGGCAGTCAACCTTTCAAAAAGGATTATAAGGTTAAATATTAAACTGGTTAGAAACTAAATCATTCAGCAAAAGCAACGATCAATCATTCAAGCTAAATAAATAAGTCCATAACATGATTTCAAGATATATCACTATTCGACAGTTTGTAATGTTAATGGCTTTGTGCATGCTTGCGTTGGCAGGCAATGCACAGGATAGTCTTTCACTTTTTTCGCCCAATGGGAAAATTCGCTTTCAATTAGCGGTTACAAATGAAGGAATAACTTACTCCGCGTTCCATCAACAAAAAGAGATCATCAAACCATCTGCATTGGGAATAAGCGGTTGGGATCATTTGAATTTGCATTCCGTTACTATCACTAAAAAAGATGCTTCGTGGAAGCCTGTGTATGGCGAAAGAAATATAGTTCGCGATCACTACAACGCTACAATTTTTTCTTTCCGGAAAAACAATAGTGGGCGACAGGTTATTCAATTAGTAGTAAGAGCCTATGATGAAGGCCTTGCGTTTCGCTATTGCTTTCCGGAATATTCTGCAGCTGGTCCGGATATAATGATTAGCAAGGATTTAACGGAGTATACAATGCCTGAAAATACGAAGGCATGGTTCACAGATCATGCACAGGGTGAGTACAGGTTGTTGCCTTTAAAAGACTGGCGGGGAGAAGCAGAACGCCCACTAACCTTGCAACTGAACAACGGGCTGTTTGTTTCATTGGCGGAAGCAAAAGTGGTGGATTATTGCAGGACAAAATTTTCACTACATCCCGCAAAGCCAAATACTATAGTGTGTTCGATGTTTGATAAAGTTGATTTGACAACTCCTTTTGAAACACCATGGCATGTCGTAATGATCGCAGAGAAAGCAACGGATCTTTTGCAGAACAATGATCTTATCCTGAACTTGAATGATGCCTGTGCAATAAAAAATACTGACTGGATAAAGCCCGGAAAAATTATTAGAGAAACATCACTCTCAACAAAAGGAGCAAAGGAAGTAGTAGATTTTGCAGTGAAACGTAAACTGCAATACATACATTTCGATGCCGGATGGTACGGTTATGAGTACGATAGTGCATCGGATGCCACTGCTGTAAACGTGGATCCGCGCCGCAACCCAAAAAATGATTTGAACTTACCGGAAATAGTTAAATATGCAAAGCAAAAAGGCATTGGTGTTTTCTTATATGTCAACCAGAAGGCATTGGCCAAACAATTGGATACATTGTTGCCGTTGTATGAGAAATGGGGAATCGCTGGTATCAAGTTTGGATTTGTTAATGTAGGCTCCTGGCGCTGGACGCAATGGCTTCATGAAGCCGTTAGAAAATGTGCAGCACACCATTTAATGGTAGATATACATGACGAATACAGACCAACCGGTTACAGCAGAACATACCCTAATCTTTTAACACAGGAGGGCGTAAGAGGCAATGAGGAAATGCCCGAGGCAAACAACAACGCCGTTCTGCCTTTCACAAGATTCCTGTGCGGCCCTGCCGACTATACCATTTGTTACTATCATCGTCCGGAATTAAAAGCAAGACTGGCGGAAACCCAGAATGCACGCGTGCTGAAAACAACTTCCATGCACCAAATGGCTTTGTCTGTTGTCTACTACAGTCCGCTGCAATTCATGTATTGGTATGATAAACCCGAAGATTCGAAAGATGAACCTGAACTTGAGTTCTTTGATCATGTTCCAACAGTTTGGGATGATACAAAAGTGCTGGATGGTGAAATAGGAAAGTACATAACCATTGCCCGCAAAAAGAACAATGAATGGTTTGTGGGAAGTATTACAAACGATGATGCAAGGGATATTAAGATGGCTTGTTCTTTCCTGCCTCCCGGAAAGAAATTTAAAGCGACGATTTATTATGATGATCCGGCATCAACAATCAGAACAAAGGTGTCTATGAAGCAAATTGTAGTAGACAGCAAGACAGTTTTAGATGCGCATTTGCTGGGATCGGGCGGGCAGGCAATTTGGATCAGGCCAATCTAGTAATGCACGTCTGAGTAACAATATAAAAACGCTTTTTGATAATTCTTAAAATTTGTGACCCTTTGGTACTCTAATTTTCTGCGCTATATGAGAAATGACTTGCAAGGCATGCATGTTCGCATTGCTAATGGGGACGAGATTGCTTTTACGGATTTGTACAAAACTTATAACAAGCAACTGCTTGCTTTTGCCGTATCTATAATACGCAACAAAGAATGCGCAGAAGAAGTGGTAGAAGATGTTTTTATAAGTGTCTGGCGCAATCGGAAAACCGTCGCGGAAATTGAAAATATGGCGGTTTACCTGTACGTCGCGGTTAAAAATAAATGCCTCACATTATTATCCCAAAAGGCCCGTGAGCTGGTGACAGCTTCTTTCGACTTTATAGATATTCAAATTGATGAGCCGTCAAATCCTCACAGCCAGATGGTTTCAAATGAAATGTTTTCCCGGATGAGAGTCGCCGTGGAAAGTCTTCCTCCGAAATGTAAAATGGTTTTTAAACTTATTAGAGAAGACGGCTTGAAATATAAGGAAGTCGCTGCGATACTAAATATATCTGTGAGCACCATTGATAAGCAAATGGCAATTGCCGTTAAAAAAATATGTGCCGCGATGGAAATCGAAAATCGAAAATTCAAAGCTTCCCGCTTTTAGACGCTACGATTATTGCATATAAGTTCGTTTGATATTTTAAATTAAAACAAGCAATCCTGTTCCAGACTGAACTTTCAGGCAATTTGAATGCACGCTGATTGTCTTGATATCTCCACTTTCGGTCCAATCACTGGCCCACCTTTTAACTGCGACCCGGCACGAAAAAAAAGTTCACCATCTCTTAGCAGATATTTTCAAAAAGCTAGTCCTGTAAGGTATAAAAGAATAAATTTTAAGAATGAGGGACAAGAACCGGATATGGTATTTAATGGCCAGGTGCGTGAATAATGAGGCATCGCAGGAAGAGCGAGAGGTATTACAACGATTATTGGAAGAGGATGAGGACCTTGGCACTCAATATGAAATATTGAGCCAGTATTGGAAGAATGAAAAGGCGAATATTCAAACTGTTGGCAAAAAAGAATCGGATGACGATAGCTTGAGACGAATTTTGTTTTTAGCAAATACGGCCGATAATAGCATAGAAGAATATATTGAGCCCGTTGTACCGAAAAGAAACAATTTTGCAAAGGTTATAAAATGGGGATTCATCGCGACAAGCGCTGCTGCTTGTCTCGCGTTTCTCATTGTGAAAAATCAATTTGTTTTCCATAAGGACCGGGTCGCAAAAACAGCTAATCAGCTGCAAGTGATCACGACACCAGAGGGAACACGCACCAGGACAATTTTGCCTGACGGTTCTGTGGTATGGTTGAACTCTGGATCGACAATCTCTTTTAATAATCAATTTCAAGGTGCGGCCCGTGATGTAAAATTGGAAGGAGAAGGGTATTTTGATGTTGCAAAATCTTCTTCAAAACCTTTTATTGTTCATGTTGCCAATATTGACATACATGTGCTGGGCACCGCATTTAATGTTCGGTCATACCCACGCGATTCAGCCACGGAAACCACGCTGGTAAGCGGATTGGTACAGATAACTTCTAATAAGGACCATAACGCTGACAAGGCGAAATTTATAATACATCCTAACGAAAAAATATCAATACTTAAAAATACGGCTGATTTGATTGTTGCGGACCCCGCCATAAAGCAAAAGGTATCGATTCGTAACATAGACACAAGCATAAAACTGCAGGACAGGACAGAGCTGGCATGGATATACAACAGGCTGGTGTTTCATGGTGAAACTTTCGCTGCCCTTGCAGAAAGAATGGAGCGTTGGTACAATATAAAAATTGTATTTGAAGATGAAAAAGTTGCCCAGTTAAGTTTCAATGGATCATTTGAAAATGAAAATGTTGCTGAAGCCTTTAAGGCCCTGACATCTGCTATTCCTTTTAATTATAAAATAGAAGACCAGGAAGTTTATGTTAGCTCAACAAATTAAAACATGTAATTCACCGTAACGCATATAATAAAAAACGGGAAAATGTTGGCGCATTTCCCCGTTTTTGACTATAGGCTACTTCTTGCAATTAAATCAATTCTGTCTTGGCGGACAGGATCTGTAACCCATAATTTTTATAAAAATATGAATTTATTTCTAACGAGTTTCGAAAGAAATGCGAAGCGAATATTGCTCTATATGAAATTAACTGCTGCAATTATTTTACTCTTCTCTTTGCAGGTTTCAGCCATAGGATACGGTCAGAAAAAGTTTACACTGCAATTTAAAAAAGCCTCAATAGTAGACATTTTGGCTACAATTGAGAAGCAATCTGATTTTCGTTTTTTATATAACAACAAGCTTGCTGACATTAAGCAGGAAGTGGAACTGAATACGCAGGATGCAACGCTCGTACAAGTGTTGGACCAGCTATTGGTAAAAAGTAGTTTGCGTTACGAGCTTTTGTCAAATAATCTTATTGTGATCAAGAAGGAGGATCTGCATTTTGCTAATGCGATACAGGTGAAAGGCCGTGTAACCAACTCGGCGGGCGCGCCTGTAGCAGCCGCCTCGGTGGTAATAAAAGCCGGCGGCAAAGGGGTTGCAACAAATGGAGATGGGACCTTTTCAATAAATGCGAAAGAAGGAGATGTATTGATCATATCTGCCATCGGATACGAAACACAGGAGATAACGGTTGCGGCACAGTCAGTGCTGAATGTAGTTTTGCATGAAGCAAAAAAAAGCATCGAAGAGGTTGTTGTTGTAGGTTATGGTACGAAAAACAAGGCAAAAGTAACAGGCGCCATTGTTAGTGTAAAGATGGATGATATTTTAGGTGACAGGCCGGTTACCTCTACCGCAAACTTGCTCCAGGGAGCTCTTCCTGGTTTGAACATCACTATTCCAACCGGTCAGCCGGGAGCTGCAACATCTAACTTTACAATGAACGTTAGAGGTGGTACCAGTTTTTCAGGCGGTAGCTTTAGTGCCGGTAGTCCGTTTGTAGTGATAGACAATATTCCCTACGATGGCAACCTGAATTTAATTGACCCCAACGATATCGAAACAGTAACCTTGCTGAAAGATGCAGGGTCCGCTGCTATCTACGGTTCCCGTTCTGCATATGGTGTGTTATTGATCACCACAAAAAGAGGCGGTAAAAATCAAAAACCGAAATTCACCTACAGCAACAATTTTGTAACGGCGAAAATTGCTCTCCTGGATCCTAAAGCAACTCCGCTTCAATGGGTACAATCCATGATTGATGGGGCTTCCGGAAGTGCCACAAACTGGCTCAACTTAAAATACTTACTTACAGACTATCAAAACAATCCCGAAAAATATCCTGGTGGTTATGCAATGGTGAATGGTGTTTATACACAGTTGGCGCCAACAAATTCACTCGAACAATCTTTGGCTTCATCTGCCAAACAACAAATGCATAATTTTTCGGTAAGTGGTGGTAGTGAAAAAATTACCTATAGGTTCTCAGGCGGTACTGCTAATGAGAATGGCATCATCGTGCCCGAGGCTCACCAGGATTATGCAAAAAGATATAATCTGAAATCAGTGGTTTTAGCAGATGTAACCGATTGGATGACCGTTCTGGTGGATGCGAATTACAATAACAGAACAAGCGCCCAGCCGTTTTACCAGGTAGGTGTAGCAAGTGATTTTTTTCAGCAGGTTACCAACATGAATCCGCTGGCGATCATAGATACTGTTCCGGGAGTGGGCCAGGTGGCTTCTCCAAAATATTGGGTGATGAATACCGCTCCTGTTTTATCCAGGCTAACAGATACCCGCATTACAGGAAGAGTTCTTGTAAGGCCGGTAAAAGGATTGTCTATTGCGGGAGACTATACAATCGACAGAAGCACCGGTAATACTGATACTTACGATAAATATGCTCAGGGTGTAAACTATTTGGGTCAAACAGTTTCTGTGGGAACGCAGGGCGGTGTATATACCAAGTCATCCGGCTTTACAAACTACATGAACTACAACCTTTATGGTACGTACGAATACATACTAAACAAGAATCATGATTTTACGTTGATGGCCGGCATGAATAATGAAACTTCTCACAATGAAAGTTTTTCTGCAAAAACCGGCAACCTGATTGATCCTAATAATCCATCTTTGAGTACGGGTACTTCCACTACACCGGCTGTAAGCGACGGGATAACCGAATACGCAAACACTGGGTTCTTTGGACGGTTTGACTATGATTATAAAGCAAAATATCTTTTCCAGACCAGTTTAAGATATGATGGTTCTTCAAAATTTCCTGACGGACATCGTTGGGTGCCTGCGCCATCAGTATCTGCAGGATGGAGATTGATGGAAGAAAAATTCATGCACTGGGCAAAGCCTTATGTAAATGAGTTTAAACTGAGAGGTTCTTATGGTGTTGTCGGTAATCAGGCCATCGGCACTTATGCATACCAGGGTGTGATGCCTTCAGGTTACGCAAACTGGGTTTCCGGCGGTACCAAAATGATTACGGTTAACCAACCTGCGACGCTGACCAGCGCAGACTTTACATGGGAAACTGTTTCTTCAATCAACTTCGGTGCAGATTTCAGGTTCCTGAAAAATAAGTTGGTTGCTTCATTTGATTGGTATGACAGAAAAACAACCGGCATTCTAACAAACGGTGAAGAGCAACTTCCTGCTACATTGGGCACAGGTGCGCCGCTCGTAAATGCCGGTGCTTTGGATAGCAAAGGTTTTGAAGTGCAACTGGGCTGGAAAGACAAGATCGGCAAAGTGAAATACTATGCAGCCGTGAATTTGTCAAACTACCAATCTACCATCACAAAAGTTTCTAATCCTACCAACATCATCAACAACTTGTATGTAGGAAGAAAAATGGGAGAAATATGGGGATTTGAAACAGAGAGATTATACACCGTTGATGATTTTGTACCCGGTACTTTGAAAGGTGATTTAACCGGCGGCATATTGAAACCCGGCATTCCAAAACCATTCAACACTGCAACAGGACAGGTGCAGAATCCGAATGTAGGAGATATCATGTATAAAGATTTGAATGGTGATGGCATTGTCAATGTAGGTAATAGCACACTGGCAAATCCGGGCGACAGAAAGATCATAGGCAATAGTACACCTCAATATCAATTTGGCATCACCGGCGGTGTTTCATACAGAAACTTTGATTTCTCTTTCGTCTTATTTGGTGTTGGCAAACAACAACAGTACATCTTAAACAGTTTGACGTTCCCTAACTATTGGGCGGGCCAGACCGCATTGTATGCGAATGAGCTGGACTACTGGACCCCTAATAATCCACAGGCGCACTACGCAAGAATGTACACTTCTACGGGCGTACCTGTTGGTACAGGCGCACCCGCAGTGAACCAAAACGTACAGACAAGATACCTGCTGAATACGCAATACCTGCGCGTAAAAAATCTTACGTTAAGTTATGGTATACCAAAGGCTCTGTTGAAAAAAGTGAACATCAGCACTTTGAGTTTCTTCTACAGCCTGGAAGATCCTTTTATTTGGGATCATTTGCCTAAAGGTGTATATCCGGATATTACAAGAGCGGCTGCAAGTTCTTCAGGATCTGGTGGTGGCCAGGGTTATCCCATGATGCGCAGATCTTCTGTTGGACTTAATCTTTCTTTTTAACAACTAACATTAAAATTATTATGAAGAAATATATCGGTGCAGTTGCTTTGTTTGCAGCTGCTGTTGCAGGATGTAAGAAAATAGATCTGACAAGAAATCCGGTTACACAAATTACTGATGCAACGGCTTTCGTAACCTATACCAATTTCCAGACTTATTCATGGGGATTGTATGATTATATGGACGGCTATGGCGCTGGTGCGGCAATGCCTTCTTTCTGGGGAAGCCAGGAAGCGAATTCAGACAACATTATGACGAACTCTGCCACAGGAGAATCGGGCTATTTTACAGGAGCAAAGACCGCTCCGGTAGCGGCGGGCGGTGCTACCAACAGTTTGTCAGTGGCTGCGTGGAATTTCTCTTATATCAGAAGAGTGAACTTAATGCTGGATCACATCGATCAATCTACATTAACACCAGCAGATAAAAATCACTGGCGCAGTGTTGGTTATTTTTTCAGAGCATTGCGTTACTATGATATGATTGCTGCATTTGGAAATGTACCGTGGATAGAACATGCAACAACGGATACCTCTCTTTCTGTACTGTATGGGCCAAGAACTTCAAGGGATACAGTTGCCGCCAACATTCTGAACAACCTGATCTGGGCGGAAGCCAACATCAAGCCCGCGGGAGATGGCGCAAATACCATCAATAAAAAATGCGTGCAGTCTTTGATTTCCCGCTTCGGCCTTTTTGAAGGTACCTGGAGAAAGTATCACAAACTTGCCGATGCCAATATTTATCTGAATGCCTGCGTTGCCTACTCAGAAAAATTATTGGGTACAGGCGCAGGAGACATGGGCCTGGGTAGCATCATGTCCAGCTACGATGATGTATATAATACAGTGGGCCTCGTTGGCAAACCGGGCATCATCCTGGCAAAACAATACCTGCCTGCTGCCTACACCGGTTCTGGCGGCAATGGAAGCAACCACCAGACAGTACGTTATTGCGGTAGTAACAGTTTAAGCTGGGTAGGGGATGTGACCAAAAATGCAGTGGAAAGCTACCTGTGTACAGACGGCAGACCCATTTCTACAAGTAGTGTTTACCTGAAAGATGATTCCATGTACAGTGCATTTAAAAACAGAGACAGAAGATTGTATTATACTGTTGTTCCACCGTACAGAATTAAATTTAAAAATCAGAATGTGACAAGCTCTCCCGGTGCATCTGATACGGTGTGGACGTATGATACAAATCCTGCTTACGGTTACTTCATTCACTACATGAACGATACTCTTCAAAGTGTGAACAAACACTTGCCGGTGCAATCTTACAGCACGGACCTTAGCATGAAGAGCGGAAGCATAATACCTAATATTCCGCATTTCACTTTATATGCAAATACATTGACCAGCCCCAGCGGACAGGTTGTAGCAAACGTTGCAAACTATTCAGGGTACTACTACTGGAAGTTATACAATCGCATTCCACTGACGGATGGTACAAACCTTGGATCAGTTAATGATTGCCCTGTGTTTCGTCTTGAAGAAGTAATGTTGAACTATGCGGAAGCACAGTACGAACTGGGTGCGTTTACGCAAGGCATAGCAGATCATACCATTAATATTCTCAGACAACGTGCCAATCCAAATAAATGGCCGGCTATGCAAATGATCATCGCCAACATTGATGGAAGCTTTGATACAAACAGGGATGTAGACGTGGATCCTGTTTTGTGGGAGATCAGAAGAGAGCGCAGGATAGAATTGTTCGGTGACGGTTTCAGATTTAATGACCTGAAAAGATGGAGCAAGGGTAGTTACATGTTAGGTCAAAAATTGGGTGTCAAAGTAAGCAATGCTACATACGGCAACAAGCTCTCGATCAACGGTGGTACGGCAACAGGTTATGTACAATATCAACCTGCATCTACAGGTTGGAACGATAAATATTATTTAGAGCCGGTTCCCACACAGGAGATGTCGCTGAATCCGGCGCTGACGCCTAATAATCCGGGGTACTAATTAGAAATTAGAAATTAGGAATTAGGAATTAGGAGTTCTTTTTGTGCATCATTCTCTTTTTAAAAATGACTTTCGAAAATGATCGAAATAGATGCATAGTGATAGATCTAATTCATTGCGGTTGACTTAAGTCAACGGAGGCGAATGAAACACAATCACTATTAGCTCCCGGATCCTAATTCCAGATTTAACAGAATTAAAAACATTATATGAAAAAAATATTTTTCTATGCAATAGTGGCCATTGGTTTGTTTGGCTGCAAAAAAAATGAGGTTACTAAAAGTTATCCGCAATTAATGGTAAGCGGATATGTGGCTGATACTGCAGTAGCAACAGTGTCAACTGAAAGCTGCCAGAAACTGGACAGGGTCATTTTCTTTGCCTTAGCTCCTGATGCAACAGGCGCGTTTCAATTGTCTGCAGCAGATTCCATAAGCCTTTCTTTGCTAAAGTCTAAAATAACAAGCAATCAGCAATTGTTTGTATCGCTGGGCGGTCCCGGCGCTTCTGCAAGCATGGCAACAATGGCACATGATGCCACTAAGATGACGGCTTACATTAATAGTGTTGTGAGCTTTTGTAAAAGATGGAATGTACAGGGGATAGATTTAGACTGGGAGATGACAGGCACAGCGCCAACAGCGCCAACATTTCCCAACACTACTGATTATGTAGCACTCTGCCAGCAAATGTCGGCCGCATTTCAGGCAGAAAAAGACAGGCTTCTTTTTACCGAAGCAATCGGCGTTTATTATGCGCAATTTGGAAATGCGATAGTGGCGGATAACTCTTATTTCAACCTGGCTAATTTGACCTATAATTATACAGATCAGATTAACGTATTGGCTTATGGTTCTTATGCAATGGACCCTACATTATACTACCAATCAGGCATGCAGCAAATGCAAAATTGGTTAGGAATATTAAAAAGCTATGGCGTACCTGAATCCAAAGTTTTGGTAGGTGTTCCATTCAATGGTTATCACAATGCGCTAGGTGCGCCAGCTGACAGCACCGCGAACCTGATGCCTTATTCTTCCATTGCTCAATACGATCCTGCTCCCGCTGCTAACATGTACATGAACTACGGGTACAACGGAACACAGCTTTTACAGGATAAAACTACCTATCTGCGTAGAAAAGGTTATGGCGGTATTCTGGCTTCAGATATTTCAAGTGATGTATCTGCAACGGCTGCCAACTCATTGTTGAAAGCAATCATAACAGCTAACGCCAAATAATTTAACCCATTCTAAATACAAATAATTGTATGAAAAAAATATTCTTCTTACTCCTGGGAGTGGTAGCGATCATTATTGGTTGTTCTAAAACAAAAAATGAAAGTGTTGTTTCACTTGCGACAAATGACTCTTCTGTTATGATCAGTGGATATGTGCCAGGTTACAGGATCGCTACATTGGATACATCCAACTACGCTTGTGTTAACCGTGTTAACTATTTTTCTTTAATGCCCGATGTAACAGGCGCTTTCCAATTGTTATCTGTAGATTCGTCGAATCTGGTAACGCTTAAAAGTCAAATAAAAGCAGGGCAGCAGTTATTTGTGACACTGGGCGGCGCTTCTGCCGGCGGCAACCTGACTACAATGGCAAAGGATACAGTTAAAAGATCCGCTTATGTAAATGCGGTAGTTGCCCTCTGTCAACAATGGAACGTAAAAGGCATTGACATGGATTGGGAAATATTCAACGGTGTACAACCAGATTCTGCTTTGTTTGGCCAGCTGCACAGACAGTTGTATGCAGCTCTTCATCCATTGGGTTATATGCTTACAACAGCAATTGGCGTCGCGCCTACATCCGGCGCAACATCCAAATATTTGTTGGCCAAAAACGTGGTTGCTTCTGTTGATGCGATTAACGTAATGGCTTATGGCCCTAACGCAATGGACTCTTATGGTAACCAGGCTACCATGTTGCAGGTGCAAAATTACTTGAGCATGTTTGTAGCGAACGGAGTACCTGCTGGTAAACTTATCTTAGGCGTTCCGTTTTACCTAAATTCAAAAACAGCAACACCAACGGCACAATTGTATTCCTGGTTAGTAACGCAGGCGCCTAACCTGGATTCGGCATCCAATACTTACCAGGCTTATGGATACAACGGCATTAAGTTATTGCAGGACAAAGTTAAGTTTGTAAGACACAATGGTTACGGCGGTATCGTAGCATGGGAAATGGGACAGGATGTTGTGGCAACATCTCCTTACTCCCTGATAAGATCAATTAAAACAGCTAATCAGTAGATGCTATTCCTAAAGGTTGCCCTTGTTTTTTTATTAATGAAAAAGAGCGATGGCAACCTTTTTTGTGCACATATTTTTATAAATCGGTAATATTTATGCGAAAAATTATTACATATTTTTTTGTCATTTTTATTCTAAATCTTTCTTCGGTCGGTGCCAATGCATCCGGCGTCAGGAGAGCGATTGACAGCTTGCCTTCGAACGCGGGATCTTCTTTTATTGTAGCAGGTTATTTGGCGAAGTACAGCTTTGCCAACTTTCATTTCTCTGCGTTACCTTTTTTGGACCGCATTTATTATTTCTCTGTATCTCCTTCAGATAGTGGCGATTTTGTTTACACACAAAATGATTCAACACTTTTGTCATCATTAGTTTCTAAATTGACAAGACAACAACTTTATTTGGTGGTAGGCGGTTGGACAGAATCTAAAAATATTCCCACTATGGCTGTTTCACAAAGCAAGAGGGCCGAGTACATCAAAAGCCTTGTAAAGTTTTGTAAACGTATGCATATCACAGGTGTTGATTTGGATTGGGAAGATTACCCCGCAGTGGTTGATGACAACCAATTTGTAGTGTTGGCCCAAGAACTGTCAACGTCCCTTCATAAGAACAATATTGCATTTACGGTGGCACTGGGTGTTTCTGCTAAGAAGATCCGGTTGGCAACACAAATTGAAAAATACGTGGATGAAATCAATATTATGTCATATGGTAAGTTTGATGCGACGGGTAACCAGGCGCCTATGAACTTATTTGAAACATGGTTAAACGATTACGAGAAAGCAGGAATTAAAAAAGAAAAATTGATAGTCGGTGTGCCCTTTTATGGAAAGCGATTGCCAAACCCGGAAGATCATTCGCGACCATCCATTTCGTACGCAGAGATTGTTGCTAATACACATCCGGATTTTAAAATAAACAACTATGGAAAGTATGGTTACAATGGCGCATCACTGATCTCAGCCAAAACTACTTATCTGGCGACAAAAGGATATAAGGGAATCATGTCGTGGGAGTTATCGCAAGACTTGCCGGTAGATTCGGATTCCTCTTTATTGAAAACAATTCATAAAACATTAAACCGGAAGACAAGGTCTTAGTTCTCCATTAAGGAAATTCTTAAGCTGCATGTGTCGTCCAATTTAACTTAACAATAATGAAAGCTCTACCATTAAAATTACTCTTGATATTTTTCTCTCTCTCATGTTTATTCGCTAAAGCACAAAACAAACAACCTAATATTTTAATCATCATTTCAGACGATCATGCTTACCAGGCCATTGGAGCATACGGCAGCAAGATGATGCCTACACCGGGCATTGACAGGTTAGCGAAAGAAGGAGCCATATTTAAGAATGCATTTGTAACCAACTCTATTTGCGGCCCCAGCAGAGCCTGTTTACTTACCGGTAAATACAGTCATATAAATGGATTCAAAGACAACCAAAGTAAGTTTGATGCCAGCCAGGATGTGTTTGTAAAAAGATTAAAGGCTGCGGGTTATCAAACCGCATGGTTGGGTAAATGGCACTTGGAAACAAAGCCTCAGGGTTTTGACTATTGGGAAATAGTACCGGGGCAGGGGCATTATTATAATCCTGATTTTATTCAAATGAATGGGACCACGGTCAGGAAAGAAGGATATGTAACCAATATCATCACTGGCATGGCGGAAAATTGGTTGACGAACAGAGACACTTCTAAACCATTCTGCATAATAGTGGGACATAAAGCTACACACAGAGTATGGATTCCTGACACGCAGGATCTGGGTCGTTTTGACAATATTAAATATCCTTTGCCGACCAACTTTTACGATAACTATGACGGTCGCTATGCGGCTGCTCACCAGGACATGAACATTGCACACACCATGCGGTTGGGCTATGACTTAAAAGTATTGCCCGATACTGGATTTGGCAAAGAGAATTATACACGTATGAATGCGGCGCAACGCAAGGCATTTGACGCATATTACAAACCAATCGAGAAAGACTTCCTATCAAGAAACTTGACGGGTAATGCCCTTACGGAATGGAAGTATCAAAGATATATGCATGATTACTTAAGTACGGCTGCATCACTCGACAGGAACATTAGCGAGCTGTTGGACTATCTCGATAAAAATAATCTTGCACAAAACACACTCGTTATTTACTTATCCGACCAGGGATTTTATTTGGGGGAACATGGGTGGTTCGACAAAAGATTTATGTACGAAGAGTCCATGAAAACGCCGATGTTGGCGAGGTTTCCGGAAGTCATAAAAGCAGGAACAGTGTATAAGGATCTTGTGATGAACATTGATATCGCACCTACTGCATTGGATTTGGCAGGGCTTTCAATACCAAAGGAAATACAAGGAAAGTCCATGCTTCCATTGTTTAAGAATAAAGAATATCAGACAAGAGACGCAGTGTATTATCATTATTACGAATGGGGAGAGCATTCAGTAGTACCGCATTTTGGTATAAGGACTTCAAAGTATAAGTTGATTCGTTTTTACCAGGTTACCGATAAATGGGAACTGTATGACCTTTCTAAAGATCAGCATGAAATGCACAACGTTTACGGTGACAAGAAATATGAAAGAGAACAGGCAAAACTGATGACGCGATTGAATGAGTTGGTGAAACAGTTTGCCGATGCAGAATCAGAGCAGGTGTTAAGCAAGTAGGGCGAATCGCATTCGCTCTTGAGCCCATGGAAAGCGTTCATTGAGCGACGACTCATTGAATTATATTTTCGATGGTTTCAGTGGTTGGCTCAGGTGCGGTGAAATAGCTTATGTCACAGCATGTAAATTAGAGGGGCCATACCACTATATAAAAACAATTTTGAAAGAAATCGGTGATAAGAATCTTTAGAACCGCTATGCCAACGGAAATTCATTGTGTGCATGAGCTAATGTATTTTTTACGATATAAATTTTCTGAAATGTCTTTAATAACAAAGGTCAGGCGTTTAGAATATGTCAACTTTTTTGATTAGGAAAAAATCCACATGAGATCTTGACACCTTTGCGAGGAAAATGGATTTATCTAGAAATTCTGTGAGAGAGCTTTTGTCTCAGATGAGGGAATTAGGTACAATTATCATATATGACAGGCAACGTAAAACGTATTATTATGGAGAAGATGGGGAGTTTAACACTTCTAGATTTATGAAATTATAGCGAGCTTTTGATAAGATAAGACCTTTCGAAAGTTTGCGAGCCTGAGAATCTTTGCTTTTCCAAAAAAGCAATATTTGTCCTATGTAAGGAGAGATGAAATAAACAATCAAGTTGAATGCGAATTTTGAATTTTAAACTTCATAGATCTTGACACTAAATTGAGGAGACATAGCTCAATTTTTGATTGATTTGTGTATTATTGCCATAATGACTAATCATTCCTGCATTGCGAATCGTCCTTGGGTTAAGGCGGTAAGAAAAAGAGCTTAAGGAATGTTTAAAAATGCAAAGAGCCTACTGTTGACTGATATTTTTTTAGATCTTTATGATTTCTTTGTTTAGTACTAGTTGGTTTGTATTTGCTGTCATTCTGGATATGATGGCATAGGCGAGCATCGGATTGTTTATAAATTCATACCATTTACCACTGGCAACTGCGTTGGTTTGAGTAGTTAGTGTATGAAACATCGACTCTTGATAGGGCTACTTTCTTCCTAATCCGGTTCATGTTCATGTGAGGGGCTTTATATCCCTTGATCAGAGCTCGTGTCCAAGGGTATAGCCCGGTAATTTTCATGAAAGTTAGTAGCCCGGTTAGTTGATAGTCAATTTTGTCATGAGATGACCGGTATTGCTTGTATCTTTCAGAGCATCTTCAATCTTACAAATATTGTTGATTTTAAACAGACAATTGAATATCGGGTGGAAAAGATTATGTCCAATGGTAATAGTGACCATAGAACAGCCGAATATATTTTTTAAATGGGCGAAAATGTCGGGTGGCTAAGAAGTGGTTGATTTGTTGAGTGAATTAAGCGTCGTGAGCTCTTACATAATTGCATTTAAGAATAACCTGCAAAATCTAAAGTGGGGCGAGCTATTTTATCCAATAAACTCCTTCTATATTGAGACAATTTTCAACATATATAGTAAATTTTAAAGAGCGAATAGATAGACTAGAATGTGCGATGAAAAATTTCGCTAACAGGGACGAATTTGAGGTGATTGTTTATAACGCAACTAAACACGAAATAGCGAAATGTTGTTCTTGAAGTGAGAACGGGGCTGTCTCAATTACTTTTGAACAGTCTCTTGTTTTGCACAATGTATAAGATTTGGACACTTTGCGTTTGCGTGAGAGAGCGTGGGAAGAGTTGTATGCCTCGAAGTGGAGAACATGAATGAAGATGTACTGCTCCTATCGATTCTATTTCATCCCTTGTTGGATGAAGTAGAATCCGGCTTACGTAATATATCTCCTAACGCAGAACCATAGTTAAATCGTCTCAAAGAACTCAGTAACGAGATGTACCGAACTATTTTTATTAGCATGAGGAGTCGTAAGTTTCTGGTTCGTTTTTTTGTTTGTACAGGTCGCGTAACAGTGCTATTAATAAAACACTGTTGATGTGCTTCAGGACTATTTTTTATGGCCGGAACTTTCCAATTCTCACTTTCTATTATTGCTTTTGGTAAGTGAATCCGAACATTAAATTAATACGATCTTTGAGTCGGGGCAGTCAATTAATTTCTTTATCAGCTCGTACAGTTACTTCGTTCAACTTCTGAAAGCACGAGAACAGGTTTGTCTTTTGTTAAAATGAAGTATGTAATTTTGTTTAAATCTATCGTATGTGTTACCGTTGGTGTCAGCTTGAAAAGAAGGATATGTTGCATCAGCATGAAGATTCACACCTTCTCCGATATAAGACTCCAATGTACTTATAATTTAATTTGCGTTATAGATTCTTGATCTATATAGCAGAGTTCAGTCATTCACAGGTTTGCTTGACCCAATCCGTGTTTAGAATTTTTGAGATATTATATATATTGTTAGGCTTAAGACCCATGGTTTTACGGTGGAGTTGTCTGGTTGTTGCATGAAAAAAGATTGTTTTCGAAATTATTTTTTACATCTTACAAACAATAATGCTTTGCAAGATGTTTTTATCTGGTGCTTTGAAAGGATTACGGATAGTGCAAAACAGCACCCTCCTCAATAAAATTTCAATTCTGTACACTTTTCAAAGTTTACTCAATTTCTGGTGTTGCATACACCATTCCAATCCACTGTCTCTATTAAAGCATCTGTTAGTAGCAAACCAATTTTTCAAAAAAAAATTAAATGGACTGTTATGAAAAGAATGCTATTACTATTAACCTTGTTCTCGTCCTATTTATCCTTCGGGCAGTTGACCCAGCAGCATTTAACTGCCTCAAACGGAACCAAAATCGGTTTCTATCAATTCCTTCCCGCTGGTTATAACCCCGCAAAAAAATATCCACTGATCGTGTTCCTGCACGGCTCCGGAGAAGTGGGAGATGGTCAGGGACAACTGGTAAACGTTTTGAACCAGGGAATTCCTCGATTATTAAAGGCTGGTGCAACGATGACTTTTACCGTAAATGGAGAAACCAGCAGCTTTATAGTGCTGGCGCCTCAATTGGCTTCGAACTATGGTAACTGGCAGGATTTCTACACAGATGAAATGATGAAATATGCCAAGGCCAATCTTAGCGTTGACCTAAACAGAATATACCTCACCGGGCTAAGCCTCGGCGGTGGCGGAACCTGGCGATGGTCCAGCAGCGACACGGCCCACACAGCACTGTTAGCCGGTATGGCGCCAATTTGCGGAACAGGGGAAACACAACAATATTTCTGTTGGGTAACATACGACCGGGTAGCTTGTTGGGCGTTCCACAATTTGGATGATGGTACCGTTCCGGTGGGAAATACGCAATACGCGCAAATGACGCTCGATAACTGCGATCCCAACCACAATGAAGTGCGACAATTTACCTACTATCCAAGTGGCGGACACAATGCCTGGGATAGAGCATACGATACCGGTCACGGCATTCAAAATCCCAACCTTTACGAGTTCTTCTTAATGAACCCTAAGAAAGGGTCGAACCCTGCAATACCGATAGCAGATGCCGGTCCGAATGTTATCTTGAATTTTCCACAAAACTCCACCACGCTCGACGGAAGCAAATCTCGTGATCCGAATGGAGGTACCATCGTTTCCTACAAATGGAGAGCGGTGGAAAAATCTGACCGTGGAACATTACAATCTCCGAATAGTGCAAAAACAGTGTACAACAACCTGACTCCAGGGCTGCACGTTGTTATTTTAGAGGTAATCAATGACAAGGGACAGCAAGGCTTTGACGTTGTAAACGTTGCCGTTAAAGGCGATCCTAATTTAGATCAGCCACCGGTTGCCGTGATCATACCTAAGGATACTACCATCAACGCACCGAGTGACAGCGTTCACCTTGATGGTGAAGAATCCTATGATCCCGATAACCTGATCATTTACAGTTTTCTTTGGCAGAAAGTTTCCGGTGCTTCAGGCGATAATATCGTAACGCCTGATGGTTATAAAACAACAATTAAAGGATTGAAGCCGGGAACCTATTATTACACATTAACAGTAACAGATTTCGCAGGCAAGACCGATAAGGATTCAGTAAAAATTATTGTAAATCCGCCTCCGTCAAATAACAAACCGCCTGTTGCCAATGCTGGTGATGATTTCTCAACCTCAAGTAATTTCGCTTACCTGAGTGCGGGTGCTTCTTATGACCCGGACGGTAAGATCACAACCTATCTGTGGTCACAGGTGTCCGGACCAAATACGGCAACTATACTTTCGGGTAATACAGTGTTCCCGACAGCACAAGGACTCATCGGAGGTACTTATAAGTTCCGCGTATTGGTGACCGATAATTACGGTGCAACAGATGCCGACACAGTCGCGGTACAAGTGCTCGGAAGCAACAAAGCGCCGATTGCCAATGCTGGGCCGGATCAAAATCTCACCTTGCCGGCAAGTACCGCAAAACTTGATGGTAGTGCGTCCAGCGACCCTGACGGTACCATTACAACATATGCATGGACAAAAATCAGCGGACCTTCTGGTGGCGATATCGCTTCTCCTGGAAGCGCTAAAACAGATGTGAACAATCTTGTTGCCGGCACATATACTTATCAGTTAACAGTAACCGATAATATGGGCGCTACAGGCACCGCAACTACGCATGTAACAGTAGGTGTGTCAAGTAACAAGCCGCCGGTTGCCAATGCAGGCAACGACTTCAGTACTAATGATAATTTTGTTTACCTGAGTGCGGGAGCTTCCTATGATCCTGACGGTTCTATCGCCGGCTTCATGTGGTCACAGGTGAGCGGACCAAATACGCCAACAGTGCTTTCAGGTAACACCATGTTCCCAACTGTACAGGGTTTGGTAGCCGGTACATATGTTTACAGGGTAAGGGTAACTGATAATATGGGTTCAACAGGACAGGATGATGTTTCATTTACCGTAAATGCTAATAAGTCGCCGATAGCAATTGTTCCAAAAGAGTTTATAATCACATTGCCAAACGGTGAAGCTGACATCAACGCAAGTCAATCTTACGATCCTGACGGAACCATTGTTTCATTTAGTTGGACCGTTGTAGGCAATCCGTTAAAACTGAATAATCCTACACCGGGAACCGCGGTATTAAGAGGTTTGCTTGCAGGTGAATCATGGGTGAAATTGGTTGTAACAGATAACAGAGGTGGCCAGGACTCTGTACTCATTCATGTAATAGTTACAACAGATCTTCCACCGGTTGCCAGGGCCGGATTCGATTTTGTTACTTCCAACTCCTGGGCTTACCTGAGTGGCGCAGGTTCTTACGATCTTGATGGGCACATAGTTTCATTCAAATGGGCGCAAGTGATAGGACCAAGTACAGCAACAATTATGGGTGGAAATACAATGTTCCCAACAATCTCAGCGCTTGTGCCTGGTGTTTACAGATTTGCGATGGTTGTAACAGATAATGAAGGATTGTCATCCGCCGACTTTGTAACAGTTACTGTTATACCAAGCAACAGCGAAACCGTTGTTCCTAATGCCTTGATAACCGGAACACTCAGAAATGATCTGTCTGCCACTGCAGGTTCAGCATTATTGTATCCAAATCCTGTAAGGGGATCTGCGAACCTGTTGTTGAATAACACGCTCACCGGAAAAGTGCAGGTAGTAGTATTTGATGCAACCGGAAAAGTACAGATGACAGCGAACTATGATAAACGCAGAGCAGACTTCCAGCAACAAATGGATGTGTCGAGACTTCCTCAGGGTGTTTACTATATGCAGATAATGGTAGATGGAAAATCTGCAAGCTCCGTTAAGAAGTTTATCAAACTATAATTAAAAGTTTCATCATTGATAAAGAAAGGGCCTTCGGGCCCTTTTTGTTTATTACAAAATATGGGCATATTACTGAAAAATGGTTGGTAAAATTGGCCAAAGTCTTTTGCTGTAAAGGGTTAGCTCAAAGCTTAGTGAAAGTCGTTTAACTAAGCTTTTTTGTACATGAAAAAGACTAAAAAAAACGTTGCTGGGCATTTGGTATTTTGAGTGTAATTCGATGGGGTACGCGCAATGACAAGCAACATTTTAAGTTTAAAAACTGCGGTATATTCTTCACTTTCAGCGATTCAAAACAGCGATTACAAAATCGATTTGCATGGTTTAGAAAATGGATTTTGGAATGACAAACTTTCAAGAGTCTTAGTTGAGACAGTGGTTTATCGATAGATAGCCTTCAACATATTTTCTATGCCTTTTTGCGACAATCTCCCCGGGTTGAAATCATAAAGCTAGCAATGTGCGTTTAAGAATAGATGCTACTTATTTTTAACAGTTCTGTCTTTTGTGCTACCAGGATCATTAATTCGCTTTTCAGACGAAGAACATTATGCTGAAATAAAAGAAGATCTGAATAACCTCGCCAGGTTGGGTGTACAGATAGAAAGCATAACAACTGATGGTCACAAGAGTATTCTTAAAGCCATTAAAAAAGTCCTTGCCTGCCGTTTTAGTTCAACGATGCCTGGTACATATCCAAAGAATGTGTTTGCTGTGGCTGACGTGGTTTCCAAGGCAGCCGGCCGGCATTGAATTACGTTAACTGGTACTTGTGTTAATGCGTATAAAGACAGAGAATGACTGTCTATACTGGACTGGAGAATTAGAAGGCTGGTATAATAAACACAAGCAATATTTGCAAGAGCGAACTGTCAATGAGGACAGTGGTAGATATTGGTATACCCATAAGCTGTTGAGACGTTCCTATTTTACAATTAAGAGGGCATTGCCTAACATGTTTCACCATCTTAAAAAACTGCCATCCGTTCAACTACAAATCTAATTGAAGGCTTTTTAGCCACCTTAAGAACCACTTGGAGATGCATCGAGGATTAACAGTTCAACATCGAGTCGGTTTTATAAAATGGTACATGTATCTGTCAAAAAATAAATGAGTTTTTTAAGCCATTGGTATACCGGCAACGAAATGATAAAAGGCAGTCAAAGGCTGCCCTTTACCGTTTATGCATCAACCTTATTTCTGACAAGTTGGTCTCCACCATAGCTCGTTTCCTCTTCGGGCTGACGAATGAATATTAGGAATTTTTAATGACAAAATCACCAACCATTTTTCAGTATATTAGCATCTCACCCACTAGTAGGAATTTTGGAAGCTGCAAAAGTTATAGGTTCAAATACTATCTTTTTTAAAAGGTCTATGCGGAATTTAAGCCGATAGAAAATTGTCTTTTCCTTATTATGACATGTTCAATGGGAAAAAATATTTTTTCCATTGGGGAAAAGACTTTTTCAAGCGTATTATCTGTAAACTCCTAGCAAGGTGCTTAATAGGAAATATACTGTTGCTCAATTTATTACAAATATGATTGAAAGAAAGTCAAATAAATACGAAGGGATATTTTCATTTAGCCACTAAAGGCTTCATGAAAGATATAAACGTCTTTTATGAAGCCTCTAATTGGAATTTCATGTCTCGTCCTATTTTAGTTCGACAAACAGTTGTATCTTGTAAACGCGATTCTGATACAAGTTTTTTTCTTTGAGGTAGTTTTCTTTGCAGCCGTTTTGCTTGATGTTTTTTTAGATGCAGTCTTTTTTGCTGCGGTTTTCTTTGCAGTTTTTTTACGAGCCGTTTTCTTTGATGCTGCTTTTTTATATGGAACTTTAGTTCCCTTTTCCCTGGCTTCAGATAAACCGATTGCGATTGCTTGTGCACGACTTGTCACCTTTTTACCACTTCTGCCACTTTTAAGCGTGTTCTGTTTTTTTTTCATGCATAGCCTTCTTCACTTTATCTCCTGCTTTTTTTGAATACTTAGCCTTATTATAAGTTTTAGATTAGCAATAATATTTTTACAGAAATAATTATGCATTTATACTGCTATCATTTTTATTGGTCAGCAGTTTGCAAACTTTCTTCAATTAGGTCCCATGCTTTTTTAGATCCCGACCATTTTATTGGTTGAAAATTTCGCTGTTCGCTCTTATTATAGTCGATGAAAAAGTCTTCAATTTGCTTGACCAGGTTTTCGTTCAATTCTTTGATACTGGTAATGCCTTTGAACAAGATAGCAGCATTGGCTATAGCAACTATACGATCGTTGCGAATTGATTTTCCTCCTTTTCCAGTTTGTTCTGCTTCTAAGATACCCACTATCCTACATTCAATCAGACAGCCTGGAAAAGATGCTTCTTCCATAATTATAAGAACATCCAGAGGATCACCGTCTTCTCCTTTTGTTCCAGGTACAAAACCAAAATCGAAGGGGAATGTATTGCCCAGTGGCAGGGTCTTTTAAGCTTAAAGATTTTGTATTCAGGATCAAAATCATACTTGTGTTGAGAGCCCTTTGGCGTTTCCACGATTGCCTTTAACAGGTTATGTTCTTTATATGGAATTTTGTCAATTTTCATATGAGCATTACTTTAAAATGATGTAAGATTGAGAATGTCTTTAGTAGAAGTTTTGCAAAATGCAAATGCTGAAGGTTGTTGACTTTCAGCTGCTTTTCAATTTAATAGCTATTATTCTTTTTTGTTTTTTTGAATTATGATGCTAATTGATCCATCCCTTTCTGCATAAATTTTTTCTATGTTATCAAACGATTCCTGATAAAGTTCTTTTCTAATTGTTTCCAGCATATCATCCGCACTAATTTGCGATTTTTTCATATTGCCTTGCAGGAAATTGCCATTATCAAATAAGATAGTTCGTTCTCCTTTAATCCATTTGCTAAAGGCCGATGGTGTGATTGTTATACTGCCAATGATGCGATGCATAACAACCAATGTTGTAGAGGCTGCCACTATCGGTATAAAATCCGAGGTTCCTACAACAGCTCTACTGAGTACTGCGCCCAGCATTATCGTCACAACATTATCAAAACTGGAATGTTTGCCAAAGGCACGAATCCCTGCCAAACGTATAAGTAGTAATGCTATTATAAAAACAACCAATGAGCGCATGGACATTTGTAGAATTGTCAGGTCTTTTCCTTCTCCAAAAAACTTAAATAGTGTATGCATGGTCTTTATATATTTTACAATTACGCTACTATCATTTATATCCCTTTTCTGAATTGGCCATTATTAATAGTGAAGTGTTTTGCTCAATGAATTTTTAATAAAAAAATGATACCACCATTTTGTCACCAGTTAAGATGGCAGCAGAGTTCCACCCATACGAAATGAAATTGGTTTTTATGATAAGTAGATATCATAAATGATCGTCCAAATACACTGGATGCTTTGAACACATCGCTTACCTTGTAAAAAGAATTTCGTGCTTAAAGAAGATATCTGCATGAAACAAAAAAGGGAATTTCGGCAAGAATACTATCAGTATAAAGTAAATCTTGGATGCTAGCAATTCTGTCAGGATAAGGCAGCTAATTAATTGCATTCCAGCTGTCTTTTGGACAATGTCTTTTATATACCTGGTTGACATATTTTGTAGAGGTATGCCCAACAGTAAAGAAAATGCAATACCATCAATATTGGCATCGTGAAGAAGGGTTGAAAAACTAATCGAGCCGAATGCCAAGTAATATCGTTCTTGATCCCGGCATAATTGCGCCACAGATCCAATATTTTATTAGCACTGTACGAAGTAATCCACTTTGGCAATCAATGTTGCGATGAAGGCTAGCTATTTTAAAGAACGCCTAATGCGTATGCATAAAGACAAAACGGACACAAGTAAAAGACCAGAGAAAATCTTAGGTCGATGAATACATTAGTCTTGCGGTAAGGGCGACGGTGATACCGCTTTTTTACCCCAAAAATGAGGTAAACAAAAATTAAAGACGATTGTTACATATTTCCGGAGTTCGTTCGACAATGGATTCCTTATTCCAAGGCCTATTTAATTGAGTTAAATGATTTTTCAAACCTTTCTAGCAGGAAAAATGTGTAAAAAGTGCCGCTCTGAAGTTGTACAGCAACACCGTTTCCATTTGATTTCTTATTATTTCTATTATACATTTTTTACTCTGGCGGAGAAGTTGCTTGTGCAGTAATCATTAATGGGAAATGAGGAAAAGCATAATAATTAGAAGTTGAAAATTGACTTGTTCATTGCTCTTTGATTCTGGGGGCATTAAACAGCATGTTCGAAAAGGCGGCTTATTTTGTTCCTATTCGTCAAATTTATTCGTATCTAGGATTGTTACTAAAGAAATATACAAACTTACATGGATAGCCCCGTCAGCAATCCATAAGCCACTTTCATTTGTGAATATATATTCAGTTGCCTTGTGATTATTTGATTTTGAAATCACCACAAGAAAACGCGCCTTGATTCCGTTCATCTGGCGCAGAATTTTGCAATTCATAGTAGAACCGAATGCTTCTATAGGCCCATTAAAAACCGTCACTCCTTTATAAACTTCCAAAGAGATTGTTTTAATCGAATGTACGAATTTATAATTTTGCCAAAATGCCTTTTACTAGATTTAAATTTTTAATCCGTGAATAGGTGGTTCATACCTCTATGCCAGATAATGTTATTTTAAGGTGAGAAGATTTTCGCTACTAACGGATAAAGGAGTAATGGAATAAGGCGCAAGCCCATTAACCAATGTAAATCAGCGGCTATCTGGCCTATAGCGCAGACAATTTGTCTGTCGTTGTTTTTCTCGATTGTTATTTTTGAAACAAGTGATCACAATCAGAATGCTATAAGTTATGGCTGACAAAATTTGTTTGTCATTTTTTGATTTTGGATGTTGCTGGTGCGATCCAATTATTCTACAAGACGTCTCAAACAGTTGCAGTGACCATTTGTCTGCATTGTTTGGCGCATTCACGACAGGCTTCAGCGCATTTTTTGCAATGTTCTGTTTGATGTTTGCTACATTCATTTGCGCATTCGTCACATAAGTCGGCGCATATTTTACACAATTGTTGAGCCTTGTCGCTTCCTAAACTCATTAGTTGAGCTGCTGCGTAACAAATTGCGGAACACTCCATATCAAGTTGAATACAAAGGGCCATCATTTTTACATTCTCCTCCTGAGTGCAAGAGCTTGCACAAAAGTTACAAATTGACGCGCAATTCAGGCAGGCATCAATACAACTTTGGTAATGTTTATAATTAGTCATAATTGAATTTGAATTGGTATTGGATTTAGCATAGAAAAAATTGTTCCGTCTTTCGAAAAAACTTCTATTTAACGAAATAATTGTTGTGTGCTCTCTTACTACGATGTTGGAATAACGATTGTTTTATCAGTGGTATTCGATTCTACCTTGATTGATAATAAATTTCGCGTTTGAGATGGTCGATAAAAAAATGCTTTCGGTCCGCTCTTTAATCAAATGGAAAATCATACTAATCAAAAGGTTGTCCATATTTGGAGCTGATATCATCGCCCGGTTCGGTATGCGGTATCTCATAGAACTTTTTATTACAGGTGTATCTGCGTACATTACCGATGTCATCATATCACTTTCCGCATTTTACTCCATTGATAAGGTATTTATAAATGTTCCGAAGTCTGCACCGCCTCGCTGTAATATCAGCCATAAGGCTGCGAAAAATATCATCTAGATTTTTTTTACTATTGATTTTTAAGGACGAAGCTGATTTTCTCAAGACATCTCGCGTATAATCGGCAGGTTCTACAAATTATACATTGATTGGATAGCGTAGTTTAAATATCCTTTTCAAACAAGAAATTACGAATGGGTAAGCACTATTGGATCTTATGGAATTCTCTTTACGTTGCAATGCTCGCTTCTGGGATTGCCTTTCTGGATTCGCTGAACGAAAACTGTTTATCATACAAGATAAAATACATCCAGCTGAGCACTAATGAAGTGACCATGGCTGCTAGTATAGCAATCTTGGCAAGATCAATAGCTGCATCACTTGCGAAAGCGAGGGTAGTGGTAAAAATAGACATGGTAAAACCAATGCCAGCTAATGTGCCCATGCCCAAAACGCCACCCCAGTTCGTCGAAGATGGCAGCTTGGCCACCTTCAAACCTACCATAACGCGACTGAACAGTAAAATACCGATTGGCTTGCCAATCACCAAACCTAGTAACACTCCCAAACTGATGGTGCTGTTCAATGCCTGTGAAATATTGGAAGGAATTAATATCGCTGTATTTGCCAAGGCAAATAACGGTAGTATAAAGAAGTTTACAGGCTTATGAATAAGCTTAAGGATCTTGGGAGTGCTGTTTACCGGAACGGCAAATGCCACCAGTACGCCGGTAATACCCGCTTCTATACCGGTATTGTAAACGGTATACCAAAGCGCAAGTGATAATACGGCTTGCAGTTGCCATAATTTTATTTTGAAGAAATTGCATGCCCAGAGTACCAGGTATATTACGCCACTAATGGACAGGTAATTCATTTGTAATTTTCCCCCATAAAACAAAGCGATCACTACAATAGCGCCAAGGTCATCGATAATAGCGATGGCCATTAGCAAAATTTTTAAACCAACCGGTACTCTTTTTCCTAGCAAAGAAGCTATGCCCAAAGAGAACGCAATATCCGTTGCAGTAGGTATTCCCCAGCCATGCTGAAAACCTGAGCTGGCATTGAATAGCAGGAAAATAACTGCCGGAACAATCATACCGCCCAAGGCCGCACCAAAAGGAAGGATAGCTTTTTTGAAAGAGGAAAGTTCGCCGCTCAATAATTCTCTTTTAATTTCCATACCCGCCATCAGGAAAAAAAACGACATTAAAAAGTCATTGATCCAGTGGCCCGCATTTCTCGGCAGGTTAACGGATGCAGCTAAAATGTCTTTTTGCCAGAACTCACGGTAGGTGCTGCCAACAAAATAATTCGTGATAAATAAGGAAAGTATGGTACACCCTATCAGTAATACACCCACTGCGCGACTGTCATTGAAAAACATCCTTAACGGGGATAAAATTTTATGGGAAAGGTTCAATGATTTTGTAAGTGCGGCCGACATTTATGGATATTTTGACTGTTATTGGCTGTATTTATAACTGACTTATATAAAAGTATTCATTGTTTGACTAAATACATAGTGTTTTTTGAGAAATATGTCGAATAAAAACATATTTATATAATTTGTAATAATAATAAAAAACGGGTCAAGAGGACCCGCTTTTATATTATTATAGAGGTGATTAGTCTACATAACCGTGAACTCCCATTTCAGGAATGTCTAGACCGAGGATTTCATCAGCTTCCGGAACCCTGAGTTTTACGAATTTATTAGAGATCTTAAAGAATGCGTACATGACAACGAACACGAAGACAACGCAAACCGTAACGCCGATCAATTCAGCCAGGAATTGTTTGCCATCTCCGTAAAACAGTCCTTTTACTGTTCCAGGAACACCGTTCCAGCCGTCGCCATAAGAACCATCTGCAAAAAGGCCCAATGCGAGACAACCCCATGCACCATTGGCGCCATGTACCGCAAACGCACCTACGGGATCGTCTATTTTTAATTTTCTGTCAACGAAGTTGTAGGCGACAATTACCAATATGCCGGCGACGGCACCAATAATAACGGATGAAATAGAATTTACAAAGGCGCAGGGCGCTGTGATGGCCACAAGGCCCGCCAATAATCCATTACAAAGCATTCCTGGATCAGGTTTCTGGCCTTTTGCATACATATAGAACAGGGCAGCTAATGTACCCGCTGTGCCTGCCATCATGGTGTTGACTGCCACTACAGCCAGGCGCAGGTCTGCACCTGCTAAAGTGGAACCGGGATTGAAGCCGAACCATCCGAGTGCAAGGATAAATGTTCCAAGAATTGCCATCGGAATATTGTGACCGGGAATGGTATTTACCGTGCCATCCTTGCCATACTTACCTACTCGTGGACCGATGCAAATGGCTCCGGCAAGAGCAGCTATACCACCGACAAGATGTACGACTGAAGATCCTGCGAAATCCACGTGGCCATGACCAAGACCGAAGTTGACACCCAATTGGGACAACCATCCGCCTCCCCAAACCCAATTGCCAAATATGGGGTAAACGAACATGGATATGAATAAACCGAAAACAATGAATGATTTAAATGACCATCTTTCAGCCATTGAGCCCGTTGGGATGGTAGCAGTAGTATCCATGAATACCATTTGAAACAAGAATAAAGTAAACACGCCGACATCATATACTTTGCTGTTGAGGAAAAAACCGACACTACCTATGATGCCAAAGTCGTGGCCGAACATATGAACGATGTACTCGTGCGGAACCACGCCAGGTGCGCCTCCCAGGGTAGAAGCGTTTAATGCGCCGCCAAACATAAATGCGAAGCCGCAGATCCAAAATCCGATCATACCCAGCGCATAAACAAGGAAATTCATTCCCATGGTGTGGGCAACGTTTTTCTTTTGGGTAAATCCGGTTTCAACTAGTGCAAATCCTGCCTGCATAAACATTACCAGGAAGCCGGCGATCAGTGTCCACATGATGTTAATTGCAATCCGGTTGTGGCCATCTGCATTTCCAATGGTGTTAACAACTGCTGCAACTTTGTTTAAAGCGGTGTCGCTCGTCATTGCCAGCGTATCAGCGCCAATATCTTTAATAGTGCCTGTATTAGCACCCGTAGGGTCCTGACCCATGGTAAATAGTGGGGCCATTAAAAAAGCGATTATCAGACCCTTTGCGATAGTACTGTGAACTACACGCTTGATGGTTTGTAATGTGGGTTTTAAGCTCATTGAAGGTTGTTTGGTGGTTAAATGTTAATTTTTAGAAATGAGCAATAGAGAAGTTCTGGGTTTAAAAGAGAGCGGTCAGCCTCTCCTAAACAAAATATAAAATATGGGTAGTAATTTTTAATAATCCTGAATATATTATTTTATGTAATGTGTGATTATAAACGGGGATATATAATTAATTCGTTGATTGTAAACTAGTTCAGAAGTTTCTTGACGTGAGGGGAATTGTTCGCTATCAATTTATCCTGAAGAATATTGTTGATAAGAATGATATTATAAATATAATGATATAACTTAATGTGATAGGCTGACGAGTATTTGCGTTCCACAAGAGAGGATCTTGTTGGTAATTTTTTATATTTCGGCTGATGCTATAGCCCAGTCCTTGTTCATTGCTTTGATCATGCTACTAAAGAGGGGAAATGTACTTCGTGAGGGCTTAATAATATTATTGTGGAGATAGCTGGCCTTCATTTATTGTAATAGTTTTTTTGCTTTGTACGCAAATGCCCGTTGGAGATAAGCCTACAGGAGGGTAATAATATAGCATCATTTTTCTGCTATCCCGCAAGTAAACACGCAAATATCAGGGGCTGGGAAGTGAAACAACTTTTAACGCAAATTATCAAATCACAGAAAAAAGAAATTGCACAAATGAAAGTCGTTCTTGAGCACTTTGAAAAGTGAAAATGATGGGGGCATTTTTTTGGGGAAGTAAATGCTGTCTGACAATAGATTACATTTTAATTGCAAAGCGTATTTTAGAGGCATGATGTCTTCCATGATAAATAATATACTTCAAAAGTTCAAACTCCTGCATGAGAAAGAGGATGCGGAAGTAATTATCGAAAGTATAGACCGGGGCGTTGTTTTCAGGGGTACTAATTTATGGGTATTGATATTTGCTATACTGATTGCCTCACTCGGTTTAAATCTAAATGCCACGGCAGTTATCATTGGAGCAATGCTGATTTCTCCGCTAATGGGTCCCATTATGGGCCTTGGACTGTCAGCCGGAATAAATGATCTGTCGCTGCTCAGGAAATCATTTTTGAACTACATGGTAGCTACAGTTACAGCCCTTGCTACCTCCACGCTGTTTTTTCTTATTTCACCATTAAATGAAGCACACTCAGAAATACTGGCAAGAACGGCTCCTACCGTTTATGATGTGCTGATTGCCTTTTTTGGTGGCCTGGCGGGTATTGTCGCAACGGGTAGTAAACAAAAAGGAAACGTGTTGCCGGGGGTGGCAATAGCCACAGCATTAATGCCGCCGCTTTGCACGGCAGGATACGGTATTGCTACTTTTCAACTAACCTATTTCGTGGGCGCTTTCTATCTTTTTATTATCAATACGGTGTTTATAGCACTGGCTACCTTTATTGCCGTTCGGTTTCTTCAACTTCCCTTTAAACACTTGCCTGATGAAAACGCGGAAAAGAAGGCCAGGCGTATTATCTGGGTAATTGTGCTCATTACGCTGCTGCCAAGCATCTATTTTGGATATGACATCGTGCAGAGAGACAAATTTCAAAAGAAAGCAACAGTGTTTATAGAGACAGAAGCAAAGTTTCCAAATGATTATCTGCTTAATAAAAAGATCGATGCAAAAGCAAAGGTGATTACACTAACCTATGGTGGGCAGGAATTACCCGCTCAGCAAATTGCGTTGCTAAAACAAAAAATGATTGATTTTGGATTGGGCGATGCACAATTGAATATTCATCAGGGATTTGCTTATCTCGCTGCCACAAAAAATAGTAATGAGGAAGATGAACAAGCTACCCAACTTAGTCAATTGCTTAAAACCAAAGATGAAGAACTGCATACACTTCATTTAAAGATCGACAGCATTAACCACATGGGAGATGCATCGATGCAACTATATAATGAATTAAAGATTCAATATCCGGATCTGCTGGGGATAACAATGAGTTCCGCTAACATTGTTTCCTCTTTGAAAAAAAATGAACCGGCTGTGCTGATTGTGCTTGATTTTGCAAGAGCCAAACCAATCAGCGAAAAGAAAAAGATAGAAGGCTGGCTGAAAGTGCGTCTTAGCCAGTCAAATATAGACGTTGTATTCAGGAAATAGCATCAACCTTTTTTATAAAGCAAAAATAAAATGATGACGATACTTTTGATAGGCATCTTTATAGTCGGGTATATATGTATTGCTTTGGAGCATACTATAAATATCAACAAGGCAGCAACTGCACTGGTAACAGGCGTGCTTTGCTGGGTTGTTTATATATTGGGCGCAGAAGATAAGGAAATGGTTTCGAAACAGCTAACTGATCATCTTGGTGAATTGTCCGGTATACTGTTCTTTCTAATGGGCGCAATGACGATTGTAGAATTAATTGACGTACACAATGGATTTGAGATCATCACCAGGCGAATTACACAGAAAAATAAAGTAAACCTGTTATGGATCATCTCCTTTATAGCCTTCCTGCTTTCGCCAGCTTTGGACAATCTTACTACAACCATTGTGATGATATCACTGGTTAGAAAATTAATAGGGGAGCCACGGGAAAGATTGCTGTTTGCCGGTATGATCGTTATTGCCTCCAATGCCGGTGGCGCATGGTCTCCAATCGGCGATGTCACTACGACAATGCTATGGATCGGCAAGCAAATAACAGCCGGCAATATTATCAAGCAACTTTTTTTACCAAGCCTGGTTTCAATGCTGGTGCCCCTGATCATTTTATCTTTCCAGATTAAGGGCGTTGTCGAACGCGCCGAAGAGGATAAAACCGAACAGGCAACGATGGTATCCAGAAGAATCCAGTACATCGTCTTCTTTTCTGGCATTTTCATTTTGCTATTGGTGCCGGTTTTCAAAACGCTTACTCATTTGCCACCTTACATGGGCATCTTAATTGGACTCGGTATACTTTGGATAATCACAGAGATATTGCATGGCGATAAGGATGAGGAAGATAAACATTTTTTATCCGTGACCTATGCTCTGCGGAAAATTGACACGCCAAGCATTCTTTTTTTTCTGGGAATATTAATCAGTATAGCGGCTTTGCAATCAACAGGCCTATTAGCCGAATTGGCCACATGGATGACTGAACATGTTAAGAATCCCCACACCGTTGTCATTGCTTTCGGTCTGCTCTCTTCGATAATTGATAATGTGCCACTGGTAGCGGCTTCGCAGGGAATGTATAGCCTTACGCAATTTCCAACCGATCATCAATTCTGGGAGTTCCTTGCATACTGTACCGGTACAGGCGGAAGCATTCTCATCATTGGTTCGGCTGCTGGAGTTGCTGCCATGGGCATGGAAAAAATAAGCTTTGTTTGGTACCTTAAAAGATTCAGCTTGCTGGCATTGCTTGGTTATTTTGCCGGTGCCGGGATCATTATGTTGCTGTATTATTTGTCAAACTAGTGCTTGATAAAGTTATGTGGCACCTGATGTTTCTTGTTTATGCCGCGTTGATAAATGAACATCCCGGATCTGACTGTTGATCAGTATCCGGGATGCCACATGTTTGTTTTGGTAGGGTATTGCTGAGCGTCTGGTTGGCTGATAATAAAGCCATTTTATCGACTCAGCCACATAAATTAATTTTTGGAGGATTCGCCGTTGACCATATGTTTTTGCAATACTTCCACATATTTTCTGGCATCTTCATTGGATGGATCAAGCGCCAGTAATTTTTCGAAATATTCGATTGACTCCCTGTAATCTTTTTTGACGTTCGCTTCATATGCCGCAATATATCCATAAGCTTCTATCAGGTATTTTCTATTGGTTTTATCTGTCGAGTCATGTTTAATGAGTTCGATTAGCTTTTCGTAATGAGGAATAGCGAGGCCATTTTCCATGGAAGTGTCGATGGCTGCCGTGACTCTTGCCGCCCAGTAATAGCCAAAGCTTTGCTCGGGGTATTTTGTCTCATATTTCGTAAACACGCTGTCAGCAGTGGGATAATCTCCGGCTTTATAGCTGGCAATGCCCCAGTTAAATAAGTCAACATTGGTGGCAGCTGCATTGGTTTCATAATATTTGCCCAGCCATTTTGCTTCCTGTGTATAATCCTTTTGTTCTTTATAAATGTTGGCAAATTTTTTATAGTATTTCAACGTTTGTACAGTATCCTTTTCCATCACCAACGCTTTTTCATAATACATCATAGCAGAATCCTGTTTGCCACCAATGGAATCATAAATGGCTCCCATTGCTTCAAAATCCTTTGCTACGTAATTGGTGTCGTTCTGAAGTTTGAAGTACTGTTTCATATAAGCAAGTGCACTGTCATTCTTATTGAGTTCCTTGTAGCTATATGCCATTAGTTTGTAGAGTCTTGGCTCGGCTGCTGCACCTTGCAGCGCAATCAATTTTCCTGCATGATCAATGGCGTCGCCATACTTTTGAGAAGAGAATAGCAGGTCAGTAACGAGGTAATCAGTCTTTACACTCTTACCTGAAGCAGCAATATATTTATCAAGATATTCCCTGGCCTTGTTTACATCTTTGAAGTAGTAATGGTAATACATTTCGTACAATGCCGGCGCATACATGGAATCATTGCTTACCGCTTTGTTGAAATAATCTACATACACGTCTTTGTTACCTTGTGTCGCGAATATCTTACCAATTTTATAAATAGCTGCCGCATAGGTTTCATTTTTTGCCAATGCTTCCTGGTATGCTTTATAGGATTCTGAACCATTGCCCAGCTTGCGGTACAGATCACCCTTGGTGACATATAACTCAGGATTGTCCTTGTCCCTTTTAAATGCTTTTTCCAGTAAGGCAAGACCGTAATTGGCATCGCCACTTTTTGCGTCCAGCTCTGCTTTTGCAATGGCATTGAGTACATGCGGGTTCTTTGATTTTGTTTTATCCAATGCTTTATCAAAATATAATTTGGCGGCGGCTGCACTGTCCTGACGCAGCAGTACATGTCCCATTGCACACATCACAATAGGTTGATCAAGTGCTGCCGGCGGCGCAGATAATAATTTTGCTTTTGCGGTTTGCACGCTGTCGTTTTGCAAATACACTTGTGTCAGTAAATACAACGCTTCTTCGCTGGAAGGAGATTGTGAAAGGATGTTTAATAGTTTTTGTTTTGCAGGTGCATAACGTTCATGATAGATGTCTTTTGATACATCGTTCACGTTCTGGCTCCAAAGCCCCGTGGATACAAGCAGAGCTGCTGCTACTATCAGAAATTGCCTGGTCATCATAAAATTTTTTTAGTTGGTTACTACCTGGTCACATGACCAGGATAAGTAAGCAAGCTAAATATGAATCCTTAGGCTGTGATTAAAATAATATTAGAATATGATTAGAGTCAACATTTTTTTAACCTGGATTTCTAAAACAATTAATGGATAATACGTTTTAAAAAGGCATCTCTGTCTGCCACTAATGATTGCGTGGAATAAGGGATATCCATTTCCGTCCATTTTTTTTCCATTATAAAATAGTCGATGGCCGGCTCTTGCAAAGGGAACATATTTTTGTCCACCCGTTTATCCAGCGAATCAAGAAACAATTTCCACCTGTCATAATAATAGGTTCTGAGCATACCGCTCCACTGTTTGTTGGCATAGTCTATGAGACTGCTTTTGGGGTTGATGGGTCCCCAGTAGCTGATCTGTACTTTCGCATTTTTCTCAAAGAGTTTTTGCTCGTTTGCGTCGCTTCCCAGCGTCCTGGCCTGGTCAAGCCAACGGGCAAGCGTGAAGTCTTTGTTCATCGAACAAAGGCTGTCCTGCTGAAGAATCAGTTGAAGAAATGCATTACTATATTTTTTAAAATCGGTCTTTCTTTTTTTGTGATAGCTGTCCATAAGTGCATTGTAGATAGTGGTGCTTCGGTCGCTTAACACCTGCCTGCAAAGGTCCACACAGTCATGCGAAAAGGTTTCAACGTGCCACATTTGTGGGGCGACCGCCATCATGTGAAGTGCCGCCTGCTTTACAAGGCTGGTATCATAAAATAATTTTGTTGTGCCCCATGTAGAAACGCTTTTCACATCCAGTGATGGCTTGGCCACCATAACGGATTCCGTGGGCCCCAGGATGTTGTAATCAGGAGGGGAGGAGTATACGGAACGCAACAATAATATCCATGCTTTCTCAAGATCATCATTCGCCTCTCCGTAGCGATAGGCACTGTATTGCTTTATCCATTTTGTAAGTACAACAGGTTGCTGGTGCCAGGCCATTTCCAGGAGCAGGTCATACAGTACATTGTTGTTCTCAATACCTTCAGGTATAATACCAATACCCTTCATGCTTTTGCCGGCCTCACTCTCCGCGACTCTTAGTGGTTCCACTACCGCTTTGTGCAACTTGCCGGTCATGCCTGTTTTTTCACCAAAATTATTGATCATGCACCACAGCCAGGGATGGCCGCTATATCCGTTGCGCTTTTCCCAGTTGTTATCAGATTCTCCAAACAGATCCAATACCAGCGTATGTCCTTTTCCAAATCCATCCAGTAAATTTTCATTCGGGTTGCCCTGCCAGGCCTGTAACACCCAGATGGACCCGGGATAATGACCTGCCACCGCATCGTATATTGCCTTGCCGGAACGGCCAAGATCCAGGCCGCCGGTTTTGCCTCCTTCATGAAATGGATCGCCACCAAAAAACTTCAGATCGCTGCCATACAGCGACAACATTTCGTTGTAGTAGATACCGGCCATTGTTTTAAATAAAGTATCTGACGGATCAAGGAATGGACTGCGGCTAAAACCACCTTCCCAGTTTCCCTGGTCAATAATATGGGCCGCGGGGAAACGGCTTTTTAGAAACGTTGGTACCATGCCGTAAAAGCCCTGCACCACCGGTGTTATGCCAAGCTCTTTGCAACGTGATAAAATTTTTTGCTGTAATTTGGATTGCTTCTCCACAAAGCTTTTTGATAAGGGGCCCTGCCAGCCTTCCAGGTTGCCCATCAGCCACCACGCCGTGAAAGCCGGGCCGGGTGCATAGGATAAAGCAAGCGAATCACCGAATCCCATTTTTTGTAAAGTGTTGTACCAAACCAGTTCATTGCCAAGCGGTGCCAGGATGACGTTCACGCCATTCATGGCCATCCAGTCAAGTTCTTTTTCCCAACGTGGCCAATCCCAGAAACTCATGGTGTAATTGATGGTGCAATAGTTCAGCGCATACCTGAACAGATAATTTGATTTTATGGAAAAGCTATCTTCAATAGCCGGTAACTTTTCCGGAACCTGCAGATTGTTGCCAGTGTGGGAAATAGAGCTGTGGCAGTAATATTTCAAATACAAATTGAAACCTGTTGCCGCCGCGATGGTAGAATTGGCGGTGATAAATAGTTCACCATTTTCGGTACGCAAATTACAGGCTTCATTTGCATTGAAAACACTTGCCGTGTCAACAATAAAGTGCACTTTTTTTTCTAAGGAAGGAACTGTGCGGCGCACTAGCTGCGTAAGCGGTTCAGTGTTTTCATCACGTGCGTTTGCAGGGGTGCATCTGTAAAAAAAGCTAAGTATCACACCAAGGGTCAACAGTATAATAAGTGTTTTGTAATGCATAAATATTCAAGGCATTTAATCAGCCTGATTTTTAGTAAATGAATACATACGGCATTGACACTTGGGCAAATCAGTTTAATGCACGCATCTTCCTGTTTGATAGTTACACTTCTGCTGCCAGTTCTGCAGCGGAAAAATCAGGAAGCAGGTTTTGTAAAAAATCATTTGCCCAAAAATCAATATCGTAATGTTCCACCTGCTCGTACAGCCGCTGCATTCTTAATTGTTTATCATTGTCGCTTAATAACAATGCCTGCAGCAACCCTTCCATGAGTGACTTGAGGTCATAAGGATTGGTAAGAATGGCATAGGCCAGCTCCACTGCAGAGCCGGCAAATTCAGAGAGTACCAATGTACCGGTGGATTGTTCAAGCTGACCTTGTACGGCAATATATTCTTTGGCAACCAGGTTGAGGCCATCACGCAACGGCGTTATCCATGCGATGTCTGCAACGGCATAGTAGGGGATAATTTCATCAAATGGAAATGAACGCATGATAAATCTTACAGGTATCCAGTCAATACTGGAGTATTTGCCATTAATACGGCCGATAGCATGTTCGAGATCGTGCTGTATCTTATCATATATTTTCATGCCCTGCGCAGGTGGCGTACAAATTAATATCAGTTCCACCTTACCATGGAATTCGGGATAGCTGTTCAGGAATTCTTCATATGCTGCGACCTTCTCCAATGGGCCCTTTACATAATCGAGGCGCTCTACACTTATGATCAGTTTCTTATCCTGTAATTGCTTTTTTATGGCGGCAATATTTTCCTGGATCGTTTTATCCTGCATCATTTGTTTGATGTATTCTACATTGATGCCTACAGGATTCGCACCCAGGTAAACTTTCCGGTGGTCGGTTGCTATAGCAGTTGTCATTTTGGGCACGCCAAGTGCTGTGCTGTAAGTAAGAAATCGTGGCGCACAATTGATGGATTTTAATACCTCAACAGGGTACAGGCTTTTGGCGACATCCACAAAATTTTCAACGTAACGTGGTATATGAAAACCGATACAGTCGCATTGCAGAAGGCTGCCAATGATCTCTCTTCTCCAGGGCAGGATATTGAAGGTGTTGGCAGCAGGGAACGCTGTGTGATGGAAGAAACCGATCTTCACATCCGGACGCAGTTCACGCAATAAACCAGGTACCAGCCACAGGTTGTAGTCGTGTATCCAAACCATAGCGCCATGGTCTGCCTGCTCCGCTGCTTTTTGCGCAAACAGTCTATTGATCTGCACGTAGTGATCCCAATGGTGATGATTGAATTTTACTTTGTCTATAAAAGCAAATATGGTGGGCCAGAATGCTTCCTTGGCAAATGATTTATAAAAGATATCAATTTCTTTTTTTGTAAGCCCGATCCTGGAGGCCATCAGGTTTGGATAATTTTCCTTGTCTATATAGATGTTTCGCAAAAGTTCTCCTCTTTTTTCGACCTCTTCCCATGCAATCCAGACGCCGCTTCTGCCGGTATTGAAGAAATTTTGCAAGGTGGGCAAAATGCCATTGGGGCTTTTAGGCGCTACACGTTCAATATTGCCATTTACCAATTTCATTTCATAAGGAAACCGGTGGTACATCATTACCAGTTGGGGTGTTTCGCTATTTTCAATCAGTATATTTTCTTTGTTGGTACTTGGCAGGAAGGGACGCATGTTTTCGAAGTGTTGCATGCCTTCCAAAATGCCGCCTGCTCCTTCCTCCTCTGCGACATAAACCTCCGCAATGTCTTTTGCCGATTGAATGAGCTTTTGTTCGGCATTGCCCACTATAACGCCTTTGTAACCGCATTCGTACATGGCAAGATCGTTTAAGGTATCGCCGGCTACCAACACATTTTCTCCATCAGCCTTTATATAATCGAGAAGGCTGACAAGTGTCCTTCCTTTGTTTACGTCCTTAGGTAAAATATCCAGGTATTTGCCTGCCGAAAACAGCAGACTACAATTGATCGCTTCGACCTTTTTTTGAATCTCTTCTATCGCGATGCTCTCGTCGTGAAGATAAAAAGAGCAACGCCGTTGCTGGGGAACTTCCTGGTATTGCAGTCCGGGTATGTCTTTCAGGCATTCACGAATCTTGTGTACGCCGGGCCAGTTTTGTTCAATATCATTTTGCAATGGCTCAATAGCTTCTAGTGTACGACCATTTACAATGGTGGCACCTACGTCACAGATAATAAAATCGGGATTAGGAATAATAGGGTCATTCAGTAAAGGAATGACGGATTCCAATCCCCTGCCGGTTACAAAAATCAACCGGATGGCGGTGTTTTTTCTGATGGTGCGGTAAAGCTGTTGTTTATGCAGGCTTTTGCCACCCAAAAATGTTCCGTCCAGGTCTGTAGCTAATATCATGCGCTATAATTAGGTTATCGTAATTGTTTTTCGATCAGTTTAAATTCATGGAACGCACTTGCATGTTGATGCAGGATACGGTACACACTGGTAATGATAGGAAGGTGAAGCTCGCTGTTTTTTGTAAGCACATATAATTCCTCCGATGCGCGGTATCCCTCTGCGACCATTTCCATTGCCTGTAAGGCCTGGGACACTTTGATGCCGCGGCCAATCAGTTTTCCCAATGTACGGTTGCGGCTTAGATCAGAATAGGCGGTTACCAGCATGTCACCGAAATAAGCAGAATCAAACACGTCCCTGTATAAAAGGTTAACAGAACGTAGAAACCTGTTAACCTCTCTCATGGCATTTGAAACAAGCACGGCAATAAAATTTTCTCCATAGTTTAATCCCGCTGCGATGCCCGTGGCAATGCCAATAATATTTTTTAGTATCGCGACATACTCCACACCTGATGGGTCGTTGTTGACAATGCCGTTGACATATTTAACCTGTATACTGTTCTTTAGTCTCTCCGCGTTGGTCGTATCGGTCCCCGCAATTGTAACATAGGTATTTCTTTTGATGGCGATTTCTTCGGCATGACAGGGGCCGCCTATCACCATTACCGGTTTTAAGAGCCCGAATTTTTTTTGAATAAATATGCTGGGAACCATCGCCGTTCCGGGCACAAAGCCTTTAATGGAAACCACTACCTGTTTTTTGACAATCCACGCGGGATCTATGGCTTCTGCGGCCTGGCTTAAATAAGCAGAGGGTAACGCAAAAATGACCATTTCCGATGAGTGTATGGCCTTTTCCAAATCAACGGTAGGATTGACAAAATCCAGGTTCAGATCCACATAAGAAAGATATCGCGTGTTCCTTGCGCACTCCTGTATCTGTGCGGCCAACGCAGCATCCCTGACTACCCACGATATATGGATGCCGCTTTCCGAAAATATTTTTACAAGCGCGGTGGCCCAGCTGCCGCTTCCTATTATCGTAATGTTTCTAAACATAAACTGCAAAGTAGGGCAGCCGCATTAACGGGTTATTAACGTAGCATTAGAATTCAATTAGAAAGAAATAAAATGTGAACGGACCGTTCTTCAGGAGTTAAACATAGCAATGGGTAATATAATGGTAAACGTTGTTCCCTGCGTCGAGGTGGTTACTTTAATTTCTCCTTTGTGCAACTTGATTATTTTTGAAGCGAGTGGCAGACCTAACCCAAAACCTGGTGCTCTGTGATGCTGATCTGCTCTGTAAAACGGTTCAAAAATCAGTTGCAGTTTTTCAGGAGGAATACCCGGACCCTTATCGGTGACAGCAATACAAACGGCATTTTGGATAGCGGACAGTTCAAGGAGGACCGCATGATCCGCAGAGTACTTGCAGGCATTGTGAACAATATTTTTAATGGCGCTTGATAACAGATCTTCATTGCCCAAAACCAGTAATTTATCTTCTTCAACAGGCAGGTTATTGAAATTGATCCTGGCCTGGTAGCGCTTATCAAGTTTTGTCATTTCATGCGGCATGCGCATCACTATTTCATCTATTCTTATCAACTGCAGCTCTACACCTCCCGGTCTCCCGGATGCCTGGGCAAATTGCAATAATGTTTGGGTAAGTCTTATTAGTTGATGTACATCTTCCAGGACGGATTGCATCACAGCTCTGTATGCGGCTGCATCACGGTCTTTTTGCAGTGAGACCTCCAACTGGCTGAATATGGAAGTTAACGGGGTCGATAATTCGTGTGAGGCATAGGCTATAAACCGTCCCTGGGTATCAAAACTTTCTTCCAACCGGTTTAGCAGTATATTAAGGGTTTGGGCAAGGTAGGTCCATTCATCATTACGCTTTTCATATTTGATCCGTTTGGCTAGGCTTTGGGCCGTAATGGCATTGACATCGTCCGCTATTTTGCGAACAGGCGCCAGTAACCTCTGGGAAAAGAAATAACCGACTCCCACCGTGATGATGATGCCCGTCAAAAAGCACAACCACAAAACAAAACTAAGCTGCTGGAGGTTTTTTCTGCCTTCAGGGTCGTATGCAGCCGTTATGATGGTAACGGGATTGCCATTGTCTGAAAAATAATAACCAATGCCATCTTTTTTGTTAATGGTAAAAAAGTAATTGTTCTTCTTTCTTGTCTCGTCTAATATTTTTTGACTGACTGAAATCGTATCATTTGTTTTATCCGAATAAGAGTAAATCAGCACACCGTTGCTGTCATAGGCCTGCATGGTTTTATCGAGCATGGCCACCGTCGTGGAAGCATCGATTTTTTGCAGAAGTGCCTGGTTAAAAATATCTGTTTGACTCAGCAGTCTTGCAGTCGTGACCGCACGATTGGTAAGACGTGTTCTGAAATTCCTTTCCCTGTTTTCGTAAGAAATGTAATAGATGGAAATGCATACAATACTTAATATCAGGAAAACGATCAACGTAAAGAAAAGGGTAATGCGTAGTTTAACAGGCATCAGTTGTTGTTTTCTTTAATAATGTAACCAATTCCTACATGGGTTTGGATAAGCTTTTCGTCAAATGACTTGTCAATTTTATTGCGTAAGTAACTAATGTAAACATCGATGACATTGGTATTGCTGTCAAAGTCGGTATCCCACACATTGATAGCAATATCCGCACGGGATACGACCCTGTTTTTATTGCGCAGCATATATTCAAGCAACTGAAATTCTTTCGCAGTCAGGTTGATCTTTATGCCTTCCCGTGTAACCTGCATGGTATCCAGGTTCATGATCAGGTCACGTGCTTTCAATATATTTCCTACCGGCAAGTGCTGGTTCAGCACATGTTTTAATAAGGCTCTTATTTTTAAGAGCAGCTCCTTAAATTCAAATGGCTTGATCATGTAGTCATCGGCCCCGGATTCATATCCTTCCACCTTGTCATCCAGCGAACTCATAGATGTCAGCATAATAATCGGGATCTTAAAATTTTCCTGGCGGATAAATTTACAGAGGTCATAACCATTTATGCCGGGCAAATTGATATCGAGAATAATCAGGTCAAATTCATGCGCAGAGAAAATCCTTTTGCCAATATTTCCATCATAGGCCACTTCAACATGGTATCCGTGTTCGGTCAATCCGAATTTTAAAGTATCTGCGATTTTTCTTTCATCTTCTATAATCAGAATTCTCCTTTCCTCCATGGGCATTCTTTTGACTTCAAATGTACTTATTGCATTTTAATTGGCTAATGCTCTAATAATATTCTAATCTGAGTCTAACCTTGTTTTAATATCAGCATATTACTTTGCTTAAAAACCGGTTACATGGTAATGGCGTTTAATAAAATATTAGTTCCTGTTGATTTTACTTCGAATACATACGCCGCTGTAAGCCATGCACTGGCTCTCTCTGACAACTCCCATACAGAAATTCATTTATTACACGTTTTGACTAAAGAAACTAAAAAAGTTTCCTATCCCATCAGTCGGTTTTATACCATGACCGCAGTCACTTTTGGATCACTGGAAAAACTGACCATCAAAAACCTTGAAGACCTGAAGGGGAAAATACAAAACGCTTTACCAACTATAAAAATAATTGTTCACCTGGTTTTGGAAGGCAACGTGCAGGGTAATATTATACAAAAAGCGCAGGAACTGCAAACCGACCTGATCATCATCGGTAAAAAGCGGGATCATTCATGGTTATCGTTTCTCAATACGACCAGCGGTAGCTTTATTGCAGCTGTAACCAACTGCGCAGTTTTGCAGGTGTCCGGCGAAGTTGAGGCCAGGAAAATAGGAGCAGTGGTATTGCCGGTAAGAAGAAAAATGTGTGAGCGGAAAATTAATTTATTACAGACCCTGACGTACAGGCAAAGGCCCACGATACATCTTATTACGGTTGTTAATGATGAGGATAATGGACCTTGCTCCGATGATTTCATAAACACTTTCCGAACATTGTCAGAATGTTTGCATTATCCGATGAACGTTAAGGTAATTCAGCGTAACAATAGTTCAAAAGATATTTTTAAGTATGCCGTCGATATCAATGCGGGTCTTATAATGATTGATCCTTTTGACCAGGTCACAGGTAAATACAATTTTATAAAGTCTGCATGCAATATGCTGTTTGTGGCATCCACTAAATGAAGTTGTAATGACAAGATATTGGTTGATGATATTGTTGAATCGCTGTTCGTTTTTATTTTTAAGTAGTAAGGTTTTTTTATTTTTTGTTTTCCGTAGCAGCCTTGTTTGTATATACAAACAGGGCTTGCTACTTTCTTTCAGCGTATGATAAAAGCTAGGAGCCAAATGGTTGAGCGTCCTTGCAACTGATATCCCCGCCAGTATCTACATGCAGGTAGTCACAGAACTTCTTATAAAATTTGAACCTCCGTACATTGGTTTTATCATCATATCCCATTCCACATTTGATGCCACCTGATATGATATTAACAACGGAACCAAAACCGGCAAATCTTCCTTTGGTGATATCTGCCATGGTTGGTTCCCAATTGCCTGTAATCACATCATGGCAGGAAGGCGCAGGCCCATGTGGCGTTGTCCACCACCAGATAGCGGATGCAAAAGCCGTCTCAGGATCGGTTATCAATTGATCAGGATCTTGCAGCAGGATGCTGTCCTTGTCAAACCAAAACTCACCAAACTTTTGATAGTCGCTATATCCTCTTAATTGCATCAGGCCTCTACCGTAATAATTAGCGTACTTTGGTGACGGCAGACCATTGTTCGTTGTGTCGTATCTGTTTTCGTTGTTGCTCGTATAAGGGCTTGCCAATACGGCCAATCCCCAGTCCAGGTAATCGGTTTTTTGAGTGACACTGTCTTCCTGGCTGCTTTCATAAGCGATGGCAGCAAGAAATGCAGCCAGTTCTTTTTTTTCCGAAATTTCATCGCCTTCTGCCAGGAATTGAGGAAAATGTGTTGCCGCATTCGCAAACGACTCAAAAGAATAGAAGTCGGTTTTTCCAGAATTATTTTTGTTATAGCCATATCGGTGTGGAAACAGTGTATCCCATGCATTCTTACTGATGAACTTGCGAATGTCGATATTACTTTTTGTGTCATTTTTTATATGATTGCCATGTGCATGATGATGGCAACTACAAAAGAATACGTTTAAACCAGCCAACATCCAAAGTAAATAAGTGCTTTTCATTAATATAAGTGCTTTATTTGATGGATAAGTGAGTAGCAGGTATTAAGTATGGCCAGCAACAGATATTACGATATTACTCCTCTATTTGAAGAAATGAAAATAATGCTGATTCAAATTCTTGTTCAATTGGGATGCTATGCTTTTGAATTTTCGCCACCTTCCCGTCGATTTCTTCAAGGAATTTTACGGAAATGATCACAGTCGGGCTGATGGCCGTAAACTTGTATGGCTTTAACAACGATCTAACCCGGCTTAGTTTTTCAGGAACAATGATCTTACCCACCATTGAATGGATCGTTATGTATTCTTCATTGCCTTCAATGAAACAAATATCATCAAGGCAGATGGTAAGGATATAGTTTTCGCGTTGCAGAAAAATAAGGTCTTCTTTCCCCGGTGTCAATAATTGCATAAAATGCGGCTGCTCATAACTTAATTCCTGATCCAATATGAGCATCGTTTTTCTAATTGCTCTTTTCGTTCTTTTTAAAGTGAAGGGTTTGGTGATCTGGTCCACAATATCGCTATTGAAACCGGTTAAGGAGGTCGCGGATAAATTACCTGTAAGAATAATCCTGGTTTGTGATGGGAACGCCGGCATGGGAGCGTGTTCGATAAATGAAACAGTTTCCATGTCAACGAAGACCAGGTCCGGTACTAGTTTTTCATCCTTAATTTTAGTGGAAGCGGTCTGCATATCACGAAATACGCTGATTAATTTTAGGCCTGAAATATGGCTTATTAGTTCCTGGATAGCGTGCAGGAAATAATCATCTTTGTCAATGGCAATACATTTAATCATGGTTACATTGAGACAAATGTCATTTTAATGGTAATACCCTTTTTCTAATTGTTTGAAAATAGGCTGCAGAAAGCTTAGATGAAACAGCCGCGATAAAAAGTCTACCTTCCGTGGTCGAAATTTTATAAACAGTATCCTCCAAAATAAATTCAAGGGCAAGGTCAGGCCGGTAAATTAGAAACTGGTTAAAATGAGATTAGAATATGGTTAGAGGCGCGCATTGGTAGTACTCCTAATAGGCCTTCTTCCTACTTTTGCGCGCATGAAACAAAGAGTGAAGGCATTATATGATTTGCCCTTTAATTATTTGCGCAACAAAGTTAACAGGATACAGTATATAATGATTGTCGCAAGTCTTGTTGGCCTTCTTTCCGGATTGGTTGCCGTACTGCTAAAAATCTGCGTACATTTTATTGAAGAGAAGGTCAGCGAAATACCATTTTCGAAATTTTCTTACCTCGTTTTCCCCGGTGTTGGATTATTGATCACTGTAGTGATTGTACAAAAATTCTATGGCGGCCATGTTGAAAAGGGCATCGCCATGGTACTGCAAAATATAGCAAGGCGATCATCCTTTATTCCTTTCAAGCATACATACATTCATGTGATAACCAGCTCTGTCACGGTGGGACTCGGCGGTTCTGTTGGTCTTGAAGCGCCTATAGTAGCCACGGGTTCTGCTGTAGGATCCAATATGGCACGCATACACGGTCTCAATTACCAGGAGCGTACACTGCTGCTTGCTTGCGGAGCAGCTGCCGGGATATCGGCTGTTTTCAATGCTCCTATCGCAGGCGTCATCTTTTCAATTGAGGTGCTGCTCAGTGAAACGCTGTTGAGCTATTTTATTCCGCTCATCATTTCAGCTGTAATAGGTGCCTTGTGTTCAAAGATTATTCTAAAAGAAGAGGTGTTGTTCAACTTTGTGCTGAAAGAGAATTTCAATTACAACAATATTGTTTTCTATATCCTGCTGGGTGTTTTGTGTGGATTCATTTCTTTGTACTATGCGCATGTTTTTAAAAAAGTGGAACATCGCATTCATGATTGGAAACTGAATATCTATTTCAAAGCAATGACAGGTGGCCTGTTGTTACTGATCATTTACATTTTGTTTCCTACTCTTTTTGGCGAGGGGTACGACAGCGTAAAACTAGTGGCAAATGGCAGTAACCGCATTCTTCGTGATAATACAGGTTTGTTTTCTCTGATCAGGAATGATTGGGCTATCATTATTTTTGTGGGTGCTGTCATGTTGCTAAAGCCAATTGCCGCCGGCGTAACCATTGGTAGCGGAGGCAATGGCGGTAATTTTGCACCTTCTCTTTTTGTAGGGGCCTACCTAGGTTATTTTTTTTCCAAATTACTGAACACAACAAAATGGTTTGACATACCAACAGGCAACTTCAGCCTGGTAGGTATGGCAGGTGTGTTGAGCGGGGTGATGTATTGCCCGTTAACGGCTATATTCCTGATTGCTGAAATAACAAATGGTTACGAACTGATCATTCCATTGATGCTGGTATCATCTATTTCTTTCTTTATTGTTAAGCACTTCCAGCCATACTCCATGGAAACAAAGAAACTGGCGATGGAAGGACAGATATTTACACATAAAAAGGAACAAAACATTTTGACCGCTATTCAGTTGGACAATATCGTAAAGAGCAATTATCAAACCATCAGCATAGATAGCTCGTTGGGCGACGTCGTGGATCTGGTAAAGCGAAGTGAAAAAAACATTTTCGCAGTGATCGATCAAGAGGAGAAATTCATCGGTGTGCTTGAACTAAATGACGTAAAAAAAGAAATATTTAGCCCTGAATTATTTGACACGATGAGTGTACGGCAACTGGTAAAAAGGCCCGCTGATATTGTTTATTCAGACGAAACGATGTCAAAAGTAATGCAGAAGTTTGATGAAACGCACAGCTGGTATCTGCCCGTACTGAGCAAGGAAGGGACATTCAGGGGATTTATTTCCAAATCGAAAATTTTTGAAAAATACAGGCAAATTATTGCTGATCAGCATGACCTTTATGAGAATTGACAGGCTGTTGTAACGTCAGAAACAATTTTTTGAGTTTGCATTATAAGCTAATTAATTTTGGCCGTTTTTTTGTTATTTTTTCGATTCTACAATCGAAGGTTTAGGGGTTATAACGCTGTCTTTCCAGGCAGCGTTTTTTTGCTATTGATGTGAAAGAAGTTGTTGAAGTATAAGACGATAAATCGTTTTATGCATAGTTTGGCGAAGATTATAACTACGCTTGGGCAAAACAGATTAACAGAGGTAAGATAAATCTGTTTTACTATGATACATATGGCACAAATGGGTTTGTTTCACCGTCTAATACACGAAGATCAACTTGTGTTACTCATTTTGTGGTGCAAAAGGGAAATGAAACTTTAAAAGAAATCGATAAAGGGAATGGCTGAACGATTAAAGGATAACGTAGCGGCCTACGCAAAATTCGTTGAGAAATTTGGAGAGGAGAAAGAGAATTTTTTCCGAAGCAATTACAAAAACATCCAAAAGCCTTATTTGAAGCGTTATAATGAAGGTTCTTAGAAGGCACTTCATAAATTGTAATGATTTGATTTTGTTATAATTTTGTCATGAATGCTTCCAATTGTGTCCACACTGTGGACACAATTGACAAAACAAAAGAGCAATAACATTGTAACACCACAGAAATCCTTCCACAAAAATAATGTAGGATATTTTCCACTTAAAAAATGTGCCAACTGGCAGTTTTTTATTTGTCAAGGATTTTTACTTTAGGGTTTTGGAATTTGCTGATGAAAATTAAGTACAAATAGTGGTAAGGTAAATGGGATTGTGTTAAATAATAAAGCAGTTGAAGAAAAAGTAGGAGTGTGATGAATTGTGAGGTAAGATGTTGAGGTGTGCTTGTTGTGTGCTTACTGATATTAAAAGACATCTAAATTTCGGCTATTGATTGAAGTGAAGGTCAGGCGTGCCAGCTAGATGTCCTTTAACTGACTGATAAGTGAATAATTGTAAAACAAAAAAAAAACGCCGACAATATATTGATTATAAGTGTTTTATAAAGTGCTCAGGACTGGATTCAGAATGGGCGTATATAAACTATATTTTCGCAAAAGGTTGTTGGAAGGTTTTTAAATTCTCAATTCCTGGAAGCGTTTAGAAAATTTGTCAATTGATGGTCAACGTTATTATGGGCTTTTTTCCATGTGTTCGCGTATAAAAGTAGACAGCTCCTTTGGGTCTACTGTTACCCAGTCCTTTGATATTATTAAATATTTCAGCCCAATAGGATTATGCTCCCTTATTGTAGTTTGGCCTGTCTCTGGATCATAGACCGCGCTTTTCTTATTTGAGTTTAAATCAAAATTAAAAGTTATGGATTCCTCTTCGTTATCCACTAAAGAATTTGAGCTTAAATCCCTTGTGAATGCCTGAGGGTTGGCATTCACCATAGCTATTTTATTTATGAAAAATGGAGGAGGGAGGGGGATTTGAAATTCAAACCTGGAAGATTGACAATCGCTTTTGTGAAATAGAAGAGGAAAAGAGATAATAATATTTTGGAAGTTGAAAACAAACATATGTGTAGGAATGTTTTCGTTAGCATTCCTTTTTTTAAAAAGGAAGGTATATAGAGGCAAATTATATGAAAAGGGTAAATGAAAACCTGCAATGAAAGCACCAGAATCTAAAAGAATATTATCGTTGAGATAATCTAAGGAAGCACTGTAGTATTTACTAACTTCATTTTCATCGAGCAAAGAGATTGCAGATTTTAGTAAGGCCTTATATACTTGGGATGGAACAAAGTTGTTTTTTACGTACTTTATTGTTCCTACTCCTGTTGTATTGTCTCCGAGAAAATCTTCTGGAGCCAAAATCAAAATGTTGTCTCCGACAAAACTACGAGATTTTGCTTTTAGCTTTTTTCCGACAAATCCAACAGTCATTTTTTCACCTTGTAAACCTGTCATACTTCTTGATATGCCTAAAAAATTGGCAAAGTCGCCTTCGCATTTACTAAATCTTTTGTTACAGTTATTACATTCGTAATCTGAGTATAAGTTAGTGTTGCCAATCAATTGTGGTAACAAATGAGCAAGATCTGAAAATGACATCTCTGGGATACATTTATTACAAAAGCGGCATTTTCGTTCGCTAAATGGTTTCATGGTACGTTTCGCGAATCTCCCATCCCCTTGAAAAAAAATATCAATCAATTCATATTTCTGTTCAAAGGCTATTGATTGAGAAGCAAATTTTGGATGTGCGAATAGTTGTATTTCCATTCCTAAGTTTTCAATTTATCACATGAGTTGTAAAACACATTATAATCTTAAATTTAATCAAATTTTAAAATTTACACTTTACCTTTATTAGGAAATGATATGATTTTTGAAAACTGGTTTAATTGTCCAGCCATCATAGCATCCAACTCCTCCCTTTTATAATATCCCGAAAGGGTCTTGTTAATACCAAACTCTCTTAGTCGTTTATTCAGTTGCGTATGTTCCAAATTACAATACACTTTTGCTTCTTCGGGTTTTAAAAAAGGCTTGTGACAAATGGCAACTCCCTTCATAATGGCGAGTTCTTCATTCTTATTCATAATAAAGGTTTTTGATTGTTGATGATGGTCTTAGATTGAGAAACCCATATTTTACTTGCTCTGTTTTTTTTGTAGGATGGTTCATACTTGATATATCCAAACTGATGCAGATCTTTAGCGCACCTTCTGTAGGTTTTGTCGGAGGAAACCTTAGCGATTTTCATGATGTCATAGCTAAACGCAAGAAAAGGGATTTCGTAATCCGTTAATTTCCAAAAATGGAGAAGCGCCGCATACACGCCGATATGCGTAATGCTGATACGGCCGTCGTGTTCAATAGCATCAAAAAAATCAGATAAGGATTCTGAGTAGGTCATTTTAGTAATTCTACTTGTGCATGCAGGCTAAATGGTTTGCCCACGTTTTTTAGAATTCTTTTTATTATTCGTTTCTTCTTCCTCCGTTGGCGATTGTTTGGCGGATTCTTTTTGAGAAGCGGACTGCGATTCACGGTTTTCCTGCTTGTTGCTTATCCTTTGCATATTTTCATTGTAGACATTGATTGTCTTAAACTGCGGATTGGCCTCAATGAAATATTTGGTCTCCTTATTATCGACAACTAATGTGACAGATTGAAGATTGCCTTTTCGTATAGAACTTAGTAGACGAGCTTTTTGTGTTTCTTCCTGCAATTCTTTAATTGGATATTTTGCGAGAGCTTCCTCCAACTTAAACCCATAGTTTTGGTGGTAGTGCTGCATTTTATAGTTACCATTGTCATCTGGTTGTTTAAAGTCCATTTTTACCCATGCATTATAAACCTGGCCTTCTTTATTGTGGAGGTCCTTATTTACGGCTCTTCCACTCATTAGGTTAAATGCTTCCTTGAAAGTGAAATTGTTTTCTTTGCCGATAAAGAACGTTTGTTCCACAGTTTGTCCCTTTTCAGGTTTTACAGCAACGGTGTATTTATTGAAAAAGTACATATCTGATTGCTTGGACTTATTGAAATGCAACTGCACATCCACCTGGTCATTTCCAAACTGCTTATTGTATGCCAGTGTAAAATCAGGACCTTTCTTTTCCAGACTTTTTTTGAGTGTTTCTTCAAAACCTTCTCCGAATCCGGTTAATTTAATTTGCTCTTTAAGGTAGTCGAAATTTTTCTCGTTCATAACTGTAGTTTTTATGTTATCTGAAATTGGTTTTATTTGAAGTCGCTCGATGTGATCCTCGATCATTTGCGATACATTAACTAGGTCACCATCGTATCTCATCAGTTTGTTGTCGGCCAAGCCTTCAGACATGGTTCTATAAACTGTCCTAATATAAGTTTGGTTGAATTCGTTGGTGGCGTTTGACGTTTGATTACACAATGACATTGCTTCCTCATGTGTAAAGCAAGGAATGATATTTTCTCTGGTGAGAGGAGTGTTTACTGGAAACACCATGAATTCATAACCATCCCAACGTTTTTCATGTAGATATTTTAGTAATGGTTCGAAATCTTCTTCTCTTATTTTCATATGCGATTGTTTTTCTGGTGAAACGATTGGTGTTAGCTCAAATGAATAGCCCAGTGACTCAATGGTATGTGATATTGGTTCGCATATGTAGTGATCCACATCTGTGGAGTTCTCGTAGCAAAATTCCTGGGCCTCATAGGCGGTAGGAAAAGTAAACATGTCATCTACCGAAAGGCGATCAGCTTGATAGGAAAATGCTATAAATAGGTCGCCCTCATTTTTTTTTTGATCATGAAGTCACGGATCTCATGTAGCTCTTTTTCTGTGAATTCCATAAATGATGTTTTAATAGGCAATTGCCAGTTTACAATAGAGAGTTTGCTCGTACGATGGCCTTGTTTTTTATTTGCAAATGCAGGTTTCGTCCTCCATTCTTTTCACTCAACCTAACGATGAACCGCTTTTTATCTGGAATGGTCATTTTAGGGATGGCTATGACCCACAACAGATTTGCATTAGCTGGAATTGCTACGGCGTTTCTATAAATAAAAAGAGGCTCAATTTTTATTTCCTGGGAAGCTGTTCTTTTAGATTGTCGACTGTCCTCCACCGAGAGATCAAATCTTTCGATATCGTAATCGATTTGTGCCCTATTATTTAGCCGGAGTTGCAAATACATTATATCCTGATCAACGTAAAGGCCGTCGAGCTTCATTACCATGCCGTCTTTTTTGCACTTGACGCCAAATCCCGTTTTTTTATGTCGGCTGATTTTTACCGCGTCCTGTTGAATGTGCGATTCATTCAGTGCTAGTGAAGTGTTGACGGTGGCCATTGTTTTCGCAGGCGCATTGTCGTATTGTACGGTTAGTTCTTTGGGGTTGTCGCTATAGCCGACCGCAAATGAATATATTCTTCCGTCCGCTGTAATGACCGTCAAATTGGTTTGCTCAAATTCTCGGCTTGCGGCCTTTAGTTGCAGGATATTGTTTACACCTCTCGCTTTTTGAGCAAGAATAGCATTACTACCTCTATCTACCGTTACAATGGAGTAAGGGAAAATAAGATGCGTGGTTTTAAAGTAGGTCAGTTCAAGCGGACGAGGTTGAATGAAATGAGCAGCCACGCTATCTGCATTTTGAGCTTGAATGCGACTAAAGCAAAGTGTCGAAAGTATGCTAAGGAAAATAAGATGTTGTTTCATGGCTATGATTTGTTATCAATAAGAAGAATTGTTATTTACTGCTGACGAGAAGAACCTGGTAACCTTCTTTAACGGTGACCTTGATCAATTTTACTTTTTTGCTGATAAGGGTACGTGCGGCTTCAATACCTGCACTTGCCGCTTGCGCACCAATAGAAGGATCGAGTGTATTAAGGCCAATACTTTGTACCGCTCTATCGGCAGATTGTTTGGCAACGTCTCTTGTAATAGCACCCGGTATATAAATACCGCTCAGGCCGTCGAGGTCATGCACCTGCCAATTGATCGGGAACACACTATTTTTATATCGTATGCTTTTTATAGAAACATCCAATCGCTCGCCATTGAGTGCTACGATGCCATATACCAGGCTGTTAGCAGGGATCACCGTTTTGTCAATCAAAACATCGGCAGTGAGCATTAGCTTAATGGTGGAACCGTTGACAAGCGTTTGGGTGGTAGCAATGATCGCAGTAAAAGCATTTGAACTGTCTAAAGATTCTGTGCCGTCATCTAAAGAATAAAATTTATTGGTCGTATTTACTCTATCGAGTCTTCGATTTGCATTTGAAAGATTATTTGCAAGTAACGACACCGGATCATTTTCGACTTTTGATGCGCTTGCATAGGACTCATTCAATTGCTTTTGTGCGATTTTCTTTTGGTCGTCTACATTTTCGCCTTGTTGAATTTGCAGTATTTTATCCAACATGCTACTGAGTTGCTGCATTTCCGGATCTTGATCTGGCGTTTCATTAACAGATCGCATCAGGCGCTCGATATGCTCGATGTCAGGATTTGTATTTTTGTCAAACTTTATGTCCGAATCTTTTTGTACCCCGGACGTAGAAGTGCTGCTGAGCACTTTATTTAATTCCTGCAGTTTAGAATATATCTTTTGTTCGTTTGGATCAACTCCATGTATTCGATTGTTTGATCTATTCACGCTTTCTGTTGATGACAGGGGAATTTTTTGTGGTAGTATTAAACCCGTGCTATCATTCAGGTGATCCAATTTGTAGTATGGATCGTTTTTAATCAGATCTCTCAGCTTGGCCGAATCTTTTGCAATCTGTTCATAGTAGCTCATTTTAGTGAGGGAAGGATCGTCTTTCAAAAAAGCATCCGGCAGGTGCATATTAAATCCTTTGATTACACTGGGTGTATTCTCCGCTTTAGCGTCCGTTCCACCTCCCAGCGCCCAAAATACCATGGTGATAAAAGGGAAGGCGAGTACAGGCAACATCATGAGGAAACGGCGTTGCCGTTTAAATTTTTGAGGGTGTTGTAATGCTGTCATTTTACTTTATTTTATTAAGGCCATAGACAAGTTCAATGTAGGCGAGGCTATCAAGCAGGTGTGGTCTTTGCCTCGCTATCTCGTTATAGGTGTCGATACCGTCCGGACTGTTCCGCAGGCTATCCAAATAATTTCTGCAAGCCCGAAATTTTTCAATTTCCTGGTTGGATAACAGCAGGCCTGCAGGTACTCTTTTTTGGGGTATGGTAGGGGCGGTAATAAATTGCATTTTCAAAGGCAGCTCGTTCGTGAGATCTGTGATCGTCGTATAGAAAGCAAACATCATCGAAGGAACCAGAATCGATACCGTTAGAACAAGTAAGCGCCTGACCTTTTTTTCTGGAAGTTTTGCAATCTCTGCGGTCAACCATTGATCAAACCTCTTTGGACTTTGATGAATTGCCCTCACGCATTTTATTAATGGGGATAACAATCTTTGCTTACCCCAGTTGCCACTTTTTATATTGTCGCTTTTCATGATCAGCGGTTTTGAATTTTAATATCCTTGTTTTCGAGGGTTACCCATTTTTCTATGAGGAAACCGTGTGGGTTGTTATCACTCCGGGACACATTACGCAAATAGCCTGATGTGATTAAACTTCTTGATACCGTACTGGTTGTTCTGATGATGGTTTGCGTCGCAAAACACTGGAAGTAATAGGGGTACTGGTTGATGTCGATCGTTACGCTGTCTACTTTGATGAGTTGACTGATATTGCCGGCGATAATGTTGGAATAGTAGCTGTTCTCCTTAAGGTTGTCGTATTCTCTTTTGGCTGAGGCATCGGCCAGGTAGAGGGCCTTGGTAATATTGCCTTGTATGACTTTGTCATCAGGATCGAGGGTGAAAAAAAGTTGGTGAAAGTTTTTTATATGATCTCTTGCTTCCACCGGTATATTGTCTTTTCTATCTGCGGAATAGGCTTCGAGTGCTTTACCGTTGGCAAGTATGTAGACCTTGCCTTGCATCTTTTCTACGAGCTGATAACTTTTGTAGAGAGAAAAGCCACTGAGAAATATTGTTCCAATAATGACCAGCAAACTGAAGGCACGTATATGTTTAAATGCGGTGTCGATATTTTTCATTTGCGTAAACATGACAATAAGATTTAGATTGAATTTTACTTAAATGTTAGGTATTACCGGAAAGTTTATCTCTCATGTAGTTGGAGCCTCCGCTATTACTGGAACTGCTGCCGGAAGAGCCATTAGAGGTATTGTCTCCGGCGATGCTACCCGCAACATTGCCGAGTGTATTGGAGACAGAGGAAGTGGCGCCCATTGCACCTTGAACGGTACCTGAAGTGGCAGTAAGAAAAACGTTGTTTACTTTTTGCACCAGCGCACTACCTCCTCCGGCATTCATAATATGACTCGCCACAGAAGGGACGGTAAAATAGCCGACAATGCCAATGCAAAGAAAAATCAGATAAGCGGCGTCAGTGGAGCTAAAAAAAGTATCTCCCGATTGTTGCACCTGCGTGATATCAATGTCAAGCATTTTCTCCTGTATTTTGCCAATAATGGCGCCAAACAAGTTGGCAACGGGTAGCCATAAGAAAACGTTGATATAGCGAGCCAGCCAGGTTTTTAGGGTATGTTGAAAACCATCAAATACACTAAGGCCAAAGACAAGCGGTCCCAGGATAGACAATACAACGAGTTGAAAAGTTCTAATGGTGTCAATGCATAATGATGCCGCCTCGAAGAAAAGTTGCAATATTTCGCTGAGCCATTCCTTGATGGAGTTGCGCATATTGTAGGAGGCTTTCTCCATGGCAAACTTTATATCATTTCCCAGGCTTTCAAATAATCCTTCTTCAGCGTCACTTTGGTCATCATGGGTGTATTTGTACCATTTGTCGCGATCCCCGATGCCAGATTCACCCACATACATTTGCCATGCTTTGCTTGACTTGACCACCTGTTCTTTTTGTTGTAACAGGGTTGCGACGGCCGTATTTGACCCCGCGACCATACTCGCAGTAGCAGTAACGGTTGGCTTCATAATAGCGTTGATCATCGATAGCACTGAAGGGAAAATAGCGATAGCAAACCCTATGACAAACGGTCTGAAAAGCGGATAGAAGTCGATGGGTTCAGCATTTGCGAGGTGCTTCCAGACTCTCGAAGCAATATACCAAAGTGCTGCGAATCCGGCTATGCCCCTTGCAACAGCGATCAGTTGGCTGCACATCGGCATCAGTTCATCATAGAGGTGGTCAAGCACACCATGCAAACCATTGATTTCGCCATTCAAATCTTGTGCGCCAGCCAGCAGTGGCAGCACACTACAACCGATAGCCGTGAACAGGTGTTTTATAGTATTTCGCATATGATTGGTTTAATTGGTAATGCCATGCATTTTTTGAACGGAGTTTACATCCGTTTGGGTTTTCATTCGCTGCAAGGCAAGCGTAGTAGCTGTATTGTTGAACGTTCGCAGGAATTGCAGCTTGTCCTCCATATTGTCATAAATTCTGTCGATAACCTTTAGCCTTTCGTCATCGCTCATACGGAGTTTGTCCGCGGTCGTAACTGTAATAAGTTCATCTAGGTGTTGGAGGCTTTCTGAAAACAGCCGGTCATAAACCGCACCGATATAGCTTATTTCATCCGTCGTGAAACGCCGGGAGGTTTTGAACTTGTTAAATGCGTTTTTGTATTCTTTAACTAGGATGATTTGGTCATTAACGATATCGGTGATCTTTTTATATTTTTTGACAGCAGGACTAACGGCCATCAGTCCGTCCAGGAACGATTTGTGCAGGCTGAAGTTGCCTTCAGAAATATTCTTAATAGTATTATAGCCACCATTCAATATTTCGTAACCTTTTTTAAGATCAGAAAGGATCTGTTTGAACTGCGCTAATTTTTCAATGTCAAGTAGTAATTGAGCAAGTTCTTCTGCTTGTGCGAAACTTCGATTCGTACAACCAAGTGTTATAGCAAAAATCAGGCATAGTAACTTTTTCATGTCAATTGATTGAAAGGTTGTGTAATTGGCTAATCTTTAGGTTATCGTTGATTTGTTTGCCTCTTGATTCGGACAGAGATTTTACCTGGTTCTCAAACGATCTGGAGATGGTATATACCTTTTGTAGATCTGTATAGATACCCTCTATCCGCTGCATACGTTCATCATCCTTTAACTGCAACTCATTACTCGTAAGTAATTGGGTGAGGTCGCTTAAATGACCCGTGACATCAGCTTTTATCTTGTCTGTTACCGATTGGAAATATTTTTTTTCGGCTGCTGAAAAGAAAGTGGATTTGTTTACAAAGGACAGGGTAGCGGAACAGTTACGTTCGGTGCTTACAGCAAACGAAATAGTCGCTGCCACCTTAGCGTAGTGTTGCACTACGGGACTTACTCTTTTTAAGGAAGAAAAATAACCGGTATGTAAATCGAATTCCCCCTTTTTTAAATCGGCGATGGTGTTCAGTCCCGTCTTGGCGATATCGTAACCCTTTTCGAGGTATTTAATATAGACGTTTAATGCTGCAATCTGCTGGATCAGGTATTTTGTTTGCGTTTTCTTTTGGTTGAACCATTCACCAAGTCCCTGCGCCGTTGACGGGTTACAAAAGGCAACCAGCAATATGAGTAACATTACTGTTTTCATGTTTACTTATTTTGTTTAATTCAAATGGTGAGATCAGGGTAAGCCGTAAAGTTTTTTGACTTTTTCAACCTCGCCTAATACTTTGGCTCGTTGAAGGCTGAGTAAAAAGTTCTGCTGGTTGAACTGAACCAGGTCGGTGTAATTTCGATCTACACTGCTGGCCGCTGAATTAATAATCTCCAGTCTTTTTTCGTCGCTCATCTGCGTAGTAAAGGCATTTACGACTATAGTTAATTGGTCTACATCTTTTGCGGTCTGCTCAAGAATGCCGTTATAGACCTTCGCCATATAAGCGATTTCATCGGGTGAGAAGTTGCCATCTTTTTGGAGTAAGTTCCAGGCTTGTTTATATGCATTAACCAGTTTTAATTGTTTGTCAGCGAGGTCTTTGATACGCTGGTAATAAGCAATAATCAATTTTACCTTGTAGAGTTCATCATAGTATTCCTTGTACAGTTCTTTTTGCTTACTTACCCAATCCGTGATCTCATCCAGCTTGAGCTTAGACATTGCATTTTCGAGTGCTTTCTGTGCATTTTGCAAGGCAATGGTTTTATTTTGTAATCGTTGCACGGCAAGGTCCATTGCTTTAAGCACCTTCTTAACGGCAGCCTTGATGATAATGGCAATAGGGTTTGCTTTTGCCTCGTTTACTGGCAGCGTTGTTGTGCCAAGAACAAATACCATGATCAGAATCCATTTTTTCATGTGCTTGTATTTTAGAATGAGGGAGCGAATTATTTGCGCATTTCTGCCGCAAGCGCTGTAATGCCTTTTTGAATACTTCCGTATTTTTTGGCATAGGAATTAACCTTTATCTTCTCTGATTCTTCGGTGGTGTAGGAAAGGTATTCTTCCAGGGAAACCTCCGTCCGGTAAACTCTCGAAAGCATGCCGCCGAGAGATATAAATACCTCTTTGTATTTGCGGGCAGGATCATTGGCCTTGTTTACAGATAAGATCAGCGCCTTTTCTTTTTCTGTTAGTCCGAGTAGTTCCTGTATCATGTCGAACTTGTTTTGATACTTGGACTGGTCGAGCAATATTTTGCAATCGCTGTTATTAATGATGGCTTGTTTTACAACGGGAGAGGATATAATATCTTCCACTTCCTGGGTTACTACAATCGCTTCACCGTAAAATTTTCGCACCGTTTTAAAAAGATATTTGATGTATTCGGCCATTCCTTCCTTGGCAATAGCCTTCCAGGCTTCTTCGATTAAAATGATTTTTCGAATGCCTTTTAATTTGCGCATTTTAGAAATAAAGACCTCCATGATGATAATGGTTACCACCGGAAAGAGTATCGGATGATCCTTGATGTTGTCCAGCTCAAAAACGATGAACCGCTCATTTAACAGGTCAAGATTTTTGGTGGCATTTAACAGGTAGTTAAACTCGCCATCCTTGTAATAAGGGCGTAGCACATACAGGAAGTTGCCTACGTCAAAATCTTTTTCTTTCACCTGATCATGTTGTAATACTTGCACGAATTCATCGCGCAGGTATTCATAGAAACTATTGAAACAGGGAAAGAGGGAACTGTCCTTATCCAGCCTTTCATAATATCCTTGCAGTGCATTGGAAAGCGCCACGTATTCACTGCGGTTGAAGGTTTCGTTGTCTTTTTTCCAAAGTGCAAGCAATAGTGTTTTTATACTTTCCTTTTTTTCGGTATCAAGCACGTCGCCATCAGTAATAAAAAAAGGGTTGAACCGGATAGGATTTTTCTCATCATAAGTGAAATAGTAACCTTTCACCATATCACACAGACCTTTGTAGGAATGCCCGACGTCAACCAAAACAACATGTGTTCCCTGTTCATAGTAGCTTCGCACCATGTGGTTGGTAAAAAAGGATTTGCCGCTGCCGCTCGGGCCGAGTATGAATTTGTTGCGGTTCGTGCATATTCCTTTTTTAATGGGTTCATCGCTGATGTCGACATGCACTGGCTTGCCGGTAAGCCTGTCACCTAAACGAATCCCGACAGGGCTGATGGACGAACGATAACCGGTTTCTAAGTTTAAGAAACAACAAGCCTGCTCCACGAAAGTATCAAAGCTGTCATTGATAGGGAAGTCAGCCTCATTACCGGGAATGCCTGCCCACCAGATTTGCGGGGCGCCGATCGTTTCCAGCTTGGCGGATGCATCCATTTGCGCGAGGGCTGAGGATACCTGGTTTTTCAATTCCTTGAGCTCCTCTTTGTTGTCGGTCCATACGAGGATATTAAAGTGTGCCTTCACCGGCATGCGTTGCTGACTGATAGCTTCATTTAAAAATTCATTGGTGGCATCACGGGCGATCATATTTTCTCTACTGTAATTGGATAGCGATTGTAGTCGTAGACGTTTGCTTTCCAGCTTCTGTATCGTTTTCTGCGGATCGTCAATAAATAGATACTGGTTATATAAATGGTTGCAGGATAGTAGCTGTCCTATGGGAGAAGCAAAGCCAATACTGAATTTTGTTTTGTCAGTTGAGTACCTGTCATAATTGATCCTTGATCCGCAAAGCGAAGGAAGATCTGCTGCATCGGCCAGCGTGAATTGCTGGCAATGAAGGTCGCCTACACGGATGCCATTGTCAAAGGCAATATCCTTATACACAAGCGCCGCTGATTTTTCCGACAGGTAATAATACTTTTCAATCAAGCCTGCTTTAATATGACTGCTTTGGAGATCTTTTTCTGTCAGCCTTTGCAAGGTGATGAAACCTGAATCTTCCAGGATGCGTTTGAATTGCCCGGCAGCGTCCAAAAAGTCTTGTAATGCTTGCGGGTTGAGTGTTTCTTCAGGAACGATGGATCTTTTTAACAGCGTGGAAAAAAGCGAGTTGGCTGCTTTACGACCAGCCGCTTTTTTGGTGAGCAGGATATAACAACGATGGTCCAAAAAAGGTCTTTCGTTAAAAAAACGTTCGCTGCTTTGTGACAGGAAACTGTTGTCCTCACTCGAAAAATTGGCTTTGTATTTACTGTCAATAAACCAATCCATTTTATGCAGAATGCTCCTTGCAGGCAGCACCTTGATGGCTTTAATCCAGGTTTGATGCAAGGCTTCATATTCCTGGTCCGATAGGGTGAATATCTCCGGCAGCGTCACTTCGAAGGCGATGGTTACATCTCCGTGGTAGGATAAAATGGCGTCATGTTCAATGCCCATCACGGGCAACATATTTTCAAGTTGCTTTTCCATTTTGAATGATTTATGTGATACTTGATTTACTTGAAGAAGACTTCCCTGTTTTTTGACCGAATCGAGCGCGGAACTTTTTTGGAGGCGATTTTTTTCATCATTCCATGTTCGCCATACGTGTTACTAAGGCTATAAATTTTCATCACTACTGCCGTACCGGTTGCGAGAATAATACCAATACAAACAAATGCGTTGATGCCGGCGATATAAAGGATCGCAAAGATGATCATTAGCGCGATGACACAACCACCAAGATACCAGATGTATTGAGCTTTAAGCCCACGGAACTCAATACTTTTATTGATGCCTTTGTTAATTTGGTAAACACTGGTGGCCATTGAATAATTACATTTTAAATCCGTTTGAACGTTTGGTGACGGTTTGTTCAAGGGGTGGGGAGTGTGCTTGCATCGCAGTTTCGGGTGTAAGTGTTGCCGCTTCTTTTATGTCGACAACCGGGGTAATATGTCCCGACGGGTGATCATTGTTTGCGATCGTTTTTTTTGCTGACTCTGGTACAATGGTATCAGAAGCCTCCTGCTGTTTTACCTGGTTCTCTTTTATCTTAAGGGCGATCTCCCGTTCAAGGCGGAACACATCTGCCTTCATTTGTTGCAGCGTTGACTCCTGCTCAAATGGCTTTGCAATCATTTGCTCCAGAACGGAGATGTTCTTATTAGTTTCTTCCAGCTCTTTGCTGTGTCTTGCCTTTAGAGCTTCCACCCGGTCGATGGCATTGAGAAAATGTCTGGCAGCAAGTTTCCGATTATCGGTGTTCGGTATGCCCTGGTTGTAAGTATACCGGATGCCTGTGATGGGACTTTCTGCGAAATAATGATTGCTGTAATGCGTCTCTAGCTTATCATTAACCATTATCGATTCTGCGTCGCGTTGTATTTTTAGTGCATAGCCATAGAGTGAACCAATATGTAACGTGTTGCTGTTTTCAGAAACCGGTTTCCAGGATTGGTATTGCCTGATAATATACTTGCCGATTTCTTCACTGTCGACACTGTCGCACTCCCGGAGTTGTAGGGGATTTGCTTTTGCTCCGTCTGGTTCAAATCGAAGCACCCGTTTATAATGTGATTCATCGAGCGTTAACTTCTCTACAATGGAACTGGTCTTTTCTTTGTCAGAAATAAGGTGCTCCATTTGTCTTTTAGAACGGTTAACTTCCCTGAAATGAGCGGTACGTAAACTTTCGAGCACCGCAACTTTTTTTTCCAGTTTGCTTTTTTCCAGAAGCGAAGTGTCGCCGGAAAGAATCGCTATGTATTCAGAGAAGTTCATCCCACCTTTCTCATCCATGGCGCCTTCATTAATTTTGCGAATATTGAGTTCGCAGTTTTTCATTTGGCTGATGAAAGTTTGTTTGTTTTTTAACAGGTTGAATTTATAGTTGTCGAGTGATTGCTCTACCGCGTAGATGAAGTTTCGCACTTCGTTGTTGTAATAGAGCTTGGCAATCTCATTTCCCTGCCTGGCGCCCCGACCATCGCGTTGTTCGAGTTCTGCTGGCTTCCATGGAATATCGAGATGATGCATCGCAACCACCCGCTTTTGAACATTGAGACCAGTGCCGGCCTTCTCTGTGCTTCCAATCAGGATTCTTATTTCACCGCTATTCATTTTGCGAAACAGCTCCGGCTTTTGTTTATCCGTCCAGTTGTGAATAAAAGTGATTTCAGAAGGTGGAATGCTAAAATCATTAATGAGTTTAGATCGTAGTGCATCGTAGACATTGAACACGCCGGGCTTTGGTGTTCCGATGTCGCAGAAAACGATTTGTGTTCCCTTATGCGGTGTCGATTCTACGTACACACTAAGAACATTTCTTGCGCAGACATTTATTTTGTTACCTGCATGATCGCTGTATTGCCATTCATTGATAAGGCGCATGTCGGTTGACATTTTCTTCGCATAGTTGGTAGCAATCAACATTCTTCCTTTATCCTCTTCGTCACTCAATTTTCCTCTTCCAATCAGCGTTCCGTCGCCCGTTTTCGCAAACTGCATCAGTTTTTCAGTAAAGACTTGTTGTTCCGGCGTGGGCTTGATATTTACCAGTGTTTCGTTTAAAGCTGGTTTGTCAAGATTGATATGTCGCGCCGTTTTGTAATCGGTGATTTCATTATAGAAAAGGGCGAGCTCGGGTACTTTGATAAAATGTCGAAATCTTTCTTTCGCGTTAATTTCATTGGTGACGCTAAACTCAAAGTCAGTTGTTTTCCTGGCGAATACTGCCGCCCATCCATCAAAGTTTTCAATACATTGTCTTTCCATTTCCTTTGGCCTGAGGTATTTAAACAACAGGTACATTTCCGTCAGGCTGTTGGAAATAGGAGTTCCTGACAAGAAAGTAACACATAGATCGCTATTGAATTTTTGCTGCAGTTCCCTGACGGCAAAAAGCATGTTCAACGCTTTTTGACTGCCTTCCATATTGCCAAGGCCGGCCACTCGATTGTGTCGTGTGGTAAAAGTTAGGTTTTTGAACTTATGCGCCTCATCTACGAATAAATGATCAATGCCCATTTCTCTAAAATGAATACCGGTGTCTTTTTTGTTTTCTATATCGGCAAGTACGCCGTCGAGTTTCGCAGAAAGATTGTTCTTTCTGATTTCTAAACCTTTTAGAATTCTTTTTGAAATATCTCCTCCGAGTTCCCTAGCCGTATCAAGATCCCTTTCAATGTTGGTAAGTTCTGTTTGAAAGATTTGTTGCTGGATTTCGGGCGATTGCGGGATTTTGCCAAATTGATCATGGGTAAGGATAATACAATCCCAGTTATTGTTTTTGATCTCGTGAAATAATCGCAGTCGTTTGTCAGGGGTAAAATCATTTTCACCCGGTGCAAGTAAGCGGGCTTGAGGGTAGGCTCTTCGAAAGGTGTCATAGATTTGGTTGACATTGGCTTTGAGCGCGAGTATCATTGGCTTATCAACAATACCGAGTCTTTTCATTTCCATGGCTGCAATGATCATGGTGAGCGTTTTGCCGAGACCCACTTCATGATCAATCAATGCACCGCGGTTCTGCATAATTCTCCAGGCGGCATCTTTTTGTGAAGAATATAAATCATCAATGCCTAGCCGCTTTTTATCAAGTCCAGGAAAAGTCAGATGGCTGCCATCATATTTTCTTAGGACATAACAATTGAAAGTATCATTGTATTGTTTCTCCAGTTGTTCCTTTTCAACAACTGGAAGTTCCTGCAACCACTGAATAAAACCATTCCTGATATTTTCAATTTTTTGATGCGCGAGTTGGATGGCATCATTATCGGGTAAACGAATTGTTTTGTCGCCAACAGTCGTCTCATAGGTAAAGAAAGGGGAGGAGTTTTCAAGGGCATGTTCGAGCAATGTATAACCATACATCACCTTTCCGTTCTTCGGTGTGATGGCATACTCCTGCGTGATCTTAGCATTGTCCTTTTCTGTCGCTACTTTAAAAGTGTCTATGGAGGCGAAGAAATGAACGGATGTACTTGTTTCAAAAAGTTGGGAGGCAAATCTTTCGTAATAAGAAGTCGGAATCCAACGTTCGCCAAAGTTGAAGTCCAGTAATTCAAAAGGAATGCGTTCCGGTTGCGCCTCAAGAATGGCTTTCGCGCTTTTTTGTAACTGTGAGTTATCAGGTTCTCGTGATAGCATTTCCTCTGCCTGCCTCAGCTTTGACACTACGTTGCCAGAAAGATATTGGTCTGCTGTTTCCCAATTGTTAGTGACAGGATTAATAAAAATGTGACCATCCAATTTGACTATCAGCTCCTGGTTTGACAAGTTGGTTGCTTGCCTCATGAAATCAAGATCAATACTTCCCTTTTCGTTCAGGCTCATGGCTATCGCTTCTTTTGGATCATCTGTTGAAAGCAACTGCTTTGTTGTTGACACAGCTGTTTGCGCAATATCAGCAACCGTAAATTTATCTTCCTGTTTTCTTTCCAGCGATGCAAGTATGATTAATCCGTATGCTAGGTCTTCTGTGATCAACCTGCGATTGGCAGGCAGGTTGAGTTGACCGAAAGTGTCAGTGAAAACCTGGTAAGCATTTCTTAACTCTTGTCTCTTGGTAGCATCTATTGTTTCATCAATTGTTTCGCTTCCTGTCAATTCCAGATACCGATCCCTAAGTGATATGTATTGGTTGTAGAAGGCCAGGTACTGTTGGTCATAGATTGGTTTGAAATTCTTTTGTCCATTGCTAGTAGCTTCAATGTCAATAATGCCTACCTGGTTGTTGTACACATGCAATGTGCCCTGCTTATAAAATGGTTTCAAGGATTCTTGCAAATCATATGTCCTTCTCTGTAACCCGAACGACTGTTCAAGACTTTTGTCGCCTTCATACAAATACTCATGCGCAAATGCAGTAAGTTGGTTCGAAAGATTCTTTAGTTCATGAGATAGTAGTGCACCATTTACCCAGTTGTGTGAAAAACTGATGTCGTTGACGTTTGCATGTAATCGATAAAGAAACCGGTTCGTTTTGTGTTGCTTTGCTGTTAATAGTACAATACTTGGGTGATCCGGATTGTCTGTTGTTTTAATTGTGCTAATAATTCGTGCCGTCTGCATTTGGACGACAGTTTTATCATTATCGTTTATGTAGGATTCGGCTAGGTTGTTTGTTGTTGACGGCGCAATATCAAATAACCCAAGTTGTGTGCTTGTTATATCTTTTCCGGCAGATCGCGCTGGTAAATAAGTGAACTGTTGCTTTTTATTTGATATGTTATCTTCAATAAAAACCTTTGGAAACAGGTCGTGGTTAAATCGTTCACGGAAGTCTCTGGATAAAATTTGGTGTAACGGTTGTTTTAGAAAATTCATTTCTCCCGCAAACCAAACCGTTTCATGTGCTTGTCCATATTGATTACGTCCCGGATGAGATATGCCAAGTGTTAGGGTTGAGCCATATTCATAGATAAATCTGTTTTGATGATATTTTCCGAAATGATTTTCTTGTTCTATCGTATCAATAAGTGATAATTCATCCTGCGATAATGGTCCCTTATTGTCATTTCGTTGCACTATGAGTAAATGGTTTGGGGCTTCAGTGTTGCCAGTTTCTTTCATCAGGTTGTCAGGCATGACAACTAGAGAAACGAAGTCGGCACGATCAAAAAGATATTCTCTTGCAACTTTGTTAGATGGTCTGTTTAGAAAGGCATCAGTCGTAATAAAAGCCAGTATGCCACCATCAGCTATTTTATCGAGTCCTTTGGCAAAAAAGTAATTATGGATTTTGCTGGCAATTTCTTTTTCCTTGATCGATTCATCTTGTACCAGGAAGTTGCCGAAGGGAATGTTGCTAACGATAATGTCGTGTTTGCCATTTTCTTCTTTCGATGTTTTTTCAAAAGGAGAGATGTGTACGGTCGTGCCGAGATGAGTTGAGCTTATTGCTTTCAATAGTTTTCCAGTCAGAACATCCTTTTCTACTGCCGTTACTGTTTCTAAGCCAGGATAGACTTTTAATGCTTCTGATATGAATACTCCAGCGCCTGCACTGGGTTCATAAAGTCTCTTTGGTGAAATACCCGCGTCTTTCAATGCTTCATAAATGGTGGCAGGAACGATTTCTGGTGTATAGAAAGCAGTGAGGACAGAATGTTTTAAAGAATCGACAATGCTGCGGTATTCATCAAAGGTAAAATGTTGATGTAGCAATGCATGTAAGGTCATCATGGATTGATGCAACCGCAGGTCATCCTTACCTGCATTGAGTTGCTGCCAATCTTCCACAGACCCTTCAGGGTATAGAATCGCCTTAATGCCACCAAAGCCTGCATACGACTTGAGTTGTTTAAGCTGCTGTTCGTGTAACGGATTTGATCCGTTCCATTCGAGCGCAATCCGGATTGCCTCAATATTGTCCTGAAGTTTTTGGTAAGTATTGTACGCCATGCTACACAATTTTCTAGTACGAGAACATTAGCGGTGCTGTCTTATTCGAGCGTTTGTGTTTTTAAATACTGTTGTATTCTTGGTAAAATGAAGTATCGGAAGTTGCTGTCAAATTCTTTGGTGAAAGGATCAAGCTGATGATTCTCAAAGTCAATTGCTAAGACTTCAATCAGGTTGGCTATTTCATAAGGCAGAATGCCTTCGGCTCGAAGACGATGAAAGTCTTCTTCGAAATCTTCCTCCAACAGGTTGTAGATAAATTGATATTTGGAAGGCCGAAGCTCACTGGTCATTTCTTTCAGGCATATTTCTTCGATGATGTATGGTGGCTTGCCTTGTACGAGCAACTGTGAAATTGTTGGTCTCACTAGATCGATCTTTGTTTCTACATAATCCACAAGTGAAAAATCCTCTTGCAGTTTGAACAGCATGTCAGGGTTGTTCTGAATGATATGGCTCCTAAGTTTTTCTCTGAGAATATTTTCCATTGAATCAAAAATTAAACGCCAAAGAATGATTTAATGACAGTTGCCACAACAACGAGAAACACACAACTTCCAAACCAGGCTGCGGCCACTTTACCAGTATCCTGGTCTCCGGAGTTCCATTTCTGGTACACTTTTACTGCACCGATCAAACCTAGTATGGCCCCAACGGCATACATAAGGTTGGTACCCGAGTCAAAATAGCTCCTGACTTTTTGATTGGCTTCATTGATACCGGCGTTGCCATCTTGTGCCATAGATTGCAAATGGCTGATAGTGGCAAGGGAAGTGGTTAAGCATAGCATTCCCCATAGCCGTAGCTTGTACGGCATCTTGTTTTTCTTTTTCATAATGCTGTATGTAGATTTGATTTGTTTGCTTGTGAACCATTCCCGCAGCCCCTTACTAATTATTTCAGGGGCTTGGGCTGGTGCTCCATCTCTTAGGACCTTGGTTTATTTTATTTAATCTTTGCACTACTGCTTGGACCTGGATGGACCGAATGTTTTGACTAATTGCTCCACAGCGTTTTTAACTCATCGGGTGAAAGGAGATTGTAATGGTGCTTTCCGCATTCTGAAACAATTAGTTCATTGATGCTATCGTAATACGGTGAATATTTTATCGGAGGATATTGCTGAAGAATTCCGGAGAGTTTGCGGCTAAAATCATCCTTAACAATGCTGTCGCTCGCACACTGGCCAATCGTTACAGAAAGCTGATCGCAGACATGACGAATTTTGTCAAAGTCGTCTGGCGCAGGGCCTATTGTTTCGTCTATTGCCTGGGAAAAAGAGATAGCTGTTGTGGACTTTGGATTATGTTGGATTTGCCCACTACTTGAATAAGGAGATAGTCTGGCCCATCTGTTTTTTGTGCTGCTGGTAAGCATTCTTTTAAGATCGGGGAGAAAGAAACGGATAACGATAACAAAGTAGTAGATGGTTGCAATGACTGCAATGGTTGTTAGATAATCTGACCATGAAATATTTTTGAACATATGCCTTTGTTTTCTTTGTTACTGAATCGATCCTGTTTTGAAATGGATCGCGTTGCATTTTCATTACAAAGAAACGAAGATGAGAAGGTGGTTATCAAGTCCAGTTTTGTGTTGGACCCTTGTTGGACCTAAATTTGAAAAGGAAAAATCATTTTTAAAAACTAGTTTTAATGATCTTTAACCTTTAAGCCCACCTTTAAAATTGAAAGAAGTTAAAATATCTTTTGCAGTTAACTCAAGCGTCCGCATAATCCACATAGGCTTCGTAAAAAACGACTCGAAGGATACGTATTCATGTGCTGAATGCCAAATGCCGGTAGTTCCAGTATTAGGAAATTTGAGAAGACATCATTTTAGGCACTTGGAGTATCCAAATATGCATAAGTGTCGAGACGGTGCATTGCACAAATATGCTGTTCAGGTTATTCTGGAAAATAATAGCATCAATATCCCAGGAGGTTTGGCCTTAGAATATATTCCTTTAGGTAAAGAATTCTCCTTTCTTGGTATCCGGTCGGATGCAACAATTCAATACAATGGAGAAGACGTTCATTTCGAAATTGTTGTGACAAATGATTTGCATGAATCTAAAATTGATAAATACATTGACAATAAAATAAAGAGCATTGCAATCTATTTGGATACTAAAAAGTTTGCTACAGCAAGCGAGGATATTATTAGGCAAGAAATATTGGTAAATACAAAGAACAAGAAGCGAATATATTGGCCGTTCGTTCAGAATGATACTCCTGAAAATAATACTCCGTTGAGTAGGAATAAAATTGAAACTGTAAAACCTCCTGTTATTATTGAAGCAAATGAGGACAAATCGACAGTCTGGATAATCGGTGGGCTTTTGGTCTTTTTGACTTTTCTGGGTGTAAAAAGTAGAGGGAGCAAGTGGAAAAACCGCTGCAAATGGCCCCCAGCTGCCGGGGTAAGTTGACCATCTTCGCCGGGGCAAACTGACCCCCTCGCGTCGGAGCAAATTGACCCCTCTGGTGGAGCGTTTAAAAAGAGAGAT